>Ga0209475_10000013_pt1 | contig 824440 bp, 796 predicted proteins | sample tdDd471_FD_187128 | JGI IMG/M metagenome (GOLD analysis project Ga0209475, IMG submission 187128) | Marine sediment microbial communities from the Atlantic coast under amendment with organic carbon and nitrate - tdDd47.1 (SPAdes)... | ecosystem: Environmental > Aquatic > Marine > Coastal >...
CTCTTTACTCCAATATCTATACTTTCTTCTTTTATTCATAACTCTCACTCCTTTCTTTAAGTATACAAAAGATGTTAATAAACACATGTATCACTTCGTGTCTACTAACATCCTATCAATTCACGAGTCGTATCACAAATAGCTACAACTAATGATATGTGTTGCATAACAAAGTTTCTTTATGCTTTTATTTTGGATTATCATATAACCTGTAAAGATAATATTATATTAAAGTGTAATTGTAATTAGAATAGAGGGAGAAAAATGAATATTATTAAGCCAAACTCAAAAAAAATAGATACAAAAACAGATTTAACATCACGGGATATACTAGATGATGCTGAGAAGCTATTTGGAAGAGGCGAAAGCGATAGAGAGTTGACTGTGATTAAAGTGACAAATGGTAATGGTACTCCCTGTACCTGGTACCCTAATTTTACAAAAAAAGTGGAGATTCACCTTAATGATAAGGTTTATATTGACAACGGAAACTACATTTATCAGTTAAGTTATGAAATATGTCATACATTATTTGCACATAAAGATATTAGAGCAACTGTTTTTGAAGAAGGGTTGTGTACCTATTTCTCATTAATCCAAGTTAGAAAATATTATGGAGATATTGGATATGATATCTATTTGGAACATACTAAAAAATCAAAATATGCTAAAGCTTTTGATTTAGTTAACACGATATTAACTTACGATCCAGATTTTGTAATTGAAGTAAGAAAAGAATGTCCTATATTGAAAGGCTTAGATATAAAACATTTTAACACACTCACATCTATCTTAAGTAAAGATGAAATAGCCTATTTAATAAAACTATTTAAAAATATTTAATATACTATTCAAGGATATATAAGCAAAAGGGGGATTCAAATGAATATAGCACCTACAATTGTTATTGATGATGATTTAAGTATTCGTCAACCAAAAGAGTCAGATATACAAGAAAGATATGAACTTGGGAGAAGTTCTGAATTTCGTAAAATGGTAGGAGGAAGTGTTATCGACTTACCACCTTATGAATATGATAATGCAAAGAGATTGTATCAAAGAGAAATGAATAATAAGTATAGTTGGTTCATTGAATACAAAGGAAAAATGATTGGTGTTTGCAGATTAAAAAAACAGACTACAGGTGCTGTAAGGTATTCAATTGGAATTTATGATGATTCCTTGTATTCAAAAGGAATAGGAACCAAAGTAACAAAAGCTATTATTAAATATGCATTTAAAGAACTTAAACTAAAATCATTAGAACTGATGGTGCTTAAGTTTAATAAACGAGCAATTCGATGTTATGAGAAATGTGGGTTTGTTATAACAAAGGTACTTAAAGACAATCTTGAAGTAGACAGTATTAAATATGATGATGTAATTATGGAAATCAAGAACATGGAATATTGTAGGTAACAAAAAAAGGTTTGGCATAAAGCCAAACCTATTTCTTTAATATTACTGAAAATGTTACTTTGTTATTAGAGGATGATGCTGTGATATTTCCACTTAATTTTCAATTATTTTTTTTGATGAAGAGAGACCTACACCATTAGATTTTGAGGTTCTTGATTTATCTTTGCTATAGAATAAATCAAATACTTTGATATATACATCATCTGTCAAATCATCACTTGTATATCTATTTAAACCACCAATAATGGATAATGTTGTTTTTTACTACCAGATGGATCAGGAATTGACACAAATTCATTTTTTCTAAATTTTAAACTAACTCCTTTTAATGCTGGAAACACTTGATTTCCAACAATATAATCTTTTGTAATATTTTTAAGTTCTAACATAATATTTTCTCCTTTTTTCAAGCCTGCTATTCGAGCTTACAAGGGTATTGCACAATACATATTTGAACTGAATATGAACTATTATGAAAAGTATATTTAGTTTAAATTTATATAAATAAGGAAAGGAAAACTAATTTAAAATACAGTCTAATAATTGATGTAAAGGCCTTGTTTAAGATGATTAAGTGAACTTTTTATAAAAAGTTAATAATTATCCTTACTTATGATAAAATATGATGAGGAGATGATGGAAGATGAAAATCAAAATTGATATTTCAAAAGAAATGTTAGTAAGACATTATAATGAGGTTAGTACATTTGGAAAGTTAATATTTAATGAAAAAATTGGTGACGTAGATACCTTTATTTTCGAAGGATATACTTTTAGAAATAATAACTTTTACACAAAAACAATAATGATATATGAGGAGAACTATCAAGTTTATATGCATGTTATAGTCGCAGGAACCGCTGCAGGTCTGCTACAAATAGATATGGGGGCAAAAAAAAGTCGATATAATAGTTTTCTTAAAAACTTGGATGTTCTTGAAGTTAAGTACGAAGTAATCGAGAAATAAATATATTTAATTTATGCAATTGACACCCTGAATATCGGGGTGTTATAATTATTTGAAGGAAATGGTGTCCTATGGACATAACAGGGAATTGAGTGAAAACCTCAAGCTGTCCCAGCAACCGTAATTCGGACGAAATGTAAAGACCACTGTCATTTGATGGGAAGGTACAAAGTAGATTGAAGATGAGCCGGTAGACCTACCACTTCTTTAAGTATTCTTCTGGGTGTGAGAATCGTACTTGCTACTAGTACGTATTTTGTCATACTTATGTATGACTTTTTTTATGGGAGGAAAATATGAAAATATACTTGATAAGACACGGTAGAACGACGGCAAATGAAGAAAAAAGGTACTCAGGTAAACAGGATGTTAAATTATCTGAATCAGGTAAAAAAGAACTTTTTAGTATTAAGCAGGAGTTATCACATATAAATGGCTTACCATCATTTATAAGTACTCTCTCAAGAACAAGGCAAACAAAAGAAATATTGCTTCCTGATTCAGAAGTAATTGATCAACTTTCTTTTATGAACGAGACTGATTTTGGGGATTTTGAAGGCAAGACATATAGTGATTTAAAACATGATAAAAACTATAATAACTGGTTATCAAATATTACAGAGAACAAACCAAGAAATGGTGAAAGTTTTTCTAGTTTTAAAGAACGTGTTGTTCCTGCTTTCAAAGAACATATTATGAAGCAAGAAACTGATACAGTATATGTTACTCATGGTGGAGTTATCCGTATTATTATGAGTGAAATAGCTGATAAGAAAGTTCCTTTCTTTAATTGGGAAATACCAAATGGTAAAGGGTATATCTTGATAGTTGAAAATAAAGAAGTTGTATCATATCAAAAAATATAGTTAGATAAGGAGAACAAGATGAGTAATAGAACAAGGAAACTAACATTTTTAGGGATAATGCTTGCATTATCTGCAGTATTATCATTTATTCCAATCCCTGGATATCCTACAACATCATTTGATTCGTTACCTGGATATTTTGTAGCAATTTTTATTAATCCATTATACGGAGGAATTGTAGCTTTATTAGGACATGTCGTTACAGCTTTTATCCATGGAATGCCATTAAGTATTATTGGACATATAATTGTTTCTATTAGTATGTTTATTGCTGCATATTCATTTGGGTTCATTTTTAGAAAAGGAAATGCATTTTTTATTATAATGGCTGTTGTTATAGCTGCCTTGTTGAATATATATTCATCAATGCCATTTCTTGCTTGGATATTAAAAACCCCATGGCCATTTTTATTATCATTACAAGTACCTTTACTTGTAGCTAGTACTGCAAATATTGTTTTAGCAATACTAGTATATTTATCACTTAAAAATATTTCATTCAGTATAGAATAGGTGAATCATATGAAAAATATTGGTAAAGCTTTAATTATCACAGTTTCATTCTTTACGACAATACCGATGCCTTATATCGAATGGAATCCTAAGTATAATAAATACATGCCTCTTTTCATTCCTTTTATTGGGATTATTATTGGTGGTTTATTTTACCTTTTATACTATGGGTTATCATTTATCGAAGTATCTGTTTTCTTAAAAGCAGTTGTCCTAACCAGTTTCTTTGTATTGATTACAGGAGGACTTCATATGGACGCATATATGGATACTTGTGATGCACATTTTAGTAGAAGACCAATGGAACAGAAACTAGTAATAATGAAAGATTCTAATATTGGTGCTTTTGCGGCTTTATTTCTTGTTGTGTTACTTCTTATTAAAGTAGCATTAATGTATGAAATAGTGTTAAATGATACAAATGTATTACTACTTGTAAATATCCCTTTTATATCTAGATTTATGCAATCAATCATGCTCCTAAATACCAAATTTGCAAAAGATGATGGGTTAGCAAAAATGTATGGTAGTCTATCAAAAAGATATCAGTACTGGTTTCTATTTTATGCAGTAGTATTTATTTTACTAGTTATATATGTATTACCATTAATGCCTACTTTAATAGTATTAGGGATATCGGTGCTTCATTATTTCTACCATAGACATTTTGCAATTAAATCTTTTGGAGGTATTACCGGCGACGTTGTTGGAGCTTATATCGAAATTACTGAGGTATTAATGTTGATGGGGGTTGTAATTTATGGACTTATCTAAAGAGTTAATCATTACAACAGATTGTGCAGGTTCTATTGGTATTAAAGAGAATGATCAAGTGAAAGTAGACTACAAAACCTTATCTTTCTACACACTACGAAATGCAGTGATGGAAAATATCGCCAAGGGTGGAGATATATTTTCAATTATCTATGGTAATTTTTGTGGTGATGATGCATTTCTTGAACTAAATAAAGGAATGATTGAAGTAATAAATCAATTAGGTGAAAATATATTTTTATTAGGCTCTACTGAAAGTAATTTTGTCATGAAAGAATCAGCATTTAGTGTTACGGTTATTGGGAACAAGAACCAATTACCTGAAAAGAGATTTCCAAACTATGCGGTAATCGGATTACCACTAGTTGGGGAAGAAGTATTACATAATAAAGATAATGTTGTTTCTCTAGAAGAAGTACTAGTTTTATCAAAAAGTGATAATGTCTCAAGAATAATTCCAATTGGTTCAAAAGGAATCAATGATCGAGCTGAAAAAGTACTAGGATTTACTTTTGAATCTGCAATGATTGATTTATACAAAAGCGCTGGTCCTTCAACTTGCTTATTAGTAGAGTATGAATCGTATAAAGAACTAGAAAAAGAATCTTGTGTAAAAATCACAAAAATAGAGAGAATTTGATTGTATGGAGTCTTAATTTAAATAGAGACCAATATTAAAAATATTGGTCTTTTAATATGTTTTATACAATCTAAAATAAGTCAAAATAGTTTAGTAAAAGAACTTTCTTAATAAAAATTTAATAATTGCGATATGGTTAGATAATAAGTTAAAGATATAATGGAGTCGAAAAGTGAGGTGTTTTCAATGAATACAGTATTAGAATGTAGAAAGTTATGTAAAACGTATTATAGTAATGAAATCGAGTTTCACGCATTAAGAAATGTTGATCTACAAATTAATAAAGGTGAGTTTGTAGCTATTATGGGAAAATCAGGTTCGGGTAAATCAACATTATTATATACTTTGAGTGGTATGGATGATGCTACAGGTGGAGAAGTATATATTAAAGATAGGAAAGTAAGTAATCTTCGAGAAAAAGATATTACAAATATCAGAAGAGAAAACATTGGTTTCATCTTTCAAGGGATTAACTTAGTTTCAAACCTAACATTACGAGAAAATGTTGTAGTACCTGGATATCTAACATCAAAATCAAAAGATACAATTAATCAGAGAGCGGACGTATTACTAGATAAAATAGATATTATGGATCAAATAGATAAACTTCCTTCACAAGTATCTGGTGGACAAAAGCAAAGAGCTGCTATAGCGAGAGCAATGATTAATAATCCTGATATTCTATTTGCTGATGAACCAACAGGTGCCTTGAATTCAAGCAGTAGTAAAGCTGTTCTTGAACTAATAAAAAGTTTTAATGAAGAAGGACAAACAATTGTTATGGTTACTCACGATATAAAATCCGCTTCATATGCAAACCGAGTTGTGTTCTTAAAAGACGGTAGAATAGAAGGAGAACTTGATCTACAAAGATATAAATCAGATAATCAAGAAAAAGTAATATTTGATTTTCTAAATGAAAAGGGTTGGTAATATGAAAACAAAATTTATTATTATATGGGCAAATATTAAATCAAAGAAATTACAAAGTATTGCTCTAGGTGTTGTTTTTGTAGCAGTTAGTGTTTTATTCTTCTTATCAATTCAATTATTTGGAACAACAGGAGAGTATGCAGAACTATATAATAAATCCAAATCAAGTCAAGGTCTTATCTATGTTAATGGTGAGGATGTAAAAGATACAGTTGTTGATTTTTTAAATAGTAAATCGGAAATATCAAATGTAAATGTACTAAATAATTATGATGAAGTAGTCGATGCTAATCTCGAACATGGAACAGATTTAATAGCAATTCCTGATGTATTCTTGACAGAGATTTCTTCATCAGATTATGATCAAATTAAGATAGTCGAAGGGAAATCGCCTTCTGAGCTTACATTAAATGAAGTTATTTTCAGTTATGGAAAGAGTCAAATTAATGATTTAGAAGTTGGAGATAAGGTTATTATTAGTACTAATAATGGTGTTAGAGAACTAGTCATTGCAGGTATTGGAGTCGACTTAACATACAATTTTGACACGATTACTTTGAATCGTTTTTGGACTTCACAAGAAACTATCAACAGTTTGACACCAGTTGAAGAGAACTATTCTGTGGGTATTACGTATAGTGAATATTCTAAGGAAATAGAACAAGAAATTATGGATGAGTTAGATGTCCTTTTAGGAGCAGAAGCAAGCAAGATTTTTGTTTTATCTTTTGCTATCATTCTTGAGGCAAACTCTTTCTTTCAAGTAATTATGGGTGCAATATTTACTTTAATTGGAATAATCTTAATTGTTGTAGGTCTATTTATTATTAGAAGTATTATCTATAACAACATAATTACAGAAAGTAAAAAAATAGCAACATTAAAAAGCACTGGATTCTCGTCAGGTAATATAGTTTCCACATATGCTTATGAGTATGGTTTAATTGCCATTGTAAGTATCATTATAGGATTCTTTGTAAGTATTCTTTTAAGTGATGTTGTTCTAGCAGATTTACATGAGTTACGCAATATGTTTGGGTTATCTACAAAAATTAATATTGGTTTAGTGATTGCTGCCTTTATTGTTATTCTTCTAATTATCGAGATGACAGTTTGTCTAGTGGCAAGAAGAGTTTCAAGTATTAATCCAGCAATTGCCCTAAGTCGAGGAATGCAAGTGAACGAGACTGATTCACTTGTTCAAATAACAAAATATAAAAGAATACCATTAAGCTTTGTACTTGCAGTAAAAGACATTTTTTATAGTAAAAAGATGATTATCACTCTCGTATTATTCATTATTGCGACATCATTTACAGTTATAACACTATCTTCTGTGTCGTACTCATTAACTTCACAAAGATCTAATAATCAATTGTGGATCGGGTATGATATTGATGCTAAAATAATCAACTCTGATCCAATGGATTTAGAAGACTACAACAATATGATTACAACATTAGAAAATTCACAGTATATCGATGGAGTAATAACATCATACATCGACTTAAAAAGTCAAATATATGATAGAAATCAAGAAAAATATATTACTTCAATTAGCCAAGCCTTTATTTTAAGTGATAGAGAATCAATTGAGTTTTCTGTATTAGAAGGAAGAATTCCAGCTAATGAGAATGAAATAATTCTTGGTTCAAATCTTATTGATTCTTTAAATCTAGAACTAGGTGATTACGTTACAGTTCGTTCGTTAGGTGAAGAAAAGGAACTCCTATTAGTTGGCCGAAATCAAAGCATGACAAATCAAGGATTAACATTCAACGTATTCCTTGATGAAATGAACCCTGAATTACTTAATAACTCAGTAATCCAAGTTAAGTTCAAAGAAGGAGTAACGCAAGAAGTAATTAATGATGAAATTGACAATTTATTTGGTTCAAATATTACAGTAGTAGATGAGGAGGCAAATGCAACAATGTTATCAATGTTTGATGTACTTGATCTTGTTGTTACAGGAGTAATAGGTATCTTTGCTGCTATTAGTCTTGTAGTATTGCTTAATCTAAATATCACTAATGTTAACAAAGAAAGATTCAACTATGGTATTTACAAATCAATTGGAATGAATAATAGTACCATAATTAACATATACTTACTTAAAAATAGTATCATCAACATTGTTGGGTTAATTATTGGAGGATTAATCGGTATTGCAATGCTACCTAGTATTACTAACGCAATGACAAAAACATTAGGGCTAGTTGATTATCCCACTCAAATCAAATACTCAAGCTTATTATTAGCATTAGGAATTGTTTTTGCAGTAACATTCTTAAACGCTATAGTAATAAAAAATAACATTTCAAAAATCACTCCTAAAGAACTCTTAGTTGAGTAAATAAATCGAGCCCTATAGCTCGATTTATTTTTGTGGTATAATTGAAATTGAGAGTGGGGTGTTTATATGGAAAAAGTATTATTAGTAGATGATGAAATCGAATTAGCCAAAATGATTAAAGACTACCTTTCAAACGAAGGTTTTGATGTCAATGTTGTAGGTACTGTTTTTGAAGGAAAAGAATATTTTAACAACAACACTTTTAGCGCAGTGATACTTGATATTAATCTCCCTGATGGATCCGGATTAGACTTGTGTAAATACATTAGAGATAAGTCAGATATCCCGATTATTATGCTTAGCGCTAGGAGCGGTGATGTAGACAAGATTATGGGTCTAGGTCTAGGTAGTGATGATTATATAACTAAGCCATTTAGTGCTAGCGAGTTATCAGCGAGATTACGTGCTCATATCAGTCGGTTTAAAAGGTTATCAAAAGGTAAAAGTGATTATAATAGTATAAAAACATTTAAAGATTTAGTCATCAATACTGCTGCTTATGAAGTATACTATAAAAATGAAAAAATTACCCTAACCGCAAAAGAGTTTCAAATTCTTGATTATTTATCTAGTCACCCGAATAGGGTATTTACCAAAGAACAATTATTTAATCAGATATGGGGATACGATGATTTTGGAGATGTCAATACAGTAACAGTTCACATTAGGAAAATAAGAGAAAAAATTGAAGAAAACTCAAAAAAACCAATATACATAATTACTATATGGGGAGTAGGATATAAGTTTGAAAATCCAGAATAGAATTAAACTTCATTTTTCTCTCATAATAATTACCTTTATTTTCCTTGTTTTAACCATAATGTTTTTACATATTCAAACAGAAAAAGAACTTGTTGAATCACATAACATAAACGCGATTAGAGCACATGTATCACCAAACATAAACCTCATTACTGAAAATTTTTCAAATCTAAGCACAGACGATATAACTAATAGTTTACAGGATATAAATAGTAAAGCGTTAATAGCTGATATAAATGGAAATGTCCTATACAACAACAGTTCATTATCAGAGACTAATATCACTCATGAACTATATCAGGATAATTCCTATTCAACCAGGTTTGAGGATATGATAAAGATTTCCTTTCCAATAACTATTGATAGTAGCGTTGTGGGATTTGTGATATATGAAATACCTGAAGTAGAGTTCATATCAGCTAATTATTTATTATATAATGCCTTCATCATTCTAGAAATTATACTAGTAACTGCTTTAATTGCATTACTAGTCATAAGTTATCGTAAAACAATCATTAAACCAGTTCAAAAACTAGAAAGAGCATTAATTGATGTGTCTAACGGAATTTATAATAAGCTGTTGACAGAAGACGGACTTGTTAAAAAAAGTTTCACTAACTATAATATTATGTTAGAAGAGATAGAAAACAACTTAAATAATCAGGCCAATTACGCTAAATCAAGGAAACAGTTAATAGCTAATATATCTCATGAAATAAGAACACCACTATCATATGTGAAAATGAGCGCAGAAATTCTTGATCAAAATCAAGAAATTGATGAGGAAGGCAAAAAGTATATCAATACTATTTTACAAAAGATAACATTAATTGATGGCATTATTGAAGATTTATTCCGCTTTTCAAGACAAGATATGGATAAATTACTTATTGAGTTAAAAGAAACATATGCAAAAGATATGTTTCAAAGAATATTCAATCGAATAAAGCAAAAAGACAAATCAAAAGAAATCGATATAACTATAGATAATCAAATACCTAATATCTTAATCAGCGTTGATGAAAATCGTATTGAACAAGTTATTAGCAATATGGTAGATAATGCAGAAAAACATATTATCAAAAAAGGTTTTATTAGTATAAAGACTGAAATAACTGATAATCACATAGTTCTCACTATCGAGGATTCAGGTGAAGGAATTCTCGCAAAAGACTTACCATATATTTTTGAACCGTTTTATCAAGGATCACAAGATGATGAAACCAAAAGAAAAGGAGCCGGATTAGGTCTTTCAATTTGTGATTATATAATAAATAAACATAACGGTGAAATTTTTGTCTATAGTGAAAAAGATAAAGGAACTAAGTTTGCAGTTAAGTTCCCTGAAATCATGTAAATAATTATCGAATAATCTGTAACATAAATTTGTTACAGATTATTATTTTTGATATAATATTTGAAGGAAGAAATAAAATGAATAGGTATAAATATACTTAATAAGAATATATAGATGGAGGAGATAGTATGAATAAAATTTACATTGTACAACATTGTCAATCAGAGCATCATGTTAATGAGTTAACTGGAGGGTGGACTGATACTCCCTTAACTGAGTTAGGAAGAAACCAGGCAAAAGCAGTGACGAAGGAGTTAGTTTCCCTAAATTTAACGTCTTTTAAACTAATATCATCAGACCTAAAGCGTGCTTTTATGACAGCTGAGTATATTAAGAATCACTTTCAAGTAGAACATCATGTTGATGCAAATCTTAGAGAAATAAACAATGGTGATGCAAAAGATAAAACAAAGGAATGGTCGAGAAATAATAAAAATACTAGTTCAAAATTATCAGAAATTGATACACAATTATGGGACAATGCTGAAACAATTCGAGAACTTTATAATCGTATGACATCCTTTATCAAAAATAATATAGAAGATATCAATGAAGACATAGTCATAGTTTCGCATGGTGTTGCAATTGGACACCTAATCTGTTCGTGGCTAGAGATACCAGTAGAAAAAGTGAATGAAGTATTTATAAGAGGAAACGCTGGTGGGATTTCTTGTATTGGAAAAGATCAATTTGATCATAAGATTTTGACTCAGTTCAATTCAATGTCTCACTTAAGGAGGGTAAAATGAAATTAGAAGTTAAAAGACTTAATCGAATTCTTGGAAACTTATATAGTGAGATGAGAGAAATGACAGATGCAGATAGAGAATTACCTATGAAATGGAGTGTAATGCATATGTATTCCTCATCACAGTTAGCTGTTTTAGTTGCCTTAAAAAAAGGACTTGATCCTGAGTTACTTGGCATAATTGCAGCATTACATGACATAGGAGCAATTAAAACTAAAAAAAGAGAAAATCATGCTGCAAATGCAAGTGAGTATGTATATGAAATAGTTAATAATTATAATACTTTATGGCGTGGTAAACTCGAGGAAATTACTACAAGTGAGCTAAATGTAATTCATGAGGCTGTGATTAGTCATAGTGATAAAGAAACAATATCACAAAATGAGTATGTAGAGGCAATGAAAGATATTGATTCATTAGATCGTTATCTTCATGGAGTTAATACAAAGGGTGCTCATTTAAGGAGACTAAATGATATAACCGATTTCCTAAATATTGTAATTGAATAATAGAAAAGCCTCAAGGGTTAACCTTGAGGCTTTATTTTATTCCAATGTTATTTTTTCGAATGTATTTGCTGATATTGTATATGTTTGAAGTAACCCATCACTATCATAAAAACTAACTGTTTGTATTGAGGTTGTTGGATTCCAAATCATAGCCTCATAGACTCCTTCAGAAGGCTCGTAAATAGATGAGGCGACAGCTGGATGAACTCCCATCCAAACTTCAGATGTACGACGGTTTAAAGAAGCCATTGCATTAATCATCCAATATGATCCGACTAGTTCGTTAGGATAATCATCATTAAGAAGTTTATCATCATCAAAGACACCTAAGGCACTATCTGCATTAATGATTGATTGAATAGCCCACATATTTGAGTACCATGTATCAACACTTCCACCTTTTGCCTCTAGATATGTGTTATATATTCCAGAAAGTTTAGAAAACTCACTATCATCTAGAGCGTAATTTGTTAAATATTCACCAGTTGGTAACCACTGAATACCATATATAAATGTTGGATTTGCCCCAAACCAAGTTGCATAATCGTGCTTTCCACCCCAAACCATTCCAGCTACATCAACATAATCACCAAAGTCTTCATGCCAATTAGTTTCATCATAGTCAAACCAATATTCTTTGATTGCACTTAACTCAGTTACAAATCCATAAATAGCAACATCCATACGCTCTTGGTCATTTGTAGCTAAAGCCCATAAATAACCACCATTCCATGAGTTTAAAGCTTCACTTGTTGATTCAAGATTATTTCCTTCGGCAAAAGTCCCGAATCCATGTGCCCATGAATGACCTGCAAAAGCATCAAAGTTTCTAAGATATTCGAAGTTATCATTACCTTTACGCGGATACATGTAATCATCTAATAACAGATTAACCATATCTCCATATTCTGTTACAAAACTGTTATCATACATTGCCAAAACACTAGAAGCATAGATTAGATAACCATGTGTAAAACTATGATCACTCATATGTGATGCTGTTCCAAAATCATCATTAGAATAATATACTCCACCCCAATTTTGATTATAAAATAGGAACTTGTTGTCAGTACTATCAGTGTAAGTATACCAATCCTCTAGGACATATTTCAGTTTGCCTATAAAACTCTCTTTAAGAGATTGCTCCCCAAGTTGATCAGCAATAATAATTCCTTGTGCAAGAGGGTATATCGCTTTTGAGTTCCAGTATGGACCTTCATAATTTATAAAATCATCTGGATCATTTATGTTAATACGGTTATCTAAATCAACTAGATAATCAATTGATGAGTTTGTTGAAAATTCGCTATTTGAAGGAGTTGTAAATCCAGGTAGTAGACCATTAAAACTTAGTTTGGTAGTAAATGTATTTCCTTCTAATATCTTTAATGTTCCACGCACTGTTCTGTACGAGTAACTCGTAGTAGGATTCTCTGAATATTTATAATGATGTGGCATTAACGCGATTAAAGGTGGATTTTCATTACTACCTTTTGATTCTGTTGTATATGTATAGTTTGTTTCAACAATGTTTGTTTGATAATCAATACTAAATGATATATTAGTGTCTGTCACAAATGCATATCCATGATTGTGGTAAAAACTAACCTCAGATAAATCATTTATTGCAGCAATAGATATAAAATTTCCCTCTCCTAAATTCATTGAAACTTTGTTGTTAAGATTAGCAGGATGATTATTAGAACTAATTGTAAATACTGTATTTGCAGGAGCGTTAATTAGGTAGAACTTGTCTGAGTATTGTGCACCTAAAACATTTGATGGAGGTGATGTGTCATATCCTGAATGGCGATGAACCATCTTAATAATTAATGCTTCGCCAGTATGAGTAGTTGAACTTATTTGATTTCCATCTAAATCATAATATTCGTAGTTATCAACTCCATTAACATCAAAAGTATACTCAAGAGAGTCTTTGTTTAAAACCTCAACAAATACATATGGTGAACCCTGAACAAGAGTTGTAACCATTGTGTTTAGTTCACTCCCAGTGTTTCTCATAGCTACTTTCACATGAGAATCACCATAATCAATCACATGTGTTTCATAACAGGCATTTAAATCACTTGATTTTAAGAAACTATCTTTTAAGGAAATTGGGAACTGAGCGATTGTTTGATCACCATTTACATTCCAATATTGAACAAAACCGTCTTCAGGATTAGTAATCTCCATTCCTTCATTTCCATAAGAAATTCGTAAGGGATTTGTATAAATACCATTTCCATCACCATAATTTCCAACGAGAAGACTTGTCCACCATCCTGATGAAGGAACAGCTGTATCTAATAAACTATCATCTATAAAAGAAGGATTAACAGGATGTTCATAGTCTGATAAAAAACCATTATAATATGAACCATTACCTAACGTGTTTTTCCCACTTGTTGTTTCAAAATTGTCTTCTAAAACACAACGATTATTAATTAACTCAAAACCAGTACTGCATTCGGTTGGTATAACTGTATCATCTTTAATACAATTATCCTCAATTAAAGAGTACCCATCACCACAAATTGTCGGCCTGTTTGTATCCTCATCAATTTTACCTGTCGAACAACTACTCATAGTTAGTACTAATAAGACTAGTAAAATAGCATTAAATTTTTTCATTTTTTTCCTCTTTTCATATTATGTCTTATGCTTAACATTATCATAGAAAGAAAGCATTTTCAAGAATTACTATAACGTTTTCGTAAACAGTATAATTAGCTACTGATTTTAAGGTTCATTATAGCTTTTTATGTTTTTAAATGAACTATGTGACTATATCAACTTCAAAAAAAATAAACAAAGTTGTTTCACATTTGTAAAACAACTTTGTTATTTTGGCTTATTTAGTAATTAATCGCTACTTTGAAGTGAAGTGAATATTTTTAACATCGTTTTGGTTACAACTTTATTTTTATGATATGCAATAAAAAATTTACGACTCAAATCTAGAAAATCAGTTTTTAATACTGTGAAGAATTTACTGTTCTCTTTCGTAATTGATTTTCTTGATATAACACCAATACCAAGATTCATTTTAACAGCGTTTATTATTGCCTCTGTATTATTGTATTCACCTTTGATAATATAGTCTATCTCTTTTTGCTTTAGTTCTTTAAGAAGTAGAGCTCGCGAACCGCTGTTCGGTTCTCTTATTATAAATTTTCCCATCTGAAGATCAAAAGGCAATAATGTATTTCCTGTAGCTAGTTCATGATTATTGCTACATATTAGAACTAAATCATCGTTCATATAAGGAATAGTAATAATATTATTTGATACTATTTCTCCTTCGACTAAACCAAAATCTATTGTGTTATTTATTATCATCTGCGAAATGACAGTCGTGTTATTGATATAACTATATACTTCTGTATTTTCAGTTATGTTATTAAATTGTGATATTATTGAAGGAAGTAAATATGTACCAATTGTGATTGTTGCTCCTATTCTTAACTCCTCATGGATTGAGTCTGATTTTAAAGAGGAATATAGATTTTTATGAAGTGAAAGAATTTGATTTGCAAAGAATAGTAGCTTTTCACCACTTTTAGTTATATATAGTTTCTTACCAATTCGCTCAAAGAGCAAAATATCATATTGTCTCTCAATTTCAGTTATAGTTTGTGATACAGAGGATTGGCTAATATATAGTTCTTTAGCAGCAAGAGTCATATTGCCATGACTACAAACTGTTTTAAATATCTTTAGTTGTCTCTCGTTCATATATACCTCCTATAAGTATTTACTTATGATTACTCTAATATAATAATATTTTACTTTATAATTTTCAAGTGATATTATTTTGTTGATTTAGTACATGGAGGTAGTTATGAAAAATATAAGATTTATTCAAGGATTTATAGTAGCAAGTATTATTGCCTTTTTATCAATAATACTTAATCAGTTTATCCCTATAATAAGCAGTAGTGTAATTGCTTTATTTATGGGTTTAATATTTGGTAAGTTTTTTGTTGATAAGAATCAATATAAATATGGGTTTAATTTTTGCTCAAAAAAAGTATTGAAGATATCCGTAATACTTTTGGGAGCCTCTCTTAGTATAGGAGAAGTTCTAGTAGTTGGTAAATATTCATTGTTCGTAATGATATTTACTTTGGTTGCAGCGTTTCTTTCTGGATATGTGTTTGGTAAGATATTCAAATTGAATTGGCGGCTATCATCATTGATTTCCGCTGGTACTGGAATTTGTGGGGGATCTGCAATTGCTGCATTATCACCAGTTATCGATGCAAATGAAGATGATGTTACTTATTCAATTGCAGCAACATTCCTATTCGATATTGGAATGATATTGTTATTTCCATTGTTAGGTCACTTGTTGAATCTGTCTGATTTAGCATTTGGCTTATGGACAGGTACAGCAATTAATGATACATCATCAGTTGTAATAACAGGATACTCCTTCAGCGAGCTTGCGGGGGATTACGCGACTATTGTTAAGTTAACTAGAACATTATCAATTATACCAATTATTATCATCTTTTCTGTTATAAGTAGCAAAAAATCAAATAGGAAAACTGTACAATCAAAACAACAGTTAGTAAAGTCATTTCCATGGTTTATTATTATGTTTCTAATTATAGTAGTGATGAATAGTATGAGTTTACTAAGTAGCGAGACAATTATTGTGCTTCAAAAAGGAAGTAAAATTCTTATGACTATTGCCTTAGCAGCAATTGGCTTAAAGACAAATGTCGCGAAGATGGTACAATCTGGTACAAAACCATTATTTCTTGGTTTAATTGTTTCTGTTACTGTCGTTGTTGTCTCTATTCTTGTTCAGTTAAGTATTGGGATAGTTTGATTAGTTATTTTATACGTTAAAAATCTCTAATAGCAGTTTTTTTTGGATTTTGTAATATAAAATGATAGTTTTGTCTTGGAAAATAAAAATTATTGCTGAATTATCGTAATTTTGTAATACAATATAAGAGAGGTGATATTATGAGAGGTAAGGCACAAATAGTTCATGATTATATTGAAAAGAAAGTTATGTTAGGTGAGTATGCACCTGGTGAGAAGATTCCTTCAGAAGCCAAATTATGTACTGAGTTAAATGTAAGTAGAGTCAGTGTAAGAAGTGGTATAGAAAAGTTAATTGCGATTGGGTTACTACATAAAGAAAAATTTGGTGGAACATATGTTTCTCTACAAAATCAGGAAAACTACTTAAAAGCATTAACTCCAGCTTTAATGCATAACTTCGACTACTTGGATATGTTAGAAATAAGACAAGCATTGGATGCGTTAAGCATTGAACTTTGTATTAATAATATAAATGATGAAGTTATTAAGGAACTAAAGAAACTTTTAGTAGAAATGAAAGAGTATGAAGATAATGAATCAAATTTCTTTATGTTAGATCGGAAGTTTCATTTAACAATTTCAAAGTACTCATATAATAATCTCCTACATTACATTAATGAGATTATTTGGGAAGTATTAGAGAAAAATGCCAAGGAGCAATATCATAGTATTGGAAATGAGGAACGAGTAGTTGAACATAGTAGAATATTGGATGCTATGATTAATAGTGATTATGAGTTAGCTCGAGTTTATAGTGTTAGACATTTATCTAGAACTATTAAAGATGTAAGAAGTGGAGAGTAATCTTCACTTTTTTTATTTTTTTCTTGAAAACGCTTTTGTAATTTGATATATTAGAAATTGTAATACAAAATATAACAATTTATCCGGTTCGTTAATGCAAAATGTAAAATAATGTATTAAATTAGATAAATTGTAATACAAAAAGAGGAGAGAAAAAGAATGGCTTTATATTTAACTTTGATTTTAATTTTAGCAATCGGACTAATCGTACTTGCTACAAGTAAGTGGCATTTACATCCATTTATGGCATTGATTGGTGCATCGTTTTTTGTGGCTTTCGCTGTTGCAATCCCGCAATCTGCAGGATGGTTAATCGTTGAAGGGAAAGATCCGATAAGTTTTCTAGCTATCGAAGCGATAATTCGTAGCGGATTCGGGGGAATCCTAGCTTATATTGGTATTGTTATTGTATTGGGAACAATAATCGGTATTATTTTGGAGAAATCAGGAGCTGCTTTAAAAATGGCAGATTTCATCTTACGTGTTGTTGGTCCTAAAAGACCTGCATTAGCAATGAGTATTATTGGATGGATAGTTTCAATTCCTGTGTTCTGTGACTCAGGGTATGTAATTCTTTCAAGTTTACGTAAAAGTGTTACTAAAAAAGCTGGTGTAAGCGCAGTAACAATGAGTGTTGCATTAGCTACAGGATTATATGCATCTCATACATTAGTACCTCCAACACCAGGTCCAATTGCGGCTGCTGGTAACTTAGGTATTAGTGATGCTTTAGGATTATTAATTCTAGTTGGAGCATTTGTGTCAATGTTCTCAATGATTGCTGGATTTATTTGGGCAAAATATATTGGAACAAAAGTTGAACTGCAAGAAGATATTGACAATAAAGCTGCAGGAGAGCAACTTGGTAAAGGAATTGATTTAGGAGAACAAGAAATTATTGAGAAATATGGTAAATTACCATCAACTTTCATGAGTTTTGCACCTATTTTAATACCAATTATCCTTATATCATTAGGTACAATCGTTAAATTTTTCTGGGATGTTGCTCCAGCAAATGGAGTTGGAGAATTCTTCTGGACAAGTTTTATGTTCTTTGGAAAACCAATTAACGCTTTATTAGTTGGATTTGTAATTTCATTAGGATTACTTCCAAGTTTATCAAAAGAAACATTAACTGGTTGGGTTGGAGAAGGTATCAAGCAAGCTGGACCTATCATCTTAATTACTGGTGCAGGTGGTGCATTTGGTGCAATTATTAAAGCAACACCAATGGCTGAACTAATCGGTAGTGGATTAGCTGGATTAGGACTTGGTTTATTAGTACCATTTATTATTGCTGCTGCATTAAAAACTGCACAAGGTTCAAGTACTACAGCTTTAGTAGTTACTTCAACATTGATGGCTCCATTACTTCCTGAATTAGGTATTGAAACTACAATGGGAATTGTTTTAGTGGTAATGGCTATTGGTGCTGGTGCAATGACAGTTTCACATGCAAACGATTCATACTTCTGGGTTGTAGCTCAATTTACTGGAATGGATACAAAACAAGCATATAAAACACAAACAGTTGCAACATTGATCCAAGGTGTAGTAACATTAATAGTAGTATTAATACTTGGATTTATATTTATTTAATAATAAAGGAGTGGTTGGATGAATGTCTTAATCGCTGTAGATTCATTCAAAGGTTCTTTATCAACTACAGAATTAGCAGATACTATTAGTAAAGGTATTGCAGAAGTAAGCAATGATTTTAAAATAGAACAGATGCCTATTGCTGATGGTGGTGAGGGAACGTATAAAACACTAGTTCAAGGACTAGGTGGAACAACAATTACTAAAGAAGTACATGGCCCTTTATTTGAGAAAGTTGAAGCTCAATATGGCTTACTTCTAGACAATACAGCTATCATAGAAATGGCACAATGCTCAGGATTACCTCTTGTTGAGGAAAAACTTCGCAACCCAATGAATACAACAACCTATGGTGTTGGTGAACTTATTAAAGACGCAATATCAAAAGGTTCTAGAAACTTCATAATTGGAATTGGTGGAAGTGCTACAAATGATGCGGGTATCGGTATGTTAAGTGCACTAGGATATGAGTTCAAAGATAAGCAAGGAAGAGTATTAGAACCGATTGGCTCATCACTTCTGCATATCAATGAAATCACAACATCTAAAGTAATAGAAGAATTAGACGAATGTACTTTCTTAATAGCTTGTGATGTAGACAATCCTTTATACGGTACAAATGGAGCGGCTTACGTATATGGTAAACAAAAAGGCGCATCAGTTGAAGAAGTTGTAGTGTTAGATAGTGGTCTAGAAAATTTTGGAAAAATTGTTAAGAAGTTTAATGGAAAATCAATTACAGATATACCGGGTAGTGGTGCTGCTGGAGGTTTAGGTGGAGGTTTTATTGGGCTACTAAATGCTGAATTAAAGCCTGGGACTGATATCATCTTTGAAAAACTAAATGTCAGAGCCAAAATCGAAAAAGCAGATATTATAGTTACTGGAGAAGGACGACTTGATTTTCAGACAATTATGGGAAAAGCGCCTATTGGTATCGCTAAAATAGCTCAAGAATATAACAAAATAGTTATTGCTCTTGCAGGAAGTGTTACTGAAGAAGCTTATAAAGGACATGAATTTGGAATAACTTCGATGTTCTCAATACTAGATTCACCAATGAACTTAGAACAAGCTATGGATAAAGAAAATGCAATAAGACTTCTATATAACCATACGTATGAACTATTTAGATTGATTCATAAACTGAAATAAATGAAAAATACCCATTTGCTATTTAGCATCTGGGTGTTTTTTTTATGAAATCCACAACAACAAGAGAGATGATTTTTGATAGAATATTGATTCTAATAGATGACTTTTTATCAAAGTTTTTAGTTAATATATTGAACTAATTTATTGAATTAGTTTTGTATTCAAATTAATAGTGATATAATTAAATTACTGATGGATGTAATCATGATGGAGAAAAAATATATAAGGGGTGTTTTAATGAGTAATGAGAAAAAGGTGCAAAATGCAAATTTAGATCGACAAGTTTTAGAACAAATACCTACTCCAGTAATGACTGTAGATAGAGATATGTCTATTACTTTTATGAATCAAGCAGGGTGTGTTTTATTAAATTCAGAAATTGACGATTTATTAGGTAAAAAATGTTCGAATGTATTTCAGTCAGCAAACTGTGGTTCTGGGAAATGCAAGATGATAAAGGCTATTAAAGATGGGGCAGTAACAGTTGCTGAAAATGAAATATTTATTGATGGTAGCAAAAAGTACATTGAATGTACAGCTGCACCATTACGAAACGAGGATGGTGAAATAATTGGTGGACTTGAATCTATCATTGATATCACTAGAAGGGTTTTAGATGACAAAAAACTGCGTGAGCAAAGTGATGCAATCAGAGAAATGTCAACTCCAACAATAAAACTTTGGGAAGGTATTTTAGTATTGCCTGTAATTGGTATTGTTGACTCGTTACGAGCACAATATATGATGGAAAGTATATTGACAAGAATACTTGAAACATCATCGAAGGTTATCATTTTGGATATTCATGGAGTAGCTGCCGTTGATACAGCTGTTGCAAATCATTTAATCAAAATTACAAGAGCAACAAAACTAATGGGCTGTGAGTGTCTGTTATCAGGTATATCACCAGCTGTAGCACAGACGATAATTCAGTTAGGTATAAATATGGGGAACATCAGAACTTCTTCAACATTGAGTGATGCATTAAAAGAAGCATTTAAAGTAATAGAAGTAGATGTCTCTAACAAAGAATAATAGTAAAATGGATTCACTCAATGTTAGCAATGAAATTCAGGGAAACAATGTTGATGAATGTCATATTGTAACATTATCAGATAAACTTACTGATAGTAAAATTAAATTACTTTGCGATAATATAATAAAAATATCCTATAATGACAATATTAATGGGATTATTCTTAGTTTTGTAAATGTTAATGTAGTTGATCATCATTTCATTAAGCTATTAGTCAATACAACAAAAACCATTCAGTTATTTGGTGTAGTAGTTGTGTGGGTAGGGTTAAAACCAGGAATTGTAGCAACAATAATGGACTTTCAGGTTGAAATTGATAACATTAATTTCGCATTGGATGTTGATGAAGGGATCAATACGGTTCACCAAATACTAACACACGGACTAGGTGAATAATATATGACTACAAGTCTAATAAATGATGTTATAACTATAGATGAGTACAGAGTTGAAATAACACAATCAATGGATAATATTTTATTGATCCCAATCGTCCAGAATATGGCAAAGACGATTTCCTTTTCAGATGTTGATAGAGCGATGTTGGCAACAATAGCATCAGAACTTGCCACCAACATTCTTCGATATGCAAAACAAGGAGAAATGATTGTAAGAGTAATACGAAAATCAAATGAGATAAATGAATATGCTTTAGAAATTATTGCCGTTGATAAAGGACCAGGTATCAAGAATATAGATTTAGCTGTTAAAGATAATTTCACAACGCTTGAGAATAGTATGGGGATGGGCTTACCATTTGTGAAACGATTTATGGACGAGTTTTTCATCGACTCAAAGATAAATGAGGGAACTGCTATCACAGTTAGAAAATGGTGTTCATATGTACAAGATTGATTTTGGGCAAGAGTATAGAGCCCTGAATTTATCGATTGACCAATGTGGTGATGTAGGGTACATAAACAAGAAAAGTAATTGCTGGATTTTTGCCCTGATTGATGGTTTAGGTCATGGGCCTTTAGCTCGTGAAGCAGCATTGATTGCCAAGCAATACATAATAACACATGAAACTGAACAACTCGATAATATGATTTTAGGAATACATGAGAAGACCAAGAATTCGCGAGGATCTGTAATAGCAATTTGTCGAATCAATTTAGTAGAAGGCAAAATATCTTATACTGGAATAGGGAATATTAGTGTTAAAAGAGTAACTAATAAAACAACCACATATGTTCCTAAAGATGGAGTGATTGGTTATATAATAAGTAGGCCAGTTGTGCATGAAGATACCATATATAATGGGGATGTTATTATAATGAACTCAGATGGGATTAAGGGTTATTTTGAAAAAGAAGTATGTGAAAAATGGAAAAGAAAGACTGCACAGAATATTGCACAGGAAATTATAAACGAATACAATACCAACCAAGATGATGCATCATGTATTGTTATTAAAGTGGAAGTATAGGACTTGAGTAAGGAGGATAATATGTATGATATTGGTAATGTGCAAATATATAATGAGTCTAATGTAGTGAATTTACGAAATCGAGTAGGGACACTATTGAAAAACTTGCAGTACAATACTTATGAAACGCAGAGAATGGTTTCAGCGGTGTCAGAACTTTGTAGATTAATTTATAAAAAAAACCATAAAATTACATTTAATGTTGCTATAGAGTATAGTGACTTAGAACATAATATAATAATGAGAATATCATCAAAAAATATAGATGAAAATCTATTGTTTCTTGATGCTTTTTTTAGTTCAAAAAAAATAGATAAGAGAAGAGACGAGGAAACAATTACAATTACAAAACGACTACCTAATCCTTTGCTTATTGAGGATAAGGAGTTTATAGAAAGTGTTTCGAATCAGTTTATGATACTGTCACAGGATGAATTATTTGACCAGTTAGAGGAAAATAATAAACTTCTTGAGAAACAATCAGGACAACTCAAGAATGCTATTGACCAAGCTAATACAGCTACCCAAGCTAAATCTGATTTTTTGGCGAATATGTCACATGAAATCAGAACACCAATGAATGCGATTATAGGGCTAAATAATTTACAAATGAAAACTAAATTAAATAAAAGACAATTAGATTATGCCAAAAAAATCGGATTATCAGCAACAAATTTATTAGGAATTATAAATGATATACTAGACTTTTCTAAAATTGAAGCAGGAAAACTAACCATGGAGAAAATTGATTTCAGTTTAGAAGATGTACTTGGTAATGTATCAAACGTAATTAGTATGAAAACTCTTGATAAGGGAATCGAATTTGCAATAATTTTGGATCATAAAGTTCCCATAAATCTTAATGGTGATCCTTTACGATTAACACAAGTTTTATTGAATTTAACAAATAACTCTGTAAAGTTTACAAAACAAGGAGAAGTTGTCATTCATATTACAGTTGATGATGAACAAGATGATTCGGTGAAACTAAGATTTGCTGTAAGAGATACAGGTATTGGGATGACAAGTGAGCAGGTTGAACGATTATTTAGACCATTCACTCAAGCAGATCCATCAACTACACGTCAGTTCGGAGGAACAGGGTTGGGATTAGCAATATCAAAAAGGATAGTTGAAAAAATAAATGGTGAATTTAGTGTTGAAAGTGAGCCTGATAAAGGTAGTACATTTACTTTTACAGGAGAGTTTACACTTGCCCAAGGTAATCAGAGAAAAAAAGTGGTTCCTGAGAGTCTTCAACATTTAAAAGTTTTAGTTGTAGATGACAATAGTGCAGCAAGACAAGTGTTAAATGAGTACTTGGAGACATTTTCTTTTGAGGTTGTTCTCGTTGCCTCAGGGTTTGAAGCAGTAAGCCAAGTTGATGAGACATATGACTTAGTTATACTGGATTGGAAAATGCCTAAAATGGATGGAATTGAGACTTGGGTAATGATAGTTGACAAGTTAGGAGAGAATATCCCTAAGGCGATAATGGTATCTGCTTACGACAAAGACCAAATTGAGGATAAGTGTTTACAATTAGGTATCGAAGAAGTACTAGTTAAACCAATAACAGAATCAGTACTATATGATAGTATAATTAGAGTCTTTAATGAAAACTCTGAAGTTTTGACCAGGAAAACTTTGGCAAAAGAGGAAATAAATGGTCTTGATAGAATTAGAGGATCATATATTCTTGTTGTTGAAGATAATGAAATTAACCAACAAGTTGCAAGGGAATCTTTAGAAAGTGAGGGATTTGTAGTTGATATTGCAGAACATGGTGGAATTGCAATTGAGAAATTGTCACAAAAAGATTATGATGCTGTCTTAATGGATTTACAAATGCCAGTTTTAGATGGCTACAAAGCTACAACTCAAATTCGTGAACTAAATATTAAATTACCAATTATTGCCCTTAGTGCTGATGCAATGAGTACCACTGAAGACAAAGTCCTACAAGTGGGAATGAATGATTATATTACAAAACCAATTGATTTTGTTAAGTTGCTGAGATGTTTAGTTAAGTGGATTAAACCAAAAGAGACTAGAATAAGCAAACCAAAAAAACATCCAATGAAGAGTTATATTGATTTACAGATGCAAATGTACTTACCATCGTTTGAGGTCGAAAAAGTTCTGAAGATATTATCAGGAAATAAGGTTCTCTATTCAGAGATTCTTGATAAATTTATGATACATTATGATGGATTTGGTAATGTCATTAATAGTTTAGTTGATGAAAATAACTGGAATCAAATTAAAAGAGAGTTTCATAAACTCAAAGGTATAGCTGGTAATGTTGGAGCTATGAATATTTATGAATATGCAAAAAAACTAGAGGATCTTTCATCAGAAGTTAAAAGAGACGAGTTTACACAGTTTATGGAAGTAATCAATAATGCATTAAATCAATCAATAAATGAGATTAGAGACCTTTTCAAGCATCTTCCACAAGATGAAAATGGTAATGCTAAACTATTGAATAAAGAAGAATTAATGGTACACATGAATCGTTTAGGAGGTCTACTGGATTCATACGATGTTGATGCAGTAAAATGTTTACAGAAATGCAAGTTAAATCTTATAGCACTTGATTATAAAGATGAATATGAACAAATGAGTAATCTAATAACAAACTTTAATTTTGAAAGTGCTATGATAACTTATATGGATGTAATCAAAAAATTGGAGGGAGGCGGAGGAGATGTTCTATAAAGTATTAATTGTTGATGATAGTATTGAGAATATCAATATTCTAAAAGGAATACTTGATAAACGATATAAGGTAATGGCGGCAACGAATGGACATACAGCTATAAAAATCTGTAAAAAGCAACTACCCAATTTAGTACTTCTTGATATAGAAATGCCAGGAATTGATGGGTATGAAGTTTGTCTTAGATTGAAAAGTAATCCTTTGACTGAAAATATACCTATTGTCTTTGTTACATCAAAAGATAAAGAAATAGATGAAGCTAAGGGATTTGCTGTCGGCGCAGCAGACTATGTAACAAAACCAGTAAGTCCAATGATAGTTACAGCACGTGTCAAAACACACATTGCCTTAAGTAATCAGAGAATGTACTTGCAAGAACAAGTACGTGAAAAGACACGAGAGATTCACCTCACAAGATGCGAAATTATAAAACGTCTAGGTAAAGCCGTAGAGTTAAATGATCTCAATACAGGAAATCATATTGAAAGAGTAAGTAGGTATGGCTATATAATTGGTAAAGAATACGGATTAGATGATGATCAAGCAGATATGCTTCTAACGGCAGCACCAATGCATGATATAGGTAAAATTGGTATTTGTGACAATATAATCAATAAGCATGGTAAGTTAACGGATACTGAGTATACAGAAATGAAAAAACATTGTGCAATCGGTTGTGAAATATTAGGAGATTCAACAGAGGGAATAATAGAAATTGCACGTTCTATAGCTCTTGAACATCATGAAAGATATGATGGGACAGGGTATCCCCAAGGTTTAGTAGGTGAAGAAATAAGTGTGTACGCTAGGATTGTTGCAGTAGCTGATGTTTTTGATGCACTGACAACTGAAAGATCCTACAAAAAAGCATGGGATTTTAATGATGCAATTGAGTACATAAAAAAACAAAGTGAAAAGCAATTTGATCCATTAATAGTAACTTGCTTCTTGAATGTAATAGAGGAAATAAAAGACATCAAAGAAACGTATGCAGATTATATTTGTGTATATCCATAATAATTTAAAACACTCAGTCTCATTTTAATTGAGACTGAGTGTTTTTGTTCTAGGTTATATTATCATAAAGAGAAGGGATCAAGAAAATGATATATAACTATAAATCAACACATTGATAATTGTGTGTTATGAGTCTCTGTGATATAATTATATAGGTAAAAACAATGTGAGGAGCTGATACTATGATTATGAAATATATCAAGATATTTTATGTTAGTTTAATTTCAGCTCTTTTTATTATGGGAATTTCTTTATTATTAAATAGTGCAGAGATACCATTCTCTTTTTATAGTTTCGTTTCAATGCTTCTCATTTCTTTTAGAACTGGTGTAACATTATATTATGAAATCCGGCATTTATTAGCGACCTTAAAGCAATTTAAGATGTTGCGTTTTCCAAGTTTCAAAATTAGTTTCAAAAAGAACAAGTATCGATTTTATATAGGGAATAGAGTTGAACCTATATCAATATATAAGTTGAAAGTAATCCGTTGTTGAGAGTTTTTTTGTAAACTAAAAAAACAATAACGGAGGATAACTATGAGAAAACAAGACAGATATATACAAGAGTATATATCTATTATTAATATGAAAAAAGGAAAACAATTTCCTTACAAAAAGCAATTTTTTATAAACTATACAATCGCTTTTGCGATAATAATTACCACCTTTTTAGGAATGGGATATATTATAGGTTTTTTAGAGAACTTCAATTATGTTGCATATAGTATAAATGCAGCTGTTTTTGGTTCTTTTTTCTTTTCCTTATACGAAAGAGAAAGAAAAATTCAGAAGGACCTGAATAAATCATATAGAATTGTTCTTGGAATTATCTATGATTTACTAGGAATACTAGTTGTTCAATTATCTGTAACTGGTATATTGTTTTATTTTGCATTTGCCATGATTGTAAGTCTAGCGGATTTACTCCTATGTTTAATTCTATCAACACTAATTTTTCTTGCTCAATTTAGGTTGGCCAGTATAACAGAGAAAAACTTAATCAGTTCTATAAAAACTAATATTAGTAGAGAAAATGTTGTTGTAAAGAGTTTTTGGTATATATTATTTGTTCATCAATACTATATGATAGCTCTTTATATACATGTTTTTGATAGCATTTTAGTTATGATGCTAATTTGGACAATCCTTTTACTAGGATTATTTGGAGTTAGATATTGCTTTAGAAATAGCTATATCAAAGGGTTATCTAACCCAACATTCAAGTATAGTATTTATTTTGTTGTCTTGATTGTTTTATCAAAACAAACACCAAGTCTTATGTATGACTTGCATGTAAAGGATATTGTTTACCTGGAGAAGAGTCCAAAAGTTGAACATGTAGGTGTTATAGAAACACCTACTGTAACTAATTATTTTAATGGGGACTATATATTTTATGAAGACCATGTTTTAGTCGACAGTAGAAGGCCAGTTGTTTATGAGAACGAGTATATAAATTCAGATAGTGTTATAGCCTTTGATGAGGATGGTAATGTGACTGGATATGAAACTATTGATTTAATAGGGGAAATCTATCATCATGTTATACTTTATCCAAAAGATGGTAAATTGTTGGAATCATTTCATGAGGAAACAACCTCGAAGCCAGAATATTTTAATGAGAGATTATCGACAAAAAATGGACCAGCGAGAATATATCAAGTAATAAACTTAAATGATAAAATATATATCAAATCAGAGATTGGGCTATTAATCTATGATATGAATTATGTGTTAGAAGAAGTAATACCAAAAGATGTAAGAATTCCTACAGATATTGATGCAGCATTTGAAAGTACTACACTTGCGTCTTACAGTGCAACATATGGGGAGTATACAGTAGTTGAAGATTATGAAACAAAAGAGTATATGATAATGCATGACGATGTTGCTATAAAACTTGAGTCACCAGACAAATATATTCAAAGCGGAATCAATAATTACAGTGTTTTAGGTCTATTAGTAAGTGATGAGTATTTTATTGTTACTTCTAATTTATACTTGATTACTTATACAAAAGATGGTGACTATGTTGATAGTATTTCTTATCCACTGATGTTTGGATTTCAAAACGGATTATTGATTGATAATGTGTTTACTTCAGTTTACGCATCGTATTATGATCAAATACATTACTCTTTTGACAACTATGATGTTCTTCAGATTAATCCTAGTGATTATGGTAAATATGTGTTGAGAAATGATTTTCAATCCTATCAAAACTGTGAAATTCCGTTTGGATGTACTTATTATTACGTCGTAAGGCAAACTAAGCATGTATATATTCAGTTTTTAGTTTCACTTATGGTTTTAATGTTTCCATCAAATCAAAAGGAAGAAAACAAAGTATAGAAAAACGACCAAAATTTTGGTCGTTTTGTTTTTTTTATTACTCAAAGTTGTATGACATTCCCTCGGGAATATAAATAACATATACTGAGAAAGGTACTGATGCAAAGAAATCATTATCAAACTGTGCATTTACTATGAAACTGGGACTAGAAAATGTAGTAGTTGGTCCTAATTCACTTGTAATTGAAATCTCATTATTGATAATTTTTATAGTTGCATTTTCTGTAAGTTCATCGTAAAAGTTCACTGTGTGAATTTCTACTGTGTCAGTAAGATTAGAAGTTTCTATAACTTTTACCTTATATTCCATTAGTTCACTGATTTTTTCTTGTGAAAGGTCACTATCAATATCTGTGAAATGTACTGTATTAATCGTAATATCGGATGTTGTATCAACAGAACTAGTAGTATGCAATGTTGAAGCGAATAAAGCATCGTTTTCAACATCATCATTAAGAAGGACAATGATTAATACTGATAGAATAAATAACGAAATGAAAATAATTGATTGTTTCAACATATTAATATACCTCCATTCTTTTGAGGGGTATAAATCCAAGAGTATGGGAAACTAATGTAATTAGAAGTAGTTTCAATACCAAGTATGAAACATTGTTTTCCAGAAATAGAAATCTAATAATATCACCAAACCATCCAAACATAATAATACATGTTATTATGATTGTTAGAACTGGTAAGGTATAGTATAAGTATTTTTTTAGATACATTGATAGACAGTATGTAATTGATGCAAAGGCTACTAAATAGGCCCATGAAGCAATAAATCCCGTTGTGAAACTTTTTAGAGTCACAGGATTAATATATACTAGTTTATCACACACAAGATCAGCGAGAGTAAAGATTATAATCTCGACTGGTGCGACTATCGAAACTGTTGCAAGTAGGATAAATGATGCGACGATTAGAAACAATAGATTTGATACACCATAAATCGTTCTGTTGATAGGAAAGGCAAATTTACCATTCATATCATCTTTTGACTTGATTGTGTGAATAATTAAAGCTATCATCATTACAATTACTCCAGAGAATAAAGTTCCTCCACCGTCATTTGATGATATTTCATTGATATTCACAAAAATTATTGTCATAACAAAATCAAACACCATTAAAGACAATGAAATCACTACTCCTATAAAAACTGTCCTTTTTAAGTCTAAAAACATGTGATATAAAAGTCCCTTATAAGCATTAGTAACAATATTATACGAATTCATATAATGAAACCCCCTTACTTGTTAGGAAGATAAATAGATCTTGTGGAGAAACACTCTTTACTTCTATGTTATTTTTTTTCAAGACTGAGTAATCGTCTTTTGACAAGTTGTTTTTTATTACATATTCCGAAGTTTTTATGAAGTTATCAACATTAATAACTTCGATATTCTCCGTGTAATTTTTTAAGAAAGAAGTATCACCACTAAGCATTATTGAATAGTCTTTGAACTCTTCCATTGACTTATGCATTAGGACTTCACCATCATTGATTAGAATAATTTCTTCTAGTAACATATCGATCTCATTTAATAAATGACTTGAAATAATTATAGTTCGAGGATAATTGATAAACTCGTTTAAAAGGATATGATAAAAATCTTTCCTAAAAGCTGCATCTAGCCCAAGTGTTGGTTCATCTAGAATTGTTAATGGCATTCTAGAACATAATCCTACTATAACGTTTACCTGAGTTTTCATTCCTCTTGAGAGTTTCTTATATTTTTTTTCGGGATTCAAACCAAAGTGCTTAATAAGTTTACTAGCGAGTTCATCATTCCATGAATTATAATAAAGATTAGCTACATTCATAATTTCCTTAATTTTGTAGTTAGAATTAAATTTTGATTCCTCATCAACAAATACCATCTTCGCCATAACATCCAAGTTATCAAATACGTTACTATCAAAAATCTTGATATCACCATCTGTTGGTCTTATCCTACCGGCACATGTTTTTAGGAATGTTGTTTTACCTGCTCCATTTTTCCCTATTAATCCGATTATCTTGTTCTCGGAAATAGAAATATTAACATTATTCAGAGCCGTAACATCTTTGTATTGCTTAACTAAGTTCTTTGTTTTAATTATATCCATAGTTAGTCTCCTTTATATTCATCAATGATATCTTTTAACTCGGCTTTTGTAATACCAAGTTTTTTTGCCTCTTGCATAAAACTTTCAATTGTATTTGATAAAAAGATATCTTTTCTTTTATTTTTAATCATTTCAACAGCCCCCTTTGACACAAACATACCTAGTCCTCTTTTCTTATATAATACTTTACTTTGCACAAGTAAATTAATACCTTTAGCAGCTGTTGCGGGATTAATTGAGAACTGTTTTGCAATTTGGTATTGGGAGTATGCGCTCTTTTCTTCTAGTAGTAAACCATTAAGGATATCTGTCTCAATTCCCTCAGCTATCTGTAGATATATTGGTACTGCTTTATCAGTTGATATTAGCAAAAAATCACCTCGTTTCGCTATTTAAGTTGGTACTACCCTACTTATGTAATGTAGTATAGCACTATAAATCATTTTTGTCAAATACATTCCAATATATAATAGACTTCATTAGGTGATTTTTATTAATTATGGACAAAAAAAAGAATAGATCACCTATTCTTTTTATCTTATAAATTTGCTGATGATACCCACGTATGCCCAAAGGAATACTCCACCATAATAATAGTTCTTTTCAATAACGACCATATATCCTCCAATTAATAAACTAATAATGAGAACACTATAAAAAGAGAGATACTCATTGTTCATAAAGAATGTGATATCGTGTTTAAATAGTAGAATTGATATATTGGCAATAAGAGCGACGCTAATCCATCCTGCATAAATACTGAATGTAGCTTTAACAATACCTTCAGGGTTTGTTAATTGAAGAATCATAAGTAGCGAAACTAAAAGGATAACCATTACAATTGTACTTAGTAAAATCCTATCATAATGCCAACAGAATAACCATGAGATATTGAGAATGCATGTAATGATAAATAGTACTCCTAATAGTTCTATGTTTGTTGTACTATTTATGTTGCCTAATGTATAAGAAATAACAAAAACAAATATTAACAAATATATTAATCCCCATATGGAGAATGTAAAACCTGAGGGAGTGAATAAAGTGTTATATTTATCGGAAATCTCACCAGTAGTAATACCGCCTAATGGCTTAGAATTAGCAATATAGTTAACATATATCATGGAAGCAAATAAAATCACTACAAAAAGTTTCATAATTATCATTCTCATATAAACCTCCTATATTTTCTTTCCACTATCTAATTGAGTTACTAATTCTTTGGGATAGGGATTAAACACATATTGCTCTTGTAGATATTTCTGATTAAATCGTATGGCAAAACCTTTTAGAATACGAAGTGGTGTTGAATATGGGATGTGGTTCTGTAAGTAATCATTCTGAGTTTCAAAGTAATACGCTTTTTCAGAGTCAGTTAAAACGTCTTTGAAATATCCATAGATATGTGTTAGGACATTTATACGTTTCTGTTTAGAGGGGGGATTTTTCAGTAGTTTTAGTAGTAAGTTAGAATATGCTTCATATACTTCTGATAATTTTAACTTATTGTGATTTGCTACTACATTCCCCATTTTTTTCATGATTGTTTGATTATAAGACATAAATAAATATTTGTTCTTAGAATGGAAATTTACAAGGTTCTTTATTGGTGATCCAACTATTTCTGTGAATCTAGCTGTGGTGAAAATTCTAATAAAGAAATTTTCTCGTATCGTGAAGTTAGTTAATCTTCTTTCTGTTTCGATCGGATACTCCTCATATGCCTTAACGATTTCATCAGCAAACATTCCATTTTGTACAGGTTTCAGAGGTTGAGTCTTACCTGGACCCTGATATACCTTGATTTTATCAGTACCACATGTCGGTGATTTTGCTTTTAGAATAAACCCATCATATGACTTGTTAAACATTTTTTGTAAGTATTTATTAGTGAATGATTGCATTTTTTCTGTGTAATCAATTCCTTCAACAGAAGAAATTAGTTTGAGTTTTTCACCTTTTACTTGTGACAACCTTATTGTATCTCTGGGCGCAGACATTCCTATTGCTATTTCTGGGCAAACTGGTCTGAAATTCACATAACTTTTAAGATCTCTTATGACTTTACTACTTATCATAGTACCGTCAAATCGTACTGATTCGTGCTCTAAACAAGCGCTAATTAGAATTGTGGGTCTGGGATAATTCATATCTTTTCACCTCTTTCTCAACTTTTTTACAGTATTCATCAATGTTGAATTTTCTCCTTAATCCATTTGCGTTCATATATCTAATTTTACCAAAAATAAAGCGTTCTGACCATGCTCTATCATGTTTACCGAAACACCATGCAACTCCAGTATAACCATTTGGAGTGTTTCCGTCAAAGAAGTATAAGTTATTTAACTGTACTGCAGTTTCATAGGCAATTTTATATGTTGGACTCCACTCTATGATTTTTTTACACCAATACATTCTCATATATCCATGCATTTTGCCTAGATGTACCATTTCTTTCATTGCAGTATTAAAATAGATATCATGTGTTCGGTAATTTATGTAATCATCAATGTCATAAATGTATGCTTTGTCGTCACTAATATGATCTTTCATTGTGTTATATGCCCATTGATATGTCATGTTCTCAAAAATATTGTATTTCTTGTTATAGAAGACAAAATTGAAAGCGAGTTCTCTTCTAATAACAAGTTCCTCAATGAATAGGTTTCTATTTTGATGGGAAGATGATTCTAATAGTAAAAGAATTCTTATCGGAGAGATAATTCCGTATTTTAGGAATACCGAAAGGGAAGAAGTATAATTAAACTCAGGATGATTTTTAAGATGATAGTATGGAAGTTTCTCATTAATAAATTTTTCTGTTTTTTCAATTGCAGTTAGTTCCGTTGCTGATAAAATTTTGTCTTCTAAAACAGGATCAATGAAGTTATTAATTTGTTTGAGGATTTTTGGTCTAATAGTTCTTGCTGAGTACTCCTCTTTATTAGACGTTATTCGAACTGGAACAACAACGTTGCTTTCGATAACACTTACTGAATATTTTGATTCTGATACAATATGTTTTTCTAACTCTAATTCCTCATGTAAATATCCTTGATCGAGAATAATATCATTTCTAATAGATATATCATGATAATCCTCAACATAAGACACTTCACCAAATTGGTGGAGTTTTTCTTTTAAATCCTTGATAAATTCATTAAAATATTTATTCTGTCTTTGTGCCTCGCTTTTTCTATATATAATAATGTCGCATGAATCATAATGATTAACAGCATAGCTTAAACTGTGATTATCGAGGATTCTATATGTTTGTGACATGATATATGTTACATGGTTACTCATTTTTTTACCTTTTGTATTGATTCTTAGTGAGTTCATTAAATCACCATCCACTGATATTTTTTTGTGTTCATTGGTATGTTTTCTATAATTAAATTATTACACAAAAGCATATCGTGTGCAAACCATATGCTTATATGCTATATTGTAATTATCAGGTGGTGATTATTTGTCAAACTTAGGAAAAAATATTAGGGCTCTTAGAAAAGAGATTAAACTTAGTCAAATAGATTTAGCAAAGAAACTCAATGTCTCTCAAACATCAGTAGCTCATTATGAGGCGGGGACGAGACAGCCTACAATTGAAACACTTAAGGAGTTATCTCAAATATTCAATAAACCAATTGATGATTTGGTAGGTAATATAGTAATTGAAGGAAAGGAAGGTTCTTACCTTTCTAGGCAAAATCTTTTTGAGTCACTACTTCATTCATTACTGAATAAAAATGAGAGTAAGTTTATCGAAACTTTTGAGCAAAATGTCTATCCTCTATATCAAGTAAAAGAAATTATAGATAATATCTTAAAAGATTTGATGTATAAAATTGGGGAACTTTGGGAACAAGGGTTAATAACAGAAGCAGACGAACATTATGCAACTAACGTTGTTAGAAAAGTAGTTGGATACGTTAGTATAAAAGAGAAAAGAAACATTAAAAGTAAAAAGGCAATTACTTTTACAGTAGGATCAGAAAAACACACACTAGGTTTAGAGATGGTAAATGCCTATTTAGAAACTGAAGGCGTTGACTCAATTTATTTAGGGAATGACGTACCAATAAGAAGCCTTGAGAAAGTAATTGATGAGTATAATCCAGATTATATATTTGTTTCAGTAACATTGAGTGACTCGATTAATAATTTAGAGTATCTAGTTGATCATATAAATGAAAAATATAATTTCAAGTTTTTGATTGGCGTTGGGGGACAAGGGTTAAATCAAAATGAAAAATTAACTACACACAGAAACTTACACGTACTTAAAAATATTGATGAGTTAGTTGATTTACTTAATAGATAGAGGTGAAGTAAATGGAAAAGAACAATTTTACTGTAGGGGTAGAAAAATTAGTACATCCAGTTGATGTAGGAACCTTGCATTTTGTTCAGAATTTTACGGGTTCACTTCCAATTGGAATCCAGAAGAAAATGATTAATAATGCAGCTAAGACAACACCATATATGGGTTTTGTTGTTGAGCCTTATAGTTACTTTCTATGTTATGAGATTTCTGACTTGGCTTGGGCAGAGCGTTTATTACCTGAAGGATTTAAAATGGTGAAATCACATGTTTTTAAAGATGACATTGAAAGGTATTATGGAATATTTGGCATCTTCAATGCTCATACAAGTGGTTTTTGGGGTTTGCGTGTAGAGTTTTATCTAATTGCGGAAAATGTTGATACAGGGTTACTTAGTTGGATAATTATCGATTATGATACAAATACAATTAGCTATGATCCGAAAAATGGATTATCTAGTCCTAATGCTGTTGGAGGAATCTTCACAGTTGACTATAACGGTATCATTCATGTTGATGTAAAAAGAAATGATAATAGTCATAGTTTAATCTTGCAAAGTGATATAAAGAATGCGATAGATAGGAAACTTGATCAACGACTTTGGGTTGAAGGAAACCTATCAATTGGATATGGGAAAGAAATATCTAATAATGATTCAAATGTCTTTTCTCTAAAATTTCATCCTGAAGAGTTTTCGAGTGCATTGGAAATTAAAAATGAAGATGTAAACATTAATGTTAACTCATGGTTTCCAGGATTGTTTAAAGAGAAACCTGCTACTGTATTATGTTTTCCATATGCTCAACATTTCTTATCAGACAGTCCAGGAGCATATAGCCAATTGCAAAATGAAGAAGAACTTGTAACTGAAATTGAAAGAGTAGATTTCAGTAAAATCAATATATTTTCAACAGAGAAACTTAAAAAACTTGCTATTACAGGTATAGCATTATCAGTACTAATAAATATTACACTAGTTTTATTACTAGTTATTTAGATAAAAAGTTTAGAAAAGGAGAGAAATATGAAAAAAGAAATAACTTTAAAGAGTTTAAGAAAATTTAACATCATCATGGGTGGACTACATTTATTCCAAGGAGTATTAATGATTATACTTGGATTACTAATAACTGATTTAGGAAATTTTAAAATGAGAATCTATCAACATTACTTAGAGTTTGTTGAAACAGCACCAGGAGAAGGTTACTTATCATTTGCAAGAACAGAAGCATTTACGTTACCATTCTTTGTTTTAGTAGCAGCATTCTTATTGATTAGTGCTTTAGCTCATGCTTTAATATCGTTACCTAAGAAAATTAACACAATGTATAATAATGATTTAGAAAAGGGAATTAACAAATTACGTTGGTTTGAGTATGCTCTTAGTTCATCAATTATGATTGTTTTAATCTCATATTTATTTGGTATATGGGATATAGCATCACTTACATTAATCTTTATAGTTAATGCTTCAATGAACTTATTTGGATTAGTTATGGAACAACTTAACTCAGGTAAAACAAAAGAAAATGTTAACTGGGGACCATTTATATGGGGATCAATAGCAGGATTGGCACCATGGATAGCAATTATCCTTTATATGACAGGTGCAACTGCTGAAGCAACAGCACAAACTCCATGGTTTGTATGGGCAATTGTTGGATCTTATTTTGTGGCATTTAATACATTCCCAATTAATATGATTTTACAGTACTTACAAAAAGGAAAGTTTGTCAATTACTTATATGGTGAAAGAGGATATATCGTATTAAGTTTAGTCGCTAAAACAGTTTTAGCATGGTTAGTTCTAGTTGGAGCGTTACAACCAAGTTAAAAGGAAAGAGTATTTCTAATAAATAGGTTCACATTTGAACTTTTATGAATATTGACTTTAAGTTACAATTAAAGTCACAATAAGGGAGAAGAGAGGCAATCTTTATTGGATTGTCTTTTTTTATTGATATTAATTATCAAATATCAGAGTTTCAGTATATATAGGTTGATTATTATTGATTAGGTAATAACTTGCCGATTTTTAGGAGGTGCATAATGAGAAAAATAACACTGATTGTAATGGTAGTAACTCTTATGCTTTTGTCTGGATGTACAAGAAAAATAAGTGATTATAAGAATGTAGTTTGGAAGAGTGATGAGGGGTTACTTGTTATTAACATTTCCGGAGATTCTATCTATAGTGGGTATGGTACATTGAAAGTAGATAACGAGGAGATAAATATCGTAGCCAAATTTGAGTGGAGCCAATCTAAACTGGAGATATATGATGAGAACATGATTGTTCAGACTTCTATAGATGACATAATAGATACAAGCTTAATAACGTTTAAAATAAGTGCTATACATAAATGGTTATTTATATACTCAGATAGTGAAATGCATCTGCAGACTTATCAAAACAACTCAGGTATAAATAGTTTGGATGATTTGGAACTTCATATGGAGATGAAAAACTAGATGATGATGAAATAGATGCTATAAATTGCACTAATACAAAGTGGCTAAATGATGATTTAGAAATAGAGTTTGAGACAACTTTTAGAACAGTTTTTACTAGAGAAAGCTATGGTAGTTTGATATATCAAGAAGAAACCATAAACATTAAAATAGTTTTTAAAGATGATGATTCATATACTGTACTAAGAAATACTGATACATATGAAATTTTATTCTCAGGTACTTATTCAACAACGAAATCATTACTAACACTTATAATAGATACTAATAATATTTTTGAAGTAGATGTACAGGAGGTAGTGTTGGAACATGGAGCAAACTATAAATAAGGGATATTTACTGGCAGTAGTAATCATGACTTTCATACGATTACATTTAGTAAAAAGCGTAATATTGAATCAGGAGATACCTGTTATGCCCTAGGGAACATTAATAATATAAGTCTATCGTTTTCAAAAGGAATTGTAAGCAATCCCTCAATACTAATTCTAGTTGGCAATAGTCAATCATCATACATACAATCAAATATTGATATAGCTAAGGGATCTAGTGGTGGAGCACTACTAGATGAATATGGGAATCTGATTGGAATCACAACTCTACGTCTGAAGGAAGATAACGGAAATCCTATAAATGGATATGGGTATTCAATACCACTTAGGCTAATCAAGGAGTTTTTAAATACAAACTAGATGATAGGTTTAGTAATATGCAACACCAATTATATTTAATGAAAAGTCATACTTATTTACAAAGTATGACTTTTTCTAACTAAATAAGAAATAATAGTACTTTCTTCTCTATCAAATTTCAGTTAGTTCAGGTATTATGAAAATAGAATGGTATTATATAATGGAGGATATATGAGAAAATATGAAATCATGATTATTGAATCAGAAGAACTAAATAGAAATGTTAAGATATTCATTAAAGTTCCAAACGATTATTATCAAAATGATAAAAGATATCCAGTATTATTTATTCATGATGGCCAAGTGGCCTTTAATGATTTTGAGGAGAATATGACAGATTGGGGCTTGATGGATGATTACTTGATTAATAGTAAACAAGAAGTCATTTTGGTTGGAATAGATAGTGGTAAAACTAGGGTTGATGAACTTTGTCCTTTTGTTATAAAATCAAAAACACGAGGAGAACTCGGTGGTAAAACTGATAAATATATTAGTTTTATAGTAGGAAAACTTATGACAATTATTAACAGAGAATATCGAACATTAACAGGTCCTGAAAATACTGGTATGATGGGAATATCATTAGGGGGAGTATGTACATTTTATGCAACAACAAAATACACTGATTATTTCTCAAAATACGCAGTGATATCAAGTGCACATTATCAGGTTCATAACAAGCTATTACCAATCATCAATGCTGCTGATTTATCAAAAATCAGTAGATTCTATTCTGATGTAGGAACCAATGAGTCGGAAAAAGATGATATAAGTATTCGATATATTGAAACAAATAAGGAAATATTTAATGTGATTGAGCAAAAACTCCATAAAGATAATCGACTTTTAAAGGTAGTTGATAAATCTAGACATGAGTTTGTCGACTGGAATAAAAGGTTTGCGACAGTAATTGAGTTTTTGTTTAGTTAGACTCATTATTAGGAAGTAGAAATTATAATTATCAGAAAGTAAAAAATCATAAATTGATACTAAATGTAGTCATTTTAAACCAACCGAACATTATATAGGTTTGTGGCTACTTTTTTTGTGATATAATATAAATAAGGGTTGAAATTTATAAATAAGAATAGTGAGGTGCTACTATGGAAAGACAACTAATTAAAACAAAGTTACATGTTCCAAAACTGCAAAAAAACCATTTTTCAAGAAAGCAATTGATTGACAAAATAAATGCAAGTTCAAGCGGAAACTTGGTTTTGGTAAGCGCACCTGCTGGATATGGTAAAACTACTCTTGTTAGTGAATGGATCAATGAGTATCTTGATAATAGAGTGTGGTACTCACTGCATGAGGAAGATAATAATTTGGTAACATTTCTCTATTACTTAATTGAGGCTTTACGAACTATCGACAAGAGTTTTGGATCTAGTATCTTAAAGGAAATTGAGATGTTGGATTCAATAGGTATTGAGTCGCTTTTAATATCAATGTTGAATGATTTTGCATCATATGATGACGTTTTTACACTTGTTCTTGATGATTATCATATGATAGAAAATAAAGATATTCAAAGAGGAGTAGCATTTTTACTAGAACATTTACCAGATAATATTAGAATAATAATAATTACAAGAAATCACGATTGTTTACCTATTTCCAAACTAAGAGCTAAAAACAAATTAGTTGAAATTACTATTGATGATTTAATGTTGAATCAAGATGAGATATCTATATTCCTTTCAAATTATCTTGAACATGAGTTGTCTAGTAAAGAAATTGGTTTTATATCTGAAAAGTCAGAGGGATGGATTACAAGCTTACACCTCTTTGCCTTATCACTTTTAAGACAAGGAAATACAGATAAACTGGTAGAGTCATTTTCAGGTAGGAATGATTATGTATTTGAGTACCTTTTAGAAGAAGTATTTAATCAACAAAATAAAGAAGTTCAAAATTTTCTTATGGTAACTTCCCTTTTTAGTAGATTCTCATTAAGTCTTTGCAGTGATATATTGGAAATAACAATGAAAAAATCGTCAGAGATTTTAAACACAATAAGCAAAGCTAATCTTTTTTTAGTAAATCTCGATAACCAAAGAAGATGGTATAGATATCATCACCTCTTTCAAGACTTCCTAAGAAAACGATTTGTTGAAACAATTCATAATGATTTAGATAGTAAAAGAATACTTGATAAGGCTAGTATATGGTTTGAGGAGAAGCAGTTGATTGATGAAGCAGTACAGTATTCATTTAAAGCCAAAAATTATCCACAAGCTGCAAGGTTACTAGAGTTAGAGTGGGCTGAGATTGATCGTAAACTTGAATCAAGTATGTGGCTAGAATGGATTAGGAGTATCCCACGAGATATTCTTAAAAATCGTCCTGTTCTCAATGCAGGATATGCATGGGCGCTACTTGATAATGGTATAATTGAAGATTGTGAAAACCACTTAAAAAGAGCGGAAAGTTTAATGAATGATTACCATAGTGGTAGTTCAGAAGTAGTAGTTTTTGATCATACAACTTTTGATATGTTACCATCGATTATTAACTCAGCTAAATCATACTTATATACTACATTAGGAAGGTATGAGGAAGCTTACAAATGTGCAATAAATGCAAAAAACACTGAATTGTCAAAAGGTATTTATGATAAGAGAATTGTTAATACAATTTTAGGATTGGCACAATGGTCCTTAGGGAAACTTACTGAGGCTTTCGACTCTGTAAATCATAATATAAATAGTGTAAAAATGAGAGTATCAGTATCTATTGTTTTAGGGGAACTTATGATTGAACAAGGATATTTAAATAAAGCTGAAGAGTTCTATAGAGAGACGATAAGATTACTAAATAAAGAAGAGGGGATATGTAATCAAGTAGAACCGAGTTTACTGTTAGGTTTATCGTGGATTTCACTCTGTAAAGGAAATGTTTATCAAGCAAAAGAATATTTAAATATGTCAAAGGAAATTGGAGTCCATAATTCAGTAAGAACTTGGAAGTATCACTATCACAGATATAAAGCGTGGGTAGATATACACGAATCACAATATGATGAAGCATTAAATAATATCAGTAAAGCAGAACAACACAAGTATTCAAGTGCAGTTCCTAAAGTGCAAAAACTGGATGAAATGAAAATCTTAGTTTTTATTAAGCAAAGAAGGGTTAATGATGTTTTTGAGTGGCTTGATGAATTTCGATATTATGAAAACATTGAATACATCCATGAGTTTGAAACTTTTACATTCATAAAAGCACTAATATTTAAGTATCAAATCTTGAAGAGTAATGAAACTCTGAGAAAAGCAGAGAGTATAATTCAAAAGTTTATAACAAAACTAGAGGATGAAAAAAGAACTCTAGCATTAGTAGATGCGATAGTTCAATTAGTTAGAGTAAATCTTTATCAAGATATGAAAACTGAAGCTTCAAATAACATCACAAAAGCTATACAACTAGCATCATCGCAAAAGTATAAAAAGCCTTTTGTTGATATTGGTGATGAGCTTATAGATTTACTATCAGAATTAGATCTTCGTCCAAATCAAAATAGATTTATGAGAGAAGTAATTCAGAGTATCAACACTAAACTTTGTAGCCAACACAAACTTTCAAAACCCTGTGATAATCTTGAATTAATCGTTCCTTTAAGTAAAAGAGAAAATGAAATACTTGTTTTAATATCTCGTGGATTATCAAACGAGGATATATCAAAGAAACTCTTCTTGGCATTAAGCACAGTAAAAAACTATAATCACAGTCTATTTGGAAAACTACAAGTTAAAAGTCGAACAGAAGCAATACGGAAAGCTTCTGATTTAGGAATCATATAGGATAAACTCTCGTAATGTGAGAGTTTATCTTTTTTAGTACTTTTAAACAGTACTTTAGTGCCTGTTTTTATTCATGCTGTTACGATAAACTATTAATGTCAACAGGAGGAGTGACAGATATGGAAAAACAAAAATACAACCAAAGAATAGCAGGCATCTTATTTCTCTTAGGAACAATATTCGGAGTTTTTAGTGTTTCAAGTGTAATTGATAATTCAGACTATTTGAGTTTAGTAGCACAGTATAGAAATGAAGTTTTATTTGCAGGTGTTGCTCAATTACTTATGGCTTTATCCTATTTGGGTTTTGCCATATTCCTTTTCCTAGCAATCAAGAAATATAATGAAAGTTTATCACATGTTTTTATTGTATCTAGAATCCTTGCAACTGTCTTTAATATTCTTGGTCTTACAATCATTATACTATTACTTAATTTGAGTGAGTTATATACATCTAACTTAATGGATACATCATATTTTGAAGTAATAGGTTCTTTATTAAAAGAGTCGAGAGATATATTAAATCACATCATAATGATTATTATGCATTGTGTTGGGGGATTAAGTTTATATTACCTTCTACTTAGAAATGAATTAACTTGGAAATGGTTATCCTATGCGGGGTTGGGAGCATCGCTCTTAACAGTTGCTTTGAGTTTTCTTGTTTTGTTTAATCAAATAGAAATAATATCAAATGTCTATATTGGATTAAGCTTTCCTCTCATCATTGTCGAACTAATACTTGCTGTTATATTGATAATGAAAAGATTAACTATAGAGGATAAAAAAACTCATGTGTGATAGTACTAAGTTTTGGAATAGAATGGCAAGTACGTATCATAAAAACCCTCACCTTAGAGATAACGCACAAAGGAATCTAATAGAAATGTCGTTGCCATATCTTAGAAAAAAGGATAAAATACTAGATTTTGGATGTGGGACTTGTTGGGCAAGTATCGATATTTCACCAGAAGTTAGTAAAGTTGTTGCTCTTGATACATCTCGAAAGATGATTGAAGTTGGTACAAAGTATGCAGTGTCAAAGTCCATAGGTAATATTCAATTTATTAACGATAGTATCCATACAGACTCACTAGAAAACGGTATGTTTGATGTAATAATAACATATGATATTTTACATCTAATATCAAACACTAGTAAAACAATTAGAAGAATGCATAACCTATTAAAACCTGGTGGTATTGTCATATCAACAACACCTTGTGTAGGTGAAAGAAAGGTAGTATATCGCTTATTGAAATCCTTAAGTAAATTTGGTGTTACTCCAGATATTACAGAGTTCAGTAGGCATGACTTAATTAATCAGTTTAAAAAATTAGGCTTTTCAATTATCAAAGTTGAAGAAGGTAGTAAAAATATACCAGAAGTATTCATTGTCGCAAAGAAAAGTAGTTGGGTAGTTAATTAATATCTTATTTTTTCTCCTATATACAACACTACTATAGGTGCATTTGGGGACCTCCACTATATTGTTTTCGCTTAAAACAATACATTGTTTCACCCTATATCATAATATCAATATTCCCCTTTTAACAAAACTGATGCATTAGTGTGCATCATCTCAAATGTACCTATTAAGTTGTGTGTGAAATTATAATGAGTCATAGGGTATTAGTTATTTAGTTAGTTTATAAGTTCTATGAATAAAATTGAAAAAGGAGAGTATTATGAAGTTTACAGTTTTAATAAAAGTTTTCTCAGAAAACAATGAAGGGATAGTATATGAAAAAGAGTTTGATAAAAATCGTATACCATTAATTGGGAATCATATTATTGAACCGTTATTTGCTGAGCCTAAAAAAGTAGTTGGAATATATCAGAACTTAAATTGCTCAAAAATCATTGTTGTCATTGAAAAGAAAAAGGTTGAAGATGAAGCTCTTAAAGGTCATATTCAAGAGGTAGCAAAATTGCATAATTGGGAAGTAAGTAAATCGGTTATAATGTAACTTAAAAATATAGACAAATAGGTACGTTCCTATTTGTTTTTTTTATAAAATATTAATACAATTTCATGATATAATATAGACATATGATTTGGTTTTAAGCGATAAAACTATGAGGAGAGAGCTAAGATGAAGAGGAAGATAATACTATTTATTTTTACTGTATTTATATTAAGTGGGTGTTCGCAAAACAATGGAGAAAGTGATTGTGTTATTCATTATGAAAATCAACAAGGAATCCAAGTAATGGAGTCTTTGAACAAAGATGATATTGGGGACCACTTTTATCAAAAAAATTACTTGATGTACTCGTTATTCAATGATGAGGAGTTCACACAAGATATTACAGCAGATGAATGTAAAAAGAACTCTGAAATTTATGCGAAGATTACATATTTTGAAGATGATGTTTTTATTAATCACAGAGAGATGAATAACATTCAAGTTAAAACTGATTTCTCAGATGACAATTATATAGCATACTTAACAGAAGAAGATGATTTCTACTTTGGTAATACTGGAACGTATTTAGGTGAGTTACCAATTTTGTACAATTATGCAAATAAGTTTAGTCTTTTAGATAGTGAAGAAATCATTAAATTTGATGCTGGAGCGCAGAAGGGGTTTATTCTAACTTCAAGTAATCGTTTGTTTTCAATAGAAGAGGATTTTCGTTACGATACTGAGTATGCTAGTTCTGATGATATGATTTATTCTGAAGAAATTAGAGATGATGTGTTTAATTTTATTATTCTTGATTCATTTCTAATTATTCTTACTACCGATAATCAATTATTGGTGATGGATGTATATGATTTATCTGAAGGAGTTAGGGATTTCACAACTGAGATTAACAGTGTTATAAATGGCGAGGTTTTATCAATCTATGATACTGGATTTAATGGTATCCACATATTGACATCACTTAATGAAATATACCACACCTATTATGAAATGTTTGAACCTCATAATAACTCACAAGTATTAACAAAAGTGAACGTAAATGAATCTTATAAGGATCTATATGTTGAAGCTCTAAATGGAAACAGAACATCATTTGTATATAATGGTAACCTACATTATATTTCAACAAATAGTGTTTTTGATTTACAAATAGCAGATGATAATACATCCTCAGCTAAAATTATCCCCCTAGAAGAAGGTAATTTAGTTTTAACTGAGGAAGAGTTTGTGTACTATGATATGGCTGCCACTTCATACAATATAAATGACAGTTTAAATTTAGCTTTGAATGAAGATGTTATTGATTTTGAAGTATTCTATCAAAATAATGTGATAAAGATATTGGTAATTACTAGTGAAGGTGTAGCATATGTTTCCGAAGATGTTATTGATTTTGAAGATATTGATTTTTTAGAAGTAAATCAATTACTAAATTTAGATGTCAACAAGAAATATATATCTATAAGTACTTCAGGAGATTCATACTCACTTCTTACTGAGAGTGGAGAGAGTATTTTTAATGAGTTTGATGAATCTAATCAGGATATGAATATTGTAGTTAAAAAACCATCTCGAGTAACAGTTGTTAAATATCAGTACTCACTAGTTACAGATTTTGATAGTTTAGTTGCGAGTAATTATGGAACAAGCCACCAACTTTACAAAGATGTTATGTACAATGAGAGTTTCATATTGGAGAATGAAACTGATACTGGACTTATAGCTCTATATTTATTTGTAGAATAATCAACAAACAGCAATCATTTTGATTGCTGTTTTTTATGCTTATTGTTTTTGGATCAAATAAATATCGATGGAGATAGTTATTAATCTAATGGTTTAAGTTAATTGTCTTTCAATATTAAGGATTGAGCACCTATGAAATGAAAGTTGAAAAAACACTTGTCTATACAAGTTAATGTTGTTATAATAACTTTGATATTTTAAATAAAAACTATTCGGAGGTCGTTATGAGTTTAACTAAACAAGTTAGAGCAGTACTCGACAGTAGAGCTGTCGACGTTTCAATGTATGATGATGTTAAATTATGGAATGATAAAGTAATCGGAGAAATTTTTCCTGAGGCAAATTCACGTTGTTTTCAAGGAGCTTGGTATCGAAAAGTTGTAAGTTCCGAGGATAAATGGTTAGGTATTGAAGGTGTGATTGAGTTAGGCGAGTTTACACCTGATCAAAAAAGATTTAATCTTGATGGCAAAGGTCGATATATGGATAATCCTAGTATCTACATGGGAGGAAAATCTCTGTTTGAAAGTGATGCTGGTCTCGGTCTGAATACAAGTCATTTGAAATATGATGAAAATCTTGATTTAACTATATCTTCACCAAAAATAGCATATAGACCTTTTTGGAGATATATCTATAATAAAGCACTAGATATAAACGGTAACGTTGAAAGACAGGAAGTGAATTCTTGGAATATATCAGAAGGAGATAGTCTAATGTACTATTATTTTCCTGGAGATATTATTCGTATGAAAATATATAGTCCTTTAAAAAATTACCTACAACTTAGAATTGAACTTGTTAAACCAACAACTATCAAGAAGTATGTAGCGATTAGGGAGAAATACAACCTTAAGGATAACATTCCATCAGATTTCTATAGTCCGATTTTCATTTCTGAAGGACATGGAGAACATAGTGCAGAATTCAAAAGAGTTAATTCAATTGATCAATATGGAAACGAAGGTTTTGTCGCAAAAGATACTGATGCAACAGTATCAAAGGCAATATGGCATGAAACCTATTTATATAGAAGGATTGAAGGGGAAATATTCAAGGTACCATTCTCGAAGGAAAGACAAAATTCATTTATATGTCCAAATGATAAGGCAATTTCAGTACTAGATATTAGTAATGAAAAAGGTGCAGAAGCGATAGTCATTCATCCTGGACATATATACAAGTAGAGGTGAGTGAAATGAAGCTACCAATAGCTCTCAATATGCTTTTGCTAATATTTACCTTGCCTATCCAAACTGTCAATGCATCATCTTTGGATTTTCAGGTTCAGACTATACATGAAGAAGGTGTTTTATCAGAGGGTGTACTGTACAAAAACTATAGTGCTAAAACATATACAGATTATGGAACAGAAGGATTGCAGAATATATCTACAATAGAGATGAGTGGTTCATTAGGTTATGAAATAGTTACTTGGAGCAAACTTGGTGATAATTCGATAATTAAATCGAATATGATAGAAATCGCTCAAGACTTTGAGGAAAACAACCCAGGATATGAAGTTCTTGCAGGAGTAAATGGTGACTATTATAACATGTCAAATGGTACGCCAATCAATGCTCTAGTTCAAGATGGTAATGTAATAAAGTATAGCAACTTCAATCTTGAAAGATATTTCAGTGTTGGATTTACAAATGATGAAAGACAATACATAACGAATAAAACAAATCAAATAGAGTCGTCATTTAGTTTGAGTATATTTGATGATGAAGGTATGCAAATCAGGGAGTTTCAACTTAAAGGGCTAAACACGATACCTAGAGATGGTGAAACTTCAGTTTATTATAAATCGTTAGGTAGTCTAGTTGTAAACAATGCAACAATGATAGAGGGAACAGTAGAAAAAGCAATTAATTATGATTCATCTTTAGTTTTAGGTACTATCATTGGTGAAACACAAGAAGTATCTAATGATTCTGAAAAGTTCACAATTGTAACTAAAAATGATGTCGTTAAATCATACATGAAATCAGGACATGAAATTAGGATTCAAAAAAACATTAGTGGAGTATATGAAAATGTTGATAGCATTATTGGAGTTGGGTCTCAACCGTTATTAAATAGTGTTATCAAGGATTTTGAAGATATCAAAGATCAAAATGTTGATTTTGCCAAGGCGAGATCGCCAAGATCATCATTTGGTTTCACACCAGAAGGTGATTTTATTATTGCAACATTTGATGGTAGACAAGAAAACATGGCAGGAGTAAATCTAAGAGAAATGTCATTTGCTATGAGTGAACTCGGATGTTCAAATGCCTTTAATCTGGATGGTGGAGGATCAACTCAATTAGTTATTAAAGATAGTGGTAGTTTTAGAATGTTGAATTCACCATCACAAGTACCATATCGTAATGTATCAAATGGGATACTAATAGTAAAACCAAAAGTTAATTATGATCTTCAGATTTTTGATGAAACATCTAATAGTTTTAATATTGAGTTTACGATAAATAATCCAGAAGAAGTGGCAAATTATGAGCTTTTCGTAGATGGAACTTCTCTTACATATACGGGTGGAGTTTCCAGTGTTCAAAATTTAATGGAAAAAGGTACTCACTTTGTCAATGTGAAAGTTACTTTGAAATCAGGAGATATATATACAAGTTCACATGAGGTTGAACTAGATGAGTATACAAGTGATGACGATACTCAAAAAAATACGATACCAAGTGATTTTATATATACAATTAATGATAATCAGGATATAAATGGATTTAACGTTAACATTGAGTTTAATGATGATGCTAATACATTTGTTAAGATGTACCTTGTAATTGACAATGAGAAGAAATTGGCTAAAAAAACAGTTAATGGATATTCAATACAATATAATGATGCAGAAGAAGGACGTGAATATCTGCTAGAATTAGAGGTTTATTATGTTTCTGGGGGTGTTGCTCCGGAAGTGTTTACGCCTGATGAGAAAATTTCGTATCTATATAAAACCGTCGAAAATACTCCTGGTGAATCAACGAATGATGACGATATATATAATATAGTTTTAGGTGCTATTGTAATTGCTGTTACCATAGGTTTTGTTACGATTATCATCAAGAAGAAATGATTGTTGTAGTTTGATTTTTGAGTTTTATTACATAGATAGTAAGCCTTTACAAAAACTAGTTGACTAGACAAGTTGTATCTAGTATAATTGAGATGGTTTTATTTTGGCTTACACAATTCTAGGAGGAAAATTATGATAAAAACAAGAAACTTGTTATTACTTACACTGGTTTTAGTTTCATCACTTGTATTTGCAGGATGTAAAGACAGCAACAGTGAAGATAAACTGGCGCCAGAAATTGTTATTACTCAAGATGATATTTTACTTGGATTAGATGCAGATTATGATTTAACATCATTTGTATCAGTATCAGACGACGTGAGTGTTGCTGAAAACATCACAGTTGTTGTATCAGATTGGGGTAACTTTGATATTAGTACAGAAGGGGTATATACTGTAACAATTAAGGCAACTGATGAAGCTGGCAATGAATCAACGGTTGATTTGAATGTAACAGTACAATTGGATATATTACCTCCAATGCTTACTGGTAGTGTTGAAGATATCAGTCATTTGGCTGGTGAAGAAACAGATTTAACAAAAGGGTTAACTGGATTAGATAATGTAGATGGTACAAATGTAGTTTTTACTGTAACTGATTTTGGTGACTATAGCCAAGATACAGCAGGCGTTTATACTATTTCAATAACTATTTCGGATTCATCTGGAAATGAAGGTAGTACTTTTGAAAGAACAATTATTGTTTCAGAAAGTTATGCGAGAGCTGAAATGGAGTCTTTTGATGGAGACTTAATTCGTTATCAAGCTCTGTATAATCCTCAAGTTTTAAATGGGAACACTGGAACAGGATATAATTCTTCATATGATGGAGATTATGTAAATGTATTATCAAAAGACTATTTAGAATGGTTACTAATGTACGCACCTGAAAGAATCGGATCAGGTATAGGTTGGAGTGTTGTAGCTGTAACCGATGAAAACGATCAGATTGTATATGTAAGACACTGGAATAGTGGTGAAGCATATATGGAAGATGGTTCTTTAGTATCAATAATGGGTAAAGATTGGTCTACAGGAACCTCTCGCTCATGGTCTGAAACTATTGATGGGATAGCAGTATCACGAACTAACTCTAGATATAGCTCAGGTGAGATGGGATTAATGATGGCCAACTTAAACGACTGGGTGCCAGAAAATGGACATGTATTCATCTTCATGAACTGGAGTACAGTAGTATTAGAAGATGATTCATTAGTATTAAAATCAAATACTCCTGATATGCCACGTTCTATGGGTGGTAACTATATTATGAACTCAGATGAAGATGGTGATGATATTAAAGATTACGCTCTTGGAAGAACATTACAAATATTAGACTCTGAGAACAGTGATCAAACAGTAAGAAAATCATTTGATAGTGAGAATCCTTTCCCGGTAATTAGTATTCCTGGGGAAAAATATATAAATGCTTCTGGAGTTTGGAAAAATAGATATAATGAAACTATTTATTTAAACAAATATAAAGATGTAAACTATGACCCACTAAATGGAATTACTGCAAATGATGGTAAAGGGAATGACATAAGTGGTAATGTTACATACAAAATATATAATTTTAAATCATCACAACAATTATATGGATTAACTCCATCACTTCCAATTACAGATTCGTTATGGACTGAGTTAGTTGATAATCCATATATATTATCGGAAAATGAAGTAAATTTAAGTGATATTATGATACCAAGTAATGATGGTAACTACTATGTTGTAGAGTACAAAGTTACTGCTAATGGCCATACTGATACTGCTTACCGCACTATTCAAATTGAAAGAAGTGCACCAGATTACATCGAATTATACGGAGAAACAGACACAGTGTATTCACGAGTAATGGGAATTGATATTCGTTTAGAAATGAACCCTGATCTTGTTGAATTTGGTCCGTTTAATGCAACTGATAGAGGTATTTTATTCACTGCTGATTATTTCCAAAATTTAGCACTTAAACCTGTGTTAAATAAGGGAGTTGCAGTTATTATTAATGAATATAATGAAATTCAGTTAGTAAGATTCCTTAATGGTACACCTTTTGAGATGGATGCCTTTGGAAATGTCACAACAGATTCATTAACATGGACATCAAGTGACTTGCTATCAGGTATTGTTTTATCTGATAATGAATACTTAATAGTATATCCTGAAGGATTAGATTCAGAAGTAATGAACGCAGCTTACAGATCATATTATGATTACGATTATAATGGTGATGCAATTACAAGCCCAATCGTAGTAAATGGAATTGTTGAAGTAAGTATGCCAATCAAAGAAGTTCAAGAATTATCAACATTAATTATTAACGATTTAACTGCATCAATTATGTTTAACGATGTTGAGTATAATGTTGAAGTGATAAATAATAGTAAATCATCTCTAGTTCACGATCCTCAACTAGGAGGAGCTCGTTTTAGATCAGGATCTGGAAAAGTTTATTACTATGATAAAGATATGTATCAAGCATTCTTAGCAGATTCAACAGTTGTTGATTCATTCACAAATTTAGCAAACAACTTAGGAGTACCTTGGTTTAATAATGGTGTTATCATGATTTTTGACGAAAATGGTAACTTCACTAAAGCTAGATTAGGTGTTGGTGCTGCAGCTGAAGTACATGCTGATGGTACTTTCTTATATGGAGATGCAATCACTAATTGGGATGTAAAAGTATACACAGCTGATAACGATAATGTACATGGCTTATTAGCAAATATCCTCGATGATATTCCAGCTAATGGACATTTCATAATCTTCCCAACTACAGCTTCAACTCCAGCTGTAAGAAACTTAGCAATCGAATATATCTGGAATGCTAATTATCCAGGTGGAGGAGCGATAGTAGATGCACTACTTGATCCAACTCCAGATAATGCAGGTACTGCTGGATTTGATAGTGTTACATTTACACAAGATTACTTTAATAACTTCAAAGTTATTGCTGATTATGTAGCTACAGTTGTTGAGCAAGACGAGAAAATCTCAAGACCAAGCGGAGAAATTACTGATAATACTTTAACTTGGATTGCAGATAGTAATGCTAAGCAATATGATTTATATGTAAATGGATTATTGTTCAAAGAAAACGTTGGAACATTATCTTCAGACGGTTTAGAGTACTCTCTTGACTTAGGTGGAATTATGCTACCAGAAGGAAATCTACAACTACAACTTAGAGCAGTAGCGAAAGAAGATGTTGAAAAAGCAACTTCTGTATTAAGTGAAGTAATTCCATTTGAAGTAGTAAGATTATCAGGACCATCAAATATCGTTCGTAATGATAATGTCCTTTCTTGGGACGTTGTAGATGGTGCAGGAAGCTATTTCGTATCAATTAATGGAAAAGACTTTGTTGAAGTAATGACAAATGAGTTCGTTATCGCAGATGAGGATATTATTAATGGTATTGTTGTAAAAATATATGCAACAGGATCTACAACTAAGTTTGATTCAGAAATAATTGAGCATACATTAGTTGTTGAAGTGATTCCAAGAGAAATTGTGTTTGGACAATCAGTAATACCAGTTAAAGAATTTATTCCGAACTCATGGTTAAGATATATAAATAATGGTGATGTTGGTGGACAATGGATTGAAGGATTTGTTGTTGTAAATGATGCAGAAGGATTCCTTTCATGGGATGATTCTGATGTGATTTTCGCTGGTGGATATGCTGTAGTCCTTGATGCTAATTACAACCCTAAATATATTGTTGATAGATGGGGACATGAATGGAATGCAGTTGATGGTTGGACAACAAATGCCGATGCTTGGACATATGGTGCAACATTGTATGCGTCATATATCAAACCACATATAACTGCAGGAGACATTGTTGTTTTTGCAGGACAATATTCAACTGGTTTATCAGAAGGAACATATAGAAATATTTTCGGAAATGAGCTAATAAAAGATCTAGGTACTTTGACAACTGATCATAGAGGTGTTGATTTGGCAACTGCAATTGATCCTTCAACAGTATCAATTCAAGTAAGAGATGTTGTTACTACAAGGACTATTGGCTTAGGACTAAATGATTTCCAACTATTTACGTTTGATTTAGCAAGTTGGTTACAATTTATTGATCCAGTAGGTGGAAATGATGTTGGTGCTGCATCTGTAGGTGGAATTGTTATGATTGAAGATGCAAATGCTATTAGCCTATTAGATGATACACAAATTATTTTCGATGGAGGATATGCTGCTATTTTAGATGCAGACAATAATGTAAAATATATCGTTGATCGTTGGGGACATGAATGGACTGCTGCTTCAGGATGGGTAACAAATGAAGGTGGATGGACATATGGTGCAAAACTATATGCTTCATACTTCAAAGCTCATTTAGCTGAAGGAGATAAAATTATTCTTGCATCACAGTATAGTAAAAATTTACCAACAGGTACATATAGAAACTACTTTGGAAATGCATTAATAAAAGATTTAGGTACTTATGGAACAGATCATCGTGCAGTTGATTTAGCAACAGCAATCGATCCTTCAACAGTTACTATCACTATTAAAGAAGCTACTAGCGTTCTTCGCGTTGGTAATGGTATGTTTGATTTTAGATATGTGACTTTTGATGACTGGATGACTTATGCACAGAATGATATAGGAGCAGCTAATATCCCTGAATTAGTTGTTGTAACGGAAGTTGAAAACATTGCAAATTACTTAGATAATGATAAAGTTTTTGCAGGTGGATACGCTATTCTATTAGACCAAAATATGAATGTAAAATATATTGTTGATAGATGGAGTAACGAATGGACTGTTGCAACTGGATGGGTAGAAGTTGATACAAACTGGGCTTATGGAGCTAATGTTTATGCATCATATTTCAAAGACTTAGTTCAACCTGGTGATGTTTTAATCCTTGGTGGACAATATAGTAATGGTCTTGTTACAGGAGTAACATATCGTGATGCTATTGGAAACTTAGTATTTAAAGATCTTGGGACAAGTATTTATTCAGGTGATCACCGCGCTGTAAATATTGCAGATGCAATAGATCCAACTACAGTGACATTTGAGATAAAAGCTTTAGATTAATAATAAAAATTAACAACAATTTTTGCACAGATAAGTCGAGGAAACCCTCGACTTGTCTAATGCATTAAGGAGAAAATTATGAATAAAATAGAGAAATTGTATAATAGTTCAATTTACAAAATATTTGATCAAGTTTACAAGCTAGTTATGTTTAACTTGTTGTTTATTCTTACAACAGTTATTGGCTTAGGTATCTTTGGTTATATGATTGCTTTGATTATCTTGGTTTTAGCAATTAAATCCTTAATAAATAATCATGAGTTTTCAATTGTTAAAACGTGGGTAATCAACATAAAACTCCATTACAAAAAAGCATTAAAACTTTCGCTTTTCTTTACATTTTTTGGGGTCTTGTTTACATATAATACACTATTTTTCTATCTTGCAATAAATGAAGGAGCACATTTCATTAACGTTGTGTTGTTCTATGTAATGTTAATACTGGATTTACTACTTGTATTTGGGTTAGTTAACTCAGCGTTTATATTCGTATATTTTCCTTCGTTAGAAATGAAAAAGATTATTATTAATAGTTTTCTATTAATACAAGTCATTCCATTACAGGCAATATTTTTACTGTCTATGATTGGTTTGCTAGTTTTCTTACTTTATATTGCGCCATTACCATTAATATTCATTGGATTTTCTCTAACGATATATTTATTTGGTATTTCAATTAATTATACATATTTAAGATTAGTCGATAGAAATAGTAAATCGCTAGATATAAGAGATATTTGAAAGGAGAATACTAATGCGTAGAAAAGCAATGATAGTATTATCAATTTTAATAATTACATTTACACTTATCTTACTACCTGATTATGGTGGTGAGGAGTATACAATAAAGGCTTATGAAGGTAGTTATCATGATTTGATGGAAGCATATACAACAAGCTACACAAACTACCTTGAGAATAAAGAACAAGTATACCCTGAAGAGGAAGTTATTCTGAATGGGACAAACTACTCTGATTACGAGAATAATTTTAATCAGGAGTATGTATATAATATAGATCGCGATGGTATAACGGGTCTTTATGTTCCTGAAACTGTTAATGTATCTTGGAATTTTTATGTCGAAGAAGCAGGATACTACAATATCAATATTATGTATTATACAATCGAGGATCGTAGCGCTGATATATCTAAAGGGTTGAAAATTAATGGAGAGTATCCATTCTCGGAAGCTGAGAATTTTATCCTATCACGTGTATGGGAGGATAAATACGATGTTGCTCTTGAAAGACAAGAAGGGAAACATGACTTGAAACCGGAGCAAATTGAGAAAAACCAATGGTTATATGGAGATATTCGAGATACAAAAGGATATTATCAAGGTCGCCCTTATTTCTTTTATTTTGAAGAAGGTGAGAATACTCTTACATTAGAGTATGATAAAGAACCTGTAATAATATCAGAAATTAAACTCTATCAGGCTCCAGTTGAAAAGACATATGCAGAAGTCGAAGAGGAGTATATCTCACAAGGATATCAACACATTGATTTATTTAATAACTCAGAATCGGAATTCTTAAAAATACAAGGTGAAAATACTTTTGAAAAATCATCTCCAATTTTAGGGCCAGTAGCTAACTGGAGTAGTTATAAAGTGGATCCTTATGAAAAATTTATGCTTAGATATAATACTGTTGGTGGGCAAACCTGGCGAGTTTCAGGAGACTGGATTAAATGGGAAATGGATGTTCCAGTAAGCGGATTATATCAAATTACATTAAAAGTTAATCAAAGTTATAAACAAGGAATGGTTAGTAATCGTTTGCTACGAGTAAATGGTGAAGTTCCATTTGAAGAAGCACGTAATATTCAGTTTAGTTATGATAATGATTGGCAAAATGTAACTTTAGGAGATGGAGAAGAAGCATACTGGTTTTATCTAGAAGAAGGTAAGAACTATATATCTCTTGAAGCAACTATTGGTGTATATCATGACATTGTTAGAAATACAGAAGCAACAATACAAGTGTTGAATAATATGTATCGACAAATTGTTATGGTGACAGGTGCTAATCCTGATGAGTATCAAGATTATATGCTTTACAAAAGGATAGATGGATTAAGTGAAATGATTTCTGAATCTATAAGTAAACTAGAATCATCTGTATCAGAAATTGTGAGAATTTCTGGTAATAGAAGTTCTTTAATATCAGCTTTTGAGAAGCAAATCATGCAACTAAAGAATTTTCAAAAGTCCGAAAAGAGTATTCAAATTGGATTGAATGAATTAGATGATAATATTGCAGCACTAGGTGCATGGATAATGAAAATTTCTGAACAACCTTTAGCAATTGATTGCATATACTTGCATAGCGAAGATGCTGAGTTGCCTAAAGCAGACACTAATTTCTTCCAAAAAATCTGGCATGAAATAGTTATGCTGTTTGGTAGTTATGGGGCAAACACATCTCTAGAGAGTAATGTTGAAGTTGATGGTCCAACAATTACAGTATGGATAATGTCAGGTCGAGATCAGTCTCAGTTACTCCGTCAAATAATCGATGAGCAATTTACCGTTCAGAAAAATATAAATGTTGAACTTAAACTAGTTTCACAAACCGCATTACTACCAGCAACACTATCAGGAAATGGACCTGATGTTGCAATTGGTGTTCCCCAAAATATACCAGTAAACTGGGGAATAAGGAATGCTGTAATTGATTTAACACAATTTTCTGATTTTGAAGAAATCCAAACTAGATTTCATCAAAGTGCCGTGACACCTTTTGAGTTTGCAGGAAGCACATATGCTTTACCGGACACACAGGATTTCTTAGTAACATTTGTTCGCGATGACATTGTTAATGAATTAGATATAGATGTTCCACAGACTTGGGATGAAGTAGTTTCTTTACTTCCGGGCTTACAAAGACAACATCTTGATTACTATATTTTGAATTCTAAAGGAACTTTAAGTACAATCATGCATTCAATGATTGTCCAAAATGGTGGTAGTCTGTATTCAGAAAATGGTGACGAAGTTTTATTGCTTGAAAGAAATGCAATGGATGCATTTATAAAATATACAACATTCTTTAGTGATTTTGGATTTGAAAAATCGGCTAACTTCGCAAATCGTTTTAGAAGTGGAGAAATGCCAATTGGTATTACCAATTTTACTCTCTATAATACTCTTTCTGTTTTTGCACCTGAAATCAGAGGTAATTGGAGTTTTGCCGAAATGCCTGGATATGAAGTAGATGGTGAAATATATAATCAATCAACACAAACTTCAACAGGAACAATTATTCTAGAAGATACTGAGGAAAAAGAAGCTAGTTGGGAGTTTATGAAGTGGTGGTTAAGTGCTGATGCACAAACATCATATGGACGTGGAGTAGAAGCAATTTTAGGAGCTGCTGCCAGATATCCAACAGCAAACCTTGAAGCATTTGCCAATTTACCTTGGTCAGCACAAGAGTTTGCAGTGTTAAACGCACAGCGTAGTAAGACTGTAGGAGTACCTACTGTTCCTGGGGATTATATCATTGGAAGATATATTGATAATGCGTTTAGAGCAACAATCAATGATGGAACAAATCCTCGAGATAATTTATTTGAGTATGTTACTAAAATAAATCTTGAATTAGAACGTAAAAGAAAAGAATTTGGTTTAGATTAGGAGATTCAATATGGAACAGACAATAACAACAACTAAATATCGAAAAAAGACTTTATTTGAGCACATGAAAAGTAAGAAGGTTTATTACTCAATGATCCTTCCATATATGTTAATATTTGTAGTTTTTACAGTTGTACCTGTCGTAATGAGTTTTTTACTAAGTTTTACTTCATTTGATATGTTACAACTCCCGAAATTTATTGGATTACAAAACTATGTAAATTTATTTTTGAATGATGATGTATTTCTAATTGCACTTAAGAATACAGTGATTTTAGCAGTAATTACAGGTCCAGTATCTTATATGATGGCATTCTTATTTGCGTGGTTAATTAATGAGTTACCTCGTAAAATAAGATGGATTATGGTGTTAGTATTCTATGCACCTTCGATAAGTGGGTCTGCATACTTGTTATGGCTGCTAATATTCTCATCAGATATGTATGGAATTTTAAATGCATATCTCTTAGATTGGAAAATAATAAATACCGCAATTTTATGGTTAGAAACCCCGCAATATGCTTTACCAATCCTAATTATTGTTCAGTTATGGTTAAGTTTAGGAGTATCATTCTTGGCTTTTATTGCAGGACTCCAAACAGTAGATACAACTCTATATGAAGCTGCAGCAGTAGATGGGATTAGAAATAGATGGCAAGAACTATGGTTCATTACTTTGCCACAAATGAAATCACAATTAATGTTTGGAGCTGTAATGCAGATAACTAGTGCTTTAGGAATTGGTACTGTCTCAATTGCGTTACTTGGTTTTCCATCTGTAGAATATTCGGGACATACCATTGTCACTCATCTGATGGATTTTGGATCGACAAACTCAACAAGATTAGAAATGGGGTACGCATCAGCAATTGCAACAGTATTATTTGTACTAATGCTTGGATCGAACCTACTTGTTCAGAAAATGATTAAGAGGGTGGGAACATAATGACAGAAATAGAACAAAACATAGATGATAATCAACTAAAAGAAATTGAGCAAAAAGAGCTTCAATGGTTAAAAAATAAGAAACAAAAGAAGCACAAGAAGTATAAGAAAGTTAGATTAACAAGATCGCTTTCTGGTGATATATTTCTTCTAATAGTATTAATTGGATTTGGTGCATTTAGTGCATATCCGTTAATCTTTACAATAACAAACTCGTTAAAAGGATTTGATGAAATATTTGTATTCCCTCCAAGGTTATTTCCTAAAAACATAACATTTAGTAATTTTGTGGATTTATTTAACTTGATAGGTAATACTCAAATCCCAATATCAAGATACTTCATTAATACGATTACTATTACATTATTTGGGACTATTGGACATGTTTTTCTAGCATCACTATGTGCATATCCATTAGCTAAACATAATTTCCCAGGACGTAATATAATTAACCAACTAATTGTTTACTCATTAATGTTCTCAGCAGCAGTAACGACAATACCTACATATATGATAATAAGTTGGTTTGGATTAATTGATACTCAGTTAGCAATAATCATCCCAGCGTGGGGATTCACATTAGGTTTGTTTCTAATGAGACAGTTTATGGTAACTGTTCCAACAGAATTATTAGAAGCAGCTAAAATCGATGGAGCTGGAGAATATAGAATCTTTTTCCACATCGTAATGCCTCTTGTTAAACCAGCATGGTTAACATTGATAATACTTTTGTTTCAACAGTTATGGGGTGTTGATGGTGGAAACTATATTTTCACTGAGAATCTCAAACCTTTATCATATGCATTAAGACAGATAGTATCAGGTGGTATTGCTAGAACTGGTACTGCAGCTGCAGTAACTGTAATTATGCTAATTGTTCCATTAACAGTATTCATTATTAATCAAACAAAAATGCTTGATACAATGGCACATTCAGGACTTAAATAAAAGGAGGAATTATGAAAAAAATAATAATTATTGCAAATGCTTTTATGATTCTTCTCGGTTTATCGACAGTAGAAATTCAAGCAGATAGTTACAACTATAACCCTCTAGGCGAAGTGATTTTTTCGGCCGAAGCTATGCAAGTTGAAAATGTAATAGATTCTTCAAATATTTTAGATGTAAATAATCAAGAAGTTGATGTTGAGTTTGGAGAACTCACTGATGTATTTGGTTATCAAGATAAAGTATACCTAGTTGAAAAAGATACAGGATTAGTTCATGTTTTAAATAGTAATTTTCGACACCTAAGAACTTTCGGACAAGAAGAAGGTTCAAAATTGGATTCACCTCAAGGAATTTTTGTGACAGATGATGGCATTTATATTGCAGATACAAATAATTATCGTATTGCAATTTTCAATCATGATTACGAACTTGTTGGTGAAATTACTGCTCCGGATGATCCAACATTTAAGCAAGATAGTTCCGATACAACCGGATATGATTTTAAACCTTTAAAAGTTGCAGTTCATAGTACTGGTAGAGTCTATGTGATAGCAGATCAAATATTTGAAGGAATCCTTGATTTCAATCCAGATGGTACATTCTCAAGATATGTTGGTGCAAGTACAATTACTTTATCAGTATGGGATGCTTTCTGGTTAAGATTCACATCTGAAGAGCAAAGAAAAACACAAGGATATAGATTAGCGACAACTTTCAAAAATGTCAATATTGACGATATGGGATACTTATATACTGTATCAAGCATATCGGAAGGAGAAAAAGTTGTTAAGAAACTAAATTATAAAGGATTAGATGTTCTTAATAGAGGTGGATATATACCTCAATTTGGAGACTCATTGACTGTATCAAATACGGAAAATGTTCCTGATGAGCCATCGGAGTTTATAGATATTGATATGAATGAGTATGGTAACTATGTAGTCCTAGATAAAACAAGAGGAAGAATCTTTACATATGATTTTGAAGGTGATTTGTTATATGTGTTTGGTGAGTTAGGGACACTTACATCTGATAATAGTAATCAAAGAGACCTGTTCTTAAATCCAACTGCTGTAACATATTACAATGATAAAGTTCTTGTTGTTGATTCAATGAATAAAAATCTAGTTGTATTTGGTTTAACAGAATTTGGAGAACTTGTTAATAAGGCAACTTATCAATACTATAATGGAAATTATGAGACTGCAAAAGATACTTGGGAAGATGTTTTGAAACTAAATACAAATTACTTCCTAGCATACTCAGGTATCGCTAAAGCAGAGCTAAGAAGTGGTGATTACGAGAAAGCAATGGAATACGCAAAACTTGGTTATGATGATTATACCTATTCAAGTGCTTTTCAGACCTATCGATATAATCAATTAGTCGACATTCTGCCATATATAATTGGTGTATCAATTGTAGCGCTAGTTTATGCTTTTATTAAAAATATGCTTAATGCCTTAAAAAAAGCAAAGGAGGATGAGTAAATTGACAAAAAACACAAAAACTATTTGGAAACTTGATAGTTCAAAGATATATGACAAAGTTAAAGTTTTTATGTATGATATTTTTTCTTTTCCTTTTAGCTTAATTATTTATCCCTTTAAGGGATTTGAGGAGTTTAAAAGATACAAACAATCAAAAAAATATGTCGCATGGTTTTATTTAGTGATGATGATTTTGGTTCAAATTGTTTCCTATAATGGTAATGGATTTTTAGTAAATAAAAACAATCCAAATGAGTTTAATCTAATTCAAACAATAATTCTAGTAGTATTTCCTGTTTTCGTGTTTGTGATTGCCAACTGGGCAACTACAGCACTAATTGATGGGAAGGGATCAATGTCAGATATTTTCAAAGTTATTTGTTATTCATTTTTCCCATATGTATGGTTAGGATTATTATCAACAATTATTAGTAATTATATAACGATGGATGAGATAATATTTTATACATTTTTACAATCTTTAGGGATTTTATTAACTGTATATATATTGTTCTTCGGACTACTTGGAATTCATGAGTATGGCTTAATTAAGACAATTATGATGATAGTTTTCACTATTGTTGCAATCGCAATAATTCTGTTTATTATATTGTTGTTTTTATCGCTATCTCAGCAAGTTTGGTCATTTGTCCAATCTATTTTTAAAGAATTTGTTATGAGGTTTTTAGTATGGAGCATATAGAAAATAATAAAGCAGAACAACTCTATTCAACCTTACCATGGTATGGGAAAATTAAGAGAAAATCCGCTGAATGGTTTAGAAAAAATATAATTGAGTTTAAGATACCTTGGACAAAACTTGTAATATTGGTGATTATTGCAGTTATCATCTTTGTAATCTATATTGCCGTAGAACTCAATCAAGTTACTATCGCAAAAAGGTTACCATATGATAAAAGTGGTTTCATTGATGTTGAAGAGATTGAATCTTTATATGGAGATAATCTAATTATTGAAAATGATAATTTTATTTTCACATTAAATAATGATGATACTACATTTACTCTGTATGATATAAAACAAGACAAAACTTGGTCATCAAACCCCGATGAAACAAGTAATCGTTTCTTAAATATCCTAGACATTTACTATGCATCTGACTTAGGACAAGTATTGCCTATGGGAAATAAAGAAGAGGCAGTGGACTATGATGATTATTCATATCGTGTTGATGGGAATACTATTGAAATATTATATGAAATTGGTGGAAAGAAAAATATAGATAGTAGTGATTTCCCTGTTGTCATTACAGATGACAGAATGCAGGAACTGATTCTATCACAGTTAGTTGAAGGTTCTAGAGACTATCGCCGTGTGACTGAACAGGCTTATGTATATGGTGAAGTTGACGGAGTTCCTGTATGGAAACTTAAGAACGGGATTCAAACAAGTATTCTTGAAATACTATATGAGATATTTTATGACAAATGTTTGTATAACACAGAAGAACTAGAAAATGATTTAAGAGCTCATGGGATTGATTTAGAGGATAAATATCCTTATATAGAAGTATCTATCAAATATGAGTTAACAGAAAATGGCTTAGATATCAAACTAGTAAATGACTCTATTGTCGAAAAAGAAAAGTATCCATTAATCTACATAGATGTACTCCCATATTTTGGTTCTGGTAGTACTGATGATGAAGGATATATGATGGTACCTGATGGTAGTGGAGGATTAATAGATTTTAATAGTGATCGTTCATTTGCATTACCATATAATAAAAGAATTTATGGCATTGAGTATGCAAAATTTTATGACAAAATGCCATCAGAAACTAGTGACATACGATTACCAGTATTTGGTATAAAACATAACGATGATGGTTTTACTGCCATTATCGAAAATGGGGCATCAATGACCAATTTATTATCAAATACTAGTACTGTACACAACCCATATAATCAAATATTTACACGTTATAACTTCCGTGAAGGTGAAGTGTTTGAATTTGACTCAATCAGTTCGTCAGTTAGTATCTATGAATGGACAAAACACTATAATACTGAAGACTTCATTATGAGTTATCAGTTCATTCAAGATGATGATGTTGATTATGTTGATATGGCTAATCAGTATCGAGAGTACTTAGTTGAAAATGGACTTCTGGTTGAAAATGATGTTACAGAGTTACCAACTTTGGACCTAACAGTTTTAGGTGGTTATACAAGTAAAGAAAATTTTTTAGGAATTCCCTATGAAACAGTTCGTTCATTAACAAACACCGATGAAGTTGTAAAAATTGGTTCTATTCTCCAAAATATTGGTGTAGAAGATATAAATATATTCTATAAAGGCTTTTCTAATGAAGGATTAAAACCATCTTACATGGGAGATATTGAGTATGATAAGAGAACAGGAAAAGAAGCAGATTTCCTAGAGTTAATTAAAATGATGAGTGATATGGGAATTAATATATTCCCAGAAGTGATGGTTAATTCGGCGTATACAGGTAAAAGCATTAATCCAAATAAATCCGCTGTAAGAGATGTGTTTGGAAATGTTGTATATAGTTATCAATATAATCCAGCTTCTTTAGTACAGGATGCTTCAACAAGAAAGTATTACACTTTACAGAGTTCAACATATAATGAAACTCTATCTAATATAAAAGAAGATTTACTTGATATAAATTGTCAAAATATCGCATTCAGTGATTTTGGAAATCAGTTGTATGGAACATATCAAAAAAAGAATAACTCTTTTAGATATAATACAATCAATGATTTTATTAGTTCGATAGAAAACCAACAGTTCAACTCAATGGTTTTTCGAAATCCTAACCTTTATGCGATGAAGTATGCAAATATTATAACTGATGTTGATTTTACATCATCTAACTATCAGATAATATCAAATACAATTCCTTTCTATCAATTAGTAATGAGTGGATACGTCGATTACTCAGGAAAACCTATTAATGCTTCAGATGAGTTATCAACAACACATCAAGTTATGAAAATGATAGAAACATTATCTAATATGAGTTTTGTATGGTCATACAACGACACAATTGATCTATCAGATACAGAATATTCAATGTACTTTTCAACACATTATTCAAACTGGGTAGATATGCTAGACGAGTTATATCATGAGTTATTGACTTTAAACATTTATAATGCAAGTCTGGAAAACCATGAGTTTCTAACTATAGATGGACTTGTAACAAAGTCGACTTACACAAACGGAACAGAAATTGTATTTAACTATAACCTTACCGGTTATGAGTATGATGGAGTTCTTGTAGAACCAAATACATACTATGTAGTAGAAAGAGGTGATGGACTTGGTGAATAAAAAAACTAAAGAAGTTACTTATTTATCGCCTGAAGAAATTATCTCAATTTTAGAACAAAAAAAGATACAATTAGGCAAACTCCAAGAAAAGATGAATGAGATTTCTCAAAAATACCTTTCAAAAGGTAACAAAGAAAAAGTGAATTATAGACAGTTAGGAAGATTAAATAAAAAGAAAAGTAGACTTCAGTCTAAAATTCAACATCTTCGTAATGAGATATTGAAACTAAGTAGTGAAGAGAAGATTCAACGAGAATCTATTATTCAAAAAATAAAAAGGAAGTTCGCTGAAACACCTTATAAGAAACAAAAGCAGATATTTGGAATTATCCTTGTAGTTCCTTGGGTTATCGGTGCATTACTATTCTTTGTTGTACCGATGATATCAACAGTCTGGTGGAGCTTAAATGATATGTCACCCGAACAAGGTGGAGGGTTCAGTTTTAGTTTTATTGGACTAAAGAATTATCTGTCATTATTCACTAGTGAGACATTAGCAGGTTCTACAGTACTCGAGGTATTAACATCTTCAGTACTTGATATTCTTATAAATCTGCCAACAATTATTATTTTCAGTGTTTTCATTGCAGTACTTCTTAATAAGAAATTTAAAGGACATCAATTAGTTAAGGCAATATTCTTTATTCCTGTTGTATACAACTTATCAGTTGTAAATAATACCTTATCAGGAGCCTTTGGACAGTTTTTAGGGTCCGGAGTAGATGAAGGATTCCAATTATCAGAATCATTTAATGCTTTCTTAATGAACATAGGTATTGGTGGTGGTTTAGTAGGGTTCTTAATGGATGCTGTAGACCGTATTTTCCAAATTGTAAACAAATCTGGAATCCAGATCATAATGTTCTTGGCAGCATTACAATCTATTCCGAATCACTTATATGAGTCCGCAAAAGTTGAAGGTGCCACAAAATATGAGATGTTTTGGAAAGTAACTATACCAATGGTAAGTCCGATGATATTGACAGCCCTTGTTTATACTATTGTAGACAGTTTCGGGAGTTCTGAAATTATGAGTTTCTTAACTGTCAACTCGCAAGGGACAACAATGGCAACTAATCAACCGGGATTATACTCAGCAATATCAATATTGTACTTCCTAATTAATATAGTAATTATTGTTTTCGCATTTGTGTTCCTTAGAAAGAAGGTTTTCTATTATGACTAAAAAAATATCTCAACTACCAAAGAAGTTAATTGATAAGCTAAAGAGTTTTATCGAAGATATAAAAAAGCCGTATAAGAGAAAACTATTTCAAAACAAAGTTATTGGTGTAATTAGTATGATACTAATGTATACATTAATCATTGGGTTATGCTTTGTAATACTATATCCTTTATTATTACAATTGTCAGTTGCATTTAGAGCACCATCAGATGTTAATAACCCCTCCGTATTATGGATACCTGGGGAGTTTTCATTAAAGAATTTTGAAGTAGCAGCTATTGCTCTAGATTATTTTAGTGCATTAAAAAATTCACTATTACTTTCTATAGGAATTACCTTATTACAACTTATTATGACTGCTATAACTGGATATGCTTTTGCAAGATTAAAATTTCCAGGTAGTAATATCTTATTCGGTCTTGCAATATTCACTATAGTAGTACCTCAGACTGTAATATCATTACCATTACTAAGAACATTAACTGACATGGGAATGATTGGAAAACCATCGACACTGTTCTTGATGGCTGGACTAGGTATGGGGATTAAATCAGGAGTATTTATATATTTATTTAGACAGTTTTTCAGAGGGATCCCAATTGAGTTGGAAGAAGCTGCACAAATTGATGGAGCAAACCCTCTTAAAATATTTTTCAAAATTATGCTTCCAAATGCAAGGGGAGCAATACTAACTGTTGGACTACTATCGTTTGTCTGGCAATGGAATGATTATTATTTCACAACGTTGTTTGTTTCAAGAAGTAATCTTGATTTTGGTACATTAACAACACAACAAGTCAGTGTATTATATGGTTTACAACAAGCGTTAACTGATGCTGGGGTGTGGTCGTTAATGGATCAGGACATAACACAAAATCCTTTGTTTACATCGATGATATTAAATACAAGCGGTGTATTAGTTATGTTACCACTATTAATTATATACTTCTTTGTGCAAAAACTGTTTGTTGAAGGAATTGAGAGATCCGGAATAGTCGGATAAAGGAGGAAGAAAGAATGAGAAATACATTTTTAAGGCGAGTTTTAACATTTTCATTGATTGGATTATTTGTACTAAGTATGTCAGCATGTAGCAATAACGATAGCAACGATAATGATGATGACAATACAGGTAACGACAATAATGGTGGAAATGGTGAAACTGAAACAACACCAGATATGATGGGACAAGATTTCATCATTATGGTAAATAAAGCATCATCATCAGATCCAAGAAGTGAGAGTTATGTAGGTTCTTGGAAATCAGAAAAAATAGCCCTAATTGAGGCTACTGAAGAGAAATACAATGTGAATGTAGTTTATAAGACATATCCAGCAGATGCTGTATGGGGGGGAGGACGTGAACGTTTTATTATTACGAACTCACTAAATAATACACCACAAGCACACATCTATGAAATGCCTTCATACTCAATACCATTATTAGCTGAAGGAGGGGCAATACTACCTTTAGATGCTTTAATTGAAGAATACGGAAATGAAGGATATTGGCCAGAAAAAGCAGCGTTTGGTACTGTATTGGGAAAACAATATGCGTATGATGATTCTTTCCCATTAGTAGGTCAAGGGATTTTCTATAATGTTACATTACTAGAAGAATTACTTGGTGAAGGTAAAGGTACAACTCCAAGTGAATTGTGGTTAAATGGTGAATGGGATTGGGATGCTTTCCAAGAAATTAGCAACCAATTATTACCTGGAATTTCTGCAAAAAACATTGATGGGGCAGCAGTAATTGGTGGAAGACCATATAACTGGGCATATCAAATGTTAGGAGCAAATGGAGTTCACGCAGTAACAATTGATTTACGATCAGAATTAGCTTCACAAGAAGCTATTGATACACTTTCTTTCATTAGTGATTTAGTGAATACTACTGGGATGTGGGAGTATACAAGTGCTCCACTATCAAATGCTGTAGTACCACAGTTTAAAGCCGGTAATGTTGCATTCCACAATGGAGAACCATACTGGATTTATGATAGTTCAAAATGGTTAGGTCTAGAGTTTGAAATTGGATTTGTTCCTTATCCAAAAGGACCTAATGTTGAAAGTGATCTAAGCAACTATTATATAAATGAGGTATATGGTAAAACATCATATGTCGTATCATCATCATACTCTTTAGATAAAGTTGAACCAGGTTATGAAGATATCGCCTTCCATGAGGAAACAATCTTCAGAATTTGGGCCGATCTTCAATATTTCCCAGAAATAGACCCAGATACAGGTTATGTTTCATCTGATGAAATAGTAGAGGAATGGAGTTTTAACACTCTAGAACTTTACTACAGTCCGATGGGGAATAATGCATCACTTGAAGCACATAAAAGTATTATGTTTAAAGGATATCCAGATAATTTCTATAGTTTATACTATGCAAGAAGTCAAGATGAAACCAAATCCTTTATGCTTGATATTCAAAGTGCAATAATAAGTGGAAATGTGCGTGATAACATGATTGATTTAGTTGCACGTATACATCAAGAATTCATTGATACATACCAGAACATTGGTTTGAATGAAGAATACTATAATGACTAACAACTAGGAGAACCAAAATGTTAAAAAAAATGTTAATAATTTGCCAGATTTTAACAGTAGTTTTTATGTCTGGATGTACAAAAGAAATGTCTAACAAAGAAGTTCTTGAAAATGCATTAGAAATGATTGAAATATCTAAAGAAGTAACAGGAAATCTTACTTTACCAACTTCATTAAATGTTGATGGACATGAAGTAAGCGCGACATGGCAATCTACAGCTTCAGGTGTTATATCACCTGAAGGTGTGGTTGTTGTTGGTGTTGATGATAAAAATGCAACACTAATAGTTACACTAGAGTATAATGGAGAAACATTACAACATAATTTTGATATAACTGTTTTAGGGAGTGAAGACTTTTTAACCCTTTATGTTGTAGCAAATACAGTTGTAGATGTTCCGATTAATAGTATCGATAACAATATCGAATTACCGACTCAATATGAGTTTAATGGAAAAGTGATTGATGCCACATGGAGTACAAGTAATGAAAACATAGTTTCCGCAAGTGGTGTAGTAACTTTGGGTAATAAAATTGAGGTTATAGAACTATATCTTACTTTGAGTTTAAATGGTATAATTAGAGAGCAAGTGTATTCTGTAACAGTAGAACAAGATCCAACTACAATGCCAGCATACTGGTGGCATACAGCACAAGTTTTTACAGGCGAAATTGAGAATGAAGCTTCAAAACCACATACTCCTGGATGTTTCCCTGGTGCTATATATCGTAAAGTGGTGTCTAGTCGTGATTATTGGCTAGGAATCGAAACAACTGTAACACTACCTGAGTTTATACCTGATGTAAATAGATATGATGACTCAAAACCAAGTTACTTCTTAGACAATCCATCAATATATTTAGGTGGGAATTCTTATAAAGAAAGTGATGTTGGTTTAACTTGGAGTATTGGATATGAGAATCGTGGTGACTCCCATCCTAGTGATAGAGGAATAGCATTTAGACCATTTTGGAGATACATTACTAGTTTAGAGGATTGTAGAAATAACAACTGTTATCAAAATGCTCCTGCAACTAATTTTGAGTTCTATTACTATCCAGGTGATAAGATTCAAATGAGTGTATTCTCACCAAAACCGGGTTATCTACAAATGCGTATTGAGTTACTAGAATTAACTACTCATCCAGATTATGTTAATAAAAGAGACCATTATGGACTTGCTGATGACTTCGAAAGAGTTTTTATAACAGATATGTTCCCATCAGCAGGGATGGGTGATATGGCTGCTGAGTTTAAACGCGTAAATGCAATAGATCAGGTTTCTAACGAGGCAAAACCAACAATAAATACAGATTCAAAAGTCGTAGATGCAATTTGGCATGAAGTATACTTATATCGCTTAGTTGATGGAGAACTTGTCAAAGTTCCATTTGTTGAAGAAAGAGCTGCGTATATGACTTGTCCACTTGGTGCAAATGAAAATGGGGACTTTACAAATGCATTCGAGATATCTTACGATGGTGTTGATCAATCAAAAGGTGGAGAAAGGGTTACAATTAACCCAAATAATGGAAATGGTAAACTATATAACACAGTAGCAAGTTTACCAAAGAAAAAAGAATATGAATAATAGAAGTATAAAATAGATTAGAGGAATTAGTAAAATTTTGGAGGGACAGAAATGAAGAAGAGACCAATTTATCAAATCATAGAACAGGATCTAAGAATCGCGATACTAGAAGGGCACCTTAAACAAGGCGAAATGATACCTTCTGAGGCAGATTTGTGTAATAAATACGGAGTAGCAAGAATGACAGTTCGACAAGCTATTAATAATCTACTGATTGATGGATATATATATAAACACAAGGGTAGAGGGACATTTGTAACATTTAACAAAAAAGAGATTAAGAAACAGGATAGTAGTTTCCTATCTTTTACTAATGAAATGAAGTTGCTGGATTCTCCAGTAACATCAAAACTATTATTGCTTGAAGAACGAGTTGCTGACGAAATCATTGCAGTCAGATTGCAAATCAACGTTGGAGATCCAATATATTATGTAGAGAGATTGAGAATTTCTGAAGATCTACCACTAGCATACGAAAGACTCTTTTTACCTAAAAGTATGTATGGAGAATTAGATTCAAGCGTCTTTGCTGGATCATTTTACAAGTATGTACAGGAAAAGCTTGAATGGCGTATTAGAAACTGTGAATACGCTATTGAGGCTAGAGGAGTACCTGAAAAAGTTGCGGAATTATTACATCAAAAAGAAGGAGAACCTTCACTATATTTGAATAGTGTGACTTATTTAGAGAACGGTAGAGCTTTTGTTTATACAAGATTTTACTTCCATGGAGAACATTTTAGATTTAGAGATAACTATAAAAGAAATAGTGAGTAGAATATGAACTTAGATAAAAACTTTGATATAAAAACACCTCAAGTAGAAGGTGTAAAATGGCATAATGTGCTACATTCTAAAGAAATGAAGCAATATGGCTTCTTTTGGCAAGAAAATAATGGATTTAATAGACTTCCTGAAAGTAAGGAAGATGAACTAAACTTAGTATGTCCTAACTCAGTGAGATTAGGGAAAAATACATCTGGGGGACAAATACATTTTCGTACAAACTCGAAAAAGTTGTTACTCCATGCAACAGTAGATAATCTGAATTCAGTTTCAGGAATGACTTCAGTAGCCAGTATTGGATTTGATTGTTATGTAGGTAAAACATTTGATGATTTGAAGTTTTATAATACTTCAACACATGATATTACCAAGAAAACATATACCTCAACACTGTTTACTGGAAATCAGGATGAAGTACTCGTTGTAATTAACTTTCCATTATATGTTGGTGTTAAGAACCTATCAATTGGAATAGACAGTGATTCATATATAAAGCCTAATCAAACATTTGATGATTCAAAGAGAATTATTGTTTATGGAACATCAATTACACAAGGTGGTTGTGCTTCAAGACCAGGACTATCATATCCAAATCAACTTAGTAGAAAACTAAAAAGAGAATTTTTGAATTTTGGATTCTCTGGAAACGCATTTGGTGAAATTGAACTAATTGAAGTGTTATCAGAGGTTACACCGGCAAGTATGTTTATTATCGATTATGAAGCAAACTCAGGGACAAATGGGAAACTTGAAAAGACTCTAGAAGATATGATTATTATGGTTAGAAGTAAACAACCTAATATTACTATTTTAGTGGTTTCGAGAATTCCATATCTCTTTGAAGACATATTTACACAATTGGGAGAAAAACGAAATAAGTTACGTGAATTCCAAAGAAACATTGTTAAAAAATTTAATGAGCAAGGAGATGACAACATCCATTTTGTTGACGGTTCCAAATTTTTTGGTGAGAATTATCATGAATATACTGTTGATTCAATTCACCCAAATGATTTAGGATTTAGCAAGATTGTTGAATCTCTAGAATCCCACATCACAAGATACATCAAGTAGTTAGGAGAAAAAAATGAACAACTTATATAAGAAATTAGTAAAAAATAAAATGTCATTAATCGCAAGTTTACCAGAGAACTCATATGATTTAGCTAAAATTGCATGGGAATCTGGCGTTGACGCGATAAAAGTGCATTGTAATGTTTTTCACAATGCAAGTCAAAATAACTTTGGTACATTTCAAGAGTTTTCAGAGGAGTTTGCAAAAATCATTGCTGATTCTCCGGTACCAGTAGGAATAGTAGCAGGTGGAAGTGCTGAAGATGCTGAAAGTATTCAGTCACAGTTAGCAGGGTTAGGGTTTGATTTTATGTCACTATATGCCCATCACACTCCTTCATCATTTTATAATGGAGTTGAACTCAATAATTTTCTTTCAGTTAACTCAAGTTACTCATATCAAGAAATTAAAGAATTGGTTGATAACGGATACGCAGATATTCTTGAATTATCAATAATTGATAAAGAAGAGTATGGTACAAGATTGAATGCTAGAGATTTATCGAAGTATAGAACAATCGCTGACTTTAGTAGAGTACCTTGTGTTGTTCCTTCACAAAGACTAATCAAGCCTGAAGACGTTAGAGTTCTTAGTGAAACTGGAATCAAAGCCATTATGCTAGGAGCTATAGTTCTTGGGAAAACAGAAGAACAGTTTAAAGCTACCTTAAAAGCTTTTAGAAAAGAGATTGACAAACTTTGAAAGTAGTAGTAATCCCACTTGATTCAAGACCATGCAATTATTCTTGGGTGAAGAAATATGCAGATTATGCTTCAATTGATCTGACTATCTCTGATTTTGAGAAGACTGGAGATTTACATAAAGGATTTGATACTGATAATTTGGATAGTTGGTTATTTGAGAACTGTCAAAATACCGATACATTATTAGTTTCAATTGATGCTATTACAAGTGGTGGACTCATCCAGGCAAGACAAGGAACATTTTCAATTGAACAGGCTATTAAAAATGTAGATTACTTAAAAAAAGTTAAAGAAATGTATCCAACAATTAAGATATATGCTTTTGATACAATTATGCGTACATCAATAACTGCTTATGACGAGGAAACTTCAAGATATTGGGCACTTATTAATGAATATTCCCGAATACTTGGGGAAAATCATTTTAACCCAAAAGATGAGTATAAGAAACGTATAAAGGAGCTTGAGGATGCAATTCCCGAAAGAGTTTTAAACTCATATTTAGATGCACGAAATAAGAAACATCAAATAAATAAATATTTAATAGATTTAGTAGAGAATAATATAGTTGAGTATTGTGTTTTACTACAAGAGGATACACAACCATCAGGTATACAAGTCATCGAAAATGATATTCTAAATGAACTTGTAGTTTCAAAACATTTGGGAAATAGGATATCTATTTATAATGGAACAGATGAAGGAACAGTAATCCTGTTAGCAAAGATTCTTTTTGAAGACCTTGATCACAAACCATCAGTGCATTTTATGTTTCCTGATGAAAAACTTAAAAGTAAAGTTATGAAGTTTGAAGATCGTGAAGTCTATTTTAATTGTCTTAGGTTAGCTGGTGTTGTTGGATTTGAAATTAAACCAATTCAAGAAGCGGATTATGTAATTCCTGTATATACTGAAGACAATAATTATGATCTTGATTTATCAAGACCAGTAGAAGTTCCTTTAAGTGATGAAAAGAAATACTTGGAGTTTATTTCTAAAACAAATCATCTAATTAAGCAAGGAAGAAAAGTTGGATTTGTTGATTTGCACCATCCAAATGGTGGATCATTAGATTTATTGAAAAAGATTGATTTTGATAATTTGCTTGCATATAGCGCTTGGAACACTGCTTCAAATGCATTAGGTTCACTTATTGCTCTATTAGGTGTGCATGCATATAATCCAAACACAGATTTATCAAAGTTTCTATATGAGAGAATTATTGATGATTGCATCTTCCAAACGGAAGTTAGACGTAAAATTAATGCAAAATTGATTAAAGAAAATATAAATATATATGATTTAGGTAAAAGTGGATCTTATTCAAGTAACTTGATAGATTCAGCGATGAAAGTAGATACTGATTTTCTTGGTGAAGTAAAATACAAGATTGTTTTACCATGGAATAGAACATTTGAGATTGATATTGATATGGAGTGAGTAAAATGACATATGATGTAATAGTATGTGGTGCTGGTCCTAGTGGTTTAAATGCTGCCATAAGTGCGAAGAGAAACGGTGCCAATGTTTTACTGATTGAATCATCGGGTTTAGTTGGTGGAAATATGACAACAAGTTTAGTTGCACCATGGATGACTTTTCACAAGAATGGTAATCAAATCATAAAAGGGATTGCGCAAGAACTAATTGATAAGATGATTGATAGAGGTTTTTCAAAAGGTCATATAGTAGATCCTTTAGGTTTCTGTGAAACAATTACACCAGTTGATATAGAAGGTGTAAAACAAGTGCTATTTGATATGGTAATTGATGAAGGTATAGATGTTCTATTACATTCATTTGTATATGATGTGATATTAGAGGATAATCATATTGTTGGAGTGAAAACAATATCAAAAAGTGGAACAGAAACATATACTTCAAAAACGATCATTGATGCTACTGGTGATGGTGATATAGCTGCTTTAGCAAACTGTGAGCATATACTTGGACGTACAAAGGATGGATTAACACAACCTTTAACGTCAATTTTCCAAGTTGGTAATGTAGATATTGAAAGATTGAAAATTGCTGTTTGGGAAAACCAAAGTGACTTTGTTCTACGAGCAAATTATGATTATGAGTATTTGGCAATTTCTGGTTTTTTTGAAAAAGTCAAAACAGCAAAAGACAACAAGGACTTAAATATTCCTCGTGATAGAGTATTACTTTTTGAAGAAGTAAGAGAAGGGTATGTCTCTGTAAATATGACTAGAGTTCAAAAAAAATCTGCAATTGATGTTCATCAATTAACAGAAGCTGAACTAAAAGTTAGAAAGCAAATAAAGGAAGTTTTTAATTTCCTTAAAAACTATATACCAGGATTTGAAAACTCATTTATATCTAGTACACCTTCAAAAATAGGTGTCAGAGAAACACGTCATATTATTGGACAGTATTTATTAACAATTGAAGATATTGTTTCAGAAAAAGAACATTATGATTCTATTGCATTATCTGGTTTTCCTATGGATATACATTCTCCAGATTCAAATACTCTAGAATTAGATAGTAAAGTAATAAATAAGCCAATTCAGATTCCACTAAGATCACTAATCCCAACTAGTGTTAAAGGATTAATTATTAGTGGAAGATGTATAAGTGCAACACATGAAGTTTGTGCTGCAATTCGCGTCATTCCAACTGTGATGGCAATTGGAGAGGCAGCAGGAGTTCTTGCAGCAATTGCAAGCCAAAAAAGTGTTGCTCCTGATGAAGTATCATATATTGAAGTACAAAAAAGATTAGAAAAACAAAATCAAATTATAAGGTGAAAACATGAAAATAGAATCATTTTTGAATGCAGATATATACACAAAGAAAATACAAGATGAGTTAAATCCTCCGAAAGAATATCCGAATTTTGCAGGTGCTTGGTACTACAAAGTTGTATCGGCAAAAGATAATTGGATTGGTATGGAGGCAACAATTACATTACCGGTTTTTAAAGAAGATGAGAAACGATATGAATATTTTGATTCACCATATGGTGAATTCAAAAGGTACCTAGATACTCCATCAGTTTACCTAGGTGGATCTAGTGATTTTGAGACAGATATCGGATTTGGATTTTTTAGAGGTTTAATTAATGGTGAGATTTCAGACGAAAAAATAACATTCCGACCATTTTGGAGATCTATATTTATGGAAGGTAATGAGGAGAAGAATGAGTACAAAGGAACACCAATAAATGAAACAGAGTATTATTATTATCCAGGTGATAAAGTGAAGATTCATCTAGTATCTGAAAATCCTGATCACCTTTCATTACGAATTGAACTTATCGAGGCTACATCAATACCAAAGTATTCAAAGATTCGTAGTCTTAATAAGGGAAACAAAGTATTGATAATTAATGATATCAAAGCACCAGGAAATGGAATTAGACCTTCAGAATATAAAAGAGTCAATGCAATTGATCAATATCATAATGAAGGTATGCCAACACAAAAAACAGATGCATATGTAGATAAATGTATTTGGGAAAACGTATACCTTTATAGAGTAATAGAACAGAAATTATTCAAAGTTGCATTTAATAAAAAGCGAATGAAAAAAATATATAGTCCTTCAATTGCAGCTTTTGATGTAATTGTTAATGAAGGTAAAGAAGTAGTTTCTATCAAGCCATAAATTGATTTAGGAGAGATGTTAATGAATTACATGTATAAAGAGATACATCAGCAACCAGATGTATTACGAGAAACATATAAGTATAATAAAGATTTACTAGAAAGAATAAAAAAAGAAATAAGTGAAAAAGATATAAAAACAATTATTTTTGCAGCTCGCGGATCATCAGATAATTCAGGTGTTTACTTCAAATATTTATGCGAGATATATCTGAATATTCCAGTTTCATTTGGTGCCCCAAGCATCTTTACAGTATACAACTCTGAAGTTGATTACTCAAATGCTCTTATTATTGGAGTGAGTCAAAGTGGTCAAGCACAAGATGTATTATCAGTAATGAATAATGCGAAGAAATATAACGCAACAACAATTGCAATAACTAATTTTCCTAACTCACCAGTTGCACAAGCTGGAGATTTTCATTTATTTATAAACGCAGGTGAAGAGAAAAGTGTTGCTGCAACAAAAACATTTACAGCTCAAATGTATCTTCTTGGATTACTTGTTAGTTCCCTTACTAGTTCTGATGAACTTCTACAACAACTGCAAAATGTTCCAACTGAAGTAGAAAGAGTATTTGAAAACACTGAAAATATAAAAAGCATTGCTCAAAGTTATAAAAGTATTGAAAATGCCTTTGTTTTAGGAAGAGGATATCATTATTCAATTGCAAAAGAGTTTGCCTTAAAATTGCAAGAAACAACATATATAAAGGCAATCCCGTTCGCAATTTCTGATTTCTATCACGGACCATTTGCATTGACAGATAATGAATCTAATTTTATTATTTTTGCACCTGCTGACGAAACATCAAAAGACAGTAAAGAAATTATTGAAGCTGTGAATGATAAAGAATCAAATGTCATTATCTTCACTGATAGAAGTGATTTGATTAGTGATAAGACAATAATGCTACCTCATGTTTCATCAATAGTGATGCCTTATGTATCAATAGTTTCAGCACAGCTATTTGCAATGTATGCAGCAATATCAAAAGACTTAAATCCTGATAAACCTCGTGGACTAAAGAAAGTTACGATAACAATATAATGGTAGAAAAATATTATTTAGGTATTGATGTTGGAGGAACTAATGTTAAGATTGGTGTCTTTGATTCTTCTTTTCACTTAACTCAAAAATGGGAAGTTCCTACAAATATATCAAGTAATGGTGAAAATCTACTCCAATCTATATATGATTTTTTAACAAAAAAAATCGCTTTTGAAGATATATATGGTGTTGGATTTGCTGTTCCAGGAGTTACGTCAAATGGATATGTTTCCTTTGCATCAAACATAGGGTGGAAAGATTATAATGTTAAAGGTAATTTTGCTGAGTTGTCAGGATTTGATGAAAAATTTATCTCTGTAATAAATGATGTTAATGCAGCAACATATGGTGAAAGTAAGTTTGGAGCAGGTATTAAAAGTCCAAATATTTATATGATTACATTAGGTACTGGTATTGGCGGAGGTTATGCTAATGGTGATGATATCATCGTTGGTAAGCAAGGTTTTGCTGGTGAAGTAGGACATATTTATATAGATAACCCTCATAATTTCGAATGCGGCTGTGGTCGAGTAGGTTGTGTTGAAACAATAGCCTCGGCAAATGGAATAGTAAATATTGCTAAAAAGTATTATGATCTTATTAATAAAGAAAGTTCACTTACACCACAAAAACTTACCTCAAAATATATTTATACGCAAGCAGAAAAAGGGAACATCGTTTGCGAGAAAATTGTTGATGAGGTTACATCATATTTGGCTGAATTATTAGTTGTTATCACAACAGTTATTGATCCAGAAATGTTTGTTATTGGCGGAGGGGTATCTCAATCTGGTAACTACCTTTTAAATAAGATTAAGGAAAAATACTATAAAGCATTTTCTGGAAATCTTAGAAGTACAAAAATAGAACTTGCAAAGTTAGGAAATAACGCAGGAATATATGGAGCTGCTTACTATAATTTTTTAAAATCAAAACATAATTAAAAGATTCTGTATTAAGTGATTATAAAAAAATGTTTAGGAGTCAAAAATATGCGAATAAATATTCATAAATCAAGTATAGAACCAATGATAGAAATATGTCGAAAACATAAAGCAGGATTGCTAAATAGAGATGAACTAGTTAAGTTCTTAGAGTGTGACGATTATCAAGTTGAGTTTAATAGATACAGCTCTCAAAGTTTACCAGTCTCAACTATATCTAAAGATGAGTTTGTTGATTATTTTATGAATATCTTTGATATTACTGAAGATTTGATAAAAAATCCACGTTTAAAAAATAAACACAATGTATGGAAAATATTTTTAAATGATATCGATGGTTTTGTAATGAGCAATGAGGAGTTCTCTAGTATTTCACATGATGATATTCAAAGAGTTCAGAAGTTACTTAAAAATTCATTTCCAGAATCTCTTATAAATGACTTCGCTGACATTGAATGTGTATTCACCTTAAGTATCGGTGATTCAATGGGATATCCATACAAAAACTATATTCATTTTGATTTCTTGAATCTTAGTCTTATTGATGATAAGGAGACATTCGTAAATTTTATTGCCCATGAGATTCATCATATAGTTTACTCAAAAATAATGAGTAAAAATATGAAAAGTGAAATGAGTCCTTTAGAGCATTTTGTTGTACTATTTAGTTTTGAAGGTCTTGCTGTTAAGTTTTGTAATAATGGTTGTGGTAGCTTCACTACACCTTTGTACTCTTCAAAAAGTAATATTGGTATGACTAGCGATACATGGTCTTTCTATGAGAAAGAGTTCAATCATATGTTACAGGAGTTTGTGAAGGATTTTATAAGAATCAAAACTAAGCAATTAAATCACAGTGAAGTAGGTTCAATAATAAAAGAAAAGTGGCTAACACCAAATATTGTCTCATTTATTGATAGTAGTGAGTTAAACGTAACTCATTACCGAAATTACTATTTAGGAATGCAACTATTTGGTTTTATTTATGATAGAGTTGGATTATCAAAAATGTTTGATATGCTTCTTAATCCTAGTTATTTAGTTAATTTTATTGAAAAGAATATTGTGCTAAAAAACGAAAATCTAATAGATAAATAAATGTCAAAAAAAAATAAGATGAAAAATCTTATTTTTTTGCTTTTATTGGTACGTAGTAATCCATTTGATTGTACTCAATTAAATCAAATGCGGCTGGTGGGGTAATAACATTTCCTAGATATGCTCTTGAACTATCAATTTCAAGATTTTCGCTTTTATCAATGAAACTGATGATTTCATTGATAATTGGTGTCGAATCATTACCATCAATACCTGATGCAACAGCATAAAGACCACCATCAAAATCAACAAGATCAAACTCCTTGGGAACTGTCATGGTTTTATCATATAGATAGTACCAAACAAAACCATTCTTCTCATTATCATACCAAAGGAAATCTTTTGGAAAAATTGGTCTTTCAAACTTTGAAAACCATTCATCAAACATTTCTAGTTTACCTTCACCAAACATGGCACATTTTGATGAAACCATCTTGCATTTGGGAATTTCATATATTCTAATATTTTCCATTTTGCCCTCCAAAAATTTACTTATTAATATATTTTAACATATGAATTATACTTAATGAAATATAAAATTGTTTGATTGTTGTAATTAAGTGTATAATAGGTAATAATAATATATAGGAAATTATTTATATTTACCACGAAGATTTTTTTCTTAGGACATGTTATAATAGAAAACAGAACAAATAATTTGTATACATATTATTTATGTAATACATAATTTATCAGATATAGATACTTAGAGACGAGGTGTACTATGGACGTTTTACGAAATAAACCAAAAAGGAAAACACTCATTGTAGGGATCCTTTTATTAATTATTTTTGAAATCATCATATACATTTCAGGGGCTTTCTTTCATAAAAATCAAGAAAATGAGCTTTATAAGGAATCTTATGCAATCCAAACAGAGATTGAAAAGGTTCTTTCAAATGTCTTCACTATTTCAGAGGCTTATGTTTCATTCATGACAGATAACACCACAGCTACAAAAGAGGAGACAGAGATATTCTTAGAGCATGTAACTAATTATGAAGAAAGTTATGTGAAAAATATAGCTTTTGTAAAAGATACTACTATAACATTTAATTATCCCTACGAAGAGAATGTTGACTCAATCGGCGTCGATCTTAGTACCGTAGATTCCCAAAGAGAAGATGTCTTGTATGTTAAGAACAATCTAAAATCATTATTTATAGGTCCAATTGAGTTAGTTCAAGGTGGAAAGGCCTTTATTATGCGTACTCCTGTTACTTCAAATGGTGTATATTATGGTCAGATTTCTACAATAATTGATGCAGATGAGTTTATAACCCTCATTGATAATCAGGCTGATAAATATGGCGTTGAAATAAAACTTGGGTATGAAGACCATGCTAGTTTCCTTGTTATTGGTGAACAGTTTGATGATGTAAGTGTAACTGTTTCTATAGAAAACACTAATCTAGTTTGGAATCTTTCAGTCTATGAACTAGACGATACAAGTTCACAGTTCATTTTAAGTATGGCGCTACGTGTTTTAGGATTGTGTATTACCGTACTTATCTGTTATTACTTCTATAAAAATTCAGTATTAATTGAAACTGTTAAACATAAGGCAACTCATGACTCATTAACAAATGCTTATAACCGATCTAAGTTTGCTGAGGATTATGAGAAAGGTAAATTATTGAATAAACTAGTTGCGTTTCTTGATATAAACAAGTTTAAAGTTATAAATGATACACTTGGTCATCAGTTTGGTGATTGGGGACTAGTTCATTTTACAAATGAGCTGAACTCTACTGGAGATTTTGTTACATATCGAAATAGTGGAGATGAGTTTATCCTTGTGTCAACTGAAAAAATGACTGAACAAGAGTTCCTACACCATCTAAACAATTTCAACTTTGCGTTTTTTAATGATGAAATACAGCAATATATTGAGATTAAGTTTTCTGTTGGTTTAATTGAAGAATTAACCGAATCAATTTCAATTGAAGATATGCTTATGTATTTAGATTATGCAATGTATGATGCTAAGAAACAGAATAAAACATATACCCTTGTTGATATGGGATTGATGGAAATATATCGTGAACAGAAGAGGATTGAGCAATTTTTAATTGAGGATATTAATCAAAATAATTTTGTTACCTTCTATCAACCGATTATTGATATTAAAAATAAAAAAGTGGATTCTGTTGAAGTTTTATCAAGGTGGAACTATAATAGTTCAATGATGACAGCAGGTAATTTCATTCATATTGTAAAAAAAATCAAGTATATAGAGCAGGTCGATATTAATTTATTCAATAATCTTCAATTAGAATATCAGGTGTTAAAGAAGAAGTTGAGTAATATCGATGATTTGAATTTTGCAGTAAATCTTTCAGCAGAAACTTTGAAAAGTTTTGAACAAGACTTTGAAATGTTTGATAAGTTTATTGAGAATATTCAAATTCCTCGAAAACAGTTAATTTTAGAAATTTCTGAGGATATTAACTTAGGAATTATTTCAAACGCTACACTAGAATATATAAAAAGCAAAGGATTCAACCTTGTTATTGATGATTTTGGATCGGGTGTTTCGAAATTATCTGACGTTTTGTCAGGGAAGTTACTTGCAATTAAGATTGATAAAAGTATGTTACCTAGAACAAAAGATGATAAAATGAAACTACAAGGATTTAATACCATAATTAAAGCAATAAATGCGACAGGTAGTAATGTTTTTGTTGAAGGTGTAGAGACAATTGAACAACTGCATATTGCTAAAGATGCAGGATGCAATATGTTGCAAGGATATTATTTTGCAAAACCAATGTCGTTTGATGATGTAGTTGAGTATATTGAGAATTTCGATTACTCAAAATATGTTGGTAAGGATAAAGACTAATGAAAGAATTTTTGGTGATTTTATGCTGACTATAGCACTTATAATAATAGATATACTTATAACTTCTGCAGGGATTTATATATTTGATTATAGTATTGATGGACTGATAAATAACCCAACAGTAATTGGATTAAGTGTTATTTCTGGTATTGTTGTAGCAATAACTGTTTTAGCAATTTATATAGAAGGTTTCTATTTGATTGTTGCTAAAAGATTGCCACACAATTCAATGTTTAAGCATAAAATAGCCAAACAACTTATGAGTATTCCTTTACATTTCACAAATACTAGAATTAAAGTAGTCGGACTAGAGAATCTACCACAAGACCCAGGATTTACAATATATGCTAATCATACATCTATGATGGATATTCCAGTTTTAATGTATAAACTGTATGATTATCCAGTTGCGTTTTTGGCAAAAAAGGTTGTTAAAGATCTTTTTTCGATTGGGAAATGGACACCTCCTTTAGGTTGTGTAAGTATTGAAAGAACCAATAATCGAAAAGGGGCAGAGTCGATTATTCAGGTAATAAAAAATGTCAAAAGAGGGTTAACGATGGTTGTGTTTCCTGAAGGAACTAGATCATCAGAAATCGGTAATTTGTTACGATTTAAGGAAGGATCTTTTAGAGTTGCTTTAAAAAGCAAAGCACCTCTAGTACCAATAACAATAGTGAAACCAAAGAACTTTAAAAAAGTGAAATGGCCCTTCCCAAAAAGGATTACATTAGTTATTCATAAAGCAATTCCCTTTGATGAGTTTCGTGAAATGAAGACTAATGAGTTATCAGTTAGAGTAGAAGATGTTGTAGCGAGTGCATTATAAAATATGATATTAAAAAAGTTAGTACCAAACTGTGGTACTAACTTTTTATTTTTTTTAATGCCTTTTGAAAAGATAATATTACTTCTCTTACTTCGTTAGGAGTTTCGGTAGTAAAATCTAGACGGATTCTAGATATTCCAATATCAGTGTACTTTCTTAAGTCATTAATTTTGTTTATCCTTTTTGAATGTAGGATTCTTACATTACAATCCGTATCTCTTATTATTGGGTATTTGTTTCCATTTGTATCTTGTAGATAATATTGATTCTTTTGACACAAATTACAGTTTACCTTTAGTAATCCTTCTCCTTTAGTTATAGGGCAGTACTTAGTTATCATTAAGTCTGGGCAGGAGTACATAATTACTTCTAGTGGTGGAGTAAAACCATATTGATTCTTAAAAGAGTTGATTAATAGTTCTGTATTTCTTAAAGTTGATTCCTGAGAGATTGTTACTGCTTGTACTCCTCTTGATAATAACGAATATACACTATAACTATTAACAACATTTAAGTGTTCATTTGTAACGATGTTTTTCTTTGTTGGCAAAATGCCAAAATCATTTATAACTAAGTTATTATGTGATGAAATTTCATCACTTGATATTCTATTTGCATACAAATAATTATGTGATGAACCAGTAACATTACTTGTATGATAAATTGTTTTGATACCAAGTTCTTTTAAAACGTCATACTGAAGGTTGTTTTCAACCTTGCATATTAGTTCGATAGCCTTTGATTCAATAGTGTCTAGTTGAAGATTTACGATATTAATTTCATTTTTTGATCTAGAAAGAATTTTTTCCTCTAGTTTTTTTATCGCATCTCTCCTTAATTGCTTTAAGACACTATTAGGTATAAAACAGTTACCTTTTAAATCAATATCAAAAGTAATCACTTTGTAGTGAGTATTACCGAGTCTTGATAATTGCTCCTCAATTTGGGATTTAGTTTGTGGTATTCCTTTGGCCTTCTTAACTATATATTCAGATAGTATAGTGATTTCCTCTGAAAACTCAGTTTGAATGCTTAATGATATTGGGTTATCAGTATATACTTTTACATTAAGATATAGAGGGATAAGCTTAAAATTTTGATTATTATAAGTTTGCAATTCATTGTTTAAGGCTATATCTCTTGTTTTTCTAACAATATCACCAGGAGACACTTCCTGTTGCATATCAATAGTTATGATATCACCTTTATGAGCAACTGATGTTTTTGTGTTTGAAATTAAAATTCGATTTACTTTTCCACCGACATCTTTGTTTCCAATAATCCTAATTCCATCGTTAACAGATAATGTATCGTTAAGTTTAATCTTTGTTTTACCTTTTGCAAATGAAATAACTTCTCCAACCTTCACTCCAAGATGATTAGGACGATACGAGTTATTGAGTGATGAAGGATTTATATTGCTGATATATCCTTTAGTATATTCACGATTGAACACAGCTAGAAGTTCTTTTTTAACATTATCTGTATTTAACCTAAAACCTTCTAAATATGCATCCAAAGCTTTTTTATAAGTTCTAATAGTTGCAGTAACGTACTCGAATGAACGCATACGACCTTCAATTTTTAATGATGTTACTCCACTATTGATTATTTTATCTAATTCATCAATAGTCATTAAATCTTTAGTGCTTAGTAAGTACTCCTCTTTACCAACTTTTGTATTATTTTGTAGTAAAGTGTATGGCAAGCGACAAGGTTGTGCACATTCTCCTCTATTACCAGATCTGCCCCCATTCATTGAACTAAATAGACAATTACCAGAATAGGCAACGCATAAAGCTCCATGAACAAAAACCTCAATATCTATATCGACTTCTTGTTTAATTTCCCTAATCATATTAACACTTGTTTCTCTTGCTAGAATAATGCGAGAAACCCCTATGCTTTTTAAGTATTTAGCTTGATTTACGTTATAAGTATTCATTTGTGTAGAAGCATGAATTTCAAGCGTTGGATAACGAGATGTGAGCATTTCGATAATCCCTAAATCTTGTACAATCAAAGCATCAACATTGTAAGATACCAAAAAGTCAGTATACTTAATGAACTGAGCAATTTCATCTTCGAAAACGATAGTATTTACTGTCACAAATACTTTAACATTTCTCAAGTGTGCATATTTGATTACTTCTATAATTTCCTCATCTGAAAAATTAGAAGCATACTTCCTTGCTCCAAAAGATTTCCCTGCGAGATAGACAGCATTAGCTCCGGCATTAATTGCACCAACTAGGTTTTCCATATTACCAGCTGGAGCTAGTATTTCAATATTAGTTATCATAGTACTACACCTACTTTATATATATACATAACAAATATAACACCTTTACCTTTAGGCAACAACTTATTTTCAATATATCTTGAATTTCTTTAACTATGACTATATTATATGTAAATGTAGTGATAAAAAGAGGTGATTGTTATGTTCTGTAAAAAGTGTGGTAATAAAATATCGACAAGGTTTATCAAGAATGAAGGGGATATTCCCTATTGTGAAACGTGTGAAGAGTTTCAATTTCCTAAAACAAATTTAGCCATGATTGCTATTCTTGTTAATGAAAACAATCAAATTTGCCTAATTAACCAAAATCGCGAAAGTAAATATAAAATCTTAATTGCTGGCTTTATTAAGCAACAGGAGACACTTGAAGAGTGTGTAATAAGAGAAATCAAAGAAGAAGTAGGAATAGATGTTTTTGAGGTAAACTATTTGAGAAGTCATTTCTACGCTAATAAAGATACATTGATGGTAGGGTACTATGCTAAAACCAATCAAGTTGAGTTTAATCTAGATTTAGATGAAGTCGACAATGCAACTTGGTATAGTCCTGATGACTGTTTAAATAGAATGAGACAAGGTTCAATAGCATACCAGTTAGTTGAACAATATTTAGATTTAAGTAAGGGGGTTTAATATGGAAAATATGAAGAAAATGATTGTTAAATATCGTGATAAAGAACTATATGGATTTAATTGTGCTGAGGCAATACTACATTCAGCGAACGAGTATTATAACTTATGTTTAGATGATGCTGCACTAAAAATGGTTAGTGGTTTTGGTGGCGGTTTATTTGAAGGACACTTATGTGGAATTGTTAGTGGAGCTGTAGCAGTATTAGGGTTGCTATTTAAAGGTCAAGAACTGAACGGGGAGTCTTTACTTGAAATTACTGTGAATGAATATAAAGATACTTTTCGAGCAAATTATGACAAGATAGATTGTAACTATTTAAAAGAAAATCATTATGATGAAAATGTTGGATGTAATTATTTGATTTATGAGGGTGCAGATATTCTACAAAATGTGATTGATAAGTATCGAAAATAGAATAAAAAGTTAGAAATATCATATGATATTTCTAACTTATTTTCATTTTGTATAATTAAGTATTAACTTCATAATGTAAAAACTATCTCCTGGGGGATAATCAGTAATTTCTCCGATAACTCTAAAACCATACTTATAGAAGAAATCCTTAGCTTGGAAGCTGTAAGTTCTAAGTAAAATATAATTAAGTCGCTTTTCGTGTGCGATGTCAATTGCCTTAAGAAGTAGTTCTTTTCCATAACCTTTACTACGGTGAGATTGGGATATATAGAAGTCCTCTATCTCCATTAAGTTCCAATATATCATGCCAACTAAACCACCTTTTAACTCTTCTTCAAGTCGTATATCAAAATACGAGAAGTATCCTTCTTTACGTGATTTCACATGATATGGGGAGAAGACATCGTTGAATGATTTGAGTTTATTATTGATGTATGATCTATATTCACTGTCTTCTTTATAATTTACGATATAATTCATATCATCACTCCTTTATACTTTAAGTATAGCAAATAGAGCAACAAAATAAAAAAAGTATGAATTAAAAAAATCCATACTATTATTATTTATCCTAACTTTAGTCTAACTGTAAGTTTAATGATTGCTGATCATGTGTTATTTGCTGATATCTTTTTTCAATTTGAGAAACAAGATCATTAAAGTGTAATTGGTTAAACATATCATCAACCTTTAGATAAAGGATGTTCTCTTTTGGGACTTGGTACTTATCAAATATTTTATCTAAAACTTCACCATAATTTTTGTAATGAAATTTAAGATAAGTAGTTTGTCCTTCCTCAAGAACGCGTGATCTCTTTCTAACATTATCAAATAAACTGTCTTCATCCCGTACAAGGACTATATGAATATCTAGTTTTGGTAGTAGTTTCATATGTGCATCAGCTATCTGATAAGTTAAATCCACTTCTTCATTAGTCATTAATTCTTCTTTTCGCAATAACTCAACAAATACTAGATTAGAAAACATTGTTGAATCACAAATTAGGAAGTCTTCATCCTTGTTTTCCCACATTGCCAAGAACAGTTCACCATAAAAAGCACATTGGCTTACTAAAGCAAAATTTTTCATATCTGCATAAAAAAGAGGCAAAAATGGACTGCTTTCAACCGGTTCCTTTACTAATGGGACGTTGTAGTAATTTGATAATAGATGCGATAGAGTAGATTTTCCACTCCCAATAGGGCCAATAATTCCAATTCTCATTTACTTTCACCTCATATATTAAGTTGTAATTTATTATACAATTTTTAATATAAATAGTCAAAGTAGATAAAGTTTGAATCGAAATTAAACCCAACCAATATATAATGACCTATCATAAATAATTGGTAGTATAGTTTATTGATTTTTAACAACTAATGTTAAAAAAAATACTGAAAATAGTTTCATTTGACCAAATTGAGAAAACAATGAAAATTTTCAGTAAAAAGGTAGTCTATAATGAAAAAAAGAGCATTGTTAAAAACGCTTACAAAAAAATAATAAAAACACTTGATTTATATTTTAACTTGGTATAATATATAACTGTTTTAATAAATACAATAAATAATGAACAGAGGTTGAGTGTTATGAGTCAGAACTTTAAACAAGTGTTAAAAGTTGTGAGAATAGTAGCCGTTTTCTTAGAAAACGACCTATGTTTATACTTGACAAAAAAAATAGGATAGAAATCGCGTTAAGTGTGATTATATCCTTTTCTTATTTCAGGAGGAAAAGATTATGAATACTGTTGTTATTGGTGTTATTGGTGCTGATGTTCATGCAGTTGGAAACAAAATTATTGACTATGTACTTTCAGAAAATGGGTATAATGTAGTTAACATTGGTGTTTTATCAACACAAGAAGATTTTATCAATGCAGCAATCGAAACAGACGCTAAGGCAATCTTAGTATCGAGTTTGTACGGACATGGAGAAATGGATTGCCGTTTTTTCAAAGAAAAATGTGAAGAAGCAGGATTAGGGCATGTGAAATTATATGTCGGGGGAAACATAGTAGTAGGTAAACAAGATTTTGATGATGTTGAGAAGAGGTTCAAAAAAATGGGATTTGATCGTGTTTATGCACCAGGTCAAAACATTGAAGTTGCACTTGATGATCTTAGAGAGGATATTGGTATTTAATGAAACCCTATCTTTTAGTCGACTTTGGTTCTACATATACAAAACTAACAGCAGTTGATTTAGAGAATGAATACATCATTGGAACTGCTAAATCACCAACAACTGTTGAAACAAATGTTTTAGATGGATATGATAAAGCATTCAAATATTTAATCACAGATCATCCAGAAATTAAATCGATTTCTGGTATTTCTGCGTGTAGTAGTGCAGCAGGTGGATTAAAAATGGCAGCGATTGGTTTAGTAGAGGAATTAACAGTTGAAGCAGCCAAACGAGCATGTTTAGGTGCAGGAGCAATTGTTAAAGAGGTATTTTCTCATCATATGACTAAGAGAGAAGCAAGAGAGTTGAAAAATGCTGATATTGACATAGTTTTATTAGCAGGTGGTACTAATGGTGGTAATCGTGAATGTATTATTCATAATGCCCAAAAACTTAAAGATATTGAAATCAATGTCCCTGTAATTATTGCTGGAAACAAAGACACATATGACGATATTGAAGATATTTTTGAAGGAACAGAAATTGAATATCATTTGGTGAAAAATGTAATGCCACAGCTAAAAAAATTAGATGTTTCAGAAGCAAAGATTCAAATCAGAAAAATCTTTATTGAAAAAATTATTGAGGCAAAAGGAATTAAAAAAGCAGAGGAAAAAATAGGTGAGTTTATTATGCCAACACCAGAAGCTGTCTTACAAGCTGCCGAGTTATTATCAAAAGGCTTTGAAGATGAAGAAGGCTTTGGTGAACTAATTATCATTGATATTGGTGGAGCAACCACTGATGTTCATACAATTGGTGAAGGATTCCCAAAAAGGACAGAAGTAATCTTGAAGGGATTAGAGGAACCATTTGCAAAACGCACAGTAGAAGGCGATTTGGGTATGAGATTCAGTGCAAATGCATTGCTAAGTTTAGTTTCAAATTATGAATTCAAAAAGTACTTTGAAGAAGAAGATCATTGCGAACATAATATTGAACAATCACTAAAAAGAAGAGCAACAAATGTTGATTTCATTCCAAAAACAAAGGATGAAGAAGAGTTTGATAAAGCAATTGCCAAAATCTGTTGTGATGTATCGATGAGTAGACATGTAGGACATGTGGAAGTTGTTCACACACCTTTAGGTAATATGTATTATCAAACAGGAAAAGATTTAACAGGAATTCAGTATGTAATTGGTACTGGAGGAGTGCTCATAAATAATAAGGAAGCAAAAAAAATATTGAAACAAGTAAACAAAAAATCAAATAAAGCATTAGAGTTAAGACCATCAAATCCGTCAATATTGATTGATAAAAGCTATATATTAAGTGCAATGGGATTATTAAGTCAAAAATATCCTAAAACAGCTTTAAAATTGATGAAACAATACTTGATGTAATAAGGAGATTATAATGTTACAAAATAAAAAAATACCACTAGAAGACTTTCTAGAGATAAGAAAAGAAATTCTAAATCATTGGCCAACAGGATCTCATCCTGATCTAGATTTAGATCGTGCTGTAGAGAAACTAAAGAAACTGCCAAGAGAGAAAAATTTTGCGCTAAAATTACGAGATGCAAAAGCTAAAGGAGTTACCTTAGTTCAACCTCGTGCGGGAGTTGCTCGTTTGGATGAGCATATTGAATTACTTCAGTATTTACAAAACGAAGGTAAAGCTGATTTTTTACCATCAACTATTGATTCATATACAAGACAAAACAGATATAATAATGCAGAAGATGGAATTAAGGAGTCTGAGAAACAAGGACGTAGTTTACTAAATGGATTTCCTGCCGTTAACCATGGTGTCGATGGATGTTCTAAAGTACTTGATAGCGTTAATTTACCATTACAGGCTCGACATGGGACACCTGATGCCCGTCTTTTAAGTGAGATTATTCATGCTTCGGGATGGACAAGTAATGAAGGTGGCGGAATAAGTTATAATATACCTTATGCAAAAAAAATAAGTTTAGAAGATACAATTAAGTACTGGCAATATTGTGATCGATTAGTAGGATACTATCAGGACCATGGTGTTGAGATTAATCGTGAACCTTACGGTCCTTTAACAGGGACTTTGGTACCTCCATGTATAAGTAATACTGTTGCTATATTAGAAGCATTATTAGCAGCTGAGCAAGGTGTAAAAAATATTACAGTTGGTTATGGACAAGGTGGAAACTTAGTACAAGACGTTGCTGCAATAAGAGCACTAGAAGAGCAAACAAATCATTACTTAGATATCTTTGGTTATAAAGATATGTTTATCACAACAGTGTTCCATCAATGGATGGGTGGATTTCCTAGTGATGAATCAGAAGCAAGTGCATTAATTGCATATGCTAGTACAGTAGCTAGTATGGCAAAAGCAACAAAAATGATAACGAAAACAATCCATGAATCATTTGGTATTCCAACAAAAGAGGCAAATGCTGCAGGGCTAAAAACTTCAAAATACTTAACTAATTTACTTAAAGATCAAAAGACTCCTGATAGTGCTGAACTAGAAGAAGAAATTAAGCAAATTAAAAAAGAGGTAGATAGTTTGATGCATTCAATCGTCAAAGTTGGAAAAGGAGATATCGCTGTTGGTGCAGTAAAAGCTGTAAAAGATGGATTATTAGATATCCCATTTGCACCATCTGAGTTAAATGCAGGAAAAATATTACCTGCACGTGATATTGATGGAAAAATCCGTATCTTAGAATTTGGTAACCTAGGAATGACTGACGAAATTAAAGAATTCCACAAGAAAAAACTTACAGAGCGTGCCAATAAGCAAGAACGTGAACCAGAGATTCAAATGGTTATAGATGATATATATGCCGTTAGTAACGGTAATTTAGTTGGTAATAAGGGAGAACATTAAAAATGAAAATTAAAAACATTATCTGTTCGAAAAGTTTAACAGGTTTCTATTTCGATGACCAAGCAGCTATTAAAAATGGAGCAACAATGGATGGTTTAACATATGTTGGTAAACCAGTAACAGAGAAATTTACTGCGATTCGTCAACAGGGAGAAGCAGTTAGTATAATGGTAATTCTTGAAGATGGATCAATTGCATACGGAGATGCAGCGGCTGTTCAATATAGTGGAGCTGGTGGGAGAGATCCTTTATTTATGAGTGAAGACGGAATTGCAACAATTTCAGAGCACATCAAACCATTACTTATAGGAGAAGACATCTCTTCATTCAGACCTTTAGCGGAAAAAATTGATGCTTTAGAGATTAACGGAAAGAAATTACATACTGCACTACGTTACGGTATTACGCAAGCTTTATTAAGTGCTACTTCAAAAGCAAATAAAACTACTATGGCTGAAGTAATTAGAAAAGAATATAATATCGAATCTACAGAATATAAACGAGTACCTTTATTTGCTCAAAGTGGAGATGATCGCTATAACAATGTTGATAAGATGATCATTAAAAAAGTTGAAGTAATGCCCCATGCATTAATAAACAACATCGAAACAAAACTAGGACATCAAGGAGAAATCCTAAAAGAGTATGTTTCATGGTTACGTGGTAGAGTATTATCATTAAGACAAGATTTAGAATATAAACCAGTTTTCCATATTGATGTTTATGGAACTATTGGTATCATCTTTAATAATGATACTAAAAAAATGTATGATTACATGAGAGAACTAGAAGACATAGCTGCGCCATTTATATTACGTATTGAAGGACCAGTTGATGCTGGAAACAGAAAAGATACGATGCAAGCTTTAAAGGATTTAACTGAAATGATTGACAAAAATAACCGTACAATTGAGATAGTTGCTGATGAATGGTGTAATACTTTAGATGATGTTAAATATTTTGCAGATAATAAAGCAGGACACATGTTGCAAGTTAAAACACCGGACTTAGGTGGGGTTAATAATATTATTGAAGCTCTTTTATACTGTAAAGATAAAGGTGTTGGAGCATATAGTGGTGGAACATGTAACGAAACAAACATTAGTGCAGAAATCACTACTGCAATTGCTGTTGCATGTGAAGCAAAACAATGTTTGGCAAAACCAGGAATGGGTACTGACGAAGGAATTATGATTGTTAACAACATGATGAATCGTACAGTAGCATTAATCGGATACAACAAATAAGGATGATTTTATGAAAACAAGTGCAGGGACATATGAATCAAGTGATTGTTTAATCACAATAACTAAATCAATTAAAACTGATATTATTATTGATAGTATTGTTTTTGATCAGTTTGGTGAGCAAATCAAAGAAGTAATCACAAATACATTAGAAAACAACAAAGTAGAAAACATTAAAGTTGAATGCTTTGATAAAGGTGCACTTGATTACACTATTAAATCACGTTTAGAAACAGCTTTAAAAAGAGGTGGTTACATTGAGTAGAAGTTATCTTTTTATTCCAGGAAATACACCAAGTATGATTCAAAACTTAGATGTTTTTGAGAGTGATGCAGTGATAATTGATCTTGAAGATAGTGTTACACTATTTGACAAAGACGCTGCACGTATTTTAGTCAAAAATTTCTTACAAAAATATACATTTGATCAAACAGAAATTTTTATTCGTATAAATGACGCTGACTCAGAGTTTTTCTTAGATGACGTTAAAGCGGTTAACGATCTTGGAATAACAGGTTATGTTCTTCCTAAAGCTTTACCATCATCTGTACAAACTCTAACCAAAATAACGGACAAGTTGATTATACCAATCATTGAATCACCAATGGCTGTTCTAAGAAGTGAAGAAATAGCAAAACAAAAAAATATAAGAGGATTATTACTAGGTGCAGAGGATTTAACAAAAGAATTAAACATAACTAGAACACTCCAGGCCAAAGAGATTTTATACACTAGAAGTCAAATTGTATTAGTTTGTAGTGCCTATAATATTGAATCAATAGATACACCTTGGACAGATAAGGATAATATTGAAGGACTGACAGAAGATTCCCAAAACGCTAAAAATCTAGGTTTTACTTCTAAATCTTCTATACATCCAAATCATGTTGAAGTAATAAATAATACATTCACACCGAGTGAGTCTGAGATTATTCAAGCAAAAAGAATCGTAACAAAAGCCCAAACTGAGACAAAAGGCGCGTTTTCACTTGATGGGAAAATGGTTGATCTTCCAATCATCGAAAAAGCTAAAAAAGTTCTCGCTCAAGCAAAAAAATATAATTTACTGTAGGTGATACTTATGGCTACAACTATTAATCAATCAAATAAAAAAATCATCAAGAATCTTGATGAGTTTTTTAAGTTAGAGAATATACATGAAAATAAGAACATCTCATTTCATCATCACTTACGAAATGGGGATTATGTTCTAAATATGGTTTTAAACTACTATATAACTGAAAAAGTTCAAAACATTAACATATTTCCAAGTGCAATTTTCCCAACCTATACTGCGATTGCAGATTTACTTAGAAATGACCAAATCAATAATATAACAACAAACTACATGAATGGACCAGTCGCAAAGTATTTAAGTGAGAATGGAATAAAAGGACAAGTAACAATGCAGACACATGGGGGAAGAGCCCGTGCTATATTAGAAGGAAAAAGCAATATAGATATTGCCTTTATTGCTGCACCATATGTTAATCATAATGGTGATTGCATCGGATATAAAGGTAAGAATAAATGTGGTAGTTTAGGATATGCAGTTCCAGACTCATTAAAAGCGAAGAAAGTAGTTTTGATTACTGATACTCTAGTTGATGAGGAAATCTCTAATCCAGAAATTAAGGGTACCAACGTTGACTATATTATTGTCGTGGATTCAATAGGAGATAATAAGGGTATAGTTTCTGGGACAACGAACATAACAACTAATCCAATTGGAGTAAAAATTGCTAGAAATACATCAAAGTTACTAAATGAGATTGGCTTAATTAAAAATGGATTTAGTTTTCAAAGTGGTGCTGGTGGTGTAAGTCTTCGTGTAACTAAAGATGTAAAAGATATTATGATTAAGAATCAAATAAAGGCAAGTTTCTTCAGCGGAGGTATAACAAAGTACCATGTGGAGATGCTTGAAGAGGGCTTAGTAGATAAATTATATGATGTACAATGCTTTGATTTGGAGGCGATAGATTCATTATCGAGAAACAAAGATCATTATGCAATTAGTGCATCTAAGTATGCTAATCCAGCGGATTCAACACAGGTTATTAAAGATCTTGATGTAGTAATATTAGGTGCTACTGAAATAGATTATGACTTCAATGTTAATGTAACTACTGACTCTCATCAAACAGTAATTGGAGGTAGTGGAGGACATAGTGATACAGCAAGTGAATCAAAGGTTTGCGTTATTGTGTCACCATTAATCAAAGGAAGAATCCCTATCATTAAAAAACGAGTTACAACAATTACAACTTTGGGAGAAAATGTTGATTGCTTAGTTACTGAAAGAGGAATTGCCATAAATCCAAAGCGTGTTGATTTAATCAAGAAGTTACAGAATTCTAAATTGAAGATTGTTCCAATAGAGGAACTTTCTAAAATCGCATATAACTATACAGGAATACCAAATGAGACTAAAAATACAAAGCAAGAATTTGGTGTAATTGAAGATAGAACATACAAAGTAATTGATAAACTATATATAAAATAAGAAGGTTGTACCTTCTTTTTTATTATTTTTTATTCAAAATGGAAAAATGAATTTTTAGTAGTATAATAAAAGTAGGGAAAAAGGAGTGATTTGATGTTTACAATTAAAGAAGTTATTTTAGAAGAAGAAAAAAATACTCTTGTTAGTTTTTTGAAGAATCATAATCTCGATTATGAAATTGATATTAATTATTCCATTTTAGTATATGATAATGATATTTTGATTGCCACTTCATCTTTGGCAAATAATGTTATGAAATGTTTTCTTGTTATTGATGAATACAAGTCTCAAAATATTACTACTCTTATGTTCTCACATCTAGCAAACTATCTTCAAAAAAATCAGATATATCACTATTTTGTTTTTACTACACCAAACAATGAGAAAATATTTACTAGTCTAAATATGAAGAAAATAGTAGAGACAATGAATACAGTGCTATTAGAGGGTGGAGATGACATAAGTAATGTACTTAATGAGTTGAAACTAGACTATAATATATCTGACAATAAAAAAGCTGCAGTGATAATAAACGCAAATCCTATGACTAATGGACACCTTTATCTAATAGAAACAGCTTCACATGAAAATGAGGAAGTTTTAGTATTTGTCGTCAGTGAAGATCTTTCGAGTTTTCCATTTGCAGATAGAATGGAAATCATTCAAAAAGCAGTTAAACATTTAAAAAATGTTCGAGTTATTCCAACACTAAGTTACTTGGTATCAAAGATAACTTTTCCTAAGTACTTCTTGAAAGAGGATCAATTAATAAAAGATGAACAAACCCTCGTTGATGTATTAGTTTATAAGCAATACTATGCAAAGATATTTAATATTCATAGTAGATATCTCGGAGAAGAACCATATAGCTTTAATACTAGTAAATATAATCAGGTCCTGAAGGATCATTTAGGGAATCATATAAAAATTGTGCCACGAAAAGAGTATAAAAACAAACCAATTAGTGCGTCTTTAGTTCGTAAGTTAATTAAGACAAATAAGATAGATAAAATTAAAGATTATGTTCCTGAAGCAACGTATAACTACTTGATTAGTGAAAAAGGTCAAAAAGTAGTAACACAAATTCAAACTAAAAAATTAGGGAGACATTAATGAATAAAATACTTGAAGCACGAGAAGAACGCGCAGAACACATAAAGAAACTAATGCAAGACAATCCCCATAAAACAGTAGTGGTATTAAAAAAAAATGTAGTAGGTACAAATAAAAATCCAGTTCATATGATGTTTATTTGTAACTACTTTAATGAAATTGTCCTAAAGACTTTTTCAGGAAAAGTTATTGAGTATGGGAAAAGAAGGAGTTTTGATGGTGATTATTGCTTCTATGTAATAAATGAACTAGGGACTCAAGTTAAAGAGAGAACAATTGAAATAGAAGAATCATGTCGTCTCGGAAGAATAATTGATATCGATGTCTATCATGAAAAATCGATATCTAGAAGAGATATGTCTTGTGAGATGAGAAAGTGTTTGATTTGCGATGATTATGCTCATATATGTGCACGTAACAAAACACATAGTCCTGAAGAAATACTTGGTAAAATTGAAGAGATTATTGAGGAGTTTTTAACAGATTACTTAACAAAACTATCGATACAGGCAATTTATCAGGAGTTAGAACTTCATCCCAAGTTTGGTCTTGTTTCACATCGTGACACTGGATCTCATAAAGACATGAACTATCAAACTTTCATTAATAGTGCTTTTGCAATAAGAAAGCACATCTCACAATATATTCAACAAGGTTTCTCTAAAACAATTGATTATGATAAACTTCAGAAAATTGGTATTAGTGCAGAGAAGAAAATGTTTAAGGCAACGAATAATGTTAATACTCATAAAGGTTTAGTATATTTATTAGGTGTATTCCTCCCAGCCCTAACAAAAACGATTATTCGTGGTGAAGATGAAAACTATCTGAAGGCACTAATTATTGAAATATCATCCCAAATAGTTGGGGATTACTATGATACAGTAAAAGATAAAAATAAAGAGAACTTGACAAATGCTGATATTATTTATTTGAATCATGGTTTGAAAGGAGTAAGAGGAGAATCTTTGAAAGGGCTAGATTTGATTTTTACTATTCCAACATATGATGACTTTGATGTGGATGTTGTTAATCATGAGTACCTTATTCAGTTAATGTCAAAATTGGATGATACAACAATTATCCATAAGAACAATCTATCAACACTAAGAGATGTTCAAAATGATATGAAGAAATTAATTGCACAAGGTGGATATAAAAATAATAAGAAGATGTTTACAGATATATCAACTCTATATAAATTGAACAATATTTCTCCCGGTGGTAGTGCAGATATGTTAGTAATTAAAATCATTTATGAGGATCTAAAATACCTATTTAAAAATAATAAAGGAAACCATTAGGTTTCCTTTTGATATTTTATCCCTTGATATGAACCTCTTTTGCGAAGTTCTTTATCAATTTCATTCATTACAACAAACTTCTTTAAGCTCCATTGTGGTTCAATCAATAAGTCTCTTGGACTATCACCTGTAAGGCGATGAATTATTATTTTAGGGTCCAATATTTCGATTTGATCACATACAATATCTTTGTACTCATCAAGTGTTAATATTTTGAATGGTTGATCTGTATATAGTTTTCCCAGAGCAGTTTTCTTCATAATGTGAAGGAGATGTATTTTTACTCCTTGAATATCCAATTTATTTAAAAGTTTCACAGTTTCAAGCATATCATTCTTTGATTCAATATGAAAGCCATTAATAATATGAACAACAACATCAATATCTCGTTTTCTTAATTCACTAACAGCTTCAGTGAAACAGTTTAGTGAATGCCCCCTATTCATAAATAAACTTGTTTTCTCATGAATAGATTGTAATCCTAGCTCTATTTGCAAATCAGTATGTTTATTTAATTCCTCAAGTAAGTCATATATATCATTATCCATGGCATCACATCTGGTCGCAATACTAAGACCTACAATATTCTTGTCCAATGAAATTGCCTCATAATATAGACTTCTAAGTTTCTCAATATTACCGTATGTATTTGTGTTAGCTTGAAAGTAAGGGATATAGTATGCATCGTCCCATTTTTGAGACATCATCTCCTTTATTGTTTGAAACTGTTCTTTTAAGGGTTTAGATTTGTCTCCTGCAAAGTCGCCACTACCACTTTCAGTACAGTAAATACAACCACCAGTACCACTCTTTCCATCTTTGTTTGGGCATGTGAAATTACCGTTTAAAGATACCTTAAAGACCTTCTTACCATACTTGTGTCTGTAAAAAGCATTTAGTGTATTATAGGGTTTTTCTTTTGTCATTAAATTCATAATTTCACCTCTTCATTATTTTAACACATTTTTACTACATTATGTGTTATAATGACAAAAGGTGATACAAATGTTTAATAGATTTAGAGATAGTTTAATTAATCCAAGACAAATTCTGGAATATAGAAATGATTCATTCTTTAGAGTCTTCCTATATATCTTGCTATTTGCAGTTTTATTAAGTACAAAGACAACAATCGAAACCATTCAGTTTGATGGTGTTTCTTCATTATATAAAGGTTATGTACGAGATGAGTTTAGCGAAGTAGATTCATCATGTAATATTACAGATTCAGTATTCTCATGTGATAATGAATCAAGTACATTATTATATAAGGATTTAATTGTCTCATATTATATTGATTCAAATGAAACAATGGATTTTGATAGTTATGATGCTGCTTATAGTATTGTTCTTCATAATGATAGTGTAAATGTTGTAATGGCAAACAGTGTTATGTATAGCATGAAGATTAGTGAACTTCCTACAGAAATTCATAATCTTGATTTCGGCTTGTTAGAGACTGATGAAGATGCGTTTTATAGCCAATATTTTGGTGCGATAGATGCAATGCTACTTTCAACAAAAAATATGTGGGCACCAATTATGATAGTAATCGATATTCTGTCAGGATTAATTCTATTCTTGTTGTTTGTAGTTATTGGAGCTCTTCTAATGAGAATGAGATTTAAACCAGTCAAGTTTAAGCAAATGTTTGCGATGAATGCCTACTCAGCAACTGCATTGTACGTTATATTGGTATTGAATAGTTTATATAATTTAAGTTATTTCTTAGTACTGATTTTAATATTAGTGGCATTTAGACAAAACACACAATTAAGTATGGAAATATATCGACGACTAAATAGCAATAAAAAGTCTTGATAAAGCAAAATTGCTATGTTATTATACTTTTATAAATACTAGGAACTAGAAGTAGTAGTAAAAGCGATCTTACAGAGACCTAATGGTGGTGCGAATTAGGAGATTTAATTTATGAATTAGTCTAGGGAGTTGAGTAAGTGCAACACGAGAGCTTACTTCGTAATTCTTGCGTTAAGAGAAAGAGTGCTAGAGAAATCTAGAACCAAGGTGGTACCGCGGATATTATAGTTCGTCCTTATTTTGAGGACGGACTTTTTTTATATATGAGGAGGAGTGAAAAAAATGGAATACAATCACAAAATAGTTGAGAAAAAATGGCAAGATCATTGGTATCAAAACAAACGTTTTGAAGCTATTGATTTTGATAGTAAAGAGAAATATTATTCTTTAGTAGAGTTTCCATATCCATCTGGAGTAGGAATGCACGTTGGACACATTCGTGCTTATTCAAGCTTGGAAATTGTATCTCGTAAAAGAAGAATGGAAGGATATAACGTATTATTTCCAATTGGATTTGATGCATTTGGATTACCAACAGAGAATTATGCAATAAAAACAAATACCCATCCTAGAAAAGTAACTGACACAAATATTGAAGTGTTTTTAAATCAATTAAAAATGGCTGGATTTAGCTTTGATTTTGATCGTACAGTTGATACTACTGATGAAAACTACTATAAATGGACACAATGGATTTTTGTTCAGTTATTCAAAAAAGGATTAGCGTTTAGAGATAAAACATATGTGAACTATTGTCCAAGTTGTAAAGTGGTTCTATCAAATGAGGACTCACAAGGTGGTAAGTGTGATCGATGTGACACACCAGTTGTTCAAAAAGAGAAAGATGTATGGTTCTTGAAAATCACTGATTATGCAGAGAAACTATTACAAGGATTAAAAGACCTAGAAACTCTTCCAAGAATAAAAATTGAACAGGAAAACTGGATTGGTAAATCAACAGGAGCACACGTTGATTTTAAAGTTAAAGATACAGATGAAGTTTTAAAGGTTTATACAACTAGACCAGATACACTATTTGGGGCTACTTTTATGGTAATAGCGCCTGAACATGATATTTTAGAACGTCAAAAAGATATTATTAAGAATATGGATGAAGTTACAAACTATCAAGTAGAAGCACGTAAAAAAACTGAGTTTGAACGTGTTGAATTAGCAAAAGATAAGACAGGTGTTCGTTTAGATGGATTAACAGCGATTAATCCTGTTAATAATCAGGAAATTCCTATCTTTGTTGCTGATTACGTAATGATTGGGTATGGGACTGGGGCAATCATGGCTGTTCCTGCACACGATACAAGAGACTATGAGTTTGCGACTAAATTTGGTCTTGATATTATTGAAGTAATAAGTGGTGGAAATATTAAAGAAGAAGCTTACACTGACACAAATGAAGGAATATTAGTGAACAGTGGTTTGATTAACGGATTAAATGTTAAAGATGCTAAAATCAAAATTCTTGAGTTTCTTGAAGAAAAAGAAATAGGTAAAAAAGCAACAAACTATAAAATGAAGGATTGGGCCTTTAATCGACAAAGATATTGGGGAGAACCAATCCCTATAATTCATTGTGAAAAATGCGGAATGGTTCATGTTCCTGAAGAAGAGCTTCCACTAGTTCTACCAAATGTTGAACATTTTGAACCAGGAGAAGATGGACAAAGTCCATTAGCCAACATTCCTGAGTTTGTTAATACTACATGTCCTAAGTGTGGTGGCGCTGCGAAACGTGAAACTGATACAATGCCACAATGGGCTGGGTCAAGCTGGTATTTCCTAAGATATGCTGATCCACATAACGACAAAGTATTAGCGGATTTTGATAAACTAAAATACTGGTTACAAGTAGATTGGTACAATGGTGGAATGGAACACGTTACAAGACACGTAATATACTCAAGATTCTGGCATCATTTCCTATATGATCTTGGAGTAGTACCTACGAAAGAACCATATAAAAAACGTACTGCACAAGGTTTAATCCTAGGTTCTGACGGAGATAAAATGTCAAAATCAAAAGGTAATGTTGTTAATCCACTTGAAATCATTGAAGAGTTTGGTGCAGATACATTAAGATTATATATCTTGTTCATTGGAGATTATGAGCAATCAACACCTTGGAATCCTAGTGGTGTAAAAGGAGCAAGACGTTTCTTAGACAAAATTGCTCGTTTAGAGGAAAAATTAAGTGATGAGGAAAATGACTCATATCAATCATCATTACATAAAACAATTAAAGCTGTAAGTGAAGATATTGAGAATGTTAAGTTTAATACAGCAATCGCAAAACTAATGGCTTTAGTAAATGAGTTGAGTAAAGCTAAATATGTTAATAAGAAAGACTTTGAGAAATTACTAAAGATTGTTTATCCATTCGCTCCACATATTTGTGAAGAATTATGGGAAAGATTAGGACATGAAGAAGATATGGTATATGCTTCATGGCCAAAACATGATGAAAGCAAATTAGTTGAATCAACAATTGAGATTGTAGTTAGTATTAATGGAAAAGTTAGAGATAAAATTGTTATTGCTGTAGATACTCCAAAAGAAGAAGTTTTAGAGTTGGCAAAACAACAAGAGAAAATAATTACACTATTAGAAGGAAAAACAATTAGAAAAGAAATTTATGTTCCAAATAAACTAGTAAACTTAGTTGCTAATTAAAAGAGGGTAAAACCTCTTTTTTTTAATAGTCAAAGGTAAAAATTATTTATATTTACAAAAATCCGATAATTAAAGATGTTTATATCCAAATAGTTCTAGAATGATAATTCGTGATATTTATCGGTGTTGTCATTTTTATTAGTGAAAATTGTTTCAAAAAAATAAACAGAATTTTCATCGTTTTCATAAAATTAAACGGCTTAAAATAGCCGTTTTTATTTTGAAACTTTTTTTCAAAAAATATCTGTATCATTGTTGAATATGATTTATTTTAGTGATATAATAATTTTGGTTAAAAACGCTTTCATTTTGTGGAGTGTTTTGCCATTTATTAAGGAGGTAGATATTCCTAATGTTGTTTTGTTAGGAATTTTCGTTGGTATATATGAAGAGAATAACAATTATAGCTGGACATTATGGTAGTGGGAAAAGTGAAATTAGTGTAAATCTAGCTTTAAATAAAAAGATTGATTATATAGTAGATTTAGACATAATTAATCCTTATTTTCGCTCTCGAGCATTAAACGAAGTTTTTGAGGAGAATAATATTAAGTTAATTGAGTCAACGATTGAAGGTATGCTTAATTCTGATATGCCATATGTATCAGGTGCAGCAGCTGTTCCATTTGTGCAAGATCATATTTCTGCAATTTATGATTTGGGTGGTACAGAAAATGGTGGTAGAGTATTGATTCAATTTGTTGATCGTATCAAAAAAATAGAAGATATAGATATGCTTTATGTCGTTAATATTTTTAGACCTGAAACTGCAGATAAGGATAAAATTATTAAGGCAATTCAAAAATTGGAAGGTGAATCACAGTTAAGAGTTACAGGGTTAATAAATAACACTAACTTGATGCATCTGACAACTGAAGAAGAGGTATTACTGGGTGAGCAAGTTCTCGATGAAGTAAGTAAAGAACTTAATATCCCTATAGTATATACAGTAGTAGAAGAAACACATGACTTTGAACATCAGTTCAAAGGAGAAAGAATCAAACTATCAAGATTAGTCGCAAGAAAATGGCTATAGGAGGAATATAAATGGCTAAAGGTCGAATTATTATTGATGTAGACAGATGTAAAGGATGTAATTTATGTACATTTTATTGTCCTGTCAGTATTTTACAACTAGATGACTCTAGAACAAACAGTAGAGGTTATACACCTCTAATGGTTACAGAACCAGAAAAATGTATTGCTTGTGCATTCTGTGCAACAATGTGTCCTGATTCAGTAATTACAGTTGAAAGATTTTTAAAGGAGGCAAAATAATGGCTAAAGTACTAATGAAGGGTAATGAAGCTATGGCATTGGCAGCAATCAAAGCTGGATGTGAAGCCTTTTACGGTTACCCAATTACTCCGCAAAATGAGTTGCCTGAGTACATGAGTAAACATATGCATGCTAATGGTAGAGTATTCGTTCAAAGCGAATCTGAAGTAGCTGCGATCAATATGGTTTACGGTGCTGCTGGAGCTGGAGCAAGAGTATTAACAAGTAGTAGTAGTCCTGGTATTGCCTTAAAACAAGAAGGTATTACTTACATCGCAGGAGCTGAATTACCAGCCGTTATTATTAACGTAATGCGTGGTGGACCTGGTCTTGGTGGTATTCAACCAAGTCAAGCTGACTACAAACAAATTACACGTGGTGGAGGAAATGGAGATTATTATCTATATAGTTTAGCTCCAGAATCTCTTCAAGAAGCTGTAGATTTAATTAAAGAATCATTTGATATAGCTGATTACTTCCGTAATCCTGTTATGATTGCAGTAGATGGATTAATCGGACAAATGATGGAACCTGTTGATTTTGAAAATCCTGTAAAGGCATGGGATTTAAAACCAAAAACATGGGCAGCTGATGGAAATAGAAAAAATGGTAGAGAAAAAAATATCATTAATAGTTTATACCTAGACCCTGCAGTTTTAGAGCAACACAACTACAAGTTGCAAGCAAAATATGATGATATGAGAGAAAATCATCAAAGATACGAAATGATTAATATGGAAAATGCTGAAATTGCAATAGTAGCATTTGGATCTACATCTCGTATTGCAAGAACAAGTATTGAAATTTTAAAAGAAAAAGGAATTAATTGTGGTATTATTAGACCAATTACAATTTTCCCATTCCCAAATAAAGCATTTGATGAAATACCAAGTTCAGTAAAAAGTTTATTAGTTGTTGAAATGAGCACTGGTCAAATGATTGATGATGTTAAAATCGCTAATAAATGTCGTTTGCCTATTGATTTCTACGGACGTGTTGGTGGAATCGTGCCAGAGGCTGAAGAAATTGCTGAAGCAGTAATGAAAATTGTTGGAGGTGAGAAATAATGCCTGAAAGCAAAGTAGTATATAAAAAATCAGAAGGATTATCAGATTATAATCTAAGTTATTGTCCTGGATGTACACATGGTATTATTCACAAGTTAGTAGCAGAATGTTTAGTAGACTTAGATGTTTTAGATAGATCAATTGGAATTAGTAGTGTTGGGTGTAGTGCACTAAACTATGATTTCTTCTCATGCGATATGCAACAAGCAGCGCATGGTAGAGCACCAGCAGTAGCTACTGGGATTAAAAGAGTAAGACCAGATAGTATAATCTTTACTTATCAAGGTGATGGTGACTTAGCAAGTATTGGTATTGCTGAGGCAATCCATGCAGCACACCGTGGTGAAAACATAACTATTGTATTTGTTAATAACGCTATTTATGGTATGACAGGTGGTCAAATGGCTCCAACAACATTAATCGGGCAAAAGACAACTACTTCTCCAGAAGGTAGAGATGCAGTATCTGCAGGATTACCTTTAAGAATAAGTGAAATGATGGCAACAATTCCTGGTGCAACATATGTTGAACGTGTTAGTGTTCACAATCCACAACATGTAAATAAAGCAAAGAAAGCACTCAAAAAAGCATTTGAGATTCAAAAAAATAAACAAGGATTTACATTAATTGAGTTTATCTCTACATGTCCAGTAAACTGGGGAATGACTCCAAAAGATTCAGTAGATTGGGCAGTAGAAAATATGATTCCTTATTATCCTCTAGGTGTATATAAAGACAAAACAAAGGAGGAAAAATAATGATTAATGAGAAAGTTATCGTTGCAGGTTTTGGTGGACAAGGTGTCATGTTAATGGGACAAATCTTATCATATTGTGCAACTGCAAAAGATATTAATACTTTATGGTTCCCATCATATGGACCTGAAACTCGTGGTGGTACAGCAAACTGTAGTGTTACAATTAGTGAGGAGTATGTGAATAGTCCTGTTATCAGTACTCCTGATTCTATTATGATCATGAATAAACCTTCATTAGCTAAATTTCAACCAAAACTTAAAAAAGGTGGAAACTGTTTTGTAAACTCATCACTAGTAAAAGATGAGGATTATCGTGATGATGTAAATGTATACCATGTTCCTGCTAATGATTTAGCACTTGAATTGGGTAACTTGAAAGTTGCTAACATGGTAATGTTAGGAGCATATCTAGCAGTTACAAAAATCTTTACATTTGATGAAGTAATTGAAGTTATGAAGAAAAAATTCACAGGTAGTAAAGCAAAATTAATTGAAGTAAATAGACATGCTTTAGAAATTGGAAAAAAAGCAGTAATAAAATAAGGAAGTGAAACTATGTTTCGAAATTTTACACAAGTAGTAGACTACGCACGTAAATTAGAAACAAAAGACTTGATTGTTTCTAATCCTGAAGACATATCAACTATCATTGCTGTCAATGATGCATTTCAAATGGGGCTAATACGCCCCGTTTTAGTTGGTAATAAGAATAAAATATTAGATTTACTAATGGAACTTGGAATAAGTAAAAAAGGCTATGAGATTTATAATGCTCACAATAAAGAAGAAGCTGCATTGATGACAGTAAAACTTGTAAGTAAACATGAAAATGCAATTCTTATGAAAGGACAAATACACTCAAATGAACTGCTTAAAGAAGTCCTTAATGAGGAACACGGGTTATATACAGGGTCATTCCTTTCTCATATAGGAGTACTCGATATCCCCAACTATCACAAACTGTTGTTTATAAGTGATGCAATTCTAAATATAGAACCATCTGAGGATGATAAAATTAATATTATTCGAAATACTTATAATTTTGTTGATAGCTTAGGAATATATCAGCCAAAAATAGCACTTATAAGTGCTATTGAAATTGTCCAAGAGGATATCCAATCAACAGTAGAAGCTAAAAATATAGTCGAAAAACTTCGTGATGAAGAAGGGTACTATATTGGAGGTCCAATGAGTATTGACGTTGCGATATCCTATGAAGCAGCTGAAACAAAAGGTGTTAAACATGTCGTAGCAGGTGACGCTGATATCCTAATATTTCCAAACATTGAATCTGGTAATACATTCTACAAATCAACAACGTTTTTCGGTAATGCAACACCAGCTGGATTGATACTAGGAGCATCTAATCCAATAGTTCTCCCTAGTAGAAGTGATTCATATCGTTCCAAATTAAATTCGATTGCCCTTGCTGTGGTCAGTACGGATATACTATGAAAACTTTAGTAATTAACCCCGGTAGTACATCAACAAAAGTTGCATTATTTGAGGATTTAATTTTATTGATAAAGGAAACGATAAGACACGATTCAAATAAACTTCAGAAATATGAGGATTTAGTAGATCAAGTTCCATTCAGAAAAAAAGTAATAACTAATTTTTTAGTCGAAAACAATATTGATTTAAAGGATATTGATAATTTTATTGGCCGTGGTGGATTAATGAAACCTTTGAAATCGGGAATCTACTTAGTTAATGAAAAAATGTTGGAAGATTTAGCAAGTTGTAAATATGGTGTCCATGCAAGTAACCTTGGCGCTGCACTGGCTAAAGAACTTAGCAATAAATATAATAAAAAGGCATACGTAGCAGACCCAGTAGTGGTTGATGAAATGAGTAGTGTTGCAAAGATATCTGGATTAAATGGGATTGCCAGAAGACCTTTATGGCATGCTTTAAACCAAAAAGCTGTAGCTAAAAAGTATGCAGATTCTGTGGGGCGTAAATATGAGAATATGACACTAATAGTAGCCCACTTGGGTGGTGGGATTAGTGTTGGATTACATAAACGTGGACGTGTAACTGATGTTAACAATGCACTTGATGGAGATGGACCTTTTAGTCCTGAAAGAACTGGAGGATTACCAGTTGCTGGTGTTTATGAGTTGGCATTTAGTGGACAATATAGTTTAGACCAAATAAGAAAACTAAATCATGGCTTTGGAGGTTTGGTTTCGTACTTAAATACGAATGATGCTGAAAAAGTTAGTGGAATGATTAGCGAAGGTCATGTACTAGCAAAAAGAGTTATGAAAGCAATGGTTTATCAAATTGCCAAAGAAGTAGGTAGTTTGTATGCTGTAACAAGAGGTAGATTAGACGCAATAATTATTACAGGTGGACTTGCATATAATAAGGATGTAGTCCAACCTTTGACAGAATATTTGAATCATTTAGGAGAGATAATAGTATATCCTGGTGAAGATGAACTTGAAGCTTTGAACTTTAACGTATATAATTTAATTATGGGTAAGCAGGAATTAAAACTTTATATGTAAAGGGATGCCGTTTTTTCGACATCCCTTTTTTGTTTACTTTAAAATAAAAGGAGGTATTTATGGATTTTGGAATTTTAGAGATTTTTAGCCATTTACTATTAACATTAACAATGTTACTTGTTGTTGTTTTAATAGCTAGGGCAATTGTTGCAGGGACTAAATACTCACCAATTCTAATAATTGTGGTATTTGGGTTAGCTTTAGGTATGGTTTTAGAAGTTTCGGATCTTGCTACTGCAGGATTAAAAGAGTTTCCTGTAGTTGGACTTACAGGTGGAACTACAATTATTGCATTAATTGTTACTTTCTTTGTTGGAGGACAAAAGTTAAGAAATACTTTTTGGAACCCAAAAACACTTAAAGAGGATGATGTAATCCTTAATGAAGAAGAAGTTATGTTAGGAACAAAAGGTACTCAATTAATCTTCTTAACAAGATCATTCTTCATATTAATTGGGATAGTATCAATTTATCGTATTATATTCCCACCAAGTGTTAGTTCAGATTTAGATGGATTATATCCATTGTTGGCTTTCTTTGGTATTGCAGGGGCTATTATCTTAATTGATAGTAAAGCAAAAATCAAAGACAAAAGACATTATTTACAAAGGGGATTATTAGAAATTATCGTTATTCTAGCCATCTTATTATTGGCGAACGTAATAGCAACAACAATAAAAGATGTTATTGCATTACCGCAAATATTCTTTGCGATGTTATTGTCAAGTGGGTTAGGAATGTATTTCTCTGATTGGCGTCCTGGGCCAACGATGAGAGCTTTATTATTTGGTGGTATACCAATGGTCTTGGCTGGTGTATTCATCACAGGTGGAACAAGATTAATCGAAGCATTTACAAAAGCTGAGTATATCCAAGTTATGTCATATGGATTCTTTGGTCAGTTATTCTTTATGTTTGTAGGAATTGGGTTATTAGTTTTTGTAGGGAAATCTAATAAAGTTGAAATTCTTGCACCGGGAATGGCTGGTAGTTTATCACATAGTGGATTAACAGGAGCTTGTACAGCAGGTGACTTAGGTGAAACTGCTGCTGAAAGAGCACCAATTATGATTAATATTCCATTTTTTGGACACATTTTTGTTTTTACAATACTAGCATTTAGTGTTGAAAGTGGATCTTTACTTGTCTTTCCAGCATTACTAGTTGTTCTTGTTGGTGGTGTATTCACTTATATTGCTTTGAGAACATTGAGAAAAGCAAATGGAGATGAACGTCAGGAAATTAAAGGATTAATTTCATTTTCTATTGGATGGCAATTAATGGCTGTATTTGGCGGGTTTACGATGTTACATTTTGCAGGATTAAATCTTGAAAACGCTGCTATGGCAAACAGTAGTGCGATATCACACTTTGGGTTGTTTGCAGCAATTCAAGGAGGAATGTTTGAATCAGTATCAGCAGCAACTGAATCTACTGGTTTAATCAATTTCATTTTTGCGATGCCGTTCTTAATTCATCCATTGGTATTTGGTATGTTTGGACAAGCTATGGAACATAAAGGGAAAATGCCTCAAAAGGCAATTGCTGTTTTAGCTGCAATTGGTGTGTTGGGTGTAATTTTCTCACTAGTATTCTTATAAAAAATTAAAGAGACATTGTCTCTTTTTTTTATGGTATAATATAGTGGGTGATAATTATGAAGTATGTAGTTTTTGATATAGAAACAACAGGTTTAAGTACCACAAATGATCGCATCGTTGAAATTGGTGCTGTAAAAGTAGAGGACGGACAGATTATTGATGAGTTTGAGATGCTTATGAATCCGGGAGTCCCAATACCTCCACAAGTTTCTGCTATAAACAATATTTATGATGACATGGTTGAAGATAAGCCGTTACCAGGAGTTGTATTATACAAGTTTTATGAGTTCATTAAAGATGTTGATTTTTTAGTTGGACATAATGCAAAGAGATTTGATTATCCATTCCTAGAAAGTGAGTTTGATCGACATTATGTAAAATACGAACCAATGCAGGTTAAGGATACTGTTTGGTTTGCAAGAAGCAAAGTTAAGGGCTTAAGAAGTTATAGTTTAGCTGCTTTGTGTAGAGTATTTAATATTGAAAATGTTAATGCTCATCGAGCATTAAGTGATGTATATGCTACTCACTATGTATATTTGGAACTTTTAAAAAGATAAATTAACACCTCACTAGTACAATATAGTGAGGTGTTTTTATGTGCTGTAAGATATGTGGTAAAAACTTGTATGATGTGATTACATTTAGTAACTTGTTTAAATGGAATTATAATGTTCATGAGAACTGTCTTTTAATAGTTAACAATGATTATGAGTACATAGTTTTTCCATTAAGTGAAAAGATTGTTCTATATGACTATATTTTGGAGATAGAGTACGATGATACAGATACAGATTACATTTTCTTTCACTATGCTAAAATTGTGTTTGAGAGAGCATTAAATGAAAGAGAGTGGTCAGTAATTCTGTTTATTGATGAAATGGTAACTAATGATATATTGCAATTAATTATAAATTTGTGTACTACAAAAATAATCATAATCAGCTTCAGTAATGAAAATTTTTTGTAAATATAATGAAAACAATGAAGACATTTACATTTGTCTTTTTGTTAACGATATTTATTTTTGTGTTATAATTAAGTATAAAAGAAAAAGGGAGTTGATATAATGAAAGTACAAGTTCGTGGAAAAAATGGTTTTGAAGTTACGAACGCAATAGAAACTTACGCAGTTGGTAAGTTAGAGAAAATCGAAAGATATTTCAAAGAAGAATTAGATGCGTTTGTGGTTTGCAAAATCTATAAAGATCATCATAAAGTGGAAGTTACGATACCTACGAAGTACTATACAATGCGTGCAGAGGTCGGAAATCCAGATATGTACGCTGCTATCGATTTAACAGTTGATAAGCTAGAATCCCAAATAAGAAAACATAAATCAAAAATTACAAGAAGTCTTCAAAAGAAAGAAGGCGTAAGTGATATATTTATGGAAAACCTAGACTTAGAAGCGTTAGAAAGAGAATTAGTAGCAAGTCCTGTAAGAAAGAAAAATATTGTTTTAGACGAAATGAGTGTTGAAGAAGCTATTACTGCATTAGAAATGTTAGGTCATGACTTCTATATTTTCAAAAATGAAGATACTAAACATGTAAACGTTGCTTACTTAAGAAATGACGGTAAGTATGGAGTTATAGAGACAGAGTAATAAAAATGCGCAGAAATGCGCATTTTTTTTAATATTCATTAAATCATCACATATTTATTATAAATTATATTTATAATTTTAATAATCGTGTCTTTTATGATATGATATTTATGACTAAAAAGAGGTGGTATTAATGCTAAAACGATTATTTGATCCAAGTAGAAAAGAATTGAAGAAATATGAAAAGATTGCCGAAAAAGTATTTGCCTTGGAAGAAGAGTATAAAAAATTGTCAGATGACGATTTACAAGGAAAAACAGAGATATTTAGAAATCGACTTAATAATGGTGAATCACTAGATGATATTTTAGTAGAAGCTTTTGCGACAGTAAAAGAAGCTTCAACTCGTGTTTTACACATGACTCCATTCAAAGTACAGGTAATGGGTGCTTGTGCAATCCATGAAGGAAATATCGCTGAAATGAAAACTGGTGAAGGGAAAACATTAACAAGTGTTATGCCTGCATATTTAAATGGACTTAGCGGAAAAGGAGTTCATATCGTTACAGTAAATGAGTATCTTGCTAGACGTGAGGCTGAAGGTGAAATTGGTGATTTATTCAGATGGTTAGGATTATCAGTTGCCCTAAATATTCGTGCTTTAACAAAAGAAGAGAAGAAAGAAGCTTATAACTGTGATATCCTTTATTCAACAAACAATGAACTAGGATTTGATTATCTTCGTGATCACATGGTTATATATAAAGAGCAAATGGTTCAAAGACCATTAAACTATGCAATTATCGATGAGATTGACTCGATTCTAGTAGATGAAGCAAGGACACCGTTAATTATTAGTGGTGGAGCTAAAAATACAAGTAGTATATATTTACAAGCTCAGGCTTTCGCTCGTAATCTGGGTGAAGATGATTATGAGATTGATATTAAATCAAAATCAGTAAATCTGACTGAAGAAGGAATTGCTAGAGCTGAAAGATATTTTAGTTTAGAGAACTTATATGATTTAACTCATGTTGGAATACTTCATAGTATAAACAACGCAATTAAAGCTAATTTTACAATGGATCTTGATGTTGATTATGTTGTTCAAGATAACGCAGTAATAATTGTTGATAGCTTTACAGGGCGTTTGATGCATGGGCGTCAGTTTAGTGAAGGATTGCATCAAGCATTAGAAGCAAAAGAAGGTGTAGAAATCAAAAAAGAAACATCTACTTTAGCTACTATTACATTCCAAAATTTCTTCAGAATGTATGCGAAACTGTCTGGTATGACTGGGACAGCCAAAACAGAGGAAGAAGAATTTAGAAATATTTATAATATGTTAGTAGTTGAAATACCGACTAACAAACCAGTAATTCGAGATGATGCAAACGATTTAATCTTTGCAACAATGAAAGCTAAATATCACGCTATTGCTGATGAAATCAAAAAGAGAAACACTTTAGGACAACCAATTCTTGTTGGTACAATATCAATTGAAACTTCAGAGTTGTTATCGAAACTTTTGAAAAGACGTGGTGTAAAGCATGACGTTTTAAATGCCAAACAACATGAACGAGAAGCGGATATCGTAGAAAACGCCGGACAGAAATATGCAGTTACAATCGCAACAAACATGGCAGGACGTGGAACAGATATCAAACTTGGTGAAGGAGTTATTGAACTAGGTGGATTGGCAGTTTTAGGTACTGAAAGACATGAATCTAGACGTATTGATAATCAGTTACGTGGACGTTCTGGGCGCCAAGGAGATCCTGGTTATTCAAGATTTTTCTTAAGTGCAGAAGATGATTTACTAAGAAGATTTGGTGGAGACACATTTAAAAATAGATTAACAGCTTTAACAAAAGTTCGTGGTTCTGATGATGAATCACCTATAGATTATGGGATTTTCTCAAGAGTTGTAGAACGTGCTCAAAACCAAATTGAAGGAAACAACTTTGATAGACGTAAAACAGTCCTTCAGTATGATGAAGTTAATCGTAAACAACGTGAAGTTATCTATGCACAAAGAAGTGATTTGTTATTTAAAGAGGATATTAAACCGATAGCCACAGAGATGTTAAAAAGATCAATCAGTATTATTGTTAATAATCATACTGATTACGAAGATAAAGAGCAAAAAGTTAATGGAACAGAACTATATAAGGTGTTAATCGGTCGCTACTTCCATCCGAATGAAATTTCGAAATCATCACTAAGTGCTCCAAATTCAGAAGTATATGAGTATGTAATGAATCGAGTGGATGAGATTGTCTCTGAAAAAGAAGCACGAATTACTCCTGAAAAATATAATGAATTCTTAAAGGCTGTAATTTTAAGAGTTGTTGATACTTATTGGGTACAACATATTGATCAAATGTCTGAATTAAGACAAGGAATCGGGTTACAGAGTTATGCACAAATGAATCCTTTAAGAGAGTATCAAGATACTGGATTCCGTATGTTTAACGACATGGTAGTCGCAATTGAAGATGATGTAACTAGATATATTCTAAGAGCAGTAATCAGAGATAATATGCAACGTGTACAAGTAGCAAAACCGACACATACATCAAGTGGAAAAGAAGAAACAAAACGTAAACCACGTACCGCAAAGAAAATAGGACGTAATGATCCATGTCCATGTGGAAGTGGAAAAAAATACAAAAATTGTCATGGAAAATAAAAAATAAGGACTCAAGAGAAATCTTGAGTTTTCTTGCAGGTGGTAGTTATGCAATTAAGTGAAATGAAACAAGAACTTCTTAAAGTTCAAAAACAACAAGTTGAAATCTTCTCAATGATTAACTTTGAAGAGTTAAAACAAGAAGTCAATAACCTTGATCATCAAACATATGATCAAGACTTTTGGAATGATTCAACAAAAGCAAACAAAGTAATTAAAGAACTCAAAACTTTGAAAACAAAGTATGATAAATTACAAAAATTCCAGGAGTTATATGAGGAAATTGAAGTAGTCTATGAATTTATAACCGATGGAGAAGATATGAGTGATGAGTTTGATTCATTAATCAAAGAATTTTATAGTATGGCTAATTCATTAAGTGTAGAGCTTTTACTAACAGATGAAAATGATAAACTTAATGCAATCATTGAGATTCATCCAGGAGCTGGAGGTACAGAATCACAAGATTGGGCAGATATGCTTTATAGAATGTATAAACGATATAGTGAAATAAGTAACTTTCAGTTTGAATTACTGGACTATTTAGCTGGTGATGAAGCAGGAATAAAAAGTGTCACCTTTAGTATATCAGGGGCAAATGCCTATGGATATTTAAAAACAGAGAATGGAGTACACCGCTTAGTCAGAATTTCTCCATTTGATAGTGGAGGAAGAAGACATACTAGTTTTGCTGCAGTAACAGTAATTCCAGAATTAGACGATTCAATTGAAATTGAATTGAATGAAAAAGAAATAAAGATAGATACTTATCGTTCGAGCGGCGCAGGAGGACAAAGTGTTAATACTACAGATAGTGCTGTTCGTATCACCCACTTACCGACAAACACTGTTGTTACAGTTCAAAATGAAAGATCACAAATCAAAAATAGAGAAACAGCTATCAATATCCTAAAGGGGAAACTCTATATGATTGAACTAGAGAAGAAAAAGGCAGAAATTTCTAGTTATCGAGCAACTGATGCCAACTCATTTGGTAGCCAAATAAGAAGTTATGTAATGCATCCATACTCAATGGTTAAAGATCATAGAACTTCTGTAGAAACGGGGAATGTACAAAAAGTACTTGATGGAGAAATTGAAATGTTTGTAACGGGATATTTAAAACAACTTGCAAGAGGTGATTTAGATGTTTAACCGTGGACTTAGACAAATAACAAAAATAGAGCAATATATTATGATTACTGTGGGAGTAATTATTATGGTATCGGGATTTTACTTCTTCTTAATTCCTGTTAATCTAGTTGCCGGTGGTGTAACTGGTTTGGGATTAATTCTTAATGACATATTTAATTTTCCTATCTCAATAACAGTATTAATATTTAACTCCTTCCTACTTATATTAGGGTTAGTAGTTTTGGGGAAAAAAATATTTATAAGAAGTATTTATGGAAGTTTATTATTTCCATCAGTATTATTTATATATGAGAAGTTTGTTCCAGCACTAGACTTCAACCATGACTTAGTTTTAGCTGTAGTATTTGGAGGAGCCTTGTTAGGAATTGGATTCGGAGTAGTTCTAAAATATGGTGGTACTAGTGGCGGTACTGATATACCAGTTAAGATTCTTAATAAGAAATTTAAAGTACCTGTAAGTTTTAGTATCTATTTGATTGACGGTATTATAGTGATACTAGGGACATTTGCTTTTTATGATATAAATGGATTAGCGGGAGGATTATACGCACTTATAGCTATATATATATCTGGTAAGATTGCCGATATGGTAATTGTAGGTAGTAATAGTAAAAAAGCTGTTCAAATTATTACAGATTATCCTGAGGAAATCAAAACTGCTATTTATAAATCAATTATAAGAGGAGTTTCAACAATTGATGTAAAAGGTGGTTATACAAACAACAATAAAACAATGTTAGTTACAGTAATTACAAAACAAGAATACTATGCAATAAGAAATATTATTGCTTCAATAGATGAAAATGCATTTGTTTATGTAACACCTGCAACAGAAATACATGGAGATTTTTACGAAAGGGAGAATGACTAATATGGAAAAAAGAATTGTAGCAATATTTGCGTTTATAATTGCAATAGGAGCAAGTTTTTATATAGGATACAATATTGATGAAACACTAGAACAAGTTGGAATTGATGGTACACCTTGCTATACAGGAGATACAGAAGTTACAGATCCTGTGTTTTTAGAAGTATTAGATCAACTAATGAATAATCACTATTCTCAACCTGATAAAGAGACTTTAATGGAAGGTGCAATTGAAGGTATGATTGAGAGTTTAGGAGACCCTCATACTTCGTATTTTGATCTAGAAGAGTATGTCCAATATCAATCAAACTTTGGTGAGTCTTATGTTGGGATTGGTGTAACAGTAAGCTTTAATGATGGAATTATTATTGTTGAAGAAGTAAAAACAAATGGACCTGCTGATGAAGCCGGAATAAGACCACAAGATATAATTGCAGAAGTAGATGGTGTAAATATCCAAAAGGATAACTTCTACGAAACAATAGGATTAATAGTAGGTGACGAAGGTACAAACGTTACTATCGGTATTATTAGAGCTGGTGTAGATAATGTAATCCAACTTGAAATGACAAGAGCAGTTATCGCAAATAGTAGTGTTGAGTATCAAACTTTTCCAAGTGGAACTGATACAATTGGATACATAAAAGTGACACAGTTTGGTAACGAAACAGCTTTGAAATTTAGAGAAGCTATTCAAGCACTTGAAGTAATTGGAATTGATGGATTAATTGTTGATTTACGTAATAACGGTGGAGGGCATTTATCTGCAGTATATAATATGATGAATGAATTTCTAGTTAATGATGGAAACGCAATGTTTAGTACACAATTTTATGATGATGGCGAGTTAAAAACAAATAATTATCATGCAACAAATACTGTCAAAAAACCATATGATATAGTTACTGTAGTAAATGGTAGTAGTGCCTCTGCAAGCGAAGTATTTTCATCAGGAATGCAAGAACAAGGAGATTATACAATCATTGGGACAACAACTTATGGTAAAGGTACTATGCAAATTGATCAAGTACTAGAATCAACTGAAGGAGATAAAATTCATCTTTCAATCGGTACTTGGATAACTAGTGATGGTAATTGGGTTCATTTTAATGGTGGGACAGATGGTGTAACTCCAGATATTATTGTTGAACCTTCAAAATATATGATCGCGTATAAATTATTTTTATTTGATGATGAAGTATTAGAGTTTGATCAAGTTGATACAAGAGTAATCAATCTTCAGTATGTACTAAATATAATGGGTTACGATGTAAGAGAAGATGGATATTTTGATCAAGAGACAAAAGATGCAATCATTGATATTCAAACAGATAATGGAATTACAGCAAATGGTATTGTCAATAATGAAACTTTAGTTTTTATTAATCAAGCACTAGATGCATATCAAGATGATTATGCAAACGATACACAACTACAAGAAGCGATAGATTTCTTTTCTGTAAACTAATGATAAAGATAACTGATTTAAAAAAACTAAAGAAAGACAAATACTTAATCCAAGTCGAAGAAAATGATAAAACCACCCCTCATATCGTAACTGAAAACACAATAATTAAGTATAATTTATTACGTCAAAAGACAATGACAAAAAGTGATTATCAAAAAATAATCAAAAACAATGAATATGAATTACTCTATTTAAAAGCTATAAACTACATCTCATATCAAATGAGAACCATCTCTGAAGTGAAAAAACACCTCAAAAAAGATATAAAAGATGAAAAAATCATCATGAAACTAGTTACAGAATTGAAGCAAAACAACTATGTTAATGATAAAATGTATGTAGAGGAGTATGTTAATCAAAAAATGGAGTTCGACTTAGTTGGTCCCAAATACATCAAGGATAAACTAATCACAAAAGGAATTCACTTTGATCTGATTACAGAAAATCTTCGTAAGTATAATGACGAAGTTCAATTTGATAAAGTTTTTCAAATCATCAAGAATGAAACAAAATACAAACAAAAAAAACCATATCAAAAAGTTTACATGTCATTAAAACAAAAACTTATTAATAAAGGTTTTAGTTTGAATGTTGTTGAATCATCTCTTATCTCATGTAAAGACGATATTAAAGCGATGATTGATGAAAAGAGTTTACTACAGAATGAAATTCAAAAGCTTAAAGGTAAGTATAACTTAGACGTTTATGAAGAAAAAAATAAACTCATCAAAAAACTAATGACAAAAGGATATAGCTACGAACTTATTAAAAATAATCTAAAATAGGGGTGTTATTATGAAAATGAGTAAAGATGATTTATACTATTTTAATCAAGGTAACTTATACGATTCATATCGTATCTTTGGAGCACATTTAAAGAAAGACAAAGAAGGAAATATTCTTGGAACTGATTTTACAGTCTATGCACCGCATGCAAAAGAAGTAAGTGTTATGGGAGAGTTTAATGATTTTCAAGCTTGGATTCATAACCTAGAAAAAGTTGATGAAGCTGGTGTTTGGAACTTGTTTGTTGAATCAGCTAAGGAATGGCATGAATATAAGTATGAAATTAAAACTTACGATGATCGTACTTTATATAAAGTTGATCCATACGCCTATTTTAGTAGTGAACGACCTGCACAAATGTCAAAGATATATGATTTAGATGGTTATCATTGGAATGATCAAACTTACATGGAAAAACGTAATAAAGAAAACCCTTATCAATCACAAATGAGTATTTATGAACTTCACATTGGGACATGGATGACCAAACCTGATGGAACTTATAATAAATATAATGAACTAGTAGATATTTTAATACCTTATCTTATTGATAATGGATTTACTCATGTAGAGTTAATGCCAGTTACCGAACATCCTTTAGATCAGTCTTGGGGATATCAAGGAACAGGTTATTACAGTCCAACATCAAGATACGGAGTTCCAAAAGATTTGATGTACTTAATTGATAAATGTCATCAATCTGGAATCAAAGTTATTTTGGACTGGGTACCAGGACATATTTGCCGTGATGATCACGGATTATATATGTTTGATGGAGAACCATTATATGAGTATAACGAAGAATGGAAAAGAGAAAACGTTGTCTGGGGAACAGCTAATTTTGATCTTGGTAAAGGAGAAACCCAGAGTTTTCTTATCTCAAATGCATTATACTGGATGAAATACTTCCATGTTGATGGATTCAGAATTGATGCAGTGTCAAACATAATTTATTATTTAGGTGATTCACGTCACGGTGTGAATCAAGGAGCGCTAGAATTTCTAAAAAAACTATCTACACAAGTTTTTAAAGAGTTTGATAAAGCCCTTTTAATCGCTGAGGATTCAACTGCGTATCCTAAAGTTACTCACCCTGTAGATATGGGCGGATTAGGATTTAACTACAAATGGAATATGGGGTGGATGAATGATACCCTTGAATATTTTGAAAAGGATCCAATTTATCGTAAATATCATCATAACAATATAACATTTGGGTTAACATATGCATTTAGTGAAAATTATGTATTACCACTTTCACATGATGAAGTTGTTCATGGTAAAAAATCACTTGTTAATAAAATGCCAGGAGATTATTGGCAGAAGTTCGCAAACTATCGCGCATTAATGGGTTTATTCTTTACACATCCTGGTAAAACACTACTCTTTATGGGTGGTGAAATTGCCCAAATGCATGAATGGAAGGATTATACAGAACTTGATTGGAACTTACTAGAGTATCCACTTCACCAAAGCGCTCAAAGATTTGTTAGAGACATGAACCTAGTTGTCAAAAACGAGAAGTCGTTATATGAACTTGATCATAATGAAAAAGGATTCGCTTGGATTGATGGAAACAATAGTGATCAATCAGTGTTCTCATTTATTAGATATAGTAATAATCAAAAAGATTTTGTTATCGTAATTCTAAACTTAACACCACTTGTTCACCATAACTTTAGAATAGGTGTACCTCAAAAGGGTAAATATATCGAATTAATCAATAGTGATAAAGAAGTCTATGGAGGAAGTAATGTTTACAATGGAGCGGAAATTTTTACAGAAGATATACCACTTCATAATTTTGAACAATCGATGCAAGTAGTTCTAAGTCCTTTATCAATCACAATCTTGAAATGTGGTGATTAAATGAACAAACAAGTTATTGCCATGGTATTAGTTGGTGGCAGAGGAACAAGGTTAGAAAATATCACTAAAACAATCGCAAAACCAGCGGTTCCTTTTGGTGGGAAGTACAAGCTAATTGACTTTGTTTTGAGTAACTTGTCAAATTCAGATATCAACACATGTGGAATTATTACTCAATATGAACCGTTAACTCTCATTAATTATATCGGGAATGGTTCAACTTGGGATTTAGATATTAACGATGGCGGTATCAGTTTTTTAACACCTTATACGACTTCAACAGACGATTTATGGCAAAAAGGAACTGCCCATGCAATTCTACAACATTTTAGATATATTGAACACTATAATCCCGAGTATGTCTTGATTCTTAGTGGGGATCATGTATATAAAATGGATTACAACAAATTGATTGAAGATCACATAAAAAAAGATGCCGATCTAACTATTGCAACTTTTACAGTAAATAAAAATGCTTCTCGATATGGTATTCTTCAGCTAAATGGAAATAATGAAGTTGTTTCATTTGAAGAAAAACCAGAATACCCTAAATCAAAGCAAGCATCAATGGGAGTATATGTTTTTCGTAAAGATGTTCTAAAATCACTATTAGATGAAAATAAAGAGTCAAATTTTGATTTTGGAAAAGATATTATCCCTTTAGCTTTAAGTCAAAAAAAGCGTGTGTACGGCTATAAATTCAATGGTTATTTTAGAGACGTAGGAACAGTGAAAAGTCTGTTTGATGCCAATATGGATTTAATTGATAATCCACATCTTCTTAAGCTTCATGAATATAAAGATTTCCCTGTTTATACAAAATCAAGTAATTTACCACCTCACCACATAGCAAATAAATCACAAATTAAGAATAGTTTAATTAGTGATGGATGTTTGATAAATAGTGATATCCACCACAGTGTACTAGGTAGTGGTATCGTTGTTGGAGAAAGTGGAATAATTAAAAACTCACTAATCTTTAACAATGTTAAAATTGGAGAAGGTTGTTACATAAAAAATGCTATCATCTTGGATGATAGTGTTATCTTACCAAAAACAATTCTTGATTTTAAAGAAATTACAATAGTTGATAATGAGTACCTATGGAAACTAGGTGATAGTAATGAATAATCTTCTAGCTGTAATTGATGCAACATTTAAAGATAATCTTGAACAATTAACATTACATCGAATGCCAGGGGCATTACCATTTGCTGGTAAATTTCGACTAATTGACTTTACATTATCAAATCTCACAAATAGTAATATTTCAAATGTTGCTATTTTTCCGTATGGAAATTATCGTTCACTACAAGATCATGTAGGAGGAGGAAAACGTTGGGATTTAGATCGAAGACGTGATGGCTTATTTATATTACCACCTAAGAACCTATACATTTTACCAGGTAATATGATCACATTTCAGAGGATGTATGAACATATTGAGTATTTTAAAAGATCACGTCAAGAATATGCAGTTATTACTGCTCCCAATATAGTATGGAATATTGATTTTAATGAAGTACTGTATGAACATATTGAAAGTGGTGCTGATATTACAGAAGTAATGTATGAAAATATTCGACTAAAAACATTTATTATTAGACGTCGATTATTGCTTGAGTATATTTTGTCATATGATTCCTTAGAATATAAGACAATGCTTGAGTTAGTACAAAAAGCACCAAACCTAAAAGTACATATTTACAGACATCAGTATTATACCAGAACAATTACTGATACTTTTAACTACTTAAAATCGAATTTGGATATGTTACGATTTGATATTGGTAAATCAATATTTAGACCTACTCGCCCAATTCTATCAAAAGAAAAAACCGCACCACCTGCTAAATATTCAGGAAATGCTAAAGTTGAGAACTCCTTAGTATCATCAGGAAGTATTATTGATGGAACTGTTATAAACAGTATAATTGGTAGGGATGTTGTAATAAAAAAAGGTGCTATTGTTAAGAATAGCTATATTATGTCAAGTAGTTTTATTGAAGAAAATGCTCATGTTGAGTATGCAATTCTAGATAAGCAAACAATAATCAAAAAAGACACACTAATAACAGGTGTACTAACAGATCCATATATTACTCAAAAGGAACAAGTAGTTACCAATATGCAACAAGCACGAGTTCTTTTTGTTGCTAGTGAATCATATCCATTTATTAAAACAGGTGGATTAGCAGATGTAATTGGTTCACTTAGTAGAAATCTTGCTCGTATTGGACTAGATGTTACAGTAATTATTCCTCTTTACAAGAAAATAAAAGATTCATTTGGAGAAAGCTTAAAAAGACTACATAGTAGAACAATTAGTTATGGTGATAAAGATTATCACACAAGAGTATATACATACCAATACAAAAAAGTGAATCATATCTTTATTGAGAATCATGATTTCTTTGATTATGAGAATGTCTATGGCTATGACAATGATGTTGATCGCTTCGCCTTCTTTAATAAAGCAGTTATTGATATGTTAGATGAACATGATCCTTATGATTTAGTCCATGTTCATGATTGGCATACATCGCTAATCCCCCTAATAATTGATAACTCTCCTTATAAAGGATTGAAAACTCTACTTACAATCCACAATATTGATTATCAAGGTATTGCAAGTAATGATGTCATTATGAAGTTAGGAGTTAAGAACTTTGTTTTTAAAGATGAAAACATTAACTCTTTAGAAATTGGAATTAATACTGCAACTAAATTATCCACAGTATCCCCAACATATAAAGAAGAACTAAAGTATGAATATTATGGTAAAAATCTAACATATACTCTCCTAAAAAGAGAACGAGATTTTTATGGAATATTAAATGGTATATCAAGTTCATTTAATCCCGATACTGATAAGTTAATCTATAGTAACTACAATATTAGTAATAGAGATGTTAAAATTGATAATAAACTATATCTTCAAGAAATAATGAACCTAAAACAAAGTAAAGATACTCTAGTTATTGGGATGGTTACACGTATAGTTGAGCAAAAGGGATTTGATCTAATTCTCCACAGTTTTGATGATTTAATGAGTAATTATGACCTACAATTTGTCTTACTAGGTGCTGGAGACGAGAGATATATCGGTGAACTTAAGAAGTTAGAAGAACGGTTCCCTAATAAAATAAAACTTAATATAGGATATGATGCAGCGGTTCCCAATCATATATATGCAGGTAGTGATATTTTCTTGATGCCTTCACGCTTTGAACCATGTGGTTTAGGTCAAATGATTGCCTTGAAATATGGTACACTACCCGTTGTAAGAGACACTGGTGGTCTTGCAGACACTGTTTTTAACTATGATCAACTTACAAAAAAAGGAAATGGATTCAAGTTTTATAACTACGATTCGAACGAACTAAAAGAAACTTTGATAAAAGCTTATCACGTCTTTAACTATGATAAAGAGGTGTGGGATTTACTCATGAAAAGAGCAATGAAGTCAGATAATAGTCTAAAACGTTCAGCAACACGTTATTTAGAACTTTATCGTGCTATAACAGAAAAATAAAAACAAGATAACGGTTTCAGCAATGAAAGCTGTTATCTTTTTGCTATAATGAAGAAGAATAGGAGTGATAATTATGAACGCTTATTTTAAAGATGAATATACATTCTTAAGTGAGTTTAAGTCTCGCTTAGAAAAGAGATATATTGTTGAATTAAAAGATGCTAGTATTAGACAAAAATATAATGTTTTAGGAGAAATGGTGTCCGAGGTAATTGCAACAAACTGGATAAACACTAATAAAGAACTAAGTAATAATAATCTAAAAGAAGTGTACTATTTTTCAATGGAATTTCTAATGGGAAGATTAGTAACTAACAATATTATGAATCTTGGATTAAGAGAAGTAATCGAAAAAGGATTCAATATTGAAGGGATAGATATAAACGAAGTTGAGCATTACGAAAGTGATGCAGGACTTGGAAATGGTGGTCTTGGTCGTCTTGCTGCATGTTTCTTAGATTCAATTGCGAGTCTAGGATATCCAGGATACGGTAACGGGATTAGATATCGCTATGGTTTATTTGAACAAAAAATAGATGATGGATATCAAATTGAAAAACCTGATGACTGGTTAAAAGATGGTTACGTTTGGGAAGTAAGAAAAGAAGAAGAAAGCATAAAAATTCCTTTTGGAGGATTTGTTTCTTTTGATGATGGCAAAGCAACTTATCATCCTGATGAAATGATAAATGCAGTGCCATATGATGTTCCTGTAGTTGGAAATGATAATGGAGTAATTACACATTTAAGATTATGGAATGCAGAACCTACAAACAAAAAACCTGATGACAAAGATGCTTTCAGTTATGATACTGAAATAAGAAGAATTTCAGGATTCTTATACCCTGATGATGCAACAAAAGAAGGTAAGATTTTAAGATTAAAACAACAATACTTCTTTAGTGCAGCAGGTGTAAGAAATATTGTTGAAAAACATTTATCAAAATATCAAGATTTACATACATTACACGAAAAAGTTGTAATCCAAATTAATGATACTCACCCTTCACTAGTAGTAGCTGAACTAATGAGATTATTAGTTGATGATCATGATTACGAGTGGGAAGAAGCGTGGCAAATCGCTACAAAAACATGTGCATATACAAACCATACAATTTTAGCAGAAGCCTTAGAAAAATGGCCTGTTGATATTCTAGCACCTGTATTACCTAGAATTTACCAAATTATTGAAGAAATTAACCGCAGATTCTGTGCAATGTTAATTGAAAATGGATATTCACAAGAAAAAGTAACAAAATTAGCCATAATCTCACATGATACAATTCATATGGCTCATTTAGCAATAGTTGGATCATTCAGTGTTAATGGTGTAGCTGCACTTCATACAAATATTTTAAGAAATATCGAAATGAAAGATTGGGATGAACTTTATCCAACAAAGTTTAACAATAAAACAAATGGTATAACACATCGTCGTTGGTTACTACATTCTAATGAAGAACTTAGTAGTATACTAGATATGGTCTCTGATAACTGGATTCATAATCCTAATGAATTAGAGAAACTAATTAAAAAGGTTAATACAAAGAAATACCGTAAGTTAGTAAAAGATATGAAAATAGCAAAGAAACAGCAACTTGCTGACCGCATCGAAAAAGAGCAAAACATAAAACTTGACCCTAACAGTATCTTTGATATTCAAGTAAAAAGATTACATGAGTATAAACGTCAATTGATGAATGCTCTTCATATAATGTATGTTTATAATAAACTAAAAAGTGATGAAAACTTCAAAGAAAACTACTATCCACATAGTTTTATCTTTGGTGCAAAAGCTGCATCAGGTTATTACTTTGCAAAAAAAGTTATTAAGTTAATTAATACTATTGCTGAAAAAGTTAATAACGATCCAGAAACAAACGAACTATTAAAAGTTGTGTTCGTTGAAAACTACAATGTAACATATGCTGAGTCTATAATGCCAGCTTGTGATCTTTCAGAGCAGATATCAACTGCATCAAAAGAGGCTTCAGGGACAGGAAACATGAAGTTTATGATGAATGGAGCAATCACAATTGGAACACTTGATGGAGCTAATGTTGAGATAGCAGAACTTGTTGGAGAAGAAAACATAGTTCTATTTGGATTAACTAGTGATGAAGTAAATGAACTTCATAATGCAGGAACATATAATCCTAAAGAAGTATATAATAATCATATCGATTTACATCTAGTAATAGATCAATTAACAAATGGATTCTTTGAAACTGTTGAGAAAGAGGAATTTAGAGAAATTAGCGATAGATTATTAAATAAAGATGAGTACTTTGTTCTAGAAGATTTTGAATCATATAGAGAAGCTCATGAAAGAGCAAATGATTTCTATAAAGATGAGGAAAAATGGTATAAAGCAAGTATTGTTAACATCGCAAAATCGGGATATTTCTCAAGTGATAGAACTATTGAGCAATATGCAAAAGAAATTTGGAACATAAAAAAAATCAAATAAAACGGCTTTGTAAAGCCGTTTTTTATTATGAAAATAAAAAAAATACACAATTAATTGACATCATTTATAAACTAGAATATAATAAGTTTGAGTTAATCTTCAGGGCAGGGTGAAATTCCCGACCGGCGGTATAGTCCGCGAGCGCAAGCATGAACAGGTTAGATTCCTGTACCGATAGTATAGTCTAGATGAAAGAAGATGATTTAAATATGTTTTTTTCATGTTTAATTCTTTTGAATTTATGCCTAACGAAGATTTGATTCGTTAGCTTTTTTATTATAAGGAGGAATCAAATCATGAACAAAAATCGCACATTATACATTGTAATAATTGCAAACTTTACGGCATTAAGTGTATTATTTTATTTTACACTTAAATTTCCACTTCCATTGATTTTCCCGAGTTTCTTAGATATTCAATTTTCTAATTTACCGGCAATTATAGGTGGATTCGCTTTAGGACCAATCGCGGGATCCGCTATTGTGGTACTAAGAACATTAATTAAACTTCCATTCTCAACAACTGCAATGGCAGGAGAAATGATTGATTTAATTATTGGGTTATCAACAGTTTTAACATCATCTATTATATATAGAAAGATGCATTCGAAAAAAGGTGCTTTATATGCAGTGATTGCAGGGGCCTTAGTTTGGACAATAGTGGCAGTACTAACTAACTATTTGTTCGTTCTAGATTTCTATATCAATTTCTATTTTGATGGTGCTGTAGAGCCTCTTGTTGGTATGTTATCAGTTATACCAGGAATCAATGTAGGAAATTATATGGAGAAGTACATACTATATGCTGCAATTCCATTTAACTTACTACTTTCTACTATTGTATATTTAATCACGTACTTAGTTTACAAGAGGATATCAAATTTCATTAATTATCTGAATGAGAGATTTAGTGACTAAAATGTCAAATGACACTGTTAATCAGTGTCATTTTTGTTATAATAATATTGAGGTGATTATATGTTTGAAAAAGCATTAGAAGCAAAGAACTATATCGAAAAGATAGTTAAAGCAAATCCTAAAACAGCTATTGTATTAGGTAGTGGATTAACAAGTATTATGGATGAACTTGAAGACAGCATTACAATTGAGTATAAGGACATTCCCAACTTTAAAACAAGTACAGTAAAGGGACATACTTCAAAACTAGTTAGTGGTAAATTAAATGGAACTGAAGTACTTTTAATGTCTGGGAGATTTCATTTTTATGAAGGATACTCAATGAAAGAAATAACCTTTCCAATTTATGTGTTTAAGTTATTAGGAATTGAGAATTTGATATTAACCAACTCTTGTGGAGGAATTAACACTGATTTACTTTCACCTGGAAGCATAATGGTAATTAATGATTTCATTAATCTTATGCCATCAAACCCTCTATTTGGGGAAAATGATGAAAGGTTTGGTCCGAGATTTCCAGATATGACTGAGCCATATAGCGTAAAATTACGAAATCTTGCTGAAAAGAAAGCGGAAGAACTAAACATTGAATATAAAGAAGGAATTTATGCTGGATTTAGTGGACCATATTATGAAACTAAAGCAGAAATTCAGATGATAAAAAGAATGGGTAGTGATGCTGTTGGAATGTCTACAGTTCCTGAGACAATAGTAAGTAACTATTTAGGAATGAATACATTGGCCTTTGCAACTATCACAAACATGGCTACTGGAATTCAAAAAATAAAACATTCACATGAAAATGTAGTTAAAGTAGCAAACGAGGCAAGTTCAAAGCTAGCCTTATGGATTAAAGAGGTTGTAAAAGAACTATGAATGATTTCATAGCAAGAACAGTTAAAAACATCACATTATTTGTTGGAGTATTCTTAATTGCTATGTCACTTGATTCTTTCATGAGTGAAAGTTTGTCATTTATTGGAAAATTGATTTCATTCTTGATTTCATCTTTACCAGGTACGATATTGATTCTTCTAACAGGTGTTCTTTGGAACAAGGATTTTATTCTCGGATTAACTCTGATTATATTCTCAATCGTGTTTTTCATATTGTTTGGTATTTACGAGGATTTAATAGAATCAATACTTATTATACTAGTAGTAAATATACCACTACTAGTTATTGGATTATTTTTAGTTATTAAAAGATTTATAACAGATGCAAATTAGCATCTGTTTTCTTTTTGACTTCTTTACAAGGAATAAAAGAATACAAGAACTTGATTGACCGAGTACTGTTAATAATATGCATACAAACTGCTGTATTTTATATCAAAATGTTTGTGATTATAATATAGTTAACAAACCAACAAAAGTGTTAAAGATAATATATTAAATGTATACGAACTATGATTTTGAGCCTTTGCGAAACCAGTCTACTTGATTGACTTATCATCATAATTATAGTCCTATATATTTCCTAAAAATTAGAATGTGTATTGTTTGTAAATATTATAAAACTCTAGTAAAATTGTAATGTAAGTTAAAATAATTAATTGAAGGAGGCTATTAAAATGGCATATGAAAATGACTTTTATGTAACAGGTGCAAAAGTTGGGAAACAAGCACCAAAATTTGAAATGGACGCAGTTTTACCAGAAGGTACTTATACTGATAGATTTGGTAAAGTTAACTTAGATGAACTACTTGAACAAGGTAAATGGGTTGTATTATATTTTTATCCACTTGATTTTACATTTGTTTGTCCAACTGAAATTCAAAAATTTAATGAACTAAACGCAAAATTTGAGGAAAAAGGTGCAGTTCTGATTGCAACTTCAACTGATAGTGTATTTAGTCATCTTGCATGGCAAGATCGTAAAGATTTAGGTAGATTGAATCATATTCATGCATCTGATAATAATCATGTTGTTTCTGAAGCATATGGAGTATTAGATGAAGATAAAGGGGTAGCATGGAGAGGTACATTCTTTATTGCTCCAGATGGTATGTTGAAAGCAGCTCATGTTAATCATGGTGAAGGTGGAAGAAATGTTGAAGAAGTTCTTAGAACTTTAGAAGTATTCCAAAACGAGTATGAAGGTAAAATGGTTCCATGTGGATGGCAACCAGGAGAAGATTTTTTATAAATAAATTAGAGGATTTCTCCTCTTTTTTTATTTTATAAAAATTCTGACTCACTTTTTTTATTTAGAATACTTTCTAAATTCAATTAGGACTTAATCGCGAGGTTAAGCGCAATGGGGATTTGAGTGACAAATCAATCAAAAAAAATTCCTAAATATATGAGTGATAATGCATATAATTTTTTAACATTTTTATTTAGAAAAGGCCATTTTACGTTGTAAATATAGCCTTTTTTTGTTATAATATTTGCAGTGATTTTTTTGAGAGGTGAATTTGTAATGTATAACAAAGAATATCAAAAATGGACTAGTTTTCAGGGCTTGGATTCTGAACTGAAAATTGAGTTAGAAGAGATGAATGAAGAAGCAAAAAAAGATGCTTTTTATAAAACATTAGAGTTTGGTACTGGTGGAATGCGCGGAATAATTGGGGCTGGTATAAACAGAATGAATAAATATACATTGAGAAAGGCAAATTACGGTTTTGGTAAATACCTTTCTGAGTGTTATAAAAACGAGTTATCAAGAGGGGTTGTTATTGCTTATGACAATCGAAATAAGAGTGTTGAGTTCGCAGAGGAAAGTGCAAAAGTATTAGCTGCTTTTGGGATTAAATCATACTTGTTTGAAAGTTTAAGACCTACACCCGAACTTAGTTTTGCCGTTAGAGAGTTAAATGCTATTGGTGGAATAGTGGTAACTGCATCACATAATCCACCAAAATATAATGGATATAAGATTTATGATGAGGATGGATGTCAACTTGTTCCGAGATATGCAGATCAAGTTATTTCTTATGTTGAGAGTGTAGAGGATTTGTTTCAAGTTGAAGTAGTTGATTATGATGAAGCTAAAGAAAAAGGATTAATAGAAGTCATTGGTTCAGATATAGATAATAAGTATCTCGATGCAGTTAATTCTGTACAGTTGAATGAGAAACTAGAAAAGAAAGTTAAAATCGTCTTTACTCCATTACATGGGACAAGTGCTACTATTGGATTAAATGCATTACGAAATAATGGATATGATGTAACTCCTGTTGCAGAACAAATGGTTGCAGATCCTAATTTTGGAACTGTAAAAAGTCCTAACCCAGAAAATAAAGAAGCATTTGAATATGCTATTAAATATGGAAAAGAACATAACGCAGATATTTTGATAGCAACAGATCCAGATGCGGATCGATTAGGTGTTGCTGTTAAACATGATGGTGAATATATTTTATTAACTGGTAATCAAACCGGAGCAATACTGGTTGATTACATATTAAGAACAAGAAAAGAACAAGGTACATTACCAAGCAAAGGAATGGTATACAATACAATTGTTACTAGTGAATTTGGAGCTGCAATCGCTAAATCGTATGGTATGGATGTTGAAAGTACTTTGACAGGATTTAAGTTTATCGGTGAAAAGGCTAAAGAAATTGAAGATACTGAGTACGAGTTTGTGTTTGGGTATGAAGAAAGTTATGGATATGTAATCAAAGACTTTGTCCGTGACAAAGATAGTATTCAAGCTTTGTTATTATTAAGTGAAGTAGCAAATGTTGGAATTTTAAATGGAAAAACATTATATGATTATTTAATGTTCTTATATGAGGAACATGGATATTATAAAGAAGATTTAGTTAATATCGTATTAGAAGGTGCAGCAGGTGAAGCAAAAGTTAATGAGATAATTAACTATTTTACAGAGAATGCTCCATCTGAGTATTGTGGGCTTAAAGTTGTTTGTGTAGAGAATTACAGTACTTCTAAAAGATATACAAAAGATGGCATTGAAGACATATATCTTCCAAAAAGTAAAGTACTTAAATACTTTTTAGAAGATGGTAGTTGGTTTGTATTAAGACCAAGTGGAACAGAACCTAAACTGAAAATATATATTGGAGTTCTTGGTGATTCATTAGAAGATTCTAATACCAAGAATAAAGCAATAAAGGATTCAGTTGTTGATTTTATAAACAAGATTTAGGAGACCTGGAGGACGTGAAAAATGATTAAAAAATCAAGAAAGGTACGGGATTATAAAGAGCTTACTAAGGCATTGCCTACATTACGCTACTTAGAACCAGAAGCGATTTATATCCATCTCCAAAACGGACGTTGCAAAACATATGAACTATATGTTAAAGAAGGCGACAAAGTTAAATTAGGAGAAATTATTGGGATGAGAAATGGTGGATTCTTTGAACAACCAATCCATTCAACTGTTAGTGGGACAGTTGGAAAAGTTAGTAAGAAACTACATCGAACAGGACGCAAAGTAGATTGCATCGAAATCAGAAATGATTTCAAAGAAACTTATCATGAATCAGTTGTTGATAGACCTGATAGTGTTATTGAAAAATTAACTCAAGATGATATGGTTCAAATCCTTAAAGAGAAGTCTTTAGTTGGATTAGGTGGTAGTGGATTCCCTTCGTACATTAAGTTAGCTACAAAAGAAAAAATTGATACTGTAGTTATTAATGCTGTTGAATGTGAACCTTATTTAAGTAGTGATTATAGGTTGATTTTAGAACATCCTGGACGAGTTGTAGCGGGACTAAAATATATAATGCAAGCTCTAAGTTGCAAAAAAGGTATTATTGCGATTAAGAGTGAGAAAGATCCATTATATCAAGTTCTAACACAAGTTATACAACATCGTTTCCCTGAGTTAGATGTTGAAGTGAAGAAGTTGGGTAATCATTACCCACAAGGTTGGGAAATTGAAGTGTTTAGATGGGCTCTTGGTATTGATATTCCACATGGTGAACTACCAATGAAGTATGGAGTTATTGGCTTCAATGTTTCTACAGCAGCTGGAGTGTTTGATGCTATTAAGCATAATCTGCCTGTTACAAAACGTTATTTCACATTAACTGGAGATGCAATAAAATTTCCACAAAACTATCGAGTAAAAGTTGGAACCAGTGTAAAACAACTTATTGCACTTAGTGATGGATATAAAGAAGATTATGACGAAGTACTAGTTGTCATGGGAGGACCTATGATGGGGGTTAGTACGGTTAGTGATGATGTTATTGTTTCAAAAACAACTACATCAGTTATTGTTTTACAGAACCAAGAATATCAAGAAGAACCATGTGTTAGATGTGGTAGCTGTGTTTATAGTTGTCCAACACATCTAGAACCTGTTCAAATAATGAATGCTGTAAAACGAAATGATAAAGAAGCGATGAAAGGTCTTGAAGCTTTCAAATGTATCGAATGCGGATTGTGTGCATATGTATGTACTAGTAAAATTCATGTTACTGATTATGTTCGAAAAGCTAAGAGATTAATTGGGTGATTGCAATGATGGAACATACACCAAAAATTATAAGAAAAACAAGTCCATATTTAAGAAGACCTCAAGCTAGTGTAACAAGAATGATGAGAGATGTTGTTATCGCATTATCTCCACTTGCTATATTTGCTGTTTATTCATTTGGACTATCAGCTTTATATATTATTTTGGCTTCAATTTTATCAATGATGGGTGCTGAGTATTTGTACTACCAAATCGTTGATATAAAAAGTGGCGAGAAATTCAAATTTAAAAATAAGAGTTTTACTCTTTATAACTATAGTGCTTTTACAAGTGGGTTAATTTACGCGTTAACACTACCTGATAACACACCAATATGGATTGTTGTATTATGTGGGGCACTTGGTATATTCCTTGCAAAACTTGTCTTTGGTGGATTAGGACAAAACATCTTCAATCCTGCAGCTGTTGCAAGAGTAATTGTAGTAGTAAGTTATGGTACATTAATAGGTTATTCACAACATGTTGCCGAAATTGATGGAGTTGCCGGAGCGACAGCACTATCAATGACATCAAATGACTTATTTGGTAGTGGCGTGTTAAGTCATTACTCTTTAATTGATTTGTTTACAGGTATTGGAATACCTGGTAGTATCGGTGAGGTTAGTGCTTTGTTAATTATTGTCGGTGGAATTTACTTAGCTTTAAGAACAAGCTTTGAAGTAAGAATTCCATTAGCATATGTTGGAACAGTTTTTGTACTTGCAAGTGCTGTTGCAATTCAACAAGGACTTGGATTATGGTATCCGGTATATCATGTTCTAAGTGGAGGAATCCTCTTTGGAGCTGTATTTATGGCTACTGACCCTATTACATCTCCAATTACTAAACCAGGACGAATATACTTTGGTTTTGGATTAGGATTTATTACATTTATAATTAGACTTTTTGGAGCATTACCTGAAGGAGTAGTATTTAGTATTCTAATCATGAACATGTTTGTTCCTACATTTGATTATTTCAAATGGTCTAAGTCAAGATTCACGAATAAGAGTAACCTTATATTTGCAGGTGTATTTCTCTTAAGTATTGTCGTAGTATTGGTAGGTGCATCTTATGTTGGATAAACTGAGAACTGCACTAGTATTGTTAATAATAGGAGCAATAAGTGGAATACTGATTTTTGGGACAAATGAGTTAACATTTGATGACATTCTTCAAAATCGTATTGATGCGGAGAATAATTATTATCGTGAAATATTCGATATTGATGATAGTGTTGTTTTAAAAGAAGAGTTAATAAAAAATGAATTAACTGGTGATTTAAATCAAGAAGTATTAATCGAAACAATTGATGGGACTCTTCTTGGATATGTTTACCGTGGTTCTGAAACAAATCAATATGGTGATATAACGGTTCTAATTGGTATTAATCTTGATGGGAAAATCAGTCAAGTCGTTATATCAAACACAACTAATACACCAAATAATGTTAAAAAGATAGAAAAGAATAATTTAGATCCATTTAGTGGACAAGATACAGATGACTTGCTTTTTGATACAAAAACAGGTTCATCATATACATACGGAAGTGTAAGTAAGTTTGTACAAGCAGCAAGTGATTATTATAATTCGAATAGAGGTGATGAATAATGAGTAAGAAAGAGAATTTCTTAAAAGGATTCATCAAGGAAAATCCAATATTTGTTTACCTTTTAGGAATGTGTCCTGCTTTAGCAGTAACGGCAACATTTGAAACAGCCCTAGGGATGGGATTATTAGTAATCTTTGTTCTTACAAGTAGTAATATTGTAATAAGTTTAGTAAGAAAGTATATTCCAAATGATGTTAGAACACCTTCTTACATTGTTATAATTGCAACGTTTGTAACAGTAGTAAGAATGTTTACAGAAGCATATGCGACACCATTATATGACGCTCTTGGTGTGTTTATACCATTAATTGTTGTTAACTGTTTAATATTGGGTAGAGCTGAGGCTTTTGCATCAAAAAATAAAGTTGTTGATAGTGCTATTGATGGAATTGGAATGGGACTAGGATTTACATTTGCTCTAGTTGTTATTGGATTCTTTAGAGAAATGCTAGCAACCGGAGGAATTGTTTATGGAGAGTATCTCCAGTTTGGTGTATCACAACCGATTAATTTATTTACACTAGATTGGATAATTAATATTTTTGCTGAGGATTTTGTGATTGCAGACTACGCACTTGGAATGTTCAGTGCACCAGCTGGAGCATTTATTGCTCTTGGAATCATATTAGCTTTTATTCAAAATCGCAGTGTTAAAAAAGCAGAAAAAGCTGAACAAGAGAAAAAAGCAATGATCGCTGAGAAAAAACGAATTGCTTTAGAAAAGAAAAAAGCAGCAGCACTTAAAAAGGCAGGTGAGAACTAATGAGTTTTACAGTATTTGCAACAGCAATAATATCAGCAATGTTAATTAACAACGTAATCTTAATGCAGTTCTTAGGTGTTTGTCCATTTCTTGGTGTAAGTAAGAAAACAAGTAGTGCAATTGGTATGAGTGCAGCAGTATTATTTGTAATGGTAATTGCAAGTATTGTGACATACACAATTTATGATCTTGTTCTTTATCCATTAGAAATACCATATGTATCAACAATTGCATTTATCTTAGTAATTGCAAGTTTAGTTCAATTTGTTGAGATGTTCTTAAAAAAATATAGTAAACCATTATATAAAAGTTTAGGAATTTATTTACCATTAATAACTACAAACTGCGCAATTCTAGGTGTAAGTGAAGGAAATATATCTAATATATGGGCTGAAACAATGCCTTATGGTGAAGGTTTATTCATCGCTGTTTCAACTGCCATTGGAACAGGTTTAGGATTTGGCTTAGTATTATTCGCATTCTCTTCTATCAGAGAGAGATTAGACTCAGCTAATATCCCCAAAGCATGGAAAGGCGTACCAATTAGTTTAGTGGTTGCTGGAATTATGTCATTGGCATTCATTGGATTGGTAGGTGTTATTTAAATGTTACCTTATATTATGATGGCTAGTTTAGTACTAGTTTATGTTCTATCATATGTTTTAAACAAAAAAACACCAGTACCAGAAGAGTGTTTATCAGAAATCGATAAAGCTACATGTAATAGTTGTCACAATTTTGCTTGTAGCCATCATGGAGAATAGATTATGTATGCAACTATAACATTAGCAGTACTAGGTTTACTACTGGGTCTAGGGTTAGCATTCGCTGCAGATAAGTTAAAAGTAGAAGTTGATGAAAGATTAACAAAAGTTGAAGAATTATTACCAGGATATAACTGCGGTGCATGTGGTTATCCAGGGTGTAGTGGATTTGCTGAAGGTATTATGGAAGGAGAAGTTGATAAACTTTCAAACTGTAAACCAGGTAAAGATACAAACTACAATGCAATTATTGAGTACCTAAAAGATCATCCAAATCCAGATGGTTCAATAATCAAAGTTACAAAATAGAATAATAAAAAGAAGATGATTTTTTATCATCTTTTTTTGATGGTCAAAACTCAAAAAAAATATATTCAAAATATTAAAAACGTTTTCATTTGTAAAACGTTTTCATAAGTGCTTTTTTCTTGTCCTTTTTGTTGATTAAAAAAATCTAAGATGATATAATACATACGGACTTTTTAAGAAATATATATTGATATAGAAAGGATAGTCAAAGTGAAAAGAATTTATATGTTTGGTGAGGGTACCAAAGAGCAAAAGAATTTACTTGGTGGTAAAGGTGCTAACTTATCTGAAATGAAAACTATGGGTGTTCCTGTTCCTGCAGGATATACTATTACAACTGAGATGTGTACAGATTATTACAAAAACGGAGGTAAAAACTCTGCAGAATTACTAGCTGATATGAGAGAATATACAGCAAGATTAGAAGAGGAAACTGGTAAAAAATTCGGTAGCGATACTGATCCATTACTAGTAAGTGTTCGTTCTGGGGCTAGAGTATCTATGCCTGGTATGATGGATACTATCCTAAACTTAGGTTTAACTAACACTGCTGTTAAAGCAATGGTAGAAAAAACTGGAAATCCTAAATTCGTTTATGACATTTATAGAAGATTTATCCAAATGTTTGGTGAAGTTGTTCAAGGTGTTGAATTTGATTTATTTGAAGGTGTATTAGACACAATCAAAGAAGAAAAAGGATACAAAGGCGATTTAGAATTAACTGCTGAAGATTGGAAAAGCGTTGCTGATCAATTTTTAGTAATCATTGAAAAAGAAACAGGAGCTCCATTCCCACAAGATCCATTTACTCAATTAGAAATGGCTGTTAATGCAGTATTCGAATCATGGGATACTCCACGTGCTGTAATCTATAGAGATCATAATGGTATTGATCACAAATGGGGAACTGCAGTAAACGTTCAAGAAATGGTATTTGGTAACACTGGTGACAATAGTGGTACAGGTGTATTATTCACTCGTAACCCTAAAACTGGTGATAAAGAAGTATGGGGAGAATTCCTGTTTAATGCACAAGGTGAAGATATCGTAGCAGGTATTCGTACTCCTTTAAAATTAGCTGAATTTGCAGAAGTATCTCCAAAAATCTACAAAGAATTAACTGATATCTTAGATAACTTAGAAGCTCATTATCATGATATGCAAGATGTTGAGTTTACTATCGAAGAAGGAAAATTATTCTTATTACAAACTCGTAATGGTAAACGTACAGGAGCTGCAGGAATCAAAATTGCAGTAGATATGGTTGCTGAAGGATTATTAACTAAAGAAGAAGCAGTAGCTTCAATTGATGTTAATGCTATTGATCAATTATTACACCCTGTATTTAATGAAGAAGCTTTAGCTGGAGCAGAAGTTTTAACAACTGGTTTAGCCGCATCTCCTGGTGCTGCAACTGGTAAAATTGTATTCTCAAGTGAAAAAGCTGCACAAATCAAAGAAGAAACTGGAGAAAAATTATTATTATTCCGTAAAGAGACTTCACCAGAAGATATTGAAGGAATGATCGTATGTGAAGGTTTCGTTACTCAACTTGGTGGTATGACTTCTCATGCTGCAGTAGTTGCTCGTGGTATGGGTAAATGCTGTGTATCAGGATGTGGAGAATTATCAATCAACGAAGAAGAAGTATATATGACTATCAATGGTAAACAATATCCTGAATTAACTCCATTCAGTATTGATGGAACTACTGGTAATGTATATGCTGGAACAATCACTACTAAAGAACCAGAATTTAGTGACGAATTCCAAACAATTCTATCTTGGGCTAAAGAAATCAAAACTTTAGGTGTTAAAGCAAATGCTGATAACGAAAGAGATAGTTTACAAGCTTTAAAATTTGGTGCAGAAGGAATCGGACTTTGTCGTACAGAACATATGTTCTTCGATGAAGAAAGAATCTTAGACGTTCGTCGTATGATTTTAGCAGAAGATTTAGAATCTAGAGAAGCTGCTTTAGAGAAATTATTACCTCACCAATTAAAAGACTTCACTGAAATCTTTACTGCTATGGAAGGAAAAACTGTATGTATCCGTTTATTGGATCCACCTCTACATGAGTTCTTACCACAAGCTGATGAAGCTGCTGAAGTTGCAAAAGACTTAGGTGTTAAAGAAGAAGATTTATTAAGAGCATTAGAATCACTTCATGAATTTAACCCAATGTTAGGACATCGTGGATGTCGTTTAGGTGTTACTTATCCAGAAATTTCAGTAATGCAAGCAAAAGCTATTATTATGGCTGCTATCAACGTTACTAAACAAGGAAAAGTAGTTAAACCTGAAATTATGATTCCACTTATCTCAACAGTTGCTGAGTTAAAATACTTAAAAGAGTTCATCAAAAATACTGCTGATGCATTAATCGCTGAAGCTGGAATTGAGTTAGAATATAAAGTAGGAACAATGGTAGAAACTCCACGTGCTGCATTAGTTGGTGGATCTGTAGGAGAAGAAGCACAATTCATCTCATATGGTACTAACGACTTAACACAAATGACATTTGGATTTAGCCGTGATGACGCTGGTAAATTCTTAAAAGAATATGCTGCTAAAAAAATCATTCCTAACGATCCATTTGCTGCAGTAGACCAAGAAGGTGTTGGACAATTAGTTGAAATGTGTACTAAAAACGCAAAAGCTTCTAATCCTAATATCGTAGTTGGTGTATGTGGTGAACACGGTGGTGAACCAAGTTCAATCGACTTCTTCCATAGAGCTGGATTAAACTATGTTTCATGTTCTCCATTCCGTATTCCAGTGGCAATCGTTGCTGCTGCACAAGCTGAATTAAGAAACAGAAAATAATTAATAATTAAAGCACTGATTTTCAGTGCTTTTTTTGTTATACTATAACTGGTGATATTTATGTGGAAAGAAATAATAGAAAAAGAACAAGAAAAGAATTATTTCAAAGAATTACAGCTATTTATAGATGAGGAATACCAAACGAAAACAGTATTTCCTAAATATGAGGATATCTATAACGCTTTTAATTTGTGTCCGTTTGAAAATGTTAAAGTTGTTTTATTAGGACAAGATCCATATCATAATTTTAATCAAGCGCATGGTCTTGCTTTTAGTGTTTTAAAAGATAATAAAATCCCCCCCTCATTACGAAATATCTATAAGGAGATGAGTACTGATTTAGGAGTTGAACTTCCTAATCATGGTGATTTAACGAAATGGGCAAAAGAAGGTGTGTTATTACTAAACACAATATTAACTGTCGAAGCACATTTACCGCTGAGTCACAAAAACAAAGGATGGGAAAAATTTACTGATAATATCATTAGAATTACTAATCAGGATAACAACCCAAAAGTTTTTATTTTATGGGGAAATAATGCTCGTAAGAAAGCAAATCTGATTACTAATCCTAAGCATTTAATTATTGAATCGAGTCATCCATCACCTCTTGGTGCAAGACATTCATTTTTTGGTAGTCATGTATTTTCAAGAGTTAATGATTTCCTAAAGAAAAATAATAGAGAAGAAATTGATTTTATAATTGAAAAATAATAAAAAAAATGGCAAGTTTTTACTTGCTTTTTTTATATATTGAATATACAATGATAGCATCAGAGTAGCTATTTTGCGTTAAGTGTTATATCATGGGAAGTTGGATATAAACGAACACAACCGTGGCGGTGAAATAGCGCGTCCGCTGAAAATATTTTTCGTGTGGACCTCTATATATTCTATAGGAGGTTTTTTATTATGCAAAAAAACAATGCATTACTTACAACAAAGCAATTAACAACAGTTGCAGCAATGATTGCGATGGCAGTGTTACTGAAAAGCATTCTCGTAATCGAAACAGGTACATTTAGATTCACTTTTTATGATATTCCAATGATGATAATTGGAATAATGTTTGGTCCTCTAGTTGGTGGAGCAGCAGGAGTAATAGTTGACTTCTTCCATATGATGTTTAGTCCATTTGCATTTACTTTTAATGTTTTTACATTATCAACTGTAATGTGGGCAGTAATACCAGGTTTAATCCTGTTTGGAAATAAACTTACGAGAGGAAAACTAATTCTCACAGTAGTTATTGCAAGTGTTATCGCATTTAGTCTAAATACTATTGGAATTGTTCAATATCAAGGATTAGGTCAAATGTTAGGTACTTTACCTTATCGTATTGGAGTTTTATTTATTAAACTCCCAATCCAAGTTTATTTTATAGAAGTACTGTATAATAGAGTAATTATTCAAAACTTACATTTACTAAGACAAAACTAGTTCATTTAAAGTGAACTAGTTTTTTTTTAGCCATAAAAAAACGGTAGAATATCTACCGTTTATAGTTCGATTATTTTGATTTCACCAGGTCCCAGATGAATATCTAGTGTACTGTAATCAATGAATTGACTGAATTCACGTGGACTTTCGTGAGTAGAGAATAAAAGCTTACCTCTCATTTCGTGATTTTCAGTTACTTGGCGAAGATTTCTAATATCTACTTGTAAGTAATTTTGGTCATAAGGGTTTGTGTTTGCAAGAATTAGCAAAGTATTTTCTCTATTATTCTTTGTTTTCTTAATATACGAGAATCCAACAAAAGTGTTAGGATGATTGTGAGCATAAATTGGCATAAATGCTTTCTTGTCAGTAATTTGTTTTAGATACTTACTTCTAATTGGTTTTATCATATCTAATAAATCAGGAAGTTCCCATCTTCTTGGATTTGTATAATGAAATTGATATAAATCAAATAATGCAAGTTTCCCAAAGTAAGGATCGTTCTCATCTAACATATATAGTTCATTTTCACGTGCATCTAGTCCAGTATTCATTGGTTGACGTTCGTAAACTTCTTGACCACTATTGATGAATGGTACAGCATTCGGCATGAACATATTAAGGATTGTTAGTGTTTTGGATAATGTTTCTCCACCTTCACGTGCAGCTAATCGCGGTGTGTCATGTGTTTCACCACATGCGAATACCGGTAAAGGTAGGTCGATTGATTCGTACATGTACTCTTTAAGAGCTCCATTCCAAATTCGTGGTTCCATAATAAATCCATTACCTATGATCATATTATATCCAGCTTTTTTTGCTTTTGCAGCATTACCAGGTTGTAACTCCTCTGCTATAAAACTGAAGTCAGGATCATTCTTTCTAGCTTTACTCATTATCATTTCTAGTAGTTTGTTTGGTAAGGCATGTCCCATATCGATTCTCGCTCCATCGATTCCAAATCTTCTTTGATAACTCGGTACGATATCTGCTAGTTTTTCCCATAACTCAATGTTTGGTTCTTTACCATGATACATATTAGATTTGATTGTATCAAATAGAATATAAGGAGCACGATCTGTCGTGTCTAAAAATTTAACTGTTTCTTGAGGGAAATCCTTATACATTCTGAAGAATGTTACATCTGTCCATGGTGGCTGTGTATCATTTATGTGATCACTAAATGCAGGAGCAACTCGTAAGTTGAACTCTTTTTCAATCGCTTCACTTAAATTTTTACTATTTCTGACTTTCTCCCATTTTTTAGAGTCTTGTTGTTTAGGGTTATATTGAAACATGTTGATGTGACGTAATGTATCCTCACTTTGGTATACTTTTTCCATCAAATCAACGGTTGGTGGGGATGTATTAGCTATACCTTCTGCATATGGAACCTTATATTTATCATATTCACTAGCCTTAATCCAATAGAACCAGTCAGGATGATCTTTAATTAAATCATTCTCAACAGAATTTGTTCTAGGAATAATATCAATCATTACACGCATATCCAAGATATGGCAAGCTTCAACAAATGCTGTAAATTCCTCATCAAGTGATAAATCATTTCCAACTAAAGGATCCTTCAGATTTGGATCTAACTCATTAAAGTTTGATACTCCGTAAGGACTACCTAAATCACCTTTTTTATCTTTTAAACTAAATTTTGAAATAGGAAGCATATAAACAACATCAACACCCATTTTTTTTAGAAGTGGTAGTAAACTTAACATTTTTACAAAACTACCTGTTTCAGTCATATTATAGATGTTAGATTGTTCTAATTTTCCACTACGATCATTATCCCAAGCACTACTTACTCTAATCATCGTTGAGTAGCAGACACTAGACTTGATCCAGTCTCCACCCTTATAATTGCTCTTTGGCATTTTTCTATTTGAAGATAGAGCTTTTGTATAATCTAACTTCTCGTTATAGTTCGGCAGGATATAGTCCTCAATAACACTTGCGTAGAAATCATAAGGATCAACCATTAACTCGTTACTAGGTGTTTTAGTGAATTTTTCTGGATTATAGTCAAAACAATTCCATAAATCTGGAACTGTATAATTATATATTTGCTTTCCTTTTTTTGCCTTTAGTGTATCTAAAAGTTTATTTAATTTTAAATTACTCATTGTATCAACCTCTCTTAACATTATTATAATATATATTAGTATTTTAATAAATACAAATGGCCAAATGTGAAAACGCTACCGCATAGGTTATTTCGCTATGAAAAAATTTCACAATATAGTATAATCATTGTGGTAGAGGTGATATAAAAATGAAAAAACCAGTAATTTTAATCGTAATGGATGGATTTGGATGTCGTAAGGATGAAAGTGGTAACGCAATTAGTATGGCAAAAACTCCTAACATCGATTTATTAATGGAAGAATATCCAACAAGTCACTTGGAAGCAAGTGGATTAGCAGTTGGATTACCTGAAGGTCAAATGGGTAACAGTGAAGTTGGGCATTTAAACTTAGGTGCAGGACGTATTGTTTATCAATCATTGACTAGAATTAACAAAGCAATTAGTGATGGAACATTCTTTAAAAATGATGCATATATGAAAGCAATAAATAATGTTAAAGAAAATGATTCGAAATTACATATTATGGGATTACTAAGTGATGGTGGAGTTCATAGTCATATAGAACACATCAAAGCATTCTTTAAATTAGCTAAAGACCAAGGAGTAAAAGAAGCTTATTTTCACGCCTTTCTTGATGGGAGAGATACTCCTCCAGATAGTGGTGTAAGCTATTTAAAAGATCTTGAATCATATATGTCTGAAATTAATTATGGTAAAATTGCCAGTGTTGGTGGAAGATACTATGGTATGGATCGTGACAAAAACTGGGATAGAGTACAAGTACACTATGACATTTTGACAAGTGCAAAAGGACCAAAAGCAAATAGTGCGGTAGAAGGACTTCAAGCTTCATATGCAAAAAATGTATATGATGAATTTGTTATTCCGTTTAATGTTGAACCAAATGGAATTATTGAAGATAAAGACAGTGTAATATTTGCAAATTTTAGACCTGATAGAGCAATTGAAATTGGTACAGCTATCTCGAATCCTCAAGCATCTGGGCTAGATTATAGCAAGGGACCAAAAGAAGTTACTTTTGTTTCAACAATGACCTATAGTGAAAATGTTAAAGGAGAAATCGCCTTTGGATTACAAAAACTAGACAATATGTATGGTGATGTAATTAGTAAAAATGGTTTAAACCAGTTACGTATTGCAGAAACTGAAAAATATGCTCACGTAACATTCTTCTTTGATGGTGGAATTGATAAAGAAATCGAAAACAGTGATCGTGTTTTAGTTAATAGTCCAAAAGTTGCAACATACGATTTACAACCAGAAATGAGTGCTTATGAAGTAACTGATAAGATTCTTGATGAAATCGCAACTGAAAAACACGATACTATTATTCTGAATTTCGCAAACTGTGATATGGTTGGACATACTGGAGTAATTCCAGCAGCTGTAAAAGCAGTAGAAACTGTAGACGAGTGTGTTGGTAAAGTAGTAGATGCTATTTTGGATAAGAACGGTGTAGCTATTATTACTGCAGATCATGGAAACGCTGAAAAAATGTTAGATGAAAATGGTAATCCATTTACTGCACATACAACTAGCATTGTGCCACTTATTGTAACTGATAAAGAAATTGAGTTAAGAGAAGACGGTATTTTAGCTGATGTTGCTCCAACTATGCTTGAATATCTTGAAATAGAAAAACCAGTTGAAATGACAGGAAACTCTTTACTAAAAAACTAAAAAGATCATAATTTGATCTTTTTTTTTGTAAAAAGTACTTTCTGTTCTAGTAAAAAAATTTTATTTAGTGTATGATTAAGTTAATATTTAAAACTATTTTATTAAAAAAAGATATGATATATTGGGAATTTGGGGTGGTGAAACAATGAAAAAGTATATTTCACTTAGACTTTTTTTTATTTTGGTAAATTTATTTATTGTTGTTACTGTTTATTATTTTGGTTTGGAGTTTGCAACAAATGAGAAGTATTATCATTTGCCATTTGATGATTATTTCTCCAATACTGTAGAAAATTACAAGGAATATCTCTCAAATATATTTTTGCATAATGATTGGGGATTATCAAATGAAGGAGACCCTGTTTGGGAAATTCTAGTTCCGAGAATCATATTGTCAACAAAATATAATATAATCGCTTTATTATTCTATTTACCTGCTGGAATAATTGTTGGGTTTGCTACTGCTTACTTCTATGGGACTTGGTTTGATAAAGCAGTTAACTGGATACTACTAGTTTTAAGTTCTATACCGACATATATATTTATTTCTCTTTTAATATTGACCTTAGGATTTTATGTCCCTATCTTTCATTATCAATATGTGGAGGGATATACAATTCGAAATTATCTATTACCGATTTTTGCATTAAGTTTATGGCCAATAATGACGTTTGCAAGAATTGTAAGAGGAGAAATATTAGCGATGAATAAATCAGCTTTTGTTCTTTTAGCCAGAGTAAAAGGATTATCAAGATTTCAAACGACATTACGTCACGTTCTAAAAAATTGTGTAGTAGCTATATTACCAGAAATTCCAACAGTATTTCTTTTTACTTTAACAGGTACGTTCTTTGTTGAGATTATTTATTCAATTGAAGGGGTAGGAGAACTAATGTTTTGGTCATTACTACAACTAGGACCATTTGGGGTATATTATGTATTTGTTGATATGAACATTATGATGGTAGTTTCATTATATTATGTGTCCGCTGCACTTATAGTTTCATTTTTATCAGATATCTCATATAGATTGTTCGATCCTAGAATTAGAATTGGTGGGACAAATAAACCGGTAAGTAATGATTGAAAATGAAAATAAATTATAAAGAGCGAGTTTTCGCTCTTTTTTTGAAAACTTTTCTGAAAGTGTTTTCAAAAAGTGAATATGGTTTGTAAAAAAAATCAATATATTTTATAATGATGTTGTACGAAATTATAATAAAATTTATATATTAAAGGAGATGTTTTAAATGCCATACATTACTGATGTATACGCAAGAGAAGTATTAGATTCACGTGGTAATCCTACAGTTGAAGTGGAAGTATATACTGATTCAGGATCATTTGGTAGAGCTTTAGTACCTAGTGGTGCTTCTACAGGGGAACATGAAGCTGTTGAATTACGCGATGGTGTAAAATCAAGATATTTAGGAAAAGGTGTAGAAACTGCAGTTAAAAATGTTAACGAAGTTATCGCTCCTGAAGTATTAGGTCTTGACGTTACTCAACAAGTTTTAATTGACAAAATCATGATTGACTTAGATGGTACTAAAAATAAAGGTAAATTAGGAGCTAATGCAATTTTAGGTGTTTCTATGGCATGTGCCAAAGCAGCAGCTGATTATGTTGGTCTTCCATTATACTTATACTTAGGTGGATTCAATGCAAAAGAATTACCAACACCAATGATGAACATTATCAACGGTGGATCTCATGCAGATAATAATGTAGATTTCCAAGAATTTATGATTATGCCTGTTGGAGCTCCAACTTTCAAAGAAGCTTTAAGAATGGGTGCTGAAGTATTCCATGCTTTAAAAGCTGTATTAAAAGGAAAAGGTTATAACACTGCAGTTGGTGACGAAGGTGGATTTGCTCCAAACTTAGGATCTAACGAAGAAGCATTAGAAGTTATTATGGAAGCTATCGCTAAATCAGGATACGAAGCTGGTAAAGATATTAGATTAGCTATGGATGTTGCTTCAAGCGAATTCTATAATAAAGAAAAAGGTGTATATGTTTTAGCTGGTGAAGGCGGAAAAGAATTAACTGCTGCTGAGTTAGCTGATTTCTATGTTGAATTAGTAGAAAAATACCCAATTATCTCAATCGAAGATGGTTTAGATGAAAATGACTGGGCTGGTTGGAAAGTTTTAACTGAAAAATTAGGTAAAAAAATCCAATTAGTTGGTGACGATTTATTTGTTACAAATACTGAAAAATTATCTCGTGGTATTGAAGAAGGAATCGCAAACAGTATCTTAATCAAAGTTAACCAAATCGGAAGCATGACAGAAACATTCCAAGCTATCGAAATGGCTAAAAAAGCTGGATATACTGCAGTAGTATCACACAGAAGTGGTGAAACTGAAGATTCAACAATCGCTGATATCGCAGTTGCTACAAATGCAGGACAAATCAAAACTGGTTCATTATCAAGAACTGATCGTATTGCTAAATACAATCAATTATTAAGAATTGAAGATGAATTAGGAGAAACTGCTGTTTATAACGGTTTAAAATCATTCTATAACATCAAGTAACAATTTAGGACTATTAATTTAGTCCTTTTTTTTTGCCTTTTAGTGTGACAAAATATTTACATGTGTTCATTGTGTAGCCCTTAATTGTGTGATAATATATTATTGTGTATTGCACAGATAGGATGATATCATGGGTGAAAGTGTTTTTAAGAATAGGAATTATGTTTTACTATTTATTGGTTCAGTTGTTTCAAATTTAGGTACTTTTATGTATAATGCAGCAATCAGTTTCTATATATTAGAGATTACTGGGGATAATGCTGCTTTAGCTGGGATTTACCTAGCAACTGGAGGTCTAGTCTTCTTTGCCTTAAGTTTATTTGGAGGAGCAATTGTAGATCGACTAGATAAAGTTAAAGTAGTATATGTAACTGATTTTATTAATGGATTCGTTGTAGTGATTGCTGGGATATTTATATTCAGTGGACTAAGTACTACAATAATAATCTCTACATTATTTGTTGTAACTATTATTATGGGAGCAAATGGAGCTTTGTTTAATCCGGCTGCAAGAAGTCTTCCACCACATATTTTGGAAGAGAACCAGTTGCAACAATCTAGTTCATTAACACAAGGAATGTTTGCCTTGTATGGAATACTAGGTACAATGTTAGGTGGAGTTATGTATTCGTTTATTGATATTGAAATTATCTTCATTATAAATGGAATGACTTTTATATTCTCTGGTATCTCGGAAATGTTTATTAGAGTTAATACTAAGCCAGAAGGTGAACAAGTTATATCTATTAAAGGAACATTAATTGATATTAAAGAGGGTATTTCATATATGCTAGGTTTTAAACCGATTTTATACCTAGTAGGAATAGCATCAATGTTAAACTTCTTTACAGTACCGGTTATTGCTAACGGTTTTCCTTACTTTTTTAAGGTAATATTGGAGAAGGAAGCTTATTATATGACTACAATGAATGCGATGTTCTCGATTGGGATAGTAGCAGTTAGTGTATATTTAGGTTCACGAGTACAACGTGATAGGGTTAGCCCTTTAATTATTAGAGGATTATTTGGAATGGCTTTTGGAATGATAATAGTTGTTGTACTGGCTCAACTTGTTTATAATGGTGACGTCAATTTTTGGATATTTATGATTGGCTCATGTATAGCTTTACTAATAATGGGACTATTTAATGGGTTTATCAATATCCCATTCAGTGTTGCAGTAATGAAGTCGGTTGATAAAGATAAGTTAGGTAGAGTATTTAGTGTTGTATCAATTATAAGTAACGGATTAACGCCAATTGCAATGGGAATTGGAGGCTTTGTTATCCAAGAACTAGGTATTATGAGTGTCTATTATGCGGCAGTCATTGCAATGTTTGTGACGGCGATATTAGCTAAAAGAAATAAATATGTTAACGAATTATAGGAACTTATGTTTCTATTTTTTGTTTGACAAATATAAAAATATATAATACAATATACCTTGTAATACAAAGTATGTTGTGAAAGAAGGTAAAATGTTATGATGAAGAAGTTATTTAGGAATCGCAGTTTCTCTTTGTTGTTTGCTGGTGCACTTGTATCAAGCATAGGAACAACTTTATTTGGGTTTGCTGCAGGGCTTTATGTCCAGGATCTTTTTCCAAAAGAAATATATGATAATCAAGGAGCATTTTACTTTAGTATAGTAGCAGCTTCAGGGATTTTTGTACGAGTGATTTTTAGTCCTATTGCTGGAGCTTTTGTAGATAAGTGGAATCGTGTTCGTGTAATCTATATTACTGATTTTATTAGAGGACTTTTGTTCTTTGGAACACTATTTATTCTAAGTATGGGATTAACAAACTACGAGACATTATATCTATTTATCGTTGTTACAGTGATTGCGGGATTAAATCAAGCATTCTTTAGTCCAGCAGTAGGTAGTGCTTTACCAGAAATTGTTGGTGAGGATATGTTACAAGCTGCTAATGGAATTCAAAGTATGGTTGGAAGTATTCAAACTATCTTTGGTGTTATTGCTGGAATGTTATTGTATGAACTAGTTGGAATTGAAATGGCTATTATTCTTAACGCTGTATCATTTATTCTTTCAGGTATAAGTGAAATGTTCATTAAAACCAAATTTGTTCGACCAAGTGAGTTAGAGGAAGATGATGATTTCACAATAGTTGAAAATATCAAATTTGGATTCTCATATTTAAAGAAAAAAGAAGGATTATTAAATATGATGATGTTTAGTTTAATGTTAAATCTCGCGTTTTCTCCACTATTTAGTATTGGAATTCCCTTTATGTTCAAAACAGAGTTAGGGAAGAATGCATACCATTTGGGAGGCACAGATTTAGTATTTAGCTTGTCGATGTTAATTGCGGGTCCAGTGATTGGTAGTATGGTAATTAAAAAACTATCTAGTATAGTTAGAAAAGGTCTACTCTTTATGGTAGGAACATTCGTGGTAACATCATTGCTGATTGTGCTTCAAACATATGGAATTATTGGATATTGGGTATTCTATGGAGGATTCCTAATTTGCATGGTTGCATTTGCATGGGCAATGTTATTGACAAATGTGCCGTTAAATACTGGTATGGTGAAAGCTGTAGATCCAAAAGTGCGAGGTAGAGTATTTGGAATGATATCATCATTGTCAGCAGGTGCAATTCCAATATCAATGTTGATTGCAGGAAAAATAATTGAGTATAGCAATGTCGCAATTTTATCAATCGTCTGTACACTAATCTTACTAATTCCATTATATGGATTCTTAAACAGTAAATCTGTTAAGACATTAATTGATGGTTTTGAGGAGGCAAACAATGGTATCTCACAAAAACAAGAAGAAATTCAACAAGCAGTTTAAAAAAGGTGTTTTAGAACTTGCGATATTAAAACTGTTAAATGACAAAGATCACTATGGTTATTCAATTATAAGTGAAATATATAAGAACTCAGATAATGCTATTGAAATCAAAGATGGAACTCTTTATCCAATATTGTATCGATTAGAAGATAATCAGTTAATTGAAAGCTATTGGGATACAGGGGATACCACAAGAAGTAAACCTAGAAAGTATTATCAAATTACAGTAGAGGGTAAAACTAGATATGTTGAGATGTTAGCTGACTATTTAGAAATATCTAGTGGCATTAGTAAAATTTTGAAATCTTGAGGTGAATTATGAAAAGAGAAGAATATATTGGATTAGTTTTGAGGGAAATAGCAGCTCCTAAAAAAATAAAGAAAAGAATAAAAGAGGATTTAAACCAAAGAATTACTGAATCACTTGATCAAGATCCTTATTTTAACTTTGAACAAAATATGGGACATCCAAAGGAAGTAGCCCAAGAATTTATGGAAAATTTGGAATTTGATGAGCAATATTCAGTAACAATTGGATTATCATATGACGTAAAACTACATGAATATAAAAGTAATAAAAAAATCTTTGGTCTTCCACTCGTTCATATAAACACAGGTGGTAGGTATTCCACTCGTGTCGCAAAGGGAATAATTGCGATTGGTGACGTAAGTATTGGATTAATTGCAATTGGTGGAGTGAGTTTAGGTCCAGTCGCATTAGGTGGAATAAGCCTTGGTGTATTTGCTCTTGGCGGTATAGCTATTGGAGGTTATGCAATTGGAGGTATTGCAATTGGTGTTTCGGCAATAGGTGGTATTGCAATCGGTATCAAAAATGCAATTGGAGCATTGCCATTCTTACTTAAATGAAACAAAACAATGATGTCTTTGCCAGACATCATTTTTTTTTAGTAATAATATTCTTTTTTATATAAAATACTGTCATTTTAGCTCTTAATGTAATATAATAGATAAAGCTTGAAGGAGTGATTTCATGGTACTGATATTAGAATATTTATTACTTGCATTTATTGTAATATTTGCAACAAGTAGATTAAGTTATTATATTGATGAACTAGACAAAAAAACACATATTTCGGGAGCTTTGATTGGAGGAGTTTTACTAGCAACCATAACATCAATGCCCGAGTTTATAACCAGCATTACTGCGACGATAGGGATTGGTGATCCAGGGTTAGCATTTGGTAATGTTTTTGGAAGTAATATTTTCAATATTGTTATTTTGGCAATTGCTGATTTAATATTTGTAAAACATATGTTCTTTAATAAAGTTAAAACACAGAGAAAAACAAATGCATACGTAATCTTGATGTACATTGTTTTTATGGTACCGATGATTTTATCAGGTTTTACAGGATTAGATTACGGATCATTCTCATTACATATTTTACTGACATTCAATGTGATATCATTAATCATTGTAATATTGTATGTTTTAAGTATTAGAGCAATGAATGAAGATGAAACTGAGCAAAGTGAAGAAAAGAGTAAATTATCATATAAAAAAATAGCCATAATGTTTTTATTATGGGCAATGGTTGTAGTTGTATCAAGTTATTTTGTTACTCACGTTGTTGATCAAATTCAAGTAGAATTTAATTTAGGAAGTAGTTTTGCAGGGGCAATCTTCTTAGGAGTAGCAACAAGTTTACCAGAATTAACTGCCGTTATGACGTTGATGAAGTTAAGAAATTATGAAGCTGCACTAGGAAATATTGTTGGTTCAAACATCTTCAATATGACAATAATAAGTGTAGTTGATATTATAAATGTTAAAGAGGATATATTTGGAGTATTAGATAATGGTTCAACAGTTGGAGAAAATATATCTTTGCTCTTGATTTTAGGGCTGTTTAACTCTATAATATTAATGTTAGCTTTATTGAGAAAGAAAACAATTAGTAAATTTACGTATATTATTCCAAGTGTATTAATCTTGGTTGCGTACTTTATATACATTGGATTAAGTTTATAGGAGGAATTGTCATGAGACCAATAGATATGGTATTATTAGTAGTAGCGTTATTGTTAATAACGTTAGTTGTATTACAAAGTTCAAAAGATAGTGCAGCGAATGCTTTTAGTGGGGAGAAAAGTGAACTCTTCAATAATCAAAAGCAACGCGGGTACGAGCTTATTATGAACCGTGTTACTTTCGGAGTAAGTGCGGCATTCATCATATTAAGTATTGTAGCAATCGCTATTTAAGAACACTTGTAAAGTGTTCTTTTTTTTCTCAAAAAGATGAGGAGGTGTCCAGATGAGAGACAAAATTTTAGATTATTTAAGAAGTGAAGATTACAAAAAAACAACAGTCGAAGAATTACGTGAAGTTCTTCAAATTTCGTCGTCAGAAGATATTGTTTCTTTGATGAAAGCAGTTAACCAACTTATTGATGAGTGTATTGTTGTTGAAAATACTAAACACGAAATAACATTAATTGAGAATACAAATTATGTTGTTGGACGTTTAGATTTAAAACCACGAGGATTTGGGTTTGTAATACCTAATGACCCTAGTAAAAATGATGTTTTTATTAGAAAAGACAATATTAATGATGCGATGAATAAAGATATTGTTTTAGTTCATAAAGAAAAATTTTCATATGGAGTAAGACAAGAAGGTAAAATCATACGAGTATTAGAACGTAAATACACTCATATTATAGGAATGTTGATGTTTAGAAATGGTATGGGTTATCTAATAAGTGATGATAAAACAATTAGTAACGATATTATAATTAGAAACGAACATCTTAACGGAGCTAAGAAGTTCGATAAAGTTAGAGCAAGAATAATTAACTACTCTTTTAAAGGTCGTATTGAATGTGAAGTTACAGATAATTTAGGAAACCGTAACGATAAAGGTGTCGACATAATGAGTAAAATATTGAAGTACAATGTCGATCCAATCTTTAGTGATGAAGTTTTAAAAGAGGCTAATAAATTTCAGCGTGTTACTAAAAGTGATTATGAAGGTCGTATTGACCTAACTGATGAGATGATTATAACAATTGATGGTGATGATTCAAAAGATTTTGATGATGCTGTTATTGTTAAGAAATTAACTAATGGAAATTATCATTTAGGTGTAAGTATTGCTGATGTTAGTCATTATGTAACAAAAGATAGTATTTTAGATAAAGAAGCATTTGAACGTGGAACAAGTATTTATATGCCAGGACGTGTTATACCAATGTTGCCTGTAAATCTAAGTAATCACATATGTAGTTTAGTTCCAGATGAAGAGCGATTAACAATTACATGTGATATGGAAATAGATAAAAAGGGTAAAGTTGTTGATTATGATATTTATCCTAGTGTAATTAAATCATATAAACGAATGACATACTCGAAAATAAATAAAATATTTATGGGTGATGTTGACTTAGCAAATGAATATGTTGATTTAGTTGAAATGTTCTATGATATGAGAAATCTCGCAAAAGTTTTAAAGAAAAAACGCGAGGAGTACGGTAGTATTAATTTTGAAACTGATGAATCATACATTACATTAGATGATGATGGTAAAGCAGTAGATATAAAATTACGAGATCGTGGAATAAGTGAGAACATCATTGAGGAGTTCATGCTAAAAGCTAATCAAACTATCGCTGAGCACATTTTTTGGATGAACTTACCATTTATATACCGTATTCATGAAAAACCGACCGAAGAAAAATTGAATCGTTTATTAAACATGTCAAGTGCCCTTGGTTTTCAAGTTAAAGGAAAAACAGAAATTAGTAACTTCGAACTTCAAAAACTGTTAACTCAGGTTCATGGTACTGAAGCAGAAAAAGGGATAAATTTACTTATGCTTAGAAGTATGCAAAAGGCTATATATAGTGAATTAAATCTAGGTCATTATGGATTAAGTTTCAAGTACTATACTCACTTCACAAGTCCAATTCGACGATATCCAGATTTAATTGTTCACAGATTACTACGAGAATACTTATTCAACAACAATCAATCAACTGATATAATTGACTACTATAATGCAAATATGACAAAAATAGCAGCTAAAGCTAGCGAAACAGAACGACGTGCTGTTTTACTAGAAAGAGAAGTTGTTGATATGAAGAAAGCTGAATATATCTCAAAATATATTAATAAACAGTTTGAAGGTTTTATTAGTAGTGTCACAAGTTTTGGATTATATGTTACTTTACCGAATACGGTAGAGGGATTGGTTCATATCACAGCGTTAAATGATGATTATTATCATTATGATGAGAATCTAATGCTTTTAGTTGGAGAGCGTAAGAAGAAGATTTATCGTGTTGGTGATCATGTGACAATTCAAGTTGTTAATGCTAACATTGTTGATGGAGAAGTTGACTTTAAAATAGTTAGATAAAGGTGATTATATGAAGATTATTGCTAGAAATAAAAAAGCATCTTATAACTACTTTTTACTAGATACTTATGAAGCAGGTATTGTTTTACACGGTACTGAAATAAAAAGTATTAGAGCAAATAAAGTGAATATAGGAGACGCTTATTGTATTATAAGAAACGAAGAAATGTTTATTGTGAATATGCATATTGCCAAATATGATCATGGTAATATTTTTAATCATGATGAAACAAGAAGTAGAAAGTTGCTATTACACAAAAAACAAATAGTGAAGATTAATAATAAAGTTATGCAAGAAGATTTAACAGTAGTACCGACAAAAGTATTTATGGAAAAGGGACTTTGTAAAATTGAAATAGCTCTTGCAAAAGGTAAAAAGAACTACGATAAACGTCAAAGTATTAAAGAAAAAGACGCGAAACGAAATATGCAAAGGAATCTAAAGGAGCGATATTAATGTTTGAACTCTCTATCTTATTAATGATATCTATATTTATGTTTGGAGCTTTTATTAAGGGATGGAGTGGATTTGGAACAAACCTCGTTGTACCACCATTATTATTCTATATGTCTCGTTTTGATAATATGAAAGAAATTATGGTTATAGTTATAACTGTAAACCTCTTTCTAAATATTGCTATGTTAATTCAAAGCAAAAAATTTAATTTAAACCAGTTAAAGAAAATTTGGGTTTTAGTTCTCTTCGGTGTTATTTTTAACTTTGTCGGAGTTTACTTATTTAAACAGGTTGATGACACTTGGTTCCGAATTTTATTAGGGATAATGATAATTTTAGTAACTTTAAATAAGATGTTAAAACTGAATATCCAAATTGTAAATCCCGACAAATACTTTATTCCTACAGGAATTATATCAGGTATTTTAAATGGTATGTTTGGATTAGGTGGAATACCAGTATTAATATTATTAGGTTCCTCAAAAATGGACAAAAAAGAATTTAAATCAACTTTAGTATCATACTTCCTTGTGATGAATATTATTTATATCATCTCTCAAGGGATATTAGCTAATAGTTATTCATCATTTGTAATAACAAACATCTTATATGTATTTATATTTGCTGTAACAGCTTGCATGTTTGGTGTATATATGTCATCACGAGTGAGTGATAAAATATTCCAACGTGTTATGAATTTTATCCTGTTATTCTTTGGAGTAAATCTAATATATAATGGATTATTTGGTACTCATATCTTCTTTATATATAAACTCTTTGTATAGATTTACAAATACCAATTTATATAGTATAATAACTTAGCACCAAGAACGGAGGTCATTATATGAACTTAGATCAAATCATCTTTATAATCGCAGGAGTATTCACAATTGTAATAGGGATGTCTGGCTTTGGAATAAACTCAAGAAAAGCTCAAAGACTAGTTAGACTTATTGGTGAAACACCAACAAGATTACTTTATTTAGTCATTGGAGCAGCACTAATTGTAATGGCGTTCACAATATTGAAATAGAAACAAACGGGGTTGTTTATGGATTCGACAAGGTAGTTTAGAGCTTGATAAGCATGTCAACGTTGTGGTTGTAAAAACACTAGGTTAAATATAACCGGAAACCAAAATTACGCTTACGCTGCTTAATATAAAATAGCGCGTTCTCTTCCTTTTTCTGCCTAGAGTTTTAGGTTAGAGATCAGTAATCTAGGATATATTATTGTTCTACAGTCTTCAGAGCAATAAAGAATTTAATAAGGCTCGCTAGTAACTTGGTCGTTTATTCCTTGGTTGCTAGTTAAAAAAATGGATAAACTAAACATGTAGAAAGTTAAGTATCGGCTATTTTGGACAGGGGTTCAAATCCCCTCAACTCCACCAATATAACAAGTAAATAAAGCGCTTTAAGCCAATTCACGGTTGAGAGGGCTTTTTTATTTGGTCAATAAAAAATGCTCTGCTACGAAAAAGTGGGACACATAGGTACCACCTAAAATAAAATAATGTATAATAATTATACAAAGGAGTTGAAAGCCAATGAATCAGTACAGTGTAGACTTTAAACTAAAGATTGTAAAGATGATATTAAATGAACATATAAGTAAGAAATCAATAATGCGTGAATATAATGTCGCAACAAAAACACAAAGACAGTGGGTACATAAGTATCAAAGTGAGGGAATAAGTGGTTTAGTAAGTAAAAGAAAGATTAGAGATAAAATACCAACGAATCAAGAGGTTGAATCACTAGAATCTTTAAAGCATGAAATCTTAATGCTTAAGGTAGAAATAGAACGATTAAAAAGAGGATATAATAGTGAAGACGCAAAATACGTAAAAAAAAAGAAGTCTTGAATTATGAATATACATTAGTTCATAAATTTAGACTAAAATATTATATAAATGACCTTTGTGAATATATGGAAATTAGTAGATCTGGATATTATAGATGGCTTAGAAGAAGAGATAATAAAACAGCACGAGAAGAAACAAAAGAAACGCTTAAAATGTTAATTAAGAATTATCATACTATCCATCCTGAAAAAGGATATAGAGCGTTAAGAAAAGATATTATAAATGAAACAGGGTGGATTGTATCCTTTTACCTAATGTATCAATGTTTTAAAGAAATGGGAATCTACTCTAGAGCGCGTAGAAGAGCCTTTAGAAGACCAAAAGGGGTATCTGATAAGTTTCCAAATATCATCAATGGAGATTGGTCTACAACAAGACCATTTGAGAAAGTATGTAGCGATACAACACTACTAAAACATGATGGAAAGAAATATGATTTGAACTTACATATTGATGTTTTTAATAATGAAATAGTAGGACATGATTGCGCTAATTCTAAGCACGGAAATGGTGTCGTGAATCATCTTAGAAGTTTAAATGATTTCTTACGTATTAAAGAAGAAAGAGGATATGGTGACGACCATACCATCTTACATAGTGATCAAGGAATCGTATATGCATCTAAGAAGTTTGAAAAAGCACATAAGGACTATCCGATATCACGTTCAATGTCACGAGCAGGAACCCCTACAGATAATCCCGTAATTGAATCATTAATAGACTGGATCAAAGGTGACTTAAAACACTACATCAAACTTCATGACTTTAAAGATATTAATACAGCCATTGAATTATACATAGACTATTTTAATAATCACAGAGTAGCTTATAGATTAGACTATTTAACACCAGTAGAATATAGAATAATTAATGGATTTACTTAAACATAAAGAAATGATAAAATAAAAGCAACAAAGGAAAGTTGTATGTCGCTATTTTTATGTCTAGGGTGGTACCTATGTGTCCTAGAAAATCATAGCAGTGCAGCCCCTTCTTCAAATTGAGTAATCAATTAAGTGGGGGAGTGTTCACTTATACTGTTTAAGACCTAAAATAATGTCTTTAACGGTAATCTAATTATTGTGATATATACAGTAAAAAAGGTGATTTTTCCATCCTTTTTTCTATTTTGATTCATTTTTATGTCTTTCTACCATTAATTAACTGTTCAAGAGCAGCGTAGATTTGAACTTAGCAAAAAAATAGAAAATCATGACAGTGCAGTTTCACCTGAAAGACCAATGTAGTATAATTAAACGAAGAAGGTGATGAAAATTAAAATCAGAAGAGCAACAATAGATGAGTTTAAAAAACTATGGAAGTATTCAGAAACCCAGACTTATAAGTATTTTCTGAGTAACTTAATCAATAAAAATATTGAGTTTTGGACAGTAGATAATAATGGTACTTTAATTGGTGAGTTATATATTTTTTGGGATTCTGAAGATAAAGATGAAGCTAATGGTCTTAATAGAGCCTATTTATGTGCCTATAGAATTCAAAAGGAATATCAGGGTAAAGGAATTGGAAGTAAACTCATGAAACGAGTTATTGTAAGGGTAAAGGAAAGAGGTTTTACTGAATTAACCATAGGAATTGATAATGATGACTATATGAAGTTAGCTGCAATGTATAATCATTTTGGATTCACGACCCAAATAAAAGAGAAGAAAAAAGATGATCATTACTTAGATGAAAATGGAATTGCTGTAGAGTATGATGAAACATATAAACTCGTTATGAGTGATTTGTTAGATCGAACTAATGTTTTAGTCTATATCTATTCGGAAAACCCATTTAAAGTCCTAACTCTTAGAAGAAATGAATCTCCAATTGGAATTTGGCAACCAGTTAGTGGTGGTGTTGAGGATGGAGAAAAACTAATTGATACTGTGAAAAGAGAAGTTTATGAGGAAACTGGTATTGAAGATTCCCTTAAAATAACAGATCTCAACTACAACTTTACATTCTATGTTCCATCTACCAAACGAGTAATGAAGGACTATTGCTTTGCATATAAAGTTAATCCTAATACTGACGTGAAAATATCAAACGAGCATGATAAGTACCAATGGTTGGACTATGAAGAAGCTCAAAAAATTCTTGAGTTTGATGAGAATAAGAAAGCACTAGATTTGCTTATGAGAAAAGTTTCAGTAGTTGGTTTAGAGTAACCTAGGTAACAATAATTGAAGGTCGTATATCTTAGGTTAATTACTTATGGATATTGTTTATCATGAAATTTAATGTGTAGAGTATTAGATAAAATATAGAACTTACAAAGTAATGATGTTATAATATTCTAAAAAGCACTGAAAACTATTAGAAATATGGGAATTACAAATTTACTTCGAGGAGGTTTATATGAAAAAAGCTACTATAAAAGATATCGCTGAAAAAGTTTCAGTATCAACAACTACTGTATCTCTAGTTTTGAACTCAAAACCAACTCGTGTTGCACAAGCTACAAAGGATCGTATATTTGAGGTGGCTAGAGAACTTAATTATAAGCCTAACATTCATGCAAAAAGTCTTGTGACAAATAAAACAAATACGATTGGTCTTGTTATTCCTGATATAGAAAATGCGTTCTTCAGTAGTTTCTCAAAGGCGGTAGAAGATATTTCATATGATCATGACTATATGGTGTTACTTGTTAATTCAAATGATTATCATGAAAGAAGTACCAAAGTAATAAAAATGCTTCTTAATAGAGGAGTAGATGGGTTATTGATTGTCTCAGCAAATGAATCATATAAAGAAGAATTTTTAAATGATTATAAAGCATTATTGAAAGATATAGGAATACCTTTTGTATTAATTGATAGAGTGTTTGATGATATTAATGCTAATAGTGTTTCATTTAATGGTGAGTTAGGAGGATACTTAGCAACTAAGCATCTGATAGAAAAAGGAAACTCCATAATTGCTTGTATCACTGGACCAAAGGGATCAAGAACTACAACAAGTAGATTAGCTGGATATAAAAGGGCACTTAATGAGTACAAAATAGCCTTTAATAAAAATATTATTTTTGAGGGTGATTATCATTTTGATAGTGGTTATCGAGAAATGAATAATGCTTATGAAACTGACGCAACTGCAATATTTGCCTTTAATGACCTTATGGCTTTTGGAGCTCTAAATAATATACATAGAATGAATATGGATAATAATTACGATATTATTGGATATGATAATATAAAAGTTTCATCAATGATTAACTATAACATAGATTCAATTGAGCAGAATTCAAAGAAGATTGGTGCTGAAGCCTGTAGAATATTATATGAACAGATAAAAACTAATAAAAGTAATAATGTAGTGCAAGTGGTATTAGAACCAGAACTAATAGTAAATAAAAAAGAACATATTTTATAAAAAATAGTTCTTTTTTTTATTTTCATATTGACATCGCTTACATTTACTGATAAGATGAATTACGTTGTGGTAAAACGTTTTATCAGGAGTGATTATATGATAGTTCAAGATAATGCTATGACAGTAGATATCTATTCAAACTTGCGCAAAACAGGTCCTTTTATACCTTATGGAGATGAGGATGTTGCAGTTGCGTTAGAAAACTCGCTTTACAATGTTGTTGTTTTTGACAAATATAACAATGCCATAGGAATGGCTAGAATTGTTGGTGATGGAAGAATAGTTTTCATTATAAAGGATGTTGTGGTAACACCTGAGTTTCAAAAGCAAGGACTCGGAGACTTAATAATGAAAAGATTATTTAAATATATACAAGAACATGCTTGTGAAAATGCATATATAGGATTAATGAGTACCCCACATAAAGAGGGGTTTTATGAAAACTATGGTTTTATTAGAAGACCTAATATAAATTATGGTGCTGGAATGGTAATGTTCTACAAGGAGGAGAATTTTCTTGAGGAAAATAATTGTTTATGGAAGCATAAATATTGACATGGTGGTTTCCACACCACGAATGCCAGATGAAGGTGAAACAATAAATGGAAGTGGATTTTATAAGACATTTGGGGGAAAAGGAGCAAACCAAGCTGTAGCAGCAGCACGACTTGGAGGAGATGTTCAAATGCTTGGGTGTGTTGGTGATGACTTCTTTGGAAGTGAAGCAATGACTGAATTAAAGAAGAACAATATCAGTACAAAGTATGTGAAACAAGTAAAAGATGTAAGTACGGGAGTTGCTATCATAATTAGAGAAGATGTTAACAATAGAATAATTATTGATAAAGGATCAAACGAACATCTTACACTTCAACAAATAAAAAAATATAGAAGTGACAACAATAACCATAATGAAATTTTCGTTACACAACTGGAAAATGACATAGATAATACAATGCGTGCTCTTGAATATGCAAAATCTAGAGGAATGTTGACAATATTGAATCCTGCACCAGCTACAAAAATACCATCAGATAGTTTCGAAAACATTGATATTTTAGTATTGAATCAAAGTGAAACTAAAATTTTAATTGGGATATATCCAACAACTGTGGATGATTGTAAAAGTGCATTTTCAGAGTTTAGTAGTTTGGGTATAAATAAAGTAGTTATAACCCTCGGTGATAAAGGAAGTTGTATCTTCAACAATAATAAGTTCCTTTATATTGAAGCAGAATCAGTCGATGTAGTTGACACAGTTGGTGCAGGTGATTCGTATATAGGTGGATTAGCATATATGCTTTCCAAAAATGTTGACCTATTTAAAGCTGCTAGATTTGCAGGGAAAGTAGCATCACTTTCAATTATGAAAGAAGGAGCGCAAAGCTCCATGCCTGTTTTAGAAGAAATAAGTAATTTTAATTTTTAGAAGGAGCTAACAATGAAAAAGAGACCAATAATTATTGATACAGACCCAGGAATAGATGATGCAGTAGCTTTAGGAATTGCATTATCAAGTAAAGAATTAGATGTCAAACTTATAACAACAGTGGCAGGTAATGTAGACATTGAGAAAGTCACAGACAATGTTTTGAAGTTGCTTAATTTTTGGAATAAAAAAGTCCCTGTTGCAAAAGGAGCATCATGTCCATTAGTTGAAACACCTGTTTATGCAACAAATGTTCATGGTGAAAGTGGAATGGATGGTTACGATTTTGAACAAGGTGATTTATCAAATCTACTGCGTGAAAATGCAGTTGAGGCAATGTATAAAACCCTAATTAATAGTGAAGAGCAAATTACGCTTGTACCAATAGCACCACTAACAAACATTGCACTCTTATTAAGAACATATCCGGAAGATAAAAGTAAAATTAAAGAAATTGTTTTGATGGGTGGCTCAGCATCAAGAGGTAATAAAGGAGTTATGTCAGAGTTTAACATAGCAGTAGATCCAGAAGCTGCAGATATAGTATTTTCATCAGGTATAGATATAGTTATGGTAGGCCTAGATGTGGGATGGAAAGCATTAATTTATCCTGAGGATTCAAAATTAATTAAATCATTTAACAAATCCGGTGAAATGATTTACTCATTATTTCAACACTATCGAGGTAAAGGATTGAAAAATGGTTTAAAAATGTATGATAGTTGTGCAATAGCATACTTATTAGAACCTGAAATGTATACAGTTGCTGATACATATGTGACTATTGAACTAGATGGAAAATATACAAAAGGAGTAACTATTGTTGATTTGAAAGGATACTTGAAAAAGGAAAACAATGCAAAAGTATGTTTAGATATAAATCAAGATATGTTTAAAAAATGGATATTAAAAGCACTTAAAAAGTGTGTATAATAATAAATAATTAAAATTACAGGAGGAATTATGGAAACTTTTATTATGTATCTTTTCGCAGTACTAGCAATATGTCTTGTTGTTTACATGCTAATTAAAAAAGCCAACATCAAGATAACATTATTTTTAGTTGGACTTATCTTATTGTACATCGCTGTATTAATGGGTAATGAAGTATCAACTACAGGTTATGCCTGGCTCGATCCATTTCAAGTAATTATTGACAAGTTTAAGTCAACTTTAGGAAGAGCAGGATTAATTATTTTAATTTTAGGTGGATACACAGCTTACATGAGTAAAATAGGGGCAAACGAAGTAACTGTTTATACACTAACTAAACCATTAAAAAAAGTTAAATCACCTTATGTCTTAGTGCCAATAGTATTCTTGTTAGGTAACTTGTTATCACTTGTTGTACCAAGTGCTTCTAATTTATCAATTATTTTATTAGCAACATTATTCCCAGTACTAAAAAAATCAGGAATGACAACTTTGACAGCCGCTGCAGTAATTGCAACAACAGCTACAGTAATGCCAACACCATTAGGTGGAGATAACGTGGCAATTGCTGCTGAACTATCACAATACTCAGAATTTGTTGGGTTAACTGCCACAAAATATGTATTTAGCTATCATGCACTTGTTTCAATTCCAACATTATTTTTAATGGCAGTAGTACACTACTTCTGGCAAAAATTTATGGATAAAAAGCAAGCTGCTAAAGGGATCATTGATGAAGAAATCAATATTGATACATCAAATGCGATAAATGTAACAGGTGGAAAACTATATAAAACAGTATATTCATTATTACCAGTTTTCCCAATCGTACTTCTATTAGTATTCTATCTAATTGGATCTTTAACTAGTTCAAGTATTAGTTTAAGTGTTGAGTTATCAGTATTAATAAGTTTAGTAGTTGCAATTATCAGTGAACTAATAAGAACAAGAAGTGGAAAAACAGTAATGGATGACGCCGAAGTATTTTTCAAAGGGATGGGTAATGCCTTTGGGATTGTTACACTATTAGTTGCAGCAACAGTTTTTGTTGCAGGGCTAAAAGGAATTGGGTTAATCTCGACACTACAAACAGTAATGCAAGGAAGTTCATCAAGTGGATTCATTCTTCCATTAATTCTCGTACTATTCACTGCACTAATTGTTATCCTAAGCGGTAGTGGAACAGCATTATTCTATTCAATGGTACCGCTTATGTATGGTCTAGCTGTTGCTGCAGGAATTAGTGCTTTAGCTATCACTGTTCCAATGGGACTAGCTGGAAACTTATTAAGAGCTGTTTCACCTGTTTCAGCAGTAGTTGTTATTGTTGCAGGAACCACCAAACAGAATCCGATAGATATTGTCAAAAGAACAAGTGTACCAATGATTTCAGGAGTTGTATTTATGTTTGTTCTATCTATGATAATTTTCTTATAAAGTAAATTTATAAACTCAAAACATCTAAAATTTAAATTTTAGATGTTTTTTTTGATATCATATTTGATACTAACTTGATTATGTAATTAGGTATTAAAATACTTTTGACACAATTTAGAATGCGTGATAAAATAAATTGTACGTGCAAATAAATTGCTCGATAACTAAAACGGAGTGATACTATGAATCCAAATGAGTTTCATGCAAAAAATGATGAGGAAGTAAAAATATTATTTGATCCATATAGAAGAAGGATATTGAAAGTATATCTTGATTCAGAAGAACCATTGACAGTAAAACAAGTAGCAACAATTCTTGGAGAAAAGCCTTCTAAAGTTCATTATCATGTAATGAAACTTTTAAGAATTGGTGCTTTGGAGTTAGCTAAAACAGAAGTAATACGACAAATAATAGCTAAGTATTATAGAACTAAATATACTGGCTTTCATATGGATACATCAAACCTAAGTAAGAATAGCTTACCAATCATAAAAAACGAATGTGAGAAAGCATTTGATAGGATAAGTAACAACTTCTCAAGTGATCTAAATAATTACTATAATCAAGTAGAGAACTTAGGTGAAGATTTTCAAAGAATGCTAGTACTACGGGAATATAAACTGTTTATGACAAAAGAAGAACATCTTGAAGTAATTAACATGTTCAGTAAAATATTAGAAAAATATACCACAATAGATCAAACAAAAGAAGTTTATTCAGCATTAATGTGTTTAACAAGGGTTAAGTAGTTAAATCATATATTGTGGATTATATACAAAAAAATAGGAGGATAAGAAGCAATGCGAACCCAGAAATGGAAAATCACCATTCTTCTGCTAGTTGTTATTTCAATACTATTTATTACCGGATGTACTTTTGATACAACACCTACAAATAGAAGACAAGATGACCCCATTACAGTGGATGATAACATAGCGGATGATGACACAACAAATGATGACACAACAGATGATGACACAACAGATGACGACACAACAGATGACGACACAACAGATGATGACACAACAAATGATGATCAAAAATATGAAAAACTTGATGAATTAATTCTTTCATTACAGAGACTTGAAAATACAGAGTTTCAAGTAAATACAAAGTTTGTGGAAGAATCAACAAACGATATTAATACACAGGCATCTTCAAGTACTGTCAGTCGAGAATTTAGGCAGCCAATGAAGGCAGATTCTGATATAGTGGATCCAGAAGACTATATCGTAGATGAAAACTCAAACTATATTTATTATCATAGTTCATTATTAGAATTACCAGAGAAAATAGGTAACTTCTATAGAATAACATCAGCCCTAGATGGCAGAACAATATTTAATTTGCATGAGTTTGAAACTGGACTTTCTGTAGTTGCAAATATGTCTAAAATGACAGTTGATTGGGCCGTTGATAATCTGAAAATTATGGATGTATGGGTTAAGAGAGAAGATGATTCTTTATACACAAATAACATGTATTTGCTTGAATATGATTATACGACTGATACAGTATCACTATACAATTATTATAGAAGAACAGATGACTTAAAAGTAGATAGTTATACTAAAATTTCTGTATACTATAATGATAAAGGAGAAGAGGTTATTGAGACATGGCAAACATATGATTATTATGAAGGACCTGATTCAAGAGGGATAGCACAAAACTATAGTTACTATAATTCGATTGCAGCTAGAGATTATAATATTGCTGATTTTTCTGTAGATAGTACAGGGCAATATATGGATAATTATATGTTAAGAGGAGTCAATCTTGATTCTGACAATAGATATAAGTTCTATGAGAACTATAATTACTTTGATAGAAACTACATAAAAGGTGAACACGGATGGTTTATGTACTCACCAGAAATAAATGATGAAACTGGTGAAATCACACAAAAATTGAATCTTTCCCATAGCATACTATCACCAGATTTAGGAAATGAAGCTATAGATATTTATCATAATGACGATGGATTTAATGTATATGTAAGGTTATCAGCCTTTGAAGGAGATATAGCTGTTTTGTATGATGAGGACTGTCAATACGCATCAAAAATATACGAGACAAAGGATTACTACAAATACATGACATCAGTCTCAAATAGTGGTGGAGTTGAAACAGTAAATGGAACATATCTAACTACAGATTCACCATGGAATAACGTTGTTAGTATCAGTCGAGTTTTTTCATCAGCTGATAAGGAAAGCAGGGTATTATACGACCAATACTTTAACTATTATCACGTTATGGAACTAAAGATTGAGGCAGAAAACCTCAAAGATGTAGTCCAGTATTTAGAAGACTATTTCAACTATATAGGTTTAACTTATCGTTTCTCCACAAATTCAGAACTTCTAACAGAATATAAGGACTTGGCAACCAAAATTAATGATTATATTGATACGTTCCCAATCACAAATGAAGTATTGGGATACGACGAAAATCCATATACGAATACAGAAACATATTATGAAACCTTAGATTATATTGTCAATAAATTGAACATTTATGATTCAACAAAATTGATGGTAAGTACAAAAGAAGTGATAGATATCTCTGAACAACAAGATATTATTGAAATGAGTACTGCAGTCCTTCTTGATATTGATTCAATACTGACTGGTGCAATTTCATTTGATATTGATAGCCAAACAATGGATCTAAGTCTTCTGAACTCTAAACTGAACAAATCTCCACTCCTACAAGAAAATCAGAGTTATAGCATATATTTGGCATATATGATTGGAGGTAAATTATATCCTTTCTATCAAAGTTCACAAAAGACTTTCGAAGGAGAAGATATCCAGTTTGATTTAACTACATTAATTACGATTATACCCCTAGATGAAATCCCAGAAGGAGAGTATACAGTCGTTATGTATATTGGAAAAATTAAAGAAGAAACCTGGATTAGAGTTTCAACATTATTACCAGTTGAAGTTACTGAGTTTACGGAAAAAACAACTACATTTAGTCTTGAAACCGGTTATGATGATTCATACACTTTTACATATTATGAAACAGCTATTCATGTTTTAAAAATAAAAACTGATGTACAAGATCCTTCCTTTGACTTGATTTTGGATCAAGTAATTGAAATCGGAGGAATGGATGTAGACTGGACCTCATTAATAGTAAATGAATCAGATAACAGTAATGATATATTAACAAAACTAGAAGTAGAAGATAATGTTGATTACAATACATTAGGAACATATACAGTAACAATATCTCTAACAGATGGATCATCAAATGAAACACAACAGACATTTAATGTAACTGTTGAGGCTTCATCAGGATAGTACGAAATAGACACCAGTATCATAGATATTGGTGTTTTATTTGGTATTAACAGTAATTCAACTGATAGTTGAGAAAATCAACTATTAATTTATTGACTATTAATTTATGATATAATAGTATGTGACAGATGAATATCTTAAGATAGAATCAACATGAAAATTAATGAAAAGAGAAGGAGAAAAGTATGTATAACTATCCAAAAGGCTTGTATATTGATGTTCGTATTGAAAATCGTTTTACTACACGAATAACTTATCGAAATCACGAGCTTCAAGAGCAAAAAGTGCGCTCAAATGTAGGTGCATTTATTAGAGTATTTGATGGAACACGTTGGTATTACGCATCATTAACTGATTTATCTAAGATTCAAAACCAAATTAATACACTTGCTGAAATGGCGAAACCTAATGATGATATTTTAAATCATCCCTATGTTAAGAAATACGAAGTACATAACGAGGAACTAATACAGTACAAAAAAGATTCATTAAAAGAAGTTCCTTTAGAAAAGAAAGATGCATTAGTGAAAAAAGTTTCAAATCTATGTAAGCATGAAGTAATTAAAATGACAAACGTATTTTATGTTGATGATGTTACGATAAAAGAGATTTATACCTCAAAAGGGGCTAACATAAAATTTGATAAGCAAACATGTGGAATTGGAATGCAGATGCAATGTGCATTTGAAGGAAATAAAAATGACTTTTCTTCATCAGCCGCTTCAGTTTATTTCCATGAGTTAGAAGCAGAGTTACCACATTATGAAAAAGAAGTAGAAAAGAACATTCATTTTATAGAGAATGCTATCGCATTTGAACCAGGAGAATTTCCAGTATTAATGGGTCCACTAGCAACAGGTGTATTTACTCATGAAAGTTTTGGACATAAAAGTGAATCAGATTTTATGGTTGGTGATGAGGCGATGCGTAAAGAATGGGTTCTTGGTAAAGAAGTTGGACAACCATTATTAAACATCATTGATGATGGAACTGTTTTAGGTAATGGTTATGTTCCATTTGATGACGAAGGAACAAAAGGTAGCAAAACGCATATTATTACAGATGGAATCTTAACAGATAGATTACATAGTGTTGCAACTGCTGCTGCACTAGAAGAATCACCTACAGGAAATGCAAGATCAATCAATTTTGAGTTTGAACCAATTGTTAGAATGACAACAACATATATTGATAAAGGAACAACACCTTTAAAAGATATTATCAAGTCAATTGATTACGGAGTATTTGTAGATACAATCAAACATGGTTCGGGAATGAGCACATTTACTATAGCTCCTTCGCGTGCATACTTGATTGAAAACGGTGAAATAACAACTCCTGTTAAACTATCAGTCGTAACAGGAAATGTATTTGAGACACTTCATTTAGTTGATGCAGTAAGTAAAGAGTTTGAGTTACTAAGTTTTGTAGGTGGTGGCTGTGGTAAAATGGAACAGTTCCCATTACCTGTTGGGTTTGGAGGACCATATACATTGGTTCGAAAACTCAACGTAATGTAGGAGGTATAATATGAAACAAGAACATATTAGAATTAAAAGAAAAGAAACGTCAATCAAATTACAAGCATCAGAAATCAACTCACTCCGTGTAAAAGATATCGAAAGAAATGCAATTAGAGTATATAAGGATGGTAAAATTGGTATTTCAGGTGCTGTTGGATCAATGTCTCTTGAAGAGTTAAAAACGCAGGCAATTGCCAATTTAGCTTCAAATATACCATACCCATACGAGTTGGAGAAAAATAAAAAAGATCATCGAAACTATACTGAAAAAGAATATAGTGAAACAGAGTTAATGAAGTTAACAGAATCTATCTTAGAAGCATTAAAAGAAGATCATAATGATTTTATTTTCTCTGAATCAGTAAAGTCTGTTCAACTTGATACTAGTTTTAGTAATACAGAAGGACTAGACTTGCGTTTTACAGATCAGCATCTCGAATTAGGACTTATTGTCAAAGCAAAATCAAGTTCAAACTTGTTTGATACATTTATTCAATGGAGTGGAAGAAGTCTTGATAAAGAGAGATTTATTAAGTTTAACAAAGATTTCTTAACTGCAGAAAGGAATAAAGTAGAGTTGCCAAAAGGGGAAAAACTACCAGTATTCTTTTTGGGATTAGGAACTGTAGGTTTCTTCTTAATTAGGCAACTAAACGGTGAAACCTATTCGAAAAAGGCTTCATTATTTGATGGTAAACTAGGTGAAAAAATATTCAATGAAAAAATCACCATTAACCAAAATCGTAATCCCCAAGATTCATATTCACATTTCTATGATTTAGAAGGAGTAACGAACCCAAATGATATTGTACCTTTAATTCATAAAGGTATACTGAAGAATGTTTTTACAGATAAAAAAATAGCAACCAAGTTTGACATAAAACATACAGGTGCAGCAGCAGGAGAATATGATGACATCCCTAATTTAGGATACATTAATATTCAGCCAGAAATTGATTCCTTTGATATTTCAAAAACCATTGGCTCACAACCATCAGTATTATGTATGGTTGCTGCTGGTGGAGAAGTGAATGCGGATGGAAATTATGCTACACCAGTTCAAGCATCTTACTTGTTTGACGGTAAGAAAATTATCGGCAAATTACCTGAATTTAATATGAGTAATAATGTCTTTGATATTTTAGGAAAAGACTACATTGGTACATTCAAGTCTGATGAGTTATACTTTGGTGAAAACGTCTATATAACAGGTAGTTATATGGAAATTAAAAAACCTTAGCAAATGTCAATCCACTATTTTAACCTCTTTTATTAATTTAAAAGAGGTTTTTTTGTCTTCTAAAGCCTAAGATATTACCAATTAGCGAAACTAAAAGCCTAATTATATTGTATAATTATAAATAGTAGATATAGACAGGAGGATTAATATGTGTTTAAGGGTAGCTATTGGAGGAATCCATATAGAATCATCAACTTTCACTTCATATATTTCATCACAAAATGATTTTAGAATCACTAAAGGAAAAGAGTTGCTTAAATCATATAACTGGTTATATTCATATCAGGACACAATTGAGTTAATTCCAATAATGAATGCTCGAGCAATACCAGGTGGTGTTGTTGCGAGGAGTTTTTTTGATGATTGGTTAAAGGAATTTTGTGACATTTTGCAATCTTCAATTAGCAATAAAAAAATAGATGGGATTCTCTTAGATATTCATGGAGCAATGAGTTTAGAGGGATGTGATGATGCTGAAGGTTATTTTGTGGATGTAATTAGAAAATTAGTGGGAGAAGATGTCATGATTTCTCTAACAATGGATCTCCATGGTAATATATCCGACCAGCTATTCAACACAAGTAACCTTATCACATGTTATCGAACAGCACCGCATATAGATGTGTCTGAGACTAAACAACGAGCTTTTAAAAATATGATTAATTACCTTAAAGGTGACTACAATGAAATATATATGAGCAAAATTGATGTACCAATCTTATTATCTGGGGAGAAGACATCAACAGAAGTAGAGCCTGGTAAAAGTCTTTACGGGAGATTGATTGAGGTAGAAAATCACATGAGTATTATTGATGTATCGATATTTATGGGGTTCCCATGGGCAGATCAACCAAGATGTCACTCATCTGTTATAGTTTCGGGTACAGATTTAACCATTGTTGAAAAAGAAACAGAAAAAATAGCCACATATTATTGGAGTATTCGTCATAAGTTTGAATTTGTTGGACCTACAGGCAACTTAGACGATTCAATCAGGATTGCCTTAAGATCCAAAGAGAAACCATTCTTTATATCTGATACAGGAGATAATCCAGGCGCTGGAGGTAGTGGTGATCTGAACATAATATTAAGAAGATTTCTAGAAATAAATCAAAATAGTATAGACAAAAAGAGAATTCTTTTTGCCTCAATCTTTGATAAAGATGTAATAGAGCAAATTTATGAAGTGAATAATACTAACTCGCTAAACATTGAACTCGGAGGAAAAACTGATACTATTTATGGCTTGCCAGTAGCTATGAAAGTCAACATTGATTATTTGTTTAGTGATAGAGTTGCTGGAAGAGGAGCAGTTGTTTCAAGTGGTAATATATCTATCATTATCACTGAAAATAGATACCAATATGGAACAGAAAAAGCTTTTGTGAACTCAGGAATAGATAACTTCGATGATTTTGATATAATTGTTGTGAAAATGGGATATTTGGAGCCAGATTTAAAAAAAGCAGCAAAGGGTTGGGTTATGGCATTAACTAGAGGTGCTGTCTGTCAAGATATGAGTAATATCTATTATCAGAAGTTAACCAGACCAATATATCCAATTGATGATATTGAAACAAGCCCATTGTTCTGTATCCAGACAAAAAAATATGGTAGGAGTGAATGAAATATGGCAATGTGGAACCCATGGCGGGGATGCCATAAGATAAGTGAAGGGTGTAAAAACTGTTACGTGTTTCAAGGTGATCAAAAACGAAAAATCGATACTAACATTATTGAAAAGACAGACAAGTTCTATTTACCTATTGAAAGGGACAATAAAGGTGCTTATAAAATTAAGTCTGGAAAGACTATATACGTCTCTTTCTCAAGCGATTTTCTATTAGAAGAAGCTGATGAATGGCGTAAAGATTGCTTTAAAATTATGAAAGAAAGAAAAGACTTGAATTTCATATTTCTTACGAAAAGAATTGAACGATTTATGCAAATTGTTCCTGCTGATTGGGGGAAAGGTTATTCCAATGTTACAATCGGATGTTCAGTCTCAACACAACAGGAAATAGATACTAAAATTGCTCTTTTAGTGAAACTGCCAATCGCACATAAAAATATTATTCTTCAACCTCTCATTGAAGAGGTGAATATTTCAGATTACATTAAAGATGTTGAACTGGTTATAGTAGGTGGTGAGTATGGTAAAAACTCACGACCACTTAATTTTGATTGGGTTCTCAAAGTACGTAAGCAATGCATTGAGAAGCAAACATCTTTTGAGTTTAGACAATGTGCCACAACTTTTATTAAAGGTAATGTTGAATACAAGTTAAAATATAAAGACCTATCAAGCCAAGCGAAAAAAGCGAACTTGAATATTTATTATTAATTATTACAATAATTTTATCCATTATAGCGCTAAATAAAGCGAACTCAATTTCAAATTGAGAAAATCTACTTACAATTTATTGTTAAACTTAGATGGTTGTAATAGACTTCAAGTAGAGGTGATGAAAGTGAACAACAAAGAAATCGGAAAGTATTTACAACAAAAGAGAAAAGAAAATGAAAAAACCCAAAAAGATATAGCTGATGAGTTAGGAGTAACATATCAGGCAGTCTCAAGATGGGAAACAGGAGAAAGTATTCCTGATATTGAAACATTATGTATGATTGCAGATATGTATAAAGTATCAGTAGATGAGATTTTACAGAGAAAGCAAATAATAGTAAAAAATGAAGTAGAAGAAGAGGATATGATGTGGCCTCTTTGTTTGGCTGGGGTGGCAATATATACAATAGCATTTATATTATTCCTAGTTATTAATTCATTGTGGATTGCAGAAGTTGCATTAGCGGCGTTTCTCATAATTATAGTAGCTGGATTATTGCCAACAAATATTTATTATTTCACAAGAAGTAGTGAAGCTAAGGAATTAAATAAGAATAGAGATAAATACATTTACATCGGTACATACACTATTTTATTTGTATATATTTTGATAGTGGTTTTTACATATTTTTTCTAAAAAGCTAACATTATAATCAAATAAACGACATAAAAATTGTCGTTTTTCTTTTTTGTGAAGATTGTATGAAGATTTAATGAGAGAATAGGGAGTTGAGTTATAATCAAATTAAAGAAGGTGAAACACAATGAATGTACACTACTCAATTAGGGATATTATTCACACAAATAGCCTACAACCCATAACATTAAAGGTTATAAAATCTTTAATGATATCTGATATAAAAACACACACTCATACTCTCAAAAAGTAACAAATTGAAAGAGGATATCATATCCTCTTTCTTTTGGTCATTGAAACCCAAAAAAATATGTCAAATTTATACTGTATTTTAAGTTTTTAGTATGATACAATATGTGCGGACATAGGAGGTGCACACTATGAAAAGAAAATTATTTGCATTTGATGTTGACGGAACTTTGTTAGATCACAAATATAATGAAGTGCCAAAAAGTGCTATCGAAACTGTAAGAAAATTAAAGGAACAAGGGCACATTGTTGGGATAGCTACAGGGAGAAATCAAAGTCAATTTGAGCAAGCTTTAAATCCTGCTGAGTTTGATTTTCGTATCCTGTTAAATGGTGGATACTTAGAGATAGGTGGAAAGAGAGTCAAGGAGGTTAAGTTCTCTCAAAAACAAAAGAATGAGTTATGTGACTTATTTGATGATTTAGATATCGAATATGGTATTAGTACAGATCATCACTTATATGCTAAAAATCCAAGTAGTCAAGGTGTCAAAAGAGTTATAGATACGTTTCATGTTTTAACACCTGAAAAGAAGACAGATTTACGAACTTTACCAGTCTTTCAATTTAGTATTTATGAACCAACTACAAGATTAGATGATATCGAAAAGATACACGAAAAATATGTTGTTCACAAACTAGGTGATTTTGGTTTAGATGTTTGTCTTACTAATGTTAATAAGGGTTATATGCTTGAAGAAGTTGCAAAACATTTTGAAATAGATATGAAGGACACCATAGCATTTGGAGATGCTGATAATGATTCAATGTTGTTAAAAGAGGCAGGAATTGGAGTCGCAATGGGTAATGGTTCAGAAAATGCTAAAAAGAACGCTGATAAAATAACTACAGAATCATATAATCACGGAATATATAATGCTGTTAAAGAGTTAGGATATATAAATTAAACTATTGAGAGAATTTCGAATGAAATTCTCTTTTATTATTGTGTTATAATAAATAAGGGATCTTTGAATATCTTATTAATGTTTTCTTAGAAGGGTATAGATTATGGATGTCTTAAATAATTATGAAGGATTTTTTCTCTTTTAGTAGGAGTAATTTGACAATATATTGTGAATGTGATTTAATCTTAATGCATAAAGTATAGGAAAGTGGTGTTAAAAGTGGAAAAGAAGAAAAAGAATCGAATTAAAATTTTATATATTGTTTTTTTTGTAATACTATTTTTGGAGTTTTTAGGAGCTTTACTCGGTTTATTTACAGGATCTGCTGAAACTAATAATGCAGCAGCTTCAAATATTTTCCTAATAATTATTACAGCTATTGTAATTATTATTCCATGGCGTATTGAGGTTTCATATAAAATTGACATTCCGGACATTCTTGAGTTTATTTTACTAGTAATGTTGTTTATCGCTGTTGTCCTTGGTTTTCTTCATGACTATTATGTTGATGTACAGGGTTTTGATAAACTAACTCACACTTTGAGTGGAGTGACAATAGCATTGCTGTCATTTCAGACAATAGTATTCTTAAATCGATATGAAAAGGTTTCATTAACAATGGGACCAGGTGTAACATCAATATTTTCTTTTACGTTTGCTATGACATTACTTGTTATATGGGAGTTTTATGAGTTTTTAGTAGATACGATAATGTATAATATTAATAATAATACAGGTAGTAATATGCAACGATATCAATGGGTTAATGATTCGTTAAGTTTTCCACAGGATTATGGTCTATATGATACAATGATTGATCTTTTTGTTGGAGCATTTGGAGCGTTTTTAGTAGCGTTGGTAGGATATTTCATCATTCGTAAGCAAAAAGCAAATAATAGTAAACTAGCAGAATAAGTTATGAAAGGGTTATTGGATGAGAAAAATTAAAATAGTTAGTGACAGTACATGTGATTTGTCACCAGAGTTAATAGAAGAAAATGATATTGAAATAGTTCCATTACTAGTCAATTTTGGAGAGGAATCTTATCAAGATTTGAAGGAAATTTCGACTCAACTTATGTATCAAAAAGTTGAGGAGAAAGGTATCCTCCCGAAAACTGCAGCAGTACCTCCTGGAGTATTTGTTGATGTATTTAGTAAATACTTAGCTGATGGATATCAAATTTTATATCTTGGAATTGGATCAAAACTATCTGCGACTTTTCAAAGTGCAATGTTAGCTAAAAACATGATAGATAGTAATGAAATCTACTTGATTGATTCCAATAATCTATCAAGTGGAATTGGATTATTACTATTAAAAGCATCTTCATTAAGATCAAAAGGCAATGATATTTCTACAATAGTAAATAAAGTTGAGGAGCTAGTTCCAAAAGTTAGAAGTCAATTTGTGATAGATACACTGGAGTATTTACATAAAGGCGGACGATTGAGTGCACTTGGTGCTTTAGCAGGTAAGGTATTAAATATTCATCCATTAATCAAAGTCGTTGATGGTACAATGGTCGTTGGAAAGAAGGCTTTTGGAAATATTAGAAAAGGTATTAATATCATGCTTAATGAGGCGATTGAAATTAAAGATGAAATTGATGATGAGTTTATGATGATAACACACTCAATTGCTCCAAAATCATATAACTATATAAACAAAAAGGTTAATGAAAATTTTAGAATTAAAAATCTATATGAAACACATGCGGGATGTGTAATATCGTCACACTGTGGTAAAGGAACAATTGGAGTTTTATATATTATGAAATAACCTGATATTGAGTTGTAAATATAAGAAGTTAGCATATTGATAAATATACTAACTTTTTTTAAAGTTACAGGCAAAATCGATTAAATTTTTCTAGAGAAAATAAATCACACTCAGGAGAAAACATGTTTGAATTGTACTATTTGATGATATGACAGATGTTGGCACTATGAATCAAGTTATGTAATTGGATATATTATATAATTTTGATTAGAGTAAATAGTGAAAACTCTTTCTTTATAATTGGTTCGCAATACAACTAAATTCGAGGTCCTCCGATGAAATTAATAGTTATATCATCTAAAAAGTAAGAAAATGTTTAAGTAGACAAATTATTTTGCCTAAAATGCACAAAATAGAAGTAAAATAGCCGTTTTTAATTGTAATTGTTTCAAATTTATACTATTATTAATATTAAAGGTAGGAGTGGTATTATGAAAAAAATGGTAATTTTTTGTCTTGTGTTATTAACAACATTGACATTAACATCATGTAAAGAATCAGGAGAAGAAATAAATATAGATGTTAAGATTTTTGAGATTAACACAATTTTGACAACGGGTGGTTACACGGTAACCGAGTTAAGTTATGGGCAAGCTTTTGATTATATCCGACAAGATATATATTTGAAGTATGATGTTGATTTTGAAATTCATACTGTTTCTAAAGGATATGTAGACGAAACTGAGGAAGAAGAAATACGTGTAGTGTTCTTTAGAAGTAATGAGGATTCAAAAGTGTTTGAAGAATTAATAGAAAATGATACTGATCTAGGTGATATATTTGTTTATCAAGAGGATCGAGTTGTTGTATATTCTACTTCGGAGGACGTAATTAATTTATTTGACTAAAAGAGGAAAGTAGAGGGTGGAGAGATGAAGAAGTATATTATTATCAGATTATTATTAATTGTCATAAATATTTTCATTGTAATGACATTCTTGTTTTTTGCATTAACATTTGCACAATTTTATAAGTTCTATGAAATGCCATTTAGTGATTATTTCAATGTATCATTTAGATTATATAAAGCATTTTTAGAGCAAAAGTTTGTTCTTGGAGAATGGGGATTAACAGCAGGAGGAGATCCTATTGAAGTGATTCTATTACCTCGATTGTTAATAACTTTGAAATACAATGTCATCGCGTTATGTATTTATTTCCCCTTAGGAATCATTGTTGGAGTTATATCAGCTTATAGAAAGGGTTCATTATTTGATAGAACATTCATTAATGCAGCTATGGTTTTTGGTTCACTACCAACATATATAACAACTTTCTTTTTAATGGTTATATTGGGATTTCAGTTAAATCTATTTCCTGCACATTACTCGATGATTCCAGATGGATTTATTGGTAGTGTTTGGGGGTTAGGAATTCCAATAATTGCCTTAAGTGCTGATGCTGTTTCAAGAATTGCGCGGGTAATTAGAAGTGAGTTAGTTGAAGCTTTTGATTCGGAATACTATCTATTAGCTCGTACTAAAGGAATGACAAGACAAAAGGCAATGTTTAGACATTTGTTTAGAAATAGTGTGATTCCGGTACTTCCAGCAATGGTAGATGTATTTCTTATTACATTGACAGGGTCGTTCTTTGTTGAAATGGTGTTTGGTATTAAAGGAGCAGCTGAAATTCTTTATGAAGCTTTAATATCAATATCACCGATAGGTACCAACTACATTTTGATAGATGTTAATACGGTTGTTATAATTGGTGTATTTTATACCTTGATGAGTCTTATTATTTTCTTCATCGTAGATATATCATATTATCTTATTGATCCTAGAATTAGAATGAATTCGAAAAAAGATTAAAGAGAAACTATGTTTCTCTTTTTTTTTATTTATAATAAAATTAAATTAGCGTCACATAGATATGATTAAAACGAGTATGATATAATTAAAAAGAGAACGAGAAATGTGGTGGGTTTATGATAAGTGTTGTACTGATTTTATTACTTTTACTTGTTTTGGGTGTGCTTAGTAATGCCTTAAATATAGTTGCAATTGCTGGAATAATTACGGTTTTCGGATATAAGTATCCAAATATTCATAAAAAGGCCTTTATTACTTACGTAATTGCAGTTGTCTTATCGGTATTAGCTCTTGTTTTTTATGAGGAAAGTATTTTTCTATATATAAATAAAGGGTTAATTGGTTATGCATTTCTATTCATTGTAATGATTACAGGTGTCATTCCAAGTAAGTGGACATTAACAAGACATCTGAAGAGGAATCGTGGTGTTTTTTCAATACTATCATATATTCTTATTTCCCCACATGCGGTAAGTCATGTGTTTGGTTTACTTGGGGGAATTAATATATTTGGTATTGCAGCCTACGTTGTTATGTTACCTTTAACGATAATATCCTTCAAAGTTATAAGAAAAGAAATTGAGCCTAAGGACTGGATAAACATCCAGAAAGCAGCATATATAGTTTATGCATTGCTATTTATACATTTATTAATGGTTGCTAGTTGGGAAAATAAAATAGTGTATGCTGTGATGTTTACTTTGTATATAAATAATAAAATAGTTAAGGAGTATAAAAAATGAAGCTTTTGGAAAAATTAATTTATGCTACAGTGCTTTTTATTGCACTATATGTTGTAATTTCTATGGGGTTGAGAATGTTTGAAATTACTTCAACTGCCAACGCTCATTTAATAGGGGGAGTTGTTGCTACAGTTAGTGGGGTTTTACTATTTATGTTTTTGTTATTAAGGAAAAAATAGGATTATAATGAGAGGTTTAGGAGGTTTATTATGGTAGAAATTTTATCAAGGATACAGTTTGCTTTTACAATCGCATTTCACTTTGTGTTTGTACCACTAACTGTAGGATTAATAATTTTGATTGTTATCTTTGAAGCTAGATATTATTTTAAAGGTGATGATCGTTTTAGAAAACTGTCAAATTACTTTAGTGATATTTTTCTAATTAATTATGCTTTTGGTATCGTTACTGGAATTGCGATGACAATTCAATTTGGGACGAACTGGGCAAATTATAGTATAGCAATGGGGGAAGTGTTTGGATCACCCTTAATTTTAGAGGCAATAATTGCATTCTTTTTAGAAAGCACTTTTACAGGTATTTGGTTATTTAGAAGACATAAAATATCAAAAAGACTTAGATTAATTACAGTTAGTATGATTGCCCTAGGAACAACATTGAGTGCAGTGTGGATTATTACAGCTAACGGGTTTATGCAAAATCCTGTTGGAGCAACATGGGATGGTACGAAAATGGTTCTAGATGACTTCTTGGCTATCGTTTTAAACCCATATGCTTGGTATATGCTTATTCATAATCATCTAAGTGCAATTGTTTTAAGTGGTTTTGTTGTTTTGGCAATTAGTTCATGGCACTTACTAAAAGGAAAAGATAAGGATAAAGAGTTATTTAAGATTAGTGCAAAATTTGGAGCATGGACAATACTGATTTCATCAATTTTAATTGCCATAAGTGGAAATGCAAACTTGGACTTTCTAAATACTGTTCAACCAGCAAAAATAGCTATGATTAATGGAACTGATTTAGGGGGCCTAAAAACTGTTGTAAGGATTGCGTTTGGGATAATGTTATCACTAGGTACACTGTTTATTGTTTTCTCTTTATATACTGTTATTTTCTTCAAAAAATATACTGTATCAAAGACATTACACAAACTATATATTTGGTTAGTTCCATTACCATACTTGGCAATTATAACTGGATGGATGGTTACTGAGATGGGACGCCAACCATGGATAATATATAATATTATGCGCGTTAGTGAAGGGGTTAGTGATGTACCTGTATCACAAGTGTGGTTTAGTATTATTTCAATTACAGTTTTCTATATAATATTATTTATTATGGATTACGCATTAACAATAAATCGTATTAAAAAGGGAATTGTTGAACCTGTAGGAGGTGAAGATAATGAGTGATGTATTATTAGCTAATATACTATATGTATTTGTTTCAATATCATGGATTATCTACTTAGTTCAGGAACTCTTTATTTCAGGATCCAGTTCTTTAAATGTAAGTTTGAGTAAAACAGAAGAGGAAAGAAAACAAATTCAAGTGGCTACAGGTATTCATTGGGATGGTATTGAAGTCTGGTTGCTTGCTGCAGTAACAGTAACATTTGGGGCTTTTCCACTTGTATTCGCTACGATATTCTCTCATATGTATGTTGTCTTTTTCTTACTCCTTTATGCTTTAATTGGTCGAGGAATTTCAATTGAAGTGATATATAAACTTGATAATAAAAAATGGGTTAAAACGATGGTTATTACGTGGATGGTATCTAGTATTTTGATTTTGTTCATTTTAGGGATGTACATATCAAATATTTTATTAGGTGTTACAATGGACGATGGTGGATTTACAAAAGGATTTATCAGCTTGTTTAATGTAACAAGCATCAGTGCAGGATTATTATTTGTTACACTTGGTTTTACTGCAGGTGCCGGATGGATTTCTTTAACAACAGCTGGAGATATTGCTCAAAGAGCGGTTGCTTTTGTGAAAAAAGTTGGTGTTGTTTATATGGTTCCAGTGCTATTATTACTAGTATTAATGGGACTAAATCAAAACGCTACATCAATCTTCATTGGTGAACTGTTTTCAAAATCACCATTATTCTTCATCCTACCAATTCTGACTGTGGCTGGTGCAATAATGGTTACAATAAGTGGATATCGGACAAAAGGGAAAGAACTTTATATATTTAGTTTGATTACAATGGCGATGTTTCTAATTACAGGTTTTGTGGGGATTTATCCTTATATGTTACCATCGCGACTTATGTTTGAATATGGAATTAGTATTGAAGATGCGATGGTAAGTACCAAGGCATTGAAATTAATCTTCTATGCAGTTATAATTTTTTATCCAATAGTGATTAGCTATCAAACATGGAAGTATATTAGGTTTACGAAAAAAGTTAAACCAAACGATGAATAGGAGGTATTAATATGGCAAAAAAAATAATGTTATGGCCATCAACAAGAAGTAAGTTCGTAAATGATGCCAAGATGAAAACACTGTACAATGCTTTACTAATACTATGTATTCTTATGATATTTTCTAACTATTATATGTACTCATTTATGTATGCATTTAAGTTACTACTGATGATCTTAATATCAGTTATAATAACAGTAGAAACAGAAATATTGTTTTATTCACATGATAAGGATATATCTCGTGAAGAATCAAAAGAATTAATAAAAAAATCGTATCCGAAAGTAACTGCATTAATTTACGTTTTACTAATACCAATTGGAACTCCTTTATGGTTAGTAGGACTAGGTGCAGCATTAGCAACGTTTTTAGGTAAACTGATGTTTGGTGGATTTGCTCATCAAGTTTTTCAGTCTTCATTAGTTGGTGTTCTCTTTGTTACTTTAGGATGGCCACAACTAGTTGATAGTGTAAGTTTTATGACTTCATTTGATAACTATCTTATTGACCTTGTTTTTAATAATGATTTTTTCAACAATACGCTCAGCATTGGTGGGATTTATGATCCAGATAATATGACTTCAAGTTTAGGAATGCTTCTTAACGGTGACATGTATCCATTTAATGAAGTGTTACTAGGGTTAACTCCAGGAGTTATCACTAGTGGAATTGTTCTATTACTTATGTTTGGATACTTTGTTTATAAGAAAACTATCAATTGGATTATTCCTTTTACAATGATTGTATCATTTCTTATTGTAAGTATCATTTTCGGAATTTATAATAATGAGTCTGGAATCTACTCTTTATATCATCTCTTTAGCGGGTCATTTCTGTTTGTAGCTATTTTTGCAGCTAGTGATCCGATTACTACACCAATCCCTACAACTGGAAAAATTATTTTTGGGGTAATGGCAGGAGCAATTACTGTCTTTATTAGAAATGGAGTTAAGTATGAAGAAGGTGTTATATTTGCAGTACTGTTCATGAATATGTTAACGCCTATGTTAAATGAAACATTAAAAACCAAGAAAAAGCCAGTCAAAAAAGTTCCGAAGAAGGTTGGTGTGTAATATGAGGAAAACTTTATATTTTGCAACATTTTTGACTGTTACTTCTATGTTAGTAACAATTATTGCATACTTAGGTTACGAAGCTACGCAACCAAGAATAATTGCAAACAGAAACAAGAAAATTGATGACAATATTGCCTTAATATATGATCCAGATGATGGATATCAAAAAAACGAGGATCAAGCATACAATACATATCGTGAAAAGAATCGTAATTATGATGTAATTAACGAAATATATGAAGTGCTAGATGGTAATGGTGAGATTCATGCTTTGATTTACGATATGACATCTGAAGGAAGAAACGGTCCTGTAAGTGCTTTAATCGCCGTTAATCCTTTCACTAAGACTGTAGAGGCAGTTGTATATTATAAACACAGTGAAACACCAAATATTGGTGAAAGATACACTAGAGAAGAAGAGATAAGTAAGCTTATTGGACAATCAATTAATAATTATGAAATTGATTTAATTGCTGGAGCATCAACAACATGGGGAGCAATAGATGACATGTTTGCCCAGCTGAAAATCCATTTCAATGCGGAGGTGAATATTAATGGCTAGAAAGAAAAAGAGACTTACTCCTAAGCAAAACATTATCAAAGGTCTAATTAAAGAAAACCCAACATTCGTTTTAGTTTTAGGGATGTGTCCTACTTTAGGAGTAACAACTTCATTATCAAATGCTATTGGTATGGGGTTAAGTGTATTATTTGTTTTAATGATAACTAATGCATTAATCTCCCTTATTCGAAAAATCGTACCACCTGAGATAAGAATTCCAGTATATATTGTTGTTATAGCTTTAGTAGTAACATTGATTGAGTGGTTCTTAGAGGCATATGCAAATCCACTATATAATGAACTTGGTATTTATCTACCTCTAATCGTTGTAAACTGTATAATTTTAGGACGTGCTGAAGCATATGCATCAGATAACACTGTTTTTGACAGCATATTTGATGGTATGGGTATGGGTTTAGGATTTACACTAGGATTATCAACTTTGGCATTCATAAGAGAATTGCTAGGAACAGGAAAAGTAGAAATACTAGGTTTCACTTTGTTTGATGCAAATAACGCTGCAACATTTTTGATTCAGCCAGCCGGAGCTTTTCTTACTCTCGGTATGATTATTGGAGTTATTAATACAATAAAAATAGGAAAAGAGAAAAAAAGAAAAGCTGAACTAGATATTAAAATTGCAGCAGCATTGGCAAAAAAAGCAGCAAAAGAGAAAGCTAAACTTGAAGGAGGTGCTATTTAATGAGTGAATTAATATCATTAGCATTTACATCATTTTTAGTCCAAAATATTATTCTTAATCAGTTTCTTGGAATATGTTCTTTCCTAGGAGTTTCTAATAAACGTAGTAAAGCGTTAGGAATGGGGTTAGCCGTATTCGTTGTAATTACATTAACAGGAATGTTAACGTGGGCAATATATTGGTATATATTGAGTCCGACTAAAGAGGGCGATTTAGATTTAACATTTATGAGAACCATAGTCTTTATTTTAGTTATTGCAGCAATGGTTCAAATTTTAGAAATGGCAATCAAAAAATTTAGTCCTAGTTTGTATGGTGCATTAGGTGTCTACTTACCACTGATAACTACTAACTGTGCGGTACTAGGTGTATCATTGTTAAACATTCAAAATAATTTTTCATTCTCAGAAACAGTTGTCTTTAGTGCATTTACATCACTAGGATATTCAGCAGTTATATTAACTTTCTCATATATTAGAGAACAAATGCATAAAGCACCAATACCAGAAGGTTTTAAAGGGATTCCTTCAGGTTTAATTGCAGCATCAATTATGGCGTTAATTTTTAAAGCCTTTGAGGGGTTGATCTAATGAATCCTGTATTAGTTGCAGTTCTACAAATAGGGGCAATCGGTCTAATTTTAGGTGTTTCAATTGGAATCGCAAGCAAGTACTTAGAAGTAAAAGAACATCCTTTAGTACAAGCTGTCTATGATTTATTGCCACACTTTAACTGTGGTGCTTGTGGAACACCTGGTTGTATGGCAAATGCCAATGAGATTGTAAATAATAATCAACCATTGACTAGTTGTAAACCAGGGAATGAAGCAATGAGAAAACAAATTCAAAAACTTCTTGATGACTATAAGTCAGGGGACCTTGTTTTTGAAGAAGAAAAAAAGAAAAAATGAGATAAAATTTATCTCGTTTTTTTTATGATTATGATATATAATAAACATAGATTATAAAGAGAGAGGAAGAGAAATTATGTTAAAGAAAACAAAATTAAGTATAATTGAATGGTTTGTTTTAGTGTTAATTATGAGTATTCCTTTAGTGAATGTTATTGTTTTAATCTGGGGCTTAGTAAAAAATAAATTTAGCGAGAACATCAAAAACTTTGTTATCGCATATATAATTTTTTATTTTATATTCCTTGGTGGACTATGGCAAGGTGGAATTTTCTAAGAAACGCTATTGCGTTTCTTTTTTTAAATTAGAATTGAGGTGAAAGAATGAATAAAAGATAACTAGTCACAAGAAGAAATCTATCTCTTTTTGGATGACTTTAAAAACAAAAGAGATAAGGAGAAATAATGTTAGAAGTAAGAAATATATCTATAAAAAAAATTACAGAGGATAGAGAATTAATAAGAAACCTATCCTTTATATTGAATAAGAATGATAAATATGCAATCGTAGGTCTTGAAGGAAGTGGTAAATCCACATTGCTCAAAGTGATAAACGGTTATGGTAATCTAGATTACATTGAAACAACAGGTATTGTTCAAAAAGATCGTGTGAGATTAGGATATTTACCTCAATCAATAAAAGAAGATTGGTATGAGTATAACATCATTGATTATTTGTTAAAAAAAGATAAAAATACTGATATTGATTTTGATGACTATAGTCTTTTATCAATGTTAGACAAAACATTGAACTACGTTAAATTTGATACAACAATTTTTGATGATTCGAAAAAGGTCGGTGAATATAGTGGTGGCGAAGTAGTTAAGCTTGGCTTAGTTAAACTGTTGATTAGAGAACCCAATGTTCTATTACTAGATGAACCAACAAATGATTTGGATCTAGAAACAATTCTATTTCTAGAGGAGTTCATTAAAAACGAAGTAAGACCGATTTTATTTATTTCACATGATGAAGCTCTACTGGAGAATACAGCTAATGGAATTATTCATCTGGTTCAAACTCACAAGAAGACAAAGGCTGTGTCAATCTTTGAGAAGAGTAGTTATACTGATTATAAGCAAAAGAGAAAATTGCGACTGGATTCAGAAGAGATGGTTGCTAAAAAACAACGAAGTGATTTTAAGAAAAAAATGGAAAGGTATCGACAAATATTTCAAAAAGTTGAGCATCTTCAAAATCAAACAGTTAGAAATCCTAGTGCAGCAAGATTATTGGCAAAAAAGGTTAAATCACTTAAAAGTACAGAAAAAAGATATCAAAAAGAGCAAGAAAACTTTACAAGTATTCCTGAAAGAGAAGAAGAAATTAATATCTTTTTTAGTGAAAAGGTTAAAATCCCAAATAATAAGACGGTAATTGAATATTATAAGGAAGCTCTTGAAGTTGAAGGAAGAGTCCTTTCACAAGGAATTAGTTTAACTGTGAAAGGTCCTGAAAAAATCGCTATAATAGGCAAAAATGGTTCGGGGAAGACAACTCTTCTAAAGGATATTTATAGTAAGTTAAAAACACGAAAAGATATTAAAGTTGGTTATATGAGTCAGGATTACGATGAACAACTATGCGGTTCAAAGATAGCGTTGGATATTTTACTCGATGAACCTGATAAAAAGAAAGAGGCCAAAGTTCGTAAAATTATGGGTGCACTTCATTTTACGAGAGAAGAAATGCTTTATAATCAAACAGACCTATCAGGCGGACAAAAGGCAAAACTGCTGTTACTAAAAATGGTATTAGATGACGCTAATGTTTTAATATTAGACGAGCCAACCAGAAATCTATCACCACTTAGTATTCCCGTAATACATGATTTATTATTGAAATATAAAGGGGCTATTATATCCGTCACTCATGATCGAAATTTCATTGAAAATGTTTTTGACGTTGTCTATGTGCTAGACCAAGATACATTAAAGAAACTATAAAAGTTCACATTTGTGGGCTTTTTCTTTCTTATTACTAGTATTATGATATAATTAAAAAGATATTTAGGAGTGGTATTATGATAGTTAAAGACGCAATAAAGAAGTTTGAACCATTATGTGAACAAGAGATAGTTGATAAAAAGGCAATACTAGACTTCATTGATAATAATGAGGATTGTTTAGATAGAACTAATCTAATTGCTCATTTAACCTCGTCAGCTTTTGTTGTGAATCATAATATGACAAAAATCCTTTTTGCTCATCATAATTTATTTAACTCTTGGTCTTGGGTTGGTGGACATAACGATGGTGATAATAATCCTCTGCGAGTTGCAATTAAAGAAGCGAAAGAAGAAACAGGAATAAAAACTATTCAAGTATATTCAGAAGACATTTTTACAATCGATGTAATTTATGTCGAGAATCATATCAAAAATGGTAAATATGTTCCGGACCATATTCATCTTAACACTGCATATCTTCTAATTGGTGTCGAGACTGATGATTTAATCGTTAAAAGCGATGAAAACAGCGGTGTAAGATGGTTTTTAATTGATGAAGTATTAGAACACGTTTCAGAGGAAAGAATCAAGACAGTATATTCTAAAGCATTTAAAAGAATTAGAAATATAAAATCATAGAAAGTATGTGATTAGCTAATGGGTTACAACACTAAAAACGGAATCAAGATGTATTTGCTTTTGCTTTTTACATCATTCTTTGTTCCAAAAGATATAATGTACTATCCTTACCTTCCTGTAATGATGGTAGTTGTTTTTTATGTTGGTAGTTGGTTGTTTATTTTAAAATATATAGGTGGTAATTACGGACAGGATTCAAAAACTGGTGATATTGATTATCTATATTATGATTTATTAAGACTGATTGGATTACCAATAATTTTTTACATTATTATTGAAAAGACAGGGTTACCATTTTGGGAGGAACCAGTCATTGAAATATTCTATTTATTTTGGCTAACAGTAGTTGTGATTTTTAAAATAATTAACTACAAGAATAAACATTCAGGGATTGTTAGGTTTGTAACTATATGGCTTACACCAATTATTAATATTGTCATTATTAATCAGTTCTTAACAGTCTGGTTTATATGGACTTACTTATCATTCGGTTATCGATAAAAAAGAGAACAAAAAAGTTCTCTTTTTTTTATAATCTAAAAGCAGGAATATTTTAGATTAAACAACTTAAAATGTAAACGTTTGTGCTATAATAGAGTAAAGGCTTTCAAAAAGATAAAAATAAAGTAACGGAGGAATGCATAATATGAAACAATATGACATTGAACATTTACGCGCCCTAGCAGTTGTAGGGGCCCCTGGTTCTGGTAAAACTTCATTTATGGAATCAGTACTTTACGTAACCGGCGCAAAAGAGAAGAAAGGTAATGTAGACAAAAAGGATACAACGTCAGATTATCTTCAAGAAGAGAAGGAACATTTATCATCAATTTCGACAAGCTTAATACCTGTGGAGTACAAAAACTTTAAACTAAATTTTTTAGACACACCAGGTAATCGTGAGCTTATAAGCGAAGTAGACCAAGCCCTTTCAGTTGTTAAAGGTGCTGTGGCAATGGTAGATGGAAGTAAAGGAATTGACATCGGAAGTGAACAAGTTTTATCAGATTTAAGCGAAAAAAATATCCCAACAATTATTTTCCTAAATAAAATGGATAAGGAAAATGTAAAATTCGAGGGATTAATATCAAAACTTAAAGATATCCTAGGAAACAAAGCCGTACCATTTTTATGGCCAATAGTTGAAGGTGAAAGTTTTAGAGGATACGTAGATTTAGTTGATATGAAAACACGTGTTCTAGAAGATGGAAAAGTAGTAGAAAAAGAAGTATCGCCAGAATTAATGGAACAAGTAGGAGATTTACGAGAAAGTATCATGGAAAGTGTTGCTGAAACATCAGAAGATTTATTAGATAAGTATTTTGGTGGTGAAGAATTAACTAGAGATGAAATCGTAGGTGGTTTAAGAAAAGGTGTTTTATCAGGTGATTTAAAACCTGTATTAGTAGGATCTGTTCTTAAGAATATTGGGATACCTGATTTACTAGAAATGGTAGAGAAGTTTATGCCTGCACCAAACGATTTAAAACCAGTAACTTGTACAGACCCAAAAACAGGTGAAAAAGTTGAAAGAAGCACTTCAAACGAAGAACCATTTAGTGCTTATTGTTTTAAAACACAAGTGGATCCTTTTATTGGTTCAATGAACTTTATAAAGATATTCTCAGGACAATTAGAGAGTGGACAAAAAGTTGTTGTTGCAAATACTGGAGATTCAATAAAAATAGGAAATATAACTTTATTAAGAGGAAAAGAACAAATCAATGTTGACGTCTTAAAATCAGGAGACATTGGTGTTGTTACAAAAATAGATGAAATAAGAACAGGGTATACGATTGCTGATCCTAAAAATCCAGTAGTAATTGAAGGACCTGAAATTCCTACTGCGACAATTTATACAGCGATTCATCCTAAAAACAAAAAAGATGAGGACAAAATTTCAACAGCCCTACATAAATTAGCAGTTGAAGATCCTTCATTTGAATATAAGAGAAATCGCGAGACAGCCCAATTACTAATTGGTGGTCAAGGGATGGCTCATATTGGATTTGTATTAGAGAAACTGAAAAATACTTATAAGGTTGAAGTCGATCAATCAGATCCGAAAATTGTTTATAGAGAAACAATTAAAAGAAAAGCAGAAGCAGAAGGAAGACATAAAAAACAATCAGGAGGTTCAGGACAATTTGGTGTTGTTAAGATTCGATTTGAACCGATGGATCCTAATGAAAAAGACTTTGAATTTGATGAAGAAATTCATGGTGGTTCTGTACCTAGAGGTTACTGGCCAGCTGTTGAAAAAGGATTAATTGAGTATTTCCAAGAAGGACCTTTAGCTGGATTCCCTGTAATTGGTGTAAGAGCTGTTCTATATGATGGTTCATATCACTCTGTTGATTCAAATGAGATTTCATTTAAACTGGCCGCAGCTTTGGCATTTAAAAATGCTTTAAAAGATGTTAAACCAACCATATTAGAACCAATCATGAAAGTAGATATAACAGTTCGTGACGAGTATGTTGGGGATGTTATGGGAGATATTAATAAACGTCGTGGTCAAGTAGGTGGAATGACTCCACTTCAAGGTGGCAAACAGTTGCTTTCAGCAGAAGTTCCTGAATCTGAAATTATCAGTTATACAATTGATTTAAAAGCTATGACACAAGGAACAGGATTCTTTAGACGTGAGTTCGTACGTTATGATGAAGTACCAAATCATTTAATTGACAGTATAATTAAAGAATTTACAGAAGAAAAAGAATAAAAATACAAAAGGTAGATTTTATCTACCTTTTCTTATTGTTATTAGCATCATTCTCTGTTAAACTATTGCTAGAATTAATTGAAAGTAGTGATTAATATGATTATTGAGTTTTTGCGAGCATTCTTTCTAATATTTCTTGCAGAAATGGGAGATAAGAGTCAGCTTATTGCAATGGCTTTTGCAACAAAATATAAAATTAGAAACGTTTTGATTGGGTTATCAATTGGGATTTTTCTCAACCATGCAATAGCAGTCTTTTTAGGGAGTAAACTCAATAGCTTTATTCCTCTTGAAACATTGAGCATAATAGCAGGCTTCCTATTCATAATTTTTGGTTTGTGGAGTTTGAAAGAATCAGAAGATGAGGAACTTACTCAAAGACAAAGATTTGGACCGATTATCACTGTAGCAATTGCTTTTTTTATTGGCGAATTAGCTGATAAAACGCAATTTACAGCGATTGCCCTAAGTAGTGATGCCGATTATCCTATGATAATTTTATGTGGGACTGTACTGGGGATGATTTTTACAAGCTTGATTGGAATTTATGTTGGAATTAAACTAGGATCGAAGGTGCCTGAGTTTATGATAAAAGTCCTTTCAAGTATGGTTTTTATTGTTTTTGGAGTAATCAAACTTATTACATCTGTTGAAGGAGAGTATGTTACAGTATTTAATATTACGGTTCTTATGGCTATTATTCTAACCTCGTATATAATCCTGTTTATTCCTCTATTTAAAACTTATAAAAGTGATCAAATATCTGCATATCAGGACGTAGCTGCAGAACTTAAGAACTATTATACATTCATCATACCAACTCTAGAAAATATATGTCTTGGGGAAAGCCATTGTGGCAAGTGTGAGGGCGGAAAATGTTTATTAGGATATACAAAAGATATTGTTCGAAAAGCAGTAACTGGTGTTGAATTTGACTTAACTTACATTGAAAAACGCAAAATTAAGGATTTTAATAGAAGCAAAGTTATAGAATCATTATCAATAACAGTTCGCGAATTAAGTGGGTATTGGAGTAATAAAGATTTTGATAAAGTTCATCTTATCAGGAATAATCTAGAAATGATTCTTTTTGGACGTGAACTTCACGCAACAAGTTATGTAGACTATCTAAATCAATTACATGATATAGATCCAGAAATACTAAAAAAAGTCTCTATTTAGAGACTTTTTCTTTTGAGTTGATTTCAATTTCATCAATAATATCATCATCTTTAGAAATTTTTTTATCTTGTTTCTTTTTCTTCTTATCATCTGGTTTCTTAAACATATCGTAAATAATTGAAACAATTAAAATATCAATTATAATAACAGCTTTTCCAACAAATGTTTGAGTAAATAATAAGAACTTACCAACATTATTTACCTTAAACTTGTATACTCCAATAATATCCGATTCCTCTAATGTCCATGAGTCTTGTTCTGTGGATACTTCTGGTTTCGATTTGAACACGACTTTATCACCGTGTGGGATGATTTCATCAATATAATGAACAACAATATCGTCTTTACCATCATTTGTAATATCGACGTAGAAAGCTGCAATGTCACCAACTTTTATATCATCTATTTCTATCTCTTTAATTATTACAACGTCACCAACCATTATTGTTGGTTCCATACTATCTGTTTTAATGGCATAAGTATGATATACATTTAAAAATGGTACAAAACGAAATGCTAGAGATATAACAACAATTATTAATACTAAAATAGCAGCAAATTTTACGGTTTCAATGGTTTCTTCTTTTAAATTAAGTTTATTCATATTAATTCACACTTATTTGCAAATCATCAATTATTAATCGACCATAAGCAGGGACATTATTAACTTTCAAAGCCCTACCATTGTATCTGATTCTAACCCATAAATTTTGTCCTAGTAAACTTCCTGGAACATCAAATGAGTAGTAAGTGAATGCTTCATTTGTAGAAGATACTTGAGTTGGTGTGGGTGTTCCTATTTTTGTCCAGTTTGAACCGTTTGCTGAAACTTCAACCAGAATTTTTTGTGTATCTCTCATAATGGCTAAATCATCCGGGTCGGAAAGACCTAACATTGCATAAAATGAAATGTTAGTGACTTGTCCTATTGCTGAGTTTGTTGTCATTCTTGTATTGTAATTCAATCTAAGACTGTATAAATTATTTGTCAATGTATTCATGGCATCATATGCCGTGAAGTAGTTATAACTATCGTATAATGGAATTGGTGAATATTCGGGATTAATGTCGTGAACTGGATTATTGAACTCATCCAATGAACGATCAATTAGTACAGGATAACCCATAGTTGGATAATTTGAAGTTTTTGCCTTGCTCCATATATCCCATGTGTATCCAAAGATATCTAAATCCTGTAGAGTCACAACCAGATTGCTTGGAGCATCAGTTTGTGAAAGAATGTATTTTATATCGTTGTTAGGATCACTACTAAGTATAGTGTCAAAGTAATTTGATATTTGTGATGCAAAGCTTGGTCCTATACCATATAAATCAAAGTCCCAATCACCAATTGTAATAGTTTCATCCTTGTTATCTTCCAATATATCCCAATATGAGTATGCATTTGAGATGGTTGGAAATGAAATAACAAAACTAAGACAAATAAATATAATCAATCTTCTCAAAGAGTTTTTCATCTAACCACCTCCTTAATAATGATTAATAGTAAAAAGACCAACTTAATGGTCTTTTTTGTAAGTTGTTATTGTTGAGTTGCTGTAAATGTTAAGTCAAATGTAATATCTTGATTGATAATTGCGTTGTATGCAGTTTGATCTACAGGGTTACCTAAACTAATTGTAACTGTAACAACAACGACATCTGCATTTACAGTAGTAGCTGTTACGTCAGTTGAAATTACGAATTCAACTAAACTAGAGTATGTGTTTACTCCACCAACTAAAACATTTGATTCAACTACATTAAGATCCAATGCTTGATTTGCTGCTTTATCTAAGTTCACATTGTAAGTTAATACGATTTCTGTAATGTCATTTGCTTTTAAAACTGCTTCACTAGGTACTAAAACTTTTCCAGCTGGTGTAACTACACTGTCACTAACTACTAAATCAATTCCTTCACCAACTACTAAAGTTTCGCTTTTTTGCTCTTCTAGGTTGTCCCACCAAGAATATGCAGTAACTGTTCCTCCTAAAGCTAATAATGCTACTAATACTACCATAAGTTTTTTCATTATATATTTCCTCCTTTTTTTATAGAGGCATAAAAAAATTGCCTCGAAAAAGGCAACTGGCTGTCTTGGTAAAGACCCTATAGTTTTCCGTCCCAGGATCACTCCTGGTTTGGCGTTTACTTTTGTATTTATCACAATTCTACTATATAAGGTTAATCGAGTCAAGACATTTGACCTAATATATTTAACTTTACGGTTTTGATACCCTTAAGACGAAAGTAAAATCAAGTTTATTGTTGTAAATGTGCGAATAAACACTATTATCATCGATGTTATTCATTGAAACTTTTACAGTGACTGAATATGATATATAGTCGGTATTTGTGCTTGAATTTGTGTCTGGATAATTCGATTGTGATAACTGGTCAATTGTGAATGTAATATTAAAAATATCTTCTAAGGTGTAGTTTGGATTTTCGAAATCTTCTAAGTTTATATCATTTAGATATGCTTCAAGTTGCATATTTGGTTCGATTTCAAAAGTATATTGGTACTCAATGTAATAAGTATCATTGTCTTTCAAAACTGCATTTAATGGAATGAGTCTGTTTTGGTCATTAGAAAAATTCTGTTTAATAACGTAAACATCATTTTTTTCATCTAAAATCATATCATTATCCTTTTGAAATAATGAGTAGGCTACTTGAGTTGAAGAAAATAAAATAAAAATCAAAACCGTTACGAAAATAAGTTTTTTCATAATAATCACTCCTTAGAATGCATTTAAGTAAGGCAACTGGCTGTCTGTCGTGAGACCCTGTAGTTTTCCGTCCCTGAATCGCTTCAGGTTTGGCTTTATCAAACTCGCATCCATAGTGATTAAAACTATTTTCTATGGTTTTGATTTGATGGATATATTATAACATATTTATTTTGATATTCAAGTGAAAATGCTGTGATAAATCATTGATAACCGATCTGTATAGCTAAATAAAGGAAGGCAATTGAGACTAAAATAATAATAATTTGCAAAAGGAATGTCCATTTAAACCACTTTGAGTAGGAGAAGCCTCCTAGGCCTAAAGCCACTAATAGTACGGCATTTGTCGGATAGAACATGTTGCTAAATCCATCTCCGAGTTGAAATGCTAGTACACCGATTTGTCTTGAAATTTGCGATAAATCAAGTAGAGGGTTAATTAGAGGAATTATAATGAATGCCTTAGCGCTACCACTTCCGATGAAGAAGTTTGTGATCAAAGTAAAGATGAATGTTCCAAATACAACAATAAAGTTGCTTTGTCCATCAACTATTTCTACTACATTGAAGACTATGGTATCCATAACACCACTAATTATTATGAGGTGTTTAACACCTACTGCTAACATAATCAATAGAATACCAGGCGCCATATCAAGAGAGCCACTGAGATACGTTTTTAGGGCATCCTTGTTTCCAATGTTACTAAGAATACCAGCACCAATTCCGGCAATTAAAAAGTATAGAGCAATTAAAATTAAGTTATAGCTTTGTAAGAACGCAACGAATGGAGAGAGGAAAATACTGATAAACATAAAGCAAAACCAAATTGATACCCAAACTATACTAGCTTTATTAGGTTTGGTATAACTCATCTCAAAATCCTCAAAGGAAGGATTTGTGTCAACTCTCTTTGCCGTTAATATTAAAAATGATATTAAGATCAAGTATATAATAAGAAAAATAACTAACCTATAAAGATAACCACTAAAAAGTGGAATATTAGCTAACTCCTGAGCCACACCAATTGTGAATGGATTTGTTATTGCGGCACTAAACCCGAATCCGGCAGCTAATATACTCATTCCTAAACCGATTTTAGTATCCCAACCTAATTTCTTACTCAATATGATCATTATTGGTACAAGAGGTACAACTTCTTCAAACACACCGATAAAAGCACCTATTGACATAAAAATTAGAGTAACGATTGAAAGAAGAAGATATCTTTGGTTTTTAAAGCGATTAATGATTTTATAGATTATATGTTCAATGATTCCAATTTTGTTTAGGATTTTAATGCTACCACCTATTATTAAAAGAAAAGCTATTATGGCAATGACTATAGAATTTCCATCTGATACGAGAACTTCAAAAGGGGCAGTAAATATTCTATAGAACTTAATATCAGCCTGATTAGTATATCTGAAAGTATTTGGTATTACAACTTCTACACCATCAATTATTTCTCTTTCATAAAGTCCACTTGGAATAAAATATGTGATTATTCCCGTAGTAACTAGAAGACAAAATAATATAATAATTGCACTAAAAAATGCCTTTTTTTGAACTGAACTTGTCTTTTCTTGCATAGTTATTCTCCCTTGTTTTTAGTTTGCTATTTATAAATATTTTAACATTTTGTAGAATTTTCACAATAAACTTCTTGTTATGTTGGTTAATATTGTGTTGCGTTTTTTATTAAAAATAGATATTATTAAATAAGCAGAAGTGTTGAAGGAGCTGATGAAAATGAAGAAAATGATATTATTGTTAACGATGGTTATGGCATTCTCGTTAACAGGATGTGCGAAACAAACAGAGACAGAGAAACTATATGAGACAAGTGAAAATACTGCTGATTCGTTTGGAAAATTAGAAGTTAAGACTTCAGTGGTGTTTGAAAATAATGATACACCAACAAACTTAGATTCATATTATTATATTGATAATGAAAATAATCGTTTGTGTTATGCGACTGATGAAAATGATCCTTCAGTATTGAATGAGTATAGTACGGCTTGTTACGCTATAAATGCGATGTATGATAAGGAAATAAGTGGTTTTACTCCTTTTCCAACAGAAGATGGTGTTTATATGGTGCACCCAATAAGAGGAATTGAATCAATACAAGACATGGTTTATAGTTATTTTGATGATGATGATGTTGTAGAAAGTGATGACGACAATTTAATTGTATATAGTAAAGAGTTAAAATATGTTGATTTCTCTGATGATATGAGAATGTTAATATCTCAGGGGTACCAACTATCTATGCATGAGATTCCAGTACGCATTGTCATGACTTATGATAAAGAACTAGAAATGTTTACATCTTTTAGAATTGATAATCTTGAAGTTATGAAGCAAATTTATACTGAAAACTTTGGGACAGGATTAAACTTAACTAAATATTATATTGATGTTGAAATAAGTGAGTATACTGAAGATTTGAGTTTCTTTATTCCTGATGAAGTAGTATATGACGATCACGTGAACTACTTTGGTGATGGTGATTACTTCGGATACTATCGATTAACTTTAGGGAAGACTATTAAAGGGAAACTAGAGTACGCAAACGATCAAGATATAATTGAGATTTTAGTACCCGAAGGTGGTATATATAACCTTTCATACATCAATAATAATTATGATAAAAGTATACTGTTTGCCCTATATGATAAAGATAATGCACCAGTAGGTGAAGGGGTAATTGGTAGAGATGGTGACGAACTAAGTGATTTCTATTTAAGTGCAGGAGTATTCTACGTTGTATTATTTAGTCATAATAATGCTTCAGGGTATGAACTGGAATTTACCAAAATTAGTTAGGAAATCCCAAACTATATAAAAACGTTTGCATTTTGAATACCCCTTTGGGTTCTTCGATGCAAACGATACGCTTTAAACGGCTATTGTAAGCGCTTTTACATATTTGAAAAAAGTTTGATTTTTTAAACCAAAAATCATTCTTTTTTTTTATGTTTTGTGCTAAACTATTTATGGAGAATTTTTTATTAAAAGATTTTCACAATACTAGAGGAGGAAGAAGATGAGCAAAAAAATTAAGCGATTACTAATATTATTATTGAGTTTAACGTTTGTATTTGGACTTGCTGCTTGTGGGGATACTACAGATACACCTACTGAATGTCCTGACGGCCAAGTTCTCGTTGATGATGAGTGCATCGATGAAGAAACAAATGAGACAGATGAAACAGCTCCTGTAATTTCAGGAATGAGAGAAATTAAAGTAGGAGTTGACAGTACTACCGTTAATTATTTAGATGGTATTACTGCAAATGATGATGTTGATGGTGATATAACAGCAAATATTACAGTTGATAGTAGTGCTGTAGATTTAAGTACACTAGGGACTTATGCTGTTACTTTGACAATTAGTGATGCTGCTGGAAACTCAACTACTGAAACATTTAATGTTGTTGTTGAGCCTGACTATGAGAGTGTAGTTAAAGCAGATTTGGCAGCTGTTGTAATGCCTACAACAATTGATGGAAATATTGATATCCCAAAATGGGGAGATGATGGAAGTTGGTTCTATTGGAGTTCTAGCCATCCACAATATATCTCTACTTCGGGATTTGTAATTAATCCACCACTTAACAGTGATCCAGTTGATGTTACATTAACTTTAAGAGCTGAAAGTGGAGGGTACTCTGAAACAAAAACATTTACTTACACACTTCAACCGAGTCCACCAATAACAATTTCAGGATCAAAAACTGTTGATTTTGAAGGGACTAGTACTGAGTATGTTGTACAAGATGTAGATGATGTAAAATTATTCTTTGCGGGTGGAGCGTTACCATATATTGATATTGAAACATATATAGATATGGTAGATGGTGCTATTGATTCTGATATCATTAGCTATACACCAGTTGGTGAAGATAAGTTAGAAGTTTCTTATACTTCAACTTGGGAAGACTTTGATGGTACAAGTGTAACGGAAACTTACACAGCATCAATAGACTTCACTTTAAATACTTTTACTGTAGATAATTTTGATTTCTTTGAAGGATATATTTCTTCAACAGAAAGTGATTATGGAGAAGGATTAGATTATGTTGACGCATATTATGTAGAAGGTCAACAAGTGGTAATTCCTTTAGGTGATTATAATATCGATATAGCAATATATGACGATAATGGAACAGATTTATACTTAATGCCATTAAGTGTTGTAAATTTACTGTTCTCAGGAGGAATCTATTACGATGTTTATTATAATGGTAACCAATTATATGGTATTGATACATTTGGTATCAGTGGTGGTTCTCCAGATGATGAAGCATTACTTGAAGAAGTTAGATTAAGTACTTATAATCAAAGAGATATGCCTGCGGATATTAAAATGGCAACTTATAACTACTTAGCTTTAGCGTTAGATTATTTCTATGGATTAAAAGAAGAACGTGGAATTGATACATATTATGAGATATTAGCTCCTAGAGCTGGATACTTATTAGAAGCTAATGATGCTGATTTCTATCGTGAAATCTTTAAAATAGCTAATGGACTAGATGATTTACATACTTCACATGTTTTCCCTGGTTATTATGAAAGTAATACTTGGGGTATGGGATTATCATTAAGCGATTTAGGATCAAGAGTGAATGATTTCTATGATGGATTATTCGCTGTTCAAGATTTATTGGATGAAAAATATGGCACTCATGCAGAAGATGAATTACCAACAATGAGATTAATTGATAGTGGTAAAACAGCTGTTGTATACTTGTATGGGTTCACAATTGACTCTCCTGACGAGTTTAAAACAACTTTGGATAGTTTGCCTGCTTCAGTAGAAAACGTTGTTATCGACCTTTCTTATAACACTGGTGGTAATATTGGTGCTGTATTAAGAATATTTGGATATATGACTGATGATCAATTATTATATCATTCACAAAATCCAGCAGATGGTTCAGCTGTAACATACCATATTGAAAGTAGTTATACTCCATATGAATATAACTGGTACATTATTTCATCAAGCGTAACATTTAGTGCTGCTAATATGATGGTATCAATGGCACAAGAACTTGATATCGCAACTGTTATGGGACAACCTTCAAGTGGTGGAGCTTCATCAATTGGTACAATCATTACTCCTGACGGTACATGCTTATTAGTTTCAACTAACAATGTATTAAGTACGAGAATTGGAACTACTCCAGAAACTTATGAGTATATTAGTGTTGAAAGTGGAATCGATGTTGATTATCTAATGAGTAATGTTACTTCAGACGAAGAAATTATTTCTGTTATTGATCGAGATCAGGCAAATTAGATATATTACACCCTATATATATAGAGGAAATACATATAATTTAAGTAATTAATAAAAAATAAAAAAATATTTTATATTGAGTTTTCATGCAAATTTCGTATGCGTAGCAATTCATATGTATTGCCAAATGGTGCTATTTAAAAGGTTTTGTGCATTTTTGAACTAAGTAAGTGTTTACATAAATCAAATGTGCACAACCACTTGCCATTGGCTTAATTGTGTGATATAATCTCAAAATAAGTAAGCATAAATGTGCAGTTTGTTTCAAATTACATATTTTTGCATACACACCTTATTATAAATTTCTGTACTTTGGACTTTTCGGCTAGGTACTTTGTGTGGAATTTATATATAAAGAAGAGATTGAAAAAATCTAAATAAAGAGAAAAAGAGAGGAGAAAGAGATTTGAAAAAGTTATTTTTATTATTAACTGCTTTTGCGTTAGTTGTTGGACTAAGTGCTTGTGGTGGTGGCAATGATGACCCTAAAACATGTGAAGACGGGTTTGTCCTTGTTGACGACGAGTGTGTAGCTGAAACTGACGAAGCACCAACAATTACTGGGGCTACAGATGTTGAATTATTTATCGGGAACACTTTCGATAAAACTGCAAACGTAGTAGCTACAGACGACAAAGATGGGGATATTTCATCTGATATCGTTATTACTGGTAATGTTGATTTAACTCAAACTGGTACTTACACTTTAACTTATACTGTTACAGATAGTAACGGTGGAGTTGCTACAGTAACTAGAACTGTTACTGTATCTGAGGCGGACTTAGTTTATCCTTCTGGATTCTACAACTATAAATTCGCAACTACTGAATTAAGACATACTTTTATGGCTGCTGCTGAAAAGTACTTAATGAATAATATGTATGCAGGTGTTCCACTATTCTCAAATGGATCATTCGCTCTTTATTCACAAAGACTTCAATTACCTGTTACTCAATACGATTCAGTATTAGGATTTGGTAATAGATTTGCAACTATGAGCCATGACGACTCTACAGTAGTTATGGAATTAGGTGGATCTAATATGGGTAACGCTGATGAGTTCACTTATAGAACTTATAACAGTACTAACCCTGTTACATTCAACCAATGGATTTATGATACTTCTACAGACAGTGATTACATGTCAGAATATTTTGGATCATTATATGATTACATCTTCAATGCTGATAAAACTGGATATGAAGTAACTCCTGTTATGGCTGCTGAATTACCTGTACCTGTTGATTCTCATTTAACAGAAACTGGTAAAGAGGTTTCAACTGTATGGGAAATCGAAATCAGAGACGGATTAGAATGGTCTTACTTCAATAATGGAGCTGCACCTGACTATGTAACTGATAACGAAATTACTGCAGATGACTTCGTAGATACTTACAAAATTGCCTTAACTGAACAATGGTTCAGAGCTATCTCTGGTGGTGGAGACTTCTTAAACGATAACAATAAAATTGTTAACGCTGAAGAATACGTTGCTGGAAATGCTGATTGGGAAGACGTAGGAATCAAAGTTATTGCTGGAAACAAAATCCAATTTACTTTCGTTAATGATCAATCTGAGTGGAACGTTAAGTATTGGTTAGGTTCATTTGTTATGGCTCCTATCCACACTGAAATGTATGCTGAATTAGGTGAAGACTATGGTACTTCTCCATCAACTATCGCATACCACGGTGCATATACAATTACTAACTACGAACAAGATAAGATCTTAAAACTTGCTAAGAACCCTAATTATGCAAGACCTGAATTAGATTGGTATACTCATAAATACTTCATGATTATTGAAGATTCTGAAGTTGCATTCCAAACATTTGAAAATGGACAATTAGAAGCAATTGGACTACCTTCAAATAAATATGACGAATATAAAGACCATCCAGGTCTAAGACGTATTCCTGGTGCAACTACTTATCGTATCATGATTAATGGTTTAGGAACTCAAACTGCTCAAAACGAAATGTTCCCTGACAGTACTTGGACTCCAGAACCTATCTTAGCTAATAATGATTTCAAAATGGCTATGTTCCATGCATTAGATAGACAATATCTTGCTGAACAAGTTTACAAAACTAGAACAACTAATATGTACTTATTCTCTGAAGCATACTTAGTAGATGCTGAAATGGGTATTCCTTATAGATTAACTGAACAAGGTGAAACTGTAAGCGAAAACTTATCTCCAAGTACACATGGATTCAATGCGGATGCTGCTGTTGCATTATTCAAAAAAGCTACTGCTGCATTAATCGCTGATGGTGATTTAACTGCTGGTACTACTACAGTTCCTACAGTTATTGAATTAGAATTCAACTACTTCACTGGTTCAGATGCTCAAGTAACAATGTTTGAGTACATTGAAAAATCATATGAAGAAATTCTTGTTGATGACGTTAACCATATTGAATTAGACTTAGTTGGTAAAGCTAAAGACTTCCCTGATATCTATTATGATTATATGATGGTTGGTAACTTTGACTTATCAATTGGTGGTATCTCTGGTTCTACTTTAGATGCTGCTTCATTCCTAGATACTTATTCAGATGATAACAGATCTGGATTTACATTAAACTGGGGTATTGATACTTCAACTGCTAACATTCCTGTAATCTACAATGATTTCCAAGGAAATAGACATAATGAAGTTTGGTCATTTAATGCAATTAGTTCTGTATTAGTTGGTGAAGTTTATGTATTAAACGGAGCTGAAGCTGTAGTACCTGTTGCGGTATTAGAAGCTGTAACTCCTGAAGGTGTAACTTTCACAATTGATCAATTTGCAAACGATGATTATGAAAACATTAAATATACAATCCAAAATTACGTAGACGGTGAATATGTTGACGTTGCTGGTATGGTTGCTGTTGTACCTGGTGCAGATGCGGACGCTACTAAAGACGGACATCAAGTTGTTGTAACTGGATTAAAAGATATGTATAGTGGATATATCTCTGACGGTTCTGCTGTTGAGTGGGGAGACTATCAAATCGTTGTAACATTCGATTATGCTGATGACGAAACTAAATCAGATATGACTATCTCTGACTGGTTCTATACTGGTGATCTTGGATCTATCAAAGTAGAAATCAATGAAGGTACTGTTACTACTGGTGACGACAAAGCAGATGACGACTATCCAGAATTATATTCTGAAAGCGTAAATGTTGTTGTTACATTAGATGAAAACTATACATTAGATGCATTTGAAGTTTACGGACAAAAATTAAATGCTACTACTAAAGAATTAGAATGGGTTAAATTAGTTGCTGATACAGATTACACTGTAACAAGCGCAGCTGGTATATATGACGTTGCTGGATTAGCTCCAGATACTATGTATATCTTCGCTGTTACTACTGATGAAGGTCCAACTCTATACGGATCTGTAACTACAGAACCAAGTGTAGTATTATCTGCTCCTGCTGCTGACTTAAATTCAGAATCATTTGATCTAAAAGTTACTGAAGATCAAGACTTTGCTCCATTAACTGTTGACAGTGTTGTTATATGGGAAGAAGTATTATACACATTCACATTAGATGACACAAAAGACACAATTTGGGTACCAATGTCTGGAAATATGACTGATAATATGGACGGAACTTGGACATTTGATAGTCTAGATCCTGAAACTATGTATCAAGTACAAGTTGAGTTAAGCGATGGACAAATGTTTATCTTAGACGTTACTACAGCAGCTACTGCTGAATTAGCTCTAGTTATCAATGATAACGGAACTACTACTGGTGACGACGCTAAAGACGACGATTACGAAGAAATCAATCCTGATAGCTTCATATTCGAAGTAATATTTGATACAGATGCAACAGCTACTGTTGCAACTAGAGAAATATTCAAAGCTGACTCTGACGATTCTGACGACGTGGCATTAACTACTGCTACATTTACTGATAACTTAGATGGATCAGTGACTGTTACTGGATTAGAAGAAGACACTGCATACTATGTAATCGTTACATTAAGTGATGATCAAGAATATCGCTTAGATGTTACTACTGACGTTTGGGGAGAAATCGCAGTTTGGTTAAACCCTGGATTAGATGCAGACAGAATTAGTGATGACTATTACACTAACCACAATAGCTTCGACGTTGTTGTTGTATTAAATGGTTCTGCTATTGATACAGTTGAAGTTTACAAAGTTGTTGGTGAAACTGAAACTCTTGTTACTGTAACAAAAACTGACGTTGTTAACGCTGCAGTTACTGCACAATATAACTTCACTGGTTTAGATGCAGAAACAGAATACAAAGTTGTTATTACATTAGACAACGATGAAGAATTAGTAGTAAGTGCTACAACTACTGCAGTACCTGCTTCATAATATTCTTCAAAGATTCAAATAATTAAGGATTTAAAAATTAAATAAAATTAACTTGCAAACCATCTTGCAATATAGATGGTTTGCTTGTTATATGTTAGTCGAAAATTTACAATTAGGATTACAAAATAGCCATGCTATATGGCATGGCTTGGTAATCTATTACACGTTAGTTATATTTACATTTTATTCTTAACATAATTACAAATCTTTAAAACATAAATTTGAAAACGAACTCTTAATTTCTTTTATATTTCAAAGCTATAATGTTATTTTTTGGACCTAAAGAGAGGGTTATATAAAAGAATTATTAATAAAGAAAATATTATGGGAAATATTAAGGAAATTAAGGTATAATTATATAAATTTTAGAAAGGAGAGTATAGTAGTTATAAACTATTATACGGATAAATTATGGGTAGATATATTTTAGTCAGAACAATATGGATCTTCATTATCATCGCGACTATTTTGTCTTTGAACTTTATCATGCTTAAAATAGCACCAGAGTTCCCACCTCCAACTGAAGATGAGCGTAATATTTATTATGAACGCCAAGTTTCAGATGGGTATATGACAAAAGAGTATATTGATGATGCTACTGAGGTTCAAGAAATTAGGGACATGATCGTCGATGACGAAGTAACATGTGATAAATGTTACTACAGACCAAATGATTCAGCTGCACCTACAGCATATTGGGTGTATACACCGGTACCATTATCAACGCAGTATTTTAGATGGGTAGGTAACGTAGTGACCGAATGGAACTGGGGGCTTTCAACACGTGTTTCAGTTAACACACCAGTATTTGATGTATTAATTGGACGTAATGCCGATGGTACTTATTCGGGAACAAATAGAATGATGACGACATTGAGACTTAACTTGATTGCTCTGTTCTTCTATATACCAATTGGAATTACATTAGGTATTATCGCTGCATTAAACAAAAACTCATGGATTGATAACTTCATTTCATTTATGGTAATGATTTTCATCTCTATTCCAAGTTTCGTTGTAATGTCAATGATGGTAATGATTTTCGGATTCCAGTTAGGATGGGTGCCGGAACAGTGGCCGCCAACTTATGCAGATCAAGCTACGGTTATTATGGCATACATTTTACCAGTATTAGGGCTTTCTTTTGGAGCAATTGCTGGTTTAACAAGAACTACACGTGCGGAATTAACTGAGGTATTAACTTCAGAATTCTTATTACTAGCAAGAACAAAAGGTTTAACAAGAAGACAAGCAGTTATTAGACATGCGTTAAGAAACAGTTTAGTACCACTAATTCCTGGAATTATCGGTTCATTCGTTGGATTATTGAGTGGATCAGTAATCATTGAAAGAATTTACAGTATTCCTGGTACAGGTAGACTTTACTTACGTGCAATGACTGAAGGACAATATGACTTTAATTTAGTATTAGCATTAACTGCATTCTATACAATCATTGGGTTGTTCGCAGTATTACTAGTAGACTTATCTTACGGTATTGTCGATCCACGTATTAGAATGGGGGCTAGAAGATAATGGAAAATAACGAAAACAAAGTTGTAAACAAACAAGATTTTGAGTTTGTACAAGCAGATTCGAAAATTTATGATAAGAAATTTGAAACTAAGCCTATTGGTTATTTCAAAGATGCAATGATTCGTTTTAGTAAAAATAGAGGGAATGTTATTGCTTCTATAATCCTAGGATTAATCGTTCTAGGTACAATCTTTATTCCTATTTTTAGTAGTAAAAACTATGAATTGCTAGAGTCTGAACTTTCGTTCTTACCTCCTAGAATTCCTTTACTAGAAAATTGGGGTATGGATGGAAATATTTTTAAAGAAGGAGTGCCTGCAGATCCTAACGCAATAGATCCTGAAACTGGATTATACTTACCAGTAAACCATGATCCTGAAACTGTAGATATTTCTACTTTGAAAAATTATTCTGAATCATGTACAGATAAAGAAGAATTATGTATTGGAGGAGAAGTAAAACTTAGTGTTGATCCAAACTCAACAGGTGTTACTATCACAAGTGATAAATATTTCACATTATCTCCTGCAAATAATAGTTTATTAGTTATTGATATTCTAGAGTTTGAAAACACAAATGGTTCAACTTTAAATGTTTTAGTACAACCAACATGGACAAGTCCATATACACAAGTAGCTACTACTACAGAAGCTGGTATATTGACAATTGATTTATCAGCGTTATACCCTGATATGGTCTATGATGCGGTTACTAAAGTTAAATTAGAACTTGTTTCTGATACATCTGATGATTATATTATCTTTAATAGCGTTAAAATCACTGATGATACACAAACAGAACCAATTCAAAATATTGTTGGTTTAGAATTATCTGAATGGGCTATCACTGAAGGTGCTGGACGTACAGATAGACAAAATGGTGAACGTATTATTACTGATTTTGATTTCAAAGCTTATGATGCAGCATTTGGAGAGCAATATCGTATTGGTTTCTCAAATAGTGATTATCAAGCTTTAATGGCTGAAAATCCACAATGTGTGCAAATGCCTGATCCTGAGAACCCAGATGGTTGGTTATTCCCAGAAGGTTGTCCAATTGTTAAAGTAATCAAACAAAATGAGGCAATCGTAATTGATGGTGTTGAGTATTTCTCATATGAGTTAATTATTAATTATAAATTATATGCTGGATATGAAGAAATTCCATATTTCTTATTCGGTACAGACTTTAATGGTCGCGACTTATTTACATTATTATGGGTTGCAACTAGAACATCATTATTAATCGGTGTAGTTGTAGCAGCAATTAACATTTCTGTTGGTGTTGTTTACGGAGCTATCTCAGGTTACTATGGTGGTATTGTCGATTTAATTTTACAACGTATTACAGAGGTAATCGGACGTATTCCGTGGCTTGTTACATTAAGTATCTTCGTGTCCTTCTTCGGACCGGGTATTCAGACCTTGATTCTGATATTGATTGTATCAGGATGGATTGGTCCACAAGCTGTAACAAGAACACAGTTCTATCGTTATAAAGGACGTGAATATGTACTTGCATCAAGAACATTAGGTGCAAAAGATGCTCGTTTAATCTTCAGACACATCTTACCAAATGGTATTGGTACAATTATTACGTCAGCAATCTTAACAATTCCTTATGCAATCTTTAGTGAATCAACTATTTCTTACTTAGGATTTGGTGTTGGTCATGGTCAAGAATTTAATGTATTAGGAATCAAATTTAGTGGTGTAAGTGTTGGGGTATTACTAGCAGATGGACGTAACTACTTAATGGATAAACCATACTTAACAGTATTCCCATCTATCTTAATCTCAATCTTAATGATCACATTTAATATGTTCGGTAACGCTCTTAGAGATGCGTTTAATCCAGCTTTAAGGGGGTCTGAATAATGGCTAACAAAAAATTATCTGTTGAAGATTTAACAGTTTCCTTTAAGACAACACAAGGGTTAGTACGTGCCGTTCGCGGTGTGTCGTTTGATTTATTCGAAGGTGAAACACTGGCAATTGTTGGTGAATCAGGTTCAGGTAAATCTGTATCAAGCCGTGCCATCATGGGTATCTTAGCCGGTAATGGTATGATTGATAAAGGAAGTATTATTTACGAAGGTGAAGATTTAACTCAAGTAGATGAAGAACATTTCCATGAAATTCGTGGTAACCGTATCGGAATGATCTTCCAGGACCCAATGAGTAGTTTGAATCCAATCATGAGAATTGGTAAACAAATTACTGAAGGTATGTTATTAAATGGTAAACATTTAGAAAATAAAAAGAAACATATGTACCAAAAAGAACGTGCTAGAGTTATTTCTCTAAAACGTAACTTAAAAATTGCAAAACTAAAATTAAAAGAAGCTAAAAAATTAGCTAAAGAAGACGAAAAAGTTGATTTAGCAAATTTTGAAGCTGAAATTGAAAAATGCAAAACTGATAAAGCTACTAATCTTTCACAGGCAAAAGCTGATTTAAAAGTTGCAAAGGCAAAAGCAAAAGCAGCAATTGCGTTAGAATGGAAAAATGAACAAGCTAGAGTAGCAGGTGTAATCAAAGAATTACAAGCTAAATTAGCAAGTGCTCCTGAAACTGACAAAGATAGTATTAAGAAAGAAATTGCACAAACTAAAGAAAACTTACAACGTTATAGAAAAGTTACTAAAAAAGAAGCTCGTGAGAGAGCTATTCAAGTTATGACAGAAGTAGGTATTCCAGAACCTGAAAAACGTTTTACACAATTCCCATTCCAATTCTCAGGAGGAATGCGTCAAAGAATCGTTATCGCTATTGCTTTAACAGCTTCTCCAGATGTATTAATCTGTGATGAGCCAACTACTGCATTAGACGTTACAATTCAAGCTCAAATCCTAGAATTAATTAATGATTTGAAAACTGAAAGAAATTTATCAGTAATCTTTATTACACATGACCTTGGTGTTGTTGCTAATATGGCTGATAGAATTGGAGTTATGTACGCTGGTAAAATCGTGGAAATTGGAACTGCAGAAGATGTATTCTATGATCCTCGTCACCCATATACTTGGGCATTATTATCAAGTATGCCTGACTTAGATTCAAAAGAAAGATTAACAGCTATTCCTGGTACTCCACCAAATATGTTGTTCCCACCAAAAGGAGATGCATTTGCTGACCGTAATAAATATGCAATGAAAATCGACTTCGAACAACAACCACCAATGTTTAAAGTTAATGATACACACTATGCTGCAACTTGGTTATTACATAAGGATGCTCCAAAAGTGGAAATTCCTAAGATTATACAAAATCGTATTGACCGTATGTTGAAAGCTTCGGAAGAGGTGACTAAATAATGGCTGCTAAGCAAGAACCAATCTTAAGTGTAAGAAACTTAAAAGAATATTTTGTCAATGGACGCGGAAACAATAAATTAGTTGTAAAAGCTATTGATGATGTAAGTTTTGATATTTATCCAGGTGAAGTATTTGGTTTAGTAGGAGAAAGTGGTTGTGGTAAAACAACTACTGGACGTACTATTATCAAATTACACGAACCAACTGATGGAGAAGTTTACTTCAAAGGTGTTCGTATTGGTGCCGGATATATGGGCTTAAAAGAAAAGATTAAAGAGATTAAGAAAAGTGATCTTCCAAGTGAAGAGAAGCAAAGACTTATTCAAGAAGCTAAACAAGAAATTAAACAACGTAAAAAAGATAATGCTGGGATTCGTCGTGGTGAAGAATTCCAAGATCTATATGATCAAATTGATGAGATTCAAAATTCTGATAAAGAAGCAGGAGTTAAAAGAGATGAGATTGCTGCTATCAGAGAACAAGTTAAAGTTAGAAGAGAAGAAAGCGCTGAAAAAAGAAGTGGTGTTGAATTAGAAGCTCTGAAAGCTGAACTTGAAAAACTTAAAGAATCTGATATGGAACAAAGCGAAAAACACGATAAAATCTTTGCCTTAAAAGCACAGATTAAGTCAATGAAAGCTGGAGTTCCGAAAAACGATAATGAACTTATGAGAAAAATGCAAATGATTTTCCAGGATCCAATTGCTTCATTAAATCCTCGTATGACAGTTAAAGAAATTGTAGCTGAAGGTTTAAGAATTGCTGGTGAAAGAAATGATGCAGTTATCATTAAAAAAGTTAATGAAGCATTAGAAACAGTAGGATTGTTACCTGAACATGCTTCTCGTTATCCACATGAATTTAGTGGTGGACAACGTCAAAGAATCGGGATTGCTCGTGCCTTAATCGTTGTGCCTGAATTCATCATCGCAGATGAGCCTATTAGTGCATTAGACGTATCTATTCAGGCACAAGTTATCAACTTATTGAATGACCTACGTGAAAACTTAGGAATTACAATCTTATTTATTGCTCATGACTTATCAGTAGTTAAATACTTTAGTGATCGTATTGGGGTTATGTATTATGGTAAAATGGTTGAATTAGCTACATCAGAGGAGTTATTCAAAAACCCACTTCATCCATATACAAGAAGTTTACTTTCAGCAGTACCACTACCTGATCCACGTTATGAGAAAAACAGAAAACGTGTACGCTATAATCCAATGAAAGAACACGATTATTCTGTGCAAGGTCCAACTCTTCAAGAGATTAAACCAGGTCACTGGATTTTAGCAAACGATGCTGAAATGGAAGCACACAGAAAAGTCCTTAAATAATGATAAAAAGATTTTTATTGAATCTAATTGTTAGTGGATTAGGAATCTATCTATTACTGCGAACTGCGTACGATGGAATCTACACTTACAAAAATATCGTTGATGCATCTTTCGTCGTTGGTATGATATTTACAGCATTTGGATTAATTACATCTTCCAACGCTGGTAAAGTGTTTCACGGAGTTGGTTTTGCCTTTAAACAAATGTTTAGTCGTAAAAACTATACTCACTTAGCGTTTTATGATTATAAACGCAAAAAAGAAGAGAAGAACGGTAGTGTTACTGGGGTCTATACATTATCAGTAGGATTATTAATCGTTATTATCTCAACAATTATCTCATATACACAATTTAACGTATAAGACTGTGATTTTATCACAGTCTTTTTTTGTATTTATATTAGTTTATTAGAACTAATTTCATCCGCACTAGAATGTTGAGTGAAATGCTAAAATGTGTTAAAATAGATGAGAACATATATATGAGGTGATATGAAATGATAAAGAAAGTTACAACCAAGAAAGAACTTAAAACGTTTATCCATTTTATTGAGGATCTATATTATAATGACCCCCATGTTGTCTATCCTATTTTTAATTCATTGTCAAAGGAATTAAAAGAGGAAGTATTGGATATGAAAAGGTATACTGCACTACTAGCTTATCAAAATGACAAAGTAGTAGGACGAATAATGTATACTATCGATGAATCAAAGAAACAAGGTAAAGATATTTGTTACTTCTCATTCTTTGATTCAATTAATGATCAAAAAGTTGCAAATGAACTATTTGATTATTTGGAGAGTGATATGAAATGCAAAGGTATTAATTATTGTGAAGGTACTTTTGCCCCATATGATCCAGATACAAGAAGAGGTGTTCTTGTTAAAGGTTTTGATTCCTCACCAGTAATTTTTACATCGTATAATTACGATTATTATCAGAGTTTACTAGAGGGAGTAGGTTGTGTAAAAGCAATTGATACAGTTCTACTCAATGCTGATGTTAATAGTAAAACAAAGAAACGATTAAACACCATATCAAAATTCTTTAAAAGAAGTAATGATGTAAGAATAGATTCCCTTAATTTTAAAAATCTAGATAATGATATGGAGGATGTACATAAGATTTTACTTACTGCGACAAATGAAATTGTCTATCAGGATGCACCTTCAATTGAATTAATCAGAGAGGTTGCTAAGAACCTTAAGTTTTTTATTAACCCTAACCTAATTAGAATTGCAAGAGAAAACGAAACAAACAAACCAATTGGATTCTGCCTAGTTCTACCAGATTACAATCAAGTGTTTAAGAAGACAAAAGGTAGAATAAGAATACTGAAAATTCTACGTGAAAAGAAAAAAATCACAAAGGCTAGAGGTATGATGCAGTATATTGTACCAGAGTACCAAAATAGTGGACTAATAGGACATATGTTTAAAGTGATATTTGATGAGTTCACAGAAATTGGAATAACTGAGTTTGAAGCAGGAACAATGATGGAAGATAATCCTAAACCAATAAATGCTTTCAAAAAGTTTGGTGGAGACATTATCAAAGTATATCGACTATACGGGAAGGAACTCTAAGGATGGACATAATTTACATAATAATTCAAGCACTTGCAGTTATAATAGTACCAATATTTATAATTAGATATCACAACTTTTTTGTTACAAAATGGCTAGGTACTATTGGAACAGCATATGCTCTAGGAATAATTGTTGCTATAACTATTTTTCTATTAAATGAACTAGGTTTAAATGTTGCGGTCAATAAGGATTTAGGTGAAGTTGGTAGTATGGTTGCAATAAGTATTGCAATACCCTTATTACTCTTTAGTGCTAATTTAAAAGAAGCGAAAAAGTTATCAAAAACAGTATTGAAATCTTTTGGATCTCTCATTCTTTCAGCCGTGATAGTATCAAGTATTGTATTTTACTTTTATGCAAAAAGTATTACTGATGGAGCTGCTTTAAGTGGTATGGCAATAGGACTGTATACTGGTGGAACACCGAATCTGAATGCATTAGGTAATATCTTTGGTCTTGAAGGAACAATCATTTCTTCAGCAAATCTATCGGATATGATTATTGGAGCTTTCTTCTATGTGTTTTTATTGCTCCTATGTAAGCCGTTATTATCAAAAATATTACGAAACTCAGATGATGAACAATATATAAGTAATCATGTAGACATTAAGAATACGGATGATCTGGACTTTCAATCATTTAAAATCTCTCGTAAATTAGTTTATAGAGTTTTACTTGCTTTTGGACTAGCTGTTTTAAGTGCTGGAATAGGAATACTAGTATGGGTTATTCTTGGTATGGTAGATGGTAAGATGAATGATCTATTAGTACCAACTATGATGATAGGTGTTACCGTATTTGGAATTATAGGATCTTTTAATAACAAAATTAGAGATACCAAGGGTATGAATGTTGCTGGTCAGTACTTTATCTTAGTATTTAGTTTTGCTTTAGCAAGCAGTATGGATTTCTCATTACTACAACATATCTTTGGTTATACGCTAGTCCTATATGGTGTTATAACTATTGGTGTTTTTATTGTTCATGTACTAATAAGTAAATTTTTAGATATTGATGTTGATTGTACAATTGTCACATTGACGGCTGGTGTATATGGGCCAGCATTTGTACCTGCGATATCACGACAAATTGGTAACGAAGATTTGACAGTTCCTGGATTAATTGTGGGAAGTATCGGTTATGCAATTGGAACTTTCTTAGGAATGTTATTAGTCTTTGTCTATATGCTTTAAAAAAAGGAGGGATATCTATGCCAAAATGGGTATTCGTAATATCTGGAAGTACTGTTCTAATATTATTGATGTTATTTGTTGTTTTATCTTATACTGAGGGTAAATTAGATTACTCAGTTGTAGATATGGAAAGTGACTCATCTCTTACATCACCAAAGGCGACTTGTAATAATTATCATGGCGAAGTAATATCAACTATTGCGAAATTAGAGGACTATCTTCAGGATTGTGAAATAACAAAGGATGTTGGATATGACGCTGAGTATTTTATAGATAATGTATTCATTGTTTATCAGTATTATGATAAATCTTGTCATGAACCTCGAGCTTTTAAAGATTATATGTTTAATGTCGAAGGTAACGAGGTTATTACTGTAAATAATAAGTTCTCAATGTCTTGTAGCGATGATATTTCCTGGAATCATTACTTAATTGAAATGGGAAAAAATATGGTTTCAACAAGTAATATATTATTTGATTAAAAAAAAGGCTTGTAGCCTTTTTTTATATACATCATATGAAAAACATTGTAATATTATAGTAGGATGTGATTTGATGAAAAGAAAAATGTTGGAGTTAATTGATACAGACATTAATTTTTGTAAAGATTCTCAGTTGAATGGGAGTAAAGGTTGGGAAAAATACCTTTCAAAAGATGCTTTAATGGGAACAAGGTTACATGAACCTTACATAAGTAAAAGAAGTGACATTGTTAATCTGATTGAAATGATATACTCTCTTGAAAACATAGATTTTGTTTGGAACCCTGAACATGCCTTCATTAGTGATGATAGCACTCTGGGTGTTACAACAGGTACATATACTAGAAAGTATAAAGTAGGAGAAGAAGAGTTTACTGAAAAAGGAAAGTATGTTACAACATGGAAAAAAATAGGTGACAAGTGGAAAATAGTGTTTGATATGGGTAATTAAAAAAGAAGAAAACTAATTGTTTTCTTCTTTTTGATTTTGTGGTGTTGATTGATAACTAATATATGATGTAAGAATCTCGTTATCAACATCAAAGGTGCTATAAAGCTCCTTCTGTAATAACATCTCATCATTTGCCAAATCACGTAATAATATACCTGTATTTACAGGATTGTCACCTGATAGGAATGGATTTGTTGGTTTATCAAATACATAATCATTTGTTGCTACTGTATATAAAGTATCGGCATCAAACTCATCAATGTTTGTGCTATACTCTAAACTACGTTTTAGGCTATTAATCTGTGCTCCGGTTAGTTGAACTGTTTTAACAACATTATCAAATGGCCAAATTTGGTATAAAAGACCAAGATTTATAACGTCACCGTCTCCAATTGAGGTTCTAGTTCCACCACCATTTTGGAATCCAATATCTGCATTGGTTGCTACTCTCATTAGTTCTGCAATCCAGTCGCTTAACTCAGATTGTGAGAAGTATGAATTACTATTTAGTATTGGAGTATTAAAGATTGAATCTGTTTCTAAGATATAAGCCTCGAGAATTGATTTAACTTCTTCATCCTCTGTTGCAAATAATTGACTATCGTATCTTTGTAAATTTTCAGCTATATATGTTATTTCACCATTATCAGAAAACGCCATTTTGACATGTCCTACTAACTCACCGTTACTTCCAGATTGGACAAAAGGAATTCCACTGTTTGTATTAATAAAATCAGAGTGGCTATGACCGTTAAATACAGCATCAATTTTTTTGTCCCCTGTAAGAAGTGCTGCCTCATTATTAATATTTCCAGAGTCATGAGCAACTACGATAACAACGTCACAATTTTCTACAGTACGTAAATACTCAGCATAGTGTTCAATCCACACCATAGGATCAGCAAACTCATAATCCTCAATTTTCGAAGTAGCTATTGAATACTCAAGTCCATAACCCATTGTACCAATAATTCCGACCTTGTGATTTCCTTTTTCAACAATTGTATATGGGTCTATTCCTTCTGGAGAAGTGGTAGTTCCTTTATAGAATATGTTTGCCCCTAAAAATGGATAGTCAGCTTCACCATTTGATTGATCACCATCGGCATATTTTAATACCGTTTCAATACCCCAATCAAACTCGTGATTACCAATTGTGAATGCATCAAGTCCAATCTCATTAAACAATGTTATTGTTGATAAACCTTCATAATAATTTGAAAGTGCAGAACCTTGTAATATATCACCACCTACAACAAATAATACATTGTCAGGATTCTCTATTTTTTGAGTCTTAATATAATTTGCAATATAAGTTATTCCAATTTGATCACTATCACTTAAAAGTGCACCGTGGAAATCGTTAAGATAATAGATATCAAGAAAGTCCTCCTTTGGTTCAGGAGTTGAAGTTCCGCATGAACTTAACGCAAATATTAATGTGAATAATAAAGCTAGATTTAGTATTTTTTTCATTTTCATCACCTTTTCTTTAACATAACATTGTATCACTTTAAACTAGTAAAATAAAGGAGAATTATAGTTTTTCTATAATAATAACGTAAGGTGAATTATACCGATTTATAAACTGATATTTGATTACTGAGTATTCTTTGCCATCTAAATTAACTGCAAAATCCTCTACTGTATTTGCCTCTTCTAAACCACCATCATGTCCGATGTATAGTATGATACTTATAATCCCTTTTCTCTTCAGGAGAGATAGACCATTTTTAATTGATTCGATCGTTGTAGAAGGATTTGTTTTAATTGTCTTGTCACTTCCTGGAAGGTATCCAAGATTATAAGTTATTGCCGTAACCTCAGTTGAGATAAATGAACTAAAGGAAATATGTGATTCCTCAAACAGACTATAATTTGTATGATTGTTTTCCTCTAATAGTTTAGTCGTATTTGCGATTGCAGCTTTCTGAATATCAAAAGCATAGACATGTTTCGAAAGATTTGCAAGGAATAATGTATCGTGTCCATTACCACATGTAGCATCGATAGTATAATCAGTTTTCTTGACTTTATCTCGTAGTATTCTATGTACAAAAGGTACAACAGTTTCTAACATTAAAATCACCTCGTCTAATTATAACACAATGATATGTAAAAAATATATAGTTCGTGAGCAAACTATTTGAAATGTATTTCAATTAGATGTAAAATACACTTGTAAATTATAAAGAAAAGGAGACATCTAATATGTTAGTAGAATTAAAATCAAATGAAAAAGTTCAAGATTATTTAGAAACAGGGAAAATTGCAGTTGTTAAGTTTGCCACAACAACTTGCCCACCATGTAAAATGTTAAAACCCATTTTTGAGAAATTAGCAACAAAAGAGGAGTTAGAAAATATAGTTTTTATAGCTGCTGATGCTAATGAACATCCTCAAGCTTATCAGTATGGAGTAAGTAGTGTTCCAACTTTATTATTCTTCAAAGGAGAAGAAGTATTAGGTCAAAATGTAGGATTTGTTCCTGAACAACCACTTCAAGATTTTCTGAAAAAACTAGAAAATGGTGAACCTGTAAACTAAACTCAGATATCTGAGTTTTTTTTATGTTTTTTAAGTTGTATTAATTCAATTTAATGTTATTATATGTGGTGAAGTAGGTGATTGTATGGAATCATTAAAAGAACTGTATAAAGTAGGTCGTGGACCATCTAGTTCTCACTCGATAGGACCAGAAAGAATATGTCAAAGAGTTTTACAAGAATATGATGCTGATAGATATAAAGTTATCTTGTATGGATCACTTTCTTTAACAGGAAAAGGGCATTTAACAGACCGAGTAATTAAGGATATTTTAAAGAATGTTGAAATTGTATTCAGCAGTAATACAGATATAGAACATCCAAATACTATGGATGTCATTTCATATAAAGACAATAATGAAGTTGCAAGTGATCGATATTATAGTATTGGGGGAGGCTCAATACTAAAAAAAGGTGAAGAATTATCGGCGAAAAACCAAATATACCCTCATCATTCTTTTGAAGAAATCAAAACTTATTGTGAGAAGAATAAATTGCGTCTTTATGAGTATGTGTATCGTTTTGAAGGCGAATCAATAAAATCATATCTTGAGAAAATTTGGGAAGTTATGAAAGAGGCAATTAATATTGGGCTGCATACAGAAGGAGTTCTTCCTGGTGAACTTGAAGTTAAAAGAAAAGCAAGAAGTTTATTATACAATCAAAATTTAAAATCAAGTAATGAGTTGCGACTAGTTAGTGCATATGCATATGCAGTTAGCGAAGTAAATTCAAGCAGTGGAACTGTTGTAACTGCTCCAACTTGCGGAGCTAGTGGTGTTTTACCTTCTGTCTTATATTATTTACGAGATATACACAAGTTTAGTGATATAAGAATTATCGATGCTTTAGCTACTGCAGGAATTATAGGGAATATCATTAAAAGAAATGCATCAATTAGTGGAGCTGAAGCTGGATGTCAAGCTGAAGTTGGAACTGCATGTAGTATGGCAGCTGCAGCATATAGTGAGCTGTTTGATAACTCACTCGATATTATTGAATATGCGGCTGAAATTGCCCTTGAGCATCATTTAGGTCTAACTTGTGACCCAGTTAAAGGATATGTTCAAATACCGTGCATAGAGCGAAATGCGGTTGCTGCACATAGAGCTATAAATGCTAGTGAACTTTCTTATTTATTAATGGGAAGTAGGAAAATATCATTTGATACAGTTGTAAAAACGATGATGGAAACAGGAAAAGATATCTCAGAACATTACCGTGAAACAAGCGTTGGTGGATTGGCAAAATTTTATGAGTAAAACTGTATTTTTAAGTAAATACGGTTTTTTCTTTGGTTTGTGTTATAATAAGTTGAGAACTTTTTTGAGGAGGAAAACATGAAAACAATATCAATAGCAATTTATTTAGATGTCGAAAATGTTCAAGGAATGATAAGTTTAGAGGATTTACTAGATGATATACGATTACAAGTAGTAAATGAGTTTGAAGATACAGAAAAAGCAGTATTTGGATTAAAAAAGGCAATTGGAGATAGTAAAAATCTGAAAAGATTCAGAAATCAGTTAAGTGAGCTAAACTTCACTATTGAAGATGCTCCACATATAACGGGTAAGAAAAATCGTGCGGATTTAATGATTAGTGTCGATGCTTTAGAAAAACTTCACGTTGGTAATCCAGCCTTTGATTTATTTGTATTTCTAACAAGTGACTCTGATTATTCAATAGTAATGAATACTTTGCGTAAATTTAATAAGCAAGTATGGTTAGTTGCTACAAATGAGGATTCAGTTCGTACCGTCTTTAGATCGTCTACGGATAAGATATTAATTATTAACGATTACCGTGTTATTGAAGAAAAGATAGCTAACGGTAAAACAACCGCACCAAAAACTGCCAAAGCAAAAGCAAAACAGACTGAATACGATAAAGTCAAAGCATATTTGACTAACAAGATGAATAGAAGAGCTCTAGCAAGTATGCTTAAAGTAATGCGTTCATATCAAGAGGAGAAGATTTATACAACTCTAGATACTAACAATCGCTTTAGACAAATTGATCAAAATCTTAACTTATCACAAACAAAGTTTAAAAAGTTTAAGGCTATATACAAAGTATTAGAAGAAGCTAAGTTAATTGAGTTTGCAAAAGACAGTAGTCATCAGTTTATGATTAATGACAAACAAAAGATTATTCTGTATTTAGGAAATATTCAAAAAAAATAAAAGCACCCAAGGGTGCTTTTTTTACAGGCTATAGTACATCTCAAATTCTATTGGATGAGGCATTTTATTTACTAGTAAGTATTCCTCTTTAATTCTTTTAATATGGTTTTTAATTATGTTTTCAGTAAAAACACCACCTCTTAATAAAAACTTATAATCATTTTCAAGTTCAAGAGCGGCTTCCATTAATGTAGTTGGCAATGTATGTATATTTTTTTGCTCTTCTTTAGATAAGTTATACAAATTAATATCATAAGGACCAAATCCTTTTGTAGAAGGTTCAATTTTATTGATTATACCGTCAAATGCTGCCATCATAATAGCTGAATAAGCTAAATATGGATTTGCAGTAGCATCTGGGCTTCTTAATTCAAAACGTTTCTCATCTGGTTGGATAGTGTATCCTGGTATTCTAATAACAGCACTTCTATTAGCTGTTGCATAACCGATAGTAACAGGAGCTTCATAACCAGGTACTAAACGTTTGTATGAGTTAGTAGAAGGGTTTGTTATTGCAGTTATTGCTTTTGCGTGAGATAAAATTCCACCAATAGCATAATGAGCTATTTTCGATAATCCAGCATAACCTTTCTCATCAAACATAATATAATCATTATCATTCATTAACTGAATATGGACATGCATACCATTACCACATTCATCAACAAAAGGTTTTGGCATAAAAGTTACGCTTTTACGCATATCAAATGCAGTTAGATTAAGTAGGTTTTTCATTTTCATAGTTCGGTCAGCCATCTCTTTGATTCCTGCAAAATTAACTTCGATTTCGACTTGACCTGGACCACCATTTTCGCTGTGATGATACTTGATTGGGATATTTATTTTTTCTGCTTCAATAGCGACAGCTGTTCTAAACTCATAACTTGCATCCCATGGAGAATCAACATGATATCCGCCATGATGTGGGACAGTATAACCAATATTTTTATAGGAATCATCACTACTATTCCAATTTGCCTGAGCACTATCTAGTTTTACTTCCATATGTTGGTTTGTATTTTTGTATGAAACATGATCTAGTACAAAAAATTCAAATTCTGGACCTAATAAACAAGTGTCAGCTATATTGTTATCAACCATAAATTTTTCTGTTTTCTCAGCAATATATCTAGGATCCTCCTCAAATCTTTCTAAAGTATCACCTTTTATTACGAAAATATTAGCTATACAAACTATTGTTTTATGTTCTTTGTATGAATCTATATAACAAGAAGTAGGATCTGGTATCATAACCATATCAGACTTTTCAACTGTTAAGAATCCATAACTTGAACCATCAAACCCAATTCCCTTTTCCATTATATCTGTTGATAGTTTTTGGCTAGTAATAGTTAGTCGATGCCAACGCCCTTTCATATCAACAACTTTGAAATCAATTACTTCAACATCTTCTTTTGAGATGAATGTCATCATCTCTTCAATATTTTTAAACATAATATACTCCTTTTTCTAAAAAATAAAACGCTTACACACCGAACATTATAACATATCTAGGTTATTCTAAAAGACTTTTTTTACTTTTTTAATCCATCAAAAATCACAAAATGTAAAAAGTGGAAATTTAGCACCGTTTTATGGTAAAATAGGATTATGATATGTATACATACTTTTACATATTAATTAGATTTTCATGATAAAGGAGTGTGACTAGATTGAATGATATTACAATTTCAAAAGCAAAAAGAGAAGAAGCAGAAAAAGTATTGTACTTTATAAAGGAACTTGCCAGATATGAAAGAATGCGCAAGTACGTAAAAGCAACAGTTGAAGATATAGAAAAAAATATCTTTGATGATAAGAGAGCCGAAGTAATTTTCATTAGAAGAGATGAAGAACCAATCGGTTTTGCGATTTATTTTTATTCTTTTTCAACATTTCTAGCCCGACCTACATTGCATCTTGAGGATTTCTTCGTTAATAATAAAGAACGTGGAAAAGGATATGGAAAACAAGTTCTTAAGTATCTTGCTAGAACAGCTATCGAAAATGGATGCTTAAGATTTGAATGGACTTGTTTAGAGTGGAATAAACCATCAATTAGATTTTATGAGAAATTAGGTGCAAAACCTTTAAGAGGATGGATACCATTTAGAATGGATGGTAAAGAATTAGAGAAATTTGCAAAAGAGGATTAATCCTCTTTTTTTTTGTGCTTTATTTGCCTATTTAAATTTTGGTCAATTTATGGTATAATTAAAAGAAATACCCCCGATAAATCGTTCATTTAATGTAAGCGTTTACGACTTAAAACGGCTAAAATAAGCCATTTAAGTACTTTATAAATTAAACTATCGAAAAAAGTTGAGTATAAGGAGATGATTGCATTGGTTGATGGAATAATTCTTGCAGCAGGAAAAGCTAGTAGAGTTGGACAAAATAAACTCCTTTTAGAGTATAGGGGTCAACCTATAATATATTATCCATTAAGAATTTTAAGCGAAATTTGTGAGAATGTTACTTTAGTAACAGGGCATTATAAAATTGATTATGCGAGTATGTTTCTAGAATTTGATAACATATTTGTAGTTCATAATGAAAACTATAATTTGGGTATGTTTAGTAGTGTGAAAAAAGGGGTTGAAGTTTCAAAAAATGATATTTTACTTATTCCTGGTGATTATCCTTTGGTCAAAAAAGAAACTTTTCAGGCTCTACTACATGGAACAGGTGATATTAGAGTACCTATATATAAAGGAAAGAAAGGACATCCAATTTTTATAAGTAGAAGTTTACGAGATGAACTTCTAAATGATGATCCTGCTTCAAATTTAAAAGTGTTTAGAGATAAACATAAAGTGAATTATATCGATGTGGATGACGAGGGAATATTAATTGATATAGATCATTTTGAAGATTACAACAGAATTTTGAAGACAGAAAGGGAGAAATAGTATGAAGATTAATAATTATCATAAGGCGACATCACTTGATGATGCATATGAAGTTTTAAACAGAAATGATAAAAATCTAGTTATTGGTGGAGGAGCATGGCTTCGACTTACTAATAAGGAAGTAGATACAGTTATTGATTTGGATACTATTAATCTAAATCAAATAATTGTCAAAGAGGATGTCATTGAAATTGGCTCTATGACTACTTTGCATGATATTGAATTGAATAATGAGCTTAATCAACATTATGATGGAATTTTAGTAGATGCAATAAAAACGATAATGGGTGTTCAAATAAGAAATATAGCAACAATTGGGGGAAGTATTATTGGGAAATATTCATTTTCTGATATTTTAACACCTTTACTAGTCATGGACACAGTTCTTGTATTTCATAAGCAAGGAAGCATAACTTTAGAGAATTTCCTAAAGTTGAAAAGAATCCCCAAAGATATTTTAGTGAAATTAGTTATAAGAAGACATCCTGCTCGTGGTTATTTCAAAAAAGTGAAAAAGACAAGTTTGGATTTTGCAGTTGTTAATGTGGCAATTAGTCGTAATGAAGAAATTATGATAGCAGTTGGTGCAAGACCAAGTTTAGCCACTATTTCCGAGGAAGCAGTTGCGTATATAAATGGTGCTAAAAGAATTGACGAGGAAGTTATCATTCGGACTGCAGAAATGGTTGCATCTGAACTGAAGTTTGGAACTAATTCACGTGCTTCAAAAGAGTATCGTCAAGAGTTAGTTAAAGTATATGTAAAAAGAGGATTAAAAGAGGTGATCAAAGATGAAAATTAATATTACTGTAAACAATCGAAAACGAGTTTTTGATGTAAAACCAGATGAGTACCTTTTAGATACCTTGAGAAATCATAATTATTTATCAGTGAAACGAGGGTGTGATAACTCAAGTTGTGGTGTATGTACTGTTTTAATGGATAATAAGCCGGTTGCCTCATGTGCGTTATTATCTGTCAAAGCTGCAAACCATCATATTACAACTGTTGAAGGGATAAAAGATGAAGCAACAAAACTTAGTAGATATATGGGGCATGAAGGTGCTGATCAATGTGGTTTTTGTAATCCATCTTTAGCTTTAACAGTTTACTCTCTAAAATTAATAAATGGGAATCCTTCTATCGAAGAAATAAAAGATTATTTAGTTGGGAATCTATGCCGTTGTACTGGTTATCAGAGCCAACATATTGCTATAAAACAATATTTGGAGGAGAACTAGATGAAAACAGTAAATAAAAAAATACCATCAATAGATGGAACTGGTTTGATGCTGGGTAGACCAGCTTATACAGATGATTTAGCTGAGAAGGATTCATTGATTGTCAAGATATTAAGATCTCCACATCCGTATGCAAAAATTACATCAATTGATACGCAAAAAGCTTTAGAGTTAGATGGTGTGGAGTTAATACTAACACATAAAGATTTTAGTAGAACTCCATTTACAAGAGCTGGACAAGGATATCCAGAACCTTCACCTCGAGACAAATTTGTTCTTGATGAGTACGTCAGATATATTGGTGATGAGGTTTGTTGTGTCGCAGCTATAAATAATGAAGTTTGTGAAAAAGCTTTAAAGTTAATAGAAGTACAATATGAGATTTTAGATCCAATTTTAGATTTCGAAAAGGCAATAGATAATCAATCAATTATTCATCCAGAGGAAGAGATTCACGAAATGTTTCCAATCGGATTTGAACCAAAGCGAAACATCGCTGCTGCATATCACATGGAAGTTGGGAATGCTGAGGAGGACTTGAAAAAATCAGAAGTAATCGTGGAAGAATCTTTTTACACACAAGCACAAGCTCATGCTATGCTAGAACCTCATACAGTAAATGCTCGTTTAGATATTCATGGAAGACTTACATTGATAAGTGCAACTCAAACTCCAGTCCATGTAAGACGAATATTATCACAAACGCTTGATATTCCATTAAGCAGAATACGTGTTATTAAACCTCGTGTTGGTGGAGGATTTGGAGGTAAACAAGCTCTTCATGGTGAAATGTTTGTTAGTGCTGTAACTATAAAAACAGGAAAACCATCAAAAATGGTCTTCTCAAGAAAAGAAGTGTTTGAGTCATCATATTCAAGACATCCAATGCGTTTTGATATAAAACTTGGTGCTACAAAAGATGGAGTTTTAGAAAGTATTGATTGTTATGTATTAAGTGATACAGGAGCATATGGAGAGCATGCTTTGACTGTATTTATGGTTGCTGGAAGCAAAGTTCTACCTTTATACAACAAAGTGAAAAGTGTTAGATTCCATGGTCACGTAGCATATACTAATCATACTCCAGCTGGAGCATTTAGAGGTTATGGTGCAATTCAAGGTAATTTTGCATTAGAGTCTGCAATTGATATGCTTGTAGCTAAGTTAGGGATTGATCCACTTGAGTTTAGAGATAAAAACATGATTAAAGAAAATGAAACGTCTCCTATATTCGCAATTATGGGGGAAGGGACTGAAGGAACAGCGATGAACATGGAGTCATGTAAACTTGAGTTTTGTTTACATCGAGGTCGTGAACTTATAAAATGGGATGAATCTTATCCTAACAACAAAGTTTCTGATAATATAGTAGAAAGTGTTGGAATGGCAATTGCTATGCAAGGAAGTGGAATACCATATATAGACATGGGTAGTGCCACAATAAAACTAAATGATGATGGCTTTTATAACCTTATGATCGGAGCAACCGATATTGGACAAGGTAGTGATACAATTCTTGCTCAAATTGCAGCAGAAGCTCTAATGTGTGATATGGATGATATAGTTGTATATTCATCAGATAGTGACCTAACACCTTTTGATACAGGTGCATATGCTTCAAGTACCACTTATGTCAGTGGTAATGCAGTATATAAAGCAGCTGTTAAAATGAAGAACATGTTAATAAAAGAAGCAAGTAAGGTTTTAGAAGTAGATATTGAAGACATTGAATACGATGGGAAAACATTCGAGGCAAAAGGAAAATCTATAACGATTAATGATTTGTCAAATAGACTATATTATAACGAAGATCAACACCAGTTAACTGCAACTGATAGCTATGTTGGACATAAATCACCACCACCTTTTATGGCTGGATATGTCAAAATTCAAGTTGATATAGAGACAGGTGAAGTCAAAGTTAAGGATTATGTTAGTGTCGTTGACTGTGGATTAACTATAAACCCTATGTTAGCAAGAGGACAAGTTGAAGGTGGAATTGTCCAAGGGTTAGGAATGGCGATGTATGAGGAAGTTTTATATAGTAAAAGCGGAAAATTGATTACAAATGACTTCCTAAATTACCGCATTCCAACTAGATTAGAAGTTGAAAATTTAACAACAGAATTCGCAGATAGTTATGAGGAAAGTGGACCTTACGGCGCAAAAAGTGTTGGTGAAATCGGTATAGATACACCACCAGCAGCAATTGCAAACGCTGTATATAATGCTGTAGGTGTTAGGATTACATCACTTCCGATAACACCTGAGAAGATTTTAAAAGCAATCAAAAAAAGAGAGGATGAAATAAATGAATAAAACAGTTAAATTACTAACACAAATAGTTTTTTATGGTTCGATATGGGGGATTATTGAAGCTACTTTAGGTCATATCCTACATTATATTCCTGCTACTATAGCTGGTAGTATTATGTTCCCAATTGCATCTTTGATTTTATACAAAGCTTATCAAAAAACAGAAAGCAAAGCATCATTATTCTATATTGCGACAGTTGCAGCAACAATAAAAGCAGTTGATTTCTTCATTCCTGGATTGTCAATATTTAAGACAATTAATCCAATGTTATCAATACTCTTTGAAGCACTTGTTGTGATTTTTGTACTAGGAATGTTAACTTCGAAAAAACCAATAACAAAGTATTTAGCCTTACCAATAGCTAGTATTTCATGGAGAACTATCTTTATTGCTTGGATGGGGCTGCAATATATTACTACAGGTAATCTAGCGAAGTATTTAACATCATTTAGTCTAGCTTTCAATTTCGTAATTATAAGTGGATTAATAAGTGGTTTAATAGCGACATTATTAATATACTTAGATACTAAAGTTGAGTTTAAGTTTAAAAGAATAGACACAAAACCAATATTTGCATCAATCTTATTAATAATGGCTTTTATCATAACATATAGTTTATAGAAGAGGTGGTAGTATGAACATTTACCAAAAGATAACTGAGTATACTAATAGAGGAGTTCCTTTAGTAGTTGTTTCAGTTGTAGAAAAAACAGGTGAAGGTCCTGTTGAAGTTGGTAAAAAAATGTTAGTTACAAAAGAAGATGAGGCATTTGGTACAGTTGGTGGTGGAGCTTTAGAATATAATGCTAGAGAACTATGTAAATCAATCATAAAAACTAAAAAAAGCCAAACTGTAACATATCTTCTCCAAGAGGGAAAAGTACTAAAAGATACCCAAACATTACCAATGGCTTGTGGTGGAGTTGTAAAACTATTTTATGAGTATATTGGACCAAATGAATATATCTATATATTTGGGGCAGGGCATGTTGGACAAGCTTTAACAAATATACTAAAGACAATGAACTACCACATAACAGTAATTGATGAAAGAGAACCTGTTATTCAAAAATTTGTTGGTGGCAATACGGTTGTTTTATCATCTTTCACTGATTATATTGTGAACAGTGGTTTAGAAGAAGATAGTTTTGTCATAGTCTGCACACCTTCTCATAAACACGACTATAACGTTATAAACAAAGTTATTGAAAAAAATATCAAACTACAATATATCGGAATGTTATGTTCTCCTGAAAAACTTAAGGATTACTTAAATAAAACATATAAGAAGTTTGGTAAAGAAGTAAATTTATCTAATTTCTACTCACCAATTGGACTTGATTTAGGGGGCGGAAGCCCTGAGGAAATCGCAATATCAATTACTGCGGAAATCCTTGCGGTTAGCCATAATAAACAAGGCCATAATCATATGAGGGAGGCGATGAATAATGATAAATATCATTACTGGAAAGATTAACTCTGGAAAATCAACGACTATGAGTAAAATATATGATGAAAACAAGTTAGGAGATGGCTATATTTCTGTAAAAAGAATGACTCATGACAAAGTTCATGGGTACGATATCGTTCGTCTTAGTGATAAAACATCACAATTACTCGTAATAAGAGAAGAGTTCTATAATAACATCGATGATATTGCATGTGAAATTGGTCCCTATTTATTTTTAGAATCAACATTAAAATCAATAGAGGAAAGTATTGAAAATATGATAGAAAATAACGTATCACCAATTTATCTAGATGAGATTGGACAACTAGAACTCTATGATCAATGTTTTGACAAAATTTTTAGAAAAATAATTCAATCAAATACTGATTGTTATGTAACAGTAAGAGAAGATTTAGTAGAAAAGGTAATCGAGAAATATCAGATTAAAGACTATAACATAATCCAATTCTAAGGCGGTGTTATAATGTATGATTTAGCGATTATTAATGGGAAAGTTTATTTTGATAACAAGTACCATAAAACAAACATTTATATTAAAGACGGAATTATCGCTAACATCTCACCATTATTACTCAAATCAACTGATACTTACAATTGTAATGGCGACCTAGTTCTTCCGGGAATTATCGATCCACATACTCACTTTCATCTTCAACTAGGAAAAATGTATTCAAGAGATGATTTTCTTTACGGCACAAAAGCTGCCGCTTTTGGTGGTGTTACAACAATTATCGATTTTCTAGAACCAGTTGACAACGCCATAGATTTAGAACATGCATTTAAGAAAAGGGTTAATCAGGCAAAACGAAGTGTGATAGATTATAAATTTCATGCATGTCTAAAAAATCCCATTGGAGAAGTTGAGAATATAACACTAAAAATGAAAGAGTTAGGATTGAACACAGTTAAAGTATTTACAACATACTCTGATTCAAATAGAAGAACATATGATAAAGAATTAAAAGAACTACTTGTTTTGTCAAATAAACAAGACTTTTTAGTAACTGCACATATTGAAAATGATGAAATGATTAGCCTCGAAAAAAATTATACATATCGCAACCTACCTGAATCACGTCCAACGATTTCTGAAGTAAGTGAAGCTATGAAAATAGCTTCATATGTCAGGGAAACTAAGGGGAATCTTTATATGGTTCATCTAAGTAGCGGGAAAACTTTGAAGAGATTAAAAGATAAATACTCTGACATACTAAATAGATATTTTACTATTGAAAGTTGTCCTCATTATTTTGTATTCAATAATAAAGTAATTAATAGAAGTGACGGTTACTTATATACAATGGCACCTCCATTAAGAAGTGAGGAAGAAGTACAAATTCTTAGATCTATGATTGATGATGTCTATACGATAGGTACTGATCATTGTGCTTTCAATAAAAAGGATAAGAATGTTTCTCTCCTAAAAAATATTCCGTTAGGAATTGGTGGAGTTGAGGAATCCTTCTCAGTGATGTTCTCAATATTCGGAACTAAAATTATTGATAAAATGACGTTGAATGTCGCAAAAATACATAGGCTATTCCCTCAAAAAGGAATAATATCAGAAGGGAGTGACGCTGATTTGTTTGTGTACCATCTAGAAAAACAAAATCTGAAGACCAATCATGGGTTTGCTGATTACAATGTATACTATAATTTCCCTGTTGATGGAAATGTTGTTTCAACAATATCAAGAGGAAAATTTATTGTTAAAGACGGAGCATTCTCGAATCTAAAAGGACAATTACTTAATAAAGGTGGTGAAACAGATGAAGGCAATTAAAAATGTTAAAATTTATGATTTTAATGAGTACCATGAAGATATGTATGTAGTCTTTGATAGGGAAATCATTAAAGTTGGGAAGATGAATGAATATACTAATAATAATTACGTAGAAATTGACGCCTCAAACAAGTTGCTTATGCCTGGACTAATCAATGGTCATAGTCATATCTATTCAACTTTTGCACGTGGATTGAATGTCCCATTTAATCCTAAGTCATTTGTTGAACTTCTTGAACAACTATGGTGGAAACTGGATCGAAATCTTACTAATGAAATGACATATTATAGTGGTATTGTTTCAGGAGTTGAATACTTAAAGAATGGAGTCACCACAATTATTGATCATCACGCAAGTGGTGAAATACTTGGTTCACTTGATGCTCTGAAAGAAAGTGTTTCAAATGAGGTAGGACTAAGAGGGATATTTTGCTTTGAAACTAGTGATCGTTTTGATGTCGATGAGTGCATTAAAGAAAATATTCAATTTTCATCTACAAATAGAACATCAAAAATTAGCGGATTATTTGGAATGCATGCAGCATTTACTTTGAGCAATGAATCACTTAGTAAAATCTCTAAAATTCTGGATTCACCAGTTCATATACATGTTGCTGAGAGTATTGAGGATCAGCAAATATCATTTGAAAAATATAATCAGAACATAGTAACTAGACTGTATGATTATGATTTAATCAAAGAGGATTCGATTATAACTCACGCTATATATGTCAATCCTGAAGAAGTAGAAATCATTAAGAAACAAAAGGCTGTTGTCGCATTGAATGTTACTTCAAACATGAATAATGCTGTCGGATTACCCAACTATCAACTGTTCAAAGAATATGGAGTACAAGTTATTATTGGGAATGATGGGATAGGGCATTCAATGACTAGTGAATATAAAAACCTTTATTATTCAATGCATCATATGATGCAATCACCAACTCTGTTTAGTTTTGAGGACTTAGTGTCTATTATCAATTCAACTTATAACTATGCAAGTAGGATATTAAACACGAAACTAGGGCAAATTAAAACTGGTTATCAAGCGGATTTACTTTTACTAGATTATAGTAATCCAACACCAATTAATGAAAATAATATATTTGGTCACCTTTTCTTTGGTCTGTTTGACAACTTTAGACCAACAGATGTTTTTATTGAAGGTAATCAAGTATTACATAATAGTGAAGTAAACAATGATTTAAAGAATAAATTCAATAAGGCAAAAGATATAGCTGAAAAACTTTGGAATAAGATTGAGAAAGAAGGGTAAATATGGACTTGAAAGTAAAATTTGATGGTATAGAGTTAGATAATCCTTTAATGCCAGCCTCAGGACCAATTGTAGGCGATAGTGAAAAATTATTATGGTTACAAAATGAAGGAGTTGGAGCTTTGGTAACAAAAACCATATCTACCAAAGAACCCCATATCCCAAGGCCATGCATTTATGGATCTAAAAACTATGTAATGAACAGTGAATTATGGAGTGAACATAGTTACGAAAAGTGGATTAGCGAATTTTTACCAGAATTAGAACTAAAAAGAGATAGACCACTAATTATAAGTGTAGGGTATACAAAAGAAGACATGGAGTTTCTCATCCCCAAATTAGATAAATTTGCTGATGCATTTGAAGTTTCAACTCACTATGTGGGAACAGATTTATCAGTGATTGCCAATACCGTTAAAACGATTAGAAAACATACGGACAAACCAGTATATATGAAGATTAGTCCTCATATACCAAATCCGATCAAGTTTGCTGAGGCAGTTCGCGATGCAGGAGCAAACGGTCTAGTAGCAATTAATAGTTTAGGTCCTACTATGAAAATAGATGTTGCAGAGAGACAAATAAAATATGCACCTGAAAGTGGGTTTGTTTGGACAAGTGGACCAGTAATCAAAAATTTAGCATTAGCTACGGTATACAACATAAAAAGAAGTCTGCCTGACTTTACAGTAATAGGAGTTGGAGGGATTGTTACTCCTGAGGATATTATTGAGTTTTTACTAGCAGGAGCAGATGCTGTTCAGATGTTAAGTGGAGCGTTATTGAGAGGTAAAGACTTGTACAGAAAACTAATTGATAACTTACCAAATACACTTGAAAAGTATGGGTACAAGAGTATTGAAGATGTCAAAAATGCAGAACTTTTGAATCCTGTGACATATCAAAAGCGAGTACCAGTACTTAATGAGGATAAGTGCACTAAATGTAATTTATGCGTACGCGTTTGTCCATATTTTGCAATATCAATGAAAGACAAGATAACATTTGATCATAAAAAATGTTTTGGATGTGGATTGTGTATATCTAAATGTCCAACAAATGCTTTGTTGTGAGGTGAGTTTATGAGAGATATAAGTATGACAATAAAAAAAGTTGATGCTGATGAAAAATCACGAGGAGACGCAAAATATATAAGTGACTATAAAATGGAAGGAATGTTGTATGCAAAAACACTTCGAAGTAAGTGGCAACATGCCAACATTTTAAGTAGAAAATATCCATCTCTACCTGAAGGTTACTACATTATTGATTATCGTGATATTCCTGGTAAAAACTTTATAAAAATGATTTTTGAGGATTGGCCAGTATTCGCTGAATATAAAGTTAATCACTATTTAGAACCAATTGCCTTAGTAGTTGGTCCCAATAAAGAAAAAGTCCTTGAGATAATGAACTCAATATATATTGAATATGAAGTATTAGAACCTAACTATGATTATAACAATAGTGCAATTCATAATCATTTTTCAAAAGGTAGTATTGCCGATATTAAGAAAGAAGCCACAAATGAAATTGAATATACATATAACACACCATATCAAGAACAACTCTATATTGAACCTCAAGGAATGATTGCATATTACGATAACAAGCAGGTAAACTTACTTGGTAGTATCCAATGTCCTTATTATGTGAAAAACGCAGTCATATCAATTTTAGACTGCAATGATGATGATGTTCGAGTAGAACAAACAACTGTTGGTGGTGCTTTTGGTGGTAAAGAAGAATTTCCATCGTTAATTGCATGTCAATTAGCAGTTGCTGTAAATAAACTTAAGAAACCAATCAAGTTAATTTATGAACGTGAAGAAGATATGGAAACGACAACTAAAAGACATCCAGCAGAGATTACATTGAAAGCCTATGTTAAAGATAATGAAATATTAGGTATTGTAAGTAAAGTAGCTATTGATGCTGGTGCCTATATTGGATTAAGTGGTGTAGTTTTAGCAAGAGCTCTCATTGCTTCAACAGGAGCTTATACAATTGATAATTTAGAGGTTTCAGGTGATGCTTATATTACGAATACAGTACCTAATGGAGCATTTAGAGGTTTTGGAGCTCCACAGATGCTTTTTGCAATTGAAATGTTTATTCATCATATCGCTAAAGATATTGGTGTAAATCCTCTTGACCTACGAGAAAAATATTTGGCAAAACAAGATGATAACACTTCAACAATGGGAACATATCGCGATCCGATAATTATGCCAGAGATGTTACAGAAAGTATTAGATGAATCCCAATATATAAGAAAAGTTAAAGAGTATAGTAAAGAAAACACATCAAAAGGAATTGGGATGAGTTGGTTTCTACATGGTTGCGGCTTCACAGGTAGTGGCGAGGCAAAACACATCAATGCCTTAGTTAAACTACATAAAGACAAGAAAAATAACGTTGAAATACTAATTGCCGCAGTAGATATGGGACAAGGTGTAAAAACGACAATGCGTAAACTTGTAGCCAAAATTTTGAACTTGCCAATAAGTAAAGTAATCTTAAAGAATCCTGATACTAATCGAGTTCCTGACTCAGGACCTACAGTAGCTTCACGAACAATGATGATTGTTGGTGGTCTAGTTGCTAGAGCAGCTAGAAAACTCAAAACAATATGGCAACCAAATACCGAGCAAATGACCGAAGAGAGATACAAACAACCTGCATTTATAAAATGGGATGAAGATAAGTTCCATGGTGATGCTTACCCAGCATACTCGTGGGGAATTAATATTATTGAAGTTGAAGTTAATCAAGTTACTTACGAAGTTGATGTTATAGAATCATGGAACATCTACGATGTAGGTAAAGCGATTGATGAGCAAATAATTCTTGGACAAGCTGACGGTGGGCAACTTCAAGGGATTGGATACGGACTTCTTGAGGTAATGGGAATTAATGATGGTAAGATTCAAAATCGAAATGTAACTGATTATATTATTCCAACTTCAGTTGATACACCAATAATGCATAACTATATTATGGATAATCCTTATCCATTAGGACCATATGGTGCTAAGGGAGCTGGCGAGTTAACTTTGGTCGGAGGTGCTCCTGCTGTAGCTCTTGCCATTGAAAATGCGATTGGAAAGAAAATCCACAAAATCCCAGTTACACCAGAATACATAATGGAGTTGATGAATGATGAATAAAATTACATTTATATTAAACAACAAAACTGTTGTAACAAATAACGATCCAAGTAAAAGGTTACTTGATGTCCTGAGAGAAGAATTTGATCTCATTGGAATCAAAGAAGGTTGTGGCGAAGGAGAATGTGGTGCTTGTGCAGTATTGCTAAACAACAGGTTGATAAACTCATGTTTAGTTCCTTTAGCTAATGTAAACAATCAAGAAGTAATAACAATAGAAGGTTTATCAGAAACAAAACAAGGCAAAATGATAATTGATGCCTTTAGCGAAGAAGGTGCAGTACAGTGTGGTTTTTGCACACCAGGAATGGTAATGGCGTCTCATGCTTTGTTATCACAAAATCCCAATCCAACTGATCATGAAATACGAATTGGATTATCAGGAAATTTATGTCGTTGTACGGGATATAATATGATCATTAAAGCTGTCCAAAGAGCTTCAAAAGAAGGTGAAGGGTTATGGTAAAACACTTTATTCCAAAAAACTTAAGTGAAGCATTAGAATATATAAACTCTTATAATGTTACGATTGTTGCTGGTGGAACTGACGTAATGGTCCAAAAGAGATCATGGGCTAATCTACCTCCAAGAATCGAAGGTCACATAATGTACATTGCCAATCTAGAGCAATTGAACTATATCAAAACAATTGATAATCATTTACATATAGGAGCAACAACACCGTTAAGTGATGTTTTAGAATATCCTGACACACCTAAAATATTAAAAGAAGCTATTGAAATAATAGCATCACCAGCTTTGCGAAATGTTGGAACAATAGCTGGAAATATAGGAAATGCATCACCAGCTGGTGATACCCTGCCAATTTTATACTTAGAAGAAGCGTTGATAGTACTAGAAAGCGTAAATAACAGAAAGATTTTACCAATAAGTGAAGTAATAATTGGACCACGAAAAACAATAATAAATACTGATGAAATTATAACAGAAATAATCATTCCAACTAACAAACATACCAAAAGTCGTTTTGTTAAAGTTGGAGGTAGAAAAGCAGATGCAATAAGTAAAGTTTCTTTTGCTGGAAGTGTTCAAATTGAAGAAAATAAAATAACTGATTTACGAATTTGCTTTGGGGCAGTTGCACCAACAGTAATCAGAAACAAGGATATTGAGTCGCAATTTATTGGTATGGACTTAAATGATTTACGAGGAAACTACCAAAATATCATAGATAAATATGAACCGATTATCAAACCTATTACCGATCAAAGATCAAACAAAAATTATCGCAAGAAAGTTGCTTTAAACTTATTAAAGGACTTCTTGAAAGATATTTAGAAAGGGTGGTTAGATGAAACAACATTTGATTGCACAAGGAAAACAAAAAGCTAAACTTGTTCTTAAAAATTGTCAAATAGTGGATGTGTTTAGCCACACCATAGAGAAGGCTGATATCGCGATTGATGATGGACTAATTCTGGGTATTGGTGATTATAGTGGAGAAGTTGAAGTTGACATCAAAAATAGATATATTGCCCCTGGTTTTATTGATGGACATATACATATTGAATCATCAATGTTGACACCAACTGAATTTTCAAAATTAGTTATTCCCAAAGGGACAACAAGAGTAATTGCTGACCCTCATGAAATAGCTAACGTTTTAGGAGTTAAAGGAATTGGGTTTATGCATAAATCAGTTTCAAATACACCTTTGAAGGCACACTTTATGATACCTTCTTGTGTCCCAGCAACATTATTTGAAACAAGTGGTGCCACAATCTCAAATGAAGATATTTTAAGTCTAAGAGATCGTGACGGAATATTAGGACTAGGTGAAGTAATGGACTATCCTAGTGTTATTAATGCTGACAAAACAATGATGGATAAACTCAAAATAATGAAGAATCGAAACATTGACGGTCACGCTCCAGGTGTATACGGGAAGGATTTGAATGCCTATCTTCTAAACCATATCAAGACCGATCACGAATGTACTACAACAGAAGAACTAGATGAAAAAGTTCGTCGTGGTATGTTTGTTCATTTAAGAGAAGGTTCAGCAACTAGAAATGTAGAAGTCCTATCAAAAGCAGTAACTAGTAAAAACAGTCATCGTCTATTATTCTGTACTGATGATAAACATCCAATGGACATTGTTAACGAAGGACATATAAACTACAATATTAACTTAGCTATTAAGAACGGTGTAGATCCTATAACAGCGATTCAAATGGCTACTTTAAACATAGCAACATGTTATCAACTGAACCAAGTTGGGGCAATTGCTCCAGGTTACGAAGCAGATTTAGTTGTGTTTGATGATATCAATAATATTGAACCAGAAATAGTTTATATTAGTGGTGAAGAAGTTTATAGAGATAATGAGTTAAAGTTTAAAGCTGAAAAATATAATGATGTCCATGTAACTAATTCAGTAAAATTCAATGTGAGTGATATAAATATAGATTTAAACATAAAATCAAATAGAGTTAAAGTAATAAAATTAATACCAAACAATGTAACAACAAATAAAGTTATTAGAGAAGTCACAGTACAGAATGGAAAATACATAAATAACACAAACGATGACATTCTAAAAATCGTTGTCGTAGAAAGACATCATTACACAGGAAATGTAGCTGTTGGGCTACTTGAAGGATTTGGACTTCAAAATGCTGCTGTCGCTATGACAATTGCTCACGATTCACACAACTTAATTGCTGTTGGAGATAATGATGAAGATATTCTTACTGCTATAAAAGAACTTCGTAAACAACAAGGGGGACTAACTTTAGTATCTAATGGTCGTATTATTGATACTCTTAAACTGGAAATCGCAGGTTTAATGACAAATCAAGACTATTCCGTTGTGAAGGAAAAACTTGAGTACCTTGAAGAAGAAGCTCGTAAGCTTGGTGTTAGTAATTTAGTAGATGATCCATTCCTATCTCTTGCATTTATGAGTTTACCAGTAATTCCTGACTTGAAAATAACTGACTGTGGTTTATTTGATGTTACCTTATTCAAACAAGTAGATATTGAGGAGGAATGAGATGAATTATGCTATCGAGTTTGAGTGTACCTTATGTCATTCGAGATTTAATATTGAAGATAACTTAATGACTTGTCCAAAATGTGGTGAAAAAGGAATACTTGATATTATTTATGATTATGAAAACATGAGAAAAATTGTAAACAAGGAATACTTTAAAAATGTTGAAGATAAAACAATTTTAAGATATCAACCATTAATGAGTATAGATAATATAGATTATGATGTTCTCGCTGTTGGGAATACGCCATTTTACGAAGCACATCATCTTCAAAAAAAACTGGGGTCAAAAAAAATCTATTTAAAAGATGAGGGATTGAATCCATCAGCTTCATTAAAGGATCGCGCTAGTCTTGTTGGTTGTATAAAGGCAATCGAAAATAACAAAAAAACAATTTGTTGTAGTTCAACAGGAAATGCCGCTTCAAGTTTAGCTTGTAATGCAGCAAAATTAGGACTTGAAACAGTAATATTTGTTCCCAAAAGAGCACCACTAGGTAAACTTACTCAACTAGTTGCTTATGGTGCAAATGTAAAACTAATAAAAGGAGATTACAAAGAAACCTTTGCTGCATCTAAAATTGTGATAGATAAATTGAATTATTATAATCGTAATGCAGCAATTAATCCTCACTTAGTTGAAGGAAAGAAAACAGTTGCCTTTGAAATCGCCGAAAACTTAAACTTCGAAGTAACTGATTATGTCTTTGTTTCAGTTGGAGATGGGTGTACCATCGCAGGAGTTTATAAAGGATTTTATGACCTTAAACAACTAGGTTTAATCAAAAAAATCCCCAAAATTGTCGGGGTTCAAAGTGAAGGTTGTGCTCCAATTTATAGAGCATGGAAACACAATGAACCAGTAAAAGAAAGTGCTGAAGAAACAATTGCTGATAGCATAGCTGTGGGGATCCCTAGAAATCCTGTTAAAGCTTTAAATGCTGTCAAAAAATCAGATGGATTTTATATGACTGTTTCAGATGATGAAATAATTAAGGCAATTATTACTCTAGCTAATAATGAAGGTGTTTTTGCAGAACCGGCCGGTGCGACAAGTTATGCAGGTTATGAAAAAGCATTAAAAACTGGTTTAGTTAAAAGTGAAGATACAGTGACTCTTATTATTACTGGGAATGGATTAAAGGATTTGATGAGTATTAAAGAAGAAGTTAAAAATATAGATAAATTAGATATTAAAGATATAAAAAAATATAAAAATAATCCTAATGAAGACCATGAAGGACTATTAAAACTACTAAAACTAAGAGGTGAAGACAATGAGTAAAATTCCATTTGGACCAACATACGAGGAAATGCTAAGTCCTTCAAAACTTGATCCAGAAATACGTACAAAAGCTTTACAAGCTAAAGATGATGAGTTAAATCCGATTAACCTATTTAACATTACTTGGAAAAATGAGCAAAATGAGGTTCATAAACTAGTTTTACCAAAAGAATTAACAGGAGTAGATGCAAATATTATTGTACTATTAGGAAAAAATTTCCCGTCAGGGAGTCATAAAGTTGGACCAGCATATAGTACTTTAATTGAGGGATGTGTTGATAATACAATTGTTCCGGGGAAACACACAATATTGGGACCATCAACTGGTAATTTTGGAATCGGAGTTTCATACATTTGTAACCTAATGAAATACGATTCAATTGTAATAATGCCAGATAACATGAGTAAGGAACGATATGAAAGAATTAGAAAATATGGGGCTAAACTTGACTTAACTCCTGGTACTGAAAGTGATGTAATTCTGACATTAGAAAGAACATTTGAACTAAAGAAAAATCCTCAAAACAGATCACTTGCACAGTTTGAATTATTACCGAATTATCGTTTCCATCGCCATGTAACTGGGAATAGCTGTATTGAAGCAGTAAAAGGCATCGGTAACGGACGAATTAGTGCCTTTACAAGTGCAATAGGAAGTGCGGGAACAATAGCTGCAGGAGATCAAATCAAAGACGCTTTTCCAGAGTGTAAAGTTGTTGCACTTGAACCATATGAATGTTCAACATTAATGAATGGTGGAAGAGGACAACATCGTATTGAAGGTATTGGTGACAAGATGTGTACTTTGATACACAATGTTCTAAATACTGACTTTGTCGCACTCATAAAAGACGATGATACCATAAAAGGTTTAAAAGTTATTCATGATGGTATTGAAATTCTTGAGGAAAATGGGATTTCAAAAGAAATGGCACTAACTATGCAAGAGGCCTTTGGTCCTTCAGGACTTTGCAACATTATTGGGGCAATAAAAATCGCCAAACACTTAAAGTTAGGACCTAATGATAATGTTGTTACTATCGCAACTGATGGTTTTGATCGATATTCAAGTGTTTTAGAGGATTTAGAAAGAAGATATTTGGAGACTGAGGACTTCGTTTTAAGAAGATGGTTTAAGGATATCTTTAGAAAAATAGATGATGAAGATGTTGTTGATTTTAGAAGTGATGATATGAAGGAAAAATTATTTATTCAAAAAGAAAAAGATTGGTTGAAATTTGGTTATAAACAAGAGTATCTTGATAGCATGCGTTCTCAAAAATTTTGGGATGATGAGTATAAAAAGCACGAACATTACGATAAATTGATTATTAAGCAACGTGAGGAATAATATGAAAATACCATATGATAAAGTACTTGAACGCGCTGAGTTTTATAAAGATGATATAACTAAGTTTTTAAGAGATATGATTGCAATTCCGAGTGAAAGTTGTGATGAAGAAAAAGTTGTTTTAAGAATTAAAGAAGAAATGGAAAAAGTAGGATTCGATCGAATTGATATTGATCCTATGGGAAACATCTTAGGATATATTGGAAATGGGTCACATTTAATTGCGATGGATGCGCATATTGATACCGTAGGTGTCGGTGAAATCAAAAACTGGGATTGCGACCCTTACCAAGGAAAAGAAGTAGGAGACATCATATTTGGACGTGGTGGGAGTGATCAAGAAGGTGGAATGGCTTCTATGGTTTATGCTGCTAAGATAATTAAAGATCTTGACTTATATGATGATTATACTCTTCTGATAACTGGTACAGTTCAGGAAGAAGATTGTGATGGTTTATGTTGGCAATATATTATTAATGAATCTAACATAAAACCAGAATTTGTAGTTATTACCGAACCAACAAGTTTGAATATATACAGAGGTCATCGCGGAAGAATGGAAATTAAAGTTAGTGTAAGTGGTATTAGCTGTCACGGTAGTGCACCTGAACGCGGAGATAATGCCATCTTCAAGATGGCACCAATATTACTAGAACTTGAGAAACTACATCCTAAATTATTAGAAAATGAATTTTTAGGAAAAGGAAGTTTAACAGTTAGTGAAATCTTCTATTCATCTCCATCACGATGTGCAGTAGCTGATGGGTGTAGTGTATCGATAGATCGTCGATTAACAGATGGTGAGACCTATGAAAGTGCACTTGAAGAAATAAGAAGTTTGGATTCTGTTATAAAAGAAAATGCAGTAGTAGAAATGTATGATTATAGTAGACCGGCATATACTGGCCTTGTATATCCGACAAAAGCTTACTTTCCAACTTGGGTATTAGATAGAGAACATATCGTCTGTAGAAGTACTGTTGATGCTTATCAGGGATTATTTAAACAAAACCCGAAAGTTGATAAATGGACATTCTCAACAAATGCAGTTTCGATTATGGGAAGATATAATATCCCATGTATAGGATTTGGTCCAGGACATGAAGAAGAAGCTCATGCACCAAATGAGAAGACGTGGAAAAGTGAACTAGTAAAAGCTTGTGCTATGTATGCTGTAATACCATTAACATACATGAATACACTTAATAAGGAGGAGCAATAATGAAACCACTATTTAAAGGGAAACACTTTATTACTTTAGAGGATTGGAAAAAGTCGGAAATAGATAAATTATTAGAAGTATCATTTGAACTCAAAAAGAAGTTCTACAATAACGAGGATACAAGTTTCTTAAATAATAAAACATCATTCCTAATGTTTTTTGAGCAATCGACACGTACAAGAAATTCCATGGAAGCAGGAATTGCTCAACTAGGAGGACATGCAAACTTTTTAGATACATCAACGATGCAAATATCACATGGTGAAAGTGCCAAAGATACAGCAGTAATTTTATCATCGTATGGTCATGGAATTGCATGTCGTAACTGTTTTTGGGAAATTGGGAATAAGTTCTTGAACAACATGGCAAAACACTCTACTGTACCAATAATGAATCTACAATGTGATTTATATCATCCAATGCAAGGATTGGCTGACTTAATGACAATTAAAGAGTTTCATCCAAATACAAAAAAATTGAAAGTATCTGTAATCTGGGCCTATGCAACAAGCCATAAAAAACCAATTAGTGTGCCGTTAACACAAATCTTATTATTCCCAAGATATGGAATGGATGTAACATTAGCATATCCAGAGGGATATGATATGCCAGATTGGGCAATTGAGAAAGCAAAGAATAATGCAATAGAGAATGGTGGAACATTTAGAATAACTCACAATATGGAAGAAGCTTATCGTGACGCAGATATCGTCATTCCTAAAAACTGGGGTAGCTGGGTAAATAATCAAAGTGATGCCGTTGTTGATGACTTATTAGAATCTTATCGTAGTTGGAAGTGTACAGAGGATATGATTGCGCTAGCTGATCCAAATGTTCATTATATGCATGCTTTGCCTGCTGATAGAGGAAACGAAGTAGTAGATAGTGTAATAGATGGTAAGCACTCAATTGTTTATCAGGAAGCAGAAAACAGACTTCATACAGCCAAAGCGGTAATGGTAATGACAATGGGGGACAAATAGAAGAGGTGATTAAATGAATAAGTTCATGAAAGAGGCAGTTAATGAAGCGTTTATTGGAATGCGAAATGGTGATGGAGGACCTTTTGGAGCAGTTATTGTTCATAAAGGGAAAATTATTGCCAGAGCTCATAATGAAGTTATTAAAACAAATGATCCAACAATGCATGCAGAAGTTAATGTGATTCGTAAAGCGACTAAGATATTAGGACGATTTGATTTATCTGATTGTGAAATATACTCATCATGTGAGCCTTGTCCTATGTGTTTTGCAGCGATTCATTGGGCAAAGATGAAAAGTTTATATTATGGAGCAAATAGATTTGACGCTGCTAATATCGGTTTTGATGACCAATTTATCTACGATGTAATTAATCAAACTGCAGACTATGAACAGGTGAAAATACATGAAATTGATTGTGATGAATGTAAAGAACCGTTTCTAGAATGGATGGAAAAAGAGGATAAGACAGAATATTAGTTAGATAGACTTAAAGAAGAACTAGTGATTTTAGGTTAAACATATTATTGAATTAAAAAACACCCATATTGAGTTGAAATACTCAATATGGGTGTTTGATTTTAAATATAGTAGTCAATTAATCTTGGAAGCAACTTCCACCGATGAATTCACGTAGTAAACTATTACATGGAACAAAACTGTCATCAATATCTACAAAGTATTTTAGAAACTTGATAAGTCTATTTGCTGTGATGTAATATTCACTATCATTTGGAATTTCTTGTAATGTTGGAAGAGCGTATTTCTTTAGAACACTAATTTCATATTGTAATCCTGAATTATATACATAGTCTGCATGTTCCTGATTTGGATATATCCATCTAAACTCTCCAGCACGTACACTTTCCCACATTGAAATTGTGCGAAGTGCAGATGCATTTCTAAACTGTTTATCTCGAACAATACGTCTGATTAAACGTAAGTTTGTAATACTTATTGGATTATGATTATCTAAGTTCATTTGGAGCTGTGGACTTATATATATTTTAAATGTTTTACCTTTTGGAATACTACTTGTTAATAAGTTGTTTAGGGCATGAATTCCCTCAATAATAATTGGATTATCTTCACTTACTTGTAATTTTTTGTATCCTGCACGTCTTTTAGATGTGAAATCAAATATTGGCATATCGACTTCTTTTCCAGCAATTAAGTCACTCATGTTTTGGTTAAATAGTTCAATATCAAGAGTGTTGATATGTTCCAAATCAACATTTCCATTTTCATCCTCTGGAATATCCTCTCGGTTTAGATAATAATCGTCTAGACTTATGGTTACAGGACGCAACCCTCTTGTCATTAACTCAATACGGAGACGGTTCGAGAATGTAGTTTTTCCACTACTTGATGGTCCAGCAATAGCAATCAATCTAATCTCGTCGTTTTTGGCTCTAATCATATCTCCTATTTCCGTTAACATTGCATTGTGTTTTGCCTCACACATATGGACAAACTCAACAACACTTCCTTTTTCAACATGACTGTTTAGGTTAGCAATAGTATCAGCTTCAACAACTGCAGCCCAAGAAGAAGCTTTTCGTAGAGTATCAACATATTTAGGTGCATCTTTAAATCTCGGTATTTTTGAATCAGCTTCAGCTCGAGGATAATGAATTAGGAATCCAATTTCATAAGGTCTCATTTTATAAGTGCTTAAATATCCAGTGCTAGGTACCATATAACTGTACATATAGTTCATGTAGTTTGCACATCTGTAAAAATGCACATTTTGCTCTGGACGATATTCAAGTATTTCAATACGATCTTGATAGTCGTTTTCCATATAGAATTTTTTAGCATCCTCGTTAGATGCAGTGATTCTTTCAAACGGTAAATCAAGTTCTATCAAACGTTTCATTTCTTTATCAACTGTAGCTATTACTTCTTCAATATTTGGTTCTAAATCATTTACTATATAACAAAATATTGAACGAGAAATGCTATATTTAAACTTAATTTTGTAATCAGGATAAACATTATTAAAGGCCATCGCAATCAAATAACGAAGACTCGCTTCATACACATGAACTGCTTCAGGATTATCCAGTGTTAAAAATTCAATTGAAGCATCGTAATTGAACTTATACGATAGTTCTCTAAGTCTGTTATTAACTAATGCAACTGGGTATCTTTTTGTAGTTGCTGGTAGTAACTCTTTGACACGAATTGCTTCTTCGAATTTGGCTGTTTCTTCTAAATATTTTATTGTAAACATATCTTTCACCTCTTTTTGTAGGACCTTTCATTTTATAATAATTAGTCAAAAATGTAAAGGATTTCTTAAATTGTTATCTTTTTCAAATTAGACTTTTTTTTACTAATAATATAATATATAATACAAGTTAGATTTGGAGTGATTTACATGAATAGAAATATGGCTAGAGTTGTTTTAATAACCGCAGGAGCTGTTTGGGGAATTGGTTTTGTTGTTAACAAGTATATACTTAATAGTGGTTGGAATGATTCTCAACTATTATTTATTAGATTTCTCACAGCAACAGTTGCTATATGTGCATTTTATTACAGACGAATATTACAAACGAATTTTGAAACCATTAAATGGGGAATGTTTTTGGGTGTTTTGCTTTATCTAGGTTTTTATTTTCAAACATGGGGATTAGTCCATACAACAGCATCAAATAATGCCCTTATTACGGCAGGGTATATTGTATTGATGCCAGTAGTAGTATATATAATGGAAAGAACTCATATTCCTTTTAAGACAATAATTGCTGGTGTAGTTACACTAATAGGTATCAGTATTATTACTGTTGATTTTGGGGATATATCAGGTATTTCATTAGGAGATACTTTAACTTTTATTGGGGCTTTCTTTTATTCAATACACATTTATTTTCTAGGTAAAAAAACAAAGCAGGTTGATTTGTTTGTTTTAATGAGTTTTCAACTGATTATGTTCAGCTTTCTAGCATTTATTGTTATGATGATTAATGGAGGATTACCTAGTATTAGTTTCAGTAATAGTAATGATGTCACTGTCCTTTTGGCAGCAATTATAATCGGATTTTTTGGAAGTTTTCTTGGTTTCTTGTTCCAAAGTATTGGTCAAAAATATACTAATCCAGCTGAAGCTGCAATATTGATTTCAACGGAGAGTCTCTTTGGACCTTTATTCGCAATATTACTTCTTAATGAGGAGTTTAGTTTGAAAATCGTAGTTGGTGCAATCTTTGTCTTTGGGGGTATTATATTGAGTGAAATTGATATTAATGCATTTCTTAAGGCATATTTAAATGAAAAAGAATAGATAGTGAGTTTGACAATATATTTATAAAAATGTAAAATATTGTTGTAGGTGTGAGAGAGAGAGAAAAGATGAATAGAGAAAATGATGAAGCTGGTAGAAGACCAAGCAAAGAAGAACGTCGAGATGAAAGAATAAGACGTAGTGTTGAAAGAGAAGTAAATAAAGAAGTAAACAGAGAAGTGAATCGAAAAGCATATCGAGAAGCAAGAAGAGAAAATCCAGAACGTTTACACCGATTCAGAGATGATGGAAGATTACATCGAAATGGTCCTGATGCACCTAGATCACCTAGGGCACCTAGACAACCTCGCTTTGATGATGAAAGACCTCGTAGAGCTTATAATGATGGATCACGTCCGAGAAGAGATGTTGTATTTCATCAACCAAGACCTAAAGTAAAGACCAAACTGTTTACTAGTAAAGACGATTTAGTTAAGTATGTAAATGAAATTGGTGATGAAGGTCATCAAATTGATATCTTTAAAATCGAGGATGATTTATACAAGTTAGTAGTTGTTGATCGAAGTCCTCAAGTTGTAGAACTAAAAGATACGAAAGTAATAGTAGAAGAATAAAAAAATAATACACCTACAAAAAATAAAGGAGCTGAATTTCAGCTCCTTTTCCTATTAATGTGTACCCCAAATTAATTCCGCGAATTCAGGATGGTCTATAAATGGATTTCTATTTCCTTGATATCCAAAGATAACATCGTTTCGATTCATTTCAAATTCGTCTGGTGGATCTTCCTGATGCCATTTCAACAAGATTGATAACATTCCCATATATGGGCCACTATTATTAACTGATTCATTCAGTTCTAAATCTAGTTCTCCACTGTCACCTTCGTAGCGAACAGCCATATAGAAAATCATTCTCGCAACATCGCCTTTAACTTCATCTCTTGGTTCAAAAGAATCACTATCCATATAACAATCTGTTGTTCTGTCAACTAAAGAACCGCCTTCATCAAAGTCTAAACTAGCTCTATCACCATTAACACGAACTTTTGTAGGTCTTATGTGATGCATATCAGTATATGCAGGAGCTCCAGCAGCCTTTAAACCACCATGACTTTGTGCCCAAACATGTTCACGATTCCACTCTCCAGTGTTACCTCCATGACCATCTTCGTCATATGATTCACCCGAGTATAAAAGGATAACACGACCTGGGTCATTAGGATCCTCATCACTATCAGCTAATGCATCCCATAATTGGCTATATGTTAAAGCATTATGGTCATCAATTAAGTTGTGAAGGAATGATTTCAATGAAGTTCCTTCAAGTCCTCCAGCGCCTTCATAGTAACCGGTATATTCACCCGGAACTGTAGTTGTTGAAAAAGCTTTTACTGTTACAGAAAAATCCTTTGTAGATGTTTCATTATTGAGAGTGAAAGTTGCTGTTAAGGTAAGTTGGCAATCATCTTCGCCTTCAATTGGTCTAGATACAATACCATTATTTGAGAGACATATAGAGTCTGATGAAGACCAAGTTACAGTAATAACTCCAATTTCACTTATTAGTGTTATATTCTCACTTATTGAACTTGGCAGTGTTAATTGGTCTTTTGCTCGTTCAATCGCTTGAACATCGTTATCGAGATTACTCAATGAAACAACAGTTGTGTTATATGACTTAACAACTTTAACGTCATTTTTAACAAAATGTCCTGATAGAATTAATTGAACTTCTGTATCAGAATAATTAAATGTTCCATCATTGTTAATAATATTTTCAATATTTGTGTTCCACGTAATTGCTACACCATCTTTTTCTAAAGGTAAAGTGTAATTGTTAATTGTTTCGGGAATTGTAATTGTATCAATTACCGCATTAATTTCCTCTTTAATACTTTCATCACTTGAACAGGCTGTTGTGAAAACAAGTAAAACAGCTGTGATGATTAATAAAAATCTTTTTTTCATAAGGTCACCTCTTCGTTGTTTTTAACATTTTATTTTATAACAAATGAGCTTAATAAACAACTAACTATTTAATTATTTTTATGTTGTCCTTATGATTAATTTTGATTTCCTTTGTCTTGACAATATAATTAATAAGTAATTCCATGATTTCTGTTTGAGTATCATTAATTATTTTACAGTCTTTAATAAATAAATAATCTCCACCACCACTACTGCGATAGTTATTCATACATACACTGTATTTTTTATCAAGATCAAAAGGTTTTCCATCTTTAGTAATATCAATGACCCTTTCACCCACTTTATTTCCTATTTTCAAGGTATATTCAATACCATCGTACATATCGTATGCATATAGTTGTAGTTTTGGTGTGCTGTATTGATCACTTATAGCTATTTCACCATCTTTTAAAGTGAAAAACTCAGCTGTTTTTTCAATAGCTCTAATAATATCTTTTCCTGACATTTCTTTAACAACCAATGTGTTAGGATATATATAAGTTCCTATTATATCTCTAATTGTGATTTCTTTTCTAAAGCCTGAAACATCGTTTCCAAGACCACATAAGGCAATATCAGCATTTGTATAATCTAGTTGGATTTGATTGATGAGTGATATAAGTTCATGTTTGTGTAATCTTGCATGTAATTGATCTGTAATTAAGAAATCTTTATCTAAAATACCCACAGGAGTATCGAGATAGAGCTGAGTTGCTTGTTCAGATTCCTCTACAAGTTCAAGGATATCAGAATCAGCAATGACATCATTTGTTCCAATTAATTCTCCTGATATTTCAGCATTCCAAGATGAATTAAAAGTGAAAGTAATATCAATCTTAGCAAGATGTTGAGCATTGAAACCGGGTTGTGAATAATAAGTGTCATACAATTTACCACTTAACATGCGATGCTGATGACCTGTTAAAAGTAAGTCGATTCCGTCAATTTCTTTTAACATTTTTGAGCCTTGATTTTCACCAGTGTCTTCCACGTTTAAAGAAAATGTTTTAAAGTCTCTTTCGAAACCACCATGATAATTAACAATTAGAAAGTCAACTTGTGGCTTAACAATTGAAACAAGATCATTAAGAGAAGTGAAAGCATCTTTAATTATAAGGTTCTCCAAATGAGAGGGTTGTTCCCAGTTGGGAATATAATGTGTTGTTACCCCAATAATACCAATTTTAGGACCATCTGTGATGTTGATTATATCATGGGTGATACCAATAAATGGTTTATGGGAATTTGTGTCTAATATATTACAGTTTAGAATTTTTGATTTAACATTTTTTAGAAAACCATTTAAGTACTGAAGCCCATAGTTAAATTCATGATTACCAATAGTTATATAGTCATACTTCATAAAATTCATAACTTTAGCCATTGGGTTAACTGCCTCAACATTATCTTTTGAATGATGATACATTAAAGGGCTTCCCTGAATTGTGTCTCCTGAATCAATGAGAAGAGTGTTTGTAGTACGTAATGATTTTATTAAAGTATTTAACTTGGCAATACCTATATTCATCGCTTTTTGTGTAGAGTAACTCTGTGGATAGATGTATCCGTGCGTGTCAGAAGTATGTAAAATTCTTAATTCATATTTGTTTTTCATAAGGTCACCTCATTAAATATTATAACAAAAAAACACGGAATCCCGTGTTATTTTTTAACAGTACATTTGATATTGTTTATTGAATATAAAATCCAAATGAAACCAATAATTACAATTAGAAGAGCAACTAGTTTCCAAATTAAGTTTCCATTTGGGAGGATTAAGGGAGTAAATGCGATCCCGATTGCGCTTAAAAAAGCAACAACACAGCCTGTACATCCAAATGTTAATAACCCAAAAATAAATGTTAGAAAGGGAATTGCATTTGAACCTTTTGGTTCGATATTTGTAAGTTTATAATTAATAATACTAAAACCAACCATTATGCTAGTAAGTGCTGCAATTAATATATTTATTATAATATGAATTATTGTAACTGATATTCCGAAGCTTTCAGTCATTAATGTGTAGTTTGTGTTACCTTCAAAATCTAAGAAAGTGTATAATCCCCAGAAAAAAAAGAATAAAACTGATAGAAGGATTATGTTGTTTCTTGATTTAGCTTCTTTTGCAATGATGTTTATCATATTATTCACCTCGATAATATGATATCAAAATCTATGAAGATTTGAAACATAAAAGCATTTTAAAAAATAGTAGATTATTTTTTTTGTTGTGATATAATCACATTGTAAAAAGTAGGTGAATATATGAAGTTACTAATTTATGATTTAAAGAGGTTGCCAATTCTATTAGTAGGTTTTGTTTTTTTATCGTTTGGTATTCATTTAACGAGAATATCAACCTTAGGTATGGCACCTTGGGGTGTCTTCCATGAGGGACTTGTTTATCAAACAGGATTAAGTTTTGGATGGATTACAATTATTGTTGGTGCGATAGTGCTGTTATTATCTGTTGTCTTTTTAAAATCTAAAATTGGAATCGGAACAATCCTAAACGTCTTACTTGTTGGAGCAATGATTGATTTCTTTGAGACAATTATCAAAATTGATAATCCTGGAATAACAGAAGCTGTTTTTGTACTTGTTATTGGAACTTTATCAATGACTTTTGGTAGAAGTTTATATATTGCATCTCGATTAGGGGCTGGTCCAAGAGATGGAATTTTTGTTGGTCTTGCACGAGTATCAAATTTAGAAGTAAAATACATAAAGCCAATTATTGATGTTACTGTATTTGTATTTGGTCTTATATTAGGAGCAACACCTGGATACGGAACATTATTTATCGCACTTATTAGTGGATATCTAGTACAGTTTTATTTCAAATTATTGCACTTTAATCCCAAAACAGTTAGGCAAAATAATATTATTGATTATACAAAAAAAGGAATCTCATTTACTAAATAATGAGATTCCTTTATTTTTCTTTATATTCAAAAACAATGTTTTCCCAAGTTCTTATAGTGTAGGTATCACTATCTTTCTTAATAATGTACTCAGGAAGAAGAGGGACTTTTCCAAGACCACCTGGTGCATTCATTATGTAGGTTGGAATTGCTAATCCTGATGTGTTTCCACGCATAAACTCCATGATTTTTAATCCGTCACTAAGTTTTGGAATGAAGTGTGTTGTACCGATAACATTCTTGGCATGGAAGATGTAATAAGGTCGAACTCTAATTGAAAGTAGTTTTTGATTTAAGTATGTCATAGTAAATGGATTATCATTTATACCTTTAAGTAAAACAGCTTGATTACCGAGATAAACTCCTGCATTAGCAAGTTTCTCACAGGCTTTTTTACTGTCTTCTGTAATTTCATAGTAATGATTAAAATGAGTGTTTAAGTAAATTGGATGATATTTTTTCAGCATATTTACTAAATCACTAGTAATTCTCATTGGCATAGTAACAGGGGTTCTTGTTCCAATGCGGATTATTTCAACATGTGGAATATCTCTTAGTCTTTTAATAATGTCTTCTAATGCACGATTAGAAAGAAGAAGTGCGTCTCCTCCTGTTAAAAGAACATCTCTTATTTCCATATTATCACGAATATATTGAATTGATTCATCAATTAGTTCAATTGGAGTATGATGATCAGAAGTATTAATTAGTCGTCTTCTTTGACAGTGACGACAGTACATTGCGCAGACATTAGATACGTTGATAATTAATCTATCTGGGTATCTTCTTGTAATGCTTCCAGCAGGGTTTGTATTTCTTTCATTCATGGGATCAATCTCGCCAATATTAATAAGTTCTTTGATTGTAGGAATAGCCAACATGAAAAGCGGATCATGCTCAGTATTAATAATTTGTGCAAGATAATAAGGTGCTATCGCAAATCGGTAACTTTCTGCAACCTTGTCAATATCATTCATTATGTGTTTAGAAAGGTTTAGAAGTTTCTGAAGTGTTTTCGTATTTGTGATTCGATTTTTCATCTGCCAATGCCAATTATACCAATCTTTAATTGTTGCATTGAAAAAACTTAGTAGTTTACTTATGTTTTTTTCAACTGCTTTTGCCCGTGAATTTTCAAGTAATTTAGCAGATTCCTTATAGGCCAAAAAGGCTCTATTTTTTTCTTTTAAAACAGCAGCTCTATGTAATGAATCAGCAGATTTATCCATCTAATCACCTCGTTTTGTTTGGGTCTTTATTATAACATATTTTGGACTTCAAACAAAACTATGAAAAAAGAGTAGCGCAAGCGCTACTCATATTCTGACATTAGTTGTATATAGTGATTTTTGTTGTCTTTGTTAGCTTCAAGCTCATCTTCAGCTAATTCTCTAATGATTCTCATTGGATTACCAACAACTAGAACACCTGCTGGTATTTTTTTGTTAGGTGGGATAACTGCACCTGCTCCGATTAGAGTACCTTTCCCAATAGTAGCTCCATCAAGAATGATACTTCCCATTCCTATTAGACAATCATCTTCAACGGTACAAGCGTGGATAATAGCACCATGTCCGACTGTTACGTTTTTACCGATAGTCGTTGGTAAATCAGTGTTTGTGTGAACAACTGCATTATCTTGGATGTTTGTGTTTTCTCCTATATAGATAGGGGCCATATCTCCTCTGATACTAGCGTTAAACCAAATATTAACATTAGCTTCTATAGTAACATTACCTGCAATAACAGCGTTTCTGAGGATTTTTGCTGATGGTGCAATTTTAGGTATGTGGTTTCTATATTTCTCAATATACATAATTTCTCCTTAGTTTAAGACTTTTTTAATTACTCTTGCGAAATTATTATACTTTATTTTTTGGATTTCTTCATCATTATATCCCAATTTTTTTAATTCTTTAAATAAATTAGGAGCATCACTCATTGTTTGAAAGCCTTCAACTCTGTTGGAATCAACATTATTGTAAAGGTAATAGCAGATGTCAAAACCGATACCAACATGATCAATTCCCATTAATTTCACTGCATAGTCAATATGTTTTGCCATATAAGTTACCGTTTGCAAATCTTCCTGTTCTGAAATGAAAGGAGCGATTGCACAGATTCCGATAACCCCATCTCTTTCCTTTATTTTGAGAAGTTGCTCATCAGTGTAGTTTCTTATATGATTACACAAAGCTTTTGTGTTACCATGAGATATTATAATTGGTCCTTTTGTATGATCAATGATTTCATTAAATGAACGAGGATTGGAATGGGCTAAGTCGATAATCATTCCTAATTTTTCCATTTCTGAGAGGATTTCCTTACCTAATAAAGTTAAACCTTCAAGTTCACTAGAAAGACCAGCAGAATACTTGTTTACTTCATTCCAAGTTAAAGAAGCGTGTCTTACTCCCTGATTATATAGTTCATGAAGATGATCAACGTCTCGCAGCTGCATGATTCCTTCCATACCAATAATAATCCCAATTTTTTCCTCTTTTAGTGATTCTTCCATGTCTTGATAGTTCAGACAAATTTTGAATATATCTGAGTTTTCTTGTAGTTCTTGAAATGCATTCTTGAAGATGCTATTAAACAATGTTTTATCCTCTGTTTTTGGGTCTGTCCAGTTAACGAAAATACTATGTGTTATACCAGCGTTTTTATAGTGTTGTAAATGACGTTTCTTAAATGAGTTTAGATTTCCTTTTTGCTTTTGCTCATACATATCTGTCAAGATATCTCCGTGTGCATCAAATAACATAAATACCTCCTAAAAAACTGAGGAAAACCTCAGTTTTATTTTTATAGTTTATTATATGATTCTAATCCTTTTTCTAAAATATACATAGCGCGCTTCATGTCATCAGTATTTAACACGTATGCGATACGTGCTTCATCTTTACCTAAACCTTCAGTAGCATAGAATCCTTCTGCAGGTGCTAACATGATAGTTTCTCCATCTAAATCAAATTCCTCTAGCATCCAAATTATGAACTCCTCAGCATTTTCAACAGGTAATTTAACAACAACATAAAATGCTCCTGTCGGTTTTTCACAAACTACACCAGGAATATTTTGTAGAGTTGAGTAGACAATATCTCGTCTCGCTTGATACTCATCGCGTACTTGTTTTGTGTACTCATCAGATAAGTTGTAAAGTGCAGCAGCACCAATTTGTTCTAGTGTAGCAACACATAAACGTGCTTGACATAGTTTAAGTACATTTTTTATTAGCTCATCATTTCTTGAACAAATTGCTCCAATTCTAGCACCGCAAGCACTGTATCTTTTTGAGACACTTTCAATAATGATTAGACGGTCTTCAATTCCAGGAATTGATCCCATTGTAATACCTTCTAAACCATCAAATGCCATTCCTCTATATACTTCATCACTAATAATGAAAAGATCATTATTAATAGCGATATCGGCAATCATTTCCATTTCATCACGTCTTAGGATAGTACCTGTAGGGTTACCAGGGTTACTAAATAAAATAGCCTTTGTTTTAGGCGTGATTAGTTTTTCAATATCTTCTTTTTTGGGAAGATGGAATCCTTCGTCTGCTTTTGTAGTGATTGGAACAAGTTTAACATTAACTTCTCCTGTGAACCCATTGTAGTTTGTATAAAATGGCTCAGGTACTAAAATCTCATCACCTGGATCACATAGTGCTATTGCTGAAAATGTTATAGCTTCGCTTCCACCATTTGTAATAAGAATGTTGTTCTCGTTAAAAATTACTCCATCACGAGCGAAATAGTCTCTAATAGCATTAATTAGAACAGGTTCACCTTGACTGAATGAGTACTTAATAACAGAAGTATCATGGTTGTTGATAGCATCCATAAATATTTTTGGAGTTTCAATATCAGGTTGTCCAATATTTAAATGATATACTTTCTTACCATTCTTTTTAACTCTTGTTGCAATTGGTACTAATTTTCTTACAGGTGATTCCTGCATATTCTTTACTCTATTAGATAATCTCATAACATCTCCTCTTTTCTCAAAAAATCAACTATATTCTAACACTATATATTTTGAATTGCAATATAAAAAAAGCAACTTATGAAAACTCTTTCAAAGATTAAAAAAACGGACTTTTTTAAAGTGAATTTGACATTTTATTTGTAATGAAAATATTTTCATTGAATTTGTTGCAAAAAATGAAATAAATAGCAAAAGAAATGGCTTAAAATAGCCGTTATTAAATTAATTGAAAAATTTTTGTTTTTTTTGATGAAAACGCTTGTTTTATAAAAGGTTTATTGTTAAAATGCTAATGTGTTGTTAAGAGAATATATTTTGAAAGGATAGTGTTTATGGAATTGAAATTATTCATACCTGGTCCGACAGACGTTGATCAGGAAATATTAGACAAGTTAGCTACTCCGCAGATTGCACATAGGAGTAAGACAGCAACAGAATTACAAAAAGGTATTTCAGAGAAATTACAAAAATTGATGTATACAGAAGAAATGATGATTTTATCTACAACATCAGGTAGTGGTGTTATGGAAATGGCTATTAAGTCTTGTACTAAAAAAAGAGCAGCAGTATTCAGTGTTGGAGCTTTTGGAGATAGATGGTACAAAATGGCTACTACAAACAATATTCCTGCTGATGTATTCAAATCAGAACCGGGAATGCCTACAACTCCAGAAATGGTTGAAGAGGCATTGAAAACAGGATTATATGATGTTGTAACAGTAACTCATAATGAAACTTCATCAGGAATTATGAATCCAGTATATGAAATTGGACAAGTAATTGCTAAGTATCCAGATGTTTTATATCTAGTAGATACTGTAAGCAGTTTAGGTGGAGCAAAAGTAGAAGTAGATAAATGTGGTATTGATATTTGCTTGGCATCTACTCAAAAATGTTTAGGACTTCCTCCTGGATTAGCAGTTGCTTCAGTTAGTGAAAAAGCAATCAAACGTGCTGAAACAGTTGAAAATAGAGGATTCTATTTAGATTTATTAAATGTTGTTAAGCGTGCTAAGAAGGATTACCAATATCCAACTACACCATCAACTCCACATATGTGGGCTTTAGATTTTCAGTTAGATCGTATTTTAAATGTAGAAGGATTAGATAATCGTTTTGATCGTCACGAAAAATTAGCCAACATCGTACGTGACTGGGCAGAAAAACATTTTGAGTTATACGCTTTAGACGGATATCGTTCTAATACAGTTACAACAATAATGAATACTAAAGGAAATAGTGTTGCTGATTTAAATAAGGAATTAGCAAAACGTGGATTTATGATTAGTAATGGTTATGGTGACTTAAAAGAGAAAGCATTTAGAATTGCACATATGGCTGATCGTAAAGAAGAGGATTTACTTGCTTTATTAAAAGAAATAGAAGATATCTGGAATTTATAGGTGATAATATGTTGAAAATATTAGCTAATGATGGAATAGATAAAAGCGCTGAAAAGCAATTAGTTGAACTTGGATATAGTGTAGATACTAATCATTACCAAGGTGCTGAACTAGAAGATATGATCCAAAAAGTTGATTGTATCATAATTCGTTCAGCTACAAAGATTAGAGAAGCACTGATTGATAAAGCTTTAGAAACAAACCAGTTGAAACTTATTATTCGTGCAGGTGTAGGAATTGATAATATTGATCACGCATATGCAAAGAGTAAAGGAATTATGGTACATAATACTCCTAATTCATCAAGCGATGCTGTAGCAGAACTAGCAATCGCACATATGTTTAGTTTAGCACGTCATATTTACATCTCTAATGTGACTATGAGAAACGGTGAATGGAATAAGAAACAGTACAAAGGAATCGAACTAAATGGTAAAACTTTAGGTTTAGTAGGATTTGGTCGTATTGCGAGAAGTGTTGCGAAAAAAGCAATGGCCTTGGGTATGAATGTTATTTATACTGATATTACTGGTGAAAGTGATTTATTAAAAGAATGTCATTATGTTTCAAAAGATGATTTATTAAAACAAAGTGATTTTATTAGCTTACACATTCCATTTATTAAAGAGAATGGTCCTTACTTAGGAGAAGACGAGTTTAATAAAATGAAACAAGGAATGTATTTAATTCATACTGCTCGTGGTGGAGTAGTTAGTGAAGACGCACTTCTTAAAGCATTAGATAGTGGAATTGTTAAAAGAGCGGCTCTAGATGTATTCGAAGATGAGCCAACAAAGAATGAAAGAATCTACACACATGAGTGTATCTCTTTAACACCACATATTGGTGCTTCAACTATAGAAGCTCAAGCTAGAATTGGGCAAGAAACAATAGAAGTTATAAAAGAAAGCTTATCTTAGGAGGATAAAAGAAATGGCTATAGTTAGACCTTTTAAAGCATTAAGACCTAGAGGGGATTTAGTAGAAAGAGTAGCTTCGTTACCTTATGACGTAATGGACCGTAAAGAAGCTAAAAAAATGGCTAAAGGAAATCCTTATAGTTTCCTACACATCGTAAGATCAGAAATTGATTTTCCATCATCAACTGATCCATATGATAAAAAAGTATACAAAAAAGCACAAAGAAACTTAAAAGTTTTTGAAGATGATGGAATCTTAGTACAAGATGAAACACCTATGATTTATATCTATCGTCAAGTAATGGACGGAAATGCTCAAACTGGATTTGTAGGATGTACATCAGTTGACGATTATGTAAATAACGTAATTAAAAAACATGAATTAACTCTATTAAGTAAAGAGAAAGATAGATTAAACCATTTTGATCGTTGTGATGCAAATACTGCACCTATTTTCTTAACATATCGCGATAATGATCGATTAAATGAAATCTTAGAAATGTGGACTCAAAAAGAACCTGAGTTTGATATCGTAACAGATGACGAAGTAGGACATATTGCTTGGGCAATTACTGATGAAGCTTTAGTAAAAGAAATCACTGAATTATTTGGTGGAATTGAAAACTTATACATCGCTGACGGACACCATAGAAGTGCATCAGCTGCTAAAGTAGCTTTAAAAAGACGTCAAGAAAATCCAAACTATACAGGTGAGGAAGAGTTTAACTTCTTTATGAGTGTAATCTTCCCTGAATCTTCATTAAATATTATGCCTTATAACCGTGTTGTACATGATCCTAATGGATTATCTAATGAAGAGTTCCTTGATGCAATGAGTAAAATCTTTGAAATCAAAGAGCAAAAATCGCCATTCAAACCTATTAAGAAAAATACATTTGGTATGTATTTCAATAAAAGATGGTTTAAATTAGAAGTAAAAGACGGAATTGTTGATAATACTAATGTATTAGAGTCAATCGATGCTGCAATTCTAGAAGAACATGTGTTAAATAATATCTTAGGAATTAAAAACGTAAGAAATTCATCAAGAATTAGTTTTGTTGGTGGAATTAGAGGAATAAAAGGATTAGTTGATAAAACAGATGAGTTAGATGGTTGCGGATTCTCAATGTATCCAGTAACAATGGAAGAAATAATGAATGTTTCTGATTCTGGATTAATCATGCCAGCTAAATCAACTTGGTTTGAACCAAAACTACGTAGTGGATTATTTGTTCACAAGTTTGATAGTTTTGGAGAAGCAGCACAAGGAGATGGAGAAACTTCATCAGAAACAAAAGAGTATATTGAAAATACTTTAAAAATTGTTAACCAAAAAGATGGAAATCAAAAAGAGTTTGTTCAAGCTGTAACAGAAGTACTACACTCATTAGGACCAGTACTAGAACAACATCCTGAATATATTGAAAACAATATCTTAGAAAGAATTATCGAACCTGAAAGATCAATTCAGTTTAGAGTACCTTGGGTTGATGATGAAGGAAATACACAAGTAAATAGAGGTTTCCGTGTTCAATTTAATGGAGCAATTGGGCCATATAAAGGTGGATTAAGATTCCATCCATCTGTATACTTAGGATTAATCAAGTTCTTAGGATTTGAACAAATCTTCAAAAATAGTTTAACTGGACTTCCAATTGGTGGAGGTAAAGGTGGAGCTGACTTTAACCCACTTGGTAAAAGTGAAGAAGAAATTAGACGTTTCTGTGTTAGCTTTATGACTGAGTTATATCGTCACATTGGACCAGATGTAGATGTTCCAGCTGGAGATATCGGAGTTAGCCCTAGAGAAATTGGATTCTTATACGGACACTACCGTCGTATTAGAGGTGCATTTGAAAATGGTGTACTAACAGGTAAAGGGCAAACTTATGGTGGATCTTTAGTTAGACCAGAAGCAACAGGATTTGGTGCTACATACTTTGCTCAACAAATTTTAAAACATGATGACTTAGATTTCAAAAACAAAACAGTTGCAGTATCAGGATTTGGTAATGTTGCATGGGGTGTTTGTACAAAAGTAAGAGATTTAGGTGGAAAAGTTGTTACATTAAGTGGACCAGAAGGATATATCTATGACCCTGAAGGTGTAACATCACAAGAAAAAATCAACTTCCTATTAGAAATGAGAGCTAATACTAATGGTAAAATCCAAGATTATGCTGACCGTTTCGGATGCGAATTTATCCCTGGTAAAAAACCTTGGGAAAGAAAAGTTGACGTAATCATGCCATGTGCTACGCAAAATGAGATTCATCCAGTAGACGCAGAAATGATCATTAAAAATGAAGTTAAATATTTAGTTGAAGGTGCAAACATGCCAACAACAAATGAAGCAGTTGCGTTATTACAAGCTGCAGGAGTAGTAATTGGTCCTGGTAAAGCTGCAAATGCTGGTGGAGTTGCAACAAGTGCACTAGAAATGTCACAAAATAGTCAAAGACTACACTGGAGTGCTGAAGAAGTAGATAAAAAATTACGCGGAATTATGAAAAATATCTATAATAGTTGTGTAAGAGCAAGTAACCGTTATGGATTTGGATATGATTTAATTGCAGGTGCAAATATTGCTGGGTTCACTAAAGTTGCAGATGCAATGATCGCTCAAGGTAAATACTAAATATAAATCCTAAAATAGAAGGAGTGATTTGATGGGCTATGCACTAAAAGAAACTGAATTCAGATTTCGAGCATGGACAGAAAATGGAAAATGGGATAAAGGTAGTTTAACTACTGATAAATATATCAAAATTCATGAAGGATCAAATGTGTTTCATTATGGACAAGGATTATTTGAAGGGTTAAAAGCTTACAAACATAAAGATGGTCGAGTATACTTATTCAGACCTGAATTAAATCATGAAAGAATCAATCAAGGATTAGACAGAATCGTAGGACCAAGAATACCAAAAGATTTATTCTTTGAAGGTATTGAGTCGGTAGTAAGAGCGAATAAAGATGATATTCCAGAATATGGAAAAGGACAATCTTTATATATCAGACCATTTGTAATTGGACAAGGTATGAACTTAGGTGTTAAACCATCTGATGATTACTTATACAGTGTATTCTGTGCACCTGTTGGAACATATTTCAAAGGTGGATTATCTGCACTAGAGTTCATTACAACAGATTATGATAGAGCTGCAACTAACGGAACTGGACAAGTTAAAGTTGCTGGTAACTATGGTGCGAGCTTATATCCAAGAAAATTGGCAAAAGATGCAGGATATGCAGGAGTAATATATTTAGATCCTGCGACTCATACGAAAATTGATGAAGTAGGAGCTGCTAACTTCTTTGGAGTAACACACGATAACGTGGTTGTTACACCTAAAAGTGACTCAATCTTACCAAGTATCACTAGAAGATCAATTCTATATCTAGCTGAACATTATCTTGGATTAAAAACAGAAGAAAGAGAATGTTTTATTGATAACATTGGTGAATTTAAAGAAGCTGGAGCTTGTGGTACAGCAGCAATTATTACACCAATCAAAGCAATAACACATAAAGGTAAACGTCATCAGTTTGGTGATGGTGAAACAGGATCAACAATTAAAAAACTATATGACTTATTAAGTGGAATTTACTATGGTGATGTTGAAGCACCTGAAGGATGGTTACACGAAGTTAAATAATAAAAAAAGACATTTCATCTTGAAATGTCTTTTTATTTTGCCCCTAAATAATTCTTAAACTTTTTAATGGCAGCTTCATAAGCATCAATATACTCTTTGTCTGCAGTAAACCATTCCTCGAACCAAATATTTTTCACTTCTAAAGGATCGCTATTTCGGTGTTGTGCAAACTCTATACGACCAATAAAATCACTACCATATAAAACTGGAAGAACATAATATCCGTACTTTCTTTTTTTAATAGGAGTATAAACTTCCCAGCGATAATCAAAATCAAATACCTTTGAAACTAAATCACGATCCCAAATAATATTATCCAATGGTGCTATGAAAGAAACAGCCTTTTTACACTGGATATCATTTAAAGAGTTAGTAGAAGGTACATAGAACAAGTCTTTGATACCTTCAATATAAACCTTATCAATTAACCCTGCACTAAACAATTTTTCTAGATATTTATTTCTAGTTCCTTTTTTAGATATAAAACGTCCACTCCAAGCTACAGAGTTTTTATTCCAAACCAAGCCAATACTTTTTATTCTTCGTAACAAGTACCATTCGATAAATTCATCATCTGATTTGAATACTTCTTTGGTTAAAATGTTATTTTCAACAAGGTTTCCAATTAAGTCGTATTGCTTTTGAGTATTTCTTTTTTTGCGGATTCCGAGTTGCCCCTTATGAAATAAGTAATCTAAAGTTGCACTAGATGGTTTAGTGTGTCCCCAACGATGTTTTTTAGTTTCTCCCAGTTTGATTTCTGATGAGAATAATGGTCCACTTTCTTGTATTAAACTAATCACATCATCACAGTAATCCAGAGCTTCAATACTTAAGCGATGTCTTAAAGTATCAATTTGTGACTCAGCTCGATGATCTCTAATACTTTTGAAATATGGGAAGTCAATAGTTTGATATATCCCCATCATCTTATCCCATCCATCTATTAATATTCTATCTTTATATAAAGCATCGTCAAGTAAAGATGCTTTGTAATCCTTAAATCGGGATTGTAGTACTAAATCACTATTCCTACCAACAACATTTAGGGGATCATATTGAATAGAACCAACTTTAGTAAAAAACTCCTTGATTCCCGGCAAGCCACTATAAGAAGTAGCGGTGTTAATATTGTGATAATTTACCATGTATTGTTTCGCTTGATTTTTGCTTATTTTGTGTGTTCTCATGAAATCACCTCTTAAATATTATAACAAAAAAACGAGTCGTTTTTACAACTCGTTTTAATTTACATAATGTTTTTAATTTTTTGTGCTAATCCTTTAAGTTTTCTTTTTGGGACACTACATAAAGCGATTCTTAAACCACCATCAACCTCAACTGTAAAGATATTATTCTCCTGGAGTTTTAGGTTAAGAGCTTCTTTTTCAGCATTATCAGTAACTCGTAAAGTTGCAAAGAATCCTTCTGTAAATGGATAAAGTTCTAGTCCTACTTCAGATGCTTCAGTAATGAAAATCTGTGCTCTTTCTCGTAGTAATTCAATATACGTTTGTTTTTCATTGATGTAATTACGATATAAAGTCTCGTCATTACTTATCATATCAAATAGTTCCATAACACTATTGTTTGCAGTTGACCAGATACTTCTAGCACTATATATTGTAGCATCTTTAAATTTTTCTAGTTCTGACATATTGTTAGTAATAGCAACAGCAGCACCAATACGTGCACCATAAGCTGTGAAAGTTTTTGATAAAGAAAATGCAATTATTGCCATAACATTTTCTGATAAGTTACGATATTTTAAGAAGTGATCTTTCCATGTAGGATTTAAGGAATAATCAACATAAGCTATGTCATTTAATATTACAACAGGTCCTTGTTTAGATAAATCATTAACGAATAAGATTACTTCATCCCATTCAGAAGGTTTCATTGTATAACCAGTTGGATTGTGACATGGATCATTAATTATTACTAAAACTTTCCCTTCTTTACTCATGACATCTGTTAAAGTTTTCTTGAAATCATCTATGTCAAATTTATTGTCCTTAAATAAGTTATAACTTGTAATGTTTAACCCAAACTCATTTGCCATTGTTTTGTATGGTCCCCATCCTTGTGATGGTTTGATAACAGTTTGACCAGGGTTAAGAATATTATGCATTGTACTACTTACTGCACCAGCTCCACCAGGAGTAACAACTATTTCACAGTTCATTTCTTCATTACCAAATAACCATTTATATACAGCATCACGATAACCAGGATTTCCTTGAATAGAAGAAGCGTATTTTGCCTTCTGAATTTTATCAATTTTTTCATATGGTCCCCATACATTATCGAATGCAACGAAAGTTCCGTTTTCATCAAAAAGTGTTCCGAGTGTAGCATCAACAACATTTTCGTCACCAAATTTAGCTTTTGCTTCACGAGCTTTTACAGCTGCTTTAAAAACTTTATCAACCATTTTTTTACCATTACTTAAATCGTTTAGAAACGCCATATTAACACCTCATTTATAATATTTTTATAACACTTTTATTATAACATTTTTTTAGCATATTAACACTGTAAAGTGAAAGAAAATTCTGTTATTTTTTATACTATTTAAAAATATTCTTCTTAGTAATTGTTTAATTTTCAAAGTATGATAAAATTAAAATATGAGGTGAGAATATGATTGAAAAATTACAAAAACTTTTGAAATCTAAATTTGATTATGATTTACAGGATTATGCGATATATGAAATAAAACGCAAGCAGAGTAAGCTATTTATTGTATGTGCCATTATTTTTCTTGTTCCACTTTTACTATATATTCTAGATGTTACAGATGTGTTTAATAATTTCATGAATATGGCTATTTTAATCTTTTCATTTATAGTTTTGGTAATAGTGCCTCTTGCACTACGAAAAGGGAGCAAGTATGAAGCGATTATTGTAACTCCTTTACATTTAATTCAAAGAACGGCTAAACAAGAGTTTCAAATTGTTGAATTTGACAAAGTTGAAAAGTTTGCTTTGACTAAAGAGGGTATAAAGGTTAAAGGAAAAAGAGGTACAATTCTTTTAGGACTTGACTTATTTAGAGAGGAAATTGATCCTATAATTGATATTTTGGAGGCGAAAGGTAAAACTTTTGACAAAGAAAAGGAATTTATGATTAGACCAATTGAAATTAGAATCGAAGACAATAAAATCATAATTGTTGATTTGGATGAAGTTGAAACTAAAGAGGATTTGATTTATCAGAAATTTGCTAAAGATTATGATATGTTGACACCTGGATTCATTAAAGAGATAATCTTTAGAAATAGTATGGTTTCAGATTCATATGTTGAGGATGATAACTTAATTGTTAAACTAAATAGTTTTGAAGTTAAGGGAGGACATCCTGAAAATACTACTTTTGATTCCTTAACTGCGGAAGATTGTATAGTTGTTTTCGAAGGTGTAAATGTTAAGCAAAACATGTTACAAGATTTAAATAAAAAGGATGAACCCGATAAAGTACTACCTCTTGATTTATCAATTATCCCAGATTATCTTGAAACTGCAGTTATATCTCATTGGAAGGTTTCTAAAACTTGTATTGATTTATATTTTGCCACAGGAGTAAATATTTTAAAATTGTGTATTGATTATAAAGAAGTTTTAATAGGTTGGAATAAAACAAAATAGGTGGAAACCACCTATTTTTTTTATTGTTGGGGATATTAGAAAGTAGTATAATATTAGTGGAGTGATTATTATGATTGAAAATTGCAAGGATAAAAGACAAGTATACAAGTTTGGACTTTACGGATTACTTAAAAACTTACGTTTCTTTGAGCCGTTTTTATGGGTGTACTTTTTACAAAATGAGTTAACATTGTTCCATATCGGACTTCTTTATTCGATTCGTGAGGCAATTATCTACATTTTCGAGATACCTTCTGGGGTGTTTGCTGACAGATTTGGTAAAAAGAATGAACTCATATTATGTTTTATTTTCTATATTATTTCATTTATTGGTTTTTATTATGCAAAGAATTTTGCGTTATTGGTAATTCCAATGATCTTTTATGGATTTGGGGAAGCATTTAGATCTGGAACTCATAAGGCAATGATAATGGAATTTATTGACTATAATGAAATTAATGAAAGCAAAAGTCGTGTTTATGGTTTAACAAGAAGTTACTCGAACATTGGCTCGTTTATATCAAGCTTACTTGGAGTAGTATTTATTCTATATGCACCAAATATCTCGTATTTATTCTTGTTTGCGATTATTCCCTATCTTCTTGATTTACTATTAATTATTTCATATCCTGAGTATCTGAACTCCCGAGAAGATGTTAAGTTTGTTTTTAAAGATTTCATTTTAGAGAATATTAGAAGTGTTAAATATTCTTTCACAAATATAAAGTTACGAAAATATATAGTTCAATCCTCTGTTTATAACGCAATATTTAAAACAATTAAGGATTATATTCAGCCAATTGTATTAGGACTTGGTATTTCAGTTTATCTGTTTACAAACTATTCTCATGATGAAAACATATTTGTGTATATTGGTTTAATCTATGCAGTTGCACAGTTAGTTAGTGTGTTTATAGCAAAATATGCATATAAACTTGAGACTTTTTTTACTTCACGAGTAGTACTGAATATATGTTGGCTAGCCACATCGTTAACTGCAATTGCTATCGGGTTCTTTATTCACAATGTTGTAATTGTTGTTTTATCATTCATTATGTTTTATGTTTTCCTAAATATAAGAAAACCATTTATGGTTGAAAAACTTGGTGATGCGACAGCTAATAATAAAAGAGCAAGTGTGTTATCTATAGAGTCCCAAATGACATCTCTGACAATTATGGTTATTGCCCCAATTTTAGGTCTTATTAGTGATCATTATAATATCGGTATTATGATGATTTCACTTGGATTAATCATGATGCTAGTTAGAATATTAAGACATAAATAAAAAAGTGCCTAGGCACTTTTTTTTATAGTTTATTAATGATATCCTCAATGCTTTTTCGAGCTTCTAAAGGTAAAATATCCTGATTAAATAACCCATCTAAATAAGTTATTCGTGATTGTAATCTCTCTTTGAATAGTTCAATATAACTATCACTATTGAAGTCTGGATTGAAATCAGGAATATCAGTGTATTCTATATCAGTGATACCTTTGAAAGGCTTGAACTCAATATCGTCTACAACAATTCTTTCAATTAATCCAAGTGTGATTTTTGGACGTATATCTTTGTTTAAGAAGAATCCAGTATTTAAAACATAACAATCAACATTTTGGTTTTCGAAAAGGTCTTTAAACTTTGAGTAGTCATTTCTAAGTGGATATAAACGGAATGGATTAGCATATGGTTCGATAACTAATTGATCTGCGTTAGCTCCATGTTCTGCACTTGACCTTTTTGTTGCAAGTGTAGCTCCTAGGGTGCTAGCGAGAGTAGAAGAATTGACTTTTAATATTGGTGGTAATGAATCATCTTTCATTATCCAGAATATTGCATCAACTTTGTTACTAAACTTATATGCTCGTTGTTTTGTCCAAAACTTTGATTTCAAAGCACGTCCATTACCATTACGAATGTCCTCAGTGACGGGAACAAGTTTGTCATTATCATCATACGTTGCTGCTACATTTTGCATTGTTAGCAAGTACTTGTTGTCAGCACTGTCAGTAGGGTAATCCTGTACTTTGTCAAAATATGATGGTTCTAGGGAAACACTTGATGCATTTTCATTAGAGATTATGAATGCATCATCATGAAGTACAGTTACATCAAATTTTCCATTGTGTTTAGAATGAGTAATTGTACTTTTTCCACTTCCACTTAAGCCAAATACTCCAGCTATAAATGTCTTATCATCTTCAAGGTTAAATCTTTTTTGACCTCCATGACATGCTGTGTAATTATTTCTTGAGGCAATTGACCAACCCATTGTTAGTGTTGCTTTTTTATGTTCTCCAAAGTATCTTAATCCAAATAGTGCTCCACAGTTTGATTTATGGTCAAATAGACTTAATCCTAAATCGTAATCTGGAATAAACTCATCTGGATCTGAATAAAGGAAAATATCTCCTTCAGTAATCTCTTTTGAACGTTGATACATTTTATCCATCTCTATATTTTGGTTTTGGAAGTTTAACATCCATGAATAAAGCGTATTCTCATAACCTTCAGGAATAAGTAAGTGTGCCTTAACCATGAAGTCCTCATGTAACCCAACATACGCTACACCATGATACATTCTCTTTTTACGTGAATTGTAAATTGAGTTTCGTAACATTAAGGCGTATTTTTCTCTGTTTGAATTATTAATTAGTCGTCTTGCTTTAGCTTGACGTCCTGTTATAATTCCATCATTAAAGAGAAGTACTTGAGCACCTTCTGGTAGCCCTAGCTCGTGTGCATTATGGACTGGAAGATCACTTACAATTGTTCCAGGTGCATTCTTTGCCAACTCGTAGGCTTGTGCGATATTTGTTACTTTCATAACATTGTTTCGATAGAATGCAGTTTCAATAGTTGATCTAATTCGATTATATAGTTGCGGAGAAGTAGTTCCTATTTCAGCTCTTGATAGTTTGCTTTTAGTTGACATAAGTACACCTCCTATAAATTCGCTACTAATGCACTTAGTGCAATAGAGTAAAATTTGCTTTCTTTTGAATCGGCACGACTTGTTAATACTATTGGTTTTTTAGCTCCTGCAATTACACTTGCACTTTTTGCACCTGCTAAAAACATCATTGTTTTATAGAAGACATTTCCTGCTTCAATTCTTGGCATTACCAGAATATCAATATCTCCAGCAATTGGGTTTTTAATACCTTTATGTTCAGCAGCTTCTTTACTAATTGCATTATCTATAGCAAATGGTCCACCAACTGTACATCCTTTGATAGTTCCATTTTCATTTAGCTTAACTAGTTCTGCAGCATGTAGAGTGGCTTCCATTTGCGGATTAACTTTTTCAACTGCTCCAATTACACCGACATTAGGATTTGGATTACCTACTGCGTGTGCAATTTTAACGCTGTTTTCAATTATTTGGCGTTTTTCATCTACATTAGGTGCAATGTTCATTGCTCCGTCAGTCATATATAGTAGTTTGTCATGAGTTGGGACTTCCATAACAGAAACATGTGAGATTCTGTTTTGTGTTCTTAAACCAAATTCTTTGTTTAGAGCTGCTCTAAGAATTACGCTTGTATCTACAAGACCTTTCATAAGAAAATATCCTTCGTTAGAACTAACTAGTTTAACTGCTTTTAGACAAGCTTGCTCTTTATCGTTTTCATCGATAATTTCATAGTTGCTATCATCTAAATCTAGCTTGTTCAAGATCTCGATAATCTCTTTTTGATTTCCAACAAGTATTCCGTTTACAATGTTTTTTTCACGAGCCATTTCAACAGCTTCTAAAACATGTTCGTCAGCTGCACATGCAACTACTAGTGTTTTTGTTTCAATTTCTTGAGCTTTTAATACTAAGTCATTGATTGTTTTAATCATAATAATCCTCCCTATACATATTCCTTATGTTCTTCTTCACCACGTAAAACACGAAGAGCACCATAAGTTAATGCTTCCATTTCGTCTTCACCTGGGAAAACTAATACTTTTGATATAAAATCAACTCTTTCAGATATTTCGCTGATTATTAATTTGTCATATGCAAGTCCACCTGTAATGACTATACCGTCAACTTTTCCTTTAAGTACTGTTGCGCAGCTACCAATTTCTTTTGCAATCTGGTAGCACATAACTTCAAGCATGAATTTTGCATCATTGTCACCAGCTTTAATTCTTTTTTCAATTTCAAATCCATCATTAGTACCTAAGTATGCTACTAGTCCACCGTTACCATAGTTCATTCTTTTCATTTCTTTTAACGTGTACTCACCACTTAATGCCATTTTGTATAATGGACCTATTGGAACTCCACCACTTCGTTCAGGTGACATAGGACCATCTCCATCTAAAGCATTGTTAACATCAATTACTCGACCTTTTTGGTGAGCACCAACAGAGATACCTCCACCTAGATGAGCAACAATAAGGTTAAGATCGTGATAATCTTTATTAAGTTGATCTGCAGCTTTCAAGGCTACAGCTTTTTGATTTAATGCATGGAAAAGGCTTTGTCTTTTAATTGAAGGCATTCCAGTGAATCTGGCTATATCTTCCATTTCATCAACCGCAACAGGGTCAACAATAAAGGCAGGAATGTTTACTTCATCAGCTAAATCTTTTGCTATGACACATCCTAAGTTGCTCGCATGCTCTCCTCTCGGAGCCTCTTTGACATACTCTATCATATAATCATTTACTTTGTATGTTCCACCTTCAATTGGTTTAAACATACCTCCGCGTCCAACAACAGCATCTAATGAGTCAACTGTGATTTGGGCTTCTTTTAGTGTATCTAAAATAGCACCCTTTCTAAAATCATATTGATCGTAGATTCGATCGAATGAACTAATTAGATCAGTGCTATGTCTTATGCTTTTTTTATAAACTAAATTTTCATCTTCATAAATTGCGATTTTTGTAGATGTACTACCTGGATTTATCGCTAAAATCTTGTACATAATTGTCCTCCTCAAGTATATTTCTAAAAAAACTCGACTACATTATAACATGATAGCGTTTTCACTACAACCTATATTTATACATTTTTTTAGAATGGTAGTTATGACCTTAATTTAGCCGTAATAACGCATTTGATTTTGTAGAAAAATTAAAAAAATTAAAAAAAGGCTCATATATGACCTTTTTCATATATATAATATTTAATAATATATATGTACACAGTATAAGGAGTGATTAGTATGATATACATGTTGATAGGTGTACTGGGATTCATATCAATGCTTACTTTTGATCTAACATCGATGAAGAATCATGTTGTAATGAAGTACTTTTTTGGTTTATTAGGTCTAGTGCTAGTAACTTATAGTACTTTCAAAATAATAGAGTTAGGACCTGATATAAGTGTAAATATATATACCAAGTACTTAGGGTTAGTTTTAGCTATTGTATTTTTTGTTCTACTGATATACTCTGTATTCATTGAAGTTGGAGGTAATACATATCAAAAGATTGCTGTACCTCAACTTGTGACTACTGGAACGTATTCATTAGTTAGACACCCAGGTGTCATTTGGTTGTTTTTAGCATATTTCTTCTCGGCTGTGTTCTTTCAAAACAGTGTACTAGTTTTGACATCAATAATTTGGACAGGTGTAAATACGCTTTATATTGTTTTGCAAGAAGAACTGGTATTGAAGAAAATATTTGTTAATTACGAGGAGTACCGTAGAACTACACCGATGGTTATTCCAAACGTTACGAGCTTTAGGAAATTTATTACTATAGAAAACTGGAGGAAATGATGAAGACACTGAGAGAAATGCTACGCGATGAGGATTACGATAAAATTTGGAAAGCTTATCTTGGGTTTTTGGATTTATCAATTGATGAATTCATGGAAATTCAAAACAGACTTTTATTAGAACAAATTGATCTCTTGAAAAAATGTAATTTGGGTAAAAAGTTTTTTGGAAGATCGAAAATCAATACTGTTGATGATTTTCGTAAATATGTTCCATTAACTACATATGATGATTATGCAGAAACCTTACTTGGAAAGAGAAGTGAGGATTTACCAAGCGAACCATTACATTGGGTGAAAACAACATGGAAAGGTGGAGTTGAATCATATAAACTTGCACCATATTCCAAATCAATGGTTGAAGAGAATACGAAAATGTTTTTATCAAGCCTTATATTATCAACAAGTAAAGGTAGAGGACACTTTGATTTAAGAAATCATGATAAATTCCTTTATGGAATGGCACCAAGACCTTATCTAACCGGGTATGCACCATATATTTTGAAACATGAGATAGATTTTGAGTACTTACCGGGGACTGAAGAAGCAGAGGAACTTAGCTTTAAGGAAAGAAATGTTGTAGGATTTAAGTTGGCAATTAAAAACGGGGCTGATTTATTCTATGGAGTATCAAGTGTTCTAGTGAAGATAGGTGAATCATTTGCTAATGGGACATCATCTGGTGGTAGAATGATGATGCCTGGAAACCCTAAACAATTTGTAAAACTAATTAAAGCATGGTGGAAGAAAAAAGTTAAAAAGCAGCAACTATTACCAAAAGATTTATTTGAATTTAAAGGGATTGTATGTGGAGGGACTGATTCAGACACATATAAATCACAAATTGAGCATCTATTTGGAATAACACCATTAGAAATATTTGGTGGGACGGAAAGTGCTGGTGTTGCAACAGAAACATGGAGCAGAAATGGATTAACATTCTTTCCAGATGTGAATTATCTTGAGTTTATTCCTGAGAGTGAGTTAAAAAGGGAACAAGAAGAACCAGGATATCATCCTCAAACAATTCTCTTGGATGAAATAGAGGCTGGAGAAATATATGAACTAGTTATTACTAAGTTACGAGGTGGAGCTTTTGTTAGATACAGAATCGGTGATTTAATGAAATGTATTGGACTTCGTAATGAACAAGATAATATTAATTTACCACAAGTTAGATATTTGGACCGAGTAAGCAATATAATTGATTTAGCAGGATTTACGAGAATAACTAAACAAATTATAGGAGATGCGGTAAAACTTTCTGATACAGGAATTGAAAGTTGGACTGCATGTAAAGAATTTGGTGAAGATCGTCCTTATATCAATTTATACTTTGAAAATCGAGATGATAAAGATTTAGAAGAAGTAAGAGAAAAAATAAATAATCAGATGAAAAATATTGACACAGATTATCATGATGTGCATACTATGTTAGGGTATGACCCACTGAAGTTAACTGTAATTAACAAAGGGGCATTTGATTTATATACTGAGAAGTATAAAAAAAGATTACCAAAAATTAATCCAAATAAGGAAGAACTTGCTAATCTAAGAGAATTATAGGATAAGAAATTTCTACATGAGAGGTGCTGTATATGATTGATTTAACGCAGTATAACATCATTCCATTAATATCTTTTATTTTGTATGGTATTATTTTAATAATAATTTTGACATCTAATCGTACCAAATTATCAAAGACATTTAGCTTATATGTAATAGCTATGATGATTTGGTCATTAGGTTCTTTCCTAATGAAAACAGATGTACCACCATCAAGTCTGTTTTGGAATAAAATACTTCAATTAGGATTTGTTTCCGTACCAGTTCTTCTTCTAAAATTCAGTTATGTTTTGACTGATGATTACGAAGTTAAACCGGCAGTACGATTCGGATATTTTGTTGTATTAATTATGATGATTCTAACATTCACTAATAATGTTACTACAGAGGCTACATATATTAATGGAGAGTTTACTTATAAACTTGGATATGGAGCGTATGTGTTTGCGGTCATTGGATCTATTTATAGTATTATGGCAATTGTCATAATGGTAAGAAAAACTCTAAAAGGTGAAGTGGCACTTAGAACTGTAGGACTTGTTTTAATTGGTCTAACACTGGTTGTAATCGGTGGTGCCATGAACTTAGAGACTACTATTGGTCAATATGGAATTGATATATTCTTTAACTCAGTTAACGCTGTTTTAATAACATACTCAATATATCGAAATAAATTTCTAGAAATCAACCTCGTTGTTAAACGAGGTATTTCTGTATCTGTTTATAATATAATTTTATTCTCAGTTTATGCAGTAATAATAATATTGGCTTATAATCTTGTTTATCTACAATTAGATAATGGTGATATGACAACAACATTTCTAATTATGTCGCCTGTTATTTTAATATTAGAGCCGATTAGGATTGGATTATCTAAGTTTACAAAAAGTATATTCTATAGAGGTACAACGGATCGACAAATTGTATTAAAGGAGTTTAGTGATTTAATTAATAGGTCATTAGAACTTGATACAATCACAAAATCATTAATTATCGCTATTCAAGATGCGATTAGTCCAAAACAAGTGAACATTCTTCTAAAGAATAATAATAAGTATGAGTTACGAGATTCATCAATTATCGATTTAGAGGATGAGAGTATATACTTCAATTTTAACCATCCTATTGTGGCGTGGTTTAAAAAAGATAATAAATTATTACTAAAAAACCATATCGATAATCATGTGATGTTTAAAGGATTATGGGATTCTGAGAAGGCTATTATTCATAAACTACAAACAGAAATAATAGTACCAATTCGTTATTCTGAAGAACTTATTGGATTAGTTGTAATTGCTGGTAGAACTGATGAAATGCCATATAGCTTTGAGGAAACTGAATTTTTAGAAACGATAATTAATAATGCTGCGGCTATTATTGAGAATGCAAAAACGATAGAAATTATTCAAAGACAATCTATCACAGATGAGTTAACTAAACTATATAATCATCGATATTTTCAAGATACAGCAAATATGTGGATCAAAGAAGATAAATATGAACAGTTTGGTTTAGCGATAATTGATATCGATCAGTTTAAAATATATAATGACTTATATGGTCATGCGAGTGGCGATGTAGCACTAAAAAGAATCGCTGAAATTATCCAGTCTGTAACAACAAGTAAAGAGATGTTAGTTCGTTACGGTGGAGAAGAGTTTGTTGTGTTATATCCTAGTTTGAGACCAGAAGAGGTCTATCAAAGAGCTGAGTTAATTAGAGAGACTGTTGAGAATGAGTTTTTGCTATCAAAAGATATTAGAGAATTCTTAACTGTAACCGTCGGTATTTCAAATTACGATGTTAATGGAAACACTTTAGAAGAACTTATAACTAAAGCAGATAAAGCTGTTCATCAGGGAAAACAAAGCGGAAGAAACAAAACTATTCTATATCGTGAAAACCAAGATGATATCATTTCCTCTAATACTCAAGTTCAGAAGAAAATTAAAGATGCCTTTTTATCAAGTATCTATGCATTAGCTGCGACTATAGATGCGAAGGACCATTACACATACGGACATTCAAATAATGTTAGTATTCTGAGTGAAGCATTAGCAAGAAAAGCAGGATTTAGCGAGGATCAAATTGAAACAGTAAGAAACGCTGGATTACTACATGATATCGGGAAAGTTGGAATTCCTGAATCTGTTTTATCAAAACCGGGATTCCTAACTAACGATGAATATGAAATGATGCAATCACATGTTACTCAATCAATAAATATAATTAAACATATTCCAAACTTGATTGATACTGTACCAGTCGTAATAAGTCATCATGAGCGATATGATGGAAAAGGATACCCAAGAGGAATAAGTGGTGAGAATATTCCTGTACTAGGAAGAGTAATCTGTATAGCAGATGCTTTTGATGCCATGACTACTGATCGTCCATATCGTAAAGGATTATCATTGGAACAAGCAATATATGAACTAAGAAAAAATTCAGGAACACAGTTTGATCCTGAACTTGTAGATATATTTATAGGCATGGCTTCTAACGGAGAACTATTAGACCTTAATTTAGAAAACAGACCATCATTTAACTGATAGTCTGTTTTTTTTTCTTTCTATATATTATATATATATGTTATTCATTTACTTGAAGATACCAGTTTTGATTATATCCATAACATCATCTACGATTTTATCAATATCTTCATTGTCTTTACCTAAATCTAGTAGAACTTTTAAACCGACAAAGTTTGATACACCCATCAAGATATAAGACACCAATTCTGTATTTACATCATACATTTCATCGTCATCAATCGATTTTTGGAGACCTCTTTCATATCTCTTAGCAAAACCATCATAGTAATTGATGAAAAGTTGCTTGTCTATATATAGAGATTCCCAAATAATATTGTATGAATGGGGATTTGCAATAGCATATTTAATGAAGGTTTTAATACCTTCTTTTTCTTTTTCAAAACGTCCCTCAACGATTGAAACCTTTGATGCGATTTGCTTTCTTATATCGTGTTGAATATCCATAAGGATATATTTATAAAGTGCTAATTTATTCGGAAAATATAAGTAGAATGTCCCTGCAGCAACTCCCGCCTCTTTAGTAATATCAGATATTGTTGTATTGAAATACCCTTTTTCATAAAATACTTTTATTGTAGTATCAACAATTAGCTGAAATGTTGCCTTCCCGTTTCTTGTTCGAGGTATTTTTATTTCGCTTTTCATATATTTAATCTCCTAACTGTGCGTTTTCTGCGTTGACAATGAAAACGCTTTATGCTATAATACTGAATAGGTATTCATAACATGAATGGTTCTTCATAAAAATATGAAGATTACATTGTTTAGTATATATGAATACATTAAAAAAATCAAGACGACAGTCTTATTATATAACTCAAGGAGGAAAATATGAGTAAAGTATTTATTGTTTCAGCTAAAAGAACAGCTGTAGGTAGTTTTTTAGGCTCACTGGGCACAGTTCATCCAGCAAAAATGGGTAGCGAAGTAGTGAAGGCAATATTGGAAGAAACACATATTCCAAAAGAGAAAATTGATGAAGTGATAGTTGGGAATATTTTACCAGCAGGCCAAGGACAAGGGATTGGTAGACAAGTATCACTAGGCGCAGGAATTCCAGTAGAAGTACCTGCTTATAGTTTAAATATGGTATGTGGTAGTGGTATGAAAACTATCATGAATGCATATACTAATATTAAGTTAGGTATGAGTAATTTGATTATTGCAGGTGGAACAGAATCAATGAGTAGAACTCCATATTTAGTTCCTGATAAAGCACGTGGTGGAATTAAAATGGGTGGTTTCAAACTTAAAGACCATATGATTGATGATGCATTATGGGATGTATACAACGATTACCATATGGGAATGACTGCCGAAAATATAGTTGATTTATATAACATTACAAGAGAACAACAAGATGAGTTTGCAATCAACTCACAACAAAAAGCAATTGCTGCTGTAGATGCAGGAAAATTTAAAGATGAAATAGTTCCTTTAGAAATTAAACTTCGTCGTGAAACATTAATTTTTGATACTGATGAGTATCCTAACAGAAGAACTAACATTGAAAAATTAGCTAAATTAAGAGCTGCTTTCAAGAAAGATGGAAGTGTAACTGCTGGGAATGCTTCAGGAATTAATGATGGAGCTAGTTTCATGCTTGTTGCGAGTGAAGAAGCAGTTAAAGAATACAACTTAACTCCTTTAGTTGAAATAGTTGGTATAGGTCAAGGTGGAGTAGATCCAAGTATTATGGGTATGGGTCCAGTTCCTGCTATTAAAAAAGCATTAGATCATTCTGGTTTAGAGTTGAAAGAAATGGATTTACTTGAATTGAATGAGGCTTTTGCTGCTCAAAGTATCGGTGTTGTAACAGAACTTTCTAAGCAACATGATATGACTATTGAAGATATAATGACAAAAACAAATGTTAATGGTGGAGCAATTGCAATTGGACATCCTGTTGGAGCTAGTGGAAATAGAATTGCAACAACATTAATTCATGAAATGATAAAAAGAGAAAGTACTTACGGACTTGCATCACTATGTATAGGTGGCGGAATGGGTACTGCAATTATTGTTAAAAGAGTGGAGGAAAAATAATGAGATTAGAAAATAAAATCGCTGTTGTAACAGGTGGCGCAAAAGGGTTAGGTATGGAAATGGCATTACGATTTGCCAGTGAAGGTGCGAAAGTAATTGCTGTTGATATGGTTGAGTTGAGTTATAAAAATCCAAATGTTGAAGGATATATCTTAAATGTTACAAATCCTGCAAATTGTAAAGAATTCTTTGATTACGTAATTGAAAACTACGGTAAAATAGATATTCTTGTTAACAATGCTGGTATTACTAGAGACTCTATGACAAGAAAAATGACAGATGAGCAATGGGATTTAGTAATTGATGTCAACTTAAAAGGTGTATTCAACTTAGTAAGATACATTGGACCACAAATGGAAACAATTGGTGGCGGATCAATAATCAATATTAGTAGTGTTGTTGGTGAATATGGAAACATTGGACAAGCAAACTATAGTGCAACAAAAGCAGGATTACTAGGACTTACAAAAACATGGGCTAAAGAGTTTGCTAGAAAAGGTGTACCTGTTCGTGTTAATGCAATTGCTCCAGGATATATCATGACAGATATTCTTAAAACAGTTCCTGAAGAATTGTTAAATAAATTTGCTCAACTAACAATGTTGAAAAGATTAGGACAACCTGCTGAAATAGCTAATGCAGCTTTATTCTTAGCTAGTGATGAAGCAAGTTACGTAACTGGTCACACGCTAAGTGTTAACGGTGGAATGAGATTATAAAAAAACTGAGGTGAAGAATATGTCCAATAAAATGGTCGGAATTGTAGGTACAGGAATATACCTACCAAAACAAATAATGACAGCTGAAGAAATTGCAGCAAAAACAAATGGGGTTTGGACAAAAGAAGCAGTTACGGAAAAACTTGGAATAAAACAGAAGTTAATTGCGAACCAAAATGAAGGACCTCAGGAAATGTCATATTTAGCTGCAATGGATTGTCTGAATAATACACATATAGATCCATTGGACATTGATGTAGTATTAAGTGTAACTGAAGAGTGGAAGGAGTATCCTTTAACAACTTCCGCTCTATATGTACAAGGTAAAATTGGAGCAAGTAACGCGTGGGGAATAGATTTGCAGAATCGTTGTTGTACAAGTTGTTCGGCAATAAAGATAGCTAAAGATATGCTGATTGCTGACGATGAAATTGATACAATTATGATTGTTGGTGGATACCGAAATGGTGACTTCGTTGATTATGAAGATAAAACAATGTCAATGATGTTCAATTTATCAGCTGGTGCAGGAGCTATGATTATTAAAAAAGGATATAATAAAAATCTTATTCTTGGTAGTCATATTATTGGTGATGGGACACTTGCTCGTACTGCTGGTGTAAAAATAGGTGGGACGTGTAATCCCATAACAAGAGACAATATTGATCAAGCATATAAATCATTGACACTAATGGATCCGATAAAAATGAAAGAGCGTTTGAATCAAGTATCTATGGATAATTGGTACAAATGTATTGATGAGTCATTAAGAAAATCAGATTTAACAAGAGATGATTTAGATTACCTTGCTATTTTACATATAAAAAGGTCAGGGCATAATGCAATGTTAGAGGCGTTAAACCTAAGTGAAAATCAATCAATTTACTTAGAGGATTATGGACATATTGGCCAAGTTGATCAAATTTTATCACTCCATCTAGGAGTTGAAAGAGGTTTGATTAAGAAAGGTGATAATGTCTGTTTACTAGCAGCAGGAATTGGTTACGTTTGGGCTGCTAATATTGTGAGGTGGGGCTAGATGAGTAATTTCTTTAGTTTATTTTTCAAAAGTCTGGAAACTGGTAGTGTATATGCACTAGCAGCACTCGGAATTGTTTTAATTTTTAGAACATCAAAAACAACAAACTTCGCTCAAGGATCAATTGGAACACTGAATGCATTTGTTGCAGCTCAGTTACTATTGTCTTGGGGATGGAATATATGGATTGCAGCTTTATTTGCAATGGTTACAGCCTTTATAACTGGGATTATAATTGATACTTTTATCATAAGACCAGCTAGTAAAGCTAGCGCTGTATCAAAACAAATAATTACCTTAGGATTAATTATGGTTATTATCGGATTAATTCCAATGCTGTTTGGTGTTGATCCGCTAAACTTACCAAGATTCTTTGTTGTATCACCAGAAACTCAAATTAATTTATTTGGGGTAATCTTGAACTATAATGCAATATTCATCATTGTTATATCTTTATTATTGATGGGATTCTTGTTTTGGTTTCTACAATATACCAAATGGGGACTCGCAATTAGAGTTACAGCATCAAATGAAGTTACGTCAAGATTAATGGGTGTACCAACAAAAACCGTTACGATGGTTAGTTGGGCAACGGCTGCAATTTTTGGAACATTGGCTGCAATAATCATTGCACCACAGGCAAATGTAAGCACACTGATGATGACTGATGTTCAAGTTAATGCCTTTTTTGCTGGAGTCTTAGGTGGATTTAGTACATTCTATGGACCGGTATTAGGTGCGTATATTATTGCCTTTAGTAAAAGTGTTTCTGCATACTACATTTCATTTGAATGGGGAAATGTAATTGTATACTGCTTAGTTTTATTATTCCTATATTTCAAGCCTTATGGAATATTTGGTAAGAAAGTTCGGAAGAAGGTTTAGGTGAATTATGAAAATATTACTTACAAAGATGAAAAATAATTATCCATTCAGATTTATTGTTTTCGGTTTATTATTATTGATTATTCCAACACTCGCTGAGTTTGATTTAATTCAAAATTCAAGTGTTAGAATAGTTGGATATTTACTTATATATTCAATAGTTGCACTAGGGTTAAATTTACTTCTTGGATTTTCAGGACTTATATCTTTAGGTACTGCAGGGTTTATGGGATTTGGAGCATATGTCTTCATTAACGTTAGTGAACATATTTATGATGGATTCATAGTTGCTTTATTAATTACATTAGCAATTAGTGGATTAGTCGGAGCTTTAATTGGAGTGTTAAGTTTACGAATAGAAGGAATCTATTTAGCAATTGGGACACTCTTTATTGGAGAAATATTTATTCAAATATTTAATAATGTAGATTCATTTACCGGTGGATTTAGTGGTATGGGGATGCATTATCCTGAAATCAATCTCTTCTTTACAACATTAGAGTTTGATCGAACACAAACCTTTTATCTCATTGTTATTGTTTTAGTTATCGTTATGATTATGCTTTATAACCTGATAAATAGTCGTACAGGACGAGCATTAATGGCGATGAGTCGTAGTGAACACGCGGCGCAGGCAATGGGGATTAGCATAATTAAATATCGTTTTATTGCATTTATAACTGCAACAGTTTTAGCTGCATTAGGTGGAGTTTTATACGTATCATACTTCCGAAGAGTAGATCCTTCACCTTGGAACTTAAACTTAAGTTTACTCTTAATTGCGATGGTTGTAGTAGGGGGATATAAATCTATCTTTGGAACAATTATTGGAGCTTTAATAATCTACGGTGTTCCCGAATTATTCTTAAAAGAATGGTTTGATGCTCTACCAGGATCGAGCTATATATTTAGCGGGATACTAATTATCGTAGTAATAATGTTCTATCCACATGGATTGATATATATCGGCTATGACATTAAAAAACTACTCTCAAAAATCAAACATAAAATTAAAAGAAAAAAAGAGGTGAGAACTGATGAGTAAAAGGAATATTCTCGAGGTTCGAAACCTGACAATGAGATTTGGTGGATTAGTCGCAGTAAATAATTTAAGTTTTGATGTTATGGAGAAAGAAGTTGTTGGAATTATTGGACCAAATGGTGCTGGTAAAACAACTGTGTTCAATTGCATAACTCAATTTTATAAAGACTATGAAGGTGAAATAGTATTTATTGAGAATAATGAAGAAGAAGGATTAAACAGTATTGATTTAAGAGATTTGAAAGTTACTGAGGTTATTAATCAAGGCCTTGTAAGAACATTTCAAAATGTTGAGTTAATAAAAGATCTCTCGATACTTGATAACGTCCTTATCGGAGCACATAACCAGTTTAAAGGGAATGTGTTTACACATCTCCTTAACACATTAGGTGTTAGGAAAGAAGAAAAAGCTTTACGAGAAAAAGCATATAATGTTTTAAAGTTTATGGGGCTAGAACATTTAGCATTTCAACTAGCTTATGGACAACCGTATGGTGTACTTAAAAAAATAGAAATAGCAAGAACGTTAATGTCAGATCCAAAGATTATCATTTTAGATGAGCCTGCAGCAGGATTAAATGACTTAGAAACATCTGAATTAAGTGAGATTATTTATAAGATAAGAGATCAATACTCTTGTGCTATTATTCTAATTGAACATGATATGGGATTTGTAATGGATATTTGTGATCGTATATGTGCGATATCATTTGGAAAGTTTCTAGCAATGGATACACCATCAAACATCCAAGTTCACCCTGATGTTCAAGAAGCGTACTTAGGTGGTGAAGATGATGAGTAATCTATTAGTTATCAATGATTTATCAGTAAGTTATGGTGTTATTCAGGCATTAAAAGATATTAATATCAAAGTAGAAGAAGGAAAAATTGTTGCAATTCTAGGGGCAAACGGTGGTGGAAAAACAACACTACTCAAAAAAATATCTGGTCTAATTGAGAGCCAAAAAGGAACAGTATTATTTGAAGAAGAGGATATTACAAAACTTGCTGCCGAAAAGATTACCAAATTGGGAATTGTTCAATCGCCGGAAGGAAGACAGGTTTTTGGAGATTTAACTGTAGAAGAAAATTTAAGAATAGGTGCTTTTACTATTAAAAAAACAAAAGAATTATCAAGAAAGCAAATTGTTGAACAAAATCTACAACGAGTATATAAATATTTTCCAGTACTAAAGGAACGTAATACTCAAATTGCTGCCACATTAAGTGGAGGAGAGCAACAAATGCTTGCGATATCACGCGCATTGATGGCGTCACCAAAACTATTAATTTTAGATGAACCATCACTAGGATTAGCACCACTTATTGTAAGAGACATTTTTAGGATTGTAAAAGAGTTTAAAAGAGAAGGAACAACAATACTGATAGTTGAACAAAACGCTCTACAAACGCTAAAAATATCGGATTACGCATATGTTCTCCAAGTTGGAGAAATAATCATTGAAGGTAAAGCAGAAGAACTTCAAAAAAATCCTAAATTAATTGAAGCATATTTAGGAAAATAAGAGATTAAAAAAACAAAAAAATATAGAAGAATATAAGGAGGAAACATGAAAAAGTTAGTATTATTAGTATTAATTGTTTTTGGAGCATTCACATTAGCTGGATGTACACCAAAAGAAGATGATGTTGAATCACAAGGTGTTACAGATACAACAATAACTGTTGGGAATACTGCACCAGAAGCTGGACCATTAGGATTTGTTGGATTACCATTCAATCAAGGTATTGAAGCATATTTCGCAATGGTTAATGATGCTGGTGGAATCAATGGAAGAACATTGAATTTCATTAACAATGATGATGGATTTGATCCTGCACAAGGGTTAATCAACACTGAAGAATTAGTGGAAGATGATGAAGTATTCGCATTAGTTGGTCATTTCGGAACTCCTACTGTTGGAGCTACACTTGATTACTTAAAAGATGAGGGAATTCCTCAAGTATATTATGCAACTGGTATTAGTGCATTATTTAATGAAGAAGCAACAGGTAATGAAAGAGCTTCATTCCCTGTACAACCTATCTATGATGCAGAAGGTCAAGTAATGGTTGCTCGTGCTGTTGGAGACTTCCAAGCTGCTAAAATTGGTGTAATTTACACTAATGATGACGCTGGTAAAGGAATCTTGAATGGTGTTGAAATTGAAGCTGCAAACCAAAATGTTTCATTAGTTAAAGTGCAAGTAGAAGCATCTGCAATTGATATGAGTGCTGCTGCATTAACAATCGTTAATGGTGATGTAGACTTCATTATCGTTGCTGCAAATCAAGTACCTGCAGGAGTTGCTATTAAAGCATTAAGTGCTGCAAATAGTGATGTTGACTGTATCGTATCGTATGTAAATGCTGCTCCTTCATTTGTAGAAGGTATTTCAGCTGAACTAGCAAACTTTGACGTTTATGCAAGTGCATGGATTAATATTTTCCAAGCAGATGGTGTATCATTAAGCGAAGGATATAACACATTTGTTACAGAAATCTCAAAAATTGATGCTGCATTAGCTGCAAACCCATATGCTATGGCTGGTTGGGTAGCTGCTGCGTTCTTCGTTGAAGGTGTTGAACGTGTTGGTGAAGACGTATTAAACTGGGAAAACTTCATTGACGCTATGGAAGAATCACCAATTATGAATCCACTAGGTGGAGAAGTAAACTATGCAGATGGTAGCCGTGTTGGTACTCAAACTATGAGTTTATTAAAAGCTACAATCATCCCTGCAGCAGGTGATGTTGCTGCTTCATACATTTTTGCTGCTTACGGTGAAATGGAAACAATCGATGAAATTTTAGGTGACTAATTTATAACGATAAGTGATATATATAGGATGGGTAACCCATCCTATATATTCATTTGTTAGGAGGAAACTATGGCGAAATTAATTACAATCAAAGAAGCTTTAAATTTAGTTAAAGAAGGAGATCATATTGTTGCTGGTATGGCCGCTAGTGAAGGTAGAGAATTTTTTAAGAATCTTCATCAAGTTAGCGAGAGACTTAATCACGTGACAATTGATAATTGTTTACCAATGTATCCTTACGAATTTATGGTAAACGATTTATATAAAGACAAGTTTACAGTTAATAGCTGGTTCTTTTCAGGAGATATAAGAAAAGCATTTAAAAATGGAAATATCTCATTTATTCCAAACCAATTACACTTTGCTGGTGTAATGAGAGCTACACATCTTAAACCAAACATCTATGTTGGAAACTGTACTGTTCCCGATAAACATGGATTTGTTTCCCTATCATTGTCAAATGTCTATGAAAAGGAAATGATTAACCACGCAGACATCGTAATTTTAGAAATCAACCCTAATTTCCCTAGAACTCTAGGAGATTTAGAAATTCATCAAAATGACATTGATTACTTTGTTGAAACGGATTATATGCCACCAGTATTACCAGATATAGAACCTAATGAAAAAGATATAACAATTGGTAATTTAGTCGCAGATTTAATTAACGATGGTGATACGATTCAGTTAGGAATTGGCGGAATTCCGAATGCTGTTGCTGCAGCCCTTGTGAACAAGAAAGACCTTGGAGTTCATACAGAAATGTTAACTACAGGTTTTATGAAATTATTTAAGTCGGGTGCAGTAAATAATAAGAAAAAAACATTACATAATGGTAAAATGGTTGCTGCATTTGCACTTGGTACACCAGAACTCTATGATTTTATAGATGATAATCCTGGAATAATGTTATTGGATGGTAACTATGTAAATGACCCGTATGTAATCGGATTAAATGATAACCAAGTATCAATAAATACTACGATTGAAGTAGATTTAACCGGACAGTGTTGTAGTGAATCAATTGGAACAAGACAGTTTAGTGGTACCGGTGGACAAACTGACACTGCTACAGGAGCACAAAGAGCTAAAAATGGTCGTAGCTTTATAACACTTTATTCAACTGCTATGGTTCGAAATAAAGAAACAGGTATCAAAGAAGAAAAATCAAAAATAGTGGCTACACTTAAACCGGGAGCAGCTGTTTCATTATCACGTAATGATGTTGATTACATTGTAACTGAGTATGGTGCTGTGAGATTAAGAGGAACATCAATAAAAGAACGTGTTGAATTATTAATTAGTGTTGCACATCCTAAATTTAGAGACGAACTAAAACAAGCAGCCAGAGAGATTGGCTATATTGAATGAGTACTTTAAAATACAAGAATTACAACATTAATTATATTGTTGATGGTGATTTACATAGCGGTAAGGAAGTAATAATAATTCTTAACGGAATAATGATGTCAACATTAAGCTGGGAGCAGTTTAAAGATGCATTTTCAAGTAATAATGTGTTAGTTAGATTTGATATGTTAGATCAGGGCGAGTCAAGTAAAGTTGATTTTAATTATACTCAAGAGATTCAAGTCGATATACTAGAATCACTAATAAATGAGTTGAAACTGGACAATGTGAATTTAGTTGGAATCAGTTATGGAGCAAGTATTGCTTTGCAGTATGCTGTTAAATATCCATCACGTGTAAATAAACTTATTGTGGCTAATGGTGTTGCTAAGACAAGTTTATGGTTAAAGGCAATTGGTGACGGATGGAATCAAGTCGCACAATCACGCGATGGTGAAGCGTACTATAACATTACTATTCCATACATTTATTCACCTACCTTTTATTCTAAGAATATTGAATGGATGACAAATCGTAAAAAAGTATTAGTACCTTTATTTAGTAATCCTCAATTCTTAGATCAAATAACTAGACTAACAATTAGTGCTGAAACACACGATACTACAGATAGTTTAGGTTTGATTACTGCTCAAACTTTAATTATAAGTAGTGAACAAGATTATTTAACTCCGGTTTTTGAACAGGAGTATTTACAACGTAATATAAATAATTCAAAACTAGTAGTAATCCCTAATTGTGGACATGCTTCAATGTACGAAGTACCACATATTTTTACTAGCTTAGTACTTGGTTTTATAAATAGTGATAATATACCTAAAATTATATAGGAGGTAAACTATGAAAAAGAAATACATTGAGTTAAGTAATGACGAGAGAATCTATTATTTAGATGAGGGACAAGGAGAAAAAGTCTTTGTTTTAATTCATGGAAACATGAGTAGTGGTGTTCATTATAAACCATTCATTGATCGTATGAGGAATGAATATCGTATAATCGCTCCTGATATGAGGGGGTTTGGTGACTCATCATATAAGACACCTATAAATGGATTAGAGGATCTTGGAACTGATATTCTTGATTTATTAGATGCTTTAAATATTCAAAAATACTATTTAGTAGGTTGGTCTACAGGTGGGGCAATAGCAATGGATATTGCTGCCAAAAGACAGAACTCAGTTGAGAAGTTGATTTTAGTTGAATCGTGCTCTTATCGTGGTTATCCGATCTTTAAAAAAGACGCTAGCGGACAGCCAATACTTGGAGAATATTATACCTCGAAGCAAGAACTAGCTTTGGATCCTGTTCAAGTTAAACCAATGGATGATATATTTAAAACCAAAAATATTCCAGTAATGAAGGCAATCTGGGATCAATTAATTTACACAGTAAATAAACCTTCAAAAGCAGAAGATGAACTATATTTAAGTGAAACAATTAAACAGAGAAATATTATTGATATTGATTGGAGTTTAACAACATTTAATATGTCTAACTTCACTAATGGTGTAACTTTAGGGAACAATACCATAGGTGATATCAAATGTCCTGTTTTGGCATTTTGGGGAGATACCGATATGGTTGTCCTTGAGTATATGGTAGATGAGACAGTTGAGGCAATCAAAGATATCAAAAAAGTGACTCTTAAAAACTCAGGACACTCACCATTTGTTGATTGTCCAAATGAGTTAGTAATGCATATTCTTAATTTTATTGAATGATTCTCCTACTTAAAAAGGCATCAAATTTGGTGTCTTTTTAAATGAAATATTGTATAATATAAGTAGGAGGTGTTGTTATGAAATTTCATACAAAAAACATGAAAGAAAGATTTTTTATCGGAATTGAATACGACGGTGGAGCAAAACTTGGTGAAGTTAATAACTTTGGACAACTTTGGTCGACATTTCTTAACGAGGACTTAAAATTGCTTGGTGATCTTGAACATCTTAGTAAGTTTATTGGGTTAGAATGCTACTCTCCTGATGTAATGGAAACAAGGATGTATGATTATTTTGCATTGATTGAAACAAGTGAACTAGTTAAAAGACCAGGATTTGTCTCAAAAAAACTACCTGAAGGAGAATACATCTTTTTTGAAATTGAGTTTGATGATATTCATCAGGAAATTCAAAAAGTATATCAATATGTTAAATCAAAAAACATCAATATCCACCAAGGATTTGATTTTGAAGACTACTTACCTGAATATGACTATACAAAAGGAGGCGCGAAATTAAATTTTGCGATGATGTTAGAAAATGATAAATAAAGCTTATATATTAAATGAAGTATTGCCTTTAGTAAAAGAAAGAGGTAGAAAATTAGATAGTCTTCTAATCGAAAATTTGTATTCAAATAAGGAAAAAGAAATTATCGTTGAACTACTTAAATATCAGAATCCAGATAAAGGATTTGGACAAGCACTAGAACCTGATGTAAGGATGCCTAACTCTTCTATTGTAGCTACAGATATGGCAGTAACAATTCTTGATGAAATTCATGATGAGGAAATCAAGAAAAATGTTGTAAGAGATATTGTTGAGTATTATGAACAAACATACAATGAGGAAAAAGGTCGTTTTATTATGGTTACTGAGGAAGTAGAAAAATATCCGCATGCAATTTGGTGGAATTTTAAAGATATTGAAACAAACTTTACATACGGAAATCCTGACCCAGAAGTTATTGGATTCTTGTTTAAATATCATCAATATACTAAAAAACTAGATATTAATAGTTTAATTAATAATGTTATTGATTACATAAAAAACGGTTTTCAAAAAGAAGCAGGAATGCATCATTTACTAAGTGTGTTAAAGTTTTATAAGCGTGTTGATGAGGACATAAAAAACATAATTAAAAGTGATATTATGAATGTTGTTAATCGTCTTGTCGAAACAGAAAAAAGCAAATGGAATGAGTATGTTTTAGAACCTTATAAAATAGCATTAATAGACAAGGGATTTTTAATTAATCATGCAGATTCACTCGAACAAAATTTATTGATTATAAAAAGTAATATAGAGAATAAAGCTGTCAAAGTACCTTGGAAATGGTATCAATATGATGAAGTGTTTGAGGAAATAAAAGATGAATGGTTAGGACATTTATACTTTGAAATGATTAAAGTAACGAAATTGATTTGAAAACAATGAAAGTTGTTTTCTTTTTTTTGAGTAAAAACGATTGCTTATTTGTACTATCTTGTTGAGGTGATAATATGAGAAGAGTCTTTTTAGGAATTGTTACAATAATTTTGGTTAGTTTTACAAGTGTAAATGCAACACCTTTATCAATGCAGTACCCTAGTGGTAAAAATTACTTTGATATCGAAAATTTCACTATAGGTAATAACGAGATAACATCAATTGATAATATTAAGGTAAAACCAGGACAAGTTTATACTTTTAGTATGCCTGGAGAATCAATTTTCTTCGAACCTATTATTAATATCGTATCTGGAAATAATAATTATGTTACAGGTCGTGCAGATAGTAATGCAAACTGTTATGAGTCAGGTTCGTTAACGAAATGTACTTTCACAATAGATGTTATAGATGAGTACATTTCAATGTATGTTGCTGCTAATGATATAAACCAATATTATGACTATCATGGTTTTCTTCCTTTTCAGTTAGAAGAGGGCGATATTAATACTGATTATGAAACATATCATCCACCACTAAATGATACTAGTTCTCCAGAGTTTAATGGGAGTGCTGCATACATAAAAACATATTACGAGAATACTACTTTATCACAAATAATTAATAATCACATTACGGTATTAGACGATATTGATGGTGATTTAACATCACAAATTCAAATTTTAAGTGATGCTTACACAGGCTTTGAAAATATAGTTGGCGAGTATGTAGTCCAATTAAAAGCGACCGATAGTAGTGGTAATTTTTCACTATTTAGTCTGACTGTTATTGTTAAAGATGAAGATTTACCAACTCTTACTGGAAATGATGAAGTAGTAGTTAGTGTAAGTTCTCAAAAAACTATAAATGACATAATCCAAGAAAACTATGTCGCTACTGATCAATATGATGGAAATTTAGGAATTATTGCTGCCATTGATAATTATACAGCTAGTAGTTCTATAACAGGATCTTATAGTGTTACGCTTGAGGCAAGCGATAGTTCTGGAAATATGACTTCAAAAGTAATTACTGTAACCGTAGTAGATAATGGTGCACCGGTGTTAAATGGATCACAAAATATAAGTTTCTATATGAGTAATCCAACAACACTTGATACTATTTTTAATTCCCTTGATATAAGTGACAATTATGATTTAAAATCTGAGTTAGTTATTGTTAAGATGTTGGATCAATTTTCTGGAAATGAAGGAAATGTTGGACAGTATCAAGTTGATTATCAAGTGACAGATACTTCAAATAACAGTTCTTTAATAACTATCTATATTGATGTAATTGATGATGTTGCTCCGACAATTAATGGTAATATCTCATTTTCTGTCTCATATACCTTAGGAAAAACAGCAGCTGATTTTATAGGGTTGATGAGCGTTAATGATAATTGTGATAATTTAACAACTAGTGATTTGACAACTATATCTGATACATATTCATCAAGAACAACAAGAGTTGGTGATTTCTATATTGAACTTGAGTTAACTGATAATTCAGGTAACTCAACAACACACCGAATTGATATAAATGTTCATGATGATCAAGCTCCTGTCATTTATATAGATAATTACTTAGTTGCAGTCTCAGAAAATGCATCTTTTAGTAAAAATGATGCGATTAGATTACTCGTTAACAACATGGAACTTCCAAATGAGGATTATCAAGTGATTACGATAAAAGACGATTATACTGGAAATGAACATGTGCCAGGGACATATCAATATTCATTAATGATTACAAATGAAGATGGAGATAGTGTTCAAAAGGATTTTATTATTCGTGTTGACGGAGATATCGAAAAGGCTGAATCAAACACAGATTTATTGTTCCGAAATATCGCTGTATACTCATGTGTTATTGGAATAATGGTGTATGTAGTTAAAAAAAGCAAAAAGTAAGCATTTTCACTTGTGTACTCTTTGACATTTATATCAGATTAATATACTCTTTGAATGAGGTGTTAATATGAATATAATTTATCTTTTAGTAAGTTTACTTCCAATTATTGGTCCACTTATATTATTAGTAATTCTAAAACAAAGTGCGAAGATTGGTATGACAGTTAGTATGTTGTTAATGATAATTTTGGGTATCTTTGTATGGGGAATTGATATGAATGTAATCTTTGCTTCTATTGGTATTGGTATTCATAAGGCAATAACAATCATACTGATTTTATTTGGAGCTTTAGCGTTAGTAAATACATTGAAGAACACAAAGGCAATATCACGAATAAATGAAGGATTCTTGTCAATTACAAATGATAAAAGAGTTCTTGTTGTCCTAATTGCATTTCTATTAGGAGGACTAATTGAAGGAGCTAGTGGATTTGGTACCCCAGCAACAATTACTGGACCACTAATGGTAGCTATTGGACTAAACCCATTTACAGCTGCTGTACTTGCATTAGTAAGTGACAGTGTTGCGGTATCATTCGGAGCTGTTGGAGTACCTATTAGCGTTGGATTAAGCAATGTGAATGTTGCGGGAATTGAGGTAGCTAACTATATTACATTGATCGATTTATTTGCAGGAGTATTTATACCACTGATGGTTGTGATTTTATATGTTGTTCTTAGTGGTAAGTATCAATCATCAAAACTCAAAAGTATTAAAGAAATGATACCATTTTCTATGTTTGTTGGAGTTTTGTATACATTGATGGCTTTTATGACATCACGAGTTTTTGGTTTTGAGTTTGTATCAATAATATCTCCGATTGTAACTCTAGTGATAGTATCATTAACTTCACGAAAAGGATTCTTGCTACCTAAAGGATCGATAATACAGAATCATCAAAATGAGATGTCCTTATTTAAGGCATGGAGTCCATATATAGTCGTAATTCTTTTATTGATTATGACAAGAGTTGTTCCCCCAATAAAGGATTTCTTATTAAGCATTGATTTTTTGAGTATTAAAGATTTACTTGGAACATCACTGAAGAGTGATTTTGCAATTCTTTATTCTCCAGGGACAGTCCTTCTTATAGCAAGTATCTTTGCGAGTCTATATCAAACAAAATCAATATCAGCTTTTAAAAAGTCAGTAACTGATTCAAAAGATGTTTTGATAGGTGCTGCTATGGCTTTGATACCAACTTTGATTTTAGTTACAGTTTTTTCGAATAGTCATTTTAATGCAAATGATCTTGTCAGTATGCCAAACTATATAGCATCAAATTTAGCTAATGTGTTTGGAACGAATTGGAATTTAATTAGTCCCTTCTTAGGCGCTCTTGGAAGTTTTGTAACAGGAAGTGCAACAGTATCGTCGTTAACTTTTGCTGAAGTACAAGCTAGTATTGCTACTAATGTTGGATTATCTACCGTAATAATTCTTGCTTTGCAAGTTATAGGTGCTGCAATTGGTAATATGATTTGTGTTCATAATGTTGTAGCAGCTAGTGCAGTAGTTGGATTAACAAAGCAAGAGGGAATGATCATTAAAAAGACAATTATACCAGCATTGATATACTTGCTATTGGTTGTAGTTGTAGGAATTATTCTTTTATAAAAAGCCGATTTTCGGCTTTTTTTTATTGACTAATAACAAAGTGAATATTATAATGATTAGGTATTACCTAACTATTACCGTATTAATATTTAGGTTTAACCTAACAAATAATGAGTTTTGAGGTGATTTTATGGAAAGAGAGGATGTCAGATTATCTTTAAATAAATTCTTAAAAATGTACTTTGATGCATGTAAAGAAGTTTATGAGGAAATTAACTTTAATCAGATTAAAGGTATTAGATTCAAATATTTAAAAGAAATATATCGTCGTAAGGAAATTACTCTAACAGAGTTAGCTGAACATTTTCATATATCAAAACCTACTGTAAATGAAGTAATTAATAAGTTTATGGAGAATGGAATTGTTATGAAAAGAAAATGTGAAAATGATAAAAGAATTAGTTACATATATTTAACAGAAGTTGGGAAAACATTGGCTACAACTAATATGCTTGAAAGCCAAAGAGCAGTAGATAAAATCTATGAAACCTTCTCTGTAAATGAAATTGAACAACTAGTGGAACTATTTGACAAGATTGGGGGCATTGTGGAATGATATTTGGAAAGGCAATAAATAAATACTATTTACAGAACTTTTGGTGGTTCTTTGCGGGTATAGTAGCACTCGTAATAATTGATACTGTACAACTTGAGATTCCTGGTTTATTAGGTGGAATCGTTGATGGTTTAGAAAATGGTGACATTAACTTAGAGAGTATAACCTCAATTTTGATTGTTGTTGCCTCGTATGTTGGAATCATAATGGTCGGAAGATTTGTTTGGAGGATGTGTATTTTTAGTGCATCTAGACGTTTTGATTATGGACTACGTAATGATATGTTTAGTCATGCAGAAAAATTATCAAATGATTTTTATTCAGAAAATAAGACTGGTGGCCTTATGGCATATTTTACCAATGATTTAGAAGCCGTAAGAAGAGCTGTTGGACCTGGGATGATTATGTTTGTTGATGCCGTATATTTGGGAGGATTAGCCTTATTCAAAATGTCTTTCCTTAACTTGCGAATGACTTTCTATTCAGCAATTCCAATGTTTATTATAGCTCTAGTAGGTAGTGTTATTGGGAATAAAATGAGAATCAAGTTTAAAGAAGCTCAAAAAGCTTTTGAGGATTTAAGTGATTTTACAGCTGAAAGTTTAAGTGGTATAAGGGTTGTCAAAGCTTTCGTGAAAGAACGATCAGAAATAAATGAGTTTTTAAAGATTAACGCTGTTGCAAGACAGAAAAACATCGAGTATGTAAAAATGCAGGCAAGACTACAAATAACTATTAGAACTGTTGTAAGTTTAATCTTCATAGTTATTCTTGGGTATGGGGGATACTTGATTAACTTAACTGCCAACTTACCTGAAGCACAGCAATTTTCAGCAGGTGAACTAACTGAATTTTATATGCTGTTTAGTTCGTTAATATGGCCGATGATGGCATTGGCAATGATTATTAATATTAGATCTAGAGGGAAAGGTTCATTACAGAGAATTGAACAAATTCTTAACTCTGAAATCAGTGTTAAGGATAGTGAGGATGTTATCGATATTGATGAGATTAAAGGAGAGATTGAGTTTAGAGATTTAACCTTTGCATATCCGAAATCTAATGTTGAGGTTCTACAAAATGTTAATTTCAAGATTAATCAGGGAGAGACAGTAGGAATACTTGGTAGAACAGGTAGTGGTAAAACTAGTATAGTTGATTTATTATTGAGAATTTATAATGTGAATGAGAACTCAATATTTATTGATGGACATGACATTATGACCTTACCAATAGCAAAAGTACGTGAGAGTATTGGGTATGTACCACAGGATGGTTTCCTATTCTCCGACACTATAAGAAACAATATCTCACTAAGTTTCTCAAAAAAAGAGGATTATTATAAAGATGTTCAAAAAGCTGCGATGCTTAGTGACGTTCATGATAATATAATTGATTTCACAGATGGATACGATACTGTTATTGGTGAAAGAGGAGTAACGTTAAGTGGAGGACAAAGACAACGTGTAGCCATTGCTCGTGCCCTAATGAAAAACTCTCCAATAATGGTACTAGATGATAGTGTTAGTGCAGTTGATACAAAGACAGAAGAAACAATTCTAAGCAACTTACAGAAAACAAGACAAAACAAAACAACATTAATTATTGCACACAGAATTAGTACAATCCAAAATTCAGACAAGATTATCATTGTTGATGAGGGTAAAGTAATTGATGTTGGAACTCATGATGAGTTAGTGGAAAGATGTACCTTCTACAAAGAAATGGTCGAAAGACAAAAACTTGAAGATGAATTGGAGGTGCAATAATGGCTAATAACTTTGAACAAGAAAATGTCCGCATGCATACCATGAAGGATGGAGAAATTATTAAAAGATTACTTGCGTACGCAAAGCCATTCGTTGATAAGTTTGCAGTAGTGTTTATTTTTATGGTAATTACAGTTGGATTTGGATTACTTGAACCATATATCATTGGAGAAAGTATGAATGTAATTATATATGATTTTGATTTTCCAGTATTATTAGGATATTTGGCGATGTTATTTGGAATCACCATTGTTGGGAACTTCTTTAATTATCATCAAACAATTATGTTAAATAAAATTGGACAAGGAATAATCTACAATATTCGAGAGGAAATATTTACACATCTTGAACATCATGATATTGCATATATAAACAGTAGACCAGCAGGATCTCTTGTAACAAGAGTAACAAATGATACAAATACTCTTAATGAGATGTATACAAGTGTAATTATTAGTGTATTTAAAAACTTAATGATGATTTTTGGTATTCTTGCAGCGATGTTTCTTATTGATACACAATTAACTCTCTATGTGTTAATTGTTATACCATTTATTATTTTGTTCTCGTTCTTTTTCCGTATTATGTCGAGAAGAGCATATAGACAAGTGAGAAGCAATTTATCAAAAGTTAATGCTTTTCTAGCAGAACATCTCTCAGGGATGAAGATAATTCAAATATTTAATAAAGAAGCAATCAAACTAAAACAGTTTGATGAAAGAAACACAAAACTTAAGAAATCATATTATAAGCAAATTACTATATTTGGAGTTTATCGTCCTACAATGTATATGCTTTATATGATTGCAACTATAATTGTCTTCTATTTTGGAAGCGAGTCTGTACTTGAGGGTACAATAAAAATTGGTGTGTTAATTGCCTTTTATCAATATATCGGTAGATTCTTTGAACCAATACAACAACTAGCAGAGCAGTTCAATATCTTACAATCGGCCTTTGCTTCTAGTGAAAGAATTTTTGGAATATTAGATAATAAACCAACTGTAACTGATGATAATAATGCAGTTGAAGTAAGTAATATGAAAGGTGAAATAGAGTTTAGAAACGTTTGGTTTGCATATATCAAAGATGAATGGATTCTAAAAGATGTGTCATTCAAAGTTAGTGCTAAGGAATCTGTAGCCTTTGTTGGTGCAACCGGTGCAGGGAAAACAACAATACTTTCATTAATTACAAGAAACTATGACATTCAAAAAGGTCAAATCCTAATTGACGGGATTGATATAACTACAATTAAGAAGGGCTCATTACGAAGTTTTATAGGACAAATGCTACAAGATGTATTTATGTTTAGCGGTACCATAAGATCAAATATCAAACTTAGGAATCCCCAAATATCTGATGAGGATATGATTGAGGCATGTGAATATGTTAATGCTAATCATTTCATTGATAAACTTGAAAACAAGTATGATGAGGAAGTTCGAGAACGTGGGAATAACTACAGTTCTGGACAAAGACAACTCCTTTCATTTGCGAGAACGATTGTTCACAAACCTAGCGTTATGATACTAGATGAGGCAACAAGTAATATTGATACTGAAACAGAACAGCTAATCCAGGACTCTTTACAGAAAATGATGAGTATTGGAACAATGTTGATAGTGGCACATCGTTTATCAACGATTCAACACGTTGACAAAATCATAGTCTTGAATAAAGGTGAAATACTAGAGCAAGGTAATCACCAGGAATTATTAAAAGAAAAAGGTCACTACTATAATTTGTATAGACTTCAATATCAAGATCAAAGTAAAAACGACACTAATTAGTGTCGTTTTATTTACTTGTAGTTCCAAGTTTCTGTTTTAACATATGTTAATGATTAAAAGATTGATACTGTGATATAATAAAGTCGAGTTAACAATGATGACTGTAATATAAGTTGAAAAGTCTTGTTAGATGGAGGTAAATATGAACTATGATGTAATAATAGTTGGAGCTGGGACAGCAGGATTAATGGCTGCAGCCCAACTGGCAAACTATAATATTGATTACTTGGTATTAGAAAAGAATGAGAAAGCTGGAAAGAAACTCCTTATAACAGGAAACAAAAGGTGTAATATTGCAAATAACCTATCTGTTGAGGACTTTGTTGAAGCCTTGACACTAAAGAATAAAAAATTCTTATATAGTGCATTATACCAATTTGGTAAAGATGAAATATTTAAGTTCTTTAGGGAAAGAGGACTTGAGTTTATTCTTGAGAATAATTTTAAGTACTTTCCTGAAACAAATAAAAGTTCTTCAGTTCTTGACGCTTTGATGAAAAGTATTGAGAATGGTAAAATTGCATATAATAGCGCTGTTAAATCAATAGACTATCAGGATGATGATTATATCCTTAAAACTGTCGATAAAACATATAAGGCAAAAAACGTGATTATAGCTACTGGGTCAGCAAGTTTCCCATCTACAGGAAGTAGTGGTGATGGTGTGAAGTTTGCTGAGAGTTTAGGGGTTAAATCAATTCCTTTCACTCCGGCTGAAACTCATATTTTTTCAAAAGATATTTCTCAAAATTTTTCCACATTACAAGGGATCGCATTAAAGAATATTGATGTTTGTATTCAAAACACTAAGATAAAATATAGTGGTGATTTACTATTTACTCACTTTGGCTTAAGTGGTCCAGTAATATATCATATGTCTGAGTTCGTTTTTGAAGAACATAAGAAAGGTAATAATATATTATCAGTTAATTTATGTAATTATTCGGAAACTGATTTAAGAGAGTATTTTATTAATAGTAGGAATGAAGGATTGACATTACGAAAAGCACTCAATCAGTTATTTCCAAAAAGGTTAACTGAATGTATTATAAGTAAATGCAGTGTTGAAAAAGTGAAGTTAAATGAGATTGGGAAGAAGGAGATGAATAAACTAATTAATTTCATTATCTCTTTTCCAGTTGTTGTAGATAATGTTGAAACTAGGGAAAAAAGTTATGTGAACAAGGGAGGAGTATTGGCTAAAGAATTAAATCCAAAAACTATGGAATCAAAAAAGAGAAAAGGTCTATATTTTATAGGAGAAACTGTTGATATTCATGGTCCAATTGGCGGATTTAACATTACAATTGCTTTTGCAACTGCCTATATAGCTGTTCAAAGTATTGTAATGAGTAACAAAAAGTAGCATTATGATTGTTTATGATATAGTGGAATAATATAATATTTATGAGGTGATTTTATGAAGGAAGTAAAATTAAGAAATGGTGTTTCAATACCATTAATTGGTCTAGGTACTTGGAAAAGCCCAAAAGAGGATGCATACAATGCAACAATATCGGCACTAAAAGCAGGATATAGACATATTGATACTGCATATATTTATGGTAACGAACAAGAAGTAGGTAAGGCGATAAATGACTCAGGTATACCTCGAGAGGAAATATTTCTAACAACAAAGTTGTGGAACTCTGATCAAGGATATGAGGAAACAAAAATAGCATTCCAGAAATCATTAGATAATCTAAAGCAAGACTATGTTGACTTGTATTTGATTCATTGGTTCAAGGGATACGATAAAGCTTTGGAAACATGGCGTGCAATGGAAGAACTATATAAACTTGGAAAAATTAAGGCGATAGGGGTAAGCAATTATAACGTTCATCATTTGATGAATATAATTAATAACTGTGAAATATCACCTATGGTTAATCAAGTTGAAACTCATGTAGAGTTACAAAATGAGTTTTTAAATAACTATTGTATTGAGAATGGTATCCAATTAGAAGCATACGCTCCGTTAATGAGTTGGAAAGTAAAAGAAATGATTCAAAAACCAGAATTAATCAAAATATCTGAAAAATATAATAAATCCGTACCTCAGGTTGTTATTAAGTGGCTAAATCAAAGAGGGATAGTTGCATTACCAAAAAGTGTTAATGAAAGTAGAATTAAAGCCAATTTTGATGTTGATGATTTCAGTTTGTCCGATGATGATATGAAAGAAATCGCTAAACTAAACAAAGGAGCTAAGTTATTCCCTGAGTTTGATAATGTTATGTTCTAAAAAAAGTCTGCATAGCAGACTTTTTTAGTACCCAATTTTTTTCAGATTATCTTTTAGTATATTAGCAGATATTCTTAGTTTTTCCTTTTCCTTTGGAGATAATGCTAGATGCACAACATGATGAACTCCATCACGATTTAGTTTCGCAGGAAGCCCTATAAATACATCATCCTCGCAACTATATACACCATCATTAAGAACACTAATTGGCATGATTCTATTTTCGTTATTGAAAATTGCTGAAGTTATTCTTACTAATGCCATTCCGATTCCATAATACGTGGCTTTTTTACGTTTTATTATTTCGTATGCTGCATCACGAACATTTTGATAAATGTGATCAAGATTTTCGAAGTTGATTTCCTCCATTGAGTTAATTACATCGAAAATTGGTTTTGATGCAATATTAGCATTAGACCAAACAACGAACTCACTATCACCGTGCTCACCTAATATATAAGCGTGAACATTACGCGGATCAATATGTACATAACTTGAAATCTCATAACGCAAACGAGCTGTATCAAGTGAAGTACCACTACCTATAACTCTTGATTTATCTAATCCTGACTCTTTCCAGGCAACGTATGCAAGAATATCAACAGGATTACTAGCAACAAGAAGAATTCCGTCAAAACCTGATTTCATAATATTATTTACTACTGATTTCATAATACCAGCATTTCTTTTTAGTAAATCAATTCGTGTTTCTCCATCTTTTTGATTTACTCCTGCAGTAATAACTACTAAACCGGCATCAGAACATTCATCATATCCACCAGCACGAATGTTCATTTTTCTTGGACCAAATGCTAACCCATGATTTAAGTCCATCGCTTCTCCAACTGCTTTTTCATGATCAATATCAATTAAAACTAATTCTTCAGCAGCACCTTGATTAACAAGAGCATAAGCATAACTCATTCCTACAAAACCAGTTCCAACAATTACAACTTTATTTTTATCCATTCTCTTCACCTCATTAATAGTTTAGCAAATAAAAGAATCCAATCACATTAATATACTCCTAAAAACGTTTTTACAAGTACGAAAATGTTTTCATCGACAAAAAATTGCATAATCTTCACTATTGTTATAAAATATTTAGTATAAAACAGTAATCTATATATGAAAGGTGGTATGTATATGTGGTTTTTTGGAAAAAAGAAGAAAAAGGCTAAAAATCAACAGGAAGAGAAGATTGAACAAGTAGTTAAAGAGGAAAAAATAGCTGAACCTGAAATTGAAGAACCTGTTCTTGAAGAAGAAGTTCTTGAAGTACAAGATATTGAGGAAGAAGCAGAGAAGGTTGAACTACCTGAAATTTATGAAATTAGAGTTCATAAAGACGGTGGTTGGCAAGTCATTAAAAAAGGAGCTTCTCGCGCTAGAAAAAGATTTAGAATTCAATCTGAATGTATAACTTTTTGTAGAGAAAACAATTTGAAACATGAAGTATACAAGAAAGATGGAACATTAAAATAGGTAGAGATATCTATTTTTTTTGATTTTCACAAATTCTTCATAAACTGTTCATAATATTTGCATAGATATTAGATATAATAAGTTATAAAATTTTTTTTCATAACCTCTCGAAGTATAACAAAGATAAACGGTCCTCTCCCCCCAGAGGACTTTTTATTAGCTTTTTTTGTCTTTTGGTTGACATATGACAGATTGTCATATACAATAAAGTGACAACATGTCATAAGGAGGTATATTTATGCCAAGAGAAACTTTCTATAATCTGGAAAAAGGAAAAAAGGATAAAATTATCGGTGCTGCTATTAAGGAGTTTACGGAATTTGAACTGCATAAAGCAAGAGTATCTAATATTATAAAAGAGGCTAAAATCCCAAGAGGAAGCTTCTATCAGTATTTTGAGGATATTGATGATCTTTATTATTATGTTATTGATGATGTATTCAATAAGATTTTTGATGAGGGTTACAAACACACAAAATTAACAAATGATATTTTTGAATATGTTGAAATGACATTTGAAGTAGACATGGAAGGATATCAAAATGATAAACGACACAAGTTTATTATGAATGTATTAAAAAGCATTGGCTCAAACGTCGAGTATTTAGAACACCATAACAATAAAAGAGAAACATATATTCAAGGTGTTCTTGATCAAATGGATTTATCTAAACTTCGAGTAACAACAAAAGAAGATAAAATAAGAATGTATGAGTTTATGCAAAATATAAAGAGAATGGTTATTCAAAAAGCATTAATGAAGAATTTATCATCTCAAGAAACTAAAGATTTGCTGAAATGGCATCTTAAAATACTTAAACATGGTTTATTAAAAGAGGAGGAATTAGATGCGTAGTATCATAAGTTTACTAAAATATACAAGAAAGTATTATGTGAATTTAATTGTTGCTGTAGTGGCAATGGTTATTCAAGTTATCGTTGGATTTGCTATACCAATGCTCATGATTGATGTAATTGATGTGGCTATCCCTGCAAATGATATCGATTTACTACTCGAAACAGGAGGAGTGATGCTTGGTGCTGCAGCAATAGGACTAATTGCAGGAGTGATTAATACCTATAACTCACAAAAAGTAGCAATGTATTCAACTGCAGATTTAAGACATGATTTATTTAGAAAAATTCAATCACTTAGTTTTACTAACATAGATAAGTATAAAACAAGTAGATTAGTTACATCATCGACAAATGATGTTCTAAGGATTCAACAGTTTTTCCAAATGATGTTGAGAATTATTATTCGAGCACCATTAATGATTGGTGTCGGATTATTTATGGCGATATCGACTTCAAAACAGATATCTAGTTTATTCTATATATCTATTCCATTATTACTTGTCTCAATAATTATCATAATGCTTATTGGGCTACCACGATTTATGAAGGTTCAAAAAACAATAGATGGTTTAAACAAGGTTTCATTAGAAACTGCAAATTCTCCACGTGTAATTAAATCGTTTGTTTCAACAGAACATGAGAATAAGAGATTTGATGATGCAAATGAGACTTTTAGAAAAGTTAACACATCCGCAGAGAAGGTTATGGTTATTGCTGAACCAATAATTATGATGATATTTAATGCATCTCTAGCGGGGATTATCTATTTAGGTGCATACTTCATCGATAAAGGATATTTATGGGAAGTTGTTGAAGGCGTAAATATGCCACAAGTTGGAGTATTAATAGCATTCAATAACTATAGCATGCAAATCCTGTTTGGATTAATGATGTTTGCAATGATTTTAGTATTTATATCACGAGCAGTTGCAAGTGCTAAGAGGGTTGTTGAAATCCTTGATGAAGTTGCTGATTTACAGAACTGTGAGGATTGTATCTCCGATTTCGAGATTAATGGTGATATCGAGTTCAAAAACGTAAGTTTTGGCTATGAAAAAGCAGGGAATGAAGTACTTCATGAGATAAGTTTCAAAGTAAATGCAGGAGAAAAAATAGGAATCATAGGTTCAACTGGTAGTGGGAAATCATCTTTAGTAAGTTTGATTCCACGTCTATATGATGTTGCTAGTGGAGAAATTTTAGTTGATGGAACAGATATCAGAGAACTTAACATCTCACAGTTAAGATCACAAATAAGTTTTGTTACGCAAACACCTAAACTGTTTAGTGGAAGCATAGCTACCAATTTGATGCAAGGTAAAACAGATGCAGATATGTCTGAGTTAGATGAAGCTGCTGATAGCGCACAAGCATCAGAGTTCATCAAAGAATATGATGATTTTTATAATCACATAGTACAACAGGATGGAACAAACTTTAGTGGTGGACAAAAACAAAGAATTAGTTTAGGTCGAGCATTTATTAGAAAGCCTAAGATTATGATTCTAGATGACTCAACAAGTGCAGTAGATGCTAAAAGTGAGGAATTGATATTAAGGGAAATTGATAAACAGACTGCCAATATGACAACGTTAATCATTTCTCAAAAAATCTCTACAATTAGAAATATGGATAATATCCTTGTCCTAAATAATAAAGGTAGAATTGATGGTTTTGATAAACATGAAAATCTACTTAAGAACTCAAAGGTATATCAAGAAATTGCACTGTCACAACTTGGGACAGGAGGTGGTTTAGATGCCTAATAATAAAACATCAAAACCAGTAGATACTGTAAGTATAAATAAAAATAGGTTCGAAAACATAAATCACAAGACAGAGATTTTAAGTAAAGAAGATGTGAAAGTAAGAAATGAACTTTCAAAAGATTACTCAAAAGACATGAACAAAGTTGTAGGTGGTGGAAGACAAAGAGTATATCTAGGTAGCAAGGCTACCAACAGAAAAGCTGTTGTTTTACGCATTTGGTCATATCTAGGTAGATATAAGTATGGATTAATCACAGTTGTTATGGCAACAGTTCTAACCAGTGTTCTTGCAGTATTATTGCCATGGTTATTCGCAATTGCAATTGATGATTATATTCTTTTATCTGACTTTGCTGGAGCGTATAAAATTGGTGCATATATTGTTATTATAGCCTTATTTAACAGTATTGTTAGATTTATTGGTCGTTATACTATGACTGTTATCTCACAGCGAACTGTTGCGAAAATTCGTAAAGATGCTTTTGATAAATTACAATTGTTACCAGTGAAGTATTATGATCAAAACCAATCAGGTGACATTGTATCAAGGTTAACAAATGATGTTGATTTAATTAGTAATAACTTAGCCCAAATTTCCAATGAAGTTATAGCATCAATTATTACAATGTTTGGATCATTAATTATGATGTTCGTTGTCAATTGGTCGCTTGCTTTAATTGCAATTGTCTTTATTCCTTTGATGGCTATTTTTACAAAAAAAATAGGGCAATATACTAAAAAAGGATTTGTGGCACAACAGAAGCACTTGGGTAATCTTAATGGGATAATTGAGGAAAGTATCTCAGGAATGAAAGTTATTAAGTTATATGGAACAGAAAATGATACTCTTGAGGAGTTTGATGAAACAAATATCAAACTACGTGATTCTGGATTTAAGGCGCAGATATATGCAGGACTAGTAATGCCGGTTATTAATTTCATCAACAACCTAATCTATGTAATGATTGTATTTATTGGAGGATTATTGAAAATAACAGGGACAGTTGCTTTATCTGTAGGAGATATCTCAGCTGTAACGCAATATGCAAGACAGTTTATCCAACCGATATCTAACTTAGCACAATTATTTAATACATTACAACAAGCTTTAGCTGGTGCAGAAAGAGTATTTAATCTTATCGATGAACCAACAGAGTATGAAGATGATGGTGAAATTGAAGTTGATGATTTCTCTGGACAAGTTGAGTTCAAAAATGTCACTTTTGGTTATGAAGAAAATAAAACAGTCTTAAAAAATATCAACTTTACAGCTGAAAAAGGAAAAACAGTCGCAATTGTTGGTCCTACAGGAAGTGGTAAAACAACCATTATAAACCTTGTAAACAGATTTTACGATGTTGATGATGGAAGTATCATTATCGACAACAATGATATAAGAGAATACAAAAAAGATGATTTAAGAAAAAACATTGGAGTTGTACTACAGGATACAAAATTATTTACAGGTACAGTTTATGAAAATATAATATATGGAAAACTTACTGCAAATAAAGAAGATGTAGAAGCAGCAGCAAAACTAGCAAATGCACATGACTTTATTATGAAGTTACCTCATGGATACGATAGCGAAGTATACGAAGGAGGTAATAACTTCAGTCAGGGTGAAAGACAGTTGATTTCAATAGCTCGTACTATTCTAAGTAATCCAGACATTTTGATTCTTGATGAAGCGACAAGTAATGTTGATACAAGAACTGAGTTTAAAATCCAAGAAAGTATGAATACCCTAATGAAGGGACGTACAAGTTTTGTTATTGCACATCGTCTACAAACAATCAGAAATGCTGACAAAATATTAGTTATCAAAGATGGTGAACTAATTGAAAATGGTAGTCATGATGATTTATTGCACGACAAAGGATTCTATTATGACTTATACACAACACAGTTTAAAGATTTAGTTATAGAAGAGGAATAATCCTCTTCTTTTTCTTTATAAAAATGGTAATTTAAGATATAATATGATTTGGAGTGTGGTTAAATGAAAAGGCGATTTGGAGACAGAAGTGATGGGCACAAATTGAGAAAAGTGGATCCGTTTTTTAGGATTATTCCTCATTTGATGACTGAGAGAAATGATGCTCAGATATTTTTTGATGAGAGAGTTTACTTAGAAAACTCTCAGAAACTGATAAGACAGTTGCGAAAAGAGGGTTACAAAGTTGGATTCTTACATATAGTTCTTGCAACAATGGTAAGAACTATATCACAAAAACCTCGAGTAAATCGATTTGTTAGAGGAAGAAAAACATATGCTCGAAACGAGATAACAGTATCGTTAGCTATCAAAAAGGAAATGAGTGTTGAAGGTGAAGAAACAACAATCAAAGTTACATTTGATCCTACTGACACTATTTATGATGTTTGTGATAAAGTTAACGAGGAAATTGCAAAAAATAAAGTAGTCGAAGAGCAAAACAATACTGATAAGTTTGTTAAACTTTTCAATTTATTGCCTAATTTTATGATTAGATTTTTATTATGGATTATTAGAAAAATGGATAATATGGGTATATTACCAAGATTTATAATAGATTTAAGTCCATTTCATTCAAGTGTATTTGTAACTGATTTAGGATCAATTGGAATTAGACCAGTTTATCATCATTTATATAATATTGGGACAACAAGTGTTTTTATAGCATTTGGAACAAGAAGCAAAGAACAAGTAGTATGTGAGGAAAATGGTGTATATCATCGAAAGGCGATGGATATACGTTTAGTTGCAGATGAGAGAATAGCAGATGGATATTACTTTGCAAGAGCTATAAAATTTGCTTTTAGATTAATGAATAATCCCGAACCGCTATTAACACCCCCAGATGAAGTATTTGTGGATAATGAAATTTAATTAAAAAAAATCAAAGATAGCCTTTACAATGAATTTCTTATATGCTAAAATTGTAGAGGTTATTAAATAAGGGAACACAAAATATAAAAAAGAAAGAGTGGTGATGGTAATGTTTAATAGAATTAATACAATCAATTTAGTATCATACGTTGGCAGAGACGCGTTTTTTGTTATGCCTATACCATCACGAGCTGATAGACCCTAATTTATATTTATATAAATTATATATAGTTATTTCTTACGAACTAATTATGTCTTTCATCTATTGATGGAAGACATTTTTTTATATTTTATGAGCAGAGGTGAAAATAATGAATATATTGAACATATCAAAATTAAAAAAAGAATTTGACGGAGAAGTTTTATTTGAAAACATCACGTTTGATATAAATAGTAAAGATAAAGTTGCAATAATCGGGAAAAATGGAACCGGAAAATCAACGTTACTAAAAATGATTATTGGTGATGTAAATATCGATGATGGAGGAATCCATGTAAATAATAAGGCGCGAGTAGGATACCTATCGCAAGATGTGATTAAAAATGATAGCAATACCTTACTTGATGAAATGCTTGAAGTTTTCGAGAAGTTAATTCATCTCGAAGAGAGAATATCTGACTTAACACAAAAATTGGAGAAAAATCCCCATGATATTGATTTGATTGACTTATACTCAAAATTAGAACATAACTTCGGAATCGATGGTGGATATGAATATATGTATCAAATAAACCTTATCCTAAGTAAGTTTGGATTTACAAAAGAAGAATATCATCGTAAAGTTAATACATTTAGTGGTGGAGAAAAAACAAGAATATCTTTTGCAAAACTCCTACTAACTAAACCAGACTTATTAATATTAGATGAGCCAACAAACCACTTGGACATCGAAATAATTGATTGGTTAGAGGATTACTTAAATAAATACGATGGAGCAGTTCTAATAGTAACGCATGATAAATACTTTATAACAAAAGTCTGTCGTAAAATTGTTGAAATTGATCATCATACAACACACATTTATTACGGAACATTCGAGCAATATCAAGAGGAGAAAATAAAAAGATATGAGCAACTTCTTGGAAGATATAATCGCCAACAAAAAGAAATTGCGCATCTGCAAAGTTTTATTGACCGTTTCAGATACAATGCTAAAAAGGCATCAATGGCAAGAGATCGTCAAAAAAAGATTGATCGAATTAAAAAAATCGATAAGCCAAGTAATTCAAATAGAAATGTAAAAATGAAGTTTGAAGAGAGAAGAGTTACAAGGGAAATTATACTTGAAGCTAAAGATTTAGCAATTGGTTATCCCGGAAACAAACTACTTGATAATTTGAACTTTCATATGCGTGGCTTTGATAAACTAGCAATTGTTGGTCCAAATGGTACAGGAAAAACAACACTATTAAAGGTCATTGAGAAGAAACTACAACCTTTAAATGGACGAGTTGATTTCTTAAGAAACTATAAGATTGGATACTTTGACCAAAATCAGGAAACACTTCATTATAATAAAACAATTTATGAGGAAATCCATGATTATTACCCAATGTTTACTAACAAGGATGTTAGAAGCGTTGCAGCAAGATTCCTATTCTTCAGTGAAGATTTGGATAAATCAATAAGCATTCTAAGTGGAGGAGAACGTGTTAGATTAGTGTTACTATTACTAATGCTTGAGAATCCTGATTTACTAATTCTAGATGAACCAACAAATCATTTAGACATTGAAACAAAAGATGTTATTGAAGATGTATTTAGTCAGTTTACTGGACCAATAATTTTTGTATCACATGATCGTTATTTCATAAATAAAATTGGTACGAAAATTGTTCATTTATCATTTGATGAAATGATTGAGTTTGAAGGGACATATGATGAGTTTAAAGAAGAACAGGATTTGAAAATTAATCGAGTAAAAGCAAAAAAAGTTAAACACAAGAAAGACGCAAAAAGGAATATTGGAAAAGAAATTAATGATATTGAAAAACACATCCAAAAAATTGAACAAAAAATAGAAAAAAAGAAAGATGATACATTTAAGAGTGAAAACTATAATGATTATCATAAAATGGAATTATTAAATAAGGAATTACAAGAACTTGAAGAAAATCTACATATCGCAGAAATCAAGTATATAGAACTACTTGAAATAAAAGAAAGAGAAGAGGTGTGAAAATGAAGAGACTCAAGCAATTACTAAAATGGATGAAGGGTTATAAATTTGTTTACTTTATAGCCATAGCACTTCTAATATCACTACAGTATTTCCGTACTTTAACACCACTATTTTTAACACATATAGTTGATACTATATTTGGTAATCTTAGTGAAGAAGGGATACAAGCATCCCCTTTACCAGGCTTTTTGGCAGACTTACTAGTTGCCGATACAATTGAGAAACAGTTATTACTAGTTGCTCTTGTATACACGTTATTTATGTTTATTCGTGTATTAATTATGTTTGGAAGAAGAATGTTAAACGCTTATTTCACAGAAAATGTAGCGTATAACATGAGAAATAGTTTATATGGTAAGTTACAAGACTTATCATTTACCTATCACTCTCATGCAGAAACAGGAGATTTAATTCAAAGATGTACAACAGACGTTGAAACATACCGAGCATTTATCGGTGAGCAATTAATTGAAATCTTTAGATTAATATTTCTGGTATCACTAACAATCTATCAAATGACAAGATTGAACGTTACAATGACTTTGTACTCAGTGATTATTACACCAGTAATCTTCTTAGCAGCATTTATTTACTTCATTTATGTAAAGAAAATATTTAAAAAGGTAGAAGAATCTGAAGCGAAAATGACAACCACATTACAAGAAAGTATGACTGGAATCAGAGTAGTTAAGGCTTTTGCCAAAGAGAAGTATGAGATTGAGAAATTTAACCGTGACTCAACTGATTACATTAATGAAGATTATAAATTACTAAGATTGATGGCAATATTCTGGGGTGGAACCGACTTTATCATATTCATTCAGTATGCAATAACTCTTACTGTAGGGATTGTATTAACTGTAGATGGTAAACTAACAGTCGGTGAGTACATAGCCTTTTTATCATTCATAGGAATGATTGTATGGCCATTACGTCAACTAGGACGAATTGTAAGTGACTTTGGGAAAACAACTGTAGCATTAGACCGTTTAGATGAAATTATGTTAAAAGATTCTGAACATGTGGATGACTCAGAAGATAAACCTGAAATTAAAGGAACAGTTGAATTTAGTAATGTTGGATTCCAGTTTGAGGATGACAACAAACCACTATTGAAAGATATCTCTTTCAAAGTAAATCAAGGAGAAAGTATTGCTATAGTTGGTAAAACTGGTAGCGGAAAATCTACTTTGATTAACCTTATGATTAGATTACTAGATAATCAAGAGGGAAGTATAAAATTTGATGGTGTCGATATTAAAGACATCAATAAGAAACATTTACGTAAAAACGTTGGTATTATCATGCAAGAACCATTCTTATATAGCCGTACATTATACGATAATATAGGTATTATGGATCAGAATGCACCGGAAGATAAAGTCTTCAAAGCAGCAACTATTGCCGCTTTACATGATGATATCGTTAAGTTCGAAGGTGGATACAAAACAATTGTAGGTGAACGTGGAGTTACACTGTCAGGTGGACAAAAACAACGTGTCGCAATTGCACGTATGTTACTTGACAGCAAACCAGTACTGATATTTGATGATAGTTTAAGTGCAGTTGATACTGAAACAGATATTCAAATCAGACGTGCACTAAATGATTATTGGAAAGATACAACAGTATTCATTATCACACATCGAATTACGACTGCCATGGAAGCTGACAAAATCATCGTTTTAGATAAAGGTGAGATAGCTGAAATGGGAACACATAATCAATTATTAGAAAAAGAAAATGGAATATATAGTGAACTATGGGATATTCAAACAAATGTTGAGTATGACTATAAACAACTAGAGAAAGGAGTTAACTAATATGGATTACTTTGAAGAAGAAGAATACACGGACTCCAAGTTTGATAGCTCCGTTTGGAAAAAAATATTTATGATGATAATGCCATTCAAAAAACACTTAATTATTGGTATTATCGCATCTTCATTACTTGCATTAGTAGATGCAGTCTATCCTCAAATCAACCGTTATGCAATTAACGAAATCGCAAAGACTGGTGACTTATCTAAGTTACCAATGTTCCTAGGTTTCTATATTGTTGTAATGATTGTTATAGGAACGATGGTTTATACATTCATAATGCATGCAGGACAAATTCAAAGAAAATTATCATTCTCATTACGTAAACAAGCTTTTGAGAAATTACACAAATTACCATTCTCGTATTATGATAAAACGCCTGTAGGGTGGATTATGGCGAGAATGACAAGTGATTCAAGAAACCTAAGTGATATATTGAGCTGGGGTATGATTGATATGACATGGGGATTCCTCATGATGTTATTCATTACGATAGCCATGTTCTTAACAGATTGGAAACTAGCATTAATTACACTTGCAGTAATGCCGTTACTAATGTACTTAAGCTATTTCTTCAGGAAAAAAATCTTGTTCTCATATCGAAAAATTAGAAAAGAAAACTCGAAGATTACAGGAGCATTTAATGAAGGAATTACAGGTGCTAAAACGACAAAGACATTAGTGTTAGAAGACCAAAACTATAATGATTTTGATCGCAAAACAAAAACAATGAGAGACCATTCTATACGAGCAGCAATGTTTGCTGGATTATATTTCCCTACTATTCTCTTTATTGCCTCAGTAGCTACATCACTTGTTATGTACTTTGGAGGTACAAGAGTTGGTGCAGAAGAGGTTGGAAAGTACATTGAAATAGGGACATTATACGTGTTTATCGCATATATAGGATCATTCTTTGACCCAGTAATGCAATTAGCTAGTATCTTGGCACGTTTTCAACAAGCGCAAGCTTCAGCTGAACGCTTAATGTCACTAATAGAATCAGACCCAGAAATATGGGATACACCAGAAGTAATAGAAAAATATGGTGATGCAATCAACTTCAAAAAAGAAAACTGGGAAGAACTCCATGGTGATATTGAATTTAAAAATGTTACATTTAAATATCATAAAGGTGAAAAAGTCCTAGATAATTTCAACTTAAAAGTTAATCAAGGTGAAAGCATTGCCTTAGTTGGACATACAGGTGCAGGAAAATCAACAATTGTTAACCTAATATGTCGCTTCTATGAGCCAACATCTGGAAATATCTTCATTGATGGAAAAGACTATAAAGATAGAAGTTTGGGTTGGTTACACGATAACCTAGGATATGTACTACAATCACCACACCTATTTAGTGGAACAATCCTGGATAACATAAAATACGGAAATCCAGAAGCTACAATGGAAGAAGTATTAGAAGCATCAAAATTAGTTGAAGCACATGATTTTATAATTGAATTTGAAGATGGATACGAAACAACTGTTGGAGAAGGAGGAGCTAGATTAAGTGTTGGACAGAAACAATTAATAAGTTTTGCCCGTGCACTAATTGCAGATCCTAAAATTCTTATTTTGGATGAAGCAACATCTAGTGTAGATACCAAGACAGAAAAAAGTGTTCAAAAAGCGATTGAGGTTGTATTGAAGAATAGAACAAGTTTCGTTGTTGCACACAGACTTTCAACAATTACAACAAGTGACCGTATCTTAGTATTAGAAAACGGAGAAATAATCGAGTCCGGAACTCATAAGGAGTTAATTAACAAAGAAGGAAAATATTATCGTCTTTACACAAATCAGTTTTTATCTGAACGTGTAGAGCAATCAAAAACTATTTAAAAAGAGAAGGTACTGAATATATTCAGTACCTTTTTTCTTTGTGAAATGGCTATTACAAGCGATTTAGTATTACTAAATGTGCATATGCACATATGTAAACATAAGATTTATAATTAGTACACGAACTAAAATGTGGTTGCACGCCTTAACAAAGTAGTTTTTAGATAAATCGCTTACATAAATACCATTTCGTATACGAATTAGTTGTTGTTGTCACCATATTCTTTCAGTATAATAGTTATGTGGTGATTTAAATGAATACTATCAAGAGTTTTAATCATAGATTAAATCAAAGCATTATTTCTGAGCAATTAGCCTTTAGCAAATTTAGGAGTAATGTTGATAAAAGATTAAAAACACATATTGTAAAATTAAACGATGCAAAACGCGTTTGTATTATTGGGGCAGGGAACCTGAGTGATTTCTCTTTGTCTCTTTTTTGTATGAATTTTGATGAGATTTTAATTACAGATGTTGATATTGAATCAAGTAAAGAAGTAGTAAAAAAAATTCAAAAGAAAAACAAGTGTCAAAAAAACATTATTTTTAAAGAAGTTGAATACACTGGTTTCAATAAAGCTAAGTTTTTTACAGATTTTTCAAGAGAAATCACTCGTTGCATTTCTTTTGATGAAATTGATCGTTATATAAAAACTAAAATTAAAATGATTACTGAGTATACATTTTTATCTGACTACGAGAACTACTTTGATTTGGTATATGTTAGTCCAATATATACACAATTAATTTATCAGCAATTATTATTGGAGTGTTCAAAACTACGTGAAAAAGGATTCCAAGAGAACTTCTTGAAGTATATAGAGCACGAAATGCTAGATGAGATGATAGATGTTATCAAAAGATTTAACACAAACATTATGAAACTAGTAAGTAAAGATGGAACGTTAGTAGTACTGAGTGACATTTTACAACTAGATAATCAAAGTGATTACAAGAAGAGTATTGAAGAGAAAATTAATGATTATCCTAAAATGGAAGAAGAATATCGAAGGTATAGTAATAAATATGGAATGGGTTTAGGAGATTTTGGTCTTTATAATCTTGATATGCAAATGCAAATTAAGGATAGTGTCTGGTTGTTATGGCCGTTTAATAAAGATACTAGTTTTGCAGTTAAGATGAAAGTATATAAGAAAAAAATATTGAAGGAGGTATTTTTATGAAGTATATAGCAACATTTCTTGTTCTATTTACTGTTTATGTACTACTTGCGGGGTTCGTAGTACAGGAGTTAATTCTCGGAGCTTTAGTCAGTTTAATATTGACGATAATTATAGCTAAATACGTAGATTACAAAGTAGATTATAAGTTACCTTATCGTTTACTAGTATTTTTATTTGCCTATTTACCTGTGTTTATTTGGCATCTAATTCTAGCTAATTTAGATGTAGCAAGAAGAGTGTTAAGTCCAAAGATACCATTAAATCCAGGTTTTGTTAAAGTGAAAACCGATTTAGATGGTGAGTTTAGCAAATTAATGCTAGCAAATTCAATAACATTAACACCAGGTACGCTAAGTGTTGATGTCGATGGGGAAGACCTTTATATTCATACGATTGATGTTAAAGGAAAAACACCAGAGGAAAATAAAGCGAATATTAGTGCTTTGTTTGAAAAACTGATAGGAGTGATGTTCAAATGATAGATACATTAAATATAGTTGTATTTAGTTTGGTTGGTGTAGGATTACTATTTGCTATCATTAGACTAGTTAAAGGCCCAACAGTAGCTGATAGAGCCGTTTCACTAGATACCTTTAATGTCATTGTGATTGGTTTAATCGCATTGTTGGCACATTTATTTGAAAATTCACTATATCTTGATATAGCAATTGTTTATGCGATACTTGCATTTCTTGAAACAATTGTATTTGCGAGATACTTGGAGGGTAAAAATGGAAATAGTTAGTTATGTATTTATTATCCTTGGAGGATTATTTTACTTTTTAGGGGGACTTGGAGTGTTAAGAATGCCTGATATTTTTAACAGAATCCAGGCGGGTACAAAAGCAACTACTCTAGGTGCTTTTTCAGTACTATTAGGTGTCGGAATTAATCACCCTAGTTGGTTCCTGAAAGTGTTATTAGTTATATTATTTATTGCCTTATCAAATCCAATAGGATCTAGCGTACTGGCAAAAGCAGCATATAAATCAACGAAAAAGCCATCTAATCTTGTTCAAGATGATTTAGCGGAATTATTCGGAGGTGAAGAAAATGTTAATTGATATTATAGTTATTGTTATTTCAATTATGTTAATTGTATTAGCATTTCTTGCGATAAATGCCAAAAAGCTTATTAAATCAGTTATATACCTTTCATCATTAAGTATGTTAAGTGTAATTGCATTTGTTTTAATGCATGCTCCTGACGTTGCAATAACAGAAGCTGTTATTGGAAGTGGTTTAGTGACAAGTTTATTTGTGTTTACATTATTATCTGCTAGAAAGGTAGGTAGTGAAATATGAAAAACTTTTTAAGCCTTGTAATAGTTTTAGTATTAGGAGCAATGATAATTATATCACTTGATAATAATTCATCATTTGTTAAATATGGTGAGGCAAATTTGGAAGAACGAGTAAGTGAACACTTTATAGATCGAAATGTTAACGGGGGTACACAAGCTGTAATCTTTGGAGAATCTGAGAATTTAGAAAGTGGACCTGCAAATATAGTTACTGCAATTGTTGCTGACTATAGAAGTTTTGATACATTGGGTGAAATTACTGTTTTATTCGTTTCATCTTTGGGTGTAGCGCTTTTATTAGCAAGTACATCTCAACAACGTATGAAACTAAATTTCAAGCCAAACTTTATGTTGCGAGTTGGTTCTAAGGCTTTATTTGGTGTTATATTAATGACTGGAGTATTTATAACTATCCATGGTCATCTGACACCTGGTGGAGGATTTCCTGGGGGAACAATGATTGCTAGTAGTGTTTTATTACTTTACTTAGCAGATGACACATTTAGAACAAGAATTAAAGGATTCAAAATATTAGAAAGTATTGCAGGAAGTTTATATGTAGTAATTGGGATTATCGGACTGTTTGCGTTTGATTACTTCCTAGTGAATTTCCTTGATAACGGAATTATTGGAGAACTAGTAAGTTCTGGAATCATTCCTATTATATACGTATTAATTGGATTAAAAGTCGGTAGTGAAATATCTGGAATTATAGATAACTTCCTGACAGAAGAAGGTGTAAGCTAATGTTACAGTATGCAGCAGTTATCCTAATGATGTTAGGACTTTATGGCTTATTAACACAACGAAATGTAATCAAAATAATTATTTCATTAAATGTTCTTGAAATAGGACTCAATATATTTATTATTTCTATTGGTTTTATTGAAGGCGGAATTGCACCAATCATTACAAGCAATAATGCAAATGTTGATTCAATATCATTTGTTGATCCGTTACCACAAGCGTTGGTACTTACAGCAATTGTAATTGGTGTAGGTACAACAGCTCTTGGGTTAGCACTATCTAAAAAAATATACGAGAAGTATGGAACATTTGATTTAGATGAAATAAAGGAGGTAAAGTAAATGAATGCAGTATTAATGATTATCATTCCTTTATTAGTGGCCTTTATTAGCATCCTTTTCAAAAAGATTGCACCATATCTACTACTTACTGTATCGTTAGGTTTAATCGTTTTATTAGGATTTTTACCTCAAGAAACAATTACAATAGGTGGTTTTGCAGCTCCGTATGGAATAAGCTTAGTACTTGATAATTATAGTATCACAGCACTATATATAGTTAATATATTGTTCTTTGTTGTAGTTGCATTAAATATTGTGAAGTATAAAAAGTTAAGTACGATATTACTTGTCGCACTTGCTGGGTTAAATGGCTTGATGTTAACAGGAGATTTATTCAACTTATTTGTCTTTCTAGAAATAACTGGAATCAGTGCATATTTAGTTACAACAACAAATAAAAAACCTCTCCATACATTCAACTATTTAGTTGCAGGAACTGTTGGAAGTAGTTTATATTTGCTTGGATTAATTATCCTTTATAATATGTTCGGAACATTAAATATGGTTGATTTAGCAACAGAACTTACAACCTTGAATGTAAGTGCGATGGAAGTTGCATTACCATTCTTGTTAATGTTTATTGGACTTGGTGTCGAATCTAAATTGTTACCATTTAGTTCATGGGTAAAAGGGGTTCTTGGAACATCAAACAGTTTATCAGGACCAATGATAGCAGCAGTGTATGCAGCAGCTAGTTTATTTGTTTTTGGTAGATTATTAACAGAAGTATTTATTATTAGTGATCAGCTATTATTAGTAATTAGTGCAATTATTACTTTCAGTATTGTTGCTGGTGAAACAGCGGCATATAGTAGTAGTAAGGCAAGAGAAATACTATTATTTAGTTCTATTGCACAAGCGGGAATTGCTGTCTTAGTATTTGCTAATGGTTATGTTGGTCTTGGAGTACTATTTGTTTCATTAAATGCATTTAGTAAACTAGTGTTATTTACAGTAGTTAATTATGCAAATGAAAGTGTAGGAAGTGACGAAGTAAAAGATTTACAAGGGTTGTTTGTAAATAACAAGTTAGTTGGTATATCATTTACTGTTGCGATTCTAAGTATTCTTGGGTTACCACTATTTGCAGGTTTCTATGCGAAAATTGGGATTCTTGCTGAATTATTTGATACAGGGAGTTATTTCTTCCCTGCAGTTATCCTACTAAGTAGTGTAATTGAGGGTGTATACTTCATTAAATTACTAGTGAAACTGTGGTTCAGTGAGGAAAAAGTAGTTAATGTAAGATTTAACTACAGTATTATTTATGTTGTGGTTGTAGTTGCCATGTTATTAGTAATCTTTGGATTATATATAGAACCACTTCAAAATCATTTAGGATTACTCGTTAGTATAGTGAAAGGAGGAGTTCTATAATGGGAAGTTTAGAGTTACTTCTGATTGGAACATTGTTGAGTGGTGTTCTTGCATATTTTATCGGAAAAATAAATAGGGTATTAGGAGCTTCTGTAACTATTTTGATTTCGGGATTTGTATTTGTCATTGTTACTTATTACGGATTGAATGGTACCTTGAATGAGGTTGTTGAATACTTACCATATTTAAGTTTTGAAGTTACAAATCTAGGATTGTACTTTGCAATAATTGTATCTTTTGTCTTCTTTATGGTTTCATTCTTTAATCCATATTTCATTGAGAAGTACAAATATCCAAGTCTTTACTCTATGTTATTCTTGTTTAGTTTAACTGGAGTATTAGGTGTTTTCTTTACAAATAACTTTCTTGTATTATTTTTCTTCTTTGAGTTAGTTGTTTGGTCGAGTCTATTCCTTATTCCAATGGGGAATAGTAAAAAAGCGGCAAGTTGGTATTACGGTTTTAGTGCATTTGGTAGTTTTAGTTTACTTTTTGCTGTCTTCGTAATGCATAATGCAGCTGGTAGTTTTAATATTGATGCTGGACTTATGGCAATAAGTGGAACTGACAAAGCATTAGTATTTATCTTATTGATAATTGCGGGATTTGCGAAGTTAGGTGCATTTCCTTTACATATATGGTTACCAAAAGTATTAACTCATTCGCCAGATCCTGTAACTGCAGTGTTTAGTGGAGGGTTAGAGAAATTAGGTGCATTTGTAGCTGTGATGGCCCTAGTAAAAGTAGCACCTGTTGGAATAATGATTGATGTAATTGGTCTATCATTAGGACAGTATATCATAGGGTTCCTTGGGGCCTTAACGATTGTATTTGGAACACTTATGGCAATTCGTCAAGATGATGCTAAAAAATTGTTAGCTTATAGTTCAATGAGTAACGGAGGATATATCCTTTTAGCTCTTGCGATTATGACAGATACTTCAGTTAGTGGAGCACTATATCATGTTTTAGCTCATGCAGTAGCTAGTACTGCAGCGTTCTTAGCAATTGGAGCAGTAAAACGTCAAACTGGAACTGCAAAAATGAGTGAACTTGGAGGTATGATTCATAAAATGCCGATTACTTATATGGTATATTTAATTGCCATTATCAGTATGGCAGGTATTCCACCAATGGGTGGTTTTATAAGTAAATGGTTAATTTTTCAAAGTGTAATTAATGAGGGATTAATAATCTTATCAATAGCTACATTCTTTGGTAGTATTGGTAGTTTCCTTTATGTTTTTAGACCTTTGGCTGCATTATTCTTAGGACAAGAATTACCTGAGTATAAGAAAACAATAAAAGAAGCACCTTTATTAATGTTAATTCCAATGTTAATTCTTAGTATTCTAAATGTTGCTACTGGTGTAGTGCCATCTGTAATTTTACAGTTTATTAATGACATTTTAACAGATCTTGGTATTGATAATTTAGGTTTGACAACTTGGGTTATTACCGGAAATAACGGAGATTTACATCCTGCATTAATAGCAGGAATGTTTGGTATTGGTGTAGGGATAGCATTTGTTATCTTTATACTATTAAAAAAATCAAGAAAAGTAGATTTAATGGATACTTATACAGCAGGTAACTTTGTTTATACTGAAGAGTTACTTCATTACAGTGTTGATTTTTACGCACCATTGGAGAGACTGTACGAAAAATATATTAATATAATGAAGAATTTCTATAAAGGTCTTGCAAATAAAGTTAGAGAATTTGGTGCATTTATTAAATATTTCTTCTTTACACATAAACCCGAGATTACAGTTCTATGGATTGTAATTGCAATTGGATTCTTACTATGGGGTGAACTATTATGATAATGAATATATTATTAGGTGTTGGTGTAGCACTTTTTGGATTTGTACTTCAAACATCAATTGGAGGTATTAACCGAAAGGTTATTGCTAGACTACAAAAAAGACATGGTCCAAAATGGTATCAAGAGTTTCTAGATATTTTTAAACTATTATCGAAAAGAGCGATATCACATGGATGGATCTTCGACTTCGGTGTAATTATGGCACTTGGTGGAATAATTGCAACTGCAATGTTTATGCCAGTTACAAATAACATAGTTGCATTTGAAGGATTTGATAATTTCTTTATCTTTGTCTATTTAATTGCTGTTGGTATGTTAGGTATGGCAATGAGTGCGAGCGGAAGTGGAAATCCTTTAGCGAGTATTGGAGTAATGAGAGCATTAACTACTATGCTTGCATATGAGGTTCCGTTTATGGTTGTTGTATTAACAATTATTAATATGACAGGAACATCAAGTTTATCTGAAATTGCCTTGTTCCAGCAAATGGCTGAACATAACTGGTTTATGATAGCACTACCTCTTGGTTTTGTTGTTGCTGGAATTAGTTTAATGGGAATGTTAGGTAAAAAACCATTTGAAACATATATTGCTCCTGCGGAAATTGCATCAGGACCAATGGTTGAATATGGTGGTAAACAATTAGGTATGCTATTTATTATGCATGAGATAACAGTGTTTATCGAAGTTAGTTTATTTGTTCATCTATTCTTAGGTGGAGCAGAAAATATCTTTATTTTCCTAATTAAGTACTTCTTAGTTTATACAATTGTAAATCTAATTAGTAATGTTAATGGTCGTTTTAAAATTGATCAAGTTGTAACGTTCTTCTATAAGTGGCCGTTATTACTAGCAGTTATCCAAGCAGTAGCTGCAATCTATTTCAAGTGGGTGATATAATATGAAATCAACAAAATTTAGTCCTATGACAAAAGAAGAGACAGATAGAAAATGGTGGGAGATTGGAGACTTTTTTAGAAGAAACTCCCTATGGATGTTAATGTATTGTACAGGATGTTGTGCCATTGAATTACCACCTGCAATGACAAGTGCTTATGATATGGAACGTTTAGGGATGGGGCCAATGGCAACTCCTCGACAAGCTGATGTTTTACTAGTAACAGGATACTTATCATTAAAAACTTTAAGACGTTTAATATATACATATGAGCAAATGTCTGAACCAAAATATGTAGTAGGCTTTGGTAGTTGTACGATAAACGGAGGAATCTATCATGATTCTCATGCAGTAATCAATCAATTAGATCAATATATTCCTGTTGATAGTTATGTAGCTGGTTGTATGCCAAATACCGAAGCAGTCATGAATGGATTCATTGATTTGATGGAATTGATTAAAACCAAAAAAGCCGATGGATGGAAACGTTATAAAAAGAACTATGAATGGTATAAGAAAAATCAAATTGATTCATTAGGTGAGGTGTATGTTAAAGATGAATTCCACCAATAATGTAGAATATATCTCAACGATTGTTGAGAGTAGATTTAAAGTACTAAAGAAGGAAGTAATTAGTGAATATCAAGTAAGTTTTGAAGTAGGAAAAAATGATGTTCATCATTTATTGAGTGTTCTTAAACAAGAAGGATGGATACAACTTTCTTACTTAAGTGCAATCGATTGGCTTGAGGAAAATGAGTTTGAACTTGTTTACATTGTAATGAACTGGGAGAAACCTGTTCATATTCAAGTTCGTACAAGAATTGATCGAGAAAATCCCCAAATGGATAGTATTATGCCTATTTATGAAGGTTGTAAATACTACGAAAGAGAAGCCCATGAGTTTTTCGGAATTAAGTTTCCCGGGAATCCAGATCATGAGAAGCAATTAATTTTAGAACGATGGGATGATATTCCACCATTACGTAAAGATTTTGATCCTCGTGCATATAGTGATGCTCATTTTGCAAAACGTGAATATACAGAGACATTTGTAAATATGAACGGAGAAGAAAACAGTAAACAGGATGATCGTAGTAAAAGAAAAAAACGAATTTCACTAATTGGAAAGAGAGGTAGAAAATAATGAGAGAACTTAAATTATTTTTAGGACCTCAACATCCTGGTATGCATGGTAATGCCTCAATACATATGTTTGTTGATGGAGATATAATCAAGAAATCATATTTACTACCAGGAATGTTACATCGTGGATTTGAAAAAGGAATGGAACGTCATAGTTGGGTGAATAATATAAGTTTAATTCCCCGAGTATGTGTTGTTGAACCTGATATAAACGAAATGGCATTTGCCATGGGAGCGGAAAAACTTGCTGGAATAACAGTACCAGAAAGAGCTCATTGGATTAGAATGATTGTATTAGAGTTAGCAAGAATTAGTATTCATCTAATGGCATATGGTGGTTTAGGAAGTCCTACAGGAAACTATACATTAATGTATCATGCTCATGCAGATCGTAATAGAATTCTTGATATCTTTGAGAAAATTACAGGGCATCGTATATATCATCAATACATTGTACCAGGTGGAGTAAGAAAAGACTTACCTGTTGGAATAGAAAAGGATATTCATGCCTTTCTAGATGATTTAGAGAGCAGATATACAGAGTACCGTGATTTAGGTATTGAGAATCCAACAATCGTTAAAAGAATTAAAGATACAATTATGCTTCCAGAAGAAGTTGTATGGAATTTAGGAGTAACTGGTGTTGGAATGAGAAGTGCTGTAAACAAAGCATATGACCTAAGAAAAGTAATGCCTTATGCACGTTATGATCAAGTGGAATTTGAAGTTCCTGTATCTGATTATAGTGATGCAAGAAGTCGTGTTGATATTAAGTTAAAAGAACTAGTACAAAGTATTGGTATAATTAGACAATGTCTTGCAAAAATGCCTGAGGGTGATGTTCGAGTACCTTTAGCTAAAGGACAATCAATGAGATGGACAGTACCAAAAGGACATGTATATAGTTGTGTTGAATCTTCAAGAGGAGAATTTGGATACTATATGGTATCTAATGGTGGAACAAACCCTTATCGAGTTGGAGTTAGGGGAGCAAGTTATCCACAAGGTTTATTAGGAATTGAAAAATATCTTCCAGGAACACGTATTGATGATGCCGCTTTATGGGTTGATACAATGGGTGTATGTTCTCCTGAGATAGATAGATAGGAGCATATAATGAGTGAAAAATATCGTAAAGTAAGTATTTTTAATCCAATTAGACTATGGAAGTACTTATTTAAAAAACCAGTTACACATCCTTTTGAAAAAATATTTACGCAAAAAAATGCAAGTTATCTGAATGATAATTCAATAATTAAAACAAAAAAACATCTAGAATCATCACCACGAGTTGCCCCGCCAAATTTACGTGGTTTCCATACAAATGATTGGAACGATTGTATTGGTTGTGCTACATGTGAGGACATATGTCCTACAGAGGCAATTAAAATGGTTGAAAGACTTGATGTTCCTGAAAAGGCAGGAGAACTACAACAAAGACCAGTAATAGATTACGGTAGATGTTGTTTCTGTGCACTATGTGTTGATACATGTACAACAGGTTCTTTAAAAATGAGTAATGAGTACATTTATGCAAATACAGATCCTGATAAATTTTTATTTATGCCAACAGAAACATGGGAAGGAAATCATGTTGATGAAGGTTGGGTAAAAGATGAAAATAGTGATTTACTTGATTTAAAAAGAGTTGAAATGGATCATGAAAAAATAACTGATAGAAAATCAAACTTTGTTGAAATTATACGAGGATATAGTAAGGAGTTTGCTAAACAAGAAGCCGCAAGATGTGTTGAATGTGGTGTTTGTACAAGTAGTTGTCCTGTTCAAATGCACATCCCAGCATACATAAAATCAATATGGGAAGATGATATAGAAGGAGCATTACGCCAAATATATGAAACAAATCCATTACCAGGAGTTTGTGGTCGTGTTTGTACTCATAATTGTGAGACATCATGTGCAATTGCAGTACGAGGTGAGGCTATTGCTATTAGATGGTTAAAAAGATATATTATCGATAGTGCCCCTAATGATATATATGAAAAGATATTATCTGAACCAGTTTCAGAAGTTATCGATGCTAAAGTAGCAGTAGTTGGATCAGGTCCAGCAGGGTTAGGAGCAGCATACTATTTACGTGTTATGGGATACAAAGTTGATGTATACGAGGAAAAAGATCTTGCTGGAGGGGTGATGAGATATGGTATTCCAGCATATCGTTTACCAGATACAGCAATCAATAAAGATATCGACTTCATAGAATCAATTGGTGTCAACATTCACCTAAATAAACGAGTTGGAAAAGATATCACAATGGATGAACTTGAAAACCAATATGACGCAGTATTCTTAGGAACAGGGTTCTTTAAACCTCGTGACTTAAAAATACCTGGTAGTGACCATAAAAACGTTGTAGGAGCAATGTCATTCCTTCCACAAGTAAGAGAATATGAAAGAGGTAATCTTAAACTTGAAGATATTAATGTTGAACGTAGCGTAGTTGTAATTGGTGGTGGAGATGTTGCTTTTGACGTAGCTAGAAGTGCCACAAGATTACAAATGTTAAAATATGGAAAAAGTGATGTAAAATTAACATCACTAGAAGACGAAGAAGGGTTACCAGCTGGCGACGACGAGTACATTGAAGGTGGAGAAGAAGGAATCCAATTCTTCTGTGGTAACGGTCCACAAGAGGTTGTTATCAACAAGAAAAATGAAATTACTGGATTAAGATTATGGAAATGCTTATGTATATTTGATGATGATGGAAACTTTAATCCTGAGTTTGATCAAGAATGTGAACAAGTAATTGAAGGTTCACAAATATTTATCGCAATTGGACAAGCACCTGATTATGAGTATTTACCTAAAGAGTACAGTGATAATCTAGAGTTTAGAAGAGGTAAAATTAAGGCAAATGAACAAGGACAAGTAGCTGGATATGATTGGTTATTTGTTGGTGGAGATATTTTCCGAGGACCTGACTTAATTAGCGGTGTGGCAGATGGACATAGAGCTGCACAAGGGATTGATGAGTATTTATATAACAAATCAAAAAGTAAAAAAGCAAGTGAAGTAGTAAGTGAGTTACGCAAAGCAGCAAAACATACTACTCCAAAATTAACACCAAAACAAAGAGGATTATAAAGAAAACTCCACATTTAATAATGTGGAGTTTTTTATGTTAGAACACTAATAATTGAGTGATACGGAGTGTAATTATATCTTGGTCTATTTCCAGGCATTTCGTGATAACGAGGTAAATTACTTGGGTCCTCTAAAGAAATGAAAATACTATATAGTTCCCTAATTGATTTATGCGATAATTCCTCGATAGAATATTCAGAATCAAGGGTGTAAATACGATATATCAAAGTCAATTTTGATGGAGAAATTTTTTGAACTAATGGATCCTGAAGTATTTCTTGTTGTTGCATTGGTGTAATAAGAATCTCACGAGCTTTCATCACAAAATATGGAGCATTGAATCGCTGCATCTCATTCTCAAGATGTAGCTTAAATAGGTTTTCAATAGTGGTTCTTTTTTCCTCATCATCGTTAGATACTTCAATTAATACTATATTATTGTCATCTAAACTATCAATGATATAACCAGAGTCATTAAGTTTTGTAACTAATAGCTCAACAAACTCATCAATATCCAAACCTTTGTAGTTGAAGTTACGTGATAAAAATTCAATACCATCATCATCCAAGGCTGAAACACTTATAACATGATTATCATCATCAAGGTTAATAATGATTGAAGGGTTAATATCTAATGTAACAGTTGATGCTATTACTGGCTCAGTATTTCTAATTATGTACGTAACAATAAATAAACCTACTACAAAGACACTTAATATTGATAATGCCAACTTTTTACTAAAAAGGTTACTTAAACTGATACCGTGTCTTTCTTTAGGTGGTACATAAAAATCAGGAGATGCTTTAATCTTACTAAGAACATCGGGAACCTCATTTTTTAGTTCTTGACGTAATTTCTCTTTATATTTGTTATCATTCATAATTTCACCTACTCTCCAAACTCTTCTTTTAATTTCTTTATTGCCTTATTATAAAGCCATGTTACAGTACCTAAAGGCTTCTTTACAATGTCTGCAATTTCACGATGCTTCAAATCTCCAACCACATGCAACAAGACAATTTCTCGTTCAATAGGATCGAGTTTTTCAATCATTTCTTTAACTAATAATTCCTTCTCAGAATTACTTTCACTAACACCAAAGATATAATCATCAACAGAAGGATCAAAACTAAGTTCTTTTTTCCTCCTGTTATATTCATTGATTGCCAAGTTTCTTGCTATTACAACAATCCATGATTTAAAACTATAACGAGGTTTGAAACTATGGATTTTTTGTAATGCCTTTAAGTAACAATCCTGCATCAAATCTTCCGCAAGTGATTTATCTTTGACAATAGATAATATTGTATAGAATACAAGACTATTTGTTTCATAATATATACTGTCAAAAACAGCCATATCGCCGTCTTGTAGTCTTTTTATTAGATTATTAAGTTCTTTTCCTGTCAAATTAATCACCTCCTCCTAATTATAAGTAGTTTATCATATCAAGTAAAGGAATAAACAAAATTTAGAAGGGGGGGAAGGGGATATTATTTAATACCCCCTAGATGAGATGCATTCTGAAAAATAATTTAGGTATGTAAAAAAATATTTTCTCTATACAATAATAAAACAAAGGAAAATCAGTTCTTATTGGAAAAAAATATTTCATTTATAAAAGTAATTTAAAACGGCTTTATTGTGTGGTATAATTATATTTGAAGAAATTAGAGGTGAAGACATGAATTATCGATATAAAGTACAGAATGAAGAAATTGACAAACTATTTGAGGCAATACTAAAATTAGAAACGATTGAAGAATGTTATCGCTTTTTTGATGACTTATGTACAGTAAATGAAATTGAAGCATTTGGACAAAGACTTGAAGTAGCGAAAATGCTTCATTCAAAAATGACTTATCAAGAAATTGAAAAGGAAACTGGAATTAGCGCAGCAACAATAAGTAAAATATCAAAATCATTCTCGTTTGGACCAGGTGGCTATGAGATGGTTATAAAACGTTTAAAAGGTGAAGAATAAATAATTATTACTAAGGGGAGTTAATATGAGAGTAGTAACTTTATTGGAAAATGAAACTGAATCAAAAACGTTAAAAGCGGCACATGGTCTCAGTCTATATATTGAGGTACACAATAAAAAAATACTATTTGATATTGGACCAAATAATTATTATCAGAAAAATGCCAAAAAGTTGAGTATAGATTTAGAGGATATAGACTATTTGATAGTATCACATGGACATTATGATCATGGATCAGGAATAAGTAAACTATTGAAGTTAAATCCCAAGTTACAAGTTTATTTATCAAGTAGTGCTTTTGATAATCACGCAAAGCAAAAAGGGAAAAACTATCAAAACATTGGAATAAAAAAACCAAGCACAATGGATAGAGTTACTCAAATTAATAGTGATACCTTTATTGCTGATAAAATCAAACTATATGCAGATATCCCTCATCGAAAAGAAGATATTGGTGATAATGCTCTAAAGGTATATCGTCACGGACACTATATTGATGATGATTTCGAACACGAAATATACTTAGTTATAGAAGAAGAAAAAAACAAAGTCCTGTTTTCAGGTTGTTCACATAATGGTATTGAGAATATTATTACGACAATTGAGAAAAGAGACAAACAAAAACTAACTCATGTAATTGGTGGTTTCCATTATTCTCATTATGATTCATTCGACTTTGTTCAAACAACATTTCTTCAAGAACTAGGAAATAGATTTGCTAAGAAAGATATTGATTTTTATTCTTGTCATTGTACTGGAAATGATGCATATTTTGAACTTAAGAAAGAAATGAAGACTAATCTATTTAGATTAAAAACGGGAACTGAAATTAAAATTTAACAGGACTTATTAAAGTCCTGTTTTTTTTGAAAAAAATTGCATAAAAAACGGATTTATAGTGTATAATAATATTGCTGTATATGTTTGACTAGTGAGTATTTCAAATATATATGAGTTGTTATGGCGATGTGGCGGAATCGGTAGACGCGTTGGATTCAAAATCCAATGGCTGTGAGGTCGTGTGGGTTCGAGTCCCACCATCGCTACCATACTGAAAATTAATACTTATCACAAAATGTGATAAGTATTTTTTTTGTATAAAAAAAGAAGTGCAATTTATTGCACCTCTTTATGGTATATTTTCATTGCACTATATAAAAACTCGGCTGCTCCTTTCCCAGCTTTTTCATAGTATTTACTGAATCGTGTATCTATTGTATACATTTTTACTAAGCCTAAATGTGATTCAACACTATAATTTGGCCAATATAACTTAATCCATGTCTGATGTAGTTGGCATACTTCTTGGGCGATACTTCCATTTGGGTCGCCTTCCTCTAGTGCCGATTTTAATTTCTCTATTATTTCACTAGATAGTCTTTCTGCTTCTTTATATTCCCATTTTGACATTTTTCTAATTTTATCGTTTGATGCGTCTATTATCTCTGAACTGTATTTATCACGTAACTCATTACCATATTCTTTTTCATTACGATTAATTAGTTCAGTCTTGAAGCCTTCAAACTTCTCGTTATTACTCATCATTGTCTCTCCTTTTCTGTAAGATATTGTTGTATTAATTGTCTTTATTAACTTCGATATCCTTTCTTTTTCCATGATTAAAAAGTCCTTGTGTTTAACCAGAGCTTCCTCAAAATTAAAATCAGGCTTGTTTAATATTGATTTAATATCTAATAATTTAAATCCAAGTTGTTTATAGAAAAGAATTTGTTGTAATAAATCTATATCATCATCAGTATATATTCGATAGTTTGCATTATTGTGAATTGATGGTTCAAGCAAACCTATCTGATCATAATATCGAAGTGTCCTTGTTGATATTTTTACGATTTTCGCAATTTCATTAATTTTATACATAGTGATCACCAACCTAATTGTACACCTTAACGTAACGTCAATGTCAATAATAATTACAAAAAATTATCACTATTATTAATGAAGTGCTATGTTATAATATATAAAGTAGGAGATGAAATAGTATAACTATGCTTTTTTGTTCCTATTAATATATATCATACTCGATTGAAACTTGTTTAAGGGTTATTGGGCGTTCATGGGAAAATGCTCTACTAATAATCTTGAATAAATGAGGCTATAATCTGAGATATGGAAAAAAACACACAGGAGAGATTATATGAAGATTATTGCTGTAAATGCAGGTAGTTCATCATTAAAGTTTCAATTATTAACTATGCCGGATGAAAAAGTTCTAGTTAGTGGAGTTGTTGAAAGGATTGGTATACCTAATTCGTTGATCAAGATAAAATTAAACGGAGAAAAAATTGAGGAAAAAATTGATGTTCCAAATCATAGTATTGCTGTTGATTTGCTACTTAGTAAACTTGTGGAACTGAAAGTTGTTAACTCAATTAATGATATTGATGGTGTTGGGCATCGTGTAGTACATGGTGGTGAAAAGTTCAGTGATAGTGTTGAAATTACTGAAGAAGTAATTAAGGCAATTGAAGAAGTAAGTGACTTAGCACCTCTGCATAACCCTGCTAACCTAACTGGAATTCGAGCATTCCAACATGCACTACCACATATAAAAGGTGTTGCAGTATTTGATACTGCATTTCATCAAACAATGACAGAAGAGGCTTATTTATATGGTGTACCGTATGAATGGTATGAAAAATATGGCGTAAGAAAGTATGGTTTTCATGGTACTTCTCACCGATACGTTTCAGAACGTGTAGCTGAATTAATGGGAAGAAAAAAAGAAGATATAAACACAATCGTTTTACACCTGGGTAATGGAGCTAGTTTGTGCGCAGTTCAAGGTGGAAAAAGTGTTGATACTTCAATGGGATTTACTCCTTTAGCTGGAATAATGATGGGAACAAGAAGTGGAGATATAGATCCTGCAATTGTTGAATTTATTTCTGACAAAGAGGGTAAAACGATCAAGGAAGTAATCAATGATTTAAATAAAAACTCTGGATATTTAGGATTGAGTGAAAATTCAAGTGATTCCAGAGATTTATGGACAGCAGCTCATGCCGGTGATAAAAAAAGTTTTACTACTGTAAAAAAACAAGTAAAAATGATTTGTGATTATATTGCGGCATACTTCGTAACTATGGGTAGTGTAGACACTATATGTTTCACTGCGGGAGTAGGAGAAAATGCAATCTTTACAAGACAACTTATTGCCAAAAGATTACATGCTTTAGGTGTAGAAATTGATGAAGAAAGAAATCAAGTTCGTGGTGAGGAAAGATTAATTTCAACTGATAACTCTAAAATTAAACTTTACCTATTACCAACAAATGAAGAAGTAATGATTGCTAGAGATACATTAAGATTATCAAAATAGGAGAAATCCTATTTTTTTTTGAGATATATGAAGGATAACTATAACTTAAAATGAACAACTATAAACTATTCACAATATATTAGTTTTAAGTTATAATTTACTAGAGGTGAACACGATGATAAGAATAGATGATACAATTAAAAACATAACACCTAATTTCAATGTTGGTGTTATAACATGTAAAGTTAAAATTAAAGATGATGTGCGAATAGATGAAATTATTGAAAAGTGTGAAAATAAAATCCATTCCACAATAGATATAAAAGATGTTGTCAACTTGCCTATAATTAAAGAGGCTAGAGACTCATATAAAGCCTACGGTAAAGACCCTAGCCGCTACCGTTTAGCTGTTGAAAGCCTATATCGAAGATTGAGTAAAGGAAATAAATTATACCGTATTAATAATGTGGTTGATTTAGGAAATATCCTATCTATCGAAACAAAAAAAAGCATTGCCGTTTTAGATAGTGACAAAATTATTGGAGATGTTCTAATTAGATTAGGTCAAAAGGATGAGGAGTATTTTGGAATAGGAAGAGGTAGAATTAATATAGAAAATATTCCAGTATATGAGGATGATGTAAGTTTGTTTGGTTCATCGACTAGTGACACAGAAAGAACAATGATAACAGCTAGTACAAAATCAATTTTATTACTAATTATTTCCTTTACAGGTAAGGATGATTTACAAGCAGAAATCAACTATGCAAAGGAACTATATACAGAATATGCAGACGCTTACGAATTTACTAGTAAGATTATTTAATTTACCATTTTGAGCCTACCAGAATTAAAAAACGGTCAAAAATTGACCGTTTTTTGTTGCTTTTACAACTTTATTGTTATAAAATAATCATAAGGGGTGATTTGATGTCTAAATTACAATTACTATACGAAAAACTTATGAAAATCGCTTTTATATTTAGTGCAATATTTTTTATCCTTTTTCTTATTGACTTGTTTATTGCAATGGTGACAGGAGCATTCGATTGTACTAATTCAGCTTTATGTGAAATCAAAGATGATTTCTCATTCTTTAGTCTTACTTTATATCCACTAGGAATCGGAACACTTGTATTTTTGATTTCTGGTCGAATTTTTTATGGGCTTGTTCATAGAGAATCTGATTTACTATCAGTTAGTGAATACAAAAAATCTCTTGAGAAAGAGCAAATTAAGGAAGAGGATTCAATTTCTCGTGAACAGTTGTATGAGAAATTACGTCGAAGTAAAAGAGAAGAACCTGGAAAGGTATCATTTTTCCAAAAAGTTGGTGATTGGTTCAAAGGTATTGGATCTTCCATTAAGGAGTTCTTTGGTTCTCTAGGTAGTAAACTTCAAGATGCATCATCTAGACGAAAGCAAAAAACAGCTGAGAAGAAAGAACTTAAAGAAGAACTACATCGTATTGATGAAGCACAAAAAGAAGAAGAAAAAGTTACTAGGACCAAATCAAAACTTAATAAAACAGGACTTATTCTACTAGTTTCTGAAAAAACAGGACTTTCTCAGAATGATTCACGATTGTTTCTTAATACATTACTTAACACTGTAAGAGAAACTGTAGTAGCAAATGAAGAAGTTAAAATAGCTAAGTTTGGTAGATTTAACAAAGTTCATGTTACTACTCATTCAGAAGTTGACGAAACTACAGGTAAGTCAATTGATATAGAGGAACATAATACTGTTGAATTTACTCCATTCAAGCAATTACTAGAACAGTTTGAAGTTGAAGCACAACCAGAAGTTATAGAGGAGGAAGTTATCACAGAAGAACCAACTCTAGAAGCGCAACCAGAACCAGAAGTTATAGAGGAGGAAGTTATCACAGAAGAACCAACTCTAGAAGCGCAACCAGAACCAGAAGTTATAGAGGAAGAGGTTATCACAGAAGAACCAACTCCAGAAGCGCAACCAGAACCAGAAGTTATAGAGGAAGAGGTTATCACAGAAGAACCAACTCCAGAAACGCAACCAGAACCAGAAATTATGGAAGAAGAAGTTATCACTGAAGAACCAACTCCAGAAACGCAACCAGAACCGGAAGTAATAGAGGAAGAAGTTATTAAAGAAGAACCAGTTCCGGAACCAGAAAAAGTTAAAGAGGATGTTGTTCAAGAGGAGCTTAAATTAGATACAGTAATTAAAGAGGAACCAGTTGAGGAAAAACCAGTTCCTGTTAAACAGAAAAAACCTGCAAAACCAAAAGTTGTAACTAAGACAAAAAAAGATTATATCGAAATGATGGATGCTACAACTGATTTGAGTAAAAATAAAGCGAATAAATTCCTTAAATTCTTTGCTGAAGTTGTGAAAGAACAACTAGCGGAAGGCGATGACATAGAACTAGAAGGAATAGGTTTCTTTACAACTATAGAAATGCCAGCTAAAGAGGCTGTTAATCCACAAACAAATGAGAAGATTATTGTACCAGCACATCGTCAAGTTAGACTACGTTTTGATGATGAACTTAAGGACAAAATGAATGGTTAAAAAAAGGTAGAAAATTACTACCTTTTTTTTGTTATAAATAAGTGTTGCATTCATAAAAAAATATGCTATTATAATGGTAGAAAGTCGGTGGTGAAATGCTCTATATTAATACAAAAAACACCAATGAGGATAAATGTCCATATTTCTTTGGTCTTGAAGAATATCTGATAAAAGATTTTGATCATGAGGAAGACATATTTCTTCTTTGGAGTGTTACGCCTACTGTTATGATAGGGAGACATCAAGTAACTGAATTAGAAATAGACTCTGATTTTGTTGCAAAGAATAAAATAGATATAGTAAGAAGGAATAGTGGAGGAGGAGCTGTTTATACAGATCATGGTTGTTTACAGTTTTCATTTATTACTAAGAATAAGAATCAGGCTGACATTTTCTCTGTCTACGTTGATAGAATAATTAAAGCTGTTCGTAAACTAGGACTAGACGCTGTATTTACAGGACGTAATGACATTTTAGTTAATGGAAGAAAGTTTAGTGGAAATGCTGAATATATAAGCAAAGATGGATTAGTTGTTCATGGAACAATTTTGTTTGACAGCAATTTTGATAACTTAATCGGATCATTAACACCAGATAAATCTAAATTAACTACTCACGCTATAACAAGTGTTAAATCACGAGTTGTAAACATTAATATACTACTTGATATGACAATTGATGCTTTTTATGATTACATAGTTAATGAAATCAAGACTTCTGAAATTAATGTTGAAGAGTTAGATACAAAAAAAATACAGGAATACTCACAAAAATTTAAAGAGGATAAATGGAATTATGGTAAAAATCCGAAATATGAGTTTACTAATAAAATGAAGTTTCCTTCTGGTAATTTTACCGCAAATTTAAAGATAAAAAACGGCATTGTAAAGGATATGACAATAACTGGAGACTATTTTAGTCTCAAAAAAATTCAGGATTTTGTAAACGCTTTTATTGGTGTTGAGTTTAATCGAGATGCTTTTATAGAAGTTACAAAGAAATTTAAAGTTAGAGAATACTTTTACAAACTAAAAACGGGTGAGTTTTTGGAGTTATTCTTCGGTGAAGTAGAACGAAAGAAACCACAAAAACCATCATACCTAAAAATTAACATGCAGGATTTAAATAAGGAAACAAAAGAGATACGTACATTATTGAGACAAAACAATTTACATACAGTATGTCAAGAAGCAAGTTGTCCTAATCAAATGGAGTGCTTTGCTAATAAAACGGCTACATTTATGATCTTAGGTACAAAGTGTACGAGAAACTGTAAATTTTGTGATGTTGAACATGGATTACCTAATGAGGTTGATATTAATGAACCGGACAACTTAGTTAAAGCTGTTAAAGTAATGGGACTGAAACATGTTGTTATTACATCAGTTACTAGAGATGATTTAGATGATTATGGTTCAATTCAGTTTGCTAATGTCATATCAAAACTTAAAAAAGAAGTACCAGATACAACCGTTGAGGTTCTAATTCCTGATTTTATGGGGAATTATGAAGCTATTGAGAGAGTATGTAAGGCAAAGCCTGATGTAATTAATCACAACCTAGAAACAACAAAAAGACTATATAAAGGATTTAGACATAATGCTGATTATAAAAGAAGTTTAGACGTTCTAAAAACCGTAAAAGCAATTGATAGTAGTATATTCACAAAATCTGGTATTATGGTTGGTATAGGTGAAACAAAAGAAGATGTTTTTGAAGTAATGAAGGATCTTCGTGATATAGACTGTGATTTCATGACAATTGGGCAATATTTACAACCTTCAAAAAATCATGTAGAAGTCAAAGAGTATGTCTCACTAGAAGACTACGAAATATATAAGCAAAAAGGTATTACAATGGGATTCAAATATATTGCTTCAGGACCAATGGTTAGAAGTAGTTATCAAGCATACAAACAGTTTAAAGGAGGAGAGCAATGAAAAGAACAGCGTTATATGATGAACACGTAAAGTTGAATGCTAAAATTGTTGACTTTGCTGGTTTCGAGATGCCAATCTCATATACATCAATAACTGAGGAACACAACTATGTTCGTGAAAAATGTGGGATATTTGATGTTTCCCATATGGGGGAAATATGTGTAAGAGGAGATGAAGCAGAAAAGTTTGTGGATTCAATATTTACCAATGATGTTCTAACAATGGTAGATAATCAAGTCTTATATGGTATGATGTGCTATCCAAGTGGTGGTGTTGTGGATGATTTATTAGTATATAAATTCAATAAACAACATTACTTATTAGTAGTTAATGCATCTAACATTGATAAAGATTTTGAATGGGTAATGAAAAATCAGGCAAACTATGACTGTAAAATTACGAATGAATCAGATAATTTTAGTGAGGTAGCCTTACAAGGACCTTATGCTCAAACATTATTACAACAAATTACAGATTTTAATTTAGAAGATATTTCGTTCTTTACATCAAGAATGATAAATATAGATGGAGCAACAGTGTTAGTTTCAAGAACCGGTTATACTGGTGAAGATGGATTTGAAGTATATGGTACTCATACTGATATTGTTGATATTTGGAAAGCTTTAATCGAAAAAGGTGGAGATAACATATCACCAATTGGATTAGGAGCAAGAGATACATTACGTTTTGAAGTAGCTCTTCCATTGTACGGAAATGAGTTATCAAAAGATATTACACCATTAGAAGCAGGATTAGGCTTCGCTGTAAAACTTGATGCTGGTGATTTTATTGGTAAAGATGTACTAGTAAAACAAAAAGCTGAAAAAACAACGAGAAGAATCTGTGGAGTCAAATTAACAGATAAGGGTATTATTAGACATGGTTACAAAGTTTTCCATGATAATAAACTAGTAGGAGAAATCACTACTGGATATAAGTCACCATCAACTGGTGAAACCGTTGCATTAGCAATGATTGATCGTCCTTATGACAAATTAGGTACTGAATTACATGTAGAAGTACGCGGTAAGATGAAAAATATTGTCGTAAGAACGAAAAAGTTTTATAATAAAAATTATAAGAAATAATAGGAGGACATTATGAGCAAAATTATAGAAGGATTATACTATACTAATACTCATGAGTGGGTTAAAGTTGAAGATGGTTTCGCATATATCGGGATAACTGATTATGCACAAGAAAGTCTAGGAGAAATTGTTTTTGTTGAGTTACCAGAAGAAGAAAGTCAAATGGAAATTGGTGACGAACTAAGTGCTATTGAAAGTGTTAAAGCTGCAAGTGACGTACTATGTCCAATTACAGGTACAATTGTTGTTGTTAACGATGAACTAGAAGATAGTCCTGAGTTATTGAATGAAGATCCATATGAAAACTGGATAGTTAAAATGGATTTAGAAGACGAAAGCGAACTAAATAAACTTTTAAGTGCTGACGAATACAAAGAGATTTGTGAATAGGAGGACTTAAAATGTTCAAATACTTGCCACATACTGAGCAAGATATCAAAGAAATGTTAGAAGTTATTGGTGTTAGGGACATCAATGACTTGTTTCTTGAGATACCAGACTCATTAAAGAATTTAGATTTAGATGTACCACCATCACATAGTGAGTTGGAGATTTATAAAAGATTTAATGAACTAGCTAAGAAGAATCAAAATCTAGTTCCTTTTGTTGGTGCAGGAGCGTACGATCATTATACTCCTTCAGTTATTAGACATTTAATTGAACGTCAAGAGTTTTTAACTGCATATACACCGTACCAACCAGAGATATCACAAGGTACATTGCAATATATTTTTGAATACCAAAGCATTATATGTGAACTAACAAAAATGTATGTTTCAAACGCATCAATGTATGATGGTGCTACTGCAACTGCAGAAGCAATGTTTATGGCAATGAATGCTAAAAAACGCAATAAAATACTTATATCAAAAACTGTGAACCCAAATGTAATCAAAGTTGTAGAGACATACGCCAAGTATCGCAACTACACAATTGATTATGTTGAGGAAACAGCTGGTGTAACAAATATTGATGATTTTAAATCAAAGAATTCAAAAGAATATGCAGGATTTATAATTCAAAATCCAAACTTCTACGGTAATATTGAAGATCTATCTCAATACCGAGAAATACTAGATGAAACAAAAGGATTATTTATTGTAAATAGTGATCCAAGTACATTATCATTACTAAAATCACCTGGTGAATTTGGTGCTGATATAGCTGTAGGGGATTGTCAAACTTTAGGAGTTCCTTTAAGTTTTGGTGGTCCATACATTGGATACTTAGCAACTACAAAAAAACTTATGAGAAAAATGCCTGGTCGTATTTGTGGTGTTACTGAGGATACGGATGGTAAAAGAGCATTTGTTTTAACGTTGCAAGCAAGAGAGCAACATATTAGAAGAGAAAAAGCAAACTCTAATATTTGTTCAAATCAAAGTTTACTTGCTTTATTTGTTACGATATATACAGCGATAATGGGTAAAAAAGGTTTAAAAGAAGCTCAACAAAAATCTTTTAATGCAACTCATTATTTATTTGATAAAGTTACTGCTTTAGATAAGTTTCATAAAGTTTATGATCAACCATTCTTTAAAGATTGTGTTGTAAAAACAGATGTTGACGTACAAGTTATAAGTGAAAAACTACTAGAAAACGGAATTTTAGGTCCCCTATCATTAGGGAAATTTAATGATACTCAAAAAGATTTACTTCTATTTAGCGCTACCGAAAAGCGTTCAAAAGAGGAAATTGATTTGCTAGTAAGCGTATTGGAGGAATTATAATGTATTACGATAAATTAATATTTGAGATTTCTCAATCAGGAAGAAAAGGATATAGCTTACCAAATTACAATATCGATAATTACGAAATTCCAACTAGTTTACTTAGAAATGACGAAGTAGCTTTACCTGAAGTTTCAGAACTAGAAGCAGTTAGACATTATACTAACGTTAGCTTTAAAAACTTTGGTGTCGAAAAAGGCTTTTATCCTTTAGGTTCTTGTACAATGAAATACAATCCAAAAATCAATCAAGATATATCAAACATGGAAGGATTCAATTTACATCCTTACCAACCACTATCAACTGTACAAGGTATTTTGGAGATTTATTATGAAACACAAAGAATCTTATCAGAATTAAGTGGATTAGATACATTTACATTGAATCCGTATGCTGGTGCACATGGTGAATTAATTGGTTTAATGATTATAAAAAAGTATCATGAAGACAGAAATGATTTTAAGAGAACTAAAATTATTGTTCCTGATAGTGCTCATGGGACAAATCCAGCAAGCGCTAGTGTAGCTGGTTTTGATACAATTGAAGTTAAATCAAATGAGGATGGAACAGTAAATATTGAAGCATTAAAAGAAGTATTATCAGATGAGATAGCTGGAATTATGCTTACTAATCCAAATACAGTAGGTATCTTTGAAAAAGATATTTGCGAAATAGCTGAATTAGTTCATGATGCAGGTGGGTTATTATACTATGATGGTGCTAACTTCAATCCAATCCTAGGTGTAGCACGCCCCGGTGATATGGGATTTGACATCATGCATATCAATATCCATAAAACTTTCTCAACTCCTCATGGAGGAGGAGGTCCAGGTAGTGGACCTGTTGGTGTAGTTGATCATTTAGTGAAATACTTACCTAGTCCAGTAGTAAAAAAAGAAAACAACAAATTCTATATTGAAGATGAAAATGATACTTCAATTGGCCAAATATCACATTTCTATGGAAATATAGGTGTAGTTGTTAAAGCTTACACATATTTATTAACAATTGGTAAAGAGAATTTTGAAAATATTGGTAAACTAAGTGTTCTTAATGCAAATTACATTAAGGAATCACTTAAAGATAAATACTTATTACCAATTAAAGGTGTATGTAAACATGAGTTTGTATTTGATGGATTAATTGATAAAAGTAATCATGTAACTACTTTGGATGTAGCAAAAAGATTATTGGACTATGATGTTCATCCACCAACAATATACTTCCCATTAGTATATAAAGAAGCATTAATGATAGAACCACCTGAAACAGAAAGCAAAATTGCTCTTGATAACTTTATTGATGTAATGAGAAAAGTTGCAATTGAAGCTGAAGAAAATCCTGAGTTAGTTAAAGGAGCACCTTACACAACAGTTGTAAAACGTCTTGATGAAGCAAAAGCTGCAAGAAGTCCAATTGTTAAGTATCGTGATTTAGACTAGTGAGAGATCTTGTTATAATCGGGGCCGGTCCTGGAGGATTTGATACAGCAATTCATGCTAAAGAACAAGGATTAGATGTTGTACTTATTGAAAAACATAAAGTTGGAGGTACTTGCCTAAATTATGGATGTATTCCAACAAAAGCCTTATATCATAATGCAAAAGCAATAAAGAGTGTAAAGAATAGTGATGTTTTTGGGTTAACTATTGATAAATACTCAGTAGATTATGAGACTATTAAAACTCGTAAAGAACAAATAGTCGATAATCAAATAAAAAACATTCTTACAACAATTAAAAAACTTAAAATTGACTTAGTTGAAGGAGAAACATCAATTATTGATGCCAACACTGTATCAGTAAACAATCTAGAAATTAAGACAAAAAACATTATAATCGCAACTGGATCTAGTCCCAAATTTTTAAACTTTGAAGGTAGTGATTTACCAGTTGTTCATAATTCAAAAGATATTTTGTCTTTAGAAACTTTCCCTAAAAAAATGGTTGTTATTGGTGCTGGAGTTATTGGTTCAGAAATGGCTTCAATATTTAATCATTTCGATGCAGAAGTAAGCCTCGTTGAATATCAAGACGAAATTTTACCACCTCTCGATCACGAAATTAAGAAACGTGCTCGTAATCTGTATAAAAGAAGTGGATTGAATATTTACACTAAATCAGCATTGAAAAAGGTTGTTCAAAAAGATAATAAGTATTATGCAATTATTGATTCTAAAGGTAAAGAAGTTGAAATTGAAACAGACTATGTTTTAGTATCAACAGGTCGTAAACCAAATTTTGGGAACCTTGATTTAAATAAAATAGGTATTAATTATACTGATTTAGGAATTGAAGTAAATGCTAGTTTTCAAACATCTGTTCCAAATATTTATGCAATTGGCGATGTTACTGGGATCTTAATGTTAGCTCATAAAGCGACATATGATGGGTACAAAGTTATCTCGGAGATACTTAATGCGAAAATGGATGTAAACTTTGATCAAGTACCAAGTGTTGTCTTCACTTTTCCTGAAATCGCAACTGTTGGAAAAACAGAAAAAGAGTTAGAAGGAACAAACTATCGTAAAAACAAATATATGTTTAAAACTAATGCTAAGGCTCAATGCTTAAATGAAACAGATGGATTTGTTAAGATGCTTGTTGACGAAAATGATATCCTTGTTGGCTGTCATATCATCGGTCCACACGCTTCAGACTTAATCCATGAAGTTACTAGTGTTATGTACAAAAACATCAGTATTAAAGAATACAAAAACATTATTCATGCTCATCCAACTATTAGTGAAGTAATTGGTGAGTGTATTAAAGGATTCCATTAAAAAAGACCATTACGGTCTTTTTTTTATTCATATAAAAATTCACTACGTTCAAAAGTGTAAACTCCTTCGGTAATAACTAAAGTATCAAAAGTAGGAATCTCCGTAAATGCATCTTGTAATGCTGTATTATTTACAACATCTAAATAGAAAGAATTACGATTACGATTACTGCTAGGAACTGCTGTACCAGAACTGTTGATTCTTCCTCGATATGCACTCATCACAATTCCTAATATTGGATTACTGTTTTCATCAACCATAGGAATATAGTTGCCTGATACCCCCTTCGCATTAGCGAATAGAACACCATCAATATTAAGTCGTGAATTAACAGCTTCAATATAGATAGACTCTTCAGTGTACATGAAGACATCAAACTGATCAGGAAGCTGGGATGAAGTATGTGACTCCCAAATTGAGTTAATAATAATATTATCTTTGGTCATAAAGGTTAATCCATATTCATTAGTGCTACCAGCTTCAGAAATACCTTCACCTTCATTAAAATTAAAGAAAGTTTGTCCCAAGACATAAAATGATCCATCAATATCTAACTCATCACCTTGGAAAATCAAATCGCCAAGTACAACAAATTTTCCGTCAACAGTAATAGCTCCGATATTATCAAATATTAAATCCCCTGTAATAATAAGTGTTTCTTCATCACGATCCATCATATGCAACCCTTGCTGAACTGTTAAATTACCATCATATACCGCACCATAATCTAAATACTCCTCCTCAGAAAGAGGATTGAAGTAGATATCGTTTGTTAAATCAGTATATGGATCAGAACTGGCTTCTGTCCAACACCAAATTAAGAAACATGTTTCCTGACCTGGAGAGGAGTTATTCATTACTACATCAGCGATATTATTTATATTCATTGAATCAGTAATAACTAGACTATCTGTTGGACCAGTATCTTTAACAAAGTCGATAACAACTTGATCATAATCAAAATTACCAAAGAAATCAGAAATGATTGTATCTTGGGTATAGTCTCCTGTTTCAAGACCACTACCAAAGATATCTATATACTTAGTTTTATCGATTTCTATAGGATCTTCTAAGACATTATACTCAAAACATAAATCAACACAGTATAAGTAATCGTTTCGATAGAATATATCAGAACCATTCCCATTTCCATTAAAGTCAGGATAATAACCAGAAGTACTAGGAGTATAGTCAGGATAAGTAGATGCTCCAACTGTTTCAGGATATGCTGCTCGATAATTATAGTATATGCTTTCGGCATAAAAAGCAGCTTGACGATAATAACCACTGGTAAGAATTAAGTCTCCATTTGTCCCAATTGAGAAATCAAATGGATTGTACTGTTCAACAGTACTACCAACATTTGAAACATAGGAATACATTACCATATCTACACCAGTATCTAAAGTATATGCGAAACGATAAGCTCTTGTTTCGGTACTTCCCTCAACACCAAAATCCTCAAAACCGGGAGTACCTGTCATATTTGTAACAATAACATTGTAGTTTTGAGCAACTAAAGGTATCTCATTACTTTCATAACTATTAAAGTCACCGTCAGGCAACACATCAGGATCAATGTAAGCTTCAAACTCACCAATTGCCTGTTGAATTAGACGTTTTCCGATAACCTCATCATTAATAGTATCGACTTTAATATTTGTTGAAGTTATTTGATTAACTGTTGCCTGCGTAATAGCGGCAGTAGAAGCAGCTAAAACGGCCATTACAACAAATGCAACACTCAAAACACTACCTTTTTGAGATAGTCTTTTTTTGTGATTTAATTGTAATATTCTTTTAAACATAGTTATCACCTACCTATATTATACTATATAAGTAAAACAAAAGACCAATATAAAACATTGGTCTTATTTTCAATTATTTATTCGTAAGAGAATTCACTACGTTCAAAGGTGTATGTTCCTTCTGAAATTACTAAGGAATCAAAACCTGGAATTTCAGTAAACGCATTCTGTAAATCAACTGAGTTAATTACATCAAAGTAGAATGAATTACGATTTGTTCTTCTATTTGGAACTGCGCTTCCCCAATCGTTAATATAACCACGATAAGCATTAACAACAATTCCTCGTATTGGCACTCCATCTTCGTCAACCATTGGAATATTATTTCCAGATACACCTTTAGCATTAGCAAACATTACACCATTATAGTTAACACGAGAGTTAACAGCATCAATGTATATTGATTCTTCAGTATACCAGAAAGCATCAAATTGATCTGGTAAACTTGATGATGAATGTGATTCCCACATTGATTTAACAATGATATTATCTTTACCCATTATTGTTAACCCGTATTCGTGAGAGTTACCATTTTCAACAACACCGTATCCTTCATCAAAATCAAAGATAGTTTGTCCTAGGACATAGAATGCACCATCAATATCAACAGTACCTCCTTGGAAAATTAAATCTCCTAAGATAACGAACTTACCATCTAAAGTAATATGCCAGTTACTATCTATAATCAAGTCTCCATTAATGACTAAAGTTTCATTAGTACGATCAGCCATATGTAGACCCTCTCTCACAGTTAAATCACCGTTATAGTAAGCTGCATAATCAAGAGTCTCATCATCATATAAAGGATCGAAATTAGTATCATTCGTTATATCTGTATAAGGTTCTGATGTCTCATCTCCCCAACAATCTTGCGTCCAAGACCAATAACCATTCCATCTACCTGGGCCTAATGAAATCCAAACTTGATAAGGATCTCCACATTCATATGTATTAACTCCAGAATTAGCTTCAACAACTTCAGCTATATTATCAATTGTCATTACATCCGTTATTACTCTAGATTCAGTAGGACCAACGTCTTTTACGAAATCAATTACAGTTTGCTCAAAATCAAAAGTTCCAAAGAAATCAGAAATTACAGTGTCATGAGCATATGTACCAGTCTCAAGTCCACTATCTACAATTGAAGTAAATTTCGATTTCTCCAATACGAATGGATCATTAACTCCACCTGTATCAAAACATAAATCACCACAGTACTCATAAACACCAGTGTAGTAAACATCAGCGTTATTCCCACCAGCATTAAAGTCAGGATAATAATTACTTGGTGTTACTTCAGCTGTAGTTCCCCAAAATGTTTTTTCAATATATGGAGCACGGTCATTAAAATATACGTTTTCAGCAAAGAATGCTGATTCTCTATAGAAACCACTTGTTAACACCAAATCCCCATTAGTACCTAATGAAAAATCAAATGGGTTAAATGTTTGAACTGTACTACCCACATTCGATACATAAGAGTACATTACAAGTGTTGTTCCGTTATTTAATAAATATGAGAACTTATAAACCCTAGTTTCAGTAGTACCATCTATTCCAAACTCACTAAAATCTACATCAGCATTTACAAGACCAGTAACATTGTCTATCTGAATACCGTATCTCGTCTCTGTAGTTAAGATTGTTGATTCATAACTATCAAAACTTCGATCAGGAAAAGCTGGATCAAAGTACGCTTCAAATTCACCAATAGCTTGTTGAATTAAACGTTTTGCAGTACTTTCATCATTGACTAACTCAATTTTTTTGTTTGTATTAGTCATTTGGTTTACAGTAACTTGAGTAATTGCACTTACAGACGCCGCCAAAACAACCATAACGATAAGTGATACACTAAGTGCACTACCACGTTGGTTTGATTGTGATTTATTCTTAATTCTATTCCATAGTTTTTTCAGCATAAGGCACCTCCTCAAGAATGATATGGCATTATAACATAGTTATGTTATAAATGCAAGTTTGACTTCTTAAACGATAATAGTTGTAACAAATTGCTTTGGATCAAGTCGGTTTCCACCAGATAATTCATAAGTTAAAATAAGATCCAATTTCAATATTCCTTGTTTACATATATCGAGACCCGGATCAGCAGCACAAGCAGTAGGATCAATACTAATTAGTGATAATATAGATCCTGCTTCAACTTTGACATTAGCTGAATGTAATAGTTGACCATCATATGCCAAAGTCTCATTGATTTTATCGTATCTTAAAACGTTTGTTTCGGCAGCACTATAATCTCTTATAATAATATTTCCAGCTCCAACAGTGATATCATACTCATGATTAATATTAATTATAGTTTCATTAGAATTATCGGTAATGATTTCAATACTATGAGGTTGTAAGTTAAAAATGTTTAGTCTAATTTCTTCTGAAATATTATAACTTTCATTAGTCATACGATTTAAATAGTCAAATCTTTGTCTTGCTGTAACATTCATAGCTAACATTTGCATTAACATCATAATTACAACAGAACCGACAGCAATTGATATCAAAACCTCAATAATTGTTAGACCTTTATTGTTTAAAACAGTCTCTTTATCAGTCTTTTTATTTCTTCTATTCATCGACAATCAACCCCGGTAATGTGACGTATAAATCAGGTTCATCATAAAAGTCCAGCCAAACTGCAACTCTAATCAATGTTGGTATGTCTGCTGAAATATCATCTGGGACTATCTCTGTATCGTTCAGAATGCTATCTCTAACTTGTTTCTTAATTGACCCATTAGTTGTTATTGAATTATATTTTTCAGTTGTAAGAATATAATCATACATGTAAACTTTGAAAGTTGTACTATCAAATGTTAAATTGTTCCATATCGTATCAAATATCTGTGTGCATAGACTTTGATTAACTGTGTCTAAAAGAGTAGAACAGTTGTCCTCGTTAATTTCAATGTAAAAATCATTGTTAGTATTTGCAGTGTTTAATAGTGTCCTAAATTCAGAAAAGTCAATTTTTTCAATCCCGTATAGAGTACCATCAGCAATGCTTGTTGAACTTCTTTGAGCATGTGACATTTCATTTAGTTTTATGGAATTAGAAAATGATGACATTAGTGGAACTAATAATATAGTTGAAATTGCTAATACTGCAAGAATTTCTAACATCGAAAAACCTCTATTTGATAATTTCATAAAGCACACCTCCTCAATCAAAACGTGTCTAGTTAATTATATCATAGTCAATATTCTTTTGCAAAATAGTTAGCAATATGGTTTTTTTTATTAAAATAGGCACTTTTTTTTGTAAAAACAGTCAATATGATGTATAATTATTTTGAATATACAACAGGTGGGGTGAAATTATGAACTCGCAATTTAGAAATAGCAATTTTGGATTTGTACTATACATTGCAATTATTACACTGATTGTTTCGGCAACAATATTTGTTATCTGGTATATGACTCTAGGATATAAGTTGGGAACATATCAATCAGAGACGAGATTAGGTAATGTTTATATTGGTGGTCTAACTGAATCAGAAGTCATTCCAGTAGTCGATGAAAAAGTGAACTATTGGTATAATGATGACACTATTACATATGAGGTAAGATATCAGGATTATATTTATGAGTTTGATCGTGACGTTTTACTCTTTAATTTTGAGGTGTCAGTATATGATATCCAACAAGGTCAAACAAATCAGTTACTTGTAAACATTCAACCAACTGACCGTGACTTGTTTTTTGATGAAATTAGAGGTATGCCTTATCTAGAAGATGTAATTGACAATGTTGATTTGCAAAAACTATTAATGGACATACTCCATGATGCTGCATTGATGAAGTCATACTCAGTTAAGGATATCGAGGACTATTTTGTTGATGAAACATTAAATATCAGTGAAATTGGTTCTTCAGCTTTCACAATCCCAGAAGGTGTTCAAATTGATCATATAATCAGTGCTATTGATGAAACATTCGAAGACGGTAAAGTTTACATCAATAGTAAGGAGTTATTTGATATTATTAATAAGATGGGAACAGTAATGAGTGATGCTGAGTTAACTGTTTTGTCATCATCAATTTTAGAACTCATTTTGGAAACTAATTTTACAATTAATGAAGTTCATTATGAACCATCAATTGATTTCGCAGTTTATACTGTGGATAACTTTCCATATTATGCTAGAAATACAGTTATTAATAAAATTGTTGATGAGAGTTTCTCATTCTATAACGGAAATGAATCTGATTATTATTTAACTATTGAAAAAATCGATGATTTCAATGGTCGTGTTCATTTATATGGATTACCATTCGAATATGATATTGATGTTGATATTAATGAAACAGAATTAAATTATATAACTCAATCTACTAGTAATATTTCATTACTACAAAATGGTTATAACGGTGTAATTATAGAGGTTAATCGCGTTGTTACGGATGCTTTTGGTGTCATTGTATACGACGAAATGATACTGTTTGAGTTTTATCCTCCAATTAAAGAGATAATTTATGAACCTTAATCAGTAGGGAGTGATTTTATGGCAAGAAATGTGCAAAAACGTTTAGGGGACGTTTTGTTTGAACAAGGTGTTGTTACTGAAAAACAGATTAATGAAGCACTAAGAAAAAGATCAAAAGGTGAAAAAATTGGTGAGGCTTTAATTCGTTTTGGTTATTGTAATGATTCTCAGATAGTTGATGCATTAGAAGCATCACTTGGTATTAGAAGAGTAAATTTACAACTTTTATATATTGATGAAAGTGTTTTGAAGTTAATTGATGAAGAATTTGTTACAAAAGCAAAAATAATGCCAATAAATATACATGGTCGTCGAGTTGTTATTGCAACCAACGACCCTTTAGATTTTCCGACGATTGAAAATGTTCGTTTAAGAACAGGTATGAATGTTGAAACTGTTTTAGCAACACAAAATGACATCGATACCGCCATTGCAAGATATTATGGGTTCTCAAAAACATTGAAATCTTTAGGTATTGAAGTAAAAGAACAGAAAAAAGATGATGAAAAATTTTATGAAGAATTATTAACTGATAGTGATTCTGATGCTAATGAATCACCGATTATCCAGTTAGTTAATCAGATATTATTAACTGCTGTTAAATCAGAAGCATCAGATATTCATATTGATCCATCTGATATTGAGTTTAAAATTAGATATCGTATTGATGGAGTTTTGGGAACAGAAAGAACACTTCCAAAAGTAATCCTATCGAAGTTGATATCTCGTATTAAAGTAATGTCACATATGGATATAACTGATACAAGAACGCCTCAGGATGGTCGTATTAAAACAGTAATTGAAGGTAGACCAATTGATTTACGTATTTCTACACTACCAACAATACGTGGTGAAAAGGCTGTTATGAGGGTTTTGGACTTGTCTCGAAACACAAAAGGATTAGATCGTTTGGGATTAACCGATTCCGAACGTAAAATATTTGAAAAACTTATTCATCGACCTAACGGTATAGTTTTAGTAAGTGGACCTACAGGATCAGGTAAAACAACAACTCTATATGCTTCATTGGACCAACTTAATGCTGATGATGTAAATATTATTACAGTAGAGGATCCTGTGGAAATTGAATTAGAAGGAGTTAATCAAGTTAACGTAAATCCTGAAATTGATTTTACATTTGCTAATGCATTACGTTCGATTTTACGACAAGATCCAAACATCATTATGGTTGGGGAAATCCGTGATAGCGAAACAGCTGAAATTGCTGTAAAAGCATCACTAACAGGACACTTAGTATTAAGTACAATTCATACGAACAGTGCTGTAAAAACAATAACTCGTTTAATTGACATGGGAATCGACGCATTTTTAGTTGCTTCATCACTTAGTGGTGTTGTAGCCCAAAGACTTTTACGTGTTGTTTGTCCTCACTGTAGTAAAGATGATAAGCCTACTAAAAGTGAACTTGAAGTATTTGAACGCAACGGAATAAAAGTTGATAAGATTAAACGTGCAGTTGGATGCGAACTTTGTAATAATAAAGGCTATAAAGGAAGAACTGCCATATTTGAAATGTTAGATGTCAACGAGGGAATTATTCGAATGATTTCAAATGAGGCTAAGGAATACGAAATATTAGAACAAGCACGAAAAGATGGAACACAACTGCTGATTGAAGCAGGATTAGATAAAGTTAAAAAAGGCCAAACAACGTTAGAAGAAGTAATGAGAATTAGCCTAGACTAGGGGTGAAATTATGAAGATATTTGACTATAAATATCGAGCAAGACGATTAAAAGATGGTAAGGTTGTTAAAGGAACTACAGAAGCTCCTTCAAAAGCAATGGTTGATAAATATATTCAAGAGCGAGGAATGAAACCGATTGAAATTTATCAGCAAAAATCTTTATTCGGTGACTTAAGCCGTATTAGTTTTGGTAAGGTAATCCAAGAACGAGACCTGATTTTCTACTTAAGACAACTTGGTTCTTTATTAAATGCAGGTGTAAAACTGAATGAAGCTAGTGAGATTCTAGCGACTCAACAGACTAACAAGCAAGTAAGAAGGATATTATATGGTATCTATTTTGAAGTCAACAGTGGGACAACACTGGCTGATGCCTATTCAGAATATCCTCATGATTTCCCTGAAGTACTTATCTCGATGGTTAGAGTAGGTGAGACTACAGGGGATTTAAAAGAAGCTTTAACGGAAATAATTGTTTACTTTGAGTCACAATTTAGAATTAAGAACTCAATAAAACAAACAATGATGATGCCTGTAATTTACATGGTTATAGCCTTTTTGGTAGCAGTCTTTATCTTTGTATATGTAATGCCAGGATTTGAAGATATGTTTAGTGATATGGAAGGCGCCGAGATGCCCCCAATAACACAACTGTTTATTGATATTGGTAACTATATGCAGGCAAATATATTTATGCTGTTATTAGGGTTAATTGGTTTTATTGCCTTATTTGTTATTTTGACAAAGCGATCAAAAAAATTTCAAAGATTTTTAGCTTATCTATCTATTAAACTACCAATACTTGGGAGTATAACAAAACTAAATAATCTTTCAAGAATAGCAGCAACGTTATCACAAATGTTAAATAACCATGTACCATTACAAGAATGTTTGGTAATTACTTACGATACTTTGAAAAATCAAATATATAAAGACTTACTTGTTGAAGCTCAAAAAAATATCAATGCTGGTGATTATATGTCAGCTGCATTCGAAGGACATTATGCTGTAGAAGTAGTATTTACAAGAATGATAAGTGTTGGAGAACGTACTGGTGACCTGGGTAAAATGTTGAAAAACTTATCGACATTCTATGATGAAGATAGTACTGTAAAAATCGACCAAGTAAGAAAATTGTTAGAACCAATAATGATGATTATGATTTTTAGCGTTGTAGTAGTGATGCTATTAGCCATAATGTTGCCTAGTTTATCTATGTCTGGACAGATCCAATAAATGTGGAAAAGTCAAATTGACTATTTTATAAAAAGCAAGACAATTTATTGACATAAAATATTTATAATGTTATATTAATTACAGAAGTGATTTTGATATAAAATTAAATGAGGAGGAAAATGAGAATGAATAATAAAGGTGTAACTTTAATAGAACTATTAATCGTAATCGTAGTAATAGGAATTATAAGTGCATTCGCAGTACCTGCAGTTGGACAATTTTTAGAAAACGCTCAAAAATCTGCAGTACTACAAGACGCTATTGCAGTTAGAAATGCAGCTGAAAATTATTGTGGGTATACTGGTACTTGTGCAGCGGATGAAACTCTTAGTTACAATGACTTAGATACTTATCTAACTAGTTTTTCAAGCGGTGACTATTTACAAACTGATGGAACTGATAATGATGTAACATTGGCAACTAGAACTGCAACTGGATGGCAAGTTGTATTAGAAGCTGGAACTGCTGCTGCAGGTGAAGGTGACTGGGAATACGTTTCTACCACTGATCCAATTGAAGCAACTGCAGAAACAGATGTTACAGAAGATTAATAAATAATAAAGAGCTTCTTGCTCTTTTTTATTTACAATATATATTTTTTGAAGATGGTGATATTATGTTTTGGTTCGACGTATTAATATATTCATACCTGTTCTTTTTAGGAATAGTTTTTGGATCTTTTTACAATGTAGTTGGAATTAGAGTACCTAATAAGGAGTCCCTTTTAGGTAGAAGTCATTGTCCTAAATGTGGTAAAACTTTAGGCGTTATAGAACTAATTCCGATAATTGGATATTTAGTTTTAAAAGGACGTTGTAAAAACTGTAGTAGTCATATTTCGGTCAAATATCCAATTATGGAGTTTATAACAGGTGTTTTATTTGTTTTAACATTTGTATTTTTGCGTGCTAATATGGTAGAATATATAATAGAATACATATTATTAATAGTATTTATCTCTTTAATGGTAATTATTACTGTGAGTGATATGTATTATCAAATTGTCCCTGATATTATTTTAATCATTTTTTTACCAGTCATCTTTGCATTAAGAATGCTTAGTCCGGTCATATTGTGGTATAATGCAATTATAGGTGCCGTTTTAGGATTTGGGTTTATGTATTTAATTGCCTTATATGGTAGAAAAAGATTTAAACAGGAGGCACTTGGTGGTGGAGATATTAAACTGTACTTCATAATCGGATTAGTTTTAGGTTATGAACTTGTGTTTATGTCGGTGTTGTTCGCTGCCTTATTAGGAATATTGTATTCGATAATATTTAAAAAACGTAGTGGGTATTTACCCTTTGTACCATTCATTTTTGCTGGAACTTACTTAGCATATTTTGTAGGTCCTATAATTTTAGATTGGTATTCTTCATTATTTTTTTAAGAGGAAGAAGGTGTTGGAATGTCTCGGTTAGCAATAAATTGTTTCTTTACGGACAAAGAGTTTAACTTCATTGAGAAACCTGATGGTTATAACATGAAAAAATTAAAGTATTCAAGTGTTAAGTTACCTCCAGGTACAATTGAAAATGGTATTATCTATAAAGAAGAGGCTCTAACTAAATTGTTGAAAGATACTTTTAAGTTATTTAAAATCAAAGCCCGTCGTGTGAACTTAATAGTCCACGAGGAACTTTTCACGTTCAGAAAGATAGATGTGCCAATTATTTATAAACCAGCTGAGATTGGTGATTACATTGAATCACAAATAGGGAAAACAATTATGATTCCTTTTGATGATATGAAAATGGACTACATTATACATAAAAAGAATGAGGATTCTTATGAAGTAATAATGTTTTATGCTCCAAAACATGAGTTGAAATCATATGTTGATCTATTTTATGAAATGAATATGCAGGTTGTAAGAACAGATATACCACCTTTATCATTACATCGTCTTTATTATTATCGTAAATATGAGGACTCAGATATTAAGTTTGATAAAGACATTATGTTCTTAGCAATATTCGATGATACTTATTCAATGTATATTTTTGATCAGGAAATTCCAATTTTCTCTTTGGTGCAAAATTTAAACGTTTCACAATTACAAGGCGAAAGATATTTAGATGTACTAGATCAAGAAGTAGCAAAAATATCAAATTATTATAAATTTAACTTAAATGCGGGAGACCGCTCAATTGAAAAACTAGTTCTATTCAATATGTCAACGAAACTAACAAACGACCAAATCAACAATTACTTCTTTGAAGAAGGTTCTTTAATGAAAACGGAAGTGTTTGATATGAAAACAGTAAGTAAAATTGTTGATACTCTAATTGATCGAGAATGCTATTTACCGTTAGCTGCAAGTCTACCTGATCCGAAAGGAATGTGGTAATATGCCAAAACGTCATGTTTATTCTAAAGATACAACTGGATATGGAGATTTTGTTTACGTTGATTTATTACCAGAAGTAAGAAGAGCTAGACAGTTTAATATGAATGTTATTGTTGCATTACTATTTGCTGTTGTCTTAGGATTTTTTGTGATTTATAGACCTTATCGTGACGCAACATTTGAATTTGAAGCTGTAACAAGTATTAATAATGATTTAGTTAAAGAGTTAGCTTTAACACAAGAAGAGTTTGATGGTTATGAAATTGATTTAGAAGCGATTGCTTTTGAAGGAGATATCGAGGAACTTGAGAAGTTCCGAGTTAACTTCAATAATTTAGTTGACGACCTTGAACTTGCTGTTGATATGAATAATGGGAGAATTAGAAGTATAATTTATAGTGCTAACGATAAGGAATTTAGAGTTGAGGTATCTAATGTTTCACCTTTCAGTTTTAATACACTGAACAATGAACTTCTTAATTTGAACTGGGTTGATTATAGTACTTACTCGACACCAACGAGTTTTGGAGACGAAGTTGAATATAACTCTACCTATAGGATAGGGGTTGATTACAGTGTTGAATAGAAGACTTAGTAATTATATATTCTATGGAATTTTAGTTCTTATTGTAGTGATAATCTTATTGATTCGTTCTGTGACATTAGGAGTAAAACTTCAGGACATATCTGATTTAGAGAGAAATAATATTTCTTTGCAAAAAAGAATTGATTTACTAGAACAAACTGTTCAGGAAAACAAAGATGTTCAAACAAATGATTTATACGAACTTTATGATATAATTCCTAATATTTATTCTGGTCCTGAGCTAGAGAATAAAACATATGCTATATTAGAAAGCTTAGGTGTCAATGAGTCTGATGATATGCAACGTACTGTCTATGTGAATGAGTATGTAAATTTGGATGGACAAACTGATTTTGCAGATCTTGTTGATGATTATTATGTTGTAGAAGTACGAGTTTCGTTTACTACAGTTGATGTGGACGTACTTGCTAACTTCATTGATGAACTATATAATGCCGAGCAACTATTTATTATTAGTGACTTAAATTATACAGTGCCAATTGATGAGAATTTTGTAGAAGTACAAGTGCATTTCTATGCGATATATGATGTAGATATAATAGAAGAGGAAAGCTAATTAGCTTTCCTCTATTTTTTTGTATTGCTCAATTTCTTTGATTAACTCATCATACATTTCATTTTCTTTGACTTTTCTTTTTATTTTACCATTGACAAAGATTAGCCCTTCACCTTTTCCGCCGGCAATTCCGATGTCAGCTGCTTTGGCTTCTCCAGGACCGTTTACTGCACATCCCATAACTGCTACTGTGATATCAGTATCTTTCCTTTCCAGATATGCTTCCACTTTATCAACAAGTTCAAACATATTGTATTGGATACGACCACAAGTTGGACATGAGATAAGCTTTGGTTTAGTGTATAGACCTAAAGCACTTAACATCTCTTTCGCAACTTTAACTTCCTCGATAGGATCAGTAGATAAACTAACGCGAATTGTATCTCCGATACCTTCATATAATAGAATTCCCATTCCAATTGAACTTTTAATCGTTCCACCAAACTTTGTTCCTGCTTCTGTTATACCGAGGTGTAGGGGATAGTTAAACTCTTTACTGGCTAATCGATATGCCTCAACAGATTTATCGATATCACTAGATTTAAGAGATATTATTATATCTTCAAAATTAAATTTTTCTAGTAAGCCAACATGATATTTGGCGCTCTCAAACATTCCTTTTGCAGTTACACCATATTTTTCAATAATATGTTTTTCGAGGCTTCCCCCATTTATACCAATTCTGATAGGTATATTATTTTTTTTACACGCATCAACTACAAGTTTTATTTTATCATCGCTACCAATATTTCCGGGATTAATTCTAACTTTATCAATTCCCCCTTCAATACAAGTGAGTGCAAGACGATAATCAAAGTGTATATCAGCTACAATTGGGACTGTAACTTGTTTTTTAATTTCCTCGATTGCATTTGCGTCATCTTGATTAAATACAGCGAGACGAACTATTTTAGCACCTGCTGTTGCTAATGTATTGATTTGTGAGACTGTTTCCTTAATATTACGGGCTTTGGTAGTAGTCATAGTTTGGATAACTATGTCATTCATATTACCGATTTTTATACCACCAACTGTTACTAATTTTGTATTTCTTCTATCGTTCATATTATCACCGGTTTAATTATACATTATTAAAGGGAAAAAATACATAAATCTATTGCTTTTTAAATAAATAAATGATATATTTAAAAATGACTTTTAGTGAGGAGGAATTATTATGAGAACAGCATTTACTTTAAGATGTACAGTATGTAAAAGTGAAAACTATCGCATGGATAAAAATAAAAAAATCCACCCAGAAAGACTAGAAACTAACAAGTTCTGTCCTAAATGTGGTAAACAAACACTTCATAAAGAGAAAAAATAATTAAACTTCGTGATATAACGAAGTTTTTTTTATAAGGGAGGTTATTATGAAAAAATATATTTATGGAATCGACGTTGGAGGTACTACAGTCAAAATAGGACTATTCAGCAAAGATAAAACACTATTAGAAAAGTGGGAAATACCTACTGATACAAGTAATAATGGGATGAATATTATAGATGATATTTTTGCAGCAATTATCACAAAAACACCAGAACTTAATGAAGTGATTGGTTATGGTTTTGGTATTCCAGGCCCAGTTGTAGAAAATAATGTTCCATCATGTGTAAATTTAGGATGGGAAAATGTTAACTTAAAAAATTTATTGAAAGAACGATTAGATAACGAGAATATTTTTGTTGGTAATGATGCTAATGTAGCGGCACTTGGTGAAGCAGCATTTGGTGCTGGCCACGGACTTATGAATGTTGTTATGATGACATTAGGTACTGGTGTAGGTAGTGGTTTTGTTGTTAATGGAGAAGTAGTTGAAGGTTCAAATGGCGCAGCTGGTGAAATTGGGCATTTAACTGTTCCTTCTAGTAATAATATCCGATGTAATTGTGGTAAGATGGATTGCTTAGAAACTGTTTCAAGTGCAACAGGGTTTAGACGTGTATATGAAATAATGAAAGAAGATTATGAGGGAACATCAACTTTACTAGATTTTGAAACACCTTCGGCAAAAGCCATTTTCGATCATGCTAAAGCTGGAGATGACTTAGCAAATAAAGTTGTAGATTACTCAACAGGTTTTATTGGGTATGCATGCCATATAATAAGTATTACTACAAACCCTTCTGTAATTGTCATTGGTGGGGGTGTTTCAAAAGCAGGAGATTTTCTAATAGAAAAAATAAATGATGCTTTCAATAGTTACTTATTTGAACCTTGTGCAAACACAAAAATTGTTATTGCAAATCTTGGAAACGACGCTGGTATCTATGGTGGTTTGCAATTAGTGATTAACCATGGTTAAAGCGCTAATTAATGAGTATACAGAAAACACATATATCATCAATGAAAAGAAAGATGCATTTATTATTGATCCAGGAGCAAAACTTAATGAGATAAAAGAATATATCAGTTCAGAGGATTTACATGTTCAAGGGGTATTACTTACACATGGACATTTTGATCATTTATATACATTGAATCACGTTCAGGAAGAATATGATTGTGATGTATATATATATGATAGTGAAAGAGATTTTCTTTTTGATCCGAACTTGAATTTATCAAGTACTCTACATACTCCTATTACCTTCAATAAGAAAGATAGAATTAAAATCCTTCAAGATGGTGACAGGATTGAACTAGGTAGAGAAAAAATCGAAGTTATACATACTCCCGGACATTCTCGAGGAGGTGTTTGCTATAAATACAAAAGATTTTTGTTTAGTGGCGACACTTTGTTCAAAGGTACAATTGGTCGATATGATCTACCAACATCAAATCGTCAGAAATTAATGGATTCACTCAAAAAAATTATGAAAAAATGTAAGGATAATACAGTTGTATATCCGGGACATGGACATTTTACAACAATTATTAATGAAAAACATGATAATCCATTTATTAAATCATTTACAAAATAGACTAAAAGCCCTGAATTGGGCTTTTTTATTTTTTTAGCACTCATTTCTTGACACTGCTAAAATTGTGTTATATAATGTTGTTAGCATTCGGAATGTTAGAGTGCTAATGGAGGTGGCGTTATGCTCACAAAAAGACAAGAAGTTGTTTTACAATTAATTATTGAGGAGTACATAAAAACCGCTGAACCAATAGGTTCTAGAACACTTTCGAAGATACTTGAATTTTCACCAGCGACAATCAGAAATGAAATGGCTGATCTTGAGGATTTAGGATATATTGAAAAAACTCATACATCTAGTGGTCGTGTCCCAAGTGATAAAGGTTATCATTATTATATAGAAAAAATACTTGCAGATACGGAAAACTACGATAAAAGTTTCAATGTTATCGATGAAATGTTTGATAATGCTGACATTAGACGTGAAGAAGCAATAACTCAAGCAATGAACTTGCTGTCACAATTAACGAATTATACAACTATCGCCCTAGGTCCTGGAGCATATGGACAAAAGGTTAAGAAGATAGAATTGGTTCCTTTGCATGAGGAAACATGTATCCTGTTAATCGTAACTAATTATGGGCATGTTGAAAGTAAACAAATAATGCTTCCAGATAATACAAGTATGGAGGACATGAAAAGAGTAATCGAGATATTTAATGATATTTTGTATGATTGTCCGATTACAAAGGTTAGTGAGAAACTTCATTATGAGATTAATACAGCAAAAATAAAAGATATTCTTGCTTATAATCAAACAATTATTGATGCTTTCTTAGAAGCGTTTACTAACTTTACTCAAAGTAAGTATTACTTATCAGGAAAAAATAAAATGTTATATCAACCAGAATTTAGTGATGTTCAACGGGTTAGAGAATTATTAACTTTCTTTGAACAAAACGATATCTTTAAATTAGTAGAAAATACACAAGCACAAGGACTTTCAGTTAAAATCGGTAAAGAGAATCAAGTGAGTGCAATGCGAGATTGCACAGTAATTACAGTTCCTTACGAGTTAAATGAAAATGAAGCTGGTACAATCGCAATTGTTGGACCAACAAGAATGGAATATCAAAAGGTTATTCCCCTTGTGAAATATTTGGCATCACATATGTCAAAGTTATATAAGAGGAGTAAATAATGGCTAAAAAAGACAAAAAAATTACAGAGGATGTACTAGAAGAAGTAACTGAAGAAGTTGAAGCTGAAGAAAAGGTTTTGACAAAGGAAGAGGAGTTAACTCAAAAAGTTGAAGAGTTAGAAGCAACAATTAAAAAGATTCAAAATGATTATTTGCGTGAGAAAGCTGATTTAGAAAACGTAAAAAAACGTTTAGAAAAAGAACGTGTAATTGAACGCAAATACGCAGCAATGAATATTGCAAAAAAATTAGTTAGTCCCCTTGATAATTTTGAACTTGCACTAAATCATCAAGTAGAAGATGAAACAATTAAAAATTTCTTGCAAGGTTTTAAAATGATTCAAGATCAGATAAAAAAAGGTTTAGAGGAAGAAGGAGTTAGCGAAATTGACGCTCTTAATGAAGAATATGATCCAAACTTCCACCAAGCAATTATGACTGAAAAGAAAGATGGTGTAGAACCTAACAAAGTTATTGAAGTTCTACAAAAAGGTTATATGTTTAAAGACAGAGTAATTAGACCATCAATCGTAAAAATAAGCGAATAACAAGGAGTGAAATAAAATGGGAAAAATTATCGGAATTGATTTAGGAACAACAAACTCTTGTGTATCTGTTATGGAAGGTACAGAAGCAAAAGTAATCGCAAATGCTGAAGGTGCTAGAACAACACCATCAGTAGTAGCATTTAAAGATGGAGAAATTCAAGTAGGAGAAGTAGCGAAAAGACAAGTAATTACTAATCCAAATACTGTATCATCTATCAAAAGAAAAATGGGAACAAAAGAAAATGAAACAGTAAATAATAAAACTTACACACCACAAGAAATCAGTGCAATGATTCTTCAAAACCTAAGAAAAACTGCAGAAGATTACTTAGGACACAAAGTTACTGAAGCAGTAATTACTGTACCTGCATACTTCAATGATGCCGAAAGACAAGCAACAAAAGATGCTGGTAAAATTGCTGGATTAGAAGTTAAAAGAATAATTAATGAACCTACAGCTGCAGCGCTAGCTTATGGTATTGATAAAACTGATAAAACTCAAACTGTATTAGTATACGACTTAGGAGGAGGAACATTTGACGTTTCAATCCTAGAACTTGCTGATGGAACATTTGAAGTAGTATCAACTGCCGGAGATAACAGATTAGGTGGAGATGACTTTGATCACAAAGTTATGGATTACTTAGTAAGTGAATTCAAAAAAGAAACTGGTGTTGATTTATCAGTGGATAAAATGGCAATGCAAAGACTTAAAGATGCTGCTGAAAAAGCTAAAAAAGATTTAAGTGGAATTACATCTGCACATATCAGCCTACCATTCATTAGTGTTGGACCAAGTGGACCTGTTCATTTAGAAAAAACACTTTCTAGAGCAAAATTTAATGAGTTAACTAGTGTCTTAGTTGAAAAAACAATGGGGCCAGTTAGACGTTCTCTTAAAGATGCAGGAATGACTAAAAATGATATTCATCAAGTACTATTAGTTGGAGGATCAACAAGAATTCCAGCTGTCCAAGATGCAATTAGAAAAGAATTAGGTAAAGAACCAAATAAAGGTGTAAATCCTGATGAAGTAGTAGCAATGGGTGCTGCAATTCAAGGTGGAGTATTAAGTGGAGACGTTAAAGATGTATTATTATTAGACGTTACACCATTATCTTTAGGTATTGAAACTTTGGGTGGAGTATTTACAAAACTTATTGAAAGAAATACAACTATTCCAACTTCTAAATCACAAGTATTTAGTACAGCAGCAGATAACCAACCAGCTGTAGACTTACATGTATTACAAGGTGAAAGACCAATGGCTAATCAAAACAAAACATTAGGTCGCTTCCAATTAACAGACATTCCACCAGCACCACGTGGAGTACCACAAATTGAAGTATCATTTGATATTGATGCAAATGGAATTGTTAATGTAAAAGCAAAAGATTTAGGAACTGGAAAATCACAATCAATTACAATCCAAAATGATTCAGGATTAACTGATGCTGATATTGAAAGAATGGTAAAAGAAGCAGAAGAAAATGCTGAAGCAGATGCACAAATGAAAGAAGCAGTAGATTTAAGAAATGAAGCAGACCAATTAATCTTCGCAACTAATAAAGCAATCACTGATTTAGGTGAACAAGTAACTAGCGAAGAAAAATTAGAAGCAGAAGATAAAATTAAAGACTTAGAAGAAGCCTTAAAAGGTGATGACTTAGAAGATATCAAAGCTAAAAAAGAAGCACTGAATACAACAGCTCAAAATTTAGCTACAAAAGCATACCAACAAGCTCAACAAGCACAACAATCTCAACAAGATGATCCACTAGATGAAAATAGTGCTAACCAAGATGACACTGTTGTAGATGCAGATTTTGAAGAAGTAGACTAATAAAATTAGAAGCAGGTTTTCCTGCTTCTATCATAATTTGAGGTGAAGTAATATGGCAGATAAAAGAGATTATTATGACGTCCTGGGAATCGATAAAAACGCAGACGATGCATCAATAAAGAAAGCTTATCGTACAAAAGCAAAAAAATATCATCCAGACGTTTCAACAGAAGAAAACGCCGAAGCGAAATTTAAAGAAGTTCAAGAAGCTTATGAAGTACTAAGTGATTCAGCTAAACGTTCGCAATATGATCGTTTTGGTCATCAGGCAAACAACGGACAAGGTTTTAACACTTCTGGATTTGGTGGTTTTGACTTTGACATTAATGATATATTCTCAAGTTTCTTTGGTGGCGGAGGTCAACAAAGAACTAACCAACGACGTAAAGGACAAGATATTCAGCGTCGCATGAATATCACTTTTGAAGAGGCGATTTTTGGAGCTAAAAAGAAAGTTAGAGTTACAGTACATGAAGAATGTCATACTTGTCACGGTTCTGGAGCTCATTCAAAAAAAGATGTAAAAACATGTTCAAGATGTCATGGTAAAGGATCAGTAATTGTTGAACAACAATCGCTATTTGGAAGAACGAGAACGCAAACCGCATGTCCTGTATGTAAAGGTACTGGTAAAGAAATTACTAAAAAATGTCCAACATGTAACGGTGAAGGAATTGAATCACATAACAAAGAAGTTGAAGTAAGAGTACCTGAAGGTATAGATACAGGTCAACAAATCAGATTAGAAGGTTACGGAAATAAAGGTTATAATGGCGGACCTTCTGGTGATTTATACATCTTATTTGATGTGAAAAAGCATGAGTATTTCGAGCGTCATGGTGATGATATTGTAATTGAAGTTCCAATTACCTTTAGTCAAGCAGCACTTGGAGATACCATTAAAGTACCAACACCACATGGTAATGTAAAACTGAAAGTTCCATCAGGAACTCAAGGAGCTACAACATTCCGATTACGAGGTAAAGGTGCACCAAATGTTAGAACGAAACGCTACGGTGATGAACATGTTATTATTAATGTTGTAACACCTACTAAGTTATCAAGGCAACAATCAAAGTTATTCGAACAACTAGGTAATACTGGTTTAGATAAAGATACAATGTTTACTAAGTTTAAAAAATTCTTAAAAAAATAAGTTTCAGATTCCTGAAACTTTTTTTGAGTATGATATAATAGAAACGGTGATATTATGCAAAGATATTTTATTGAAAAATTAAATTTGAATCAAAAAACTGCTGTACTAGATAAAAACGATTATCATCACATAAAAAATGTGATGAGATTAAAAGTTAATGATGAAATCATCATCTGCAATAATCAAGGAAACTGCTATAAATCTTTGATAATACAGTTTGAAGACAACACAGTTCTCTGTCAATTACATGATGAGGTAGTAAGCAATGACATGGATGTCAAAGTTGACATAGCTCAAGCTCTTATTAGAAGAGAACGATTTGAGTATATGATTCAAAAGAGTACTGAGTTAGGAGTTAATACAATAATTCCAACAATAATGAAAAATGTAATTATTAAACTTGATCAAAGAAGTCAACCAAAAAAACTAGCACGATGGAATACACAAGCCAAAGAGGCTAGCGAACAAAGTCATCGTAATCGTTTAGCAAAAGTTGATAGCATAACAAGACTTCAAGATCTTAATTTTAAAGATTATGATGTCGTTTTAGTTGCGTATGAAAAAGAGAATAATAGTTCACATTTACGTAGTGTTCTCCAAAATGAGTATAAAAATATACTTGTTGTAATTGGACCTGAGGGTGGATTCACAAACTCTGAGATTGAGTATTTATCACAAGTTGAAAATATGGAGTTTGTTGGTCTAGGAAGACGAATTTTAAGAAGTGAAACAGCTTCTAGTTATATATTAAGCATATTAAGTTATGAATATGAAATGAGTGATTAGAATGAAAATAGCATTCTATACATTAGGTTGTAAAGTAAATACTTATGAAACAGAAAGTATCTGGGAATTATTTAAAAGTAAAGGATACAATAGGGTAAAAAGTTCAGAATATGCTGATGTTTATATCATAAATACATGTACTGTAACTAATTCTGGGGATTCTAAAAGTCGAAAAGCAATCCGAAAACTAATCAAAAAGAATCCAGAAGCAGTGATAGCTGTTATGGGGTGTTATTCACAAATGTCACCTGATGAGGTTGCTAGCATTGATGGTGTAGATATTATTATCGGGACGAAACATCGTGAGCAAATAGTAAGTCTTGTAGAAGATGTTTTACGTGAAAGACATAAAGTTAATAATGTGACAGATGTTTCACGATATCGTGAGTTTGATGAAACACATGTAACTAATTTTACTGAAAATACACGTGCTTTTCTAAAGATTCAAGATGGGTGTAATAATTTTTGCTCATACTGTATTATTCCTTTTGCGAGAGGTCCAGTTCGCTCCCGAAATAAGGATTCAATATTAGATGAAGCACGAAGTTTGGTTGCAAATGGATATCATGAAATTGTTTTAACTGGAATTCATACTGGTGGGTATGGAACTGACTTGGATAATTACTCGTTATTCGATTTACTTACTGACTTAAGCAAAGTTAGAAACCTTAAAAGAGTACGAATTTCATCAATTGAGATTAATGAGTTAACTGATGATATTTTGCACTTAATTAACGCTAATCCTATCTTTGCAAAACATCTTCATATACCGCTTCAAAGTGGTAGTGAAGAAATATTAAAGCAAATGCGCAGACATTATAATAAGCAAGAGTTTAGTGATATGATAAAAAACATTAGAAATATTATTCCATCTGTTGCTATAACAACAGATGTTATTGTTGGTTTTCCAGGAGAAACAGATGAACAGTTCTTAGAAATGTATGAGTTTATAAAAACTATAGCTTTCTCAGAATTACATGTCTTTCCTTATTCAAAGAGAAATGGTACTAAAGCTGCAAGAATGAAAAATCAGATAAATGGAATAATCAAATCATATCGAGTAAATCAATTGCTTGAACTTAATGAACAACTAGCTGAAAACTTTATTTCACAAAGTAGAGAAAAACCTTTAAGTGTATTATTTGAGACTTCCGATGATGAGTATACATATGGGCATTCTGATACGTACATATATGCCAAAGTAAAAAAGGATATATCACTTCATAATCACATTGTTGAAACAACAATAATTACTCCAAAGTATCGAGATACATTATGCAAAATGAAAAGCTAAACCACTTAGGTTTAGCTTTATTTAATTTGATATGCAATTAATACTTCATTTTCACCAGGGACATAAACATCGTATTCCTGTTGTTCTAAAATTGCATCTGGGAGATTGTGCAAGAATAATATCATTTCATCCAAACAATCATATTTATTAGTTGCCTCAATAACATGTTTTATTCCTTTTTTTAGTCTAATTTTCTTTAAAGTTTTCCGTTCGTTTTTAATAACAATCATTAGCTTATCATTTGAACGTTTAAACAGTTTACCATAACTGTATCTAATAAATACTGGAAGTTCATCAAACTTATGATTTAAGTACTTCCTAACTTTCTTTTTAGCACCACCACGGAGTTTTTTAAAAGAGTTAGTTTCTTTCTTGCGTTTCTTTTGAATTTTGTCTACAAGATTGATACCGTTAAACTTCTTTCTATCCAATTTTTTTGCTTTTCTTACATAACTTTTAGCACCTAAATACATACGAGCAGTTCTTAATAATCTAAATAAAATGAACAAGACAATTATACCTATAATGAGCGTATATAACCAGTTTTCAATAGCTAAATCTATGAGTTCTTGAAAATTCATCAAATCACCTTCTTTACTACATATATTTTAGCATAAAATGTTAAGATTGAGTACTTTTTAGTAAAAAAGCAATGTTTTTTGGAAATTGCTTTACAAATTTAATTTATTTTGTTATTATAAGTAAGGCAAATACAGAGTGAAAGGAGGGACCACAATATGGCAAAGACTGTAGTCAAAGAAAACGAATCAATTGAAGACGCTTTAAGAAGATTTAAGCGCGATGTTTCAAGATCAGGTACCCTGCAAGAAGCTCGTAAACGCGAATTCTATGTAAAACCAAGTATCTCTAAAAAAATGAGACAAAGAGCAAATCAAAAACGCAAATAGTACTTAATAAATAACGGTAAATTTACCGTTATTTTTTTCCCTTTAAAACGATAATATGTTATAATCAAGGTATAAAATAGAGGATAGGAGTTTGATAATTTGGTAGATTTGACAAAACTAAAAGTTAAGTTTAATAACTTAGACAACTTCCGTGTTGTTATAGGTAGCAATGACCGTAATATCAAAGTGTTAAATGCCTTATTTAACGTAAATATCTTTTCCAAAGGTGAGGAAATCTTTGTAGATACCAAAGATGAAAGATTGATAGCAACCTTAGAAAAGATTTTTAGTACGCTTATTATTATAGCTTCAAATAATATTTTGGTTACAGAAAGAGATGTATTATATATCTCAAAATTATCAGAGCAAATGGATTCGGATAGTATCTCAAATGTTTATACAAATCGTGTCTTGATAACAAAGACAATGTCAGGGAAACCGATTTATGCAAAAACTCTAAATCAAAAACATTATATTCAGGCAATCAATAATAACGATTTAGTATTTGGAATCGGACCAGCTGGAACAGGTAAAACTTATGTAGCTGTTATGAATGCAATTAGTAAATTGCGTGATGGTTCAATCAAAAAAATAATCTTAACAAGACCAGCAGTTGAAGCAGGAGAAAGTTTAGGGTTTCTACCAGGTGACTTAAAAGAAAAGGTAGATCCTTACTTAAGACCGTTATATGATGCATTATATGAGGCATTAGGAAATAAGCAAACAGAGGAACTAATTGAGAAAGGTACAATTGAAATTGCACCTTTAGCTTATATGAGAGGTCGTACTTTAGAAAATGCTTATGTTATTTTAGATGAAGCACAAAATACAACAACAAATCAAATGAAGCTATTTTTAACAAGACTTGGATTTAATTCGAAAATGGTAGTAACTGGAGATATTACACAGATAGACTTACCACGTAAAACAAACAGTGGGTTAGTTCAAGCGATTCAGCTAATGAACAAAGTTGATGGGATTGCAATACTAGAATTTGAACGTGTTGATGTAATTCGTCATCCACTAGTCCAAAAAGTATTGGAGAGATATGAAAATTATGAAAATAAATATACTAAACTATTTTGATAGTAATAATTATAATGAAATAATTGAAAAAGTATTAAATAAAGGTAGTAACCTTTTAAATCAACAAAACAAAGAAGTAAATATCATTTTAGTCAATGATGAGAAAATAAAGGAACTAAATAATCAGTATCGTCATAAAGACTATGCGACAGATGTCCTTACATTCCCTGATGGTTATTTGAATAATCTAGGAGATATATTTATCTCAGTTGATAAATGTAAAGAACAAGCGATTGATTTAGGTCATTCATTTGATCGCGAATTAGGTTTTCTGTGTGTCCATGGTTTTTTACACACACTAGGATATGATCACCAAAACGAAGAACAAGAAAAAGAAATGATAGAAATGCAAAATAAAATACTAAAAAGTGCAAAAGTATTTAGGTAGGTGTTAATATGAAAGATTTATTAAAAAAAGCAAAAGAAGTATTACCGAATTCATATTCAGGATATTCAAACTTTAAAGTAGCAGCAGCAATCCGTTTAAAAAATGGTGAAATTATAACTGGTGTAAATGTAGAAAACGCATCATTTGGATTAACTAACTGTGCTGAAAGAAGCGCGTTGTTTACTGCTTATAGTCAAGGATATCGAAAAAATGATATAGAGGAAATACTTATTACAACTGAACAAACTGATTTTATATCACCATGTGGAGCTTGTCGTCAAGTTATGCGTGAACTTATTCCTGAAGAGGCAAATGTTTATATCACAACTGTTGATGGGAAAGTTAAACAAGTAAAAAATAAAGAACTTCTTCCATTTGCATTCACAGAGGATGATTTATAATGTTTAAATCTGGTTTCGTTACTATAATTGGACGACCAAATGTAGGAAAATCAACTTTTTTAAATCAAGTTTTGGGTAAAAAAATCACTATTACAAGTGATAAACCCCAAACAACAAGAAATAATATTTCAGGGATTTTTACATCAGATTCTTCACAAATAATTTTTATTGATACTCCTGGTATTCATAAACCAAAACATAAACTTGGAGAGTTTATGACAGGAGAAGCAATCAACACTTTAAAAAGTGTCGATTTAATCATGTTTATGGTTGATGCTAATCAAGAAATTGGTCGTGGTGATTTATTCATTATTGAAGAATTGAAAAAAGTAAAAATACCAGTATTCTTAATCATAAACAAGGTTGATTTAGTTAAAGATATTGGATGGTTAAAGAAAAGTGTTGATAAGTACAAAGCAGCATATGACTTTAAAGGTATATTTTCAATTAGCGCTAAACGCGGTGATAATGTCACAAGATTGCTTGGTGATATCGAGAATGAACTTGAAGAAGGTCCTAAATTTTATCCAGATGACCAAATTACGGATCATCCGGAAAGATTTATTATTAGTGAGTTAGTAAGAGAAAAAGTTTTAAGATTAACTAAAGAGGAAATTCCTCATAGTGTAATGTGTTTAATAGATTATATGGAATATGATGAAAAAAATCCTCGTTTAATCAACATTCATGCATCAATTATTGTTGAACGTGATTCCCAAAAAGGAATAATAATTGGTAAGGGTGGACAAATGATTAAAAAAATAGGGACTTTAGCTCGAAAAGATATTCTATATTTACTAGGTAATAAAGTTTTTCTAGATTTACACTGCAAAGTTGTTAAGGACTGGAGAAACAAAGATTTTCACTTAAGAAACTACGGATATACAGAGGATTTATAAGAGGTGAACTTATGGATTTTAATGAAGTATTTGTATTAAACTCAATTGATTACAAAGATAACAGCAAAATCCTTTACCTATACTCGAGTTTAGGTCATAGTAGTGTAATTGCTCATGGTGTGAAAAAAATGAACAGTATCAATCGTTTTCTTTCGCAAAATGGGACTAAAATTAAGTTATCTATGACAAAAGGTAAGTTTCCTTCTCTTAAAGAAGGGGAATTACTAAATGACTATGAAAATATTAAACATGATTTAGTTTCATACACATATATGAATCATATTATGGAACTAGTTAGAAATGTAATAAGTGATGACTTAGATCATCCAAAAATGTATCAGTTTCTTGACAAAATTTTTGAGCAAATGAACAACCATAATGACAGTGAACTACTTACTTTTATATTTGAGTTAAAATTATTATTCTTTATAGGATATGGCCTTAACTTTAAAGGATGTAGTATTTGTCAAGATAACGAGGAACTTGTATTTAACATTTCAAACGGTGGTCTTGTTTGTAGGAAACATCTTACAATTAATCAAAGGGCTTATGAAGCGGATATATTTAATATCTTAAAAACCCTATATTATTTAGATATCAACACAGCTACATTACCACTTATAAGTAAACCCGAACGTGTCATAATAAGAAATATTATTGATGTGTTATATGATGAGTTTGTAAGTTATAAAACAAAATCACGTTCAATATTAAAACAAATTATAAAATACTAAAAAGAGCTTGTCTCTTTTTTTTAAAACTGTGGTATAATATAAACTGCATAATTATGTCCAAATTTATGTGCTAGGAGGCTATAAAATGAATAAAATAAAAATGGAAGAACTTGTAAATTACGCAAAAAACTACGGATTTGTATACCAAGGTAGTGAAATTTATGGGGGCTTAGCAAATACATGGGATTATGGACCATTAGGAGTCGAACTAAAAAAGAATATTAAAAATGCTTGGTGGAAAAAGTTCATCCAAGAAAACGAACATAATGTTGGATTAGATTCTTCAATCCTTTTAAATCCGAAAACATGGGAAGCAAGCGGACATGTTGGGGGATTTAGTGACCCATTAACTGATTGTAAAAGTTGTAATACAAGACATCGTGCTGACAAGCTAATTGAAGATTTTACTGGTAATGAAGTAAATGCTGATGGTTGGTCGAATGATGAAATGATGAAATATATTAAAGACAATAATATCGTATGTCCAAATTGTGGTAAGTTAGACTACACTGATATTCGTCAATTCAATCTAATGTTTAAAACATCACAAGGTGTTGTTAGTGATTCAACAAGTGATATATACTTACGTCCAGAAACGGCTCAAGGGATATTTTTAAACTTTAAAAACGTTCAAAGGACTTCACGAAAAAAAGTGCCGTTTGGAATCGGACAAATAGGTAAATCATTTAGAAATGAGATTACTCCAGGTAATTTTATCTTTAGAGTAAGAGAGTTCGAACAAATGGAGTTAGAGTTTTTCTGTAAGCCAGGAACAGAGATGGAGTGGTTTAAATATTGGAAACAAGCTTCACATGACTTCTTACTATCATTAGGATTAAAAGATGAAGACATCAAACTAAGAGATCACGATGTAGAGCAGTTATCACATTATTCAAATGCAACAACTGATATTGAATTTAGATTCCCATGGGGATTTGATGAATTATGGGGTATTGCATCAAGAACAGATTATGATTTAAAACAACATCAGGAACATTCAAAACAATCATTACTATATTTGGATCCTGAAACAAATGAAAAATACTTACCATATGTTATTGAACCATCACTAGGAGTTGAAAGACTATTCTTAGCTGTACTAGCTTCTAGTTTTAAAGAAGAAACACTTGAAGATGGAGAAACTAGAATCAACTTCCAAGTAGCTCCTCATCTAGCACCATATAAAGTAGCAGTTTTACCACTAATAAAAAAATATCATAAAGAAAAAGCAAAGGAAATGGAACAGTACTTAGGTAGATTCTTTACTGTAACTTATGATGAAACTGGTAAAATTGGTAAAAGATATCGTCGTCAAGACGCAATTGGAACACCATATGTGCTTACTATTGACGATACAGGAGTTAATGAAGAAAAGTTTACTCTTAGAGATCGTGATACTATGGAACAAATAGTATTATCGAAAGATGAACTAGTTCCTTACTTAATGGATAAATTGTACTATTAGGAGATATAGATGCCAAGAATTAGTGAAGAGACAATCAATCAAATCTTAGCCAAAACCGACATCGTTGATGTTATTGGAGAAAAAGTAACACTTTCTAAACAAGGAAAGGGTTATTTTGGTTTATGTCCATTTCATAATGAGAAAACACCATCATTCTCAGTTGAACCGGAACGCAAAATTTACAATTGTTTCTCATGTGGTGAAAAAGGAAATGCAATAACTTTTCTCCAAAAAACAAGTAACTTATCATTTGTTGAGGCTGTTGAAGAATTAGCTAAAAGAGCAAATATGGATATAAATTTTAATGAGTACAAAAAAGAAAATCCTCATACAAGACTCTATGATATAAATAATGATGCCTTGAACTTCTATAAACTGTATTTAACTAATACGAAACAAGGTAGTAAGGCAAAAGAATATCTTAGTAAAAGAGGATTAACTGATGATGTAATAACTACATTTGAGTTAGGATTGTCGCCAAGTGAATATGACTTATTAACTAAGACTTTGACTTCACGAGGTGTATTAACTTCTGACTTGTATGATCTTGGACTAGCAAAACTTAGTAAATCAGAACAGTTCTATGATTTATTTAGAGACCGTGTGATTATTCCTATAAAAGATGAGAAAGGCAATACAGTTGCTTTCTCAGGGCGTACTTACATGGAAAAAGATAAAGATAGCCCAAAATATATAAACTCACCACAGACGAAAATATTCACTAAATCAAACGTCCTTTATAACTTAAATAATGCTTTAAACTCCATTAAAATGAATGATCGAGTAGTTTTATTTGAAGGGTATATGGATGTTATTGCCGCCCATCGATCAAACATCAAAGAAAGTGTTGCTTCAATGGGAACATCACTAACCAAAGAACAGGTCCGTTTAATGAAACGTTACACAAATAATGTTGTAATATGTTATGACGGCGATCCTGCAGGTATCGAGGCTACATCAAGAGCAATTAATCTCTTGCGTAATGAAAACATGAATATCAAAATCATAATGTTACCAGATCGTTTAGATCCTGATGATTACATAAATAAGTTTAGTACCGATGCACTAAATGACTTTATTAACAACAAATGGATTGATAGTATAGAGTTTGAATATCGTAAAAATAACATGGATATTGATTTCACAAAAATGCTTGATATTGAAAGATTCAAAAAAACAGTATTTGATCTTATCAAAAACACTTCAAATACCATTATTGAATCATACATTAAAAGACTAGCAGATGATGTTAAAATCTCAGAGGAATCAATAAAACAAGATTTCCAACAATACACAAAAAGAAATATTCAAAACATTACAAAACAAAGAAGTAAAAAAATGGTTATTGACAACAAATATATTGTTGCTGAAAGAAAAATATTAAATTACTTCATCGATGATTTTAGATTTGTTCAAGACTTTAACCAAGAATTTAAAGGACTGTTCTTCATCACTGATATTGTTCGTGATATAAGAATGGTTATCGAAGATTTGTACTTTAAAGAATTACCTGAAAATAGAAAAACAATTAATCTAGATGAGTTGTTTACTTCATTAACTGAGGAACAAAAACACTTCTATGAGTCAAAAATAAAATATAAACAGGCCGAATTAAAGGACCAAGAATATGTGGACTTCAAAGAAGTGTTAAATGGCTACATTAATGAAATTCAATATGAACAATGGAATGAAGAAATTCGTATTGCTCCAACAATTCAAGAAAAGATTAAACTCGCAGAATACCGTGATTTAAAACTAAAGGAGGATAAAAGATGGACAAGGAAAAAATAATCCAGGAGCTAATTGAAATTAGCAAAGCAAAGGGATATCTAGCAGTAAAAGAAATCTTAAAATACGTTAGTGATGATAGTGAGGATTTCGATCATATCGTAGCTGAACTTGAGAAAAAACAAGTGGACGTAGTTGCCGAAGCTGAAATGGTTAATTACAAAATGCCGGAATTAATTTCTGAAGACGCTGTCGTAATCGATGAAGAACTAGATGAAAGCATCGTATTAGATTTAGATTTCACAAAAGATATAGAAGAAGAATTATTACAAGATAAATCATTTGAGAATCAAATCTCAATAAAAGTTGATGACCCAGTACGTATGTACTTAAAAGAAATAGGTCGAGTTGATTTACTAGAAAGTACAAAAGAAGTTGAGTTAGCAACTGATATTGCAAACGCAGCAATGGCAAAAGAACAATTTGATGAAATGGTTTCAGCTGGTGAAGAAATAAGTCCTGAGTATAAGTTACAAGTAGAACAATTATTGTTTAAGGGTGAGTTAGCAAAAAACAAATTAGTTGAAGCAAACTTAAGACTAGTAGTATCTATTGCCAAAAGATATGTTGGTAGAGGTATGCAGTTCTTAGACTTAATTCAAGAAGGAAATATGGGGTTAATGAAAGCTGTTGGAAAGTTTGACCACACGAAAGGATTTAAGTTTTCTACTTATGCAACATGGTGGATAAGACAAGCAATAACAAGAGCGATTGCCGATCAAGCAAGAACAATTCGTATCCCAGTACATATGGTTGAAACAATCAATAAACTAGTTAGAACACAAAGACAATTAATTCAGGAATTAAAAAGAGAACCACATCCAGAAGAAGTTGCTGAACGAATGGGAATAAGCGTTGAAAAAGTTCAAATAATTCAAAAAGTTGCTCAAGAGCCAATCTCTTTAGAATCACCTGTAGGTGAAGAAGAGGACTCAAGTTTAGGTGATTTTATCGCCGATCCAGATACACTAACTCCAATGGAGTATACGTCTAAAGAAATGCTAAAACGCGAACTTGACAGTGTTTTGGAAACGTTAACAGACCGTGAAGAGAAAGTTTTAAGAATGCGTTTTGGATTACTTGATGGTCGTAGTAGAACATTAGAAGAAGTTGGACGTGAATTTGGTGTTACGAGAGAACGTATAAGACAAATTGAAGCAAAAGCACTTCGTAAACTTAGACATCCTTCTAGATCAAAGAAACTGAAAGATTTCATGAGTGGAAAATAATGAAAATTTCGAAACGTCTTGCATCTTGTGCAAGATATACTGATGGGTTTATTAATTTAGCTGATATTGGTACTGACCACGCTAAGTTACCTATCTTATGTGTATCTAGTGGGTACGTTAGTAAAGCACAGGCAATTGACAATAAAGAAGGACCATTTGTATTGGCGTTTTCAAATGTAAAGAAATATGATTTACAAGATAAAATAAAAGTAGTACTAGCCGATGGACTCGAGAAAATAGATAGTGATACAGATGTTGCTGTAATTAGTGGTATGGGTGGCGAATTAATTGCTAAAATATTACAAAAAGATTCACTTGGTAATATTAAGAGAATTATTCTACAACCAAATAATCACTCATCTTCAATTAGACGTATTCTTCCTAACATTGGGTATAGAATAATCGATGAGATTGTTTTAGAGGATTCAAAGAAAATTTATGAAATCATTGTCTTAGAAAAAGGAACATCAGAATTGAGTGAAATTGAAACTCAATTTGGACCTGTTAATCTTCGCTTTAGACCACACTTTTTCATAAAGAAACTTAATATCGAGATTGTCAAACTAGAATCAATATATGATAGTATTCCTGATGCTGTGGAACAAGAAAGAGTAGCTAAGAGGATAGAACTACTCAAGGAGGTTTTACGATGAATGGAAATGATATAAAGAGAATCTTTGAAGAAATATATCCAACATCATTTGCATACAATTGGGATAATGTCGGATTACAGGTTGGAACTCTTAATAAAGACATCAATAATATTTTACTATCACTTGATTTAACAGAAGAAGTTATAAAAGAAGCCATAAAAAAAAGCGTTGAACTTATAATTGTTCATCACCCAATGATTTTTTCTGGAATTAAATCAATCAAAACAGATTCTCCTATAGGTAAAATGATTTCACTGCTTATCAAGAACGATATTACGCTATACGTTGCACATACTAATTTTGATATAAGTAATAGGGGAATGAATAGAATACTTGCTGACATGCTAGATATTCACGATCAGGAGATATTAGAATATACAACTGATGATGAAGGACTAGGAATAATTGGGAATATAAGTGAAAAAACTGATATGTCTACAGTAATCAATAATATTAAATCAGTCTTCAATATTTCAACTGCTAAGTTAATTGGTGACATTAACAAAAAAGTTAAAAGAATCGCAATTGCAGGTGGCAGTGGTTCAAGTTTAATTAACCTTGCAAAGGTAAACAAAGCGGACTTGTATATTAGCGGAGATATAACATACCATCACGCATTAGAGGCTAAATCTATTGGACTAAATGTTCTAGATATTGGACATAATATTGAAAAAAATGCACTTCCAAAACTTCAATCTATCCTTTGTGGTTTAATGCCAGAGTGTGAAATATTACTATCAGAGATTAATACGAATCCATATAAAGAAGTATAAAAAAAAAGAGGCTAGCCTCTTTTTTTTATACTTCAGAAATAGCTTCAACAGGACAAACTACTTCACATGCTCCACAATCAATACATACATCTTCATCGATTACGTAGATATCCCCTTCGCTGATACAATCAACAGGACATTCAGCAACACAAGCACCACATGCGATACATTCATCAGAAATTCTTCTTGGCATAGTTAATTCCTCCTTAACTCTACTATTTTGTCATATATATTTTATTCTATATTGGCTCATTTGTAAACAGGTTTTAGCGTTTATTTACCTTTTTTTCTCTTTTTTATAATAATTATAGTCTCTAGGACTATTTCAATAAAAAGTTGTAATAAATATACTTGTATTTTTTGTTGATTTTTAGTAGAATATAAAGGAGTCGAAAAGGAGTGATTTATAAATGGTTAACTTAGCAGTATGGGCATTTATCTTGATATTATTAGGAGTTTTATTAGTAGGAGGAGCTTTAGGGTTCTGGTTATCACAAAGATACTTTAAAAAATACTTAAGAGAAAATCCACCAGTAAATGAAAATATGATTAGAGCTATGATGACACAAATGGGTAGAAAACCATCTGAAAAACAAGTAAGACAAGTTATGGCATCTATGGAACAAGCAAAATAAATAACCTCAATTGAGGTTTTTTTATTATTTGTAGTATAATTGAGAAGGGTGATAGATATGATTGAACTAATATTAAAACTTGAAATGTCGTTATGGATTGAGGAGACTAGAAATAGTTTTGACTATATGAACTCAGTATTACATAACGATTTTATCGAATTTGGATCTAGTGGTAAAGTTTATAATAAAGAGGATATTCTGAATAGTCTTGACTTGAAGATTAACTCCAAGTTTCCATTTGAGAACGTAGATATGAAAAGAATTGATGAATCAACTATCTTGGTAACTTATGTTTCAGTTATTAATGATGGTACTCTAACTGTTAAGAGTAATCGATCTAGTATTTGGATTGGTAAAGAAAACTTCCAGTTGATTTTCCATCAAGGGACTATCATTAAAGATGTTAATTAAATAATAAGTGTACACAATATAAAAAAAGGTAAACATTTAGTTTACCTTTTTATATCCAAGTTACTTTTGGTTCAACATTATTTTTAATGTTATTGAAGTTCTTTTTGTGTCGGTAGGTTACAAGCACTAGTAGAATTCCTGTAAATATAGCCATTTCAAAGTCCTTTGTAACTAAACCAATTATTACGGCTGTTAATACTGCTGCAGTTGATGCAACACTAACATATTTCCAAATTTTCAGAATTATTAGGAATACTACCATCATAATAAATGCATATAAAGGATTGAATGCTATCATCATTCCAACGGTAGTAGCTACTGCTTTTCCACCTTTGAATTTGATGAATATACTATATACATGTCCAAATGCTGCAGCAACACCATATGCAAGTGGATGTAGCAATTGACTACCATCTAAAACTCCAGTTTGAATTAGTAGTACTATTAATCCTGCTTTAAGACCATCAAGAAATAAAACAGTAAGTCCTATTTTTTTTCCTAAAAATCGTAAGGAATTAGTACCACCGGGATTACCACTGCCATGATTACGAATATCTATACCTTTTATTTTTGTTCCTAAAATTACCGAAAAAGGAATAGATCCTAACAGGTAAGCAACGGCTAGTAATAAGTATTTAAAGACCATTTATATCAACTCCAAAATCTTTGTTTACAAACAATTATAACATACCAATTTGAAATTTACACTACAAAAATCATTTTCATTTTGTTATAATATTAAAAGTAGTCAAGACTTAGAAGGATGTGTTACATGATGAAACCGAATATTAATACTTATGATGAAACATCGATTCAAATATTAGAAGAACTGGAAGCTGTCAGAAAAAGACCTGGTATGTATATTGGTAGTACTGACTCTAGAGGGCTTCATCATTTAGTGTGGGAAATTGTTGATAACGCTATTGATGAGGTACTAGCAGGATATGGTACTGAGATATCAGTGACTATTAAAGAAGACAACAGTATTGTCGTTGTTGATAATGGTCGTGGAGTACCTGTTGGATTACATGATAGTGGTAAAAGTGCAGTAGAAATTATTTATACTAGACTCCATGCTGGTGGGAAGTTTGGCCAAGCAGGAGGATATAAGGTTTCTGGTGGATTACATGGTGTTGGGGCTTCAGTAGTAAATGCCTTAAGTGAGTTTGTTGATGTAAAAGTTAATAGAGATAACAAAATATATCACATAAAATTCACTGATGGTGGTAAAGTTACCAATAATCTTGAAGTAATTGGAGAAACAAAGAAAACAGGAACAACAGTTTGGTTCAAACCAGATAGCGAAATGTTTTCTACTAGTGTATTTAATTTTCAAACAATTTCGGAAAGACTACGTGAAAGTGCGTTCTTATTAAAAGGATTAAAAATGATTTTGATCGATGAACGTTCAAAAACAAAGGAAGAATATATTTATAATGACGGAATAATTTCTTACGTAGATTTCATAAATGAGAAGAAAACAAAGATACATGATACAAAATTTTTAGAAGGATCAGCACTTGAGATTGAAGTTGAAGTTGCATTTCAATTTACCAAATCATACTCCGATCAAATAATATCGTTTGTAAATAATGTACGAACAAAAGATGGTGGAACACATGAAACAGGATATAAATCTGCTTTAACAAAGCTGTTTAACGAGTATGGACAACGCGTTGGATTAATTAAAAATGGAACAAAACTTGAAGGTGTTGACATTAGAGAAGGTCTTACAACTATTCTATCAATAAGGATTCCAGAGCATCTCTTACAGTTTGAGGGACAAACAAAGAATAAACTTGGTACCCCTGATGCGAGAACATCTGTTGAGCAAGTTGTATCTGAAAAAATGACATACTTTTTTGAAGAAAATAATAATTTAACGTATACATTAATAGAACGTGCTTTAAAAGCTAAATTAGCACGCGATGCTGCTCGAAAAGCTCGTGAGGAAGCTCGTATAGAGCGCAAGAAAAGTAAAATAGAAACAAACTTATCAGGTAAATTATCACCTGCTCAAAGCAGAAACCCAAAAAGAAATGAACTATATTTAGTGGAGGGAGACTCTGCTGGTGGAAGTGCTAAACAAGGTCGAGATAGAAAGTTTCAGGCAATTCTACCATTACGTGGTAAAGTAATTAATACTGAAAAAGCTAAGATAGAAGATGTACTAAAGAATGAAGAAGTAAATACCATAATTCATACTGTTGGAGCGGGATTAGGTCCTGATTTTGATATAACAAAATGTAACTATGATAAAGTAATAATCATGACGGATGCCGACACAGATGGAGCGCATATCCAGGTATTATTATTAACATTCTTCTTTAGATATATGAGAGAACTTGTTGAAGCAGGTAAAGTTTATATCGCTCTACCACCTCTTTACAAGGTATCGAGAAAAGTGAAAAATAAAACAATTACTGAATATTGTTGGTCTGATGAAGAACTTGAGGACTTCACAAAACAATATAAGCAATATAATATCCAAAGATTTAAAGGATTAGGTGAAATGAATGCAGGGCAACTTTGGGATACGACAATGAATCCTGAAACAAGAACACTAATTCAAGTGCAAATTGATAACCTTGCGGATGCTGATCAACGTATAAACGTACTAATGGGAGATAAAGTAGAACCTCGTCGTGAATGGATTGAGCGTAATGTAACTTTTTCTTCTGAAGATAACTTCAAGATTTAGGTTGGTGAATTGATATGGCGAAAAAAATAATTGAAGAAATTAACGAATTTGTTGATCAGAAAGTAATACAAGAAAATTTAGAGAACATCGTAGGTGAGCGTTTTGGTAGATATTCAAAATATATTATTCAGGATCGTGCATTACCTGATGTAAGAGATGGATTGAAACCAGTTCAAAGACGTGTTTTATTCTCAATGTACAAATTAGGAATGTTTAGTGATAAACCATATAAGAAATCAGCAAGAATTGTTGGGGATGTAATAGGTAAATATCATCCTCATGGTGATTCTTCTGTATATGATGCAATGGTAAGACTAAGTCAACCTTGGAAAATAAGAAACTTATTAGTAGATATGCATGGTAATAATGGTAGTGTTGACGGAGATAGTGCCGCAGCTATGCGTTATACAGAGGCTAGAATGTCTTTGGCAAGTCAATTATTACTTCAAGATATTGAGAAGAGAACTGTAGACTTTATTCCAAACTTTGATGACGAGGAATACGAACCAACAGTACTACCAGCAAGATATCCCAACCTTTTATGTAATGGTGCAACAGGAATAAGTGCTGGTTATGCAACAGAAATCCCTCCTCATAACTTACGTGAAGTAATAAATGCAGTAGTAAAAAGAATTGAGAATCCAGAGTTAACAATAGATGGATTACTAAAGATAATGAGAGGGCCTGATTTCCCTACAGGTGCGATTGTACAAGGTAAAGACCAAATTCGAAAAGCTTTCGAAACAGGTCGTGGTCGTATCATGATAAAATCAAAAACAGAAATTGAAGATCAAAAAATAATAATTACTGAAATACCTTATGAAGTAAACAAAGCAACTTTAGTAAGAAAAATGGATGATATTCGTATAAAAAAACTAATTGACGGTATCAACGTTGTTCGCGATGAATCAGATCGTGAAGGATTACGAATTGTTGTTGAAGTAAAGAAGAACTTTGATCCAGTTATAATTCTTAACTTCCTTCATAAAAAAACAGATTTAACAAAATCATATAACTACAATATGGTTGCGATAAATAATAAAAGACCTAAACTTATGGGTGTTTTTGAGATTATTGACGCTTATATTATGCACCAAAAAATTGTAGTAACTAATAGATCAAATTATGAACTTAGAAAAGCACAAAAAAGGTTACATATTTTAGAAGGTATTATTAGAATGCTAGACGTTCTTGATGAAGTAATTAATCTAATTAGATCATCAAAAAACAAACGTGATGCCAAAAATAAATTAATGAAAACCTTCAAATTTACTGAAGAACAGTCAGAGGCAATTGTAACCCTACAATTATATAGATTATCAAGTACTGATATTACGGCTTTACAAAAGGAACTTCAGGAACTTGAAACAAACATTGATGCTTTAAATTTAATATTGAGAAATGAAATTGAACTTGAACGCGTTATTATAGATGAGTTAAGAGTAATCCAGAAAAAACTATCTTCAAAAAGATTGACAGTAATTGAAGAAGAGATAGAAAAAATTACAATTTCAGAAGAAGAGTTAATTACTGAAGAAACTGTAATGGTTGGTATTTCTAAAGAAGGATACGTAAAATCATCATCTATTAGATCATTTAATGCTACTGCAACAACAACACTTCGTGATAATGATTCACTATTATTCTCAGAAGAAGCTTCAACATTAGAAACAATGCTAATCTTTACAAATAAAGGGAATTACATATATTTACCTGTATATAAAATACCTAATTACAAATGGAAAGAGCTAGGAACCCATATTAATAATATCGTTCAGTTGAGTGAAAACGAGATAATAGTAAAAATACTCAAAATTGCGGAATTTAATAATGATAAACGTCTCTTATTTGTTACAAAAAATAATCTAATAAAGCAAACTGAACTAAAAGAGTTTGAAGTATCGAGATATTCAAAACCAATTAGAGCTATTGCACTTAGTAAAAATGATGAAGTAGTAGCAGTAGATGTGACTTCTGATCCAGAATCAGAATGTATGATATTCTCTGAAAAAGGTCTTGCTTTAAGATTCAATCTAGATGAGATACCTGTAACTTCAACAACTGCAAAAGGTGTAAAAGGTATGAATGTAGGTCCAAATGATAATTTAGCTACAGGATTAATTCTAAAAGATCATCATGATTTATTATTGTTAACAAATAGAGGAACCATAAAACGAATTGATATAGCTGAGATTCATAAGAAGAAACGTACTAATAAAGGTGTACAAATATACAAAGTTGTAAAATCTAACCCTTATCTAGTCCAAGATACATGTTTAATGAATGCAACTCAGTATAAAAACAGAGCAAAAATCCTAATTAACACAACAAAAACAGCAGTTAACGTAAGTGCATTTGATATAAAAGTTGATAAAACAGAAAATGGTAAAACATTTATCAAGAAAAAAGATGGACAGGCAGTATTTATAAATATCGAACAACTTGAAGAGGATGAAACATTATCTCCTATTTCAGAATATGTGAAAGAGATTGATCAGGAATTAATTCAGCAAAAACTTTTCGAGTAAAAAAGTAGCTTAGCTACTTTTTTTGTTTATTGTATTCAAAAAAAATATAAATGACTATAAAATAACGCATATTTTCGTTGAAAATATCGATAAATATAGTAAAATATATATATAAATGTCATATTTGAGGTGAGATTATGAATTGTATGGAAAATTTGAATAGAACTCAAATACCTAACGATGTAGTTATCGATTATATTAAACTTTACAAGTCAATTGGAATTAATAGGTATAATCATGATACATTAGTTAGTGATTATGAAGTAATGGTGCGACAAACTATAAGAAATGATATTTATTATTTTGCAAAAATATTTCAGATAAATGTTACTGATGCAAGGTTCAAATCATTAGTTTATAAGAATGTTAAACCAAAAAACAAAGATGAGAAGCTAATTCTTAATCTTCAAAATGCCTTCACTAAGATTCATAAGGACATTACTTCTTTTGAATTATTAGTAACAGAAGTACAAGATTTGATGAGGTTTCTTTATACTGATATCTTATCTCCAGTTAAAATGCAATTTCGTAAAATTGAGAGAAAAGAGAGAAATGTTAATCTTTTAACTAGTAAACATACAAGTACTAGAGAATTGCTGGAGTCACTAATTCAACTCTTTAACAGTTCAGTTAAAGAAAATCGGTACGAAGTATCATTAATTATTATGAATTTCTATATCGATTTCATTAAAATCAGACCATTTAATGAAAAAAATAATGAAGTCGGCCTATTGATAATGTATATTTTATTACTCGCAAATGGATTTGAAGTATATGAATATATAAGTTTATTAGAAAAAATCTTTAAAAATAAGTCAACTTTTGATAATGTAGTATTGCAGTCATCTTTTAATTGGGAAGTTGGGTATGCTCAAATTTTACCTTTACATCAGTTTATACTGAAAGTATCGATAGAATCATACCAAACTCTTAACTTTTTAGTTCGGGATTATGAGTTTGACAAGCAATTGAATAAATCAAATAATATTGAAAACACAATCAATAAATTAGATGAAATATTTAGTAAGGATGATATAAGAAATATACATCCATACATATCAGATTCAACAATCAACAGGACTCTTAAAAGATTAAGAGATGACCATAAAATTCGACCACTTGGTAAAGGTAGAAGTGCGAAATGGTTAAAACTGTATAAAACTGATAATAAAAAACTAAAATTTGAACAACTAGATCTTAATATATAGGTGGTATTATGAAAAAACAAATTGATAAAATTATTAAAGAAGCATTAAAAGAGGACATTCCAACAATTGACGTCACTACGGATAATTTATTTGATGAGCAAGTAAGTGAAGGTGTATTTACTGCAAAAGAGAATGGTGTTTTAAGTGGTGTTAGTGTCATGAAAAGAGTATTTGAAATTGTTGATGAATCAGTGTATGTTAAAGTCATAAATGGTGATGGAACATATGTTGAAAATGGTGATGTTGTCGCTATAATTAGCGGTAAATCAAAATCGATATTAAAAGGAGAACGTGTTGCTTTAAACCTTATGCAACGTATGAGTGGAGTCGCAACACTGACAAGGCTTTTTGTTGAACAAGTAACAGATGGAAGAGCAAAAATTCTTGATACTAGAAAAACAACTCCGAACTTAAGGATACTTGAGAAACGTGCAGTTGTAGACGGTGGTGGAATAAATCATCGTATGAGTTTAAGTGATCAAGTTATGATAAAAGATAATCACATTAAAGCTGCTGGAAGCATTACAAAAGCGGTTGAAATAGTAAAATCCAAAATTGACCAATCCATACGTATTGAAGTAGAGGTTGAGTCTTTTGAGCAATTTATTGAAGCTGTTCAAACTGAATGTGATATCATTATGCTCGATAATATGAGTAATGATTTAATGAAAAAATGTGTTGAGTATAATAAAGGAAAATTACTAGAAGCAAGTGGAAATATGACAATTGATAGAATAAAAGGTGTTTCTGAAACTGGTGTTGATTTCATCAGTGTTGGTGCACTTACTCATTCATATACGTCACTAGATATAAGCTTGAAATTTAATTAATAAGAGGTGAAGGTATGAAACTAAATGAATTACTAGGAAACATTAAAGAGGAATTAAAAAATAGTTTAGTAAAACTAGGATACTATGATGAAAGTATTGATATGATTTTAGAAACACCAAAAGATAAAACAAATGGAGACTACTCTGCAAATGTTGCTATGAGATATGCAAGAGTTGCTAGAAAAGCTCCAATTATGATTGCTAATGATATTGTTGCAAATTTTGACCAAGAAGGATTGTTCATAAAAGAAATCGTAGTCGCTAATCCAGGATTCATCAATTTCTACTTAGACAAATCATTTCTACTTGACACTGTAAATGAGATTAATGAGTTGAAAGAAAATTATGGTAATCTAAATATAGGTGAAGGTGAACACTACAATATAGAATTTGTAAGTGCAAATCCTACTGGAGCGCTACATATAGGTCATGCTCGTGGAGCTGCAGCTGGTGATTCTTTAAGTAGAATCCTAAAAAAAGCAGGATTCAAAGTTACTAAAGAGTTCTATGTAAATGACGCTGGAAACCAAATCCATAATTTAGCTAAAAGTATTGATGCTCGTTATAAACAATTATTCAATCTAGATGTTCCAATTCCCGAAGATGGTTATAATGGTCCAGAAATTATTACAACAGCCGAAGCTATTAAAGCGGAATACAATGATAGATTTATTGAAGAAGATGGTTACGAGTTCTTTAGAAAATATGGTGTAAATACACTGTTAGATAGATTGAAAAAAGATTTGGCTGATTATGGAGTTACTTTTGACGTATGGTTTAGTGAAAAATCACTATACGATCAAAATTTGGTTAAATCAACAATCGATTTATTGATAGAAAAAGGATTTACATATGAGCAAGAGGGTGCAATATGGCTTAAAACTAGTAATTATGAGGATGAAAAAGATCGCGTAATTATTAAATCTGATGGATCTTTAACATATATTACACCTGATATTGCATATCACAAAAACAAGTTAGATAGAGGATTTACAAAATTAATCGATATCTTAGGCGGAGACCACCACGGTTATATTAATCGTTTGAATGCAGCCATAGAAATGGTTGGAGGAAAAAGCGATTTACTAGAAGTTGAGTTACTACAAATGGTAAAAGTTATGCAAAATGGTGAAGAAGTAAAAATGAGTAAGAGAAGTGGGAAGGCAATTACAATTTCTGATTTAGTTGATGAAGTTGGAGCTGATCCTATTAGATACTTTTTTGCAGCTAGAAGCTTGAATAGCCAAATGGATCTTGATTTAGATTTAGCAATAAGACAAACAAATGAGAATCCTGTCTACTATGTTCAGTATGCTCATGCACGTATTAATAGTATTTTTGAAACTGCCAAAAATAGAGGATATGATATTACAAAACTTCCAACAGAGTATTCAACAATCACACATGAAAAGAGTTTTGATTTGGTTTCATTATTAGCAACATATCCAGATATTATAAAACAAGCAGCATTATCACGTGGAGTACATAAACTGACAAATTACATAAATCAACTAGCAAGTGCATTCCATAGTTTTTATAATGCAGAACAAATAGTTAGTACTGACCAACAAAGAACACTAGAGCGTTTATCATTACTGAATGCTACCAAAATTGTTATTAAAGATGCACTAAATCTTATTGGAGTTAGTGCTCCAAACAAAATGTAAAGAGTGGTCTATCCACTCTTTTAGTTAGGAGATGCTTATGTATAAATGGAAAATTAGAAACAGTAAACTAGACCAATCTAAATTGGTCGAGGAAATTTATCGTTCAAGAGGAGTGTCAAACTATCTTGAATTATTTAGTCTTGATGAACAGGATTTTAATGATCCTTATGAACTTCATGATATGCAAAAATCAGTTGACCGTATTATGACTGCGATTAAAAGAAAAGAAAAAATTCTAGTATATGGAGACTATGATGTTGATGGTATAACAAGTACATTCATTGTATATGACACACTTAAAAATCTAGGTGCAAACATTTCTTACGATATACCAAATAGATTTGTTGATGGTTATGGTTTATCTTACTCGAAAACATTTGATATTATCAATGAGGAGTATGATCTTGTAATTACTGTTGATAACGGAATTAAAAGCATCGACGAGGCAAAAATACTAAAGAAAAATAATGTCGATTTAATAATTACTGATCATCATGAGAGCGAAGGTGTAATTCCTGATGCTTATTCAATCATTCATACTCAATTATCAGACTATCCTTTCAAACCGCTTGCTGGAGTAGGAGTCGCTTTTAAACTATCACAAGCATTGATTGGAGAAGAAGCATTAGAATATGTTGATATAGCAGCTCTTGGAACAATTGCTGATATGATGCCTTTAGTGGAGGAAAATAGAGCAATTGTTAATATCGGATTAAGAAAACTAGGGAATTCCAGCAATGTTGGGTTAAAGAGCCTGGTTTCATTTCTTGACATAGTTAATCCAACAGTAGCAGATGTTCAGTATAAAATAGCACCAAGAATTAACGCTTGTGGTCGAATGAAAAGTGCCAAACTAGCAGTTGAATTACTCCAAAGTGAGTCTGGTACTGAAGCACTTAGACACCTATCAGAAATAGAAGAAACAAATAACAAACGAAAAAAACTTACAAAAACATTGTACGATGAATCAATATCACTTATTAATCAAAATGATCCGTCAATTATAGTACATTCACCAAGAATGCATGAAGGTGTTATTGGTATCGTAGCATCGAGGTTGGCCAATGAGTTCTCTAAAGTGACAGTTGTTCTCAAAGAGGATGAATTTACATATAAAGGCTCAATTCGTTCTTATAATGGAATTGATGTTATCTATATTTTAAGTGAAATTAAAGACGTATTTATAAGATACGGTGGCCATCAGAATGCGGCTGGTTTAGAGTTTGTTAAAGAGAATCTTGATGAGTTTAAAAAGCGATTTAATGAACTGATTCCTCAAGCTGTCCGAGTTGATTCTGTTGTTGCAGAAGGTGAAATAGATGTAAATATGCTATCGATTCAGCAAATCTTTAACCTAGATAAATACGATCTTCGTGATTGTCTATTTGTGTTTAAAGATTTAGCACCTGCTAATCGCTACTTGATTAAAGGGGAACATACAAAATTGATTATTAGTAGTGACACAGAAGCAATATTCTTTAATAACAAAATGTTATACAACAAACTTAATCGAAACGCTAAAGTAACTTTACTAGGACGTTTAGACGTAAATTACTTTAGAGGTAGATACAAGAAACAAATAATAATTGATGATTATTATATTAAATAATCAAAAAACATACCAAAAACTATATTATTTGATATAATATATAAGTAATTAATAAGAAATAATTTGGAGGAAGCAAAATGAATTTAAAAGATTATATCGCAAATGTCCCAGATTTTCCTATTGAAGGAATTCAATTCAAAGATATAACGCCATTAATTGGTGATGGAAAAGCATTTCAACATGCAACTGATTTATTCGTTAATTTTACTAAAGAAATTAATGCAGATATCATTGTTGGACCAGATGCAAGAGGTTTTATCTTTGGATGTCCAGTAGCAACACAATTAGGTTTAGGATTTATTCCAGTTAGAAAACCTAATAAACTTCCTAGAGAAGTAATTGAATACAGCTATGACTTAGAGTATGGAAGCAACACTTTGTGTTTACATAAAGGAGATATTAAACCAGGACAAAGAGTATTAATTATTGATGATTTACTTGCAACTGGTGGAACAATCGATGCGACAATCAAACTAGTGGAACAATCTGGTGGTATTGTTGTAGGAATTGCATTCTTAGTCGAATTATTAGCATTAAATGGACGTGAAAATCTGAAAGGATATAATGTTTTATCTTTAATGAAATACTAAGAAGGTGATATTATGTCTACACCAAGAGTTAAAGCACTAATGAAGCAACTAAGCACCTATATTACAAACCAAGAGCATCTTGATTTAATCCAAGATGCTTATCATTATGCAAAAAAATTGCATGAGGGGCAATATCGAAAAAGTGGTGAGGAATATATAATTCATCCTGTCGATGTTGCTTTCATTTTATCTGAATATCAAACTGACCCAACCACTATAATGGCTGGGCTTTTACACGATGTTATTGAAGATACTGATTCAACATTTGAAGATGTAAAAAACCTTTTTGGTGAAGAAGTTGCCCTTCTAATTGAGGGAGTCACAAAATTAGGTCAGTACAAATTCAAAGAAATTGATCGAGAAAATGCAAAAATAGCTGCTCAGGCAATGAATTATCAAAAGATGTTAATTGCAATGGCAAAAGATATTCGCGTTGTCATTGTTAAACTCGCTGACAGACTTAATAACATAAGAACACTAGGTCATTTACCAGAAGAAAAACAAAAACGTATTGCTCGCGAAACAATGGAGATTTATGCACCATTAGCACATCGTTTAGGGATGTATGTAATGAAAGCAGAACTTGAGGATACATGCTTCAAGTACTTACAAAGACATACATATAGACGTATCGCTCAACTAATCGCAGATACAAAAAATAACCGTGAAAAAGATATTGGGTTAATGCAAACAAACATTCAGTATCTACTAACAGAGAATAATGTAAACTGTAACGTCAAAGGTCGTATTAAAAATATTTACTCAGTTCACAAAAAAATGATAGATCGTAAGAAAGAGTTTGAGGATATTTTTGATCTTCTCGCATTACGAATAATCGTTGATACAATTGAGGATTGTTATCGAACTATTGGTATTATTCATTCCAAATGGACACCAATCCCAAATCGATTTAAGGATTACATTGCAATGCCTAAACCCAACCTTTACCAATCGCTACATACTTCAGTAATTGCTAATGGTAAAGTATATGAGATTCAAATCCGAACAGAGGAAATGGACTCAATAGCTGAGTATGGGGTTGCTGCACATTGGGCTTACAAAGAAAATGTAAGTACTAGAAGAATGACAGACGAAGCAATTGATAAACTTAAGTGGTATGGTGAACTTGTTAAGTTTACCAAAGAAAGTGATAATGAAAGTGATGTTTTAAACCTTTTAAGAGAAGACATTTTTCAATCAAATGTATATGTCTTTACGCCAAATGGAGATATTATTGATTTACCAAATGGTTCAACACCACTTGATTTTGCATTCAGAATCCATACTCAAGTTGGAATACAAACAGTTGGAGCAATTGTCAATGGGAAAATTGTACCACTAGAGTACAAACTTAAAACTGGTGATATCGTTAATATGAAAACAAGTGTCAACTCATTTGGTCCAAATGACAACTGGTTGAAAATTGTTAAAACATCAAATGCCAAATCTAAAATTAAAAACTATTTAAATAAAAAACGACGTGGTGTTTTAATTGAAATGGGTCGTGATGATTTCACACGTGAACTTCAATCTCGAAACGCAACTGTTGAATTAAATGATAAAAGAGTAAAAGAACTCTTCTACAAAAAAGGCGCCAAAACTGTTGATGACCTTTACTATGAAATTGGGAAAAATACTATTTCTCCAGGTAGTGCTGTAAATGCACTAGTAGATAAAGAAGAATACACTGAAGATAGTCTGATTCAAAAAATTAATGAATCAGTATATCTAGATCGCAAGAGTGATTCAAATATAATTGTAGAAGGACTTAAAAACCCTTCAGTTAAATTATCTAACTGTTGTACACCGATTCCCGGTGACAAAATTACAGGATACATTTCTAAAGGTGCCGGTATCGCAGTTCATAGAACAGAATGTAATAATCTTCAATCATTAGATAAAAACCGTTATATCAAAGTATTTTGGGGTAATGATGATACCAAAAAATATACTATCAACCTCAAAATAATCGCATCAAATCGAGATAATGTCTTAGCAGAAGTAATAAATACTATTACATCAGTTAAAGGTAAAGTTGTTCAAGTAGCTGCATCTACAAATAAACGTCTCGAAGCGATAATTAAACTAAAATTAAGTATTACTAACAAAAAAGAGTTAGAAAACATTATTGTTAACTTACAAAAAATCAGTGATGTTTACTCTATTGAAAGAATGATGAAATAATGAAAGTATTAGTTCAAAGAGTAAAAAAAGCTTCATGTACAGTTGATAATCAAATAGTTTCAAAAATAAGTAATGGGTATTTACTATTTGTTGGGTTAACCCATACAGATACTATTGAAGAAGTGAGATATCTTGCTAAGAAAATAGCAAATCTCAGAATCTTTGAAGATGAAATTGGTAAATTAAACCAAAATATATCCACAATGAAATATGAGATACTAAGTATTTCTCAATTCACTTTATATGGTGATACCAAAAAAGGAAATCGTCCATCATTTACAAATGCTATGCATCCAGAAAAAGCTGAAAAACTGTATTTAGAATTAACAAACATTCTAAATGACGAATACAACATACCTACTTATAATGGGATGTTTGGAGCTTATATGGATATTGAACTCATTAATGATGGTCCAGTAACTATAATGTTGGAGAGTAAGGAAAAATGATAAGAAAACTACAAGAAAAAGATAGAAAAAAAGTTTTAGAATATTTATACAAAGAAAAATCATATAATATATTTATTATAGGTGATATCGAAACATTTGGTTTTGATGTCGAATTTCAACACGTTTATGGTGAATTTGATCAAGATGAGAATTACCTAAGTGTGTTACTATTTTACCGTGCTAACGCAATATACTACTCACATCAAACTCGTTTTAATGATGAGTATATGGAAATGTATCAAAAACACAATCCCAAATTCTTGAGTGGAAAAAGAGAATTAACCGATTTACTACTACCATATTTTCCAGACTACAAGCAAAAACCAATGCATTTTTGTAAAGCAACTACAATAACTGAGGAAGTAAGTTTAGGTAATAGCGAAATAAAAACTTTAAAAACAGAAAAAGAGTTTAGAGAACTTTTTCAACTTCTAAGAACTATTGATGAGTTTGGTGTAAACAATACAACAGAAGAAGAGTATGTAGCTAGTAGAAAGAGTAGTTTGCAAATGGGACTTCACTACGGTATTTATGAGAATGGTGAATTAGCAGCAACAGCAGCGACAACAGCAGAAACTACTCAAAACGCTATGATTGTTGGTGTTGCAACTGGAAAGAAATATCGTAAAAAAGGATATGCTTCACAATTAGTCGTTGCATTAATGAAGGAGTATTTTGAAAATAGAAATAAGGAATTATGTCTATTCTATGATAATAAAGCAGCAGGGAAAATTTACTTACGACTTGGTTTTGAAGACATCGGTGATTGGGCAATGATGGATCAAAAGCAAAATGGTTAGACTAATTCTCCCCTATATTGAAACAAAACGACTAATTTTAAGAGAATTAAAACGAAGTGATTGTGATAGTATATATGAGTATGCAAAATTACCAGAAGTAGGTCCCAATGCAGGATGGGAACCCCATCGGAATAAAAATGAAACAATGGAGTTCATTAACTATAGTCTTCGCAAAAGAGACTTTGGGCAACCGGGTATTTTTGTTATAGTACATAAAGAAACATATAAAACAATTGGTACAATTGAGATTCATTCCTACAAGGAGTTTAAAGGTGAAATTGGTTTTGTTCTTCATCCTGATTTTTGGAATCAAGGATTAATTACAGAAGCTGCAAAAGCTGTAATTATTTATGGTATGGAAATCCTAGAATTGCACCGACTACAATATTGTCACTTCAAAGAAAACATCAGATCACAAAGAGTATGTGAAAAGTTAGGATTCACCTTTGAAGGTATTCTAAGAAATAAATATTTAATGTATGATGGAACAGTTTTAGATGATTATACCTATTCAATAACAAGTGACGATTATCGAAATGGAAAGTTGAATTGGGTAAATGACTTTAAAAAAGACTTATTCATTGACTATTAAGGATTATTTTAGTATAATCACTATAGTAAACTGAGGACGAAGATAAGTAATTGTTAACTACTATATAGAGATTGATATCATGGCTGGAAATATCATTAGATAGTAACATTGAAAGACACTTCAGAAGGCTTCTTTGAATTAATTAGAAGAAGACGTCAACTCGCGTTAAGAGTTAAAGGGCCTAGACTACTAGGAACTAAGGTGGCACCGCGGATAAATACGTTCGTCCTTAAACATATTGTTTAGGGACGTTTTTTTATTAAAGGAGGAATATTATGTATCAAAAAATGAAAGGAACTTATGACATCTTACCAAGTGATGTAAATAAGTGGCAAGCACTAGAAAAAACAATCAGAAACGTTAGTAGAATCTATAACTATAAGGAAATTAGAACACCGATATTTGAACATTCGGAGTTATTTCATAGAGGAGTAGGAGCAGAAACTGATATCGTCAGTAAAGAAACTTACGATTTTCAGGATCGTGGGAAAAGAAGTAATACTTTGCGACCAGAAGGAACTGCTGGAGTAGTTAGAAGCTATATTGAGAATAAATTATATGCATCTAATATCCCTGTTCAAAAAATGTACTATGTTGGACCAATGTTCCGTTACGAAAGACCTCAAAAAGGTAGATACAGACAGTTTTTGCAGTTTGGAGCTGAAGCTTTCGGAAGTACAAGTGCACAACTTGATGCGGAAATTATTAGCTATGCAGTTAGCATCTTAAAAGCTTTAAAAATCAAAGATGTTCAAGTACACATAAACAGTATTGGTGATGCTGAAAGCAAAAAAGATTATCGTGAAGCATTAATGACATATCTTGAACCAAATATCGAGAACTTGTGTCATGATTGTCAAACAAGATATAAAACAAATCCATTGCGTATCCTTGATTGTAAAATTGATGCTGAAAATCCGATTTTACAAGAAGCACCAAAACCAATTGACTACTTAAACGAGGAATCAAAAAAACATTTTGAAGATACTGTTAAGTATTTAGATGCAATGAAACTTAATTACGTAATCGATAAAAACTTAGTTCGAGGACTTGATTACTATACACACACTGTATTTGAAGTAAAAGCAAACCTAGAAACACTAGGAGCTCAAAACACAATTTGTGGTGGTGGACGTTACAATAATTTAGTAAAATCATTAGGTGGACCTAATACACCAGGTGTAGGATTTGCATTTGGATTAGAACGACTAATGTTTGCCTTAGAAAGTATCAATTTTAAAGGAGAACCGGATTACCTACACTTATATCTAATGATACTAGGCGAAGAGCAAAAAGAAGATGGTATGGCAATGTTAAACCGAGTTCGTCTTGGCGGGTTATTTACTGACATTGATTTCCTTGATAAAGGAATGAAGGGCAAATGGAAACAAGCTAAAAATCTAAAAGCACGTTTTGTTGCAATATACGGTGAACAAGAAAAAGCAAACGATCAAATCAATGTTAAAGACCAAGAATCAGGAACAGAAGTAACAATATCTAAACATCAATTATATAATCACATCGTTACAGAACTAATGAAACCAGCTCATAGTTGTGAATCATGTCAAGAAGAAAGCTGCGACGACTGCGGAGAATAGGAGAATATTATGAAAAGAACACATAATAACGGCGAATTAACTATAAAAAACATTAATGAAAAAGTAACTCTAAAAGGATGGGTTAGCAAAAAAAGAGATCTAGGTGGTTTTGTTTTCATCGATTTACGTGACCGCTATGGAATTACACAGTTAGCATTCAACTCAGACTCACCATTTTTAGAAAAAACAAACGACATTAAAAGTGAATACGTTCTTGAAGTACAAGGGACTGTCATTGAACGTAGCAGTAAAAATCTCAACATTCCTACAGGTGAGATTGAAGTTAATGTTGAAGTATTAAACATATTAAATGCATCAAAATTAACGCCATTACTAATTCAAGATGAAACAGATGCGTTAGAAGATACAAGATTGAAATATCGTTATTTAGATTTACGTAGACCTGCTTTACAAAACAATTTTATTGTTAGAAGTAAGACTGTAAAAGCAGTACGTGACTTCTTAAGTAACGAAGATTTCATTGACGTAGAAACTCCAATTCTAACAAAATCTACTCCCGAGGGAGCAAGAGATTACTTAGTTCCTTCAAGAATAAGTAAAGGAGAATTCTACGCATTACCACAATCACCACAAATCTTTAAGCAATTACTGATGGTTGCTGGATTTGAAAAGTATTATCAAATCGCAAAATGTTTCAGAGATGAGGATTTACGTAGCGATCGACAACCTGAATTTACGCAAATAGATATTGAGACAAGTTTTATGGATCAAGATGAAATTTTAGACGTATCAGAAAGAATGATCAAACATGTAATGAAAGAAGTAAAAGGTGTTGAATTAACCGAAAAATTCCCAATTATGACATATGCACATGCTATGGACAAATACGGAGTTGACAAACCTGATACACGCTTTGAAATGTTACTAGAAAACTTAACTGATATTGCATCAAGAAGTGAATTTTCTGTTTTCAAGAATAATATTGAAGCAGGAGGAATAGTTAAAGGTATTACTGTTAAAGGTGGAGCAAGCCTATACTCAAGAAAAGGGATAGATAAACTTACTGACTTTGTAAAAAAATATCGCGCTAAAGGTTTAGCTTTCCTTAAGTATAACGACGATAAATTAGCAGGAAGTATTGCTAAATTCTTTAATGATGATTTACAAAAAGAAATTATCGAAGCGGCAAATCTTGAAAATGGAGATTTACTATTAATTGTTTCAGATAAAGAAGCAGTAGTTAATCAATCACTTGGTAACTTGCGTAATCATATTGCCAAAGAGCAAAACTTATATAGCAACGAACATTATGACTTCTTATGGGTAGTAGACTGGCCAATGTTTGAATACCGTGAAGAACAAGAAAGATATTTCTCACTTCACCATCCATTTACAATGGTACAAGAACAAGACTTATCAAAACTTGATTCTGCACCAGCAGAAGCATTAGCATACTGTTATGACCTTGTTGTACAAGGACAAGAATTAGGTGGAGGTAGTATCAGAATCCATCAAGAAGAGGTTCAAAATAAAGTATTTGATATCCTTGGAATCAGTAAAGAAGAGCAACAAATTAAGTTTGGATTCTTACTAGATGCCCTTCAATACGGAACACCACCTCACGGAGGAATTGCGTTTGGTTTAGACCGCTTAGTTATGCTTTTAGTTCATACAGAGAACATTAGAGACGTTGTTGCATTCCCAAAAACAAATAGTGCTCAATGTTTACTAACTGAAGCGCCTAGTTTAGTGGATGAAACACAATTAGGTGAATTATCTATCAAAACAATTAAATAATTTAAATTATTTATAATCTATGTTATAATAATACAAGGACTTAAGGACAAAAGGGTGTGATTAGATGAACAACAAAAGATTTTTAAGTGATGAGTTTTTGAATAAGGCAATAAGAGTTTTAGTCGTTATTCTTCTAGCTTTAGGAGTAATAATTGTTGCTGGACAATTTGAAAACATCTGGACTAAGATTACAAGTGCAATATCAAGTGTTATTGTTCCTGTTGCTTTAGTTTGGTTACTATCACTTATCATGTTCCCACTTATCAAATTATTAGAAAGACGTGGTGTAGGACCAAGAGGATTAAGTGTATCTGTAGTATTTGTTGGTACTATAGCGCTATTTTTCCTAATTATTTACTTCCTATTGCCATTTGTTTTAGACCAAGTTCGTGCATTCTTTGCTAACGATTGGCCACAAATTCAACTGTATTTCCAAAATGATCTCCGTACCGATTTTATCTTTGGTACTGATATTTATGATTGGATTTTAGAAACTGTAAACAACTCAACTATTGTTGAGGATACCATTAGTGGTATTGTTGATGGTTTAACAGAATCAATTTCTAGTTCATTAGTTAATGTTGTAAGCGTCGTAGTTGTGCTTCCTGTAACTTTGATCTATTACTTAAAAGACTACGAAATGATTAACGATACTGTTCGTTCAATCATTCCTAAAAAATATGAGAAATCAGCTTCTGAGTTAGGAACAAGACTAAACAATACTGTTGGAGCTTATATCCGAGGGCAATTATTACTTATGTTAGCAATCGGAACAGCCGCAACAATTCTTTATAGGTTAATTGGATTACAATACTTCTTTATCTTTGGTATTGTTGTAGGATTAACCAATATTATTCCTTACTTTGGGGCAATAATCGCAATGATTCCAGTAGTTATATATGCAATAATAACTGCTGATGCTGGTCCTGGACCAATTGCTGTTATTCTTGTAAATGTTGGATTACAGATGGTTGAAGGGAATATATTCCAACCTATCATCATGGGACGACAACTTGAAATGCATGCCATTGTAATTATCTTATCAATCATGTTCTTTGGTAGTTTATTTGGAACTTTAGGTGTAGTATTTGCTGCTCCAATCGCTGCGACAATTCGCGTTTTATTCGAATTTTATCGTGAGAAAAAAGAAGAGCGTGAAGCCAAAATTGCTTCAGCTAAGAATCCATAATGAACCATAAAAAAGTTTATAACGAGTTCCAAATATACCTTATCGTGTTTTATGTAATGTGTTTAATGTTAGTTCCAATATTGAGTATTATCTCATTTCTATTTGACTTTCATTTATATACAACAACGAATGTTATAGTTTTATTCTCAACAATAGTACTATTAATATTCTTTGTTCTAGGTCTCATCTTCTTACTAATAAGAAGAGACTATTACGAACGTAGACTAAAACCTTCATATCAACGAGAATTTACATTTGTTATGAGTGTTTGTGCCTTAGGTGTTTTAGGATTAGGAATCCTCTTTATGTATTTTGGAGGTTCTGATTACTATGTTCCACACTTCATTGTGCCAATCGCCATTATTGTATTTTCAATCTTGTATATTGTTGGTGATCGTTACTTTAATGTTAGTTTACTAAAAAAAAGATAATGGCTACCTCGGTAGCCATTTTTAAAAAGTAGGTGTAATAAAAATGATTTTTTCACGTTTAATACAATTGATCGGAAATGAAAAATTTTCGAAATTGCAGAATAAAACAGTTCTTATTTTTGGATTAGGGGGAGTTGGCGGAAATGCATGCGAATCAATTGCTAGAAGTGGATTTGGAAATATAATTCTTGTCGATAAGGATACAGTAGATGAGTCAAATATCAACAGGCAAATAATCGCTTTAAATAGTACAGTAGGTGACTCTAAAGTTGATATTATGAAATCACGAATCCTTGATATTAATCCTCAGTGTAATGTAATCACACATAAGATTTTTTACAATTTTGATACAAAAGATTCTATCTGGAATCATCATATTGATTATGTAATTGATTGTATTGATACAATTACCTTTAAAATTGACATTATTAGAGAATGTATCAAAAGAGAGATAACATTTATTTCAGTAATGGGGACAGGAAATAAATTTCATCCCGAAAAAATGGAATTAATACCTTTAGGTAAAACTGAATACGACCCAATTGCACGCGTAATAAGAAATAAACTGAAAAAAGAAGCAAACTTAAATAAAATTATGGTCGTTGCTAGTAAAGAGCGTCCCCTAAAAGTTGATTCAACAACAACAAGTCCAAGTTCGAATGCCTTTGTACCAAACACCGCTGGATTAATAGCGGCATCATATATATTCAATAAAGCTATTGAGTAAACTATTACGTTATAGAGAATACAATCCACAATGGCAAACCGAATTTGAACGACTTAAAACATATTTAGATTCATTACTAGTAGGACTTGTAGATGAGATAATTCATGTTGGTAGTACTAGTGTAGTATCTTTACCTGCAAAACCAATAATAGATATTGATATTGTCTATAGCGATAATCTTTCCAAAATTATTCAAGTTCTAGAAAATAATAATTATTATTATGAAGGTGAAAAAGGAATTAAAGACCGTCATGCATTTAGGAGACTATCAAATGACTTTTATGAACATCACCTTTATGTGTGTAAAGTGAATTCAGATAATTTAAATAATCAGTTAGTATTTAAAAGAGCGCTACAAAATAGTTACGATAACCGCAAAAAATATGCCCAACTAAAAAAGAAGTTAATTACAGAAAATAATCGGGATCGCGAACTATATACTAATAGTAAAACGAACTTAATAGTTAATATATTAAAGGAGGAATCTTTAATGAAATCAATAATTGTCGCAGGAGGATGTTTTTGGGGAGTAGAAGCATACTTTAAACAAATTGATGGGGTAGTAAGTACTGAAGTCGGATATATAAACGGAAATGGTGAAACTTCTTATGAAGAGGTCTGTCAAGGTTCAGGACATGCAGAGGCCGTTTTAATTCGTTTTAATGATGACCAATTATCATTAAAAAAGATTTTAGATCATCTATTCAATATTATTGATCCTACCGCAATCAATAAACAAGGTCCTGATGTAGGAATACAATACCGTACTGGAATTTATAATTACCTAGATGAGCAATTACCATTTATCGAAAATTACCTTAGTTTACGACAAAAGGAGTTTACTAGACCACTTGCAATCGAACTAAAGAGTAATTTAACGTTTTATCCAGCCGAGGAATATCATCAAAACTACTTAGATAAAAATAAAAATGGCTATTGTCATGTTGATTTAGGATCTGTTAAAAATGTCAAATAAATTGTTAGTAATTGGTGCTACAAATATTGATATATTTACTACAACTTCATCACCATACTTAATCAATGATTCCAATCCGGCAAAGGTGAATATCGGAATTGGTGGAGTTGGGTGTAATATCGCAACGAACCTTAATACATTGAATAATGAAGTTCATTTCATTACAGCTCTTGGGAATGATTTATTTGCTGAACTTGCTAAGAACCACTTTCAAAAACGTGGTATCAACATAGAAAATAGCTTAGACTATAATCATTCAAGCAGCGTCTATTTAGGTGTTATGGATGAAGATAATGATTTGTTTTTAGGAATAAATGATATGGATATAGTTAAACAATTAAAAGTGTCATTTTTACAGGGAAAACATGATTTTATTAGTGAATTTAATATAATTGTTATTGATAATAATTTATCAGTGGACACTATTGAATATCTAGTAAAAACCTATAATCATAAAACAATTATTATGGATGCAGTAAGTGCAAAAAAAGTAACTAAATTAAGAAATTTATTAAAATACATTACCGTTTTAAAAGTTAATCGTTTAGAACTATCAGTTCTGTCAAAAGAAGCAACAGTTAAAGAGCAAATTACTGACCTCCTTAACGAAGGTCTTAAGGAAATTCTTGTAACTGATAAGGAAAAAGATGTATTTTATGCAAATAAAACTGAACTTATTACTGTTAAACCTTATGATAAAGAAGTAATCGTTAATGCTTCAGGAGCAGGAGATGCATTTATTAGCGGGTTTACTCACGGAGTTAACCAAGGTTTAACAATTAATGAAAAACTTGAACAAGCGTTAAAATTAGCTAATCTAACACTAGATGTCACAACTAGTACAATCGAAAAGGAGTAAAAAATGATAAACAATTACATTGAATATAGTAAAGAAGTAAAACATGCTTTAGATTATAATTTACCAATCGTAGCATTGGAATCAACAATAATTTCTCATGGGATGCCTTATCCAGAAAACGTTAAAACAGCTTATGAATGTCAAAAAATAGTTAGAAGTAATGGGGCAGTACCAGCAACGATAGCAATCCTAAATGGGAAACTAAAAATTGGGTTAAGTGATGAGGAAATTGATTTTCTTGGTAAAGAAGGGCGTAAAATCACAAAAACTTCACGCCGCGACATTGCCTACAATGTTGCTAATAAAATTAATGGAGCAACGACAGTAAGTGCTACTATGTATATTGCATCTTTAGCAAATATTAAAGTTTTTGCAACAGGTGGAATTGGAGGTGTTCATCGTGGAGCAGAAGCTACGATGGATATTAGTGCTGATTTAGAAGAACTAGCAGAAACAGGTGTAACTGTTGTATCAGCAGGAGCAAAAAGCATTCTTGATATTGGATTGACACTTGAATACCTAGAGACAAAAGGTGTTCCGGTTATTGGATATCAAACTGAAATCTTGCCAGCGTTCTATTCACGCGAAAGTGATTTCAAAGTAAACTTCAAAATTGATACACCAAGAGCTATCGCAAAACTAATTAAAACAAAAGATGATTTAAAACTAAAAGGTGGTATGTTAGTAGCAAATCCAATTCCTAAAGATTTATCTATGCCAAAAGAGATTATTGATAACGCCATAAATAAGGCAATTGAGGAAATGAATAAACTAGGGATTGAAGGAAAAGAAACAACACCATATCTTTTAGGGAAAATAGTTGAGTTAACAGCAGGAAAGAGTCTCGAATCAAATATTGGACTAGTATACAATAACTGTAAACTAGCAGCTAAAATAAGTCAGGCATTAAGCAAGTTAGAGGTGTAATATGAAAAGAGATAACTATATATCATGGGACCAATACTTTATGGGTGTTGCCTTATTAAGTGCAATGCGAAGTAAGGACCCAGCAACACAAGTTGGTGCTTGTATCGTTAATGAAAAAAAACGTATTGTAGGAATAGGATATAACGGTTTTCCATACGGAGTTGAAGATGATGACTTTCCTTGGGAAAAAGGGGATTCTTGGCTAGAATCTAAATATCCATACGTTGTTCACGCTGAACCAAACGCCATCCTCAATGCGACAGTTAGTTTAGAGAACGCAACTCTATATGTAACATTATTCCCTTGTAATGAATGTGCAAAGCTTATCATTCAATCAGGAATTAATGAAGTAGTCTATCTTCAAGATAAATATCATGATCGAGACGAGTTTATCGCTTCTAGAAAAATGTTTGATAGTAGTAAAGTTAAATACCGTCAAATGGATGAAGTGAAAATCACAATCGGCTAATGAAAGAAACAATTCTAAAACATAAAATACAATTAATAACACTATCTGTCTTATTAATTGCAATTAGCTTAATATCATTAATAAAAGTAGACTACAAACTAACAGCACCAGGTTATAACAATAACATCAATACATTCATTGAAATTGAATCTGACTATAAGTCATCAGGTTCTTTTCATACGACAAGTGTCATTGTTCTTAACCGTATGACATACTTACAATATCTTGTAGGACAAGTTGAAAAAAAAGTTGCAGTAACTGAAATACCAGAATACTACAACCATATTGATATTGACGACCTAACGATTATGGGATATCAAATGAAAGATGATAGTTTAGCTACAAGTTTAGTAGCGGCAATTAACAAAACATCATTATCTATTACTTACGAAACCTTTCAGACAGTATATTTAACTTATGATTATCTAGACGCTAATACACTTGAGTTAGGTGATAAACTAATTACAGTAAACGGTAAAGACCCTTTAACTGGAATAGATGAAATTGAGTGTGATACGACCGGTGAATTTACAGTATTAAGAGATAATCAAGAACTTACATTTGACGTAACTCGACACCAATTAGATAATGGATATTGTGCTTTTGGAGCATATATTGATCCATTAACAGAAATTATTTCAACAGAAGTAGAGTATAACTTTGTTGATACTAATACTGGTGGACCAAGTGGTGGACTATTACAGTCACTATATATCTTTAATGAGTTAACACCAAATGACATAACAGGTGGAAATAAAATAGCTGGAACAGGAACAATCGATGTGGATGGTAACGTTGGAGCAATTGGTGGTATCGAGCAAAAGATTATTACATCAGTTATGAACAATATTGATATTTTCTTTGTTCCATATCTATCTGATGAGGATTCTGATAACTACATTGAAGCAAAGAAAGTCCTAGAATCACTATCTTCAGATATGATATTAGTTCCAGTCCAAACAATAGATGATGCAATCACATATTTAGAAACACATTATGGAGGTGCCTTTAATGAATAATTTTAAAGAACTATCCAAAACATATACAACAAAAGAGATTTTACTGTCTTTTGCGACAGCAGCAATCTTTTATTTACTACTAGCAGCAATCTTTTTAATTCCAACAATTGTATTATTATTACTATATGTTCCATATACAATGTACTTCTTTGTGGGAATATATACGGTATTATCATTCATAAGTGTTTATAGTACTAAAATATTTACAGAAACACTGTTAAATTATCAAAAAAATGATATGATTAAATACGACAAGATACAAACAACGTTAAGTGTAATAATGACAATCATTACTTTTATTACCTTAGCAATTACATATTTTTCAATAAACTAATGGGGTGTTACCATGAAAAAACGCAATTTAATTATTACAATTTCAATACTGGGGCTAACAGCTTTAGATCAAATAACAAAAGCAATTATAGTGGCTAATGTCGGACTAGGAGAGCGCATTAATGTAATCAAAAACTTCTTTGTTATAACACATGCTAAAAATGATGGTATAGCATACGGTATGCTTGATGACAATATGTTGTTCTTATATATTGTTTCGATATTTGCAGCGGGATTATTTGTATTTTTATTGAAAGATGTTGATCTTAAATCAAAGAAATTATATAGCTTTGCAGTTATTTTAATGGCTGCTGGAGGTTTAGGAAACTTTATCGATAGAATACTATACCAAGAAGTAACAGATTTTTTATCATTAATAGTATTTGGAAAGACTATTTTTGGAGTATTTAATGTTGCAGATATCTGCCTAGTAATTGGGATGGTTATCTTCGCAATAGATGTTTTATTAGAGGACGTGTTAAAATGGAACAAATCGTAGTTTTAGAAGAGAATAATTTAGAAAGAATTGATAAGTACTTAACAGAGAATACTGATCATTCACGTAGTACAATTCAAGCTTTAATCAAAGCTGGAAATATTTTAGTAAACGAAAAAACTGTAAAAGCAAATTATAAGGTTAAAACCGATGATTCAATTACAATAGAACCTTTTCAAGAGGTTGAAGTAGATATAACTCCTGAAGATATCCCTGTTGATATTGTTTATCAGGATGAGGATTTACTGATTGTTAATAAAGATTACCAAACTGTAGTTCATCCAGGAGCGGGGAATTATAGTGGAACATTAGTAAATGCACTATTGTTTCACGTTAAAGATCTGCAAGCTATTAAAGGTGAAATTAGACCTGGGATTGTACACCGTATTGATAAAGAAACAAGTGGCTTATTAGTCGTTGCAAAAAACCCTAAAGCTTTAGAAAGTTTAAGTGATCAGTTAAAAAATAAAACTGTTACAAGAAAATATATTGCACTAGTTGAAGGAGTAATCCCTCATAATCTCGGTAAGGTTAATGCACCAATTGGTCGTGATCCTAAAAATCGTCAAAAAATGAAAGTAATCGAGAGTGGTAAAAGTGCTGTAACTAATTTTAAAGTATTAGCAAGATATGAAGAAAATACATTAATTGAATGTGTTCTAGAAACTGGTAGAACTCATCAAATTCGTGTTCATATGGGCTATATTGGACATCCAATTGTAGGTGACCCTAAATATGGTAGAAAGAAAACTGATATTACCCATGGACAATATTTACACGCCAAGACTCTTGGATTTATTCATCCAACAACAAACGAGTATATAGAGTTTGATTCAGAACTACCTGAATTTTTCACAAAACATTTAGAAGAATTAAAATAAACAAAACGAGGTAAAAAATATGCCAGATATTTATTTACATTCACGCCTCACAGAAGACGTTATTAAAGATTTAAACAGGGATATTAATCAAAATATCGCTTTTCTTGGTGCCCAAGGTCCAGACCCAATGTATTATAATAACTTTAATAAGAACCAAGCGCAATTTCGTTATTATGCTGATCGAATTCACGATACTAATACTCAAGATTTCTTTATTGATATGGTGAACTACGTTAAAACAAATAACAATCAATCGACATATTCATTTCTAATTGGATTTATATGTCATTATGCACTTGATTCATCACTTCATCCTTATGTTTATAGTAATGTAGGAATATTTAAAAAAGATGATCCTAAGACACATAATTGGCGAGGATTACATTTGAAATTTGAACGAACAATTGATTGTCTTTTAATAGAAGAAGAAACAGGAATAAAAGCAGGTAACTTCAATCTACTAAAAAAACACTATCCTCTCAAACATTCAAATAAGGAAATAAATGGTTTGATGGACTATGTTCTTAATCGTAAATTCAATATTGAAAATGGTTATTACGTATATAAAAGTAGTGTAACAGCAATGTATAAAATCATAAAATATATGTATCGCGATCCTTTCAGTATTAAACGAGTATTTTATAAATTTATTGACCTCTTTACTAAGAACCTAGATATGCATATGGTTGACTTATCATTTAATCGAAATGTTCATGATTTTGATTATCATAATAAAGAAAAAAGGAACTGGAATCACCCCGTTACTAATGAACAATATAACTACTCAGTAATGGAGATATATGACCAGGCAAAAGATTTTGCATTAGGTATTATTTCAAAAGTTAACGAATATCTCTTGAATAGTAAAGATATTGACCTAACTAGCGTATTCACTAATCTTTCATTTAATTCTGGGTTAGATTGTGACCAGAAAAAACCATTTCAATATTTTAATGTCTATCGAAAATAAAACAACTTTTAAAGTTGTTTTTTTTATTATTTTTTCTAAAAAACGATTCGTCCCTCCATTAAAAGAAATAGTCGAGTTTCATTAAAAATACCCCCCTTGAAACCATCGTTTTAATCCCTTATAATAAAAGTGTAAATCAATAAAAAGGAGGTGTAACTAATGGAAAAATATCGTATATATAGAAATATCTTATGTATTGATTTAAAAAGTTTTTATGCTTCTGTAGAGTGCGTACTTAGAGGATTAAACCCCTTTACAACTCCCCTCGTTGTCGCAGATAAAAGTCGTAGTAACGGTAGTATTGTTTTAGCAGTTACACCCTTTTTAAAAAGACGTGGTGTAAAGTCACGCTGTCGTGTTTTTGAATTACCTGATGATAACTCTATAATTTTCGCAAAACCTCGTATGAGCAAGTATTTGGAGTTCTCAACTAGAATTCTAGAAATCTATTTAAAATACGTTTCCTTTGAAGACATACATGTCTATAGTGTTGATGAGGTCTTTCTTGATTTGACCACATATCTTAGTTATTATCAAAAAAGTGATGAAGAGATGGCAACTATTATTTTACAAGATATAATGGATACAACAAAAATTCCAGCTACTTGTGGGATTGGCCCTAATATGCTTTTAAGTAAAATTGCCCTTGATGTGGAAAGTAAGAAATCACCAACATTTATTGCGAAATGGACTTATGATGATGTTCCAACAAAGTTATGGCCTATCTCCCCTATTTCAGAAATGTGGGGTATTGGAAGAAATATGGAACGAAATTTAAATCGTCTAGGAATTTATTCAATCGGTGATTTAGCTCATTACCCTTTATCAAAATTACAAAGATATTATGGTGTAATGGGAGAAGAATTATACCACCATGCTCACGGTATTGATATGTCAATTATTAACGAGAAACTAGTTTACAAACCAGTTTCTAAAAGTTATGGAATGGGACAAACACTCTATCACGATTATGATGGTGATAGTGTACTCCAAATTATTCTTGAAATGACAGATGAAGTAACTAAAAGACTACGTGCTGGAAACAAAAAAGCATATACGATAAATCTAGGTATTGCCTATTCTAAAGATACAGGAGGGGGAGGATTTAATCGCCAGATAACATTACCATTCCCAACTTGTAATGAAGCTGAAATATATAATTCTTGCATTCAATTATTTGATGAATTTTATGATGATTCTCCAATTCGTAAAGTATCAATTAGAGTTACGAACTTAGTCGAGGAATTTTACGTGCAATTGAATCTATTTAAAGATATGAATAAGGTTATTAAAGAACATAAACTACACTCATCATTAGATAATATTAAATTTAAATACGGTAAAAGTGCTGTCTTACGAGCATCAAGTTTAACAGAGGAATCAACAGTAATAGCCCGTAATACGATGGTTGGTGGTCATAATGCCTGATTATGTATATCACGATCGAAAAATGATGAAGTGGATGCCTTTTAATGCCCTCTTAGAACAAGGCGATTATATCAATGATTTACTTCATGGCAAAGAACGCCAAGTGATGCCAACATTATCCCCTGATCAAGAAGCAGAACTAAACTATAAATTAGAAACAGCATATCTCTTTAATTACGAAATCGAAGTATCATACTTCAATAATCACAAAATACATCATATTACCGGTCATATTACAAGAACCGATTTGTATAATAAATTGATTTTTATAGATGAAACAAGTGTATCCGCATTACAAATTACTAAAATTGAGATATTATAAGGTACTAGACAATTGTTCTAGTACCTTTAGTTTTAACAAATATCAATAAAATGATATAATATAGTTACTAATAGATAGGAGTGATTGTATGGATATAATCAAATGGTTATTAGATGGCGATATTGCAATTCAATATCAAACATACCGCGACCTACTAGGAGAGGAAAAAACTGACTTAAGAGAGCGAATATCAAAAGAAGGATTTGGTAAAGAACTACTAAGTCGTCAACAGGAAAATGGTCACTGGGGTGGAGGTTATTATCATTATAAATGGATAAACACTCATTACACCTTAATGGAATTAAGACGTCTAAACATTATACCTAATCGAAACATTATGAGAGTTGTTAATGATATTGCCGATAACTATAAAACAAAAGATGGAGGGATCACCCCTAATCCTAAAAACTGGGATTTTAGTGATGTCTGTATTAATGGGATGAGTCTTCATTTTATGTGCTATTTTGGGATAGAAGAAACTAAACTCTATTCTGTAATAGACTTTATCCTCACTCAACAAATGGATGATGGAGGTTTTAATTGTAATTACAATTACAAGAAATATGGGGCTAAACATGGTTCATTACACTCTACAGTTTCCTTAATAGAAGGAATAAACACATATATTGATTACGAGTATACATATCGACTTAACGAACTGCAAGCAGCAAGGGATAAAGCCATTGAATTCTTGCTGATACATCAGTTGTATATTTCAGATAGAACCGGAGAAATAATTAATCCAGACTTTTTAAAACTATCCTACCCACCAAGGTGGAAGTATGACATTTTAAGGGCAATGGAATCATTAATGAATGCTGGAATAGCCTACGATAATCGCTTAGATAAAGCTGTAGAAGTTATCAAAACAAAAAGAAGAAAAGATGGGACATGGCCACTTCAAAATAAACATCAAGGAAAAGTCCATTTTGATATGGAGAAACCAGGTTCTAGTAGCCGTTGGAACACCCTCCGTGTTCTTCGCGTATTCAAATATTTTAATATAAAATATTAGGTATAATCATTAATGGTTATACCTTTTTTAATTATATTTTGTTATAATAGTAAGAAGAGAAAAGAACGTGAGGTTATGAAATGTCAATATTAAAATGTCCAACCTGTGATAAGCAACTATCAAAAATAGATAAACAATATAAATGTGTAAATAATCATTCTTTTGATATCGCCAAACAAGGATATGTAAACTTATTATTAAATATGAGTAATAAAACACATGGTGATAGTAGAGAAATGCTTGCAGCACGGAAAAGAATCCAATCAAAAGGATATTATCATGAGATATCTAAAAAACTCAACTCAATAGTAAAATCACTTAATCTAAACAACAAGAATATTCTAGATATCGGTTGTGGCATTGGGTATTATCCTAACGAGTTATTCAAGGTTATTCCAACAGCATCAAATGTTTATGGGATAGATATATCAAAAGTTGCCATCAAAGAGGCAGCAAAAGTAAATAAAGACATAACTTATTTAGTAGGGACAAACAATAACTTACCATTTATTGATAACTCTGTAGATTTAATTATTTCTGTTTTTAGTCCGATTTATATTAAAGAGTGCCTTAGAGTATTAAAAAAATCAGGAAAACTACTTGTTGTTTCACCAAATCAGAATCACTTAATAGAATTGAAAGAAGTAATCTATGAAACAATTATTCCTAAACAAGAAGATAGAAATGAACTAAAAGATTATCAACTTCAGAAAATAGATACAGCTTTTTTAAAAAAACAAATTAGTGTAAAAGATTTTGACTTATACGATATCTTTTTAATGACACCACACTTCTTCAAATCTAGTATTAATGTAAAAGAGGCAGTTAAAAATATAGAAACAATATCATTAACACAGGATATTATCTATGATTTATATCAAAAGGAGTGAATACAATGTGCGGTAGATTTGTAGTAGCATACACTTTAGAGGAATTGAAAAATTTCTTAAACGCATCCTTCTCGATTTTTGATTTAGATGAGCAAATAGAAGCTCCACGATATAATATTGCTCCTGGTGAGCAAGTGTTATCAATTATTAGTGATGGTACTACCTATCGAGCGGGTCATTTTAAATGGGGCTTTATACCGTCATATGCTAACGACATCACAGTTGGATATAAACTTATAAATACACGAAGTGAAACAATTACAAAAAAAACGGCCTTTAAAGATTCATTTAAAAATAAACGATGTTTGATTATCGCATCCGGATTCTATGAATGGGAAAAAAGATGTAAAGATAAAATACCAATGCTATTTCAATTAAAAAGCAAGAAACTTTTTGTCTTTGCTGGTTTATATAGTAGATATAAAGATGCAGATAATAAAGTTATTGATTCATGTACGATAATTACAACACATGCCAATGAACTTGTAAGGGATATTCATGATAGAATGCCCGTAATACTAACTATTGATAATGCCAAAAAGTGGCTTGATTACAACTTGGATACTATTGAGTTAACATCACTACTCAAGGAGTTTAATTCAACATTGATGACAAAACATCGAGTTTCGCAAAAAGTTAACAAGGCATCTTATAAAAATCAAGATTGTATCAAAGAAGTCTACGAAAATACTTTATTTTAATAGGGGAGAGAATTATGCAAAATATACATAACCAAATTACCAATAACATCAAGAAAATTGACTTTAAAAAACTATGGAAAGACTTTGAAGCTGTTGCTTTTGCATTGTACAATAGCGAGCAAGTCTATTTTGAGAAAGAAGTCATTCCATATGATCAAAGATTTATAGGAAACACTACAATCAAATATAATGATAATCAAATTGCAATTTGGAATCTTCCTAATACTGAAAATGTTGATATCGATATTTTGACATCAAAAATAATCCATGAGATGTTTCATGCATATCAAATGATTAATAGTGAAAAGAGATGGCCAAATGAATATCATGCTTTAGACTACTCATATAGTGTCGATAATCTTACACAAAAATATGCTGAAACAAGCATACTGATTGAAGCATATAAAAATCAATCATATAAGCATTTTCTAGAGTTTATCAAAATGAGACAAACAAGACAACATAGATTTCCAGAAGAAGTAATTTATGAACAGAAGATAGAAACAGTAGAAGGAATGGCCAACTTTATTGAATTACAAGCCTTAAAACAACTCGATAATCAAAAATATACTTCTGAACTAGATAAAATTATCAACTCTCTAACAAAAGAAGAAAGCTATATACCTATAAGAATGTTATCTTATCATATCGGTGTTCTCATAATGGAAACAGCCCATCTGCTAGGATTAGATTTAGATCATAATATCTCAAATAACAAAACTCCTCTAGTTCAACTACTTGATTTACCTATTACTGAAAACTTTGATGGGCATCAATCAACAACTTTTGACTATGCAAAGATAGAGGGGTATAAAAAGAATATTGAAAAGAGTATATCAAATGTCCTATTACATTTTAGTTCCGAAACCACTTTTACAGAAATCAAAGGTTTAGATCCTTTAAACACCTTCAAAATAGACGATAAAATATATTTTAAACACTTTGTAATGTATGAAATCACAGGTGAAATTAAATTTATAATGGGTAGTTCTGTGGCTAATCTCAATACAAACAAAATTTATACACTATAAAGGGGATACTATGAAAAAACTTAAAAAACCAATTCACAGAGTACCACTAGAAGAACTAAAAAAAGACCTTGATGCCTTTTATGAGAATGATACGATTGAGTTTAGTATTATAAAAGAAAAGATTTTACTAGAAAAAACTAATCATCGAATTATATTTGATACATGCAAATTTCAAAAAACAACATTCAGCGACAATGAGTTTCTTCGTAGTGAGTTTATTGATTGCATATTTGAAAACTGTGATTTATCAAACAACTCCTTTACAACATCTACCTTTATGAGATGTGAGTTTATTAACTGTAAATTTATAGGTAGTCATTTTGTAGAAAGTTATCTAAATAGTGTTTTATTTAAAGATTCAAAACTCGATTACCTAGATATCGCAAATTCAAAACTGAAACTTGTTAAGTTTAGTAATAGTTCATTAAAGGAATCAGTATGGTTTGATAATAAAGTTGAACAGATGAAGTTTGATAATATTGATTTGGAGAAAGCTATGTTTAATGATACCCCACTAAAAGAAATTGATTTATCATCATCTACAATAAATGAATTAAAAATTGATAAATCAAGTATTCAAGGTGCAATAATTGCATCATGGCAAGCAGAAGCTGTTTGTCACTTGTTGGGATTAAAAATAAAATAAACCTCTTAATAAAGAGGTTTTTCTATGTCAACTGGTGGTTGTTATTAGTCAATTATGAGTGTTTGGACATTTATTAAGTTCTAGGATATAATGTTATTGAACATAAAAAGGGGGAGCAATATGGACAACAAAAAAATAGCCGATTTTCTATTAGAACTTCGCAAGCAAAACAACCTTACACAAAAGGATATATCGGAAATTTGTAACATCTCAACTCAAGCAGTAAGCAAATGGGAAAGAGGAGAATCAATACCTGATATATCTCAATTAGAAAGATTGAGTAATCTATACAATGTCACTATCAATGAACTAATTAATGGTGAGTCGAAAAAGAAAGAACAGTTTATAGTTAATAATGATATTACTGAAAGGCAAAAACTCATTTTTTCTCTAATTAATTCAACGCTCGTTTTTTTAACATTCGCTTTCAATTACATAGAAACTGAGTTTACAACTGGATCAAGTCTACCTTACTTTCCTATAATTGAGGAATCAAAAATCATAATGAGAGGATATTTTTTAATCTTTAATGGTACGGGTGGAGCAATTGTAATTATTTTATGGTTTGTTTTTTTAACACTTTTGAGTCATCTTGTTATTCATTCACTAACACTTTTTGGTGCTGTAAATAGAACAAAAAGTGTTACAACTTATCTAACATACTCATCTGGAGTTATCGCCTTAAAAGCCGTTATTTGTATTTTTATACCTGGTTATTTATTCTTTCCACAGTTATTACTAATTATATATTCTGTGATTAGTATTATATTAGTTAGAGATAAGATAAAACCTTCAAGTGATGATTTAACAGAAAATGATAATTTAGGTGTTCATCTTAAACAATACAGCGTCCTATATAAGGAAAAGATGATTACTGATGATTTACTATTATCTGAAGATATTAAAAGAGGTAGCGCCTTCAAAACTACAATATTGTTATATCGACTAGCGATAACAGCGAACTTAATAAGTCTTATCATTGCTTTTTCAAGTTTAGTCTATTTCTTAATGTTTGAGACTCTTGATTTTAATGTTGGAGGTATCATTATAACAATTACACTAATACTCACATTTTTAGTATTACTATATTTTTATAGATTCATCTATTCAATCTATTTAAAGAATACTATTATCATTGTCAACATCGTAATATTTGTTGCAACAGCTTTATTATTCATCTTTGTTGGGTATAATTATATGCTTTTACCATTCGTCAGTTTATTAATAACATTAATGACTTTGATATCATCAGCAAATATCCCTTCATATAAGCTTTTAACAAAGAAATCATAGAGTTCTATGATTTCTTTTTTTCATATGATATAATTTTATCGTGAAAAGGGGTGCAAACATGCAAAAAACAAACAAGAATTACTGGATTAAAAAACTATTAGTGTTTCTTTTAATTAGTACTATAGTCTATTATATGGTATTGTTCATTATTTTTCTTAGTGCAACAGGTATGAAATTTTCATCAGTACTAATCAAAAACACTTATAAACCATATGAATATATGGACCAAGACTATATTAGTGAACTAGCAGAAACATATGGAAGTGAGAATATTACTATCGTATCAGACAGTTATCCAAATGTGTACTTCAATTTAGATGCAAATATTATCGCTATTAATGAAACTTTTATTGATAACGGAGTACCTGATCATAACTCATATGCAAAAAACTATTACACACAGAAAGTTAAGCTGCTAAATGGTGAAATATGGGAACAAGGATCAACAGAATTAGTAACTGTTATTGATCTTGACACAGCAATGGATTACTATAAAAAACAAAATCCATATGATGAAAATATGAGTAATAAAGAATGGGTAACTGACAACATCATTGGTGAGAAAATTCAGTTAACATTTATCGTATATAATGGTGGTGAAAACCTTGTTGCAGACTTTGAAGTAATTGGTGTAGTTTCAAACACAACTTCAAAATCAAGTGAGGAAAGAGAAAGAGATCATGTAACCGGATACTCGAACATTTTTATTCCATACTATTTCTCACGTTACAACGAGGATGATTCAATTGCATTTAATAACCAACCAAAAGCAGTGGTCGTAAATACAGGAAATTTCTTTAACACTTTCAAATTGACAAAATGGAACAAAGACCAGGTGATTGAAACTGATGATGGGACAGTTTATAACAATACAGTTTCAGCTTTTGACGTAATTAGAGACGGATTCCCACGTGAGAACTCAATAATAATGTTAATTATAATCGACGTTGTTATTATTGGATTATATGGTGTTTACAAACGCTATAAACCACGTAATGAAGAAATAATTAATAATCTTAAAGACACACTATAAATGAGGTAAAATGATGGAATATATTCTATACAAAAACGAGTATTATAATCAGTACATAAAACTAATAAAAGAACTGTGGGATGATATTTCATCAGAAGAAATAACTGGTATAATAGAAGAACATAAAACATCTAACAATAAAATATTTTTAGCTAAAGATAACTCAAAAATTGTCGGTTTTCTAAACTCATCTATTAGAAATGATTATGTAGAAGGTTCTAATGGAAGTCCAGTGGGATATATTGAAGGAATCTATATTAGTGAAAAATATCGAAAGCAGCAAATCGCAAGAGAACTTGTAAATCAATTAAGTCATTTCTACAAAACTATTAACATTTGTGAAATAGGATCTGATATCGAAATTGACAACAAGCAATCTGACTTATTTCATCAATCTATTGGATTTACAGATGTTGGTATAACAAAACACTTTATTAAAAAAATATAAATAAAAGCGCTAAATGCGCTTTTTATTATCCAAATTATCTATTTTCTGATCATATCTAAAATCTAACTACACTAATGTAAAACTTAGTGATATAATGATTATACAAGGAGATATAGGCTATGCTATGTATCGTGAACTTTCTTTTAAGGGGAGATAATATGAAACATGTTTTTAATTTTCTAGTAGCATTAGGAATGCTTTTAATACTAGAGTTTATGATGATGTTACTATATAATACATTTGCTCGTGATCAGATTTCAGTTGACACCTTAGTTGGTAAAATATTTTTTGGTAGTACAGCCGTCATCTTAGCAAGTGGATTTTTATTTATGTTGATAAAAGCACAAGTAATGTATATGAGAACTGGTAAATTAAAAAAAAGCGATACTATCAAATAGTATCGTTTTATTTTGCCTATGCTTGTTTGTTTGGATCTACAAATACTCTAGTTGCTACTTCCTTATCTAACATATAAAGTCCAGCATCCTTAACTAATTTAATTTGATCAATTAAGCTAGAGAAGTTATCTTCCTCTTCAACTTGCTCATCAACAAACCAACCCATGAAGCTTATTGTTGCATAATCATGAACTTCGTGAGCAATTGTCATAATATTATTAATTCTTCTAGTCACTTCAAACTCATGTTCTAATGCTACTTCAAATACTTCTAATAATGATTTGTATTCAGTACGTGGATTCTCGAATCCTTTAATGATTACTCTTCCACCACGTTCATTGATGTATTTCATGAATTTTCTTGAATGTGCTAATTCCTCTTGATATTGAACCTCTAGCCAGTTCTCAAAACCAGGTAATCCAAGTGTTGCTACATATCCTTCCATAGCTAAGTAAATGTGTGCTGATTCAATCTCAAAATTAATTTGTTCATTAATTGCGTCTTCTAATCTTTTGTTCATTAATTTTCATCTCCTTTAACATTATAAAATTATATTATAAATAGCCTTTTAATACAACAGAAGTGCTATCTTTTTAACAAGTTATTACTAATTGCCTTAGCTTTATCTAAATTTTTAAAATTCATTTTTGCATATGCATACAAATATGTTTCACCTTTATCCTTAATCATTCTAGCTGCTACCTTGTCTACCTCACCATTTGCGCCCTTTAATAGATGATAACCACTCTCTTTACTAAGATTGTCAAAATGACGTAAGAAAGCATATCTTGCGATGATACTAGCAATACCAACACTAGCATACTTGCTTTCAGCTTTTGTCATAAAAGTAATATTACGATAAACGTTATTTTCATTCATTAAATATCTGAAATATAGTTTTTCCTCAGCAAACTGATCCATTATTACTTCCGGAGTACCATTAATTTTTTTCATAAGATTTAAAATTGCCTTATTATGAAGGTAGGCCTTTATCTTATTCATGTTGAACCCTCTATTAACAAGTTCATTATATTTCTCATTATGTAAAGTTAATAGACTATATGTAACTTTGTCTTTAATTTTCTCAGCAATTTCAATGATTTTTTTATCAGTGATTTTTTTTGAATCATTAATTCCCAAAGTTTTAACATAAGCGACACTATCCCGATCCAAATAAGCAGCGCATACAGTTATAGGCCCAAAGAAATCACCAGTTCCTACCTCATCACTTCCTATTGAAGGGAAGAAGTAATCATTATAACTAATCTCTTTTTGCACTTTAGGTGTTTCCTCATAACCTAACATTACTTGCCACATGTTATATTCCTGTTCTGCATCAGTCCCCTGAAACATCACTTTTCCTGAATTGTAAACAGAAACACTAACAAAATCAGTCTTTGCAAAAAAACGAATATGCTCGTTGTAATTATCTTTGATGTAATCAGAGTAAAATTTAATTACTCTTTTTAAGTCATTTTCCTGTAATTTTAATACAAAGTTCATAAAAAACACCTCACCTCTATTATTTTAACACAATATTTGGTAAAATAATATCCGGGAGTGATACTTATGCATTTTAATACGACAACACTTGAATTTGATAAGGTAAAAGAACTTATTAAACAGAAAGCCCATACCGTTAAAGGAAAAGAAATTGTTGATTCTTTTAACCCTACAAATAACGGCTTAGAGATAAAAAGAAAACTCAATGAATCAAATCATGCACTTAAAATTCTGACACAATATAAAGAACCACCCTTTGGTGGAGTTAGAGATGTTAGTGAAATCTTACATAAAGCGAAAATATATTCGATTTTACGACCTACTGAATTTTTAGATGTTATTGGTTTAATCGAGGCTTCATTAAATAACATCCGTTTCTATAGTAATGTAAAGGAGAACGGTGTTTTAGGTGACGAGTTAGATGAATACTTCTTAAATATCTCAAAAATACCAGGTTTAAAAGCTGAGATTAATCAAGTAATAACAATTGATGGCTATATTCATGATAGTGCTTCAAATGATTTGCTGAAAATAAGAAATAAAATCAGACGTAATGAGCAAAAAATCAATGAGAAATTAAACAACATTCTCCACACACAAAAAACCAAGCTCGCTGAAAGTCTTATTACTATTAGAAATAATCGATTTGTTGTACCTGTGAAACTTAGTGAGAAGAATAACTTTAAAGGAACAATCATCGACTATTCAAGTAGTGGAGAAACAGCTTATGTAGAACCACAAGTAGTGGCTGAGCTTAATAATCAGATTGGACTATTAAAATTAGAAGAACAACGTGAAATCGAAAGAATTCTTCGAGACTTAACTATCAAAGTTGCTGAACATTATTATCCACTATCAAATAACTTTAAATTACTCACCGAAATAGATGCAATCTTTGCAAAAGCTAAGTTTGCAAACATTTATGAATGTACTATGCCTGAAATTACCGAGGATGAAATATCTCTTCGAAAAGCAAGACACCCACTCATCAAACAAGATGACGTTGTCGCTAATACTATTACGTTCAACAAAGGTGAACGATTAATTATTATTACTGGACCAAATACAGGTGGTAAAACAGTAGCACTAAAAACAATGGGATTATTATCAATTATGGTTCAAAGTGGTATCTTAATTCCTGTTGATGAAGAAAGTAAAACAGTTATCTTCGAAAACATTATGGCTGATATTGGTGATGAGCAATCAATCGAGCAATCACTATCAACTTTCTCATCTCATATGACAAGAATTATTGATATAATCGAGAACTTGTCAGTTGGAAGTCTAATACTCCTAGATGAACTAGGAAGTGGAACAGATCCAAAAGAAGGAGCTAGTCTCGCTATTAGTATTCTTGATTACATCAGAATTAGAGGAGTTTATGTTATCGCAACAACACATTACCCTGAGTTAAAAGCATATGCATATAATAAAGATGAGATAATTAATGCTAGTGTTGAGTTTGATGTTAATACATTGAGTCCAACATATAGATTACTACTTGGGACACCAGGGAAATCAAATGCATTATTAATATCCGAACGACTAGGATTGAATGAAAAAATAATCCAAGCAGCAAAAGATAATGTTCTAACATCAAAATCTGAGGTTACAGATTTAATTAATAAACTAGAGAAACAAGGAAATACCCTCGATAACAAAATACAAGAATATGAAGAAATAATTGTTAAATCAAAAGAGTTGGTCAAAGAGAATGAGAAGTTAAAAATTGACCTAATAAAAGAGAAACAATCTTTAAGTAAAAAGATTAGTGTTGAGCAAAGTCAAATTATCCAAGAAACAAAACAGTTAGCTCTAAACCTTATCAAAGAGCTTGAAGACATTAAAAAGAATCAAGATATAAAAGAACATGAAATTGCAGAACTTAAATACAAAACAAAGCAATTAGATTTAGATGATCAACAAGAATCATCAACCAAAAATCACATTTATAAACCTGGTGATTTAGTTAATGTCTTAAAATTTAATCGTAATGGTGAACTCATTAAAAAGCAAAAAAATAAACATTGGATTGTTAAGATGGGGGCATTAACTTCGCAGTTTAGTGAAGAACAGTTTGAATTTATCGAAGAAAAGAAACCACAAAAATTAAAAAGCAAAGTAACCTCTAAAATCAAAAAACGTGTAAGTGGAGAACTTGATTTAAGAGGGATGAGATACGAAGAGGCAAGAATTGCATTAGACCGTTATATTGATGACTGTTTAGTGTCAAATATGCCCTTTGCATCAATAATTCATGGCTTTGGTACTCTAACTTTAAGAAAGTTGGTAAAAACCTACTTAGATGGCAATCCATTAGTCTTGCGACACCGTGATGGAGAAGGTAATGAAGGCGGGCAAGGCGTAACTGTAGTCTATTTCAAATAAGTGGGGCAAAACAATTGAATATAGTTAGCAGTTCAAGTATAATAAACTCGTATTTAATAAAAGGAGGAATAGAAATGGCAGTAATTTATGCAAACGCAGAAGATTTTCAAGCAAAAACAGCAGAAGGTATTGTACTTTTAGATTTTTATGCTGATTGGTGTGCACCATGTCGCATGTTGGGACCAGTTTTAGAACAAATCGCAGAGGAAAATGCTGATATTAAAGTAGTAAAAGTAAACGTAGATGAAAACCAAGCACTTGCTGGTGATTTTGGAGTAAGAGGAATTCCTGCATTATATGTATTAAAAGATGGAAAACAAGTAGCACAACGTGCTGGATTCATGCCAAAAGACGCATTAGTTGATTGGGTTAAAAACGCATAGAAAATAACCAAGTTTAAAACTTGGTTTTTTTTTGCTTTTAAGATATAATTTACATGGTGATTTAAATGGATGGAATATTATTAGTTAACAAACCCAAAGGCTATTCATCACACGATGTAGTAGCAGTACTTAGAGGCATTTTAAAGACAAAAAAAATTGGTCATACAGGAACACTTGATCCTGATGCTACTGGTTTATTAGTACTAGGTATAAATAATGGTACTAAAATCATGAAGTATCTAAACAATGATGAGAAAGTATACCATGCAACAGTGTGTATCGGAAAAAGTACTGATACAGTTGATAAAACAGGTGAAGTAATATCTTCCAAACCTGTAAAAAACATAGAAAAGGTTGATGAAATAATTAACTCTTTTAAAGGAACTTATACGCAAACTCCTCCAATGTATTCAGCAATCAAATACAAGGGAAAAAGACTATATGAATATGCGAGAAAAGGTATTACAATAGACGATATTCCAAGTAGAGACATTGAAGTATTTGACATAAGAAGAATAAGTGATATCCTATATAAGGATGATTTAGCATACTTTGACTATAAAGTTCACGCATCAAAAGGATTATATGTTCGAACATTATCTTATGATATTGGAAAGAAACTAGGATATCCAGCACATAATTATGAGTTACATAGAACAGTAGCAGGAAATTTCTCCATAGAAAACAGTTTTACCCTTGAAGAAGTTCAAGAAGGAAAACATAAGATTATATCAATGGCTGATTCACTTCAAAATTTAGAGACTCTTGTTTTACCAGAAGAGTTACGTAAACACATAAAAAATGGGATGGCAATAAGTTTACGTTATTTTCCTAAACAATTACCGACAAAGATAGTTGATAAAGATAATAACTTACTTGCGATATACGAGAAGCACCCTACAGAACCAAAAATGAAAGCAACAAACATCTTCTATAAGGAATGATACTATGGAAATTATTAAACTAAATGGTACTAAGATTAAACCTAATACCGTTGCGGCAATCGGTTTTTTTGACGGAGTTCATTTAGCACATAAAGAACTAATTGATAAAACAATAAGCATTGCGGAAACAAAAAAATTAAACAAAGCAGTAATAACATTTGATATTCATCCTAAAAGCATCCTTTATGGATTAGACTATTTTTACATTACACCTTTGGAACGTAAAATTGAAATATTTAAAAAGTTTAATATCGATCAACTATATGTAATTGAGTTTACTAAAGAAAAGGCACAATTAAAACCTGATGAGTTCATCGATTACTATTTAAGTGGAATCAACACAATTGTTTGTGGTTTTGATTTTAAATTTGGAGTAAGAGGTAGCGGCAATATAAATACTTTACTAAATCATCAGGATTTTGACACAATTGTTGTAAAAGAAATCACATTTGATGGATATAAAGTTGGTAGCACTCATATTAGAGATTTAATAAACTCTGGACTTGTTGATCAAGTAAAAGAAATCTTAGGAGATTATTACTCTATTAAAGGTGAAGTGATTCATGGGGCTAAAAGAGGTCGTACAATTGGTTATCCTACAGCGAACATGAACACAAAAGATTACCTTCTACCAAAAAAAGGTGTCTATGCTACAATGACAAAAGTAGATGGAGTTTGGTATAAATCAATGAGTAGTATCGGACACAATCCAACAATGAATTGTCGTGTTGATTTAAGTGTTGAATCACATATAATAGATTTTGATGAAGACTTATATGGCAAAATCATTGAACTTAAGTTTATAAAAAGACTTCGTAGTGAACTTAAGTTTAATAATATTGATGATTTAATTACCCAAATTGATCAAGATAAAGTTATTAGTTTAGAAATTTTGGAAAAAATCTAAACTATTTCTTGCATAACTTTTCTGTTATGCTATAATAAATAACGCGCCTATATCTTTGTTTATTCGCAACTCCAGCGGTTCACTAGGATTTAGGTAAGAAAATAATAAAAGGAGGAAACCAAAATGGCAATTAGCAAAGAGGTAAAACAACAAATCGTTGAAGAATACCGTATTAAAGAAGGCGACACTGGAAGCCCAGAAGTACAAGTTGCAATTCTTACAAAAGAAATTGAAGAATTAAATGCTCACTTACAAATTCATAAACATGATCATCATTCAAGACGTGGATTACTGAAAAAAGTAGGTCGTAGAAGAAACTTAACTAAATACTTAGCTAAAAAAGATGTTGAAAGATATCGTACATTAATTAAACGTTTAGGATTAAGAAGATAATTTAAGAAAAGTGCTGATTTCAGCACTTTTTTATTATTAAATAATTCACAAAAAATACATAAATTAAAAGAAAAATACTATATAATGTATATGAGGAGATGATAATATGACTAAAAGCAGAAGAATTAAATTACTACAAAATATGGGTATTGTAACACTTGCCTTAATATCCCTTTACTTCATAAATAATCTTTTTGGTCATCAAATAGCTATATTCAAAGCTGCTGTAAACTCAATCGTGTTACCATTCGGAATAGCTTTGTTTATCAGTTATTTACTCGCACCATTAGTAAAACTACTTGAAGGACGACTCAAAATAAAAAGCAAAATTCTTATGATAGTTATTGTGTTTACAATTCTAATTATAGCTGTTGTTGGATTTTTGTTCTTTGTTGGAATAATTATATATGAACAAGGATCTTCATTTATCGAAAATGACTGGGAAGGCATCGTTAACTGGTTTAATACAACACTAGAGAATAACGCGAATCTTCAAGCTGCCTATGATCAAGTAATGGCATATATAAGTTTTGAGAATGCATCCCCTGTTATCTTTAATGTTGTAAATATTGCAAGAAGTTTGGGTAGTATTATTGTAATTATTGTACTAATTCCTGTTTTCCTTTTCTTCTTACTGAAAGAAAAAGAAACAGTCTTCAATGGAATTGTTTCAGTTGTTCCTAAAAAATATCAACTTCATGTTAGGGAACTTGGAACAAGAGCGAATGTTGTTATTCAAAAGTATTTTAGTGGAAGATTTCTTAGTATGTTTATAATGAGTATTCTCTTAACGATAATGTTTAAAATATTCGGGTTCAGTTTAGATCGTAGTATCTTTTTCGGATTTATTCTTGGATTTTTAGATATTATTCCTTATATTGGGGGATTTATTGGTCTATTATTACCAGTGTTATACTCGTTTACAGTTCAAGACTCATTACTGATGGGTGAATGGACATTTGTTGGTTTAATAGGAGCAAACCTTGTTCTTCAAGGTTTCCAAGGTAATATCCTGCAGCCGTATATAATGGGACGTGAAGTTAATTTACATCCGCTACTAGTATTATCAAGTTTTATTTTCTTTGGTGCTTTGTTTGGAATTGCTGGTATTATTTTAGCTATTCCTCTAACCGGAATTATTAAAACATCTGTACAATATTTCAATGAACTAAAAGAACAGGAAAATAAATCAAAAAAAGCTATTAAAAAAACACAATCTAAAAGCGAATAATTTCGCTTTTTTTTATGGGCTATCTTGTACTGAAAACACTTTCTTTTTTTTATGAAAAATAGATGTTGACAAACGATATTTTTAAGTATATATTATGGGTGTTTCAACCAAATAAAATAATGAGAAGAGGTGTTTATGATGAGTCCAATTTTATTGTATTTATTAATTTTTGTAGTAAAAGTTTTTGAAGTTAGTTTAGCCACATTAAGAATTGTTTTAATCACGAAAGATGAGCGTGTTAAGGGCGCCTTTATAGGGTTTTTCGAGGTTATTATATGGGTGCTTGTTGTAAGTGCCGTATTAAATAATATAACTGACGACCCATTCAAAGTAGTGGTTTATGCTTTAGGATTTGCCATAGGTAATTACTTAGGAAGTAGACTTGAAAATTTCCTTGCAATCGGAGACACAAACATTGAAGTTATTACACATAAAATACATGGAAAAGAAATGGCGAGATTTTTACGAGATCATGGATTTGCAGTTACTTCAGTTGATGCGTATGGAATGAATGACAAAAGAGAGATATTATACTTACATGTTCCAAGAAAATCTGTAAAGACAACAGTCAATCTAATTAGATCTGTTCAACAAGATGTTGTAATAACAATAAATGATATTAAACCTGTATATGGTGGATATCGAACTTTAAAAAGATAATGGTAAATATTACCATTTTTTTTTATAGAAATAGCTCTTTACATATATATATATGAAAAAAAGATGGAAATAACTACCTTTTTTCCCAATATTATGGTAATATAGTTAATTGTGAAAAAGACAAAGAGAAGAAAAGAGGAAAAAGAATGAGTAATGTGAGATTATTCGAGATGGATTTTGATGGTAGAAGATTAGCCGTTGAAGTAGGAGAAGTTGCTAAACAAGCTGCTGGAGCTGCAATTATTAGATATAATGATACAGCTTTATTAAGTGTTTGTGCAGTAGGAAAAAAACCTGCTCAAGCTGACTTTTTCCCATTAATGGTAATTTACCAAGAGAAAATGTATGCAGCAGGGAAAATCCCTGGTGGATTCTTAAAAAGAGAGGGAAGACCAAGTGATAATGAAACACTAACTGCTAGACTTATTGATAGACCTATCAGACCGTTATTCCCTAAAGGATTTAAGTATGATTTACAAATTATTAACCAAGTAATGAGTGCAAATACTGATTATAGCCCTGAAATGACAGCTATGTTTGGTAGTAGTTTAGCACTAGGAATTAGTAATATTCCTTTTGAAGGACCAATTGCTGGTGTTAATGTTGGACGTATTGATGGACAATTTGTTGTAAATCCAACTCAAGAACAAATGGAGTTATCTGATATTGAGTTAAGTATTGCTGGAACAAAAGATGCAATCAATATGGTTGAATCAAGTGCAAGCGAAGTATCAGAAGAAGTTATGTTACAAGCTATTATGTTTGGACATGAATGGATTAAAAAATTAGTTGCATTCCAAGAAGAAATCATTGCAGAAGTTGGGAAACCAACTGGTGAGTTTGAATTAAAAGTTATTGATGAAGAACTTAAGAACCGTGTAACTGAATTTGTTGGACAAGAATTAATTGAAGCTGTTCGTATTGAAGAAAAACAAGCACGTGGTGAAGCTACTGAAGCTGCTACTGCTAAAGTTGTTGCTTTATATGAAGAAGAACTACAAGGTACAGACAAAGACGATTTAAGAGCGATTTTAGGAGATGTTAGAAGCATTTGTAGTGGAATTGTTCAAAATGAAATGCGTCGTTTAATTTCTGAAGATAAAGTTCGTCCTGATGGAAGAAAACTTCATGAAATTCGTCCTTTAGAATCAAAAATTGATATGTTTGAATTAACTCATGGTAGTGCAATGTTTACTCGTGGGCAAACTCAAGCTTTAGCATTAACTACATTAGGTAGTTTAAGTGAACATAAAAAAATTGATGGTATGGATGATTTAGAGAAAAAAACATTTATGCTACATTATAACTTCCCACCATATTCAGTTGGTGAAACAGGAAGATATATGAGTGCAGGACGTCGTGAAATTGGACATGGTATGTTAGGAGAACGTGCTTTACGTCAAGTAATGCCTGATCAAGAATCATTCCCATATACTGTACGTGTAGTATCAGAAATCCTAGAATCTAATGGATCAAGTAGCCAAGCTACAATCTGTGCTGGTTCAATGAGTTTAATGGCTGCAGGTGTTCCAATTAAAGCTCCAGTTGCGGGAATCGCAATGGGATTAATTAAAGAAGGAGATTTCTATAGTATCCTAACTGACATCCAAGGTATGGAAGATCATTATGGAGATATGGACTTCAAAGTAGCAGGAACTAGTGAAGGTATTACAGCTTTACAAATGGATATTAAAATTGCTGGTTTATCAGAAGAAATCATGAGAGAAGCACTTGAACAAGCTCGTATAGCTCGTTTAGAAATTCTAGAAAACATGAATTCAGTAATTGATAAATCACGTGAACAAGTATCTAAACATGCTCCTAAAGTAAGACTATTAACTATCGATCCAGATAAAATCAGAGATGTTATTGGACCTGGTGGAAAACAAATTACACAAATCATTGAAGATTCAAACGATGTTAAAATTGATATTGAACAAGATGGTCGTGTGACAATTATGCATACAAACTATGAAGATATCGAAACTGCAATTAAGCTAATCGAGAATATTACTAGAGAAGCTAAAAAAGGTGAAGTATATTCAGGTAAAGTAGTAAGAGTAGAAAAATTTGGATGTTTTGTTGAATTATGGCCAGGTACAGATGGATTATGTCATATTTCTAAATTAGATCATGCGCGTGTTGCTAAAGTAGAAGACATTTGTAATGTTGGTGACGTAATTACTGTAAAAGTTATTGGAATTGATGATCGTGGAAGAATTGATTTATCAAGAAAAGATACATTACCAAAACCAAAAAAAGAGTTCAAACCTAAAAAAGAAGAAGCACCAAAAAAAGAATCTAAAGAGTAATTATGTTATAATACCTTATACAGGAGGTAATTATGGCTAAAGACTTAAAAGAAATAATCTGCCATTGTGCAGAAATCACATATGAAGAAATTCTAAACGCCATTAAAAATGGCGCAACTTCAGTTGATGACATTGGAGATGTTACTGAAGCAGGTATTGCTTGTGGTGGATGTCTCGATGATATCGAAGAAATATTAGAAGAAGAGTTAAATAAATAATAACCGGGCAATCGAGCGGAAACGTTAGGAAAGTCCATGCTAGCACAAGCTGAGATGCTTGTAGTGATTGTGATAGAGGAAACAATAACTCTATGCACGTAGTAATACGTGACGGCTGAGAAAGTACCTGTTAAATGGTATGAGTATCTTTAAAAGTGCCACAGAGACGAGCTGGATAGGAAACTATTCAGGTGGAACGGGTAAACCCCTCAAGCTAGAAACCCAAATTAGGTAGGGGCACTCCAACGTGGGAATTAACAACCAACAATGGAGACACTTATGTGTAGATAAATGATTGCCGCCCATTAGGGTACAGAACATGGCTTATAAGTTATTATTAATTATAAAAGACGGAAAAATCCGTCTTTTTTTTCTAAAAATTTCCCTATTGATTACAATGGTCAACTGATGATATAATAGAATAAGTATAAATAGATATTCATTAATATTGGTCATTCATAATTTACGAGGTGTAATATGAAAAATAAAGGTATAACTTTAATTGAGTTATTAATTGTTATTGTAGTATTAGGAATAATTGCAACATTCGCAATTGTATCAGTTCCCAAAATCCTTGATAACATCAAAATAGCAGCAACAGAAAACGAACTCCATATCATTGAAGATGCATCAGGTTATTACACTCTAGATGTTGGTGAAAGACCTTATGGAACTTTAAGTGGTACTGGAACATGTGAAACATGGAATCAAGATAGCGAAAACACCTTCATACTAGGAACCCGTGGTGGTAGCCCAATTGAAGGATGGAGTGGACCTTATATGTCAAAATGGGCTGAAGAAACCCCAATGGGAGGATGTTATGTCTACCGTTCATATAAAGTAGGTTCACAAGGATGGGCGCGCAGTAATTGGTTGCGATATACAGATAACACTCCAATCGGAAATGTAGCTCCATTAGACAAAGACATTGAACTAGTAATGATCCGATTTTATCCATTAAACTCCGTAGATGCAATCGCTCTTTCACGTGAAGTAGCAACATTTCTTCTAAGAAATATTGATGATACTCAAATTTATTATGTTAATAATCAAGCTGTTATTGGGTATTATATTTTACCAAGAGACTAAGTTTATAAAACTAGTCTCTTTTTATTATGACATTTTTCGGATAATTAAACACATCATTTCAATGAGTAAAATATTATAATAGAAGTAGATAAGGAGGTAATGTAATGATTAAGAATTATAATGATCTAATTACCAAAACATATGATTTATATTTACAAGGTGAGTTTGAAAAAGCATATACATTGATTACAAATAATAAAGACATACCGCAAGGAAATCAAGGAGAAATATTTAACTTTAGGTACTCAATTGCCTTTAGGATGAACAATGAAGAACTAGGAATTAAAATATTTGAAGAAGCACTATATAGCCAAAATCTATGGTATCCTGAGACCTTATTGTTAAATGATCCCGATTTAGATATACTACGAAAAAATCCAAAGTTTCCTGAATATTTAGAACTATGTAAAAAACGTAGTAAGCAATTCCGTTTTTCAGGGAAGCCCAAGTTAATAATAGAACTGCCAAAAAAAGAATACTTAAATAAACCGCAACTGCTCATCGCAATGCATGGAAACAGTCAACCCCATGACATAGTTAAAGGTTACTGGCCTACTGAAGAATATTACAAACATATAATAGCCTATCCGATTTCATCAGAGCAGGATTATCCTAATAGTCATGTTTGGACAGATATAGATAATGGTACGAAAGAACTTGTTCAACATTATAATAAGTTAGTTGCTCAATATTCAGTACCACATGATAATATCACTATTGCATCTTTCTCAGCTAGTGCTTCGATAGTATTAAATGCTGTTGTTAATGAACTTATTTCTGTCAAAACACTAATATTTTACGGACCTTGGCTTCCTAATTTCGATTTATTAAAAGAACGACTCGCAATTCTAAAAGACAAGGGATTAAATATTTTTATATCATGCGGTGATAAAGATATACCTTGTTTCCCATGGGCAAATGCGTTATCAGAAAGACTAAAGAGCTTAAATATTGATTATACATATAAAGTTATACCTGATTTAGCACATAACTATCCTAAAGATAAAGAACCATTATTTGATTTAATAACTAAATAACTTGATATTCAATCAAATTGCCATAGATTATTCATTTCATAAATATTTTGCTATAATATTAATGTAAACAATATAAAAGGAGTGATTCTATGAACTATAAAGGAAATACAGTAAGTTTAAAAATGTTTTCGGAAATAACTGATGAATCATGTGTATATGTACACCATCCTAAAGTATATGATCAGCATAGTAATATCAAAGACTATTATGTTATTCAAGATATTAAAGAACTAGTTAATTCCGGTAGGGAAAAAGAAGATGTCATCGAAGAGATAGAAGCAAAATATTTACTTGAACCTATTAAAATAGAATACAATAAATCACGTTTTTCTGATGATAACTTCACATTATCTTTAGCACTTAATTATAAAGGATCAAATGATGTCCTAAGAATTAAGCTAGAAAAAGAAACAGAAATCGACAAACTTCTAACTGTTGATATTGATAACCAAAAGATCATTAAAAAATTGAAGTACAAAAGAATACCAAACGAAGTTAGTGATTTACTAGAAACATTTATCATTGAGTTTAAATCATACGTTAATAAAGCCAATAATAAGGCTAAAGAGATAAATAATGTTAGAAAGCAACTAATAAGACAATATACTAAGGAACGTATTGATTTTAATAACCAGGAGCAAAAGATGCGACAATTACTTAATAAATAAAAAAAGACGGAAAAATCCGTCTTTTAATTTACAACATTGTCTTTACTAAAAGTTTCCGTTTGTTGCCCAAAAGTAATACTAATAATTCTTTGGTTATTTTTGCCAATAAATCTCAATATTTTTTGAATAAAGTATACACCATAAATAAATGCCGTAAACAATACGATAACAATTCCTAAGAAGAATGATGACGTATTTAACAATAACAACTGACTAATAATCGAAATCGCTATAATATAGTATATAACAGCGATATAGAAATAGTTACGAGATTTAGGTAAAATCTTAGTTTGCCATTTCATCTTAAAATCATAATCACTTAATTTATCTAGATATTTTTGGAATAAATATAGTCCAATCATATAATTCACATCCTTTGCTTGCACATATTATATCACACAATTATAATATAACTTGAGGTGATTTTGTGAAAATAATAATTTCTCCAAGCAAGACTATGAATAATTGTAAATCAGAGTTCTTAAGTAGGAAAGATTTACTCTATCTAAAAGAACATAAAGAGATACTTAGTACGTTACAACTTTTATCTAAAGAAGAACTTAGTAAAGGACTTAATATAAAAGGTAATATTCTTGAGAAAACTTATAATAATATATTGAATTATGATAGTTTAGATGAAATCCAAGCATTTCCAAGTTTTAATGGGTTAGTCTTCAAAAATCTTGATATAAATGCCTACTTAGAGGATGAGTATAAATATATCGCAAAAAACTTGCTTATTCTTGATGCATTTTATGGAATAATAGAACCAGGCACATTTATAAAACCATATCGCTTAGATATGAAAGCAAAAATTGGGATAAAGTTATATGATTACTGGCAATTAGATAGTTATTTTCATAATGAAGTTATCATAAATCTAGCAAGTACAGAGTATAGTAAAATGTTAGGAACAGACTTAATCAATGTTCATTTCCTACAAAAGAAAAATAATAAGTATGTAAATCAGGCAACATATAGTAAAATGGCTCGTGGACTATTTTTGGATTATATGATCAAGAATAAAATTTCCAATATTAATAATTTAAAGGACTTCAATCTTGATAAGTATACTTACAATAAGGACTTAAGTGATGAATCTAATATAACATTCACTAGATAGCCATAAATAAACATTAATAGTTGATTTAAGAACAAAAATAATGTACAATTAATTAGCACAAAAACGGAGGTGATTTTATGAGTAAAAAAATTAATTATGATGATTTACGTAAAAGACAAGAGAAAATTAGAAACTTCTCGATAATTGCTCATATCGATCACGGTAAAAGTACTTTAGCTGATCGTATCTTAGAACAAACAGATACAGTAAAAGTTAGAGATATGAAAGCGCAACTTCTTGATTCTATGGATATCGAGCGTGAGCGCGGAATTACCATAAAATTAAACGCAGTTGAAATTGAATATAAAGCAAAAGATGGAGAAACATATATTCTTCATTTAATTGATACTCCAGGTCATGTCGACTTCACATACGAAGTATCAAGAAGTTTAGCAGCTTGTGAAGGAGCTGTTTTAGTTGTTGATGCAGCACAAGGTATTGAGGCACAAACACTAGCAAATGTTTATTTAGCTTTAGATAATGATTTGGAAATATTACCTGTAATAAACAAAATTGATTTACCAAGCGCCGACCCTGAAAAAGTTAAACATGAAATTGAAGATGTCATCGGACTTGACGCAAGTGACGCTGTACTAGCAAGCGCTAAAGAAGGAAAGGGTATTAGTGAAATCCTTGAACAGATTGTTGAACATGTTCCAGCACCAACTGGGGATCCTGAAGCACCTTTAAAAGCCTTAATCTTTGATTCCTATTTTGATGCCTATCGAGGTGTTATTCCATCAATTAGAATTGTTGATGGGACAGTTAGAAAGGGCGATAAAATTAAAATGATGGCTACAAATGCAACTTACGAAGTTGTTGATGTAGGAGTTTTAACACCATCTGAACTAAAGAAAGACTTTTTAGCTCCAGGAGATGTAGGATTTATAACAGCTGCTATAAAAGATGTAGCTAATGTACGTGTTGGTGATACCATAACTCTTGCCAATCCTGAAGCAGATGAACCGTTACCAGGATATCGAACATTGAACCCAATGGTTTTCTGTGGTTTATATCCAATTGATTCTGGAAAGTATGTCGAGTTGCGAGAAGCATTAGATAAACTTAAACTAAACGATGCATCGTTAATTTTTGAACCAGAAACTTCACAAGCATTAGGATTTGGATTTAGAATTGGTTTTCTTGGATTACTCCATATGGAAATAATTCAAGAACGTATTGATCGTGAGTTTAATATTCCAATTATCGCAACAAGTCCAAGTGTTATTTATAAAGTACATCTTACAGACAAATCAATGGTAGAAGTAGATAACCCTTGTGATATGCCACCAGTTCAACGAATAGACTATATAGAAGAACCTTATGTAACAGCTTCAATTATGACTCCAGAGGATTATGTTGGAGTAATCATGGAACTTTGCCAAACAAAACGTGGGATTTTTCAAAATATGCAATACATTAGTGATAACCGTGTTCAGTTAACCTATGAAATGCCATTACTAGAAATTGTTTACGATTTCTTTGATCGTCTTAAAAGTGGTACTAAAGGTTATGCTAGTTTTGATTATGAGTTTAGTGTATATCGAAGAAACAAATTAGTTAAAATGGATATCCTTCTAAACGGCGAAATCGTCGATGCTTTAAGTACTATTGTATTCGAGGAGTTTGCATATAGAAGAGGTAAGGCCATTACTGAAAAATTAAAAGAAATTATACCAAGACATATGTTTGAAGTACCAATTCAAGCAGCAATAAATACAAAAATTATCGCAAGAAGTACAATAAGTGCAATGCGTAAAAATGTATTAGCTAAATGTTATGGTGGAGATATTTCTCGTAAGAAAAAACTTTTAGAAAAACAGAAACAAGGTAAAAAACGAATGAAAGCAGTCGGTAATGTTGAAATACCACAAGAGGCTTTCCTAAGTGTTTTATCATTAGATGAATAAAAGACGGATATTTCCGTCTTTTTTTTATTGAAATACCATTTAACCCCCCAAAACTAATGAAATATATTTTAAAGAAGGTAATTTTTTATTTGGCACTAATGTTTACTAGTTTCCTTAGAATATATTGCAACTATAAAATATCATTATATGACTTAATTTAGCCATTAATATATAATGAAAATCAAAATTTACTTAAATATACAGATATGATATAATATGTACATTGAGTAATGAGAAGGAGGGTTTAGTATGTTAGCAACTGTTATAAGTAATGCATACTTTTTTATTGCAGTGGGATCTTCAGCTTTCTTTATACTTCAGTCTATTTTTACATTCATTGGAATCGGTGATAACTTTGAGTTAGACGCAGATTTTGATGCTGAATTAGACCTTGATGTTGATATTGCTGATGGTTTAAATATGACATTTCATCTATTTACTATTAGAGGAATCATTTCATTCTTTATGGTATTTGGTTGGAGTGGGTTTTTATTAACACAAAATGAATTAAATCCAGTCGCAGTATTCTTTATTTCAATGGGTACCGGAACAATTATGTTGTTCCTAATCGCTCTAGTCTATTACTTTTTTGAAAGAATAAGTCAAGATGGAAATATGGATATTAAAACCGCTATTGGGAAACAAGGGTCTGTCTATATCCCAATCCCTCATAGAAATGAAGGAATTGGAAAAGTACAAATCGTTGTCGGAGAGTCACTTAAAACTCTTGATGCTATCGCCAAAGATAAACCAATTACAACAGGTAGTCAAGTAAGAGTTATAGGTATAATTAATGAAATGCTCGAAGTAGAAGAAATCAAAGAGGAGGGAAAATAATGCCAACAGCATTAACAATTACATTAATCATTGTTGTCATACTATTCGTTGTAGTAGTGGCACTAGCATCACGTTACAGAAGATGTCCGTCGGATAAAATTCTTGTAATCTACGGTAGTGTAGGGAAAGGAAAAGAAGGATCAATTAGATCCGCAAACTGTATACATGGTGGGGCTCGTCTTGTATGGCCTGTAATCCAAGATTATAAATATCTTGACTTAACACCAATGAGTATCGAAGTAAACTTGACAAATGCATTATCAAAGCAAAATATCCGTGTTGATGTTCCATCACGATTCACTGTTGCAATATCAACTGAAACAGGAATTATGCAAAATGCAGCTGAACGTTTACTAGGATTATCACATGATGCAGTTAAGGAACTTGCAAAAGATATTCTTTTTGGACAATTACGTTTAGTAATCGCTACAATGGATATTGAGGAAATCAATGCCGATAGAGATAAATTCTTAGCTAACGTATCAAAAAACGTTGAGCAGGAACTTAAAAAAATCGGATTAAAACTAATTAACGTTAACGTAACAGATATTCGTGATGAATCACAATATATTGAAGCACTTGGTAAAGAAGCCGCAGCCAAAGCAATCAATGATGCACGTAAAACAGTTGCTGAGAAAAATAGAGATGGGGCAATTGGTGAAGCAAACGCTCAAAGAGACGAAAGAGTTTCAGTATCAAAAGCAAACTCTGTTGCCGTTGAAGGGGAAAATGAAGCCAAAGCTACAATCGCTAACTCAGATGCATTACGTCGTGAACGTGAGGCAACAGCTTTACGACAAGCTACAGCTGCCGAGAAAGTACAAGCAGCCAAAGCACTTGAAGAAGCTTACTTAGCTGAAAAAGACGCCGAGTTAGGACGTGCTTCAAGAGAAAGAGCAACAAAAGAAGCAGATATCTTAGTTCAAGCGCAAATTGATAAAGAACGTGCTGAAATTGATGCTGAAGCAATAGCTGAACGTACTCGTCGTGAAGCTAGAGGGGAAGCAGATGCAATATTCTATAAAATGAAAGCTCAAGCTGATGGTATAAATGAAATTCTTACCAAACAAGCAGCCGGATTCCAAGATATCGTTAAAGCAGCAGGCGGAAGTTCAAATAGTGCTGTTCAATTAATGATTGCTGATAAATTAGAGAAAATCGTTGCATCACAAGTTGAAGCTATCAAAGGAATTAACATTGACAAAGTTACTGTATGGGATAACATGGGTAACGGTGGCGATGGGAAACCAGCTACAGCTAAATTTCTAAGTGGAATGTTATCATCATTACCACCATTACAAGATGTATTTAACATGGCAGGAATGAACTTACCAGACTTAGTTGCTCCAACAAGTGTTGATGCACCTAAGACAAAAAAAGAAGCCAAAAAGCCATCTCCACAGGCTAAAAAGATAACAACAGTTAAAGAAGGCTAATTATAATAAAATTAAACAACAAATTCACTTTCGAATTTGTTGTTTTTTTGTTATTTAATACATAGTTATGTGGTAAAATATAAATGAGGTGAGAATTATGTTAACTAGTCTATATATTCATATTCCTTTCTGCAATCAGATTTGTACATATTGTGATTTCCATAAAGAAATGGCTACAGATAAAAAGAAAGAGAAGTACATTAGTGCTCTTATTAAAGAACTTAAATTTCATAGAAAAGATCTTGTTAATATAAAGACTATATACATTGGTGGAGGAACACCATCAAGCCTTAAAAATGACCTATTAGTTCGCTTATTAGAAGCGATTAAAGAAAATACAAACTTAGATAACATAATAGAGTATTCAATTGAAACAAATCCAAATGATATTAGTGAGCTGTTTGCATCAACTATAATTAGTTATGGAGTTAACCGCGTTAGTATAGGTGTCCAAACATTTAATTTGGATCACTTAAAATTCTTAGGACGAACGCATACTAATGAGGATGTAAAAAGATCATTTGATATTTTACGTAGTGTAGGTTTTGATAATATCAGTGTAGATATGATTTTCTCATTGATAAATCAAACAGTGGATGAACTTGATATGGACTTAAAACAGGTAATCAAACTCAATCCTGATCACATATCATACTACTCATTAATTCTAGAAGAAAAAACAAAATTATACCACTTATACAATCAACAAAAAATAAGCATGAATACAGAGGATTTAGAAGGTATAATGTATAATAAAGTGATAGACTTCTTAACTAATAATGGCTATCACCAATATGAAATTAGTAATTTTTGTAAACCTAATAAGGAATCCATACATAACAAAACTTATTGGTTAAATCTAGAATATTTAGGTATTGGCAGTGGAAGTCACTCCCAATATAATAATAAAAGGCTAAATAATCCCTATTTGGTGACAAATTACATTGAAAATTTAGAGAATGGACTGTATTCTTTTAAAGAAGAGTATGAATATGATAGTCTATCAGATGAACTTTTAATGGGTTTGCGTTTAACCAAAGGGATCAATATAGGATATTTTAATTTTAAGTATAATGTTGACTTATTAAAAATTTATCCTGAACTAAATACTCAAATTAAAAATGGGTTACTAGAAATTACTGATGGTAATCTACGATTCACAAGAAAAGGTATTTTACTTGGAAACGAAGTATTTAAGATATTTGTGGAGGTGTAATAATGTTAAAGAGACTATTAAAAGAGTATGGATATTACTTAAAAATAACTAAAGGACTTGCATCAAACACAATAAGTTCATATATCACAGATTTGAACGAATATGTTTTGTTTCTTGAAAAGAATTATGTTATAAAAGACCCCGAAGTTATTACCAAGCAACATATAAGAAACTTTATTGCAAGATTAAAGAGAAAACACAATACTCCTTCATCTATAAGCAGAAAAATGAGTGCAATCCGTTCATTTCATAAGTATTTACTAATTGAGAAGTTAGTTACTAGCAATGTCAGTTTAGGAGTTAACTTACCGAAAAAAGAGAAAAAACTACCAACGATATTGAGTGTTGAGGAAGTAGATGCATTAATGGTTGCTGCTGATGGTGATGAACCATTAGAAATTCGTAATCGAGCTATGTTAGAACTGTTATATGGTAGTGGATTACGTATTAGTGAGTTATTAGAGTTAAAGTTATCAAATCTCCATTTAAATATGGGATTTCTAAATATAATTGGTAAAGGAAATAAAGAACGAATTGTCCCTATTGGTGCAGAAGGAGCTTATGCATTGAAAAGGTATATTGACAAATCACGTCCATACTTAAAAAAAGTCCCTGGAGATATTGTTTTTGTTAATGGTAGAGGTTCACAAATTAGTCGTGTTGGTTTCTATAAAGTACTAAAGAAGCTTACACTTAAAGCTGGAATTATGAAAGAAGTGAGTCCACATACACTTCGTCATAGTTTTGCATCACATTTGTTAGAAAACGGTGTTGATTTACGAGTTGTTCAGGAGTTATTAGGACATGAGGATATTTCAACAACGCAAATATATACTCATATAAGTAAAAAACAACTACAGAAAGTGTATGAAGAGTTTCATCCTCGTTCTGGTAATAAGGAGGAATAAAAATGTTTAAAAGAGTATTTTTAATAGTAATTGATAGTGTTGGGTGTGGTGAGTTAGAAGATGCCCATTTATTTGGTGATGTAGGTAGTAATACAATTAAACATATTAGTGAAGCAGCTAATGGTATTCATCTGCCAAACATGGAAAAACTAGGATATGGTCATTTGACAGAAATCAAAGGAGTTGCACCACTTGCAAATCCAATTGGAAACTACACAAAAATGAAAGAAATCAGTAATGGTAAAGATACAATGACTGGTCATTGGGAGCTAATGGGATTAAAAATAGTTAAACCATTTAATACATTTACAGATACTGGATTCCCACAAGAATTAATAGATGAACTATCAGAGAAAACAGGAAGAAACATAGTAGCAAACTGTGCTGCTTCGGGAACAGCTATTCTTGATGAGTGGGGTGAACATCAAATTGCAACTGGTGATTTAATTGTTTATACATCTGCGGATTCAGTTCTCCAAATTGCTGCTCACGAAGAAGCAGTTGGATTAGATGAGCTATATAAAGCATGTGAAATAGCTCGTGAAATGACACGTGAAGGTGAATGGAAGTTAGGTCGTATCATCGCTAGACCATATGTTGGTGATAAAAAAGGTAATTTCTCGAGAACTGCAAATCGCCATGACTATGCTTTGAAACCTTTTGAGGATACTGCCCTTGTTTATTTAAAAGAAGCAGGATATGACGTTGTATCATTTGGTAAAATTAAAGATATCTATGATGGTGAAGGAATAACTGAAGCATACAAGCAAGTATCTAATAAACATGGTATGGAGAATTTTATTGAATATAGTGACAAAGACTTCAATGGTCTTGCATACTTAAATCTAGTTGATTTTGATGCCCTTTATGGACATCGTCGTAATCCTATTGGTTACAAAGATGCGCTAAAGGAGTTTGATGGACAGTTAGGTGATTTAATGGCTAAAATGAATGATGATGATTTAATCATGATTACAGCTGATCACGGTAATGATCCAACATATAAAGGAACAGATCATACAAGAGAATATGTACCAATGCTAGCGTATAGTCCAAGTTTAAAAGGTGGTAGCATTGAAGTTCGTGAATCATTTGCAGATATTGGTGCGACTATAAGTGATAATTTTAAAGTAAAACAAGCTTCTTATGGAAAAAGTTTCCTAAAAGAACTGAAGTAATGGATGAAATAATAAAAAAAGAGACAAATAAGAAGTTCTTTTATAAAAAGGTAATCCAATTAGGATTACCTATTACTTTGTCTCAATTATTAACATCACTTTTAGCTTTTATTGATACGATGATGGTATCAGTATTAGGTAATAACGCTGTCGCAGCAGTAGGAATAGGATCAACATTCTTTTTCCTAATGATTATGATTAATTTTGGATTAGTTAGCGGTCTAAGTATTTTTTTTGCTCAATACTGGGGTAACAAGGATATCAAAAATATTCACAAAGTTTTTATAGTTAGTATGATATCATCATTACTAATAACACTAGTATTCTTTATTTTTGGTCATTTCTTCGCTGATTTAGTTGTAGGTATTTATAATAATACTGAAGATGTTGCCGCAAATGCTATGATCCAAGAATATGCAGTAAATTATATGAAAATTGCATCATTCTCATACTTTACAATATCCTTGACATTCTTAATTAGCATGTTAATGAGAAGTGTTGAGAAAGTTGTATTACCACAAGTAATTTCCGTGGTTATGGTCGCTCTTAATACATTCCTTAACTATGTTTTAATATCTGGACATTTAGGTTTCCCAGAACTTGGGATAAAAGGTGCAGCAATTGCAACTGTTATAAGTAGTGCTATTGGAGCTATCATCTTTATAATATATATGTTAAACACAAAGATTGAAGTTTTTAAAATTAGATTTGGAGTAATAAAGGAAATCCATCGTGATTTTGTTGGTAAACTTATTAAAAAAGCATTACCTGTTACTGTTAATGAAGCTTTCTGGGGACTTGGTATGAGTGCTTATATTGTTGCATTTAGTCGTGTAAGTCCTGAAGCACTAACAAGTTATCATGTTTCTAATCAAATTATGAGTATGGTATGGGTTTTTAATGCTGGAGTATCAAGTGCATGTGCTATTATGTTAGGTAATAAATTAGGTGAAGGAAAAATAGAAGTAGCTAAAAACTGGGGTAAAAGGTTTGTTCGATTAACATTTGTTTTTGGCTTAATTCTTGGATTTATCCTATTTCTTGTTAGTCCTTTCCTACCACTGATTTTCAAGGAACTAATTACTGAAACACCACAAGTGAAAGAAATGATGCATATTATCTTAACTGTCTTTAGTTTCTATATACCAATTAAGTTTCTTAATGCATTACATATTGTCGGTACACTTCGCTCAGGTGGAGATACATTATTTACAATGAAAGCAGAGATTGGTGCTTTATGGTTAGTTGGAGTTCCACTTGCATTTATTTTAAGTATTTATACTGATTTACCACTATGGGCTATTGTTGCAATAGTAAACGTAGAAGAGATAATAAAACTATTTATTGTTCAAAGTAGATTTTTCACTTATAAATGGGCAAAAAATTTGACAACAACTTAAAAAAGCTGAAATCCAGCTTTTTTTATTAACTATGTTATTAATGTAGACTATAAAGGTCTTTATTAAGAGAAAAAAGAAAAAAATATTAATTAAACTTGTTATAAATATAGTAAAAAATGATATAATGTATTTGGTGATTTTTTATGATTTCAATACAGAATAGAAGTACTCAAATAAAAAGTAAATCAAATACTATAATGAACATGATTATGATATCATTACTACTTATTATCCCTATAATAATTTTTGTTACTGGTGGTACTAAAAATGTCTTTGTTCATTTGATGTATATTCCAATTATAATAGCTGCTAGAAAAAGGAACATTCTTGTGGTTTTGTTTGTAACAATTATTTCAGGACTTATTGTTGGTCCTCTTATGCCAGATGATACTCATTTGCAAACAGCACAATCTCTTCAAAAATGGATTTTTAGAACTTCAATGTTTATTTTTGTTGGAACTGTTGTTTATTTTTTAAATAATCGTGTACGAAAAGATTTGTATATCAATAAGCTAATTTTATCATCAATAAATGAAGGTGTATTAGTTGTTGATGATTCGTTTAGGATTGCCTACGTTAATGATTTATTCTGTGAAATGAATGATATCTCTACGGATAATGTTATTAATCGCGATATATTTGAGTTTTTGTACAATGAGTTTCGTGTTCTAAGTAGTACTATTCAGTATTCACAACTTGTAAAAGCTATTAAGAACTCTGAAACAGTTACAAAAATATTGCTCCCTGTTAAACTGAATCAACATGGGGAAATTATTTCTGAGTATGATGTAAAATCACTTAAAGGTAGTAAAATCAAAGGTTGTGCAATAATTGTTAGAAATATTCAAAGTCAAATAAGCTATGAGAGGAATCTAGTAAAACTTTCTTATACAGATCCTTTGACTGGTATTAATAATAGAAGAAGCTATGAGAAGAAAGTTAATGAGTTAGTTGGTGGGACAGTATTACCTATGGGATTAATTTTAGTTGATGTTGATGGCATGAAGTTTATTAATGATAGCTTTGGTAGACATCAAGGTGATGAAGTAATAATAAGATTAGCATCTATCCTCAGAGAAATAGTTAAAGGTAAAGGTTTTACAGCCCGACTTGATGGAGATGGGTTTATTGCTGTTGTCTATAACAGTAATGCTAATGAATTAGACAGTATATGTGATATGATCAAAGAAGAAGTAGGTTCATTTCGGATTAATTCTTTGACTGTCGGAGTTTCATGTGGATATAGTATTTGTGAAAGTCTAGATGATGTAGATCAGTCATTTGAAAAAGCTGAAAATGATATGTATATTGATAAAAATTCTAGTGAAAACTCAATGCGTAATAATCCGATTGATACAATTATTCATACTTTACATGAAAAGGACTTATATTCAGAGCAACATTCAAAGGAAGTATCAAAAATATCAACCAATATTGCAAAAGCAATGAAACTACCAGGTAATATGGTTAAAGAAATCTCACAAGCAGCTCTTTTACACGACATTGGCAAAATCATCGTGCCAATTAATATACTGACTAAAGACGGTCCTTTAACAGATTCAGAGTACTCCAAAATGAAAGAACACTCATCTATTGGATATCGTTTGTTATCTGGAATGAAGAACTTGAACAATATTCCTGAGTATGTTCTTCATCATCATGAGAGATGGGATGGAAAAGGATATCCAAATAAAATTAAGGAAGAAAATATTCCTTTAGGTTCAAGAATTATCAGTGTTGCTGATTCCTATAATGCAATGACAACTAATAGGAGTTATCGCCAAAAAATAAGTAATAAAGAAGCACTTGATGAAATTATTAACTGTGCTGGTAAACAGTTTGATCCTGATGTTATCAAAGTTTTTACAAAACATTTTGAGGAAATAATATAAAAACTCGATATACTTTGTTGTATATCGAGTTTTATTATTCAACTGGTGCTTGGAACTGATCTTTTGCTTCATTAATTGCTTTTTTTAGTATCCTTTTGTTTTTGCGGATTAGTTCTCTTTTTGCAGCATTAACACCACGAGATGCGAAGCGAATGTATTTTTTGTAAGGTCTTATTGTTTGCTTAATCCATTTGTTTGTTTCTTTGGCAATTAATTTATGTTCTAAGATACGTTCGTTCTTAAACTGTTTTACTTCAGCTATTTTTTGCTTTGCTGTTTGTGTTTCTTTTATTACAAGATCACTATAGTCCTTGTTTATTATGTCTTCAGTACGATATAAAGGAGCATCAAATAATGAAGTTCTTTCATTCTGGAGATTTTGTTCTTGTTGTTTTTTACTAATTTCAATATCTTCATTAATCTTGCTAATATTAGCTTCCTTCTCATCTTGAAGACGATGTAATTCAATACTATGAGCTTGGATTTTTTCTTTCTTAATCTCTTTTTGCTCATTACAGAATCGTTCTGTTTCTTCATCTTTAGTTAGTTCTAGAAGATTTTCAGTAGTTTCCTTAATTATGTTTGTTGGTTTTAGAATACGCTCGTTATATAGTTCGTCAGCTTCTTTAATAGCCTTTTGAAGTCTTTCATCAGCACTTGATACTGCACTACTATTTAAGAGAGGCATAATTCCAACAGTGTCTTCACTATGATTAGTTTGTTGGATTTGATCGTACTTTTGTTTAGTTTGATTATATAAAGCTGTAAAAGCAGTAGTAGTTTGCTCTTTTAGAGCTTCTGCCTCATTAATTGCACTTTCTGCTCTAGCTTCGGCTGCTTCAATAACTTTCTCATAACGTTTAATTTCTTCATCTTGGTTCTCTAAAACTTCAATTTCATCTATCATTGCCTGGTAACGAGCTGTTAACTCATCGATTTGTGATTGAATTTGCTCATTTTCTTTCTTTTCTGTAAAGAGTAGTAATTTGAAGTTTAAATCTTCAAGTTTATCATCAAGTTCTTTTTTGATTTTAGATTTCTCGTACTCATACTTTTGACGGTAGTAATCTATTTTTTTATTGGCGTAAGCAAGTTCTTGCTCCTTTGTTAGAGCAACACTTTCGACTCTAATTTCATATTCGCTGACAGCACATTTTATTTGTTGCGTCGCAAATAGCAATTGATTCTCTAATGTTGTTTTTACAAAAGCGTCATTCACTTGAACCCCTAGATTGATTCTTTCAACTTGCTCTTCAGCTAGACTTCGTTCATTCTCATATAAAGATTTAACTTTTACTAATTGTAGTTCATGTTCTTTTTTAGCGATTTTAACTAAAGATTCTTGGTAGATTATCTCGCTATTAGCATCTTCTTTAATTTTTTCAATTCTAATCAAAGAATCATTTCTTTTTTTAAGTATTAGTTTATCAATATCTGTTAGTTCTTTATCTAATTGTAAGTCTAAAACTGTCTTATTGATGTTATATTGCTGTTGTAGACGGATTAATTCATGATTACCTATATTATCTTGTAAAGCTAGAATACGCTTATGTTCAATAAGTTTAAGGTTTTGTAATAGGTTTCTAAATTCTTCTACAAGATTATTGTCTGAGAGTTCATTCCGTTTCATCATTTCTAACTCTGCTAAACGGAATTTTAACTTTAAGTCATATACAAGTTTTGTTATTCGTTCTTTTTCATTAAGGAAACTGACAATATTTTGCATTTTTTGCTTATTGATATCAATGTCTCCTGTAAGTGCATCAAAGTCTGCTTTAATTTTGTAGAGAATTTTGGCTTCTTGGAATTTAACATCCTCAAGTTTTAAGTTAAACTCTTGTTTATTGAGGTCTGTTACAAGTTTTATGTTTAGTGATTCTAGTTGAACGATTGCTTTTTCTTTAGATTTCCTTGTTTCTTGAAGAAGAAGACGCCCTGTTTTATCACTTACTTTTGAGATTTTTGATTTTTCTACTTTTTCAAATTTCTTCATCAAACTTTGGACTTTACCATAGTTTTGCTTTTTCTCAGCATCTATTATTAATAATCGAATATTCTTTAGTTCTTCATTCTTTTGTTCAATTTGAGCTTGTTCTTTTGCAAGTGCTTCAGCATTTTTTGCTTCTAGTTTAGCTCTTACACCATCTTTGTAGTTGTTATAATTATCAATGATTTCTTGTTTTTTAAGTTCGTTTTTAGCTTTTATTGCTTCAATTTTATTATTAAAAGACTCAATTTTCTTTTCGTGGTCTTTGGTTATTTTTTCACCAATAAAGATTTCATCATCTTCAGCGGTAAACAATGAGGTACTTTTGTCCTGCAACAGTTTTGCTTCATCAATATTAGCCTTAATATAAGCATTAAACTCTTTTTCAGTTGAGAATATTTCTTGTTTTAATTGGTTTAATCCAATTAGGGCTTCTTGAACATAGTCTTTTTTCTCAGTATATAACTCGTCCATTAATCTTATTATTTCATTTGTTACTTCTAACTGTTTATCAAAAAGCATGTTATTTCCGTCATGCAGTACTTTTTTGTAGATTTCCTCGACTTGGTTTGTATCATCTATTGACTCAGCAAGTTGCTTATAAATTTTAGTTAGATTGGTAAGTCGTTGTGGGGTATTTTCGTTTTCAAAGAAACGAATTTCCTGACGAGCTTTGAATATCTTGTTTTCAGCATCAATCATTTCATTGAGTTGCTCTAAAACTGTCTCACGATCAACAAGATCTATTGATTTGTTTAAATCATCTATTTCAAGATCTAGTTCCTGTAATTTACGTTTTGTATCGGTAATTCGTTGATTGTTTTTCTTCTTAACTTCGAGGTTAGCGGCTAAAACTTGATCAACAAGATTTTTTAGAATTTCTGACTCTTTTGCAATATCATTTTCGATGATAGTAGAAATATCTTTATTAGCCTTTGATATAACCTTTGGCAATGAAGATTTAAATAGCTTAGCCATGATTATTCCCCCTCTCCTGAAATTGATTTATGAATCCCTTGTAAATCATTTATTACACGGGCATGTTTATTTTTTGCTAATTCAAATAGAGCACTATTAAAAGTGATGTTGTTTTCATTCAAGACATCATTTGATTTGTTGTTTTCACCGATGTATTCAGCTTCAATTACACGATATTTCTCAATATAGTTTTGGAGATTGTTGTATAAACGATCATAACCTTCTTGGAAAGCGGTATAAAGACTAGTTTCTGCAGAAAGGATTATTTTCTTGTTGTTGTCTACTAAGTCTTGTAGTTGTTGTTCTTTTTCTTTAATTGCTTTATCAATTGCCTTTTGAGCATCACCAATTGATTCCTCTAAACGAGGTCTTACAGTAAATATATTTTTTTCAAACTTTTTGGTAAGATTTAATAAGTCTTTATTATATTCACTTTGATTTCTTTCGCTATTACGTTTTGCATTTTCAATTTCCTGGCGATATTGTTTAACATTATTTAAATGGAAATTGTTGGCACGTAAATTGGCATCATTGAAGCGAGAAGTAGCACTTTCAACAGCAATGTTGTAAATGCGATCTTCGTAATCAAATATTTTTTTAGCTTCTTGGTCTTTTTCATCTAGTTTTTTTAAGGTACTGTTATATAGTTCTTGTAGTGATGAAACTGATTTATCTATTTCCTCAAACTTTATAGTAATTTCTTTTTCCTCAGTCTCCTCAATTGTTTGTTTTTGTGATTGTTTAGTACTAATTAATGAGTTCTTTTCATCATTAATATCTCTAGTCTTATCTAATGCAACATTTTTATGATGGTTGATTTGCGCTTTTAACTCACTAATTTCAGTATCGTATTGTTGATTGAACTCTGTTCTTTTAGCTTCTTCGTTTTCAGTAAAAATACGAAGTTCCTCATCTAGGGGAGCAAACTCGTTTTGCTTTTCTTGTTCAACTTTTGTTCTGGCTGTTTCAGCGTTAGTATTGGCATGATCAATTAAGTCTTGATCATTTTTCGTAAGAGTACTGTATAGAACAACAGTTTCATCCTTAACATTCTTTTGAATGTCTTTTAGATGATTAAATACTTTATTGTATGAATCCTCAGTTATTTGAACTAATGCGGTAATATCATCAGGATTTGCATTTTTAATTTTACTGAGTTCGTTTTTTATGAAGTTAGTAATTAAAACTGTATGATCTTTTTCACTTTGGCTAATAACTTCGTTTTGTCTGTTATAGTCTGTTTCTATCTTTAATTGTTGTTTTTTGAGTTTTTTTATAGTTGATTCATTACTTGAATCAGCGATTTTATTTAAAACAGCGTGTTTTTCAATGTCGCTCATAAATTTAACAGCTTCTTGTAATACTGAGTACGTACGACTAATAAATTTACTTGCTTTATCATAGACGATTTCATTGCTAATAATTATTTCTCTGATTTGCTCAAGTGTAAGTTTATTATCACTATAATCCTCGACAGAATCATTTATAAAATCAACAAATATTGCATTGTTGACATCGAGTTTGCTAAGTCTTTCATCAATTATAGTTTCTGTTTTTAGAATGTTTCGTGATGGTTCTTTAAGTTCTCTTTCTAAAGCCTGGTTAATAAGATCTAATTTCTCATCAGCTTTTTGAATAATATCTTGTTTAAGTAAATCAATGTCAAGATTCTTTTGATCGATTTCAATATTGAGGTTTGCAGAATATGCATCTTTCTCATATTTTGATTTACTGATTTCCTCTTCAAGTTTAAGAAGGTCTTCTTCAAGGCCTTTATTAATTACTTCAATTTTATAGTTTGCTTCCATTTGATGATTTTTGATTGCATACTCGATTTCTTTTGAAATAAGAGCGTTATGTTTTCTTACTTCAATTTCCGTTAATGCTTTTTTATGAGTAGATATTGCTATTTCAGTCTCAAACTTGTTTTTAAGAAGATTGCGTTCTAGTTTGGTATTATTTAAACGTAAGTTATATACTTCTTGAGCACGAGAATGTTTAAGTTTGGCCTTTTCTAATAGTTTATCGTATGTTTCTTTATTTTTGATATCAACTATTTCTTTATTGTTTGAACTCAAGCGTTCTTTTATTGCATAATCTTCAATTGTTTTTTCAGTATTTAATTGGTTGTTTATTAAACGTTCTTCAAAATCTTGTTTTGCATACTTTATTTTGAAACGCTCAGTTACCTCACTTATTTCAATATCCTCGCGTAATCTGTTTACTTCAATCTCTTTTAAAGGTTCAGCAGTATCAAGGAATTTATTAATTTCATCTATTTCAAAGTTGTTATCAGCAATTTTCTCAAGATATGTTTGAGCAAGATTAACATTACTTTCCTTTAAATCTGAAAAAATCTTTGTATAGTTTTTTATAAAATCAGTTTTTAACTGTTCATGTTTTAGTAAATAGTTATTGTTAGCTAATTCAAAATTATTAAGTTCCGTTTTTAAAACGAGATTTAATTCTTTAAAATAGTCTCCAGTTTCTTTTAGTTGACTTTGATCATTTAGTAAAAATACTGCTAGTTTATCTAAGTTTAGTAATTCAAATTCGAGATTTTCCTCTAGTAGTTGTTTTTCTTTTTCGAGAAGAATTATTTTCTCGTTAAAGATACGTTCCTCGTATTTCAAAGTAGTAGTAGCGCGTAAGTTAAATAAATCAATTTTCATTAAAGCACTTTTTTTAGCTTTACGATTTTTTGACTCCTTAAACTCTTCTAGTTGCTGTTCTTGTTTTGTTATGTTTAATTCAAGATCTTGTTCTATTAAAACACGTCTTTTTTCAAAGGCGTCTTTTAGATCGATAATTTCTTGCTTTATTACTTCAATATCAGGTTCAATATGATTCTCGTATTCGTCTTTTAGCATTTCAATAAAATCTTCAATACTATTGATTTTAACATTAGAGTTTTTTCGAATATTTGTTGCTAAGTTTGAAAGGACACGAGAAGTATCAGTTTTTGATTGATTGATTACTACATCTTGATTTTCCTTTTGTGACAGAAACTCTTGTAATCTTTCATCTAAATCAGCAACAACTGTTTCATTGAAATTATGAAGATCATCAATGTTTTTATTTAGGATATCTTGATATTTCTTAATTTCCTCAACATGGAAATTTTTGTTGTTTTCAAAGTTGTTATTATATATATTAAGTTTCTCAACGTATGATTCAATATTTGTTTTATACTTTAGTTTGATTTCATCTTTCCCTTTTGATTCCTCAAACTTAAGTTCTGTGACTATTTCGCGAATTTTAGCTAATTCAAGATCTGCAGCTTCTGTTTTTTCAGTAACAAACTGGGTGTACTCTTTTTTGATACGTGATTCTTTAGTACGTAGTTTCTTAACTTTATTGTCAGCTGCTCGTTCAATCTTTTGATCTTTGATTACAGCTTTATCGCTTAATTCAAGGATTTTCTCTTTTGACGATTTTTCCTTTGTTAAAAAGTCTTTGTGTGCTCTCAAAGACTTAGTTTCATGACTTTTATTTAACTTATCAATCTTTTTGGTAATAGGAGCAGTTTTTTTGTTGTACTCAAGTTCGATATCAAATGACGCAATATCATAACTTTTTAACTTTGTATCGCTCATATAAACCCACCTCCCGGAATATCTATCTGTTAAGCCGTTCCCGCTAATTTATTTTATCATATTTGATTTAATTATACAATAATATTAGGATATAGTATATATATATTAAAAATGTTTTGTAAAAATTGATGTTTGTTAGTATAATTTTTATGAGGTGAAAATATGAGTGAAAGTGTATATTCAAGCGATATTCTCCCTGAGGATATTGAAAGTCATTCTTTAAGACCTAAGTATTTAAGAGAGTATATTGGACAAACAGAAGTAAAGGAAATGATGGATATTTTTATTCGTGCTGCGAAGACTAGAAATGAGGCTTTGGATCACGTCCTTTTATATGGTCCACCAGGACTAGGAAAAACTACTTTAGCAAATATAATAGCGAATGAAATAGGAGTTAACATAAAAATTACAAGCGGTCCTTCGATTGAACGAAGTGGCGATTTAGCAGTGATTTTAACCAGCTTAGAGCCTGGGGATATTTTATTTATTGATGAAATTCATCGTTTACCTCGGGTTGTAGAGGAGATTTTATATCCGGCAATGGAGGATTATTGTATTGATATTATTGTTGGTAGAGATGCAACGAGTAAATCAATTCGTGTTGATTTACCACCATTTACTTTAGTTGGTGCCACGACTCGTTTTGGTGATTTAAGCGCTCCTTTACGTGATCGTTTTGGTGTAGTACATAAGTTACGCTATTACTCTGAACCTGAACTAACTGAAATATGTCGTAGAACTGCCAAAATATTTGAGACGGAAACTCATGAGGATGCAACGGTTGAGATAGCCAGAAGAAGCCGTGGAACACCACGTATTGTTAATAGATTATTTCGTCGTGTAAGAGATTTTGCAGATGTATTGAATAATGGTGTAATTGATGTTAAAATGTGTCAGTTAGCTCTAAAAAAATTGGAAATTGATGAGATTGGTTTAGACGCTAAAGACTATGCTTACCTATTAGGTATAATGGAAAATTTCAATGGTGGACCTGTTGGGTTAGAAAGCCTTGCGGCATCTATTGGTGAAGAATCTACTACTATTGAGGATGTATATGAACCATATCTTCTTCAAATTGGTTTTATTAAGAGAACTCCTCGTGGTAGAGTTGCTACTGAAAAGGCATATAAGCATATGAAAAAGACACATAATATGAGGTTATTTTAATGAAAGTATCAGATTTTAATTATCATTTACCAGAGGAATTAATTGCGCAAACACCTTTAAAGAATCGAAGCGCTTCACGTCTTTTGGTATTAAACAAGAATAGTGGAAAAATAAACCACGATAAATTTTCAAATATTATTGATTACTTAAATAAGGGTGATGTTTTAGTATTAAATAATACTTCAGTTATTCCCGCTCGTTTATACGGTGTTAAGGAAGATACTAATGCTGCAATCGAGATTTTACTTCTAAAACAAAAAGAAGATGATGTTTGGGAATGTTTAGTTAAGAAAGCACGTAAAATCAAAGTAGGAACTGTTATTTCGTTTGGAGAAGGATTATTACGAGCTGAATGTGTAAAAGTGAGTGACGAGGGAATTAGGGACTTTAAAATGATTTATAGTGGTGTTTTCTATGAAGTTCTTGATGAACTAGGTGAAATGCCTTTACCTCCATATATTCATGAAAAACTTGAGAATCAAGATCGATATCAAACAGTATACAATAAATATAAAGGTAGTGCGGCTGCTCCAACAGCTGGGTTGCATTTCACAACAGACTTAATGAGGCAAATAACTGATAAAGGTATTAAAATAGCTTATGTTACTCTCCATGTTGGATTAGGAACATTCCGTCCTGTTTCCGTTGAAAATGTTGAAACGCATAAAATGCATACTGAGTATTATGAAATGCCTCAAGAAACTGCTGACATTCTAAATAGAGCCAAAGAAGAAGGACGTAAAATTATCGCAGTTGGGACTACTTCTTTAAGAACTTTAGAAACTGTTCTAAGAGATAATCCTCGTTTCTGTGATACAAGCGGTTGGAGTGATATTTTCATATATCCTGGTTATAAATTTAAAGCGATTGATGAATTAATAACTAATTTCCATTTACCTAAATCAACATTACTAATGCTTGTTAGTGCATTAGCTAGTAAAGAATTTATTATGAATGCCTATAATGAAGCAATAACAGAGAAGTATCGTTTCTTCAGTTTTGGAGACAGTATGATTATAAGAAACTAAAAAAAAGTTAAATTCGGTTGAATTTAACTTTTTGATTACTATTTTTTTAGAGGTTTAAGTCGTGCAGTAAAATGTCTTAATACTGGTGGTTCATAATCAAACTCTAAGCCCACTAATTTTTCTCTATTTTTATATACTTCAATCACAGCATTTGCCACATACTCAAGATGTTTATAAGTATATGTTCTTCTTGGAATTGTTAATCTCATTAATTCTAGTGGTGATTCAAGATTTTTTCCTGTATCAGGATCACGACCTAATAAGAAACTACCAATTTCAACAGGTCTAACCCCTGATTCCTCGTAAACAGCATTACTAACTGCTTGAGCTGGAAACTCATAATAAGGAATATGTGGTGCGAATTTTTTACAATCAACAAATACAGCATGACCACCAGTTGGATACTGAATTGGAACTCCACCTTCACGTAATTTATCTCCTAGGAAACGAACTTGATCTAGACGATGTAATAAATAATCCTCATCTAAAGCTTCTTGTAAACCAACACTTAAAGCTTCCATATCGCGTCCAGCTAAACCACCATATGTTGGAAATCCTTCCATTGGTACGATATATGTACGACATTGGTTATATAGATCCTCATCGTCTTTGATAACGATTAACCCACCAATGTTACACAATCCATCTTTTTTACTAGACATTAAGAAGATATCAGCTAAATCAAAAGCTTCTAGAGCGATTTCACGAATTGATTTGTTTTCGTACCCAGTTTCTCTTTGTTTAACAAAATAAGCATTTTCAGCGTATCTAGCTCCATCAATTAAAACTTTAATTCCATATTTATCAGCAATTTTCTTAACTTCATGCATGTTTTCCATACTTACTGGTTGTCCACCTGCACTATTATTAGTAATAGTCATAATAATTCCTGAGATGTTTTCTTTACCTTTGTCCAGAATTATTTCCTCTAGTTTAGGAAGATCAAAATTACCCTTGAATGGATGATAAGTAGTAGTATCTAAGGCTTCAGGAATAGTACAATCCAAAGCACGAGCACCTGCTAACTCAACATGAGCTCTTGTTGTATCAAAATGCATATTACTAATGAAATACATTCCTTCACGTTTCACTAATTGTGGCAACATAACTTGTTCTGCTCCACGACCTTGATGTGCTGGAATTACATATTTATAGTTAGTAATCTCTTTAACGACCTTTTCAAGTCTAAAGAAACTACGGCTTCCAGCATATGCTTCATCACCTTGCATTAATGCACCCCATTGATAATGGCTCATCGCACCTGTACCTGAATCAGTTAATAAATCAATATAAACATCTTCACTACGTAAAGAAAAAGGATTATATCCAGCTTCCTTTAAGAACTCTATTCTCTCTTCTTTTGTTGTTACTTTGATTGGCTCTACCATTTTAATTCTGTATGGAGGAGCAACATAATTGTTATTCATATTTAGTCTCCTTTATATAAGTAATAAATATATACCATTAGTAATTATATAGTAATATGTTAGCGTTTACAAGTCACATTTAACAATTTACTTTGATAAAGCAATTGTGTACAATATTTAATAAGAAAGCAGCGTGATAAGTATGAAAAAAAGAATTCCCTTTCCACTCCATGAAATTGCCTACTTAAAAAGCAAATCATCGGAAATGAAAGCCTTAATTGAATTACTGGGTGAAGTTGAAACGTATTTTATTGAGGACCCATTTATTGCGTTAGTTAACAGTATTGTCTATCAATCTATTTCTTTTAAAGCAGCAAATACTATTTGGGAAAGGTTTGTATCTGAAATCCCTGTTATCACACCACAATCAATTCTCAAATTACAACATGATGATGTTAGAAGTATTGGTCTATCTAATCCTAAAACTAACTACATATTTAATGTCGCAAGGGCTTTTCATAACAAAACAATTAATACTAATTTTGAAGAATTAACCGATGAAGAAGTAATAGAGGAAGTTACAAAAATCAAAGGAATTGGACGTTGGAGTGCTGAAATGTTTTTAATTTTCTCACTATTACGAAAAAATGTTATATCCTATGGTGATATAGCAATAAGAAAAGGTATTGAATGGTTATACGATATTGATCACAAACTTACTATTGAGGAATTTAATTACTATCAAGAATTGTTTACACCTTTTTGTACAACCGCTTCACATTATTTATGGGAAATAACTGTACGTAACCACTGGAACAAAAAAAAGGACTGAAATCAGTCCTTTTAGTTTTCTATTGGTTCAATTTTTTTAATCAAGTAAACAAATGGTGTATCAAGGATTGCTACTAATAACTTAATAATGTATGTTGTCCAGAAAATATCAACCACAATTTCAAATGGTAACCCACCAGGGATTCCTTTGATTGTTAAAAATGCAATTGGTACAAAAATCAATGTATCAATAATCTGAGACACAGTAGTACTACCAATGTTTCGAAGCCATAAGTATTTGTCCTCAGGAAATTTCTTCTTAATACAATCGAAGAAGTAAACATCAAACATTTGTGAAACGGCATAAGCAGTTAAACTACCAAGAGCAATTCTTGGAACTAAACTAAAGATTGTTTCTAATGAACTTTGTGCAAAATCATCTACACCAGGTTCAAACCATAAAGCCATTGTCATTATGATAACCATTGATAATAGGCTAAAGAAACCAATATATACAGCTTTTTTAGCTTGCTGTAATCCATATTTTTCACCTAAAGCATCAGTTACTAAGAATAATGTTCCATACATTATGTTTCCTAGTGTTGCAGTAACTATGTAGTTACCAAATTCAAAATCAATTGTCTTTGTTACTTGAATATTTGCTAAGATTGTTCCTAGTGCAATCCATGCAAATAGTCCTGTTTTACCAAACAGTTTGTAGATTCCTACTATTAGTCCAAAATTAACTAATGCGTAAAGAACCCATAAAATAATATTATTCATTCTTTCTCCTCCTAGTTTTGTTATCGCAGGATGGTTACGAACTGCGTTTAAAGCATTCTAACTATATTATAATTATATATTAAAGTCAAATATTTTGTTATAATAATTGTGATAATGTAAGTTAGCAACTCAAATCAAAAATTTACTCCTAAAATATTGTAAATTATAAATGGAGGTGACACATGAAAATAGAGATACAAGAAGCCATTAATTGGATTGAAGGAAATATAGAAGATGAAATATCCTTAAAAAAGATAAGTAACTATATCGGTTATAGTGAATTTCATACTAGTCGCAAGTTCAAACAATATACCGGTAGTACTTTACGAAGATATTTAATGCTAAGAAGGCTTAGTTTAGCTGCTAAGGAGTTGCGAGATAGTAATGTTAGAATAATTGATATCGCAATTAAGTATGGCTTTAATAGTCAAGAAGCGTTCAGTAAGTCATTTAATAGTGCCTTCAATATTAACCCTGGTGAGTATGTTAAGACAAAAAAAGCAATCCCATTAGTTTTCAAAAAGGATGTGTTATATCCAGACAATATTAATCTAAAAGGAGATATTATTATGGTAAAAGATCAAGAAATTAAAGTGACATTAGAAACAGTCCCAGAGCACAAGTTTATTTACTTAGAAAGAGATGGCGTTGATAACTATATTGATTTTTGGGACATGGTTGATAAAGAAGAAGGAATGGATTGTGATATTCTTCACGGTGTTCTCGCAAGTATTCCTGGTTTATACGGTGAGGGTTATGGAGCCTTTACTAAAAATGGTTATATTTTTGGTAAAGATGCAGCTATCAACTATATAATTGATAAGAAATACAATTTTAACGAAAAAATCATCCCAACTCAAAAGTATCTAAAATTTGAACATCCCGGATTTAAAGAAGCTGAGTTTGGAGCAGCATTGGCACAAGTAAGACGAATTGCACTACAAGAATTTGATTTTGAAATGAATAATTATGAGATCGATAATTCTTTTGTTGATGCCTATGAGCATAGTGGTATGGAAATTTGTTTTTACTTCATAAGAGTTCCATTAAAAAGCAAGTAACCTTGCTTTTTTTTATTTTCTGATACAAATGTAAACGTTTTGTTTCATAATTTTTAACTTTTTTCACAAGATTCACAAGATATTCGAATTATTTGTAGTACAATTAAGATATCTCAAATATCAAAGTTGGTGAATATATGTTACAAGTGGGAATTGATATTGGATCTACTACAATTAAGTGTGTTGTGATAAATGAACACGAAGAGATATTATACAAAGATTATCAACGACATAAAAGTAGTATTACAAAATCATTAATAAAATTATTGCAAGGTATTGAAGCAAAATTTAATGGTAATAAAATGTACTTTAACTTTACAGGAAGCGCTGGAATGCTTCTTGCTAACGATTTAAAAGTACAATTCACACAGGAAGTAATAAGTGCAACAAAAGCCATTAAAAAACAAAAAAGGGAAATTGATTGTTGCATCGAATTAGGTGGAGAAGATGCAAAAATCATCTTTTTTGATGGGAATAATGTCGAACAAAGAATGAATGGAACGTGTGCTGGTGGAACCGGAGCGTTTATTGATCAAATGGCTACACTCCTTGATGTAGATAGTAATCAATTAAATGAGTTAGCTAAAGATTACGAGAAAATATACCCCATTGCTTCACGATGTGGAGTATTTGCAAAAAGTGATATTCAGCCATTATTAAATCAAGGTGCTAATCATAATGACATTGCTATAAGTATCTATCAGGCAATAGTCAATCAAACAATCGCAGGACTTAGCCAAGGACGAAAAATTCGTGGAAACGTTGCGTTTTTAGGTGGACCATTAACTTTTTCGTCAGAACTACGAAAAAGATTTATTGAAACTTTGAATCTTGAAGACGTACTAATTCCTGAAAATGGTGAAGTGTTTGTAGGTTATGGTGCGAGTTTGCTTGCAACAGAGACATTAATCACAATTGATGAACTATTGGAGAGAGTTGTAAAATATGATAGCAATCCTCATAGAAAAGTCAAAAAAACCCTTAGTGCTTTATTTGAAAGTGAAGCGGATTTACATAAATTTGAGGAACGACACAATCAAAATAGAGTAGATGAACTAGATTTAGAAACTTATGAAGGTAATGCCTTTTTAGGAATTGATGCAGGTAGTACAACTACCAAATTAGTTTTATTAAGCGAAGACAATAAGATATTGTATTATTTTTATTCCCATAATAAAGGTAATCCTGTTGATATGGTTCGTAAAGCATTATACGAGATTTACGATAAGATGAATAATCAAACAAATATTATCAGTGCTTATAGTACTGGTTATGGTGAGGAACTAATCAAATACGCTTTTGATCTTGATGGAAGTGAAGTTGAAACAATATGTCATTATCGAGCAGCTTCACATTTTAACAAAGATGTCGATTTTATAATTGATATTGGTGGACAAGATATGAAATGCTTTAAAGTAGATGACGGTGTTATCTCATCAATTATCCTAAATGAAGCTTGTAGTAGTGGATGTGGAAGCTTTTTAGAAACCTTTAGTACTAGTTTAGGATATGAAATAAAAGACTTCGCTAAACTAGCATTAGATGCACGACAACCTGTTGATTTAGGAAGCAGATGTACTGTTTTTATGAATAGTGGTGTTAAACAAGCACAAGCTGAAGCTGCCAACACAAATGATATTAGTGCTGGATTAGCATATAGCGTTGTTAAGAATGCATTATACAAAGTAATAAGAACCGTTGATGTTCGCCGTGATTTAGGCGAAAACATCATTGTTCAAGGTGGTACTTTCTACAACAACGCTGTTTTAAGAGCTTTTGAGAAAGAAATAGATCTTAACGTAATCCGTCCCAATATTGCTGGTTTAATGGGTGCTTTTGGTGCAGCTTTACTAGCTAAAGAAAACGCTACTTCAAAAAGCTCCGTTTTAACTAAAAAAGGATTAGATGGTTTCTCCTATACAACCAAGAAAGCTGTATGTCGAAAATGTAGTAATAATTGTGGGTTAACAATTAATATCTTTAACGAAAAACGATACATCTCAGGAAATCGTTGTGAAAAAGGTGCTGGAATCAAAACAACAAAAGACCAATTACCAAACCTATATCTATATAAATATGATAAAATTTTAAGCTATAAATCAGATCCAAGTAAAAAATATAGAGGTAAAGTAGGAATACCATTAGTTCTTAATATGTATGAGAATATTCCTTTTTGGTTTACTTTCTTTGATGAGATGGGATTAGAAGTAGTATATAGTGATCGTTCAACAAAAGATATCTATGAGTTAGGACAAGATAGTATCCCTAGTGATACAGCTTGTTATCCTGCCAAGATAGTTCACGGACATATCGAAAATCTAATTAAAAAAGATGTAGATGTCATCTTTTATCCGAACATGCCTTTTAACTTCATTGAAAAAGACTATCGTGATAATGAATATAACTGCCCAATAGTAGCTTTCTATCCAGAAGTAATAAGAGCAAATATGGAAAATCTGGATACATCAAAACTAAAAGATCCGTATTTAAGCTTAAACAAAAAAAGATATTTCCTTAAAAACTTACTTCAGTCTTTTGATAAAGGAAAAAATCTACCTTTGCCAAAAGTACCAAGAGCATACGACAAAGCAATGAAGGCTTATGTTAACTTTAGAAAAGATGTTCTAAACGAGGGTAAAAGAGCTATTGAGTATGCGCAAGAAAACAATAAACGTATTATTCTTTTAGCGGGTAGACCATATCATATTGATCCTGAAATTAATCATGGAATTCCTAAACTACTTCAAAGTTTAGATGTTGTTGTAATTAGTGAAGATAGTGTCAATACACTAGCTGATCAAGATTTAGTGAATGTTTTAAATCAATGGACATATCATACAAGATTATATGATAGTGCTAAATTTATTGGAACCTTACCGAACTCCAATCTAATTCAATTAATCAGTTTTGGTTGTGGATTAGATGCGATTACTAGTGATGAAGTTAAAGAAATTCTTAATAAACACAACAAAATATATACTGGAATCAAAATTGATGAAGTAAACAATCTAGGAACAGCAAATATCCGTATTAGAAGTCTTCTTTCAACGATGAAGGAGGTAGAATAATGGCTGAATTATTATATGATGAAACTGGTAGATTACTATTTACCGAAGAAATGAAGAAGGAGTATACTGTTTTAATTCCATCTATGGCACCATACCATTTTGGATACTTCGTTCCAATTTTTGAAAGCGAAGGTTATAAAGCAGAAGTACTTAAAAACGTTAATTTTGATGTAATTCATGAAGGTATGAAATACAGTCATAACGATATATGTGTTCCTGCAATGCTTGTAATAGGGCAATTTATTGATGCAATGAAAAGTGGAGGTTATGACCTTCATAAAGTAGCACTTATCATTACCCAAACAGGTGGTGGTTGTCGTGCTAGTAACTATGTCGCATTAATCAGAAAAGCTTTTAAGCAAGCAGGATATGACTTTATTCCTATCGTTAGTGTTAACGCAGTAGGATTAGAAGAAAATCCTGGATTCAAACTAACCGGAAACATGTTACTTAAACTAATCACTGGGCTACTTATGGGTGATATGATTATGGGCGCGTACAACGAACTGATTCCATATGAAGTTAATAAAGGGGATACCGAAAAAGCCTATCAGGAGATTAATGAGTTGCTTCACGAGTATTTTCATTATCCGGCTCGAAAAGTATTTTATCATCCCAATAAACTCTTTGAAAAAGTAATAAAAAGATTCAGTGAAGTAGAAGTCGATAAATCAGTTAAAAAGCCAAAAGTAGGGATTGTTGGAGAAATATATGTAAAATACAGCCCACTAGGTAATAATAATCTTGAAAAAACCCTAATCAAAGAAGGTTGTGAAGTTATCACTCCAAGTTTAATGGACTTCTTCATGTATACATTTGATTCATCTAAACACGATATTTTCAAATATGGTGGAAGAAGATCTATCGCAGCGATTTATCGTTTCTTAATATGGTTTATAGAGTTCCGTAAAGGTAAAGTGCGTAAATTACAAAGAAAATATGGCTTCCGTGAACTCACAAACTTCTATCAACTACGTAATATGGCAAAAGGATTTATTAATCGTGCTATGCATGTTGGTGAAGGATGGTTACTAACTGCTGAAATGGTAGAATTAATTCATCTTGATGCACCAAATATTGTCTGTACACAACCTTTCGGTTGTTTACCAAATCATATTGCTGGTAAAGGGATGATTAAAAAAATCAAATCAAAATACCCAGAAAGTAATATTGTAGCGATTGATTACGATACAAGCGCTACTGAAATCAACCAATTAAACAGAATCAAACTAATGATAAGTAATGCAAAAAATAATTTATAACAAAACTCTTATTTTTTAAGAGTTTTTGTTTTATAATGAGTGTGGTGATAATTATGGCAATAAAATATGAGTTGTTACATACCTGTAAACAAACAGGTGCAAGATATGGAATACTACATACTCCACATGGAAGTTATGAAACTCCAATCTTCATGCCTGTAGGTACAAAAGCAACAGTAAAAACATTAGAAAACAAAGAAATCAAAGAAGTCAGCGATGGCTTAATTTTAGGGAACACATATCATTTATGGTTAGAACCAGGTGATGATATTGTAAAAATGCATGGTGGAATAAGAGGATTTAGTAAATGGGATGGAGCACTTCTAACAGATAGTGGTGGTTTCCAAGTCTTTAGTTTAAGCGATATTCGAAAAATCAAAGAAGAAGGTGTTGAATTTAGACATCATAAAAGTGGAGCAAAACTCTTTATGAGTCCCGAAGACTCAATTAGAATTCAAAATAATCTCGGTGCCGATATTATGATGAGTTTTGATGAATGTCCCCCATTTGATTCATCATATGAATATATGAAAGATAGTGTTGAAAGAACCTTAAGATGGGCTAAACGAGGCAAAGATGCTCATCAAAATCCTGATACACAAGCTCTATTTGGAATTGTCCAAGGTGGACCATATACAGACCTTAGAAAAATGTGTGCTAAAGAGCTTATTGACATGGATTTTCCTGGATATAGTATTGGTGGACTAAGTGTTGGTGAAAGCAAAGAAGAGATGTATAAAGTTCTAGATGAACTTAAGGATGTAATGCCTAAAAACAAACCTCGTTATTTAATGGGAGTTGGAACACCTGATGATTTAGTTGAGGGAGTTATTAGAGGTATTGATATGTTTGATTGTGTTAATCCAACACGTCTTGCTAGACACGGAAGTGCGATGACAAGTACTGGAAAAGTAACAATCAAGAATAAAAAATTCGAAAAAGATATGACACCTCTAGATGAAAATTGTGACTGTAAAGTTTGTACAACATACACAAAGAGTTATTTAAGACATTTATTTAAAGCAGAGGAGCAATTAGGGCCAAGATTAGTAAGTTATCATAATCTTTATTTCCTTAAGAATTTGATGGAAAAAATCAGAAATGCGATAAAAAATGATGAATTGGCAGATTTTAGAGAGAAATTTTTCTTAGAATACTATAAATAAGCCATTTTCTAAAAATTTATATTTATATTTTTCGTTATATTGTGATATAATAAATTAACAAGTTAATTGGAGGTATCAATATGTTTGAATCAATGGATAATTTTAACCAAAAACCTACAATTAAAGTAATCGGTGTCGGTGGCGGTGGAGGAAATGCCGTGAACAGAATGATAGAAAATGAAGTTCAAGGTGTCGAATTTGTAGCCATCAATACAGACGCACAAGTATTAAGACTTTCCAAAGCAGATTCAAGACTTCAAATAGGAAAAATGTTAACTAGAGGTCTTGGTGCAGGGGCTGATCCTGAAATTGGGAGACGTGCTGCAATCGAGAGTGAAGATGAATTACGTGAGATGCTAAATGATACTGACATGGTATTTATCACTGCCGGAATGGGTGGAGGTACTGGTACAGGTGCCGCTCCGGTAATAGCAAGAATCGCACGTGAATCAGGGTGTTTAACTATCGGGATCGTTACAAAGCCATTTAGCTTTGAAGGAAGAAGAAGGGTAGCTACAGCGTTAGAAGGTTTAGATGCACTAAAACCTTATGTAGATACACTAATCGTTGTGCCTAATGATCGCTTACTTTACATTGTTGATAGATCAACATCTATGTTAGAAGCATTTAGAGAAGCAGACAAAGTACTACGTCAAGGGGTTCAAGGAATCGCAGAGATAATTACTGTTCCTGGACTAATCAACGTAGATTTTGCTGACGTTAAAACTGTTATGAAAGATAAAGGTACTGCCTTAATGGGTATCGGTATAGCAAGTGGTGACAACCGCGCAATTGAAGCCACAAAAAAAGCAATCCATTCGCCATTATTAGATGCCAATATCGATGGTGCCACTGATGCAGTAGTAAATATTGCAAGTGGCGTAGATATCGCTTTATGGGAAGTAAATGAAGCTGTTGAAGCAATTCAAAATGCTAGTTCAACTGAAATCAATATCATTTATGGAGCAACTGTTAATACTGACATTAAAGAAGAAATCATAGTTACAGTAATTGCTACTGGATTTGATGAAAACAAATCAGTAGAATTCAGTGATATTGGTACTTCATCATATGTAGAAGACGAACAAGAACCTGAAGATGAAATCCAAACAGAAGAAATTCAACCAAAAGGAAAGAAGCAAAAACGTAAAAATAAACTACAAAAAGATCCTGAGGAAGAACCTTCGAAAACATCAATACCTTCATGGTTAAAATCACGATTTAAATAAGCGCTTGTGCGCTTTTTTAATATAAGAGGTGGTATAAAATGAAGCAAAAACACTATAACATTATATATGCAGTTGTAATGATTTTAATAGTCCTAACATTTATCATATTTAACAATTTAGATGATACAATCCAAATAATACTAGGATCATTAGCAATCATTCTAACAGCTATTTTTACTTCCTCTAACAATAGGAGTAGGAAAAAATGAAATTTTATACAGAAGAAGTCAAAAAGACTATAAATAGCGACAATGTTACAATTGTCGCAGCAACAAAATACTTTAGTTCAGAAGAAATGATAGAACTATATCAAACAGGTATAACTCATTTTGGAGAAAACAGAACTGAAGCACTAACAGAAAAATATGAATTACTAAAACACTTGCCGATCACATGGCATTTCATAGGTACTTTACAAACCAAAAAAGTTAAAAAAGTTGTAAACATGATTGACTACTTACACTCACTTAATACACTTAAACTCGCTGAAGAGTTAAATAAACGTAGAACATCTCCATTAAAATGTTTTATTCAAGTTAACATAAGTGATGAAGAAAGCAAACATGGCTTTGAAGTTAACGAAGTCATCCCGTTTATAGATAGTTTAAAAGATCTTGAAATGATCGAAGTAATTGGATTAATGGGTATGGCTGAATACACTGAAAATGAAAAAATAATAAGTGAGGAGTTCTCCAAACTCAATATTTTACAAGATAATATTCATAAAGAACTTGGTATACAATTAAAAGAACTATCAATCGGAATGAGTAATGATTATCTAATAGCCTTAAAGCATAATGCTACATATTTGCGTTTAGGTAGTGTATTATTCAAGAAAGAGGGAGAATAATGGCAAAAAATAAAAAAGCATTTGATCGTATCGAATTTGTGATGATGGAAGAAGATTTAGATGTCTTTAAACTTGCTGATAAATTATTAAAGGGGCTACCACTAATTCTTAACTTTGAAGATCATAATGATATCGAATCAAACAAAGTTATAACATTCTTAAGTGGTGTTACATATGCTATTGATGGGGAAATCGAACAAATAAAAGATAAAATTTTCCTATTTGCGAGCAAAAAAGATTATAAGGATGGATCTTTACGTAAATTTGTGAATGAATATAAGGAGTAAACAACATGATATTAAATACATTAGCAACAGATCCAATGGTAATTCAAATACTAGTAATTCTATGGTGGGCTTTAAGAATCTATTTCTACTTACTAATAGCATACGTACTTATGTCTTGGGTACCGGAATTAAGAAAAACAGCGATTGGGCAACTAATCGGAAAATTAGCCGACCCATATATGCGAATATTTAGAGGCTTGTTAGTCTTTGGAATGATGGACTTTACACCAATTTTAGGTTTCTTCCTATATCAAATGGGTTTAAACTACTTTGGACAAATGATTAACATGATGGCAGGGTAATGATTACCTTTAAAGACAAAATCAATAACATAATTGACAATCAAAAAAGCGTATCCTTACGCTTTTTGTCTTTAAATGAACAAGCCCAAATTATCAATCTAGTTAAAGACAAAAGTCTTTATAATCTCGAGGGAGGATATCCTGAAGCTGAACTTAAAAGAGCATATTTCTATCATCAAGACAATTTAATCTCCTGTTTCAAAATTACAGCAAATAAACACATAACATTAACTCACCAAAATATATTAGGGACACTTTTATCGCTTTCAATTACTAAAGACAGTATTGGAGACATTTTACCAAAACAAGGTATCTTCTTTACAACAAAAGAAATTGAAAAAGAAGTTCTAAACTCATTTACAAAAATCAACAATGTGCCAATTGAGATATCTTTATATAATAATGATATTAAAAGCGAACAAGAATTATCAGAAGCAAGATTTACAACAGATTCAATGCGATTAGATTTAATTGTTAGTAAGATTACATGTAAAAGCCGCAATGAAAGTAATGATATAATTAAAAGAGAGTTAGTAAAAGTTAATCATATCGTAACAACTAAACATACCAAGACAATTACTGAGAATGATATCATTTCAATTAGAAAATATGGAAGGTATATCATTCTAGATAATAAAAACACCTCCAAAAAAGGTAAAATAATCGTTAAATATGCGAAATATATATAAAAAGGTTGTATTTAATTTATTTTTTGTTAAAATTATTAATGATAAATATATTGATTAGGACAAGTATTATTTTCTACGTTTTTTACAGAGACCAAGATAAGCTGAGAACTTGGAAAAACATAAATAATGTATCCCCTAGGAGTAGAAAATCTGAATTGAGTAAGATTTTACGTATCTCTGCGTTAAAGAGTTGAGTGCTTAGTATTAACTAAGAACAAAGGTGGTACCACGGATTTTATTAATTCGTCCTTATTTTAGGACGAATTTTTTTATTATAAGGAGTGATGAGAATGAGTAAAGATTACAAGGAAACTTTACACATGCCTAAAACAGCCTTCAAAATGAGAGGTAACTTAGGTAACAATGAACCAAAAATGCAAGAACAATGGGAACAAGAAGACCTTTATAACGCGCGTTTAAAAGCGAACGAAGGTAATACAGAGTATGTATTACATGATGGTCCTCCGTATGCGAATGGAAATATCCACATTGGACATGCGATGAACAAAACATTAAAAGATTTTGTTGTTCGTTACAAAAATATGAGAGGTTTTTATACTAGATATGTGCCAGGTTGGGATACACATGGTCTTCCAATTGAAACAGCTTTAGTTAAAACAAAAAAAGTTAACCGTAATTTAATTGATAAAGTTGAATTCCGTAAAATGTGTGAAGCATATGCTTTAGAACAGGTTGATAAACAAAGAACACAATTTAAGCGTTTAGGTATCTTGGGAGAATGGGATAACCCATATATCACACTAAAACCTAAATATGAGGCTTCACAAATTAGAGTGTTCGCTGATATGGTTGAAAAAGGATTAATCTTTAAAGGATTAAAACCAATTTTCTGGAGCCCTTCAAGTGAAACAGCTTTAGCTGAGGCTGAAATTGAATATCATGATAAAAAATCACCTTCAATTTATGTAGCTATGGATGCTGTTGATAAACAAGGATTGGTAGATTTTGATTTTAGATTCTTAATCTGGACAACTACACCTTGGACAATTCCGGCAAACTTAGCAATTGCAGTTGGAGACTTCATTGATTACTCATTTATCAAAGTAGATGATAAGGAGACTTATTTAGTAAGTACAGAGTTAATTGATGAATTATCAAACCTATTAGGTTGGGAAAAAGTTGAAACACTTAAAGATGTTAAAGGTCGTGACCTTGAAAACATGACATATAAACATCCTTTATATGATAGAATCAGTCCTGTTGTATTAGGACATCATGTATCAACTGATGGTGGTACTGGATTAGTACATACTGCTCCAGGACATGGTGAAGATGACTTCATGATTGGTCAAAAATACGGGTTAGATATCTTATGTCCAGTTGATGGAAAAGGATATATGACAAGTGAAGCAGGTCAATACGAAGGACAATTTATCGAAGACTGTAATAAATCAGTTGTTAAAGATTTAGATGAGATGGGATACCTTCTAAAAATGGTTTGGATAACACATAGTTACCCTCATGATTGGCGTACTAAAAAACCTGTTATCTTTAGAGCCACAGCACAATGGTTTGCTTCAATTGAATCATTAAAAGATGATATGATTAAAGAAGTAAAAGAAATCAACTGGTACCCTAAATGGGGAGAAGTAAGAATGGAAAACATGATTAAAGACCGTCATGCATGGTGTATTTCTCGTCAAAGAACATGGGGTGTTCCAATTCCAGTATTTTACAATGAAGATGGATCAGAAATTCTTGATAAAGAAGTAATTAATCATGTTGCTGATGTTTTTGAATTAGAAGGAACAAATGCTTGGTATACAAAAACAGCTAAAGAATTATTACCAGCAGGATATATGAATCCAGCAAGCCCTAACGGAGAGTTTACAAAAGAAACAGACATCCTTGATGTATGGTTTGATAGTGGAACATCTCACCAAGGTGGTATGGAAGACTTTGGATTACCTTACGCTAGTGATTTATACCTCGAAGGTAGCGATCAATATCGTGGTTGGTTCAATAGTAGCTTATCAACAGGAGTTGCTCACAAAGGAAAAAGTCCATATAAAACATGTTTAACTCATGGATTTGTGCTTGATGGTGAAGGACGAAAAATGTCAAAATCATTAGGTAACGTTGTTGATCCTCTTAAAATAATGAAACAAATGGGTGCTGATATCCTTCGTTTATGGGTAGCCAGTGTTGATTATCAAAGTGACGTTAGAATCAGTGATGATATGATGAAACAAGTTGCTGAATCATATCGTAAAATCAGAAATACATTCCGTTTCATGCTAGGAAATATTGCTGACTTCAACCCAAATACAGACCGTATACCATTTAACGACTTAAATGAAGTAGATAAATATGTTGCTATAAAACTAAATAACTTAGTTAAAGATACATTACATCATTATGATGAATTTGAATTTGATACAGTATATCGTGATATCACAAACTTTGTTACTAGAGAACTAAGTGCATTCTACTTAGACTTTACTAAAGATGTCCTATATATCGTAAAAGAAAATGATCATGATCGTCGTAGTATCCAAACAGTACTATATGATATTACATTATCATTATTACAACTGTTAACACCATTACTACCTCATACAACAAACGACGCATATTTGAACTTACCACATCATGAAAAAACAAATGTTTACTTAGAAAATATGCCTAAAGTTAAAGATTTAGGTAGTGAAGGATTAGAAGAAAAATACGATAAATTTATGGCCGTTAGAGATAATGTTCTAAAAGCCTTAGAAGAAGCAAGAAATAAACAAGTTATCGGTAAAAGCTTTGCTGCAAAACTAACACTTTATCCAGAAGGTGAAGTAAAAGAGTTATTGAATAATTTAAATGCAAACTTAGGACAAATCTTCATTGTTTCGCAATTCGAAATGAAAGAAGGTAAAGGAGAATACAAATTTACTAACCTTTCAATCGATGTTGAAAAAGCAGAAGGAGATACTTGTGACAGATGTTGGCAAGTAGTCCCAGAAACAACTGATGGCTTATGTCCACGTTGTACAACAATATTAGAAGACTAAACTATAAAAAACTACATCTTCCCAGAAGAAGTAGTTTTTTTACATCTAGAAGAATTAAACATAATTGAGGTGCCCCATTTGAAAAAGACATTCATAATATATAAAGCAACAAACAACCAAAACAATAAATCATATATCGGCTTAACTACAAGATCATTACACCAAAGGAAACTAGAACATCTCCAACATGCACGAGCAAACAAAAGACAATATAGTATTTATCATGCAATCAGAAAGTACGGAGAGAATTCCTTTACATGGGAAGTAATTAATCAAACAACAGATAAAAACAAACTCCAAGAACTGGAAAAGTACTACATTAAAAAATACAATACTTTTTATGACGGTTACAACCAAACAAAAGGTGGTGAAGGTGGCGAACTCCCATTAGAAATTAGACAACTTATTGGTGAAAAGAACTCAATCGCAGTAACCCAAATACATCCTGATACGCTTGAAGTTATAAACCAGTTCATTGGTGCCACAAAAGCAGGAAATGAACTAAACATAAGTAGTGATGATATAACTAAAGCCTGTACTAATAAAACCGTATTAGCAGGAGGATATCGTTGGTGCAAAACATCCCAACTCCAACAATACCTCGCTAATCCCCCAAAAAAACCCATCTACCATAATAAAAAAGCCGTAGTTCAACTAGATCAGGACACCCTTGAAGTCATAAACACATTTAGGAGTCTAATAGAAGCTGAAGAAACAACACATATTAGTTTTAAGGATATCTCATCTGTCTGTAATAACGTCAATATTACCACAGGAGGTTATCGCTGGTGTTTTAAGGTGAATCTCAAGAACTATCTAAAAAATCCACCAGACGGCCAAAAAATACGCAAAAAAACGATCTATATGCTTGATAAAGATACTTACAAGATCCTTGGCCAATACAACGGAACCACAGATGCTGTCAACAAAACAGGATTAAAAAGAAGTTCCATAAGTCACGCCTTAGGAAAAAGAGTCATTATCTCACAAGGTTACAGATGGTGTTACAAAACTGAATATGAGACCTATATAAAAAAAGCTCCCCAAAGAACTGCTCCTAAAAAGGTACGACAACTTAACTCCGAAACAAAAGAAATTATCAGCGAATTTTCTTCTCTAAAAGACGCAAGTCAAAAAACAGGAATCAGCTATGCAAGTATTAAAGACACCTGTGGGGGAAGACAAAAAACAGGTGGCGGCTACATCTGGGAATATATATCGTAAAAAATATCAATTTAGTATCATTAATTTGAAAAATATGTTATGCTAAGTAAGCACTAGGATTAACAGTGTACATTGAATGCCTCTTTGTACATGGAACTATCTATTCCTATGATATCCTAGCGTAGATTTAGATTTTGTTTTAGCGTTTTCCAGCGTTCTAATGAGTCTAATTTATTGAGATGTCTTCGGATATCTCTTTTCTATAAAAGAAAACAAGGAGGCTAACAATGGACGGAAAAAACCGTAATAATATAAAAATAGGTTCACATGTTCAAGTTGTAGAAAAACATAACCAACGAACAAACATCTTAACAGAAGGATATGTCGCAAAAATCCTTACTAACTCAAAAAATCACCCTCATGGAATCAAAGTAATGCTTGATGATGGAATAGTAGGACGAGTTAAAGAAATAATCATTAATAAATAAGTAAATAAGTAAATAAGTCGTTTACCGACTTCTTTTTATATGTTAAAATATCATCTAGAAGGTGATACATTATGAAAGGTATATGGAAAATAATAATTACAGCAACTCTAGTTCTAATTATTAGTGGTTGTAATACAGTTCAACAATTCCCACAAATGACTTACTTAAGTAGTTATTTTAGTTTCTTTGAAGAAGAAACAGCTGCAGAAGATTATTTTAGAGCTTATCTCGAGGACTATGTCAACGAAGAAATAACAACGGAAAACCTCATAACTGAATATAATCTTGATGTTAATCTCAACGAGTTTACAAAAGCACGAAACTCAATTGCAGGGAAAGTTGCAATTAGTTCCTTAAATATAAATGATACTTATGATAAAAATGGTTTCTTAAACTACACATTACATTTTACAATCAATGAAGAAGAAAAAACAACTTCAGGGGCATTTAAAATTGTTGAGGAACAAGATAAATACTATATTATCTATAGTGAAGAAGAAAATAAACATCCCTCAATAAGTTTTGATGAGGCTTATGACTTTGTTTGGCCATACATCAACGATTACAACAATCAAACGATAAACAGTGATCAGATATGTAATGAATATTACGAAGGATTAGATGTTTATAACTGTATCAATAAGCGAGACAGCGATTTAGCTGAAGGAGTAGTTATAAACTCCGGTTTATTTTATTATGACTCTAAAAATCACTACCTTTCTATTAACAGATTTAATAGTGATGGATATTTATTTGATGTAGAGGAATACTATCTTCATTTCATAAAAGAGAACAACACAATAAATGTTATTTTCACAAAAGAATACACCAAGGAAAACCCAATAAACTTCTTTTATGAAAGTAAGATATTAGAATCAGTCCACTTAATCCCTGAACTAAAAGATCAAGATATCAAAGAGGAGACATACTGTAATCATATCTTTGAAACTGAAAACTGTGAGGAAATGTATAGTAACTTCATATCAAAAGAAGTAAAAGAAGCATTAATCACTAATTATGACTTAATCAAAGATGAAAATGGTATTTACTATGCTATCTTCACATTCATTGTTACATATCAGGATAATACTTCAGAAACATATAACTATACTTTGCACATTAAAAATGAGTTTGAGATTGTTTACGAGTATACAACTAATCCCTGAAATTCTCATAATATATGTATTTAAAAGTAAAATAGCCTAAAAAATAACTTATAAGCAGAAAATTAAACACAATTTTCTGCTTTTTTCTTTACCATAAAACTACATAAACTAAAAATAACAAGCATATATATGATACAATTTAAATATCACATGTTGTCATCAAAATAACTTTACATAGTTTCTTATAGAAGGAAGTGATTTCATGAAAATATTACATACCCTATTTCATTTTCGAAGCAAAAAAACTTCAACAATCATTTTTACCTCTTTAATGATTGTTGGTTTAACAGTAATTTCCCTAGTTTTTATAATGCAAAGAAGTAGCTATTTAAGCAAAATACAACTCCAAACAGAAAATGATATCTATTCTTATTCCCAGGATTTTGAGAGCAAAATCACAGAAATAAGTAGTGATGTTTTTCTGATTAAACAAATGATAATGACAAGAGATTCTTTTGAAATTGTTGATAATGAGGTCCGATTTACAAGTCCTCATGAACTTGAAAGAATTAAAGTATCATTAATGGATTGGATGTTAGTAAAAACAATTTATGATCAAATTAGAGTTATTGATATCGACGGAAATGAAATGGTTAGAGTTAACTATAACAATGGTTCACCAGAAATTGTTGCTGACGATTTATTGCAGAATAAATCAGGAAGATATTATTTTGAGAATAGTATCATTTTAGATGAAAACAACTTATATGTCAGCAAACTAGACCTAAATATTGAGAATAATCAAATTGAAGTAGTTGACGGTGAAACGAAGAAAATGTTACGACTAGCAACTACTCTATTCAATGAAAATAATGAAAAGATTGGTGTTTTAGTTGTTAACTATCTCGCAAAAGATTTACTAGACTCCGCAGATTCACTTAATTTTAGTGAACATTCTAACTTTGAAGTATTAAACAACGATGGATTCTACTTGAAATCATTAAACCCCGAACTGGAATTCACCTTTATGTATGACCAATCAGAACACATTCAATACTCTGATAAACATAGTTTTGATGTTTTAAGTAATAGTTCTAGTATTATGAAACAAGAATCCTATGATAATCAGTTATATACTTATTTATCTATTACTGAAGAATCTCTTTCAGAAAAAATCACAAGTGTCCTTGGTGAAAATATTACCGTTGTTAATGAGACAGAACGTTTCATCATTGTCGGTGAAGTATCACTAAATCAACTAGTTGATTACCGCGCAATTGCAACGACAACTATAATTATGGCTATCTTCTATGTTATTACTATACTTGTCATTACAAGACTTATTGATAATATGAACTATTACCGAAATGAGCAATTACGAACACTCGAATATACCGCCAATCATGATCCCCTCACAAAACTTCCAAATAGAAATAAGTTATTTAATGATATTAACTACAAACTTTCAAGAAACAAAGATCTTGCTATTTTATTCATGGATTTTGATGGTTTCAAAAAAATCAATGATAACTACGGTCATGATATTGGCGATTTAGCTTTAATAAAAGGTGTACAAAGAATCAAAGAAGTAATTAGACAAGATGACCTCCTAGCACGAGTAGGAGGAGATGAATTTGTTGTAGTCCTATTTGATATGAAAACCGAAAAAGATGTTAAAACAGTCATATCAAAAATCTCTAACAACTTCAAAACTCCATTTAACCTCAAAAACAATAACTGTTCCATGGGAGTATCAATTGGTTACTCTCTAAGCAAAAAAGGATCAAAACTAGACGATCTTCTAAAAGAAGCCGATGCAATGATGTACATAAACAAAGAAGCAGCAAAAGCTAAAAAACAATAACCCTCTCCAAAAGAACAACGGTCTCCAACACCGTTGGTACAATTCAATAAAACAAAATGACCCATAACATAAAATATTTTAGGGTCATTTTGTTGTATGTTATAATAACAAAGAAGGAGATGGTTATATGAATAGAAATGAGATACTAATTGTTATACAAGTTTTATGCTTTTTAGGTGCCTTAATACTCACTGTGGTTTTGCTTAATTATCATAGTCGACAAGGAACGTTTATTGAAATCCTTAACTCAATTAGAATGGTTGGAGCCATTGTTACCTTATTTTTCACAACATATGTTTTACAGAATTTGAAAAGGAAGGAGTAATAGAGTATTTAAGAACTCAAGCTCCTTATTGGTAGCTCTTAAAGGCTACTTACTATCAGGATTCTTATAACATTAGAAAGGCGGAATTTGTATTAATCTGTGTTATATGTTACAATGTTCAAAGTGAGAAGTAATACTTGTGAGTAAATAGTATTATGAGTATCGTTATGCTTTAGCGGAATGATATTAGTTATACAGAAGTTTGAAAACAAAAATGAAAATCACTTATTTTTAAGAACTGTGGCTTGTCTAGGATCTTTTGGGTAATAGACTATATTACATATGTGATATAATGTGAGTATTTTAATTGCGAAACTTAAGCACTCTAACTCTTACAATTTTGTAAGTTTTAGGGTGCTTTTTTATATAGAAGGAGTGTTATACATTGGAAAAAATTACTCAAAAGAATAATAGACTACATGAAAGGAACTTTGAACGATTTGGACTTGATATGAATTTATTCGTTTCTCTTGTATCAGCAGTTTTAGTTATAGGATTTATTGTTGTTACGATATCTTTTCCAACATTTACCGCACACTCATTTGATGTTGCCAAAGAATGGGTTACAACAAAATTTAATTTATGGTTTGTACTAGTAGTAAATGTTGTGTTTATAAGTATTATGCTTTTAGCCTTTACAAAATATGGTAAAGTAAAAATAGGATATAAAAAGGACACAAAACCTATGTTTAGTAACTTTGCATGGTATTCAATGTTATTTAGTGCTGGGATTGGAATAGGAATATTCTTTTACGGAATAGCAGAACCTATATACCATTTGAATTTACCTGAAGGGCTTAATACATCTAACTATTCAACATTAACAACAATGTATATGCATTGGGGATTTCATCCCTGGGCAGTTTATTCATTAGTTGCAATAGGGATTGGATATTTTAGTTTTAACAAAGGGCTTCCAGTAACAATACGAAGTTTGTTTTATCCAATCTTGAAAGACAAGATATATGGAATTGCAGGTGACGTCATTGATACTGAGCTGTTCTAAGTGTATTATTTGGATTATCAACATCACTTGGATTAGGAGCTAGACAGATAAACGCAGGATTAAACTCGGTATTTAATATACCAATATCTGGGTCTGTACAGATCGGATTGATAGTTGCAATTACTTTTATTGCGACATTGTCAGTAGTAAGTGGGATTTCAAAAGGTATAAAAATACTAAGTGAACTCAATATTAGATTATCAGGGTTATTATTACTATTGATATTTTTGATTGGTCCTACATTATATATCAGCAAGGATTTTCTCTTTGGTTTCTCTAACTATATTCTGGATTTCTTTGAACTAGGGACATATGTTGCCAAAGAGCAAACAGATATTATCTGGCAAAGTGGATGGACGATATTCTACTGGGCTTGGTGGTTTTCATGGAGTCCTTTTGTAGGGTTGTTTATAGCAAGGATTTCAAGAGGAAGATCTATAAGGCAAATAATCATAGGTGTAACAATAATTCCAACAGTTATAATTTCTTTTGTAATGACAATACTTGGATCTACTGGGTTATACTTAGATGAGGTAAAAAATGGATTAATGTCTGATGCGATTGCAAATGACTTATCGACAAGTTTATTTGTAATGATAAATAATATAACTACAAATAGTTTTGTAATTCTTGGATTGAGTTTGATGGCCATTATCGCAATTATTTTATTCTTCGTAACATCAAGTGATTCTGGGAGTCTAGTAGTCGATAATTTAACTAGTGGTGGTAAACTAAACTCACCCAAAACACAACGTGTGTTTTGGGCTTGTATGGAAGGATTTATTGCTGCCGCTGTACTTGTACTTGGTGGTACTACTGCACTAAACACATTGCAATCAATAATCATCATAACAGGACTACCTTTTTCAATTATGATTATTCTAATGCTTGTATCGTTAATTAAACAATTAGTACAAGACAATAAGGTATATAACCAACACTTAGAAGTAATGAGGGTAAAACAAGAATAATTTTATTTCTAGATTAGATCGTTACACTCAAAATGATATATATTCATATTATACACAGAAAAAAACACGCTTCTTGAGAGTTTCTAATCGTTCTCCTATACCTCTTGCAAGAGTTATCTCCTTTGCTCCCTCGTTAATTTCAGATACAATAAAGCCTTTGTTTGCTTCTATAAGCTGTTTTATTGAGTATCCAAAGGATTATGATGATTATTAGAAGTCTGTATTCAATAACTGAATGAAAACATTGTGAAGTTATACAAAGTTAGTAGCCATTAAAAAAGATGGTTACTAACTTTTTTATGTGTAAATAATTAGGTTAATTAAATAAGGGAGGATTCATTATTAAATTGAAGAAGAAAAAGACAGGCGAAAGCCTGCCTTTAAATTATAGTTAAGTAGGATTCTTTACTAAAGTCTCTTATACTTTCTAAGTAATACAAAGAAAGCAATAATATCGACAATTATAAAGAAGAATAAGTAATTACTCGCATTTGGATTGTTGGAAAAATTAGCACCTTTGATAATGTCAACTTCTAAAATGATGAAGAAAGATAACATTATAAACCATAAGACGCAAGCAATTATCAAACCTTTAATTGATTCCTTAGTCATTTCTATCCCCCCTTTTTTTCATTATACTTTATTCGTTTCTAATAGTGAATTCTTTTCTTAGTAGATACTAAAATAGTCGATTTACAGTATCTTATGAGCAGTACAAGTTTTGATTTATTTCAGATTAAACTTCGGTTTGAAGAACTATTATAAACTATGGAATTACAACTAGAAAATCCTCATTTGGACTTGATTGAGTCAAGTTTAGGATATAAATCTTTAGCAAAAACAATATCGGAGAAATTACTCTCTTTTTTGTAAAAATTCGCCCAATTAATTCGCTATTTGTTCATTCATTTCAAAAAGTATAGTACAATATGTATTGAAAGGATTATTATGGTATCTTTATTCTTTTAATATTATTCTTGTTAACACGGAAGGTGATGAAACTCATGGAGTGTAAAGTCTGTAAAAACAATATCAGTGTCAAAATGGATACAAGTTTTTTAAAGAGGGAACTAGATTCCACAAAATGTTCATTCTGCGGGACTAAATATCAACACAGAAGATTGCATATGTTGATAATGTTCCTTGTATGGACGTTTATTTCAGCAGTTATATTCTTTGCCTATATAGTGACCTTGAAGTATTACTATACATTCATTTTTATTTCACTTGATATGATTCTATTTTGCATTACTCAAAGACATATAGTACCACTTTATATCATTAAGAATAAAACTTATTCATAAAACAGATGGTATGAAACTATACGAAATTAATCCATTCAAATAATGTAGATTAGTTAACGAAGACAACTCATTTAGGAGAAGGTATTTACTACCTTCTCTTTTCATGTTAGAATTTATTGCGAAGGAGATGAACATATGAAGAATGAAAAAAAAGGGAATAGTTTTAAATGGATTTTTTTTATCGGTCTAGTTATAATTGCGGCAGTAACAAACCCAACAAAGGATGAGTTTAAAGACTATTTAACAAATCAAATCTCAGAGGAAGTTGATGAGAGTAATATCTTTTCAGACTTATTTGGTACGGCAGTTGTTGAGTTAATTGTTGAAAACTCAACAACCAAGAATGATTATGTGGTTTGCTCTGTTTATGAAGTAGAGATAGACGGGGAAGAACATTCGTTTTTAGGTTTATTCAACAACTTCATTCAGTTACCATAATTTGTGTAAGGTAAAATAATAAGGGAGTTGATTTTATGATTGAAAAGGAGTTTATAGCAAATAAACTTATCATAAAAGAGGAAAAAGTTGTTGGTAACTACAAGTTTGTCATTTATGATATTACTGATTGGAAGAAGGAAGCGAAAGTATATAATTATAGTCCTGGTAATCTGGATGTTTATTATGATAATGAGTTTCTTTTCAATATTAATACCTTGATTAAGAGGTTTCTGAATCAGAAAAATCCTAAATGGAAATCTGATTATATTTATGAAGTATCATACTTTAAGGACGATATTGTGAAGGTTTATGGGGACTTGTTTACATGGAATTTTGACATGAATTCTAGAAAGATAGTATCAAGGGTAATTAATAGATAGTGACGCAACTATGTATTTTAGGTATCAAGTAGTGATTTATTAGCTATAATAAAAGAGGTGTAATTTAAATGAAAAGATATATTGAAGATAATATCGAGAAGTTAAGACAAGATAGAGAAAATAAAGTTAAGGGTGGATATAGAGAAAATGTCTTTAAGACTTTCATCTATATTAAGAAGGGTATAAAAATGTCAAAGACTGACTTTACTAATCCTAAATATTCTGACATTAGTAAAGCTGTGTTTGGAACAAGAAATGAGGAAAGCAGAATAAGAGGATTTATTAAAGACCTCAGAAATTCTGGATATATATCAGTATATGGTGTCGGTAAAGATAAGGAAATCAAGATCTTAAAAGACATTGATTTCTAAGATAATTTTGTTGGTTTATGTTTTAGATACAAAACTATTGCCAACATCAATACATAAAAAAAAGCCAAATTTTGGCTTTCTTTTTTTTATAGCTAACTTATACAAATAGTACTAGACTAATAGCCATAACTACCATACCAGCAATTAAACCACCAATTGCGATATGGTGTTTACCATATTTTTCAGCGGTTGGTAGTAACTCATCAAGTGATATATAAACCATGATTCCTGCAACTCCAGCAAATACTATTCCGAATAAAGCTTCACTTAGGAAGTTCCGTAATAGGAAATAGCCGATTAATGCTCCTACTGGTTCTGATAAACCACTAAGTAACGAGTAGAAGAATGCTTTTCTTCTATTCCCAGTAGCATAGAAGACAGGAACACTTACAGCAATACCTTCTGGAATATTATGAATTGCTATTGCAACTGCAATTGATATTCCTAAAGTAGGGTCCTGAATTGCACTCATAAATGTTGCTAACCCTTCAGGAAAGTTATGAATTGCTATTGCAAGGGCACTAAATAACCCCATTCTCATTAATGATTTTTTTCTATCTTCAGTAGATTGTTCCATTTCTGTTCCATCATAAATCTCATGAGGGTTCTCGTGATTAGGAACAAGTTTATCAATAAGTGCAATTAACGCTACTCCACCAAAAAAAGCAATAGTAGTAATTAAATAGCCTTTTGATATATCTCCATAATAGTTTTCTAAAGAAGCTCTCGCTTTTGGAAAAATTTCTATCATTGATACATAAATCATTACCCCCGCACTAAATCCAAGTGCTCCAGATAGGAATGATTCATTAGTCTTTTTAGAGAAAAATGCTAGTGCACTCCCAATACCTGTCGATAATCCCGCGAATACTGTAAGACCTAATGCAAATAATACAGTTTCTGTTGTCATATAACCAACTCCTTACTCTATCTAATATTAAACTATTATAATATAGGAATGCAATAAATTATCTGGATATGCCCTAAATATTATGAAAAACACATTATTATACTCATATAAAAGTTATATAAGGACCACTTTAAATTAAGTACTGAAGTTACCGAATTTATGAAGTCATTTTAATACTTCATTTATTATGTGCTATAATATCTTAGAAGAGGTGAACTACTATGAAAAGTAAATATATAGAAAACCCATGTCGATATAGCGCTATTCCCTTATATAAATTAGACAAAATACAAGATTACAACATAGTAGTTTTACATGATCAGGATATAACTAATTATGATTTTGAGAATTACAGTACTCATCAGCGCTTTTTTAGATTGATTCACCGCTTTAAAAACATCCAAACCAATGATATTGAAGGTTACCATATTCGTACTTTCAACTTGGATAAAGATATAACTCTTGCTGTAAAACTAATTAATAACTCATATCAAGATATCCATATCTCAGAACTGCAAATAAGGGCTATGTTAAATAGTAAATACTACTACAAGGATTTATGGGTCTTTATTGTTGACGACAGAACGAATAAAGAAGTAGCTCTTGGTATTTGTCAATTTGATGACAATATAAAAGAAATAGATTTTGATTGGATTCAAGTTTTGCCTAAGTACCGTGGAAAAGGATTAGGTTCTATGCTTGTATCAAACCTACTTTTAAAAAGTTCTATATATGGTGATTTCGCAACGGTTTCAGGTGATTTAGATAACCGTTTTTCGCCTGAAAATTTATATCGTAGATGCGGTTTTTATGGTGAGGATATCTGGCATGTTTTACAAAAACAAAAATAAAAGTTTACACTAGAAGGAAGATGTTTATGAAGCGAGTAGATGTTGTATATGCATGCATTGTTAATGATTTAAGCCAAGTTCTAATGGTTTACAATCAAGATGCAAAACACTGGTCTATGCCAGGTGGTAAAGTTGAGAAGGAAGAATTTTTAGACAAAGGATTAATAAGAGAGGTTAAAGAAGAAACTGGCTATATAGTTTCTGTAAAAGAGTTAATCTCTGTTAATGAAAGAATGATAGTTAGTACTGAAGAACATGCTGTATTCTTTACATATCTATGTGAGATATCAGAAGGAAGAATCGAGATTACTCATCCTGAGGAAATTTCAAAAGTTGTTTGGATGGACTATGATGAAGCAGATGAACTGATGCCTTACCATAATGAGAAACTCAAAGAATTAATCAAGCATAAAACAAAATACCATAATCAAGGTAAATACTAATAGATGATATTATAAGGAGGAAATCATGAAAGATATATTAATTTACAACGCAGGTCCTTTATTTACAGAAGCAGATCAAGCACAAAGATTACGAGAACAAAAATATTTTGATTCAATAATGGGAATAGAGGTGTTTAATCCCTTAACATCACCATTCAATGAGGGCGCAAACTCCGCAGCAATGATTTTTGAAGGTGATAATAAGCCCATTCAAAAAGCTAATGTCTTTTTCTTTGATTTAGCTAGCAATGATCCTGGAACATTAGTGGAGTTAGGAATGGTTATTCAAAAATTAGAGGATGGTACGAAACTAGATATCTATCCAATAATTTCTGATTTTAGAGTTATGGGTCGAAGTGAATACAACTGTGATTACTATCCAGTAGGATATAATAGCTTCCTTATCGGTTCTTTGGAATCACATAACATAAAGATATATCAATCATTTAAAGACGCATTTGAAGCATTCTTGAATGAAAATAATCTAAAAAAATAAAGAAGTAAGATATTCTATACAGCCTTTTGATAAAAAGGGGATAGAGTATCTTTTTTTTAATTCACCTTTAATAATTCACGTTTGATGATATAATATAAGAACTAAAACAAGAATTACGCAACGAGAAAGGACTACCATGAAAAAAATACTTACAACACTCATCATAATGCTCGGATTAACATTTTTACTATCATCATGTGATATTACAACACCACAAAATAACGATAGTAATACATCTAATGTTATCACCTATTATGATGAAGAGACATTATATATAACTCAAGAAGTAGAAACAGGCCAAAAAGCAACAAGGCCAACGACACCTACTAAAGACAATTACATCTTTGAATATTGGACATATCAATCAAATCAATTCTCATTTGATACCATTATAAATGAAGATATCATGCTACAGGCAAAATGGCGTGAGTATGATGAGGATAATCCCGAAAACAACATTGTAGTTACAGAGGACGGACTTTATACTTCAAAAGATGAAGTAGCATTATATATTGCAACATTTCATAAATTACCTAGTAATTACATGACAAAAGCAGAAGCCGGAGGAAGTATTAAAACATTGTGGACAACTACTAACAAGGCAAGTATTGGTGGTGACACTTTTGGTAATAGAGAAAGATTACTACCTTCAGCACCGGGAAGAACGTTTATTGAACTAGATATTGATTATAATGGTGGAAGTAGAGGAGCTAAAAGAATCGTTTACTCAAGTGATTTTAGAATTTTCTATACCAGTGATCATTACGATAGTTTTGTTGAATACGATAAGGAGACAAGAGAATGGAAATCCTATTAGATGGAAATAAAATTATTGATAAGAATAGTTTGTTCATTTCATTAAAAGAACAAATCAACTCAGAGGAATTTCATGGTAATAACTTAGATGCTCTTTGGGATGTTTTATCTTGCAATAACAATAACTTAGTTGTGACTATCACAAATAAAGATAAACTAGAAGCTAACTTAGGAGAGTATTTAACTATACTACTAGACTTATTTAATGAGTTAATCTCTCCAGATAGAGAAGTAACGATAAATCTAATATGATATTTTTCATTTCAATACATCCAATTAACTAAAGAATAAGTCATTTACTGACTTATTTTTTTATGCTAAAATATTTTAGAAGGAGATGACAAGATGGATATAAATAATGATTTAATAAAAGAGCATTTAAAACACGTATATTTTATCAATGGTACAGCTTATGCAGGAAAATCAACAATATGCAAGATGCTAGCTGAGAAATATGATATGTATCATTGTATCGAGAATTATAAGGTTGATGATTTTCTGAAAATGACTACTCCAGAATCACATCCCAATTTGCACTACTTCAAAACTATGACTAGTTGGGATGAGTTTGTTACCAGAGACAAAGATGATTATCTACAATGGTTAGAGGGAGTCTCTAATGAAACAACAGAACTAGAAATATTGGAATTATTATCTCTTCCAAAAAATCGTAAAGTGATTGTTGATACAAACATCCCTCATGAAGTACTGATGCAGATCAGTGATCGTAGTAGAGTTGCCTATATGGTAACAACTACTGAAATATCACAAACTGAATGGTTTAATCGTATGGATGAAGAAAAACAGTTTCTTCTCGATGTAATAAGTAAAACCGAAAACCCTAAGAAAACTTTGAAAAGTTTCAATGAAGTCTTATTGCTTTCTAATAGTAAAGAAGTGATAGAAGGCTTTACAAAATCAGGATTCTTCTATGTTAATCGTGAGTTTGTTGATGATGATATAAATGAGAAGTTCAAAATGATCGAAAAGCATTTTAACTTATCAAATAAATAATATAGCTAGCTTAATGATTCATATTACTAGAAGTCAGATAATGACTTCTTTTTTTGTAATAAACAAGTTTTAGCAACTACAGGTTGATTGTTACTTTCTTATATTGATAATACAATGAAATTAGTATAAGGAGGTATCATATGAAAACTAAATATTCATTATGGGAAGTTTTAAAGTTCCACATCCAAGGAATCAAACAGTTCAAAAAGAAACGCATCTATGTACTGTTTTGTACTTTCGCTATTTCTAGCAGTATTCTTAGTATAATTACAGTCTTGTTTCCAAGATATATTATTGATGCCATTGCTCTTCAAAATACCAGTGATTTATTCTTTTGGATAACAGTGTATTGCTTATCATTGTTTGTTTTAATGCAACTAACAACAATTACCCGTAGCATTTTTAGTGGTGAGGCAATGTCCTTACATTTCCTTCAAGGAGGAGTTTTCTTCAAAAAGTATCGCCATGTATCATATCGCTATCTAGAAGACCCAACCTTTCAAGCCAAAAGATCAACTGCACTTAATGCAATGGGAAATAATGACAGTGGGTATGAAGGTACAATAAGAAGTTTATTCAGTTTGTTTCCTCAAATTCTTACTGTAATAGGGTTAACGATTATCTTAGGGTTATTTCGACCTATTATAGTAATTATTGCCCTTTGTCTGTCGTTAGTTCAGTATCGTTTTGATTTAAAGGGTAAAAAATATCGATTTGATAATCGTGATGAACTACGTGAACGTGAACGTAAAGCAGAGTATTTCTTTCGTACTGGACATGATTTTTCATTTGGGAAAGATATACGAATGAATCAAATCCAAAAACAGTTTTTAGCTAAACATAGAGAAAAATCAAATGCCTTTACTAGTCTGTATAAGAAGTTGCAAGTTGTTGGTTTTAGATTTACAGTTCCGGGAATTATCTTTATAGCAATAACTAACGGCCTTACTTATTACTTAACTGCTATTGCATACTTAAATGGTGAAATATCAATTGGGTATGTTTCATCAACAATTTGGGCAACATTAGCAATTACCTTAGGTCTTCAAAGGATGTTTACAGCCTTTGCCAAAATCAAAAAAGATACAAGTGAAACTAGCGAGTTTATGGCCTTTTTAACAAATAATGAATACTTTCCTACTCGGGAGGGAAATGAGCCAAACTTAGAAAAAGTATCAATCGAATTTTGTGATGTCAGTTTTAAATATCCTAATTCAGATACCTATGTCCTAAAAAATATAAACCTAAAAATCATTACTGGAAATCGTCTTGCCTTAGTTGGATTAAATGGTTCAGGAAAAACAACACTTGTTAAATTACTATGTGGTTTCTATGAACCAACAGAAGGTAAAATACTAGTAAACGATGTAGATTTAAAAACCATAGATTTAGAACACTACCGTTCAAAACTAGCAGTAATTTTCCAAGAAGTTATCGTCTATGCTGCTTCAATTATGGAAAACATTATTGGTCTAAGTAAAAATCCAGACGACCATAAAAAAGCAAAAGAAGCCTTAAGTTTAGTTGGATTAGACCAGACTATTTCAAACATGCCTCACAAAGAACATCAGGAACTATTAAAAGTTATTGATCCAAGTGGTACTGAACTAAGTGGTGGTGAGAAGCAAAAACTATCAATAGCTAGAGCTTTATACAAAGATAATACTTCATTTACTATCCTTGATGAACCAACAGCATCATTGGATGCAATAGCTGAAAAAGAAATTTATGATAATTTTAAGAGTCTCATCAACAACAGAACAGCTTTGATAATATCACATCGTTTAGCTTCTACTAAGTTTTGCGACAATATCGTATTACTAGAAGACGGTGAAATCATTGAATATGGTTCACATGATATATTAATGAACAAAAGTAATGGAACATATAAAAAAATGTTCCTAACTCAAGGTAAATATTACCAAGAGGAGGAGACCCATTATGAAACAGTTTAAAATAGCATTCAGTGTTTTTAAGTTTACAAATAATATATCAAAATCATTCTATCTTATCATTTTTTCACAAGCAGTTGTCAGAACTGGAAAGATTTTGATTGGAGTATATGGTTTAAAACTTATTATCGATGGTCTCATAACAAACGATATTAAAGAAGCTCTGCAAATGATTTCTATCGTTTTAGTTCTTGAGTTTGTTTTCAATTTCTTTGAAAGCAAACTAGTTAGTGTCCTAGAAATAAAAAAAGAGGAAATCAAACAAAAAGTGAATCAGGAAATTAATTTCAAGTTAATGAAAATTGATTATCGTCATTTAGAGGATCCTTATTATCTTGATTTATCAGAACGTTCAAAATACGCAATTGATCATTTTGACGCTCTGGATGAGTTATACAAAAGTTTTGCAGATATCATTTATTATTCATTCGTTATTGGCTCATTATTTGCAGTCCTTATTACTTTTAATCCCTTAATATTACTAATTATTTTTGGAACATTGTTACTATATACAATAAACTCCAAATTTTCTGCTAAACAACAAGTTCTAATATCCAAAAAACTTGGTCCAATCAATCGAAAATTTAACTACTATCAAATTATTGTCGCAGATGTTACAAGTGCCAAAGATTTCAGCATATATCCTTTGTCAGATTTAATGTTTGATAAATACAATAGTTTTCTAAAAGAGACTTGTTTTACAATGGTTAATTACTTCAAAAAGAATGCCATTCATGGTAGTATTTTCGCCCTTATTAGTGTTATTCAAATTGCTGCGATATACAGTTTAGTTGGATACCAATCAATTTCTCTTAGTGTAGGAATAAGTACCTTTGTATTCCTAATTGCAGCAGCGACAAGAACTTCTGATACCCTTAGCAGTTTTATAAGAAGTATCTATAGTTTCCAATCATCTACACAAATGTTAGATCCGCTTGTTGAATTACTAAAACTTAAAGAATCCACAGAAATTTACCAAGATGGAATTATCGCAGAAGAATTTCATTCGTTACGATTTGATAATGTCACATTTCACTATCCAAACCACGAAAAAGAAGTTCTGCAAAATATATCATTTGATCTTAGAAAAGGAGAAAGAATTAGTATCGTAGGTCTAAATGGCGCTGGAAAAACGACAATTGTAAAACTTATCTGTCGATTCTATAAACCAACTTCGGGGACTATTTACTGGAATGGGATTGATATTAATGAGTTCCAGTTTGATTCATACTTAAGTCAAATCGCGACAGTCTTTCAAGATTTTAAGTTATTCGCATTATCTTTAAAAGACAATATTGATATGGAGGCTGCTAATCGTGATAAAGTAATCGAATGTGTTAAAAAAGCTGGTCTAGATAAAAAAATAGATAGTTTAGACAATGGTATTGATACATTCTTATCAAAAGAATATCACGATACCGGTATTGAGATGTCGGGTGGTGAAAGACAAAAACTAGCAATAGCTCGTGCTTTCTATAAAAACTCATCACTCATTATATTAGATGAACCAACATCGGCCTTAGATCCTATAGCAGAAGCAGAAATATATGAACACTTCAGTGAACTTGTAGAAAATAGAACAGCAATCTTTATATCACACCGCATGTCCTCATGTGTATTTAGTGACAGAATAATTATTATTGATAGGCAAAAAGTAGAAACGATTGACACACATGAAAAATTAATGAAACAGAAAAACTCAAAATACTATGAACTATTCAACTCTCAAGCAACATACTATCAAGAGAATATCGATTCCTAGTTTAATAGTTAAAGAGGTAGTCATCTTCACTGACTTCCTCTTTTTTAGTATTTAGAAAAAAAATAGATAAAGCAGTATAATGGATTATTTAAAGCATAGAGCATATAATATTTTTACGAGGTGATCAAATGCAAACAAATCAAAAAATAAACCTTATTCAAAAATATACAACACTAAATAATACAATGTATTCATATATAAAGCCAAGTAATTATAAGAACACTGAACTAGTAATCCTCAATACTGATTTATGCCATAATCTAGAGATTGATAAAGACTTTCTAACAAGTAAAGAAGGAATTCACTTTTTGAGTGGTAGTACTGATAATTTTGGAAAACTATACGCTCAAGGATATGCTGGACATCAGTATGGTTATTTTACGATATTAGGCGATGGAAGAGCAATGAATCTTGGGGAAATTTCAACACCTAATGGCGTATACGACCTACAGTTAAAAGGTTCAGGTAAAACTCCCTACTCTAGAAATGGAGATGGGAAAGCTACTTTATATTCAATGTTAAGAGAATATTTAATAGGTGAGGCAATGCATCATCTGAAGGTAAAGACCACAAGAATGCTATCAGTAATTAAAACTAATGAGATCATTCAAAGAAAAACGCAACAACAAGGAGCCGTTTTATGTCGAGTTGCTAGTAGTCATATAAGAGTAGGTACATTTGAGTATGCCAATGCAATTGGTGGTAAAGAACAGGTAAAAGAACTTGCTGATTTTACAATTAGCCGTCATTTTAATAACTTAGTTAACAATGAAAATAAGTACCAACTTCTTTTAAGAAATACAATCAAAGAGCAGGCAAAACTGATTGCCAAATGGCAGTCAATTGGCTTTGTTCATGGTGTAATGAACACAGATAATATGACTATATCAGGAGAAACCATTGATTATGGCCCTTGTGCTTTTATGAATGAGTACATTCCTAAGACTGTTTTTAGTTCAATTGATACAAATGGTAGATATGCCTTTAACCAACAACCATATATTGGTTCTTGGAACCTTGCTAAATTTGCAGAAACACTAATAGAATTACTAGCAGATGATATAAATGAAGCAGTCGATATCGCTAACAGTGAATTACAAAAGTATCAAAAGTTCTTTGAAACTGAATGGTATAAACTAATGAGTTCAAAAATAGGTATAATCAATCCTACAGATGAAGAAAAAAGACTAGTTGATGAACTCCTACTTATAATGGAAAAACACCAAGCAGACTACACAAATACATTTCGATTAATGACTCAAGATAAATACAGTGAACTTTCCTTTTATAATACCGATGAATGGAACACATGGTTTCAAAAATGGACAAGATTTCTTGGTCATCGCCAAATGGATGTTAAAAGCAGAATTAACCTAATGGAGTCAAATAATCCCGTCATAATACCACGAAACCGTATTGTAGAAGAAGCACTCAAGAATGCAGCAGATAACAATAATTACACTAAGTACAACCAACTACTTGAAAAACTTAAAGATCCCTACAACTATAAAAAACAACAAGAATCCTACTACTTAAATCCCCTAAAAAGTGATCACAAATATATTACATACTGTGGTACATAAATATTTAAAGAAAGGATTGAAAATATGATTAAAATTAATAAATATAATGATTTCGGAAAAGGTAACTATGATTGGTTAAAAACAAGTTATCATTTTTCATTCGCAAACTACTACAATCCAAACCGAAGAAATTTTGGTAGTATTCGTGTGCTTAATGACGATTACATTGCCGGATATAATGGATTTGATCCTCATCCTCACCAAAATATGGAAATAATCACGTATATTGTTGATGGAGAACTAACACATCAAGACTCAATGGGGAATAAACGCGTTTTAACAAAAGGTGATGTTCAATATATGAGCGCAGGAACGGGAATTACTCATAGCGAGTATAATAACTCAAGTCAAGAACTACATCTATATCAAATATGGATACTTCCTGAGAAAAAAGACTTAAAACCAAATCATGGTGATATGAAGTTCAACACATCAGAAAGAGACAACAAATTACTTCACATTGTTTCTAATCATACTAAAAACGGTCGAATTCATATTAATCAAGATGCTGATATCTATGTTGGCGAATTTAGTAAAGGTAAAGACCTAATAATTAAAACAGATGGTCATGACTACATATATTTAGTGTTAATATCAGGAATGATTACTGTAAATGATCTACTACTTGGAAAACAGGACTCAGTTGAAACATCAACTGATTTAGATATCAAAGTACTAGAAAAATCACATTTACTAATTCTAAAAATCAATGAGTTATCATAACCTTTTTACTATTAAGTATTAAAACAATCAAAACACCAATAATACGCTTTTATTTGGTGTTTTTTATTATATTCAATACAAAATAGCCCAAAATCATAATTATTATTACAGTTAAATCTCTAAACATAGCGATGATATATTGTTTTTTTTAGATAAAATCTATATAATAGAAGAGACAGAAAGTTTTCTATACCTCATGGCGTTTTTTTTATGGGCTGAGAGTATAGGTTATCGAGGTGAAGATGATGAATAAAAATAAGAATCTTATTGAATCAATGATTATTAGCGCAAGAAATAATCTTCTGGATACATCCTTTAACAATCGTATGATCAATTCTAAAATTACACTTAACAAAGGACTTTCTTTTAGTGTAGAAGACTTAACAAGCTTTTATCAATTAGTTACTACAAATAATTCTTTTAGTTTTCTCCCTTTAGAGAATAAACTGACAAAATCTAAAAGTCTTAATCAAAAATCTGAAGAATCAGCAGTAAAAAGTAATGATAAAGTAGGTGCAGTTTCCACTGTCAATATTTTATCATCCACAAATAAACCATCTTTAATCCAGGTGAAATTTTCGATGGTTGAAGGTGATTCAAAACTAGTTTATAACAATGAAAAGGAAAGTGAGTATTTTGAAGGAGTAGATTCTTTCTATAGTACCATCAAGAAAAATTTCACAAAATACGGAATACTCCAAGACCATATCTATAACCAAAACATTGTTTTTACGGGATTTAAGAAACAAATATCTGAAGATATTATTTCAACTAATCTAGCAACGTTCTTATCGATACTAAGTACTTTAAGACAAGAAGGAATCCCTAAGGATTATATTTTTATTGGTGGTATTAACTCTAAAAACGAGATTACAGCCGTTAAGAATGCAGAAGAAAAAGTTACCTTCGCATATGAAAAAGGTTTTAGTAAATTATTTATCTCAAAAAGAAATAAAAAAGACCTTAAAACCCTATCACCTGAACTAATTAACAACCTCGAGATTGTATACCTTTCAAATCTTGATGAAGCTATTATCTCTGTATTTGATATGATTAATGAAATAGACTACAACAGTCTTGAAGAAGACTTTGTTGTAAGTACAAGAAATAAACCAAAAAAAGTGTTCTACGTAAACTATAATCGCGATGATTTACGACTTAGAACAGAAAAAATATATTATAATAGCAAAAGACATATTGAAGAACAAGGTGTTAATATTCTTTTCCTATCATTTGGATTTATTCAATGGAAAAACCCCCAAAATAATGATGAGTTAATCAATTCGCCCCTAATATTTATACCAGTTCAAATCGAATCAACTAACTATCGAAGTCTTTATGAGATATCATACTCAAATTCGGAAATACTCCTTAACAAATCGCTTCTAAAGAAACTAGAGATGGAATTTAGTATTAATTTTGATTCATTACAACAAGATGTGACTGATGAACATGAGTTTAACCCATTAGAATTTATAAGCCAGTTTGCTAGTATCATTAAAAACTGTGGTTATGATTTTGGATTTGACTACCATAGTGTTCATTTAAGTTTTTATTCATACAATAAATTCTTGATTTATAATGATCTGGACCCAATAAATTGGGAGGAATCTTTAAACGGAAACACCAAAAACGTTCTTACAGATATATTTGTTAACAATATCTATCAGGAAGTAAGTAATATCGATGATGATAAAATAATCGATAACACTAGAGAAATAGACAATATCAACAACATTCTTGACGCTGATTCATCACAGCTTCTTGCGATTTCAAAAGTTAATCGAGGAAACTCTATCATTATCCAAGGACCACCAGGAACAGGTAAAAGCCAAACAATTGTTAATATAATAGCTGAAGCTGTAAGACAAAACAAAAAAGTACTATTTATGAGCGAAAAACTAGCAGCAATGGAAGTTGTATACAACCGCCTTAAGGCTATTAATCTTGATCATATTGCATTACAGTTACACTCAGATAAAATCAACAAAAAACAGGTTGTTAAAGAAATTCAGTCTGTTTACTACATGAATAAAATCAATGTCAAAAATTCAGATTCACGAATAGTTGAAAAACTAGCTTCCCTTCGTAATGAGATAAACCAATATTACAACCTAATTAATACAAAAGCCTTGCATTCATCATCAAATCTTGTTGAAGCATACCAACGAATCATTGAATTAGAGAACTATTTTGATGAATGTAACGTAAAACATTACGAATTAGAAATCCCAAATGAGATGCTAATGGGAATCGATGATTACCAGTTTGAAGAAATCTATAAAGAACTCGATATTCTCGATAACTTTAGTATGAAATATGGAAAATTAGCGGATTCACCATTACAAAGTGTATTTCTTGATAAAACATTAAATCATCATGAACTAATGAAATATACCGGATTAATCACTGATTTAATTGATGACATTAAAGAAATCAATAAATCACTCTCATATCCTAAAATCCTTAACATAAAAAAAGGACAATTTTCATTACAAGATATAAAACAGTTAATAGCATTACGTGAAATAGATGAGAAGACACTTGATTGTATCAAACATATTAATCACCCGAAAATGGTTGATAATAAAGCATTACTAGATGAGTTATTCCAGTACTATAACACTTCAAAGATAGATTCACCAGTTATTAAAAAATCAATCATTGAAGCAACAACACATCTTGATCATCTCGAAACACTAGATAATGAACTCCAAACAATAATTACTACCTTCAATCAAAATAACTCGTTATTCAAACGTAGAAGTAAAGTGTTTAAAGAATATAAAACTAAAGTACAAAGCAAATTCTTTATAAATGACGAAAATAATTTTGATGATATTCTTAAAGAAATTATCTGGTTAAAAAACAAGATATCATTCAAACTTCTTTTCCAAAAGGAATCAGTTGTCTTCGAAAAAATCTTTGGAAAAGCCTATAATACACTTGATCCCGACTTTGATTTACTATTTGAAGTATACAACAATGTTGAGGAAATCTTTGAATCTATGAACAGTATCTTTAGAAACAAAGAAATAAAGCAAAAATCATACATTGATTTCTTCAAAAAAATTATTAAAGAGGACTTCCAAAAAATCAATGAAATAGAAGGAATTATTAGTTTTCTGACAAACGCCTTAAAACTCAATGAAAACATCCTATATGAAGGCAACGAGTTTTGCTGTGTCCCACTAGAAACAGTTCAAAATAAATTTAAATCGCTACACGATAACTTAATATCAGTAAATGAGATAATCGTTCAGAAAAGAGTTAAAACAAAACTCGAAACCGAAATCACTGATAAATATTTAAGTAATATCATTAAAAAAGAACTCTACTCAAGTCACATAGCAAAAGTATTCGCCTATATTAGATATCACAGTATCGTCAAAGAAATCCTTAATAAATATAGTATTCTTGACGAATTCAACTCTTTAATCTTTGATCAAAAAATAAGAGAATTCATAGAACTAGATTCCAAAAACATCCAATTAAACAATCTTCAGTTAATACTGGATGCACATTTCTATAATGTATACAACATTAGAAAAGATGAAACATTGAGTGTTGAGAACAAAGATGAAAGAATCAGTTATTTACTGCAAACATTCAATAAAAAACATAATATTCCATCTGTTAAACAACTTCTCAATGTTGCATTTAATCCAATTACTGAGTTAAAACCAGTATTTATGATGTCTCCAATCTCAATATCCCAGTATCTTGAACCAATTGTCGGGATGTTCGATATTGTAGTATTTGATGAATCATCACAAATCAAACCACAGGATGCCTTTGGAGCATTACTTCGTGGAAAGCAAATAGTAGTAGTTGGTGATGAAAAACAATTACCACCAACAAACTTCTTTGAAAGTTACTACGGAAGTACAAAATTATTTGAGGAAGATGCAATTTCTAACTTCGAAAGTATTTTAACTCTGATGAGAGGTCGTGGAGTTCCAACAACGACACTCAATTGGCATTATCGTAGTAAACATCACAATTTAATCAATATTAGTAATGATTATTTCTATGATAATTCAATGTCAATTTTTCCATCAAAATATCGAAACAATCCCAACTATGGATTAAAATTTACATATTGTGAAGGAGTATTTGATCGTGGCCGCTCTAGAACAAATAAAAAAGAAGCCGTATTAATAGCTGAACAAGTAATAGAACACGCTAAAAACACACCAGAACTATCTTTAGGAGTAGCGACACTGAATATCAACCAGAGAGATTTAATTCTTTCAGAGATAAAAAAACGTCGTTCAGCTGAACCAGCTTTAGATCAATTCTTTAATGATGAAAACAACGAAGCATTTTTTGTCAAAAACTTGGAAAACGTCCAAGGTGATGAAAGAGAAGTTATTTTCATTAGCATTGGCTATACTAAAGATCAAAATGGTAATGTAATCCAAAACTTTGGAGCTATAAACCACCAAGGTGGAGAAAGACGTCTTAATGTCTTGATGACAAGAGCACGCCAAAAATGCGTCATTTTCTCTGGTCTAAGAGCTTCAGACTTAATCATAGATTACAACACTACTGAAGGTGTAAAAGTTCTCAGAAAATTCCTAGATTATGCTGAACGTACAAACAATACCCAAGAAGCAGAGATTTCAAGTGATACACTAATATTCTCAAAGGAAATCGCTGAGGAATTAAACAAAAAAGGCTACAAAACGAGCTTCAATGTCGGAAATGATAACTACTTCATTGATTTAGCTGTTCACAATCCTAAAGATGAAACAGAATACATTTTAGGAATTGAATTTGATAATTCAACCTATCACCAATCACGAACCGCATCAGAACGTGAAAGAATTAGAAACAATGTTATGCGTTCTAAAGGATGGATTATATACAAAGTCTTTATCACCTCATGGTTTAATAATCGTAATCAAGTTATTGATGATATCATTAAATATCTAAAACATATTAAAAAGAACTCAATACAACCAGAAACTCCAAAAGTTGAGTTTGTTGAAGAAAATGTAAACGTAGTAACGAGATTTGGCTTTAGAAAGTACAAGAAATATACTAAAATGATTGAAAACATAAATTTCTTAATTAAAGAAAATGATGAGTTTAAACAATACGTTAATGACCTTGTATACAAAGAAATGCCAATAACTTTTGATGAAATATGTCACCGAATCATTGAGAACTCACATATGAAGGTAAAAGATAAAGTCATTAAAAAAGCCTTAAGAAGAGTTCTAAATGATTTACATCATGATCGTAAAATCTACTTAAAAGATCAATTCTATTACTTCCACAAAAAGGATCAAAAAATAGAGTTTAGAGATCGTAGAGACATCTTTGAAACAATTAGTTTACAAGATATACCAGTTGAAGAAACAACAAATGCTATTATCGAAATAGCGCGAAATAGTTTTGGTATAAACAGTGATAATATAGCATCAATCATTTCTAATTACTTAGGACATGAAGTCGTTACCGATAACCTAACTGACGTCATCGAAAGACTCTCAATTCGCCTTGAAAACACTAACGTTATCAAACGCGACTCCAACAACAATATTCAAATCCGAAAATAACAAAAAACCAAGCGTTAATCAATAAAGGAAGTCATTTACTGACTTCCTTTTATATGATAAGATGTTATTAGTATATCCAAACTAATAGAGGTGAAAACAATGGAAATAAGAGAAGCAACTCAAAAAGATTTTCCTAAATTAAACAAGTTATTTAAACAGATAGACGGAATTCATAGTGAGAAACACCCTGAGTTATTTAAAAAGCCAATCGATAATGTTAGATCTAATGAGTTTATAAGCAATCTTATTAATAATGATAAGGCAAGACTTATCGTTACAACTGTAAAAGATGAAGTAGTAGGGCTTGCTATAGGATATATTGAAAGTTCACCTGACTTTCCACTATTCGTAAAACGAGAGTGGCTCTTAATAAGTATCATTGCTGTTGATAATGATTACAAACGTCAGGGAATTGGAAAAAAATTATTAGATAAACTATACGACTGGGCAAAAGCAAACAACATCACTGATGTTGAACTTACAGTATTTGCCTTCAATGAATCAGCTATCAAATTCTATAAAAAAAATGGCTTCACCAATATTAAACATAAGATGTATCGCCAAATCGATAAATCATAAATGAGGTTATCTAAAATGAGAGATTATAAAGAATCAAAATGGGCAAAAAGAATAATAGAAACTCAAAAAGCAGATGGTAGCTTTGGTTATTTTCATACTTTAAGTGAACCAAAAAAATTTCCTCTAACAACTGAACAAGCTTTAAGACGACTTGAAATATTGGGTTACACTATAGAAGATCAAGTCATCAAGAAAGCTGTTAACTATATGGAGAAGTGTTTAACTAGAGAACTTGATATCCCTGACTACAAAGAAAAACATGATCATTGGGAAATCTTTGTCGACTTAATGCTTGCAACTTGGATTAATAGATTTACTGACAAATCAGAAAACGCAAACAGAGTTAAAGAAAAATGGGCAAGAATAACAACAAAAACTTTTATGTCTGGAAAATATTCACTTGATGACTTTTCCAAAGCCTATTTCGAGGAGTTTGGAATATACAACAAGAAAACAATCATCTACGTTATGTCCCGTTTTTATAATGTTTCACTAATGTGTAATACGTTAGATGAGAAAACAGAAGAACTTTTCTTTGATTATGTTCTAAATAACGAGAATGGAGTTTACTACGTTTATAGTTCAAAACTATCTATTCCTCCACAAGACTTTCGCAAAAAAGATACTAGTAGATATCTTGCGGGAATTGAAATGTTGTCAAAATATCATCGCAACAAACATAAACTGAGTTTTGTTGTTGATTGGTTAAATAAAAATAGACTAGATGAATCATCATGGGATATGGGTTCTAGTATTAAAGATGGAATTTATATGCCCTTATCAGACGATTGGCGGAAAACAGTTAATCGTGTAACTGACTGCACATATCGAATAAAAAGACTTATAAAAGAAATAGAGGAATAAATATTCTTCTATTTTTTTTCACATTAAATGTAAAACTAACTTGACATCATGTAAAGGTTGTGATACATTTTGTATATAGAGCTTTACACTTTTGAATTTGAGAGGAACTAAAAAAATGGAAAAAAAAGAACTTATGAAAGCAAGTGTTGTCCCAAAATATGGTACAGAGGACAGTATTACAATACAAGAGGTGGAAAAACCCGAAGTAAAAGCAAATGAAATTTTAATCAATGTTCATTATGCACCTGTAACACCAACAGATTTAACAAGTACAAAAAAAGATTCTTTTATCTTCAAAGTGTTCTCATCATTAATTAGACCAAAAAAGGGAATATATGGTGAAATGTATGTCGGTAGAGTTGTTGAAGTTGGTAATGACGTTAATGACTTTACAGTTGGAGATTTTGTGTATGGATCAAATGGTATGAAACTTGGAACATACGCTGAATACGTAGTTGTCAAAGATAAAACGGTAATAAGAAAAATCCCTAAAGGTATAGATCCATTAAATATTATTGCCCTACTTGATGGTGGAATCACTTCACTACCTTATTTATCTGAAAAAGGTGAAATAAAAGAAGGACAGTCAATTCTAATTATTGGCGCTTCAGGAAGTGTTGGGAGCATGGGAATTCAGATTGCAAAACATTTTGGAGCAGTGGTAACTGGTGTTTGTAGCACCAATAATCTTGAACTAGTTAAAGACCTTGGATGCGATTATACAATTGATTACACAACAACTGACTATACAAAATCAACTAAAACATATGATATCGTATTTGATGCTGTAGGAAAGTCATCATTCAAACAATGTAAAAATATTTTAACTAAACAAGGGCGATATATGACAACTGTCCCTAGTCCTTCAGCTATGTTTAAGGCAATATTCAAGTTCAAACAACCACACAAAAAGGAGTTGTTCGCAGCTACTGGATTAAGAAAACCACACCTTAAACATAAAGACCTTACTTATCTTGAAAATCTTCTTGTAAATAAAGAACTTACTCCATTCATTGAGAAAGTATATGATATATCACAAATGACAGAAGCACAGAAACATGTTAGATCAGGACATAAAAAAGGAAATGTTATTGTTGATTTAACCAGTCTACAAAGAGTTTACAACTAACTTATAAAGGAGTATAATATAATCATATTAGAAGGGATACAACATTATACTTTATAAAAGATGTCCTAGTTAATAGGGCTTTTTTTATGAAATAAGGGACTTAAGATGAACAGCAAAACTGATTGGGACAAAATTGATGGAAAAAACGGTAGAATATCAAGTTACAATGAAGGCATTAATAATAAGTTATTTGGAGCTGAATTCTTTCTGTATATTGCATACTCAATATGGATAATAGGATTATTAATAGCTTTATACTCATTATTCAAAGGATCAACTTTTATCGCAGCTGCAACAACGTTTTTCTATATGTTTCTAGCAGGAGCATTATTTGCTTTTTTCAATGATGTTTTAGTACGGTTAAAGAACATTCAATTTGGTAAAAAGTAATCCAAAAAATATTATCATTAAAATGAAACTGCAAACCAAATGTTTGCAGTTTTAATTTACAATCGTTATTTTATTGCATTTATTATATATATAATATAAAATACTTAATGTCGTTTAATCCTATAATATGGTTAGGAAACCTATAAGTCCCCTGAAATTGACTTAACAAACGATAATAATTTTCAGGAGGTGAAAATATGAGAGATAACAATATCAAGATTAATTTTCCAAACATCATCTTTTATATTTTAGGTTTTTTATTAGTTGGATTAGGTGTAAACATCATGTATGCTTCTACAATTGGTCTCGGTGCATGGGATACAGTAACGTTCAATATCACAAAATTTTTAATTGATATCGTGGGAATTACTAAAGTTAATATTCTTTTTTTACATCAGGATTTAGCTCCAGGACACATATCAATGATAATTAGTCTAACAATATTGACAATGGTTTTACTGTATCGCCGTAAAATAACTTTATTATTTATGTTAATACCTGTATTTGCAGTTGGTAGTTTTGTCAACTTATGGTATTTCTTGTTTAATGGTTATGAAGCAACTGGATTAATTCTACAAAGCAGCCTTTTTATTTTGGGACTAATTACGATTCCATTTGGACTAGCTTTAGTAGTTAAATCAACATTCCCTGCCTTTGTTTTCGAGGAATGGACATTTATGATGGCAGACATATTTAAAACAAAAAACTTTGCTAGAGTACGCTTAGGGATTGAAATACTTGGAATTACAATTGGTATAATCTTTGGTGCATTGACATTTTGGAGCGAAGGTAATTTAGGATCTGTCAATGTAGGATCGGTAATAGCAGCCTTTGCATTTGGACCAATATTAGCGTATGAGTTAAAAATTGTTGGAGTTACTGAAAGTGTGACATCTGTCAGGGAAGATTTAGCAAATTTATGGCAAAATATAAAAGAGATGTTCTATTTAGTAAAAAATGAAATTAAACTCAAAAGAGTTATTAAATACTTTATTGGTATGCTCATGATTGCATTTGGTGTTGTTATGATGATTAGAAGCTCAATTGGAAATAGTAGTTGGGATACACTACACTATGCACTTCATAAATACACAGGAATTACCGTAGGAGAAGCAACAATCGTTGTCGCCTTGATATTTACTCTACTAGTAATTTTACTTAACAAAAATATTAAGTATCTTCTAATGGCAATACCTATCTTTACAGTTGGATACTTCATAGATGTATTTAATCTTCAAATTCTTGCTGATTTTGAAGTGACAACATTATTACCCCAAATTCTAACTTACACAGTTGGATTGTTCTTACTACCAATGGGTGGTGCATTACTAATTGTATCAACATATCCCGCTGGAGTATTTGATGAATTTATGCTTGCTGTAATGCGCAAGTTAAAATCAGAGAAAATGGTTCTTATTCGTGTTATAATGGAATTAAGTGCAGTAATTGTAGCCTTTATTATTGGTAGATTAGCCGATATTGGCTTCGGAAAAATTGGAATTGGTACATTGATATTCTCACTAGCTGTCGGATGGCTAGTTAAAAGATATTTAAATTTATATGAAAGGATTGGTTTAGTTGAAAATAAACAAATTGATTGATCACACTTACTTAAAAGCATTTGGAACAAACGAAGAAATTAACACATTATTAGAAGAGGCAAAAGAACACGACTTCAAAAGTGTTTGTGTAAACCCATTCTGGGTAGAAAAAGCAGCAAAAGCTTTAAAAGAAACTGACGTACTAGTATGTACTGTTATTGGATTCCCTCTAGGAGCTAATACAACAACTACTAAAGTATTTGAAACTAAAGATGCTATTAGCAAAGGTGCTAATGAAATTGATATGGTTTTAAATGTTGGAATGGTTAAAGAACAAAATTATGATTTCATCTACAATGAAGTAAAAGCTGTAAAAGAAGCTTGTGGAGAATTAACATTAAAAGTTATTCTTGAAACTTGCTACTTAACAAAAGAAGAAATTAGATTAGCAGCTGAAGCATGTATCAAAGCAAATGCTGACTTTGTCAAAACAAGTACAGGATTTGGTACAGGTGGAGCACTTGTAGAAGATGTTAAAATTATGAAAGAAGTTGCAAAAGAAAGACAAGTAAAAGCATCAGGTGGAGTTAGAAGCTTCGAAGATGTAGAAAAAATGGTAGAAGCGGGAGCGACTAGAATTGGTACTTCAAGTGGAGTTAAACTAGTTCAAGGGTTAGTTTCTGATTCTGATTATTAGGAGGAAATTATGGCTACACCACATATAGAAGCAAAAGATAATGTAATTGCTAAAACAGTATTAATGCCTGGAGATCCATTACGTGCAAAAGTTATCGCAGAAAAATATTTAGAAAACGTAGTAAAATTCAACAATGTTAGAAACATGTTTGGATATACAGGAACTTATAAAGGTAAAAAAATTAGTGTAATGGGAAGTGGAATGGGAATGCCAAGTATTGGTATTTACAGTTTCGAACTATTTAAGTTCTATGGCGTAGAAAACATCATTAGAATCGGTAGTTGTGGAGCATATACAGCTGATTTAGATTTATACGATGTATTATTAGTTGATAGTGCATGGAGTGAATCAAGTTACCCACAAACACAAATGGGATCAAAAGAACCTGTAGAAATCACATACCCAAATAAAGAGTTAAATCATAAATTAGAAGGAATTGCTCAAGAATTAAATATTCCAATCACAAAAGGTAGAATTCACTCAAGTGATGTCTTCTATCGTAAAGATTACACTGTTTACGAATCAATTCTAAAAGATCATGGATGTTTAGCAGTTGAAATGGAATCATTCGCTTTATTCCATAACGCTGATGTTCTTGGTAAAAATGCAGCTTGTTTACTAACAGTTTCTGATAACCTTGCAACACATGAAGAAACTTCAGCAGATGAAAGACAAAATGCCTTCACTAGAATGATGGAAATTGCCTTAGGAATGGCTGAATAACACAAATAAATAAAAAGTGCGCAAGCACTTTTTTAGGATGATAATAATGAAAATAAAACACGTAAAAAACGATAGATATCATTTAAACATGTTGCAAACAAGCAAATTTAAAACAACCAGAATACAAATATCATTTGCTAATGATTTGCACAAAGAAACAGCCACAAAAAGGGCTTTATTACCATACTTACTAAAAGCTGTTTCTAAGAAATACCCAACAAGACAAGAACTAATATCCTATTTAGAAGACATGTATGCTGCAAATCTTTCAGCAGGTGTCAAAAAAATTGGACTGACACAATTCTTGGTTTTTGATATGCAAATGATTAATGATAAATACACTTTGAACAACGAGGACCTTTTCAAAGAAGCACTCAACTTTTTATACGAGGTTATATTTAACCCGCTCTTTCTTGAAAGTGTCTTCCAAGAGGAAAAACGACTTCTTGACGAATTCTACAAAAGTGTCTATGCCAATAAAATGCGTTACTCAATCAAAAAAATGTTAGATACAATGTTTAAAGATGATCCCTATAGTACACCTACTCTTGGTGATGAGGAATCACTACAAAAATTATCATTACAAGACATGACAGAAGTTCATCAAAACATGCTAAATAATGATCAAATCACAATCAACGTTGTCGGTGATATAGACTTTGAAGAAATCGAGAAGTTAATATCAGAAAAACTTACATTTAAAAACCGTTCAAAAGAGCTATCACTGATTGATTATACAAATTACTCACAGAAATCACTTACAGAGTTGTTTGAAAGCCAAGATGTCAATCAAGGTAAACTTGCAATTGGGTATCAATTCCCTGTTTACTATCAAACAGAGGACTATTATAAGGCAATTGTATTCAATACCTTACTTGGTGGAGGTCCAGAAAGTCTATTATTCAAAGTCATTAGAGAAGAATTAAGTTTAGTGTACTTTATCGGTAGTAGCTATGATTATTACAAAGGATTCCTTAGTATTTATTCTGGTATAAACCAACAGGATTATGAAAAAACTATCATTGCTATTGATGAAATTGTTGAACGTATCAAAAGAAATGACTATTCTGATAAAGCCTTACTAATTGCCCAAAAAACCATCACAAATAGTTTAATAGAGAGCCTTGATTCACAGAGTAACCTAACTGCCCGAATCAATAACTTAAGCTTATTTAATAAAGAACTTGATATTGCAGCTTTAATCGCTAAAATTAACAAAGTAACTAAAGAGGATATAAGTGAAATAGCACAAAAACTACATAAGGATACACTATTCTTTCTAAGGAATGATGAACTTGAATAAAACAGTATATAATGATATCAATGAAACACTATATCATAAGCAACTTGATAATGGGTTAAATGTTTACTTATTGCCAAAAGAGGGTTTTAATAAAACATATGTCACAATATCAACACCTTTAGGTTCAAACGTAACAAACTTCACTTATAACAATAAGCAATATGAAATTCCTTTAGGAGTAGCTCACTTCTTAGAACACAAACTATTTGATAAAAACGGCAAAGATATTTCTGAAGACTTCGCTATTAATAGTGCTTCAGTTAATGCTTATACTATGAATAATCGCACAACTTATTTATTTTCATGTACCGAAAATCTTAATAAAAACATCGATACACTATTTGATTTTGTCTTTAGACCTTCCTTTACAAAAGAAGGTATTGAGAAAGAGATTGGTATTATCTCACAAGAAATCAAAATGTATGATGACGACCCAAATACTAAAATATATATGGGTACATTAAAGAATCTTTTCAAAGATCATCCTGTTAAAAATGATATACTAGGAACAATAGAATCAATAAATGAAATAACACCAGACACCCTTAACATCGTCCATCAAGCATTTTACAACCCTCACAACATGATAATGTTTGTTTGTGGAAACATCGATGTTGATGAAACTATTAAGGCAATAGAGACAAATGGTAATATCCCTAACCAAGAAGCAGTAGTTGAAATAACTAACTTACCGAAAGAATCATTAAATGTAGTTACGAAACATCAAACAATTGAACATGATATATTACTACCAAACTGCTTACTAGGAATTAAATGTGCTGGTACTGACATCAATGAAGTTGACATGTTAAAAAAAGAATTAGTTTACTCAATTCTTTTTGATATATTAATTGGTAAAAGTACTGAAAACTACCAAAACTTACTATCAAAAGGCCTAATAAATGATACTTTTGGTATGGATACAGTATTTGATCAAACATATGGATATATTTTAATGGGTTCAAACTCAAATAAACCTGACGAACTATACAAGGAGTTAAAAAATATCCTATTATCTGCAGATATTCAAAAAGTTGACAAAATTCATTTTGAAAGAACTAAAAAGCAAATTATTGGAGGCTTTATAACAGCTTTAAATAACCTTGAGTATATCGCAAACCAGTTCACAAAATACCACTTCTTAAACACTTCATTATTTAAGGTATTAAACAACGCAAAAGCAATCACAATTGAAGATGTAGAAGAAGCAAAAAAACTATTACTAGATGAGTCACACTATACTACATTCACAATCAATCCCAAAAATAAAGGTTAATGGAACATTCCATTAACCTTTAAGTTTATAGATTTCTTAACATCCAATCACCTATAAGTTTATAATGAGCTTGTCTATCAACAGCGTTAATAATTTCGTGTCTTGTATTGTTTAATATTGAATACTTAACGTTTGAGTACCCACAGTCATGATATATATTGAATAATCGTTTTGCGCTTTCTCCATATCTACCTAAGCCATCTAAATCACCACTAACAAAGTAAATAGCTGTACTTGAAGCAGATGCTTTGATCATTCTTTTATCCTGTATTTCTGGCATAAATGTTAAAATATCTTTTTGAGCACCGATTGTAAAAGGCATCCCACAGTATTCAGACTCTAAAAAATCCATTTGAATTCCGCGATCTTGAGTTATCCATTCGATACGTTTATTAATTAGTCCATTTTTCTGCATATTTCTGATATGACCATCCATAATACGATGATTAAAAAATTCACTAACGTATTTATCCCCTTTAAACCTAGTAATTAAAGTGGCTATAATTCGCCCAAAAGCAGTTTTAATTGGGTTAAATAATCCTGTTCCTGAAAACAGTGCTTGATCGTATCGTTTATGATCGTGTAAAATGGCATATCTTCCAATAAATGATCCCATAGAATGAGCAAACATTATTACTGGTAATTTTGGATAATGTTCTCCGATATAATCTCTAACAGTTTTAACTCCTTCATAAACTTTGTGAAAGCCCATTACAGAATCAAAATAAACATAATCAGGATTATTAGCAGTTTTTCCATGACCTAAGTGGTCGTTACCAATAACATGAAAACCAAGTGAATTTAAGTAATTAGCGAAGTCGTCATATCTAGCAGCGTGTTCTGCAGCTCCATGGATAATTTGAACAACACCTTTTGGTTCTTTATCTTTTGTTTCCCATATGTAAGTGTGTAATTCATTCTCGTAAGGATCGATCAATTTAAACTCTTTATTCATAGTACCGCCCCCTAGTCAATATTATATCATATTTTTTCTAATTAGATTTATTTTATAGCTTTTTTTTGGTAAAATAGTGTGAAGAGGTGATTTATTTGAAAAAATATGTTGTTGCTATAGACCAAGGAACGACCTCGTCTAGAGCCATAGTTTTTAATAAAAATGGTGAAATAATATCACAGAGTCAACGTGAAATAGAAATGATTTATCAACAAGAGAATTACGTTGAGCAAAATGCATACGATATTTGGAGTACTGTTCTAACTACTTTAGCTGAAAGTTTGTATACAGCTGATATTAACCCTGAAGAAGTTGCTAGTATTGGTATTACCAATCAACGAGAGACAACTGTTTTATGGAATCGTAAGACAGGTAATCCTGTTTATAGTGCAATTGTTTGGCAATCGAAACAAAGTAATTATATATGTGAAGAACTGAAAGAAAAGGGCTTAAATGATTTGTTTAAGTCTAAGACTGGATTACTAATAGATCCTTACTTCAGTGCTACTAAAATAAAATGGGCTTTGGATAACATCGAGGGTGTTAAAGAGTTAATGGATGAGGGTAACTTAATGTTTGGGACAGTTGATACTTGGTTATTATATAAATTAACTGGTAATACTGTTCATAAAACAGATTATACAAATGCCTCAAGAACATTGTTATATAATATTTTCACAAAAGAATGGGATCAAGAACTGCTTGATATTCTTGGTATTGATAAACGAATATTACCGGAAGTATGTGATTCAAATGCACACTTTGGTAATACATCAAGTCATACATTTTTCGGAAGTGAAGTTCCAATAACAGGTGTCTTAGGTGACCAACAAGCGGCTTTATTCGGACAATTATGTCTTGAAGAAGGTTCAATCAAAAATACATATGGTACTGGTTGCTTTATGTTAATGAATACTGGTACTAATCCAACTATCTCTAATAAAGGTTTACTCACTACTATAGCATATTCAATTAATGGGGAAGTTACATACGCACTAGAAGGTAGTGTTTTTGTAGCTGGTAGTGCTATTCAATGGTTACGAGACTCACTAAAATTCTTTGATGATGCAAGTGAAAGTGAAAAATTAGCTCTAAGTGTTAATGATAATTATGGGGTATATGTTGTTCCAGCATTTGTTGGTCTAGGTACTCCTTATTGGGATAGTGAAGCTAAAGGAGCTATCTTTGGTTTAACTAGAGGAACAAGTATCGCCCATATAACAAGAGCTACTTTAGAAAGTCTAGCATATCAAACAAAAGATATCATTAATGTTATGGCAGAGGAATCAAACATCTCACCAACTTTCCTAAAAGTAGATGGCGGAGCTTCTAGAAATGATTTCCTAATGCAGTTTCAAAGCGATATCCTTGATATTGAGATAATTAGACCAAAAATTAATGAATCTACAGCTTTAGGAGCAGCATATATAAGTGGATTATCTTCTGGTTTCTTTGATTCAATTGATGATATTAAGGCATTATCAAGAGTAGATAAAAAATTTACAAACACAATGAATAAAGACCAAAGAGATGAGTATTATACCAAATGGAAAACTGCCGTTAACGCCACAGTTAAGTTCAAATAAGTATTTTTGACTATTAGTTTAAAATCCAATCCAAATGAGGTATAATAAAATGCGGGGTGAAAGAAATGGTAAATAATTTAGAGAAATATGCTGCTGAGAAATCAGCTGCTGAAAAGAAAGTCATCATCGGAGCACCAATCCTAATTTTAGGGATCGTTCTAGCTATACTCTTAGGAGAACTCGGATTGTATCTTGGTATTCCCCTATTTATAGGTGGAGCAGTATACGCAGGAATTGGAGCAAGTGGTTTCAGTAAACTTAGTAAAAACTTTAAAAACGAAGTTCTAACTGGTTTAATTGATACTTTCGTAGAAGACGGACACTTTGATCCTCACCAAGGTTTATCACAATCACAAGTATATTCAACAGAATTCTTGAAACGTGCTGATAGATTCCATAGTGAAGATTTCCTAAGTGGAAAAATGGAGGGTGTTGAATTTGTCTCAAGTGATGTAAAACTTGAAGAAAGACATGTCGAACACACAAAAAATGGTACAAGAACATATTATGAGACATACTTCTTAGGAAGAATCTTTATATTTGATTTCAATAAACCATTTGACGGTTACTTACAAGTATTAGAACACGGACGTCCTAAAAAAAATCGTGGGTACAATAAAGTAAAACTTGAAAGTGTCCAATTTAATAAAAAATTCAAAACATTCACAACAAGTGATCATAGTGCATTCTATGTATTAACTCCACACTTTATGGAGGCATTAATGAGTTTTGAGCAAAAGAATAAAGGGAGTGTTTCATTCTCATTTATTGATAACTACTTATATATCGGTGTAAACAACTTCAAAGATACATTTGAACTACAAATGTTCCGAAAGCTTGATGAGAGCGTATTTGAAGAGTTTAAAAGAGATTTATTAGTTATCCAAGACGTAGTAAAAGAATTAAGATTAAACAATAATATATTTAAAAAAGGAGTGTAAGAAGAATGGATCCAATCGTAGTAGTATTATTAGTAGTTGTAGGGATAGTCGTATTATTTGCTTTATGGTATATCAGTACAATGAACGGATTAAGACAATTAGAAGTAAAAGTAAATGAAGCAGATAGTGGTATTGACGTAGCATTAACAAAAAGATTTGACGTATTAACAAAATTAATGGGTGCCGTTAAAGGATATGCTAAACATGAAGCTGAAACTTTAGAAAACGTTACAAAATGGCGTCAAGGTTTACCTAAAAACTTATCAATGGAAGACAAACAAGAATTTATGTCAAAAATGAATGGTATCCAATCAGGAATCAATGTTGCTGTTGAAGCATACCCAGAGTTAAAAGCTGACAAATCATTCTTAAATCTTCAACAAAACATTACAGATGTAGAAGAACATTTACAAGCAGCAAGAAGATTATATAACTCAAATGTTTCTACAATTAACTCTCGTATTGTTACTTTCCCTACAAGCTTTGTAGCTGGAAGAATCAATATGGCTAAGAAAGATTTCTTTGAAGCAGAAGTTTCAAAAAGATCAGATGTTGAAATAAGTTTCTAGTATTGCGAAATTCATTTCTTTTGAAAAAAAAGTGATTAAAACTTAATTTCAAATAAAAAAAAATAACTAAAAGTCTAATTTTTCTATAAAAATAGACTTTTTTGTTTACCTATACCTTCAAAATCGAATTTATGTAATATAAGCATAATACCCTATAATCATCTTATACAAAGGAGGTAATATGCTAAATCAAGTTATATTAGTTGGTCGTCTCGTCTACGACCCAGAACTCAAAACATTAGATGACGGTAGAAGTGTTACAACAATTACCCTCGCAATCCAAAGAGGCTATAAAAATAGTGAAACTGGTGAATATGATACTGATTTTATTCGTTGTACACTATGGAGTGGTGTTGCTGAAAACACAGTAACTTACTGTCGTAAAGGTGGAGTAGTTGGAGTAAAAGCCCGTCTAGCTCAAAGATACATTGAGTATGAAGAAGGCAAATCAATGAGTTACCCTGAGGTAATCGCCGAAAAAATAACATTTATAAGTTCAAAAAACGATAAGTAGCTTCCCTTTACTTATAGTTCCCCTAAAAAAAAGTGCGAAAGCACTTTTTTGCTTTTTGTGCAATATTATCATTTAAAAATATAGCATTATTTGTTATAATATCAATAGTTTACGAAACACGGTGATAATTATGATGAAATGGCTTAAAGAAAACATTTTTGTAAAAGATATGTTTCTATATATTTTGATTGCAGCGGTCATATTTTATGCTCCAGCTTGGATATCAATTATTTATGGATTTATTATGCAAAATGATTATTTATTTGGATTTAGTGCAGCATACGTCTTAGTATGGGCTGGTCCATTTACACCAACTATACCAGCAATTTTAGCTATTGCGGTATTTTTGAAGCAACTTGTTAAAAGAATTAGTAAAAGAAAAGAGTGATAATATGAAACAATACCTCGAATTACTCTCACATATATTAGAAAATGGTGAAGTAAAAACAGATCGTACGGGAACAGGTACAATAAGTACTTTTGGTTATCAAATGCGTTTTGATTTAAATCAAGGATTCCCACTATTAACTACAAAAAAAGTCCACCTAAAATCAATTATTCACGAACTATTATGGTTTATTAAAGGTGATACAAACATTAAATACTTAGTTGATAATAAAGTTAGAATATGGAATGAATGGCCATATCAAATATTCAAAAAAAGTGAAGACTTTCAAGGTGAAACTATGAAAGAGTTTGCTGACTTAATCAGTAACGATGATGATTTTGCAAAAAAACATGGCGAACTAGGTCCAGTATATGGAAGACAATGGCGACATTTTGATGGACCAGATGGATTATTTGTTGATCAGTTAGCAGAAGTAATTGAAATGATTAAAACAAACCCATCATCACGAAGACTTATTGTTAACTCGTGGAATCCACCATTAATTCCAAAAATGGCTTTACCACCTTGCCATATGATGTTCCATTTTTATGTTAACAACAATAAACTATCATGCCAGTTATACCAAAGAAGTGCTGATACATTTTTAGGTGTACCTTTTAATATTGCTAGTTATGCATTATTAACAATGATGGTTGCACAAGTTTGTGATTTAGAGCTAGGTGATTTTGTTCATACTATCGGTGATGCCCATATATATAAAGATCATCTTGAACAAGTTAACTTGCAATTATCAAGAGAACCAAAAGAATTGCCAAAAATGAGCATCAACAAGGATGTTAAAGATATAAACGACTTTAAGTATGAGGACTTCAAACTTGAAAACTATAATCCTCACCCACTTATTAAAGGGAAGGTGAGTGTATAATGGTTTCACTAATTGTTGCAATCGGTAAAAATAACCTAATTGGAAAAGGTAATTTATTACCTTGGCGATACAAAGAAGATCTACAATATTTCAAAAAAACAACACTAAACAAAAAAGTGATAATGGGAGAAGCAACATTTAAATCAATATTATCTTACAACAATAAACCTCTCCCTAATAGAACAAGTATTATTGCTACATTAAGTGGTTACACATATCCAAATATTGAGACAACAAATGATATAATTAAATATCTAAAGGAATTTCCTAAAGATGAGGAGATTTTTATTATTGGAGGTAAAATCATTTATGATCTTACTCTAGACCTTGCTGACAGATTATATATTACTCATGTTAATAAAGAATATGACGGTGATGTCTTCTTCAAGGACATTGATTACTCAAAATATAACAAAATTAGCGAACGAGTAAGCGGAGATCTCAATTTTTCAGTATATGAAAGGAGAGATAAATAATGTACATAGCAATATTTTACGCTTTTTTAGTTCTTTACACATATTTATTTACTCTTCTAGTAAATGTAGAATATAGTTTTACTAATCCATGGCTGTATGGGGCAATTATTCTTGGGTTAATTATTAGTACAATAATCGCTTTTATTACTGCAGTATTATCAATTGAGATTCTTGGATTCTTCCGTAAAAATAAAGGTCCGTTTGATAAAACTAATCATCGTTTTGCAAACTCAATATGTCATTTAGCAGTACATTTGATGAGAGTAAAAGTAACAGTAACAGGAAGAGAAAATATTCCTGAGGGAAACTTTGTTTTATATGGTAATCATCAAGAAAACTATGATATATTAATTCTAAAACCAATCTTCAAAGATCATATTGTAAACTTTATCGCAAAAGAAGCATTATCAAAATTACCTATTTTTGGTAAGTGGATCGCATTTTTAGGAAATGTATTTATTAGTAAAAATGCTGATAGAAGTGCTGCTGAATCAATTATCAAAGGAATAAGAAATTATAAATCAGGAATGTCAATGGCAATTTTCCCAGAAGGAAAAAGATCGTTTAGTAATGAGCTTATTGATTTTAAACCAGGAGCCTTTAAACTCGCTATGAAGCCAAAAGCTGATATTTTAATTGTGACTCAGTATGACGTATGTACAATCTTTAAGTCATTCCCATGGAAACGATATAATGTTAAAGTACATATTCATCCTTTATTTAAACATGAGGAGTATGAAGGAATGAAATCACAAGAAGTAAGTAATATTGTTAAAGATAGAATTCAAAAACAATTAGATATATTTAAATCACAAACAAAATAAGAGGATATTCCTCTTTTTTTGTTACCAAATGTATACATAAAAATATAATTTTGTGATATAATAGAATGTTTTTAAGGAGTGATTAATATGAGAATGGTAGACCTTATTGAAAAGAAAAGAGATGGACTTTCTTTAACAAAGGAAGAAATCAATTTTATAATTGAAGGTTATACAAACAAAGAAATACCTGATTATCAAGTTAGTGCTTTACTAATGGCTATTTATTTCCAAGGAATGACAAATGACGAAAGCGTTGCTTTGACAATGGCGATGTTAAATAGTGGTGAAGTAATTGATTTATCAAAAGTTGACGGAATTAAAGTTGATAAACATTCAACAGGTGGTGTTGGTGATAAGACAACTTTAGTATTAGCACCATTGGTTGCTAGTACAGGAGCCAAAGTAGCTAAATTAAGCGGAAGAGGATTAGGACATACAGGAGGTACTCTTGATAAACTTGAAAGTATTCCTGGATTATCAATAGATATAGAAATTGAGGACTTTATTGATCAAGTAAATGATATAGGGATTGCAGTAGCAGGACAAACTGCTAACTTAACACCAGCTGACAAACTGTTATATGCTTTACGAGATGTAACAGCAACTGTACCAAGTATTCCACTAATCGCGTCTAGTATTATGAGCAAAAAACTAGCAAGTGGTAGTGATGTGATTGTGTTAGACGTTAAAATTGGTGAGGGAGCATTCATGAAAACATTAGAAGATGCTCGTGAACTAAGTAAAGTAATGGTTGGTATTGGTACTAGTGTTGGTAAAAAAGTTGTTGCCTTTATTACTGATATGTCACAACCATTAGGTTATACAGTAGGTAATAAACTAGAAGTAGTTGAGGCTTTACAAACTCTCCAAGGGCAAGGACCAAAAGATTTAACTAGACTATGTATTGAAATTGGTAGTTATATGGTTTATAGTGCTGGAATCACTAATTCACTAGAAAATGCTAAATCATTAGTTAATGAGAAAATCACATCAAACGAAGCTCATGATAAGCAAATGGATTTCATCGCAAAACAAGGAGGAATCCTTCCTAAAATGGAAGAATTTATCAATGTTAAGGAAATTGTAGAAGTTCGTTCAAGTGAAGCTGGATACATTGAGAAAATTGACGCTTTAGCTATTGGAGTAGCTGCTATGAAATTAGGAGCTGGTCGTGCAACTAAAGAAGATACGATAGATCCTGATGTTGGAATTGTTCTACGTAAAAAAGTTAGCGAGAAAGTCGAAAAAGATGAAGTAATCGCCTACTTATATAATAATAAAGAAGATATAAAAGATATCGTAAAAGAAGTACATGATGCTTTTGTAATAACAACAAAAAAAGTAGAAAAGCAAGATATTATATTTGAAATAATTACTTAAAAAGGCCAGTAGGCCTTTTTTTTGCTTAATACCCGCCATTTACAAACTGTTAGACAAGTTTTATAATATATATATGGGAAGGTTGTGACATATTGAAATCTTATATTTCAATCGTTCCTTCCTAAAGATATATATTAAGAAGGAGATGAGATTATGGGATATTTTTTAAAGTTAATGGTTTTTCTATTCATATTCTTACTATCAGCTTGTTCAACTGCATTAAATAACAATGATCAAACAATAACTTATTCCGTTAATGTTGATTTAGATTTGGCTATTTACGAATGGCTAGGTGATGATGCTAGTTTGGAATGGAGAATGACTACTAATGATTCAATCAAAGGCATATACGATATTAGCATTATTGAGGAAAGAGTATCTGAATTAAATAGTTTCCCTTATAAAATGCAAGTCGTAAATAAAGACCTTGAAGAATACGCTATAATTGTTCAAGATACATTTGATTTGTTAAAGGATGAGTCAGCCATAGGCGGTGATTTGCCACTAACTACACATAAACCTAAGTTAGAAATTACTGTTACCTATAATACTGACATTATATGTCTAAGTTTTTATCAAAACGAAGAAACAGAAATTTCTTCAATGAATGTTTTTGTTAAAACTGAGGAGTTTGAGATTTCGAAAACATACTATGACAGTTTTATAACTATCTATAATAGTATTGATGATATTTTATATAATACATAAAATGATATAATATTCAAAAAAGGCCTTGTATAGGCCTTTTTAATTGCACATTACTAGCCTAGATTATCTAATAACCATATAATAGAACTAGGTGGTGATACAATGAAAAATGATAATAAGTTCAATTACTATGAAAAACTCCTCTTTAAGATTCACTTAGGTATTGTAGGATTTGGTATGATAATGTTTATCTTACTAATGGTTTTTATTGATTCACTAGAAAACGTTGCAAATGAGATTGCAGGATTCATGTATACAATAATGTTTGTTGAGGTCATTGGCTTTTTTGTAAGTATAATTAGAATATTAAAATATTTATTTAGCACTGCTGAACTGAAGGAATCGAGAAGTATTTGGCGAAGTGTCATAATTATGTTAACAAGTCCAATAGCTAGTGGATTGTACTTTTTAGTAATGTTTGTAATGTTGTTAAGCACTGCGTCTTGTACCTTACAATAAAAAAAGAGCCATTGGCTCTTTTTATTTTGCTAAAAAATTGATGGTAACACAAGTTCAATGAACATATATAGGTAATTAGCGACAACTCCACTAACTAAACCTCCAATTGTATGAGCAAGAATTGCTTTTGAGGTTAATGGTCTAGCATGTAATGCATCCATCATCCCAACATGCGTTGATAAATAACCACTCCATGTTGTTCCTATAGCTGTAAATACTGCAATATCTTTAACTGTAATATAACCATTTATTAAGAACTCCTCAACAAAACCAACTGCGGCTCCTGCACTACCCAAAGAGGTTAATGGAAATGCAATTGCCTCAGGTCTAATAAATCCAAATAATGGTTTAAAGATAAACATTAGATGTTGTCCAAGTTTTGGTAAGTAACCAACACCTTCTAAAGCTTCACCTGCATAACCTCCTACAGGCATTTGATTAGTCAGCATTATTATAAAAGTTGATATGATAAGTATTCCAGGGATTATTTGCAATCCAATATCAACACCGTTTTTACCACCATCAAGCGCAGACTCTAACATTCTATTAACAAATGTTCCTTCTCTAGTTTCACGCATAAACTCATCACCTGAAACTTGTTTTATCGGATTATCTCCTTTTGGGATATTATAATAGATCTTCGAGTAATGGTTTAGCATTCTAACACTAACAACACTACCAATAATAGATGCAACAACACCAATTCCAACTGCCAAGAAGAAGTTACCATCATAATCCTGTCCTAAACTCATAAACGTTATCGCTATAACTAATCCCATCCCAAAACTAGTTCCAAGATTACAAAGTACAGGTATTTGATAGTTTTTGAACTGCTTTCTAAACTCTTTTTCTTTATAAAGACTTATTACTGCAGGATTATCAGATAAATAGGCACTAACTGCACCTATTCCTGCAACACCGGGAAGACGATAAAAGAATCTTACAAGTGGCCCCAGAAGTTTATTGAATAATGCAATTATTCCAAACTCACTAAACACTCCTGCCATAGCTCCTGTTAAAACAGCTACTCCCATAATCCAAAATGCAACTTCAATTAACAGGTAATAACCTGTTTTTATTGTTGTGCTTAAAAAATTTGCGACTCCCATTTCTAATGAGAAAATCGCAAAAACTGCTATAAATGCCCCTAAAACTATATACGTTTCTAACGTGACTGGTTTTTTCTTCATCACTTTTCCTCCAAAAATCAAATTCACAAAAATTATATGCTTTTTTCACTATAAAAACAACACTTTTTTTCACTTTTTTTAAGCGCTTACAATTTAACGTTTTTCTTGCTTTAAATAGGCATCTATATTATAATACAGATGACCGTAAGTCGGGGGAGCTCAGAGAACTGGGCTGAGAGTATTCTTGTTACTAGAATAGACCGTACCTGATCTGGATAATGCCAGCGTAGGATGAACTTTTTATTTTTCTAAAAAGATTAATTTTGTCCTAGGTTTATGGACAAAATTTTTTGTTTTTAGGAGGTGAAACAATGGAAATTTTTGATAGTGAGGCAAAATTATACGATTCATGGTATAACACTGCTTTAGGTAATTATGTTTTAACGAAAGAAAGTAACTTATTATTAAGCATGGTTGGCAATACTTCAAATCAGAGAATACTTGATGTTGGTTGCGCTACAGGAATTCACACAAAACTATTTGCTAAAAATGGTAATGAAGTAACTGGAGTTGATATTTCTCAGGATATGATTAATGAAGCAAGAAAAATCGATATACCTAATTTGTCGTTTTATAAAATGGATGCAACAAAGTTAGAGTTTGCTGATAACTCGTTTGACTTAATTATTAGTGCAACAATGATTGAGTTTATTAAGAATCGCAATGGTTTTATTAATGAAGTATTCAGAGTCTTGAAACCAGGAGGTAGATTTGTTTTAGGAACCATTCAAAAACACTCACATTTTTACAACTTGTATATGACACCATTTTTCCAAGAAAATACTGTCTTTAAATACGCTGATTTCTTATCAAATGAAGATTTGATTAATTTGCATGACAAGTTCTATGTAAGAAGTAGTGAATGTCTCTTTAATGAACCACAGAAAATTGAAGATAACCCAGAAATTCACGATAATAAAACTGATTTAGTTGGTAGTTTTATTGTTGCAGAATACATCAAAGGAGAAGAATAATGAATAACTGTTCAATAGCGTTTCAAGTATTACCACAAATAGACAATGAATTAATTGTTTGTGGAGGAGATTGTTCTAATAAGGAAAAAGTATTTCAAGTAGTTGATGAAGTAATTGCCTATATAAAATCGACTGGTGTTAAATATGTTGTTACACCTTTTGAAACTGTAATGGAAGGTGATTTTGATAACCTAATGTCTATTGTCAAAGAAGCACAAAACATTGCCTTAAGAAGTGGAGCTAGTAGTACACTAAGTTACTTGAAAATTTCTTATAATTTAAATGGAGTTTCAACAATTGAAGAAAAAACAGATAAACATCAATAGTATAATTCCTGTTATATCAGTAGTAGCTGTTGCAATCTTATGGGAGTTATTTACTGTAATAACACAAATTGAAAACTATGTATTACCAAGTTTATCGAGTGTATTAAAGGCACTAAAAGACAATTGGGAACTAGTTATCCAACATGCTAAGTATACGATGTTTGAAGCAGTAGTAGGCTTATTAATTGCAGTGGTAATCTCATATATTACCGCAATAATCCTTGATAAGTATAGAACTATAAGGAAGTTTGTCTATCCACTACTTGCGATCTCACAAACAGTACCATTAATGGCAATTGCACCTTTACTAATCATTTGGTTAGGGTTAGATGTTGATGCCAAGATCATGGTTGTTGTTTTAGTATGCTATTTCCCAATTACAATTAATATAATGGGTGGTTTTGATGAAATTGATCAAGATGAACTTGATTTGTTTTACGTTATGAAATCATCAACAATAGATTTATATCGAAAACTAAAGATACCAAGTTCACTCCCTTATTTCTTTTCGGGACTCAAGATAGCGACAACATACGCTGTACTTGGTGCTTTAGTATCTGAATACATGGGCGGTAAATATGGATTAGGAATCTATTTAAGTCGTTCAATGAGATCATTCTCAACTGAGATGGTATTTGGAATAATCATCGTAATTGTAATCAGTACATTACTGATGTTAGGATTAGTCCAAATCCTCGAAAACACATTAATTAAATACAAAACTAAGGAGAAATCATAACAATGAAAAAAATATTATTAACACTATTATTAACTTTAACATTAACACTAAGTGCATGTGGAAAAGATACAGATTTAACTGAAATAACTATCTCACTGGACTGGACTCCAAATACAAACCATACAGGTTTATATGTTGCTCTAGATAAAGGATATTTTGAAGATGAAGGATTAAAAGTTGATATTATACAACCAGATAGTACAAGTGATGTATTAGTAGCAAATAACACTGTTCAATTTGGAGTAAGTGCTCAGGAATACGTGATTTCTGCACGTGCGAACAATATGCCAATAGTTTCAATTGCATCAATAATCTATGAAAATTCATCTGGTTTTATTTCGAAAACATCTGCGAACATCACTTCCCCAAAAGACTTTGAAGACAAAACTTATTGTGGATGGGGTAGCGATACAGAAAGTGCCATCATCAAAGAAATGGTAGAAGCTGATAATGGGGACTTTGGAAAAGTAAATATAACAACTAACTATTTAAGCATCTTTACAGATGTAAATGATGAATGTGATTTCTTCTGGGTTTTTGAAGCATGGCAAGTTGAAGAAGCAAAACTAAGTAATTTAGATTATAACTATTTAAGTATGATTGATTATAGTACAGATTTAAACTTCCATACACCTGTAATTACTACAAATGAGGATATGATTAACAATGATAAAGATACTGTTGAGGCATTTATGAGCGCAGTACAAAAGGGTTATGAATATGCAATTAATAACCCTAGTGAAAGTGCTAGTATTTTATTAGAATACGCTCCGGAACTAAATGCTGAGTTAGTTAATGCATCACAAACATTCATATCAACAATTTATCAAAAAGAGGGCATTAATTGGGGAATGCAAAGTGATGACTACTGGACTGATTTCTATAATTGGCTATTAACTAATGAGATTGTTACAGAAATCACTATCACTGAAGCATACACTAATGAGTTCATAAATGAATAACACTTTAATTGAAGTACAAAATCTAACTCATACTTATAATCAATCATTAAAAGTTATCGATGACCTAACATTTTCAATCAATAAAAATGACTTTCTGACTTTAGTAGGACCTAGTGGTTGTGGTAAATCAACATTTTTTAAAATAATCACTCAATTAATTAAGAACTATGAAGGAAAGATCACAATTAAAGGTCAAGACCTTACAGACTTTAAAGAACCTTTAGGTTATATGCCACAAAAAGACCTATTGTTACCTTGGAGAACTTTGTTTGATAACGTTAAACTACCTTTAGAACTGCTAAAGAAAGAAGTAAATGAAGATGAATTAAACAGCATTATTAAAACATTTGGTTTAATCGAATTTAAAGATCATTATCCTCATCAATTAAGTGGAGGAATGAAGCAAAGAACAGCACTACTAAGAACTTTTCTAATGGGAAATGATATCGTCTTACTAGATGAACCTTTTGCTGCTCTTGATTATCTTACGAAAAGAAAACTACAATATTGGTTTGTTGACGTCTTCAAAAAAATGAATAAAACAGTCATATTTATCACTCATGATATTGAAGAGGCAATAATCCTTTCAAATCGAGTAATTGTATTATCATCTTTACCAGCAAAAATACTAAAAGAGTTTAAGATTAGTGAAAACATCGATAAAACAGATCCTCTTGACAAAGAAATGTTACAAATTAAACAGGAAATAATTAGTTTAATAGGTTAAAAGCGCAATTTTGCGCTTTTTCTTTACATTTGTGCATTTTTTGCCTATGAAAATCTTTACATTGATTTTCTCTTTTGAAAACTATTTTCCTGTTATATAATTAAATAGTAAGAGGAGGCGATACATATGAAAGTATTATTTGTTGGAAGTGAAGCCACACCATTTAGTAAAACAGGAGGGCTAGCTGATGTACTTGGTGCTTTACCTAAAGAGTTAGTAAAATTAGGAATTGATGCGCGAGTTGTTTTACCTAAACATATGTGGACAAAAGAAAAGTTTAATGACAAGTTATTTGCAGTAACTAATTTTCGTGTGAATGTTCATACAAAGCAGGAATATGCTGGTATTGAAGTAACAGAGTTAGATGGAGTTACGTTCTACTTTATTGATAATGAGTATTATTTTGGTTATCGCAATACCCTATATGGACATTATGATGATGGAGAAAGATATGGTTTCTTCAATAATGCCGTTTTACAAATGTTAGAAGAAATAGAATTTTACCCTGATGTGATACATTGTCATGATTGGCAAACAGGGTTAATTCCCTATATATATAAGAAAAAATATAGAAATAAATTATTATATAAAGATATTAAAACCATTTTTACTATTCACAATATTGCCTATCAAGGTCGTTTTAGTAAAGAGTTACTTCCGTACTTAGATGTTGAATATAGTAGTGATCTTGAATTTGACAATTTAATTAACTTCCTTAAATGTGGAATCGTAACGGCAGATTACGTAACAACAGTCTCAGAAAACTACGCTAAAGAGATTCTATTTGACTATTTTGGATATGGAATGCAACATGTTTTGAAGAATCGCCAAGGTGTTCTATTTGGAATAGTTAACGGAATTGATTATACCGTTTTTAATCCTCAATTGGATCAGAAAATAGCATATAATTATAGTTTATATAATTACTTAAAAGGTAAAGCTATAAATAAAGCAGCTTTACGTGATTATTTTGGTCTAGCCCGAAATGATCGCCCAATAATTGGGATTGTCTCACGCCTAACTGAAGCAAAAGGATTTGACTTAATCAACGATGTTGTTGAAGAACTAATCAAAAATGGTGATATGCAGTTTGTTTTACTAGGTAGTGGTGATCAGGAGATTGAAAAATTCTATAATAATTTACGAAATAAGTATCCGGAAAATGTTGGTGTGTATATTGGATATAGTGATGTAATGGCACATAAAATATACGCCGGAGCAGACATGTTCTTAATGCCATCCAGATTTGAACCATGTGGCCTAGCTCAATTAATAAGTCTTAAATATGGAACTGTTCCAATTGTTCGAAAAACTGGTGGTTTAAGAGATACTATTGAAATATACAATAAGTATACAGGAACAGGTACAGGTTTTGGGTTTGAGAATTATGATAAAAATGATATGTTGTATGCAATAAATAATGCACTAGAAGTATATGGAGATATAAAATCATGGAAAACCCTTGTCAAAAGAGGTATGAATGCTGACTTTAGTTGGAATGAGTCTGCAAAAAAATACGTGAAACTATACGAGAAACTTAAAGGAGGGCAATAAATGGAAACTTTGGCTTTAATCTTAGCAGGCGGAAGAGGGTCTAGACTTGACATTCTTTCTGAGAACCGTGTAAAACCAGCAGTACCATTTGCCGGTAAATTTAGAATTGTTGATTTCACACTTAGCAACTGTACAAACTCCGGAATTCATGACATTTGCATTTTAACTCAATATTTACCTTTATCTTTAAATGAACATATTGGTGTTGGTAAACCTTGGGATCTCGACCGCAGGGATTCAGGTATAACCCTTCTCCAACCTCATAAAGAATGGTATAGTGGGACAGCAGATGCTGTTTTACAAAATATTGAGTTTATCAAAAGAAAGAATCCAAAATATACACTAATCCTTTCAGGAGATCATATCTATAAAATGGATTACCAGAAAATGATTAATTTCCATCAGAAAAGTAACTCAAAATTAACAATAGCTGTACAACCAGTTCCTTGGGAAGAAGCCCATCGTTTTGGTATATTGACAGCAAATGATGATATGAAAATAACTAAGTTTAGTGAAAAACCAGCTGAACCAGATAGCAATCTTGCTTCTATGGGTATATATGTTTTTGACACTGAAGTACTATTAGATGCAATTCAAAAAGTTAAAGACCCTAATCTTGATTTTGGTAAACATATTATTCCTTATCTATTAAAGAACGAGGACTTGTATGCATATGTGTTTGATAAATATTGGAAAGATGTCGGAACATATGATTCATATTTAGAAGCTAATATTGAGTTAACAGCAACTGTTGATAAGATTCAACTAGATATGTATGACCGTGATTGGCGTATTTATACGAAATCTGAAGAACTACCTAGTGTAAAAATAGGAAGCAAGGCAACTATTTCTCAAGCTTTACTCTCAAATGGTTGTATTGTTGCTGGTACTGTTAAAAAATCAGTACTATCACCAGGTGTAATCATTCATCCTGGCGCAACAGTAATCAATTCTGTAATTTTAAATGACACTGAAATCTTACCTAACGCTTATATTGAGAATGCAATCATCGATAAAAAATGTTTAATTAAAGAAAATGTTGTTATTGGTGATGGGGATGATTATACTCCTAATAAAGATAATCCTTCATTATTATCTAGTGGTATAAATGCAATTGCCAGAAAAGTTACAGTTCCTGCAGGAACAGTTATTAAAAGAAATTGTCGAATCTTCTCAACTGCAAAATTCGATAAAAAAGTAATTGATTCGGGAAGTACCCTAAAATAAAAGAGGTTTTTACCTCTTTTTTTGAATTCTCTGTTATAATATATATAATTGTTTTAAAATAAAAGTGTATAAAACCAAACATATTGAGGGGGGATACTATCGAATATATAATCTCAATCGTTTTACCAATATCATTGCTGATTCTTGCTATATGGTTTATTAGAATAAACTATAATAGTTACATATATAATTGGCGAAATGAGTTAACGGTAAAAAAAATATTTTATTATGGTGTTCCTGCAATAATTAAAAGTGCGGTTTTGTTATTCTTAGTAATCTTTATTCATAATCACTTTCATAGCGACCATTACTTAGAATTAACATTATTCATCACAATATATATTGTTGTTGCAATAATCCAAAGTGCATACTCTTTTGGTGGCTTTATTAGTAGATTTAAATACATCTCAACATATGCTTTGAAGTTATTTAGAACAAAAAGTATGGAAGCAGAAACTTTTAAAGACAAGTTGTTGGAAAATAGTTTTATTAGATATTCGCTATTAATTAGATCTTTGATCGTGATATCCTTTCTTGTGCTTTTCTTACCAAATATTAGCATCTTTGTTGTTTCGAATATCTTTTACTTTTTAGTTGTTATATCATTACTATTACTTAGTTTAGTTCTAAACAATCTAATCTATTTTGGTTTAATTAGTTTGATGATATTCCAGTATGACCCCACAGAGATATCGTTTATCAATGTTAATTATGTTGTTTTAATACTATCTTATTTAACAATACTAGTTGGGATGGTTATTGAAACAAGAATGGATAATAGAATGTTTAAAATGATTGCAAATCGTATGATTAAAGACATCAACTTCAAAAAAGGTTACATTCAAATATATCAAACAAAGCAAACTATTGTCTATCAGAATACAGTTAACAAATATTATTATGTTTACTACCGATTACATGGTATTGTTACAGTCTTTGAAAGTATGTTTGATGCAAAAATATCTAACTCAATCATTCGAAAGATGATTTTTAAAGGGACTCAATATCTAAGAATATATGATAAATGAAAAAGATAAGGTGATTTTTATGAAAAAGGCTATTTTAATGTTGCTTGTTATTTCGTTAACACTCCTATTAAGTAGTTGTAATAAGGAAGTAAACATAACGAATGAAAATTTCTGTGAGTATACTTCAGATCATCCATACTGTACAAAAGACAATATGGGGAACACTGAGTATACCAAATATTTATTTGAGAAAATAGTAAATGGTTTAAGTCAGGATGAACATATGTATTACTGTGACTTATATTTGACAAGTACACCATCAGAGTTATGTCATGATGGGGAGTTAGATATCATTACTACTAATTATCATAACCTTGATATGAGAGATGAAGTATTAAGAAGTGGTAATGAACTTGAATACTATACATACTTTGTTGATCAAATAGACCAACAGGTCTATAGACTTGATATCACATTTAAAGATGATGATGGTATTTACAAGTTTAGTGGATTTGAAGTATCTGTATATGAAGATTAAAAAAAAGGCTAAAATTAGCCTTTTTTGTTTATTAATAAATCAACTATTTCTAAATATGGGATTCTTGGAGCATATCCTTCCTTAATTAAATGGCCTTTTTCTTGGATTTCTTTAAAAGAAATAGATTTTCGACCTTCAAGAGAACGATTATGATAACTAACTAAATCCTTTGATTCAAGAAGATATATCTCATTAATTGCCTTTAGATTTAATAGCAGAAAACTAATTCCTCCATGTTCAGCAATCTGACGAAGATGTTGAATTTGGTGCTCATGTATGTTTGCAAGAGGGAAACTTGTTTTATTGTTAGTCTCTTTTGCTTCAAAATCAATATAGTACCCTTTATAAATCCCATTATAATCTGTTGTGGAAGGAACTTTATAATAAGCCTCTTTAATAACAGCAGAGCTTCTATTGGGATAATCAACATTAACAATTTGAACTGGAATAGGTTTTTTATGAATAATTGCAATATTATTAACTCGATAATAATCATTAGCTTCATTTATCATTGCTTCAAAAACCATACCACGGTTTGAAGTACTTTGCTTCTCGCGGACAAAGTTTGCCTTTTTATTTGGATAATTCACCATAATAAACACCTCTTTAATGTAGTATATCAAATTTATAGTTTATTGAATACCTTTTCATGTTGAAAAATACCAAAAAAACATACACATACAGTGTTTCTCAAAGATTATGTGCTATAATAATAGAGACGAGTTAGCAAAGGAGGTGCAAAATGGCTAGAATAAAAATATTTGCATTAGGTGGATTAGGAGAAAACGGAAAAAATATGTACTGTGTTGATGTTGAGAATACACTGTTCATATTAGACGCTGGACTTAAGTATCCATCTGTTGAGTTATTTGGAGTAGATAGTATCGTTCCAGATATATCTTATCTCGAGAAAAACAAGAATAGAATTGCAGGACTTTTTCTAAGTCATGGTCATGAAGACCATATCGGAGCAGTACCTAAGTTATTAAAAACTTTAAACATACCTGTATATGGTTCTTACTTTACTTTGGCGATTTTGAAGGATTCATTGGAAGATCAAAACATGAACTTAGATGATTATGAGTTCAATGTTGTTACTTCAAAGAAAACACTTAACTTTAATGGTGTTTCTGTTGATTTTTATAATGTGACACATAGTATTCCTGAAAGTCTAGGAATCGCTTTATCAACAAAAGACGGTGTAATTGTATATGCCCCTGATTATAATTTTGATCAAAATGTTGGTAAGTGTTATAAAACTGATTTTGAGAAATTAGCAAAAATCGCTAGTAAAAAGGTTCTCGCTTTAATGACTGAGAGTCTTGGTAGTGAGAAAGTTGGACATTCTCAAGGTTCTGAAAGTCTTGATTACGAGTTAAATCAAGCATTCTATGAGGCAAAAAGCAGAATTATTGTTACGGCTTTTTCTACAGATTTAGTCCGTATTCAAAAAATTATTGATATCGCATTAAAGTATGATCGTAAAATAGCGATAATTGGACGTAAAACACAAAGAACTGTTGATATAGCAGTTAACCTAGGATACTTAAAATTCCCAGAAGACTGTCTAGTTAATCTACGATTTATTGATGATAAAAACAAAAATGAGCTAGAGGATGCTGTTGTATTAGTAACTGGTGATCGTCATGAACCTTTTTATATGTTGCAACGAATGGTGAAGAAACTAGATCGATTAATTCATACAAATGAAAATGATACATGTATTTTAATGACACCACCAGTCCCAGGAACAGAAAAAATAGCTGCAAGAACTTTGGATATTTTATATCGTAACGATCTTAATGTTGTAAAAATTAATAAAAAAATATTACCACCATCACATGCAAGTAGTGAAGACATCAAATTATTAATTGGGATGTTAAATCCTCGATATATAATTCCTGTAATTGGTGAGTACCGTCATCAGTATGCAATGAAGAACTTGTGTTTAAATTTAGGTATTAATAATAAAAACATTGTTATGCTTGATAATGGACAAATTGCTGAATTCAATAATAAATCATTAATTGGGAAATCTAAAAAAATACCAAGTGGTGATATTTTAGTTGATGGAATTTTAGATAGTGATGTTAGTGATGTTGTTTTACGAGATCGTGAATTATTATCGCAAGATGGTGTTTTATTAGTTATTGCTAATGTTGATGCAAGAAATAAAGAAGTTGTATCTGAACCGGAGGTAATAAGTAGAGGTTTTGTTTATATGAAAGAGAATGAACACCTAATTAAAGGTGTGTCTGATATTTTCTATCAAGTTAGTGCAAATGAGCTAAATGGTAAATATATTAACTGGAGAAATTACAAAAATACAGTTAAAGATTACATTAGTAAGTACTTGTACAAAGAAACAAAAAGACGCCCTATTATTATCCCTGTTATTATAGACACTCAGATTTAAAACGGCTATATAAGTCGTTTTTCTTTTTGCCAAAACGAATGTATATATATTCATATATTTTGTGAAAATCGCGTGAAAGTGCTTTACAAGTTACAAATTTTTGCCTATAATGGGTATAAAGTTAAAATAAAAATAGGAGGATTTTTTAATGAAAAAATTATTATTATTTGTTTCTGCATTTGTTTTATTTTTCAGTTTAGGAAACACTGAAGTTAAAGCTGCAGATACATTTAGAATCGCTATGATTACTGACTCTGGAACTATCGATGATGAATCATTTAACCAAGGTACTTGGGAAGGTATTGTTGAATTTGCTACAGATAATTCAATCTCATACAAATACTACAAACCTGGTGAAGTATCAGATACTGCTTACTTAGCTGCTATCGATTTAGCTGTTGCTGGTGGAGCTGAAGTTGTTGTAACTCCTGGTTTCTTATTCGAAACTAGTGTATACGCTGCTCAAACTACTTATCCAAATGTTAAGTTTATCTTAATTGATGGTACACCTCATACTGCTGATTATTCTACATTCTTAGTTGCTGATAATACTTTATCAATCTTATTCAATGAACATGAAAGTGGATTCTTAGCTGGATATGCTGCAGTTAAAGATGGATTTACTAAATTAGGATTTACTGGTGGAATGGCTGTTCCTGCAGTAGTTAAATTTGGTGTTGGATTCGTTGCTGGTGCATTCTACGCTGCTGAAGAAATGGATGTTGAAATTGAATTAGGTAACGACAGATATCATTACTTCGGAGACTTCGGTCCTAGTGATGAGCACAAAAACTTAGCTTCAAGCTGGTATGTATCTGGAACTGAAGTTATTTTCTCTGCTGCTGGTGGAGCTGGATCAAGTGTTATGGCTGCTGCTGCAGACAATAACAAAGATATGATTGGTGTAGATATCGATCAAGCTGGACAATCTGATACAGTATTAACTAGTGCAATGAAACAACTTGGTGTTGCTGTTCAACAAGGTTTACAAGGATGGTTAGATGGTAACTTCGCTGGTGGAGAAACTCAATCTAAAGGTGCTGTAAACGACGGTGTTGCTTTACCAATGGATACTTCAAGATTCTCTACATTCGATCAAGCTGCTTACGATGCAATCTATGCTAAATTAGTTGACGGTACTGTTACTGTTCCTGCTGATTACGCTGGATTAGTTACATTCTTAGGTGATGACGTTACTGGATATCCTGAACAATGGGCAATCGAAGGTACTGATGAACCTGCAGATGAAGATGGTGGAAATAACACTACATTATTTATCGTATTAGGTGTTGTTGCTGCTGCTGCAATCGGTGGATACGTAGTATACTCTAAAAGAAAATAATTAATTTTTAAAACTAAAAAGCATTGGACAATCCAATGCTTTTTTATTTTGCACAAATTTTATGATTTTTATTGCTTTTAATGACAAATGACATTATTCTAGAAACAGGAGTGTGATAATATTGAAATTGGCAAATTATGAAAGTGCTTTACTAAATCGAGAAATTGAAGTATATCCGTTTTTTAAATACATTATTTCCAATATGCCAGATTATGTGAAAAACACATCACTTTATCTGAAGTTACTTAAAGGAAAATCAATTGTTAATAAAAGCGAGGATACTAGTGATGTATATATTGTAATAAAAGGAAGTCTCATTGTTGTAAATGAATTTGAAAGTGGTAAAACATTTGAACCAGTTAAAATTTATGACTCCGACTTTATCGGTGTTGTCGAAGCAATCCTTGATATACCTGAGTTTATTTCAACAGTTCAGGCAATAAGTCCAGTAGAATACATAAAGATTCCAAAAGATATTTTTCTAAAGTGGATCAAGGATAATAATTCAATATGCAATAAGGTGTTGTACTCAGTCTGCAAAAACTTCAGTCACAATATGATAGAGTCTGGTGAAGGTCGCGTTCTTGATAGTTTATATCTCCTGACAAGTTATATTTTAAAGAATGCTAGTTTTGACAAAAGAACTGAGCAATATTATATTCCTGAAACAAGACAAAAAACATCAGTCAGAACTGGAATCAATCTTAGAACTATGTATCGTTACATTAACAAGCTTAAAAGCTTAAACATCATCACTGTTAAGAATCGAAAAATTACATATAGTGAAAACCAAAAAGAAATACTGATTAAATACAATTCAAATTTACGAAACAAATAACCAAGTTATTAATTACTGTATTAAAATAATTGAAAAGTGTCTATTAACTCTGTTTACAGGTGATATCTATTTTTTTTTAATACTGTTTATGATAAAATTTTATAAAGAGGTGAAGAAGATATGGAATACATTGTTGAAATGCTTAATATTACTAAAGAATTTCCTGGTATCAAAGCGAATGATGATGTAACACTTCAATTGAAAAAAGGTGAAATCCACGCCCTTTTAGGTGAAAATGGTGCTGGTAAATCTACTTTAATGAGTGTTCTATTTGGGTTATATACTCCCGAAAAAGGTATAATCAAAGTTAGGGGAAAAGAAGTAAAAATAGCAAATCCAAATCATGCTAATAATTACGGAATTGGGATGGTGCATCAGCACTTCAAGTTAGTTCATAACTTTACAGTTGCTGAAAACATTGTTTTAGGTCATGAGGATACAACGTTCGGATTCTTGAAATACCGTGACGTTATAGATAAAATCACTGATTTATCTGAAAGATATAAGTTAAAAGTTGATGTTAATGACTTAATTAGCGACATCAGTGTTGGACAGCAACAACGTGTTGAAATCCTAAAAATGCTTTATCGTGACGCTGAAATTCTTATTTTCGATGAACCAACAGCAGTTCTTACACCACAAGAAATTAGAGAATTAATGGGAATTATGAAAGATTTAGTTAAAGAAGGTAAATCAATAATTCTAATTACACATAAACTTAACGAAATTAAGGAAGTTGCTGATAGATGTAGTGTTTTAAGAAAAGGTAAATACATCGGGACTGTTGATGTTAAATCAACTTCAGTTGAAAGAATGGCTGAAATGATGGTTGGTCGTGAAGTAAACTTCTCTGTAGACAAAGATGATGCAAAACCAACAAAAACAATTTTAGAGGTTAAAGATTTATCAGTTCATAATCACACAGTGAACAAAGATGTTGTTAAAGATGTATCTTTCGAAGTAAAAGCTGGTGAAATTTTATGTATCGCTGGTATTGAAGGAAACGGACAAACACAATTAATCGAAGCAATTACCGGTTTAACTCACGCATCAAAAGGGCAAGTTATTATAAATGGTGAAGATGTTAGTGAACTAACAATACGTGAGCGTAACCTTAAAGGAATATCACATATTCCTGAAGATCGTCATAAACATGGATTAGTCTTAGATTATAGTTTAGAGGAAAATCTAATCTTACAATCATATTTTGAAGAAAAATTCCAAAATAATGGATTCTTAAAATTTGATGAGATAAGAGAAAATGCAAATAACTTAATCGAAAGATTTGACATAAGAAGTGGTAAAGGGGCAACAACGGAAGCAAGAAGTATGAGTGGTGGAAACCAGCAGAAAGCAATTGTTGCAAGGGAAATAGACCTTGATACAGACTTGTTAATTGCTGTCCAACCAACTCGTGGTCTTGATGTTGGAGCTATTGAATACATTCATAAACAATTAGTAACTCAACGTGATGCTGGTAAAGCTGTTTTACTTGTTTCACTTGAATTAGATGAGGTACTAAATGTATCAGATAGAATTATTGTTATGTATGAAGGTGAAACTGTAGGAGAGTTTGATCCAAAAATAACTGATGAGAATGAGCTTGGGCTATACATGGCTGGTTCTAAAAGGAGCAAGTAAGAATGAATGAGCAAAAAACTAAATTAATCGATAGAATAATCAATTTTATTAAATCAAATCCTTTTGAAACAGCATTAATTGCATCTCCTATATTATTCTTCTATCTCCTACCTGGGATCGCTGATAGCATTGTTTCAACAACATACGTATACATAATGATTGGAATTATGTTTGCTGCAACAGTAGCATACATAATATACAACAAAATCAAAAAAGACTACACTCTTTATGGTTTTATCAATAGAGGTGTTGTGGCATCACTTATTTTCCTAGTATTTAATGCAGGTCGAGGAGTTGAACTTCTATCAGCAATAAGTGAGTTTGATAATATTATTTTAATGGGCTATATCTTATTAATTATGGTTGGTGCAATAACATTTGGTTATAGTGTATTCTACGTGGGTTCTTTATTTAACAAAGACGTAGATGAAATGAAAAATACAATAAATTATGTATTTGGAATCAACTTGTTCTACTTATTATTCATGATTGCTGAACCGTTAACGTTAGCTGCTCAAGCTACTTTAACACCAGCTGGAATGGTAGATATTGAACCATTTATTGATAAAATATTTATAGTAATAATTGTAACCGCAGTTTCATACTTACTAGCAAGAATTATTATCTCTATGAAGAAAAATGATTTTAAACCTGAGGAATCAAAAAGATTTGTTGATGTATCAGGAAGTATTATAGCAATCTTAATCGGACTATTATTTGGATTAGTCTTAATGCTAATCTTTAATGCTGAAGAAGCATTCCAGGGATTCGGAAAAATCCTATTAGGTGGATTTAATGATGGATATGTATCTTTAGGTAATATGGTTTATTATAGTGTTCCAATTATTCTTACTGGTCTTTCTGTTGCATTTGCATTTAGAACAGGATTATTCAATATTGGTGCGACAGGACAATTAACAATTGGAGCGTTTGTAGCAGTATATATAGGTATTGAATGGGGATTCTTAGGTGAAATATTCCCACTATTACATTGGATTGTTGCAGTATTATTTGCAATGATAGCTGGTGGACTATGGGGAAGTATTCCTGGTCTTTTAAAAGCATATCGTAACGTAAATGAAGTAGTTTCTTCAATTATGTTAAACTATATCGCAATGTACCTAAATGTATTATTAATTAAAAAACATATTTTCAACCAAACATATTCAAGAACATTTGATATTAAACTTACAGCAGCAACTCCAGATATGAATCTTGATTTCTTATTCCCAGGATCTAGTATTAGTGGAACTATCGTAGTTGCAGTTATCGCAGTTGTTATCCTACACATAATCTTGAATAAAACAACATTTGGTTATGAGTTAAAAGCTGTTGGGTTCAATAGAGATGCAAGTAAATATGCAGGTATGAACTCAAAAAGAAATATTGTATTATCAATGGCAATAAGTGGTGCAATCGCTGGATTAGCTGGTGCAATGATTTTCTTATCACCAGGTAAATTCTTAAAACCAGAAAATGTTCTTCTTGCTGAAGGATTTACAGGAATTGCGATTTCACTATTAGGATTAAGTAGTCCAATCGGAGTACTAATAGCCGGATTATTCTTTGGTTCATTACAACAAGGTGGTTACTACTTACAATTACTAACGTTTAAACCGGAAATTATCGACATTATTATTGCAGTAATAATCTATATGAGTGCTTTAGGATTATTCTTACAAAAATTCATAAAAATGATCTTAAAACGTCGCCCCGGCTACAAAGATGAAGGGAGTGATGCATAATGACATTTACTGAAATTATCTATTTTATATTCCCACTTTTCATTGCTTCAGCAGTACCTTTAGCATTAGTTGCGTTAGGAGCATTATTTAGTGAACGAAGTGGTGTAGTAAACATCGCCTTAGAAGGTATCATGTTAATGGGTGCTTTCGTTGGTGCAGTTGCTATCAAGTATTTTGAGAATCCTGACTTTGGTCTTAGTCCACAAGTAGTTGTACTTATTGGTCTTGGAATCGGTACTGTTACAGGTATTTTATTCAGTGTTCTTCATGCCTTTGCATCTGTGAACATGCGAGCAAATCAAATCATTAGTGCGACAGCATTAAATATGTTTGCCCCAGCATTTGCAATCTTTACAGCAAGAACATTCTTTGGAACTCAAAAAGTTACAATCTTAAATTCATACCGTATTACTAGTGTTCCTATTTTAGGAGATATCCCTGTTATCGGTGATTTATTCTTCAAAGGAGCATACCTATCAACATATATCGGTATTGTAATCTTCATTATAGCTGTAATTGTTTTATATAAAACTAGAATCGGTTTACGTCTAAGAAGTTGTGGTGAAAATCCTCATGCTGCCGACTCATTAGGTATCAATATCTATCGTATTAGATACGGAGGAGTTATGGTCTCTGGTGCATTAGCAGGTATGGGTGGAGTAATCTTTGTATTAAGTTTTGCTGCCAATTTTAATGCCACAGTTAGTGGATTCGGATTCTTAGCATTAGCCGTACTAATCTTTGGTAACTGGAAACCAGGTCGAATTGTACTTGCAGCATTATTCTTTGGAATCATGCGTGTTGTAAGTAGTACATACGCCATAATCCCGTTCTTAGATAACCTTGATTTGAAAGGTGAAATATACTCTATGCTACCTTATATAGCTACATTAGTTGTATTAGCATTTGTATCTAAAAACAGTGCATCACCACGTGCTGCTGGAGAACCTTACGATCCAGGTAAAAGATAATAAAATTAAAACTGCCATCAAAATGGCAGTTTTTTTATATCCTTATTTATAAAGGGAAAAAAACCTTGTTTTCAATATTGACATAATTAACAATGAGGTATATTATATTAATGTGCATATGCACATAAAAGGAGTGATTTTGTGCCAACTAGAAAGAAAAGATATGCAAGAAGACTAGATTCCACAAGATACTATAAACCAATTGGTATTCCTAGAAGTGAACTAGAAATTAACACTTTAAACCTTGATGAGTTTGAAGCTATGAGACTAAGTGATTATGAAGGTTTATCACAGATTGAAGCTGCTAATGATATGAGAGTATCACGAGCAACTATTCAAAGATTACTTCTATCTGGGCGAAGAAAACTTGTCGGAGCAATTCTTATGAACAAGGCAATAGAAATAAAGAATGATATAAATAACATTAAATTAAAAGGAGAGAACAAGATGAATATGGATGAAAAAACAGTAAAGGTGATTGGATTTCCAACGAGTGATCGTGTAAATGTTGATCCACACTTTGGACACACAAAAGAATTTGCAATTTATACTGTAAAGGGAAATGAAATTACTAATGAGAAATTTGTAACAGCACCTAAACACGAACCAGGTGTGTTACCAAGATTTCTAGCTGAACAAGGATTAGACGTAATTATTACTGGTGGAATGGGGCAAATGGCTGTAAACTTATTTAACCGTAGTGGGATAGATGTAATCTTAGGAGCAAAAGGTGATTTACAACAAAACTTAACTGAATATGTTGGTGGAGAATTAAAATCAACAGGAAGTAGTTGTGATCATAAACATGGAGAAGATCATGAGCACTAATAAAACAAAAATTATCATCTGTGCTAACGATGCCAACGCAGAAAGCATGGTAAGTAATCGTTTCGCAAGATGTAATTTCTATACCCTATATAACCACGAGGATTTAAGCTTCTCATTCACAGAAAACCAGGCCATAAATGAAATGAGCGGTGCAGGTGGTAAAGCTGCCAAACAAATCGCAAGTCTAGGTGCTGAGGTTGTACTAGTACCTGAAATTGGACCTAAAGCCTTTGACGCTTTAGAAGCATTTGGAATAGAAATATACCGATATGGAAACAAGGACTATACAGTTAGAGATGCTCTTTATGAGTACTATGAAAATAAACTTCCTAAATTATTAGCTTCAACTACTAGAGGTAAACACGCTTGAAAATAGCAGTTTTATCGGGAAAAGGGGGGACAGGAAAAACGACTCTTTCTGTCAACCTTTTTTCTACTCTTAAAGATGCAACTCTAATTGATACTGATACAGAAGAACCAAACTCACACCTTTTCTTAAAAGGTGATGTAATAAAAGAAGAACCTGTAATGAAAAACCACCCCGTTGTAGATTATGACAAATGTACTTTCTGTGGAAAATGTGGTGATTACTGTAATTTTAATGCGATAATTCCCACAAAATCAAAAGTACTTGTTTTTGAAGATCTTTGTCACGACTGTGGTTTGTGTAGCTTAGTTTGTCAAAATGATGCGATTTCGTTTTCAGAAAGTTCTATCGGTACTACAACAACAGTAAAACTTTCAGATACTAAAAAATACCAATATGGAAAACTAAATATTGGAGAAGTTTCTGGTGTTAGAATAATTGAAAACTTAAAAGATAATAACAAATATGAGGATTTACTAATAATTGATTGTCCTCCAGGAGTAAGTTGTTCTACCGTAGCTGCAATTAATAATATTGATTATGCGATTTTATGTGCTGAACCAACACCTTTTGGCCTTAGTGATATGAAGATGGTTGTGGAATTACTTAACTCAGAAAAAATTCCCTTTGGAGTAGTTATAAATAAGAGTGGTATTGGTAATGATAATATCTATACCTACTTAGAAAACAATAAAATTGAACTACTAGCGAACATCCCTTTTACTGAAGAAAGAGCTAAGATATACAGCAACTCCAAACTAATTGCCGAATATGATCCTGAATTTAGGCAAATAATGAAAGATATAGTTATAAAAGTGGTGGGTGAGTCACATGTATGAGGAAATAGCAATAATCAGTGGTAAAGGCGGTACCGGAAAAACTACATTAGCTTTATCAATACTACCATATTTTGAAAGTCTTGTGATTGCTGACTGCGATGTTGATGCACCTGACATGAATATTCTCTTATCAGAGGAAATAAGAAGCAGAAAAGATTTTGTTGGATTACAAAGACCAGTAATTGATTATGATAAATGTACTAACTGTGGCTTATGTCATACCCATTGCAACTTCAATGCCATAACTGCAGACATTAAAGTAAACTCGTCAAGTTGTGAGGGGTGTAAGGTATGTGCCTACATATGTCCAAACAACGCGATTACCATGGAAGATTATATCATTGGAGAGATTTTTAACAGAAAAACTCCTTATGGAACTATGGTTGATGCTCGTTTAATACCCGGTGAAGAAGCAAGTGGTAAACTAGTTAGTGAGGTTAGGAAACGTAGTAAAGAAGCATTAATTAAAGAAAACAAAAAAACAATAATCATTGATGGGTCACCAGGAATAGCATGCAATGTTATAAGTACAATAACCGGTGTCTCAAAGGCTCTAATTGTTACCGAGCCGACAGAAAGTGGTATCCACGATTTAAAGAGAGTCTTAGCTCTATCAAACATGTTTAGTGTTGATGCACAAATCGTAATTAACAAATATGATATTAACGTAGAAAGATCAAAAGAAATAGAGGAATATTGTGACTTAAACAATACAAAGGTAATATTAAAAATACCTTTTGACCGTAGAATCGTTGAAAGTATCTCTGATTTAAAAATACCTTCAACAAGTAATATTCCATTCTTTGAGTCTCAAGAATGGTTAGATTTCATCAGTTACTTGCAAACAAAAAGTGAGAAAAAATAATTTCTCACTTTTTTAATACCTTCTTAATAATTCTATTACGTTCTTTTAAAGCTCGCTCATATTTCCCTGTTTCTTTACTATTATAATATGTAACATTCTTAAGTTCATCAGGTAAGTATTGCTGATAAGTTAACGCATCTTCAAAGTTATGTGGATATTTATAACTTTTTTTCTCCTCATAATTAGAAACATTAATTAAATGATTAGGAACCTTAGGAGTTTTCCCTTCCATTACATCTTTTAATGCCGCATCAATTGCATCATGAGCACTATTTGACTTAGGACTCAACGCCATATCAACAACCATCATCGCTAAAGGGATTCTTGCCTCAGGAAATCCAACTCTCTCACAAGCATTACAACAAGCATCCATTCGACTAACAATCTGAGGATTAGCTAATCCAATATCCTCAAAACAAATAACACTCATTCTCCGCAAAATACTTGTTAAATCCTCCATTGCAATTAATCTTGCTAAATAATGAAGACTAGCATCAACATCACTACCTCGTATTGATTTCTGAAAAGCACTTAAGACATTAAAGTAATTATCCTCATTCTTATCTAATGATAAAGAAGGTGCTAATAAAACACTTTTAGCCATTTGTAAATTAACATCCTCATTTGGAAAACTCATATTCAATATTTCCAAACTGTTAATTGCAGTTCTAATCTCATTATTTGCACTTAAAGCTATATACTCATATACATTATCACTAAGATGAGAAGTTAGTTCATCACTATACTCTTTCTCAACCTGTTTTAACCTTTTAATTATATTATCTTTACTAATTGGTTTCAGTTTTAAAACATGTGTTCTAGATCTAATTGCGGGATTAACACTATGATAAGGATTATTAGTAGTTAATCCAATCATAATTACATTACCTTCCTCTACATGAGGTAGTAAAAAGTCCTGAATATCCTTGTTCATTCGGTGAATTTCATCAACAATCAACAAAGCTCCATAGTTTATGCTAACTTTAATTATTTCACTTAACTGAGCCTTTTTATCAGTTGAAGCATTAAATTTATACTTCCTTAACCCATATATTTCACCTATTGCCTCAGCAATAGTAGTTTTTCCTATACCAGGAGGACCATATAAAATAAGACTGAATAACTTCTCGTTATCAATCATTCTAGTTATTACACCATGTGGTCCAATAATATGATCTTGCCCCACAATTTCTTCTATTTTTTTTGGTCTAGCACGATATGCTAAAGGTCTTTTTATTTCCATCTAATCACCTAATAATATTTTACCATATATTTTACTAAAAGTGTGGTATAATATTACCGATTGGAGTGATATTAATGGAATTATTTTATATATTTCTTGGACTAGTATTCATTTTTAGTGTTTCAGGAGATTTCTATGCGTTTTTTACTAAAAGACAAGTTATTAGAAGTATTTACAACAACATTTTCCAAGCGGTTTTCTGGTTTGCACTTGCGGGAATTAGTTTATACCTAATTTTTGGTGCTGAAGGTACTATTATGATAGCTATGAATGGTTTATTTATTGTTATTGGTGCTGTTTTTGGTGGAAACTATGTTATGCGAGTTGTGAAAGATGATGGAGCATACTCTTTACCCTTTGCAGCTGAGAACAATTTCAACGCTTTTCAAGCTTTTAAAAAGGAAGTTGGGAAATCAAAAATTGAAGGTGAAGGATTTAGACCTGAAAAAATTCAAACTGTTCGATTTAATACAACATCAGACGAGGAAAAACAGAGAATCATTGAAGAATTAAGTGAAAATGAAGGCATTGTAATGGATTTTACATCAAAACCAGTGCGTCGTAAAATGATGAGTAATAGTCTTTGGGTAATCCTGATTATTGTTATCCTTATTATTATCTAAAAAAAGCCAAAAATCGGCTTTTTTTTATTCATTTAAATTGAAAGAAAAATTGATTAGTGTTAAAATATGTCCTAGAGGTGAAGGAAATGAATAAAGAACAATTATTTAGCGAAATTAAACGCCTTAAAGATGAAAAAAATGCGGTAATTCTTGCTCATTATTACCAAGAAGGAAGCATTCAAGACGTTGCAGATTATACGGGAGATAGTTTATATCTTAGTCAGGTAGCAAGTGAAACTGATGCAGATATAATCGTTTTTGCTGGTGTGCATTTTATGGCTGAAACAGCAAAAATCCTAAGTCCTAATAAAAAAGTGTTATTGCCGGTGGCTGAAGCAGGTTGTCCAATGGCAGAAATGGTAACTGAAGTCCGCCTTGAAGCATATAAGAAGAAAAATCCTGAAAGGTATGTTGTTTGCTACGTTAATAGTACAGCAAAAGTTAAAGCAATGAGCGACATTTGTGTAACTAGTAGTAATGCTGAGAAAATAATAAAGCATGTTAAAGATAAAAAGTTACTATATGTTCCAGACAAGAATTTAGGAACATATATGAGAGAAAAATATAACCTTGATATGGAAGTTTGGCCAGGTTTTTGCTGTATTCATAATGATTTAACTATTGATCAAGTTAATGATATGAAAGAAAAACATCCAAATGCTGAGTTTATTGTCCATCCAGAAGCTAAAATGGAGGTAGTTAAACTAGCTGATCATATTGGTAGTACAAAAGGACTACTAAACTATGTAATTAATAGTGATCATAACGAATTTATCATTGGAACAGAGGACGGAATCATACATACAATGAAAAAACACTGTCCTGATAAAATATTCCACATCTTAACACCTGATTTACGCTGTTATGACATGAAATTAACTACTTTAGAGGATGTTTATCTAGCCCTAAAAGAGGAAAAACATGAAATTGATGTACCACAAGAGATTAGAGAAAAAGCATTTGTTGCTTTAGATAGAATGTTAAAACTAAGTTAGAAGGTGTTTTTATGAAACAAATCAGTACTGATATAGTTATTGTTGGAGCAGGTTTAGCAGGAATTTACACCGCCTTGAATATCGATTCTTCTAAAAGAGTCGATATTATTGTGAAAGAAGACCTTGTAGATACAAATAGTCGCCTAGCCCAAGGAGGAATAGCTGGAGAATTAGAAATTAATGAAAAAAATATTGAATCACATATTGAGGATACACTAAAAGCAGGTAGTTATCTCAATAATGAAGTCGCAGTTCGTGTCTTAGTTGAAGAAGCGAGCGAAAATATCAAAAGATTAATGAAATTTAATGTAAAATTTGATCGTGATGAGAGTGGTAACGTATTATTAACAAAAGAAGGTGGCCATTCAACAAGAAGAATCCTGCATGCAGGGGGAGATTCGACTGGAAATGACATTATGACGGCGTTACGGGCTGAATTGCGTAGTCGCCCTAATGTACATATCCACGAGAATACAATGGCTTTAGAACTAATATATAGTGATAATATCTGTTACGGAGTATCATGTTTAAATAATGAGTTGCGTGAAACAGTCCACTTCTTTGCTGAAAATACAGTTTTAGCAACTGGAGGAATCGGAAATATATACGGAAGTACTACAAACTCAACAAGTGCTTCAGCAGATGGTACAGGATTAGCCTATCGTGCAGCAGTTGCTGTTGAAAAAATGGAGTTTGTGCAGTTTCATCCAACAGCTTTTCATAATGAATACTCGAAACATCGTCAAAAATTCCTAATAAGTGAAGCTGTAAGAGGTGAAGGAGCATATCTTCTTAACTCTGAAGGTAAAAGATTCATGGAAAAATACGATGATCGTCTCGAATTAGCTCCTCGAGATAAAGTATCCCAATCAATATATCGTGAAATGTACGATACTTGGACAGATCACGTGTATTTAGATGCTAGACATTTAGGAACAGCATTCTTAGAAAAACGATTCCCAACCATTTATAACCACTTAAAAAAAGAAGGTTATGAGATGGGAACAGACTTAATCCCTGTTTCTCCTGTTGAACATTTTAATGTTGGAGGAATAAAAGTTGATACTTATGGTAAAACTTCAATGGAAAATCTATATGCTAATGGTGAATGTGCATCAAATGGTATCCACGGAGCGAACAGATTGGCATCAAATTCACTGTTAGAATGCGTTGTCTTTGGAAATCGTATTGCGATTAACATAAATGAAAAAGCTCCTATAAAAAGACATCACGAAGCTACAATCAAACAGTATAAAACATACAATTACAATTATATTCCTATGAAAAAGAAACTTGGAATGATAATGGACGAATTTGTTGGAATAGTTAGAACTGAAGAAGGATTAAAGACTGCCTTAAAGCAAGTATCTAGCATGGAAAATAATCTCAAAGATTACCCAAACAACTCCAAACACTACTATGAAGCATTAAACATGGTACAAACTGCACTCCTTATCATTAGAGCCGCTTTACATAGAAAGGATAGTATCGGTTGTCATTACCGAATAAACTAATATGAAGGCAAATTATCATACCCACCATGAACTATGTGGCCATGCAATAGGTAATTGCGAAGAATATGCAGTCGAGGCAATTAAACATAACTTTCAAGAACTAGGATATAGTGATCATGCACCAAATCCTAAGATAAATGATTTTGGTGTTCGTATGAGACAAAAGGACTTTTTAGGCTATATTGAAGAAATTGAAACAGTAAAAAAGAAATATAAAGATGTATTGACCATCAAAAAAGGTATTGAAGTAGAATATTTCTATGACCATGAGGATTATTATGATGATTTAAAGTCACATTTAGACTATATGATTCTAGGACAACACTATATTTCATTTACAAGAAGCATTGATAACATCCAAAGTTCCTTCGCTTTAAGTACAGATCGCGAAATAGAACTTTATGCTGAGTTTGTATGTGAAGGACTAAAAACAAAAAGATTTGATATCCTAGCTCATCCTGATTTATATATGTGTGGATATAAAGACTGGAATCAAAAAGCAATCAAAGTCGCACATAAGATTCTAAAGTGTGCCGAAGAGACAGATACAATAATTGAGTTTAATGCAAATGGATATCGACGAGGTATTCGAAAAACACCTCAGGGAAATTTACCACCGTATCCAAGACTAGAATTTTGGGAACTAGCAAAACAATACAAAGTACGAACAATTCTTTCAAGTGATTGTCATACTCCTGAACATTTATATGATACTACCATAAAAGAAGTAGAAGAAGTATATAAAAGTTTAGGATTAGAAATTGTCAAAATTTTATAGTAAAAAGAGCATGAAAAGACGTGAATAATACACGTCTTTTTTTATGCCTAATTTCCTCTCTAATCAACTTTCTAAAAAACAGAAGATAATATAAGTAATGATTAAAAAACACTAAAATATCAAAAATTCACTACTCATTTTTTTTAGCGTCAGAAGAAGAGGATATAACTTAAATTAAATATAGTCATTGATTATATTTGAATATGTTAACCGGACGAAAGAGGGTAAAAAACATCTGATTTTTATAACAAAACACCTCAAATACATATTAAATCTTTAAAACAGAGGCTGTTTGCCTCAAGTGATTTGACTTCCTATAATATATATTATGTTAACTAGTATAAATGGCTAAACAAAGATGTTTAGTGGTTTTGTATCTTCAATCATAATTTTTTAACTCATCTTCCTTTCTACTGAAAAACCTCTCTTTCTAAAATCAAATTTTGATGCAACAGTAAACATTTAATTAAATCCACTGAAAAACATCATTATAAAATCACATATTACAGATTTAATACCGTATCATATTCATGGTCATTTTTATTAGTATCATCCTTTCTTATTGAACTTCGATTATGTTTACTTATTACTATATTTTTATCATTTGAAAAGGTATTCTACTTTTTATTATTTTTAATATCTTATCTATTACTATTATGTTATGATATGTGTGAGGTGATGACATGAAGAAAGTTGCTTTAGTATTTACAGGTGGAACAATCGGTATGAAAGTTGATAAAGAATTGCATGGTGCTATCCCATCTCTTAGTCCTAATGAGATTGTTCAAACATTAAGTGGAATTGATGAATTTGATAACTTAATAATCCATGAGTTTTCACGAAAACCCTCTCCATCTATCACTACTCTTGATATGGAAAATTTAGCTTATAAGGTACGTGAGTTTCTTAATCAGGATGATATAGCTGGTGTTGTTGTAGTTCATGGAACTGATGTTCTTGAGGAAACTGCTTTTTACCTGAACTGTGTTTCCAAGTCAGAAAAACCAATTGTATTAACTGGTTCTATGAAGAATGCGAGTGAGTTAGGATATGATGGTTTAACAAATTTAGTATCAAGTATCAAAGTATGTATGTCTTTGGAAAGTCAAAACAAAGGTACTTTAGTTGTTATGAATGATACTATAAATAGCGCACTTGAAGTAACAAAGACTCACACTATGAGTTTAGATACTTTTAAATCAATTGAATTTGGACCATTAGGAATTATTGACCATAATGAAGTTATCTATTATCGTGAAGTAACTCATTTCAAGCAATTTAATCTAGGTAATAATACTAATGATTCTACATATCTAATCAAAGCATATGCGGGAATGAATGGTGAATATATAGATTTCTTAATTGAACAGGAAGCCACTGGTATTGTTATTGAATCTTTAGGACGTGGTAATTTACCACCAACAATGTTAGATTCTATTGATCGTGCTTTAAATAGTGGTATTTATGTTGTTATTGTTTCTCGTTGTTATAGTGGACGTGTTCTAGATACATATGCATATCGTGGTGGCGGAAAAGATTTAACAAACCGAGGTTGTATCCTCGGTGGTAGCTTAAACGGACAAAAAGCAAGAATTCTTCTAATGCTTGCAACTGCAAATGGATATGATCACGAGGATCTTGAGGACTTATTTAGTCTATAAACATAAAATAAAATCATTTCCCCTATATTGGGAGATGATTTTTTTCATTATATAAATAAATTACATCTTAAATAATCAAACACAATTCGGTTTAATAGTATATCATAGTTGAATAACGATATTAGATATTGTGTTTCAAATAATTAAGATAAATACAATCGATTTGTAAAGAAGGTACTTGTAAAATAAAAAGAATCAAAGTTAATCTTTGATTCTTTTATTATTTTTTCTATGATATAACATAAATGGTGTAAACCAAACAAATATTATTCCAAACGACATCGATATAACTCCTAGTAAATATAAGAAATACCCATTACCTTCAAACATTGAAAATGGAGTATCATCAGCATTTAACATATACATCAAGTTCTCATTTGTAATATTACTAGCAATGATTAGTATAAAAACTATTATTGTTAGTGTAATACAACTTTTTTTCCATGACTTCCAAGTTGGATACCATTGATATACAAAAATCATATAGATAAACATTAGAAAGAAATTAATGTGCCCTAGTGTGAACTGATAAAATCTAAATCGATCAACACTATATAATATATCTGGGAATAAAATACTGGCGATTGCTCCCCATGTCCAGAAATATCCAATTTCAAACAATCCAAAATTCTTAAAGTATAGTGCAAAGATTCCGATATATAAGGTAAATGCACATAACCCAATTGGTAAAGAATGTGGTATTGTGTATTCACCGTTTCCAGCCATCCATAAATATAATGCTATCTCCCATAAGAATGCAGCAATTGCTACTATCTTCGCAACCTTTCTCTCATGCTTATAATTTCTAATCTGTGTTCTAAAAGTTATAATTAGAATTGCCCCAATTATTACAAAAACAAAAAGTGCAATATGTTCAATACTAAACCATGATAACTCACGGCCAACAGTATTTGAAAAGAATTCCCTCATTTTCTTATCTCCTTTTAATTATGCATTAGATGATGTTAACTATTTCAACATTTGTCCTAATGCATCTTTCAATAACTGATCAGTTGGTTTAGAACCATCAAGATTCTTAATTGCCTTCTTAATCTCTTTCGCTTTATATCCTAAGGATTTTAATGCCTCTTCAACCTCAGATATGTTACTATTAACAATTATGCGATTTTCTTCAAAACTTAATTTACCCTTTAAATCTAATATTATTTGCTGTGATGCTTTGGGTCCAATTCCTGGAAACTTACTTAGAAATTTAACGTTTCCAATTTCAATAGCTCCAACAACATCATTAACGTTACCAGTTGCCAAAATGGCAATCGCACTTTTTGGCCCGATTCCTTTTACACTCAGTAACTTTTTAAACAAGTGTTTTGCTTCTTTACTAATAAATCCATATAATAATATGGCATCCTCACGAACATAATGAAAAACATATACTTTGCTTATTTCATCAAGTTTAAACTCATAAGGATTGGGTGTGAATATTTCATAACCAACATTACCAACTTCAACTGTGATATTATTGGGATTAATCTCTGTAACAACTCCATTTAAGTAACTATACATGTTGCCACCTCCATATGATATTATACCACATTTCAAATAGTTTATATTTATTTTTTTAGTTCGTCAATCGAACTATTGTTCGTGTATATAAAAAAGTTAGCGAGCTATCTTTTTATATTAAGTTAGTCATTAAAAGACTAGCTAAGATCGTCATTACATTTGCTATATATGCATAAAAGAAAAGGCGCCATCGAGATTTTTCTTTTATATATATTGCATATACTATAAACTCAGCGATTATCACAATTCCTTCACCTAGTAATAATGCAATTAGATAAAGCATATATCCGCCTGATAAGTATGCATTTATAACTAATATACTAAGGAGGATTTGTGTAATAATGTTCGTAATTGTAACTATCTTATATGAGGATTTTTTTCTAAACATAAATAAATAGAATATTCCAATCTCAATAATTAATGTCATAATAATTCGATAAAGAGTGTTGATAATTGTGATAAACCATGTACTGTTTTCTATCCCGTTATCTACCCCATCTATGTTCCCACTTAATAGACCAACATTACTTATTGAGTTTGATAAATCGATATTTGTCAAATCCCATTCAACTTCACTTTCAAATCTATTTGTTTTAATTATTGTAGAAGAAATAATTGCTTGATTGTCTTTCATCACTAATACGATTTTGAATTCATCAGGAGCAATATAATTCATCTCAAAATAATTATCAGATGGATTATTTATTCGTGATGGAGCGTGATAAAGAGAGTATGATGCATACCCATCACTGTCTTGATATCCATTCAATGCTGAGGGGAACTCATTTTCAATGTAATACCACTCAGAACCATTACTAATATCTTCAGATTCAACTGTTCCTGGTTCGTAAATCAATAAATCAAAGTAGTAATCCTCAGTTACTCCAACAATGGTAATATCAAGGCTTGGTTTCGGTCCCATATCTGCCTGAACTGTTGATGTTTCAATGCTGAAAAATAAAAAAAGAATGAATGTAAATAGTAATCCGAATTTCTTCATATTATTCCTCCTTTAATTTGATTATATCACAAAAGAAAAAGACGATAAAATTTTATCGTCTATTAATCTATAAATTCAAACTCAAAATCGAATACACGTACTGTATCTCCACTTTTAACTCCTAAATCACGAAGTCTAGCATCAACACCTAAGCTACGTAGTACTCTTGAGAATCTTTTAACTGATTGATCTTTAGAGAAGTCAGTCATATCAAAGATTTTTTGAAGTGGTTTACCTAATACTTCATATACTCCATCATTACCACGTTGAATAAAGAAGACTTCCTCATCAGGTTCAAATGTATACTCAACAACTTCATCATAATCAGCATCATCATATAAGTCAAAACGTTTTGTATTATCTAGTAAATCAGCCGTCTTGTAAATAAGTTCTTGGATATTTTCTTTAGTCGCTGCACTAATCGGAATGATTAAGTAATCATCCTCTAGTTCCATTTTAAACATTTCAAGATTATCCCATGCTCCAGGGATATCCATTTTGTTAGCAATAATTATTTGTGGTCTTTTTAATAAATCATATTTGTACGAAGCAAGTTCATTATTAATTACTTGATAATCAGTAAATGGATCTCTACCTTCTGAACCACTCATATCAATAACATGAAGAATAACTCTTGTTCTCTCGATATGTCTTAGAAACTGAAGTCCAAGACCTTGCCCTAAACTTGCTCCTTCAATTAATCCTGGTAAATCTGCCATTACAAAACTACGTTCATCTTCAACACGAACAACCCCTAAGTTAGGATTAAGTGTTGTGAAGTGATAACTTGCAATTTTTGGTCGTGAATTAGATACAATACTAATTATTGTACTTTTCCCAACGCTTGGTAATCCAACTAATCCAACATCAGCTAATACTTTTAGCTCACAACGAATTTTCCTAGAATATCCTGGTTCACCTTTTTCAGCAATTTCTGGTGCGGTATTTCTAGAAGACATAAATTTAACATTTCCACGTCCTCCACGTCCACCTTTGCAAATCATTACTGTTTGCTCGTGTTCGGTAATATCCCCAATAATTTTTCCTGATTCGTCATCATAAATAGTTGTTCCAACTGGCACTTTAACAATCAAGTCTTTTCCAGTTGCACCATTCATTTTTTTTGGTCTACCATTTTCGCCATCTTCAGCGTTTAACATCTTATTATATTTTAGATCGATAAGTGTACTTAATCCTTCATTACCAATAAAGATTACATTTCCACCTTTTCCTCCATCTCCACCAGAAGGTCCACCCATTGGAACATATTTCTCTCTTCTAAAAGCAACTGTCCCGTCGCCACCTTTACCTGATGATACTTTGATTTTTACTAAATCAACAAACATTGTAATTCCTCCTACAGGGAATTATACCATTCATATAACTCTGTTCTATTTTTAAATATGAGTACTTGTTTCTTATTAGAATACTTACTAATTAATGCTTTTAAGTATTTCGCTTTAAACTTATAAAATCCAGCGACATACTGTAAAAATATTTGATCGATTCCTTCAACACAACCTTCCGCCATATCAGGGCGTACTTGATGCTTGAAATCTTTAGCTCGTTTATGAATTCCCTGAAGTGCATTTTGTGTTCCAAAATCAAGGAATATAATTATATCTGCTAAATCTAAACGATATTTAAAGTGTTTATTATTGGTATAATTTCCATCAATTACCCAACTCTTATGTTTTCGTAAGAATGACGTCATCTCAATATTAAATTCTTCTTTATTGAGACTTTCCCAATCTTTCTTCCAGTATACCGAATCTAAGTGAAGTGGTGTTAATTTAAGTTTTGTAGCTAAATTACTACAAACAGTTGTTTTTCCTGTCCCACTTGGTCCAAGAACCATTATCTTCATTAGATTGTTATTACCTCGTAATTTGGATCTTTTAATTTATCACTTAAGTATACACCTGTGTACATAACATTCACACCTAAACTTTCTAGCATTTTTGTAACTCCCACATTATCAGCACACCATTTGCATGCAAATATACGAATACCTTCACCAATTAGTTCCTTAACTTTATCTTGGTAAACTAGTTCGCTCGCAACCTTTTTTTGAGAACTTCCCCAAATTAAAATCTCTACATCATCAAACCAACCTTGGTTTTTCGAGTTGTAGGCAAATGGCATAATAAAATTATCTATATCAATTTTATTATCACTTTTCCATACTACTAATAACTTTTTCATTTCTAATCCTCCAATACAAGTTCATATGCTTGGCGATCTATACATTCCAGATATCCTATTTCAACAAATCCATTCTTTTGTAAGAACTTGCGCATTTTATAGTTTTCCAAATGTGTATCAATTTTGATTGAATCATAGTTATTATTTTTTGCAGTAATTATTGCATGATTTAATAGTTTTTGAGCAATTCCTCTTTTCTGTTTATAAGGATGAACAATTACTCGATGAATAACAAGGCTTTTTTCCTTTTTCCAACCTGTTATTGTTTTGTATGGAGGATCATTTTCCTCCAAAATAGTCATAGCTCCTAATATCACATTTTCTTCCTTGTAAATATAAAGAGCATCATGTGTAATATCTTTGAAGTAATCTTTACTTCTTGGGTAGTCTAATGTCCACTGTGGTATATTGGCATCAGCCATATTTTTTATTGCCAATACAGCAAGATCATCAATTTCCTCTAAATCTTTTAGTTGCGCCAAATATATCATCATTACACCACCTTTATCTATAAATTTATTATAGCTTGAATGAATTAAAATGGCAAACCACTTTGTGATTTGCCATAAATTAATTATTCTGGGTAAACTGAAGCTTGTTTTCTATCTTTACCAACACGTTCAAATTTAACAATTCCATCCACTTTTGCAAATAATGTGTCATCGCCACCGATTCCAACATTATTACCTGGATGAACTTTAGTTCCTCTTTGACGATAAATGATAGAACCAGCTGTACAGAATTGACCGTCAGATAATTTCGCTCCTAGGCGTTTTGATTCACTATCACGACCATTTTTTGTCGATCCAACACCTTTTTTAGAAGCCATACATTTAAGAATATTAATTTCTAATAACATTTGTAGTCACCTCCATAGTTTTTATAATTCTAAGCATTTATTTTTGTTACTGTTAGTTTTGTATATGGTTGTCTATGTCCTTGTTTACGACGATATTTTTTCTTTGGTTTCATTTTGAATACGATAATTTTCTTTTGTTTACCTTGTTTATCAACTGTTGCTTCAACAGTTACACCTTCAACATAAGGGTTACCGATTCTTAAATCTTCTCCACCAACCATTAAAACTTTGTCAAATGTAAAAGTTTGTCCAGCTTCTACGTCTAATTTTTCAACGTAAATTACACTACCTTCACTTACTTTTACTTGTTTTCCACCTGTTTCAACTACTGCGTACATAAAGCACCTCCTCATTTTTATAGTTAAGACTCGCCATTAAGGTGCAAATTGCTTATTAACCTTTTCTGTGCGGTATGCCTTTAATCAGCGTAAAAATAATACCAAATATCATTGATTTTGTCAATATAAAATACTTGATATAATAGTTAGCCATACTTATTATACATAATTATAAGTACATTGCAAGAGAAAAGTCGATTTTCTGGCTAAATACTGACACTATCTGTGCTATAATAGATGAGTAACTAGGGGAGGAAAAAAAATGAAAAGAATTAGCATGTTTAAATCACTAACGTTGGTAAGTTTTTTAGTAATGATAACAGGTATATTTTTCCTTATATATTCTATACCTATTGCCTTTTCAAGTAACAACTCGGTATTAAGAAATAACAATATTACGCAAGTTGAAATTGATGAACAGAATAGTTTTTATTTTATGCGCGAAATGAATGGTGATGGCATTTATGTCAACTATTCACAAGATGGCGTATCTAACTTTCTTACAGTTGAGGACCATTCTTGGTTTCTACCTGTTACCACTTTTTTTGAGATTACAATAACTAATGAAGATACTGGTACTCATTACTTTATAAGTGATATACCTGAAAACAAGTATGTCTCTGTTAATTCCTATGAAGCTATTGGTGAATTAGAACTAGATCAGGGTACATATTCATTTGATATAAGTTCTCAATCTTCAAACACAAGCGGTATGACATTCAAATTAGTTCAAACAAATCTAATCCTTGGAATTTTAGGTTTTGTTTTCTCTATTTTATTTTCTATTTTTGGATTAATAGGGTTCTTTACCTTTAGAACTATCTATAAGAGATTAGTAGTAAATGAGACGACTGCTCAATATCAAAGTTATAACGCAACTCAATCATCCTATGATTATGATAAGAATCCATATGATGAAGATGATCCATTCGCAAAATATGACCAATAAAAAACTAAAGAGGAAATCTCTTTATTTTTTTTATATTATTCCCTTTTCTTTGAATGAGAAATATCTATCTCTACCAATAATGATATGATCCATTAACACAATATCCATCATCAAACTATTACTATGAATTATGTTTGTTACATCTAAATCATTTTGAGATGGAGTTGGATCACCACTTGGATGGTTGTGACATATAATGATTGATGCTGCACTATTGATAACAGCATGTTTAAATATTTCTCTTGGATGAATTACACTTGTATTTAAGCTTCCAACAAATAGAATCTCTTTTTTTATCAGTTCTCCTTTTGTGTTTAAATAAAGTGCCACTAAATGTTCTTGTGTTTTCATTTCTAATTGATCCTTTAAATAAAGGTATATTGATTCAGGGGACTTAAGTTTAACTTTTTCTGTGAATGTTTCTTTTGAAGCCCTTCTACCTAACTCGAATGCTGCTTTTAGTTCAATAGCCTTACTAGCACCAATTCCTTTTATTTTCATGAGATCCTTTATTTCGGCATTGGATAGTTCTTTTAAGTTATTATACTGATATAGGATTTTTTTAGATAAATCTAGGACTGATTCTTTTTTAGAACCTGTTCTCAAAATTATTGCTATCAACTCATGTGTTTGTATTGTGTTTGTTTCATACTTCATAAATCTCTCTCTTGGCCTCTCCTGATGGGGAATTTCTTTTATCATAAACATTTTATCACTCCTCATATGAATAGTACGAATATCTTCGGTATTTTACTAAAAAAAGATATGACTTTGGTCATATCTTTTTTCTTATGTAACTAACAAAATATAATGATCCTGTAATTATCAGGATTTCATTTCTTTTTAAGTTTCGCATTTCTTCTAATGCCATTTCAGCATCTTCGTATTTTTTCTTATTTTTGTGAGATGATACTTGATAAAGGTTATCCGCTGTTTCACAGCGTGGATAATCAAACTGTGTAAATGCAATTTCATCAGCAAAGGATTCTATAATTTTAATATTGTCAAAATACTCCTTATCGGCCATAGATGTAAATAGAACTTTAATATGTTTATCTTTAAATAATTTATTCACAGAATCCTTTAAAGCATTTACTCCTCCGATATTATGAGCTCCGTCAAGAATAATATCTCCAAACATTTCCATTCTACCTGGCCAATATGTTTTAAGGAGACCTGATTTAATGTTTGCTCGATCAATTACAGTTTTATCAAGTTTTTCTAGTTGTTGAATGATTTCGATTGCAAGTGCTGCATTGCGTACTTGATGTACACCAAGCATCTTAATTTTATAATCATTTTCCTTATACGTAAACTTAGTTTCCTTACTGTACTGACAGTTCTTTATATCTTCATCATTTATCACAGTTAATTCTGAATTTTTATTGTTTGTATACGATTTAAATAACTCAATAAGTTCAACTTCCTTAACTGCAGTAACTAAAGGGGTTCCATTTTTAACTATACCTAGTTTATTTAGAGCTATTTCCTCTAAAGTATTTCCTAAAACACCCATGTGATCAAAACTTATTGAAGTAATGGCAGTTATAATAGGATGAACAACATTTGTTGCATCTAATCTACCACCAAGTCCAACTTCATAAATAATGTAATCACATTTTTTATCATAAAAATATAAGAAAGATATTAAGGTTATTAACTCAAAGAAAGTAATGACTTGGTTATGTTTGGATAATACTTCGTTATGCAAACTATATACCTTGTTAATATATGTAAGTAGTTCATCATCACTAATATCATTATAGTTATATGTTATTCGTTCATTAAAACGTACTATGTAAGGACTTGTAAAAGTCCCTACATTATAACCTTGCTCTAATAAAATGTTTTTTAAGTATGAAACAGTTGAACCTTTTCCATTAGTTCCTGCAATATGTATAACATTTAATTTCTTTTCAGGATTTCCGAGAATTTCACATGCAATCTCCATACGCGACAAATCTAGTTTGTCTCCAAACTTTTTAACTGATTCAATCCAGTTAACAGCTTCAATAACATTTTTAAACATTATTTTTTCAAAGCTTCCAATCTTGATTTTACAGTTTCAAACTGTTCCTTGTAGTTGGCAAGTTTCTCTTTTTCAGAGTTAACTTTTGCTTCAGGTGCTTTGTTTGTAAAGTTAGGATTACTTAACATACCTTCACCACGTTTGATTTCCCCTTGAAGTTTTTTGAGTTCTTTTTCAAGTCGTTCAATTTCTTGGTTCAAATCAACTAAACTTCCTAAAGGTAAGAACATTTCAAGATCATTTAGAACTATTGAGACAACTTCGATATCCGAACTAATTTCTGTAATATACTCTAGAGATTCTGGATTGATAAACTTCTTGATTATATCCGTATTTTCCTGTAATAAGTTTTGAATGTTCGTGTTTGCTGGTTTTACTAAAACAGCAATTGGTTTGCTTGGTGCAACATTGTACTCAGCTCTAACATTACGCACTGATTTTATCATTTCTTGAATGATTTCGAAGTCTTTAATTGCTTGATCGTTTGAAAATTCTTCAATTGCCTCAGGCCAACTTGAAATCATTATTGATTCCTCTAAATGCGGAATTTGTTGGTAAATCTCTTCTGTAACAAATGGCATAAATGGATGTAATAACTTCATAATGTCTAAGAGTACATATGATAGAATTGATTTTGTTCTTTTGATAGCTTTTTCATCTTCACTATTTAATGCGATTTTAGCTATTTCAACATACCACGCTGCAAAATCTTCCCAACTGAAGTTGTGGATACTACGTGCAGCCTCACCAAACTCGAACTTTTCGTAGTTATAGTCCATATCTTTAATAGTATTGTGAAGTTTTGCTAATACCCATTTATCAACAAGTGTTAAATCATCAGTATCAATTTCAACGTCATCTATGGTAAATTCACCTAAGTTCATTAGTGTAAATCTAGATATATTCCATAATTTATTAATGAAGTTCCAGCTTGATTCAACTTTTTCAATTTCAAAACGTAAATCCATACCTGGTGCTGAGTTTGTTGTTAGGAAATATCTTAATGTATCAATACCATATTTTTCTTTAATTACTAATGGATCGACTCCGTTTCCTAATGATTTTGACATTTTTCGACCATCTTTATCACGAATAAGACCATGAATTAAACAATGTTTAAATGGACTTTCTCCAGTAAACTCTAGACCTTGGAAGATCATACGTGCTACCCAGAAGAAGATAATGTCATACCCCGTAACCATTGTTGATGTTGGATAATATCTTTCAAAATCAGCAGTTTTTTCAGGCCACCCTAACGTACTAAATGGCCATAAAGCACTACTAAACCATGTATCTAGAACGTCCTCATCCTGTTTCCATCCTTCGCCAGTAGGAGTTTCTTTACCTACATATACTTCATCACCTTTATACCATGCAGGAATACGATGTCCCCACCACAGTTGGCGACTTATACACCAATCAAATGTTCCATCCATCCATCTTAAGAATGTTTTTTCAAATCTCTTTGGAACAAACTCTACTTGTGATTGTTCTGTTGCCTGTGTACTTAGTGGTTCCATTTTCACGAACCATTGTTTACTAAGTCTTGGCTCAACAATTACACCAGTTCTTTCACTATGACCTACATTATGAATAAGTTTTTCTACTTTTGTGCATAAACCTGATTCTTTTAAATCAGCAACACAAGCTTTACGACATTCGAATCTTGGCATGTTTTGGTATTTGTGTGCCATTTCATTCATTGTTCCATCTTCATTCATACATAAAGGCATATCTAAGTTATGTCTTTTTCCTACTTCAAAGTCATTTGGATCATGTGCTGGTGTTACTTTAACACATCCTGTTCCAAATTCCATATCAACGTAGCTATCCTCAATTATTGGAATTAATCTGTCAGTTCCAGGAATATAGGCTTTTTTACCAACATAATCTCTAAATCTCTCATCTTCAGGGTGTACCATTAAAGCTGTATCAGCATACATTGTTTCTGGTCTAGTAGTTGCGATTTCTAAGAAACCACTACCATCTTCAAGCATATATTTAAAGTAATAGAAAGCACCTTCAAGTTCTTTATGTTCAACTTCAATATTACTTAAAGCTGTTTTTGCCTGTACATCCCAGTTAATAATTCGTTCTCCACGATATATTAAGCCTTTTTTATATAGGTTAATGAATACTTCAGTAACAGCTTTATATAAACCATCATCTAATGTAAATCTTTCTTTATCATAGTCCACACTAATACCTAATGCTTCCCATTGTTCACGAATATGCCCTGCATACTCATGTTTCCAATCCCAAGCTACTTCAAGAAATTTCTCTCTTCCTAAATCATATCTTGAGATTCCTTGTTCTTTAAGTTTGGCATCAACTTTTGCTTGAGTAGCAATTCCTGCATGATCCATTCCAGGTAAATATAACGCATCATAACCTTGCATTCTTTTTCTTCTAATAATTAAATCTTGTAATGTGTTGTCCCAAGCATGCCCTAAATGTAATTTTCCGGTAACATTTGGAGGAGGAATCACAATTGTATATGGTTTCTTGCTTAAGTCGCCACTTTTAAAGTAGCCACCTTTAAGCCAGAAATCATATTTGTCCTTCTCAACTTGTAGATGATTATACTTCTTTTCTAATTCTTTCATAATTTTCCTCCTTTTGTATAAAAAAAGCCCGTCCTAAATAAGGACGAACTGTAAAATCCGTGGTACCACCTTTGTTCTTAGTAAACTAAGCACTCGATATCTTAACGCGATCAACGACTATAACTACTATTAGTTCATTATAGCTACTCCCTGGCTACCTTCAAAAATACTATCTATTAGCTTCCACCAAACGCTAACTCTCTATAAGAATTATATCTTTTACTCTTCCATTTCACTGTATTTACGGCTATAATAACATACATTTTTTAGATTGTAAATAAATTTAGTACTTATTTAGGAATTCTATTATATCAGAATAAACCTCACCTCTATTAATCTCTTGTAATGAATCATGACGACCTTCATTATATAGGATTAATTGTGAATTAATATTTATGTTTGTATATAAGTCATTCAACTTTTTGGTATCATTCCCAAAGTTCGTTGCAGGATCATGAGTTCCTGATAATAATAGTATATTGTTTTCCTTACTCATATATGATATTTTTCGTTTATTGTTAACATGTTTAAATAATTTTAAGATATCAACAAAGGCACTAACACTAAGTCTAATAAACAAGTATCTGTCATTTTTATCTATTTCATTTTGTTCTTTATCTCTTGTTAACCATTCAATGAAATGATTAATTTTAGTTTTTTCATTTAGTTTCAACTGTGTTTGCCTAAAGATATTGTCAAAGAACTTAGATGGTTTTTTAGCCTTAAAGATTTTAAGAATGTTTCCATAAGTTATAATTAACCCCATTCCTTTTGTTGAAGATAATCCAGTACCCGATAAAACAACACTTTGATATTTAATTTTATTATCTATAAGAATACTTCTTAATACAGAAGCCCCAAGACTATGTCCTATCGCAAATATATTCAAGTTATCATAATCTTTCTTAATCTCATTATACACAGTAACTACTCCATTTTTCAGAGTTAAAACACCGTCTTTTCCAAAGTAGACAGGCTCATCAAGGTTCTCTTTAGACTTTCCTTGAGAAAACTGATCGTGACAATATACAATATATCCAATCTCATTAAGTTTCCTTGAAAAACTGTCGTATCTTAAGCCATGTTCATTAACACCATGAACAATCTGAATTACTCCTTTAGGTTCTGATACGTCATCCCATATATATAAGTGTAGTTCATTCTTGAATACATCTTTAATTTTTGTTTCTATCATATTACACCTCTAGTTGACATCACTTTCATTAATAATTCTTTTTTTAACTAACGTTTCAATACTTTTACTCATTGGAATACTCCCGATTCTTTGATCCATTAAAAGGTATGAATCAATCTGAGCTACTTCACCCTTTTTTATTAGATTAGATGTGGCTGTCGTATTCATCAAAATCTCAAATGCTGGAATAACTCCCGAATTATCAGCTCTTCTAATCAGTTTTTGTGAAATTATGGCGATTAATGAGTCTCCAAGTAAACTCCTTATTCTAACAGCATCTTCAGCCTGAAATACGCCAGTCATACGGTTAATTGTAGACTTAGCGTCTGATGTATGTAATGTAGTTAAGACTAAATGGCCAGTTTCACTAGCTTTAAGCGCTGTTTCTATTGTTCTTTTATCTCTCAACTCACCAATCATAATAACATCTGGATCTTGTCGTAGAACACTTCTTAAACCATCTGAAAAAGAGTTAACATCAGTCCCAATCTCCCTTTGATGTATGATTGATTTCTGATTCGTAAAATTATACTCAATAGGATCTTCAATTGTTACTATATGTTTTGAGAAATCTTTATTAATCTCATTAATCATTGCTGCTAATGTTGTTGATTTTCCACTACCAGTAGGTCCAGTAACAATAATTAGTCCATGTGGTTTCTTAATCAACTCAAATAATAATGGTGGGAGACTTAAGTCATATACTGATTTTATCTCATTATCAATTATTCTAATAGCTATCGCTATTCCTCCGCGTTCATAAAAAATATTAGCTCGATAACGTACACCACTAATTTCACCACCAACATCAATCTGTTTATCCTCTAAAAACTGCTCATGCTTACTACCAGCTAGTTTCTTAGCTAGTTCCATTACGTCTTCTTCAGAGACTTTGTAATCAAGTGTTTCAATTTTCTTTTTTGATCTAAAGGCAATTTTTTCATTTGAAGTTATGTGAATATCACTAACTTTGTTCTGTAAAGCTTCTCTTAATAATTTTTCAATCATTCTATCACCTCATTTTTCCTTATTATAATTATAACACTAATCTAAAAAAAAAGACGACTGTTATAGTCGTCTTTCTAGATTATAAAGAATAAGTTAGTATCTTTATTAACTTCTTCAGGATTCTTCTTATCCTTGTTTCCACTCATTTTATAATCTACTTGATAGTATTTATAACTGTTCATTTGCATAAAAACCACCTCATTTGTATAGATTTGTAACATTTTACTATATTATACAAAAATCATTTTTGATAATCCATAACAGTATTTGTAAACTGTTATAAAAAAGCCCTCATACGAGGGCTATATCTGATGTATTCTACAAGGATTTATATTATGATAACTTTTAGTAAAAGCCTAAAATAAGAGCAATTACAATTGTCATACAGTTAAAATACTCAAATGGTATAAAATAATTAATATTCTACTATTTGATCTAGTAAATCGTATACAACATCACGATTTTGTTTAGTTTCGGAAGAGTATGGCAAGAACATGTCAGGGTCCATACCTAAAGTTTCAATTATTTGTTTCTCACATTTACTTCGTTTTGTTTTCGGTACTTTATCAACCTTAGTACCAACTACTAAACATGGTATGTCATAGTTTGATAAGTAATTGTACATTAAAATATCATCCTCTGAAGGTTTATGACGAAAATCTACAAGTAAAACTACTAATCTTAATTGTTTTCTTGTCAACAAGTACTCCTCGATCATCTTACCAAATTTTTCTCTATCTGTTTTACTAACTCTTGCATATCCGTATCCAGGTACATCAACAAAATAGAAATTTTCATTAATAAGGTAAAAGTTTAATGTCTGCGTTTTACCCGGTCTACCTGATACATGAGCAATATTTTTTCTATTTAATACGCTGTTTATGAAACTACTTTTACCAACATTACTTCTTCCTGATAGAAGAATTTCTGGTAGATTATCCTCAGGATAATGCTCTTCAGCAGTAGCACTTTTTATAAATTTTGCGTCTCTTATTATCATCAAATCACATCCTAGGACTATTTTAACACATTTTCATACTAATACACGTAATTTATGCAAAAATATGGTATAATAAAAAGACATATAAGGGGTGATTTTATGGCTAATAATGTAAAAACAAAAAAAGTAATTGATATTGATAAGGCAAAAATAAAAAAAGAACTGGAGACAAAGCAAGTTTTAGACGTTCACAATGACTTGGTTAAGGAGCGACGTACTAGAATAACAATTATGTCGTTTTTATTGTCTGCTTTAGTATTAACCGCAATCTATGGAACAATCCAAAATCCTTTTCAGTATACTTTTAGTAAAATAGGTAATCGATTTACACTAACTAACCGTGTATTCTTCATTGTTTGGGCAGCGTATACAGGATTCGCTATTCAGTCTACAGTAATTGCCTTATTTACTTTGGAAAAATATAAAGTTAAACGAAATTATACATTCATCGGGATATCTTCACTATTTCTAATTGGTACTTCAATTGCACCATCTTTAGATGATTTTCCATTTTGGACTTGGATCCATCTTATAACTGCTGGATTATTTGCTTTGTTCTTAACTTTAGGATTTTATCCATTCATTATATGGGTTGCAAGGGAGAATCCTCGATTACGACAAATTATATATGTCTGGTTAAGTATTGCATGGGGTGGTTCAATTACATGGTATTTCCTTCTAGGTAATACTGGAATGTTTGAAATTTGGTTCTTTGTTTTCTTTATTGTCTTTCTTTTATACTTGTCTCTTACACTCTTTGAAGAAAAAATTGTTAAGCAAAGTATTATCTTGTTAAGAGATGAGGAAAACCTTAATGAAGGTATCGAAAAAATATTTATTGATCTTCAAGAACAAGATAGAAAGAAAAAAGTACGAAGAAAAAGTAAAAAAATCAGAACAAAAATTAATAAGAAAAGACAAAAATTAGTCAAACAAAAGGAATCTTAATAGATTCCTTTTATTTTTTTGTATATAAATAATTATGGGTAGTAATTATTTAATCCTTGCCATTGTATGAAGCATTGAGAATACTTCTTTTGCTTCATTTTTCTTTAAATATGGTTCAACTAACTTATCAAATTTCTTTAAAAAGTCCTCTTGTTCATCTTTGGTCATATATAGATGTTGTGTTAGTCCTCGTAAATGTCTCTGATCATTATTTTCTGATGATGCGACAAGTTCCATATGTTTATGAAGATCTTTAATAAATTTATCTGTTAGCTTTTTGAAACTTTCTTCAATCCAAGGAGTTTGAGCTAAATATACCTCATTTGATAAATCTTCTCCTCTAAATAAAATATTCTTATATACAGATTTATAGTATTTAGCTATTATCCCATTGATATTCTCTGTTTTATCTAGGACTAGTGTTCCATAGTTAACCAGTTTCTTGATGTGATAGTTTACTTTAGCAGGTGATTCATCTAATAACTCCCCTACTTGTTTCGCAGTTAAAGATTTATCACTATCTAAGTACGCGATTACTATTTTTTTACGGAATGGATCAAAAACCATTTTGACATCCTGATCTGTTTTTAATACAAGAATTTTTTTATCCATATATTTTCCTCCTCGGAAATATAACTTCTAAAGCTTATTTATTATTGGAATATGAATACCAATTATAGTTAAGCGCTTCGATACTATTTAATTGTTTATGTGTGTGTTTTTCCTCTTCGTATATATAGTATCTTATATTGGTTCTTTTCATAAGATCACCTCATTTAATTTTTTTATTCGTTAAAATAATTTTAATGTCAACTAAAGTATAACATATAAAATATTTATCCGTCAAGTGTAAACGCTTAATTTTTTTAATAAAATAAAAAAGGTACATAAATGTACCTTATCTTTTAATATTTAAACGATGCCATTTTGATCCTTCAAACTTTATTTGTACTTTTTCCTCAAAGTTTGTAATATCTTTATCCTTTGTTTTTGCGAAATATAGGTAATCAATCCTTAAATCAATTTCTTTTAACCCATCCTCATTTTTAGGTATTATTGCACCATGCGCGGGAATAATATTGTAGACACTGTAGTGCTTTTTGATGTTTTGTAACCCTTTGATATGACCATCAATCGTTTCTGCTACATATGGCAAAATCGGTTTATTATCATTTGTTATCATGATATCGTCACCTACAAACATAAATTCCTCATCAATAATGATTAATAATCCACATAAAGAATGACCTTTGTTTGGTATTAACTTAATCTTATGATTATGGAAAGTTAACTCTGTTGTTTCAGATATTTGTTGATCTGGAACTAATAATTGATCATCTAAATCATCAAATAAAGCTAATGTATCCGCGAATAAAGCACTTCCAATAAGATTTTGCTTACCTAGTTCATGTAACCCATAACAATGATCAGGATGAAAATGAGTACATATGACATGTGTTATGCTTTTGCCTTGGATAACATCTTCAATCTGTTTAATGTGATGCTCATACCCAGTATCAATTATAATTATCTCGTTTTGCTCTTCTAATATAGTTATGTTCGTCCCAATGTAGTGATTCTCTTTTGGTTCAAATTGGTAAATACTCAATGAATCATTCAATGCAATTTTTTTCATCTTAATCTCCCACTATTTCGATTACTATATTACCTTGTACATTGATTTCTATTGTGTCACCTACATTTTTCGCGACAAACTTCATCATTGTCTCATTATCAAATGCTGCAACATTTATCATATACAATGTTCCACCGATATCAATCCAGTATACGGTATTACCATCAAGTACATAACTAGTAATTTCAAGTATTTCTCCAGTTACAGTTGTTAAATCTGAAGTATTTGTACTATCAAGTCGTAATAGATAATCCGAATAGGCCTGATTCTTAGTTTCTTCTATCCCATATACTTCAAGTTCTTGAACTGACATAAAGACATGTCTTAGAATACGACCATCTTCACCTTTTATTGCGATAAAATAGGTCGGAACATCATTTACATTTATAGGTATTGGAAAAGATGTTGAAATGTTATTCTGTGGTAATAAGGTTAGCACTTTATTCATTGCAGCTTGTTCTGTAGCCCCTGGAAATTTGTATAGTTTTGTTTCTTTTGTTCTTGTACTCATATATACAAAACCAATTGTAGATTCATCACTACCTGCACTTGTTAAGCCTGTAAAGTAGAATAACTCACCATCATTCATTATTGTTCTTTTTCCATTAGAAGGTTGTAAAACTCCTCTTTGTCCAAATATACTGTTGATAAATCCATCTTGTAAAGAACCCCAGTAGTTTAACTGTGTTAGTAATAAGCCTGATGGATAAACACTTTCAATCCAATCCGGAACCTCATATGTATCATAGATATCCATCTCACCTGTTATGGCATTAACAACTGCTATTTTCGCTATATCTTTACCACCATTAATAAATATTGTTGGTAGTGAGTATTGGAGGATATAGTATGGATTACCTTCTTCATCTATTTCAAAGAATCCTGCTTCAAGACGATACTTATACATTCCATTCATATATGCATGTCGTTTTAAATCTTGATTAAAATATGCGCTTGGAGTATAAATCATCCCTTCTCCTGTAGTTTCGCGAAGATTAACTAACGTTGTTTCTGCGGTAACTTTATTTATTTTTATGTATCCTGGTGTTCCATGATCTTTGTTATTAAACCATTTGAATATACCTCTATACTCTAATGGTGCTACAAGGTATTGTTCTCCATCTAGAATGACATCGGTATACTCACCAATCTCGAATTCACTACCAATACCAGGATATTCCCCTAGTTTCAACGAACCTAATTTAGCACCATATTGTTTATCAACAATCGGTAATGTCTCAACATCAACTGTTTGAACATCACTACTAAACTCCAGTTCTGATATGTCAATTAATTCAGAATATGCCTCTGCATGAAAATATGTTCTACCACCGAAAGCTAGGTAAAATAGCGCTATTAATACAAATACACCAATTGATCCAAATGATACTCCAAAGATATATTTTTTATCTAACTTTGTGAATTTTGCAAAGTAATTTACTGCTATAATAACAAAAAGCAATCCGTAAAACATAATTCCAATATATCGTAGATTTATTTTAAACAATAAGTAATAATTTGCGAAATAGAATAGTGCTCCAATCACTAGAATAGCCAATATTCCTACTGTTATATTTTTTAGTTTTGTCTTTTGAATATTAACTTTTATCATTTTTATTACGCCTAGAAAGCGCAATTCATCTAAATCCTCTTTTGTACAATCACACGCAAATTCAAGTTGTTCAAATGTTGCATGCTTTGAAACAGAAAGGTAATTGTAAATCTTTTCTTGTTGCTTTGTAACTTCAACTTCACCAGGAAAATCATCGATTATATAATAATCAACGTTATATGGATGTTTAGCCTGTCTCACACCAAACAACTCATTGAAGTTAGCAAATGACATACTAAATAAACTGAAAATTAATGCAATACTAATAATACCTAATATAGCCATAATAATCCTCCTTTATTGATAAATACTATTTCAGATTGATGTAATTACTTATTTCAGTTACTAACAAGTCGATTGCATCTTTATTAACATCATTATGAATCGCAATTCTTAGATACTCCCCTTTGTATCCACCAATTACGATGTTTTTTGTTTCAAGATACTTTGTTAATTCTCTAAAATTGATATCACTCTTAACAAAAACCATATTAATATCTAAATGATTGCAATCTACCTCAAAACCTTTTAAACTTGATAGTTTACTAGCCAAATACTGAGCATTTTTATGATCTTCTATTAATCGTTTAGTCATTTCTTGTAAACTAATAAGTCCACATGCTCCTAAAATACCTACTTGGCGCATTCCTCCACCTAATAACTTACGTCCTCTTCTTGCCTTATGAATGAAATCTCTACTTCCGCATATAAGACTACCTATAGGACTAGCTAAACCTTTTGATAAGCAGAAAGTCACTGAGTCAACGTATTTTGTAATCTCTTTAACATCAACATTTAATGCAGTTGCAGCGTTAAACAATCTCGCACCATCAAGATGTACTTTTAGATTATGTTCTTTTGCTAAGCTAGAAACTTCTTTCATATAATCTAGTGGTAATACTACACCACTACCATGGGCGTTTTCTAGACAAATTAGAGATGTGTCAGGATAATGGATATCATTTCCTCTAATTCCTGCTTTTATATCATTAATAGGCATCATCCCATTTACTTCATTAATCAAGTGATATGAAACACCACTTAAGACTGCAGATGCTCCAACCTCGTAATTCTTGATATGTGAACCACTACCAACAATTATCTCATCACCTCGATTTGTGTGAGTATAAATTGATAATTGATTACCCATAGTTCCACTTGGGACAAATAAGGCATCCTGGAATCCAGTAATTTTTGCTGCTAAAGCTTCTAACTCATTTATTGTTGGATCATCACCATACACATCATCCCCAACAAGGGCATTTGCCATTGCCTCTCTCATTTTTTTTGTTGGTTTTGTTACTGTATCACTTCTAAAATCAAACATGTTACACCTCTTTTTAATGTTATTTATACTTCAAGTATTATGTATACTATAATAATATCATCTAATCAACTTAACAAACATAGATAATAACCATTTTTACTTATTTCAATATGTTTATTGTTGTCTTTTATTAGACTTTTGGGGATAAATCAAAAATATAGCTTATTTTTATCATTATCACTGTAAAATGCTTTATAACTATATATAATATTATATCAAAATCTAATATAAAAATGAAAACTTAGACTATATCTCTTGTTTATTATTGTCTTTAAACATATAGAATGATGCTCCAAATATAACTAAATAACCAATTATGCTTATATAATCAGGTAGTTCCCCAAGAAATGGTATTGCTAATAATGCCACAAAAACGACATTTGAATAATTAAATATTGAAATATCTTTTGCAGGTGCAAACTTGTAGGCTATGGTTGTTCCAAACTGTCCTACTGTTGCGGCTAATCCAGTTAAAACTAGAAATAGTACTTGTTGTAGTGACATTGGCTGGTACTGAATAATCACCAAAGGTAGTAAAACTAAACACGAAAATGTCGAAAAGAATAAAACTACAGTATAGTATTTCTCCTTCTGTCCAAGAATTCGCAAAACAGTATATGCTGCTCCTGCAAATCCTGCAGCTAAAATACTAGTTATATAAGGCAATAAATCAAAATTGAATGATGGTTTTATAATAAGTAACGATCCTAAAAAAGCTATAATTATTGCAATTATCTGTGTAAATTTCACTTTTTCCTTCAAAAACAGAAAACTAAAGAAAATTAGAAAGAATGAACTCAGTTTATTTAAAGCATTTGCATCAGCTGATACTTCAATCGCACTAATTGAGTAGAAAAAAAGAAGCATTCCTATTGTTCCGAAAGTTGATCGTACTAAAAGTAACTTTCTATGTTCTTTATCGCCATAGTAACTATCTTTATTATAAGTTACCATAATAAAAGCAACGATCATAGATACTCCATTTCGGAACATAACTTTTTGTGCTACAGGTAAATCACCTGCTTTTTTTACAAATATACTCATAAATGCAAATCCTAATGATGCAATTACTAATGCGATAATACCTTTTGTTTTATTAGTCATAATTTTCACCTATTATTGTTTTGTTTTCCATAATTATATAATAAAACTGCTTGTATTAATATACAAACAGTTTATTAATTACTCTGTTAAATTCAAGAACAGTTTAATCTCCTCAACAATAACTTCGAGACTATTGTTCCAGAACTCCTCATTTGTTAAATCAATCCCTACTAATAAGGCAACATCTTCTACGTCCATTTGTCCTGTTTTCTGTAGTAGTAAGTTAATTTTTTCTACAAATGATTCTCCTTGCTTTTTATATTCTGCGTAAATTCCTTTTGCGAATAATAAACCAAATGCATATGGGAAGTTATAGAAGCTTAATCCTCCACGATAGTAATGAGGTTTATAAAGCCACGCATATGGTTGAAGGAATTCTTCGTCCAAGCTATCTCCATAAGCCTCTTTTTGAGCACTTATCATCATCTCATTAAGCATTCTTACGTTTAATGGTGTGTTTTTTCGTGTTTCAAAGACATTTTGCTCAAAGATGAATCTAGATAAGATATCTACAATAACTTGTGTAGAGCCTTTAAGAGACTGCTCTAAGATAAATATTTTCTCTTGTTTATCATCTGTTTTTAAGGCAGCATTTTTTACAATTGTTTCACAAAATGTTGATGCTGTTTCAGCAACTGGCATTGTATATGATGCATTAAATCCTTTTTCTTTAAAAATTTGCTCACCATGATAAGCATGTCCAAGTTCATGGGCAAGAGTTATTACATTTGAAAAACTTCCTGTGAAGTTTGTTAGGATTCTTGATTGCTTAATTGGATAAATATTTGAGCAGAATGCTCCGCCACGTTTTCCTGGGCGTGGTGTAAAATCAATCCATTCATCTTTCCAAGCTTTTCTAGCTAAACCTTCAAGTTCTGGACTAAAGGTTCCAAAGTTGTTATAAATAAACTCCATAGCCTCTTCGTCAGTAAATTCTTTATTACTCTCACCAATCGGAGCAAAAATATCATAATATGGTAACCCATTATCGTGTCCTAATAACTCTGCTTTTCTTTTTAAATACTTATGAAACTCCGGTAAATATTTACGCATAGAAGAAATTAGTGTATCTAGAGTCTCTCTTTTAATTCGCGAATTATAAACAGCCTGATCAAGTGCGCTTTCAAAGCCTCTAAGCTCAGTTAACATATTCACTTCACCCTTGACACCATTCATTGCATACGCCACTCCTTGTGCAATTTTAGGGAATGCAGTTTGCTCAGCAAGATATGCCTTCTTACGAACTTCCTGAGATTTATGACTTGATAAGTTTCTGACTTCTGATAAAGTTAACTCCTTATCCTCATAGTTTACTTTTGCTGTTGATGTCAATTCTCCTTGTAATTGCCCCCATGCAGAAGATGAAGTCTGTTGAAATTTGGAGATTAACATCTCTTCTTTATCACTCAACAAGTATTTATTGTGTTCTACAATACCATTTAAATAATATGATGCCTCATTCAAAAGTGCATTGTTCTCAATCTTTTCAGCTAATCCTTCAACTTTTGGTAACCATTTTGAAAACTTTGTCCCCGATGAAGTTAATTGTGATGATAGTTGTTGCATCTTGTTCATATACTTTCGAGCATCCTCATTCATAGCATCAGTGCTTAGAGTTAATGAGCAAAATCCAAATGTAGTTCTAAACAAAGCTCTAATTTCCTCACCATTTGTAATATAATCTGTAATCTTTCTAACAGCGTCTGATGTATCATTTAACTCTTTATTAGCAAAAACATTAGCTCTCTCGATTAATTCGGCTATCTTTGCGATGTCATTTTGAAATTCCGATGATTCAAACGATGGATATAATGCATCCAAGTTCCATTTTCTCATAAATAATACCTCTCTTTCTAGTAATTATTCTAACATATAAAAAGTAATATATATATGTATAATATATTAAATATTGTCATTGTAAATGTCATCATATCTTCATGATATGATTATGTATACTGATGGAAATAACATTCATTTAGCGTTTTCTTGAATTTATTCATCAGTTTATAGTCCTTCACTTTGTTAGAACCATCCTCGTTTCTTAATACCTGTGCTTAATGTCTCAAGTTTGCGAAGATATAAATCTTTTGTAGATGATTTACCTAAGTTATCATTAATCATTGTCATAATTGTATTATTAGCTATATTTCTAACCATTTCAAAAATAAGAAGAAAATCATCTTTTGTCTTGATGTTATAGCCTTTAAAGCCATAACTAACTAATAGATCATACATATCAAAATAAATTGTTGAAGCTTTGCTAGTAAGTTTTGCCTGAAACTCCATATATGATGACTTAAATACATTACTAATGAGACTACGATACTTATTATCATCAAACAAATCTAAAAGGGAGTAAAATAACTCCTCCTCTGTTTTAAAAAAGTCTCCATCGTTATTTTTAAGCATCCTTTCATACTTATCAATCTTGCCGTAGATTATTTCCATTACAATGAACCAGTAAAAATCGTTTTTGTCTTCAAAATACTGATAAAAACTTCCTTTTGAGATATTTGCGATTCGAGTTATTGTATTAACTGATGCATTATTTATACTGTGGTAACTGAATTCTAAGACCCCTGCATTAAAAATACGTTCTTTTTTATCTTTAGGTAGATTATCATAAGTTTTCTTTGGCATTATCATCACTTCCCTTTGTTAGGCTCAATTTTATTATATGTGACCAGTGGTCATATGTCAAGAAATTGCTCATATTTACAAATTTGACTGATTTTAGAAATGATTTGAAGTTCAAAGTTCATAGTCGTTTTTTTTAGTACATTATTATATTATACCCTGTTACTTCACTAATGAAACAGATGAAGATAACTAGTGTTTATATTAACTAATGAGTTTATCATTATATAAACATAAAAAAAAATACTAGCCTGAGCTAGTATTTATTTTTATTTTAAAGCGCGATCAATGATTTCATCAATTGTCTCAACAGGAATAATTTCTAGCCCATTTTTAACGTCGTCTGGAATATCTTCAAGATCTTTTTTGTTATCAAATGGAATCATAATTGTTTTTAACCCACTTCTATGAGCAGCAATTGATTTCTCTTTTAGTCCACCAATTGGTAATACTCTTCCTCGAAGGGTAATTTCTCCTGTCATTCCTAAGAAATGATCAACCTTTTTATTTGTTAATGCTGAAACTATTGCTGTTGTTATAGTAACACCTGCACTTGGTCCATCTTTTGGTACTGCTCCTTCTGGTACATGAATATGAATATCATTTTCAGCAAACAATTTCATATCAATATTCAGTTTATCTGCATTTGATTTAACGTATGATAAAGCAGCCTGAGCACTTTCTTTCATAACGTCTCCAAGTTTTCCTGTTAAAACTAAATGACCTTTACCTTTATAGTATGTTACTTCAACAGGTAATGTATCTCCACCAAACTGTGTATATGCTAAACCTGTTACCACACCAACTTGATCAGATTTTTCAGCTTTTGTATTTGAGAACCTTGGTTTACCTAAGAAATCAACAACATTTTCTTTTGTAATTTCCACTTTCTCTTTTTTATCCCCAAGGATAATCTTGATTGATTTTCTAATTAATGAGCCAAATAATCTATCTAACTGTCTAACACCAGCTTCTCTAGTATAAGAACGGATTAACTCCATAGTTCCTTCGTCAGTAATTGTAAACTTTGAATCATCTAATCCATGAGTTCGTAATTGCTTTTCAATTAGATGCTCGTTGGCAATGTTTAGTTTTTCGATTTCTGTGTAACTACTAAGTTCAATGATTTCCATACGATCACGTAATGGTGCAGGAATATTTCCAAGATAATTAGCAGTTGCAATAAACAACACTTGACTAAGATCATATTGTTCTTCTAGATAATGATCACTAAACTTTGAGTTTTGTTCTGGATCTAGTACTTCTAATAGTGCTGCACTAGGATCTCCTTTATAATCAAATCCTAATTTATCAATTTCATCAAGTAAAAATACTGGATTAACAACTTTTGCTTTTTTCATTCCTTGCATGATTCGTCCTGGAAGAGCCCCTAAATATGTTCTTCTATGTCCTCTAATCTCAGATTCATCTTTAACTCCACCTAAACTTTGCTTAACGAAGTTACGTCCTAATGCCTTTGAGATTGATTGTGCTAATGATGTCTTACCTACACCAGGAGGACCTACTAAACATAATATAGTTTGTGGGTTTTTACCAGTTAATATCTTAACTGCAAGGTACTCTATAATTCTTTCTTTGACTTTTTCTAAACCAAAGTGTGTTGAATCTAAAGCTTCTTCAGCTTTTTTGATGTCTGTTTCATCAACACTTACTTCGTGCCATGGTAAATCAACTAGAAAGTCTAAATATGTTCTAATTACACCTGATTCTCCGCTTGATGCTGGAAGAGTTTGGTATCTTTGTAGTTCATATAATGCTTTCTCTTCGATATTCTTTGGCATTTTTTTGTCTAATATCTTTTGCTTTAATGCTTCTATATCGCTTTCTTTTTTTGCCTTATCTCCAAGTTCTTCTTGGATTGCACGCATTTTTTCACGTAAATAGTACTCTTTTTGATTTTCATCAATGTTTTTCTTTACTGTCATATTGATTTGATTTTCAATTTGACTCATGTACTTCTCTTTTTCAATATCCTCTAATAAATATGTAAGTCTTTTGTTTAATGAATCAGTTTCGATATATTTAAACTTTTGGTTTTCACCAATTTTTAGACTATTTGCAACGATATCACAAAGTTTGTCACTTGAAACACCGCTTTGGATTGCTTCTAGAGCAGTTTTAGGATTTTTAAGTAATGTTTTACTATTATCCACTACTTGTTTTGCTAACATTCTTACTAATGCTAGTTCCTGATCAATATTATCTTGCACTGTTGGCATTGTTTTAAATCTTGTAATAAAAAATGGGTCTGTCTGTTGGAACTCGTTAAGTTCCGCTCTTATGATTGGATCAAATTTTACTTTAAAATTACCATTTGGCAATTTAATTTTAATTCCGATTTTAGCTACAACACCAAATCCCAAAACATTTGACTGGCTTGGTGTGTCGTGCATTGGATTTTCCTGAATTAATAGTAATACATGAGAGTCATAGTTTTTCTCAGCTTCTAATAAAGCTCTTTTTGAAATATTTCGACCAATTTCAATACGAAGATCTGTATGAGGAAAAGGCGCAATTCCACGAATTGCGATGCTTGGTAAGATTCCTTCTGTAAGTACGTTCATTTGATACATAATATCACCTCTTTTTAGATTCTTCTATATATATATTATACTCATAAATACCGATTTTATCAATATATAAGCATTTATGAAACCGTGTTATATTATACTGTATTATAAATAATAAAGAAAGCAAAATGAAAAGAAAAAGTGAAATTGAAATGTCAACTTCACTTTATTTATTATACTAATCTATGATCTATTAAGATTTTCTCTAAAGTTTCAAAAACTTCAACTGCATTTTCTCCTGCAACATCAATTGCGATAACTGAGTTTTGAGGAACTCCTAAGCTCATTACAGCCATAATTGATTTCAAAGTTAATCTTTTATCCTTAAACTCAATCATAATTTCATTTGTGAACTTTCCTGCAGCTTGAACTAATAAACTAGCAGGTCTTGCATGCAATCCTGCTTCATCAATAATTTTATACTCTCTTCTCATCTTTATTCTCCTTTTATTTTACTTAATACATATTCTTTTACTTCATCATTTGTTCCTAGTGTTAAGCATACTTCAGCCATTTCTTTCATTTCAGCATGTGATAACTTACTGAATGAGTGTCTTGTTTGTAAAATTGAAGTAGCACTCATACTAAACTCATCTAGTCCTAATCCAAGAAGGATAGGAGCTGCGATTTGATCTCCGGCCATTTCTCCACACATACCTGTCCAAATACCTTCTTTATGTGATGCATCAATTACTAATTTAATTAATCGTAGTAATGATGGGTTATATGGTTGGTATAAATAAGAAACTTTTTGGTTCATTCTATCAGCAGCAAATGAATATTGAATTAAGTCATTTGTTCCGATACTGAAGAAGTCTACTTCTTTAGCGAATTGATCTGCTAAAATAGCAACTGCGGGAATTTCAACCATAATTCCTACTTTGTAATCATCTGAAACTTTTTTACCTTCAGCTATTAACTCCTCTTTACATTCTTGTAAAAGAGCTTTTGCTTTTCTAACTTCATTAAGAGTTGCAACCATAGGAAACATAATATGTAAATCTCCATGAACACTTGCTCTTAGTAAAGCTCTTAATTGTGTTTTGAATAAATCAGTTCTTTCTAGGCATAGACGTAATGCACGATGACCTAAGAAAGGATTTAATTCCTCATCCATTGGTAGATAATCTAAATGTTTGTCTCCACCAATATCTAGTGTTCTAATTACAACTTTTTTATTCTCTAATGATTCTAATACCATTTTATATGCTACATATTGTTCGTCTTCTGTTGGGAAGTTATCGTTATTCATATATAAGAACTCTGTACGGTAAAGTCCAATTCCTTCTCCACCATTTTTAATAACTCCAGCAACATCATCAGGACTACCGATGTTGGCAGCTAATTCAACATGTTTACCATCTAATGTCATACTTTTTTCATTAACGTATTTTGCCCATATTGCAACTTTTTCTAAATATTCATCATTTTTCTTTGTATAACTTTGAATCTCGTCTTCTGAAGGATTGATAATTACTTCACCATCTAATCCATCTAGAATAACAACATCGTTATTACTAACATTTTCTAGAATATTCTTTGTTCCAACAATAGCAGGAATTTCTAAACTACGTGCCATAATCGCACTGTGTGAAGTTCTTCCTCCAATATTTGTAATAAATCCTTTTACAAATTCACGGTCAAGTTGTGCTGTATCACTTGGTGTTAAATCATCAGCAACAACGATTACTTCTTCGTTAATCAAAGTTGGATCACTCAATGTTTCTCCAAGTAAGTGTGCAATAATACGACGTGATACATCTCTGACGTCTGCTGCGCGTTCTTTCATATAATCATTGTCCATACTTTCAAACATTTGTGCAAACATTTCGCTCACAGTTTTAAAAGCATGAGCACTGTTTATATTTGAAGACTTAACCATATCTTCTACTTGTCGTGCTATTTCTGGATCTTCTGCGATTTGAATGTGTGCATCAAATATCATTGCGTGTTCTTCGTCAAGTTTTTTGGCAGTTTTTTCACGAATTACACTTAATTCTTTAACACTAGTTTCAATTGCAGTTTTTAGTTTTTGTAGTTCATCTTCTACGTTTTCTACTTTGTCTTCTGTAATGTTTAAGACTGTTGCTTCAAGTTTAAATACTTTGCTAATTGCAATACCATCGCTAGCAGCGATACCTTTTATTCTCATATAAATTCACCTCTAAGTTTTTTATCAGCTTCTAATATTGTTTTTAAAGTTAAATCATCTGAAACTAGTGTATTAACATACCCACCTTTTAGTATAGCATATATTGCTTTACATTTGCTCTTTCCACCAGCAACTAACATAATTTTATTCTTTTTAATACTATCTGTTTGAATTCCGATGATTTGATCATTAATCTCGTGTTCAATAAATCTACCATCTTGATCAAAGAAATGAGCACATAAGTATCCTTCTGCACCCTTTTCAAGTAGTTCATCACGAATACCAGGATCAATATGTGCATCCCATATCCTTTGTGGTACACTTGAACCAACAACTCCTAGACTAGTGATTATTAAATCACACTCTTCAATCATTTTTAAAGTATTATCAATTATTGGATTCTCCAATAATACATTACGTGTTGCTTCATCTTTTATATAAAGTGGCGCAGGTAAAGGGTAAAAGGTACCATTGATTTTTTTACTGAATTCATATCCAATACTTAAAAATTCTTGGGTATCTTCACCGTATTCTACAGCTCCAAATAACTCTACTACTTTGATATTGCTTAGATTTTTCTCTTTAAATGAGTTTACCATAGAACTAACAGTACGTCCCCAAGACATACCAATTTTTATATCATCACGAAGATGATATTTTAGTTCATTAGCGGCAGCTCTACCAATCTCTTTAATTGTTTCATTCTCAGAAGATAGTGTTTTTACAACAACAACATTCTCAACACCAAATCGATGTTGAATTTGCTTTATTACTCGGTTAAACTCATCGCTTTCATAATTAATCTTAATATCAACAATGTTTAAATCACGTGCTCTTTTCAGTAAACGTGATACTTTTGGGCGCGACATAAACATTTCTTTTGATATTTCAGTTTGAGTTTTACCTTCTAAATAATACATAACAGCTATTTCTACTAATAAATTGCGATCTCTAGAATCCATCATATTAGTCACCAGCTTTCACTATTTTTGTCCGTAGTAAGCATTTTTTCCATGTTTGCGTAAGTAATGTTTGTCTAGTAATTTTTGACTTACTCGGCGTGCTTCAGGGTTTATTCTTTCTGCACGAAATGCCATTTTGGCTACTTCTTCCATAACTTTTGCATTATGAACTGCATCAACAGGACTTTTACCCCAAGTAAATGGACCATGATGTCCAACATTGATTCCGGGTACTTCTAGTGGAACAATATCGCTTTTTTCTAGGGTTTCAATAATTACTAATCCTGTATTATATTCATACTCACCTTGAATCTCTTCTGTAGTTAATTGTCTTGTACAAGGGATATCACCATAAAAATAATCACAGTGAGTAGTTCCATAGACAGGAATTGCTCTTTCAGCTTCTGCCCAGCTAGTAGCCCATTCACTATGAGTGTGGACAACTCCTCTTAATTCTGGATACTTCTTATACAAAGCTATATGAGTTGGTGTATCGCTAGATGGACGCATTTTACCTTCTATTACATTGCCTTCTAAATCGACAACAACCATATCACTAGCACTCATTATATCATAACTAACCCCACTTGGCTTAATAACAATTAATTTTTTTTCAGGATCGTAACCTGAAACGTTTCCCCAAGTGTAAATAACTAGGTTTTGATCAACTAATTCAAGGTTTGCCTTGAACACTTCTTGTTTAAGTTTCTCTAACATTATATCACATCCTACTATAAAGCCATTTTTTTGCTTCTTTTAGCTCTTTAACACAATCACTATGGCTGTATTCACGGTCATTATCAGCCCACATTTCGATTAAAAATGGTTTCTCATACTCTAGTTTTCGCAAAGTTTGGAATAACTCCTCAAACTTCACGGTACCACTACCAAATGGTACGCATTTAAAAATACCAGGCTTAGTATCTTTTAAATGGATTGCCTCAATATGGTTAATTCCTAGTTCTAGTTCTTTAGAAGGATCATCACACCACTGTGTTAAATTACCTAAATCAGGATATAACTGCAGATTTGGTGAATTAACTTCATTAACGTATTCAAGACCTCTTGAAATAGTCCCAATTAACCAAGTATCCATTATTTCAATAGTTAACATAATACCCATTTCTTCAGCTTTACGAGCACTATACTTTAATCCTTCAATAAATAACGCTAGTGATTCAGGTGTACTTTCTTCGTAATATACATCATATCCAGCTAACTGGATATTTTTAACTCCTAAATCAAGTGCCAAATCAATTCCTTTATCAATTAACTCATATGCTTTTGCCCTTGTTTTTTCATCACTACTACCAAACGGGTACTTTCGATGCCCACTTAAACACATAGACTGTAAGTACATATTGTTATCTTGGAGTAGCTTCACTAAATCATTTCTCTGTGCTTTGGTCCAGTTTAATCTTCCTAGACGTTCATCACTTTCATCAACACTAATTTCTATGAAATCAAAACCAGCTTCTTTTGCTGCTTTGATTTTTTGGTTCCAATTGAAGGCATTAGGGATAGCTTTTTCATATATCCCTATTTTGTTATCTTGTAATTTCAAAGTTATCCCCAGATTCTCGCAATTTCAGCTTTGAAAGCTTTTGCTGCTGCTTCTGGATCTTTAGCACCACGTATCGCTCTTCCTGCAATTACACAATGAATGTTTAAACCTTCAAATAAGACTAAGTCTTCTACTTGTAATCCACCTGTGATTGTTACTTTAAAGCCCATTTCAGCCAGTTTTTCAATTTTAGTGATGTCATCATCACTCCATTTTTTACCAGCTAACTCAGCATCTCTACTTCTATGATATACAACTTGGCTGATTCCATTATCTAACCATGCTTGAGCATGTTCGTATGTCCAATCACCATATAGTTCAACTTGCACATCGCGATCCTCACCATATTGTAATCCAACTTTTTTCATTGCAATCATGGTATTTACGTCTGCACTACAAATAGCTGTCATAGTATTTGCCCCAGCTCCGAAACATATTTCTGCTAGTGTTTTCCCAGCATCTGCACCTTTAATATCATCTAGTAATATTTTGTTTGGAAACATTTGTCGTAATACTGAAGTAGCTTTTGCTCCTTCTGCTACGTGAAGAATTGTACCTACTTCAACGATATCAATAATATGTCCATATTTTAATACGCTTTCTACTGCGTCTTCTAAACTTGTGTTATCTAATGCTACTTGTAATAGTGGTAATTTCATTTTCATTCTCTCCTAAGTTAATTTTTAAGCGACTAAAAACCTAATTTTAGTCGCTTATTATTTTATAATCCTAATGCTTTTGATACTTTTTCTTTAATTTCTTGAGCACTTAATAAGTTAACTAAACCAACGACTTTACATGATTCTGGAACATTTGTAAATTCCTTTGTTAATTGTTGAGCAACTAAAACTAAATCATAGTTTTTAGCTTGTCCTTTTGCCTCACCAACACTCGCGTGATCTACTTTAAACTGTAGTCCCATTTCACGAAGTACTTGTTCAATTCTCATTTTAATGATTTGGCTTGATCCCATACCATTACCGCATGCTGCTAAAACTCTTAACATAAATATTCTCCTTTTCTCTTATACTATAGTAAAGATTTGAAAGGTAAATCATTTTCATTTTCGAAAGCATCTTCGAAACCACGACGGTGATGATATTCAATTCTTAATCTGTCTTGTGGATAAGTGAATTTCCCTCCAACTTCCCATATAAATGGGGTGAACTTATATTGTAATCTATTTTTTCTCATATTCCATAATACTAAAATCTCTTTAGGATCTGCTTGGAAGTTTGACCAAATATCATGATGAATAGGAATTACTACATCAGTTTGAAGACTTTCAGCCATTCTTAAAATTCCCATAGCAGTCATTTTATCAGTCATACCGATTGGGTTTTCACCAAAACTTCCTAATGCAACATCAATTTTGTGATCTTTCCCATGTTTGCAATAATAGTTTGAGTAATGTGAATCACCACTATGATAAACATTACCACCAGGTGTCTCAAATAAGTAGTTTACCGCAAGTTCATCCATATCTCTTACTTGTTTACCTTTTAAAACCATACCTTCTGGTGCTGTAACTAGTTCAGTTCTATCAAATGAATCTAAAACTACGATATTAACATCATTTAGTTTAACAACATCTCCAGGTCTTACTGTTTGTAATCTATCTTCTGGAACTCCCCATGATCTCCATAGGTCTGTACAAGCTCTAGGTCCAATAAATGGTACTCCGGGACAATTTTGCACAATTGCAGCTGCAACATTTTCATCAATATGATCACCATGATCATGAGTACTCATTACTGCATCTAACTCTTTTATTGCAAATGGATCAATTACAACAGGTACATTTCTTAAGTTGGGTTGTGTAATTTTTGCCCCAACTGCTCTTGTGTGTTGATGCCAATCTTTCATTTGTTTTACTTTTTGTGTCCTTTTACCTGATTTAACCCATAAATCCAATAAGATATTTGTGTTGTTTTCAGTTTTTAGCCACATTCCAGTACAACCTAACCACCATAATGCAACGCTACCTTTTGCAACTTTTTCGTTTTCTATTTCTTCATTTAACCACGTTCCCCACTCTGGGAATGTGCTTAATATCCAAGATTCTCTTGTAATATTATCAATTTTTGCCATTTTGTCCTCCTATTTAAATATATCTAATATTTCTTGTTTTGTCTTTGAAGCTAAAATTGCTTCAAACTTAGTTTCATCTGCTAATACACCAACTAATGCTTGCAACATTTGTAAATGAGTATCAGCATTGACACATGATAGTGTAACCATTAATCTTGCTTGATGCTCAGGAGCATCACTGAATGAAACTGCTTCTTCACATAGTGTTACAGCAAAGCCAACTTTTTTACTCCCTGCTTCTGGACGTGCATGAGGCATAGCAATGTTTGGTGCTATAACTATATATGGTCCATACTCTTTAACTGAACTTATCATAGAGTCTACATATGATTGCTCAATAAATCCTTGTTTAAGCAATCCTTGACTTGATGCTATGATTGCATCTTCCCAGTTATCGAATCCTTTTTCAAAACTAATTAAATCCTCTGTTAGTGTGAAACCTTCGATCATTTTTTCATCACTCCTTGTGTTTTATTGCATAGTAATATCTTACATTAACATTTTATTATTTGCGTGCACATTTGTAAACATTATTTCAATAACTGAACAAAATTTCACTATAAAATGTTTTTATTTAACCAATTGGCAACTCCATTATCATTGTTAGAGTCTGTTATAAAATCAGCGGCTGCTTTAGCTTTTTGGCTTGCATTAGCCATCGCAATACTTGTTCCAGCTGTTTCTAGTAAACTTACATCATTATCCTGATCACCAAAAGCGATAATTTCATCTAGATTATAGCCAAAATACTTTGCAAGGTGTCTAAGTGCATTTCCTTTACTGGCACCTTTTGGATTTATATCAATAAATCCTTTCTGACTAGCAGCTATCTCAAATCTATTTTTACTTGTGAATAATCTCTTTGCATTTATATATTTATCGTCATTCTCTTTTTCAATTAAGAGTATTTTATTGATACTATAGTTATTTACGATTTCATCTATATCTCTTATATCCTCAAAGATACAACGATCTTTTTTCATTAGTAATTGATTTCTCTTCTCAAAAAAATCAACACGATAATTTGGTTTGGAAATTATTTTCTCTTTTGTGTATGGCATGTATATCATATTTTCTTTTTCACAGTACTCCATAATCTCACGTACATCATTTTTCTCAAGTTTTAGTTCATATATCGTTTTGTCTAAAAAAGGATGTCCAATTACACTCCCGTTGTAAAGAATCATTGGATCCTCCATTTTTAAAGGCTCAATATATTCTTTTACTAGTTGTTCTGGTCTTCCTGTCGCAATACAAAACCTAATTCCTTTTTCTCTTAGTTTGGCAATTGCCTTAAGATTCTCATCTGATATCTTTAAATCACTGTTTAGTAGTGTTCCATCCATATCAGAAATTACCATTTTTATCATAATTCACCTCTAATAAATAGCAAATCCCAAGAAATTCATCTTGGGATTATACTATAATTTGCAGTCTATTTAAGTTCTTCCCTCATTGTTGTGAAGTAAGTTTCTTTATGTCTTCTGTATTGCAATTGTGGGATTACCATTAAGATACCAATTAATAAGATTGGAACGATAATTCCAGCAACGTCAGATAGTAATACTGTACCAGCCCATAATGTAGCCCAGTCAAACATACCCATCCATCCAATTACTTCAGATGGTCCAACTAATACTCTTAATACTAATGCACTACCGAATACTTGAATCATACCAGCTAAGAATGGAATGACAGCAGCAGCTCTACGTCCACCAGCTTTGTTAGCGAATACTGCTAAAGTACCGTTATCAAAGAATAAGCAGATGAAACCAGCAATAATTAGAATTTCAGATTTTAACAGAATTAATACACCGATTGCTAACATTTGCCCAAAGAATCCAAAGATGAATCCGTATGTTGGAGCATTTGGAGAGAATCCGAATGTTACAGCACAATCTACTGCAGGTACAGAACCTGGTAATAATTTTCCAGAAATCCCTTGGAATGAGTTAGTTAATTCACCAACGAACATTCTAACACCTGTTAAGATAATTGTTATATATACTGCGAAATAGGCAGTTGTTTGGAAGATGTAAGTACCAAACCAATATTTGCTTTCGTCATAAGTAAACGCGTCTTTCCCTACGATTAACATGATAATACCTACGAAGAATGTCATAATAACAACATTTGAAACAACATTGTCATTGAAGATAGATAGCCAACCTGGCATATTTACTTCATTAACATCATGTTCTCTATTTCCAATTTTACCTGCTACTTTATAAGCAATCCAAGCACCAAACATTTGCTGATGACCAACTGTGAATCCAGCTCCATCAGTAACTTCGTTTGTAGCTTCAATGATTAAGTTAGAAGCAACAGCCCAATATGTACCGATTAATAATCCAGTAACAACGATGATACCTAAGCTTGCAGGATTTCCTCCAGCACCTTCGATAACATAGTATAAAGCCCATAATAATACGGCACTTTGTTGATACATAATGTGTCCAGTAATAAATAATGTTCTGATTTTTGTATACTTTCTGAACGCTACATAAAGAATGTTCAGTAAGAATGCAATAAGCATAACATAACCAATAAATTGTAAACTATCAACTGTATCTAGAAATTCAGTTGCAGAAGTTTGCCCATAGTAAGGATCAATAACTTGTGCAGTAATACCAAACTTTTCAGTTAATGCAACAATTACAGGTTTGAAAGTACCAACTAGTCCCCCGGTACCAACTTGTAAAATTTTGAACCCTACATACGTTTTAATAAAACCAGCGAATGATTCATACCATTTTTTACCAAGTAACATGTATCCTAAGAATACTACTGTACCAAGTAATAATGGTGCTTGCCCTAAGAACTTATTAATAAAGTCCAAGAACACGTCTAAAATAAAATCCATTAAAAAAACCTCCAAATTATATTTTTGTGCGCTCACGGTGTAAACGCTTTTTTCATAATTCAAGTATGCTATAGGGTTAAAATTTTGTAAACATTTTTTCCCTTGTTGCACAAATGTTCACTTTTTTTATAATCATTTTTAAATAAATTACAAATAAACACGTTACACAAAATACCTTTAGACGGCTTTATTAAGAGGTATTAAATACTTTGATATTCAAATAAGTTTGATGTGCAAACAAAGTTAGAAGTTATGTGACTTTAAATATTCAGCCAACAATAATGATATAATGTAAAACAAAAAAACTACTGAAAATTCAGTAGTTTCCATTAAATTTTATTAGCGATTACATTTCTATTAATTTTCGTAACGCATGCTCAAATCCATCATCATAACAGTTTTTAGTTATGAAATCAGCTCTTTGTTTTAAAGGTTCAATTGCATTGTTTGTTGCTACTGTATATCCTGCTACATCAAACATGCTGTGATCATTATCTTGGTCTCCTAGGACAAGAACATCAGTCATTTCAATATTATGCTTTGCTGCTAAGTATTTAACTGCGTCTCCCTTACTTGTGTTTTCAGGATTAATATCGATAAAGACACTTGAGCTTTTTGAAACTGTTATTCCTGGATATTTTATTATTTGATCGTATAGGTGATCCTTCTTTTCTTCATTCTCTTCAAGAATTAGTATTTTAGGAATATCATTATTACCAATTATCTCCTCATTTGTAGTTATTCTTTTAAATGTAGATTGTTGTTCGATAGGTAATGTTTCATTCCTTCTGTTAAAGTAGTCCCATCTTTCATTAGGGATTGTGTGAATTGCATCACTTGTATAAAGCATATATACTACATTTTTGCTTTGTAAATAATTTGCGATTTCGAGTGCTATTGTTTTATTGATGCTTTCTTTATATATATAGTCATTATTATCTAAGTTCATAATTATACTACCATTGTAGAGAATTGCTGGTAATTGTAGTTGCAATTCCGACTTATACTCTTTTATTAGTTGCTCGCATCTACCAGTTGCTACAGTAAAGAGAATTCCCTTACTCTGTAGTTCTCGAATCATTTGCAAGTTAGTTTCTGAAATTTTACTATTTTTGTCTAGAAGAGTTCCATCCATGTCTGTTACTACCATTTTAATCATTTTAAGTTTTCTTCCTTTCTTTTACATTAAAAAAACCTTATCAAAAATAAGGTTTTTAGAATTTATTATTCAATAACTAAGCTATCTACTAAGAAATCTATAGTTTTTCTATAAACTACTTCACTGCTTACAGCAGCATTGTTGATTGCAGCCTTAACTTGCTCAATACCCATATTGTATTGTGCAGCGATTTCTGCATATTTTACTTCTAGTTCCTCTTCTGTAGCAGTAATTTCTTCATGTTTACCAATTTCTTCAATAACTAGATTATATGATAATGATCTTTCAGCATCTTTTAACATATTTTTTTCAAAATCTTCTTTAGTGATTCCACTAAATTGTAAATATGTTTCTAAGTCTAGATTATATTGTTTTGCTTGTCCAGCTACATTGTCAACTAATCTTTTCTTTTCTTCTTCAATCATTTCTTTTGGTAATTCAAATGTTGCATTTTTTGCAGCTTCTGAAACAACAAAATCGATTCTAGCGTTTTTGTTAGCTTGAATTAAATTGTTAGATAATTGTTTGAAAGCATCAGCTTTTAAATCAGCGATTGTTTCAATACCTTCTTTTTCTAATTCTTTAACAAACTCATCAGTTAGTTCAGGTAATTCTCTAACTTTCATTTCGTGTAATTTCACTTTGAATACAGCATCTTTACCTTTTAGGTTTTCTGCTTGATACTCTTCAGGGAATTTAACGTTAAGATCTTTTTCTTCTCCTAAAGCCATTCCAATCATTTGTTCTTCAAATCCAGGAATGAATTGTCCACTACCAATTAATAATTCATAGTTTTCAGCTTTTCCACCTTCAAATGGTTCACCATCTACAAATCCTTCAAAGTCAAAGATTGCAGTGTTTCCATTTTCTAATGTTCCTTCTTCTTTTAGTACTAACTCAGCGTTTTGTTCTAAAAGTTTTTCGATTTCAGCATCTACAGCTTCATCTTTTACTTCATCACTTTGTTTAGCGAATTTTAATCCTTTGTACTCTCCTAATGTTACTTCTGGTTTAACTGCTACTTCTGCAACATAAGTAAAATCTTTCCCTCTTTCAACTTTAGTGATATCTAAGTCAATTTTAGGTTGTGCTACTACTTCTAGGTTGTTTTCAGTAACTGCTGTAATATATGTTTCTTGTAGTACGTGATTTATTGCTTCTTCATATAGTGATTCAACACCGTAATGTTGTTCAAAAATCGCTCTTGTTACTTTACCTTTTCTAAATCCTTTTACTTCAACATCTGCTTTGATTGTGTCAAATGCATGACTTAATCCGTGTTCGAATTGATCTTTTGATACTTCAATCTCAATTCTTACTTTGCTACCAGATATTTTATCGATTTTAGCCATTATATTTCCTCCTATTTAATAAATAATCAATTAATTATAACATAATATTATTTTTTGTAAACTAATAAGTTTAGAGTTTACGTAATTCATCTAGTATTTCCACCATTGCCCAAGTATCTTGCTGACAATATAATGTTAATGCATGTAATGATTCCTTTAATTCGGCTTCATTTAACTCACAAAAACGGGCGTATGTATACACTGCTTCCATCCCATTACCTACAACCATTCCTTTATATGTTAAGTTGCTAAATATTGGTAGGACCTTCTTAATACTATAACTTCCATATAGATCCTCACTATAATAATTGACACTCTTCGCACGTTCCGAATCATATCCTAATCCTTCATACATCTTAGTATTTGTTTTCACTATATGCATTAGATCAAATAAACGAGAATTTATATTGTGGAGTTTTTCAGCATGTTCAGGATAGAATTTAGCCAACTCCTTGATTCGTGTTTTTTCAAAGGCTTGATTATAGACAAGAACACTACCGTCATCATCTGCGATATATTCACATAGTTTTTCTACTAGTTCTAAACGATGATCAAAATGGTCTTTGCATAAAAACTCATAATGATCTTTTTCCTTATCACAAACCCCTGGTTCTCTTTCTATATGTAAACTAAATTGAAAGAGGCTTTGCATATAAGCCTTTTCTCCCTTAAAACGAGGAATCGGGCACGGAAAACTCTCAAAATCTAGATGGTATATGGGGTATCTTAATTCATTAATACCATCTCTAACTTTATCAATATCAAGAAATGCTTTCTTTGTAATTGCACAATCTCTTTGAATTTGGTTGTTTCTTCGTGTTAACCATTCATGAGGAATATCCTCCATTGAGTAATATCCTTCCTCAATCAAATCAAATGTCTCATGTTTAGTACCTGCTTCATCTTTAAATCCATTATGATTGCTTAAAAACTGTAGAATACTGTTTTTCTTTGGTAGCATATCAAAACATAAGTCTTTAAAAATACATTGTCTTTGTTTTTTTAGCTGACAATGTTTTCCTAAATGAACTCGAGATTCATCATCATTTAAGATTCTTTCAATAACAACATTTATGTCGTTTTCAATTTTTCCAAGTAACTCTCGTGTTACTCTAGTTAAATCAATGAATGTGGTTATATCGTTTCCATAAACTCTTTCGCCTTCAAACATCTCTCCATCATATACATACTCATGATTTAAAACGCCTAAATAGTATTTGGCATCAGGTATTTCCTCTTCGATTACAAATCTCTGGAAGGCTAAATCATACACATATGTTCCTTCATCGGTAAAGCGATTAAAAAGTCGTTCTCTTTTCTTCATATATTTCGGATTATCGAGTAGACTCGGGTCTCTTTCTTCACATAAATGCATAACACCAAACTCATCTTTATAGAATATCGAGTATTTTACTTTATTTTCACTATAAGTCATACTCATATATTTATTTGAAGTAGTAGCTTTTACCTCGATTATATTAATCTGACTTTGATCCTTATTGAAGATATCAACATAACACATTAAATTAAATCCGTTATGTTCCCTCATAAATAGTTTCTGTGTACCGTACTTTGTCCCGTACTGTGTTTCTCCTCGCCACTCACTCATAACCTTACGAGCCGCCAAGACCTCAACAAGATTATAATATGGCATCATTACTTGAAGATGTTCTAAGTCGGGTTCTAAAAAGTCTTCATCAACATTAAAATCAAAATTTTCAAGTGAATCAATAATATCATAAAAACGGTCTTTCTCAACATCGTCAACATCTTTACGTTTATAAATATTGTTTAAAGCTGGGTATCTATTACATCGAATATACTCCATAAACTTACTCTTGGTAATATTCATACTACTCATCAAATCACCCCTATACGCTGTGAATTAGTCCCAAAAACTCCCTGTTGTGAATGTTTGGTCCAAACTCATGCAAAGTCATATTATTTTCAAATGTATCTAGTAACTCCGCTAATGAACGCCACTCTGTTTGCATTTTCAATGATATTTCTTCTTCTGTATAATTTGCTTTTCCAGTATCCTCAATAAACTTACACTTGAAATATACATTTTTCCAAGCAGTATCCTCAAAATATTCATTAACTTCAATAGTCTTCTCGATTACGACACATTTAATTCCTGTCTCTTCAAGAACTTCTCTTTCACAACATTCCTCCCACGTCTCATTTTCTTCTAATCCACCACCTGGAAATGTCGTAATATCATATTTAGCTAAATTAACAACTAAATACTTCCCATCTTTTTCAATTACTCCACGACATGCGATTGATTGTGGGATGTCTTTAACGTCTTCTTTAATTAATCCGTTATCATAAATATCAATAATCATTCTTTCACCTCAAAATGAAAATGCAGTTCACACTGCATCATTTATTAATTCTTCAATTTTATTTTGCAAATTATTTACGCTGAATGGTTTCAGCATATAGTTGGTTGCTCCTAGATCAACTGCTTGCATAACTTGATCTTTGTTTTCAATCTTAATCAATACTAAAATAATTACATCTTTAAATTTCTCTAAATTACGTAAATTAACTAACGTTTCACGACCACTCATAATAGGCATATTCCAGTCAAGAATAATCATATCTAACTCTTCAATCTCTAATGCTTTTTCAATTCCATCTTTTCCATTTTCTGCTTCAAAAAACATAAATCCTAAATCTAAAACACAATCTTGAACAATCTTTCTTATTGTATCGGAATTATCCATACATAATATATTAGTCATCTCATAACCTCCCAAGTAATTATGCAACCAAAATAATTGTATCATAAGTAATTCATTTTTAAAAGTCTGTAAAAAAAACTACTCAAAATTGAGTAGTTTAAGGGTTTATTGTAGATGTGCTCTTTTAGCAGGTAGACTTTCTCTTAGTTTATTTTTGATAAATTCCATTGCATCTGTAGGAATATCTCTTTTTACCATTACCATACCACTATTCTTATTAACATATACATATAAATACTCTGCAGTTTCTGTTGCACTATAGAAATCCATCCATTTTTTAGGTAAACTTCCATCTTTAATAATATATGTTAAGCCTTCATCATCAACTTCATATGACATTTGAAATTGATCAGCATCTTTATCATATTGTTTTCCTGCATTTTTTTTAGCAAAGAAGTACATTACTGCGATAAATGAGATTAAACCTAGACCGATAAATGTAAATGTGTAGTTTCCATCTCCAATGATAAATGGGGCAATCATCAAGTATCCTATTGAAATTGCGAATAACGCTATATTAAATGGTTTCATAAAACTTTGTTTCATGTGATTAGTCACAAAATTTATATAATCTTCTCTAGTTACATGTTGTGTGAATGAATATTTCATATCAACAACTCCTTTCTATCTTCATATATATATTACCATAGATAAAAAATAATCCAAATATTTTCACAAGTTTATCATAAAAAAGCAAAAAAAAGGCGATAAATCGCCTTTAATTACATGTAATAGTCATCATCATCTTCTTGTTTGTCAGTAGCATCTTCCTCAACATAACCATCTTCAAATACATCGTATTTTCGATTTTTCTTATCTTCTTTATAAGTCTTAAACTCATCTGGATCATAAAAACTACGATTTGGATTAAATGTTCCTAAAGTTATTGTATCTGTTAAAATATCATGGATACTTTTATGATCTTGTCTAAATAATACAAATAGAAACTCAATAAACGAGATTGGCATTAATAACACTTTTACTACTTCTCTAATAATTAAAGTCTGACGGGGAACTGTTTCTAGATTTCCTTGTCTAACACTTAATTTAAGAGCCATTTTACCCAATGTTTTCCCATTATATGCAACTGCGAAGAACACATAATAAAGCGCATATATTAAAGAATATTCCCAATAAGTATAAACAATTGTAGTTGTTCCAAATACTGTTTGCTCATAATGACCTAATCCAAATAATAAAGATGCAAGACTAAGCAGTAATCCCATAATAATCATATCAATAATAAATGCTATTAACCTTGCCCCAACTCTATGCTCATATTTCATTCTATCAACCTCCATCTCTTCTATTATATAACAAGATATTAAATATTTAAATTATCATTTAAAATTTCTTTGAAGCTCTATTTATGGGCTTTATTTCAACATCCAAACTATCATAAAAAGCTTTTGCTTCTTCGTTTTCAGCAACAAATAAATAGAATAAATCACATTTATATGACTTAAACCATTTTTCTGCTTCTAAAAAGAGTTTTTTAGCTATTCCTTTATTTCGATATGGTTTTTGAACATAAACCCAGTCAACATAACCAATTCTATGAAAATCCATAAAGCTTATTTCATAAATTACATCAATTCTTCCTATAACCTCATCCTTATCAATACAAAGAATCGTATCATTAAATGGATAATCTTCAACTTTGTGTGATGTAAATAAATCAATGTGTTTTTTCTCATCAAGAGGTTTAAACACATTAGGTTCTAATATTCGAGATTTCTTCTCAAACTCAGTTAGTAGTAATACATCCTTAGATGTCATTTTTCTATATTCCATTATTTCCTCCTAGTAATTTATGCTGGCGATACAAAATAGGTCACAATAGCGATAAAAGGCAATGCTCCAAGACTTAAGATATCAGCAAGTAAATAGAAGTGCCTTGTATACTTTTTCTTTGTTATTGTATTGACGATATTGATAATCGTATATAAAACAGCTAAGATAATTAAATATAATATAATCATTTCATATCGAGGGAATCCCCCAAAGTATGCGAAATGTCCATCCAAGTCAACACCAGCAAGGAAGTTTACAGGGATATATTGAATCAATGAAATTACTGGAAATATTATTACACTTATTGTCTCATCCTTGTAACGATAGTAATTGATTACTAGTAATATTATTATCAAGACAATTGGATATAAGTATAAAAAATATATTTCATCTACAAAATTCATACTCTCAATCATAACAAACCCAAAAACACACCCAAAGACAAAAACACCTACTTTTAGTAACTTAAACTTTCTTTCCATCATAGCTTTCTTCCTTTACATTTCTTTTTGATATTAAACCAATGAACAATAGTATAATTGCGATAAAGATAAAAAATCCTCCAAACAAAAACAACATTCCTGTTTCATTCATACAGTTCGGATCAATGCCACAATTTGGATAGAGTACATAATTTTGATATAAATAATCATACATATAAGTACTACCTATAAATAACGATATCAATCCAAGGATATTAATAATGATAATACTAGTATTAGTACGATATCTGTAAATCATAAAGGCGGCAAAAACTCCAATAAAAATGACACTTATTAAGAACATATAGATTGTATACATATCGTCATCTCCTTACTACTCATTACTTATTATATCAAAAAAAGTCCATTAAATGGACTTTTAGTCTAATTATTTACAACATCTTGTGATTTCATTGTCATTGTGAAAGCTTGACTTACTCTAATTAGTACAAATAAATATGCAAACCTAAAAATAAGGCTATAAAATAATAAAATTGTACTAAAGTTTATTGCCCCACGTACACTTTCTGGTAAGGCTATCAATGAATATATTAAGAGCAAAAAAACTAACACTAAAGAAGCAATCCCAATGATAAAGAACCCAATAAGTTTATTTGCATTTGGCGTTTCAAGTTTATATTCTAAATCTTTTGGGTGTAAGTTCTCATATAAAACTGTAAAAAATCTAACAACTTTATATATAAAAACCGTATTTACAACTAGTCCAATATATATAATAAGAACTAGTAAGTAAATAATAATCCTTCCACCGCCATTATAATATGGGTTTGTAAGACTAGTCATAAATGATGTCAAAAGCACAAACCCACTTAAAACTAAACCTAATATACTTAGAATAAATAAGAATGTATATAATCCATTTAACAACTTAACTCCATCCAGTACTCTCTTAATTGAATTTTTAACACATCCTGAATAAATTTGGTGAAATCCTGATAAACTAATCAACGAAACAAATAATCCTGATATTGAAACAATATTCTGTTGAAACGAACTAACTCTTGCATTTGGATTAGACACATCCTTGAAAAATATTGACTCTGCAAAAAATAAAGCGAAATTCAACACCATTATCACTTGAAAAATCATTAACAAACGCATTTCTTTACTTTTCCCAAACGTAAACATTTTCTCTTTCATGCGAAGTGAGTTAAGGAACTCACTTCGATACTTCTCTTCAACAAAATTTTCTGTTTTCGGTAAAACACTGTCCTTACTTTCCATTCCTTCATCCCCTTTTATATAGTAATTATACCACTACTACGATATAATTTCTTCACAACCAAATAAAACTATAATAAAAATAAATATACACCAATCAATACAACTGCAATATCGGCAAAAATATGCACTATCCATGAATTAATAATACTTTTATTTGTTTCATTAACATACACTAAAAATAGCCCCACTCCCATTAAACCAAATACTGCTACTATTCCCATACCAATATTGAATATACCAAATAATACTAATACATGATAAACAGTAAATAAAGCACTTGATACAAGATATCCAGTTAGCTTATTAATCTTTAAAAAATGTTGATAAATAAATCCTCTAAAGAAAAACTCCTCAATAAATGAATTTACAAAACTCAAGTATATTCCCGCTAGAATAATATTCTGCAGTGTAATTCCTCGATCGTTTAACCCACTAACTAAAATATCAGGTTCAATTATAACCTTTAATATAAAGTATCCAATTATTGTTAAAACAAATAATGTACCCCCAATAATAAACGAGGTTTTTAAATGACTTATTGTTACATCCTTAATATTGTACTCTTTTATAAACGTAGTTTTCTTCACAAAATATATAACAACTAAAGGTATAATAACTAATAAAATAATCTTATACCCTTGTTTAACAAACGAGTTCAACTCTAGAACTTGCTCAAGAAAAATCAATACACCAATCAACACTATGCCTAAAATCCTTATCAATTTACTCATAGTTCACCTCGTTTTTGTTAGTAATCACCTTATGTAATAAGAAATAAAAAAGGGATTTATTGAACCAAACCCTATATCAATTAATTAAGAGAATTACTCGAATCCAATAACAAGTATCATTATCGAAATAATTATAAAGAAAAAACCTGAAACAACTGTCATTGCAATAGCTAGTGACGAGTATTCTCGTTCTCCCTTTAATCTAAAATAATCATTAAATCGAAGCATCTTCTCTGGTAGAAAAATATTTACAACCCCTACACAAATCATTAATAACGCCAAAAAATACTGCATCAAAATCTCCCCTTTTTTCTGTAACATAAAAAACTACGCTCCCGCTTTTATATATATTTTATCATATTACAAGATAATAAAAAACAAACTAATTGCATTCTCATATTAATACAGAGGTTACAATACTTTAAAAAAAGCGAACATTGAGTTCGCTTTTCTAAATGTAAAACTGTTTTACAAATCTTAATTACCCCAAACTCCTATAAAAAACAAAGAACTCAAAAGTGAGATAATAATTCCACTTACCATAAGAAAAACATGAGCATTATCACCCCAAAGTTTTTCAGCACGCGCATGAAATAAACGATATACAATAAACTCACTTTTAAACACTGAACTAATAAAAATATATACTCCTATTAGTAGCATTAGACTACCCCATAAATAATTCATATATCTGCTCCTTTCAAAATAAAACACTTATTATGATTAAATTGTATAACCTCTCTCATAGAACTGATAGGTTATACTATGACTTTTCCTTCTTAAAACGACTTATATGATTATATAAAATAATGGTGCTTCCAATTAATATAAATATAAACGCTAATAATTCAAAATAAACACAAATAACTAAAATATGAGTATACACTCCATTATTACCACCACTTATCAAAATATCAGTCATCTGAAAAAAAGATATAATAAAAACTAATCCTCCAAAAATGAACAATACATTGGCTATTTTTTTCAAGTAAATCCCTCTCCTTCCCAATCTTTATGCTATACACTAAAACATCGTGTAACTATAAAAAATAAAGTAAAAACTGTCAGAACCATTAATGTAAAATTGTATATCAAATACTTAAAAGATAACTCATCTTTAGTAATCGTAACAATTGCTTTACCTTTTTTGATTATTGTACTACCTATAATAAAAATAACAAAAAAGTAAGGTGATACTACTAAAGATAGTAAAAATACAATTAACACAATAGAATAAACCAAAAGTGTTCTAAGATATAAATTTCTCAAGTAACCACATCCCCAGTATATTTAAATCAACTTACTCTGTTGTAATTGCCCTTTTAATTGCAAAATCACTATCTAAAAAATCATCTAGTTCCACAATCTCTAACGCAATTGCCTCACTTAGCTTAAATGTTTCAAGACCATCCCAAACATATAAATCACTGTAGCAACTGCCATTACCAACAGTAATTAAATCATACACATACTCATATGTGCCATCTTCATATACAACCACATCAATATATGCAACGTCACAATGTATATTTTTTGCTGTTTCAATATAGTAAATGCGTTTATCACCAACAGTAAGACTTGATTTATGCAGAGGCATTTGTCTTCCTAATGCAACATAAACGATAATCAATAAAACAACTATGGCAATACCAATCACACAATACTTCTTAGTCATTGTCATCACATCTCCTCTAAAATAAATTATAACATATCTAAAAATCATAGTAAATCATTGATATCTCCGTTTCAGGTGTAAAACTATAAAAAAAGACATACTAGATATTTGCATCTAATATGTCTTTTTATACTTGTACCTATTTCAGATAATAGAACATAATTATCTACTTCTTTTGTTACGTTGCTTATTATCATGTCTCGAAAAACCTTTTGGTTCAATTTTTTTCTTTTTGGCTTTTTTTCTTGAATATGAATATGTTTTCTTGTTTGTGTTCTTTTTACCGTCATTCTTTTTTGATTTATTACTTTTCTTCTTTGGAGGTGAAACAACTATTTTTGAAGGATCTATTGATAACTTAGGATCCTTTGCCATAGGTATTTTCATATTAATGTGTTTTTGAATATCTTGTAGTAAATCATACTGATTCGGAGAACAAAAGGCAATTGTAACACCAACATTTCCAGCACGACCCGTTCTACCAATACGATGAATATAAGTTTCAGGTACTTCTGGTAAATCATAATTTATTACATGAGATAACTCGTCTACATCAATTCCTCTAGCTGCGATATCAGTTGCCACTAAAACTCTTATTTGCCTCTTTTTAAATGCATTAAGAGCCTTTTGTCTTGCTGCTTGAGATTTATTACCATGAATGGCTGCTGATTTAATTGATGCATTATCCAAGTCCTTAACAATATCATTTGCACCATGTTTTGTTCTCGAGAAGACTAAAACAGATTTTAACTCCTCATTTTTCAGTAATTTGATTAATAATTTCGCTTTTGATTTTTTTGATACATAATACACTGATTGCTCAATAACATCTATAGTTTCTTCAACAGGTGTAACTTGAATTCTTTCGGGATTCGTTAGTAACTCATTCGCAAAACTTAGGATTGCTTTAGGCATAGTAGCTGAAAAGAACATTGTTTGTCTTTCTTTTTTTACCATTGATACAATTTTCTTTACATCTTTAATGAATCCCATGTCAAGCATTCTATCAGCTTCATCTAAAACTAGATAGTTTACATCTGACAATGACAACTTTCTTTGTTGAATTAGATCAAGAAGTCTCCCTGGTGTCGCAACTAAAATATCAACACCTTTTTGCAAATCTCTTACTTGTCTTGCTTGCTTTATGCCACCATATACGACCGTCGAGTTTACGTTTATATATTTACTATATTCCACAAAATTATCATATATCTGTAAAGCAAGTTCTCTCGTAGGTGCTAAAACAAGTGCCTTTATCTTTTTCTTACTTTTATTATGCTCAAGTTTTTCCTTATATATGTTTTGAAGTATTGGCAAAGCAAAAGCAGCAGTTTTACCAGTACCCGTTTGAGCACTACCCAAAACATCTTTTTTATCAAGTAACACTGGTATTGCCTTCTCCTGGATTGGGGAAGGTATAGAATATCCTTTAAGTGTTACTGCCTTCAATATCGGTTCAATAATATTTAACTCATTAAAATCCATTATAATTGTACTCCTTTATAAAGAGATAGTGTTTATTACTTCCATTTACTATCCTTATCATTATTTGTATAACCTTAACAAGCATACCACATGTAGTTCATATATCATAACAAAGTATTTAAATAATGAAATACTATATGTAAAATACACGATTTTATACTGCCCTTAAATAAAATATATATATGAGTAATAAAAAAAGACCCTAAGTTCTATGTAAAATTATATGTTGTTCAGTAAATCACTACAGATACAACTAATGACGTGAACACTCCCCCACTTACCTGATTACAATTTGAAGAAGGGGCTTCATGGGTAAACCGAGCTAGTGCTCGCAAAATTACCACACTATAAAGGCTGTTCGGCCCCTATATAATCATAAATATTAAGGTTTAACACATTGTATCCTTTTTTTAATTTTGTACATAAAAAATACTATTAGAGATGTTACAATAATATTGAAGGGATGAAGTTTTTAATAACATTTACGATCCATATCTTGTAGAGAAAAGGGGTTTATAATGAAAAAAATAATGTATACTATCTTAACTATTTATGTTTTATTACTTTCTAGTTGTTCAAGTGAAAATAATAATGATTTTCAAGATAATCAAAGCAATATTATTTCAACAGAGATAACTAAAAGAGAAATAACTCAAGATGAGTTTGATTCAACCAATTATTATTTGAACACCTATAACATAGTAGTCTTATATACTGATGGTTGGTGTTCTTATTGGAATCATAAGGAGATACTAGTAAACAATTATAGAATTACTATATCAAACCAATGTAACACACTTAAGGGAATTCCTTATTTCAATATTGATGGATTTGCTGTAAGGATTGAGGATTACATAATAAACGATTATATATTTGATATAAGCGATCAAAACACCCTAGATATTTTGGGGATTGAGTTTGAAGTTATCTCCTAGATACATTACTAACTAAAAAACTTGAAACAATAAAAATGTTAAATCAGAAAATCTTTCAATCTAAGTAAAAAAGAGACTTTGGGAAATCATTAATACAGAATAGTCTATAAAAAGCAAAAAAGAAGTCTTCTGGCTTCTTTTTTGCTAAAGTACACTTCTTTGCTTTCAAATGTCTTGTCCGTACCGTGTTTATTTCAATTTCATCCATTTGTGGACGAAGTTGTATTCAAGATAGAGGAGTGTCCGTTATCTGTTTTAATGCATGAATATGGTTTGAAAACTCATTCAATGAATTATGTTTCTCAGCTAGATATTGAAATAACTTTCAAATCAATAGATTTATGATATTTATTTTCGCAAAATAATGTTCAAAGTATAAACAACTATTATATTATATGTATTTAAGTTATACATAATTCTGATTATCTCATTATTGCTATAATCAATCCCTATTAAGGGAGTCATAATATAAATCGTAAACATTAATAACATATAAAAGAATATTGAATAAGCGATTATTAATAGGAAACTTTTTTTAAGTATGGCCATTTCAAACTTGTTTGATTGTTCAAAGTTAGTAGTATTCCTGATTCCCATGATTATTGCTGGTACTAAAGATACAATTATAGGTACCAAAATTCTATATGCTCCATCATCAACGATTGGAGGATTCAATCTTTCTAGAATCATTGGGATAGCCAAAAAGACTATCAATGATATTGCTGAAATAAACTCTGTTTTCAACATGTATTCTGATTTAATAGTATATTTTTTCATCTGTTTTCCTTTCTTAGCAAGATTAACATGACGGTAGTGATAATGTAATTTGAAAAATATAGTTGACATTATTTTTACTTATAAGTATATAAAAATCCTTAAAATAAAGTAATTAAATACTGTACAGAGACATCCGCCTTAAAATAAAAAGATATAGACTTTTTGCCTATATCCTAAGATTAGTGTTTTCCCAAACATAGACTTTATTGTCTTTATTATACTCCCCCCAAACATTACGTGTCAATGATTCATCATGTGTAACCAGTAACATAAAATAAAGTTAGTGAACATCTTTTTTAATGTCTACTAACTTTATATCACTTCAAGATTTTTGTCTTGCTTTTTTTATATAGTCTACTGGTGCAAATACGCTTTGAGTCATATTCTCACCCCCTCAAATGGCTTTCCATGAGGGATTCGAAACCCCCGACCGACAGCTTAGAAGGTTTCTTAAATGAAAGTAATAAAAATAAACTTGTTCATTATTTTAAACTTTCTCTTCATTATCCTCGTCGTCTTTTTTCTCTGTTTCCTCACTTACTACTCTAATTCCACGTTCTTTCGCATCAATTGATTTTACCAATGGATGTCTTCTGTACTTATTTATATCAGGTTTCTTGTGTACTCTTTTATCTTTTTTAACGTATTCGGGTAATACCAAACTTTCATAGTCATCAATACCCTCAAAATAATTACTACTAAATAAAACTTTTTTAATGGCTGAATCTTCAAAAACTTTTATTGAGATTTTGAATTCTTTTAAATCAACTACTTCAACAACTTGGCACTTTCCATATTTCCTATGTTTTACTTCCTTACCAACCAAGTCATATAGATTCTTTTTCACTACTACCTCCATGATATTGTTTTTATGATTTTAAATTTTATTACTTTAATCTGCTAAAGTCAACAATTTTCTATAAAATTATTATTATAAAACAAAGATGCCGTAAGCCCTTGCCCTAGGAAAATAAAAAATAGCTAAACCGTAAATGGCTTAACTATTTAGTTCGTAACTGTCTTGTCCGTACCGTGTTTATTCCAATTTTTACTCTTTTTGTACGGTGTTGCGTTCAAAATCACATGTTGTCCGTGATGTGTTGCATTATTCTATCATATGATATCAGCAAAAATCTCTGTTATACTTCCAAGTATGACAAAACATTATGTTAGTTTATGTGGAACCTATGTGTCCCACTTTTTCGTAGCAGAGCACCACTGTCTTTGTGTTTTTGTTGCGACATTATATTCACGCATTATTGATTTCTTACTTATATGTTCATTTAATATCATCTTTACAATCTTTAGTTTAAAGTCTACACTGTACTGATTCATTGGCTTTCAACTCCTTTGTATAATTATTATACATTATTTTATTTTAGGTGGTACCTATGTGTCCCACTTTTTCGTAGCAGAGCAAATTAAATAACTTTGATTTTGAAACAAGAACAATCCTAGTAACTCATACAAAGACTAAAGTTGATAGATATGTCTTCTACTCTCCTGAAACACAAAACTATCTAACAAAGTATATAGTACAGTCTAAAATAGATTCATATGTCTTTATCAATCTACTAACTAGAGAACCTGTAAAAGTTGATAGAATCCAAAAGATATGTCAAAACCTACAAAAGAAAATCAAAACAAGATACTCTATATCTCCTCATAAATGGAGACACACATTTGCTACTAAGTTTGTATCAAGAAATGGAAATATGGAAGTACTAAGAATCCTCATGGGACATACTAACCTATTAACTACACAAAAATACCTTCATATCAATTCTCAGAAACTTAGACAAGAATATGAAAGAGTAAATTATCTATCAGGACTAAGAGCATAAAAAAAGCCCGTTATTGGGCTTTTAACATCTTATATCTCATCTAAATATATTGAATACTTCTTCACATCAAGGGTCATTGATTGTTTGAATTGCTCTGAATTCTCGATAACTTCGTAGAAAGTACTACGATTATCATAATCCATACTCCATTCAATAATGTTTTCCATTGAAGAATCATCCTTAAAAGACACTTCAATTTTAAATTGATACATACAAGGGTCTGGTTCATTATTCTCATATATCTCAAGTTGACGAACTATGTTTAACTCATTATTATATACTTCAAAAAGTAAGTTATCATCTTTTGTCTTCATATCAACTTTATTGAACTTTTTATATAACTCCCATACTTCATGAAGAGATAAAGCATATTCCCTTGATTCCTTGTATTTCATAGTTTTTAAGAATTTCTTTTCCATTCTCTTTACATTCATTCTATCACTTCCTTCAAGTGAAATTATATCACAGAAATATAATCAAGTAAATATATCAATTGCACCGTAGGTCTCCCCCACCTACGGCCTCGAAACTAGGCTTATAAAATAAAAAAAGCCCTTGTGGGCTTCTTTGCTTTCATATGTCTTGTCCGTACCGTGTTTATTCCAATTTTTACTCTTTTTGTACGGTGTTGCGTTCAAAATCACATGTTGTCAATTATGTGTTGCGTTCAATTATAAATAACAATTCTTTTTTTTGTAAAGAAAACTAATATTTCCAAACATTTTATATGCATATGATATCACAAGTAACCACTGTTTTATTTCCATCACAGTTCAGTACGTTATGTGTTGCATTAAATTATAAATAACAAAGTTTTTATTAGTAAAAATTATCGTTAATTTCTCTCCTTTATTTATATGCATATGATACAACACATAACCAATATTTAATTTCCATCACGATCCACAGTGCTAAAAAAATTTTATCATAGACCATTTATTCTATTAATGTAAAATGCATTGAATTAACTAGAATTATATAGAAAATGACAGAAACTATAAAATATGTAGCACTATACAGTAATCTTTTCCCAACTTCTTTCACTTTATTATGTGTTTTGACATTGATACCATTAAAAATAGAATATATTAGACTACCAAACATCAACAAAATAATACTAGTTATGATAATAAATGTCTCATTATTATATAAAATAGAATTTACATATACATTATTTGGCAATTTAATTGTTGTCGTAAGTAAGGCTAGTGTTACATTTATACTTGCTATAAGTACGAATATTGAGTTGATTCTCAACAAATCATTTAATCTCCTCAAACTAACATATCCAAAACTAATATAGAGTGTAACAAATATTATGTAGCTATATAGGTAGAAAAAATTGAAATCAGATAAGTCATTTCTTACCAATAAAACTTGAATAAGAAACAATGGACTTAAAATAAATAAACTTTCAACAAATACCCACCATTTACTTCTTATGATACTTATCACTTCATTACGATTGAAAGAATATAAACAAAATAATATTATACTAATCAATACTAAATTCACACAAAACATAAGTACTAAATATCTCAAATCAAACAAATTGTTATCTAATAATAATGCATATAAAACACATACAATAATGAAGCTAACAAAATAAATAAATGTTATGACTGTCCATTCAACAACAAGATTAAATATATTTATAACTTTACTGAACATGTATCTCAGGATCAAAATAATAACGATTGCAAAATACATGGTAATTAAATAAACTACATTATACAAATACTCTGTGTGCATGAGATTTCTAAAAACGAGGATAATTACTGATATTATAGTAAGTAATGGGTACGAAATAATTAACCATAGATTTTTTCTTTTAATATCATTCTTCATACATTATCACTCCTAACATGAAGAAACTTCTCGAACATACACTTTTAGTTCTTGTTCTCTACTATTTCCTACCAAATCTCTCAACTCTATTTCAACAGAGTATAAACCTGGCACTGCATAATTTACATAATCATATACCTCAACTACTTCAATACCCTCAGAATTTGTATAATTATCATATGGGGTCACGTAAACACCCCAATCAATATCGGAATAAATATCTTCAGAAATATAATAAGTTGTTTGATAAACCGTAGGAGCAATGAAATCTAAATATAAACTCGAGTTTATTACTTCGTTTGGAATAGCATCCCCTAGTATTTTCCAGAAGTAGATTGTATTTTCATATTTGCTAATAAGTTCATTCCCTTCAAGATTTTGAAATGTTGATACATTATAGATGTTACCTTTATCCCAAATAAACCTTTCATAAGGACTATGTGATAGATAATCATCAATATTGTTACCCCAAATAAGATAAGGATATACATCTCTAAATCTATGTGCTTCGGAACCATCCTGCTCACTTTCAGGTACACCAAAATTATATGTAGCCATCCTTAATGAGTTAGTATCATGCTCGAAGACATTGTTACCTTTTTCAATCATGATAGCTTCTAATGACCCATAAGTATACTTTTGAACTTGTAGATCATAATAATATATAGATTTCTTATATTTATCTCTAGAATAACCGTCTGTAACTAAGAGCTCGTGAAAATAGTTGCTGTGTCCGCTTGTAAATCCCAGATTTGTTAATTCAGATTCACTTAATTCTGTTACCATATCACAGTCACCATAAACTAAATTTCCATAATAATCTACACAATATAATATTTCGTCTTCCTCAAAACAGTGGTTAGAAACACCATAAACCACACAATTATACTTGTTTCTATCATAATGCATTTCTTGTGTCATTTTATACGGTGACTCATCTCCATCTGTATCTGTAATTATCATTTTTTGATAACCTAAATAATCAATAATTAGAGAATATTCAACTTCCGGAATAGAACCTTGTCCATCTGGATTGTATATAAAATTAACGGTCTTTTGATGTTCATACTCTGTATATGAATTTAAAGGATAAGCCATAACATACCTGATATTACCAGTATATATTTTCACTGATGATTCTAAGTAGTACTCTGCTTGCTTATGATAAATACCATAATAAGTATAATCAGCATCATAATCTTCGTAATAACCCGTGGTAATTGTTTCATAACTATAATTTGTAAGAGGTACGATATTCCTGTCATCTTCAATAATTTCTTTTGGTATAAAATCTTTAAAGAATTGTTTGTACTCCTTCAGATAATCATTATCATCTATCAAATTCACAACTTGTTTAAATGACAACTCTTCCGTATTGTAAAGATCAAGCACAAGCTCTAAATCATCTAATCCATGATAATCTTTATGCTTATCTTTTTCTTTATATTCTTTTATCTTGTCTTTTACTTTACCCCTCATATTTTGATCATATAGGGTACTATAGAAAACCTTCTTATCATATTCGATTCCATCTAATACAATCTTTTCATTCCCGTCATTAATCGCATCAATTACTAAAATACCTTGATTTTCGTAATGTTCTTTTTCATACAATTTATCAAAAACCTTATAATACTTCTCCATATCATCTTTAGCGTAAACATTTTGATTAGACGGTAACAACGCAATCACTAAAACTAGCATCAATGTTCCTATTAAAATCTTATTCATTTTTTCATCCTTCCTAAATTATTAATATCAAATTCAGTTCCATCTGTTTTAGCTTCTTCCATTAACAAAGCCACATAAGCGGTTACAATCCCACAAGAAAAGCTAGAAGTTGGGTGTTCTGAATAATTGTGTACAGTATTAATAAGTTGATCCAACTCGAAAATCGTTTCTGATACAACAATATCGGCTCCGCTTTCACTAGATGATGTTGCTATTGAGTAAACACCTTCATACTTAGCAGGGTACATCTCTTCATCATTTCCATATGCAGCTATGATAATAATACCATCTGTAATCGCCTTATTTATTTCATCTTCAATGTTACTATAATCAGTAAGGGTCCCAATTGATAAATTTATTATATCTACTTTATTCTCTCTAGCATACTTAATTGCAGAACTTATATATTCAGGTTCAATCCGACCAATATCATCCTGGATTTTGATGAATGTGAAATTCGAGTTTGGGACTAAACCTCTTTGATTATTTCCAGTAGAAACGCACTTCATTATACAAGTAATCCAGCTTCCATGACTATGCTCATCAATTATCTCATCACTCTCATTTGTGCTATTATAATACGAGTAATTATTACTCGCGAAATAACTAAATAACTCTTGATTAATTCCTGTATCAATAATAGCAATCTTGACATTATCTCCTGTTAATCCTTCATCTAGTAACTCTTGTAGTTTTTCTTTTTGAACAATAACCTGATTAGAGGTATCTTGATTAATCCAAAAATATGTAATAGAGAGACCTAACGTAATTATAATCATAACAAACAAACCTCTTATAATCATATTATTATATTTTATATGCATCACCCACTTTTTTCTAAAATTTAATATATCTCACACTTCCAAATCAATCACTTTGATTTTCTAAGACAGTTTCTCATCATTGCCAAAGAACTTCGAAATATCTACTATTTTTCTCTCTCCTTATAGTATGTATTTCTCTCTATTAAATTTAACATCGTTAAAACTTATTTGGGGATTGTCATTTAAGTATTTTGTTACTTTCAAATCCTCATCAAATCTTTTTGTCTTTTCAATGCATGCTAAGTAAATAGTTTTGTAATAAATTGTTTTGCTGATTATATGATTAAATAGTAATGCTAACTTATATAAGTGTTTCTTTAGTTCGCACATTACAGTATCAATTTCATCTATCTTATTTGTAGAATAATATGAACTTACCATACATTCCCCACCACATACGAATCTTGCAAAACAATCATTACAATTGATTCTTTCAATTAAAACTTTATAAAACTTATCTCTTTTCTTATAGCTTATTCCTCCTTCCAAACTTCCTACTTTTAATTCATCTATTCCAATTGCTCCTGGACAAGCATATATATTACCATCCTGTGCAAGTGAAAACCTTCCTATTCCTGCATCACATCTTGTAGATACTTTCTGATTAAGTATTGTTCTTAATAGAAACTTCCCAAAATAGTCATCTCCATTTAGTAATGCAGCAATATATTCTAAATTACCTGATTTTGTCTCCTTAACTAGGAAATCAAAAAGTTTCGTATACTCATTCTTAATTTCATCTATATTACTTTCATTGATTCCAATATTTCCTTCTATACTTCTTACAGGTTTAATACTAACTGTTGGAAAATATTTGATTAAATGTTTAAGTGTTTTTACTAAATCAGTATTTTTATTGGTAAGAGTAACAGCTACTCCCATAAGCGATCTATCTTTTATGTTTTTTATGTTCTTAATCACCTTCTTATAGACACTGTTACCAGAATAGTCTTTTCTATAGAAATCATTACTTGTCTTATCTCCATCTAAACTTACTCCAAATAATATTCCGGCATCTCTTAACTCTCGAACCGTTGTCTTATCCAATAACGTTCCATTAGTTACTATCATTGGTAATACTTCTCTTTTTAACTCATTACTTTTATCCTTACAATATTCTCCAATTTGATATAAGAGGTTCTTATTAAGTAATGGTTCACCACTACCTGTTGGATCAACAATGTATTTTCCTGCATTCGGATACTCATCAATTATCATATCTATGAATCTTTTTGATTCATCGAATGTTAGATTTGCATTATCTCTTTCTTTCATGAAACAATAAGTACAGGCCATATTGCATTCTGAGGAAGTATGCAGACTAATATAAATAGTTTTGAATAGTTCTTTATGATACTTACCTGTAATTTCTATTTCATCATACATATTATTTTCATTTAATAATTGCCTTAGTAACTCTTCATTTTGATAAACTACATTATCTACAGTTACAGTACCATTAATTTTACTTATTAATATATAAAAATCCTTAAAATCAAGTACTTGAATATTATCCATACACATCCACCTTAAATAAAAAATTATAGACTTTTGTCTATAATTAAAGATTAGTTTTCTCCCAAACATAGACATTTATAATTATATTTTATCATCCGAACTAATTGATGTCAAAAACTAATTAGTTTATACGGTAACATAAAAGTGAATAAGAAAACTTTAATATTAAATTATAGAAACTATTATAAATATAACTCATAATAACTTATTACAACAGCGCACATATGTCGCATTATTAAATTATACACAAAGGCAAAGGATATTAATAGGACCTGTAGGTTCCGTTTTCGATATTTCTTACAAATTCATGTTATTAAACGAACACTTCTTTTATGAGGTTCAATAACAAAAAACGAACAAGAGATATTCTCTTTGTTCGTTTTTGATTCTAAATCTGTAAGTGCAAACACGCTTTGAGTCATGTTCGCATCCCTCAAATGGCATTCCGGGAGGGATTCGAACCCCCGACCGACGGCTTAGAAGGTCGTTGCTCTATGAAAATAAAAAATAGCTAAACCATGCATGGTATAACTATTTAGTTGTTTACTGGCATTCCGGGAGGGATTCGAACCCCCGACCGATGGCTTAGAAGGCCATTGCTCTATCCTGCTGAGCTACCGAAACATTTCAGCGTTAATAATTATAACTTAACGCTGTCGGTTTGTAAAGTGTATTTCGCACTTTTTTTTATTTTTTATTCATTATTCTCTTTTTTAAGGAAATAATCACAGTTTAACAGCTTCTTTTGTACCTCTAAGGCGGTAATTCCTTCTTCTAACGCTGTTTCTAATATGGCTATTTGTGATTCATCACCAATGAAATTTTCGTTTAGATAGAGGATATTATCACCATCTGTGATTGTTAAATCACTAAATATAACAAAATTTTCTTCATTACTTAATAAATCTTTACCAATAAAGTACTCAAATTCAGCATCACTATTCACCATATTTAATATTGTTGGAGTTATATCAACAGTACTTCCTGGTTTGCTGATAACTTGCTTTGTCATATCAGTAGCATAAATTATTAGATCTTGTCGCATAATTTCATGAGGATCATCTGTTACACCGATATATTCTGTGTATGTTTCATAATCCATCATATATGGATAGTGATCCGGATATACAACAAATATAGTGTTATCAAGTTCTCCATTTTCCTCTAAACGTTCCATTATCATTCCAATCATTGTATCGAACTCAACTAGTTTTTCCATATAGTTGAAGATTTCCCCTTCAGGGTCTTCATTAGGATGAGCAGCTAATACTTGATCTTTATGAATATCAAAATCTCTTTGGTTATAAGCTCCATGCCCTGAATATGATAATAGATTGATATAAAATGGTGAATCATATGAGACATACTCATCAAAGAAATATAACATATTAGTATCGAATCGATCACTAAAATTATCTTCATTATATTCATCTAATGCTAATAAGTCTTCTTGAAACTTAACTGTATCAAATCCATAACTAGGAATCATAGTTTGGCGATTATAAAACCATTCATACCCGCTATGAAAATAATATGTTTCATACCCAATATTTTTTAGTTGATTAGGTAAAGAATAGGTAAATGTGTTTTCACTGTATGAATCACACATATTATTACTCCAGTCATTCGTCGTAATTGCCCCTAAGCCGGTAAGACTCATATATTCGCTATTACATGTTGCCCCTTGTTGAAAGACGGTTGTATAGTAATTATCAAAGCTTAAACCGTTATTCTTCATCATATACAAATTAGGTGTCAAAACAGGATCAATAAATCTTGTTTCTAATGTTTCTCCTAAAATTGTTATGATATTATAGTCCTCATACGTATCAGAATATGAATTCTGCTCATGAGGAGTTTGTGTTTCATCAAAGTACTCATCTACTTCATCATATAAATCATCTTTATCTTGGACTGGTCTAAATCTGGTTAAATCCAACATATGGTAATTATAGTACCCATATTTTTCACTGAACAATGAACGATCATGCATTGTCTCAAATAGAAATGCATCGCTTCGATAATAATCTATTCTTTGATCAAAATCTTGATTACCCCAGTAAAGGAATAAACCAACTTGAACAACAAAGATACCCGAAAGAACACCAAAATCTTTTATCCAAAAGACATCTTTCTTCTTATTTGTTATAATAAGATATATAACACCCAATAATAGAGGTGTAATCAAGTATGCAACAAGAGGTATCTGGATATCATACTCTAATGTATTTCCTTCTTGTAGCCATTTTAAACCGGCAATACTCATCTTTGAACTTATAACTTCAAAGTAATCATAATAAACACTATCACCAACAACAAATATCGTACATACAATTATAACAACTATATAATATATCTTTTGAACACGGATACTTTTCATAAAAAAAGCAAATACTCCGACCCAAAACATCATTAGTATCAAATCAAAAATAATCCCAATATCAAATACTGTAATTCCTACAGTTATGTTTAAAACAACTCTTAATAACATTAAATACGTAATAACATATAGAAAATTACGATAACTTCTACTTTTCATAGTCCTCACTCCATATCGACAATATTATAACACAAACTCATAAAATAGTTATGTAAATCTTATGATAAATTTCTATTCAACCACGGGTTGCTTGATAGTTAAATTTTCCTAAAGTAAAATGAAGTTGTAAAGGAGGTAAAAGATGTTAGACTTAACCAAAATTGGTAACCGCATCAGTACAAAACGAAAAGAACTAAAAATTACTCAATATGAACTTGCAGATAAGCTTTATGTTACACATCAAGCAGTTAGTAAATGGGAAAACGGGAAAAGTATTCCTAGTATTGAAATTCTTTATGAACTAACAAAGCTTTTCCATGTATCAATTGATTACTTATTAGATAACACCGATATTAAAGAGGATGATTACGAGACTCTCTTTAAGAATTACCCCCGCGATGTTGTAATTGCGAACTTCCTAAAAAAAGATCACTTAGAAGAGGAAATTCACAATATCTTTTACCTATTAAGTAAAGAAGAAAGAATGTTAATGATTAATCAAATCATTCACAAGCAAGTATGTATCACAATTACGGACATTTGGCCTTACTTAAACAAAAATGAAAGAACTTATTTACTAGGAATTGTATTATCAGGTAAATGTGATTACAATTTACAACACATTTACAATCAGTTAAGTACTGCTGAACAACAACAAGTACTAAATTTCACTAAATCAGGAAACTATAATTACTCGCTCCCTCATATAACTATAAGGAGTTGAATAGAAAATGAAATCAAGACATCAAAACCCGAAACAAAAGAACTGTCCTGTACGACCATGTACTGGAATTCAGAATTACTTTAATGTAAATAGTTTTTCAACTATTTACCAAACTACAAAATAATAGGAGGAAAAAATATGAAAATAGCAACTTTATTGCCATTTATGGAAGGTGAAGATATCAAAGAACTAGCACAAAAGATTATTAATAAAGAAGTAAAGGGAGTAAAACTTGTAATATTGTTCCCATTTCTAAACACTGAGGATTTAGATGAAATTTGTGACTTACTAATCAAAGAAGGAAACAACCGTGATTTATATTCAGCATTACCATTCCTAGGTAAAGAAAAAATTAATAAACTATATGAAGAAGTTAAAGCAGGAAATCTAGAAGGATTCAAAGAAAATGCATTGATTCCATTTCTAGGTCATGAAAAAATCAAAGAAATCTTTAATACTCTCGTTAAAGAAGCCGAAGAAAACGTTGAGGAATAACGTGATATAGGAGTAAATATACTCTGCCCGTAAAAAAAGACTATGATTAAGTTCATAGTCTTTTTACTTTATGTGAATAACAAAATAATTCCTCGTAATAATACTGCTATTAAATAAGCAACAACAAACGGATACACAATACTAAATAGTGTCCATTTTTTACTACCAGTTTCACTCCTAATAGTGGCTACAGTTGATATACAAGGTATGTATAAACTAGCAAAAACTAAATATGTTAAAGCTGACACAGTACCAAACGCAGCACCAATACCTGCTTTAGATCCATATAATACTAATAGACTAGATACAACAATTTCTTTTGCAAGGAAACCACTAATTAAACTACTAGTTGCCTGCCAAGTACCAAATCCTAAAGGTATAAATATCGGTGCAATAAATCCTGCAATAATACTCAGAAAACTATCTTCAGAACTAATATCAATTCCTGTTGGTCCGACATTACTTAATAACCAAAGGATAATACTACCTACAAGAATAAATGTTCCTGCCTTTTTCACAAATCTTTTTGCTTTCTCTAATGCTTGATATGTAATAGTACGTAGTTGTGGTACACGGTATGGAGGTACTTCTAAAATAAAGTTACCACCAGAACCTTTAAAGTACGATAAACTAAATAATTTAGCACTACCTAACATCACTAATATCCCTAACAAGTAAATGCCAAGCATAATGAATGCACGATATTTTGCAAAGAAAATACTTATAAACATAACATATATAGGTAATCTTGCACTACATGACACAAACGGTATAGTCAGGATTGTGAGGATTCTCTCTTTTTTATCACTTATTGTTCTTGTTGCCATAATAGCTGGAACAGTACATCCAAATCCAGTTATTATTGGGACAATACTCTTTCCATTAAAACCAAACCTACTCAAGAATCGATCCATAACAATTGCAACACGTGCCATATAACCTGTTCCTTCAAGAATAGCTAACATAAAGAATAGAACAACTATTTGTGGTAGGAAAACAAGTACACCACCTACACCGGCTAGGATTCCATCAACAAATAACCCTTGAGCAAAGCCGGTTATTCCCAAAAACTCTAAAGCTTGTGCTGAATAGACAATTAGGTAGTCATCCCACAAGATGCTAAATCCATCACTTAGGAATGTCCCTAGTCCTAAAAAGTTCCCAAAACTAATTTGATAAACTGCTAACATTATCAAGAAAAAGATTGGTATCCCCCATGCTTGATGAGTTAGGATTCTATCAACTTTCTGATTATAGTATTTTGAATGTTCTTTCTCTTCTACTTTTATCATACATTGCTCGTAAACTTCATTTATAAATTCACGTCTTGTATTGAAGATTGCTCCTTTTAAAGATAAGGCAATTTCCTCTTCAACAATTCTTTCTTCAACTTCTTTAACAACATTTCTGATTTTTTCTTCTTTACTAAGATCTAAGAACTTAAAGATTCCTTCATTACCTTCTAAAATCTGTAAAGCTAGCCATTTTTTCTTCACCTGAACTGGATCATGTCTTAATAGGTCATGAATCCTTTGTAATCCCCATTTTATAGGTTGAGGATAGTCGAGTTCAATTCCTTTAAAAGTTCTTAGATTTCTTAACTCCTCAACAACAGTATCTATATCATCTGCATTACGTTCTTTAGCACTTATACTAATTGCATTGACGTTAAGTAATTTTTGCAGTTTTTCAGTATCAATTATATACCCATTACTTTTCAAAGCATCTTTTAAGTTCAATACCAACAAACTTGGAATTCCCAGTTCTAACAACTGAATTGTTAAATGTAAGTTCCTTTTAAGATGAGTCGAATCAATCACATTAACAATTCCATTATACTTTTCATTAAGTAGTGTGTAAGTTACTACACCTTCATCCTCACCTGAGGGACTAACATTATATGTTCCTGGTAAATCAACTAATTCTGCACTACCAGATGTTCTTCCATGATGATGGTGATGTTTAAGTTTTCTTTTTGATTGATGTCTTCCATCAAAGTGTTTAATGTGGCGAACTTTCTTTTCAACTGTTACACCACTATAGTTTCCAACATGAACATGACTTTGAGTCATGGAATTAAAAAAAGTACTTTTTCCTGTATTAGGGTTTCCTGCAAGTAAATATCTCATTGTCTCACCTCAATCAGTAAAGCATCTTCTCTTCTTATACATATCTCAATATCATCAACTTCAAGCAAAAATAATCTCCCCATAGCAATTATATTCAGCAAAGTGACTTCTGCACTTTCATATACGCCAACATCCATAAGACGTTCAGTGTATTTTTTAGCTAGTTTGTTAAGAGATAAAACCTGTGCTTTTTCCCCTCTTCTCAAATCTGTAATGTTCATTAGAATCACTCCTAGTTTGAATTATATTTGTTGTTTCCAGGAATTGCAAACAAAAACGTAATATTTCTAAATAAGCTTATAAACTACGCTTTGTTAGGACGTTTGCAAATAAAAAAGACTAGTTTCTAGTCTTTCCTAATGTACTAATAAAACACTTACCATCTTTTTTACATGTATCTTTTTCATAGTGTTCACAAACACCTTCAACAACTAACTGTAGTTTATTGATCTTGAACTCACTAAAAATCGGATTCTTTTTAATGTCATCAAAGATACTACTATTATTGATTTCAATAATATTGTTGTTCACCTTGCAAGTAACATGAATATGTGAGTCAGCGTTGTGACTCTTTTCATCAATTGTTAAATCGTAATGTTTTTTTCCATTGATAAAGATTTGTGTAACAATTTTGTTTTCTAGTAGAAAATCAATATTATTATAGACAGTACCTAAGTTATTAAAGCCCTTGTCTTTGAGTTCTGAGTAGATTTCTTGTATTGTTAGATGTTTGTCTTCTAAAACATCAATTATCGCTCTTCTTTGTTTAGTAATTCTAATATTGTTTTTTCTTAAATCTGCAAATATTTTTTCTCTATTATCCATAATTAATCACCTATAGTTATATTAACATTTTTATAAATAAAAGAAAAACAAAATACTCAAAATGTTATTTATTTCACTAACACTGTGATATTAAGTTTTTCATAATGTTTTATAAATACTTATTTCTTATAAATAAGCTTTGTTTTATTGCGTAATTTTTCCGCAACATAATCTGGTACAAAAGTTGATAAATCGCCATTGAACAAGGCAATTTCTTTGGCTGTTGTACTTGATAAGAATGAGTATTGATTATCTGTCATAAAAAATACTGTATCAATATCGTGTTCCAATACACGATTAGCACTTGTAATTTGAAACTCATATTCAAAGTCGGTTACAGCTCGTAATCCCCTAACAATGTGCGTTGCCCCAAGTTTTTTTGTTTGTTTTACTGTTAAGTCATTACTAACACATACTTCAATACGATCTGCGTATTCACTCATAACTTCTTTAACCATATCCATACGCTCTTCTGGTGTAAAGAAAGATTTTTTATTGGGATTAACACTAATAACAATAATAACTTTCTCAAAAACTTCTAAAGCTCTTTTAGCTATATCAATATGTCCATTTGTAATTGGATCAAAACTACCAGGATAAACAGCTAATGACATTTTAAACTCCCCATTTCATATAAGATATATTAGTTATTCCACTTGTTTTTTTCTTATATTCTATTATACCATTATTTTCTGTTTTCAGAGAATTGTTTTTACTATATAAACAAACAATAATTCCATCTTCATTTAATAGCTTTTTATGGGCAATCTCTTTGATTATGTCATCAATCACATCCATTGTATATGGTGGGTCTAACAAAATAATATCAAAAGGATGATATGTTTTTGCCAAAAAATCCTCATAATTACCAAAATAGATTTCTGCTCTATTCTCGATATGAAGATTCTTAATATTACTACGAATAACACGAATTGCTTCGGGCATTCTATCGACAAATGTACATTCTTTACTACCACGACTCAAAGCTTCAATTCCTAAACTTCCACTTCCTGCGAACAAATCTAGTACATCAGCATCATTAAGTACTGGGCTGATTGAATTAAAAATTGATTCTTTAACTCGATCTTTTGTTTCTCTTGTTTTTTCACTATTTACTTCTTCTAATTTTCGAGAACGAAATTCTCCACTTATTACTCTCATCCATACCTCCAAAAGAAGATAAAAGGCCCAAATAGGCCTTTATCGTTATTTATATGTAATTCTTTCTACTGTTTCAGCATCTAATTTTTCAACTAATAAAGTTACCAATTTAACCATTGCATTGTAATCATCTTCATGAACGATTGATGTGTGTGAATGTAGATATCTTACAGGTAAACATAAAGCTATAGTAGGTGCTCCGTCAGCATTTATATGCATAGCTCCACCATCTGTTCCACCACGTTCTAAGAATGTTAACTGGTAAGGAATTTCATTTTCCTCTGCAGTTGCGATAACAAAGTCTCTTAAACCTTTATGACCAATCATGCTTCCATCTTTGAACATAATTCCAACACCGTTACCTAATACAGTGTTTTTACTTCCTCCTGGGAAATCAAAAGCAATCGTAGTATCTAATGCGATACCAATATCAGGATTAATCTTACTAGCACTAGTAGTAGCTCCACGTAATCCAACTTCTTCCATTACTGTCCCAACAGCGTAATATTTATTTTCATGTTTTTTATCTTTTAAGTTTTCTAATACCTCAATAGCAGCTGCACAACCAACACGGTTGTCCCAAGCTTTACCTAAGTAGTACTTCTCATCAGCTAATGTTGTAGTTTCAATATATGGTGTAATCATATCACCTGGTTTGATTCCTAATGCTTTAGCAGCATCTTTATCTTTTACTCCAATATCTAAGAACATGCTTTTCATATCAACTGGCTTAGCTCTTTCTTCTGCAGTTAAAATATGAGGTGCTTTGGCACCAACAATTGCTCTTACTATTTTACCTGTACTAGTTGTTATTTCAAATTGTTGAGCAAGCATAACTTGGCTCCACCATCCACCAGCAGGTGTCATTTTGATATAACCTTCATCAGTAATACTAGTTACAAGGAATCCAACTTCATCCATGTGACCTGCTACCATAATTTTAGGTCCATTTTCGTTTCCAACTTTTTCACCAATAATACTTCCTAAGTTGTCATAACTTATATTGGCATGTGATTCCATTTTTTCAGCCATATATTTTCGCACTTCGCGTTCATTTCCTGGAATCCCTTTTAACATTGATAGTTCTTTCAATAATTGATTCATAGTATCCTCCAATATTCATTTTGTATGTATTATATCATATATATTTTAATAACTGTATATACAAAAATAATCCTTATGTCATACATAAGGATTTATCGTTACATTTCTTCTTTATTTTCAATCTTTTTTATCTGATTTTGAATAAATAAGTCTAAAATGCGACTAAAGTTTTCTGCTTCTTCTAGTGATATCCCTACGATTAAATCCTGCATACATTTTTCTTCGATTATACTAACTTCATCGCATAGCATTTCGCTTCCTTCAGACATATAGATATTTCTAACACGACCATCTTTATCATTTTTAACTCGATAAATATAATTATCTCGTTCTAAACGAGAAATTACTCCTGATAATGTTGCTTTATCTGTATCCATTTGCATCATGATTTCTTTAGCTGTTATTCCTGGTTCTTGATCAATAACACGTAAAACCATTAGTTGCGCGTAAGTAATATTCAATCTTTCTAAATGTTTCGACATTAATCTCTTATAAAGCATACTACTTTTGTTAAGTTTGTAGCACATAGCTTTAACCATAATAAAACCTCCTTATAGTTTAGATTACAAATTAATTATACAATTTTTTTTAAGATTGTAAAGAGTAAAATATCAAAAACAAGTATCTAGACAAACTATTTTTAATTAATGTATTATAATAAGGATACGTTACAATGAAAAGAGTTGATAAATTATGTTTTTAAAAGATGAATTAAATCATATCTTTCCAAATGATTTTCAAAATATTCTACTTCAGAAGGAAATTATAATTATTGATATCAGAGAACCATATGAGTTACTTCAACTTCCATATAAGCGGGGAATAAACATTCCTATGAATGAGTTAATCAATAATTATGAATCCTACCTTAAGAAAGATAAAACCTATTATATATTGTGCCATCATGGTCAACGAAGTTATCTTGTTACAGAGTTCCTACATAGAAAAGGTTTTGATGTTATCAATGTTGTTGGTGGTGTTGATTTAGTCAACAGATTTGATAGCTCTAAGATTTAGGATGATATTTGGTCTTAATCATATCAAAATGAAAAATACTTCCAATTGGAAGTATTTTATTTTAACTTACATGATCTTGAACTGGTTCTTCTACTTCAGGTTCATCGATTACAGGAACACGTTTTTCAACTGCTGGTTCATCAACAGTATCAACATCAGGCATCATCAATGTTTTTTGATAACGATAGACTTTATATCCTTTATATCCGGTATATGATAAGTATCCCCCTGCAACAACGCTGAAGAACAATATAATATAAATGAGAACAGCAGGACTAAAATCACCACTAAAGAAGACATAACTTCCTACAACCAAAGCTGCGATATGGAAGAAATATATCGGTAGATCGCTTTCTTCTTTACCACTAGATATTCCAAAGAAATGAACTGAACCTCGAATCATTAAATAAGCTCCAATTAAGTAACCAAATAAGTTACCTAAACTCATTTCTGTCAATAATTCAACTAATATTAATGCTAACCCAATAGCAACATCAATTGTTATCTCAATAATATTAATTGTCTTTATTAAGTCACTCTTTTGCGTCTTAATAAATGGAACTAATCTAATACAAGCTGAGATGATTATAATCGCTCCAATGAAAGGTACGATTATACCTTCACCATCACCAAAATATAGAAATAATGCCAACCCAACAAGTAGAGCTGCTCCAATAATCTGTAATAACCACGCATATTGTTTAATTGCTTTCATCTTATTCCTCCAATACTTCCAATTTTTTTTGGTTATGTGCTTTAATTTTAAATAAGCGGATAAATTTTGTTACCTTAAACAGTAAAACAAATAATAAAATCCCTGTTATTTCAACCAATATTAAATAATATGGTATTCCTCCAAAATATTTTATTACTGGAAATTTCGTAATTTTTGCTGGATCAACAAAAATAAACATAAAATCTGAGTTTGTAAAATAATTGAAGAACCCCATAAATATTGCTAGAGTCTGTAAAATGAGAAAAGCATTGATTGTTTCTTTTTTACTCGGATAATAATCGTGAACACTCATATAATAAATAGGTGTCATAATTAACAAAATATGAGCAATATAAAACTGATAGTAGCGATAATATGCTGAATTATACCCAATTACTGGTGTAAATAAGCTTATCAAACCACCAAGTACTCCTGCGTAGAGTACAAATGCATAAACAGTTCTGTTTTTTGTGAAGAGCAATAATATCGCAAAGAACATTGAAATGCTACATAACTGAAATGGTAATATTATTGTATCAAATCCATAGATTGAAAATCTTAAAAGGTAATGACTTGCATAAACAACTGTAAATACAATTCCAACAATATATCTAAATCTTTTCTCTAGTTTCTGATTACCTTTAAAAATGTCTTTATAAGTTATTAATAGAAACACTAACAAACCTAAAACTAGAAATGGTACAACATACTCTGCTGTACTTAACTCAATTACTTCCCCAGTCCTGTAAGGACTAGTATACTTGAAAAAATCTTTCATCCTATCACTTCCTATATTTATTTTACCATGTTTATTTAAAGTATCAATATAAAACAAAAATCCTAAGTGCTTGGAAATCACCCAGTGCAGAACCTCGGTTCTACTAAAGCGGTAGCCTCTTACTTAATCTTCAGGGTTCCTTAAAAATAAAGGCGTCCACACCAATCAAGTCTCGGCCCCTATTAAATTATGTTGGGGTCGCATTGAGGGTGATTTCCAATCACTTAGGATACACTAATTATACAAGTTTTTAGGCCCAAAGTCAACTAAGTCGACCTTGCCAAAAAGAGTTTGAACAAAATTATCTCTATTTGTTTTTCGTTTTAAATAAGCCGTTTTCAGTAATTTCTAACACAGCAAGTATTAGAAAAATGAAGATCATATATGTTGTATAAAAATACATTGGTTGCAGCATCCCATTCACAAATGCGGTTACATAAATAAGAATCAATAAATACCACTTAAATGATGATTTACTTAACATAATCATTTTTGTTTTTCGGAAGAATAAGAAGATGAATCCTCCTAACCCAACTAATCCTAACGTACTTGCTTGGGCTATAGTATTATGATAATTTAAAGCACTTGTTTCCAAAAGATGTATTCTTGATGAATACAGACCACCACTACCAAATATTGGGTGTAGTTTGAACTGTTCAAAACTTATTTTTAGAATTCTTAAACGGTCATCAAAATATGTTAAATCACGAGATTGAAATGCTTCAATATATTCGGAAATTATACCATATTTACTCTCTGAAAAATAAATTATTGCGGATGTTATTGCTGTGAAAATAAGGCCATTTATGATTAGAGATGTTCTTCTTTTATCAGTGATAAACATTGTTGGAACTAGTAAAACAACAAATACTCCAGCAGTGAAAATTGATGATCTTGATAAAGTTAGAAAGATACCTAATAAGCTTACAGCAGCTAAAATCATATATGGTAATTTATACTTTGTTTTGGTAATTAAATATGCAATTAAGGGGATAGATACTAAGTTACTATAAATTATTACATTTAAGTTTTCCCATCCTAAATCTATACCTCTAGAGCGGATTATGGTAATTGCTAAATCACCTGAATCATATATGAAATAAAGCATTTCAAGAGTAACTAATACTGATATATACATCAGTAATTTTGAAACTATTATATAGTTGTTAGAATCTTTTTTCACAGTGTTGATGAAGTATAGATATAAACCAAGAACACTAAATACTTGCATAAATCCCGCAAAAGTAGTGAATAAGTCTGGACTATTTATATGAGTTACTACACTGCCACCCAAAAGTATAAGTAAAGGAAGGGTTAAGTATCCTTTTTTTGATATTTTACGGTTACGGACCATATCCAAAATTATTAAGATTGTGAATATTACAGTATATATTGTTGTTACTTGAACATTGTCTCGTAAATCGCTAAAACTCATTTGCATGAAGAAAGGAATTGGAATTATATAGAAAACACTTCTTTTAGCAATAATACAGAGGACTCCAATACCTACTAAAATTGGCATTAGGTATTCTTGGATGTGTCCTGTGTAACTAAAAAAAGTTAATGTTAGTAATGTAATTAAATATACATCGTATGAGATTTTATTAATAATATCTTTCATTCCAAATCACCTTTAATGATTATACCACAAAAAAAAGCATAAAAAAAGCAGTAAAACTGCTTATTTTAATAACTCTACTAATTCAGCTTTTTTAAGAGCACTAAATCCTGATAATCCTCTTTCTTTAGCCAATGCTTTTAGTTCTGCAACTGTTAATTTAGTTAAATCTTTTGCTTCTTCTTTAACTTCTTTAACTTCTTTAACTTCTTTAACTTCTTTAACTTCTTTAACTTCTTTTTTAGCAACTGGTTTTGCTTCAACTTTTTTTGGAGTAGCAATTACTTCTCCAGCTAAACCTTTTTTAGCGATATTACAGATTTCTGCGAATCCTTTAGGATCGTTAACTGCGATTTCTGCTAACATTTTACGGTTTACTTCAACTCCTGCTTTAGTTAAACCATTGATAAATCTTGAATAAGATAATCCTTCTAATCTAGCAGCAGCGTTAATTCTTGTAATCCATAATTTTCTGAAGTTTCTTTTTCTTTGTTTTCTATCACGGTATGCATATCTTAGTGAATGCATTACTTGTTCATTTGCTGTTCTATATAATAAATGTTTACTTCCAAAGTACCCTTTGGCTAATTTTAATATTTTTTTACGTCTTTTTCTTGCGACATTTCCGCCTTTTACTCTTGGCATTTTAAATTCCTCCTATATATTACTTAACGTTTGCTATTTGTTGTTTTATTCTTTTTAAATCGCTTGCACTTACAAAGTTTGGATTTCTATGTTTTCTAATTGATGATTTGCTTTTTGCACTTTTTAAATGTCCTCTTTGTGAGTGTGATACTTTTACTTTTCCTGATGCTGTTCTTTTAACTCTTTTTTTAGTACCAGAATGAGTTCTCATTTTTGGCATGTCTTTCACTCCTTATTTTTTATCTTTTTTAGGCGCTAATGTCATGAACATGTTACGGCCATCTTGTTTTGGTTTACTCTCGATTTGCGCGATATCATTACATTTTTCTGCAAAGTCAAACATAACTTGACGTCCTTGATTAGTATACGCCATCTCACGTCCTCTAAAACGGATCGAGATTTTAAGTTTGTCACCTTTTTCTAAGAATTTACGTCCATTACGTAACTTAGTTTCAAAATCGTGAATATCGATTTTTGGTGACAGTCTAATTTCCTTTAACGAAACGATTTTTTGATTTTTTCTTGCTTCTCTTTGTTTACGTTGTTGTTCGTACTTGTATTTATTGTAATCCATGAATTTTGCTACAGGTGGTTTAGCCCCTGGAGCTACTAAAACAAGATCTAAGTTTCGATCATAAGCCATATTTAATGCTTTAAATGTGCTTATAACACCAATTTTTTCTCCTGTATCAGTGATTACCATAACTTCTCTTGAACGAATACCTTCGTTAACTAATCCATCATCCTTGCGTTTCGCAGGCTTCTGTTGACTGTATCTATTTATAGTTACACCTCCCAATATTGTGTATTTTTTTTGTGGAAAGTATATAAAAAAGCGTTGGTACATAATGTACCCACGCTTAAAGTTTTTATTTACTAGTAGCTAATACCTATCGACATAATCAATCAGGTGAGAGTGGGTACTCTTCTTTCCACAATATTACTGCATAAATTATTATAACAAAATTAAGTGTAATGTCAACTGTTATTTGTCAACTTTAGGAGTTATTAGGTTTTTAGAGTAATCTGCCTTGTTTATTTGGCGATTTCTAGCGATTGCTAATGCTCCACTAGGTACATTTTTAGTAACAGTGCTTCCCGCTGCTATAAATACTCGATCTCCAACTTCTACTGGAGCTATTAGGTTGGTATTACATCCAATAAACACATCATCTCCGATTACGGTACGATGTTTTCTAATTCCATCGTAGTTTACTGTTATACTACCGCAACCAAAATTGACATTACTTCCTGTATCTGTATCTCCAATATATGCTAGATGAGAAGCTTTAGTTCCTTCACCTATAATTGAGTTTTTAACTTCAACAAAGTTACCGATACGGTTTCTTTCACCAATTACTGCACCATTTCTTAAATGAGCAAAAGGTCCAACAACTGTATCAGATTTTACTTCACTATCAAATATTAAACTATGTCTAATACGAACATTATTATGGATAACTGAAGAATGTATTTCTGTATTTGGTCCAATTTTACTTCCGCTCTTAATAACACTATCTCCTGTGATATATGTATTAGGATAAATTGTTACATTTCCTTCAATTCTAACGTTATGTCCAATTGTAACAGTTTCTGGAGTTACAATACTTACTCCGTTCAACATATGAGTTTTATTGATTTGATTACGTAAGTATTTTTCAGCAATACTAATTGAGTATAAATCATTTACTCCCATAACTTTTTCATTATCCCATAATTCAAACGCGTCAACGCGATAGTTAGGTTTCATAATCTCAACGATATCTGTTAAGTAGTATTCATTTTTCTTTTCATTTAGTTTGATTTGATCAACTGCTTTAAACAATAAGGCATTATTAACTACATATATTCCAGTATTTACTTCGTTGATTCTTTTTTGCTCGTTTGTACAATCATTATGTTCAATAATGGCTTCAATATTTCCTACTTCATTACGAATTATTCGGCCATATCCTTTAGGTTGATTAAATTTTGTTGTTAATACTGTTAAATCATTATCTTTATCGCGATGATACTTGATAACTTTATCAATTACTTTATAGTCGATTAAAGGCATATCACCTAGCATAATTATTGTTGATCCTTCTTTTTGTTCCATGATGTCTTTTGTGACCTTTACAGCGTGTCCTGTACCTTTTTGATCGCTCTGAATAGCATAATCTACTTTATCACCTAAAATGTCCATAAGAACTTCTTTTTGGTATCCTACAACAACAGTAGTTTCATCTATTATACTTTGTTCAATATTTTCATGAATGTATTTAATCATCGGTTTTTTAAGGATTGGTAAAGCGCATTTAGGCAGTTCTGTTTTCATTCTTGTACCTTTACCAGCAGCTAATACTATGGCATAATTTTTCATTATACTTCCTCCTTAACTAAATTAATCATATCTACGATTTGTTTTAAGTATTTATCTAGTTGTTCTTGTGTTTCACAAGATAGTGTTACTCGTACTAACGGCTCTGTACCACTAGCTCTAACAAGTACTTTCCCGTTATCCTGTAGTGTTTCTTTTACTTCATTTATTGTAGCAACGATACGTTTATCGTTCAAAATTTCTTTATTAAATGTACGAATGTTAACAAGTTCTTGAGGCCACATTTTGATGTCACTTGTTAACTCTTGAATTGTTTTCCCTGTATCACTTAAGATTTTGAGAATATAAAGACTTACTAATAATCCGTCTCCAGTGTTTATAAAATCTCTAAGAATAATATGACCACTATTTTCGCCACCAATACTGTATCCATTATTATTGATTGCTTCAAGGACATATTTATCACCAACATCAGTTAGAACAACTTTGATTCCTTTTTCTTCAAATGCTTTGATGATTCCTAAGTTGGACATTTTTGTTAAAACAACAGTGTCTTTTTTAAGAATTCCTAATTCTTTCATATAACATGCGATAACATAGATTAGTTTATCACCATCTACTACTTCTAAGTCGTTATTAACAACTAATAATCGGTCACCATCACCATCATAACTAAATCCAATATCAAGTTTATTTTCTTTAACTAACTCTGTAATTGCTTCAAGGTGTGTTGAACCTAATCCTTCATTGATATTTTTACCATCTGGCTCATTTCCAATTTGAATCAAATCGTCAGCTATTTCACGCATTACACCAAGACTAATTAAGTAGTTTGCACCGTTTGCACTATCCATTCCTACTTTTAAGTCTGTACTATATAGTTCCATACTTTCAATTAAATCTAAATATGCATCTAGCACATCTTCACCGCTAAATACTTGTCCAACTTTTCCAACTTTGAACTCACTGTTACTATCGATATATTTTTCGATGGCTAGTTCTTGATCTAAGGAAAGTTTATTTCCTTCGTTAAAAACTTTGATTCCATTATCTTTATATGGATTGTGAGATGCAGTAATCATTACTCCTGTAACACCTTTAAGTTTTGAGTAATAACTAATTAATGGTGTACTTACAACACCTGCATTCATTACATCAATTCCAATGCTTTGCGCACCACTTATTACACTAAAAAGTAACTCACTGCTTGATTCTCTTGTATCCATTCCAATAACTAATCTATCTGTATTTAAAGCTGTTTTAAGACTTTGTCCAACTTTAAATGCTAATGAGTTTGATAATTCTATTCCATAACGGCCTCTGATACCGTCAGTTCCAAAATATTTTGTCATTTTAATTCTCCTATTCTACTGTTACGCTTTTTGCAAGATTTCTCGGTTTATCAATGTCATAACCTCTTTGTAATGCCGCATAATATGCAATAAATTGCGCAGGGATTACTGTTAGTAACGGACTAAATAACTCAAATACATCATCAACAACGATTTGATCAGTGCTTTCGTGTACACCTTTTGTTGATATTACTAATGCTTTTGCTCCACGAGATTTAACTTCGTTTAGATTAGATCTTGTATTTTTTCCAATACTTCGTTGGGAAATTATGGCGATAACTGGAGTGTTTTTCTCGATTAAGGCAATCGTTCCATGTTTTAGTTCTCCAGCGGCAAATCCTTCTGTTTGAATATAGCTGATTTCTTTAAGCTTTAAGCTTGCTTCTAAACAACTATAATAATCAATTCCGCGTCCAATATAGAAGCAATTTCTTTTTGTTAAGTACTCTTTAACTAAATTTTCTATATATTCTTTTCTATCAATTATGTTTTCAATTGATATTGCTACTTTACTTAGTTCTTTACGTAAATTAATATGTTTATCACTCAGTCCATATGCCAAGATTGATAAAATAGATATTTGTGCAGTATATGCTTTTGTACTTGCAACAGCAATCTCTGGACCAGCATGAATCTCAACATAATTATCTGCTTCTCGAGCTAATGTTGAAGTTTTCACATTTGTGATTGTTAAGGAACGGTATCCTTTCGCTTTAATATTAACTAATACAGCACGTAAATCAGCTGTCTCTCCACTTTGCGAGATAAAGATGAACAATGGGTTCTTTGAAAGTAAAGGCATGTTATATGCAAACTCACTTGCAATATGAACTTCTGTTGGTATTCCTGCCATTTTCTCAAATAACTCTTTACCAATAAATCCAGCATTCATACTTGTACCTGCAGCAATAATATATAATCTATCACTTTGTTCTAACGCTTTCTTTACATCACCATTAAGTGTTACTTCTTCACCATCAAAGTATTTACCTATGATAGTTCTAATAACAGCTGGTTGTTCATTAATCTCTTTTAACATGAAGTGTGAATACTCACCCTTCTCAATACTTAGATAATCAACATCCATTGGTTTTACTTCGTGTTCTACTTCTTTTCCAATAATGTCTTTTATTGTGTAACTAGCGCCATCTATTTCTACAAACGTTTTATCTATTAATGGTACATAACTATCTGAATATCCAACGCATGCCATAACATCACTAGCAACTATGATACCATCCTCACTTACACCAATTAGTAATGGGCTTTTATTTTTACATGCATATAAGCGATGAGGATTTTCAGTATCAATAATCGCTAAAGCATATGATCCTTCTAATAAACTCATGGTCTTTCGTATTGCTTCACTTACGCTCATCTTATAACTATAGCGTTCAATTAAATGAGCAATTACTTCTGTATCTGTGTCACTTGCAAAGATACTTTCACCAAGTTTATCACTTTTTAACTCTTTGTAGTTGTCAATAACACCATTATGGACAACAAAAAAACGACCTGAAGAAGAACTCTGTGGATGTGAATTCCGTTGATTCGGTTCACCATGTGTCGCCCAACGAGTATGTCCTATTCCTAAACAAGACGAGAACTTATAGTCCGTTATACTCTCTAAATGAGCTACTCTACCTTTATCCTTATATACTTTAAAAGAATTGCTCTCGCAATCTCGTAAAGCGATACCGGCTGAGTCATATCCACGATATTCTAATCGTTTCAAGCCATTAATTATTATTTTTCTTGAATCTTTGGTACCTATGTACCCAACAATTCCGCACATCGAAATCAACTCCCTTTTACAAGAAGTACTATATCATAAAAAGTGTTGATTTTCAATTTTATTTATACTTTTATATCACATTCGTTATATTTGACTATCGTATTTAGAAACAATAATAAAATAGCGCTTAAGTAAAACATTTCACTATAAACGTAGTGAAACGTTTTACTACTATAAATGAAGTCAGGAAATAGAAATATAATCAATTTTGTAAAGTGACTTATCTCATTTATTGAAGAACCATAATCAATACTAAAAGTTGTAACAAAGAAACCGACAACGGGAATGATTAAAACGTATAATTGCCTAAATGTAATAATTAGAAAAATGCTTAATATTGTGTAGAATGTAATAAATAAAGTAAAAACATAGAATAGTTTGATGATAATTGTGAAATTTATTATATATGGTGTTATCAACCATATAACTAAAAAGGTAAGGATTATTATATATCCAAATAATAAGTTGATAGTTACTTGACTGATTATCTTGGATGAAATAATTATTTTTCTGGTACTTCTTGTAATCAAAAACCCATCATATTGATTTAGAACAAAGGAATAAATAGTAGTAAACATAATGTACACTACCATAATTATCTTTATTGTTGATAATGAGTCAAAAATATATGAATCTTTGTAAACTATATGATTAATAAGCAGTTCTTGATGACCTAAGTAAAGTTTTGAGAACAAGAAACAGAAAAAACCTGTTATTAGAAGAATTATATAGGTTATTGAAATTATCTTTTTAGTGTATAAATAAGAAAGATGTAGTTTGATCATAATGAAATCACCTCTTTATCAAGTTTCTTAAAAGCTGTATCGAGATGACTAGATATAAGAAATCTTTTTGAAGAGGTCTCAATGTATTTTACCAGTTTCTTGACGCTCTCTTTATCTAGGCCGCTTAGTGGTTCATCAAGAACATATAAATCGACACTTCTCATCAGACATTGGATCAAGTTTAGTTTAGCTTTCATTCCTTTTGATAGTGATGATATTTTGTCATGTAACTTACTTCTTAAATCAAAATGATTTAGCAAGCCCATATATTCAATAGGATTTTTCCTCTCTAAATATGATAGTTCGTTTAGAAAAACTTCAATCGAAATATCTTCCGGATAATGAGGATTTTCAGGCATGTAACTAATAATTAATTTATGATTTATTTCCCCATCATATTTTAGTATGTTTGCTATTCCCTTAAAGAGAGTGCTTTTACCTGAGCCATTTTCACCAATAATTATAGTCACCCTCTTTGCAATGGATATGTTACTTATGTGGATAACTTTATTTAGGTATTCTTTCTTAAAATTCTTAATCTGGATTAGAGACTCTGTAGACATTAAAATCTCCTTCCATTGTTTCATTAAAAATACTTGTTCTCATATAGGGGAAGTCATCGATGATGTACTCTTTTTGAACTCCGTTCATTGTGTAGATGATGGAGATGCTAAATTTGTGGATAAATCGTGTTTCTTGTAAGTATAGGAGCGGAATATATAGTTCCAGGTTATTGTTCTTCAAAAGGATAATATTTACTTCATCCTCATCAATATCTTCGTTGAAATTATAGTTATTTATACCCAAACAATCATTAACTGAGTATGTTTGGGGACATATATCTCTTTGTAGTATTCTTTCTTGATTAGCTTGTACATTTGTTGTTAGAAGACGTATTTGGTTTATAACGAGATTAACATCACTTCTATTTCCAAGATCAAGATTAACTCCTCCAACTGTATTTATTCCATTCACTTCTTCATATGTAGCGCTTAAATTATTTAATGAAATGTCCTTATCATAATCATTTTTAAATAGATAGTTAAATTCTCCAATCTCTATTTCTAGTTTTTGATTGTTGGTGTAATTTATAACAAGATTTGCATTTGTCATATTAATTTTTATGTTGTTGCTAATTATTTTAAGTTTTAATGATAGTGTTGCCTGGTAAAACTTCTCATCAAGATACTCCATATAGGTATTACTTATGTCAATATCCTCTAGTAATAGGGCAAATGTCTGTTCGTTATTTTGAACTGAAATAGCTGAAATGTACTCCTCACTAAAATAGAATGAATCAGGTGTGTTAGTTAGAAGTTCTACTTCAAATTTCTCTAAATTATCACTATGATATATTGAGAAAACATTGTTGTTTGATATTATCACAGTTTCTATATCTTCTCGAATAAGAAGGAGAAAGCTCATTGTAATAATGAGGATTATTAAAGTACTATAAATGATTCTACTCCTCATTGATGTACTCCTTTTTTATACTGTAATATTCTGTGGTAAGAACAAAGATTTCCCAGCCGCCCTTTTTCTTAGTTCTCCAAAATCGATAGTATTTACCTACACCATTTGTTATCTTTCCTTCTCCAACAATTTGAACAAGAAGTTTAGTACCAGGATCAACATTAATCTTTATCGTTATTTCCTCTGATTTTTTTGTTGATGTAGTTTTGGTTATTGAGTAATCTATTTTTTGCTCAAAGCCTAGTTTAACTCCATAAGCATCACCACTTGATTTTAAATCAATTGATCCTGATACATTGTATTGTTTTTTCATAGATTCTTCGCTTTTTACTTTGAATGTATCAGTTATGGGAGTATCACCCTCATTTAGTATTACCATCAATGTTTCTTTTGTAAAAGTGACTTTTTCTTTTGTGTTTACTTCATAGATTCTCCAACCCCAGAATTGACGATTATCGATGTGACTATAGTAGGTTTTGTACATTGATTTTGTAAAATCATCTAGCATATAGACAAACTGTGATTCTGGTTCAATATCTTGATAACTAGTATACTCTGATGCCTTTGTATATTGTGTATAAAATGTCATAAGAAATAAAAATAAAACTGTTATTAATATTTTTTTCATTAAAAAAACACCTCCAATAATATAGTATTTGTGATGGTGTTTTTTTTCTTTATATTAGTTCATCTTTTATTTTTTCTAGTAATTTCTTCATGTCGTTGTAACCAAACTCGAAACGTCTATTGATATGTTTGTTATTAAAGTCTAGGATTCCTCGAAGACTCCTTTTTGGGTAACACACATATACCTTTGCATCATCAATTTTCTTTAACCTAAGTGGTGAGAATGTAAATAAGTCGATGATGATGATAACATCACACCCCGCTTCTATTAATGGTTGATATGGTGTGTTATTTAACAAACCACCATCATAGAATGTTTCTAAGCCTATTTTTACTGGCTGAAATGCTACTGGGATAGCACAAGATGCTAGTAGTGTATTAATTTTATCTTCATCTTGTACGTGATTTAGGTTTTTATAGACAATTTGTTTTTCCGATTTAAAGTAGTGTTTATAGTTAGTTTTTATTAGATCTAAGAAGTGACCTTTCTCGTTACCTAAATGGGTTGTTGCGATGTATACTTCTTTATCTTTTATCATCTCAAAATTTGTTTTTTCTTTGAGAAGGTCTTCTAGTTTTTGTGTATTGTAGATACCCTGATTTACAATATCTAGTTTCTCATCAAGAATTCGTTTGAAAATATTTTTTTCAAGTTTGAATAAGGTATCCTTATGTAAACTCATCCAAGTATCTTTAGCTAAATCATAATCACCCATAGCAAATAAGACCGCGTTTAACGATCCAACACTAGCTCCACTAAAGGCTTCAATTTTGGTATCTATTCCGGCTTCTCTTAATGCTTGCCATGCGCCTATTTGATAGGCACCTCGGGCTCCACCACCGGCTAAAGCTATCCCTAACTTCTTCATCCTTTTACCTCCTAAATGTTAATCGCTTTGATTTTGTCTCCTTGTTTGATATTAAACACTGCATCAATTCCAGCTGTAACTTGTCCAAATACAGTATGTACTCCATCAAGATGTGGAAAACTGTCATAGCAAATAAAGAATTGGCTTCCACCTGTATCTTTACCAGCATGAGCCATACTAAGTGCTCCAACAACATGTTTATTTGGGTTTCCTACTGTTTCGCATTTAATTGTATAACCAGGACCACCTGTACCTGTACCATTAGGACAACCTCCTTGTGCTACAAATCCAGGAATAACACGATGAAATGTTAATCCATTATAAAATCCTTCATTAGCTAATTTTTTAAAATTCGCAACTGTCCCTGGTGCATCTTTTTCAAATAACTCCAGTTCAACAATAGCATCATTCTTCTCTAAAATAATTGTACCTTTCATATTTTCCTCCTAATATTTGCGTTTCTTATTATTTTTGTATACTTCTTTTATAAATCCTCCACCAAGACAAACGTCTCCTTGATAGAAAACTGCTGCTTGTCCAGGGGTAACAGCACGTACATCATTTTTAAATGTAACTACTAAATTATCACCTTCATATTTAATTGTTACATCGTTATCTTTTTGACGATATCTAAATTTAGCTGTACACTCCAATGTACCTTCAAATTTCCCGATATTAATCAGGTTAACTTCTTCTACTAAACATGAATCAGAGTATAGTGTAGGATGATGAAATCCTTGTCCAATAATAAGTTCATTTTTCTCTAGGTCTTTCCCAATAACGAACCATGGTTCATTACCATATTTATTGCTTCCACCTATACCTAAACCTTTTCTTTGCCCAATAGTATAATACATTAAACCTGAATGTTCAGCAATAACTTCACCTTTTTCGGTAATCATTTTACCTTTTTTACTTGGTAAATAATTATCAAGAAATTTATTAAAATCACGTTCACCAATAAAGCAAATTCCGGTACTATCTTTTTTATCCTTTGTAGCTAAATCATACTTTTCAGCGATATCTCTAACTTCTTGTTTAGTCAACTCTCCTACCGGAAATAAAGTTGTAGCTAATTGCTTCTCGGTCAATTGACTTAGGAAGTATGTTTGATCTTTATTATCGTCAATTCCTCGTAGCATTTTAGGATGGTCTCCGTGTTCAACACGAGCATAGTGTCCCATCGCAATAAAGTCGGGATTAAATTGTTTTGCATGTTCGACAAAAGCATCAAACTTGATATATTTATTACATAGAATATCAGGATTAGGAGTTCGCCCTTTTTTATACTCATCTAGGAAATAAGTGAATACATTATCCCAATATTCCTGAATAAAGTCAACTCTAAATATAGGTATATCTAGTTTGTTGGCTACCTTTTCTGCATCTTGATAGTCAACTTCCTGAGTACATACTTCATCATCCTTTGTGGGATTTCCTAATATGTCATTATTTGTTGTTGAATCCCAGTTTCTCATGAATAATCCTATAACATTGTAACCTTGTTCTTTTAACAAAGCTGCAGCTACGCTACTATCCACACCTCCACTGAGTCCTAATACTACTGTTTTTGCCATAAATCTATTCCTCCAAACTACTTCAAGTAGTCAATATCACTTGGTAGTCGTAAATCACCTCTTGGACTCACTGAAATATCTAGTATTTTTGGTCCATCAGGTGTTGCTTGTCTTTTAAATTGCTGCGAGTAAAATCTCCAAAAGAACTTATTGGCATAATTTTTACTTTCGTCAGCTGATATATCGAATACTTTTGGTAATAGCCATTCGATTCGATCTTGATTATCCCCATAGCGTAAAACTCTATGAACGATAAAATCATTGATTTCATATTTCCCTATTGTGTCCTCTGTCTTTTGTTCAGAAGCCAACTCAGGTGTTATTGGTGTATCAACAATATCAAGAAGAGTTCCTTTAACATTTTTATCAAATTTATGAATTGCATAATTATAAATCATAAATCGAACTAGTGTTTTAGGAATACCTACATTTATTCCATACATACTCATTTGATCACCATTGTATGTGCACCATCCGAGAGCCATTTCACTCAAATCTCCGGTACCTAGAACTAAACCATTATGTTTATTAGCTAAGTTCATAAGAATCATTGTACGAGCTCGAGCTTGAGTATTTTCATATGTTATGTCTTCTGTAACCCCATCATGTCCTATGAGCTTAAAATGCTCTTTGACATGATTATTAATATCAATATCCATAATAGTAACGCCTAGATTTTTCATCATATCTAAAGCATTACTTTTGGTTCTTTTACTAGTATGTAATCCTGGCATTGTTACACCCAAGATTCCTTTTCTACTTAAACCTAAGTTATCATAACAACGACATGCGATTAGCAGTGCTAGTGTAGAGTCTAATCCTCCACTAATCCCGACAACTAAACTTTTCGCACGCACGTGTTTAATCCTTTTTATTAAAGCATTTTCTTGAAGTGCTGCAATTTTTTCAAAATCTTCAAGAATATTAACTTTTGGAACAAATGGCGTGCTATCAAACTTTTTTACGAATTGATAGTCCTTTGTCTCAGCTAAATCAAATATTACTTCCTGGAAGTTATGACGATATCTATTTAATGAATCACGGTAGCTTGCATTGGTTCTTCTCGCGAAATCAATTTTCTCTAAATCAATATCACCATATATTATTTCACTCTCTTGATTAAAGTTTTCAGTTTCAATTATTAACTCACTGTTTTGAGCAATTACATTATGCCCACTAAATACTGTTTCACTAGTGCTTTCATTAACTCCAGCACTACTATATACATATGCTCCAGCATTCCTTCTACTATGTTCTAAGATAGCTCTTCTTCTGATTTCTCTTTTTCCTAGAACTTCATTAGATGCGCTCAAATTAATAATTATTCTTGCACCATTTAGACTAAGGATGTTCCCAGGACTAAATGGAGCCCACATATCCTCACAAACTTCAATTCCAAATGAAACACTGTCTGAACCATCTTTGAACACTAGATACCCAAATGGTACTGTTTGATTTAAATATTTAACCTCTTTATAGTTCTCGACAATATTGAACCCACTTTGAAACCAACGTTTCTCATAAAACTCTCCAGTATTAGGTAAGTAGAACTTAGGAATAATCCCTAAAATCTTCTCTCCTTGAATAACAAAGGCACAGTTGTATAAAACTCCATCAACTTCTAATGGCGCACCGAAAGTAATAATACCACGAAACTTATTCTCATGTAGAAAATATGCAATTGCTTTTTTTGTGTTATTTAATAAGCTTTCTTGAAAGAATAAATCGTTACAAGTATAAGCTGTAACACTTAATTCTGGAAACGCTACAATACTGGCTTCTACATTCTCTAAGACAGTAAGCATTTCTTTAATGTTATAGTCTGGATTTCCAACTTTTAATTTGGGAGTAACACTTGCTACTTTAATAAATCCATTATGATACATCATCATCACCTCGATATAGTTCATTATCAACAATATATTCATATACTTTTTCAGGAACATCGTCTTTATCAAATGTCTTTCTAAAGTTTGTTGAACTTATATTGATATTAAAATCCTCAAATATTATAAAACTACTTAGGTGTCTTTTCAAGACATTATTACTTAAAATCAGGCTTTTTGCATCAATTTTATTACGACCAAGGACAATTATCTTAAATTCAGAAAGAATACCTTCTATATTGATCCATTTTTCCATACCATGCAAGTTGTCTGCACCTACAACAAAATATATATCATCTTGAGTGCTATCTGCAATTCTAATCAATGATTGATAAGTACCCAAAAAGTCATTATCTGCCATTTCCATTTGACTTACGCTAACATTCTTTCTACTCTCCAAAGCTAATTCTAACATTGAAATTCGATGATAATTACTAGCTAAATCACTTTTTGTATAGGCACTACTTACAGGTAAAAAAAGGAATTTAGCATCACTAAATTTACTCATTACAAATTCATATACTTCTATGTGAGCATTTGTTACTGGATTAAAAGCTCCTCCAAAAACTACTATCATGAAATCACCTCGCTATAATTATAACATATATTCGCAATAATAGTTATTTATGGTATAATTTCAATGAGGTGAAAAATATGCAATTAGATCAAAAATATATCTTAGATTTAGCCAAAGAAATATTATTAATTCCTAGCCCTAGTGGTTACTCTTTAAAAATAGTTCCAAGAATTATTGAAGAGGCAAAAAAATACGATTTAGAAACTGAAAAAACAAAAAAAGGAAACTTGATTATTACTTTTGATGGTGAGACTAATTACACTGTTGGTTTAAGTGTTCATGTTGACACTTTAGGAGCAATGGTAAGAAGTGTAAACGGTAAGGGTGAAATTAAATTCACTACTATTGGTGGTCCAATATGGCCAACTCTTGATGGTGAATACTGTACTATTAGAACTAGAGAAGGTAAAGATTATACTGGTACTTTCTTATCAACTAGTCCAGCAGCACATGTTTACAAAGATGCTTCAAAAAAAGAACGTTCTCCAGAAAACATGTATGTTCGAATTGATGAAGTTGTGAAAAATAAGGAAGATGTTGATAAATTAGGAATTGAAGTAGGTAACTTCATTTTTATTGATCCTAAAACAACAATTACCGAAAGTGGTTTTGTTAAATCACGTTTCTTAGATGATAAAATTAACGTTGCCAGCATTTTTGGATTAATCAAATATCTTAAGGACAATAACATAAAACCAAAATATACTCTGAAGTTTATTATCTCAACATATGAAGAAGTTGGACATGGTGCATCATATATCCCTGAGTTAGACGAAATGATAGCTGTTGATATGGGTTGCATTGGTGATGACTTAACTTGTACTGAATATGATGTCTCAATTTGCCCTAAAGACTCAAGCGGTCCATACGATTACAACCTTACTAACAAACTAATTGAAGTCGCAAAAAAAGAAAAAATCAACCACGCTATTGATATTTATCCATATTATGGTAGTGACGTATCTGCAGCTATCAGAGGTGGAAATGATATTCGTGGAGGATTAATGGGGCCTGGTGTTCACGCTTCACATGGTATGGAACGTACTCATATTGATGGAATCACTGCCACTATTAAGCTACTATTTAACTATGTAAAATAAAAACGTAAAAAATTACGTTTTTTATTTTTATCAAGCTATGAATTTGTTATAATTTAATGTTAGGAAGTGAAACTATGAAACTATATTATCCAGACTACAATAACTCAATCTTAAATGTAACAAACTCAATCCTAAAACACTACGGAGTAAAAACCAACTATAACGGTATCCCTCTTCTCGACAATGAGCTCAAGAACAACTACAACCATATAGTTTATATTCTTCTTGATGGAATGGGAACAAATATTATTAATCAACATCTTAATGAAGATGACGCATTAAGAAAATACTTACGCAAAGAGATTACAAGTGTCTTCCCACCAACTACTGTTGCTGCAACTGATGCTGTATTATCTGGTGTACCTCCGATATGCAATGGCCATTTAGGTTGGACTCAGTACTTTAAGAATGAAGACATAAATCTTGTTGTATTTAGAAATATTGACTATTATACAAATGAACTCTATGAAGAAGCTAATCTACGAGACAAATACTTGTCATTTAAAACGATATATGAGCAAATCAATGAAGTTTCACCACATGTTCAGACACATGAGTTTTTTCCTTCATTTCGAGAAGGTGGATCGACATCATTTAGTGAAATGATTGATAAAGCGCTAATAAAAGTTCACAATACAGATAAATCCTTCAATTACCTCTACTGGATTGAACCAGATCTATCTCAACACGATTATGGACCTGACAGTATCGAAATCAAGAAAGTCCTCACAGGATTAAATAAAGACTTTACAAGTCTAATTAGTAATATCAATGATGACACCTTGATAATTTGCATCGCCGATCATGGACTGACAAACGTTGAAGAAGTTTTCATTTATGATTACCCACTAGTTACAGATTTACTGTTAAGAAAACCATCATTAGAACCACGAGCTGCTAATTTTTACGTTAAAGAAGGCAAACAAAGTGAGTTTAAAATATTGTTTAATCGTTTCTTCTCTGATAAGTTTAAACTATATTCTAAGCAAGAGATATTAGACTTGAAATTATTTGGTGAAGGTAAACCACACCCATTATCACTCGACTTTATTGGTGATTTTATTGCGATTGCTACTGATAAATATATGTTCACCTTTGGTGAATCTTCTGGATTTAAAGGACATCATGCCGGGATGTCAAAGGATGAAATGATGGTCCCACTTATTATGTACTCAAATAAAAAACTGTAAAATTTTACAGTTTTTTTATATGTTATTCTTTATCATATTTCCCTTTAACAGCACCCTCAAAATCAACTTTTGCAGGTTCATGTAATTTTATAATAACCGGCATAAAGAAAGCTCCAATAATCCAAGGTAAAGTCCATACACCATAGTAAGAGTAAAATGGGAAATCAATTTCTGCATCTCGATAGTTAAGAGAATAAATAGTTATAACATCATGCGACAAGTTACTGTCCACCTGCATCAATACTACTTCACCATCTTTAACTCTTGAAGCTGAAATATAAGCTTTATAATCGTTGATAAAGAAAAATGCTTCTTTTTCAATAGGTCGATAATAACCAATATAGTCCTCAGTTTCTGAATCAACTCTAATCTTACTTTTATAGACAGGGCCAACGAATCCACTATATGTTAAACCATCAATATTATAAGTGTCATTCAACCTTTCAAAAGCAAGAGAATATTTTTCTGTAAAACTATCATAATCAAAGATATTATCACCTATATCCATAATATTATCGTGACTTAAAGATGTTAAATCATATACTACTGGACTTGAAAAAGTATTATCCTCAAAAACAATCATTTCATATGTATTAATATCTGTTTTTACCATAAACTCAATAGTGTCATCTTTTATATAAGTAACACCCTCACAATAACTAACATCCGAAAGTTTAGTTGTATCAACACCTGTTAACGAGTAGAATCCGTCGGATGCTAACAAGTATAAAGTATTGTTCAGTTCAAAGAAACTTTTTGTACCAGAACATGTTGATGAAGTACTAGCTGGAGCAAAAGTAACATCACTGAGCCATACTTTACTATTTCTATCATATATTTTAAGTTGTTGTGCTTCATCATTCATATAATAGAAGTAATCGTCATTGTAGAAGAAGTCATTAACGCTTTTTTTGGCAATTCCTTCAACTTCGAGCTCAATTTTCGTTTCTGGAGTATAATCATTTTGAATATCATTAGGAAACTCATCAAAAGCTAAGTATCGATCACCATTATACAAGTTCAATGCTAATGCTGCTTTCTTAGTTGGTACATTAAAGAAGATAAAGAATACAATAATAATCAAAACAGGGATCCCAATCTTTATTGTTTGCCCCCATGTTGAATATTTACTGACAATCTTACCTCCATCAGGCAAAACTTTTTTCTTTAGTATAAAGGATACTAAAATCAAAACAATTGTTATAATAACACTTAATACGATTTGAATGCTGCCATCTAGATATCTAAAAATAGTTAATAAAACTGATAGTGGTAATAGTGTTATTGCGTAAACAATAAGGTTATTCACAATTACAAACACTTGTTGTTGAACTGAGTAAAATAGCTTGTTTTTAATACTGTAAACCCCAAAAATTAATAATGCAAATAAAATTAAAATAACCAATAAATAAATCCAGATACCAATACTAGCATAATTAATAAATATCACTATTAATAAGTAACTAAGTAGACCGTGAATTGTAGTCAAAACTAATAAATCTTTTTCCCTCACGTTAAATATTTTCTTATTAAAGTAATAACTAGTAACTAAAACTAATACTAACGGTAATAATAAAAATACATAAAACATAGTCTCTCTCCTCCATTTCCAAATATATTATATCAATTCTAAAAAAAAAGGTCAAAAAAAGATAGAATATTGGAAAAACCGCTATTCTATCATGTCTATCAAGTATGTCTTGCTATTAAAAAATCCTTTTATACCACTTACTTCAGTACTAATAAATGAGACAATAAACTCTTCAGATGTTTCATCAATAGTTATTGTTATTTTATATTCATCTCCAAATTTCACAATTTGATTTATTGTAAACACTTCATCTTCTAACAATGTTTTAAATGTTTCACAATACGAAACTGTTTCAGGATTAAAATGTGTTTCACAAACATCAGAATCTTTGATGTTAAGGAAATAATCTTCTGCAAGTGTATCTGGACTATTAGCAGCTGTTGGCATCATTACAAATAGGTAGAATAGATAAAGGACTACTCCTAAACCAATAATAATGAGAAGAATTTTTCCTATTTTTTTCATTGCTCATCACCTTCATTTTTTTTGGCTCTTTTTTTAAAAGGACGAGCAAATACACTTGCAATACCTTTTGGAAAAACAGCTAACCCTTCAGTAATTATGGTTGGCATCATTTTAAAAGTATCTTTGTATGCCATTTTTCTAATTTCTTTACGATTTAGTAGTTTATTATCATTATATAGATATTTCTGAGTAATTATTCCAACACGACAAGTTAATGTAGCATTTGCTATTCCCCCGATAACACTGCTTGAGATAGTCTTTAAGAAAGGAATATCAGTTAATGTTTCACTTAGTTTTGTTGGCATATACTCTGTAATATCAATTTCCTCAATTCCTTCTGCTACTAAACTAGTAACTAATACATTAACACTTAGTTTTGCTAAATATGGATAACTAGGTCTAAATCCCGACAACTCAACTATCTCCCTAATTAACTTAATATTTACAATCAATGTACTTAACATATCCAAATTTCCATTTTGTGACAAGGCCGTAGTTACTAAGACACTTTTTGAGTTTTTCTTAATAGTTTCCTTAATGTTCTCATTAATTGTTGTATTAAAAACAGTTTGTAATGCACTTCTTAAATCTTTAGAATGATTCAAGCTATTCTTTAGTAACTCTTTATCCTCGTCTGGTATAGAATCATTACTAATAAGGACTTTAGCAGCATCACGATATATTTTATGTCTTTTCACCTCATCGCTTAACATCGCATCAACAGTAAATGTTGGTGATAATACAATTACTCTCAGTGGATTAATTATTAAGAAATAAACCAAAATTACACATAATCCATAAAATGCATACTCCACATATTCATGAATATTTCTTAATCTTACTCCTACTTCTAATATATTACTTAATAATATGAAGAAAATAACTATTAGTGATCCTATTCCTATTAATATCCAAAATCTCTTTTTACCCATTTAACTCACCTCGTTATATTTATTCTACCACACAAATGTGGAAATTTTAAGAATCTTAATAAATGAAAAAGCACTTTAAACAGTGCTTTTATTTAACTTTTTCACTTTCCGCATTTAATTCATTAATCACTCTGTCTTCATATAACTCCTCATCATCTTCAGTGATAAAGAAGTCTTTGGGAATTGAACTAATTAAAACAAAGATATTATACAGTATATATCCTAATGAAATAATGTAATTAGTATTAACTACTCTCGTAATTATATCTGACATTTCGGTTATATAAACAAATAAGAAATTAGACTCAATCACACCATTAACTTTATCGGGTATACTGAGGTAAAAAACAATCTGCCCCACAACTAATAACGCGGATAACAAAGCATTCATTTTCACAACTTCGCGTAGATTCTTATATTCAATATCATCTGTCTTCCCAATAGTGAAGATTAGACCTACATTAATTACTAATACACTCACATAGATTACTAATGGCATATTAAAGACCTCAATATGGGGTTCAAAGTTTCCAAAAGTTATATTAAAGATATTTTTATCAATTACACCGTAGAATAAATCTGGCAACTTATCAACAAAAAACCACATTGTTAAAAATAAATATCCACCTATTAAAATACTTAAAACTGTATATAATCTCAAAAACTTTTCTTTACTCATCCCCTAAATCCTCCAAATATTTATTATAGTAATCAAGAACTAACTTATGACTAAATGGTTCTTCACGTTTTTCAATCATTGTTCTTAAATCCCTTAATTCACTCTCCAAAATGTTCTTAAGTTTACTCGAATACTTCATTTTCATTTGATGTTTATTATACTCATTACGATCTAAAACATTATATGTAAAATCATCAATTACTTTAATATCTAAATCATAATCGATATATTTCAACGCTTCATCATCAATTAGAAATGGTGATGCGATATTGCAATAGAAATGAATTCCATTAGTTTTAACAATACCAATTATATTAAACCACTTCTTTCGATAAAACCAAGTAACTGAGGGTTCTCTAGTATGCCAAAAACGACCATTTGATTCGATGACTTTTGTTCTTTTATTAACTACTACTACATAATCATCAGTCACATCTACAACAGTTGCTTTTTCCCAAATACGATGTAAAGATTCATCATGTTTATAACTTTGAATCTGGATTGCACTATTCACTTTTGGTGTCATATTAATCCTCCTTACTTAGTTAACCAATCTTTTCCTTTTAAAGATTCTGGTTCATGATCAAAAAGATCATTATAACCTTGTTGACGTAAAACTTCATAACATAAAACAGCAACAGTATTACTTAAATTTAGACTTCTAACTTTTTCCGTCATTGGTAAACGCAAACAGTTATCTAAATGACCCTGGAGTATTTCCTTAGGGATTCCACTAGATTCACTACCAAAGACTAGATAAACATCTCCCTCTTTAGTATAATCCATTTTATCTGGTGTTTTTTGTCCGTATCTTGTTAAGAAATAGAAGTTTCCTTTATTTTCCCTTAAAAAATGTTCCCAATCTTTATACACTTTATAGTTAACATGCTCCAAGTAATTGGCTGCACTTCTTCTAACATTTTTTTTGTCTAAACTAAATCCCAATGGTTCAATTAAATGCAACATCATATCAGTTGCTGCACAGGTTCTCATAATATTACCTGTATTTTGAGGAATCTCGGGATGATATAAAACTACATGATTCATCTAATCACTCTCCATCTAATAAATCAAGCACTTTTTGTGCTGTCTTATTATACCATAAAACTTCATCATTTTCAGCCATACTTTCAGTAATTTGCTGTCGGAAGCCATGTAATTTTTGATTCGCTATAAGACATAGAGCATTTCTCTTTATAACACGAGCTCCCTTCCAACTACATGCATTACTACCATAAATTCCCTTAAACTCTTTATTACTCATTTTAAGTAGTTTCTCTAGTGATATATTTTCAATCCCACTTGGTTCAAACTCCATATACTTATGGATGTCTATTCCCTTGTTTTTTGGACAAACTTTTTGACAGATGTCACAGCCGTATATCATTGTTTTAAAATGTTCAATTTCATTTAAGGATAATTCCTTTTTACTTTGTGAAACATTTGATATACACAAATCCTTATTAAATCCATTCTCAAGTGCACTAGAAGGACATGCTTCAATACACGCTTGACAACTTCCACAATCATCATACACCTGTTTAATATCAGTTATTTCACAGTCAATCAAAATTGTAGCAAGATAAAAATAACTACCATATTCTCTATTAATTAGAAACTGGTTATGACCTAAATATCCAATACCTGATAGAAACCCAGCATATCGTTCATCAATATGAGAAATATCAACACTGCTATATGAATTAATAGATAATTTTTCAATTTCAGTAGTTATTTTACTTAATATCTCCTTAAAGACAATATGATAATCAATCCCATAACTATATCTAGATAATATTCCATATCCTTTGCCTTTCCATTTTACTTCCTTACTTGGATACGGGATAGCTAAAGTAATTATTGTTTTATAGTCATCTAAAAAAGAATAATCATCAAAATGATCATTTAATTCTAGTTTACTTCTTTCTTTCTTATATGTAGTTGTACTTACATATCCAAATACCTCAACATATTTACTTATAATTGCATTTAGTTCACTTCTCATAATATTCACCTAATAATACTATAATATGTAATTACGACAATGTCAAAGAAGTGAGTGATGTATATAATATATACTATTTATTTATTATGTTGTAATTTACTACATATGCGCAAATGGTAGTGCTAATTTGATACAATATAGATGGTGATGTTATGAAAAATATAGGTAAACAATTAAAAAGAATTCGTGATGAAAAAGGTTTTCCGCAAAAACTTGTTGCAGAACACCTTGGTTTACATCGTAGTAATTATTCCCGTATCGAAAACAACATTCAAAAACTAACTCCTGAGCAGATAATCTTGTTCTGTGAGTTCTGTGATATAAGTTCTGATTATTTACTTGGTATAAAATCAGCAAATCAAAAAGTTGTTTCTTTAACTGATTTAGATGAAATTAATCAGAAATTAAAAGAAATTGATGAATTATTAAATAACTAAAACCTTCCATTGGAAGGTTTTTTTATATAAAAGAAGTAAATAGTTTGGCTATTTACTTCTTATTTCTTCAATAATATTTGTATTAAACTTACCTTCTCTAAACATTTCAATTTCCTCTTTGTATGGTGGGAAAACTTTATCTTTTGGATCATTCTCTCTTGCGATATACGGTGTTTCTAGGATTTTTGGTATATCTTGGAAATCAGGATGATTCACAATGTAGTTTAATGCTTCAAAACCAATATAACCAAACCCAATATTTTCATGTCTATCTTTTGCCGCTCCTAAATCATTCTTAGAGTCGTTGATATGAAAGACACTAATTCTCTCTTTTCCAATTTTTTCATCAAATTCTTTTACAACTGCATCAAAATCCTCTTTTGTTTTGTATCCAGCATCATGAGTATGACATGTATCAAAACAAATACTAATTCTTTCGTTATTAGTTACTCCATCAATAATTGCTTTAAGTTCATCAAAGTTTCTCCCAACTTCTGTTCCTTTTCCAGCCATTGTTTCTAATGCAATTAGTACATCAAGATCTTTGGTATTTGCAATTACTTCATTCAATCCATTTATGATGTGGTTGATTCCTATTTCCGGACCTTGTTTTACATGTGCTCCTGGATGTAAAACTATTTGTTTTGCTCCAATTGCTGCAGTTCTTTTAATTTCACTTGTGAAGAAATCTATTGCGAACTGTCTTTTTTCTGGATCATGATTTGCCAAGTTCATAACATATGGTGCATGTACAACAATGTTGTCCATACTTAAATTATTTTCTTTCATTAGTGCTTGTGCTTCATCAATACGTAAACTTTCGAGCGGTTTACGTCTAGTATTTTGTGGTGCTCCTGTATATATCATGAAACTATTAGCGTTATAGCTTATAGCTTCTTTAACACTGCCAAGTAACATTTCTTTTCCGTTCATTGAAACATGACTTCCAATTTTCAACATAGATTATCTCCTTTTTTTACGTAGGGCTTTTCTCTTTTCCTTTTGTAACTCATGATGGAATTTCTTTTTATACCCAGGTTTAACAGCTTTGTTTTTCTTTTTTACATTTACTGTATTTTTATCGAATCCAGCAGTTACTCGTTCCCTTTTATCTCGTTCTTTTCTTTCTCTTCTTATTACTAACTGATTTTCTTTTATATCGTTATAAACAATTTTGATTCCTTTTCTTTCAAGGAAATCAACATAGCTACCGTCTTTTTGTCCGTACAAGCTGATTGCTAATCCTGAATAATTTGCTCTTCCTGTACGACCAGTACGATGGACATAAAATTCCATATCTCCAGGTAACTCATAATTAATTACATGACTTACACCATCAATATCAATTCCTCTACTTGCGATATCACTAGCTACAACATACTGAAATTCTCCACGATTGATTCTTTCCATAACTCTTTTTCTCTCACGAGGACTAATTCCACCATGAACTTTAGCAACATTGTAACCTTGGTTATATAACTCTTGCCCTAACTCCTCAACAACATCTTTTGTGTTACAGAAGATAAGTGCTACATATGGATTAATCGCTTTAAGTAAATTATCTAAAACAGTTCTTCGTTCCTTTGATTTAATTGGAATAAAGATATGATCAATGTTTAGACTAGATAATTCACGAGGTTTAATATACACCTCAAAAGGATTATTCATGTATTTACGTAAAAATGGTTTAAGTTTCTCAGGTATTGTTGCACTGAACACCATCATTTGTAGATCATCTGACATTAAGCCAGCAATTTGATCAATATCCTCTAAGAAACCAATTTCTAACGACATATCAGCTTCATCTATAACAAAAGTATTAGTTTTGTATATATTTAGTACATTTTCTTTTATTGCAAGATCCTTAATTTTACCAGGAGTACCAATAACAATACTTGGTTGTGACTTCTTTAATCTTTCAATTTCTTTAGTTCGATTGCTACCACCTGTAAATTTTCTAACGTCAATAAACACATCAGATTCTTCTGCTATTTGTCTAGCATTAAAATAAATTTGATTTGCTAATTCTCTAGTTGGAGTTGTGATAACTACTTGGACATCTTTTTCATTTAAATCTAAATTTTCAAAAATAGGTATTAAAAAAGCATGGGTTTTTCCACTCCCAGTTTGGCTACACCCAATTATATCCGTTCTTTTTCTTGCGACAGGAATTACTTTTGCCTGCACCTCTGTAAACTTTTTGAATCCTAATTTCTCAATTGCTTTTTCAACATACTTTTTATTAAATATCATAGTATCTCTCCTCACTATCAAATTATACTATATTAATATAACATTTCCAAATATAATGACTATCTTGTATAATGTATTTAGGTGATTATATGGAAACGATAAAACTCTCTCCCCGTGGTTATTGTCACGGTGTAGTAAACGCAATAAATACTATAACAAAACTGACTGAAAAGTCAACTAAAAAAACGATAACTATCTTAGGAATGGTAATTCATAATAAGCAAATTGTTAATCATTTTGAACATTTAGGTATTAAAACCCTTGATAGTAAAAATAAAACTAGATTAGAACTTCTAGACGAAATTGATGAAGGAATAGTAGTTTTCACGGCTCATGGAGTAAGTCCTGAAGTCAAAAAGAAAGCTCTAGATAAAGGTTTAGAAGTAATTGACACAACTTGTGATGATGTAATTAAATCCCAAGAAATTGTGATTGATTTACTTAATAATAATTATGAAATTATATATATAGGAAAACATAAACATCCTGAAAGCGAAGCTGCGGCTGGAATTTCTGAAAAAGTTCACATTGTTGAAAATATTGATGAGGTGTTATCATTAAATCTTAATGAAAAGAAAGTAGCAGTTACTAATCAAACAACAATGAGTCTATATGATATTTACTCTTTAACTGAAAAGATTAAACAAATGTATCCAAATGTTCATTTTGTTGATGAGATATGCAATGCTACAAGAATTAGACAAGAAGCCATTAAAAACCAAGACAAATCAATTGAGCACTGTTTTATTGTTGGTGATAAACTATCAAACAACTCCCGAAAACTTGCTGAGGTATCTTTACAGCAAGCTAAAATACCTTCAACGTTGATCGAAAATATCGAAGACATAAACATTAACGAGTTGATGAAGTATTCTAAGGTATCAGTCAGTAGTGGTGCTTCTACCCCTACAAAAGTTACAAATGAAGTTATTAATTTTCTACAAAAATTTGATAAACATGATATTTCAACACATAATAATTCATCACAGATCACGATTGAAAACTTAATCACAAAAAAAACACTCTGAAATTTCAGAGTGTTTTATTTTGGTATACTTAATTATTTGCATCTATGAATGTTCTTGAAGCGAGAATCGTTTCAACTTCTCCAACTCCAACAACTTCATTGTCATCAGTATTCGCAACAATTACTACGGTATAATCATTACCACTTACTAAATCATATCCATTAAATTGAAGTGTCGTTGGTGCTCCTCCACCTTCTGGATTTGATCCAACTAGAACATCTAAATCAATATCAACTAAGATATCACGTACACCATTAACGTATAACCATGCTTGCCATTCTGTATCGTTAGCAAGATCATCGTCATCAACACCAATTTGGACATCTATTTCTAAGTTTCCTCCAGTATATTCCCATGTACTACTATCTTCAATTGTAATATCAATTGTTGAAAGTGGTGATGTTGTAAACTCATGAGATAGAATAACTGTTGATTCTGTTCCACCTAAGTAATCATAATTTGCAACAATTTCTAAGGTGTAATCTTTGTTACTTAATAAATTAATCATGTCAATTGTTGACATATATTCAACATCAATTACTTGTGAACTAAATAGTGCAGCATCTTGATATAGATTCGCAATAACTTGTCCACCGTTTAATATGTTTTCATAATCGTTGAATGCAATATCAACCACGTTTGATTTTTTACCAATATTTGCTTCTATTTGTTCTAAAGTAATAATATTTTCTGTTGTAGTTAACTTAGAAGCTATTTTTTTATCTGTTTGTAAACCATCTAAATCATTTAAGTTATATGTAGATTCGATTACTACTTCATAGTTTTTGTTTGGTGCTAAGTTCTCAAACTTATGAGTTAAGTCAGTTCCCTCTGCTGTAATCTCAAATTCAGCAACAAATACTGAATCTAAGTATACTCTTAACCATTCACTAGTACTAACGCTATCAACATCAAGGAATGTATATGTTACATCAACCGATGATGTCGTTGGTGTTAGTGTTGTAACTTCAGCAGTAGGTATACTACTTGATGCAGTTTGATTTACTTGAGTCGATATAACTTCAACAACATCTAAGTTACCATCATTTCGATTCATTGTAACTTCTATTTCTAAACGATAATCAGAACTTCCTAATAAACCTGTAAATGCTTTATTTAAGTTGTCTCCAACATCAAGTGAGAATGAACCTTGTAAAGTATCGTCTTCATCATATAGTTTCGCGGTTCTGATAGATGTAATTCCGGAATCATCGTCAAATACAATATCAAAGATTAACTCGGTTGCATTGATTGTATCAATAACAACTTCTACTTCTGGTTCACTTTTGGCAATAGTTGTATTTGTTGTTGTAGCAAGAACGTAATTTTCAATTTCATTTAGGCCATCACCATTATCATAAGTTGTTGTAATTATTATTTCGTAATCTCGATCAGATCTAAGTCCTAAGAACTGTTTTCCAATATTGTCAATTTCCTCATCTAGTGTAACCGTTCCTTTAATTTCACCATCAAGATATATTTTTGCATTTGTTGTTAATGGTGTTATTGTATCGTGAGCGTCATTGAAAATGACATCAAATGTGATACTTTCCTCACCAACAACAATGTTTTCGATTGTTGCTTCTGGTTTTAAGTTATGATGTACACTAAATATTCTTGTTGCTAGTAATTGGTTTTCTACTTCACCTAAACCGTCACGTAAATCATAATGTGAACGCACAACAACCTTATATAGTACTTGTGGTGATATTGTAGTACTAAATTGAATGTTATTGACACCATTCACTAATACAATTGTCTCAAGTGCAACGGGATTACCAGCCTCAAATAATTCTGCTACTAGTTCGTCTGAACTTGTTGAATCAGGATCAGTAACAGTTATTTGTACATCAATACTTTCTTGATATACATCTAAATCATCAATTACTGCACTAGGTGCTTCATATGATAAAGTTGTAAATTGGAATGTTTTAATTAATCCACCTACTACTGCTGGACTTCCATCATCCAAATTATAATCAGCGTATATTTCAATCTCAAAGTCTTGATTTGCTAATAGGTAACTTATGTCAAATGATACTGTTGTTGATGTAACATCAATTTGTGTGTATGTCACAGCTCCAACAATTAGAGCAGCTTGTAATGTATTAGAATCTAGTACTGTATCTATATCATTCATATTGTATTCAAAGACAATACTTGTATGAGTTAAGTTAACATTTGCACTTGTAAACTCTGGTACTTGTTTCGCTAATGTTGTTACTTCAAATGAATCAAGTAATGCTCCAAGTTGCTCAGGATCTTCATTATTTAAGTCATAATCAGTATATACTCGTACTTCATAGGTATTGTTTGCTAACAATCCAGGGAATGTAATTGTGTTTTCACCTACAGTTAGTGGTTGTAAAACTCCTACTTGGGTATCATCTTTATAGATTTCTGCTTTTAGATTATCTTGAATAACTAGGTCTCTATCTGTTACCTCAATATCAACAGTTACTTCATGAAATTCTGGTTGTGGATTTGAGATGTTAGCAGATGGTGCAGCTAGTGGTTCTGTTGTAATCATTGTAAAATCAAGCATTTGTGCTAAAACTGGTCCTGTTGCTTCATTTAAATCATAGTCAGCTTCTACTTGGATTGTATATGTTGTTTCTGAATCAACACCATTAAATGTTACAGAGTTCTCACCAACAATAAGTGGTAATGGTGAAATAGCTACTACTGCAACGTCATCGATGTATAAGACTGCTTGTAAATTACTATCGATAACCATTTGTGGATCTTCAACTGTTACATCAAATGAAATCGTTGTTGCATCAGCTGTAACATTAAGAATTTGCGCAGTTACTAAATCAAATTCATCTGTTTGAATATAATCATAACCAATTACTTCATCCACAATATTTGGTTCACCGTCATTTAAGTTGTATGTTGCTACTACATTTATATAATATCTAGCGTTTGAATATAAATCATCAAATTCTACACCAGGATTTAACCCTAAGTCTAAGTCAACAGGTGTAACACCTACAACGATTTCACCATCAAGCATCAAGACTGCTTTTAGTGATATTAAATCAATAACCTCATCATCATCTTTAACGAAGATATCAGCTGTAATTGATTCTTTGTCTGACTCTGTATATTGGAAAGTAGCCACTGGTACTTCTTTAGAATATGTTGAAACACTTGCTGAAGCTACTTCGTAATCTGTGATATCTCCAGTTCCATCAGTTAAATTATAGTTAACTAATACTTTAATAACATAATCATTATTTGATAGTAAATCATTAAATTGAATATCAAAATTATCTAATGATAATAATTCAATATTATCAACTTCAACACCATCTAAGTATAAGTATGCAAACATTGTGTCTGTCTTAATAACTGAATCTTGATCTACAAGATTAACATCTAGTGATATTGTTTCATTTGTTATTTCGATATCAGATATATCTGCAGTTGGTTTTTCTTTTACATCTGTTCCAACTGAGTGAGAAATTAATAGTTGGTCCTCAAGTAATCCACTACCATCTACTAAATCGTAGTCTGCTTCTATTACAATTGTATATTCATTGTTTGATAATAGATTTATGAATTCAACATTGTTTTCACCATTAGCTAATACGTCTTGAGCAATCAATGTATCTCCAAGATAGATATAGACAATAATACTACCTGGATTAATAGTTGAATCAGCATCAATTATTTCTGCTTCAAAAGATATTCCTGATGTTGTTGTTTCAATGTTTTTAATTTCAGCGATTGGTGCTTTTGGTTCAGCTGTAAATAAAACAACTCTTCTTAATGATGCATTACGTACTATACCTTGTTCATCTCGTAAGTTATAGTCAGCAAAAATTTCCACATAGTAACTAGTTCCGGCTGTTGTTGAATAGTCAAATACTAACTCTAAAGTTTCAGGATTGAAAACAATAGTTTTAACTGGTGTATCATTTTCATACAAGACTGCACTTAACGCGCTTGATAAAGTATTATTGGCATCAAGAACACTTAAATCTAAAGTGACGTACCCTTGGCTAACTACTATTTCATCTATATCAACTGATGGTACAGAGTTTTCTAAAGTGCTATAAACTTGTGTAAAAATCACTTCATCTTCTTGTACTCCTAGTCCGTTATTTAAATCATAATCTGAAACTAACTCTATTTTAAACTCTTGATTTGCGAATAAATTATTCACTTGGAAATCAACATGATAATTACTAATTTCAGCTGATTCTATAAATACTCCTTGAATATATAAGTTTGCGATTATTGTATCTTTTTTTATTATGTCGTTTGGATCGTCAATATGAACATCAAATTCTATACTATTTTCTAGCAAGTTCAAGTTCATTAGTTGTGGAAGTGGAATTTCTCTCGGTAATGTCGAGAATGAATGAACTGAAAGGACATTATCTGTACTAAGTCCACTACCATCACGTAAATCATAGTCAGCTAGAACTTTGATTGTATAGTTGTTATCGTTAAGTAGATTCTCAAAAGAAACTCCTGTTGTTGAACCTGTTAAGTTAACTTCGTCAACAATCGTATCTCCATTGTAAATACCAACACTTAACCCAGCAATAGTAACAACGTCATCTTCATCAGTAAATGATATATCAAAATCAACTGAGTTTGATGATACTATAACATTATTAATTGATGCACTTGGTAGTCCGTTTGCTAATGTAGAATATGTTCCACTATAAAGGACAACATTACTTAATACTCCATTACTATCATTTAAGTTATATGAAGCTACAACTTTTACTTCATAATGTTTGTTTGCTAATAGTGAAGAGAAAGTTACGGTTGTTAACCCACTACTAATTACTTGGCTATCAATTTCCGTCTCTCCTGCATACAAGTATGCTATCAGTGTTGAAGGTTCAATAACATCATCAACATCTGTTATATTGAAGTCAATTGAGATTTCATCCTTTGTTAAAGTATAATTCTCTCTTTCAACTCTTGGTAAGTCTTTATAAACAAAAACCTGGAACTCATTTCCAGAAAAACCACTTATATTATTGGTAGTTTCTCCATCCAAATAACTGATACGATCTACTGAATATGTTGTAGCTCCTAAGGTGCTACCTACATTTAATTCAAAATATATTGTATCTTTTGTAGAATTTGGGGAGAATCTTGATGAGTTATATGTGTACCCATTAATAACAACAGATTTAATTTCAACTTTATCCGGATTATTAAGAGTAACCTCTACTAAAACTGTGTCCTCTTTGGCACGATAATAAGTTACAAACTCAACACCATCCACAGGTACAACATTTTCTACTTTAATTCCTGTAAATGTTGGAGCTGTTACAGTCTCATCTCCACCAGTACATGCTACCAGTGAAAAACTAATGACCAAAATCCCTAACAAAATGAATATCTTTCTCATAATCATTCCTCCAATTCGTAGTTTCTTATTTTATAAATAAGAGTATAAATTTCCCATTTGACGATTATATCCATATCTAGTTAAATATTTTACCATAAAAATGACCATATATCAATTAATTATACCTCATAAAAAAAAAGAGCCTATTTTTTGGCACCTTTCTTTATTATCTTTTGACCATATGCTTGATTAATCGAGTTTAGTATCTTAACAACGGCCTCTTCCTTTGGTGTAATATCATCAATTTGAAAAATATTTATTTGACGAACATTATTACTATTATCCTTAATATTTGAGACACTGACTCCCAACAATCTAATAGGTTTATCTGCAATATTTTCATCATATAATCTCTCAACAGTTTGATAGATTTCGAAGAAGTTATCTGTATAGAATTCTTGTGTATAACTGCGATTAATTTGAGTGAAATCATTATACCTTACTTGGATACTGATTGTTTTACAAATACTATCATCATTTTGTAATCGATTAGTAACTTTTCTTGTTAATGCTGTTAATTTCTCCAGAATATCTTGATATTCATATAAATCTTGTTTATATGTTGAACTATTCCCAATACTTTTCATCTCAACATATCGATGCGGATTAACTTGTTTACTATCAATCCCTTTAGCCAAATTTATAAACTCATCTGTACGGTTTCCTAGGACCAAATCTAACTTTTTACGGTTTGTATAATTTACCATTTCTCCGATTGTGTGAATCCCAATAAGTTTTAGATTAGGATATGTCTTTTTACCAATACCAAACATATCTTCAATTGGTAGTGGCCACAACTTTTCTTCTAAATCACGTTTTCTAAGAATAGTGATTCCCACTGGTTTCTTCATATCTGATGCCATTTTCGCAAGAAACATGTTAGGAGCTATCCCAATACTTACTGGTAAGTCATGTTCCTTTAAAAGTCGGCTTTGGATTTCTTTAGCGATATCTAGAGGATGACGATCACCACACATATTTGTCATATCCATATACCCTTCATCAATAGACCCTTTTTCGATAATATCTGCGTACTCATGTAAAAGAGTAAAAAACTTACGTGAATAGTCATTATATAGATCAAAGTTCACAGGAAGGATAATTAACTTTGGACATCGTTTTTTAGCTTCAATAACACTCATAGCGCTTGTAACACCAAACTGTCTAGCGACGTAGTTCGCAGTTGTCAAAACGCCACGATTAGTGCTACCACCAATACCAATAGGCTTATCGCGAAGGGTTTCATCCTGTGCCATTTCACAAGATGCAAAAAATGCATTTAGGTCTACATGAAAAATTATTCGATACTTTTTTTCCATAAAAATCTTTCCTTTTTTTTCAAATTATAATATAATATGAAAAGATATGAGAAGTTGATGTATAAGTAATGAGGTGAAAAGATGCCAACTAGTAAAAAGCGTGTTAAGAAACAAACTGAAGAAGTAGCTCCTGTTACAAAAAATATTGTTAAAACAAGATGGGGTCGTATCGTTATCGTTGTTTTAGCCCTAAGTTTTGTTTTATCTGGTCTTGTCGGACTAATTTACACATTAATTCAATCTATGAAATAATTTGATTTAATTAAAGCCTATCTTTTAGAATAGGCTTTTTTTATGCAATAATTCACTAGCGGTTGCGATTGAAGCTTTTGTTACAACATCACCTGATATCATTTCAGCTATTTCATGAATTCGTTGTTCACCATGTAATTCGTTTAAAAAGGCCTTAGTTCGTCCTTCTATTACGTTTTTACTAATCTTTAGGTGATTATCACTAATTGATGCAACTTGCGGTATATGGGTAATACAGATAACTTGTGTCTCAAGTGATATCTCAACCATTTTTTTTGCTACTTGATTTGCAACATAACCACTTACTCCAGTATCAATTTCATCAAAGATGATAAGACTTAAGCCGAGACTTTTTGTTAATAGGTTTTTAAATCCAAGCATAATTCTGCTCATTTCTCCACCACTAGCACTTTTACTAAGTGACTTTAGTGGTTCTCCTACGTTTGTGGTTAATAAGAAATCAACTTCATCAACGCCATTATCAAAAAAGATACTGCTTGATTTAAAGTTATAATCTTTTATATTATTAAATGCAACTTTGAAGTTTGCTTTTGATAACTCTAAATCTGATAATATATGAAGTAACTCCTGTTCAATAAACTTGCTTGTTTTCTTTCGTAAGTCAGACAATTTAATTGCCTTTTTAAGTGCTTCATTAAAATTTTCTTCTACTACTTTTTCCTGTTGCTTAATAACTTCATCAAAGTTATCGATATTATCGATATCTTTTTTTATTTGTTCTAAATAGTTAATCAGTTCTGGTATATCTTTACGGTATTTCCGTTTAATCCCATTAAGAGAATTAAGTCTTTCCTGATAAGAATCCAGAAGTCTTGGATTAAAATCCATTGTTGTAATTTCATTTTTCAGTTCTTCAAAGACATCATCAAGTTCAAAATAACTTGAGCTAAATCGTTCTTTAATTTTAGCGAACTTCGGATTGAGTTCAGATATTTCTTCTAGATTTTTAGAAGCATCATATATGGTATCAATAGCATTCACATTTTCAATGAGTTCTTTTGTCATATTGAGATTTTGATAGATTTTGTCAAAGTTTTCCATATTCTCTACTTCTTGAATAAGTGTTTCCTCTTCTTTTTCATCAAGATTATATGACTCTAACTCTTTTGCCTGATACTTCATAAGGTCTAATCTTTCTAATAAATCATCATTAGACGAAGTAAGTCGATTAAGTTCTTTTAATGATTTCTTATACTCCTTTAACCCTTCATGATATATCTCAAGAAGTTGATCTGTTTCATCTTGATTGAAACCATCTATTATATCGAGATATGTTGTAGGGTTTATTAATCTATGTGTATCCATTTGGGTATGAATATCAGCTAGTTTACTTGTTATTTCTTTGAGATCCTTCAAAGTAACTGTTGTGTTATTCACTTTAATAATATTATTGTTGGTCTGTGTAATTTGACGTTTTATTATTAGTTCGTTGTTCTCATTATCAATATCTAGTTCTGTTAAAATGTCATCAATTTTAGGGTTCTTATATGTGAAAATACCTTCAATAACTGCTTTTGCTGAGCCTGTTCTTACTACATTACTTGTTGCACGATCACCTAGTAAAAGACCAATCGCATCGATTAGTAAACTTTTCCCGGCACCTGTTTCACCAGTTAGTGATGTCATACCAGATTTGAACTCAACTTCAATGTTTTCAATTATTGCGAAGTTTTTCACAGAAATGTATGTAAGCATAATACCCTCCGTACCCTATATTAATGTTTTTGTTTTACTAATAATACTGGCGAGATCTAAATTTAACTCTTTTAATATTTCATCTTTTGAACCGTGATTCACATACTCATCTTCAATTGCCATAATGTTTATGTTTTTCGTTGATAAGTTATTGTCAACTAAATATTCCAATATACTACTCGCAAAACCACCTAGTTTACACGATTCTTCATAAATAATTATTGGCTTCTCCAATGCAATTAAAGTATTTATCATTTTCTCATCGAGAGGTTTTATTGTTTTTGCATTAACAATCTTCATTCTAATATTTTCCTCTTTAACAGCAGTTTTAACTTTGTCAAGCATACTACCAAATGAAAGAAAGACAATATCTTCTCCTTCGTTAATAATCTCCCAATCCAAAGATGCTACTTTATTAGTAATACCATTTTCAGGATTGAAGTATACAGAACCTCTTTCATAACGAATAACAAATGGTCCTTGATTTACTTTAAAACCATAATTTAATAGTTCCATTGCTTCCTCTGGAGTTCGTGGATGCACTATTGTCATATTAGGAATATGTCTTAGAAGTGGAATATCAAAGACACCTTGATGAGTTTCCCCGTCAGCTCCAACTATTCCGGCACGATCAATCCCAAATACAACTTTTAAGTTCTGTCTTGCGACATCATGATTAACTTGATCATATGCTCGTTGTAAAAATGTTGAATATAGTGGTAGAAAAACATCAACTCCTGATACAGCAAACCCGCTACTCATTGTTACAGCCATTTGTTCTGCAATCCCAACATCAATAATTCTATCAGGATATAAGTACTGGTACTTCAGAAGTCCACTACCTGCAATCATTGCTGGTACTACAACAGTAAACTCAGGTTTTATTTGTGCATAATTTATCATGTACTCAGCTATAATTTCACTCCATGATAATACGTTTTCTTGTGGCTGATTTAATGTTTCTCCTGTTTTCTTATCAAATGGAGATACACCATGCCATACTCCAACTTGATCATTTTCGCTATATTTGTATCCTTTTCCTTTTTCCGTTAAAACATGAATAACACAAGGTCTATTTGAATTTTTAGCGATTTGAAGATATTTCATTAATTCTTTCATATTGTGGCCATTTATTGGTCCATAATATGAAAATCCTAGGTCGTCAAAAATGGTATTATTTGTTAGAAAACCTTTAACTCCTCTTTCAACTTTTGATGTTAGTTTTCTCATAAATCGAGGCATTAACTTCATAATTCTCGATTTTGATTTACGGTATAATGATTTACTTCTGATTTCATTTAAAACATTAGATAAATATCCAATGTTTTCGCTTATACTCATTTCGTTATCATTAAGGATAATGATTGGTTTATAATCGGCATGTCCACCTAAAAAATTAAGTGCTTCAAAAGCCATTCCACCAGTTAATGCTCCATCACCAATAATTGGAATGATTTTTTTTGAACTATTTGTGTATTTTTTACTAAACTCAATTCCTGCTGCAGCAGCGATACTTGTTGAACTATGTCCTGCTTCATAAATATCATGAATACTTTCATTTCTCTTTAAGTATCCACTTAAACCTTTATATTTTCGAAGTGTATCAAATTGATTAGCTCTACCTGTTAATATCTTATGGGTATATGATTGATGTCCTACATCAAAAATCAGTTTATCTTCTGGACTATCAAAAACAGTATGCAAGGCTACTGTGAGCTCTACAATACCTAAATTCGAGGATAAGTGTCCTCCTGTTTTTGATACTTTATCGATAATAAACTGTCTTATTTCGTTACTTAATTCTTCTAACTCCTCTAAAGATAAATCTTTAAGAAATTTAGGATCTTTGATGTTGTATAAATCGATCATGATGTCACCTCTTATTCTTTAAAGTCTACTAACTCGTCATCTTTCATCATTTTTACAATAACATTTTCTGCATCTTTTAATAAATCGTGACAATGTTTACTAAGTTTCATACCTTCATTATATTTCTTTACAGCTTGGTTTAATTCAATCTCACCATTTTCCAGTTCTTTAACAAGTGTTTCTAACTCTTCTAAAGCTTGTTCAAAACTTTTTTCACTCATTATTTATCTTCCTTTCTTGTAGCAATAACAGCAGCTTTGATAACACCGTTATTTACTAGCACATCAATATTATCATTTACAGAAACATCATCAACATTTTTAATGACTTTTCCATTTATTTTTGAAACTGAATACCCTTTTTTCATAATTGATAGTGGGTTAATTAACTCTAATTTATTTAAGTCGAGTAAATATCTATTTTGCTTTTCTTTTAAGATTCTCATATAGTAATCATTTAAACGTTTTGTTTGCAAATCAACTTCTTGCTTACTTTGTTTCAATAAATTACCAGGATGTAATAACCGTAATTTATCGCTTAAATGATCTAACTTTCGAGATTTTTGTTCTGTTAGTCGTAACGGATCTCTAAAAATATAACTAGTTGAAATATTATTTAGTTTTTGCTGTTTAATTTTTAAAAGTCGTTTAAGGTTAACTTTGTTTCTTTCAGTTAACCGTGTTATATAGGTTAGTAAATCCTCTTGATTAGGAACAGCTAGTTCTGCTCCCCCCGAAGGAGTTGGTGCTCGTAAATCAGCAACAAAATCGCTTATTGTAAAATCAGTTTCATGACCAACACTGCTTATAATTGGAATCTTAGATTTAAAGATTTCATAAGCAACTACTTCCTCATTAAATGGCCATAAATCCTCAATACTTCCACCACCACGCCCCAATATAATTACATCGCATAAACCATCAGTATTAACTTGACGAATGTTTTTAACAATATTATCTTTCGCATACTCTCCTTGTACTAATGTTGGATAAACAATTATTTTTGATAAAGGAAAACGACGATTAACGATATTAATTATATCTCTAACCGCTGCTCCTGTTGGGCTTGTTAAAACTCCAATTGTTTTTGGAAAGCGAGGAATTTGTTGTTTGTGTCTCTCATCAAAGAGACCTTCATCACTTAATTTTTTCTTTAATTGCTCATAAGCTAGGTATAGATTACCAAGCCCATCTTCACTCATTCTGTTGACATAAATCTGGTAACCACCACTAGCTTCATATACTGAAATATAACCTTCAACTAAAACACTCATTCCATCGGTTGGCTTAAAAACAACATTTTTACTTGCTGAAGCAAACATTATTGCACTTATTTGTGCTTTGTCATCTTTCAGTGTAAAGTAAAAATGCCCTCGAGAATGATGTTTAAAGTTTGAGATTTCACCTTTTAAAAGCACATTTTTTAAATGTGCGTCTTTATCGAATTTATATTTGATATACTTTGTTAAAGCAGTTACTGACAAATATTTTTTTTCTTCCACGTGTATCCCTACTTTTTCAAGTATTTTTTAATATTATCTAAAACTTTGTTCGTAAATCCTACCATCTTTTTATCACCCTCATCAGAGTATTTTTTCGTAAGATTTAGAGCTTCATTTATAACTATTTCATGAGGTGTATCAGTGTTATACATTTCATAAGTAGCAAAACGAATAATAGCACGATCAACATATGTTAATCGATTTATTTTCCAATTAGTTAGATTTTTTGTGATTATATCGTCAATTTCTTTTAAGAATGCTTGTACACCAGCAACACTTTCATTGACAAATATTGATTCACCTAAAAATGATATCGTTTCATTGTTGATATCAATTTCATATAGTTTCTTGATTACTTCTTCACGTTCTTCACGTCTTGTTAATTTCTTGTTTTCATCCATAGTCATACCTCATAGTTAATTATATATATTAATATATCATAATAGTGGCAAAATATAAAGTCATAAGAACGTTAATTTTATGAAAAATAACGCTTTTATTCGAACCTGATTTACATAATAAAACCAGAACAAATTTGCTCTGGTTTTAATTAATCATTAGTTTCCTTTTGCAGCATCCAATAATTCATTCAATCTACTAAATCTATCATTACTAATAAATTCATAGATTTGTCGTAAAGATCCTGTTGGCGATGGATTATAATTATCGTATTCTCCATACCCATATTCATCACTGACCAGTAAGTCATAAGTCTCTGTTAAAACTGGAGCATATCCAACCCAGTCAGCATTTTGTGCACTTACTTCAACATTCAAGAAGAAGTTAATAAATTTGTGAGCTAAATCTGTGTTTTCGCTTGTTGTTGGAATAACAAATCCATCTACCCATATGTTAGTTGTTTCTGGAACAAAATAGGCAAACTCAACATCCTCTCCATCTTCTTCAGTAACATAAAGTTCATCAAAATAGTCACCACTATATACTAATGCTAAATCTAAATTCCCACTATGAACAAGACCTTTTAAACTATCCTCTCCAAAAAGTTCAAATACAGCGTCTTCTAAAGCTTGTTCAGCATCATTTAATTCTGATGCTTCGTTTGTGTTAACGTCATAACCTAAGTATAGTAATGCAGCAGCACTTGCATCTCTTGCTGAGTCATACATACCAATTTTATAGTCGGTGTTAGGATCGAATAATATATCCCATCCTGTTAAGTCTTCTTCTAGAACCTGTGTAGTGTTATACATTATCCCTAGTGTACCCCAGAAATAAGGTACAAAATAATCATTATAACCTTTATCCGCTGTCAAACTAGCAACTTCTGGTTTAATAGATACATCGTCAAAACCAGTTAATAATGTATAATCAATTTCATTCAATAAGTTTTGTTGGCGCAATTTATCAATCATATAATCACTTGGAAATGCAATATCATAAGCAGTTGTTGCCGCTTTGATTTTAACTTCCATTTCCTCATTGCTTGGAACTTCTTCATAGACAATTTTAACGTTGTACTCGTCTTCAAATTGCTCAAGCAAAGTATCATCCATATATTCTCCCCAATTAAGCACGCGTAGTGTTTCTTTGTTACCTCCACATGCACTAAGTGTTAATATCATAACTGCTAAAATCATTCCTATTACTATTTTTTTCACTTTTCACTTCTCCTCTTTATTCTATTTTTTTTACCGAAATTCATATATCCTAAAACACCGATAGTTATAAATACTATTAATGTATTATAGGCGTAAACTGCAGGACTAAAAGTCCTTCTACCTAATCGTGAATAAATCCAAATACTTACATTTTGAAATCCATTTCCAGTTGTAAAATAACTTATAACAAAATCATCTATACTCATTGTAAATGCAATTAATGCACCAGCAATAATACTCGTTTTAATTGATGGAATAATTACTTTAAAAACACCTTGGAAATAGTTACAACCTAAATCTAAACTTGCATCAAACAAATTGGGATCAAGTTCCTTTAACTTTGGTAAAACAGTCAAAACAACGAATGGAATACTAAAGAATACATGTGCCAATAACATCGTTGTCATACCGAAAGATAATGGTAACAAACTAAACACAACTAATAAACTTATCCCAGTAACAATGTCAGGATTTATAACCGGAACATTATTAAGAACCATCATTTTGATTCTGTTACTTTTGGTTAGACTGTTTATTCCAATGGCAATTAGAGTTCCTGCAATTGTTGCAACAATCGTACTAAGAACCGCAATAGTAAGTGTATTAGTTATTGCTTCTAGTAAACGACTATTGTTAAATATTTCCTTATACCAAACGAAGCTGAAACCAGTAAATGTTTGTCCACTTTGCGATTGATTTACACTAAGTAACATAATTACTAGAATTGGGAAATAGATTAACATATATGCAATAAAAGTTAAAGATACCATTCCTATTTTTTTAAATTTTATCATATCAGAGTTTCACCTTCTTTATCAAAACGAAGGATTATGACAAACATTACAACGATTATTATCATAAGAATAATACTTATTAAACTACCAGCATTAATGTCGTTAGTTTTCATGAAATATTCCTCTATAACATTACCAATCAATTGAATCTTACCAGCACCTAATCTTTCTGGCAAAGCGAAAGCTGTCATTGATGGTAATAGAGTCATAATTGTACCACTGACCACACCTGATATTGATAGTGGAAACACAACCTTATAAAACGTTGTAAATTCATTAGCTCCTAAATCTTTTGAAGCTTCGATAATACTTGGGTCCATTTTCTCAAGAACACTATATATTGGAAGAATCATAAATGGTAAATACATTGATACCATCCCAATTATTATCGCAAAATCTGTTCCTATGAGATCAAAACTTATTCCAAACATATTTAATATTGATACCGGAAAGAATAGTTTCTCCCAGGCAATAATTCTTAATAACATATTACTCCATACCGGTATAATTAATAATGAGACATAAAATGTTTTATGTCGAGACTTTATATTAGCTAAAAAGTAAGCTACAGGATAACCTATTAGAAAGCAAACGAATGTTGATAAGAAACTAAACTTTATACTATTGATTGTAGCGTTAATTACTTTAGGTTTTGTTAAAAACTCAAAAGAATCGAGATTGAAGGAAAATGGTCCAAGATTAAATATTTCAAGGTCACTTATACTCAACACTAAGACTAGTATTGTTGGTAGTAAAACTAATACTGTCATCCATAATAAATAAGGATATACTAGTTTTCTAAGATTACTCATACGTTTTTTTCATAACATGAATTTCATCTGGATCAAAATTCAGTGATACTTGTTCTCCTATTTGGACTGGATCTGTTGAATGAATAACGTACTCTTTATCTTCCACCATTACTATTATTTCATAGTGAACACCCTTAAAAGTAATATCATCAACTACACCATTAATTTTACTCTCATTTTCTTGTGACAGAATAATATCTTCAGGTCTAATAACAACATCAATTTCCTCGTTTTCATTAAATCCAAAATCAACACATTCAAAATCTAATCCTTCAAAATGAACTAAATAGTCCTTTTTCATGATTCCTTCAATAATATTGCTTTCACCAATAAAACTAGCTGTGAATCTATTTTTAGGCTCATTATATATATCTTCAGGAGTTCCTATTTGTTGGATTACTCCTTCTTTCATTACAACTACAGTATCTGACATAGTTAACGCTTCTTCTTGATCATGAGTTACAAAAATGAAACTAATTCCAAGTTCTTTTTGCATTTCTTTTAGCTCATATTGCATATCTTGTCGAAGCTTTAAGTCTAAACTACCTAGAGGCTCATCTAATAATAACAATTTAGGTTTGTTGACAATTGCTCTTGCTATTGCAACGCGTTGTTGTTGTCCCCCTGATAGTTTATTTATGCTTCTTTGTTCATACCCTGACAGTTTTACCATTTTAAGTGCTTTTCGTACTTCTTTATCAATTTCTGTCTTTTTAGTCTTTTTCATTTCTTTGATTTTACTATTTAAGTTTGCAATCTCAGTTTTATACTGAGCTATTTCTTCATTGGACTCATCTTGTAAACTAGAATTACTAGTTGTACCTTTCTTTTGTTCTTCTTTAATACTTCTCTTAATCCCTTTTATTAACTCTTTAATTTCTCTCTTACGAAGTTCTAATGATCTATGTGCAAAGTTTAACCCAAAGGCAACGTTATCATAAACATTCAAATGAGGAAAAAGAGCATAGTTCTGAAAGACTGTATTTATTGGTCGTTCATATGGTGGGATATCATTTAGATCTTTACCATTAAAGATAACTTCACCATCATCCTGGGTGACAAATCCACCTATAATACGTAAAAGAGTTGTTTTTCCGCATCCTGATGGACCTAATAAAGTCACAAATTCATTCTGTTTAATATATAATGATAAATCTTTTAAAACATTTGTATCCTCATATGATTTTTTAATATGTTTTAAATCAACTAGTATCTTTGACATCTTTTCACCACCTCAATAGAAATAAAAAATACAAACGATGCCCTTCGTCTTTGTTACTTGGCAGTTTGTATAAAAATTATATTGCAATTTTATTATATTAAATATTCTAAATATGTCAAACAAAAATATTCAAAAACTATATTTAAAAAGACAACTGTGCAGTTGTCTTAATCTTTAAACATAAATTTAACTATTTCAGGGAATCGTTTTTCCCATGCTGTTTCATGATGTATTGCATTCTCAATAATGTTGAATCTAAGTTTTGTATCATCAAGATAGTTTGATAGTTCTTTATATACTTTATTATTGCATTCAATATACGATTCCATAAAGTCTTTATCTTCTGATTCCTTTGTTCCAACATCCATATAAAACTTCTTAACTCGTTTGATTTGCGAATCTGACAATAAATCAATTATATAGTTATCCATTTCTCCATAAAAATATGCATTTGAAACAGCTCCAAATCTTGAGAAGTATGCATTGTATTTTATAGCTGCATAAGTTGTATTAACACCACCAAAACTACTACCCATTATTCCAGTATTTTTAGGAGATTTAAATGTCCGATACTTCTTATCAATTAATGGTTTAACTGTTTTAGTAATAAAGTCTAAATACATATTTGCTTTTCCACCAGCTCTTGATCCATCTTTGAAGTCTATTTTGATTGGCAGTAATTCATCTGCTCTGTCATCATCAGAATCAATTCCGACAATAATTAGTTCTGGTAAATCACTATTTTCTTCATAAAGATTCATAATTCGCCATGAGCGATTCATATATGCTTGCTTGTCATCAAATAGATTTTGGCCATCATGCATATATAATACTCTGTAAAACTCATCTTTCTGGTAATAGTTTTCTGGTAAGTAAACATGAATTCTTTTTTCTTTTTTAAGTTCTTCTGAATACAAAGTTATTACTTGATATTCTTTCATTAGAAACACCTCTATTTTTTGATATATATTAATGATTCATATGGTCGTAGTGTCATTTCTCTTTGCAATTCTATTTTATCATAGTTAGTATGCACCAACTCATAATTTACTAAATCTAAATCTAACTTAACATCAATTTCATAAGAGCGGAAGTTTGATATTACTAATAACTCAGCGTTTGGTGTTTTATTAACATAGATATATGATTCATTATCTTCTAAGTTTATGAAAGTCATTTTTCCATTATGGGCGTCTGTATCTTTTCGTAATTTGAAAATGTTTTTGTATGTATTATAGATAGAATTATCATCATCTTTTTGATTATTTAAATTGATATTATGATAATTACCAACAACATTCATCCAAGGTTGTACATTTGAGAATCCTGAGTTTTTTTCACTATTCCATTGAAATGGACTTCTAGCATTATCACGAGCTCTATCTCTTAACGCTTGCATAGCAATCTCATGAGTAGCTCCGAACCCTTTGAAGTTGTCATATTCTGTATATACTTCAACATCTCTAAAATCTGATAAGTTCTTGTAATCAACGTTTGTCATACCAATTTCTTCACCTTGATAAACAATTGGTGTTCCTGGCATTAAGTATAATGAATGACAAAGCATCTTAGCACTTTGTAAGTGATATTTTGTATCATTACCGTAGTGAGAAACAATACGAGGATGATCGTGATTATGCCAGTATAATAAGTTCCAACCAACACCCTCTAACATTTCTTGCCAATGGTTAAAACTCTCTTTAATTCCTGTTACATTTAACTCTCCTTTGGCCCATTTACCAGGTGTAAGTTTATTATCATCACAATCCTGCCAAACGTGTCCAAAGTGAATTAACATATCAAATTCAGTGTTTTCAAACCCACAATATTTTATAGCCTCTTCTTTAGTTGCGCCACCAGCTTCTCCCATTGCCATAACATCATTTGGAACAAACAAGTCGCGACCAAACTCTTCAAGATACTCATGGTGTTTTGGTAAACTTGAAAAATGTTCATAACCAGGATGTGCATCTGGGAAATCCCAGTTTTTCTCTAAGTGGTTTGATGCATCAACTCGAAATCCATCAACCCCAAGATCAATAAGCCATTTTGTCATTTTCTTTAAATCATTTTTCATCTCTTCAGAACGCCAATTTAAATCAGGCATTTTTTTACTAAAAATATGAAGGTAATATTCATCAGTTGGTTCATTATAGTCCCATACTCCTCCACCAAACCAACTTAGCCATTCAGTGGGTTTTTTACGATTACCCTCTTCATCATATTTTGGAGGCTGCCAAATGTAGTAATCGTGATACTTTTTATGATCTTTATGAGTAGGATCACAAGCAGCCTTAAACCATTCATGTTCATCACTTGTATGATTAAGAACTAAATCAAAGATTACTTTGATATTTCTTTGATGTGCTTCTTTAATAAACTGTTTAACATCTTCAATCGTTCCATAGTCTTCACTTACTTGGTAGAAATCAGAAATATCATACCCATTATCATCCATTGGAGATTTGTAATGGGGACTTACCCATACTGCATCTACTCCTAAGTCCTTTAAATAATCCAGTTCACTAATTAAACCTTTGAAGTCACCTATTCCATCGTTGTTACCGTCTTTAAAGCTACGAATGTAGCATTGATATATTATGGCATTTTGCCACCATTTTTGTTTCATAATAAAACTCCTTAACTAAAAAAGAATTACTTTCTCTTTACAAAAAAATTATACTATACAATTTATTTAAATGCTTTAATTATGTAAAAAGTGAAACCGCTACCACATAAAAAAAGGCTTTGTTAAGCCTTGTTTTGCGAGTAGTAACTTCCAAGAATTGAAACGAACTTTGATTTAAACCTTATTATTCCTAATGCCTCTGTAATTAACTTATCTTCGATATTTCCTTCTAAATCAATATAGAAGATTATATCCTCATCAGTCATACCAGTTGGATTTGAGAGGATTTTTCTGATATTTATTCCTCTTAGAACAAACTCGTGAAGAATATCGTATAAAGCTCCAACACGATTTTGTTTAGGACTGCAGGCAATTAGAGTTCGATTGTGCATCCCGTTGACTTTTAGAGGTTTAATGATGTGAACGTACTTATGGGTGTTTTCCCTGGTATCTCTTATGTTATTTACAACAACGTTATAATTACCAAGTTCTTCATGATTTGAGAGGACTGAACCTCTAGTAATGTGGTTCATCTCATTCAATTTTTCAAGGGCAATTTTGTTCGTTTTCACTTCAAATCTTTGATATTTACCAAGTTCCTTTTTGAGGGTGTTATAACATTCGTTAATACTCAGTTCTGTAGCATAGATTTGATCAATATTGTTAACGTTATTTTCTTTTGAGATGATACTCAATATAATTTCCATTACTATTTCCTGATTGATATGATAGTGTTTCTTCCTAATTCTTCCAAGCACATCAAAACTTGTACCCTCTTTCATATTCTCATAAGGCACAATAATCCCCGACACTTCATTTGTATCAAGGGCATAAAATAGTCTTCCAATATTATTGTATGGTATTAAGTTATCTTTCATTGTTACTTTGCATGCAGCAAAGTATGTATAACTACCTTCATATCCTAAATATCCAATCATAATTACACCTCAATTGTGTTATTTGCGAATGAATCTTTAAATGTGTATTTTGTCTCCTCTTCAGTAATTTCTATTATTAAATAGGTTGGTGGTAAAGTATTTCGTGGGCGTGAACAACTCCCGGGATTTATTAAGACAATTCCACTCATCATAGTTTTTTCTAGAATATGAGTATGGCCATATAAAACAATGTTACATTGATTTTCAATAGCGTATTTTCCTAGTTTTCGTAAGTTCCGATGAACGGCAAATTTATGACCATGAGTTAAAAAAATTCTCTTACCTTCTACCTCGAGGATTCTTTCGTAAACAAAACCAGCATCTCGTGGAGAATTTCCTTTGATAGGAATAATATCATTACTAAGTAGAAAATCTTGATCAAGTTCCGAATCTCCTAATGATATTAGGTAATCAGCGTCTGGGTTGAACTCCATTATACTTTCAACGACATCCTTGTTACCATGGGCATCACTAAATATAACTAGTTTCATATTATCACCACCTTTTTTATAATTATATCAAACAAAACTAAATATTCCTAATAAAACAAAAAGTGAAGAAAATTTCTTCACTTTAATTGTTGTTAATAGTTTTGTTTCTTACGTTCGAAGTATGATTGTGGATGTTTACATACTGGGCACATTCCAGGTGCACGTTTAGCAACATGAACATGTCCACATTTACGACAGAACCAAATAGTCTCTTCTTCAGTTTTGAATACAATATCTTCTTTAATATTGTCTAGTAATTTACGATATCTCTCTTCGTGATCTTTTTCAATTTTTGCAATCATACGGAATGATGCTGCTACTTTTGGTAATCCTTCTTCGTCAGCTATTCTAGCAAACTCTGGATATAGTTCTTCCCATTCTTCCATTTCACCGTCTGCAGCTGCTTGTAAGTTCTCAGGAGTAGTTCCTTCAATACCAGCAGGATATGTTGCTGTAATCTCTACAGCTCCACCTTCTAGATGTCTAAAGAAGATTTTGGCATGTTCTAACTCATTAGCAGCAGTTTCTAAAAATAAATCAGAAATTTGCTCATACCCTTCTTTTTTTGCTATTTTTGCAAACATTGTATAGCGATTTCTCGCTTGTGATTCACCAGCAAAAGCTTTTAGTAAGTTTTTTTCAGTTTTTGTTCCTTTTAATGACATAATAAACCCTCCATTTCTTTGATTTTATTATAACAAATTAATTTATGATTTTAAATAATTTATTAACTTTTGGACACATTTCCCACGATGACTGATTACATTCTTTTCAGATAATGAAAACTCTGCAAGATGACGTGTTGTATTCTCAACAATAAAAATAGGATCATAACCAAAACCGTTTTCCCCTTTATAGTCATAAGCTATTGAGCCATAAAGGTAATCCTCAAAATATATTGGTTCGGCATTAAGACGATACAAACATATTGTTGTTACAAATCGAGCTTTTCTATCCGCTATTCCCTTCATGTTTTCAAGAAGCAACTTGTTATTATCTTCATATGTAACACTTTCACCAGCGTATCTTGCGCTGTATACTCCTGGGTCGTTGTTTAATGCAAATACTTCTAAACCACTATCATCAGCAATAACATCTTTGTTTAAATATTTGCTAAGTGTCATTGCTTTTTTTAGGGCATTCTTCTTAAAAGTATCACCATCTTCAATTATCTCTGGTAGTTCGTCATAATCATATAATGTTAGGACTTTGTAACCTAGTGGTTCTAACATTCTTTTCATTTCGATTACCTTGTGTTCGTTTTTTGTAGCTATTAGTATTTCTTTCATATTATCACCATTTTCATTATAACACTTTGAATAATAAAAATAAGCAGAAAATCTGCTTATTTTTTTAACCATGCATTAAATCTATCTAAATCGACATTACTACCAATTAATAATAATTGATCTGAATCTTCTACCACTGTATCAGCGCTTGGAATTAATATATCTCCACCTCGTCTAATCGCAATAATATTAATATTAAATTTATTTCTAACATCTAAATTTATTAGAGTTGAATCAATGATTTTTGGTAGTGCATTTACAACGATAAAACTATGACTTTCATTTAAATCAATATAGTCTAATACGTTGTCACTTATTATTTTACTAGCTAATCTTTTACCTGATTGTTGTTCTGGTTGGATAATTTCATCCGCTCCGAGTTTATCAACAACTTTTGCATGATTGGCATCTTGTACTTTTACTGTTACTTTGTCAACACCCAAATCTTTAAGAATTAGTGTTGTTAAGATACTGCTTTGTAAGTCTTTTCCGATTGCTACAACAACATGATCAATACTTGTGATTCCTACTTCTTTTAAAGCTTGCATATCTGTTGTATCTAGTGTTACTGCATGAGTTGCTATTTTACTCATTTTTGCTATACGTTCTGGATCTTTATCAATTACTAATACATCGACTTCCTTACGGATTAACTCTTCAACAACGCTTTGTCCAAAGCGTCCCATCCCGATTACCGCAAATGATTTTCTAGCCATTTATATCACCCTTATTGTTATATTTTTATGTTTATTTTCGTTATTTTCTACGATACTCATATATCTTACCATATTTATATATAAAGTCAAATTTCTTCACAGTTTTAACACATTTCCCCATTGTTATGTGTTATAATCCTATTTGAGGTGAGTTTTATGCTAAAGAAAAATATGGGAAAGATTATATGGGGAGTTTACTTCTTTAATTATATAATCTTACTATCCTTATTATACCTAATTGTGGTTGCTGTATTCAACTTAAATATGGATGTTGCTAGTGATGAAGCATTTGCGAATGCCTTCTTGAATTTAGCGTTCTATGCTATTACAGCTACTATCTATCTGATTTTGTTCCGTGATTTTTGGAAGGATCAATTTAATAAGTTCAAAAATAGTTTTGGACCTAACATAGGTAAGATATTCATTGGTTTCTTGATGATGTTAGGAGTTAGTTTTATTGTTACTACTATCTATAATCTTTTAGGTGTTGGTGACCAGTCAGCTAATCAAGAAGCTTTAAATGAGTTAATGAATGGACCTATTTTTAATAAAATATCGTTGGTTTTGTTTTCGGTAATAGGGGCTCCTATTGTTGAAGAAATGGTATTTAGGTTTGCTGGATTCAGATTATTTAGACCTCTTCGTCACAAGGTCCCTACTTGGGTTGTTATTATCGTTACTTCGTTACTATTCGGTTATATTCATGTCATGAGTGATGATTTAGTTCAAATCATATATTATGCTGGTTTAGGTGCTGCATTAGGTATTATGTATGCAAATACAAAAAATCTGTTAGTACCTATTGGTGTTCATATGTTATGGAATGGTTTTGTAACGATTACGATGCTCTTTCTATAAAAAAGAAGCGATTATTTCGCTTCTTTTTTTAATATATTGTATATTTCCTCATTTTTTGTGTATTCAGCATACTCTATTACGGTACACCCTAAATACTTTTTAGATAAGTTTACTTGTTTTTTGAGAACTGCTTTAATTATGTTTACATCAGATATCAAAACAGCATAGTAAATAGCATCCATTCCCATTTTATCTATATTATAGATTGTTGCATCGTTTTCGATTAGACGTTCTACTAAATATAGTTCGCGATTCATTATCGCATAAAATAAAGGTGTATTCCCAAAAATATCTTTATTATTAACATTACTAATTGGAATTAAAAAATCTGCACGATCAAACTCATTCATAACTATTGCTAAAGATAAAACATTTGATTTAAGACGTGATTGATAATCTTTGTCATTCTTCAACTTATTAAATAGTTCAATAGCTTCATATTTATTTTTTTGAACTGCTACATCATAAGGTGATAAGCCAAATTTTGATTTGTCATATGATGTTAGTCCTGATTCCATAAAGACGTCTACCATTTCAAAATCTGGGTGTTCAACAGCTAAATGAAGCGGTGTATGTAGATATGATGTTTTATTGTACGGATTAACCCCAATCTCAATGAGATACTTAACAATATCAACTGTTGAATATAGTGCTGCATAGTGTAGTGTTGATTGATTTCTTATATCAAGAGAATTAATGATTGCTCCTTGTTCAATTAAATAACGTACAGCTTTGATTTTTTTACTTCTGACAGCGTTTTGTAATACTGATGTATGGAATTCATCAGTTACGTAAATGTCTGCCTTATACTCAATAAGGAGTTTTATAACACCAACACTTCCTTTGAACGAACCTTTGTGTAATGGCGTTTCTTGTTTTTGATTAGGGAAGTTTGGATTGGCATTATGTTCTAATAGTAATTTAACCATTTCTTCATTTCCCATAAATGAAGCTATATGTAGGGGTGTATCTCCATATTTATCGCCAATATTAGGGTTAACACCTAATTTTAATAATAATTCCAAAGAAAAAAGCGCTTTATTTCTGGTAGCTAAGTGCACTAATGTCTGGTTTCTTTCATCTTGTACGTGAACATCTTTTCCGTCTTGATGGTAGTGAACTATGTACTTAGTATCATTTGTTAAAGCTGCAATATATATTGATTCACTTATCCCTTTTCCCTGTTGCAAGTATTTATCAAAATTCATAGCTTCACCTCCGTTTTGTTTACATTAAAATTGTACATTAAATAGAAAAAAAATACCACATTTAATGTGATATTTTTTTGTTATTATGTAATATTTATCTAACTGCTTCTTTTAAAACTTTACCAGCTTTGAAAGCAGGTGATTTTTGCGCAGGAATATGAATTTGTTCATTAGTTCTTGGGTTGTGACCAACTCTTTCTTTTCTGTTACGTACTTCAAAAGTACCAAATCCTGTTAACACAACTTTTTCCCCTGCAACTAAAGATTCTTGGATAGCAGCTAATGTAGAGTTTAATGCAGTTTCAGAATCTTTTTTAGTTAATCCAGAAACTTCTGCAATTCTAGCAATTAATTCTGTTTTGTTCATATCTTTACCTCCTATTTATTTTTAATCTATCCGTATTATAGCAAGAAAACGGCTTTATTGCAAGACATTTCACCATTTTGGTAAATAAAACCACAAATTTTCAATAATTTGTGGTCAATTTTGTTATTTGGCTATATAGGCTAATTAAAACCTTTTCATGATTATGTTAATTAAATAGTTGGTATTAAAGTTCTTTTTTTCGAGTTCTTTCGAATAGTTTCTTATATGCAAGTTCTGGGTCAAGTCGATTAAACAAAACTTCATAAATTGCATCAATAATTGGCAAGTCTAGCTTATTCTCAATTGCATATTTATGAGCTGCTTCACATGTTCTAATTCCCTCTACTACCATTGTCATTGAATTTAAAGTTTCTTCAAGATCTTTTCCATTACCAATCTTGAATCCAGCTTGGTAATTACGTGAATGAGGACTTGTACATGTTACAACTAAATCCCCTAGTCCTGTTAGACCATAAAGACCTCTTTTGTCTGCACCATAATGATCGTAAAACTTCTGCATTTCAACTAATCCTCGAGTTATTAAAGCAGCTCGAGCATTATCTCCTAATCCTTTTCCAGCAATTAATCCGCTCGCAAGAGCAAAGATATTCTTGAGGGCTCCACCTAACTCTGTTCCTTTTAGGTCTGTAGATGAATAGACACGGAAGTAATCGTTGTTATGGAATAAGTGTTGAACCTTTATTGCATCTTTTTCATTTTCACTTGCTGCTGTGACAACTGTTGTCATTTTTTTAATAACTTCTTCAGCGTGACTTGGACCACTTAGAGCTACAAAACCTTCCATGTATTCCTGCGGTACCATTTCTGAGAAAATCTCTGATACTCGTAAAAAGGTTTCTGGTTCAATCCCTTTTGCTGCGTTAATAAACAACTTTGGTTTATCAAGAACTTCAAGAACTGATTTTAATGCTGGACGTAAAACTTTTGTTGGAACGCTAAATAGAATTACATCACTAAAGTTTATTACTTCTTTGATATCATTTGTAGCTTTTATATCTTCGGGAATATTTTCATTTAGTTGATAGCATATATGTAAGTTGTTTACTTTTTTTATAATCTTTTGACTTATATCGTAAACTAATACATTGTGATTGTTGTTGGATAAGACACTTGATAAGGCTAATCCCCAAGATCCTCCTCCAATTACAGCTATATTCATCTAATCACGCTTTCTTAAAATTAATTTGATAGGTGTTCCTTCTAAATCAAATGATTCTCTTAAACGGTTTTGTAGATATCTTTGATAACTAAAATGCATTACATTCTCGTCATTAACAAATAAAACAAATGTTGGTGGTTTTTGTGCCACTTGTGTAGCGTAAAATACTTTAACTTTACCACCATTATGATTTTTCGGTGGGTTTACGTAAAAGGCATCTAAGATTACATCATTTAGAACACTTGTTTGTACTCGTCTTGTGTAGTTTTTGTAGATTCTTTGAATTGCTGGGAATATTGTATTTACTCGTTGTCTTGTTAATGCACTTAAAAAGATAATTGGAGCATAAGTTATAAATTGAAAATGAGATCTAATCTCTTTTTCCCAAACTAGCATTGTTCTTGTATCTTTTTCAACTGTATCCCATTTGTTTACAACTATCATTACTGATTTACCAGCTTCTACAGCATAACCTGCTATTTTTTTATCTTGTTCCCTAATTCCTGTTTCAGCATCAATAAGAATTAGACAAATATCAGAACGATCGATTGCACTTAAGGCACGAAGTACACTATATTTCTCAGCATTTTCGTAAACTTTTCCACGTTTCCGTAGTCCTGCAGTATCAATAACAACATAGTCTTGATCATCATAAGTAAATAAACTATCTATTGAATCTCTAGTTGTCCCTTCTACTTCGGAAACGATAACACGTTTTTCACCTAGTAAAGCATTTGTAAGTGATGATTTTCCAACATTTGGACGACCAATCAAACAAAGTTTAATACGATTTTCTTCGTACTCAACATCTTTAATTACTGGCAGTTTATGAACGATTGCGTCAAGTAAATCACCAATCCCTACACCATGTAATGAACTTACAGGAACTGGGTCACCAAGACCTAGACTGTAAAATTCGTACATTGTGTCTGTTAAGTTAACATCGTCTGCTTTATTTATTGCTACTACTACTGGTTTATCAGCTTTGTATAACATACGAGCAATATATAAATCATCATCTGTAATCCCACTTCTTATATCACAAAGCATTACGATTAAATCAGCTTCTTCAATCGCTATTTCTGTTTGTGATTTTATTTCATGAATAAAAGGAGCATCGTTAAAATCGATACCCCCGGTGTCAATGATATTAAATTCTCTTGTTAGCCATTCGGCTTTTGAATAAATTCTATCTCTAGTTATTCCTGGTTCATCATCAGTAATTGATAATCTTTCACCAATAATTCTATTAAATAGTGTTGATTTTCCTACGTTTGGTCTCCCAACGATCGCGACTGTTGGTAACATATGACCACATCCTTTTTATTTGAACTCGTCAAATTTATCTTTAAATAAATCTCCAAGTGTTTGTTTTTTCACTGCTTTTTCTTCTTCTTTATATTTAGCGAAAATAGCTCTTTCTTTTTGCTCTACTAAAGCTTTCATACTTAGTTTCATACGCCATTCTCTTTTATCTAACTCTAAGATAACTGCATTAATTACGTCATCAACTTTTAAAGCATCGCTTACTTCATTAACACGTTCAGAACTAATTTCAGCGATAGGTAAGAATCCTTTTACACCTTGAACTTTAACTAAAGCACCACGTGATTGGATTTCTTCTACAGTTCCACTTACTTCTTCTCCAACACGAACTGATACATCATTCCATGGATTGTAATCTAAGTGTTTTTTTGATAATGACATACGTTTTTTAGCAAGATCAATACTTAAGATTTTTAAAGTTAATTCATCTCCTACTTCAACGTTTCCAGCTAAGTTTTCACGTGGGTTCCATGAATAATCTTTACTGTTAAGAATTCCTGCTACACCTTTTTCAATTTCTACAAGCATACCAGTTGCCATTTTACGAACAATAATACCTTTTACTTCGTCTCCAACTTTGTTGTTTTCTGAAAAGATTTCCCAAGGTGATTTTTGCATTACTTTAATACTTAAACCTAATTTATTTTTTTCTTTAGAGATAACTTGAACTTTTACTTTGTCATTTTCTTTAATTACGTCATTAGCATTGTTTACTCTATGATGAGAGATTTGGCTTCTATGAAGTAATCCTTCATTTTTACCGATTCTAACAAAAGCACCAAAATCTAATACTTTTGTAACTACACCATCAAATTGTTGTCCAATTTCTAATGCAGCGAACTCATCTCTTTTTGCTACTTTGTAATCTTCTTCTAAAACAACTCTTCTTGATGCAATAACACGACGATCACTGTTTTCAATGATTACACATGTTAATGTTTTGTTTAGATACTCTTCTCCGTTTTCAGTTCTTTTTGTATCTACTTGACTGAATGGCATAAAGATATCTACACCTTTATATCTTAATCGTAACCCGGCACGATCTACTTTGTAAACTTTTGCTTCAATTCTTGCTTTTCCTTTTGTTTCTTCATCAAAACTTTCTCTTTGTTGTTCTTTTAACATATCGATTCTTGATAATAGAATTCTTTGGTTATCGTGATCAATTTTGTTAACTTTGAATTTAAGCACGTCACCTTCTTTTACTACTTCCTTACATGATTCAATTGTTTTATTGAATCCTAATCCCTCTTTATAGATTACTCCATCAGCAAATGCTTGAATGTCAACATAACAAACATCGTCTGTTACGTGGAAAACAGTCCCTTCAACAATTTTTCCAACCTTTACATTGTTCATTTTAAATTCCATGGTTCTCTACCTCTCTTATTCTTAAAGTAATTAAATTTACTACCTGTTCTATTGTTAAATGTGATGTATCAATAATTTCTGCATCAGATGCAGGTTTTAAAGGGCTGTGTTCTCTTGTTGTATCAAGATAATCGCGCCTTGCTATTTCTGCTCTTAGTGTATCAATATTACTTTCAATTCCTCGTTGAATGTTATCTTTATGTCGTCTACTTGCCCGTTCATCAATTGATGCAGTTAAGAAGAATTTGAATGGGGCATCTGGTAGAACTTTATACCCAATATCCCGACCGTCCATTACAACGTTTTGATTGTTTGCCATTTTTTGTTGTACGGCAACTAACTGCTCACGAACACTTAAGTATGATGATACTAGTGAAGCGTTATTAGACACGTCATTATTTCTAACCCGATTACTTACATCAACGCCATCCATTATTATATGGCCATTGTCAAACCGGAAAGCAGTTGAGTATATGAAATCAAATTTTGATTCATCATGTAAGTCAATATTATTTTCAATTGCTTTTAGAGTAATTGCTCGATACATAGCACCAGTATCGATATATGTATAATTAAGTTCTTTAGCAATCAATTTTGCTATTGTGCTTTTACCAGCACCTGCTGGTCCATCAACAGCAATTTGTATGTACTTCATATATTCACCTCTTTTATGCCATTTTTTATTATATCAAAAAAACGCTAATTATCACAATTTATTTTCTATCTTTTGGTAATTCTTTAAGTTGCTTTAGTTCAAAAGGTTTTAGTCTTCTAAATTCACCTTTTTTCATGTTTTTTAGATTAACAACGCCAAATCTCGTACGTTTTAGTTTTAAAACAGGATGTTTTACCGCTTCAAACATTTTCTTAACTTGGTGATATTTACCTTCGTGTATTATTATTGTAGCCATTGAAGTTTCGTTTTTCTTGTTGTATTCAACATCTTTTATTATTGCTCTTTTTGTTGTATAACCATCAATTTCGATACCACGAGCTAATTGTAATGATTCTTCTTTACGTAAGAATCCTTTTACTTTAACACGGTATTCTTTATCAACTTCATGTTTTGGTGATGTCATTAGATTCGTAAATGCTCCATCATTAGTTAGTAATAATACTCCTGAAGTATCATAATCTAATCTTCCAACTGGGTAAACACGTTTATCCGTTGGTACTAAATCAATTACAGTTTTTCGATCTTTTTCATCACTTGTTGTTGATACATAACCTTCTGGTTTATACAAAACATAATACACTTTTTCTTCTTGTGTAATAGTTCTTCCATTAACCATAACTGCATCTTTCTTAGAAACTTTTGTTCCTAGTTCAGTCACAACAACACCGTTAACTTTTACTTTTCTACTAACAATTAATTCTTCAGCTTTTCGTCTTGAACAATAACCTGAATTAGCTATTACTTTTTGTAATCTTTCCATCATTTCACCACCTTTACAGAGAAAAAGAGGTTACCCTCTCTTATCTTCATCAGCAATTTCTTCAATTGTTAAATGAACATAACTAATACGACGTTCTTTGATATCTTTAATAACAAAACGTAAAGATAACCATGTTGGTTCGTCGTCATCATGTTCGTAGTTAGGGATTTCTTGAATGTATGTATATCCTTCATCAACTTCAGGAATATCTTCAAACATTTCGTACAACCATCCCGCTAAATTACTATAATGCGATTCTGGGGCATTTCCAATTTCTAACTCTTCAAATAAATCTTCTAAATCAATTTCGGCATTGATTCCATATTTATTCTCTTTGATTTGTTGAATTAATTCACCTTCAACTTCATCGTGCTCGTCATAAATTTCCCCAACTAGTTCCTCAAGGGCATCTTCCATTGTAACGATACCACTTGTACCACCATATTCTCCACTAACAATTGCCATATGTGAATTTTCTCTTTGCAGAGTTTCTATCAATGTATCAACACGCATTGATTTTGAAACAAACATTGGCTCTTTCATTAGTTTTCTAATTAATACTTTTTGTCCCTTAATAAGCTTTGTGAATAAATCTCTTTCGTGTAAAACACCAATTACATTATCCCTATTTTCTTCATATACGGGAATTCTCGAGAATTGGTTTTCAAAGAATATTTTTTTAATATCTTCTAAATCCTCATTTACTTCAATACCAATCATATCTACACGGGGAGTCATAATATCATATACAGTTTTTTCACTTAGATCAAGAACACTTTGCAACATTTCAGCTTCATCTTCATCAATTGAGCCTTCTTCTTCCATCGTGTCAATAATTGTTTCTAGTTCATCACCAGTAACACTTACGGCATCTTCAGTTTCTTTAATAATTCCACTTTTAATCTTAATAAACACCCATGTTACAGGACGTAGTACATAGATTAACCAATACAAAATACCGCTTAATAGTAGTGCTAATTTATCGGCATTATTTTTAGCAAAACTTTTTGGAAGAATTTCTCCAAAAATCAAGATAATTGTAGTCATTACAAGTGTGTTAACTAAATTAACAACAGCTTCGTTATCTACAAAAATACTTGAAAAGAAACTAACACTAACAGTAGCTAGTGCGATATTCGCTAAGTTATTTCCAACTAAAATGGTAGTAATGGTACGATCAAAGTTCTCTGTAATCCAAAGTGCTTTCTTACTCCCATTTCTACCTTCTTCAATAAATGTTTTTAATCTTATCTGTCCAACAGATGAGAATACTGTCTCACTCATTGAGAAAAATGATGATACTAAAATCAGTCCAATCATTAAGATGATTAAACTATAATGAATTTCTCCTACTAGTAAATAAAACCTGGACGCATATTCCAATTTACTTCACTTCCTTATGCTCTTGTGTCGTATTTTCCTGTACTTGTATTAACAACGATTTTATCGCCTCTATTTACAAATAAAGGAACTTGTAACTTATATCCTGTTTCTACAACACAGTCTTTAGTAGCACTTTGTGCTGTATTACCTTTTACTGCTGGGTCTGCTTCTGTTACTTCTAAAGTTACTTTTTCAGGAATATCTACACCGAGAATTTCTCCTTCAAAGCTTATTACATTTACTTCCATACCTTCAACGATAAAGTTTAGTTGATATTCAATTTGTTTAGCTAAAATCTCAATTTGCTCATATGTATCGTTATTCATGAATACATGTGTTTCTCCCATTGAATATAAATATGCCATTTTATCTTTATCAATATGTGCTGTCGCTACTTTCTCTCCAGCACGCCATGTTTTATCAATTACAGCTCCTGTACGTAAGTTTCTTAATTTACTTCTTACAAAGGCACTTCCTTTTCCTGGCTTAACATGTTGGAATTCGATTACTAACCATAAATTACCTTCGCTTTGAATCGTAATCCCTGTTTTAAAGTCATTTGTTGTTATCATTTTTTACTCACTCCTAATCATAGAATATATTATATATAAAAAAGAGTATTTTGTCTAGATATTACGATAATTCTTTCTTATATATTAGTTATTTATATAATATAACTATAAAATCTTCACAAAGTACTCACATTTTTCGCATTGACAATAATTATAAACACGCTTATAATTTGTGATAAGGAGTGATATAAATGGATTTTTTTAGTATCGCGTTAGCTGCTGGAATCGGATTATTATTAGGTTGGTTAATGGTACGTAGCAAAAACACTGATTATACAAGAGTGAAAGTAATAAGTCGTAAAGATTTTGTTGAAAATATGCGCAAAGGACAACTTATTGACATCAGAAAACAAGAGGAATTTGAAGAGGATAAAATTAAAGGGGCACGTAACTTTAACCCTCGTGCTTTAACCTCAAAAGGAAGTAAGATTAGAAAAGATCAGTCAGTATTTTTATACTGTAGTAATGGTCGTAAAAGTAAACGTGTTGGTCGCAAATTAGCTAGAAATGATGTAGGTACAATCTACATTTTAGATGGTGGATTTGAAACATATCGTAATCCTAAAAATTAAAAACCGTTCATACAATGAACGGTTTTTTTGTTACTCAAAAGTTTCAATTAAATACTTTAATGAACTACTCATACTAAATATCGGGATATTTCTGTAAATATAACTCTCAGCACTAGAATAGTCATTAATCTGATAATCTAATCCCATAAAACTATACTCTAGAAAATAGGAATCAAGTGGTAAATCTTTATCGCTAGTTACTCCGTCTTGCCCGTATTGTTCTATTGTATAACCAAATGAGGTTTTTGCTACTTTGTATGTATAAAATTTACTTGATATGAATGATGTGTTTTTGTACTCATACAGATTAACTCTATCCAGTGAAGTTTGCTTAAAGGTACATCCATTATTATTGCAGGAATCAAGTTTATAATTGTCTGTTGATGCTATTGTTGACAATGAAAATTGATTATCTATATGATACTCGTTTGTTTCTTTTGAAGATAGTACAGTTTTAAAATAATTGATTTTTCCATCTTCAAAAAAGTATATTTCATCGTTTATATCGTCAGCTAAGTAATCTCCATTAGTTGTATCAAAATTTGTTTCATGGAAGAGTTTAATGTATCCATTATTAGAAGATACTTCACCAACATAACTCAGTACTGATTCCTCGTCTGATTGATTATCTCTTTTTGTTACAATATCGTAAGTAATTTTATTGTCATCTAGACTATAAGATAGTGTGTCAGTAAATCTTCTGGTAAGGTCGTCTTCAGTTACTTCATGAAGGAGGATGTCATCTATGCTTGAAAAGTCTCTTTCATGTGCTAGAATCTTATAGATTGATTTTGTTTGAATGATTTCCTCATCATTATAATCGGTATGGATTATTGCTTCGTTATATGAAGAAATTTTACTTGTTTTTGTTAGTATATAGCTATCATTAGCTACTTTTTGATCATAGTCACTAGGTGTAATTTCTCCTTGTTCAAATCGATCCTGATATTCATTCATATAATCTAAGGCAATATAATTTACTGATTCCTTGTAATGAATATTATCAATAATACCTTCTTCAAGATAATGAACTTCAATATCTACAAATATGTATCCATCATTAACTTTGCGATAACGATATAACCATTCATCATCAATAGATTTACCGGAGTATCCTGTTGAATTTGTATGGAACTTATAGGCAAATGTTAGATGTAAATTATTTGGTGTATTTTCTTCTACTTTTATATCTGGACATACATAACTTATTCTTGAACCATGGATGTAATTTCCATATTGATCATAGTATATACAGTAAATTATAGGCGGGGTTTCATACTCATCTATATAATTGTTTTGCTGAACCCTTGTAACAGATAATAGGATAGCTATTACCATTACTGTTATACCTTGAATTACTCTAATTTTAATTGGAGTTAGATTCTCCTCATAATTTTTAAGAATTCTTCTATAGTTCCATAACATCCAGATAATGATTAAAACACTTGCGCTAATAAAAGTTAAGGTGTGTTTTAGTATAAAAAACATTTGATTATATTTTGGTAAAAACCAAGAACCAAGTGTAATAAGCAGTAAGGTTAATACTGCATAAATAAGTATTTTTCTATTTCTAATTGTTTTTCTCCTTTCGTGTTTTGATGTCTAAGAAACACGAAAAATCAACAACGAATCACTTGGAGATTTTGTTGTGATAAAGTACTATAAAACTCATTAATCATTTGATTAACATATTCAATATAGGTGAATTTGACTATATATGATTTCCTTATATAGATAAACAATGTGGATAACTCAACAAAGAATACAATTGGTAATATGTAGATAAAAACAGTTGTTAGGAGAATAATACCAAGGGTATATGGGATATATAAGAGGCTTCTTATATCAAAATCTTGAATATATACTGTATCAATTTGAGCAAAAGAAAAAACTTGAATACTTAGGAAAGTTAAGAAGACAAATACTATTGATAAATAGAATATTTTGTTGTTTTTCATAACTTCACCCTCTTTCATTCAAGTTTTTTACGTCTTATATATTTTACTATAATACTTAGTAATATGCAATATGTCCGTCACATCTTGTTTCAGTCCCTGCAACGTAGTGTTCTTTTTCTTTAAGAATAATTTGACCTCGACCAAAACCACCACTGTGGAGCTCAATATTAATTTGATGTCCTTTTGATTGGAGTTGTTGAGCAACATAAGTATCAAAAGTATTTTCAAGGGATACTTTTAGTTGCTCATCCCATCGAAAACGAGGAGCATCTAATGCAGCTTGGGGATTCATATTGAAATCAATTAGATTCATAATTACTTGGAGATGACCTTGGGGTTGCATAAACCCACCCATTACTCCAAATGGACCTATTGCTTTATTATCTTTCATTATGAAACCAGGAATTATCGTATGATAAGTACGTTTTCTTGGTTCTAGTTTATTGTGATGATTAGTATCTAAACTAAATGTATGACCACGATTTTGCATGGCTATTCCTGTATCATCAATTACTATACCACTACCAAATCCCATATAGTTTGATTGGATAAAAGACACCATGTTACCGTCTTTGTCGGCTGTAGCTAAGTAAACTGTTCCTGCCTTTTGATATTCTATTGGATTATGTAATTTTGCCTTATCTGAAATATCTTTTTTTCGTAAAGAGGTATATTTGTCACTTAGAAGAAAACCAGGATTTAGCTTCATAAATTTAGGATCAGTAACATACTTCAAAGTATCAGAAAAGGCTATTTTGATGGCTTCTATTTGTTTATGTACTGTCTCAATACTACCTTGAGTTAAGGTATCATCTTTTAATAGGTTTAATGCCATTAGTGCTGTTATACCTTGCCCATTTGGTGGAATTTCACATATTGTATATCCTTTATAATCGATAGTAATTGGTTCAACAAATTCACTACTATATTCTTTTAAATCTGATTCATCGATAAATCCGTCATATTTTTTCATGAATGAGACTATTTTTTTACTTAAATCACCATTATAAAAACTGTCAGCATTTGTTTTACCAATTTCCTCTAAGGTCTTTGCGTGATACTCTGATTTGAATAAATCACCCGCTTGATATGCGACTCCATTTTTTGTGAAAACTTTGAAAAAGTGGTTATATTCGGGAGTAGTATTTCTTTTTTTATAAGCTGCTATCGCTCTTTCAAAGTAAAAGCCAACTGTTTCACTAATTATAAAGCCATTGCGAGCGAGGTTAATTGCTGGGGTTAATACTTCTAGAAGTGTAAGGTTTCCCCATCTATTTATTAAGCTTGCCCAGCCCTTTGGAGTTCCAGGTACAGTGATTGGGATAACTCCATTAATTGGCATTTTTTTGTGTCCTAGGGATTGTAATTTTGTGATTGATATATTTTTTGAAGCATAACCTGAACTGTTCATTCCGTATAATTTATCTTTAAAGTAAACAAGAGCAAAACAGTCGCTACCTATCCCATTACTAGTTGGTTCTACTACTGTTAAGGCAGCAGCAGTTGCTACTGCTGCATCAATTGCATTTCCCCCTCTTTTTAGGATTTCTAGACCAGCTTGGGAAGCAAGTCCTTCGCTAGTTGCAACGATGCCGTTTTTAGCATAGATGTTTTGCTTTTTACTAAAATATGGATTATTCATTTTATCACTCCTCAAATTTTATTATATCACAGGTGTTATATTTAAAAAGGGTCTTTTTAATAGACCCTTAATCGGTTACGGTAACGTATCTAATTATATGCGTGTTTTGATATGTTACTTCTGATGTCTTATATGTAATTGTATAGAGAATTGTATATGTTCCAGGTGTTGTTTTATCAACGTTACTATTAGCTGTAAAGGTTGATTCACCATAATAATCAATTATATTAATACCACTATCAATATGGATTTCTCCAACTTTTATTGTGTCAACTCCAGGATTCAATGATACTGATGGAGTTTGATCTGTAATAACGACTATTGTTCTTTTACATTGGAAAGTTTTGCCATCGATCATTTTCTCATAAACAAGTTTTTGTTCACCAATGATTGAAGTATCTACTGGTTCTGATAAAGATATAAAATAGTTACTACCTTTATATTTTACATTGCAACCAGGATCAGTATAGTCATCATTGATGAAAACAAGATCATGACCGTCACGGAGTGTTATTTCTGTAGGTTCTTCTTTAGTACATGAAGTTAATAACATTATCGATATAAGTAGAACCGTCAAAGTTATCTTTTTCATACTAAATCCCTCCTTTTTTCGGGAACTAACGCTATCTCAAAATCATAGTTAGGAATAATCCAAATAACTTTGTAATAGATTAAATCAATTCCGTTTACTGTAAAACGCATTGGAAGGTGATAGATACCACTAAAATCTTGTGGTATTTGTGAAAGATCGACATCTGGGGTATAGATTCCGTCTAACATACATTGTGGTACAACAATTGATTCATCTTGACGGAATGTTGTTTGTGACTTATAACATCCAAATGTTTCATCGATTGGTTTTTCTAATACTGTGACGTATCTTTTGACAGTTATAACATCACCTGACACACTTGTTAGGGTATAAGTTATTATGTATGTTCCAGCCGTTGAGGTATCTACTGTTGAGGTAACTGATTTTGTATATAAATCTTTGTTTGCTCCTGTTATTTCTATCCCGGGATCACTATAATTATCATTAACAATTATTGTATCAACACTAGGTTTCAATGTTACTGTTGGTGGAGTTGTATCTTGGACTATAACTGTTCTCGTTACTGTATCGCTTCGATTTCCTGCATCGTCTGTAATGAAATAGTAAACAACATAACTTCCTACTTTTGTTGCATCAATTCGATTATCAATTATGATTGAGTTAGATAATGGATAATTATCTGTAGCGGTTGCACCTAATTCTGTGTACTCACCGTTTAATTCGACATATATTGTTTGTTCTCCATTTAATGTAACAACTGGTTTAGTGTAATCACCAACATGGATGTTTCTTGTTGCTGTTCCGATTAGTTCATCACTTCCGTTGTATATTGAATATGTAATGAGATATGTTCCAATTTCGGTATTGTTCAAGGTAGTTGTTGTCGTAAAATAAGCATCTTCTGATCCTGTACCTACAAATGTTATACCTTGTTCAATATAAGTTTCTTCTAACTCTATATAAATGTCACTATCACCAGTTAGGTAATACCCAAGTCCTGAAGTAAATGTTTCATCTATTTTGACAACGGCTTTAAATCCATAATAGACATTATTATTGTCATTTGTTACAAATTTAATCATAAGACTATTATTGGTATATTCTAAGTCAACATTTCTAAGTTCGTTATTTGTATAGGTGTTACTTGTTACGAGGTCTGTATATAAATGGATAAAATCCTGGTTATCTTCTAGTTGAAATAACGGATTAAAATCGATTGAGTATTTTGTTAAGTCTTGGAAGTTTAAGTACCAATATTCTTCAATATTATTTCCGTATAAAATATGATTTGTCTCTACTAAATCAACAAATGTAAATGTTTCTTCAATAGTTCCAACAAGACTCCCATTAAAGTACATCGCGACTTTTAGGTTATTGTTTGTAGCTGAAATCTCGATATTACTTCCGTCCCATTTTGGACTTGATTCGTCTGGAGTTGATCCATCGAGTGTATAGTAAGCGTCATAGGTTGTTGGAAGGTTATCAATTGTAACTTCATAAAATGTGTTTGGCATATTGACAAAGTTGATGGCTTTTGCATTTGTTATTCCGTAATCATTTACTACTTTGATTTCAGGAGCATCAAAGAGGATTTTAAATGTAATATATCCATCATACTCATAGACATCATAAATTGTGATGTTCATTAATGTCCCATCACTATGGAACATTTGAATACTGGTTCCTAGTCCCATTTCATCGTGTTCATTATATTGTGATAATGCTGCGTTGTCGATGAGACCATCCTCATCAGTATCAGGGTGATCAGATACCGGAAATTCAATTGGAGGTAGAATGTCTGGGATATTTGGTCTAAAGATAAATACTTCATCTTGTGGTAATCCCTCTTCGTTATAATAACCATCTACATTTCCCCAATCAAAATAATCATTGTCAACACGATATACGATTAGACCTGTATTTGGTAATGTAGCTTCATAATCACCGTTATGATCACGATATTCAATATATACTGATTCGTTAGAGTATCCAGTATCTATTTTATAGAGATTATTTTCACTGTTTTGTAGTGGATAGAGAGTATATGTCCCATTTTGATCAATAACTGTTGGATTAGTAATCCATTTTCCATATACTTCTTTCATATAGCCAAGCATATGGCTCGGAGTAGTTCCGAGGCTCTCCATAAGTCCCCAGTTACCCACAGGTTCTATCCAATCATAACGATAGTAATGGTATAAGTCAGGAGCACTTATTAAATGGAATGTTTCATGAGCAAGGACTGCTACGTCTACTTGATATGAATAATTCGTTGAGTTTCCTAGTAGTTCAAAGGTATATGTATAAGCATATTTACCATTAATTGTTGGTGCTTCTGGTTTATATGCACCATTTGAAAAATCATAAAATGATGTTAACTCCCATTTATGTGGCCAAAACAAACTCATCCAGCCATCATCTTCTCCAGAAATTAAAAAGGATATACTATCAATGTCACCATCATTATTTGCGTCAAGGTTGGTTTCGTCAGGTATAAGGTTATTATCTTCTACGTAGTCTACAGCTCTTTTTAAGAGGTTATGTTCTCTTATTCTACTAGAATTATCATCCTCATATCCAATTGTGTTATATGTTTCGTCATAAGGTTGATAATAGTCTCTGTTATAAGTGTCTTGATAGAAGATGATGTTTACACCATCATCTGTAAGGATTGAGTTTATTTCTAATTTGCCATATGATGCTTCTAAATAGTAATCTCTTAGACTTATTGTATCCTCTCCATTAAAGAGGTTTTGGTAATATGAAAGCCCGTAAGGAGCAGTGTAATTAGTTTCATCAGCAAATTTAATAAAGATAACAACATTATTAAAAGAATCAACTTCATTAATGTTGACGTAACTGTTTAGTTCTGGATTAATTGATTTTGCATCGATGTTTGTTTCGTTATTTAATCCCGTTATTGTGCTTGTTAGTAATAGTATTGCTAGTAGTAGTTTTTTCATGAAGCACCTCCCTAGAGATTTATTTTATACTCAGTAATAAATTCTCTTATTCGTTTCATTCGGTTTTTTATGTATTCAGTTGGATCATCATATAAGATAAGAACATAGTTTATAAAGTTTGTTGTTCTTGCCATAATTAATAAATCAATATCAAACTCGGTAATTATTGGTAATTCTCTTTGCTTTTGATATCCTTTAAAAACGTCTTCTTTTACTTCTTGATAGTTATAGTTAGGATCATATCGATAATAGAATAAAAGAATTGCTAAATCGTGAATTTCTGAAGCGTACATTGCTTCTTCAAAATCAAGTAATCTTATTTCGTTTTTATGGATTCTAACATTCCATGGGTTTAAATCAGCATGAATAATAAATGATTCTCTTGTGTAATATGATTGAAGTTTATTATTAAGATATGGAATAAATTTGTCAAGTAGTAAGCGATCATCTTTGGTGATGAACTTATGATATTTATTGGTGTTGTAGATTGCTTCTTCTCCACGATAATAAAAGACTTTATCCCATTTTTTAGGATTTATGTTGTTTGGTATAACAAGTTCTTTTGATGCGATATGGAGTTTTGCCGTAGCTTCTCCTAGTTTTTGAAATAGTTCTCTTGTTTCATTACCATTGAAGTCGACTCCATCAATGTACTCATATAAGGCAATTCTTTTTTTATCTGGAAAATTGTTATTCTCTAGTTGTAGAATACTTTCGTTATCTTTTGTAGATATAACTTTTGGGACAATGATATCCGTTTTGGTAGCAATTTCGTTTATAAAATATACTTCAGCGAGATTATCTTCAATTTTACTTGAGTCCTCTTGGAAGATCTTTAACATATAGATTCCTTGTTTGGCATCTATTTTATAGAATATGTTTGTTTCTTCAATAAAATATTCGATGTTTTCTGCTTGAATATCATAGTGTTTGATTGCTTCTTGAACTAGGTGGTTATAATGTTCTTTATTCATAGAGATTATTCTCTTCTTTTTCTAAGTTGTAACATCTTCTTTTTAACTCATAAAAGAACTCTTCTCTATTTTTAGGTCCAATATATGTTGTCCCAAATACATAGCCTTTTTTGTGTTCCTTGATTTCAATTCTTTTTGAAGTCATTGCCATTGAAGATAACCAGTTTTTACATAGTTTTATTGATTTGATTTTTTCATACTTAATTCTTTGGCGAAATACACCTAGTCTAATTACTAGATATTCGTCTGTTAATTCTGTATATCCATAAAATAATGGGACAATGATAATAGCCATTAATATCCCTACTAGTATCATTATAAATCTTTCATCTTGTGGAACGGTAAAAATAAGGGGGATGAACATTAGTACTGAAAACCATAGTAATGCTCCTATCCATAAGTCGATTTGGTTTTTTTCTCTCATGTTATTTACTCCTTGTAGCTCCCGTTTAAATAACGACACATTTCATATAGGACAAATTGATGTCTTATATCAGTAAAGTTATAAGTTGTTCCTTCGTAATCAAAACTAAAACTGTGTCTCATTGTATTTACTGGGTATTTTATTTTTGATAGTTCAAAGATTTTTTCATCGGTTTGATTGGTTAAGTAAATTCTTTTATTTTTATATGTTAATGTGTATTTTCCATAGGGTCTATTTTTTAGTTTTTTGAAGTTTACTGTGTTGAGTTTTACTTGAAAACTAAACTCGCTATTTATTACTTCATCAATGTGTTTATACTGGTTATGATTATAGTCAACTAGGTTATCATATTGGTTGTTTTCTATAAACTCGTATTCATTGATAGTTCCAATAACTCCACACTTGTCACAAATAATATCGTGGTCTTTTCCGTACACTGTCATGACACTACCACATTTATTACAGTAGTAAACAAGGCGTTCGATTCCTTCAGCTCTTTTTTGTCTATGAAAGTTATACATTTTTTCTCTTTGGAAGTCATAATCATTATTGTATAAAGCTTTTCTTACGATGTCATTAATTTCTTCTACTGTTAGGTTTTTGAGTTCTTCTTGTTTAATCAGGGTACTTGTTTTGGTATGGACATAACCTTTTTTACTGAAGTAATCAGCCCAACGTGGTTGTGAAACATAACCACCTCGTTGTTTAATTAGAATAACATCAATGTTTGCTTTTTTTAGAAGTTTTCCTGTTGATTCATATATGTCTAGTGTTTCTCCATAAAAGGTGTTATCACCTTCGGGAAAAAGACCGATAGCATATCCTTGTCTTATTGATTTAAAGATTCTTCTTGTTGCTAGAATGTCGTGTTTTCCAACACGTTTTTTTATTGCTCGTGCTAGATCGCGCATTCCGATTTTTTTAGCAAAATCGAGAAAGGCAATTTCAGTTGCGACAAAACGGATATTTTTCTTTACGCTTGTCATTACAACGAAACTATCCCATGTATTGAAGTGATTTGATATTAGGATGAAAGGAGGATGGTTCTTTCTAATTATTTCTCCTTCATGAATTACTTTCATTTCTCTTTTCATTAATAAAGTAACGATTGGTCTAATAAAAAATATTACGATGTCTGAAAATGTGTCACGGAACGGTTTCTTCATTGGTGCACCTCTAGTCTTCTAAGATTTTAATTGCCTTGTTAATTGTATTATCAAAGTTATTTAAGTCTGCATCTATCCAGGTGATATCAAATTGATTGTTGAAGAACGTGAATTGTTTTTTAGCTAAGTTTCTTGAGTGTTGTTTTATTTTTTCAATAGCTTCAGTAAGGTCACACTCGTTATCAAAGTACTTATATAGTTCTTTGTAGCCTATTGCGGTTACGCTATTTGAGTTTATTCCTTGATTATATAAACTTTTTACTTCTTCAAGTAGACCATCATTAATCATTTGATCAACTCTTTGATTTATTCGTTCATATAATTTTTCTCTTTCTAATGTGAGACCGATTATTTTAAAGTCGTATAATTTCTTGTCTTTGTTTGTGTTTTCTGAGATTTTGTTTGTTTCACTTCTACTTATCGCTTGTAAAACTCGTTTACGATTATTAGGGTGAATTTTAAAGGCTGATACAGGGTCTTTCTCATTAAGTATGTGATGTAGTTCATCATTTGAAAAATCCTTATATTTTGATTCCAACTTGGAATCTCTCTTTGTGTTTTTAAAATTATAATCATATAATACACTCTTTATATAAAGCCCTGTTCCCCCTGCAATTATTGGAACTTTATTTTGATTTTGAATCGTCTCTATTTTCTCTCTAACAAGTTTTTGAAATAAAGCAACACTGAAGTCTTCTGTTGGTTCTAAAATATCGATGAGATGATGGGTTATACCTGCCATTTCATCTTCAGTTACTTTAGCGCTCCCAATATCTAATTGTTTGTATACTTGGACACTGTCTCCACTAATTATTTCCGTGTTATAATGTTTAGCTAATGCGATTGACAGTTTTGTTTTTCCAATTCCTGTTGGACCAACAATAACGTATATCATTACATAATCCTTTTAAACATTTTTTCAATCTCTGTTTGGGTAAACTTGATTGTTACTGGTCTACCATGGGGACAGGTATATGGGTTTTCACAATTAGATAGATCTTTGAGAAGTTTATCAATTTCATTTTTATTGATGAACTTATTGGCTTTTATTGAATGTTTGCATGATAGGTTTTTCGCAAGTGAGTCTCTAATTTTACCGATGGTGACATCTTTTCCTTCTAGTACATACTTGACAATTTCCTCAGTGTATGTTCTTTCAAAGTTTTGTGGGAACCACGTTGGAACTTTGAGGATATCAACACCATTAAACTCATTTGTGATTAGTTTAATTCCTAACGGTGTAAATACTTCAAGATTATCCTTTAATGCTAGGACTTCTTGATTTGAGAGGTTTAATGTGATTGGTAATAGAAGTTCTTGGGATATGATTTGGGGATTACTCATTGTTTTGTAGTAATTCTCATATCTAACTCTTTCGGCTGCAGCATGTTGGTCTATAATGTATAGACCTTCTTCATTTTGAGCAATTAGGTATGTCCCTAGATATTGTCCGATATATTCCAATCTTGGTAGTTTGTTTGTTTCTTTTACTTCAAGCGTTTCTTTAATGATTTCTTTTTCGATGTGTTCTACTTTTACTTCTGGTTGAGGATTTTTAGATTTTTCTTTTTTCTTCTCAACAAGATTATTTATATAGTTAACAAAGTCTTCTTTAACAAGACTTGGTTTTTCTTCTTCTGTTTTTAGATTAAGTGTTTCATATTTATATTCCGGTGTTTTTACTTCTTCTTTAATCTCTGGTATTAACATTAAAGTTTTTAATTTTTCTTGAATTGTGCTTTTAATTAAAGATAATAACATTCTTTCTTCTGTGAACTTAACTTCCAGTTTTTGAGGATGAACATTAACGTCAATTAGTAATGGATCTAAGTCAACCTTTAGAAAAACAATTGGATATTTTCCAACTGGTAAGTATGTCTTAAATCCTTCGGTAACAGCGTTAATAATTTTGTTATTTTTGATCATACGATCATTAGCTATTACTGTTATATGTGTACGTGATGAACGAGTAAACATTGGTTTTGTGATGTATCCACTAATCTTGAAGTATTGATTTTCGTTTTCAAATGGAACCATGTTTTTGATGATGTCAATATTGTATATATTTGCAAGTACGCGAAGATTATCATTTGTTCCAGGTGATTTGAATAAACGTTTATCATTATTAGTTAAAGTGAAACTGATTTCAGGATGTGATAGAGCTATTTTGTTTATATAATCAACAATATATGATAACTCGGTATTTGTTGCTTTTAAATGTTTAAGACGTGCTGGAGTATTATAGAAAAGGTATCTTACGCTAATGCTTGTTCCTTTACGTGGTGCGTATTCTCCTTCTTCTTTTAGTTCTCCTTTTAGATAAAAAAGACGATGTCCTTGTTCGCCTTCACTACTTATTATTTCTAAATGTGAAACACTGGCAATACTTGGTAATGCCTCTCCTCTAAATCCGAGACTACTAATGTGGAATAAATCATGAGAGGTTTTGATTTTAGAAGTTGCGTGTCTTTTAACACACATTTTCATATCTTCCTTACTCATCCCATCTCCGTCATCAATAACTTTGATTTCATTTAATCCTGATTCTTGTAGTTCAATTGAAATATTTTTACTTGATGCATCTATACTATTTTCAACAAGTTCTTTAACGACACTAGCCATGTTTTCAACAACTTCACCAGCAGCGATTAAGTTACTTAAGTTATCATCTAATTGTTTGATTTTGCCCATTGTTATACCTTCTTTCTATCTCTTCTATTATATATTATTTATATAATTAAATCTATATTGATTTGAAAAAGAAAACACTTCAATGAAGTGTTATTTTTTTCCGATTGTGATGGCATAAGTTGCGAACTCCTCTTCTCCATCTACTTGAAGAAATTCATCCAACAAATCTTGATTATAAGCAGCTAAACAGCATGCCCCAGCATTGATTACTTCTGCAGCGAGTGAAAGGTTTTGTCCAGCGTGTCCTGCTTCTATTGCGATCATTTTATGAGCAGTAAAAGAGTACTTGTATTCAGAACGATAAGGGATGGCTGTTAAGATGATGACAACACTAGCTCCTCTTAACTGTCTAAACAGGGCTTCGTTAGCTCTCTTTTCAATTGTTTGCTCATCATCTATAAGAGCTAACTTATGTACGTCTTGAAGATAATGATAAAGACCTTTATCGATTCCTTGAACATTGTTAATGTATATATATGTTTCCATGGCATTTGTTGCGCCACCAGTAGGTATTGATCTGAAAACAGCAGTTTTCTTTGTGTAATCAACTCGTGATGTTTCCCATAATAGGTATGTGACTTCCTCGATACTTAGAGGTATACCTTTATACTGTCTTGTGGAACGTCTGTTTTTGATTACTTCAGTCAATGTTTTTTGTGTGATATTTGGAAAATCTTTTGATAACTCAATTATTTTGGCGTTTGGTTTGGGGGTTTTAAACATTTGTGGCTTTGGTAGTTCTTTTTGTCTGTCTGTCTTTACGTCTCTAAACTCAACCCAACTTGGTCTAATTGCGATACGATTATTATTTATTTTATCTTTGATATCCTTCATCAGAATTCTCCTCCTAGGGCTAACTTATCTATCTAATCTTGTTTGTAGTTCAGTTTAATTGTACCACATATTAGTTAAATATAACTATTCTTTGAATAACTCTAAATAATGTTTATAGCCTCTTTTTTCCAAATCCTCTTTTTTTATGAACTCTAGTGCTGCACTATTAATGCAATATCTTAAGTTACCTTCAGGACCATCATTAAAAACGTGACCTAAATGACTATCAGCCTCATTACTTCGTACTTCTATTCTAATCATCCCATGTGAGAAATCTTTTTTTTCAACTACATTATCTTGTTTTATTGGTTTTATGAATGATGGCCATCCACAGTGTGAATCAAATTTATCTTTTGATGAGAACAATACCTCTTTTGATACTATATCGATATATATTCCATCTCGAAATTCTTGGTCATATTCATTATTAAAAGGTCTTTCTGTCGCATTCTCTTGTGTAACTTGATATTGGAGTGGTGTAAGTTTTTTAATTGCATCTTGATATTTTTTCATATAATCACCTCAATATATTATATCCTATTTAGCTGATTTTATCTTTGTTTTAGCACTATGAAATAAGTTGATTTCATATAAATGTAATTAAAAATACCTCCTATTTATTATGATAGAAACAACTCTATCATCTTTTTAAGAGGTATTATTTTATATTTTATTGATGATTTTACTTAGGAGGTTTAATGCCTCTAAAGGTGTAAGTTCATCGATTTCAACATCTTTAAGAATTGTGACTATTTCACTTTCTTCTTGCTGTTGTTCTTCAACTTCATAATCATCAAAGTTGAATAAGTTAATTGATGTGTTATCTGATAACTGTGAATGATTTTTTTCAAGGTCTTTGAGGATAATCTTTGATCTTTCGATTAAACCTTTTGGTAAATCTGCTAGACTTGCAACATTGATTCCGTATGACTTATCTGTCGGACCTTCTTTTATTTTATGAAGGAAGATTATTTTTCCTTCTTGATCTTTAGCTGATACATGAACATTACGTAGTTTTGATAGTGATTTATCAAGATCTGTCAACTCATGGTAGTGAGTTGAGAAAAATGTTTTACATTTAATTTTCTCATGAATATACTCAATTATTGCTTGAGCTAAAGCCATACCGTCATACGTAGCTGTCCCTCGTCCAATTTCATCAAAGAGAATTAGTGAGTTAGCTGTCGCATTCTTAATTGCGTTATTAGCATCAAGCATTTCAACCATAAATGTTGATTTTCCGCTTACTAAATCATCTGCAGCACCTATTCTTGTGAAAATAGAGTCAAAAACAGGGATTTGAGCATGTTTAGCAGGAACAAATGAACCTATTTGAGCTAATATGGCTGTAAGAGCCATTTGTCTCATATATGTTGATTTACCACTCATATTTGGACCAGTAATCAATAAAATATCTGTATGATTATCTAGTATAATATCGTTTGGAACAAAGACATCATCAGTTAAAACTTTTTCGACAACAGGATGTCGTGACTCTGTAATGTTAATTGTGTTGTCATTGTTTAGAACTGGTCTCGTTAGGTTAAGCTCTTCTGATATTAATGATAAACTTATTAACATATCAATTTCGCTGATAATATTTGCATTTTTTTGAATGATGCTTATTTGTTCTCTAGCGATATCTCTAATTTCTAAAAATAAATCATATTCCATTTTTACTGATTTTTCTTCAGAATTAAGAATGATTGTTTCTTTTTGTTTCAGTTCTTCCGTTATGTATCTTTCACTGTTACTAAGAGTTTGTTTTCTTGTATATCCGTATTCTTCTAAAACATTCGCTACTTGTCCTTTAGGAATTTCAATGTAATACCCAAATACACGATTGTAGCCAATTTTTAGTTTTTTGATTCCTGTTCTTTCACGTTCTTTTTCTGCTAGTTCTTTGAGCCACTCTTTGATGTTAAGAGCTGAATTTTTAATACTATCTAACTCGGAATTATAACCTTCTTTAATTATTTTTCCTTCTTTGATTGTTAGTGGGGGATCGTCAGCAATAGCTTTTTCAAGTAAAGCATAAAACTCTAAAAGAGAATCAAGAGAATTTGATAGAAAGTCTGTGTGTGGGTTATTTAGTTCTAGAAGGTTAGTTTTCAATTCTGGAATTACTCCTAAACTTCTTCTTAGTTGTACTAAATCTTTAGCATTTGTGTTACCGTATGAAATTCGACCTACTATTCTTTCTAAATCGTAAACATTTTTAAGCAGATTTTTGATATCTTCTTTTACAATAAATTCACTGTTTAGGATATCTATTGTGTCATATCTTGTTTCTAAGATATCTTTATTAACTAGTGGTCTTAGAATTTGTTTCTTTAAGTATCGTGATCCCATTGCTGTTTCACACTTATCAATTAACCAAAACAAAGAACCGATGCGGTTATTTTGTCTTAGAGTTTCGGTAAGTTCAAGGTTTCTAATCGTATTAGAATCCATTCTTAAGTATGAACTTGCTTCTAAAATTACGGCTTTTTTCAAGTGCATTAACTCACGTTTTTGTGTTTTGATTATATAGTTCAATAGTCTCTTAAATGTCTTCTTTTCTTCTTTAGAAGGAAGGTCTTTATATAAATCGTTAAAGACAGAAGGAACTTCGTAGTCATTATTAATAGAAACTAGTACTCCTTCGGCTTTAATGTATTTCTCAAGATGTGTTTCATCAAAGAAGTTAGAAATAACGATTTCTTTGGGATTAATCTGAAGTAACTCATTAATAAGAATATTCAAGTCTTTTGGGATAAGAATTGAATATGTATCTCCAGTTGAAAGGTCGAGATATGAAATTGTATAGTTATTTGCATTTATCCCGATTGCTGCAAGATAGCTAATATCTTCTTTCTTACTTTCAATGTATGTTCCAGGAGTTATTAGTCTTACTACATCTCTCTTAACGATTCCTTTTGCATCTTTAGGATCTTGGACTTGCTCACATATGGCAACTCGGTATCCTTTTTCAATTAATCGTTCAATATATCCTTCGGCTGCATGATGTGGTACACCACACATTGGCACACGTTCTTTTGCTCCGGCATCACGAGCTGTAAGTTGAATTTCTAGTTCTCGTGAAGCAAGAAATGCATCTGTAAAGAACATTTCATAGAAGTCTCCAAGTCGAAAAAAGACTATAGCATCGTTATAGTCTTCTTTAATTGTTAAATATTGACGCATCATTGGGGTATATTGTGATTTGTCGATTTGTTCCATGTAAATCACCCTTTATGCAATGAAGTTTATGTAAACTAAGTATCCTACTCCACTTAATAAAGCCGCAGCTATAAGAGCGAGAATAATAGTTTTAATCGCTTTTGATTTTTTATCTGATACTTTATTTGCTATTTCTTGGAACTTAATATTATAAAGGTACTCTTCAATGTTCATTCCTGCAAATACTTTTAAACTATTAGTATATTTTGGAGCAGCTTGATTTGGCATTTTGATAAGAATGTAATCTATCATATCACTTTTCTTAAGTTCAATTGATACATTAACTTTACGACGTTTAGCATATCGTTCAATCTCTAGTATTGATTTTTTCGATATTTCTTCACGTTTTTCATCATCAAACCCTAATTTTATAGCAACGATATCAACTAGTTGCTTTTTATTGATACGACGTGGTATATCTACTCCATATTTTGCACCTAAATCTCTTATTTCAGATAATGTAGTTGCATTTTTGAGTACTTCTTGGGCATCCTCTATTAGTGTTCCATCAAAATATCCATCTGGTTCGAAGTATACTTTTGCAAACTCCTCAGACATTGATTCATATGATTCTTGTTCCTCTCTAGCATATTTAAGAGTTAGGTTTTGTAGTTTTACAAACTCTAAGTTATTAATACCTAGTTCGGTACGATTTCTAATAATAATATCCCAGAAGTCTTTTTTATACTCTGTAACATTGATTACTAACTGATAACCTGAAGCCAATCTTTCTAATTGGAAAATTGTAAAGTTATCAAACCATTTTAAACGATGTTTCATTTCATCACTAAATTTATTTGAACTTTCACCTTCAGCAATTGCAGGTGCAATGTTCTTTCTAATTAATGCCTTGTGTAAATAATTTGGTAAGTATATTTCCTTGTTCAGTAAGTACTTCACAATTTCATGTGAAGGGATTACTGTGAAGTCTTGGACAAGTTTTGTAATTTTAACTTTTTTCGAATATAAATAAATAAAATCCTCAGCTTTTTGCTTTTTAGCCATATGATCACTCCTTAATTACACATATCTATCTATATGTATTATACAATATAAATTGTGGTAAATCAATAGGAAAGTGCTTTTTAAAGCGATTTCCCTTTGTTATTGTATGGGCAAATAAGACTACTAGTCAAAATCAACATTAATCTCTTGTTCGATAATTGATTTGATTAATGCTAAGTCTTCATTGATTTCATCAAGAAGTTCTAAGTACTCTTCTACTACAAGATGTTGAAGTACTTTCTGTTTTTGTATCTCATATTCCTCATTTGCCTTTTTAGTAAGTGAATCGTTTGCGAATTCCTTTTGAACCAGTATCTTCTGTAAATCTAATAACAACTTAAATTCATTTTGAAGTTTTTCATTATGGTCAACTATTTTTTCTAGTTCTTTGAAACGTTTTACAGTTTTGCTGTCAGTAATAGATTTAATTAACTCATTAAGTTTATTCAACTTGTTCTCCTAACATAAACCATGTTTTTGCCTCATTTATTCTTACATTAACTATTTTACCGATTAGGTCTTTGTTTCCTGTGAAGTTAACAAGTTTATTATTCTCTGTATAACCAGCTAAAATAGTATCATTATTTTTACTAAATCCATCTACTAAAACCTTAACTGTCTGTCCTTCAAAACGTTTTGTTCCACGAAGATAACCGTCGTTAATAATTTCGTTTAACTCATATAGTCTTTGTTTTTTCTCTTCCATAGAAATATCATCTTCATATTTTGCTGCAGGAGTTCCTTCACGTGGTGAGTAAATAAATGTGAAAGCTCCTTCAAATTTACAGTACTTAACAAGTTCTAAAGTCTCTTCAAACTCTTCTCTAGTTTCACCAGGGAAACCAACAATTATATCAGTAGTCAATGATGCATTTGGAATGTAATGGTAGATATGATCAACTAGTTCTTTGTATACTTCTTTTGTATATTTACGATTCATTCTTTTTAGAATATTATTATTTCCTGATTGGACTGGTAGATGAATATAAGGCATTAAGTTTCCACCTTTAGCAATAATCTTAACTGTGTCCTCATCAAAATCTTTAGGATGTGATGTTGTAAATCTTACGCGGGGGATATCCATTTTATATAATTCATTTAGGAGATCTTTGAAGCGATAATCTTTATCTTTAAAATCATTTCCATAACTATTAACATTTTGTCCTAATAATGTTACTTCTTGATATCCTTCATCTATTAGTGACTGAATTTCTGAAATGATGTGTTTTGGTTGTCTACTACGTTCTTTTCCTCTTGTATAGGGAACGATACAGTATGTGCAGAACTCATCACAACCATACATGATGTTCACCCATGCTTTTTTTGTGTTCTCACGTATTTTTGGCATGTTCTCGATTATTGATCCTTCTTCACTGAAGACTTGAATTACTCTTTCTTTTGAGAGCAATACTGTCTCTAAGTATTGTGGTAACTTATGAATGTTATGTGTCCCAAATACTAAGTCAACGTATTGGAACTTCTCTAAAATTCTATTAGTAACTTTTTCCTCTTGAGGCATACAACCACATACTCCTAGAATTAGATCTGGATTGTTCTTTTTATATTGCTTTAATCTTCCTAGTTCACCAAAAACTCTGTTCTCTGCATTTTCTCTTATTGCACATGTGTTTAGAAGAATAAGGTCTGCGTGTTCAAGAACTTCGCTTTCTTGAAATCCAAGTCTTTCGAGGATTCCTCTTATTTTTTCACTGTCTGATTCGTTTGCTTGACAGCCATAAGTTTCTATCTTATAAGTTTTATTTGTTCCAAAACCTTTTAAGTTATAAAACTCATTGAAGTCAATTATTTCTGTTTCAATTGTTTTTCTTTTTCGAGCATCTTTTATTGATGGTTTCACGAAATATTTCTTGTAATCTTTTGCCATATTATCACCTATTTTTTAGTATAAACTATTTATTTTTCTTGAGCAAACAAAATGAATAAGGAAATCCTTACTCATGAATGTTTATAGCTTTTATTTTTTTAGTAGCTGTATCCATAATTACTGCATTAAGTTGGAGTGGTCCTTCTGTTTCCTCATAGACTCTACCTCTTAAACCTGTAATGAATTTCTCTATCTGTTTATCTTTTTTCGCTCCTAGGATGCCAAACAGTGCTCCTGTCATCCCAATATCTGTAATGTACATTGTCCCTTTTGGGAATGTTAAAGCATCTGCTGTTGGAACATGAGTATGTGTTCCAAGAACTGCTGTTACACGTCCATCCAAATGATGTGTTAAAGCTATTTTTTCGCTGGTTGCCTCAGCATGAAAATCAACAAAAACGTAGTCACTATCAATTTCATCTAAGATTTGATCAACCACTTTGAAAGGATTATCTAGTGGGTCTCCCATAAATACTCTTCCCATAAGATTGATCACTGTAACTTTTTCACCATTAAACTTGATAGTTTTGTATCCTACTCCCGGAACGCTCTCATCATAATTTGCAGGACGAATAATATTAGAGTCGTCAATAAACTCAAATAGCTGCTTATTTCGGAAGGTATGGTTTCCCATTGTTATTATGCTAATACCTTGTTTCATTAAGTTCTTATAGATTTTCTCATTAATACCAAATCCTTTGTCTATGTTTTCCCCATTAAGGAAAATCAGATGTGGTTTATATTCTGTTTTCAGTTTAGGTAAATACTTGTCCAAGGCTTTTTGGCCTAAGGTTCCAAACACATCTCCTATAAATAATACTTTCACACAATCAACTCTTTTCTAGTAGATCAAAGTATCCAACTCTTTTGTTTCGGTACTCATTATCCCAAAACTTGTTTTCTTTGATCATTTCTTTAATTTCAGTCATTGTTTTATATGCAACATCTCTTACTTCTACTGTATCAATATTTAAGTCTTTAAGCAAGATATCATCTTTTACAATGTATAAATCTGTGATGTAATTAGCTTTTTTATCATCATGCCAATATCTTTTGAGCATTGTGAATTTATCCTCAGGAATTAGAATTCCTAGTTCTTCATAAGTTTCTCGAACTGCACAAGCTAATGATGTATCACCAATTGTTGCTGCACCTCCTGTGCACGCCCATTGATAAGGTATTCTATCTGTAAGTTTATTTCTTTGTTGTATTAAATATTCATTTTGGGAATTTTTAATCCAAATGTGAGTAACTAAGTGATACTCACCAGGATTGTTAGCTCCGCCACGGATCATTATTTTATCTAACTTATTGAAGTTTCTATCATACAAATCGAATTTTTCCATTTTATCACTCTTTCCAAAAATTCACCGTTATATTCTAACACAATATTACAACTGATTCAATAAAACAACTGCGCTAGAGGAATATATTTGCCTTTTCATATTGGATATGGCTTTTATCTAACTAAACTATTTAAATAAGTAAAGAAAAAGCCTTCATAAGAAGGCTTTATTTTGCGATATCTTGTGCTCTTGTTTCTCTTATTACTGTAACTTTGATTGTTCCAGGATAAGATAACTCTTCCTCAATTTGCTCTTTGATGTCACGAGCAATCTTATAAGCCATTGCATCATCAACTTTTGTTGGTTCAACAATTACACGAACTTCACGTCCAGCTTGAATTGCATATGCTTGTTCAACACCATTTACACTTGTAGAAATGTTTTCTAGTTGTTCTAGTCGTTTAATGTATGAATCTAAAGACTCACTTCTAGCTCCAGGTCTTGCAGCACTTAGTGCATCAGATGCAGCTACTAAAACTGCGATGATTGTTTTCGCTTCAACCTCACCATGATGTGATTGAATTGCATCAACAACAGCTAGTGGTTCTTTATATCTATTTGCGATGTTAACACCAATTTCAACATGTGATCCTTCTACCTCATGGTCAACTGCTTTTCCGATATCGTGAAGTAATCCTGCTCTTTTAGCTAAAATTTCATCTTCACCGATTTCAGCTGCTAATTTACCAGCTAAGAATGCACACTCAATTGAATGTCTTAAAACGTTTTGTCCGTAACTAGTTCTGAAGTGTAATCTACCTAGTAATTTCACTAAGTCTGGATGGATTCTACCAATACCAACTTCGAATACAGCTTCTTCCCCTTTATCTCTTATGAAGCGATCTACTTCACTTCTTGTTTTCTCAACTATTTCTTCAATTCGTCCTGGATGGATACGTCCATCAGATACTAATGATTCGATTGTTCTTTTTGCAATTTCTCTTCTAATTGGATCAAATCCACTTAGAACTACTGCTTCTGGAGTATCATCAATAATTAAATCTACACCAGTTAGTGCTTCAATTGTTCTAATATTTCGTCCTTCACGTCCAATAATACGACCCTTCATTTCATCGTTAGGTAGTGTTACAACACTTACTGTTCTTTCACTAGTAACTTCTTGGGCATATTTTTGAATTGCTCCAGATAATAAATGCTTAGCATTTTTATCTGCGGTTAGTTTCGCTTTTTCTTCTTCTTCTTTAATATAAGCCGCTATATCACTTGCCATTTCGTCTTCTACTCGTTTAAATATCAAGTCTCTAGCTTGCTCCAGGGTAAATCTTGCAATCTCTAATAATTTTACATTTTGTTCGTCAATTAATTTATCTAGTCTGTTATTTTTGTCATCTAAAGATTGTTTCTTACGCTCTATCGTCTCTTCTTTTTTATCTAAATTAGACTCTCTTTTGTCTAAATTAGAACTACGACGATCAAGAGTTTGTTCACGTTGTAAAAGCTTGTTTTCAGTAACTGAGAACTCACTTTTCTTATCTTTCATTTGTTTTTCAAATTCCAGTTTTTGGTTGTGAATATCTTGTTTTATTTCAAGCAAAGTTTGTTTCTTATTTTTTTCCGCTTGTTTTTTTGCGTCTTCAATCAAAAGATCTGCTTTTTGGCGAGTTTTCATTAATGATCTCTCACCTAAATAGATGCTAAGTACAAATCCTACTAATGCACCAACAATAATAAATCCCAGACCAGAGAGAATATTGACTATGTCAATTGCTAACAATGACATATAATCATCTCCGTTCTTTTTTTATAGTTTCAATTTCTTTAATATTTTAACATAAATAAATTATGAGTAGAAACGTTTTTAACTCTTTAATTATAACAACGAAACACCAAAAAAGTCAATGAATATAAATACTATTTTCATTGTTTCTTCCACATAAAAAGCAACCATGGTAAATATGGTTGCTAGTATTTCTAGAATTGGTCCTGATGGCCTTCTCGGATAACCCTATATTCACCAGTATTCGGGTTTAAATCGTAAATACTAAAATTAGTTTTAATATCGAACCCTTTTGTCCTTTGAGCGAAATTGATAGATGCACTACCCTCTTTTTTACTTTCCACACGATGGAAAACTTTTGGTGGCCATGTTAAAACAGCTGGATAATCACAGATTAATTCTCCGTTCATAAATATCTTATCTCTAGTTACAATGAAGTTCTCAATTTTACCGTGTTCTATGCTATAGAGGTCAATATGTCTTTCTCCATTTAATACAACTAAGTTATCGCTTTGATGGAGGTGCATATACCACGGTCTTTCAACTCCCTCAACACTTCCTGGTGATATAGCGTATGATTTGTGGATAACTCGATCAATCCCTTGGAGGTTATCAAATAGAGTTGGAGGTATTACATCAAACTGAACACCTTTTGTTTCTCTAAGTTTAACTAATTCGATGATTTTATAGAGTCCTTTTATTTCTTTTTTAGAATTCATATTATCACTCCCTCAAACTTATTTTATCATTTTTTTTTCATAAAAAAAAGGCATATTAAATGCCTAGTTTTTCTCTGATTGTTTTTTCAAGTTCTAATAAAATTGTTTCGTTTTCAAGTAAGAAATTTTTAACATTTTCTCGTCCTTGTCCAATTTTTTCACCGTTATAACTAAACCAACTACCTGATTTTTGAATTAGTTCTTCTTCAACAGCTATATCGATAATTTCTCCAACTTTACTAATTCCTTTTCCATATACAATATCTACTACTAATGTTTTAAATGGTGGAGCAACTTTATTTTTTACTACTTTAACTTTGGCTTTATTTCCGACAATATCTGTCCCTAGTTTTATTTGCTCACTTCGTCTTATTTCTAAGCGAACTGATGAGTAGAACTTGAGCGCTCTTCCCCCTGGAGTAGTTTCAGGGTTACCAAACATTACTCCAACCTTTTCTCTAATTTGATTAATGAATATTGCAATTGTTTTAGATTTTGAGATAGCTCCACTTAGTTTACGCATCGCTTGTGACATAAGTCTTGCTTGTAATCCAACATGGCTACTTCCCATATCTCCTCTTATCTCTGCTTCAGGTACTAATGCTGCAACACTGTCTATTACAACAATATCAATTGCCCCACTTCTAATCAAAGCTTCTGTTATTTCAAGTGCTTGTTCTCCGGTATCTGGTTGAGAAAGAATTAAGTTGTCTACATCTACTCCAAGAGCTTTTGCATAACCTGGGTCTAATGCATGTTCTGCATCAATAAAAGCAGCGTAACCACCTTGTTTTTGTGCCTCAGCAATTGCATGAAGAGCAAACGTAGTCTTTCCTGATGATTCAGGTCCATAAACTTCAACAATTCTCCCTTTAGGATATCCCCCTATACCTAATGCTTTATCAAGTAAAATAGATCCACTAGATATTGATTCCAATCCTTTATTTAAATCTTCATCTCCAAGAACCATTACTGATCCTTTTCCGTGTTGTTTTTCAATTTCTTTTATCGCACTTTCGAGTGCTTTCTTACGATCATTTTTAGCCATAAAGTAACCTCCTTATTTTGCTATAAATATAATACTGGTAACTTATTGTTTTTACTTAGATAGATTCCATTATTATCGTTTTATTTTTTACGAAATAATCAATTCCACTAACAACAGTTAAAATTACACCTACATATAGTACCCATAATCCAATATCAGCAAATGTTTCGCAATATGGGAACATAAGTATTAAAGTTAAGGCTACCATTGTTGAAGCAGTCTTGTATTTTCCTAAATTACTAGCTGCTATAACTTTTCCTTCACCAACTGCAACAAGTCTAATTCCTGTAACGATAAACTCTCTTGATAAGATTACAACAGTAATCCAATATGGGACATAACCTAAGGCATTTAATATAATTAATGCTGCCATAACAATTAATTTATCTGCAAGTGGATCAATAAATTTTCCAAAAGTAGTTACTAAATTTCTACTTCTTGCGATATACCCATCAAGAAAATCAGTTAGTGATGCAATAATGAAAATTGGAGCTAGAAAATAAGGTAAAACACTATCTGTTGCATTTCCAATTAAATAGTATACAACTACTATAACTGGTACTAAAATAATTCTAAACATCGATAATTTATTCGGTAAATTCATAATAACACCTCAAAGGAAATTATATCATAAAAATCTAATTATTAAAAGAATATTTACGCTTTAGTTACACCGTTTCCATTCTTAATTCTTCTACCAACAATCAGAAGAATTATAAACCCTAAAACAAACATAATTGCACTCACATCAAATGTTAATATAGGATCTATATTATAGAGAAATCCCCCTAATAATGGACCAGCAACTAAACCTATTGAATAGAATAACTGTCTTACACCCATTATCGTTCCGTACTTGCCTTTTGGTGCATGAGAACTTATATAACTTTGCTCAAGTGGTGTATATACAGCTTTTAGCATTATATAAAGCATAAATAAAGTATATAGAGCAACCATTAAGTTACTCATTCTAAAGACAATAAAGATGATAACTGCACTCAAAATTTGAATGATAACCATTATTGTAAAGTCTTTTTTCATTTTTACTACTAAAGGTACAATAAACATTGTTGCAAGGATTGAAACAATTCCGGTCATTCCAACAAAATTACCTATATCCTCTGCATCTTCTAGATAGACCTCAAGAAACTTAGAAAGGTTGATTGCACCTAAACTGATCAATGCTAATGATAGTAAAAAGATTATCAAGTTAGGATTTAGCCTTCTTATATCTTTAAACGCTTGGAAAGGATTTGGTCTTTCTTTATGGTTTGGTTGTTGTTTATCTTTCCCAATCAAGAAAAATATTACTAAAGCATGACCAACATTTAATATTGATTGAATTAAAAAGATATTAGCATAGTTGTCTGTATGAAATACATCAACAAAAAACTTAATATTGATAATTTGCCCAGCTATCCAATAACCGGCACTAGCACCAAGAACAAACAAGGCTTGATACCATCCAAGATAAACCGTTCTCTTCTCCTCAGAAGAATGCTCAATTAAATGAGACATAATTAAGGTAATACTGGCACTAACTCCAAAACCACTTATAAATCGATATAGAATCATCCAATATTGATTTCCTGAAAATGCAAATAAATACTGGCCTACACTGTAAACAAGAAGTCCTGTAACAATATAGAACCTTTTATTACCATGATCTCCCAGTGTACCCCAAATTGGACCTCCTAATAAAAGCCCAAAACTCATAGCTGCAAAAAAGTATCCAAAATAAATCTCATCAATACCTTTTTGATTTACTAATTCAGGTGTTACAGGGTGTCCTAAATTATGAATAACCCCTTGAAAGAAGTATATTATTAGAACATATAATACTGGTTTAGGAATACTTGTAAGTAACTTTATTATTTTGTTGTTTTCGCTCATAATTACACTCTCATTTCTATAATTCAAATAATTATATCAATTAATTCGTGTATTAACAATAATAAAACACCATTTTTGTTATAAATGGTGTTTATTTTTTACCACATAAAGACATTTGATAAGTATTTCTTTAGTTCATCAGTTTGTGGATTATCTAGTATACTGACATCACCAGCTTCAATGATTTTTCCATCTTCCATAAAGATTATATAATCAGCTGCCTTTTTAGCAAACAAAATCTCATGAGTTACGATAACAAAATTCATATGTTCCTCACGTAGTTTTAATATTGTTTGTAATACTTCTTGAGTCAACACTGGATCTAGTGCACTTGTTGGTTCATCAAGAAACATAACTTCTGGATTTAGAGCCAAAGATCTGACAATACTAACACGTTGTGATTGTCCTCCAGATAGTTGCTTAGGAATTTTATTGATATGTTCTTCTAAATTAAATTTTCTTAATAATTTAAGAGCTATCTCTTCCGATTCCTCTATCGTTTTATTATGGACTTTCTCAAGGATGATAGTAATATTTCTTAAGACTGATAAATGTGGAAATAGCGTATGGGACTGAAATACAAACCCGATTTGTTTGTAGTACTCCTCAGGGTTAGTATCCTCTAAAAAGTGTTCATTAACATATATGTTTCCATTATCAGGTTTTTCAATCATACTTAATAATCGTAATAGTGTTGACTTACCAGCACCACTCGCTCCTATTAAGGCAATTCCACTTCTATTCTCTATATCAAGATTTATATTGTTAAGGATGATTTTTCCATCATAAGTTTTATCTAGATTTTCGATTTTTAATCTCATATTCCATACCTCCTATCAAATCCACGTGCTAACCTTAATAAAGGTACAGTAATTATTAGATATAAGAAAAACATTAGAACATATCCTTCCATGATGGCAAGATTTGAAAGTGAAGCTCTTTTAATCTCTGCATATAGTTCATTAACAAGCATGACGTGGAGTAGTGTAGAAGATTTGATTACATAACTAAAATTCCCAATTAATGGTGGTATAATCACTTTCACTATTTGCGGTAAAATTATGTAACGATATCTTTGATAAGTTGTAAATCCAAATACTTTCATAGCTTGATATTGATTTTCATCAATTGTTTTAATTGCCCCTTCAAACGCATTTTTCATATATGGTCCCATGTATATACTGATAGCTATAATCCCTACAATTATTGGTTCAATATTCCCTCCGAATTCAAAAACATTACGAAATGGAGCAAAAATAAAGAAGTACATAAATGTTAAGAATACGACAAGTGGTATTCCAAAAATAACCTCATTATATATTTCTGCTAAAAACCTTATATATCTGCTCTTACTTTTCATTGCGAGATATAAAACAAAACCTATTACAATACTTAGTATTAGTGATATGATACTGATTATTATGGTTAAGATAAATCCATCAATAATTAATCCAGTACTATCAGAAAGACGAGATAAGTCAAAGTTATTTTTACCTGGGTATAAGTAAATAAACAACGCAAGAATAGCCCCATATGTTAATAGGGCTAAACTAAATGCAATAACGTTTTTTTGGTTATTCTTCATCTTCGCCTAAGTATATTTCTAATCCTTTTCCTGGAATATCAGCAGCAATATCTTGATCATAAGCCGCAGCCAAACGATCATACACACCATTCTCTTCTAATCCAGCGATAAACATATTTAAATCTTCAAGTAACCCATCATCTCTTCCTTCTTTAACAGCCATACCTATTGGTGAATATTCAATTGCATCCCATAATAATTCTGTTGTATCCTGGTTCGCATTATTGATTGCAGCTGCTGTTGATGCGCTAATAATAAATGCATCTGCTGCTCCTGTGATAATTGCTGCAGCTGCAGACTCAGTATCTATCACTTCATTAATAACAGGATTAATTGCTTCAGCCTGTGGTATTGTTAAACTTATTGTTGAAGCAGTTCCGACATATTTTGTTCCACTAACAGCAAACATTTCTGTTTTAGTTGTGATATTATTGTCAGTTGCATATGTTTTATTCATTACTGTAATCAATGGATAGAAGAAATAAGGATCACTAAAATCAACATTTTCTTCTCTACTTGCAGTAATTGTCATTGATGCTAGAATAACATCAATTTGACCTGAGTCAACTGCAGGAATCAAGTTCGAGAAATCCATATCAACAATTTCTACTTCTCGATCCAAATATTCACCAAGCTCATAAGCTAAAGCTACACTTATTCCATATGGTTCACCATCTGAATCACGATCCTCAAATGGAGGCCATTTTAAATCCATTCCAATTTTTAATACATCATCATCTGACTTACATGCAGATAATGTCAATGCTAGAAATCCTAACATTATGGCAATAATTATTTTTTTCATACTCTCACTCCTCTTATATATTAATTATAAATAAGAAATAGTTTTCGCACAAACGAAACGAAAAACTATTTAATATTTACATCAATCGCATTAAATTTACATACTAATGTACAGTCACCACACATATCGCACTTTGATTTGTCTATAATATAATGATTTACCCCTTTACTAATTGCATCAAAAGAACATTTTTTGAAACATAATCCGCAGTTAACACAATTATCATTGATTATTAACCCTCTTTGAGGATATACAAAATCATTAAATACAAATGATTTTCTAAGAAGTTTATGCTCCCGATTTTCTTTCTCAAAATCAAAATCAAATATTTCTCCTCTGCCTCTTTTTATTACAAAAGCTCTTAAAGCAGGATATTTTTTAATATCTTTGTACCCCATCATAAAATCACTATTACTTTCGGCCTTCTTTGCAATGTATGAGGTATCTACTTCTTCACAATCACCAGTAACTCTTATTGTGTATCCTGGACTAAATAATGGCATACCTTGTTCATCATGATACACTTCGGTATCAGAACTCATACCACAGACAGATACTTTCCCATTTGTAACTAATTGGTGATAAAATGGTTTAGTTGTCATAGTTCTAAAATATAAACCTCGTTCATCATATGCAAAAAAATGAGCGATTCTTGTCTCGGGATAATCATTATCAATTGTCGCAAAAACGACACTACCTATTTCGCTAAACAAGTTATAAATATCTATAATTTCCATTTTCATCATCAAAACTAGCTGTCACTTTCATTAATAATTCTTTCAGTTTAGCAGCTTCACTTTCTGTTAAATTTTGGTATTGCTTCTGATATAACTCAGATGATATATTGTGCATAACTGGTAAAAAATCTTGACCTTTTTGTGTTAATGAAACGAGTTTGTTTCGTTTATCCTGAGGGTCTTTTTTTAATGACAAGTACCCTTCTTGTTCAAGTTTTCTTACAAGTGTTGTCATTGTTTGTGGACTTTTATTGATTTTTTTACTGAGTTCACGAAAGTTCATCTCCTTTACATTTGTAAAGTTAATTAAAATATTGCCATGTGATAATGCAAAATCATTAACACCTGCTTCTTCCATTCCCTCAACAATATAATTACTGAGTTTATTGTTTAAGTTTGATATAAGTTTTAATAAGTTATCCATAGTAGCCTCCTTTAGTACGATGTCGTATTAATAATACTACGATGCCGTACTATTGTCAAGTGTTAAAAAAAGCAGAATAAATCTGCTTTATTTAATTACACCATCTTTCAAAGTATAAATAACATCTGACACTTGTTCTGCAAAATAAGTATCGTGGGTAATTATAATGAATGTTATTTCTGACTTCAAGGTTTTTAGTATGTCTATAAGAATTTCTGTATTATCTCTATCTAGAGCACTAGTTGGTTCATCTAGAAGGATTATGTTTTTCTCCATAACTAAGGTTCTCGCTATTGCGACACGTTGTGCTTCTCCACCACTTAATTCTGATACTCGAGACTTTTCTAGATATGTTATTCCAAGTTCATCTAGGACATATTTCGCCTTATTAATGGCGTCTGCTCTTTTTCTCTTCAAAATAACTTTTTGTGGAATAACTAGATTATTCATTACGTCTATATGTGGGTAAAGATGATTTTTTTGAAAGACCATCCCTAGTTTATCATTACTACCTAGATGAATTGTCCCTGAGTCTTGTTTTTCAAGTCCTGAAAGTACTCGGAAGAGAGTGGTTTTACCTGCCCCACTTTTACCTACTATAACAGTTATTTGATTTGGGTTCATTTCAATATTAACTTTGTTTAGAATTACTCTTTTATCGTATGTTTTTGTTAAGTTCTCTATTTTTATCATCGGAAATAGGCAAACCTTTTTTCAACTTTTTGAGATAACTTCACTACAATAAATGATAAAACAATATAAATAAAACCAACGATAAAAAATGCTTCTACACGAAAATCTCTTGAAACTACTTCTTTTGCGTTTCTCAGTAAATCATTTAAGGCAATTGCTGCTACTAAAGCTGTATCTTTAATAAGTGTTATTACCTCATTACTAACTGTTTGAATACTTCTTTTTAATGCTTGGGGTATTATAATATAAAGAAATGTTTGGGCTTTTGTAAAACCTAGTGATAAGGATACTTCTTCTTGTCCTTGATCAATTGATAGAATACTACCTCTAAATATTTCGGTGAAGTATGCTCCGTAGTTTAGGGAAAAGATAAGTACTGCAACTGTCATTCTGTCAAGTATAATTCCAAATGCAGGTAATCCATACATTCCAAAGTATAATTGAAGTAAAAGAGGAGTTCCTCTAAAAATCCATGTGTAGGTACTTATTACTTTTCCTAATATAATACTTCTAATTGTTGAAAGAGATCCTAAAATCAATCCTAATGGAATTGATATGATAATAGTTGCGATAAAGATATAAGCAGTTGTTTTTAGACCTTCTAACAAATAAGGTAATACTTCTAATAAATAGGCTATATCAATATTCATTACTTTCTAAATATGTCCTCTCCAAACCACTTTTCAGAGATTTCTGCAGTGACACCTTCAGATGATAATTTTGTTAATACGCTATCAATTTCATCTCGTAAATCACTATCATCTAAACGAAAGCCAATACCATATGATTCACTTCCTAATGATATATCTGTAACAAAACAATTATATGTCCCTTTTGACACGACATATCTGCCCATAATTTCATCGATTACAATTGCGTCAATTCTTCCACTATCTAAATCTAGTAAAGCTTCTAAAAATGAGTTAAATCTAACAGTTTCACTAATTTTATCAGCTATCTCGTTACTAGATAATGCTGTTTCGCCACTACTATCAATTTGCACCCCTACTTTCAATCCTTCTAAATCGCTTAAATCTAAAATTGATGAATTGTTTGTTAGGACAATTTGACGATTACTTAAGTATGGAGCACTAAAATTAATATTCTCCTGTCTTTCTTCTGTAATTGTTAGTCCATTCCATATCATATCGATATTTCCAGAGTTCAACTCTAGCAACTTACTATCCCATTCAATTGGTTGAATGCGTAGTTCAACTCCCATTTCTTGAGCAACTCTTTTTGCAAGTTCAATGTCAAATCCAACAATTTCATCATTCTCATCTCGAAATCCCAGTGGTGCAAATGTATCATCTAAACCTAATACTATGTATCCTCTTTCTTCTATTTTTTCTAAAGAACCTTGACTATCTTGTTCAGAACATCCTCCTAAAAAAGCTATTAAGATGCTTATAAATACTAATACTGTTTTTCTCATAATTTCCTCCTAATTTGTGTTGTCGGATTCAATTATACTTTAATGATGTAAAGTAGTAAAGTGTATATTGTATGTAAACGTTTTTTGTATTAACGGAAATAAAAAAACGGCTAAAATAAGCCGTTATCTTTTTCCTAGTCTAAATCAACGTTGTGATAAACTTCTTGAACATCTTCAATTTCATTAATCATATCCATAAATTTATCAAACTGTTTTTTTGTTTCTTCATCAATTTTAATATTATCTAGAGCATACCATCCACGTTCGGTATCTGTTACTTCTGCTCCTGCTTCTTCTAATGCTGATTGGATTTTTGTTAGTTCATATCCATCGGCTTCAACTTCAACTATTCCATCTTCTTCACTTAAATCAAGAACATCTAAATCAGCCATCAGTAATGTTTCTAAAACTTCTTCTTCGTCCATTCCTTTAACATTGATATAACTTAAATGTTTGTAACTATGTTCAACACTTCCACTAACACCTAGTTTACCACCTGTTTTTGTGAAACAGTTCTTAACTTCTGATACTGTACGGTTTACATTATCTGTTAATGTATCAACAATAATTGCGATACCATTTGGTCCAAATCCTTCATAACGAATTGGTGTATAGTCTTCACCGATTCCTTTTTCAGCTTTTTGAATATTTCTTTTAATTACATCTGTAGGCACTTGTGCTTTTTTTGCTTTATCAATTAAATGTTTCAGTGCAAGGTTAGCATCTGGATTAGCTCCACCTTGTTTTGCTACCATGTATATTTCTTTCCCATATCTTGAATAAAGTTTACTTTTATGTAGCATTGTTTTTGCCATTGCGGCTTTTCTTACTTCAAATTTACGTCCCATAATATCACCTTTTTATATATTTTTCCGTATTAATTATATATTAAAGTCTATTTTTTATCAATATCTTTAACTAATGTTGTTCTTTCTGGTTCTAAAACAACAAGTTTCTCTTTATATAATGTCCCCAAAGCTCTTTTAAATGATTTTTTTGACATATTGAATACTTCTGTGATCTTATCAGCACTAGATTTATCACCATATGGCATTTCTCCACGATTTGATTTCATATAATTAATTAAGTATTGTGAATCTTTATCAATCATTAGTTCTTTTTGTTCAATTAGTGTTCCATTATACTTGTAGTTCTCTTTATCAATCGTGATTTTAATCTCTGCTTTTTCACCTAGACGATAATTTCTTCGCATATGTTTAAAATACACATAGATATAATGTCCTTGTTCTGTGAAAAAGACGTTTCCTTCTTCAGTTTTATAAACATTATACGCTTCGTATTTTTCTCCAACTTCTAAATTAGTATCTGGTTTTAAATAACTAGCTATTTCATATCTAGGAATTATTTTTGCTGTTAGTTGGTTTTTTGAAACTCTCATTCTAACAAATAGTTTGTCGCCTTCTTTTGGCCATTCTTTTCTTATAAATGGCATATCGTCTCTTGATAGTAATAAGTCCTTAATTAACCCAACATCTAAAAAGACACCTAAACGGAAATTTTGTCCGACTACTTCGGCAAACGCAGGTGTATCTTGATCAAGAATTGGTTTGTTCATTGTTGCTGTTATTCGTTTTTGGTTATCGAAATATAAAAATACTTCTACTTGTTCACCATCTTCGAGTTTTCTTGTTGCCTGTTTTTTATGAAGAAATATTTCTTCATCACCATTACTCAGGGTGTATGCTATATCTGTTTCTTTAAGAACTTCTAGAGTATTATAATCTCCCATTTTAAGTCTCATATTACCACCGCCTATTTCAATTATAGCAAAGATTGCGCAATTAATACATTAACATGTTTATTATTTAAAATGCAATCTTTTTTTACCATCTCTATTCAATTTTGATGGAAAGAGGACTATAATATATATAAGGAGTGACTCATATGAAAAAGTATTTTATATATTTAGTGTTCTATTCTGTTGGTGGCTTTGTTTTAGAAAGAGTAGTTAATTTTTTCTTTTATGGTGGATGGTATGATAATAGTGTTTTATTTGGACCATATCAACCATTATATGGAACTGGTGTATTAATTACGATTATTTTTTATGATCATTTTTACTATAAAAGCAAGCTACGAACATACTATAAGGATTTGATATTGCTTGCAGTTGCAGTTATTGCGACTGGTTTAGTTGAATTAATCACGGGATATGGGTTTGAAATAATTTTCAACTTGAAGTTATGGGATTATCGTGAGTTTTTCCCTTGTAATCTAAGATATGTATGTATTATCCCAACAGGTATCTTTGGTATAATATCATATTTAGTAGTAAAATATCTACATCCTTTATTTGAAAGACATTTGTCGAGAGTTAATAAGTGGTTATACTATGGGCTTTTAGTGATTTTTATTATCGATATAGTTCTTACACTTACTAATCTATAAGGCTGATGCCTTTTTTTATTGCGTAAAACGTTTTCATTTGATAAAATTAGGATAAGAAAAAAATAGGAGGATGTTGATGGAAGTTTTAATTTACGTATCGCTTTTTTTATCTATTAGTGCAATTTTTTACGCTTTTTTACAGTACAAACAAGTATTAAGTGCACCAATAGGAGATAAACGAGTGGCTGAGATTTCTGGTTATATTAAAGAAGGGGCAACTGCTTTCTTGAAACGAGAATACACAGTTATTATCATCTATGTTTTACTTGCTTTTCCTTTAATTTGGTTATCACTAAATATCGAGAGTGCTTGCGCTTTTGTATTAGGGGCTTTATTTAGTGCTTTAGCTGGAATAATTGGAATGAAAAGTGCTACAGACAGTAACAGTCGAACAGCTACAGCAGCTGAAAGACATGGTATGGTTCGTGCTCTAGGTATCGCTTATAAAGGTGGTAGTGTTATGGGTATGAGTGTTGTAGGATTTGGATTATTAGGAGTTATTTTAGTCTTTTGGGTAGTTAATGCTATGCCAGGTATTGATGCTCGTGCAGCAATTGAGATTACGGCTGGTTACAGTTTAGGTGCATCAAGTATCGCATTATTCGGTCGTGTTGGTGGGGGTATTTATACTAAAGCTGCGGATGTTGGTGCAGATTTAGTTGGTAAGGTAGAAGCGGGAATCCCTGAGGATGACCCCCGTAACCCAGCTGTTATTGCCGATAATGTTGGAGACAACGTTGGTGATGTTGCAGGGATGGGAAGTGATTTATTAGAGAGTTATGTTAGTAGTATTATTGGTGCTGCAACTATCGGTGCTATATGGTTTGCTACTAATGGTGTTATATTCGTTATTATTATTGCCGCTGTGGGGATTTTATCAAGTATTGGTGGATCTTTATTTGTTCGCGGAAAAGACGGTAGCAACCCCCATAGAGCGTTAAAGTTAGGTACTTATGCTTCTGCAGTGATTTTTGTGCTATTCACATTGTTCCTGAACTATTACTTTATTAAAGAAGGTGTGCTTGTTGTTGAAGCAGATCGTTTACCATATTTATATGGTCCATTCTTTAGTGTTGTAATTGGGATAGCAGTTGGATTATTAATTGGATTAATAAGTGAGTACTATACTTCAGCTGAGTTTAAACACGTTAAAGAAATTGCTAAACAATCTGAAACAGGACATGCAACTAATATTATTAGTGGTATGGCAACAGGAATGCAAAGTACGGCAATTCCTGTTATAATTTTAGCTCTTGGAACAGTTTTTGCCTTTAACTTTGGTGGTTTATTTGGTATTGGACTAGCTGCTGTTGGGATGCTAGGTACTGCTGGAATGACTGTTGGTGTTGATGCTTATGGTCCGATTGCTGATAATGCCGGTGGTATTGCTCAGATGTCTAATATGGATGAGAAAGTCCGTAAGATTACTGATGAACTTGATAGTGTAGGTAATACTACTGCTGCAATTGCAAAAGGATTTGCTATCGGTAGTGCAGCTTTAACTGCTTTAACATTATTTAACGCATTTACAGAAGTTGCAAAAGACAGTGGTGTTATGACTTCTGATTCAATTGATATTACCAAAGCACCTGTTATTGGTGGGGTAATGATTGGTGGAATGCTTGCTTTCTTATTTAGTTCACTTACAATCAAAGCTGTTGGACGTGCTGCGAATAAGATGATTGAAGAAGTTAGACGTCAATTTAAAGAAATGCCTGGTATTCTTGATGGAACTGAGACTCCTGATTACGCACAATGTGTAGGAATATCTACTTCTGCCGCATTAAAAGAAATGATAATACCGGCTTTATTAGCTATTTCTTCTCCACTAATCATCGGATTCATCTTCGGTGCTGAAGCATTAGGTGGGATGTTAGCAGGTACACTTATAACAGGTATTATGTTGGCAATATTTATGGCTAACTCTGGTGGTGCATGGGACAACGCTAAAAAGTACATTGAAATGGGTAATCATGGTGGTAAAGGTAGTCCTGCACATAAAGCTGCAGTTACAGGTGATACTGTTGGTGATCCATTCAAAGATACTGCTGGACCAGCTATTGATATCTTAATCAAATTAATGACAACAATCAGTTTGGTGTTTGCAGCAACTCAAATGTTTATTGGTATAATATAATTAAAAGAGCTAAACGGCTCTTTTTTTTATCCAGAATATCATATATAATAGTGACTACGAAAGAAAAGGTGAAGTTATGAGAATTTTAGTGGATGCTGATGCATGTCCTGTAAAAGAAATAATAGTAAAGTTAGCCAAAAAATACAAAATAGAGGTACTGATGTTTTTTGATAACTCTCATGTATATCACGATGGATATAGTGAAGTTTTCATTTTGGATAAAGGTGCTGATAGTGTTGATTATTTCCTAATTAACAGGACTCATGCAGGAGATATTGTTGTCACTCAAGATTACGGGGTAGCAACTATGGCTCTAAGCAAAAGTGCATTTCCCATAAATCAGAATGGTCTAATATATGATGACGACAATATTCTAACCTTATTAAACCAAAGAGCAGTCAATAAAAAGCTACGAAGACACAAAAATATGAAAGGTCCCAAGAAAAGGACTAAGGAAAACGACAAAAAATTTGAAGAAAACCTACTTTCTCTAATAAAAAGCAAATTATAGTTGCTTTTTAGTTATGAGTTTGGTATCATATATATGCTTGTAAAACGGAGGTGACATATATGGCAAATATCAAAGGACAAATGAAACGTAATCTTACAAATGAGAAAAGACGTTTAAGAAATGCATCTTTTAAATCTAGTTTAAAATCATCTTTAAAAAATGTAGAATTAAGTGTTGAAGAATCTAATAAAGAAGCTGCAGTAAAACATTTGGCTGAAGCATTCAAGAAGTTAGACAAATCTGTTACAAAGGGTATCAATCACAAAAACTATGTCGCTAGACAAAAATCGAGATTAGCTAAATTAGTTGACACATTATAATACCATTTAAAAACGACAATCGAAATTGTCGTTTTTTTTCTATATTCTTATGCTCCTAATATAAACAATTCCAAACCTATTTTTTTATCGATTCTACCAGTTTTAATTTTATGATCGATATCTTCTAGTGTTCTGAGTTGTTTTTTTACTAAGTCAGTACTTACTGATCTAGCATTTTTCATTATGTAAAAAGTTCTACCACTAGTAGCATTAAAGTATTTAGCGATATCTGCTTTTTCCTTACCATCTTTCAACAAAAGTTTGGTATGGAGAATCTCGCGATATTTATTAACTAAAATTCCTAAAATTCGAAGTGGGTCTTCGCTGTGTTGTACTAAATCATTGTATATTTCTAGTGCTCTTCCACGCTTATTCTCCAATAACATATTAGTTATTTCATAAACGTTATCTTCAACGTTTTTGGTAATAACTTTTTTTATTGTCTCTAAATCAACTCGACGATATCCTTCAGAGTATAGAACAAGTTTACTAGTTTCAGATACTAGTACTTCAGTGTTGTTTTCAACTCTTTTAAGTAGTTCATTAAGGGCATCTCCATCAATTGAAATATCGTGTTTACCTAATTGTCTTTTTACCCATCCTCGTAAATCTTGATCTTTTAGTGGTTTACATTCCTCGACTATACTTTTGTTTTTTATCAACTTAGTTAAAGCTTTTCGTTCATCAAGTTTATCGTAAGGAGTATGTATAACTAGAAAAGTCTCATTTGTAGGATTTTCTAAGTATCTTTTGAGAGCATCAAAGTTATGATTTATCTCTTTTTTAGGCTTTTTATCGCTAGTTAGAAAATACGCATTCTTAATAATCACCATTTTAACATCAGCCATAAATGGTATTGTTGCAGCATCATTTAATGCTGTTTCGATATTAACTTCATCCATATCATATGTTGTTACATTGAAGTCATCTATCTTGTTTTTTGCAATAATTTGATTTGTTTTAGCCTTAATTATATATGTGTCACTTCCGTAAAATAAATATACTCTTTCGCTCATTAAAAACACCTCATCAATATTATATCATAACACTTATGGCTTGTAGTATTTTTTTGTCTCATATCCAAATAAATATTTATGTTCGATACTTCCTAGTAAATCTGTTCGATAAACATCGATATTACGCTCATAATACCGATTGATAACAATATCACTAGGATGTTTATGTTTATTCTTTCTCTTAACCATGATAAAAACACTTTCTGGAGTGAAGGTATCAATAAAACCATCACTACTACTCGTTATACTTCCATGATGTCCGACTTTTAAATAATCAACATCAAAACTATTATCTTTCATAAAGTCATTCTCACGTATGTTTTCTGAATCACCAGTAAATAAATAATGCTTGTCAGCTATAAACAAACTCATGATAATACTATTGTTATTTTCATTCTCATATGTAATGGTGTTACCATAAATAACAAATGAAATATTTCCACAGTTGTACAGAACGTCATCTTTTGAGGTGACATCACTATTAGTGATTACTCTTTTTACATTAATTTCCTCTATGATATCATTTGCCTCACCATAATGATCGCTGTGCATATGAGATATAATCAAGTAGTCCAATTTTCTCGCATTGTTGCTTTTTAAAAAGGAAATAACTGAGTTATACTCGTCTTTTTCCCCAGTATCAATAAGAATATTACATCTATTGAATGAATCAGCTATAAATGTACTATCCCCCGTAACATCTAAAAAAACAACTCTTTGATAGACATTAATAATGGAGGAGTTAAAAATAATAACTACAGCCAGACCTAATAAAAACAGATTTGAAAAACCTCGCTTTCCTCTCTCGAAATCAGCAACACACAACATCATCAATACATAATATATCATTATATGTAAAACATTTGTAAATGAGCCTTCAATCATAAAGAAATCAATCAAGGCAAAGCGATTTATTATATAATTAAAGCCGCTATTAAAGATAAAAGATATTCTATCAAATAAAGGAAAAACAAATACAAAATAAGACATTGGAAGAATTATGTATGACACTATCAAAATAAGAATAACGTTTAAAAACAAGGATATCAGATTAATTTGGTAGTTGATATTAATTACCACTGGTAGAGTACCAAAAAATGATAAAACACTTATCGATAGTAATGACACGATACTTGATTTGGAAGTTATAAGGTTTCGACCAAGTAGAATCAGTAATGTTACTAAAAAACTAAGAACAAATCCAATATTAAAGAAATAATATGGATTAAGTACTATAAGCAATATGAAAATTATGCTTATAATATCAATTGAGGATAACTTCAACATAAGTTTTTTGTTAATAACAAGAAATATAAACATTAGTGAAGCTCTAGTAATTGATGGGGCGAACCCGGTTGAAATCAAATAAAGGATTAGTAAAAAGGTAATTACCATTTCTATTTTATTTGATGTGAACTTCATTTTTTTAAATAGTTTTTCGACAATTATTACTAGTAGTCCGACGTGTAATCCACTTACGGCAAACAGGTGACTTACTCCCAGCATATTTATGTTGTTCTTAAAATCTTGGTCAAACTCGGATTTATCAGCAAGAATAAATGTTTTAACATAATCCTTAGAGTAAGGTAATTTATTTTCAATATATTGATTAATTTTATAGGGAATAATGTTTATATTAAATTCCTCTCCTTTATAAACACTCGTTGTCTCATAGATAATGTACTTTATTTTTTTTGATAGTAAGTAATTCTTAAAGTTGAATGTGTTTGGTATTGTGTTATTGATTGGAGTAGTTAGTTCGCCCTTAACAGTATATAAATCACCTGGCTTAATTTCCTCTAAGTCGCTCAAATATACTTTGACCATCTTACCATCAATAATCCCATCATAATTCATATTATTTTTATTTATATATACTTTTTTAACCACAACATCATATTGAGCAGACTCATCTATAGTAATACTATTAGCATACAGAACAGATGTTGAGTAAATTAGACAAACTATCAGGCAAAAAATTAAAATATCTTTGTGATTTTTCAGTAAATATAAAACATACGCAAAAATAACAATTAGATATTTTGCATCTGTTTTGACTAAAATTATCACTACTATAGATAACGCTATATAAAGGAATCTATATCTAAGTTGTGATAAGATCTTTGATTTCATCATATGTAACTTCACCTATACCAGGAACATTTTTGATTTCTTCTATACTTGAGTAATCACCATTTTCCTGTCTGTAGTCAATTATTTTCTGAGCAGTTGATGGACCAATACCTGGTAGTGTTTCTAGACTACTTTTGCTTGCGTTATTGATGTTAATTTTTCCATTTTGTTGTGTACTATTATCAATAATAATTGGTGGTGCTACCTCATCGTAAATTGATGGTATATATACAACCTGCTCATCATATAATTGGATACTCATATTAACAGCGTTTATATCAGCATCGTTTTGTAACCCTCCTGCTTTAGTTATAACTTGAAATAATCTAGTGTCCTTTTCAACTTTATAAACTCCAGGGTTATTCACATATCCTTTAACATCTACATAAATGTACTCTATTACTACTTGTGATTCAGAATTATTATTGTTAGAAACTGTAATGGGTTCTTGATTAGAGGTTTTACCAAAATAGGGAATAACTAAGAATACTAGTGTTATTAAACCTATAATTAGATATACATAGTTTTTCTTCATAAATGATTTCATCTTTTTATCACCTTCTATTAAATAATACCTATATATCATCATCTTTACTTTATTTTTTAGTGTATGTTTGTTAAAATAGAGAGAATGCAAATTGAGAAATGAGGTGAATTTATGAAGGCTACTTACAAAAAGATAAAACGTAGAGCATTAAACAGAATTTATAGTCGTTTTGGTGATTCTGTTTTAATAACAATGACTCCACATATCTTGTTTTCTTTAGTATTTACTACGATAACAATTTTTATACCGGTAGGACCAAGGCCTTTTATTTTGTTTTTACTCATTTTTTCACTAATTGCTAGTATTTTAGCTTCATACATCTCTATAAAGTTACTATTAAGATTTGCCAAAGGAAGAGATGGAGTACACTTTGATGATTTTTTTGATTTTGATAGGAGTATAATCTCATTTTTTATCTTAAGATCAATCTATATAACTTTGATATTAATACCTTTCATTATGTTAATTCCCTTATATATCGAGTTATATAAAGATGTTGTACATATTTATGATCCTATTGCCTTAAGAGCATATTTGGAATCAAGTCCTGTTGTTGATGAAATTATGCAGAAGAGATGGATATCATTATCAGTTTCGGTTATGTTCTATCTTCTATTTGTTAGATTTTCATTATCTCATTATCTTGTAATTGATAAGAACATGGGGATTGCTGAAGCATTGCAAACTTCATTTCGAATTACCAAGGGTAATTTTTTTAGAATTTTACTATTCCCATTTTCATTTTTATTATGGTTTATCTTAATTTTCTTCACTTTTGGTCTTGCGATATTCTTCGTTTTACCATATACAGCAACTTCATTTACTCACCTATATTTATCTATTTTGGAGGAGAATAACTTATCTGTTGATTACTCTAATAAAGTAATTTTAGAGAGGACAGTTGATGATTATTTAAGTATTTAAAAAGCGCTAATTTTAGCGCTTTTATTTTTTTCTTATGTAAATTCCATTTTCACGTATAAACATTTTATTCATTATAAACTCTCTTCTTATTGTACAGAAGTCATAATGATACTCACTGATGATCATGTTTACTTCTTTTTCAGGATATCCTTTATCCATTTCAAATGCTTTTGCGATTTCTTGTAGAATTATATCGCGTTTTTTTCTTTGAACAGGAATGCTTTGTAATTTCTTCCCTTTAAAAAAGCTAGATATTACTTTGTTATAATATGCTTCTTCGCGTTCTTCTTGTGTTTCTGTTTTTGTTGAGATTTTGGTAATAATGTCAATTATGTTCATATCTAATGAATCTTTATTAAAATAGTACATTACATAGTATTGCTCTTTTTTTGAGTATACTATGTTTTCTTTTTCCAATTTTTTTAAGTGAAAGGATACTGTTGAAGGGTTTAATCCTAACCTTTCGGAAAGTAACTCAACGTACATTGGTTTTTTGTTTAATGATGCTAGGATTTTTAATCTTGATTTATCGGAAAGTACTTTGAAAGTCTTTACGTATGAATCTATCATACTGTCACCTCTATTTCGATATCTATCTAAATAGATTTTAACATTTGTTTTCATATATGTCAAATTAAAAAAGAGTTATTTTGCTTGACAAAGCAATATAACTCTTTCATCAGTTTTCTTTTTCTTAAGAATAATCATTCCTGAATCATTTAATAACTCTTTGAATTTTTTTAGAGGAAAAGTTGTTTGATAATGGGTTTCGATAATTTTTCCGAATTTTAGAGTATGTTTAATTTGATTTTCAATGTTAGTTTTTACAACGCTCCATTCTAAGAGATCATCTTCTAGGAGAATATCCTCATGATGATTGTGAACTCTATTGAAGTGTTGTGGTGTTAAGAAATCAAAAACAAAGATACTATCTTCTTTCATCACTTCTCTTACATTTTTGAAAGCTGTTAGTACTTCTTGTTCTGTTCTTAAGTAATTGATTACATCACTTGTCATTGTGAATACGTCGTATGATTGATTTAATGGATCTAAGATATTATGAATATACAGATTAATATGAACGTTGTTCATCACAGCGTTGTTATAAGCTCTTTCTAACATTTGTTGCGATATATCTGTACCAGTTACAAAGAAGTCATTTTGTGCTAGTTTGATTGCTAGAGGTGCTGTTCCGCATCCTAAGTCAATAGCTGTTCCTTCTTTATGATACTTTGTTATCATTTCATAATATATATCTGTTAAACTATCATCGACAAATAAATCGTAATATGATGCAAACTTGTCATATATCATTTTAGTTCAGTAATATCTACCTTATTAATTTCAACTAACATTTTTTCTAGATTATAGTATTCTCTTTCTTCTTTTGTGAAGACATTAACAACAATTTCTTTTGCGTCAACTAGGATCCATGAGTTTGAATTTTTACCTTCAATTCTAGCTGGTTCATAGTTGTTTTCTACTAGGTCTTTTTGAATATGATTCACTGCTGCTTGTAACTGTCTATCTGATGTTGCGCTTGAGATTACTAGATAATCAAAGAATGGTGATTTTTCACTCATATCATATATCTCAATGTCACTTAGGTTGACATTTTCTAATGCTTCCATTATCACTTCTATTTTTTTCATTTTGTTTCCTCCAATATTCGTTTATAATATGTTCTTGCTTTGTAAGCTGCATGCGGTACTTGTCCGCCTTCTTTTTCGTAGAACTTTATTGAATCATCAATAGCTGTATAAACAGCTAAATCAATATTATCAAATGCTATTTCCCTTACTTTTTGACATGATTCATATTTTCTATTTGGTTCAATGTAGTCACTTATAAAAATTATCTTTTCATAAGCTGTCATATTTTCTCGACCAATTGTATGAAACATTATCGAATCAAGAATGTCCTTATCTGTTATATTATATAATTTTTTAGCTACAATGTATGCACTGTAAGCGTGTAAGATATGTTCGTTATATTCTCTTATTATTTCCTCGTGATTAGGAAAATGTTCTGTGATAAGTTCTATATTTTTTTCTTTTGAGTAATATTTGGTTATATCATGTAATAGAGCTGCGATTTCTAGTTTATAGGGATCACAATTATGTATTTTACCAAGGCGTAATGCTGTATCTCTAACTCCTAGAACATGTTTTAATCTATTAGGTTTATTTTGATATACTTTTTCCAAGTCTTTGATTAAGTCGTTACCTGTCAAATCAATGCCTCTCTAATGTATGGAGTAACATTTTCATGAACATAAACTTTGACTGTTATATTCCCTCTAACAGTGATAAATCCTAGTCCTGGAATCACGATATCTTGTTTGTTTTTCCCAATAACTTTGAAGGTATGGGGTACTAGTTTAAATGGTTCATCTTGGAATGGTGGTGATAATAATGTTCCGAGATGGTTTTTGTATAAATCATCTGCTTTTTCTAGTTTGGTACGATGTATTTTTAAGAACTCACTGAAATAGCAAATAAATGATGTATTTTCTCCTTTAAGGAAATCTATTCTAGCTAAACCACCAATAAATAATGTCTGATTCTCATCTAACTGATATCCTTTAGGTTTGATTTCTTTTTTAGGGGTAATAACTTTTAGTGTTTTTTGTGATATATAGTGTGTTAACTGGTTATCGTTAATTATTCCTGGAGTGTCAATTATATCATTGTCTCCAATTGGTATTTTGATTAGGTCTAATGTTGTTCCTGCGTTACTACTAACTGTTATAACGTCTTCTGATATATCTGCGTATGCTTTTAGTAATGTATTAATAAAAGTTGATTTTCCCACGTTGGTAGCTCCAACGATGTAGATGTCTCTATTTCCAGCATACTCTATTAGTTTTTTCACTATTGCATCAATGTTTTTATACTTTAAGGCGCTCATTAAGAATATATCTAATGGCTTAAGATTGTTGTCTCCAATAATCTTTTTTAAATGGTGAAGAAGTTTTGATGATTTGATGCTTTTTGGTAGTAAGTCTGTTTTGTTTGCGATAATAATTAGGTCATTGTGATTTGTTAGTTTTGCTATTTGAGGGATCATACTTCCTTCAATGTCGAATATATCTATAATTTTTACGACAAGAGCATTTGTATTTCCTATTTCACTAACTACTTTGTAGAAATCTTCTTTTGTTATTTCAATTGGTGTTACTTCGTTATAGTTTTTTAACCTAAAACAACGACGACATACAATGTCTTCGTTATCTTCGTTTAATTTACTTTTTGGTACGTAACCAGGTGTTTTTTGGTTGTCTGATTGAATAATACTTCCACAACCAATACAGCGTAATTCTTCCATATTATTTCCTCGAATCCAAATCTAGTTTTTCCCATTTTTCAGGATATTTTTTGTGCATTTTCTTTAATATGTTGTTTTCAATGCGACGATTGAATTTTGTATACCATTTTTCTGTTTTCTTTTTTACTGGATTGACTAAGATACTGTAAACTTTGAATCTGTTTGCTGCCCAAATATCTGTCATAATTTGATCACCTATAATTAGGGTTGTTTCTTTGTCATGCAATGTGCTACTATTAAGGGCTTTCTTGATTCCAATAAGGAGTGGTTTTCTTGCGCTAGCAAATCCTCTAATGTCTGTGTTTTCTATAAATGTTTGAACACGGTCATTAACGTTATTTGAAATTAAGATTACTTCAAATCCGATTGTTTGAAGTTCTTTAAATTTTAATAGTATTTTTTCTGTTGGTTTTTCCTCTTCGTATGATATCAATGTATTATCTAAATCGCTTAATATGGTTCTATAACCTTTTTTGTAAAGCTCGTTGAAATCAATATCAAAGAATGAATCATGAAATTCATTTGGAATAAATTTTGTGGTTTTTAATAGTAAATGGATCATAATTTCCTCCTGTATTTCTAATCAATATCATTATACTAAATTATAAGCATATTGTCGAAATTTATTTTCGTCTTGGTTTTATTAGACAGTCTTTTGAAAAACCGATTAAATCCTCTCTATTTGCTTTTTTCAAAGCTTTATGAACCAGATGATAATTTTTCGGATTTCGATACTGGATTAATGCACGTTGCATTGCTTTTTCTTCTTTGGTTCTAGGAACATAAACTTCTTCCATAGTACGTGGGTCTAACCCTGTATAGTACATACAAGTTGATAGCGTACCTGGTGTTGGATAGAAGTCTTGTACCTGTTCAGGGTAATAACCTAAATCTCTTATATATATAGCTAGCTCGATTGCTTCTTTTAATGTACTTCCTGGATGACTACTCATTAAATAGGGAACAAGATACTGATTCATATCATGTTTTTTATTTAACTCGTAGTACTTTTTAACGAAACGATCGTATAAAGCTCTTTTTGGTTTATTTAATTTTTCTAGTACTTTATCACTTATATGTTCAGGAGCTACTTTCAGTTGTCCTGATACATGATATTTTACTAGTTCATCAAAGAATGTTTGGTCTTTGTCATACATCACATAATCGTATCTGATTCCACTACGAACAAATACTTTTTTTATTTTAGGTAGTGCTCGTACTTCTCTTAGGACATTCAAATAATTTTTATGTGATACTTTTAATAATGGACATGCTTTATCCCCTAAACATTGTTTATTGGTACATACTCCTTTATCAATTTGTTTTTCACATCCAACATCATAGAAGTTAGCGGTTGGACCACCTATATCGTGAATATATCCTTTAAATTCTTTATCTTCAGTAATTATTTTTGCTTCGTTGACAATTGATTCTAAAGAACGTGATTGGATGATTCTTCCTTGATGATATGTTAGTGCACAGAAACTACAACCACCATAACAACCTCTGTTGCTGATGATTGAGAACTTCACTTCATTTATTGCAGGGATGTGTCCTAGTTTCTTATAGATTGGATGATAATCTCGTTCGTATGGTAAATTATATACATTATCCATCTCTTCTTTAGTTAAGGGATGATTTGGTGGATTTTGAACGACGTAATGATTTCGATAAACCTCGAGTAATGGCTTGGCACTTATGTGATCAATATTTTGGTATTTTATGTTAAAACTTTCGGCATACTTACGTTTGCTTTCAAGTATTTCATCATATGAAGGTAGTTCAATAGCGTCCTCAGGTATATAATCTCTATTTTTTGTTTTATATACTGTTCCTTTGACAAATATTATATCTTTGATATCAAGACCACTTGCTAAATAATCAGCTACTTCAACAATTGATGATTCACTCATTCCATAAACTAGTAAGTCTGCTTTGCTATCGATTAGGATACTTTTCCTAACATTATTACCCCAATAATCATAATGAGCCATACGTCTTAATGAGGCTTCTATTCCACCAATGATTATTGCACTTTCGGGATAGATTTCTCGTAGTTTGGCTGAATATTTTATTGTTGCATAATCAGGACGTAGTCCCATTTCACCATTTGGACTATATAAATCTTTACTTCGTCTTCTTTTTGAAACTGAGTAATGATTTACCATCGAGTCGATATTTCCACTTGATACTAGAAATCCTAGTTTTGGTTTTCCTAGTTTTTTAAAGTCTTCTTTATTCTTAATATCCGGTTGAGCTATTATCCCAACTGAATATCCATATGATTCTAACATTCTTGATATTATTGCAATACCAAAAGAGGGATGATCAACATATGCATCACCACTAACTAATATAAAATCTAACGATTCGATATTTCTTTCTTTTAAATCTGCTTTTGATATTGGCAGGAACATAATATCACCTATATACTTTTCTTAGTTCTGTTTTTAATTTTTTATATTCTGGGCAAAGAGTTTGAAACAACTTATAGAAGTTTTGAGAATGATTTGCCCATTTTAAGTGACTGATTTCATGTAAAAATACATACTCAGTATATTTTTTATCATACTTAACTAGATTAAGATTGATATTTATTGTTTTTGTTCGAGGATTACAACTACCATGTCGAGTTGTTGTATACCTTGTTTTCAAAGTTATATCACCAATGTCAATATAACCATTTTCTTGATACTTTTTTTGCAATAAGTCGAGATATTGTAGCATGATTCTTTTCTCGATAATTTTCAGTTTTGATTTTGCCTGGTCAAGTGTAATATTAGGAAGATATAATATTGCATTTTCATGATCTATTATAATCTCATTAGTCCCAGACTCTTTGATTTCGTACTTGGTTCCCCAAATTGAGAACTCGTCTTCGATGTTATCATTAATGAGACAGTTACTTTGATATTTCAAGACGAAGTATTCTGCTCTTTCTTTCATATAGTTAATAGCATCTTGCGGTTTCTGATATTGTGATAGATTGATTTGAATATAACCATTTCTTTTGAAGTAAAAATAAGTATTTCTATTTTTCTTAACACTTATTTTGTAAGGTATATCAATGTTGTGTAACTTAATATTTTCCATTAAATAACCTTAATTAGTTCTATTAATACTTGTGAAGCATTTAGTGATGCTTCTTCTAAAAATACGTTATAATCATCACTTTGATTTTCGTCATCTATAACATCAGAAATTGAGCGATACACGATAAATGGAATATTATATATTGAAGCTGTTTGGGCAATTGCTGCTGCTTCCATTTCGATAGCGTATATATCATTATAAGTTTTGTTAATATCGACTAGTTTATCACTTGAATATACAAACTGGTCACCTGAGGCTATTTTTCCTACTTTGTAACTTAAATTTAGTTTTTCGAGAACATCTTTTGTTTTTGTGAGTAATGTTTGATCAGCTTGAAATAATGCATCTAAACCTGGAACTTGTCCATGAACATATGAACCAAAGTTTGTAACATCTACATCGTGATGAGTAACTGCTGTGCTGATTACAACATCTTTGTGAGATACACCTTTTTGTCCTCCGGCAACACCAATATTTATAATAGCATCTACATCGAAGTTTTCGATTAGTATTGAAGTAGTAACAGCGGCATTGACTTTCCCAATTCCTGCTTGAACAACTACTACATCTTTGCTATTAATTTTTCCGGTATAGAAAGTTCTTACTTTTGTTTGATGTTCTTTTAGATTTGATATATGTTTTTTTATTTCGATTAATTCTTCAGCCATTGCTCCTATTATACCAATCATAATATCCTCCTAAAATGAAAATAAGAATGTACTAGACACTCTTATTTAACGTCGATAATTTTTACTGAAACATCGCGTCCAGTTTCTGTTTTTACTGCTACAGTTTTACCTTTTTTGCTTCCGATGATTCCTTTACCAATTGGGGACTCATTTGAAATTTTGTTATTAAGTGGGTCTGCTTCTAATGAACCAACAATTGTATATGTTTGTTCAGGTAAGTCGCCAACTTTAATTACGACAGTTTTCCCGATGTTTACTTTGTTAGTGTGGTCTTCTTTGATTAGTTCGTAATTTTTTAGAATCCCTTCAATTTCTTTAATTCTTGCTTCAATTTGCGCTTGTTCATCACGAGCAGCATCATAATCAGCATTTTCTGATAAGTCTCCTTGTGCACGTGCTTCTTTTAATGCTTCTAAGTTTCTTTTTCTATCTTCTGTTTTAAGTCTTTCAATTTCGACTTGTAAATCTAATAATCCCTGATGGGTTAATTTATATGCTTTATCCATAGTTCTACCTCCACTATATTAAATTATTATACTATATCTTGTGCTGAAATGATAGATTTTATTTTCGTGATAATAAGATCTACTGCAACATCATGGTTTTTATCGTTAGGAATAATTACGTCAGCGTAACGTTTTGTTGGTTTAACAAATGCGAAGTGCATTGGTTTAACGGTACTTAAATACTGTTTGATTACACTATCCATTGTTCTTCCTCTTTCTGCCATGTCTCTTGTAAGACGTCTAATGAATCTTAGGTCATCATCTGCTTCAACAAATAATTTTATGTCACATAAATCTCTTATTCTTTCGTCTTCCATAATAAGGATTCCTTCAAGAATAACGATTTCTGTTGGTTTTATTGTTTCTGTTTTATCACTACGGTTATGATTTTCAAAGTCGTAGAGAGGTTTTGTGATTGAGTTTCCAGTCATGAGTTTAAGAATTTGTTTGAACATTAGATCATTATCTAGTGAGAATGGATGATCGTAATTAACTTTTATTCTATCTGCCATTGGCATATCTGATTGATCTTTGTAGTAGTCATCATGTTTAATTACTGTTACATTACATTTTTCAAAACTTGCTACAATTTTATCAACTACTGTTGTTTTACCTGAGGCACTTCCTCCGGCAACCGCAATAATAACTGGTTTATTCATTGTATCACCTTTCCTTAACAAAAGGAGTTAAAAAACTCCTTTTTTGTCTATTCGTGCTGTTTCTAAATATATTATATATTAAATATATAATTTTTCAACTATTATTGTTATTTTATTTTACGAATCATGTCGTATTTTGTTACTTTGAAGGGGATAAATAGTTTTAAGATTTGTTTTGGATGTCTAGCTGCTTCAAGGAGATTGCCTTCTTCATCTTTTATTTCTTCGACTTTGAACTTCATTGGTTCAAAGTTTGGACTGAAGACTTCTACTTCATCGCCTGGAAGGAAGTAGTTTCTTTGCTCGACTGTTGCGATGAGATTTTCTTCATCGTAATCCTTTACTAATCCTATAAACTCTTGTGTCGGTTGCTCGCTTCTCATATTATAGAGTTGCTCATCAATTGTTGTCATTCCCATCATGAATCCATGTGATGTAAGACGATTTTCAGCTTTCTTAATTTCAAGAAGATATTTTGGCAAATCTATTTCCAAATCATCGCAGATATTGTCAATAAGTCTACGATATGTACTTACTACTGTAGCGATATAATGAATCGATTTCATTCTTCCTTCTATTTTTAGAGAATCGACACCAATATCAATTAAATCAGATATGTGTTTTACGGTTTGTAAATCTTTGGAACTCATTGAAAATGACATATCATCATTTAACTGAGACTCACCTTCAAATAAATCATAATTCCAACGACAACTATGAGCACAACCACCACGATTTGCATCACGGTCTGTCATGTTGTTTGACAATGTACATCTCCCACTATATGACACACACATTCCACCATGAATGAAAACTTCAAGATCACATTTTGTGTTTTTTCTTAAATCAGCTATTTCTTCTTTTGTGAGTTCTCTAGCTAATACTGCTCTTGTAATTCCTTCATCATACCAAAAGTTAACACTTTCGTAGTTAGTTAATGACATTTGAGTAGAGATATGAACTTCAAGTTTTGTATGTTCTTTCGCCGTTTCAATGATTACTGGTGATGCACATATTATTGCGTCAACACCTGCTTTTTCGAGATCATGCAAGTATTCTTGTAGTCCATCAAGGTTATCGTTATGAGGGAGAATGTTTGTTGTTACGTATATTTTTTTACCATATTTATGAGCAAATTCACAAGCTTCTTTAATATCAGGAATGTCGAAGTTACTTGCACGAGCTCTTAGACTGAATTTTTTACCACCAATAAAGACTGCGTCTGCACCATATATTATTGCAATTTTAAGTTTTTCTAAGTTACCAGCAGGAGCTAATAGTTCAGGTTTTTTCATATTTGCCTCCTAGTACTTGTCATAGACAGTTTTTTTGTATAAAAAACCACTGTCATGATTTTCTTGATATTTTTCACTTATTTTTTTGGCACTTGATTGGTCTTTAGTATTCAGTATTTTATGGTAGTTTTGTAAGGTTTCAATAAGATATGCTGTATTTTTAAAGACACTATCAATAATAAAGACATCTAATATTTCATTAAGAATATTTATCTCTTGGTATGATTCCATGATTTTGTCTCTAAAAATATGAGTACCGTGATTATCCTGAACGACAGGATACGACTCATTTCTTATTTCTTCAATTAAGTACATGTTGCGGTTGTTTACGTACTTGTCGTATGCTTCTTTATTATACTTAAAGAAGTTTTCAATTAATGGTCTTCTTGAATGAAACATATTCAAATGTCCATGACCGATAATTGATATTTCTATTTCACTTTTTTCTGTGATTTCTTTGATGTCATTCAATGTAATCTCTTTAGCGATTGTTAAACCTTTAATCCCTTTTTTATTCCAGAAATATGGGTCGTAGTAGTTAGTATTAAGGGTTTCTGGATTGTAGATTAAGAGATGTTCCATATTTTGTTTTTTTGCTAGATTATAAACTGCTAAGTCACCAAAAATTATACCATCCACATTGAGTTTCTTTATAAAAATAAGAAATTCTGTTACATCATTCAAATCACTATTATGGATGATTAAGTTTAATTGGATATAAACTTTTTTATTTAGTGATTTGATTATTTCGCATGCTTCAGCAATTTCGATTTCACTATATGAGTTTACTAATCTGTTGGCGTACTTCTCATTTCCAATTATAAAGATGTCAGCATGGTTTTGTGCTAATTCTTTGATACTATGAATATTATGTGGTGTTACGGCAATTTTCATTTTTACACCTTCTTTATTGAAAGACTCATTCCATCACCAAGTGAATATATATATGTGTTAAAGTCTTCTTGTTTGACAACAAATTTGTTAAATCGATCAATCTTACTTACTAGTTGTCGCAGGTTTCTATCTCTTATTTCAGCTACTAATAGCCCATGAAATATAAGATTATCAGTAATAATTAATCCTTTGCTGTTTAAAACTTTTTTGTATTTCTCGAAAAACTTGATACTTTGCGCTTTCGCTGCATCAATGAATACTAGATCAAAGGTCCCTAATTTTGACTCGTCAACTTCTAATGCATCGGCATATATGAGTGTTATTTTGTCTTGTAGTCCACTCTTCTCAATATTTTGCTTGGCAAGGTTAAACATTTCTTTATCTCGTTCAATTGTAGTTATGTGAACATTGTTGTGAATAGCCATATTGATTGAACTATAAGCAATTGCTGTTCCAATCTCTAGAACTGTTTTAACTTGCTTTATATTGATGATTTGGTTTAAGAAGTTGATTCCTTCAATTGTTATTATTGGGACATTGTTTTCTTTTGCAAACGACCTTAAAGAAACTAATATTTCATTAGTTTCTTTTTGATTGATTTGATTGAGATACTCGAGGCTCAAATTTACTCGTCCTCTTCATCCATAAATGCATCTAGTACATCTTGAATCATTTGGAACTCTTCTTCTGTTTCAATTTCTAGAAGTGTTCCACCTTGTCCTTCGTCCTCGCTATAGATTGCTGCTAGAACTTCTTCCTCTTCTTCAGGTAATTTGTAGATTACGTAGTTTTTATTAGTTTCTGGACTTTTGAAAGTTAAGATTATTTCATACTCAACTTCAACACCATTTTCGTCCATAACAAAGAATTTTTTGTCTTCCATTTTTTCTCCTATCTCAAGCTATCAAGATAACCTTGCAATATTATTACAGCGGCCATTTTATCGATATCTTGTTTACGTTTTTTTCTTTTTAGTTTTTGATTTATCATCATGTTTGATGCCATTTTTGATGTTAGTCTTTCATCCCAAAGGACTACTCTTACATTACTATTTTCTTCAATGTTTTTTTTGAAGTCCTGAGATATTTGACCTTGTTCTCCTACTGTTCCATCCATATTTTTAGGATATCCAAGAACAACTACATCTATATTATACTGCTTTATTAAATTAATTGTATAATTTAGTGCTTTTTCAAAATCTTTTTCATCAAATCGATATGTTTCTATTCCTCTTGCAAGGAAATTAAGTTCATCGCTTATTGCGATTCCTAATGTTCTGTTTCCTAGGTCTAACCCTAATTTTTTCATTTAATTAGTTCTCTAACTTTTTCTAGAGCTAAATCTACTTTGGCTGTATCTTTCCCACCAGCTTGTGCCATATCAGGTCTTCCACCACCGTTACCACCAGTTACTTGAGCTGCTGCTTTAGCGATGTTACCAGCGTGAATATCGCATTTACTTTTTGCGATAAAGGTTACTTTATTATCTGACACATTAGCGATGAAGACAAACCCATTAGGTAGTTTATCTAGTAATCTATCAGCTAGCGGTTTTAAACTTTTCTTATCAATATTTTCAAGTCTTATAACAAGTTTATTATCAACTGCTTGAGAAAGCATATCGTCTAAGTTTTCCATTGTTTTTTGACGTAACATTTCATTATATTTTTTATCAAGGTCACGAACAAGTTCACCTAGTTTTGCAAACTCTTCGCGCTTGTTGATGATATCTTGATAACTTCCAATAATTTCGTTATTTCGTGAAAATGAAAATTCAAGATTAATGCCTTTTTCTTTTGCATCGTTGAGAATTTTAGATACTTTTTGATCTAGTTTATCCATTTCTTTATGTATTCCCGTGAAATGGTTTTTAATATTCTCTATTGAGCTATTTGCATAACCAATAATACGGAATATTCCACTACCTTTACTTTCAATACTAGCTATTGCGAACTGTTCGATTAAGTTAGTATTTGGAACATGTGTCCCACCACATAGATCAACTGTATAACGCATATTTACTACGCGTACTTTGTCGCCATACTTTTCACCAAATTCGGCAACTGCACCCATTTCTTTTGCTTCATCAATTGTTTGTGATGAAATAATTACTGGTATATTCTCATTAATTTTATCGTTAACAATTTTTTCTACCTTAAGTAGTGTTTCATCATCTAAGTTATCATAGTTATTGAAATCAAATCTCATTCCTTCTGGAGAAACATTTGACCCTTGCTGTGATACATGATTTCCAACAACCTCTCGAAGAGCAGCAAATAGTAAGTGTGTTGCTGAATGATTATACATTGTTATGTTTCTGATGTCTTCATTTACAACCGCTCTTACTTCTTCTTCATCTTTTAGGTTATGATTTTCTATAACATGCAAAAACTGTCCGTTTGGTAATTTTTGAACGTCTTGAACTTCATAGACATTTGTATCTGTTTGAATTACTCCAGAATCAGCCACTTGTCCTCCGCTTTCAGCATAAAATGGAGTGTTTCTAAGTACTACACCTTCTGGGAATGATTTTAAGACACTAGTATCTTCAACTAGTGTTTTATATCCTGTAAAGTTATCTTGTTCTTTAAACTCGATAAATGCTTCATTTTGACTTTTCATTGAAACACTGCTTTTTCGGGCGTTTCTAGCTCTTTCTTTTTGTTTCTCCATCTGTACTTTAAATCCTTCTACATCAACAGTAAAACCATGTTCTTCAGCCATTTCTACTGTTAATTCTAATGGGAATCCATAAGTATCATATAATGTGAAAGCTTGCTCACCGTTAAGTTCTTTGGAATCGTTTGTGTTAATAATATCTTCAAGGATTTTTTCTCCTTGCGCTAATGTTTCAAAGAATTTTTCTTCTTCGATTCTTATCAATTTTTCTACTAATGGTTTTTTCTCTTCTAGGTATGTGTAGAATTCACCCATAGCATCTATTATTGTGCTAACTAATTTGTATAGGAATGGTTCGTTTATACCTAGAGATTTACCATGCTTAATTGCTCTTCTTAGTAATCTTCTTAGTACGTAACCTCTTCCTTCGTTAGATAAAACCGCACCATCACTTACAGCAAATACTACAGTACGAAGATGATCAGCAATAACCTTATAAGACATTTGCCCTTTGTAGTTTTCGTTGGCAAATGTTTCTATACTTTTAATTATTGTCATAAAAGTATCAGTCTCGAAGTTTGTTTCTACGTTTTGGATTACACATGCCATTCGTTCTAGACCCATACCTGTATCTATGTTTTTACTTGGTAGTTCTTTGTAATTTTCTCTTTTTACGCCTGGTTTTGAATTGAACTGTGAGAATACGATATTCCATATTTCAATATATCTTTCGTTTTCAATGTCTTTTTCTATTACTGTTGTATCGAAATCACCATATTCAACTCCTCTATCAAAGAATATTTCGGTACAAGGACCGCAAGGACCTTCTCCTATTTCCCAGAAGTTATAATCTGTTCTTATTATGTGATTTTCTTCTACTCCAACTTCTTTCCATGCTTTAAAAGTTTCTTCATCTGTTGGATAGATTGTCATATATAATAGATTTTTGTCAAATCCAAAATATTGTTCGCTTGTTAAAATTTCCCATGCCCATGGGATAATTTCATCACGGAAGTAATCACCGATACTAAAGTTTCCTAGCATCTCAAAAAATGTTTGATGACGAGCTGTTTTCCCAACATTATCAATATCGTTTGTTCTAATACACTTTTGTGCATTCACAATTCTTGGGTTTGTTGGTATAACACTTCCATCAAAGTATTTCTTTAGTGGTGCAACACCTGCATTTATCCATAGTAAAGTTGGGTCGTTATTAGGGATTAGGCTTGCGCTTTCTTCAACATTATGGCCTTTGTTTCTAAAAAATTCTAACCAAGTGTTTCTAATTTGATTTGTAGTTAAGTATTTCATGTTCATCACTCCTTATAATAAAAAAAGTCCGCCCTATATCAAGGACGAACTATTAAATCCGTGGTACCACCTTAGTTTCTATATATAATAGACACTCGAATCTTTAACGCAGATTTACGGGTATGATTAATACCTCTCAGAAGTAGCTTCAAGATTATTATCTAACTAGTTTTCACCAACCACTAGTTCTCTATATAGATTCTAATATTTACTCGTCTTCGTCTATGATTTCAAATGTATTATACAAGATATAGTGGCTCATTGCAACTATTTAGATGTAAAAACTGTACCTAGTTTCAATATAATTGATTAGGTACAGTTCTTTTAATTTTCTTTTATTTCATCCATGTTTGGTCGCTTGGATCTTTTTTCCATTTATTTAGTTTTTCAACATCTTCATTTTTAATGTAGTTCATTTCTAATGCTACTTCTTTCAGAACATCATAATTAGATATTGCATGGTATTCTGTTTGATTGTCTTTAAAAACTTTTGTTGCTTTCGCAAGGTTGTAACTAAATATTGCGACTACTCCTAAAACATCAAAACCTGCTTCTTTTAGTGCATTAACAACTTTTACACAGCTACCACCAGTACTTATTAAATCTTCAATAACAACAACTTTTGCTCCTTCGATAATTTTTCCTTCAATTACATTGTTGCGTCCATGGTCTTTGTTCGATGAACGAACATATCCCATTGGTAAATCAAGAATATCTGCTACTAGTGCTGCATGTGCGATACCTGCTGTTGCAGTTCCCATTAAGTAGTTACATTCTGGATAAATCTCTTTTACTTTGTTAGCTAGTGCAAGCTCAATAATTTTTCTTGTTTTTGGATATGATAATGTTAAACGATTATCACAATATATTGGTGATTTGATTCCACTTGCCCAAGTGAATGGTTCGTTTGGTCTTAGGAATACAGCATTAATATTTAGTAATTGCTTTGCTACTTCTCTTTCCATTATAAAAACTCCTTTACACATCGTTCGTATGCGGCAACAGGGTTATCGGCCTGTGTTATTGATCTACCTACTACAATAAAAGTACTTCCTAGTTCTTTTGCTAGTTCTGGTGTACTCACTCGTACTTGATCATCATTACTATTTTTAGCAAATCTAATTCCTGGTGTTACACTTATGATTCCTAGTTCTTTCATAATTGGTGCTTCAAGAGGTGAGCAAACTACTCCTGCTAATCCTGCTTGTTTAGTATTCTTTGCGTAATGCTTGATTGTTTCATCCATCGGTTCATTGATTAGTAGTTCATTTTTAAGGACTTCATCACTTGTTGATGTAAGTTGTGTAACGGCAATTAGAATAGTATTACTACCTACTTCATCAATTGCTTTTTGAGCATACTCCATCATTTTAATACCACCTGATGCATGGATGTTTGTCATTTCAACATTTAGTGATGCGATATTTTTCATTGCTTTGTAGACTGTTGTTGGAATATCGTGTAGTTTTAAATCGAGAAAGATTTTGTATCCTTCTGATTTAAGTTTTTTTACTAGAGACGGTCCTTCTTTATAGAATAATTCCATACCTATTTTTAGGAATGGTTTTTTATTTGGCATTTTGTCTAGGAATATGTATAAATCCTCTTTGTTTTTAAAATCACATGCGATAATTACATCTTTCATATATGGCTTCTCCCTATTATATCTTTTAGATTTTTAATGTTTAGTTCTTTCATTACTCGTGGTAGGTCTTCAATTATTTTTTTAGCAGCATATGGATCAATTAGGTTTACTGTTCCTATTTGAACTGCAGTTGCTCCTGCATACATCATTTCAATAACATCATATGCATCCATAATCCCTCCCATACCGATTATTGGTATATTTACTGCTTTATATACTTGGTGAACTAAGCGTAAAGCTACGGGCTTAATTGCAGGACCACTAAATCCCCCATATGTATTAGCGAGAACTGGTTTTGCTGTCTTTAAGTTTATTCTCATTCCAACTAGTGTGTTGATCATACTTATTGCATCTGCACCAGCTTCTTCAACGGCTTTTGCGATTGCTACAATGTCCGTAACATTTGGTGATAGTTTTACATATACTGGCAAGGAAGTGATTTCCTTTACTGCTTTTGTTAAGTCAGCAGCTTGGTCTTTGTTTGTCCCAAAGAGCATCCCACCTGCTTTAACGTTAGGGCAGCTTATGTTAAGTTCTATTGCTCCAACAATTTCACTTTTTGATATTATTTTTACTGCTTCTAAGTAATCTTCTTTAGTACTACCTCCAATGTTGGCAATAACTTTTTTACTATAGACTTTTTTTAGTTTTTCTAGTTCTTCTTCAAGAACTCTTTTGGCACCTGGATTTTGTAATCCTATTGCATTTAACATCCCTGCATAGCTTTCAGCGATACGTGGTGTGGGATTTCCAAATCTTGTTTCTAAAGTTGTTCCTTTGAACGAGAATGATCCGAGAATATTTATATCATAGAATTCTGCGAACTCGTATCCAAATCCAAATGTTCCTGAAGCGGGAATTATGGGATTATCTATCATCATTCCTGGTAGCTTTATTTGCATATTATTCACAGATAAACACCTCACTTGATTCTAGTACTGGACCTTCTTTACATATTCTTTTATATGAGTCTATTGTTTTATGAGAGCATCCCATACATGCACCAAATCCACAACCCATTCTTTCTTCAAATGAAAGTTGTCCTCTATACCCCTCTTTTACCAAAGCATGAAGCATTTTCTCTGGACCACATGCGTAATAATAATCAAAATCTAGATTCATTGTTTTGATTATATCAATAACATTTCCTTTATTTCCATAAGTACCATCCATAGTTGCTATGTATACTTTATCTGCTAAAGAACGAAATTTGGCTTCAAGGAAAACATCATACTTATTGTTGAATCCTAACACTACATCAAACTTGATATTGTTCTTATTTAGTTTTTGTGCTACTCCAAGGAGCGGAGGAACACCTACTCCTCCCCCAATTAAAATTGGTTTTCCGTTGTTCAGTTTCACTGTAAAACCGTTTCCTAGAGGTGATAGAACATCTAGCTTATCAAATCGTTTTTTAAGTGATAGTCTTTTAGTTCCTGTTCCAAATGTTTTATATATTATTGTTATTTCATTTTCTTTATATGTTGAAATACTGATAGGTCTTCTTAAAAAGTTTTGGTATGAATCATCAATTTTGATATTAAGAAACTGGCCAGGATTAGTTATTGTTGAAGTGTCTCCTTTAAGTTTCATTTCATATGTATTATAAGCTATTTCAGTATTTGATAAGATTGTATACAATTTATTCATAAAACTCACCATCCTGATATATTATTTTTCCATTAACTATTGTAATGATTGGCCATCCTTTACAGACCCAACCGTTAAATGGTGTATTTTTTCCTTTTGATGCGAACTGTGTTTTATCTATAGCTTTTTCTTTATTTAAGTCGATAATAGTTAAATCAGCAATACGTCCTTTAATTAGTTTACCGTAATCAAGATTTAACCTTTTTGCTGGATTTAAACTAAACCATTTAATCGCATCTTGAAGTGTTGCAATCCCTGTTTCAACTAAGTTTGTGTAGATTAAAGGAAATGCAGTTTCTAGTCCAACTATCCCAAATGGAGCATCTTTTAGTCCTTTTTCCTTTTCACTCATTGTATGGGGTGCGTGATCAGTTGAAATCATATCAATCGTTCCATCAAGAAGCCCACTTATTAGTGCATATTTATCTTTTAACTCTCGTACCGGAGGATTCATTTTACTATTACCGTCCAGAACATCATTTTCGGTTAAAAGCAAATGATGTGGTGTTACTTCACATGTAACATTCACACCACGTTTTTTTGCCTCCCTTATTATCCTAACACCTTCTTTTGTTGATATATGACATACATGGTATTTAGCCTTTGTTTCTTCAGCAATAAGTGTATCTCTGGCTATTTGAATACTTTCAGATAAACTTGTTATTCCTGCCCATCCCTCTTGTCTTGCTTTTTTACCTTTGTGAACATATCCACCATAAAGAATTTCCTCATCTTCACAATGAGCTGCGATTAGTGTCTCATAACGATGTGCTTGTTGCATCGCGTTATACATTTCATGAGTAGATTGAATTCCATATCCATCATTACTAAATCCACAGACTTTATCTTTCATTGTTTCCATATCAACTAGAGGTGAGTTATTGTTTTGTCCTTTTGTAATCGTTGAGTATGGTAACACCTTTACCAAAGCTTTCTCTTTAATTAAATCTAATATATGATTTAATGTATCAATATTATCTGGTGCAGGGTTTGTATTTGGCATCGCACATACTAAAGTGTATCCACCTTTTGCCGCTGCTTTTGTACCTGTAGTTATTGTTTCCTTACTTTCATATCCAGGTTCACGTAAATGAACATGCATATCAATAAAGCCTGGTGATACTAATTTATTTTCAATGTCTATTACATCATGATTTTGCTTATCTATTTCGTCATCAATTTCTTCAATAATATTCCCATTGATTAGGATATCTTTTTTTATCAAGGTGTTTTTGTATAGAATATTTCCGTTTTTTAAAAGTAATCCCATTATTTCTTAATTATGACTTGATCTCTTTCAGATAAATCTGAGATTGTTACTTTTACGGTTTCATCTTTTGAGGTCGGAATATTCTTTCCTATATAGTTTGCCTTGATTGGAAGTTGTCGATGTCCGCGATCAATTAAAACAGCTAATTCAATCGTTTCAGGACGTCCTAGGTCAATACACGCATCCATTGCTGCTCGAACTGTTCTCCCTGTAAAAAGAACATCATCGACGAGGATAACTATTCTTCCTGTTAAATCCTTTTTCACATATTCTTTGTTGATACTCTTTGGTAAATCAGTTTCTATATCATCACGATATGGTGTAATATCTAACTCATAAGTATCTAGTTTTATACCTTCAATTTTTTCAATGTTATCGCGTATGATTCTTGATAAAGCTACGCCTTTTTTTCTAATTCCTAGTAAAACTATATTCTCAACTGTATGATTTTTTTCTATTATTTCATATGATAAACGACGTAAAGTCCTTTTCATAGTCTCATTATCTATTATAACTTTTTCCATTATAAAAACGCTCTTTTCAATACTGCCATTCTAAGATAAACTCCATTTGTCATTTGTTTGAAGATGCGTGATTTATGACATTCTACTACATCATCATCAATTTCTGTCTTACGATTGAAAGGAGCTGGATGCATGATAATTGCGTTTGGTTTCATTTTTTGTACCTTATCCATTGTTAAACCATAATCTTGTAAATATTCTTCTTTTGATAATTGAATTTCGTATCCGTGTCTTTCATATTGAACTCTTAATAACATGATTACGTCCATTTCGGTCAATGCTTTTTTGAAGTCGATATATTCCGCACTTCCATCATTAAACTCTTCAGGACCACTTATGAAAACTTCCATTCCTAAACGTTTCATAATCTCAATATTTGTATGTGCTACACGACTGTGTCTTATGTCTCCAACTATTGTTGCTTTGAGTCCTTTAAAATCGCCAAACTCCTCTTTGATTGTCATTAAATCAAGTAAACTTTGAGTCGGGTGATTACCAGTACCGTCTCCACCGTTCATAATTGGAATATTGATATTATCAAGTTGTTTGAAGTAATTATTTTGTGGATGTCTAATAACAGCAGCATCAAATCCCAAACTTTCGAATGTTTTTACTGTGTCATAAAGACTTTCACCTTTTTTAACACTTGATGCTGCAGCATTAAAATTAGTATCAATAATCCCTAAATTTTGTTCTGCTGCAATAAAGCTATAATGTGTTCTTGTTGAGTTTTCAAAGAACAAGTTCACAACTTTCTTCCCTTGTAAATCTTTGTACTCTTTACCGTTTTTAAATTCAATTGCCTCGTCTAAAATCTTGTGAATGTCTAAAACTGATAGATCTTTTAATGTAAATAAATTTTTCATATTTCCTCCTTTTATATTAAAAAAAATTCTTCCAGCTCTAGACCAGAAGAATTCATAAAAGTTAGGTTATGTTTTCGTCAAAAATTTATTTCCTCAGAAATAAAACATATACTTTTACTTGCCTCTCTGGACTAGTTTAAAAAGCCACCTTTATAATATCCTACAATTTACGTGATTTCAATAGTTATTTTTTTTATTTTTTTCACTCCATAAAACTATAAGGAGTAATACCTTCTTCTAGCTCTTCACCAAGCGTTTCAAAAGGTATTTGAGGATCGTTGATATAGATTAATTTCGCTTTCTTTTCTGTTACGTTATTCGTTAATACTCTCTCAGCAATTCTTTCTTTTAAGACACTTTGTCTTTCAGCTTCAATACTTTCTACACCATATTTAAATGCGTTTATATCTCCTATTAGAAATAATTTTTCCTTCGCTCTTGTTATTCCGGTATATAATAATTTTCTCTTTAACATTATAGAATAACTTCTGAATATAGGCATAATTACAACTTTATATTCACTACCTTGTGATTTATGAATACTCATTGCGTATGCGTGTTTTAAGTTGATTAAATCACCTTTTTTATATGTTACTTCATTTCCAATAAAATCGACTACGAGAATATCATCGTTTGTTATTCCAACAACAACACCTTGATCACCATTCATAATATTATCTTCTACTTGATTTGCTAATTGGATTACTTTGTCACCAATTCGAAACTCTCGTTCACCATGAACAATACTTTTCTCGTTGTTTTTATTAAACTCATTTTGAATTAACTTGTTTACTTGATCAATTCCTGCTGTTCCTCGATACATTGGAATTAATATTTGAATATCCTCTATTAAATCATAACCTTGATTAATTAAGTAATGAACGCTACTTATCAATCTTTGCTGGAAAGTTGCTATTTTTTCCTCAACAAATAAACGATCATCGTAGACATTTAGAATATCACTAGGAATTGTTTCATTATTCACCTGATATGCTAACTTTATGATGTGTGAATCGTTCGCCTGGCGATGGATAGTTGTCAATCTTGTGTAATCTATCATATCTGATTCAATAAAATCTTTTAGAATCTGTCCTGGTCCCACACTTGGTAACTGGTCCTCATCACCAACTATAATAACTTTTGCATCTTTTGGAATTGATTGAAATAGTTGTGAAGCTAAAAAGACATCTATCATACTCGCTTCATCAATTATAATAACTTTTGCATCAACAAGGTTATCCTTATTAAACATAAATTTACCATCAAAAGAGTAACCCAAAAATCGATGAATTGTTTCTGAATGAAGACTAGTTGTTTCATTCATTCTTTTTGCAGCTCTACCTGTAGGCGCAATTAATTTTACATCAAATAATGGATTGTCATATAAAATAGGAATTTGATGATATTTACAGTAAACAAAAACCAATCCTTTTATAACAGTGGTCTTACCTGTCCCTGGACCACCAGTTAAAATGAAAAGATTACTTTTGATAGCGTTTATTATCGCTTTTTTCTGTAGTTTCGTATATTGAATTTCACTTATACTCTCATAGAGTTTGATGAGTTTTTCAACTTCACTTTCATTGATTTTTGGTGAATCAAAATCAGCAAACTCTTTAATTTTATCCAAGATGTTTTCTTCCGCGTAATTTATTGATTTTAATTTAATAATATTATCATCATGAACAAACATTCCATCTGATACTAACTCATCAATATATTTTTTCAAGTCATCCTCTTCAATTAATTGTTTTGACTTGTTTAGAGTTTTCAATAGGTATTCAGTTAACTGATCGTAATATAAAAATGTGTGACCATAATTAATTCCCATAAGATTATATAAATACATAATCATTGCTTTAATACGTAAAGGATGATTCTCATCAAATCCTAAAGTTTTAGCAATGATATCTGCTCTTTCAAATCCAATACCTTCTATATCATAGATTAATTGATATGGATTTTTCTCGATAATGGCAATTGTTTCATTTTGATAAAACTTATATATTTTTATCGCCATCTTCGGAGTAATCCCATACCCGTAAAGCTTTATTAATGTATTTTCTGCTGCTTTATTTTCGATAATTGAATCATAGACAACATCAATCAATTTTTCAGAAAGTCGAGGTACTGTCTTTAAGATATTTTTATCGGCAATAATCTTGTTAATCGTATTCTTTCCGAGTGACGTGACTATGTTGTGGGCGGTTTTTAAACCAATCCCTTTAAATAAATCACTTGATAAATATTCTATTAATCCAGGGATTGATGTATCACTAAGTTTCTCAAAACTTCTTACGATATACTGAACCCCATATCGATTGTGTTCTTTAAACTCTCCAAAGAACTTTATCTCTTCTCCCCGCATTGGTACAGGGAAATATCCTGTAACAGTTATATAATCATAGTCATCAAATGAAAAGAGATCAAAATTCTCATTTGATTCATTTACTTTTACTTTAATTATTGTATAAGAATTTTCATCACTGTGAAAGATTATTGCCTTCACTATTCCTTGTATGTAGTTCATAAAAATCACCTATCTAATTATACCATATTTATTGTGTGGATTCGTTGATAAATATGACTTTTTTTCAAACTTAGATTACATAAAAAAAACAGCGTTTGCTGTTTTATTTATGCATATATGCTTCGATATCATCTGTTTCTTTAATAATGTTTTTACTTAAGTTAATACACCCTTCTTTTGTAACTAAAATATCGTCCTCAATTCGAACTCCGATACCTTCTTCTTTGATGTATAAGCCTGGTTCTATTGTTAATACCATTCCTTCTTTTAAAGGAAGACCAAACTGTCCTACATCGTGAACATCGAGTCCAAGAAAATGTCCGATAGAATGGTAATAATATTTTGATATTTCAGCATCTTCTTCTATTAACCCTAACTCTTTAGCTCCTTTAATTAGGATATTTTTTGCGAAATCATTTAACTCTTTCCATGTGATACCTGGTTTGACAAACTTAATTGATTCTTTGTTTGCCTTTAAGACAACATCATACACAGCTTTTTGTCTTTCTGTAAATTTCCCACTTATAGGATAAGTTCTTGTTATATCGGCACTATAGTTATTATACTCTGCTCCTAAATCACAAAGCAGTAATCCCGATTTGTCTAATGGTTGGTTATTATCTTCGTAATGAAGGATCGTTGCATTTCCTCCTGAGGCACAGATTGTATCAAAACCTGTTCTTTTACTACCATTTAAAGTGATTTCATGGTTAAAATCGGCTTCTACTTGTTGTTCTGTATCTCTTTTTAAACAGGCCTTCATAATACGGTTAAGTCCTTTTTCTGTTATGTCAATTGCCTTTTGCAATTTTGTTATTTCATCTTCTGTTTTATACATCCTCAAATCGCTAATAATTTCATTAGCGTTCTTAATTTGTAGTTCCTTATATAAGTTAATGATATCCTCAAACTGTTTATAAGCTATTGGCTGTAGTTTGGTACTAGGTCTAAGTAAATCTAAATACAGATATTCTGGAACTCTTACTGGGTTACCTCGAAGCCAAGTCATACGTCGTAGGATGAAATCATTTAGTTGACTATTGTACATAATATTCTTTGTTGGAATTCCACTTAACCTACTAGCTTCTTCCTTTGATATTGCTTCCCCAATCCATTGTCTCATATATTCTGTAGTTTCAGTTATAAATAAATATTGATATACGTTTTTTCCATCTCTTAAGATTAGTAATGTACAGTTATCCTCTTCTATTCCAGTAAAGTAATAGAAACTTTTATGCGGAACGTATAAATAGAACTGATCTGTAGTTTTATGTGGTGCAGATCCACTTGATAAAAGAAGAAAACTTCTTTCTTCCATTCTTTTCGCAAAGTTTTGTCTATTTATTTGGTGTTGATTTGTCATTCTTATCTCCTCCTTCATATAGGGTTTTCATACAGATTATACTCCATTATCAATTTATAAGCAAAAAAAAAGATTTACTCGAAAGTAAATCTTTAATTCAATTATTTTAAGTTAGCAGCTAAATGAGCAATAGTTCTAACCATTTGAGCAGTATAACTCATTTCGTTATCGTACCAAGTTAATACTTTAACCATTTGTTTACCGTTCACAGTCATAACTTTTGTCATGTTTGCATCAAATAATGTTCCGTATTTGATTCCGATAGTATCTGAAGATACGATTGGATCTTCTGTGTAACCTAGAGATTCATTTGCACGAGCTTTCATAGCAGCGTTAATTTGTTCCGCAGTTACTTCTTTTTCTAACTCAACAACTAAGTCTACGCAAGAACCAGTTGGAGTTGGAACACGTAATGCAATTCCGTCTAATTTTCCTAATAAGTTAGGTAATACTTTACCTACTGCTACTGCTGCACCTGTACTTGTAGGTACGATGTTTGCAGCTGCTGCTCTACCACGACGAGCCATAATTCCTTTTGCATGTGGAGCATCTAAAGTGTTTTGGTCATTAGTGTAAGCATGAACAGTTGTCATGAATCCTTTAACTAATCCAAATTCTTCATCTAATACTTGAGCAACTGGAGCTAAACAGTTTGTAGTACATGAAGCACCACTTACAACAGTTTCAGATCCATCTAAGATGTTGTGGTTAACATTGTAAACGATAGTTTTCATGTCACCTTTTGCTGGAGCACTAATTACAACTTTTTGAGCTCCTGCTTTAATGTGTTTTTCTGCACCTTCTTTTGATGTAAAGAATCCAGTACATTCTAATACTACTTCAACACCAAGTTCTCCCCATGGTAATAATTCAGGATCTCTTTGTGCATAAACTTTGACAGGCTTCCCTTCAACAACGATTTGATCACCGTCAACTGAGATACTATCATGTTTGTATCTTCCTTGTGCTGTATCATATTTTAGTAAATATGCAAGAGTATCTGCATCTGTTAAATCGTTTAATGCAACGATTTCAAAATCTGGATTTTCGTTCATAATTCTAAACGCTAAACGTCCAATACGACCGAATCCATTAATAGCAACTTTTATAGCCATTTTATTTCCTCCTAATATTTTTAATATCATATATATTATAAATTGTTTTTTTTGAAAATACAACAGATATGAGCATATGTAAAACGCTTTCTTAACTTTTGCACAAATGAAAAGGCTAACCTATAGGTTAGCCTAACTTTCTAGTACTGTCGCTTGTTCTTTCTCCTGTAATTCACGGAAATAAATGTTTAATGCACGGTTGTAATCACAATCGTCGCCTTTATCACATGTAGTACACATTATTATTTCTCGTAAGCGTCTAGGAATAAATGTTCTTATTTCATCTTCATTATATCCAACTTGCATTTTCTTTTCCTCAATAATGATAGGTCTTCTTAATACACTTGGATTACTAATAATGAAATTAGTTAATTCACTCATTGTCATATCTTCAATGTCAAGATTCTTTTCTTGAAACACTTTTGATCTTGTTGAAATGATATCATCAAACCCATTATCGGTGTTTCGTAACATCATTATAATGTCATCTCTAGTTAGTTTAATATTAAATATGTTTTTTTCGCGATATTCGATTCGATGATCGTTAAACCATTTTTTTGCTTTTCGACAAGAAGAACAGCTTGGAGTTGTATAAATTGTAATCATCAATATCACCTCTTTTTTATAATTTTTATAATATAGAAATACTGCACTTTAATTATAACATACAAATTATAATAAGCAACTAATTATTTTACATTTGATAGCGTTTTCTTTTGAAATCCATTTAGTTATGTTATAATATTAAAAGTTATAAGGAGGTTTTACAAATGAAATGGGACTTAACAAAATTATTTAACACACTAGAAGACTGGGAAAAAGCATATAACTCAGTTGAAAAAACTATCGAAGAAATGGGTTCATACAAAGGTAAACTAAGCGACTTTAATACTTTTGTTGAATATTACAAACTACAAAAACAACTTGGTATTGATTTTATCAAAGTATACCAATATGCAGCACTTACATCTGACCTAAACAAAAAAGATACAGTAAATGCAGCACGAGTTCAAAAAATGGCATTTTTAATGAGTAAACTAAATCAAACTACTGCATTTGAAGCTCCTGAGTTATTAGAAATCGGAAAAGAGAAAATTGATGAGTTCGTAGCAAAGGATGAAACTCTAAAAGAATATAAGTTTTCTCTAGAAAAACTTTTTAGAAACCAAGAACATGTTTTAGATGCTAAAAGCGAAACTATTTTAGCTAACTATACACAACTCTCATCACAAGGTAGTGAAGTTTACACTGCTTTAAGTGTAGCCGACAAAGTTGACAAAGAAGTAACTCTATCTACTGGTGAGAAGGTCGTGATTACTAGCGGAAATTACCGCAGCTATCTCGCTGACTTGGAATCGCCTGAGGATAGAAAATTGGTATTCGAAGCGATTTTTAGTCAATATAAAGATAAGAAAAACTCTTATGCACAAATATATAATACTATCCTACAAAGTGATATTGCGAAAATGAAAAACCGTAAATACTCATCAAGTTTAGAGTCATATCTATTTGGGAATAATATTCCACTAGAAGTATACAACAATTTAGTTGAGGTAGCTCAAGAAAACACAGCTCCAATAAAACGTTATTATCAAATGAGAAAAGACTACTTAGGATTAGAAAAACATCATACCTATGATCGCTATATTCCATTAGCAGAAGGTAATTCTAAGTTTACCTACGATGAGGCAAAAGAATTATTTTATGCATCAATCAAACATCTTGACAAGGATTTCCAAGCAAAAGCTCACGAAGCTTTAGAAAATGGATATGTTGACGTTTATGAAGTTGATGGAAAGCAAACAGGAGCATACAGTTGGGGTGCAACTAATGAACACCCATATATCCTTTTAAACTATGATGATACATTAAACTATGTATTTACTGTTGCTCATGAAGCGGGACACTCTATGCATTCTTTATTTAGTGCCGAGACGCAACCAGTTGCTACTCAAAACTACACAATATTTGTAGCGGAAATTGCCTCTACATTTAATGAACATAACCTACTTGATTACTTCATTAAAAACGCTAAGGCTACAAAAGAAGACAAAATTCAATTATTACAACAATCAATTGATGACATTTTAGGTACCTTCTATCGTCAAACACTATTTGCATCATACGAATTAAAAGCTCATGAATTAGCTGAAGCAGGAACACCAATCACATATGAAACACTATCTCAAATTATGATAGATTTATATAAAGAGTACTACGATATTGATATAACTGAAGAAGATGGAAAAGAGTTTGTATGGGCATATATCCCTCACCTCTTCTACACTCCGTTCTATGTATATCAATATGCAACAAGTTTCGCTGCTTCATTAAAACTATATGAACTAGTTCAGGAAGATCCTAAAAACATCAAAAATCACATTGATTTATTAAAATCTGGTGGAAATGATTATCCAGTTAACCAAGTTAAAAAAGCTGGTGTTGATTTAACAAATAAAGACGCCTTCAAAGCTGTAGTTAATAGACTTAATAAACTACTAGATGAATTAGAGGTTGCATTACAAGAATAATTATTGTATTATTAAACCAAGAAAAACGATGATTAGAAAGAGTACTTTTATCAAGATATTTATAGAGAGTTTAGAATGGTGGAAACTAAACATTATCAATAAAAGGAATGGATCTATGAGTGGTACTAATACTACCCGTATTCCTGCGTTAAAGGACTAAGCGCTAGATTATATCTAGAACTAAGGTGGCACCACGGATTTTTAAGTTCGTCCTTTATTTAAGGACGGACTTTTTTAATACAAAAAAAGAAAAACTATATAATTACCAGTATTATATATAAGGAGGAAAATTAAAATGAAAAGAATTTTATCAGGAATTCAACCTACAGGAAGTCTAAACATCGGTACCTATTTAGGTAGCGTTAAAAACTTTGTTAAATTACAAGATGAACTAACAGATTACGAGTTCTTCATTTTCATAGCTGACCTACACTCAATCACAGTACATAAAGACAAACAAGCATTAAGAAAACTAATTAGAGAACTGGCAGCTCTTTACATTGCATGTGGACTTAATCCTGAAAGAGTAAACTTATTTATTCAATCAGAAGTCCCAGCACATTCACAAACTGCATACTTACTACAATGTAACTCATATATGGGTGAACTAGAAAGAATGACACAGTTCAAAGATAAATCTAGAAAACAAGAAAAAGGTGTAACAGTAGGTTTATTCTCATACCCAACATTAATGGCTGCAGATATATTACTATATGACCCTGATTTTGTTCCAGTTGGAAAAGATCAAAAACAACATCTTGAGCTTACAAGAGATATTGCACAAAGAATGAACAACAAATATAATAATATCTTTACAGTACCTGAACCAAAAATTGCTACAATTGGTGCTAAAATCAATTCTCTTACAGACCCAACTTCTAAAATGAGTAAGTCAGACGACAATGAAAAATCGAGAATCAATCTTCTTGACCCTGAAAATATCATTAAAAAACGAATAAGAAGTGCTATTACTGATTCTCTAGGAACAATTAAATATGATCCTGAAAATCGCCCAGGAATTTCAAACTTAATGACTATTTACTCGGTAATTGAAGATATATCTTTTGACGACATTGAAGAGAGATACTTAGGAAAAGGATATAAAGAATTCAAAGAGGATTTAGGAGAAATTGTATATCAGGAGTTAAAACCAATTCAAGAACGATACAATGAACTAATCAACTCAAAAGAACTTGATGAAATCCTTGATAAAGGTAGAGATAGAGCTATTCAAGTATCACAGAAGAAATTATTTAAACTAATGGACCGTATTGGTCTAGGTAGAAAAAGAAGATAGGGGTATTCCATGCAAAACAACAACGATTTCGCAGTATTTATTGATGAATTAAGAGAATCCAGAAATATAACTCGTGAAACATTTGTTGATGGAGTTATATCATTACGACAATACTACCGTTTCATTAAGGGAGAATCATCACTCAAAACAGATTTAGTTAATAAATTATTAGACAAACTTCATATTGATTCAATAATGACTTTTGAATCATATCGCCAAATAAGTAACTCAATCAATAGAAAACTAAGTAACATCTATATCAAAATATACTCTGATGATTTTGTCGGTGCAAAAAAAGATTTGAAAGAACTAGATTACTCAACATTCACATCACAATACAACAAAAAGTTCTATAAATTCATAGATGCAATCATTAGAAAAAACGATCCAGACAGTGATGATGATACAATTACTCAGGAAATTACTGAAATAATCGATTATCCTAATCTTTTAAACAAGAAAACATTATCCTTTGTAGAAGTCGCCGCTATAATGCTTGTTTCCAAAGAACTTGTAAAAAAAGGTGATAATCGTCTCGCAGAATACTGCTATAACCTAGTCAAAAACGATGATTCAAACATAAAGCACCAAATTAACAATTACACATTCGCCTTCTACTCAACTACTGCGAGAAATCTCGGTCAGATTGGGAAAGTTGAGGAGTCATACGAAGTAACCAAAGAGGGCATAAAAATCTTTCAAACACACGAACCACTTAATTCATATGCAGCATTGTACTTCTTCCAAGCTTTAGCAGAAAGAGATTTATTTGATGATAACCGTCATCTAGAAGCACTCAGAAAAATGTTCATGACCTTACGATTACAAGCAAGCAAGCAATTTGCTGAAGGTATGAGAGTAGCTGCAAAAAGATCATTCGATATAGAAGAAAAAGATTTAATTATTTATAAATAGTATCAAGGGGGATAAGATAAACATGCCAAATAATAGCTTTGCACTATATTTAGATGAACTACGTGAATCAAGAAACATGACCAAAGAGGATTTTGTCGAAGACATTATATCAATGAGACAATACTATCGTTTCCTCAAAGGAGAATCATCACTTAAATCAGAATCAATAACAATGCTTTTAGATAGGTTGAACATTAGTACCTTATCAGCATATAAAAGATTTATACTGAATCACGATATAACTTACAATAAACTCAAAATCATATATCTAAAAATACAATCACATGATTTTGAAGATGCTATGATATTGCTTGAAGGAATCCAAATTGAAGAAATGACAAGTAATACAAGTAAAAGTTTTTACAACTTCCTTGAGGTATACTTAGAGTTTTATCAAAATAAGATTCCTATGAGTACAGCAACAACCAAAATCAAAAAGATAATTAAATACCCTGAAATATTAAGTAAAAAATTATTATCTTTCTATGAAACAAGTGCACTCTTCTTCATTTCCAGTTATGTTTTAACAGAGGAAAAAGATAATAGAATTGCTGAATATGTATATGAAGTCATAAAAAGTAAAGATAGAAGAAAGTTTCTTGAAGGTGAAAAAAATTTACCTCCATTTTATGCTACTTGTGCAATCAACTTTGGTATCATGAGTAAATACAAGGAATCAATAGCTATCTGTGAAGAAGGATTGAAAATATGCAATAAGTATAAAATCTCAAACTCCTACAATCTTCTTCTCCTATATAAATCCGTAGGTGAATATAAACTTGGAGAAGATAAAAAATGTAAAGAAACCTTAACAAGACTATTTAGTTTTTTAAGAGCTGAAGCCGATGAAATGATGACTTTAACATACAAAAGACACATTAAAGAACATATGAATATCGTTGAAGCAGATTTGATCACATATGAAGTTGATAAAGATACTGAATAAAAAAAGAAAAGTCCTTTCGGACTTTTCTTTTCGTATGTTGTTTTAACTAGAAAACTTAAACATGAATTCTTTTATTAGTCTTTGTGTCTTATGGTGTGAATCTAAGTTAATTACCCATCTATTTTCCTCAATAGCATTAATGTTTTCTTCATACCATTCGTTAAGTTTATTAATCATAATTTTTATCATTCCAAAGTCTTCGTTTCGAATTGCATCTTTTAATCTATTCAAGTAACTAAGAACATATGGATCACACGAATACTGTTTAATCGTACCTAACATTCCTTCATATTCAATTTCCAGTTCCTGGATTGCTGTCATTGTTCGTCCTCCTTAATATTACATTTTCGCCATAATAAAAAACAAAAAACTAGTGTATATTGTTATTTTTATGTAGTTTTTCATTTTATCTTTAGTAGTACCTTTAAAAAGTTAGTAATTTATAGTAAAATATAGTTTAGTTATAAGGTTATTCTCCTGGTAAACCAGTTAATTCTGCAGGCATTTCAGTATATGGTGATGTACCAGCTGACACGCTTAATGCTGCTCCACTTGTAAATATAAGTCCTATTGCTACTAAGATTGCTAAGATTTTTTTCATATTTGATCAACTCCTTGACTGTATTTTACAACTAACTTATAACTTTGAAAAGTTCATATATGACCCATTATTAGAAAGTAGGAATTTTATGGAAACATATGCTAGAGAATTTGGATTATTTATTGACGGCTTAAGAATCGACAGACAAGTATCTAGAGAAGATTTATGTGATGGCATAATGTCCCTAAGTCAATATAAGAGATACTTACGAGGAGACACTTCTATTCCAAATAGTAAACTAGTTCAAATTGCTGATAGACTCAAATTTAGTATTAGTGAGATACATATGATGTATCAAGCTAAACAGGATGTTCAGTTCACAAAAATCTCTGAGTTATTCAAACTAATGAGATCACACAAACCCCAAGAAGCATTCAATAAAGCAGTAAAAATGAAGGATGAGGTAATCCTTTCTGAATCAAATCAATTATTCTTTGACTTTTGCTTTGTCTATATTCAACATAATCTAAAAATGGCATCTGATATTAATGCGTTGGATTTATATTCAAATATGATAAATTATCCAGATTGTGTTAATAATGAATCATTTAACTTTGTTGAAATTAACATATTGCTGCAAATCGTTACAATATCAGCTAGAATGGATATTTTTGAGCCAGCGGATATAATGTATAAGATTTTAACTTCAAAAACATTCAATATAGGTTTTGCAAAAGATACATCATTTGTCCCAGCAACCTACTCAACACTTGCTCAAACTCTTGGTGAACAAAGAAAGTTTGATCAAGCTATAGATGTAACAAGACTCGGGATTCAATTCTGTATTAAACACAATACTACCATCGCACTAGCTCTTCTTTTTTTACTTAATTCATTTGCTCATCATGATTTAGGAAACATTGATGAAGCTCATGAGAGTGGAAAGAAAGCTATGATGCAAGTATATATTGAGAACAAACCAGATAAATTTGAATCATATAAAAACTGGCTTGAGAGTAAACTTGAAATAGGTATTGATGAGTTAATGAAGTTTGATAAATAAAAAAAGCGCTGAAACAGCGCTTTTCTTTTTGTCTGTTCTTCTTTTATCATTTGCACTAATTGATACTAGTACAAAACAAGAAGCATACCAAAAGCATATTGCATACTCTTGATATGAAATGGTGAGTTGTGTTTTTGTACTTGTATACAATAGCAGAACTCCCTGATACATGCTGTTACTCTTCCAACCCATGTAACTATTTTTTCACGTTTAAATCCTTTATTAACTTAGATAATTCTTTCATAGCTTGTGCTTCATCTTCACCTGAAATCCTAATAGTTATTAATGAACCTCTTGTAACTCCGAGACTCAATACTCCCATAATTGATTTCAAATCAGTTGTAGCACCGTTGAAAATAATATCAATATTGGATTTAAACTGATTAGCTTTTTGAACAATGGCAGTTGCTGGTCTTGCATGAATACCATGTTCATTTGATATAACAAATTCACGTTCCATACAATAATTACCTTTCTAAATGTTTTTTTAGTTGGTTAAAGATATCGTTATTTATGTCGTTTCCACCATCAAAGAAAAATTTAACTTTATCTCCAACTATTGTGATACCTAATGCACCTTTTTCATGTAGACTGTTTGTGTCAAATTGATTTACATCTTTAAAGTTTATTACTATTTTATTTCTAATATATTCTATTGATTCTATATTATCTTTATCTAGTAACTTATAAATGGCTGTTAAATCATATTCTTTTTGTGGTTTTTGCTTCTTTTTTGTAAATACTACAATTGCTGTTACGACAAGAATAACTGCAATAGCAATAATGATATAATGATATAGTTCCATTCTTTCACCTCTTTGATTATTTTACCATAATTCATTTCATTTTGAAATAGGATTAAGTATAATATTGGTAGGGTGGTTTGATGAAAGTTGTTATTGCGAGAACGCAAAAAGAGATTACAGATAATTATTTAGTTAGAGGTAAAGTGTTCATAATCGAACAGAAAATAGATTGGGAAATTGAGTTTGACGGTCTGGATGAGGATTGTGTACTATTTACTGCGTATATTGATAATAAAGCAGTTGGGGCAGCACGTTTATATCAAAACAAAGTTGGAAGAGTCGCAACTTTGTCAGGATATCGTAATCAAGGTGTAGCAAGTGCTTTAATGAAAAGAATAGAGATGTATGCATCTAATAATGGGATAAATGCAATTGTTTTAAATGCTCAATTATACATTAAAAAATTTTATGATCATCTAGGATATAAAGCTATCGGAGAGGTTTTTCAAGAAGCTGATATTGATCATATTAAAATGATAAAGGAGATAAAATAATGACTAAAGAGGAACATAAGAAACTAGGTATTAAGTTTTTTAATAAGACTTGGGATTATATTGATAAGAAAGATCGTTCTAGTGACGAAGATTTGGAAATGATTCATTATGTACATGCTTCTAGGCTACATTGGCAATTAGCTGATGGTACTCCGACTAATATTGTCCGTGGTGAATGGCAAGTATCTCGTGTATATAGTTTGTTAGGTATGGGAGAAAGTGCCCTTAAACACGCTTTAGCTTGCTACCAAAAGACTATTGAATATGAAATTGGTGATTTTGATTTAGTTTTCGCCCATGAGTGTTTGGCTTTTGCTTATAAAATTTTAGGTAATACCCATAAGATGAATGTTCATCTAGAACTAGGTTATGAAGCTATTAACCAAGTAGCAAAACAAGGAGATAAAGATTACTGTAAGAGTGAGTTAGATAATATAAAAAAATAGTGCTAATTTTTAGCACTATTTTTTTTATAAAGTATTGATAATTAAAACTGTAGCTAAAGTGAAATATACACTTAATGCTAATATATCTACAATCATTGTAACAAATGGTCCACTTGCTACTGCTGGATCAATTTTAAATGAATTTATAATTATTGGAATTAATGCTCCTGATAATGTCGACACTGTTAAACTAGCTAATATCGATAAACTAACAACTTGAGTAATTTTAAATGCTTCTGGACTTCCAGTTATTGATAAGAACGCTAGTGTTGCTCCAAACATTATTATTCCTATAATTAGTCCATTTAAAAGTCCCGTTCCAACTTCTCTAAATAAATGTTTCCGAATTTGTGTCTGATTGTCAAATTCATCATTATTTAATCCTCTAACTGTAACGGCTAAAGCTTGTGTTCCTGTGTTACCTGCCATCCCTAAAATCATCGGCATAAATAAAGCAATTGTTGGTACTGCTGATAAAGTTTCTTCAAACTGCGCAATTATTGTTGATGTCGCAAATCCTAGAACACTTAATACTAGTAACCAAGGTAGTCTTTTTTTTGCACTCATCCAGATTGTTTCACTATCCGCATCAATCTCAACATCACTAATTGCGGCTAGGCGACCATAGTCCTCACTAGCTTCTTCTTCGATTACATCGATAATATCATCAATAGTAATAATTCCTAACATCCTATTCAACTTGTCTACAACAGGTAGTGATGTAAAATCATAATCCTTAAATATGTCAGCAACATCTTCTTGATCAAGTGATGTTTGAACTGAAATGATTCGTGAATTCATTATATCTTTAATCATTTGTCCTTTTCTGGCAAGAATCATTTCTCGTAATGACAATGTTCCTACTAATGTATTTTTTGAATCTGTTACATATATTGTATAAATCGTTTCTGCATCTACTGCCTGTTTCAATAATTTTTTCATTGCTTTCTCTACTGTATCTTTAACATTTATTTCAATGTACTCTGTTGTCATTATTGATCCAGCTGTATCCTCTTTATAATGAAATAATTGACTAATTTTTTCGCGATGATTTTGATCCATTAATTTAAGATATCCTGCACGTTCAAGTTCTGGTAAAGCTTGAATAACGTCAACTGCATCATCAATATCTAACTCTTGAATAATATTGACAATGTATCGCGGTTTCATTTCTTCAAAGAACTTCAACATATCATCCATATCTAAGTAACTAAAGATATTACTTATATCTTGTCCCTTAAATACGCTATAAAATTTGGCTCGTTCTTTTTCACTCATATCAACTAATGCTTCACTAACCTCGTACGGATGGTATTCTAATACCTTTTGGTATATCTCTTCTTTTGTAGCTGTATTTATTAATTCTATTATTTCTTCTATGTATTTATTGTCCATATTATTCACCTCCGTTTTTCCTTTTTAATTCTATCATATTTGGCATTATATATCTATACCTTGCAATATTATATGAAAAATTTTTCACTATTTTCTTTTGTTTTCATAATGTTATTGAAAAATTTTCATAATCCAATTATAATGTTTAACAGGAAAGAAGGTAATATATATGGAAAAAATTTATGAAGCAATTATCGAAATCCCTATGGGTACAAAAAACAAATATGAAATTGACAAAGTAAATGATCGAATTAAATTAGATAGAGTATTATACTCTCCTATGACATATCCAGCAGAATATGGATATATAGAAGAAACATTAGCTGAAGATAATGATCCACTTGATATTTTAGTTCTAGCAAGTAGTAAAACATTTCCAGGTTGCGTCGTTGATGCTAGAATCGTCGGTTACCTAGATATGGTAGATTGTGGTGAACCCGATCAAAAAATTATTGGTGTCGTGAATAGTGATCCAAGATTCTCACATGTAAATGAAATTGGTGATATCCAACAACACACTATTAGAGAAATAAAACACTTCTTTGCGACATACAAAGACTTGCAACAAAATAAAACAGTTGAAGTATACGATTTTCATGACAAAATTGATGCATTAGAGTTGATTCTAGAATGCAAAAAACGTTATATTGATAATAAGAATAAGAAATAAGGAGTTAATATAATGGCAAACGAAGTAAAAGTATCATTTGACAAAAATCACAATGGATTATTACAGAGCGCTGGAGCAGAAACAAAACTAAGTTATCGTGGAGATGCATTTGCACCATACGAGTTATTCTTAGGAGGATTTGCTTCATGTTTACATGCAACGTTCTTAGGAATAGCAAAAAAGAAAAGACTTGAGTTTGAAGAAGTAAATTATGAAATTTATGGAACAAAACGTGATGAAGTTCCAACATTGTTAAATTACCTCAAAACAACAGTTACTTTCAAAGGAGTTGCAGAAGGTAAACAAAATGCTATCATTAAATCAATGGAGCTAGCAGAAAAATATTGTAGTATATCTGCTACAATTGCAAAGATAGCTGATATGGAGTTTGAATATATCTTTAAATAGAGACATTTTGTCTCTATTTTTTATTTGCCTTATCACTATTGACAATCATTTTTGTTTTGTTATAATATTACTGGCTGGACGTTCAGCAAGTACATAAACTAAGGAGGCTCTAATGAAAGCTTTATATTTTCCAGAATTACATAAAATTGATTTAAGAGATGTAGAAAAACCAAACCTTAAAAACTCTACAGACGTTATTATTAAGGTTGATTCTACAACAATATGTGGTAGTGATATCCACATCATTGAGGGAATAATCCCTACTAAGCCAGGATTTATATTAGGTCACGAATATGTTGGAACCATAGTAGAAATTGGTGAAGATGTTAAAAAATTTAAAGTAGGAGATCGTATTATCGGTCCACCAGCACCACATTGTGGTACATGTGAATTTTGTCAAGCCGGTTTTGTTGCACATTGTATCAATGGTGGTATTCATGGTAGTGGTGTTACTATGGGTGATATCCCTGGTACACATGCAGAATTCTCACGTGTTCCTCACGCAGATTTCAGTCTAAGAAAAGTACCAGATTACTTAACTGATGAACAAGTTATTTTTATATCAGACATTGCGGCTACAGGTTATACAGGTATCGTTAAAACAGATCTACAAGAGGGAGAAACAGTCGTTGTTTTCGGTTGTGGACCTGTTGGATTATCTAGCGTCTTAACTGCGAAGTTCAAAAATCCATCAAAAATCATTGTCGTAGAAAAATCAAAAGATAGATTGCAAAAAGCTTTGGAGTTGGGTGCCGATCACGGTATTCTTGCTGGAGAAGCTGATATAGTTAAAGAAATAATGTCTTTAACTAATAACAGAGGTGCTAATGTAGTTATCGATGCAGTAGGACTTGACATTACTCTTAATCAAGGTTTTGATTGTCTAGGAATTGGTGGTAGATTGTTCTTAGTGGGTATCCCAGGAACACCAGTATCTATTCCACCTCAACACTTCTTTAAGAATATTAGTTTCAGTATGGGGTTAGGAGATTTAACTCTAATAGATGAATTATTTACATATGTTAAAGAAGGTAAACTAGATCTTACTAAACTGATTACACACACAATGTCTTTAGACGAAGTTCTAGAAGCATTCGATTTATTCAAAAACAATCCAAACAAAACTTTAAAAATAGTTATTAAGCCATAAATACTATAACTTCCTTTATGATAGTGTTATAATAAGTTGTATCAAAAGTCGACATAGCTATGAATCCACATACTATTGAAGTCGATACTGAAACGACTTTACTTCATGAAGGGAGTTTTATTATGAGTAATAAACAGAAAAAAGATGCACAAGTATCAATTCAAAAAATATTGGAAGCTTCAAAAATCATTTTTGCTGAAAAAGGTTTCCACAAAACAACTCTATCAGAAATAGGAGAAAGTTGTGGTCTAGCAAGATCAACTCCTTCATACTATTTTAAGAATAAAGAAAATTTGTATCGAGCAGTAATTAATCAACTGATTGATGAAGAAAAGAAATATGTAAGTAAACTAACATTTGAAAATGAAGTTTCCATAGAAGCTTTGAAGGATTTATTGTCAAGACACATGAGTTATACTTTTAAAAATCCCTATTTAAGTAAAATGATTATTTGGGAATCATTGGATAAAAATCGTCATATTTGGATTCAAGATTACTTTCCTGAGATGATTAATTGGAGTCATTTTTATTTAGCACAAGCACAAAACCATGGTCTTTTAAAGAAAGACGTAGATACTTATACCTTATGGCTCAACGCTATGGCAATGGCTTGGCTTCCAATAATCACAGAACATACTTTTATGAAATCAATCGATCGTAACGTTAAGGACCCTTCATTTATTGAGTTTCACCAAAAACAAGTTGAAAAACTTATTTTCGACACAATTATTCAATAAGAACTCCTGCGTTTTTGTGATTCATTACTTCACGTTGTATAATTTAAGTAAACTAAAACCAGAATATTTATTATTCTGGTTTTTTTAGAACTAACTTTGATAGTTAAGTTTACAAAATAGATTTAAATCGCTTTAAGAGACGTTTTCAACAGTTCTATAAGCCTTTCTGTTAACTGTAAAGAGTAATGCCATCAGAAAGGCTAATCCTGCTACAAGTACCCATCCTAAACTCATTGAATATAGGGGAAGTTTATGAAGTAATGTTGATATCATAGGAACTTCTACTCCTGCTTTTTCCAAAGCGTCCAAGCAACTAACTAGTGCTGTTGCTGAAACTGTTACTTGATAAACAAGATTGTTTTTTTCTGTTGACTTATAGAATAATGCTAGCAAAATCAATACAATTGCGACTGGGTACACTGCAAATAATACTGGTACCGATACTTTTAGAATTGTTGATAGTCCTAAATTTGCCAAAAACAAACTTGTGAGCGTCACTACTCTAGCGAAAAACTTATATTCCACCTTAGTTGTTAGAGTAGCGAAATACTGACTTGTTGAGGTAATTAACCCTACTGATGTTGTTAAACAAGCAAGTGTAAATAATGTTATCAAAAGCATTACACCAAAGTCCCCATATAGATATGTTACAACATTAACCAAAGTTACTGCTTCATTTTCTGTTTGTCCAAATAATCCCCCACTTACGGCACCAAGATGTGCCAACATGGCATACACTGTTGTTAAGAGTGCACCTGCAACTAAACCAGCTTTAATTGATGTCCTAGCAGCATCTTTCCCATCTGTTACTCCCAGTCCTTTTACAGCTAAGGCTATAACAATACCGAAGTTTAACGCAGCTAAAGTATCCATTGTAAAATATCCATCTAGAAATCCTGTTGATAGAGGATTAGTTGCATAATTTCCTACTGGATTACCATATCCATTATTGCTTACAAAAAGTGATCCTAAAAACAACACCATAAGTAAAGTAAGAATAATTGGTGTCAATACTTTTCCTAGACGTTCTACTAGTTTACTAGGTGTCATAGCCAACCAATATGCTACTCCAAAGAAGACTAGTGTAAATAGTAGTAACCCTGCTGTTGCATAATTTCCAGCAAGATTAAATGAACTTACTACCATTGCAAATGGCAAACTGGCTGCTCTTGGAATACCTAAAAAGGGTCCAATTGATAAATAGATCGCAACAGTAAAAACCACTGCAAATTTTGGGCTAACTCTTTCTGTCAAAGCTCGTAGTCCTCCAGATAATGCTACTGCTGCAACACCTAATACTGGGAAAAGGACTGAAGTTACAAGAAATGGTAATAGTACCATAAATGTACTACTTCCAGCTGACTCTCCCAAGAATGGTGGAAAAATCAGATTTCCTGCACCAAAAAACATTGAAAATAACATAAGACTTACAAATACAAATTCTTTTCTTTTTAACTTTTTCATAATTTCCTCCAATTTTAAATAGTCTTATGTAAACGATCATCGTAGACACACAATATGAATATAAAAAAAACCCGTCCCATAAAAGGGACGAGTTATTACCCGCGTTACCACCCTAGTTCTAGATAAACACCTAGCACTCAGTTCATATCAATCAATATGCTTGTTTGTTAACGGAGAAAGACTCCGGCAAAACCTACTCATTTCAGTTTTGCTTCTCAGAGATGATATTCAGAAGTACTCAACCGTTAACTTTCACCACAATGTTAACTCTCTAAAGATTAAGTATTTTCTTACTTGTTCTCGTCAGCGAATTTCGTTTACTTAACTTATCATATCAACCAAAAATAAAGTTGTCAACAATTATTTTTCCCTTTATCTAGTGGCTCTTTCCTTATAATAGAAAAATTGTCAATGTAATTAGTTGTTTAAACTTTCTTAGATGAATATTACATGAATGACAGAAATCCATTCAATACAAAAAAAGACCAATGGTTTGGTCTTTTTATTAACAACATATGGAGCAGGTGAAGGGAATCGAACCCTCACAATCAGCTTGGAAGGCTGAGGTTCTACCATTAAACTACACCTGCGTATATATTAATAGTATATTATCACAAAGCACAAACTCTGTCAAACATACTAGTTGTTGTTAAGAAGATTTATCTCTATAAAAAAGATTCACTTCACCGACTTAAAAAATGGAGCAGGTGAAGGGAATCGAACCCTCACAATCAGCTTGGAAGGCTGAGGTTCTACCATTAAACTACACCTGCGTTTTCAGTCAGCATAAGTATAATATCACAAAGAAAATGACAAGTCAATATACTAAGTGAAAATTTCTTATATTTTTTTTATTGCTCTTAATTTAGCACTATGAGCACGATTATTTATACTCAATTCTTCTTCTGTTGGTAATATTACTTTTTTATGTAATAATTCGAATTCTGGTTTTATATTGGGCATTACTGGTACATTTTTAGGAACATCTATTGTTACTTTTTCACGCATCAGTGTTTTTGCGATTCTATCTTCTAATGAATGGAAGGTAATTACTACTATTCTTCCTTCAGAATTTAATAAATCAAAAGCATTTGTAAGTGAATCTTCAAAAACTCGTAACTCATCATTTACAGCAATTCTTAAGGCTTGAAAAGTTTTCTTAGCTGGATGACCTTTTTTACTTAAAACTTTTTGAGGTAATGCACTTTTAATAACATCGACAAGTTCAAAGGTAGTCGTAATTCTATTTGTTTCACGATACTTTTCAATTTTACGTGCTATTTGTTTTGCAAATTTTTCTTCACTATATCGATATAATATTTTTACGATGTCATGATAACTAAATTCATTTACTATGATTTCTGCAGTTAGTTCTTTACTTTGATCCATTCTCATGTCTAATGGTGCATCATAATTATAACTAAAACCTCGTTCTGGTATATCGAATTGAAATGAAGAAACACCAAGGTCATAAAGAATACCATCGACTTTACTTATTCCGATGTTTTCCAGTTCTTCTTTTATGTTGACAAAGTTACTGTTAATTATAGTGTAGTTTGAACTTATTTCATCTAGTTTTTCAGTAGCTCTTTTAATTGCATAATCATCTTGATCAAAAGCATATAGGTGACCTTTATCCAGTCTTTTTAGTATCTCTGATGAATGACCTCCACCACCGAGGGTACAGTCTACATAAATCCCATTTGGATTAATGTTTAAATAATTTAAACTCTCTTCTAATAACACTGAAATATGTTTATACATTGTGCCACCTCCTCGCTTAATTATAGTATCATATCTTGAAAAAATTGTAAAAGAAAAACGCTGCATCCAGCGTTTTCTTTTCCGAAGTTAGTCTTCAATAACTTCTTCTTTAACTTCTAATACAGCTTTACCGTTGTAATGTCCACATTCTTTACAAACTCTATGTGATAATTTCATTTCTCCACAGTTAGGACAAACTACCATACCTGGTACATTAAGTTTGAAATGAGTACGACGTTTACGCTTAGCAGTTTTCGAAGTTCTTCTTTGTGGTACTGCCATTTTGTCATCTCCTATTTTGTATAATTCTTAAGATTTGCGAATACATTTTGCTTTTCTTCTACTTCAAATTCAGTGTTTTCAAAGTCCACTTCATCATAAGCATTTTCACTAACAACACGCATAGGCTTTTCCAATATAATATTAGACCATATAATAGGGAATAAGTCAATAGTTATTCCATCAATATTGTTAGAATCATCATTTTTATTAGAAGTAAACACTTCTTCTACACTTAAATCCATCTTATACTCTACTTCTTTTAGCGTTAAAGCACAAGGTAAAATCAAGGTACATTTAATGTCAATATAAAAAACAAATTCTTCGTTATCATATATTTCAAAATCACCAGTTACTTCTACGGGACTAATTCTAATTATATCAGTATCAGTAATTAGTTCTGATAAGTCTATCGTTTCATTAAATTCGTTGTTTGTATTTTCTAGTTTCACTAATTCATGTGTAGTCCATTTCATAATATGCACCTCCAAGCGTGAAAATTATACTTTTAATATGTAAAAAAGTCAAATATAAGGTATAATTTAATTGGTGATAATTATGAAAGTTGCAGGTATTATAGTTGAATATAACCCATTACATAATGGCCATGTTCATCATATTAAAGAAACAAGAAGATTAAGTAAATGTGATAGTTTAGTTTGTGTAATGTCTGGTAACTTCACACAACGTGGTGAACCAGCTATTTTAGATAAGTTCACAAGAACTAAATTAGCACTTGAAAATGGTGTCGATTTAGTTATCGAATTACCATTTGTTTTCACTGTTCAAAACGCTGATATTTTCGCCTATACGAGCGTTAGCATCTTAAACCATCTTGGTGTCGATGAAATCTATTTTGGCAGTGAAACAGGCGATATTAACGAATTATCCAAACTTGGTGACATAATGTCTAGCGAATCATACAATCATTTAGTTAAAAAGTACTTAAAAGACGGTAATAGTTACCCAACAAGTAGTGATTTAGCTATGAAAGATTTATATCCTTCGGAATCATTTGCCTTACCTAATAATATTCTTGGTATCCAGTATATTTTAGCAGGCAAAAAGTTAAATAGTATGATGAAGTTCCATACTATTCCAAGAGTGAGTACTAACTATTATGATGAGATTAATGAAGGTACTACTATTCAAAGTGCTTCTGCAATTAGAAAATTAGTGACTAACAAAGGACAGTTTAGAAGCTTTGTACCAGACAATGTAGCACTAGCTCTCCAAAAAAACAAAACTGTAAGTTATGAGGATTTTTATTCTCAAATCAAGTATATTATCAAAAGTAGTACAAATGATGACTTGAAAGCTATTTTCAATATCAATGAAGGTTTTGAGAATCGTGTTCTCAAAATCAAAGAATTCGATTCTGTTCAAGACTTAATTAACAAGTTATTAACAAGAAGATATACAAACTCAAAAATCAAGAGATCTCTAGCACATATTTTATGCAATACGAAGAAAAGTTTAATTGATTCGTTTGAAATTCCTTATATTAGAATACTAGGAATGAACGATAATGGAAAACTGATTCTAAATCAAATTAAACACAGTGTTGAAGTTCCGTTAATCGCTAAAGTAAAGGAAGGAATTCATCCTTATCTTGATCATGAAATAAGAGTATCAAAAGTTTATGAATTAGTTAGTAATTCAAGTATTTCACACTTAGAGTTCAAGCAACCAATTTTATAGTATTTTGGTTGCTTTTTTCTTTAAAAAGAATATAATTATCTGTGGGTGATAAAAATGTATACAAAAGAACAAATTTTAGAACGTATTAATGGATTAACTGATCCTTCATGTAACAAAACTTTGGGTGAAACAGGTGGTGTTAAACATCTAGGAATTGATGATGATAAAAACACTGTAACACTAATTATAGGTTTAGAACACATGGATGATGAGCACAAAAGATATTTAACAAGAGAACTAGCAAAATTAATTAAAATTGAAATGGGATTCACTGGCGTTAAAGCCGAGTTTCAATTAAACAAGTTATCTGAAAGTATTCTTGCGAGAGAAGTAAGATATATTGGTGTAGCATCTGGTAAAGGTGGAGTTGGGAAATCAACTGTAACTGCAAACCTAGCCTATGCACTTAAAAGATTAGGTAAAAAAGTGGGAATTATAGACGCTGACATTTATGGATCTAGTATTCCAACAATTATGGATATGCCAATCACTCCTCCAAGAGGAACTAAAGATGAAAAAATTATTCCTTATAATAAAGATGGGATTGAACTAATTTCTACTGAGTTTTTCTTAACTCCAGATAAGCCTTTAATGTGGCGTGGACCAATGTTAGGAAAAATGTTAAATCACTTCTTCTACGATGTAATTTGGGATGACGATATTGAATATATTTTAGTAGACCTTCCACCAGGTACTGGTGATGTTGCTATTGATATTCAAAAACTTATTCCTTCATGTAAAATGGTAATCGTTACAACTCCACATCCTAGTGCGTCTCACATTGCAGTTAAAGCTGGATTTGCAGCAGAGCAACTAGAGCATGAGTTATTAGGTGTTGTTGAAAATATGAGTTACCTAGAACACAATGGTGAAAGAATCAATATCTTTGGTGAAGGTGGCGGAAAAATTGTTGCTGATAAACTTAAAACTCAAGTTATCTCAACTATTGCTATTGGACAACCACAAAACCATATTTCAATTTTTGGTGCGAATGAAGAAATTGGAGTAGACTATTTAGGATTAGCCAACAAAATCGTTAAAGCATACTAATAAAAAGCCATCAATGATGGCTTTTTTTAATACATTATTTTTTGTAACTTCAATATTTCCTTTTGAAATTTCTTGTAATATTGCATTGCCTCTTTATAACGTGAGTTACTTATACATATCTCCATTACCGAATCAATATATACTTGCAACGTATAGTAATCCTCAATCTGAATTGAAAACGGAATCGCAATATCTCGCAAGTACTCTTTCATGTCTTTTTCATTATCTTGAATCAAGTAATGATAATAGACTTTGCTTTTCATTTCTCTTTTTGAAGGTTTGTACTGTCTAACAATTTCTTTAATTTCATCAATCATCTGTAAATCTTGAGCTTTAATACATATTCTTAGTAAAAGTGTCATTTTTCTTAGATAGTATTTCGATGATTCATCAATCTCTTTTAGAGCTAATGTACTATCATTGTATTTTTCTAGTTGATAAAGCAGTTCTGCATGAAGAATTTGGTAGTACTCATACATCTCTCCTTTTAGAAGACTTGATTTAATCGTCTTCAATATTTCATGAGCTTTACTAGGATTTTCTTTCATAATATTGTAAGTTTTGTTTAATGCTAAATTCATTATTCTGTCAACATTATGATATCTCGAGTAGATATTTACTGCATTGAAGTAATCCTCATTAGAACAATTTTTAATCATTAACCGTTGTTTGACATAGTAACTTAATTCGCTAAATAAAGCTGATAAGTAGTCATCACTCTTTGGTAATTTTTCATTAAGCAAAATTAACTCAAGTGCAGTTTTATACTTCTCATTCTCCATAAAATAAATGGCTGCAAAAAATAGATATAGTTTCAATTCAAAGTCACTCATATTATTTACAAGATGTTCTAGCATCATAACATATTGGTTATCATCATCAAGTTTAAAGTACACAATATAACCTAACTTACATAAGTTGATGACAAGATTATGTTCGATGTTCTTTATTTCCTCATATGTTGCTTCCATTAAATTATCATCCATAAAAAAATATGACTTTATAACTTTGTTTAGATATTCTTTTTCTTTTAGACTTTTTGAATATACAGCTTTATCAACATCAAGTTTCTCCATTATCTCATTTATATAAAAATCGTTTGGAACTATCTGATTATTCTCAATCTTAGAAAGATAACTAATACTACATATCCCATTAGATATTTCATCTTGTGTAACATTAAGTTCCTTTCTCTTTCTTTTTATAAATGATCCAATATCGGTATAATCGTTTTTATACTTGTATAGTTCTACTCTCTTATTAATTCTGTTTTTTAAACTTTGTATGCTCATTCCTTTCACCCTCTCTAGTAATATTTTATTAGAAAGGGTCGTCTATTTTTTCATTTTTGTATTGAAAAATATAAGATTTATCTAAACTTGATACAAAAACCGCACATATTAAGAGATATGTGCGGTTTTACTATGCTTATTTAAATTTTTTATAATTAATATTTTATCCTTTTTGACAAAAATGTCACTAAATATTAGGATATCTACAAAGATCTTGTAGTTTACAGTTCGAACATTTTGGATTTCTAGAAGTACAATGATATCTACCAAAGAAAATCATTTTGTGATGAGTATCCGACCATTTATCTTTTGGTATTTTTCTCATCAGTTTTTCTTCGACTTGGCGAACAGTGTCGTTTTGATATGCTAGTTTCAACCTTTTAGAAACGCGATCTACATGAGTATCAACAGCTATTCTAGGGACTTTGTACCAAACACTTAGAACTACATTTGCGGTTTTCCTTCCAACACCTGGTAAACTCTCAAGTTTTTCTTGGCTTGATGGGACGATTCCATTAAAATCTGTAATTAATTTTTGTGATAATGCTTTTAAATTTTTTGCTTTATTTTTATATAGTCCAATTCTTCGTAAGTCATTCTCAAGTTCGTTGATGTCTACATCTATGTAATCTTGTGGTTTATGGTATTTTTTAAATAAAGAATCAGTTAATAAATTAACTGATTTATCTGTTGTTTGAGCACTTAACATTACAGCTACAAGAAGTTCAAAACCATTAGTATGATTTAGTTCACACTGTGCGTTTGGGAACATTTCGTTTAGGACTTCTAGGACTGTATCTATTCTTGCCATATTTTTTTTAGATCCTTTATTAGTGTTGTTTGATTATATTTTCTTTTTGGTTCTTCATTGTCTTTATTTAGTAGTATACCATCAACATATTTAATTGTTAGTTTTCGAGCTTTTGATGCTTCGAATAAGGCATTTTTAATGTCCTCATATGTGTAATTATCTTCTGATAACCACTTTGATATTGTTTGGATATCTAGGACGCTCAGTGGTTTTCGAAACTCTGTTTCAAACATGTTTACTAAGCGCGATTCAACGTTTTTGTTTTCTTCGCTAGTTTCCATACTTTTTTCTTCGAAATCAGCTTTGAGAATTCTTTCAACTACGTAATCTAGATTGAAAGTTTCTGTTTCTTTCCCATTCCCATTTTTAACTAGTTCCATTTTCACATAGCCTTTTTCGATAAGGTTGTTTAATCTCTTTGATGTTGTAGCTGGTGAGATTGATAACATGTTGGATAATTTCTTTGGATGGATAAAAGTTATTTGTCGATTTAATAGGTAGTTGAGTTTAATTATTATAATTGCATCTGTTTCGTCTAAACCTATCTTGAAATAGTTATTTAATACTAGTTCTGAAAAGTCGACAATGTTTTTTCTGATTAATGATTTTATGTCTCTTATATCCATTTTCTCACCTCACTTGGAATTTAATTATACCATAAGAAAAGTAAAAAAAAAGACTATTTTTCAATAATCTTTTTTAGAATTTCATTGACCTAATTGCGAGCTTTTTTAGTGCCATTTCGGCTGCATTTTGCTCTGCTTCTTTTTTTGTTTTTCCCGAACCTTCACCCATTAATATTTGGTCCATATAGACTCTTGTAACAAATGTCTTATTATGAGAAGGTCCGATTTCATCTACAATACGGTATTCAAGAGTTCTCTTGTCTGATTGAACTAACTCTTGTAAGTATGATTTATAGTCAACGAAGTCGTCTTCTCTTTCCTCTTCAACAATTGGGATTACTACTTTGTTGAAGATTTTGTAGCACTCCTCTAACCCTTTATCCATATAAACGGCTCCAATTAGTGCTTCAAAAGCATCAGCTTGTAAAGCTATACGATTTCGACCACCTGATTTTTCTTCACCTTTTCCAAGTAGTAAATACTTGTTTAATTCACATTCTTTTGCATATTCAACAAGGGCACTCTCACACACATTTTTTGCACGATTTTTAGTTAGATTACCTTCGTTAAATTTAGGGAATCTAAGATATAGATATTTCCCCATCATTAAGTCAAGTACTGCATCACCGATAAACTCTAATCTTTCATTGCTTTCACAGTTATGTTCGTTTGCGTATGAAGAGTGTGTTAAAGCAGTTTTTAATAGTTCCTTATTATTAAAGTGTAGATTGAAATACTGTTCTAGTCTTTCCAATTATTCCATCTCACTTTCAATTGTTGTTTTTACTTTCTCTAATACTTCATTTCTAACAATTAAAGCGGCTTGTCTAATTCCATTATAGAATCCTACACTTCTTGAGGCACCTTGTGCTTTAACAACTACACCACGAAGTCCGTATATCATCGCACCGCCAATTTCTTCTGGCGCCATTTTTTTCTTGAATGATTTTAAATTTTTGGCAGAAAGAACCATTCCAATTTTTCCGAGCAATCCTTGTTTTAGTTCTGCTTTTAGCATTTTACCCATACCTTTTGCAGTACCTTCAACTGTTTTCATTACGATGTTCGCTGTGAAACCATCACTAATTAAGATATCGCATGGTGGGTCTAATACTTCTTTAGGTTCAACATTTCCAACAAAATTTAGGATTTTATCTTCTGTAAAGAGTTGAAATACTTCTTTATCTAATTGACGTCCTTTTCCTGCTTCTGTACCGATGTTTATCAGTCCTATTTTCGGTTCTTTTACACCTAAAACTTCTTTTGCATATATATGTGCAAAATATGCTTGTCCTAGCATGTTTTCTGGTTTAATCTCAATATTACCGCCAGCATCTAGAAGAATTGTACTGCCACCATTTATTGTAGGTATTAGGGGAGCAATTGCAGTCCTCTTCATGACTTTCATACGACCAACTAAGATGTGTGCACCAGCAATTAACGCTTGTGTTGCACCACTACTAACAATACAATCATTTTCTTTTGATCGTACACTTGATAACGCTAAAGCCATTGAACTTTTTCTATTGTTTCTAATAGCTCTAATTGGGTCTTTTTCACCCATATCAATAGTTCCTTCTGATTGAACTATCTTTATTCTTTCTTCTTTTGTTAAATATTTTCTGATCTCATTTTCATCACCATATAAGGTAATTTCAATATCACTAATGTTTTGAATAGCTAACATTGCACCTTCAACTTGTTCTTTAGGTGCGTAGTCACCACCCATTGCATCTACAGCAACTTTTATCATATTCTCACCTCTAGTCGAAGATATTATAACATAAAATGTTAATATTTGTAATAACAAGGACATTTTATAAGTATTTTGATTTATTTATCTTGATTTAGTCATATATGGTATAATAATTACTAGACAAAAGGGGGATTCTAGATGAGAAGAGTGTATACTATTTTATTAATATTGCTTCCTTTACTTTTAACTGGATGCAATGATGTTTCAAATCAAGAGGATTTATTGGTAAACAGCTTTAAATTGCCCGATATTGATCAGCAACACTTGGAAGTAGATGATGCTGTTGAGTATTTTCAAAAGCTTGAGGATATTGAAAACGCAATAACTTTTCACGATGTTTATCCTAAATCTATTTACGATAATTTACAGACTCGTTATTTAAATATGTCTTCAAATGGTTTTGGGATTAATGATTATGATTTATATGATCAAACTCTATTCTTTAAATATGAACCAATACAAGTGGCCTTTTCTGCTGTTGGTATTATTAGGAATTTTATCGATTTTGGTGATTTTACTGAAAATCTTGAAAGTAATTATTACGGGACTACTTGTATTACTTTTGCCAATGATAATTACCTTGAATACTCATGCTCTTCTGCAAATGAGGAAATCGTCTTAAAGTTAGTTGTTACAGATGATAATATTATTTATGATTATTATCGTCATAATGGCAGTACAACCACTTACTATAAGAATGATTTTAGTCAAGGCTTCTTACAAGTTCACATCTATAGTAATGACGAAACAAATCGTCACTCATATAGCTATAATTTCCTTGATTATAGTAAGAACTTGTATGAAGGTCTTTATATAAATAAAGATTCGACAGTTAACTATTATGTCAAAGACCTAGCAAATGGACTTTACATAAATTCAATGTCTTATTCTGATGGAACTACTATTGATATTGATTTTCTTAGTAATAATCATATTGAGCTTGGATATTTTGAATCAAGTAATAGTAGTGGTAATAGTTACAATATAAAGTATAACCTTAAAAATTTAACGGGTTGGGATTTTTATAAATCTGGAAATCTCTATTCTAATGATAATACGGTTTTAACGGATTATCTTGTTCATTATCACCCTGGTTTTGGTGATTTAGTATTAACAAATAGGTTAACTTCTTTTAGTGAAAGTGACTTTAATAATATTGATGGCTCAAATTACATTGGTCCGTTTACGTATCAAGATATTGTTACAGCTAAAGCTTTAGCTACTGAACAGTTAGAGAAATACTATCTTGAAGTTAGTGATGATGATACTTTCTATTATATTGATAGTGTTAGATACACTTTTGATGAACTTATTGCGTCGTATAAACAGTTAATTAATTATCCAAATTAAAAAGGAGCCAAGCTCCTTTTTTTTAGTCCATATTTGTTTTCTTAAGTACTGTTTTTAGATATTTAAAGAGTAGTTGGTACTCATGCTTATAGTAGTTATCATGATTAGTAAGAATCTCAAGAGCATCCTGTTTAGCTATTTCTAAGATATGAGCATCTTCTACGATGTTTGCCTTGGTAAACTTTAAATCACCGCTCTGTCTGAATCCAAAGAAATCACCAGGACCTCTTATTTTAAGGTCTTCTTCACTTAATAGGAATCCATCATCTGTTTTTTCCATGATTTCTAATCTTTCTTTAACTCCTTCATCTGCCTTATATATTAGTAAACAGTAACTTTGATATTTACTTCTACCGATTCTTCCTCGTAATTGATGGAGTTGTGACAATCCAAAACGATCACTATCTAAAACAATCATAAGTGTTGCGTTTGGTATATCAACTCCAACTTCAACTACAGTAGTTGAAACTAAGATATTAATTTTATTCTGTTCAAACATTTCCATTACTTTGTCTTTATCTTCTTGTTTTATTTTTGAATGAAGCATACCTACACTATACTCTTTGAAGTGTTTTTTCATTTCGCTAAAGACCTTTTGAGCATTGTTAAGATCCATTTTCTCAGATTCAAGAATCAATGGGGTCACTACAAACACTTGATGATTTTTACGAAGTTCTTCTTCAATCAACATATATACAAGATTCATTTCTTTATTTGAGAATAGTTTTGTTTCGACCTTTTTACGTGATTGGGGTTTCTCTTTTATTGTTGAAATATCCATATCACCAAATAATGATATAGCTAGTGTCCTAGGGATTGGGGTTGCTGACATATATAATACATCCGGATTATATCCTTTTTCACGTAATTTTTGCCTTTGATTAACTCCAAAACGATGTTGCTCATCTGTTATTACATATCCTAAGTTATTATATAACACATCTTTACTAAATAATGCATGCGTCCCAATTATAAGCGTTTGTGGATTACTTTTAATCTTCTCTAGTTGCTGTTTTCGTTCTTCTTTTGAGATTTTTCCTGACAGATATACTATTTCGTAATCGAAATTACTAAACAGTTTTCTCATCGTTTTATAGTGTTGCTTTGCGAGTATTTCAGTAGGAGCCATCATCGCTACTTGATATCCAGCATTTAATACTGCACATATTGTAATAGCGGCAACAACTGTTTTACCACTTCCTGTATCCCCCTGTATTAAGCGGTTCATTATGTATGGGGACTTGATATCTTTGATGATTTCATTTGTTACTCGCTTTTGGTCTTTTGTTAACTCAAAAGGTAGTTCTCTAATAAATCTTTTTACTTCGTTTATATCGTATTTTTTTACAATTGTTTTTTTAGATTTGTTCTTCAGTCTTAGATATTGCATCTTTAGTTCAAATTTAAATAGTTCCTCATATTTAATTCGTCTTGTAATTTTTTCAAGATCCTTCATAGATATTGGATTATGAACTATTTTTATTAGTTCTTGATGTGTAATTAGCTTATATTTTTTGATTAGTTCTTTTGGTAGGTCATCCTCAATTAAATACCCATACTCATCAATTGCTTTTCTAACTAGTTTATTGAACTGTAAGTCTGAAATTCCATCTATATTATATATAGGTTCAATTTCGTTCTTGAAATTATTTTTTAGTTTTAGTGTGGTTGCTGTGAAAGTGTACTTCGTTCTATCTATAGAACCTGTTAGAACAATATCTGTTCCAATATCGAGGATATTTCGAAGATATTCACGGTTAAAAATAGATACGCTAAATGTTCTGCCTTCTATTATCACTTTGAATGATAGTCTTGTAAAATTTTTTCTTATATATGCTACAACTGGCATTGTTGAGACTTTTCCTTCTAGTGTTACACGTACTCCATCTGCAGCATCTTTTAAGTTAGTTAGGTGATAAACTTCGTAACGATTTGGGAATTTGTTAATTAAATCAAAACAATCGTAAACTTGATTACGATTTAGTTTTTCTTTTAGTTTTGGTCCTATTCCTTTTATTGTTTCTAATAAACTCATAGATATCACCTTATCTATAGTAATTATACCATATTTTGGCATTAAAAAAAGGGTACTGATGTACCCTTTATTCTACTGCGATAATGTATGAATAAATATCTTGATTTCCTTCGATGATTTCAACTTCAACATCAGGATAGTGTGTATCTATTGAAAGTGATACTTCTTCTAATTCTTCAGGTGACACTGTTTTTCCATACATGATAGTTACTATTTCAGATTCCTCATCAACTAACATCTTAACTAGGTCTAAAACAGTACTTTTTCTATCTGTGTTTGAAGTGATGATTTCACCATTAGCGATTCCAATGAATTCATCTTTTTTGATTTCAACACCTTTGTACTCTGTATCGCGAACTGCGTATGTTACTTCACCAGTTTTTACATTAGCGATTAGTTCTTCCATTTCAGCAACGTTTTCTTCTAAATCTTGGTTAGCATCAAACATTGTTAAAGAAGCATATCCTTGTGCAATTGTTTTAGCATGTAAAACTGTTACACTACGATCTTCCATATATTTAGCAGCGTGTTCTGCACTTAATAATACGTTTCCATTATTTGGAATAATGATAACGTGATCACATTTTAAGTTTTCAACGGCTGTAATGAAATCTTCAGTTGAAGGATTCATTGTTTGTCCACCATCAATTATGCAACTAACACCCATTTCTTTGAATGTTGCTTTTAATCCTTCACCATTCACAACAGAGATGATACCATATTTGGTATGAGGTTTCTCATATTGTCCGTGATCGTGACCACAATCTTCACCGTGATCTGTATGTAATAACGTCTCACTGTGTTGTAGACTCATATTTTCAATTTTTAATGTGGCAAAGTTTCCATATTGTTGTCCGAAGTTAAGAACATCTCCAGGAGTTTGTGTATGGATGTGAACTTTACACATTTCTTCATCGCTTACTACTACTAAGCTGTCTCCAAAACGAGAAATACGTTTTGTAAACTTATCTCTATTGAACTTAGCTCCATCTTTTAATTGAACGATAAATTCAGTACAGTATCCAAAATCTGCTCCTTCTTCAAATGTACCAATTTCTTGTGATACGCTTTGAACAGTTGCAAATTTAGAATCTTCAAGAATTTCTCCTTCAAGTGCTAAGATGATTCCATCAATAATTACGTTAAATCCTGCTCCTCCAGAATCTATTACTCCTGCTTCTTTTAATACAGGTAATAAATCTGGTGTACGATCTAGTGATTCGTACGCTTCCTTTACATATACTTGCATAATATCATATAGACCTGTTTCAGCATCTACTTCTTTTAATGCTAGTTCAGCAGCTTCTCGTGCAACAGTTAGAATAGTTCCTTCTACTGGATTAATTACTGCACCATATGCTTTTTTTACACCTTCAACTAGTCCCTCAACAAATTCAGTTACTGTTGCTGTTTCTTTCCCTTTAAATACAGTTGCGAATCCGCTAAATAATTGCGATAAGATTACACCACTGTTTCCTCTTGCTCCCATTAATAATCCTCTAGATAGTTTTTTAGCCACTCTATCAGCTGATTCATCCTCTAAATCCTTAATTGCTTTAATTCCGCTCATCATAGTTGATTGCATATTACTTCCAGTATCTCCATCAGGTACCGGGAATACATTCAGTTCATTGATTCTTTGATGATCATTTCTTAGTGCAATAGTTCCATTCGTGATTAAAGTTTTTAGTAAATTACCATCTATTACAGTTGGGTTCATTATAACTCCTCCATATATTTTTTATATATTTTAACATTTATCGAAATGTATACTTTTATATTTGACTTTGATTATTTTATCACAATATGAATGATAATGCAAGATTTTAGAATTTCCTTTTAATAAGCCGAGAACATATGAAAATACACTCATATTTTGATATTCAAACCACTGTGCTATTCATATAAGATTTCAAAGAAGAAATCTATAAAACGACTTTTTTTTAGAAATTTCGGTTTTTCGCTTGATTTTTACCATTAATATGATAAAATTATAAATGCTTGAAAATCCGTAAGATTGGAGGTAATGAATATGGCAAGAGAATGTTACGCAACTAAAAAAAGAGGTATGAGTGGTAATAACCGTTCACACGGAATGAATGCAACTAGAAGAAAATGGAAGGCTAACCTTCAAAAAGTAAGAATTATCGATGAAGACGGAAACGTTAAAAAAGCATTAGTTTCAGCTAGAGCACTACGTAGTGGTTTAGTTAAACGCGCATAAACTTAGTATTTTATAGCCGAGTTTATCGGCTTTTTTTATGGAATATCTAGAATTTCCCTTTCTTTGAAAAGAAAAAGCACTCAACTGAGTGCTTTTTTCTTATTCATTTTGATGTACTACTAGAAGTAAACCTTCTGTAAAAGAAACAGTTCCTCGCCCCTCATTTGAGATGCATAGTGGATTATATGAATCCACATCAGTTTCTTCTAATTCATATTTAAAGTCTCTTAGAGACAGTTTTTGCACGTCTTCTATCGCAAAGAATGATATATACTTACTATCATTATCAATTAAGTACTCTCCTGGATCTAAGGTGTAAATAATTTCGTTGGTAGTAACTATTTTGATGTTACCAAGTTTAAGAAGGTTAATGTTGGCATATGTATGATCGAATCTTCTACCAATACCTCCATAAATAATTATCTCATCATAGCCTCTTTTGATAGCTTCTTTGACTGCAAGATATGTATCGGTATAGTCTTTACTAGTACTGTATTTAAGAATTTCATCACAGTAATCTTCAATATACTCAACAGTCATTTTCCCAACACTATCAAAATCTCCTAAAGCAAGATTAAAATGAAAATCATTTTCAGCTAACATCCTAGCACCTTGATCAGCACCAATAATGAAGTCGTCTTTCTCTTTAGTGAAAATGTCGTTTAAGTCATAATTAGATGGCCCAGTTACAATTTTACACTTCATCGTAAACTATTTATTCTCTCTTCAGGATTTTCACTATTAAACACATATGAACCAGCAACTAAAACGTCAGCTCCTGCTTCAAGACATTTTCTTCCTGTTGTCTCATTAATACCACCGTCAACGACAATTAGTAAATCTTCATTATATTGATTACGATATTTAGAAATACCTTGAATTTTGTCTAAGGCATTATCCATGAATTTTTGACCACCAAACCCTGGTTCAACACTCATTACTAATACTTGGTCAATATGTTTGATTATGTTTTCAATTTTTTTGATATCTGTACTTGGTTTGATTGATATACCAACTTTGACATTAAGTTTTCGTAACATTTCGATTATCATCATTGGATCTTCTACTGCTTCTAAATGAAATGTTATTCTGTCACTTCCTGCTTTCACAAATTCTGTTGCATATTTCATTGGATTAGATATCATCAAATGTGTATCTAGTACTTGTTTTGTATAACCTCTTAATCCTTTAACAACAACAGGACCAATTGATATATTTGGCACAAAATGGCCATCCATAATATCAACATGCAACCACTCTGCAGATGATACTCTTTTTATTGATTTTTCTAAGTTACCGAAATCGGCTGATAAAATTGATGGAGCTACTATCATATGTTTCACCTCTAATATTTTGGTTTTTGATTTTTTATTTCTTCATAAATCATTTTGTAATTTTCATATCTTGATGGTAGGATATTACCATTATCCACTTCAACTTTAACCTTACATTTTGGTTCATTAAAATGTGTACATCCTCGAAACTTACATAAATGAGATATTTCGAAGAAGTCAATAAAGTTCATTGGGACATTCTCTAAAGCAATATCATAGAAATCAAGTTTACTAAACCCTGGCGTATCAGCTACTAATCCACCATGAATCGGCAGCAACTCGCTATGTCTAGTTGTATGTTTTCCTCGTCCTAAAGCTTTTGATATTTCGTTAGTCTCTAAATTAAAGTCAGGATTTATTGCATTGAGGAGACTGCTTTTCCCAGCTCCTGTTTGTCCTGCAAAGACACTAATTTTATCTGTAAACAAATCATTTAACTCTAGTACGTTTTCTTTTGTTTTACTACTTAAATATACTACTTGATAGAATGATTCATAGTAATCCATTTTATTCTTCAAGTTTTGTAGTTCCTCTTTTGTTAATAAATCGATTTTAGTTATCACAATAACAGGAGTAATATCTTCATTTTCAATAAGCATTAGAAAACGATCTAACAGATTGAAACTGAAGTTTGGTTCTTTAGCACTATTGATTAATATTGCTTGATCAACATTTGCCACAGGGGGTCTAACTAAGTTATTTTTTCGATTTAGAACCTCTTTGATAAACTCATGATCAAACATAACAATATCGCCTACTTTTGGACTTTCTTTGATATGTCTAAACTTCCCACGAGCCTTTAGCTTGTGAGATTTGTTGTTTTTATCTAGTACTGTGTATAAACCACCTATTAATTTTGTTATTCGTCCTTTTTCCAAATAAACACTCCTATCTTTTTTTAACTATTCATATTATATCACAGAACTACAAAATGGCTTACAAATTTGTAAGCCATTTTCTTATACTTGATACATTTTCATTGCTTCTTGTAGTGCTACTTTTGATAATCTTCTTTTTGCTGCAAATGCCCCAAAGTAGAAAATAACCAAATAGATAGCAATACTTAATAATCCATGCCACCATGAGAATTTTAGAGGTAGCAATATATTGTAATACTGTCCCATCATAGATTCCATTAGATAGAAGGAAACAATAGCAATAGGTATACATATAACAAATACGATAACACCGTATAAACTGTACCCTCCTAGAATCATTTTGTTGATTTCTCTTTCATTAAATCCTATGACTTTAAATAATGAGATATTGTAGAAGTTATCTTCAATTGTCATTACTGTTAAGATATAAATGATAATTGCGCCAATAACGATACTAGAAACTGTCATTATTAATATGAATAAACTGAAGAACTCTTGCATTGAATCTGCTTGTTCAATGATATCCTGAATACTAATTACTACTAAGTAATCATCACTATTTAGCTCTGTTGTTGAGTACACTGCATTATAGTAATTTTGGTTTCCTGTAAGTATTTGTGATAAATCCTGAATGTTAAGATATGCTTTTGCACCACTATACTCGTATGATATTCCAACAATTTCAACTATAGATTCTTCATCTCCGATTTCGATAAGAACTTTATCACCTATATTGAATCCTTTTAGTACTTTTAGGGACTCGGTAATTATTAGTCCATCATCCAGTTTGCTTGTTATATCTTTACCCTTTTCGTTTAGAAGGGGATGAATGGTTGAATCTGATTGTAATCCCGTAAGTATTACATCCTCATCATCCATTAGTGCACTTGGTAGTTCAATAACTTTCTCCATATCATCAGTAACATTACATGGTTCGAAGTTCTCACAGTACCCAATATATTCATGATTGGTATTATCGTAATAGTCATATAACATTCTATCAAATATACCGTTCATTGAGAAACTGAATAAGATTAGAAATGCTGCATAGAACATCCCTACTAAGAAGACAAGGAATTTTACGATGTTACGGTATAGTAGTAAGTGTTTTAATTTTGATGTAACTTTTATTTTTTTGAAATATTTGGATACTTTTTTGGTAATGAAGTTATTGCTTGAAGTTACTTCTGGATTTAATAGTGTTACTGGTTTTTGATTAAGTAATCTGCGAACAATCAAGAAACTAACACCAACTATAAATCCAAATGGTACTATAACAGCAATAACAAAAGTTGTTATTGATTGTTCTATTGGGTTACTCGGTAATAGATAGAATGACATAAAGATGTCTTTGAATGGTGTTGCCGCAAGTAATCCTAAATAGTAACCGATAAAGATTGTTGGTAGTGCCATGATTGCTATAAATAAGATATAAGGAAGTGTAATTTGGGTATTTGTGTAACCTAATGATTTTAGGATACCAATTGGTCCTCGTTGTGAATGTAATACTCGAGATACCATTATTCCTACTATCATTAATGCAATTGATGCGATTAGTAAACTAAGAAAAATACCATATGCTCTTCCGCCACTTAATTCAGCGTAGATTGCTCCACTTCTTGTGTTGTTCTCTGTTAATAAAATATTAGTTATAAAGTCAAGATCATCTTGATTTTTATAATTGTCAATAACGTTTTTTTCGAACAAATCGTTGTTCATATTGCTTTTAAAAACACCAGCTATTTCAAACATAATACTTTCTTCAAGATTCTCAAATTCTTCGTCACTAAGTAAACCAATTGTTTGTGTTTGATTATCAAGAATGAAATCAGCTCCAAACATTGGTAAATTATAATCAGGGAATAAGACAAAACCACTTATAGTATAGTCTTTCCCTTTCACTGTTAGGGTATCACCTATTTTAAGACTATTCTTTACAGCAAATGTTTCAGCTACTGCTATTTCAGAATCGTTTGTTGGGGCGATTCCACTTACAAAGAAGCTAGTATTGATTTCTTCTGAATCTTTTAAAAATCTGATACGAAATGATTCATCATTATTTGAGAAGTATACGTCTTTTGATTCACGTACTTCAATATCTACATCTTGATATATTGATGTAAACTGATTAACTCTATTATCTAAAATGTTGTAGTAACAAGTCTCATCAACATTTTTAAGTCCACTCAGTGTAAATGGCCAGTTTTCGAGTGGTAATGCTGCAACTGTTGGACAGTTTGATGCAATATATATTACTTCATCTTCAAGGATTATATCAAGCATACTAGCTGCGAAATCCTCTTGATTTGATTCCTCAAAGTAATTTTCTGTAGGTTCCATTACCCCAGCTATCGCATACTCCATTACAGTATAAATAAAACTGCTTAAGATAATTATTACGCCAAGTAAAACTAATTGAAGGTATTGTTTTTGTAGTGTTCTAAATACATTCTTAAATAACATATTTATCCCCAAATAATTTCTGAAGCTCGTTTTTTATCTTCATTATTAATTATTTCTACAATTTCTCCACTGTTTAGTTTTACAATACGATCAGCCATAACTCCAATGCTAGGGTTGTGAGTAATTAATACTACAGTAGTATTATATGTCTCATTTAGTTTTTGGATAACTCCTAATATCTCTTTTGCATTTTCTTCATCTAGTGCTCCTGTAGGTTCATCACAAAACATGATTTTAGGTTTCTTCACTACCGCTCTTGCGATACTGACACGTTGTTGTTCTCCACCGCTTAACTGGTAGGGGTACTTATCAATGTTATGTGTTAATCCAACTTGTTCTACAATATCTTCAACTTCAAAAGGATCAACTCCAACTTCTTTTCCAATTTCAACATTCTCACGAACACTTAGAGTCTGAAGTAAATTATATTGCTGAAAGATAAATCCTAGATTATCTCTTCTGAATTTTGTTAGTTGTTTTCCATTCATATCACTGATAACATCTTTATCAATGATGATTTTACCACTAGATGGATTATCTAAACCACTACAAACATTTAGCATTGTACTTTTACCACTACCTGATGGCCCTAATAGTACAATTACTTCACCATCTTTAATTTCTAAATCTACATCTTTCAAAGCGATTGTTTCAACTTCACCTGTTGTATATATTTTTGTGACTTTCTCTAATTTAATTCCCATTATTTTCCTCCTTTATATATCCATTTACTAAAATATCGATTTTTTTTCTAATATTTACAAGCATTACTTCTTTCTTGATTGTTGTATCGTAAACATATAGTAATAACTCATATCCGATAATACTGAACAGTATTTCAGCGAATAATTCTGAATCTACTTCACAAAGAATGTTTTTGTCAATAAGGCGACTTGTATATGAAGCCATATCCCTAATAAACTTAAAATCATACTCCATTAGTTTTCTAAACTTGTCCGGTTTTCTTTTTGCCATTCGAACTGTTGCGATTGTTAGTTCCCCCATTATACCACGGGGAATTTTTAACATCATCTTTAATGTTAATTGAAATTCATTAAGAAGTATTTCACTAACGTTTTCTCCTACTTGAAACGTTTCAGGTCGATTGCTAATATATTGTTGATAATCATCGCCAAATGCTTCAAAGAAAATCTCTGTCTTTGAATCAAAATAGTTAAAAAGGGTTCCTTCTGCGATTCCTACTTCTTTAGCTATTAGTTTTGTTGAGGTTTTATCAAAACCTAGTTCTTCAAATTTTGCTCTTGATACCTCTTTTATTTTTTGTCTTATTTCTTCTTGCTTTTCTTTACTGATTCGAGCCATTTTTACCTCCTTTTTAATATGAGTCCACTTATATGAGTGTACTCATATTATAAGGTCTTGACTAAAAATAGTCAAATAAAAACGAGTAAAATTAATTACTCGTTTATTTTTTTACTGCGTAATTGTCCACATGCAGCGTCTATGTCGCCACCCTTTTCTCTTCTTAGTGTAGCGGTAATTCCTCTATCTAATAATCGTTTATGGAATTTAATGGCCTGTTCTTCACTGGAACCATCATAACTAAACTCCTGTACACTATTATATCTAATAAGATTCACATAACAGTTTAATCCTCGTAATAGATTACTAAGTTCATCAGCATGCCATAGTTCATCATTTACACCTTTTAATAAGATGTATTCAAAGGTAATTCTTCTATTTGTTTTTTCAACATATTCTCTGGCACTATCAATTACTTCTTGAATTGGATATACGTTGTTTATTTTCATAATACTACTTCTTACTACGTCATTAGGAGCATGAAGGCTTATAGCTAAGTTTACTTGCTTTGTCTCTTTACTAAAGTCCTTTATTTTTGGTACAATTCCGCTTGTTGATACAGTAATATGTCGTGCTCCAATTTCTAGACCATATGGGTTGTTAATAATATCAATAAACTTCATTGTATTGTTATAGTTATCAAATGGTTCTCCAATCCCCATTACTACTACGTGACTTACTCTTTCTCTTGTAATTTCACTTACTTTTAAAACTTGTAATACTATTTCATATGCTTGCAAATCTCGTTTCTTTTTCTGTAGTCCTGATGCACAAAATGTACATCCAATATTACATCCTAATTGTGTTGTTACACAAACACTATTTCCATAGTTATGTTTCATTAGAACTGTTTCAATATGATTACCATCTTCAAGTTCAAACAAAAACTTCTCCGTACCATCACTACTTTTTTGGTGTGATGTTATTGCTAGTTGTTCAAATTTAAAGTTTTCACTTAAAAATATTCGCAACTTTTTACTAAGGTTACTCATCTCTTCATAATTAAAAACTCTTTTTTTATATATCCACTCGTAGATTTGTCTTGCATTAAATTTCTTAAACCCATTTTTTACTAGTTCTACACTTAAATCATCAAGTGTATAATTGAAAATATTTTTCATCTAATCACCTATTTTTCTATACCTAACTCGTACTCTAAACTTGTTATAAATTGCTGTCTTTTTGCATATAATTCTTTAAACATTTTTTTCGTTTCATCAAAATGTAATCTTGTTAGTTCTTGATCTAAATTACTATTATACTTTATCATTCGTGAATATGCACTATAATATGAATATTCTTCATTTTGTGCTTCTCCTAAGATATCTAAAACAATTGATGAAGCTCCCACTTCATCTAATAAATCAGCATCTTGCAAGATATAAGTTTCTAACCCTAGTCCTTCCTTTTTACGGGCATTGTGATATAGTATTCCTTCTAAGATTTTATCTTTCTGGATATCAGTTATATCCAACTTATCAACAAACTTTTTGGATAAATCATACGATACTTCTGCATGGTTTCTTTTCCCATCCCATCCGATATCATGAAGTAACGCAGCGATTTGAAGTACTGTAATATCTCCACCTAGTAATGGTTGAACTCGTTCAACCCACATCAAGATTCGCAAAGTATGATGATAGCGAGATCTAAAGTTATAGTTTGGTCTTTCTAATTTATCAATATTACTTTTAGCAAAGTTTTTCACTTTATCTAAATTAACCATAGTAACACCCCATTTATTTGTCAAAACTATTATACCATTATTTTAGGAAAACTAAAGGAAAAGCATCTTTAGTCTTTTTTTGAGTAATCTGTTATAATGTTTCTATATATATATATTAGAAAAGGAGATTCCTATGAAAGCAATTATATATCACTCAATGAGCAAACATGGCAGATCCAAAAAGATAGCAAATGAAATTGATGGCGATCACTTTCAAATAATACCAACAAGAAAACCGATTAAGTTTATACCTTTTCAAATGATTTATTATGGATATTTAACAGTTTTAAACAAAGAAGCACCTATTAATAAGATTGACATCGACTTTGATAAGTACGATGAGATTGTTTTAGTATCTCCAGTATGGGCTGGTCGTGCCAATGCTTATATGAGACAGTTTTTGAAGGAATATGAGTTTCATGGTAAAAAGGTTTCTATTATTGGAAGTTGCGATGGTGGATACGACAAGTATTTCGCTAGTTTTAAAGGTTTAATTGATGGATGTAATGATATTATTGAAAGAAGTGTGTATGTCAAAGGTATTAAGGTAAACTAAAAAGGCTCATTGAGCCTTTTTTTTATTCTACAAACCAACTAATTCCAAAACCTTTTTTTCCACAATGAATTGTCATTACAGGTCCTAAGAGATCTGTTGATGTTATTGTAGCTTGTGGATATTTATCTTCAATAACTTTTTTTAGTGCTAAACCACTACTTTCACTATTAGTATTCGTAATGTAGACGTGTAGTTTTGAGTAGCCTTTGAGTGACTCATCTATTTTGTCTGTAATCAGTTTGAAAACTTTATTATATGTTCTTTCTGTTTTTGCGAGAATGAGTTTTCCATCGATCATTTCAACAATTGGTTTGACTCTTAATACTGTTCCAACTAATGCTCGTGCAGTTGACAATCTTCCTCCTTTTACTAACGAAAATAGATTTTCCATTGTGAAAATAAGGGTATGATTTTCAATCACCTTATTTAGTCTTTCAATAATATACTCCTCATCTTTACCAGCTTTTATCATGTCTATTAACTGATATGTTATCATTTCATTTCCATATGCTGAAGAGTTTGTGTCAAAACAAAAAACATTTTCTGGGTTATCTAGCATATTTCTTGCTAATAATGAACTTTGATAAGTACCGCTTAGTTCTTTTGATAGTCCGACATAAAACACTTTTGTGTATCCTTTGTCGAGAAACTCGTTGTAAGCTTCTAGAAATTTTCCAGGTGCTGGTTGACTTGTATGAAATGATCTCCCTTTATCAATTTCACTTTGGATAAATTCTCTAGTGACTTCACTTTCTTTATATGTTTTGTCTGTTTCATCTGTTACATTTAATGAGACAACTTTAATATTGTTGTCTTCTAATACTTTTTTAGGTAGATATACTGTACTATCTACTATTATTCCATACTTATTCATTTAGTTCCTCCAATTAAATAGCATTAAAACTATTATACTACATTTTGAGTGTTTTTATGATATTTTATTAAAAAAGCACTGGCTTAGCCAGTGCTTTTTGTTATTCTTCTAATAACTCGTATACATTTTCTTCATTTTGTTTTTTTAATGTGAATAAATGTATGTGATATTTATATATCAACCTTCCAACTAAGCTGTTCGGATCTAGTTGTTTAAATTCTTTATATGCTAATGAATTTTCAAACAACATAATTGCAGGAACTATTGCATCCTTAGTATGATTATACTTAAATTGATTTGTTTTTGCGGCATTATATTCTCTAATTAATCTCTTTCTTGAAATCATATTTAACTGTGATACTAATTCCATTACTGTTTTAAAGATAGAATCTTCTGAATCAGCTGGTTTAGCGTTTATTAAATATAATTTATCCATTGTTTCAGTAATTAAACTAATCGGTGTTATCTCAATTTTAGCGCATGGTCCTTCTACGCATCTTTTTACTGGTACGTTGTAATCAACAACACGTCCAATACTGTAATCCAAATCACCAGGTTTCCCTGCTCTGTTGATCAAATACATTTGACCTACAAAACCATCTTCTTCTCCTTTGTGTTCTTCAATTGCATAACCGCTATGAGTTTGTACTAATTCATCTCGGTATTGCTTAAATGCAATTCTTGATAAGTCTACTCTTTGTTTAATGATTTCTTGTTGTAAAAGTACTTCATCTTCTTTATCACCTAAACGTGAGTAGATTTCGTACAGTTTGATGTCGTCCTCTTTAAACTTCATTTTTATCACCTACCATTATTTTTTTGTGAAAAAAGGATTGTTAATTAGTTATGTCTTTATTATACCACAAACGTTTACATTTCTATTTTTCAAATTGATTTTTTTTGTGTTTTTTCGCTTAATTATAAACACTATGAAAAAGACAATAGTTATTCAACTACTGTCTCTGATGTTTTATTTTTTTTGAGTGTTACTCCATCTAGTATTTTTCCTAACAACATAACTGCTAATGTTATCATCAAGAATAGGAATGAGTAATCCTTTAACATTGCCCCATAAATTATTACTAATGCACCTATCAAAGCTAGTCCCGGAATGATAAATCTTTTGAATATTCCTAGATCTTTGAATGTTCTCATTATCCATATATATATTAATATATATACAAAGTATAAGACTGCTATTGGTAGTTCTGATGTATCAAAGAATCTTTCAACACCATACCATCCTTGGAAATTACCAAACCAAACAACTAGCCAGACAATAGTTATAAACCCTCCAAATAAAGTACTTGCTTTTGGTACATTATTTTTATCATCTACTTCACTAAATATTTCTGGAAATGGTCCTCGGTTTCTGTAAGCTAAACTGTACATCCCTCTTGAAGTCCCTAAGAACAATCCGTTAAGAGTTCCTAAACATGAAACAATTACAAAAACTGTCAGCATTGTTCCTGCAAAATTACCAAAAAGTTGTTGAACAGCTAATGTAACTGCATGATCTCCTTCTTGAATAAACACAGAATTACTTATTGTCCCAGATAACCCTAGGTAATATGTTAAGTAAACAACCATAATAATTAAACTACCAAAGATAAATGCTTTTGGTAAATTCTTTTTTGAATCTTTAATTTCAGCATTTAAACTGGTTGCAACTACCCAACCTTCATATGCAAAAGCTGTTGACAAGATTGCAGCTGATAATCCACCACCTGTAACGCCGTCTGCAGCTACTTTGAAGTTTTCAACTGTCATACCATTTGATAACCCAATTACAGTTCCAATGACGGCTACTAACACTAATGGAACTAATTTAAATACTGTTGTACTTACTTGAAATTTACCTGCTAAAACTGGAGCAAAGTAGTTCATTATGAAAATAGTAGAGAAATAAATTAAGGTACAATACCAGACAGCATTTCCTTCTAATCCTAATAAACTTACCGTGTATAATCCAGCTACCCAAGCTAGAACACCTGTTAAAGTTGGATAATAAATTATTGTTTGAAACCATCCCACATAATATCCAGCATTCTTTCCATATCCTGCTTCTGTATAATCTACTAGGCCATTAACTTCACTTATTTTAGATGCAACTAAACTAAATGAGTATCCACCAAGTAACATTATTAATCCCCCGATTAACCAAGCTAATAATGCTAATCCGAGATTACCTCCGGATGCAGTTAAGACATCATCTGCTTTAAAAAATACTCCACTTCCTATTGCTATTCCAACTACCATTGCGATTGCTGTAAATAGACCGTACTTTGGTTTTAAATCCTTCACCATTTTCACCTCTTTTTTAGTATATTGTGAAAAGTATAACGAAGAACAATAGTAATTACAACACTTTTAAGAGCTAAAGCGTTTTCTTTTACTTAGGACAAAAAAAAAGTGGCTTGAAAGCCACTAAAAATGGTGCATTTTTTACGAATTTCATTCATTTAGGAAATCCAATATCTTTACTATTACTAGGTTTTGTTGGGTTATTGTTGAAATTTCGGCTTCGCCATCACCCTTTTGATGTCCATACCATCCAAACTGAGCGTGATTACCTCCAATGATGTTAAAGATTTCATTATCATCATTAACATATTTCAAACTATCATCAAATGCTTCAGGATCCATCCCTAAATCATGTTCTGCTGAAATCATTAGTGTTTCTTTGTCCTGTAAATCTTTAATAGGATAACTACCAAGCATAATAACTTGTGTAATCTCTTTATGTTTACCGGCAAACATACTACCTACAACTCCTCCTAATGAATGTCCTATTACAACATTTTCAAGGTCATTACTGATAAACCTTTTGGGGTAATTAGGAGTTAGAATTGCGAGATTAAAGAAAGTTTTAAAGATTGTAACATTATATCCTTCTTTAGCAATTCCTGCTGCTAGATATTTGTAACTGTCAGGTGTTACTAATCCACCTGGTATAAAGATAATGTTTTTTTGAGGGTTTTCTACTGTAAAGCGTATTTCATCTCTATCCTCATAGATAGTAACGTCTTCAAGGTTAAGTGTTTCAAGCGCATCATCCATTTCATCTAATGCGGTATAAGGATTTCTTGAATAAACAACAAGTGCAATAAAAAGAATCACAGTAATAATAGTTAATGCCATTACTGTGTTTTTTAGTATTTTAAGTGATTTCCGTTTTTTCATGTTGAATCATCCTATCTTTTAGATTAAGAAATCTTTAATGTAGTTCTCCACAATCTCTTTTTTATAGATCTGTTTGAGACCTCTTATTATAACATTGATATATTTTATTCCTGGTTTATTATCTTCTAATCTTCCACTATTCGTTATTGTATATACTTCTTTTCCATCAATATCACCTAATTTATGGAGTTTATTATACCAATTAGGATGATCTCCTTCTTGCTGATGAACTTCATGAAGTTGGCTTTTGGTAATTAGATATGCTCTCCCTAATGAATGTCCTGGTTTAGTTATATCTAGGAATGCTACTCCTTCATTGTTCCACTTTGATGATTTATTAGCAAAGTATATACTATGGTTTATCTCATAAGGAATACTAGATTTGGGTAGTGATTTATTTGTACAACCTATTTGACTTATTTCAAGTTCTTTGTTGTAACCACCTTTGATATACACGATAAATCTTTCATATAGAGTGTTACTTCCATAACTTACATAATAGACTAATTCTTCTTTTTCCATATTACTCTCCTATTTAGATTCTTGTATATCTTTTTTCACCTAAGGCAAACTTGTTATCGATGGTTATTGTATCACCGTCTTTTGTTTTGATTGTTCCTGATATTTTACCAAATGCAAGGATGTAATCTAGTTTTACAGCAAGTAAGTTAAAATATACTTGATGTTTGTTTAATTGTGTAAAGGTTAAATCTACGTTGTTATTTTCATCTGTTATATGCCATTTATTGTCTTGTCTTAGAAATTTAACTAATGGTAAGGTGTGATATTCACCCTCCAACCAATATCCGTTCTCATTATAAATATGGGGCTCATCAACCTTATAAAATGATGTGAGATTAATACCAAACTTTGCTTTTTTATTACGATATTCAATGTCATGCATTGTTGTTACCCAATCATATCCTGAATTATAAGGGTAATAACCTCGATGATCATCGATGATGGCAATATGTTTTTTTGAGAATGAGATTTTTTTGCCATTAAATTTTATTATTCCTTCTGGTATTAATAAATCTTTTTCGGTATATAAAGGGTTTTTGGTAGTTAATGGTATGCAAACAACTGAAGGGTCTGCTACTCTAGTAATTTTAATATCAATTTCTAATGTTTTATTTCCTTTTATACAACTACCTTGTATTTCACTATATCCTTTATCTAGATTGTTAATGATTCTTAGTTTATTTGTTTTTGTGTTTCTTTCGTATACATTATTATGATATAAATTGTCAGCTGTTTGAGATTTTTTAACAAACAATGATTTTGAACCAAAATCATGAAGTTCATTATTTTTTATATCGTAAAGTTGAATTAGGTTGAAGTTAAGTGGTCCGTTTTTGAATACTGCTGCAATTAGAAAGAAGTCGTCATTGAGGATTTCAACTGCTTCCCATTCCGTTAGTCTCATTTTTTTAATGAACTTTGAGAAAAACTTTCTTTTGTAATTAAGTAAATTAAAACTATCGAATGAATCTTTAAATGTTCCGTAGTTACATGTCCCATCATCATTGACTAGTGATTTAGGTGTATCAATTGCTGTTCTTTGATAGTGTTTTTCTTCACTCATATCCGTATCCCCTTTATTTTAGTAATAGTTTTGTTATTTTTTCTTTTTTCTTATTGTATGGAGCATATCGTGCTGGAACATCAATTAGAGTCGATTTCTTTAAAATACTTCGATAGTGACTAAATGTATCAAAACTAGCTTTCCCATGGTAAGATCCCATACCACTTTCACCAACACCACCGAATGGTAGATAGTCACTTGCGATATGATTTAATGTATCGTTAATACATCCCCCACCAAAGTTACATTCACTCATAACTTTACTTTCTGTTATTCGATTACTTGTAAATAAGTAAAGTGCTAATGGATTGGGATTTGTGTTGATATAGTCTATAACTTCTTCAATATCAGTAAATGTTAGAATTGGGAGAATAGGTCCAAATATTTCTTCTTGCATAATTTTGCTACTAAAGCTTATATCATCTAATACTGTTGGCTCTATGCACTTGATCTGGCGATTAACTTTACCCCCGATAACTGCATTTTCTCCTTCGATTAAACTTAATAATCTATTATAGTGTCTTTCATTAATTATTTTTCCATAGCTTTCAGATTCAAGAGGACTTTCCCCAAAAAATTCCGTAATTGCTTCTTGGAAATATGTTAAGAACTCATCTTTTCTTGATTCATGAATGTATAGATAATCAGGAGCAATACATGTTTGTCCTGAATTTAGATACTTCCCAAACGCTATCCTTTTAGCAGCAACTTTGATATTAGCATCTTTATCAACTATTACAGGACTTTTACCACCTAATTCTAAGCTGATTGGAGTTAGGTTTTTACTTGCTTTCTCCATCACTATTTTTCCTACATTAGTACTTCCTGTAAAGAAAATGTAATCAAGTTTTTGATCTAGTAATTCTTGATTCTCCTTAATCCCACCTTCAATTACTGTAATGTACTCTTGAGGATAAATACTACATAACATATTTTTAAGAACACGGCTTGTATTGACGCTATATTCACTCGGTTTCAAAATGACTGTATTCCCCGCAGCTATCGCTCCAATTAGTGGCCCTAAAGATAGGTTAACCGGATAGTTCCAAGGACTAATAATCAGTGCTACACCATAAGGGTGAGGTGATATAAAACTTTTAGCAGGAAAATCAGCGAGATGGGTTTTCACATTTTTATTTCTCATAAATTTCTTTAATTTTTTTTCAATGTATGTTAGTTCTTTTAATACGATACCTATTTCTGACATGTAGCTTTCGGTTGAATTTTTACCGAGGTCTTTCATTAAAGCATCCTTAAGGTTTTCTTCATTGTTAAGAATACCTTGTCGAAGTTTGTTTAAAGCTTCTTTTCTAAAGTCATACTCTAGTGTTTGTTTTTTTCGAAAAAAGTTTCTTTGATTGGTAACTATTGTCTGGATGTCCATAATATCACTCCTATACTGTCTTCCAATAATTATTATATCACAAATCGTTTTATCAGTTATGTTTATTTAGTGAGAATTATGCTTATTTTAGGGTAAAATAATGTATTTTTGATTAATATAGACATATTAAAAGTAAACTGATAAAATTATATAGTAACGGACTTTTTTTATGCACTTATAGGGAGGTACTTATGGAAAAGAAGGAGTCACATGTTTTATCCAAATTTTTGGTTATTTTTTTAGGGATTAGTACTATTCTCTTGATGCAAATATATCAAGAGGACATAAATGCAGTTATTCTTCTATTTATTCTATTTTTCATCTTGGTCGGAACTCTCTTTATCTTTATCGAAGGTAAAGGTATAAAAATATTAGTTTCGATTGTTATTCTGATTGTTGGTGGTTCTATTTTTGTAGGGGACTTATCATTACCTAATTTTAGTGAATGGGATTTATATGCAAATAATGATGATAACAACAATACTACTGATGGTGGTAGTAATAATACATTTGAGCCCAATTTTATTAATAACGATGCACCTCTATTTGCATTTTCTTACTACGAAACTGAACTGCAACTTTTTGAAAAGTGGTATAGTCATGGTGAGGTGAAAAATTATAGAACTGCAATTGATTATGAGAATGGATTATTCGCTTTTGCAACATCCTCAAATAATACAGCAGGAATTGATTTAATAATTATTTATGATGTTTATATGGAAAAATTTTTTCATGTTGAATCGGATATTCTATATTGTTTTGATAAAGAGAACTTTGGGGACTTTAATTTTGCACTTAAGGGCGATCATCTATATATAAATCCTGGTTGTCATCGTGCTGGAATATATGATATCAATTATAGAACTAACACTGTAAATAGAATGAGAAGTTTGCCTGAAACAGTTAACGCAATGACTGCTACTGAGGACTATTTATTAGTAGAAACAACATTAGAAACAGGTAAATCGTCATTAAAAGCACTTGATTATGATACTCTTATTATGGCAGATCTTTTACAGTACTTTGAAGCTGATTTTACCTATAAAATTGATGTTCTTGATAATAATTATATAGTATGTTTTGTAGATTCATTAGATAATAAATTTAAAACCTATTTTATTAATCAAGATGGTTCCATTATGAGAAAACTATATACTACAGATGATCCTCACTACTTCCATATTGTCGACGATGTTATTATCATCGTTTCTCAAGATGATCCTGATTATGTTGTTTTTACCTATTTTACTAGTTCAGGAGTCAAATACAATGAGGAAAGTTTCTTTACTTCTTCAGTATATCCTCTAAATGCTCCTATCACTTCTGATGATAATTATTTCTATTTTGGAGGAGAAAGTGTTGATACACCAAAAGCTGTTACTAGGGACTTTGAAATACATTACTCTAACCAAGTACAACTTGATCGTGACCAAGTGCCTCAAGAGGAAGGATTTCCTTGTTTTATTAGCGGGATTGTAGTAGTTTGGGATGATGTAGATTATACTGTCTTTAACAGTGAAGGAGTATATTCCGTTTTACTCAATAATGATTAAGTGATTCAAAAATACAAAGTTGTCCCTAGGGGCAACTTTTTTTACATAAAAAAAAAGAAGTCCTAAGACTTCAAATACATTACTAATGCTTCACCTGCTGAAAACTGAATATCAAGGATTACTGTTTTGGCTTCTTCAAGAAATTTATTTATAGCTATTTCCAATTCATCTCCTGCAAGATTTCTAAACACTTTGACACGGACATGTTTTGAGAAATGTTGTCTCATCATCTCCCCTCCTTTTCTTTAAAATCAGTAATAAACTCTATGACTTCTTTAGCTATAATCCTAGCTCCTAATGAATTGATATGTACTCCATCAATTGTTAGTTGAAGTCCTCGATTCTTACTTAGTAAATCAAACTCTTCTATTGATTTACAGTTACCATCATTCTTCATATCCTTAGCACTGTAAGGAATATAGTTAGATATCTTATTATTATTTAGATTATTGATCATCTTTTCTCTAATATCCAAATAAATTATATTTAGTTCTTGGGAAATTTTTTTAATCTCGATGACTAGTTCATCTATCTTCTTATTCCATTTACTTGTGATTGTCTCTCCTATCAAAAGGGGTGGTATAATCACAATATTTTGGTTTAATTGCGTAAGGTATTTTATAGTTTTTGTATACTCCTCAGAAAATCTTTTGGGTGTCTTTGTCCACTTTTGTTTCATCATCATCTTTATAATCTTATATAACGGTGAAAGTTGTGAAAGAATATCATTAACACCAATAAAAATAAATATTAGATTTTGCTGGTCCAATCCTGTAATTGTTTTTAATCTTTTATTAAGACTAATTACAGTATCTCCACCAACACCATAATTGAGGATTTCATCATTACAAAACTCGTCTTGAATCATTTTTACATAGGATACTCCATGAGTTCCTTTTGTGATACTATCACCTAGAAATGCTATTTTCATGTCAATCACCTCATCGTTTGTATTATATCATACCTATAACCGAAAAAAAAAGAGAGGATGACCTCTCTTAATCAATATATTTATTTAGTGTTACTCTGTTAATTTTAACTCCTGCAGCCCTTAATTCCATATTTGCATCTTCTATTAATATTTCAGTTACTCTTTCTAGTTCATCACCAAAACTGTCGTATGAGATTTTATATAGTTGATTTTTTAGATTATCACTAATTTTCTGAGTAATCGAATCCTCTATACTTTTTAATCCATAATGAAATAATTTTGCATCAAATATTTGAAACATTATCTTAGCTTCAACCTGAATTTTTTGATCATCTCTCGTGATATATGATGCAGTAGGTATGCTCATATCTCTTTCTGATGTTGAGATAACTCCAACGACACGATCAATGAATGGAAATACAAAGTGTAATCCTGCTTCAAGAGTACAGTTATATACTCCTAATCTTTCTACAATCATGTTTTCATCTAACTTTACTACTTTTACTCCTGTTGAGATAAATAATAATATCACAATAACAATTACTGCAAGTAGTATCATTGATGTTGTAACTCCACTTAATAACATTTTTTTCCTCCTTCATATAACATTGTGTATTATAACATATTTTTTTATCTATAAAATAGTAAAATCATATGTAAAAGATTTTTGTTTTTGATATGATATACTAGAATTAGAAGAGGGCAGGTGATTATATGTTAACTTTCTTTGAGCGTATCCCTTATGGTGAGAGTGGTGATTTTTCATTATTTACTATAACTCATTATTTAGTTGTCATTGTTTCTGCTATTATTATTTACTTGTTTTATTTAATTACACCTTTTATTAAGAAATCACAACATGAAAAAAAGATTCGTTATACAATTGGAGTTTTATTAATTTTGTCGTCAATACCGATTTGGACCTATGCTTTTAATAATAACTTACCTTGGTATATGTATTTACCAGAGGCTACTTGTGGGTGGGCAACTTATCTAGGGGCTTATACAATGTTTACAGGGAATAGAAAAACATTTTCATTAACGTTCATGTGGGGCTGGGGTGTTATTTCAACTTTTTTAGCTTCAAACATATTGGAAGGACCTGATCGTTTTAACTTTTATAATTTTTTCTTTAGACATATTTTAATTATGTTTAGTATAATCTACATGTATAAAATAATGGATTATCGTATCACAAAAAAAGATTTCAAACTTTATTTTATTGTCACTCTAATTATGGCTGTTGTTGGTGGTGTTATTAGCAATATAGTTAATAACCCAACACAACTTAATATGTTTTATATGTTGCAACCTGCCAAGAATACCCCTATTCTTGGATATCTACTTGAAGTTCATTATCTCCTATATGTTTTTGTGTGGTTAGGGTTGGCTACCCTTGTTGGATATTTATGGGGACTACCGTTTTATCAAAAAAATGACTATGAAAATTCATAGTCATTTATTTTTTATATGCTTCAACAATTATTTCGATCATCTCATCTAATTGTTTGATAAATGTTGTGTAATAATTTTGATGGTGCTCTACTTGTTGATATGTAAATACCATCCCAATAATAAAAATCTCAATACGTGAATTTAAAACATATACATCACGATTACTCATATTCTTAAGACGTTCATCCTTCCTTAATAAGTCACATAGGTTTGTGATTACTTCTTCTTGGTGAGGATTATTAACGTCATGTTTTAAGATACTTGAGAAAAATTTTGGATATTTTAGTCCGTCTCGAAGTAATTTGTGATATCTGTCATACATTGTCTCTGATTTAAAATTATAAACTTGCTCATTAAATGTACTAACTGCACTAATTAGTTCTTCTTTTGACTCAAAATTTTCATAGAGTGGCATTACTGAACAACCAACTCTTTTTGCGATTTTCCTCATACTTAAAGCATCCATACCGATTTCTAACGATAACTCGTATGCAGCATTTAAGATTATATCTCTTGTATATCTCTTCATTGCCATAAAACATCACTCCACTATTTTTTTATAAAAGGACTTTTTATAAATCGCCAAGCAATTTTCTTATTAGTTAAATACTTAATGTTCTGTTTGCCTTGAAGTATTTTTGACACTAAGAATGATGTCACTTCTTCTACTTCACTTCCCAATATTTTTGCGATTTTCATTCCTTCTTCATCCATATTTGACATTAATAACTCTGTAAATACCATACCTGGTTGTAAAGTTCCTACAAAGATATTCTCGTAATCTTTAAGTTCTTTATTACATCCTTTTGAGAAGTAGGTCAAAAGCCTTTTACTAGAGCCATAGATAAGGGTCTTAGGAATCATCATACCATTACTACCTAAACCTTCCATGTTATAAATGCAACCTGTTTTGTTTTGTATCATCATATCCAATGCAACACTAGTACCTACCATCATTCCTGTTACATTAATATCTATAACACGTTTTATCTCATCTTCACTTAGTTTTGCTACTTCTAATCTTTGCTGATCTACACCAGCATTATTAATCCAAATATCAATTTTCCCAAACTTGTTAATTGCTAAATCCCGAGCTATTTCAATTTGTGATTTATATCTAACATCACAAATACAAGCCAAATAATCGCCATGTAAACTCTCTTGTGCTTGTGTAATACTCTTTTGACTTGTTCCAGTAAAAGTAACTTTGTGATTCATCTTTAAAAATTGTTTTACTAAACCATTTCCGATACCTCTTGTACCGCCTGTTATGAATATATGCATAATATCACCTCATGCCTCTATTCTCATTCTATCATAAATCGTTATTTATAATGTCAAAAAAATGTAAAAAAAAGGCAAGCCATCGCTTGCCTATAGTCCTAATTCCTTTTTACTAGGTAAATATTTAATTAAATATAGACATCCTAGTCCAACTAGAAATTGTGTAGCATTTCCTGGAATACCTGAAACTGCACCAGCATATCCACCTTCTTCTGCACCAAGGATAAAAGCTTGATACACAAAGTACCCAGGCATCATTATTAATGCCCCTACAATAATTGCGAAAATATTTTTTAGAAGTACTTTGTTTCTTTGAATAATATTACCCTCACTATTGTTCTCGATGTTAATTTCTCCGATAAGACCTACGACATAACCCATTACAATACGAACAACGAATGTACCAGGTGCCCAAATAAGCCAGGGACTAAATAAGTCAAATAAAGTCATTCCAATACCACCAGCTAAAGCCCCGTAGTATCTTCCATATTTAAGGGCAATTGCCAACATAACTAGTGTTCCAAAGTGAACATATCCCCCCATACTTCCTGGTGTTGAAAACCCAATATAAGTTGATGCCATAACCAAGGAAACGAACATTGCTGTAATTACTATCCTATTTGTTCTTTCATTTCTCATATCTAAAATCTCCTTTAATAATCTTTGTACCTGTATTATAATAAAAGTGTGCATATATAAAAATATGCAAAAAATTTAATTTTGAGGTGGTCACATGACAAAGATAAATATTCCTTTATATCATCGTTTATATGAAGACGTAAAAGAAAAAATCTTACGTAACGAATACAAGAAGAACTCACGACTTGAATCCGTAAGATCACTCGCAAAAAGATTAGATATTAGTACAACAACTGTTGAAAAAGCTTATAATCAGTTACTGGTTGAGGGTTATATTAAGAGTATTCCTAGAAGCGGATATGTTGTTTTAGATGTACACAACATTGAAAAAAAGAAGTATCACTCATATATTGATCCAATTGTATTTAAGTATGCTGAAAACAACCGTTTAACAACGGATTTATTTGATATGAAAGCCTATAAAGCAACAGTTAATAAGGTATTCAATTATGAAAGTGATAAGTTGTATACTCCACTTGATCCAAGAGGAGAGGAAACTTTACGTGAGGAAATTAGAAAGTATATTCTTAAAGAAAGGGATGTTAAGTGCGATGTTAACCAAATAATAGTTGGTCCTGGTATCCAATCTCTTTTAAATATTCTTTTGAGTATTACTAGTAAAAAAACTGTAACTTATCTCGAACCTGAGTTTACTAAAGCAATGAATATTTTTAGATCTTTTGATTATACTTTAAAACCAAGAAGAACAACTACTGAAATTGCACGTCTTAAAGCTGATTTCTGTTATATTTCACCATCAAATATTTATCCTACTGGTGAGGTTTTAAAGGCTCAGGAAAGAAATAAACTAATTAAATGGGCCCATGAGAATGATAGTTATATAATTGAAGATGATTATAACTTCTTTATTAGATATAACAGTTATTCTATCCCTTCTATTCATAGTTATGATCATGGAGAAAATGTTATTTATATGGGGTCTTTCAGTAAGACAATTATTCCTTCAATTAGAATTAGTTTTATGGTCTTACCTATTGCGTTATATGACATTTACAAAGAACAATACACTGATTTTAGCCAAGGTGTATCAAAACTTGAGCAATTATCTTTAGCAACATTTATGAATGAACGACTTTATCAACGTCATGTTAAGAAATTATATAACCTATATAAAGAAAAAAATGCGATAATCATTGAGTCTTTAGAAAAGTACAAGAAGCGAAACAAGTTTAAGGTTAGAGGTACTGACTCAAATTTACATATTGTCATTGATTTCAAATCTGAATCATCTCTTACTACTTTCACTAGAAACTGTGATAGATACTTTTTGGAATATGAACTAATTGACAGGACCAATAGTGTTATTTTCCCTTATTCAGGAATTGAGAATAACGATATCCCAAGAATGATTAAAAACCTATTTTATAATATGTAATTTAAAAGGATTGAGAAATTTATCTCAATCCTTTTCTTTATCTTAAAACTGCATTAACTTTTGCTTTTAGTATTCCAAGTATTTCGTTTACTCTTTGATCCACTTCTTTTGTTTCCAAAGTTCTTTTTGGATCACTAAATACTAATTTGATAGCTAGTGATTTTTGGCTATCCTCTAGTGGTACTCCTTTATATAGGTCAAATATTTCTGCGCTTAACAGCATACGTTTTCCTGCTTTTTTAATTACTTGCAATACTTGTGCTGTTTCAACTTTTTCATCAAGTACAATTGCGATATCTCTAGTTACTTCTGGGAACTTATTAATCTCTTTCGCTTTTTTAAGTACTCTTCTTAAGTCTAACATTTTATCGATTTCTAATTCAAACACATAAACATTTTTCAAGTTGTGTTTTTTAGCATATTCTGGATGTAGTTTCCCGATGAAACCAACAATTCCTCTGAAGTCTTTGATATATGCACTTTGCCCTGGGTGAAGATTGGCAAAATCTTTCATACTCTCATATTCTAGATGACCTAGATGTAACTGATCAAATAATGAGTCAAGAATTCCTTTTACAGTGTAGAAGTCTACTACTTCTTTTTGTCCTTGCCATAAAGTATTACTTATTGATCCTGTTAAAGCTCCTGATAAAACTAGTGTTTCTTCGTCGTTATATCTTTTACCAATTTCAAAGCAGAATAAGTCTGTATTTTTTCTGGCTATATTATATTTTAGTACATCAATGATTCCATTTAGAGGTGACATTGTTAGTGTACTTCTGTCCTGACTCATCGGCATTGCTACTTTGGTGTGTTGTTGCTTAGTTGAACTAAAATCATAAACTCGTTCCTCGTTTAGAAGTGAGTATGTTACTACTTCATTTAACCCAAGACCAGTAAGTTTATTTTTGATTGTTCTACGGAATATTTGTGATTCACTCAGTTTTCCGATTGAAACAGTATTTGGTAATGTTAGTGGTAAATTATCATATCCATATATTCTTCCTACTTCTTCAACAATATCTTGATATGTTTCCATATCTTGTCTTCTTGTTGGAAGGATTACTTTTAATTGATCATTTTCAACTTCGTGTTCGAAGTGAAGTCTTCTTAGGATGTTGCTGATTTCTTCTGTTGATAGATTTGAACCAAGATTATCGTTGATTTGTTTTGAACTTGTATTGATTACTTTTTCTTTGTAATCAACGTTATCTACTTTACTAATACCTTTATATACATTACCATTAGCATATTTCTGGAAAAGCTCTGTTGCCATATTTAGTGCTAATTCTGTTCTTTTTGGATCGACTTTTCTTTCAAAACGTGTAGAAGCTTCACTACGAAGATCTAATCGTTTTGATGTTTTTCGAACATTGACAGGATTAAATGTTGCACTTTCTAATAAGATTCGTTTTGAAGTAGGGTTTATTTCAGTTGAAAGTCCTCCCATTACTCCTCCTAATGCGACTGCTTCTCGACCATTTGTAATTACGATATCTTGTTCTGTTAAAGTTCTCTCAATATCATCAAGAGTAACTAATTTTTCTCCATTTGTAGCCATTCTTACTGCAACCGTATCACTTTTTAGTAAATCATAATCAAATGCATGTAGTGGTTGTCCTGTTTCAAGCATGACATAATTTGTGATGTCTACAACATTATTTATTGGTCTAACTCCCATTGCGATAAGTCGTGATTGAATCCATTGTGGTGAATCTTTAACTTCAATATTTTCTAATACTCTAGCGAAGTATGAAGGACAGTTCTCTGTTTGCAAATCCACTTTTACTGGGTTAACAGTTTCTATTTCGCTAACTTTTGGTGTTTTTAGAGTTAGAGGTACATCAAGTATCGCAGATGTATCATAGGCTACTCCCATAACACTAAGTAGGTCTGCTCTATTAGGTGTTAAATCCAAAGACATTACTTCGTCATTTAACTGTAGAACCTCTAACGGGTTGTCTCCGGCTTCACATTTTTCTTTTATTACCTCAATCCCATCAGTATAAACAAACTTTTTATCTAGTCCAAGTTCTCCTAAGCTACAAATCATTCCGTTTGATTCTACTCCACGAATTTTGGAAGCTTTTATTTTGAAACCTCCTGGTAATACTGCTCCTGGTTTTGAAACGATTACGTATTGTCCAGCATCAACATTAGGTGCTCCACAAACAATTTGTGAAACTTCATCACCTAAATCAACTTGGCAAATACTTAATTTATCTGCATCAGGATGTTTGACTTTTTCTTTTACATATCCAACAACAATGTTAGATGCGCTAACTAATTTATATGATTCTTCAACTTCACCACTATGTGTGTTAAATAGTTGTGATAATTCACTTACTTCAACATCTGTTTTCACTAGTTCTTTTAAGTGATTTAGCGATACTTTCATTTTGTTTCCTCCTCTAAAAATGATTCTACTTCTTTGATTACATCATCTCTTACTTCGCGATCGAAGAATAAGAAATGACTTGATTCTACTTGATATCTTTTAAAATGCGGGTGTTGCATTGTATTTTCAATTTGATCGATTGATTTTTTCTTAACTAGTTCGTCGGTTAAAGTTTCCACAACAAGTGTTGGTTTGTTGATCATCTTAAGGAAACGTTTAGTGTAATGCAAGTAAAACTGTAAGTATAGAACGTGTATTTTTGGAACTTTTATAAATCGTCTTATAAATTCTTTATAAAATATCTTTTGGACTCTTGTTAGATTCTTTGAGTAAGATAAGCTAAATGTTAGTCCTTTTAAGAATTTTTGATAATTAGGATTTTTAACAATTGGAGCTATTAGAATCAATTTTTTTATTTTATCAGATTTTGTTGATAAAATAGCAGCTGTTGATGCTCCAAGACTATATCCAATTAAATATACGTTTTCAAACTCTGGTTGCTCGATTAATTCAAGGGTTGAATCAATAAAGCGGAGAAAATCTTTAATTTTTGATTTTGGGAAGTATGAACCGATAAAAGCTCCGGGCATAATCCCTGGATAATATACAAAGTATTTCTCATTTTTAGATATTTGTTTGTATAAAGATTTTAACTCACTACCATTTGTACCTGCACCATTGATGATTAAGACTAGATCTTTTTTCATTATTTCTTAAACTGATTATTGAAGCGAATATCGTTCGTATAGAACTGTCTTATGTCGTTGATTCCATATTTCAACATTGCAATTCTTTCGACACCCATTCCAAATGCAAATCCACGATATTTTGTACTGTCATATCCTGAATCCTCTAGTACGTTATTATTTACTAGACCTGCACCTAGGACTTCTATCCAACCAGTTCCTTTACAGATATTGCACCCTTTACCATTACAGTTATGGCAACTAATATCAACTTCAACACTAGGTTCTGTGAATGGGAAATATGAAGGACGTAATCTAATGTCTCTTCCTTCACCAAACATTTTATTTGCCATCGCTAGTAAAGTTCCTTTTAAGTCAGCCATAGATGTTGTTTCATCAACAACTAATCCTTCAATCTGCATAAATTGATGACTGTGAGTAGCATCATCGTCATCACGACGGTAAACTTTACCTGGGCAAATTATCTTGATTGGTTCTTTTCCACCTTTATCTAACATAGTACGTACTTGTACTGGACTTGTATGTGTTCTTAGTAATGTATCATCTGTTATATAGAATGTATCTTGCATATCTCTGGCTGGATGGTTTTTTGGTAAGTTCAGTTTTTCGAAGTTGTATTCATCAATTTCGATTTCTGGTCCTTCCATTACTTCATAACCCATTCCAATAAATAGATCTTCAATCTCTTCGGTAATTTGTGTTAGGAGATGACGATTCCCCATTACGAAATTCTTACCAGGTAAAGTAACATCAATTGTTTCTTTTTCTAGTTGTTCATTTACGATTGCTGCTTCTATTTGTTGCTTTTGATTATCAAGATATTTTTGAATAACTTGTTTAGCTTCATTTGTCATTTTACCAAATGCTGGTCGATCTTCTTTTGGTAAATCTTTCATCAATTTCATAACGTCGTTAAATACACCTTTTTTTCCTAAAAAACGTGCTTTTGCCTCGTTTAATTCATGAATTGATTTCATTAGTGTGATGTTTTCTAAAGCTTCTTTTTGAATCGCTTCTAAACGTTCTTTGACATTCATTTTTTTCACTCCTTTTATTAAAAAAAGTCCGTCCTAAAATAAGGACGAACTTGTATAATCCGTGGTACCACCTTTGTTTCTAGCAAGCTAGACACTTCAGTCCTTTAACGCAGGAATACGGATGTGATTAGCATCTCTCTGTAGATGAATTCAACAAGGTACTGATTGAACAATTTCACCAGATATGTTCTTCTCTTTTAATCAATAGTTCTTGTTTACTAGTTCTACGTCATCAATTTCTTATATATTATAAAGCATTAATTTGACAATTTCAAGAAATTATAGTTATTAGTTACGTCTATTAGTTAATATTGCTAATAATCTTAGTAATTCAATATATAACCATACTATTGTTACTACTAATCCTAGTGATAAACTCCATTCTGTTGATTTTGGCGCTCCATCTTGAACATAACGAGATATTCTATCAAAGTCCATTAGTAAGAATAAGCTTGATAACACTACGCTTATTGCAACTATACCAATGTATAATGTATAGAACGTTTCAAATGATCCTGTAAATGAAATAATTAGAAGTATCACTGATGCAAATACAACACCAAATAGCATTGACATCATTAGTTTTCTAAAGAAATTACCTACTCTAATTGCTCCTGTTGCATATAGGAATAACATTGCTCCTAATACTCCAAATGTTCCAACTAAGGCCATTTGCACAATAGCTCCACCATATAATGCTGCATATAAGGCAGAAATAAATCCTAAGAATAACCCTTCACAAACTGCATAGATTATACTTGTTACTGGTGCAATTCGTGGTGATACGTGTGTTGCTATTACCATAATTAAAGCTAAAATAGGTGCTCCAATTAGTACTGGAATTATATAACTAGGCATTGTTGCACTAGTAAAGTTTAAAGTGTTTGCAAAGTATAATGCTACGATTGCGATTATTCCTAATAAAATACTTGTTTTAGTTACTACTCCACCATATGTGGCTTCTTCTGTTCCTTCATATCCTCTTTCATAGTTACCGTATCTATATACGGGGTTTTGTCCTCTAAATCTCATATATCTCACTCCTTATTGTTGTATTATATCATTCTATTTTGTTTTGTTGTGTAAAATTTATGAAAAATCAAATAGATTCATCTGTGAATTATCCGGCATTCCTTCAAATACATCTAACATTTCCATTTTGGTAAATAATGTTTTTGATAGTGATGTTCTTTCTTTGATGTCATCTTTTGATTTAAATGGACCTTCTTCTCGCGCTCTAACAATTGATTCAGCAACTTTTAGACCAAGTCCCTCAATAGTAACAAAAGGCATTATTAAACTTTGTTTATCTTCATCTATTATGAAATCTCTTGATTGTGATTTCTCGATATCTATATTTTTAAATTTAAACCCACGTTTACACATTTCTAAAGCAACTTCTAGGACTGTATATTGTCTTCTATCTGTATCTGTTGCTCTATTTCCTTTTGCTTCTATTTCATTCATTTTTTTACTGATTTCATATTCTCCGCCTTTAAAAGCATATACATCAAAATCACTTGCTCTTTTACTGAAGTATGCACTATAAAATACGATTGGGTGATAGTATTTAAACCAAGCTATTCTTAATGCCATCATAACATATGCAGTCGCATGGGCTTTTGGGAACATGTATTTAATTTTTCCACATGACCAGATATACCATTCAGGTATTTTTTGCTCGCGCATAATTAATTTATATCCTTCCCATTTGTCTGGGTTTCCAGCTGCTTTTCCTTTACGGATAAACTCTGAAATCTCAAAAGCAACATCTTCTTTCATACCATTAGAAATTAAGTAAACCATAATATCATCACGACACCCGATTACTTCTTTAAATGATATCTTACCATAAGTACTATTTTTTCCTGTAACTAAATCTTTGGCATTATTTAACCAAACATCTGTCCCATGTGATAATCCAGATATCTTTACGATATCAGCAAATGAACTTGGACGTGAATCAGTTAACATATCGCGAACAAATCTAGTACCCATTTCAGGAATCCCAAAACTCGCAACTTCACTATTTATATCTTCTTTAGTCAATCCGATTGTTTCGGTTGTATTTAATAAACTGTATACATTTTGATCTCCAAGAGGAATATCCTTGGCATCAGTAAATGGAAAATCTAATGGATTTTCTTTTACATAGTCCATAAGGAAACGAATCATGGTTGGATCATCGTGTCCAAGAACGTCCAGTTTAAATAGGTTATCTTCAAAACTATGATAATCAAAATGTGTAGTTCGCCATGATGATGATGTATCATCTGCTGGGAACTGGACTGGTGTAACATCGATTATTTCTTTATAGTTAGGTACAACAACAATTCCTCCTGGATGTTGTCCTGTTGAACGTCTTACTCCAGTTATGTTTGTCGCACTTCTTTCAATTTCAGCTTTACGCATAAAGCGATTTTTCTTTTCTAAGTATCCACGAACATATCCAAATGCAGTTTTTTCAGCTACCGTAGATATTGTTCCTGCTCGGAACGCTCTATCGACTCCAAATATCTGTCTGATATACTCGTGTACTGCAGGTTGATAGTCTCCTGAGAAGTTAAGGTCGATATCAGGAACTTTATCCCCTTTAAATCCTAAGAATGTCTCAAACGGAATACTATGTCCATCTTTGTTCATTGGTGCTCCACATTTTGGACATGTCTCTTCTGGTAAATCAAAACCTGTTTCATATTTATCTAAAATTGATTGTAATCTAATTTCGTCATCGTTAATCCCATATTTTTGTTTTTCCTCATTCGTCATTTTGAATGAACTAAACTGACATTTAGGACAAACATAATGAGGTGGTAATGGATTAACCTCAGTGATATCCATCATTGTCGCAACAACACTACTACCTACTGACCCTCTACTACCTACTAAGTATCCTTCATCTAGTGACTTCTTAACTAGTAGATGAGATATATAGTATACTGTTGAGAATTTATTTTCAGTAATACTTTTTATCTCTTTTTGAATTCTTGCTCCTACTATATCTGGTAAAGGATTACCATATAGTTCTTTTGAGCGATCGTTAACCATCTTGATAAGTTTGTTTTCAATTGATGGGATTCCTTCTAATGCTAGAAAATCATCAGTTGGAGCATATAAATCTGGTCTAAATGCTTTAACAAACTCTATTTGATTATTAATTAGATGTGTATTTTTGACAACAACTTCAAACCTTTTCTCCTCATCAAGGAATGAGAATTCATCTAACATTTCGTCAGTTGTTCTAAAGTATTGTGAAGGAATATCTTTATATCTACTTAAAGGATGTAATCCTCCCCCAACTACTGGTGTTTGAACATAAATATCACGATATTTTTTATCAGTCTTAACGATGTGATGAACATCCCCAGTAGCAATTACAGGAATATCCAGCTCTTCTCCTACTTTTAGTATTTTTAAAATTGTACCTTTAATATTAAGCATTGCATTGTCCATATCTTCTTCTAAATGAGAAAAATCACTTAGAGGTTGGATTTCTAGATAGTCATAGTACTTGGCATATTCTTTTAACTCGTCATAATCTTTGTTTTTAGCGATTTCAAAGAGCATGCTATTCATACATCCACTACCAACTAACAATCCTTCTCTAGACTCATCTAGGACCGATTTAAGCAATCTTGCTTCTTTAAAGAAATGTTTGGTGTTTGCGTCACTAACTAACTTGAATAAGTTTCTTAGTCCAACTTCATTTTTAACAAGAATATTTATATGCTTACTAATTGCATGTTTGTAAGCATCACTTTTTTCACTTAACATATTTAAGTCTTTAATATTTTTTACGCCACTATTTCTTGCATCTCTAATCATATGCAAGAAGATTTCTGAAGTTGCTTTTGTATCATACTCAGCACGGTGATGCTGTTCTAGATTAACTTTAAAGAACTTCGATACTGCTTTTAAGTTAAATCTTTTTAACTCATTAGCATAAACACTTCTCGCTATTTGTAGAGTGTCAATTGTTGGGTATTCCTCTTCATATAAACCAAATTGTTTTAATGTATAGTAAATGAACCCCATATCAAAATGAGCGTTGTGTGCAACCATTACTGAACCTTTAAAGAACTCTTTAAACTTAGGAATAACTTCATCGATTTTTGGTGCAAGTGCTACGTCACTATTTTTAATTGATGTCAGTTTTGTTGTTAACATTGATAAAGGTCTTTCAGGATTTATAAATGTATTAAATTGATCAATAACCTGATTGTTTTTAAGTTTAATTGCACTTATCTCAATAATCTTATCGTAATTTACGCTTAGTCCTGTTGTTTCAATATCAAAAACCGTATACTCTGCATCATCAAACATCAAATCGACAGGATTCTGTACAATTTGAAGCTGTTTTTCATCTACAAAAGTAAACTCACAACCATAAATTGGTTTAATTGATTTATCTTTAGTAGCTTTATATAAATCTGGGAAAGCTTGAACAGTTCCGTGATCTGTAAGGGCGATTGCCTTATGACCCCATTTTTTTGCTGTTTCAACATAATCTTTAATTGCGTTAATACCATCTAATGTTGACATCTTTGAATGAAGATGTAATTCAACTCTCTTGTCTTCAGCCAAATCTCTTCTATCATCTTTAGGTATAACGTAATTTGTTCTTTCAAACACAATTGCCGTTACTGTAACTTCGTCACTAAATTTATCAAAAGTAGCATTTCCTTTTACTTTAACCATCATGCCTACTTTTGCCCCGTCCATATACTTTTTTTCATCTGGGTCGCGCACAAATTTTTTCACATATGTACTATCAACTTCATCACTAACGATAAAGGTATATAGGTGACTTCCACCATTAAGTGCTCGATAATCAGTTTTAGTAATTTGCCCTTCAAAAGTAAACACAGTATTTTCGTTCATACTTTTATATTCAATAAGTTCGTTCTCAGATACTGGGATATCACTAATTTGATTCTTGATCCCTCTAACTAGATTATTGTTATGGTTGATATATCTCTTTTCAACAACCTCAGTATCGACATTTTGAAGAACTTCATTTGAAAACTTCTTAGATTCAACATCTATACGATCTTTAATTAATGGTTGTTCCTTACAAATTCGTGTTGCTAAATAGACATCATACCCCATACTTAAAAGTTCACTTTTTATTTCGTAAAGCATATCAGAAACAAATGTCCCATCTTTGGGACATATTACTTCTATTCGATTGTTTTTGATTTCAATATCGAAATCAATTATTGCGTTAAAGCGTGGTTTATCATGTGATAACTTTCTTAAAACGAAATCATAATAATCACCAAGCATTGAATAATCATTTTCTTTAAACGCTACGTTTAATCCTGCTTTGTTAATTGATGTGATTTTACTTGGTAGTAATTTCACTTTATTATGGAAATATTCAAAATCACGAATTGTGATTGGTTTGTCAAATTCCACTTCAAAAAGCCAACTATCGTCAGCTGAATCTACGTCAATTTTAATTAAATCTCCTTGATAAACATCTGTTTTATCAAGTAAATCTAATTGCTTTAATAAGTTTTTAAAATTGTCATTCATGTTGTCATCTCCGTACTTAAATTTACCAATAATAATTATACCATATTTTAGGTCTTTAAAGACCTAACAAATAAAAAAAGTAGAACGAATTCTACTAATTTTTTTCAAAGTCAATTTCAATTTTTCCCGCTAAAATTTCCTCTAGTGCAATTCCAACAGGTTTGCTACTCTTTGGGTCAATTGATACATATCCTTCTTCTTTAATCTTTTTAGCTCTCTTTGCAGAAGTATATGCTAATTTATATTTCGAATCGATTTTTGTAAGTAAATTATCGATTGATGGATAACGTAATCCTTCACTATTTTTCATTGATTTATTCAACCTCCAACATTTCTTTATATTTATAAATTGATCGTTCTGTTTTTGCATGTTCAGCTCTAATAATTGCTAATATTCTATCCGCAGCGTTCGTCACTTCATCGTTGACAACAATGTAATCATACTTATGAGCTAGTGGAAACTCTCTCTCAGCTTTATCCATTCGCTTCTGAATTGATTTTGGATCTTCAGTCCCTCTTCTGAGTAATCTTCTAAACAAAGCTTCTTTGGTAGGTGGTGCGATAAACACAAACACCCCATCTTTAGCTTTCTCTCGAACTTGTAATGCACCTTGAACTTCGATTTCTAATACAACTTCCTTACCTAATTCCATTTGTTCATCAACTTTATCTTTAGGTGTCCCGTAATAATTTCCAACAAACTCAGCATATTCTAAGAATTTATCTTCCTTTATTCTTCTCTCAAACTCTTCCTTTGTGACGAAGTAATAATCTTCACCATCAACTTCGCCTTCACGTGGAGGTCTAGTTGTCATCGAGATTGAGTACACTAAATCATGTCCCTCTAATTCAAACAAAGCTTTTCTAACAGTACCTTTACCGACCCCAGAAGGACCGCTAATAACTACTAATAACCCTCGTTCATTGAGTTTCATTGAAGTGTTCCTCCTTTCAGAACAGTAATCTATTTATTTAATTAATATATATAATAACACTTATTATACTAAATTGTAAGGTTTTGAAAACATTTTTTTTCATTTTTTTTATTTGTGGTATAATTAGCTCGGTGATAATTATGAGTTTAGACGGAAATATCGTAAGACAATTAACAAGAGAGTTTAATGAAACATTATTAACTGGTAGAATTAACAAAATTTACCAGCTTTCTAAGTATGACCTTTTGTTCGTTGTTAACACAAAAAATGGAAAGCAACAGTTATTGATTTCAAACTCACCAAACTATGCTCGAATCCATTTAACTGAAATGAAATATGAGAAACCTGATCAACCTCCGACATTCTGTATGTTTTTAAGAAAACATTTTGAAGGTGGAATATTAAAATGTATAACTCAAAATGAGAATGATCGTGTTATAACATTTGCGATTGAGAAAAGAAATGAATTAGGAGACTTATCTACAAAAAACTTAGTCATAGAAGTTATGGGTAGACATTCTAATGTCATAATTACAGATAACAACCTAAAAATCCTTGAGGCAATGAAACATCAAATGCCTTTTGATGGAACAGAAAGAACAGTTTTCCCAGGTGCAATATATCAGTATCCAATATCAAATCAGATAAATCCATACAATATAGATGCACGTAATGACTTTCTCAATGATCCTGAGAACATAAGTTATGAGAAAATCCAAAAGAATTTTATGGGATTTTCACCTCTAGTAACTAAAGAAATAATATATCGTTTTGAAAACTCAAAAGAATCAATAAAAGTGATATTTGACAAGATTCTCAATGAGTATAATCCAACTATAATATCGAATAAACGAGACCATTTTTATTTTACAGATTTAACTCATATAAATGGTGACAGAAAATATTTTACTAATATAAATAACGCTTTAGATAGGTTCTATTTCGACATAGACCAAATAGACATAATAAAACAGAAAAGCAAAGATTTAATAAAGTTCATAAAGAATTATATTTCACGTTTAGATAATAAAATTGACAAGTTATATAACGACCTTAAGAATACTGATAAACGAGAGAAATTTCGTATCAAAGGTGAACTGATACAGGCAAATTTACATCTTATAGATAAGGGTGACACTAAACTAACCTGTACTAATTACTATACAAATGAAAGTATGGAAATAGCACTTGATATAAAGTTATCTCCAATAAAGAATAGCGAAAAGTACTTCAAGAAATACAAAAAGCTAAAAAATAGTATTCCTCATCTAAATAATCAAATAGATGACGCTAAACTAGAACTGAAGTACTTTAATCAACTGCATCAACAAATTGAGAATGCTACATTGAAAGATATCGAAGAGATTAAAGATGAACTAGTGAACAAAAAGTATATTAAGAGTTCAAGTTCAAATCGAAAAAAGAAACATAAACCTAATTTTGATACTTATTATGATGAACTTGGTGTTAAGATTCTTGTTGGTAAAAACAACTTACAAAATGAATATATTACTCACAAATTAGCTAAGCATAACGAAGTTTGGTTTCATGTAAAAGATGCACCTGGAAGTCATGTGGTCACTTGTCAGCAAATGCCATTAGATGAAATAACAATTAGAACAGCATCACAACTAGCTGCATACTTTTCAAAAATGAAAACATCAAGCAGTGTACCAGTTGATTATCTTGAAATAAGATATATTAAGAAAGTTCCTGGAAGGATTAATAGTTTTGTTACTTATAAAAACAACAAGACTATTTATATTGATCCTGATGAGGAATTTATAAGAAATCTACAAAAAAAATAGAGCTGCATAGCAGGTCTATTTTTTATTCTCTCGATTATTCGAGCGTTTTTTAATACATAATATACAGTATTTTTCTGGTTTTTTACAAGTCAATTGAGGGGTGGGGTTATTTACAGTTGTAATTTGGAGATTATCAACGGTTGTTTATAGAAACTATTATATGAGGGGTCAATAGTTTTGATACTTGTAAACCATAACTTGTATACTATTTCAGAGCCTTTTATAACTAACTCTTAAACATATTATACAATATACATGTGAAAATAAAGTGTGAATTCTATGAAGATTCACACTTTATTATTTTTTTATTTTCCCTTATTGATAATTTCTTGTTCCACCATGTTTATAAATTCTGAAACTGATACAGTTGTTTGTTCTTTCTCACCGAATTTTCTATAAGTAACTTGATCAGAATCAACTTCGTTGTCACCAACTACTAATTGATATGGTATTTTCTTTGTTTGTGCTTCTCTTATTTTATATCCAAGTTTTTCATCACGTAAATCAAGTTTGCTTCTTAAATTATGGTCAATAAATAATTTATTTAATTTTTTAGCGTAGTCTCCATGAATATCTAGATTAACAGGAATAACTTTTATTTGCACAGGAGACATCCATAATGGGAATGCTCCAGCGTAATGTTCTATTAAAATACCAATAAATCTTTCAATTGATCCGTAAAGTGCTCTATGCAACATTACTGGACGTTTTTTCTCACCATTTGAATCAATGTAGTTTAATTCAAATCTTTCTGGTAAGTTCATATCTAACTGAATTGTTCCACATTGCCAGATACGTTTCATTGAATCTTTTAGTTTGAAGTCTAGTTTTGGACCATAGAATGCACCATCACCAGGATTTAATATGTAGTCTTTACCCATTGAATCAAGTGCGTCAGCTAACGCTTTTTCAGCTCTATCCCATGTAGCTATTTCTCCAATATATTTGTCTTCAGGTCTAGTTGATAGTTCTATATGATATTCTAGATCAAATACTGAGTACATATAATCATATAGTTTTACTAAGTCTCTGATTTCTTGGACGATTTGTTCTTCTGTCATAAAGATATGTGCATCATCTTGTGTAAAGTTTCTAACTCTAAACAATCCATTTAGTGCTCCACTTGCTTCATGTCTATGAACAAGTCCTAACTCCCCAACTTTTAATGGGAAATCTTTGTATGAATGAATGTCTCTTTTATATACAAGCATTCCTCCAGGACAGTTCATTGGTTTTACGGCAAACTCTTGATCATCAATGTTTGAAATATACATGTTTTCTTTATAGTTTTGCCAATGCCCTGAAATCTCCCATAATTGCTTGTTCAACATTATTGGAGTTTGAATTAGTTTATATCCTTCTTTGATATGGACATCATACCAGAAGTCTTCCACTTCTTTTCTTAAAACCATACCATTTGGTAACCAGAATGGGAATCCTGGACCATACTCACTTAACATAAATAAGTCCATTTGTTTACCAATTTTACGATGATCTCTTTTTTTACGTTCTTCTAATAGGTGAAGATACTCATCTAATTCTTCTTTTGTGAAGAAGACTGTTCCGTAAATTCTAGTAAGCTGTTTGTTATCAGAGTTTCCTCTCCAATATGCACCAGCAACTTTCAACAGTTTGAAGTGTTTGATTACCGATGTTGCAGGTAGATGAGGTCCTCTACATAAGTCTGTGAAATGAGCTTGATTATAGATACTGATATCCTCATCAGCAGGTAGATCATTAATTAACTCTTGTTTATATGGGTCATCTTTAAAAATCTCAAGTGCTTCTTCTTTTGAGACAACACTTCTTTTGATTTTCGCGTTTTGACTTGCGATTTTTTTCATTGTTTTCTCGATATTTTTTAGGTCATGTTCAGAAATAACATCTTCTCCTAAATCAATATCGTAGTAGAATCCATCTTCAATTGTTGGACCAACACCAAAGTTTGCGTGAGGATACATTTTTTTAACTGCATCAGCAAGAAGGTGAGCAGTTGAATGTCTTAAAACTTCTAAAGCTTCTGGATCCTTTTTTGTGATGATTTTGATTTCAGCATCTTCTTGTATTGCTCGATCTAAATCATATAGTTCATCATTAACAATTCCAATGACACTACTTTTCTTTAAACCTGATGAAATTGATCCGGCAATTTCAGCTATTGTGATATTTTTGTCAAATTCTTTGATACTTCCATCTGGAAATTTAATATTAAGCATAATTATACCTTCTTTCTCTATAAAAATAAAAAATCGTCCTTAAAAAATAAGGACGAATTATCTCCGTGGTACCACCTTGGTTCTTAGTAAACTAAGCACTCTATCTTGTAACGTAAGAATTACGGGAATCTTTTTCAAGTCCTACTCCAAGGGAGTAACTAGTAATATATATTTAGTAGTTTCCACCAACACTACCTCTCTATAAAATATGTTATTAAAAGTCTTGTCCTCTTCATTGTATTTCATTATTATTATATAACTTTTTATTGTTTTGTCAAAGCATTTTATAATTCAAGTTCATCACTTAATGATATAATTCTGGCTTCAATACGTGCAGCCTTCATTAATTCGGCTTTTTGTGAGTTTGAAACCATATACTTAATTAATTCTTTTTGAGCTACATTTGATGTGAAAAACGTTGGTTTTTCATCTAGTAAACGGTGTTGAAGAATAGGTCCTAGAACTTCATCTCTTATCCAACTAGATTGTGCTTCTCCACCAATATCGTCTAACATTAAGATTTCAACTTGTTTTAATCGTGAAACTAATTGCTCTAAAGTATTATTCCCGATTCTTGATTTGAACTCTCTAACTAAGTCAGGATAGTATGCGATAACTACTTTGATACCTCTTCTTGATAACTCGTTTGCTAGAGCAGCGATTGAGTATGTTTTTCCTTTTTGGTATTGGCCAAAGAGGTATAATCCTTTTGCCTGATCACCATTTAAGTACATTGTGACAAAGTTGGTTAGTTTATTATGAAGTAATGGTCTATTCTTACCTTTTGAAAAATCAAAATCACTGAGTGTTGCTTCGTAAATCATTTTTGGCATGTACATTGCATCTATGTGGTTCTCGATGTTTGTTTTTTGTCTTCTTGTTTGGTAAAAGTGACATTCTTTAACAAATGATCTTAGGATACCCTCTTCTAACTTGATTACAGGAGCATGTCCTACCATATCTTGTTTACAACGGTCTAAACCTTCACAATTAAAACACTTGTCATTATCTATTTTATAACTATATAGTTTTGATAGGTTTTTTTCTATGAATGTTGTGTTGATATCATTTTCAATGAAAAATGATCGTAAGTTTTCATCATCTACAAGTTGTTCTATAAGTTCCTCTTTGTCGATGTTTGCTTTGTAAAATTTTAGTTCTTTCATCTAATCACCTACCTGTTTTTCATATACTCATCAAACCAGTCTGATTCAACATCGTTTGGTAAAACATTTTTTTCTCTTGGTTTTCTTGAGTATGTTGGATTGTTAGTACGTTTTGTTTGTCTTTTTTTAATTGTTTTTAATGCATTTTCTATTGTATCAACATTGTTTCTTTGCCACTCAATTGCTATTTTATCAAAATAATTATATGAAGGAAATTCTTCTAGTTGCCCTATTACATAGACAATTAGAAAGTTTATTACTTCAACATTAAACTCATAATTATCAATTAGTTTCTCGACTACTTTTAGTTCTGAAACTGCTGGTTTTCCGTTTGAGAGGATTGATAAAATAGTTGATGGTGATTCACTACGACATTTATCGATTAGCTCCTCATGTGAAACCTTCTCTCTTCTAGGAGATTGTTTTTCTTCATTTGCAGGAGTTTCTTTTTCAAACTCAAACCATTTACGAGCATTATAGCTCAGTTTCTCAATATTTACGTTGCGTTCTTTATCAACACTATCCATAAAGACTTTTTGCATTGTAAATTCATCGAGATTATAAACATATGATATATTCATGATTTTTTCTCGTACTGATTTTGTGATTTTTCTTCTATCAACGAAGTTTTTTGATAAACCATCTAAAAATATATCAAAGTCAAATGAGTGATTGATTCTAATTTTAGCTTTTGCTTTTGATACAAAATCACCTTTTGTATCTAAGGCTTTTGGTAGTGAATCAAATACGTCATTAAAGTTAATTGTGATATTTGTGAAACCATCTTTGTCGTTTCTAGTAACTCTAAAGAGACTAACTAATGAGTTGAAGTTTTCTTTCCCTACTTTACTAAAGAGATAAGCTCCTAGACTTCCATCTTTAATGAACTCTTCAGCAGTTAATGGTGCTTTTAATTCATATAAATATGTCTCTTCATTATGGTAAGCAACTAGTAAGCCAATTGCTTCTAGTTTTTGACGAGCTGATAAGAATCTATTTGGGGTGCAATGCATTATATCGTAAAGTCTCATATGTAAGTATTCAGGGCTCTTTAGGTTAGATCTTTCGATTAGTGACCATAACGTTAAATAAAGTGTGAACGCGTCACACCCAATTATTGGTTGATATAGTAATGTAAATACATTTCTTTCATCTAAATCTAAGTTTTGATAAGTTATTATTTTAAACCTATCTAAGCCATTTAATTCCATATGTCCTCCTACGGATGTAATCCAACACCTTTAAATTGTAGTTTTTTGTCTAGATATTCTTGTATCTCGACTATTCTTTTGATTGGTCTGTTGTACCCAAAAATTGCATAGTACTCGACTTTTATGTCAACAGAAGTTTCGAGTGGTGTAATTTGGAGAATCGTGATAATAAGATGATAATTTTTACCTTGTAGTAATATTTCTTTATGAATATCATCAATATTTGTAGGATTCAATTTCTTTTCTTTAGCATAGTTCAAAATACTATTCTTTATTTGAGAATAGCTATTTCGGTAATATCGAGATTGTAAATGCTGATTACTGTTTTTTTCATTTGTTTCAGCGTTGTTGCTGAAGAAATTAACTTTTTTTGCCATATTATACCTCTAATTCTTCTAATATTTTTAAGAAATCCTTCTTTGTTGTAAGTATTGAAAATGAATTATTGATTACATAGTCTGCCTTATCCACTTTGCTTGATAGTGGCATTTGGGCGTTAATTTTCATAACTGCGTATTCTTTAGTAATATTATCGCGAGCCATTAGTCTATTTATCTGTTGTTTTAGTTCTGCATAAACGACAACAGTTTTATCTACTTTTTTGTGATAATTTGTTTCAAATAATAGTGGTACATCAACAACTACTATTTTTGTTCCTAGTTGTTGGTAGCGATATATTTCGTTATCAACTATATCTAGTACTTTTGGATGGATTATTTTGTTTAGTTTTTCCCTTTTTTGCTGATTTGCAAAAATGATTCGTCCTAATTTTTTTCTATTTATTTCTTTGTTAGTAAGTAGTATTTCAGGTGAAAAGAATTTAATTATCTCGTTATATGCCTCGGTTCCTTTTTTTAGTAAGTCTCGAGAAATTAAATCAGTGTCAATTATAGGAATTCCTTTTTCCATGAACATTTTTGCTACTGTTGATTTCCCAGAAGCAATTCCACCGGTTAACCCTAGTACTATTGTCATAACAAACCTCCTCTATCTCCCTTGAGAAAATTATACCATATTTAGTACAAAGTAAAAAGAAGCTCATCACTTCTTTTTATGATTATTTTTGACATTTTTTACAATAATATGTTCCACGTCCGTTGACCTTCATTTTTTCAATAGTTGTCTTGCAAATAGGACATGGTTCTCCTTGTTTTGTATGAACATTTAGTTCGTTTTGAAATCTTCCTGTAACTCCCAAACTAGATGTATAACTTCTTATGGTTGTACCACCTAATTTTATCGCCTTATTTAATACTCTTTTACTATTAAGAATAATTGCCTCAAGTTCTTTTTTTGTCATTGAGTTAGCAGATCTTGTTGGAAAGATTTTTGAATTAAACAACACTTCATCGACATAAATATTCCCTAGACCAGTAATGATTGTTTGATCTAGTAGGGCTGTCTTGATAGCTATTGATTTTTTTGATAGTTTATCTTGCAGGTATTTTAAATCTAGTAATTCACCAATCGGTTCTGGTCCTAGTTTTGTGATAGGACTATTGATAAAAACTTGATCTTTTTGATATATATCCATTGTTCCAAATTTTCTTGTATCGTGATATCGAAGTGTATCACCATCTGTAAAATAGAATATTATGTGTTCGTGTTTTTCTTTTGGCAAATCGGTATTTTTGATGAAGTACTTACCTTCCATACGAAGGTGCGATATAAGTGATATCTCTCCAAAATTAAAGATTAGATATTTTCCATAGCGATCGATTGAATCCAGTTTTTTGTTTATTAGTTTTTCTTTAAATTCATCACAACTAATATTTCTTATCATCTTTTCATAGAAGATGTCAATATCTCTGATTGTTTTTCCTATTATTAGGTTACTTAATGTTTTACGGACTGTTTCAACTTCTGGTAGTTCTGGCACAGTTATTCCATTCTGTTATGATGAACTCGTGTTACATCATAACGGAGGGTAACTTCTTTTTTTGCTTTTGGATAACCGATAGCTATTAAACTAAAGGTTGTTCCTTTTGTAACATTAAGTAAGTTATTAACATAGGTATATCGTTCTTCTAATGGATGGATTCCAATCCACACAGCTCCAAGTCCTAGTTGGACTGCTTCTAAGAGAATGTTTTGTGTTGCTGCTGCACAATCTTGTGGACGCATATGTGGTGATTTGTCAGATTCTTTCATTATTACAGCGATTGCTTTTGTAACGTTTTGTAACATCCAAGCACCTTTGCTAGTTTGAGATAGTTTTTTTAGTAGTTCTTTGTTATCGATAACGATAAATTCCCAAGGTTGTTGGTTTTTTGCACTTGGTGCTTGCATAGCTGATTTCAGCATTTTATTTATTTGGTCGTCTGTAACTTGTTGGTCTGTAAACTCTCTTACTGAATATCTATTTAATAATACATTCATATTAGTCCTCCGGATTTACATGTACACTTACATGACATATTTTTTCTTCTTCTAATAAGCGATCGTAGACGAGATGGGAAATATAGTGGCCTTCTTTTACTGTAATATCTGATTTTACCATTATTTCGACAATTGCCTGATAATATGGACCATATGCAATCATATCTAAATGATCAACTGATAGGACTCCTTCGATATTTTCGATTATGTCTTTGTATCCATCACAGATATCTGATTTGACACTTCTACCTTGTAGAGATTGGATTGCATCATAAATAATCTTTAACCCAATTCTAACAATGAATAAGGCGATGATTATCGATGATATTTTATCTCCTTTTGATAATATATCGATATCAAGACGTTGACTTAAAAGAACACTTAAGACCCCAATAAAAACAACCCCACTACTGATTACATCACTAAATGATTCTTGTCCTGAGGCACTAATTATTTCACTGTCCAAATCTTTTCCTTTTTTAATTAAATATCTGGCTAATACAAGTTTCACGAAGACTACAATAACAATAATTACGAGACTAAAGATACTTGGAATAATTGTTTCTTCGTTATAGTTTTCAATAACATTTTTAGCTAGATTATATGCGATAACGACGATTGACATCCCTAGTAGTAAACTAAGAACATACTCAAATTTCCCATGTCCAAATGGGTGATCATCATCAGCTGGTTTTTGACTGTGTTTAATTCCTAGTATAACAAAGATATCACTTAGTAAATCACTAATACTGTGAACTCCATCTGCGATTAATGCCATACTGTTAAAGAGTACTCCACTAAGTATTTTTAAAATTACTAGAACTATATTTACAATAAAGCTCTTTTGCATTATTTTTTGTAATTGCATATCATCACTCCTATTTTGTTTCGTATAGATTTTTTCCCATTGCGTTATCAACTTTCAAAGGTACTTGAAGTTTTACGCATTTTTCCATTGTCTCAACTACTAAGTCAAGCATGATGTCTGTTTCGTCTTTATCAACATCAAAGACTAGTTCATCATGAATTTGTAGTAATAGTTTTGATTTCATTTTTTTCTTTTTCATAACATTATCAATATCAATCATTGCGATCTTGATAATGTCTGCTGCACTACCTTGAATTGGTGCATTCATGGCATTTCTTTTTCCTGCTTCTCGTTGCATATAAACACTTGATTTAAGTTCTGGCAAATATCTTCTACGGTTATATAATGTCGATGCATATCCAAGTGTTGTCGCATCATTGATGACTTTATCCATAAATGATTTTATTCCCGGAAACTCTTCATAATATGTTTTGATGAAGCGTTCCGCTTCTTTTGCGCCGATATTGATTTCTTCACTTAATCCCCATGCACTTTGGCCATAGATTATCCCAAAGTTTACTGCTTTTGCCTGGCGTCGTTCTAGTGAAGTTATTTCATCTTTTCCAAATATCTTTTTGGCTGTTTTGGTATGGATATCTTCGTTATTATTAAATGCTTCTATAAGAACTTCTTCGTTAGCCATATGTGCTAAGACACGAAGTTCTATTTGGGAGTAATCACAAGCTAGTAATTTATTTCCTTCTTTAGGAACAAATACTTTTCTTATTTCTCGTCCTTCTTGATATCTGATTGGAATATTTTGCAAGTTTGGTTCAACACTACTTAATCTTCCCGTTGAAGTAAATGCTTGACGATATATTGTATGGATTTTCTCATCTTTTAGAATTGATTTTTCTAATCCCACAATATATGTTGAATGTAGTTTGGTTAAAGTACGATATGTCATTATCTTTTCAATTATTGGATGATGATTTTTTAGTTTATTAAGGATATCAATATTTGTTGAATATCCTGTTTTCTTCTTTTTAGCGAATGGTAGTTGCAGTTTATCAAATAACACTTCACCTAATTGTTTTGGTGAAGAGATATTAAACTCATATCCAGCTAAATCATGGATTTCTTTCGTTAATACATCTATTTTCGCACTAATTTCTGTGTTTAGTTCTTGTAGTTTATCTCGATTTACTTGAATTCCGTTAAACTCCATTTCAGCAAGGACACTTGCTAATGGTAGTTCTATTGAGTTAAGGAGTTCTAATTGCTCGTTTTCTTGCAATTCTTTTATTAACAAGTCTTTTAAATCTCTTATCGCTATTGCTTTTTTTACAGCGTATACTTGATACTTTTCTTGTTCAGGTATATGATATTTTGCTCCTTTACCATATACTTCTTCAAGATATGAAATATCATCGTACTCAAAGTTACTAACAATTACTCTAAAATCGTCTTTTGTATTATTTGGATTAAGAATATAAGCAGCAAGTAATAAATCAAAAGAGACACCTTTAATGTCGTATAAATCGTTCATTAAGCATACTTTCATCATTTTTAAGTTAAAAACATTCTTTTTGATGTTTTCATCACTTAGAAACATTTGGAAATTGAGTGATTGGTGTAGTAATTCGTAAGGTACAAAGAAGTTCCCTTTCTTATTTACAATTCCGAACCCAAGTGATTGTGCTAAATGGTAATATGGGTTAAAAGTTTCTAGAGTTATATAACTGTTGTCTTCTAGTATATCGTCTAAATCAAAAATGTTGTCAATTACTTTGTAACTGAACTCAACTTTTTCGCGTTTTCTTGTTTTGTTGAATCTTTTGATTAAAGAATGTAATTCAAGTTCTTTGTAGAACTCAATCATCTCTTCTTCGTTTACACCTTTATATTCAACTTCATCTAAAGTAAACTCGAACTCAACATCTGTTTTTATTGTGGCAATTTCTTTACATAGGATTGCCCCTTCATAATGTTCACGAATTCTTTCTCCTAATTTACCTTTTATTTGATCTTTATTTTCTAAGACACCTTCAAGAGTGTCATATTGTTTTAGTAGTTTTACTGCTGTCTTTTCCCCAACTCCAGGAATTCCTGGTAGGTTATCAGAAGCATCCCCCATCAAACCTTTCAAATCGGTTACTTGATCTGGTCTAACTCCCATAGCTTCATTTAAATATTCAGGAGTATATGAGATGTAGTTTTGCATCCCTTTTTTACTTGAACGTAAACTAACTTTATCATTTATCAATTGAAGAAGGTCTTTATCATTACTAATAATCTCAATCTCATCAAACTTGTCATAATATTGTTCAGCGTATGTTCCGATAATATCGTCTGCTTCTATTAAATAGATTTCTCGTTGTTTTACACCTAAAACATCAAGACTTTTTTTGATTAGATCAATTTGTGATCTAAATTCATCAGGCATCGGTTTACGACCACCTTTATAATCTTCAAACTTGTCATGTCTAAATGTTTTTCCGCTTTTATCAAAAGCAACTAGGATATGACTAAAATCTTCTTTTAGTACTGAGTTTATCATATTGACAAATCCAAATACTGCATTAGTATATTGTCCTTTTGAGTTTTGCATTAAATTACCACTATACGCAGTACCGTAATACGCTCTAAACATTATGTTTGAGCCATCAATTAAGATTAGTTTTTTCATCTCTTTCACCTCTTCAACAGTTATTACTATTTTACCACAATTAAGCCCTAAAAATAAAAAAAATACTCGTAAACGAGTATTATTTTCCTTGAGCTACTAAATAATCAACGATATCAGAAACTAATTTAATTTTTGTTGCTTCGCTATCAGCGATTTCAACATCAAATTGTGATTCAATTTCCATAATTAATTCGATTGCGTCTAAACTGTCAGCACCTAAATCATCAGTTAGGTCTGACTCAAGGGTAATTGTATCTTCTTCAACACCTAATTCTTCTGCAATAATTTCTTTTACTTTATCAAAAACCATTGTTCCACTCCTCCGAATTCAATTACTAGTATTATAGGCAATATTAAGCCTTTTGTCAATCGCTTACACCCTATTAAGGATAAAAAATCCAAATTATTGAATTTACTCAATAATTTGGAAATCAGTTAAGTTTGTTTCTAAGAGATTTTTTGTAGCTGTTAGGTCTGTAAGTAGAAGATGATCAACACTAATATTTGTTGTTCTATCTGCTTTTGTAATAAAGATATGAACTCTTTCTCCTGTAATGATATTATCTGATGATAAATCAATATTAACATACACTTCATTAAGATTTAAGAAGTCTTCAATTAACCAAATATTATCGGTAACTAGAACTGTATCACTTTCTGATGTATTACTGTTAATCTTGATATTATAATTATGGGTTTCTGTCAGTGAACCAATTCTAATTGAACCATTACCGAAATCAATTTCAAAACCTAATCGAATGTCTAAGTTTCCATACAGTTTATCAACTTCAGTTGTAATAATGTCAACAAATGAGCTAAATAGTTTGTCGGAGTTTAAATCTAAACTTGAAGATGTTTCATAACTGAATTTTATAAAGTCGATATCATCAGTACTAAAATAGTCATATCTAATATTATGGATCGCAAAATCTGCGTCTAACTCGTCTTTTAATCTTTTTGTGAGTGTTGATTCTTCATTATTTAAGTCTGAAATTGCTAATGTTGTACATTCGTTACTTTGCAAACATAATGTTAAGGGACTTTTATCCTCTTTTGAACAAGCAGTTAAAGATAATGTCACTAATAATGTTAAGCATAACAATAATAACTTTTTCATAAAATCTTCCTTTCGTTATCTAACATATTATATCAACAATGTTGGTAAATAAAAAGAGGTTTTCACCTCTTTTATTTGATATTTTTGTTATATATTGCAAGTAGTCCTTTTAGTAATAGTAAATCATCAAAGATAAAGTCTTTTTCTAATATCTCTTTAACAAATCTTGAAGCACCACCGGTTATAATCACTTTTGGATTTGTACCTTGTTCTTTTTTGATTTGTTCAACCATTCCTTTTATCATAAGACTGTTCCCAAATAGTAGCCCTGAGTTTAAACAATCAATGGTATTTGTTCCTATTACCTTTTTAGGTGTTCTAAACTCAAACTGGCTTAATTGAGAGGCATTTCCTACAAGGGCATTTTTTTGTGTAATTAGCCCTGAAGTTATGGCAACTCCTTTTATTATGCGGTTTTCAATATAAGTAAATGTTGTTGCTGTTCCCATATCTACTACAATTGCATCATCGCCATAATGTTCTATTACAGCTGCTGCACTTGATACGAGATCACTACCTACTTCTTTAGGATTATCGACAACAATTCTTATTCCTGTTTTTACACCAGGACCGATGAATATTGGATTAATATTTAGATATTTTAAAGCGACATTTTTGATAATTACATTTAGTTCAGGTACAACACTCGATATTACGATATCTGTGGCTTCACTTATTATGTCTTTTAATAGTACATAGTATTCGTCAACTGATTTTGTTTTATCAGTGTTATAACGATATGTTTGTCCCATATGTTTATCATATTGTGTTATCACAATATTTGAGTTTCCGATATCAATTAATATAAGCATATACTCACATCCAGTTTCTATTTTTTTATATCTAATGCTTGGGTAAGTCTTCTTGCAACAGGTGTTCCAACAATTACACATATAACTACTTCTAAAACAGAGTTTACTAGTAGTATTGTCATTAGGAATCCAAAGAAACTATTTCCTCCAACGAAGTAATTTGATACATAACCAATTGCACCTAAAGTATCTTCTCTTGTTAGTTGTTCTGCGATTCCATACACATCGAAGTACCAGTAGTTAACACCACTAATATAAAGTAATGTAATTACTAATATTGAATGTACTATTGTCATTACTGCAAAGAATGCACCATCAGCAATAACTCTCTTCTGAATTCTATTTCTTAAGAAATGTAATACGTCATAAGCTAAGAATCCTACTAAGAATCTTGGTAATACACTTACGACTGGATTAGTAAAGATTGGATCTAGTACTCCGCTTGGTCTTGTAAAGGCTACTATCAGTGAAGTTAACCCAAATACAAACCCAAGGAATCCTCCAACTTTCCTTGTTCCAAAATAAGCCCCGATTAATACAGGTATGTGAAGGATTGTAAATCCTACCATTGGGGTGATTGGTACATACCCTAAGTTAGGAACTAGTCCTAACACCAGAATTAAAGCCGTTAACACAGCAGTTAACGTCAATTCTTTCGTTGTAAATTTCATTTTCTTTTCTCCTTTTTAGGCCACTGTGGGTCCCATAATTTGAATTTATGTTTAATTTTAATTAAACGTTAGCTTTGATTTGTTCAACAGTTTCGTTGTTGAACATTCTGATAATTTTGTAGACGATTTTTTTAACTTCTTTATAATCATCTTCACTAATCATTGATGTAGTTGAATGGATATATCTTGCTGGCATACCAATTGTAGCAACTAATGTTCCACCGTTTGCTAATTGCACACGTGCGGCATCTGTTCCACCCATTGATTTATAGTATTGGTATTTTATTCCATCCTCATCTGCTGCTTCAGTGATAAATTTTTTCATTCCTTGGTGCATGATAGCGCGTGGGTCGTAGAATCTTACTAAGAAACCTTCTCCGATTTTTCCACTTACTTCATCTCCACCAAATGAATCAGCACATGGGCTACAGTCGATTGCGATGAAGACATCAGGTTTAATAAGTCCTGCAGCTGTCTTAGCTCCACGTAAACCTACTTCCTCTTGGACTGTTGCTCCAACATATAATTGACATTCTAAGTCTTCTTTTTTAGTATCTCTTGCGATTTCTAAACTCATTCCACATCCGAAACGATCATCCCAAGCTTTACTAAAGAACTTTTTACCATCTTTTGATACTGTGAAGTTATTGTGTGGTACAACTTGTTGGCCAATTTTAACTCCTAGTTTTTCAGCGTGTTCTTTATCATCTGCTCCGATGTCTAACTGTAGTTCGTTAAACTCGATTTTTTTAGGTTTTGCGTTTGCTCCACGTGATAAATGTGGTGGTTTTGAAGCTGATACGGCTGGAATTACGCCATTTTCTTCGGTAATAATATCAAAATGTTGGCTTAAGAATACATCTCCATGTACTCCTCCTAAGTTTGTTATTTTGATTAGTCCTGTTTTTTCGATACCAACTACGATGGCACCTACTTCATCCATATGTCCAGCAATCATTACTTTTGGTCCGTCAAAGTCTTTGTTGATTACACCAAATATTCCACCAAGACGTCCTTCTATAATTTCCTCAACATGAGGTTCTAAATTTTTCTTCATATATTTCTTAACTTCTTTTTCAAAACTTGGTGCTCCTGGTAAATCAACTAACTCACGATATAATTTATCCATTGTTTTCCTCCTTGAAAATAGCAATTAATTTATTTATTTTGAAGCCTTGTTTACTAAATTTTTCTTCAAACTCCGTCATTATATTATCACGAACTTCACTACTATGTAAATCATAATTTAAATAAGTTATATCCATCCCATACTCTTTGATTGATTCAACTGAATAATTGAATAAATCAATGTTATCAGTTTTGAAGTGTACTTCACCATCTAAAGGTAGTAGGTCTTGGTAAATTTTCAAGAAATTATGATGAGTTAATCGTCTTTTAGCATGGCGTTCTTTTGGCCATGGATCACTAAAATTTAGATATACTCTCGCAATTGATTTATTAGCAAATATCTCTCTTAAATCTGTTGCATCTGTACGAATTAAATATAAGTTATCAAGCGGTTCTTCCTGAACTTTATATAGTGCGTGGACAATCGCACTATCAAATTTCTCAATTCCGATATAATTTATGTTAGGATTGGCTTTTGCCAAAGTGTAGATAAATCTTCCTTTTCCTGTCCCAATCTCAATATGAATCGGTTGGCGCTTCTTAAATAGACTATTTACGTCTATCTTTTCATTTTCTTTGTTATCAAGAATTAATCCTGGGTTACTTTCAATTAATTCTCTTGCGTTTTTTACGTGTCGTAATCTCATTTTATCACCAATTTTTAATTATTTTTATGAACTTTTCTACTAGTTCAGGATCAAACTGTGTTCCTGCATTATTTTTTATTTCTTTAATTGCCTGTTTTTTTGTTAATGGCTCGCGATAGACACGATCATTTGTCATTGCGTCGTAAGCATCGCATATTGATACTATACGTGAATATAAAGGAATATCTTCGCCTTTAAGGTTATGAGGATATCCTTTCCCATCCCAACGTTCATGATGATATAAAACAGCGACTGCTATATCATCATTGTCAATTATGTTAGATATTATTTTATATCCTGACTCGCTATGGTATTTGATTTTTTCATACTCATCTTTTGTCAAGGTGTCTGGTTTACTTAATATTTTATCACTGATTGATATTTTACCAATATCATGTAAATCAGCAACTAGTTTAATTTCTTCAATCTCATAATCACGTTTTTTTCCAACATCACGTAAAAGACTAGCTGATAATTCTCCAACTCGACTACAGTGTTCTTCTGTTTCTTCAGTCTTTTCATGCATTGTTTGCATAATTGTACTTAAAGCTGTACTTTTTCGTGATTTTCTTTCGGTTAGTTTTCGACGATACATTAAGTTTTCAGCTTGTCTGAATGCATCTTCAAAGAAGCCTCCTTCTGTAAGAAAACTATATCCGATTGATGCATCAAATCCAACTCCGTAAGTTTTGAATTTTCTGATTTCTTCGTGAATCGCTCTTTCCATTTCAATTGGAGTTTCATCATTTGCATCATTTACGATAATCACAAACTCATCGCCACCAATGCGGAATACTGTGTTATCTTTAGCGATTTTTTGAAGTGTTTTTGCAAGGTATACTAATAATTCATCACCTTCAATATGACCAAAAGCATCATTAACTAGTTTTAAACCGTCAACATCACAGATAATAAGACATGTTTTTTTATCTGTAGGGATTTTTTTGGCATATACTTCAAAGTAATTACGGTTGTATAGTCCTGTTAAAACATCGTGATTGGCAAAATACTCAATTTCGAGTTTGCTTTTTTGCATCTCTGTATTATCACGTGTTATTCCAAAAACTCCGATTACTTTTCCAGATTCGTCAACATCAGCAAAGACTGTTGTTTGGATATAGCGTACATCATTGTTTTTTATTACTCGATAATTTGACACGACACCATCAGTCTTTTGTTTGATACGTTCTGTTGAATCGTCATAGATCCATAAATCATCAGGATGAACTATTTTTCTCATCTGTTCTAAGTATCGTAAGTTTTGAATTCCTGTGAACTCATCAAATTCAACGGAATGGTTAAATGTACTTTTCTCAAAGTTATAGTAAAAAACGGCTATATTAGCAATTTTTCTTGTTTCTCTAAACAGTTTATTGATGTTCTCAATCTCTAAAGCTTTACGTTTATCTTCATCAATATCTTTGATAAGTCCTTTGATAACAACAGGAACGTTTCGATATCTTTTTTCAATATATGCAAAATAACTTATCCAGACATATTCATTTTTAACCTGATTAAAAAATCTCATTTGCAACACTATTTCGTTATTACCTTCTTTAAATATACTTTCAATTACTTTTGTTACTCGTTTCTTATCAGCGGGGTGAGTATACTTAGAAAAGAGGTTAGTGTAGTCTTCATAGGTAATGGTTTCAAGACCAATAATACTACTTAAAGTATCACTATACTCAAACTTTCTTTGTTTTAGATTAAATTCAAAATAGGCTGTTTTGCCTTCATTAAATATATTAGCTATAATGTCTCCTTTTACTCCTGGTTCACTTACTTTGACGATGCTTGTTATGTTCTTGAAACTAGTAACAAAACGATTCTCGCCTGATTTAAATGAGTATACGCTAAAGTATTGATCAAATGTCGTTGAGTAATTAACAAATTGCGTTGCTTTACCAGTTTCTACGACATTGTTATAACGTTCAACCCATGAAGGCTCAGTTTCAGGAAAAAGTTCGTAAACTGTTTTCCCAATTATTTCTTCATGTTTTTTACCAACATTGTTACAAAAAGCACTATTTGCATAGTGGTATTTATAATCTGTTGGCATGCCTTTTTCGTCATAAATCAGTTCGTGTTCTGCGACTGCAAAATCAACAGAATCTAGCATTTCTTCAAAGTATTTTTCATCCATGTAAAATCCCCCGTTAAAAAATTCCACAATATAGTATATTTAATAATATTATATTATATCATAATATTGGAATAAATACATTTTTATTGTGGAATTTAGTTACTTACATAATTGATATATTGCTTCCATGTAGATAGCTGTTGCTTTTAGTAAATCTTCAACAAACAGATGTTCATCGACTTGATGGGCTACATCTTTTCTACCTGGCATTGTTGGTCCAAATGCCACTGCTTTTTTAAGGCTTCTTGAGTATGTTCCTCCACCGATAGTTATTAAGTCATTTTCGGTGTCACCAGTATATTTAATATATGCTTGGTGTAATGTTTGCACTAACTCATCATCTTTTGATACATAGTGAACTGGACTATCACTTAGGATATTATATCTAAACTTATATTTTCTAACACTTGCTTCAAAATTAATTTTTGCGCTTTCTTTGTCCCATCCTTTTGGATAACGACAATTTACACCAATTGTAAACTTGTTACGTTCAAAATTGAATACTGCTGGATTAATTGTAAAATCTTTCATTTCATCATCATAATGATCGACATTTAATTTTTCACCTAGATGATCAAATGTTAAGTAATCACAAACATATTTGATAAAGTCATTTTCGAGATGTTGGTTTAAGAAGTCAGCTAAGATAAATGCAGCATTGATTCCTAAGTTAGGTTGCATTGCATGTGCGCTTTTTCCATATACAATGTATTTATCACCTTTTACTTCTCCTTTTAAACCATTAAAAGAAAGATGTTTTGTAAATTCTTCTTTTAAATCTACTCGGAGAGTACATTCGGCGTAATCAGGAACAACGTTATATCTATCTCCTGATTTGAATGTTAGGATATCAGCATTTTTCACACTACCAAAGATATCAAATGAGAGGATTCCTTTTTCACCATAGATTAATGGGAATGAAGCATCAGGTGCAAACCCGATATCTGGCATTTGTTCTGTTTTAAAGTATTCTTTAATACCACGCCATCCTGTTTCTTCATCTGTACCTAAGATAATTCGAACTCTTTTTTTGGCTTCAAAGTTCATTTCCTTAAGAAGTTTTAAGGCAAAATAAGCTGCCATAGTTGGTCCTTTATCATCACTGGCACCACGGGCATAAATTTTTCCATCTCGTATCGTTGGTGAGAATGGAGGATTTGTCCACCCATCTCCTACAGGAACTACGTCTAAGTGACATAATACACCAACAATTTCTTTTCCTTTACCATACTCGATATGAGCGGCATAATTATTGATGTTTTTTGTTATGAATCCATCTTCTTTTGCTAGGTTGATCATATAATGTAAACTGTCATTAATAGCTTCACCAAATGGTGTCTCGCTTTTAGGATCAAACTTAGTCAAAACGCTAGGTATTCTAAGTAATTCTTTTGTTTTAAGTAAAATTTCATCTTTACGATCTAGGACGTGTTGATAGAAATCCATAGTATCACCTCTTCATCTTAACAATATACCATTTCGGGATTTGTTTTTCAACAATATTAGTCTATTTTGAAATTCTATGAAAGTATTGTATAATATTTATAATATTAATCGTTTAGAAAAATTATAATTTTTACAATTACGCTTGACATATGAATATGCATTCATATATAATGCTAAGGTATAGATATTTTTTTGTGATATAAATATTCTATACTATTCCTCTGTGTAAGGGAAACAACATGAGGTGAAAATGATGATTAAAAAGGTAATTATGAAAAACCTAATTTGTTCAAGTTGTGCAGGTAAAATAGAACGTTCTATCTCTAAACTTGAATACATTAAATCTGCAACTTTTAACTTTCCTAATCAGGTAATGTTAATTGATGTTACAGATGATTATAATGAGGAAAAGGCAATTCCTGAAATTAAAAAAATTGTTGATTCTATCGAAGACGGTGTCGAAACCTATTCATACGATAGACGCCATTTTATGGACACAAAAAAACAAATTGAAACTTACTATTCATTCTTTATTGGTGTAGCCATCTATGTTATAGGATGGATTTTTGAGATATTTGAGATTAATTTTGTACACATTGTTTTGTATTCAGTTGGATACATTTTTATAGCGTATAAAATAGCTAGAAAAACTTTTAAAACAATACGTAATGGTCAAATTTTTGATGAAAATACATTAATGTTTATTGCTACGTTAGCCGCGATGTTCTTGGGTCATTATTATGAAGCTGCATTAGTAATTATATTCTATACTATCGGAGAATACTTACAACATCAAGCAGTTCATCGTAGTAAACAAGAAGTATCAAGTTTAATTGATTTAAGAATTGAATATGCTAACTTACTTGTTGATGGTGAAGTAACAATAATTGATCCAATGGCAATTAAGAAAGGTGATGTATTAGTTATTAAAAATGGGGAGAAAATCCCTGTTGATGGTACTGTTATTAAAGGAACTACTTCTTTAAACACAAGTGCTTTAACTGGTGAGGCGAAGTTATCAACTACCAAAGTTGGTGATTATGTTTTAAGTGGTAATCTTAATGTTGGAAATGTTATTGAGATTCAAGCGAAGAAAGAATATACGGAATCGACAATTTCAAAAATGATTGATTTGATTGAAAATTCAACAAATCATAAAGCACGTCCGGAAACTTTTATTACTAAGTTTGCGAGATATTATACTCCTGGAGTAACTATCGCTGCATTTATTATGTTTTTGATTCCAACTCTTTTAAATCCAAGTGGATATCAAGATTATATTTATAACGCAGCTATATTCTTAGTTGTTAGTTGCCCTTGTGCTTTAGTAATTTCAGTTCCGCTGTCATATTTTGCGGGAATTGGTGCTGCTGCTAGAAAAGGTATTTTATTCAAAGGAAGTTCTTATTTACATATGATTACTGAGGTTGATTCAATTGGAATTGATAAAACTGGTACATTAACTCATGGTAATTTTGAAGTATCAGATTATTCTGATCTAGAAACATTAAAAATTGCCGCTAGTATTGAAAGATTCTCTAATCATCCAATTGCACAATCAATTGTTAAACACTATGAGGGTGAATACTACGATTATCGCGATGTAGAAGAGATTCCGGGGTACGGACTAGTTGTTACTACTCCTGAAGGTAAAATCCTCGCTGGGAACAGAAAACTACTCAATAAACATAAAGTCCGTGTTCATGATAAAAAAGTTACTGTTGGTAGTAATGTTTATATTAGTAAAAATGGTAAATATATTGGTCGCGTTATTGTTAGTGATACAATTAAGGATTCATCACGAAATGTTATGCGTCGTTTAGGTAAACACTATAATATTACAATGCTAACTGGTGACAACCAGGCAACTGCAAATAGGGTTGCTGATGACTTAGGTATTAAGTTTATGAGTAATTTATTACCTGAAGAAAAGATTAATGCTTTTAATGAAATTGAAACAAAGCATTATAAAATGTATGTTGGTGATGGTATTAATGATGCACCTCTTCTTAAAAATGCTGATATCGGTGTTGCTATGGGAGATGGAAGTGAAATCGCCATTGATGTAGCTGACGTTGTTATAATGGGTGAAGACCTAACGTTACTTGAAAAAGCTCTCCATATTGCTAAAAAAACAAAAGGTATTGTTTACGAAAATATTATATTCAGTCTTTCAATTAAATTACTGTTCTTGATTCTTGCTGGATTTGGTGAAACAAGAATGATTTACGCTATATTTGCAGATGTAGGGATAACATTGATTGCTGTTTTAAATAGTTTACGACTTATATATTCAAAGGGGGAAAAAAATGAGTAAAGAACGAAAACAAAACATAACTCAGACTGTTCAGTTATTTAAGATATTTAGTGATTATACAAGATTAAGAATCATTGATTTATTGGTAAATAGTGAATATTGTGTTCAGGACATCTCGGAAAGTTTAGAAACTAGTCAATCGGCTATTAGTCATCAGTTAAAACTTTTAAGAGATTTAAATGTTGTAAGAACAAGAAAACAAGGTAAGCAAGTATTTTATAGTTTACAGGATAATCATATTAAGGAGTTATTCTTAATTGGTTATCGTCATGCTACTGAATGCTTAGAAGAATAGACAACTTAGGTTGTCTTTTTTTTGTAAACGAAAAGAGTTGGTTTTTACACCAACTCTTTTCTTATGGATTTTATTTTAGATTATTTCTTTGAGGGTCAATTATAGTTTCGATGCTGCTTCTTTATCTAGTATCACAATACAGTCAGGATGTAATTGTAGTACTGAAGCAGGTAAGTTTCGAGTAATTTGCCCGTTTATCATTTCTTTAACAGCATCACTTTTTCCTTCACCAAATGCGCAAATAACAATTTTTCTAACTTGCATGATGTTTTTGATACCCATTGTTATTGCGTGTGTTGGAACTTCGTCAATACTATGAAAGAATCGTGCATTATCTTGTCTTGTTTGTTCATCTAACTCAACAATAAATGTTTCATTTCGTAGTGGTGTTCCTGGTTCATTAAATCCAATATGACCATTACTACCAATTCCTAATATTTGTAGATCTATAATGTTATTACGTAGTAATGTGTTATAGTCCTCTGCTATTTCTTCTAACTTATCTGGATCATTACATGGCATGTTGATGTTTTTTTCTTGTATATCAATTTCATCAAAGAAATTATTTTTCATAAATGAGTAATAACTTTGATCATGTTTTCTATCAATTCCGATGTATTCATCTAAGTTAAAGGTTGTAACTTGCTCAAATGAAATAAGTCCTTTTTTATAAGAATCGATTAAATTGTTGTAGATGCCAAGTGGTGTTGAACCTGTAGATAATCCTAGTGTTAGTTTAGGAGTTAGCAACAGTTCTTTAATGATAAGACTTGCTGCTTCTTTTGATGCTTCTTCTTTAGTATCATAAACTTTTATGATCATTTTATTTAGATTCCATCCTCGTCGTCTTCTTCGTCTTGTTTTACAACTGGTTCATAAATAACAACTTGGTTTTTACCACTTAACTCAACTTGTTTTGCGAATGATAATGGATCATTTGCAAAGTTTCTTGACATAACAAATTCGATAATCATTGCAAGGTTAGTCCCTGCAAAAACTGTAAGATTATCATGGTTTAATGTAGCTGTTGCTGCCATTCTAAATGGTGTCCCACCCATTAAATCTGTGAAGATGAAAATATGTTCACAATTCTCTAGTTCTTTGATTCCATTTTCAATTAATTCTAATAGACCATCTGGTGAGATAACTCCATCAAAATCAATCGCTTTATAGTTCTCGTGTTGTCCTGTAATTAGTTCTACAGATGATGTAATTCCGCTAGCGAAGTTAGCGTGTCCTGTTATGATAATTCCTATCATTTTAATACCTCCTAAAAATGTTAAATAATGTGCTAAAATTAGCAGTATTCATTGGACTTTAATTCGATAAAAATGTATAATATTTATGAGGTGATAACATGGATAAAAAACTATTCAAAATCAATTTAAAACGCGATAAAAAATTCCGTATGATTTATTCTACTAAGGGTAATAAACATTATGTAATTACCGAAGGGAATTTACGTAAATATGAATTTTATCACAATCGATATATATTCAGTTTTACATTAATGCTTCTCATAAGTATTATGAACATCTATGTAGCACTTGCTGCTGCTGTTGTATCATTTGTTGTCCTTGAATATTTGTTCAGAAACGTGTTTCTGGATAAGTGTAAAACACTTGATAACTTCTTACCACACCCTGATGATAAACCTTTTAAAAGACCCAAGTCAAGTTATATCCTATTAGGTTTATTATATCTTCTGTTAGGTGCTACATTAATTGTTTACACCTTTATTGAAGATACTAATAATCAAATATTATTTATCTCAATTGGTATTTCTGGTTTTGCAGTATTCAGTGGGATTCGAAGTTTACTTAAGTTTTTCAATTATGACAATAATTAAACATTCCAAAAGGAATGTTTTTTTTATTAATCATTTACTGCTCTAATAGCATATCTTTCAACCTTGATTACTACGTTCTCAGCAATTTCAATTTTTGCGTAACGATTATCAAGATGTTTTATTCTTCCATAAATTCCACCAGATATGACTACGTTCATATTTGGTTTTAATTCTTCTTGCATTTCAACAATTTTCTTTTGTTGTTTTTTAATTGATACGTAATTAAACGCGATGTAGATAATAAATAACACTACTAATGCTATAACGAAATATAATAGGTAATCTCCCATTGTTAAACCTCCTCATTATCATTATTAAGTTGGTCCCTTCCCTAGAGAAGGGACCTAGAAAGGTAAATTATAATCAGTAATTTTTATTTTATCAGTTTATTTATTCAGTTTATTTCAGTTTGTTTATTTCAGTTTATTTCAGTTAATTAGCTTTTAGAATAATCCGATTAATGCACCAAGTAGTCCGATTGCTAAAGCTAAAGTGATACATTTAACTGCAGACCAGTTAAATTTCTTGATTAAGAAGTAGAATAATAGAGTTAATCCTAAAGGTAATAGTTTAGGCATAATTCCATCAAGTACATCTTGTAATACGATTGGGCTAGCCCCATTAGGAATTTCTAATGCGAAAGTAGTTCCACCGTATAATGAAGTCAAGGCACCTACAACAATGATCCCTAAGATACTAGCTGCACGTGTGAATTCTTTACTGTTTTTAGTAAGTTTTCCGATTGCAGAAGTACCCATTTTGTATGACCAATGCATTAACCAGTAACGAACAGCAAATTGCACGACATTGAACATAATTAGGAATACAAATGGAGCAAGAATTGAGTGTTCATTAATTGCCAAGTCAGCTGAGATACCAGCAGCGATTGGTACTAATGTGAACCAGAAGATTGCATCTCCGATTCCACCTAAAGGTCCCATAGCAGCAACACGTACTGAACGAATCATGTTAACGTCAGCTTTTTGTTGCTCTAATGATAATACGATACCCATAACGAATGTTACTAAGAATGGGTGAGTATTAAAGAACTCAAGGTTGTGTGTCATTGAAGTTGATAAGTCTTTTTTATCAGTATGAATTTTTTTCAGTCCTGGAATGATCCCAAATAACCATCCTGCAGCTTGCATTCTTTCATAGTTGAATGACCCTTGTAAGAATAAACTTCTCCAAGCCATTTTATTTAATGTTTTTTTGTCAAGGTTTGCAGCCGGTGTTGTGTTAGTGTATTGTAAATTAGATTCCATCTCCAATACCTCCTTCAGTAGCTTCTCTTAATTTTACATTGCTTTGGTAATCATAGTACGCTACAGCGAATCCTAAGATTGCGATTAAAGCTAATGCTTGTCCACCTAAAGATGGTGCGATAATGTTTGCAAGTGCGAATCCTGCAAAATAGAATGCCCAGTATTCTCTTGAAAGCATAACTTTCATTAATACTGCGAAACCTACGAATCTCATCATTCCACCAGCAGTTCCTAAACCAGTCCATACCCATGCAGGTAAGAATTCAGTTAATGTTGTACCAATTGCTTCTCCAGCGATTAAACCAATTGCTACAACTACTGCGAAGAATAATCCTAATAAGCTCATAGTTAAGTAATTTAATCTTTCGATTGATTTAGTATCAGCATTCTCCGCAAATTTGTCAGCTTTTGACATAAGTGGTGAAGTGATAGTAAAGATTAAGATTACTGAGTATTGACCTAATAATGCGAATGGAATAGATAATCCAAGCGCAGCCTCTGGGTCGGTAATATCCATGGTAATAGCAAATACTGTTGCCATTATTCCCCCAATTACGGCATTTGGTGGTTGTGCCCCACCAACTGGCATAGATCCAATCATCATTAACTGATATGATCCACCAATAATTAAACCAGTTTGTAAGTCTCCTAAGATTAACCCTACAACAGGTCCCATTACGATAGGTTGGTATAATGATTCAAGGAATGAAAATTGATCGATTGCTGCTATAAATGTAATAATTACAATAAGCAGAATTTGTAAGACATTAATATCCATTTTTTCTTGTTCCTCCTAAAGTTATTTAAATAGTTTTGATACTTTTTCAGATCCTTCACTAGGTACTTTTCTTATTTCTAATTCAATACCTTTTTCCTGAAGTTTTCTGAAAGCATCTACGTCCTTGTCGTCAACCGCTACTGTTTTAGCAACTTGACGCTTACCTTCAGACATGTGCATGTTTCCGATGTTTACCTTTTTGATTGGTACTCCACCTTCAACTAGTGCTAGTACATCTGATGGTGATTCACAAATAATAAATATTTTTTGTGCTGGGCTTGCTTTATGAATTACATCAATTGTTTTTTGTAATGAGAAGTATCTTGTTTTTGCATAGCTTGGTGCAGCCATATCCATTAGACTTTGTCTAAATTGGTCTGTTGATACTTTGTCATTAGCAACTAATAATAAATTAGCTCCAACTGTTGAACTCCATTGAGTAGCTACTTGCCCGTGTATTAAACGATTATCAATTCTCGTTAATACAATGTTAGGTTCTGACATAAAATTACCTCCTTCTTAATAAATGTATTATATATACAAGTAAGTTTAACTTACGTTTGTACCTTAGTTTTTGTATACGGTTTTTCCGTCTACAATCGTTTCTTGTACTTCTAAGTTTTCGTTTAGGATTACTAAATCTGCGCAATAACCTTTAGCGATTTTACCTAAGTTGTGATCTTGTTTTAATAGTTTCGCTTGGTTATATGATGTCATTGCAACTATTTCTGTTAAATCACAAGCTGTAAAGTTTATCATGTTTGATACTGCTTTATCCATTGAGAGGATACTTCCTGCTAAACTTCCTTCTTCTGTACGTACTGCGTGATCATCTTTGATACAACGTAATCCTCCAAGATCGTAGTAACCATTTTCTAGGAATTTGGCTCTCATTCCATCAGTAATGAGTAGGACACGATCTTTTGTTTTTACTTTATGAACTAGTTTTACTGCATCGGGATGGAGATGGACTCCGTCAACAATGATTTCAGTATTTAATTTATCACTATATAGTCCTGCACTTACAATTCCTGGAGTTCTATGGTGATGTCCTGATTGTCCGTTATGGAAATGTGTGATGTTTGTTAGTCCGTGATCTGCATGTGTGAGCATTTCACTCATTGTTGCTGCACTGTGTCCAGCGCTAGCTATTATCCCTTTAGAGACAACATAATCAGTAAATTCTGTTGATGCCATTTCTGGAGCGTATGTTATATATTTTACTAATCCGTTTGCTGATTCTAGTAAGTTGTCAAGAACTTTGATTGATGGTTCTTTAACAAATTCAGGGTTTTGGGCTCCTTTATATTTTAAGTTGATGAATGGTCCTTCTAAATGGATTCCTAAAATTTTTGCCCCGTTGTTTTGGTGTTTATAATCGGCAATATTTTTAACAACTGCTACTAACTTTTCTTCTGACATTGTTAGTGTTGTTGCTAGGAATGAAGTAGTTCCTTCTTTTGGAATACTTGTTACCATTGTATCTAAGGCTTCTTTTGTACCGTCCATTACGTCTGCCCCACTTGTTCCGTGGATGTGGACATCGATAAATCCTGGCATTACTATCTTACCTTTATAGTCTGTTCCGGCTTTATCTGTTTTTGTTCCGTAATCAACTATTTTACCGTTTTCTATTTCGATAAAACCATTTTCAATTATTTCGTTATGATTAATTATTTTTACATTTTTTATTATCATTTTTTCACCTAGTTTATATATCCAAATTTTTTTATTGCATTATATATTCCATGATCCCATACGTTAGTTGTGATATAGTCAGCATTTTGTTTCGCCTTTTCTGTACCATTACCAAGTGCAATTCCTAATCCCGCAATTTTGAGCAAGTGTTCGTCGTTATCCGCGTCCCCAAAGGCGATTGTATTTTTAATGTTGATATTGAATATTTCAGCGACATGTTTTAACATTTCACCTTTATTGACGCTTTTTTTATCAATGTCAAATCCAAATTCACCATATGAATGGAAAACAAAATCATCACTTAACCCAATCATTTTATCGATGTTGCTTGGGTGTTCATAGATTGAGTATTGATATGTTTCACAATCAATTAGATTATCTGTTTGAAGTGGTGTGATAACGTTGAATATCTCTAGTACTTTTTTAACGTTCTCGGTATGGGGATCAACATTATATAGTTCTTCGTGTGTTGTTATTCCGTACTCGAGGTTTAACTCATCGAGATATTGATTAATTCGTAATTTCTCATCGTATGTAAATTGGAAATCTTTAACTTTTTTGCCATCTATTTCTAAGTAACCACCGTTACATAGGATTATAAAATCAAACTGTTCAGGGTTTATCACTTTAAGCATTTGTGATTTGTTTCGTCCTGAGGCAATTCCAACGATATGTCCTTGTTCTTTTAAATGGTTTATTGTCTTGAGTGCTGAGGCGGGAATTTCGTTGTTTTTATGGTCTAGTAATGTCCCGTCTATATCAAATGCGAATAGTTTCTTCATTATCTGTATGCCATTATTGTTAATGAGTATTTTTCTGCAGGATAGTATGTTTTACAGTATTCGAATGGTAAACCGTCTACTGTATATGATATATGTCTCATATAAAGAATTGGTTCTCCTATTTCTAAACTGAGATATTTCGCTATTTCTGCGTTAGCTGTTCCTGCTTTGATGGTAAATTCTGAATGGCTTATTTTTTTGTTTAAGGTGTTCTCAATATAACCATAAAGAGAGTCTTTTACTTCTTCGACGTTGATTACTTCTGTTAGACGTGATGATACTCTATCAATGTCTAATGCGATTGGTTCGCCGTCAGCTGTTCTAATTCTTTTGATTTCATGGGTGAAGTCTCCTTCACTTAAGTCAAGTTTATCGGCAATTTTTTTGTTTACATCAAAGTTCATTGCATATGAGATTAGTTTTGTGCCTGGTACTTTACCAATTTTTCTCATATCTTCACTAAATGATGTAAGTTTTATAATGTCTTTGTCAACTTGTGGTTCTATAACAAATGTACCTTTACCTCTAATCCTTTTTACGCGACCTTCTTGTGATAACATTTGAATAACTTTATTTACTGTCATACGACTAGCGTTATAGATTCCACATAATTCTTTTTCAGTTGGAAGCATGTCGCCATTATCATACTTTTTACTATCTAATTTTTGCACTAAATCTTCGTAAATCACCTGATATTTTGGTTTCATTTTAAAGCCTCCTTTTGTTCTATTTGCGGATTTTGTCACATATTCTAGTTACAGTTTTTGTAATGTTGAATAATCTATCAAATTCTTGTTTGTCATTGTTTTTGATGATATTCATGATTGCTTTCATTTCGTATTTCATATCATCGTCAATTTGTTTATCTAGTAACACTTCTTCTTTTTCATCGTCTTTTAGAATCATTTTGTCTAAATGAGTTACATGACTAAGTAAGATTGTATTTGCTTCTCCTTGAATTTCATTATATGAATATGAGTTTGAAATTTTACTAAAACTACATGTACATATAAAGTCTTCATATTGAAGAATTACTGACGTTGTTGCATCTACTCCGGTATTAAGCATTAAACTATGTTTTTTAACTTCTTTAGGGGCCCCAAATAGTAATACTGCTAAGGTAATTGGGTATACTCCTAAATCATTTAATGCTCCTCCTCCAAAGTCTTTTGTAAAGACACGAGGATTTAAACCTTGTTTATACGCATCATATTTTGATGAATATCTCATAAATTTTAAGTTTGCGTATTTAATACTGTCTAGTTTATTTAGCGATTCTTTTAAGAATTGTGTATGAGGATGATGTACAGGTCTCATTGCTTCTATAAAGTATACGTTATTAAGTACTGCGATATTTTTTAGAATGTCTAATTCTAATTCTGATAATGTAATTGGTTTTTCACATAAAACATTGATTCCACAAGATAGCGCTTTCTTGGTTTGTAAAAAATGAAAGCTGTTTGGAGAGGCAATATATAATAAATCAACCTTTGTACTGTAGATCATTTGATTATAATCGTTATACCCTTCTAAAAAGCCATATTTTTTTATAAATCTTTCTGTGCTTTCTTTTCGTGGAGATGTGACGCTTACCAATGTTATGTCTGGAATATCTTTTATAGCCTCTAAAAATGAGTCTGTAATCCAACTTGTTCCGACAACGCCTAATCTCATAATATATCTCCTATATTTTATTATTGCTGTTGCACATTAGTATTTTTTCTTTTACTACTTCCGCCATTGCTTTTTTGGAATCAGTAAAATATTTACGTGGATCATTTGCTTTGGGATTGTTTATTAAGAACTCTCGTAAGTTTTCAGCAAATGGTATTTTAAGTTCTGTTGCGATATTTACTTTTGAGATTCCAGCTTCAATACATTTTTTTACTGTTTCACTAGGTACTCCTGAAGCACCATGCAATACAAGTGGTACTGAAACTACTTTTCTAATTTCTTTTAGTCTATCGATATCAAGAATTGGTTCTCCATCATATAAACCATGAGCTGTTCCAATTGCTACAGCTAATGAATCAATATTTGTTCTTTCAACAAAATCTTGTGCTTGACTTGGGTTTGTATAACTTGAATCTTTTTCGTCAACGATTAGATCATCTTCTTGTCCACCTAAACGTCCTAGTTCCGCTTCAACGCTAGCACCATATTGATGAGCGTAATCAGTAACTTCTTTAACGATTCTAATATTTTCTTCATATGGATAGTGAGAAGCATCAATCATTACTGATTTTACTCCTAAATCGATTGCTCTTTTAATTTCATTTATGTCTTCATGATGATCTAAATGAAATACGATGTTTTCGATAAATGATTTTTCAGCAACTTCACTGATTGCAATTAAGTATTCTAGTCCTGCATAGTTAACTGTACCTGGTGTTGCAGCTAAAATAACTGGTGAAGCTAACTCTTTAGCAACTTGTAATACTACTTTTGAAGTCTCTAAGTTATGAATGTTAAATGCTGGTATTGCATATCTTTCTTGCATTGCTTTTTGTAACATATCATTTGTATTTTTCATCTTTACTCACCTTTGTAATCGTAGATTATTACTCCTTCAACAACCCTGTTTACTTCTCCTGAAGGACATGGGTTATCACTTGAGATGTTTAACTTACTAGCTTTTTTAAGTCCAACTAGTTGTCCTACTATAATATAAGGAAGAGCTAGTTCAAATTCGTGTTTTGTTTCTTCTTGATTAAGTTCAACAACATATTTAAATCCTTCAAGTTCAACTTTTTTATTTGATACTATTAGGAATTCATTTCCTTTTTGTTCATGTTTCATTTCTTTCATTAAATCAATTTCAAATTTTCTTGTATATGGATTATCACTTAAGTAGAACACAGTTAATGACTTATCATTAATAATCGATTTAGGACCATGTCTGAACCCTAAGATTGAATCATGTTTTACAGCTACTTCACCAGCTGATAACTCTAGTATTTTTAGAGCACTTTCTTCTGCCATTCCTTTTAGTGATCCATTACCTAAATAAATAATTCTTTCAAAATCATACTCATCAACTAATTTATTGATAACATCAAATTTGTTTTCTAAGATATTTTCTGCTTTAGCAACAAATTGATTAACCATAGGTCCATAGTTATCAAAATTATTAATATCAAATGCTACTACAGTTGCTAACATCATTGAGGTATAACTACTTGTCATTGCGAATGATTTGTCATGTGTTTCCTCTGGTAAAATAATTGGGAAGTAATTTTCTTTACTTACTGATTCTTTTGCTAAATGTCCATCTTTATTACATGTAACAACTAAATGGTATACATTATCACATATTTGATTAGCCAAGTTAACTGTCGCAGTTGATTCTGGACTTGAACCACTTCTCCCAAACGATACAACTAATGTTTGTGCATCTTTTTTGAAATAATATTGTGGGTTTGAAACAATATCTGTAGTTGCAACAGATTGTACATTGTATAATCCTTTATTATTAATGAATAATTCAATAGTGTTTCCAACAAACTCACTTGTCCCAGCACCACACAAGTATACAACTGTATCTTTGTTAAACTGCGCCATAAACTCTGTTAATTCACCTTTAACATTTTTAAGGATTTCCATTGTTTTTAACCACATCTCTGGTTGTTGATAAATCTCTCTTGCTGTATGAATTGATTTCTCATTCACATAAAATTCTTCATTCTTTCCGAACATAATACACCTCGTGTTTATTATTGATATTTTTATATTACCATCATTTTATACATATGTCTATACATTTTATACCACTTTTTAAATATTTTCATATGTTTGTATATACATTTATTTTTTTGTGTGATATATTGTAGGTATAAAAATCATAAGGAGAATTGATTATGAACTATATAAACGACGTATTATTAAATAATAAAGTTAACAAAAACAAAGGATTATATTCAGTATGTACTGCAAACCCATTCGTATTAGAATCTTCAATTTCATTCGCTAAAGAAAATGATTCTGTACTACTAGTAGAAGCTACTTCGAATCAAGTTAATCAATTTGGTGGTTACACAGGTATGAAACCCGAGGATTATATGAGTTTTGTTGCTGAAATCGCTGATAGAATCGGTTATGATAAATCAAACCTAATTCTTGGTGGAGATCACTTAGGTCCTAACCCTTTCCAAAAAGAAGAGGAAAATATTGCAATGCCAAAGGCAATCAAAATGGTTTACGATTATGTTAAAGCAGGATTCAAAAAAATCCATCTTGACTGTTCAATGCGATTAGCTGATGATTCACGTGATGTTAAACTTTCTGATGAGATTATTGCCTACAGAACAATCGAGTTAGTGAAGGCATCAAAAAAAGCATTTTTAGAATTACAAGCCGAAAACGAAGATGAAGTTCATCCTATATATGTTGTAGGTAGTGAAGTACCAATCCCCGGAGGTGCTCAAGAGATCCACGATACTCTTGAAGTAACTACTGTTGAGGATTTTGAATCAACAATGGCAGCTATGGAAAAAGCTTTTGTAGAAAACAATTTAGAAGATGAATTCAGATATGTAATTGCATGTGTTGTTCAACCAGGTGTTGAGTTTAGTGATGAAAAGATTGATGAATATAATCGTGAGAACGCAAAAGAACTAACAAATGCACTACAAAATCATCAAAACATAGTATTAGAGGGACATTCAACAGATTATCAAACTAAAGAAAACCTTCAAAAAATGGTAGAAGATGGTATTAAGATATTAAAAGTTGGACCACAATTAACATATGCATTAAGAGAAGCTTTATTCGCTTTAGAAAGTATTGAAAAAGAGTTAGTTGAAAGAGATAAACAATCAAACTTTGCCTCTGTTCTTATTAAAGAAATGAAAAAAAATCCAGCAAACTACGAAAATCATTATCATGACAACATTGTCTTTAAAATGAAATATAGTTTACTAGATAGATGTCGTTATTATCTTGGGTTATCTGATGTTGATAATGCTATCAATACTTTAATTTCTAATTTGGAAGAACATACAATTGATGATACATTATTAAGTCAGTTTTTACCTAAACAGTACCGTCAATATCGTCACGGTTTAATTACTAAAAAACCTAATGATCTTATTGATAGTAAAATCAAAGAAGTATTGGCAGATTATCAATTTGCCACAAATCAATAAATAAAAAAAAGTCACTTAATTTGTGACTTTTTATTTACATACTTTTTGTTCTAATAAGAATTCTGACAATGCATTTAATGCTTCTTCTTCATCTTCACCGTCAAAATGGATAGTAAATGTCTCTTCATGTCTAATTCCTAATGACATTACCATCATAATTGATTTTAAACTTAATTTTTTGTCTTTAAATTCAATATCAATATTTGATTTGTATTTATTTGCCATTCCTACAACTAGAGATGCTGGTCTTGCGTGTAATCCCATTTCATCAATTACTAAAAACTCTTTCTTTAACATTTTATTCCTCCTACTTTGTTCTAACAGTTTTTAGTATATATTAAAAAAAATGAAATGTATATACATTTTTATATTTTTTTGGTAATATTAAATTATGTATAGACAGCAAAAGGAGAATGTATATGAAAATAGAAGTTATAGTTTCTACTGTTAAAGAGGCAATTGACGCCGAGATTGGTGGAGCTGATCGCCTTGAACTAATTAGTGGAGTTGCTGAAGGTGGAATTACACCATCAATATCGCTTATTATTAGCGTGTGTAACGCCGTGAATATTCCTGTTAATGTTATGGTAAGACCACACTCAAAGTCTTTTGTATATGATGAATATGATAAACAAGTTATTTTAAATGACATTCAAATGATTAAAGAAACAAACGCTAATGGAATTGTTTTTGGTTCCTTAAACGAGAATGGTTTAATTGATACTGATATGCTTGACGAAGTAATTTCAATTAAAGGAAATAAACAACTAGCTTTTCATAGAGCTATTGATAGTTCTAAAGACTATTATGGTGATATGAAGAAGTTATTCACTAGAGACATTGATATTATCTTAACTAGTGCAGGTAAAGGAAGTGTTATTGAAGGTGATGAACATTTTGCTGATTTCACAAAATCAGTTTACGGTAAAAAACCAGCGTTATTATTAGGAAGTGGTGTAAACAGCACTAATCATAAGGAAATAACTAGCAAGTTCAAAACTACACAAATCCATATTGGTTCAGGTGTTAAATATAATAGAGATAATTTCGCAGAAATTGATATTGATACTCTAAGATTAATAAAAGAATCATACTAACTAAAAACAGATAGATTTTCTATCTGTTTTTTATTTAGTTATTTTAGAATCGTGTTCATCGTAGATTTCACCAACAATTTCTTCGATGATATCTTCTAATGTAACGATTCCTAATATTTTTTTATCTTCATTCATTATAAATGCTAGATGATACTTCTTCTGTTTCATTTCTAGTAATAAACGATTTATCTTCATAGTATTTAGAACTACATATGGTTCTCGTATTATTTCTTGAATATTTAAGTCTATTTTATTAGTACGGTATATTCTTTCTAAGATATCTTTGATTAAAATTACACCTTGGACATTATCTTTTGTATCTTTATATACTGGAATTCTTGAAAACTTTGAATCAATTATCTGTTTTAAGACGGTATCATGTGATTCATCGTAATCAATCCAAGTTACATCATCAAGTTTTGTCATAATACCTTCAACATTTAGATCATCAAATAGGAATATTCTTTCTAACATTTCTTTTTCTTGTTCTTGATATAAACCTTCAATATGACCGTAAACGATTAGTTCTCTAATATCTTTTTCAGTAACATGTTCTTCTTTTTGTTTTGTTTTTATTCCAAATAGTTTCACAACTCCTCTTGTTGAAACTGTTAGAAGCCAGACAAAAGGCGCAAATACTTTCATAAAGACATATATGATTGGAGCGCTAAATAGTGCAATTTTTATCGATTTACTTAAAGCTACTCGTTTCGGAACTAACTCACCAAATACTAATGTAAAGAATGATAGTAATACTGTAATAATAATTACAGCAACATTGTTAGGAATACTTACTCCAAAACTATCAAAAAAGTCTACTAAGTATACTGATAATCTACTACCCGCAAAAGCACTACTTAGAAAACCAGAAAAGGTAATTGCTACTTGAATGGTACTAAGATATTTTGTAGAATCTTTTGTAACTTTCTCTAATATCCGACTGTTTTTTTCTTTTCTTTGAATCAATTGATACATAGTACTAGGTTTAATTGAAACTAATGCCATCTCACTAGCTGCAAATAATGCATTAACTGCTGTAAGTAGTACTATTACTATTAATATTGTAATCATAAAATCACCACCTTTAATATTATAGCATATCATCTCCTATATTATAAAAGCCATATCACTTATTTGTGATATGGCTTATCTATTATTATGATTCTATAATTTCTACTACAACATTACCAACTTTATGTCCGGTATATGTATGTTTATGCGCTTCTCTAAAATCCTTAAATGGATAGACTGTGTCAATTAAAGTTACCAGTTTACCTTTATTAATAATTTCATTCAACTCTTTTAGTCGTTCTTTAGATTCTTTAGTAGGACTAATTACACTTAAGTATTTCCCACCTTGTTTTAAAACAGCTTTACAACTTTTCTTTGAGATCTTTAAAACTGCGTCAAATATTACGTCATATTGCTTATTAATAGTTCTGAAATCATTTTTATGATAATCAATTACACAATCAGCACCTAGAGCTAATAGTTTTTCATGGTTTTTTTCACTTGATACAGCAGTTACTACTGCCCCGTAATATTTAGCTAACTGAATAGCATAACTACCGACACTACCACTAGCACCATAAATAAGTACTTCTTGTCCCTCTTTGATATTCTTTTGATTAATGAAATGATATGCTGACATTGCTCCAAATGCAATTGGAGCTGCTTCAGTATATGATATGTTTTCTGGTTTTAATGCCGTGATACTTTTTTTATTTAATACAATATATTCGGCAAGGCAACCTGCTTTCATTGAGTTTATGAAATAGATTTTATCTTTTAGTTTATATTCGGTTATATTTTTACCAAGACCAACTATTTCTCCTGAGGCACTAATCCCTCTTATTTTGCTTCTAGGTCCTTTAAATCCGAAAACTAGACGCATTATCGGTTTTAAAAACGCATTAACACTTAATGTATTAACTCGCATATCACCGCTAGCTATATTAGTAGCATGTACCTTAACAAGAAACTCATCATCATTAAAACTCGGTTTTAGGACTTTTACTAAATGTAATGTCTCTGGTCCCCCATACTGTGTTTGAACAACTGCTTTCATAAGTTCCACCATCCTTTTTAATATATCTATATACTACGATTATATTTGCTTGTATATCTAATTGTCAAAAGTATTACTAGTATTCATTCTTTTTAGCAAGAATAAATAATCCTGTCCCCATAATTGGATAGAAGATACTGAGTAAACCAATAATTGTGATATCTCTTTCGTATAGATAAACTTCAGGGTTATCATCATTAACGTAGATTGTTAATGGTGAGTTATCTGGTAATGAAGAAAATTTCGCCCTTTTAATGTCAGTATACAGAGTATCATTATAAGTATATGTAACCTTAGTAAACCATCTGTATTCACGTTTCTTAATTCCCACTTCAACATATTCTCTTCTTGAATAGTCCATATTAGCTATTACTTCTACTTTGCTTCCGTTGCTTATTTGAATTTTGCCCGAGGTATACTCATAAACATCTATTAAAAATATAATAGATCCAAACACCATCCCAACTAATCCAATCAGTTTTACTGCCTTCCAAATTTCCATGTAAATTCCTCCGTTGTTATATTTATAATGTATTCAATTAACTCAATAATACCATATATCTCTTTTCTAATAAAGTAAGTAAATGCATATTAAAGATTATTTCCATTGCATTTACTTTCTGTGTATACTAGAAGTATAGAGAATGTAATTAATTCTTTGCATAATGTACATACAACTTGGTGGTGCAACTGTTACTTAGATATTATGATTAAAGTAGGAGGTGTAATCATGATTCATAAAATTGGAGAAAGAATCAGTTCACATAGAAAAGAAAGAAATTTATCTCAAGAAGAACTAGCTACTTTATTAGGTGTAAGCCGACAAACCATCAGTAAATGGGAAACAGGAGATACTTTACCAGATATTATCAATACTGTCGCGATATCAAAACTATTCCATATATCCACAGATAGTCTAATTCTTGGTATATCAAAAGGTGTCTTTGGATCATCATATGCAGGAAGCCTAAAAGACCAAAAAAAGAAAATATTCACAAAAGCATTTATTATCGGTTCATTAGGTTCAACATTATTCGCAGTAACAATTACTCTCTTACGTTCATTCAGTGTTGAAAACCCATATGCTGGTATTATATACGCTATAATGTTACCTATCCTTATGTTCTGTTGGGGATTTGGTATTTGGGGATTCATAAGAGCAGCTAGAATAAATGATGAAATCAAGTACCTAGATAACATAGCATTAATGAAGACTATGAAAGAATAGAATGTGAACACTCCCCCACTTAATTGATTACTCAATTTGAAGAAGGGGCTTCATGGGTTATGCGAGCTAATGCTCGCAAGATTACCACGCTATCGAGGTTGTTCGGTCCTCTATGTAGTTAATTAGGTAT